>Ga0228627_1000001_pt1 | contig 952458 bp, 959 predicted proteins | sample 33DmetaG_FD_190483 | JGI IMG/M metagenome (GOLD analysis project Ga0228627, IMG submission 190483) | Seawater microbial communities from Monterey Bay, California, United States - 33D | ecosystem: Environmental > Aquatic > Marine > Coastal | place: USA: California | collected 2016-09-28 | reverse complement strand
ATCTGACGGGCAAGAATTTTATCAGTTGCTCAGCTACAAAGATGATGTTGATTTAGAGGCCAAACTCGATGAATGGGAACGCTTTTACAACTTCCACAGACCGCACGGCGCGCACAATGGAAAGACACCTTACGAGATTCTCAGAGAAAAGCTATAATCAACAAATTGGATGTCTCGCGAGCAACCGCACCTTACACTGTCAGTCGTCAGAGTTTTTTGTACCAAAGGCATGGTCATCAAGCTCAAGAAAAACCTAGTATCACCAACAAGTGACGACGACGCGCGCAGGTGCCACAATGTATGTATTGGGACAACTACTGTGGGGGCGAACTCAACCAAATAATGCCTAAGCCACAGAAAAAAACAATAAAGGGAGAGAAGTGGTGGGCAAGAAGACAGCAACCGCAAAACCTTCAAGCGCGCCCGCAAGTGGCTACTGGACCAAGCTACATCATACAAGCATCTCACACCGCAAGGTAGCTTGAAAGCACGTTCACGCACCATCACTTCAAGTTTAAGAAAAGTCGCCGATAAAGCGAAAACTGAATATTACGACGCCTTATTACGTTGAGAATATTGTTATCATCATAACTCACAACCCAGCTGATTTCATGGCGACCAAAAAGTGAGCACTAGCGAGCAAGCTCTTTACGAGCGTAGCTAGAAACCGGTTTCTGAAGCGAACACCGCTTTTGCTTGCGGGTCCTCTAAGAGGACCGTTATTGCGAGTGGTTCGCGCGGCTCTGTCATCCCAGCGGCATAAAAGTTTGTAGGGGGTTGATGTTTACCCTCCCGCACGCGCGTGAAAGCTTATTATGGCTGGAATTTCCGTAAACGAGAAAAAAGTAAGGTACGCACAGCGGTACGGCGCAATGCGGGCAAAGAATTAGACCGACCCTGCTAACAGCACAGGGGCTTAATTGCCCACCACAACACATCTGAGCGTGTGTGGGCGCGCGTTACACAGACTGTTATTCAAATCAAGTATCGACAAGATGCTTAAGCACATAGGGTGTATAATTGGGTGGATAAAAATATCCGTAAGCGCACCAAGCCATTGATAATAATATAAAATTTAGGATTAAATGGTGCACCCGAGAGGATTCGAACCTCTGGCCTCTGCCTTCGGAGGGCAGCGCTCTATCCAGCTGAGCTACGGGTGCATCAAAGGCTCTATAACTTCCCATGTCGCGCCCCGCAATCGCGAAAATCACTAGACAAGACATGCATCTTACCAAAAATACCACTTATGAACACACGCATCCCGCCGCTATGGCTCCTTGTCTTTTTGCAAACGGTCGTCTCCGCGGCCTCGCTCGTCGTCGAGATCGTCGCAGGCCGCATGCTTGCGCCCTACGTTGGCATGTCGCTCTACACATGGACAGCAGTCATCGCCGTGGTGCTCGCAGGCTTTTCGGTTGGCCATTGGTGGGGCGGACTCATGGCCTCCAAGCCACAAGAAACTGCCCTCAGGCAAACAGGCTGGGTGCTCATTGCCGCCGCGCTCAGCACAGGGCTCGCCGTGGTCGTGCTGCAAGGCATTGCAGGCCCCGTCATGAGCGCTGTGTCCCACCCGCTCGGCGCAATTATAGCTCTTTGCACGGGCGCGTTCTTTCTGCCATCTCTCTTCGCTGGCGTACCAGCCCCAGTGCTTGCCCAGATCGGAGCCAGCACAGCGCCGGATTCGGGCCGCGCGCTTGGCGCGCTCTTCGCCGCAGGCGCCATCGGCGCCATAGCTGGTACATTGCTCGCAGGCTTTGTCTTCATCTCCTATCTCGGCTCCACGCTCACATTAGCGCTCGTCGCGCTGGTCTATGTGGCCATGGCGCTCTTGTCGTTCTGGCTCGCAGGTCGCCTGCCGCGTGCAGCGCTCCTCGCCAGCCTCATCAGCCTCGCCTTTGCTGGCTACGCCTTGGCCACACCAAGCCCTTGTGACACCGAAAGCAAATATTTTTGCATCCGCTCCATAGACGTCTCTGAAACAAAAGATGACCCTATACGCATGATGGTGCTCGATCACCTCGTGCACGGGACCAGCTCGGCCAATGATCCAACACTCATGTATACCGACCACGCCGCCATGCTGGACGCCCTCACCGAACTGCGCGCACCGCGCCAAGATTTCAGCAGCTTCTTCATCGGCGGGGGCAGCTTCTCTATGCCGCGCGCCATAGCAGCCCGCAAAGGTCATGGGCCTATCACCGTGGCGGAGGTGGATCCAGAGGTCACAAATATCGCCGTACGTGACTTCTGGTTTGACCCCGCTTCTGCGCATGTTCTTCACGTCGACGCGCGCGTTGCCCTCGCCCGCGACCCGGACCAATATGACATCATCATCGGCGACGCCTTCACAGATATCGCCGTCCCTCAGCACCTGATCACACAGGAGTTCTTTGAGCTTGTGCGCGCAAGGCTCACGCCTGAGGGCAGCTACCTGATGAATGTGGTGGATTATGAGGACAACCTGCAAACACTCGGCGCGATGCTGCGCACGCTTGAGACGGTCTTTCCCGTGCTGGAAGTCTGGGTCGAGCAGCGCCAGCCCGTCAAAGGCGAGCGCATGGTCTTTATCATCGCCGCTGGCAATGCCGCGACACCAGAGAGCAGCTTTATCACCCGCGCACCAGACGCCGCGCGCTTCGGCGCTTTGTCAGATACGATGGTTGCCAGCCTAAAAGCCCGTGACAGCCTCATCCTCACAGATGACTTCGCCCCGATTGATCGTCTGATGGGCCTGCGCGCAGATTAGCCCAGAAGGTTATGCGCCAGCTCCAGCGCATCCACGAGCACATCCACCTCATCCTTGGTGTTATAGAGCCCAAAGCTCGCACGGCAGGTCGCGTTGACACCCATATGCTGCATCAACGGCTGCGCACAGTGATGTCCCGCGCGCACGGCGACGCCCTTTTTATCAAGGATCGTGGAGATATCATGCGCATGAGCCGCGCCTTCCATCGTAAAGCTGAAGATCGCCGCCTTGTCAGGCGTTGTGCCTTGCAAGCCAAGCCAGTTCAGCCCTGTCAGCTTTTCGCGTGCGTATTTCGCAAGCTCGGCCTCATGCGCCGCAACGTTGTCCATGCCCAGCTCCATGAGATACTCAAGCGCTGCCCCAAGCCCGATCGTTTGGACAATACCCGGCGTGCCAGCTTCAAACTTCATCGGCCCCGTGTTGTAAGTAATCACTTCCTTACTCACATCGCGGATCATATCCCCGCCGCCCATAAAGGGGCGCATCTCGTCCATGCGCTCTTTCTTCACATAAATCGCGCCAGAGCCTGATGGCCCATAAAGCTTGTGGCCCGTGATGGCATAGAAATCACAGCCCATCTCGGCGACATTCACAGGCGCATGGACCGCTCCCTGCGAGCCATCCACCAGTACAGCCACGCCCTTGGCACGCGCCGCGTCACAAATACGCTTCACATCCACATGGGTGCCCAGCACATTCGACAGCTGCGTGATCGCAATCAGCTTAGTCTTCGGGCCGATGGCAGCAATCACCTTATCCGCATCCAAAGCGCCGGTAGCGTCCACATCAACCCACTTGAGGCTGACGCCCTGACGCTCGCGTAAAAAATGCCAAGGCACGATATTCGCATGATGCTCCATCACCGACAGAACAATCTCGTCTCCCGCTTCCATGCGCGGCGCAGCCCACGCATAAGACACCATATTGATGCCCTCGGTTGTGCCCGAGTTGAGGATAATCTCGTTCTCCGAACCCGCGCCGATAAAGCGCGCAATGATCCCGCGAACGGCTTCATACCGCTCAGTCGAAATATTGCTAAGGTAATGCAACCCACGATGAACATTGGCATATTCTTCAGCATAGCCGCGCGTGATTGCGTCAATCACAACCTGCGGCTTCTGCGCCGAAGCACCATTGTCTAAATAGACCAAAGGCTTGCCGTTCACCTCACGTGAAAGGATCGGGAAATCCGCACGGATCGTATTTACATCATACATTGCTGGCCTCCACAGGCGGCAGTCCAAAGCCGATAAGGGTAAGGATGATCATCAGGCCCACGGCCATCAGAAAAAGCGAAAGCGCAACGGTGCCAATACCTTTAAACATCGTCTCAAAGCGGTGTGCGCCTGTCAGCAAGCCAATCAGAGCAAACAAAAGCCAGACATTGCCCACCATCGACATCATCGAGGCCAGCATCACTGACAGCGCCCCCACAGCCATAATCACAACGCTCATACCAAGCCCGACAAACTGCCACCACGTGACCACAACAAGAACGTCTGTCAGACTGCCCTGCCCGCCCAGAAACTTGCCTGCCAAGAAAAAGGCAAAGACAGACATCACGAGCGAAACACCCAAAACAAGCGCAACTCGAACAGGGCTACCAAAAAAGCCGAGCATAAACTCAAGCTGGGCCGCCTCTTCTGCACTCATGCCTTCCAAAGGCATCGGCGGGGCGGCGTGAAAACTCACCGAGAAAAACAACGCATTGAGCACCGCAGCAAGGATCAGCCCAAGCCAGAGCACATCCCGCTTTAGGCCAAGCTCCATAAGCTCCGCCGCAGCGCCCGCAGGCTGCGTCAGCGTGCGCATCACAAGCTCTTTAATCACCATGAGAGGCACTTTCCTTTGCAGCCGCACGGCTGCCGCTGATCCAAAACCACATAAACACTACGAACCAAAGTGCTCCAACGATCATTTGTGGAGTGCTTTCGCCAATAAAACCGCGCACAAGCCCGTGCAAAAGCATCAGCGGCGAGGCCGCCAACAACGCCCAAAAGAGCGCAAGCCGCAGCGCCCAAGGCTCAGCCTTGCTGCGCAGCACCCGAAAACCACCCCAAACAAGAAACGCCAGCCCATACAGCACAAGCGGCATGATAAAGAGCCACGCAAACAGCGCGCCCCCCATCAGCATACCAATGTCCTGCCCTGTGAGATGTGCCTCCCGCGCCGCAGCAGGCCAAGAGCTAACAAAAACGACAGCACAGCCCGCCATCAAAATGGCAATGGCGCGGTCTTCTCGCTGCCCCGCCGCCGCAAACCTGCGCAAAACCTGCGCAGGTCCACGGTATGTGGCGACAATGTCCATCACAACAGACATAGGATCAGCCGCGCGAGTGGCGCAGAAGCCAGCCCTCAAGCCGCCCTGTCAGCTCGTCCTTGAGGCCGTCATCTTCGATCTCTTCCACAGCTTCCGCAAGGAACGCCAGCGTCATCAGGTCGGTCGCCATATTGTGCGGCACGCCGCGCGCGCGCAGGTAGAACAAAGCGTCCTCATCAATCGCGCCCGAAGTAGAGCCGTGCGAACAGGCCACATCATCGGCATAGATCTCAAGCTCTGGTTTGGCCAAGAACTGGCTGTCGCCATCAAGCAGAAGCGACTGAGACTTTTGATAGCCGTCTGTCTTCTGAGCGCCTGGTTGAACAAGGATCTTGCCTTGGAACACGCCAGTCGCGCCGTTGCGCAGCACCTTTTTGAAAACCTGACGGCTCTCGCAGTTGACGGCGTCATGGGTGATAAACACGGTGTCATCATGCACAAAATCACCATCGCCAAGCGCCGCACCTGCCACATGGGCAATCGCGTCATCGCCGGTAAACTCGATGATACATTCGTTGCGCGTCAAACGCCCATTCACCGTAAGCGTAAAGCTCTTGAACACGCTCTCACGGCCCAGCTCGACAAACATATGTGTCACAGCACGGCGCTCGTGGTCGCGCCCCTGCGCCCGCACATGATGAAACTCGGCCCCGTCCGCAACAAGCGCTTCAAGACACTTGTTAAACCGCGCAGCCGCCGGACCGTTCTCCAAAAGCGTCAGAGAGGCCCCTGCTTCGACCTTCACCACATGGTGCAAAACCGCATCTGATGTGCTGTTTTCGTGGCGATAGATTAGGCTCACGGGCTTGCTCGGTGTCTTGGTGCAGCGAATAAGCACGCCATCACTGGCCAGCGCGGTATTGAGCGCTGCCAAAGGCCGCTCCACCGGGTTTTGGCCCTTAGTCTCAAGCGCACCATAAAGCTCGCTCGCCCAAGAAATATCCGCCACATCAGCCAACCGTGAAATCTCGATTCCCTCAAGCGAGAGCTCATCTGAGTGCGCGACACTGAACACACCGTCGACAAACACAATCTTCAGCCGGTCAAAGTCGTTAAATACGGGTGCTTCATCTGTTGTAAACAGCGCGGCCTCAGGCGCATCGGCCTGCGTCAGCGTGTCAGGACGTGTGTACTTCCAGTATTCATCACGCCGCGAGGGCAAACCCATCCTGCGCACGCGCGCCAGCGCATCTTCGCGCGCCGCTTTGCTCCAGCCCGCTGCCTCAGGCAGAACCGCCGCGTCAAGCCGGCTCGCCGCCGCCTCCTGCTTTGATTTCAAAATCGCATTCATCACGCAGCCACCTCGGCCAGAATATCTGCATAGCCGTTGTTTTCAACTTCAAGCGCAAGCTCTGGTCCACCCGTTTTCACGATACGACCATCCGCCATGATATGCACAACATCCGGCTTGATGTGATCCAGAAGGCGTTGGTAGTGCGTGATCACCAAGAACCCACGGCCCTCGTTGCGCAGCGCATTCACGCCATCGGCCACAAGTTTCATCGCGTCCACATCAAGGCCAGAATCCGTCTCATCCAAGATGCACATCCGTGGCTCAAGCATCGCCATTTGCAAAATCTCGTTGCGCTTCTTTTCACCGCCCGAGAAGCCGACATTGACAGGCCGCTTCAGCATATCCGCGTCAATCTTGAGTTCTTTTGCCTGAGCGCGGATCACTTTGAGAAACTCGGTCGAGCTCATCTCTTCTTCACCACGCGCTTTGCGCTGTGCATTCACAGCCGTACGCAAGAAGGTCATGTTGCCCACACCAGGGATCTCGACTGGATATTGAAACGCGAGGAAAAGCCCAAGTGCTGCGCGCTCTTCTGGCTCCAGATCAAGCAGGTCGTCGCCGTCCAGCGTGGCGCTGCCGCCCGTGACTTCATAGCCCTCTTTGCCCGAGAGCACATAGGACAGCGTGGATTTGCCAGAGCCGTTCGGCCCCATGATCGCGTGCACTTTGCCCGCTTCCACTGTCAGGTTCACACCCTTCAGGATCTGCTTGTCTTCTTCTTCCAGTTTGACCCGCAGGTTTTTGATTTCCAACATTTTCGCGCCTTTCTCTTATCTTCTATATTTATGCTCCAGCCTTCAAATGGGCTGGAAAATTCTCAATCAGTCTGTCTTTCGCCTCAGCAATACCGCCCGCATAGGGCAAAGCGCCCGTGCCAAGCTTGGGCAATGCCGCGGCTATATCGTCGTGCTTCAAAGGCAGCGGCATCACACGCCCCACCCCTGCCGCATAATCGTAATACTTCAGCCGCGCGTGCTTCATCGGATCAAGCCAAGTGTTGGCGATCCCATAGCTGTCAGCCACAATAAGCCCATGCAAACTTGACGAGATCACATGCGCACAAGCGCCAATCTCGCGGCAGACCTGCTCTGGCGTGCCCTGCACATCGATATACTGCACAGACGGCTCAGCCTTCAGAAGCGCAACAATTCTAGGGTCACCAAGCTGGCTGTGGTGTAGCACCAGCCCGATCTTGTCGTGCCGCACAGGACGTGCGCCAAGCGCCTCCGCAGTCAAAACGCCTGGGTCACCATAGGCTTCTGTTTTCACACCCAAAAGAGCGGCCGTAATCGGCCCCCGGAGCATATGAATATCAACATTGGCGACAAAGTCGGTCTTCAGCGGCGCCATCATGCCCGTGCCCCAAATCGCAGGGCGATGCGCAGGATGTTTCTCATTGCCCCAGACCCGCTTGGCAAATTGCATAATCGAGCCAACAGCAAAAATCTCCGCGTTGCGTGGCTCTGCATGCGCCACGGCACGGCCTGACGCAAATGCTGTCACAAGCTGGCTCAACGTATCGCCAAAGTTCGGCTTGGCGTTCCACCAGTACAGATGAAGAGGCGTATCAGCCATTCTCAATACTCTCCACGGCGGGCGTTAATCTTGGGCGCAATCTTTGTGTCATAAGCCTCAATGAGCTTCTCACTCCAAAGGGTGACAACAGCCGCAACCACGCCGCCGATCATCCAAGCTGGCAAATCCGCCCAGTTGAGCACCGTCGCCATCACAGCACCAGCCACAACAGGCACAATCAGCTTCTTATTTTTTTCAATAAATTCCATACTCTTACCCTACACGTCTCATGCAACTACCGGCCTTTTCAAAAGCCAAATCAAAACGGGAAAAACCAGCCTCACCACCACGGGTAAGACTGTCTTTTCCAACATCAGTTCTAGATGTGTTTAGATGCTGCTCTGCAAAACGCCCGCAAGCGCGCGCAGATTGTTCTCCATCCCGCCCGCTGGGCTCAAGACCCGCGCCGCATACTCTGGCGAAAACATGCTTTCCCAGAGGAACGGCGCGTGCCCCGCAACGTCGGATTCCCCAAGCACCATCAAAGCGAAGCCCGCCAGCATCGCCGTCTTGGCCATACCACCGCGAAATCCGATAAATGTTGCCGCGGTCACCAGCGCAACAACCCCGATCGCCAGTTCGCCCGCGTGGCGCATGATCACCATGGTCATATCCGTGCCCACAATGAACTGCCCAAGAACATGAAAGCCCAAGAGCCGCCCCGCCAACATTGCCACCGCGCCAAGCAGAAAGGCCATAGCCCATTTTGGAGCCGCTAGGATAAGCTCGCCACTCTCGCGCTTGGGTGCTGCGGCACGCTTTAGCTGGCTGAGGTTGACCTGCGTCTCGCGCACTTCTCCCTCGCCCGCAATGAGGCGGCCTCTTGCCTTTTCGTCCTTGGCAATTCTCTGGATACGCGCGTCGAACGCGTCGAGATTTCGGTTCATCATAGGCACACCTCACGTCTTGGCTTGCCAACAGAGTTAACAAACCAGTTCGGCACAAATGCGGCAGAACACTGCCTTCATTCGGGCAAGATGTGAGGTGCGCCAAAGACATTAGCCAACTGAGCCTTCAAGACTTATCGCAACAAGCTGTTGCGCTTCCATGGCAAATTCCATCGGCAGAGCTTGCAGCACTTCCTTGGCAAAGCCGTTCACGATCAGTGCAACAGCCTCTTCCTCGCCAATCCCGCGCTGGCGGCAGTAAAACATTTGCTCGTCATCAACTTTAGATGTCGTCGCCTCATGCTCTACACGGCTCGAGTTGTTCTTGACCTCGATGTAAGGAACAGTGTGTGCGCCACATTTGTCACCAATCAGCAAGCTGTCGCACTGCGTGTAGTTGCGCGAGTTCTTTGCCTTCGGGTGCATGCTCACAAGCCCACGGTAGGTGTTCTGCGCCACACCTGCGCTGATCCCTTTTGAGACAATCCGCGATTTGGTGTTTCTGCCCAAGTGGATCATCTTCGTGCCCGTGTCGGCCTGCTGATGGTTGTTGGTGATCGCAATCGAGTAAAACTCGCCCTGAGAGTCGTTGCCGCGCAAAATACAGCTCGGGTACTTCCACGTCACGGCAGATCCCGTCTCCACTTGCGTCCACATCACTTTGGCTCGGTCACCGCGGCAATCCGCACGCTTGGTCACAAAGTTATAGATCCCGCCCTTGCCGTTCTCGTCACCCGGATACCAGTTCTGAACGGTCGAATATTTAACTTCCGCATCTTCCTCGATGATGATCTCTACAACCGCTGCATGCAGCTGCGCCACATCACGCTGCGGCGCCGTACAGCCCTCAAGGTAGCTCACATAAGAGCCCTTATCGGCAATAATCAATGTTCGCTCAAACTGGCCTGTATTTTCGGCATTGATCCGGAAGTATGTTGACAGCTCCATAGGGCAGCGCACACCTGGCGGCACATAAACAAACGAGCCGTCCGAAAACACAGCCGAGTTCAGCGTCGCGTAATAATTGTCCGTCACAGGCACAACAGAGCCGAGATACTTTTTCACAAGCTCTGGATGATCCTTGATGGCTTCAGAAATCGAGCAAAAGATAACGCCTGCTTCCTTCAGCTCTTTCTGGAAGGTCGTGCCGACTGACACAGAGTCAAACACCGCGTCCACAGCCACTTTGCGTGGTGCGTCTGTCAGCTCTTCGGCCCCCTCGACACCCGCCAAGATCATCTGCTCTTTCAGCGGAATACCAAGCTTTTCGTACGTGGCCAAAAGCTTCGGGTCGACCTCATCCAAAGACTTTGGCTTCACTTCCATACTCTTGGGCCGCGCATAGTAATACTGGTCCTGAAAGTCGATCTCAGGATAATCCACCATCGCCCAGTCAGGCTCTTTCTGCTCTTTCCAGCGCGCATAAGCATCAAGCCGCCAGTCCGTCATCCACTGTGGCTCTTCGTTTTTCTCCGAAATAAGCCGCACAATATCCTCGTTCAGACCGAGCGGCGCATATTCCATCTCGATCTCGGTTTCCCAACCGTATTTGTATTTTTCTCCAAGCGTGCGAACGGCCTCAACCGTTTCCTGCTCTACACCGTCTTTAACAATTACTTCATTCATCGCTTGGTTCCTTTTCCGTCCTGTTCGCTTAGGCCGCGCGCGCAGCCTGTTTTTTCGCCTGCGCTGCCCATGTGTCGGCAAAGCGCAAAATATCGTCTCGTTCTGTTTCAAGTCCAAGGCTCACGCGAATACCGCAGCCCGCCTCGGCCTCATCAAATCCCATTGCCCGGAGCACAGGGCTTGTCTTCACCTTGCCACTGGAGCAGGCCGAGCCCGCAGAAATCGCAAAGCCCGCAAGATCCATCTGCATCACTTGCGTCTCGCCCTTCCAGCCCGCGCTGAGCAAACAAGAGGTGTTCGGCAGACGCGGCGCATCTTTCCCGACTAAAATAGGTGGTTTATCTGTGGCCGCAAGAGCCTCTTCAAGCAAATCGCGCCTCTCGCGCACGGCCTCCCAACGGCCCGCAGAAACATCACGCGCCGCCGCTTCGGCCGCCGCCGCAAATCCCGCAATCCCGATAAGGTTCTCTGTCCCTGCACGACGGCCCATCTCTTGGCCACCCCCTTTGAGAACGGGGTCAAGATCGATCCCGCGCCGCATCACAAGCGCGCCAACGCCTTTTGGCCCGCCAAGCTTATGCGCCGAAACAATCGCCATCAAAGGCCCAGAGCGCAAAAAATCTACAGCGACTTTTCCAAATCCCTGCGTGAAATCACTCATCCAGAGACCGTCCGGCAAATCCTGCAACACACCCGTCTCAGAATTGGCGAGCTGAAGCGTCGAAAATCCAGCATCCGACGGCGTCACACGCCCACTGGCCTCGGCGCGCAGCGACGCGTCACACCAAGACGCAACAGCATCATGCTCCACACCCGAACAGGCAATGCCGCGACCAGCAAGCGCCATAGCTGCAGCCTCAGTGGCCGAGCCAGTAAAAACAATCTCAGCGCCCTCCGCCCCAAGCGCAGCCGCCAAACGGGCTCGGCAACTTTCCAAAAACGCCTTGGCGCGCCGCCCTTCGGAATGCACCGAAGAGGGGTTCCCAACAATATCCATGGCCTCGCCCATCGCCGCGCGCGCCTCAGGGCGCAAAGCTGTGGTCGCATTATGATCAAGATAGACCCGCATTCACATGGCCCCTCCGGTTTCGCAGACACCAGATTGAACCGATGTCGTCTGACCAACCGACTTCGAACACATCTTCTTCTTTTCCCAAATATCCTGGGGGTCTGGGGGCAAAGCCCCCAGCTGGGCGGGACCGCAGGTCGCGCAAAACCTCGTTATGATGGTCCGACAGCTCACTCTTCATCCACCACAGCAAAAAGCGAAGGCACGGCGGGGCAAGGCGCAAGCTCGTTGCTGATCACATCCGAAAGCCGCGCCGCGTGCAAATAGACATAAACATGCGCCGACAAACCTTCCCACAAGCGGTTGGTCACCGATTGCGCACGGCTGCCAGATGCCGCCCCACTGGCGCCCGCTCCTTTTTGCAAGGCATCCACGGTCTCATCCACTGCGGCCAAAACATCAACAATCCGAATATCCACAGGTTTGCGCGCCAACTTATAGCCGCCGCCAGGCCCGCGCACAGAGGCCACCAGCTCGGCTCGACGCAGCTTTACAAAAAGCTGCTCAAGATAGGGCAACGAAATATCCTGACGCTTGGAAATATCACCCAAAGTCACCAAAGCATCCTCGCCCTGCAGGGCGATGTCGGCCAAAGCGACCATAGCATATCTGCCTTTTGTGCTGAGCTTCATAACCAACCTCTTTGACTGCAATAAAAACAGGCGCTTGTTGACCTCGCCCCTGTCACAGACTATCTCGCTAGAAACGCTAGGTGACATACCTAGATTTAGAATAGTTCTAATATGCTCGACGGATTTAGTCAAGAAAGCCCGCGCGCATTTTCAAGGAAGAGACAAACTATATGCCCGAGGTAATCTTTCCAGGCCCAGAAGGCCGACTTGAAGGCCGCTACCACCCACAGCCAGAGCGCGATGCACCGATCGCGATTGTGTTGCATCCGCACCCGCAATTTGGCGGCACGATGAACAACAAGGTTGTCTACAACCTGCATTACGCCTTTTATAATATGGGCTTCACGGTCTTGCGCTTTAACTTCCGCGGCGTGGGCCGCTCTCAAGGCGAATACGACCAAGGCGTAGGCGAGCTCTCCGATGCCGCCTCAGCGCTGGATTACCTGCAATCCATGAACAACAACTCCAAGCATTGCTGGGTCGCAGGCTTTTCCTTTGGTGCATGGATTGGCATGCAGCTTCTGATGCGCCGCCCTGAGATCACAGGGTTTATCTCGGTCTCGCCGCCAGCAAACATGTATGACTTCTCTTTCCTTGCGCCCTGCCCTTCATCAGGCCTCATGATCAACGGCACCGCCGACCGCGTCGCGCCGCCCGCTGATACAGTGACACTGGTCGATAAGCTCCATGAGCAAAAAGGCATCACTGTTACACACGAGCAAGTCGAAGGCGCAGGCCACTTCTTTGAAAACGACCACATGGATACAATGGTCGGCAGCGTCCAAAGCTATGTGAAGCGCCGCCTCACGGAAAGCTCCCGCTGATGTCGACCCTGCAGGAAACTGCCTCAAAACTGGCGGATGACACCATCAAAATCATGGAGCAATCGGGCGATGACCGGTTGCACTTTGAAGTTGCCGACCTTTTGGGAAAGTCTTCACAAACCCTCGAAGAAGCCTATCTCACAGAGGTCCGCGTGCGCATGGCGGGCAAAGCGGCCCGCGCCTTGCTGCATAAAAAGGCAAAAGCCTTGGTGGACGCACAGAAACCGCAGGAATGAGCAACCGCCTTGACGCCCAAATGGCCTTCCTCATGGAGGCCGACAAGCTCAAACAGATTGTCCGCGGAACAACGCTCGCAGATGGCTCACGCTATGAAAACTCTGGCGAACACAGCTGGCACATCGCGCTCTTTGCGCTGGTGCTAGGCGCCGACGCACCCACCGACGTCAAGGTGGATCGCGTCATCAAGATGTTGCTTTTGCATGATATTGTGGAAATAGACGCAGGTGATGCCCCAATTTTTGGCGACCATGATGCCACTGAGATGGCCGCCAAAGAAGAGGCCGCTGCAACACGGCTCTTCGGCCTGCTGCCTCCCGATCAAGCCCAGAGTTTCCGCGCTCTCTGGGACGAGTTCGAAGCAGCACAAACCCCAGATGCGCGCTTTGCCAAATCACTCGACCGCTTCCAGCCGCCCAATCAGAACCTCGCCTCAGGCGGCGGTTCTTGGATTGAGTATAATACCGACTATTCCCAGTTCGAAGCGCGTGTGGGCAACAAGATCAAGCGCGGCGCGCCATGGCTCTGGACGTGGTTACAGCCGAAAGCAGAAGCGTGGTTTGCGGCGCGAGGCCGTCTTTAAGGGATCGAATTTTCGCTGCGCGAAAATCCGACCAAGCGAGGGGGCCAGCCCCCTCGTGCTCCCCCGGGATATTTTTGGAAAGAAAAAAACCTATAGTCGCGGGATCTGTGGGGCGGCGCTTTTGGGCAGATGTCCGGTGGCGCGCGCATCAGGGGAGACTTCGACCGAGCGCTTATAGGGAGTGAAGCCCGAGCGGATATAGAACGCCAGAGCTTTTGGGTGATCAAGGGTGCAGGTGTGCACGAAAAGGCGCGAGATATCTTCATCCCAAGCCCGCGTCAGCGCCTCATTCATCAGCCAGCGCCCTGCTTGGCCGCCAACTTGATCGGGCGTCAAACCAAAAAATGCGAGCTCGCAACCTGCGTCACCTCGGAAATCAAGCTCAAGCAGCCCCGCGTCCTTCGTACCACTCTTCGCCACATAAAGATGGACTTTGGGGTCCGTCAAAACCGCAAGCAAAGCCTCATCCGTCATCTCAAGGCGACTGGACCAAAGATAATCGCCCCCCACCTTCGCAAAAAGCGCCCGATAGCGCGCCGCGTCCGGCGTGATGATCCGCGTCAAACGAAGCCCCTCAGCCTGACAGGCTCGCAGCTCAGGACGACTATGCATCTCAAGATAGGTCACAACCGAAGCGGTAAACCCCTCGGGCACATCATGGTATCCACTCTCAAGCACGTTTCGCCGCCTTTCTGGCTTTTTTCTCGTCCGCCACTTTCTGCGCCAGATCGCGCGCAATCGCAAAGGCGCCTTTGATCTTGTCACCGTCTGTCTTCCAGTCGCGGCGCACAACGATCTTATTGTCTTTGACCTTGGCCAACCCCTTCTGGTCACGAATAAACTCAACAAGCCCCACGGGCGAGGCGAATTTGTCGTTGTGGAACTGGACAGTCGCGCCCTTGGGCCCCCCGTCAAGCTTGGCAATACCTGCCTTCTTGCACATCGCTTTAATGCGCACGACAAGCAAAAGCGTGTTCACTTCGCGCGGCAGCGGACCAAAGCGATCAATCAACTCAGCAGCAAAGCCTTCTAGTTCAACTTTGCCATCCAACCCACTGAGACGGCGATACAAACCAAGACGCACATCAAGATCAGGCACATAGTTTTCCGGGATCAGAACAGGCACGCCGAGCCCGATAGAAGGCGACCAATCGCCCTCTTCCACAATACCTTCGGCCTCACCCGCACGGATCTTGGCAATCGCCTCTTCCAGCATAGACTGATACAGCTCATAGCCCACATCGCGCATCTGGCCGGATTGCTCCTCGCCAAGCAGGTTGCCAGCGCCACGAATATCAAGATCCTGTGACGCAAGCGTAAAGCCTGCACCCAGCGTATCAAGGCTGCCAAGAACACGCAGACGCTTCTCTGCAGTGGCGGTCAAGGGCTTCCGCGGCCGCGTTGTAAGATAAGCATACGCACGGGTCTTTGAGCGGCCAACCCGCCCTCTGATCTGATAAAGCTGCGCCAGACCGAACATATCAGCACGGTGAATGACCATCGTGTTGGCGGTCGGAATATCAAGCCCGCTTTCCACAATCGTCGTCGCCAACAGCACGTCATATTTGCCGTCATAAAAAGCGTTCATCCGGTCATCAAGCTCGCCTGCCGCCATCTGCCCGTGCGCCACAATATAGCTTACTTCTGGAACATGCGTTTTGAGGAAATCCTCGATCTCGGGCAAATCGGTGATGCGCGGCACCACGTAAAAACTCTGACCGCCGCGATAATGCTCGCGCAACAGCGCCTCGCGGATCGTGACGCCATCAAATTCGCTCACATAGGTACGAATGGCGAGACGGTCCACAGGCGGTGTGCCAATGATACTCAGATCACGCACGCCAGACAAAGACAGCTGAAGCGTGCGCGGAATTGGTGTCGCTGTGAGTGTCAGCACATGCACATCTGAGCGCAGCTGCTTGAGCCGCTCCTTATGCGCCACACCAAAATGTTGCTCCTCATCAATGATAAGAAGTCCCAAGTCCTTAAAACGCGTGTCCTTGGCCAGAAGTGCGTGCGTCCCGATCACGATATCAACGGTGCCGTTTTTCATACCCTCACGGGTGAGCTTGGCGTCCTTTGCGCTCACAAAGCGGCTCAGCGGACGCACCTGCAACGGAAAGCCGCGGAAGCGTTCGGCAAAGCTCTTGTAATGCTGACGCGCCAGCAAGGTCGTCGGCGCAATCACCGCAACCTGCGCACCCTGCATCGCCGCAATAAAGGCCGCGCGCATCGCCACTTCGGTTTTGCCAAAGCCAACATCACCACAAATCAGGCGGTCCATCGGCTGACCAGAGCCAAGGTCTGTCAGAACATCCTCAATGGCGCTAAGCTGATCATCGGTTTCCTGATAGGGAAAGCGCGTGGCAAACTCCTCCCAAGCGTGCGGCATCGGCTCCATAATGGGCGCGCGGCGCAGTGCGCGTTCAGCAGCGACCCGAATGAGCTTATCCGCCATTTCCCGAATACGCTCTTTGAGACGGGCCTTCTTGGACTGCCACGCGCCGCCCCCGAGACGGTCAAGCAAGCCTTCCTCATGACCATAGCGGCTCAAGAGCTCGATATTCTCAACCGGAAGATAGAGCGTTGAATTTTCGGCGTATTCTAGCTTGAGGCACTCATGTGCTGCGCCCAGAGCTGTGACGACTTCGAGGCCATGATAGCGGCCAACGCCGTGATCGACATGCACAATCAAGTCACCCGCAGACAAACTTTGGGCCTCTGTCAGAAAGTTCTCGGCTGTGCGCTTTCTGCGCGGCGCTCGGATGAGCCTGTCGCCGAGGATATCCTGCTCGGCAATGACAACCATATCAGGCGCTTCAAAGCCTTGCTCCAGTGGCCAGACGGCCAAATGAAGTCCGCGTTTTCCGATACGGCGCGCATCCTTCACGGTGACCGCGCCGATCAGACCTTCATCATCAAGCAGACCTTCGATACGCTCACGCGCGCCCTCTGAATAGGAGGCCAACAGCACAGGCTTTTCGCCCATTTTTGCTTCGATATGGTCCTTTAGAACACTGAAAAGGTTGACGTTTTCAAGCTGTCGTTCGGGTGCAAAGTTGCGTCCGATCCGCCCGCCTGCGTCTATCACGCCCGCGCCTGTGGGCTGGGGCAATGTCACGAGCTTAAGCGCGCGCAGCGGCGCTGTGGCTTTGGCCCACGCGGGCTCATCAAGATAAAGCTGCTCTGCAGGTACGGGCTTGTAGACAGAGTCCATCCGCCCGCGCGCACCAAGCGCTATTTTGCGCGTTTCGTATTGGTCAACTATACCATCCCACCGCGCCTCGCGCTTGGCCTCAAGCCCTTCATCAAGGGTCAGGCTCGCATTTGGAACATAGTCAAACAGCGTTTCAAGGCGCTCATGGAAGAATGGTAGCCAATGCTCGATCCCCGCGTGCTTGCGCCCTGCCGAGACGGCCTCATAGAGCGGATCGTCCGTCCCTGCCGCGCCAAATTCGAGACGGTAATTCTGACGAAACCGCGTGATCGATGCATCATCAAGCAAGACTTCGGACACCGGTGCAAGCTCAACGCCGCCAAGTGTTTCTGTTGTGCGTTGCGTCGCCGCATCAAAGCGGCGCACCCCGTCGAGCACATCGCCAAAGAAGTCGAGCCTGACAGGTCCGCCGTCGCCGGGCGGAAAGATATCAATGATCCCGCCCCGAATGGCATAATCACCAGGCTCTGTAACAGTTGGGCTTTGTGAAAAGCCCATGCGCACCAGAAAGTTGCGCAACGCCTCTTCATTGACCCGCTCGCCCACTGTTGCCTTAAACGCCGCCTCGCGCAGAACCTCGCGCGCAGGAATATACTGCATCGCTGCACTCAGCGTGGTCAGCAGGATATAGCGCTGTGGCATCTCATGCACGAGCGCCGCCAGTGTGGCCATCCGAGCGGCCGAAATGTCAGGGTTGGGCGACACGCGATCATAGGGCAGGCAGTCCCATGCTGGAAAGGCAAAGACAGGCAGATCAGGCGCAAAAAACTGCAGGCTCGCGCGCATCATGGCCAAGCGTTTGTCGTCACGCGCAATATGAATAACAGCGCCCGCCTTTTCGGCCTCGGCGACCAGAAGCTTAGCATCAAAGCCCTCAGGCGCACCGCTGACGGTGATATGGTCTTTTCCTTGCGCGCTCATATCTTAACCAAGCACGCCATAGGTGAGGTTTTGATACATGCCCCAAAGCGCGGTCACAAAGATCGAGATCATCCCGATCACCTGCGTGATCGTGCGCTGACGAAACATTAGCTTTTGGAGCCGCTCACCCACCGCATCTTCCTCACGAATGAGCCGCGCAGTCGAAAGCGAAAGCGCGCCAATCAGCGACATGGGAAACCCAAGCAAAAACAAGGCCTGCGCGAACTCATACCCGTAGAAAAAGCCCAAAAGTCCAAGCATTGTCAGGAAAAAGCAGGCAAATCCCAAGAGCCACAGCCCCGAGACCGTGCCAATATGCAGCAAACGGTTTGTATTGATCCGTACGATATCCAACAGGTCTTCCTCATATTGTCCGCCCTCGCGTTGCGCGCGCAAGACCATGTCCCACGGCACACCAAGAACCCAATGCGAAGTCGTCGACCACATAACAGCCAATGCGATCCAGAACCAAAGGTTGCTAAACGAGCGCATATCAATCAGCTCAAAAACCGTAGAATACCAGTCCAAGGCCCGCGCCCCTCACATTGTTTCGCCCCTCATAGCGTGCGTCTCGGGCAATTCCAACCTTGAGGTGACGCAATTTCCATGACAGTTTCAGCACGGATAGATTTTCGGAGACACATGATGCGCGCGATCCAAGCCCCCTTCCCTGCAACACGGCTGCGCCGCACCCGTCAAAGCGAGGGCATCCGCGCGCTCGTCGCGGAAAATACCCTCTCGCCAAGCGACTTGATTTGGCCACTCTTCGTACGTGATGGCGAGGGTGTAGAAGAGCCCGTGCCTTCCATGCCAGGTGTCCTTCGCCGCTCTGTTGACAAGGTCGTAGAGGCGGCCCGCGAAGCCCATGCGCTCGGCATTCCCGCGATTTGCCTCTTCCCTTATACAGATGCAGCAAATCGCACTGCCGATTGCTCCGAGGCATGGAATCCAAACAACCTGAGCAACCGCGCAACGCGCGCCGTGAAAGCCGCTGTGCCCGACATCGCGATCATGACAGATGTCGCGCTCGATCCCTACTCTGACACAGGCCACGACGGATTTGTGGTCGACGGCAAAATCATCAATGACGAGACCGTAGAGGCGCTGATCAAACAGGCCCTCTCCCAAGCCGAGGCAGGCGTCGATATCATCGGCCCAAGCGATATGATGGATGGCCGCATCGGCGCGTTGCGCGCCGCTCTTGAGGCCGCAGGCCACAAAGATGTGCTCCTGCTGTCCTATGCCGCCAAATACGCCTCCGCTTTTTACGGCCCCTTCCGTGATGCGGTCGGCGCAGCAGACGCGCTCAAAGGCGATAAAAAAACTTACCAGATGAACCCGGCCAACACAGACGAAGCCCTGCGTTGCGTCGAGCGCGACCTGTCAGAAGGCGCCGATATGGTCATGGTCAAGCCTGGCATGCCCTATTTGGACATTTGCCGCCGCGTCAAAGACGCCTTTGGCGCCCCCACATATGCTTACCAAGTCTCTGGCGAATACGCGATGATCATGGCCGCGGCCGAAAACGGCTGGATCGACGGCGACAAAGCAATGATGGAGAGCCTGATGTGCTTCAAACGGGCGGGTTGCAACGGCATCTTGAGCTATTTCGCCCCGCGCGCGGCGCGCCTTTTAGCCTCCTAAACGCCAAAGAACTCGCCTCAAAGGCGAACAAACTGGCAGAATAACGCTCAACAGAGCTTGTTTAGGGTGACACCCGTGCTCAAAAGGCGTAGTCTTACAGACAAGCTGGACATAACCGGCACTTTATTCAGGCAATACGGCAGTGAAATCATGAATACACTTTCTCGCAGATCTTTTGCGCTTGGCGCAGTTGCAAGCACTGGCCTTCTGGCCGCATGTGGCAACGGCATCGGCTCCAAGGGCAGTGCTTCTATTGACGCTCGCGTTGATCAGACCCTCAACTTCCTTTACGGCCAATATCCCTCGACACAGGGCCTAGCCGCTAAATCAGCTGGTATGCTCGTGATGCCGTTGGTGACAGAAGCAGGCTTCGGAATTGGCGGCGGCTATGGTCGCGGCGCGCTTCGCGTCAATGACGTGACGGTTGACTACTACTCCGCCACCAAAGGCAGCGTTGGCTTGCAAATCGGGGCGCAACAATACGCCCATGTCCTTTTCTTCATGACAGAAGACGCCCTGATGGGCTTCCGTCGCTCCAACGGCTGGGCCGCTGGTGCTGACGTTGAGTATGTCTTCCGAGATCAGGGCGAAAATATTCGCGCCGAGACGACCACAGCCACCTCTCCAGTGCTGGCCGTGATTTTCGGTCAGGCGGGCTTGCTTGCAGGCGCATCGCTTGAAGGCGTGAAATACTCGCGCATCATTCCATAAAGAACGTGGGCCGCGGGGCTTCTCCCTCCCGCAAGTGCCCTAAAGTCTCCCTCCCCAGAATATCGGGGGGGGCTTTTTCGTGGGAGCCTTGAAAGCTTAGGATCCAAAGAGGCCGCTTTCTCGCCTTGTGCAGGCACACTCTTGCAGCAGCGCACGCTGTATTGACTAATTTTCCCTTAACAAACATTCATTTTAGGCGGTGCACGCTTTGTGCACGCCTTGTGCACGCTTTTCACCCCCCTGATTTTGCCAGCTTTGCAACGCGTTAACCCTGTTGTGCGGTGGTGTAACGATCAGGGCGTTTCCAACCCCAAAACAAGGCTGCCCAGCGGGCGAATTAAATTGAATTAAAAATCAAATAATAACAAAGGGATAAGCCCCAACCTGCCGCCACCCTCAAATGAGCAACCCCGCGCCCATTGCACCCCATATGATGGCTCTGATATACATTTCGAAACAATATATAGATCCACAGGACAGGCGAGAAAATCACGTGAGCGACACGCCCGAAACACCTGAAAACAAAGACGAAAACACGCCAGCGCGTTACGTCTATGATGGCCCGAAAATCTCGATCGTCGATGAGATGAAGAGCTCCTACCTCGATTACGCCATGAGCGTCATCGTGAGCCGAGCGATTCCCGACCTGCGAGACGGCCTAAAACCTGTGCACCGCCGCATTCTCTACGCCATGCACGAGACCAACAACTCGCATGACAAACCCTACCGCAAATCAGCTCGCCCTGTTGGCGATGTGATGGGTAAATATCACCCGCACGGCGACAGCGCGATCTATGATGCCCTCGTGCGCATGGCGCAGGATTTCTCTATGTCCCTGCCGCTTCTTGACGGTCAGGGAAACTTCGGCTCAATGGATGGCGATAACGCCGCGGCTATGCGCTACACCGAAGTTCGCATGGACAAGCCTGCCGCCTTCATTCTCGCGGACATCGACAAAGATACCGTTGATTTTCAAGACAATTATGACGGAAAAGACCGTGAACCGACGGTTCTTCCAGCGCGTTTTCCGAACATGTTGGTCAATGGTGCGGGCGGTATTGCCGTCGGCATGGCCACAAATATTCCGCCCCACAACCTCGGCGAAGTCGTTGATGCCTGCCTTGCCTTGATTGAGGAGCCAGACCTCTCCAGCGAGCAATTGATAGACTATGTGCCTGGCCCCGACTTCCCCACCGGCGGGATTATGTTGGGCCGCACAGGTGCGCGCAAAGCCTACCTCGAAGGCCGTGGCAGCGTCGTCATTCGTGCCAAAACACGCGTTGAGGAGATCCGCAAAGACCGCTTTGCCATCGTCATCGATGAGATCCCCTATCAGGTTAACAAAGCGACGATGATCGAACGCATCGCAGAGGCTGCGCGCGACAAGAAAATCGAAGGCATTTCCCACGTCCAAGACGAATCCGACCGCAACGGCGTCCGCGTCGTCGTCGAGCTGAAACGCGATGCCACTGCTGAGGTTGTACTCAACCAGCTGTTCCGATTCACGCCGATGCAAACCTACTTCGGCTGTAACATGCTGGCGCTCAATGGCGGCCGGCCAGAGCAACTCACGCTTCGTAATTTCTTGACGTATTTCATAGACTTCCGAGAAGATGTTGTTGCACGCCGCACTGCATATGAGCTGCGGAAGGCACGTGAGCGGAGCCATATTCTATGTGGTTTGGCTGTCGCCGTTTCCAACGTCGACGAGGTCGTAGCAACAATTCGTTCCTCAGCTGATGCCGCTGAAGCGCGCTTCAAACTTATGGAGCGCCGCTGGCCTGCGGGCGATATTGTCGGTTATTTGAAGCTCATCGATGACCCGCTTCACCCTGTGAATGATGATGGGACATATAACCTCTCAGAAATTCAGGCACGCGCCATCCTAGAGCTTCGCTTGCAGCGCCTCACACAAATCGGCGTTAAAGAAGTCACCGATGAACTTGAGGAACTTGCAGGTAAAATTAAGGAATACCTTGAAATTCTCGGATCACGTGAGCGCATCATGGGGATAATTTCTGACGAACTCAAAGAAGTGCGTGAACTTTTTGCAGTCCCTCGCCGTACCGAAATCGTCGACTGGTCGGGCGACATGGATGATGAAGACCTCATCGAGCGCGAAGATATGGTCGTCACCGTGACATCAGGCGGCTACATCAAGCGTACGCCTCTGGCAGACTTCCGTGCTCAAAAGCGCGGTGGAAAAGGTCTGTCAGGCATGCAAACCAAAGAAGAGGACGTTGTCACAAACCTCTTCGTTGCCAATACCCATACGCAGCTTTTGTTCTTCACAACGGAAGGTATGGTCTACAAGCTTAAGACATGGCGCCTGCCGCAAGGCTCACGCACATCCAAAGGCAAGGCAATCGTTAACATCCTGCCTATTCCCCCTGGGGTCTCCGTCGCTGCGATCCTTCCGATCGATCGTGATGAGAAAGACTGGGCAGAGCTTCAAATCATGTTCGCGACATCTGCAGGTGACGTTCGTCAGAACCGTCTCTCAGACTTCACAAACGTTATGCGCAACGGCAAGATCGCCATGAAACTTCCAGAGGATGGATCGGTTCATATGGTCAATGCGCGGATCTGTTCCGATCAAGATGACGTCATGCTTGTGACAAATGGGGGTCGTGCGATCCGTTTCCCGACAACTGATGTGCGCGTCTTTAACTCCCGCGCCTCTACGGGTGTGCGTGGTGTACGCCTTCAACCTGACCAACGCGTTGTTTCCATGTCAATTATTCGCCATTTTGAAGCAAGCTCAGACGAACGAGCAGCGTACCTAAAGATGCGGCGCGCCATGGCAGGTCTTGCTGATGATGCCGAAGGTATCGACGACGAGGGAGATGCAAACGCGAGCATCTCGCAAGAGCGCTATGCCGAAATGTCAGCACAGGAAAACCTCATTCTCACGCTTACAACAGGTGGCGCAGGCAAACTCAGCTCAAGCCATGACTATCCCGTTCGTGGACGTGGTGGTATGGGTGTTACTGCGATGGACAAGGCCATGCGCGGTGGTGATATCGTCGCTTGTTTCCCTGTGGAAATGGAGGATCAGATCATGCTGGCAACCTCAAAAGGACAATCAATTCGCGTACCTGTCGAAGGCATCTCCTTCCGCTCGCGCAGTGCAGGTGGTGTAAAAGTATTTAACACAGGCAAAGGCGAAGAAGTTGTCTCTGTCGCATGGATCGCAGATCCGAGCGAAGACGAGGATACGCCCGAAGACTCTGTTGAGGAATAATTTGAAGGCCGTTCAAAATTGCACAGATACTGTGCGAAATTTCACATTGTGACATGGCGGCGAGAGTATTAGGCCAGTAACAAGTTTGTGATACTTGTGGATTGGCCACTGGGGGCTGAGTGGGCGTGCGTTTTAAATGCACGCCTTTTTTATTGTTCCAAATCAAGCAAACGTGCAAATACGCACAGTATCTCCGCGCTCGCACCCGTATTCACAACACGCACAGTCAACTAACCCTCGTTCCACCCAATTTTAGGAACGAAATAAAATGACACAACAAATCAACACAGCACTTCTAGTCGCGCGCATCCTGATGTCACTTCTGTTTATCATGGCCGGCATCGGTAAACTCGGCAATGTCGAGGGCTTTGCAGGCTTTATGGCGTCTGGCGGAATTCCAGCGTTTCTTGCCTGGCCAGTGATCCTGTTTGAAATCCTAGCCGGTTTTGCGATCCTTGCAGGCTTTATGACCCGCCCCACTGCTCTCGCACTTGCGGCATTCTGCTTCGCCTCTGGTCTGCTTTATCACTTTGACCCATCAGACCAAAACCAGATGAACAATCTCTTGAAGAACCTTGCACTCGCAGGCGGATATATAGCTCTCGCTATCGCTGGCGCGGGTAAATTCTCTGTAGATGGCCGCAAGGGCTGAACAAAAAGAGAGCGCTGCAGGGCTTGACCAGCGGCGCTCTTACCTAGCCGAACTTTTTTTCAAGATAGCTTAGCAGCGGCCCTTCGCTCGGGACCAGTCCCGACGCTCTCTCAATAAGCTCAGTTGGACGATAAAGCCCGCCATGAACCTGGACTGCATCTTTGAGCCATCCTGTCGCGCCAGCAACATTTCCTACCGCGAGCTCACTGTCCAGATTGGGCCGTGCAACGCGCAAGGCTTCATATAGACAGCCAGCGTAAACATTGCCCAACGCATAAGTCGGAAAATACCCCCAAAGCCCACAAGACCAATGCACATCTTGCAAAAGCCCATTGGATGGCTTGTCGACACCGTAGCCAAAATCGGCTTCAAAACGGCTGTTCCAAGCCTCCTCAAGGTCGCGTGCTTCAAGCTTGCCAGCAATGACATCTCGCTCCAGATCAAAGCGGAGCATGATGTGCAAATTATACTGAACCTCATCAGATTCTGTCCGGATGTAACCTTTGTTCAGACGGTTGACGGTTCGAAAAAAGACATCCTCATTCGCCACTCCAAAGTCGCCAAAGGCGTCCTTCATCTGTCCAAAAAGCCAGCCCGTAAAGGCCCGAGAGCGTCCCAATTGGTTTTCATAAATACGGCTCTGGCTTTCGTGAACCCCCAGAGAAACACCCCCGCCCAGCGGCGTGAGCAAGTGCTCTGATGCTATGTTTTGTTCATAGGTCGCGTGGCCCGTCTCATGAATGGTAGAATAGATACTGTTAAACGGATCGGTCAGTGCCGTGCGTGTGGTGATACGCACATCATCGCCTGATCCTGAAGAAAAGGGATGCACAGCCTTATCTAGCCGACCCTTTTGCATGTCATAGCCAAAGGTCTTCGCCAAAGACCGTGCAAGCCGCATCTGCTTTTGCTCGTCAAACTCAAACTTGAGTTCTGGTGGTTGCTCCGCACCCATCACTTTATCGCGCAGCGCGACAAGCCTCGGACGCATCGCTGCAAACGTCGCAGCCACATCCTCGCCGCTGGTGTCTGGCTCATAGTCATCCAAAAGTGCGTCATAGGCGTCACCGCCCTGAGCGAGAGCACTGGCCTCATCACGCTTGAGCGCAATCATCTCTTCTAAAGCGGGTAAAAACGCCGCCACGTCTTCCTTTTCACGCGCGTCAGCCCAGATACGCTGTGCACTTGAGCTGAGCTTCGCAATGGCTTCGGCAAGCTTAGCTGGAACACGCTGGCTGCGCTCAAAGCTACGGCTAATATGACGAACATTGGCTGCAGATACGGGATCAAGTGTGCTCGCATCGATCTTAGCAAGCCACTCCCCTATCTGTGGGTGGGTCTTTCGAGCATGGAGCACCGATTCCATCGCAGCGAACTCTTCAGCACGCTGGCCTGCGGCCCCTTCTGGCATCATTGTCTCCTGATCCCAGCCCAAACGGCCAGCAATTTGCCCCAACGCTTCGGTTTGACGCTGAAACGCCATCAACTCATCATACGCCGACATGCTCTTACCCTTCTCTGATAGAGGATGCGCGTGGGTACTGCGCCATAAAGCGCGCGCGAATGATCAAAACCCAGAGCAATGCTGCCGTCGCTTGGTGCGCAATCGCGATATGCCAAGGGGCAGCTGTGACAACCGTATAAATCCCAAGAGCAATTTGGAAGAACAGCACATAAACAGCGAGCGAGAACGCAGATTTTGTTGTGCGGTTGGCTGATTTGCGAGCCTTGAAAAAGATCATAATCGTGAAACCAAGAAGTACATAGCCAGCCATACGGTGTATAAATTGTACGAGCCCTGGGTTTTCGAAAAAGTTACGCCAGATCGGCTCGATCATCAGAGGGTTGGGTGGCACAAACTGCCCCCCCATCAGGGGCCAATCTGTGTAAGAACGGCCCGCATCAATACCTGCAACCAATGCGCCTAACAGTATCTGCAAAAACGCAAAATGCATCCAGCCCGTGCCCAGCGAAAAGAGTTTCGCCTCACGCAGGCGACGTGCTTGCATCAAGTCTCTCTCAGGACGCGAGAGCAACAGCGCATACCACGTGATAAATCCAATGATCACAAACGCGAGGCCAAGATGTGTTGCGAGCCTGTAGCTTGCCACATCGGTCATTGAGCCGGTAAGGCCAGAGGATACCATCCACCAGCCGATTGCACCCTGTAGCCCTCCGAGGCCGCCCAGAAGTAATAGTCTTGGCGTCCATCCAGTCGGAATTTGGCGCCGCAAAGCAAACCAAAGAAAGCCAACCGCCCAAACGAGGCCAACAACACGACCGAGCTGACGGTGGCCCCATTCCCACCAATAGATGACCTTGAAGTCGTGCAAATCCATCCACTTGTTTTGCAATTGGAATTCTGGGATCTGCTTGTACTTTTCAAACTCTGAAAGCCAGTGCGCCTCGTTCAAAGGTGGCAGCGCGCCGGTCAGTGGGCGCCACTCCGTGATGGAAAGTCCAGAATCGGTCAACCGTGTCAGTCCCCCGACAACGATCATCGCAAAAACCAAAACACCTAAGAGAATGATCCATGCTCGGATGGCAAGGCGTGCACCACCCTGCCCCTTGTCGATCATTCCGCCCTTCGGAGCCAGAGGCGCCGTGCCTTTTTCTCCGCTCACATCCTCAAATATTGCGCGTTTTTCGGCCATGTCGTTCCTCGTTTCCTGTCGCTTGGGCTCAAACTAGGGTGCGCCTTGGTGGGCTGCAAGCGCCCTTAGTTGTCTTTGCCCCTGATAAGTTGACGCAGTGCGCCATGCAGCATTTGCACATCTGCCCGTGTCAAAGGCATACGGCTCCAGAGGTTACGCAGATTTGTTTTCATATTCGCTGCCTTTTCAGGCGGGAAGAAAAAGCCGCGTTCATCCAGCCGCTCTTCCAAATGAGTAGCCCATGCCTCAATGTCTCCTCCTGTCGCAGGGTCCCCTCCGCGGGCTATTTCCATGCGCTCATGGCTGATCTCTCCTTGAGCGCGACGCCACTCATAGGCAGTGAGCAGCACACATTGCGCTAGGTTTAGCGAAGGAAAATCAGGATTGACCGGCACAGTGATCAAAGCATTCGCTCGCGCGACATCCTCGTTTTCTAGCCCTGCCCGCTCTGGCCCAAAGAGCACAGCGACTTTCTCCCCAGCGGCCAGCTTCTCTGCGGCGAGCGCCATCGCTCTCTCAGGGCTCATCACAGGCTTTGTGAGCCCCCGAATGCGTGCTGTTGTGGCAAAGACATAGGTGGTGTCTTCGAGCGCCTCGGCCAGAGTATCACTCACCTGCGCCTCGTCGAGCAAACGGCCCGCTCCAGACGCCATAACAACTGCTTTTTCATTCGGCCAGCCATCGCGCGGTCCAACAACACGCATACGATCCAATCCGAAGTTCCACATCGCACGAGCAGCTGCGCCGATGTTTTCGCCCATCTGGGGACGTACAAGAACAAACAGAGGCTGCTTACCTTCGCTGGGCATAAAGAGAGTTCCTTTCGCGGTTTGCGCCGTTCTAGAAGAAAGCGTGCCCCGCGCCAAGCCAACAAACCCTGACACCCGCAAAGCCCCTTGGCCACACGAAAAAATCGCGCTAGAAGAGCGAACGCCAAATCAGGAGGCCAATATGGCACAAGACGAAACGCCACAGATCTATTTGATCACACCTCCTGATTTTGAGTTGAGCCGTTTTCCAACACAGCTTGCCTCGGTGCTCGACACCCATGAGATCGCTTGCGTCCGCCTTGCGCTCGCAAGCCATGATGAAGACACGCTCTGCCGCGCAGCTGATGCGTTGCGCGAAGTTACGATGGCGCGCGATGTCGCCTTGGTGATTGAGCGCCATATCCTGCTTGTTGAACGTCTTGGCCTTGATGGTGTGCATCTTACTGATGGGAGCCGTTCTGTTGCGAAAGCACGCAAAGCTTTGGGGCAAGATGCAATTGTCGGCAGCTTCTGCTCTGGATCGCGCCATGATGGCATGGCCGCAGGCGAAGCAGGCGCAGATTACATCAGCTTTGGACCGATTGGCGACACCTCTTTGGATGATGGCACGCAGGCGGAATTTGATCTCTTTGACTGGTGGTCACAAGTGATCGAAGTGCCTGTCGTGGCTGAGGGTGGTCTTGATGCTGAGTTGATCGCTAAGTTTGCGCCTGTGACAGACTTCTTCGGCTTGGGGAATGAACTCTGGTCAACAGATGATCCTGTTGCGACTCTGGCGCGTCTTCACGCAGTCATGAGCTAGCTCTCATGCGTGGCCTAGCGCCGCGCATCATAAACCTCTGCCACCTCAGCAAATTCTATCGGCATACCTTTGCGGACAGCTGCTTCGGCCGCTTTTGCGAGTGCCTTGCGGTCATCAAAATCAGCAACGCGCAAAGGCGTGTGGTATTTTACCGTCACGCGCCCTCCACGACCAGCGGAGAGCGTTTTCAAAAGATGCGAGCCAAAGTCCATATCTCCCCACCAGCCATAAAACCTTGCCGTCTCGCCAAAGGGGGCCTCATAAACAACTGTCACGGGCTGAACAAACAAACGATCGCGTAAAGGCTTCGCAAAAAAAGCCTGAAACAAAGTCGGCTTAAAAGGCAAAATGCGAAGGCCGTCTGTCGATGTCCCTTCTGGGAAGAACAAAAGCTTATGTCCCGCCAACAACCGCGCTTCAAATATTTCCTGCTGAAGCTTGGCCTCGCGTGGATCGCGTTTGATAAAAACGGTTCCCGTCGCCCGCGCCAGCCAACCAATTCCTGGCCAACGCGCCACTTCAGACTTTGACACAAAGTAAACGCGCTTGCGGGCATTCAGAGTAAATATATCAAGCCAGCTGCTGTGGTTCGCCACAACTGCTCCCGCGTCTTTCATTTGCGATCCTTCTGCACGGTGCTCCACACCAAGAATTACAAATGCGCCACGGCACACAACCTGCGTTATATATGGCGTCCAAGGCCTGTTTAGTCCAAACAAGGGCCGTTCAAAAAGCCGCAGAGCAAGCAATAGCACAAGCCCGCCAAACACTAATAGTGCAAGAAGAACAGCCCGCACACCAACGCGTAGCCAGCCCAAAGGGCTAATCGACTTTTCCTCGGCGGGACTATCTGACTCCCAAGTCATTGGCGACCCTTATAAATTGAGCGGCTCCGTGCGGGCATAGCTTCAGTATCCAAAATCAGGCAGACGTCTGTTGTGTTGAAGTCTCGATCAATAAACGCCCCCTCGCCTACCACGCCCCCAAGGCGCAAATAGGCTTTAATCAAAGCGGGCACTTCGAGCATTGCGGTTCGACGATCAATCTCTGTTTCGGGTATCAAGTTCATTGCCTGAAAAGATGTTTCCAGAGCCCTGACACGCAGCGCATCTGCCGCAAGATGACGGTGATGCAAAAGAGACAGCGGTGCACTGAGTTTGCCGATGTCGGTGCCGTGAAAACTCGCCACTCCAAACATAAGCTCGATCTGATGATCTTGAGCAAACTCTGCAAGCGCATTCCACAAATGAAACATCGCAGCACCGCCACGGTACTCGGGATCAAGACAAGAGCGGCCCAGCTCAAGCAACTTGCGCCCAGAGTCCTTGAGCTTTCTGAGGTCATATTCACTTTCAGAGTAAAACTGCCCTGCCCGAGCAGCGCCATCTTGGTCCATAAAGCGATACACCCCAACGACATGATCAGGCGCTTTGGCTTGGCGAGCTTCATCTATCAAAATCAAATGGTGACTGACAGTATCAAACCTGTCTCGTTCAAAGCGCATGTGGTGATCCACAAGAGCCCCATCACTGCCCAGCTCTTCTACAAAAACACGATATCTCAGGCGCTGCGCACCCAATAGGTCGGCCTCACTTTGGGCAAGTCTGATTGTAAATCGCGGCTCGCTCATGGCCCCTCATTCGCGCTAGCGGGTCTTGTGCTCTTCTAGGGGCGTGCCCGCTTGGGTGCAAGAAGAGTCATTTTTACGCGAAAGGTTAACCTTTCGGTAATCTCTATTCGTCATCTAAGACCCACACCAGTTCGACACGTGTTCCGTCAATCACAACCTTGCCCGCTTCGGGAAAGTTAACGGTGGCTCTGCCACCAATGTTGGATTGCACCTGCCCAATGCCCCAATCGGGCATTAGCGGGTGGCGCACTCGCATACCAGGTGCCAGGATAGCGTTTAAGTCGATCATGAAGAGACGCTACAGGAAGGACACTATATGGCACAAGACCCGCTTTCACTGGCAAAACTGATCGCCTCACGCATTTGTCACGACTTGATAAGCCCTGTGGGCGCGATTGCCAATGGCATGGAGCTTGTGGCCCTTACTGGTGCCGATATTACGCCTGAGTTCGAACTCATCTCTGACTCTGTTGCAGGCGCAAATGCTCGCATCAAATTTTATCGCATCGCACTGGGCATGTCATCTGCTGACCAAAAACTAGGTCGTTCCGAAATCGGTGCCATTCTGCGCGCATTTTATAACGGCACACGCCTCACCTGCGCTTGGGAAGTTCAAGACGACTGCCGCCGCACAGAGGTTCAGGCTGCTTTTCTCGCACTCCTTTGTGTAGCAAGCGCACTGCCAACGGGAGGACAACTCACCGTTGAGCATGATAGTGGCACTTGGAATATCTTCGCTCAGGCCAACTTGGTACGCGCAGATGAAGCGCTATGGGCTTCTCTCACAAGCGGTATTACCCCTGAAGCCTTAGAGCCAGCAGATGTCCAATTTGCCATGCTTCCAGAATGCGCCAGCACACTAGAGCGCCGTGTCCGTTTTGAAATTGCCGACAACAGTCTACTGATTAGCTTCTAACCACGCACGGTTCCGTCACCATCAACAAGGTATTTAAAGCTCGTCAGCTGCGCCGCCCCGACAGGCCCGCGAGCGTGCATTTTTCCTGTTGCGATGCCGATTTCTGCGCCCATGCCAAACTCGCCGCCGTCGGCAAACTGGGTTGAGGCGTTGCGCATCAAGATCGCACTATCAAGCCGCTGAAAGAAACGCTCCGCTGCGCCATCATCTTCTGTCAGGATACAATCTGTGTGGTTTGAGCCAAACTCACGGATATGTGCAATCGCCTCATCAAGGCTTCCAACAGTCTTCGCCGCAATGATCATATCAAGGTATTCACAACCCCAGTCAGATGAGCTTGCAGGCGTAACCCCCTCAATTGTCGAAATTTCTTCATCTCCACGCACTTCAACACCCGCGTCAAGAAGCGCTTTTATAACGCCTTGGCCGATCGTGCTCATCACATCCTTATGGATAAGCAAACACTCAGCTGCGCCACAAATCCCTGTGCGTCGTGTTTTCGCATTCAAAATTACATTCAGCGCCTTCATGGGGTCCGCTTCTGCATCCACGTAAATATGCACGATCCCCTCAAGATGTGCAAAAACGGGCACCCGCGCTTCACGTTGCACAAGGCCAACAAGCCCCTTGCCACCCCGCGGGACAATCACATCGATATAGTCCGTCATCGTCAGCATTTCGCTTACAGCCGCGCGCTCACGTGCCGGCACAAGCTGGATACTTTCTTCAGGCAGACCCGCCGCTTTCAGACCTGCAACGAGACAGCCATGCAAAGCGCTTGAGGAATGGAAACCCTCTGATCCACCGCGCAAAATCACAGCATTGCCTGCCTTAAGGCACAGAGCGCCAGCGTCTGCCGTTACATTTGGACGGCTCTCGTAAATTACACCGATCACACCGAGAGGCGTTCTCACACGACGAATATGAAGCCCTGACGGCCGGTCCCATTCTTCAAGGATCTCGCCCACAGGATCGGTCTGCCCCGCAACGGCTTTCAGCCCCTCCACAATGCTCCCCACGCGCGCTTCATCCAGCATCAAGCGGTCCATCATAGCTGGGCTCAAGCCCTTTTCAGCACCATACGCCATATCTTTGGCATTCGCCGCGATGATCTCTTCACGCTGCGCCCAAACCGCTGCCGCCGCCGCTAAAAGTGCATCCCGTTTTTGATCTGAGCTAGCAAACGCCAGTTCTGCCGCTGCGGCACGCGCCTTTTGGCCCATCTGTTGCATCATTTCGGGAATATGTGTCATCGGATTGTAGCCTTTCAGATGGTCAGTGCCATATCGTCTCTGTGAATGAGGGCCGCTCGCCCAATATAACCAAGAATAGCCTCAATCTCGTCGCTCTGATGGCCCTTGATCGCACGCGCTTCCTCGCCAGTATAACGGGCAAGCCCATGCCCAAGCACTGCGCCACTCGCGTCGCAAATTTCTACAGGCTCTCCACGTCCGAAGCTCCCGCTCACATCTGTCACACCCGCCGGCAAAAGGCTCTTGCCTTGCGCAAGCGCTTTCGCGGCACCCGCATCAAGCAGAATACGACCTTGAGGCTTCATTGAAGCAATCCAGCGTTTACGCGCGGCCTGCGGATCGCCTTCGGCTGCAAAGAGCGTATGGGCAGCGCCCTCTTCAATTGAATTCAACGGCTGCAATGGCGAGCCTAAGGCAATAATCATCTCACAGCCTGCGCCTGTCGCCGTCTTGGCCGCCATGAGCTTGGTCTTCATTCCGCCTTTGCTCAAACCTGTTCCCGCATCCCCTGCCATCGCTTCAATTTCGGGAGTGATCTTTTCAACACGATCAAAGCGCGTCGCCGAAGGGTCCAGTGCAGGGCTTGCCGTATAAAGCCCGTCGATATCACTCAAGAGGACTAAAAGGTCCGCGCCGACCGTGACAGCCACCTGCGCAGCCAAACGGTCGTTGTCACCATATCGTATTTCATCGGTTGCGACGGTGTCGTTCTCGTTCACAATCGGTACAACACCAAGACTCAAGAGCTGCTCAAGTGTGGCGCGGGAGTTCAGGTAGCGGCGCCGATCAGCACTGTCTTCCAGCGTCACCAGAACTTGACCTGTAATGATTCCATGTGGCTGCAAAACTTCTTCATAAGCGCGCGCAAGGCGAATCTGGCCAACAGCCGCTGCCGCCTGTGACTGCTCCAAAGCAAGCTCCGCAGGTGGCAAACCAAGCACCCCGCGCCCCAATGCTATTGAACCAGACGACACCAGAACAACATCTTGCCCCCGTGCCTTCATCCGAGCAACATCTTCTGCGAGGCTCACAAGCCAGTCCGCTTTTAGCCCGCCAGCTGCAGGGTCAACCAATAGGGCCGAACCAATCTTAACAACAATGCGCCGTGCTTTGCTTAGGGCTGCCATGGCTCCGCCTCCATGCCGAGCGCTGCCTCCGCGGCTCGCATCTCGATGATTTTGGCACGCAACGCCCGCAGGACATCGGTCACGCCTTCACCCGTCACACCGGACATCAACATAATCGATGTGCCTGTCGCAGCCTCAACTTCATCCTTGAGAAATTCCCGCTCCTCAGCGTCCAGAGCGTCAATCTTGTTGAGCACTGTAACACGGGCCTTGTTTGCAAGCTCGCCGCCATAGGCTTCCAGTTCTCCAATAATCGTCTTGTAGTCGCCAACGGGGTCGCCAGAGGTCCCGTCAATCAAATGCAACAGTACAGCACAGCGTTCGACATGACCTAAAAAGCGCACACCAAGACCAACGCCTTCATGTGCCCCTTCGATGAGGCCGGGAATGTCCGCAATAACAAACTCAGCACCATCGACTCCAACAACGCCAAGGTTTGGGTGAAGCGTGGTAAAGGGGTAGTCAGCAATTTTGGGTCGCGCGTTAGATGTCGCTGCCAAAAAGGTGCTCTTGCCTGCGTTCGGCAGCCCAAGAAGCCCAGCATCAGCAATTAGCTTTAGGCGTAGCCAGATCGTACGCTCAACACCCTCTTGGCCAGAGTTTGCCCGGCGTGGCGCTTGGTTTGTGGACGATTTGAAGTGAAGGTTGCCAAATCCACCGTTGCCGCCTTTGGCGATTCGCAACCGCTGCCCGAGTTCTGTCAGGTCGGCGATTACGGTCTCGCCGTCTTCTTCAAGAATTTCGGTCCCAACAGGTACACGCAAAATAACGTCGTCCCCGTCCTTGCCTGTCCGCTGGCTGCCCATCCCGGACTGACCATTGTTGGCAAAGAAATGCTGCTGATAGCGAAAATCGATCAGCGTATTGAGGCCGTCAACCACTTCGACCCAGACATCGCCACCGCGACCACCGTCGCCACCGTCAGGGCCACCATATTCAATAAACTTCTCGCGTCGGAAGCTAATACAGCCGCCGCCACCCGAGCCGGAGCGAATATAGACCTTTGCAAGATCAAGAAATTTCATATCGTCTCCTTAACGCCCGCTATTGGGCGGCTCAACTGAGTTTGCAGATGTATGTCCATGTCGCCACATTGCTGTTGCGCGCAACACAAAAAGTTTCTGCATCGCCAATATACTCAAACCCTTGGTTTGTCAGTACACGGGCTGATGCAGGATTGTCTTGGAAAACGCAGGCAAAGATCGTCTCGCAACCTTGCGGGTTGGCCTCAATCAGAGCTTCAACAGCCCCCGATGCAATACCTGTGTTCCAAAATGCAGGTGCCACCCAATAGCCGATCTCAGATTGGTTTCGATCCATCCGCGACAGGCTCACAATTCCCGTAAGGCTGGGGCCACCATCTTTGCTGGCGTCAATCGCCCAGATATCTTCAAGCCGATCTGCGCTCTGGGCCCGCTTGATAAATGCCTCAGTATGACCTGGCGGCAACGGATGCGCGATACGGCTTGTATTATGCGCCACACGTTCGTCGCCAGCATAAAGATCGATCATGGCCTGATCAGAAGCCACAAGTGGCCTCAAATCAAATTTATCTTTGTTGATAATGTCTTGCGTGACACTTCTAACATGTATCATACGCTCTCCCCTTTAAAACAACACGAGTAAAACAGAAGCCACAGTCAAAGCTGCAAGGCTCCACATAAGGTATTTTTCTTCTGGCCTCCCCGCCAGAAGTGTTGCGATCCGATCCCCTGCATAGGCCCAGATAGGATGCAACACGAGTTGCAAACCAAGTAGGCAAACAGCGATCGTCAGCGTGGCTTCAAGGCTCGCCGTGCCCGCAGCTGTAAAACTGGTAAACCCGGTTGTGATCATCGCCCATGCCTTTGGATTAAGAGGATGCACCCAGAGGCCAGCCAAGAAACCAGGCGCTGTGCCCTTAGATACGCCCGTGCTGAGCCGCATGTTTGCGACTTTCCAAGCCAGCCAACAAATGTAGGCGACGCTGGCCCACTTAAGCGCTTCAAAAACCCAAGGTGCCGTCTTAGCAAGCTCCATCAGGCCAAAGCCAATCGGCCAAATGATGAGCTGTTTGCCGAGAGCCACACCTGCCACGAAAGGCAAAGCCGCGCGAAAGCCAAAGCGCGCGCCCGTGGCCATAAGCGCCATATTGGCCGGCCCAGGTGTGCCCACCTGAGACGCCCCAAAGACGAGAAATGCTGCCACAGAAACGCTCATTCTTGAGCTCCCAAATACGAAAAAGGGACCGGTTCTTCACCGATCCCTTGTTTGTCTTAAAACCTTAAGGTCCGGTTACTCAGCGGCCTCCGCCACCGGGAGAACCGAAATAAAGGTGCGGCCTTTGAGACCTTTGTGGAACTTCACGTTGCCATTTGCAGTGGCGAAGATCGTGTGATCTTTACCCATGCCAACGCCTGCGCCCGGCCAAAACTTTGTGCCGCGCTGACGTACGATAATGTTACCACCGATGACGACTTCGCCACCGTATTTTTTGACGCCAAGACGGCGACCCGCTGAGTCGCGACCGTTACGGGATGAACCGCCAGCTTTTTTATGTGCCATATCGTTTCTCTCCTACTGCGCTTACTTCGACAGATCAGCAGCTTGTGCAACCCACTCGGGTTTCACTTTCACTGCGTCAAAGCTGTCTACGTCTACTTTTGCGAGGTCTGCAAAAGTGTTGATGCCGGCTGCTACGAGCTTCTTCGCTGCGGCTGGGCCAACACCTGTGATTTGTGTCAGATCGTCACCGGCAGCGGCTGGAGCTGCGGCGGCTTTAGGAGCAGCGGCTTTCTTAGCAGCTGGCTTCTTCTCGTCAGCTGTTTTCGCTGCAAAGCCAGACACTGAACCTGTGCCAATTGCGGCTTTCACACCAGTCTTATCGCCACCACTCGCAAGAATGTCAGTGATACGCAGAAGCGTGAGCTTCTGACGGTGCCCGACGGTACGCTTTGATGAGTGCTTACGACGGCGCTTAACGAAGTTAATCACCTTCTTGCCTTTGATTTGGTCGATCACTTCGGCCTGAACGGCTGCGCCGTCGACCATAGGAGCACCAACAACAGGTGCATCACCACCAAGCATCAGAATTTCGTTGAACTGGATTGTTTCACCAGCATCGGCTGCAAGTCTTTCAACGCGGAGCACATCGCCCGATTGAACTTTATATTGCTTGCCGCCTGTTTTCAGGACCGCGAACATGGGTCTTTCCTTTTCATCATCCGCATTCTGTGGCCCCTGCGTTTGCAGTGTTTTAGCAGGGAATTTCGCCCCGCCGCCTCGAACAGCGCGTTCCTCTTGGGAACGTCATTAATAATAAATCCGGAGCGGTTTCCCCCTCCGGCTGCGCGCTTATCGTGAATACGCAGCTCCAAGTCAAGCGTGTTCGCTAAAGAAACTTGCCTTATACGTTGGCTATCTACCAAATATTTGGCTCTAGAGGTCTTCTCCAAACATCTGGACGGACACCGCCAAGCCAATGGCATAGCTCAGGTCCTCAGAAAGCGCGCCATAGCCCTCAAAAATTGCAGTGTTCAGCGCTGCGCCCTCATCAGTTTTAGAAAACGCTATGTAGGCCGCCAGATCCCCCTCAGGTAAATCGCCAAGTGCAGCACAGAGATAAGCCGAAATCCAAGCCTCCAGCGAGACGCGGATTTCGGGCATCCGCGCCTGAACCTCAGCCAGCACATCCCCCTCCTGCATCTCAAAGACACCGCCCTCAATCAATCCGCGGTAAAACGCCAAATCCGAATTCAGAGTTCCCGCCACATTGCGCTCCAAAAGATCATTCACCTGCGCAAACTCAAGCAACGCTTCGGCGCGTTCTGCGGGCTCCAAGCAAGCTGCCTCTGCAGTTTCCTGCGCCCCCTCAAGCAACAAATATTTGCGCCCTGCCAGTTCAGCTTCAACAATACGTTGGCCACGCTCGGACTGATAAAATGTGAGCAGCTCGGTAATATTTACGCCTGCAAAGCTTCCCTCCATCGCCGACCGGACACGCAGCTGCATCATTGAAGGGTCATACAATCGCTTCAGGATATCGCGCCATGCGGCACCGCCAGCATCAGGCAGCATCGCCTCACCAACCGTATGCCCATAGTCGAGAAACTCTTCACGCAATACCTCGATCAGAGCATCTGATCCCAGCGTCTCAAGCAAATCATCAACAGGGTCCGCCTGTGCGGTCAGCGCCCAGACAGATAAAAGAGCTGCGCCAAAAAGTTTCACAGTTCTTGGCCAGGGCTCAACTCGGCCATTCGCAAAGCAAGCTTCTCATAACGGTTTGCCATCAGCGCATATTGCACCCCGTTCATCAACTCATAAACCTTTTGCATCACTGGATCTTCGAGGGCTTCTGCATAAGCCTCAACATCTGCATCGCTAAAGCCCTCATAGATCCGCGCAGCGCTCGCAAGGGCCGAGGCTTCTATTTCAACAGCCATCTCCGCCGCCTGTTCTTCCATCAAGCCGCGCAGTGTGGCTTCGTCAATCCTGTTGATCACACCCGCATCTGACGCCGCCAGCAAGAAGCGAATTTGCACTTCTTGTGCTGCTTGCGTGCCAATGTTTTCGGGATCAATCGCGTGGTTCATCCGCTTGAGAAGCGCAAGACGCGCGCTGCCCTCTGCGACCATATCAGCTACAAGCGCCTCTCCGCGTGCATAGTCATCAGCACCATCTTCTGCAGAATGAGCTGCGTTCTCGACCTCAACCAAACGCATCCCTAAATCAGACGCATAGAAGCCAGCGGCATGTGCAAGCATTTCGTCACTCAATGCCTGTGCCAACAGCTGCTTAGCATCTTTACGAATGAGGGCTGGCTCAAACACCTGATCGGCCAGAGCTGTCCATTGCAAACCGAAGTCTTGCGCCTCCATGCCCAGAATTTGGGGCGCGTTCGTAGCGCCGACACGCATACTTTCCAGCGCAACATCAAAGCCTGTAACTTCAAGAAAGGCTTCCAAGCGCGCTGAATTTGCCTCAGCTTTTGCGCCAGACTGAACTGAAATTAGAGCCACAGCACAGAGCGCCCCTATAGCTAAGACCGAGAGCTTGGAGAAAAAAACACGCGTCATGGCATACCTTTCGGGTGATCCGCTTGCTGATAACCTAGTCAAATGCAGCGCTGGTTCAATGGCAAACCCCGCTGCCTTTGTGTCAAATGGCAATTCGGCGCCTATCGGGCACAGGCCACCCTCAAAGCAACATCAAGCAAAACATTCGCCCCAGCGGCTGCGTGTTCAGGGCTCGTGTACTCGGCTTCATTGTGGCTCAGCCCGTCTCTGCAAGGAACAAAAACGAGCGCGCTGGGGACAGCCCGCGCCATATGAAAAGCATCATGACCCGCCCCCGAGATCACATCTTGCACGGGAAGCCCTCGCCCAGTCGCGCTCTGGCGCACTGCCTCTGTGAGAGCATGGTCAAACAAGACCACAGGCGAATGCCAGATTTCTTCTAAACTGATCGCTATCTTGCGCTCCGCAGCTTGAAGATCATCAAGACCCGCCTGAAACGCCGCGTCCATTTCCTTAAGCCGCGTTTCAAGCGGGTGCCGCAAATCAACCGTTAGATCAATTCGTCCGGGCATCACATTTATGGAGCCTGGCCGCGCAGTTAACACGCCGATCGTCGAACGTGCGGCCTCGTCTTGCAGGCCGACCTGATACACAAGATCAATCACACGTGCCAAAGCCGGCATAGGGTCTCGTCGTTGTGCCATAGGGACAGGACCAGCGTGGGTTTCTTGGCCCTGCAGGCTGAGTTCATACCAGCGGATCGCTTGTCCACCCTTTACCGCGCCAATCACAGTGCCAGAATCCTCCAGCACAGGCCCCTGCTCAATATGCAGCTCAAGATACTGGCCGATCGCCCGGGCCCCCGGCACAAGCCCCTGTGAGTAGCCAAAGCGATCAAGCTCCGCCCCCACGCTCAGCCCTTTGTCATCTAGAGTGCTGCGCACCATCTCAAGCGAATGTACTCCACAATGCACACCAGAGCCCATCATTGCAGGCTGAAAGCGCGAGCCCTCCTCATTGGTCCACACCACGATATCAACAGGCATGTCTGTCTCGATTTCGTTGTCATCCAGCGTCTCAAGCACTTCCAGCGCCGCCAATACACCCAAGATTCCGTCAAAGCGCCCGCCTCGAGGCTGGGTATCCAAATGTGATCCAATCGCCAGAGGCTGGGTGTTGTTGTTCCCCCCCGCACGCCGAACAAAGATATTACCGACCTGATCGTACTGGACGTCATACCCACGTTCAGCGCACCAGCCCAAGAACAGCTGACGACCCGCCTCATCTTCATCCGTCAAAGTCAGCCTATGCGAGCCACCCCCGGGAGTTGCACCAATCTCCGCCATTGCCATCAGGCGCCGCCAAAGCCGTTCTGAATTGATAGATACGTCGCCCATTCCCATCACGGCCCTCTTGTTCATCTATAATGCCATGGCGCATTTGCTTTGATGCGCCTGTTCCCTAAACTGCTTGGGCCGCCGCAACGGCGCGTTGCCAGCGCTCATATTTCTGTGCCCGCTGCGCCGCGCTCATCTGAGGCATAAAGCTGCGATCCAGCTGCCACATCCGTGCAAATCCTGCCCGATCTGGGTACAGCCCCGCCGCATGGCCCGCGAGCCAAGCCGCACCAAGCGCTGTCGTTTCAAGAATGCTGGGCCGATCGACTTGGGCCCCCGTGATGTCGGTCAAAAACTGCATTGTCCAGTCAGAGGCACACATCCCGCCGTCCACTCTCAGAGCGGCCTCAGCGTTGTCACCCCAATCCGCCTGCATGGCCTCCAGCAAGTCTCGCGTTTGATACCCAACAGATTCCAGAGCGGCACGGGCCATCTCCGCAGGCCCAGTCGCCCGTGTCAGCCCAAAAGCCGCACCGCGACAGTCGGGGTTCCAATACGGCGCACCAAGCCCAGTAAAAGCGGGCACAATGATAACGTCCTGAGCACAATCCGCAGATTCCGCCAAGGCCTGCGTATCAGCCGCCGTGGCGATAACGCCAAGCCCATCGCGCAACCACTGCACAACGGCTCCGGCCACAAAAATTGACCCTTCGAGCGCATAGGTGACCTCACCCTCAAGCTGATAGGCGACCGTTGTCAGGAGTTTGTGCTCAGATGCGACCGCGTCTCGCCCTGTGTTCAAAAGCGCAAAACAGCCTGTGCCATAGGTCGCTTTCATCATCCCTGCACTGAAACAGCCCTGCCCAATCGTAGCCGCCTGCTGATCGCCGGCGATTCCCAAGATCGGTACAGTTGCACCCAATACATCAGTCGTCCCAAATAGCGCTGAACAGTCCTTTACTTCAGGCAAAAGGCTCATCGGGACACCCAGAAGCGCGCAAATCTCTTCGTTCCACTCCCCAGCATGAATGTCATAGAGCAAGGTGCGCGATGCATTGGTTGCATCTGTCGCATGGACACGCCCCCCCGTGAGGTTCCAAACGAGCCAGCTATCGACAGTGCCAAACGCCAATTCCCCTGCCTCAGCCCGCGCACGCGCGCCCTCCACGCTGTCCAAGAGCCAAGCCAATTTTGTTCCACTGAAATAAGGATCCAGCAAAAGTCCCGTCTTGGCGCGGATAAGGGCTTCATGCCCCGCCTCTTTCAGCGCTGCACAGGCATCGCTTGTCCGACGATCTTGCCAGACAATCGCATTATAGAGCGGCTCTCCTGTCGCACGGTCCCAAAGCAATGTTGTCTCGCGCTGGTTGGTGATCCCGATTCCTGCAAGAGCCTGTGCTGAAATGCCAGCAGCCCGCAAAGCGCCCTCACACGAACGCAAAACAGTTTGCCACAAATCCTCTGGCGCGTGCTCGACCCAGCCTGAGCGTGGGAAATGCTGCGCAAACTCTTCCTGCGCACTTCCTTGAGGACGCATATCTGCATCAAACACAATCGCGCGCGAACTTGTCGTGCCTTGATCAATCGCCAGAATATAACTCATGCCTTCCCCCCTCAGTGCAAAGCCTAGCGCGCAGCCAGATATGCCTCAAGCGCCGCAACACCTTCAGCAGGCATGTGGAGCCCAAGCTTGCTGCGCCGCCAGAGAATATCCTCGGCATTCTGCGCAAACTCGCGCGCGACCAACCACTCTACTTCTGCCGTACTAAGCCCTGCGCCCAAATCCTCGACTGCCTTACAATCTCCAAGCATATCAAAGACATCCAGACCATAACTCCTGACCAGTCGGCGCACGGTTCGCGCCTCCAGAAACGGATATTTCACGGCAGCCTGCTCTTCCAAAGCGTGTTTATCGGCAAGCTCAAAATTCCCCCCGGGCAGCGCGACCCCCTTTGTCCAAGCGCGGCTTGCAGGCACAAGCAAATCTACCGCAGCTTCTGACAGTTTACGATAGGTGGTTATTTTTCCGCCAAAAACCGTCAAAAGCGCAGCATCTGCTCTTTCAAGCCGCAGCTCATAATCGCGAGTTGCAGCAGAGGCGCTGGCCTGACCATCGTCCTGCAAAGGTCTCACTCCTGAGTAAGACCAAACAATATCGGCAGTTGTGATCTCGGTGCGTAAATATCCGTTCACAAAATCAATCAGGTAGGTCTGTTCCCGCGCGCTTACCTCTGGCTTTTCATCAGCGGCACCATGCTCTGCATCTGTAGTCCCAATGAGCGTGAAATCATCTTCATAAGGAATAAGAAAACAGATCCGACCATCTTCACCTTGCAAAAAATAGCATTTGTCATGGTCATAGAGCTTCGGCACGACAATATGGGAGCCACGCACCAGCCTGATCTGCCCACGCATATCCGTGCTGACATGGGACAGGGCCTGCGCCACCCATGGTCCCGCAGCATTGACCAACGCGCGCGAAAGATACTGCTCTTGTGTACCGTTCCGCGCAACTGTGATCCGCCAGAGCCCGCCGATACGCTCCGCATTCACGAACGTGGCACGGGTCAAAATGCTCGCCCCCCGCTCCGCAGCATCCCGCGCATTCAGGCTCACAAGCCGCGCATCATCAACCCAAACATCCGAATATTCAAAGGCGCGCTCAAAGCGCGCGTCAAGCACAGCGCCTTCAACGGCACCAACAAGCTTTAGAGCCTGCGTTGCAGCCAAAACCTTACGCCCGCCCATATGATCGTAAAAAAATAATCCAAGGCGGATCAACCAGCTTGGACGCCGCCCCTTCATCCAAGGCATCAGCCCAGCCAAAAGTCTTGATGCAGGCGTTTCCGCGTCAAAGCGCATGTCTTTGCTGAGCGGCAGAACAAAGCGCATCGGCCAGCTGATATGCGGCATCATACCCAGCAACACTTCCCGCTCTCTTAAAGCTTCTTTCACGAGGCGGAATTCAAAATATTCTAGATATCTCAGCCCACCATGAAAAAGCTTCGTCGAGGCTGAGGAGGTACCGGACGCCAGATCGCCCTGCTCTACAAGCGTAACACTCAGCCCGCGCCCAGCCGCGTCGCGGGCAATCCCGCATCCGTTCACACCGCCACCAATGATAAAGATATCGCTAATTGTCTCTGACATGTCGCCCACCCTTTGAACACTGTTATGAGCGCGCACTCACCAAATGAAAACCAGCTGAAAAGCTCACGTAACATCCCCTAAAGGCAAAACATCACAAAAAAACAAAAGTTAGGGACCATTTTCGCCCCATTTTAGCGACATGTTAAGCGCTATCGGCTTGGGTGTGGGCATCTAGCTGTGAGGGCTCTGCCTATGACCTGCGTTCCAAAACCTGCGCGCCACGCGCGGCTCTTTGAGCTGATCCGCCAGCATAATCTGGCGCAAGCAGCAGCCCCAGCTTCAACCCAAGAAGCGCAAGGGCTGAATGACGTGCAAGGCTTCATCGCCTCCGCACGGCAAAGCCTTTATGCCTCTAGATGAGCTTTAGCCCCTAAAGCCAGTTGCAATAACGAATTTTTCAGAGCTGTCCGAACGAGAGCTGGGTGGCTTCACGTTCACCACTTTGGTAAACTTCTGCTTCAATAGCTTCTGCAACTCGCCTTCCGCGCCCCCAGCCAGAACCTTGGCAACAAAGGTTCCACCATCCTCAAGCACATCAAACGCAAAGTAAGCAGCTGCTTCGCAAAGCGAGATAATACGCAAGTGGTCGGTTTGTTTGTGCCCTGAGCTCGACGCCGCCATATCCGACATCACCACATCGGCCTTACCGCCAAGCCATTCCTTAACCTGATCGTCCGCACCGTCGTCCATAAAATCAAGTTGGTGTATTTCACAGCCTACAATTGGTTCAACCACCTGCAAATCGACGCCCAAAAGCGTGCCGATAGGCCCCGGCTTCTCGCCAATCGCATTCACGCGTGGCACTGCCACTTGCAGCCAACCACCTGGCGCAAACCCAAGGTCAACGACCCGCGCACCAGGAGCAAGAAAACCAAACTTATCATCTAGCTCCATGATTTTAAACGCTGCGCGCCCGCGGTAGCCCTCGGCTTGCGCGCGTTTTACGTAAGGGTCATTCAATTGCCTCTGGAGCCAACGCGTGGAAGAACTGCGTCGCCCGCGCGCCGTCTTGACTTTGACTTTCAGCTCACGCTGTCCGCGCCCCGAAGTATTTTTTCCGTCTGGTTTTTTTGCCATGTTTTCGCTCTAGCCTAAAAAGGCCCATCCTCCAAGACACCATCCGCACTCATCTGCGCATATAGCAGTCCTTCGCGCAGGCCGCGGTCGGCCACACTAAGCCGATCCGTCGGCCAGCAGCGCAGCAATGCCTGCAAAATAGCGCTCCCCGACATAATTAACGCCTGACGGTCCTGCCCGATCCGCGGGTCAAGCCTGCGCCCCTCTGGTCCAAGCGCAAGGTAGTCGCGAATGACCGTATCAATTTCCTCAGAGTTCATCCGCAACCCGTCCACTTTCGTGCGGTCGTAGCGCTTGAGGCCCAGATGGCTCGCCGCCACGGTTGTTACAGTGCCCGATGTCCCCACAATCTGAAAGCGTTCGCGCTGCTGCACATCTTGATAAGGCGTGAAATCAGCAAGATTCTCTTCAAAAAACCAGCTCATCAAAGCGAAGCGCGCGGCATCGTCCTCAACATCTTCAAACTGATCCTTAAGCGTGGCCACGCCCAATGGCACAGAAATCCAATCGACAACCTTGGCCACAGGCTCATTCCCGACTTGATGGCTAAAGCCTCGGTGCATGCGCATAATCGCCTTGGCGCGCTGTTTTTTGGGCACGTCAGACAGATCAATCCAGACCAGCTCGGTCGAACCGCCACCAATATCAACGACAAGCAACTGCTCGGTCTTCGGGCTCACAAGAGGTGCACAAGAAATCACCGCGAGCCGTGCTTCCTCTTCCGCAGGAATGATATCTAGCACCAGTCCCGTTTCGCGTTTGATTTTGGCAAGAAACTCGGCAGAATTCTGAGCGCGGCGGCAGGCCTCTGTCGCCACAAGGCGCATCTTTCGCACCTTATGACGTTTCAATTTCTGCTGACAGGTTTTCAACGCCTGAATCGTGCGCTGCATAGAGCTACGCGACAGCTTCCCCGTGCTCTCAAGGCCAAGCCCGAGTTGCACAGATTTAGAATAGCTGTCCACCACATGAAACTGGCTGCCCGACGGTCGGGCAATCAGCATACGGCAACTGTTCGTGCCCAGATCCAGCGCCGCATACAGCGGGCCAGAATCGAGCGGTTTCGGCGCGGGGCTCTCAACCGTTTTCAAGGGAGCGCCCGCACCTTTGGGACGCTTGGGCGTCATTGTTACGCCCTCCATTTCGTGTTGGCTTCAAACTATGCTGCACACCAACCTTCTGCAAGGGGTTTCACGTCTCACACCAACGTCACAAACCCTTCATTCGCCTGTCACAGAGGCCAATCAATAAAGACACACGCCCACTTCGGCGCAACGAATCTAGGTAAATGCTGCAGGAGCCTTACCCATGACAAAAAACCACACCCTTTCATTTGATGACTTTGATGAAGTCGTAAACCCGCGCCTTCTGGAGCCCGAGTTTGACCACGTGGTCGAGCGCGCCCTGTCTCGCCGCGGCTTTATAGGCGGTATCCTCGCACTCGGCTCGGTCACAGCACTTACTGGCGGCGTCTTGCCCGCCACCGCGCGCGCCGATGGCTCACGCTTTGCATTTGAGGCGATCTCGACAAGCACGGCTGACACCATCACCGTTCCGGAAGGCTTCAAAACAGAGATCGTTGCCCGCTGGGGCGACCCGCTTTTTTCTGACACGCCCGAATTTGACCCCCTGACGCGCGGGACTGCCGCCAGCCAAGCACGCGCCTTTGGTGACAACACCGATGGCATGGATATCTTCTCCCATGCTGGCCGCACGCTGCTGGTAGTGAACAACGAATACACCAACCGTGACATTATCTGGGGCGATCGTGGAGACGCAGGCCCCGATGCAGACGGAATTCTCAAAGGGATGATGGCTCACGGTGTCACTGTTGTAGAACTGGCAGATGGTGAAAACGGCTGGCAGATGGTTAAAGACAGCCCTTACAACCGCCGAATTACGCCTCAAACAGAGATGTTGCTTACAGGCCCTGCCGCTGGCCACGACCTCGTCAAGACAGACGCTGACCCTACAGGAACGAAGGTACAAGGCACATGGAACAACTGCGGCAACGGCGTGACACCCTGGGGAACTTATCTGGCTTGTGAAGAAAACTTTAACGGCTACTTCTCCGCCGAGGACGAAGCCCATGAAGTGTCAGCAGACCTTAAGCGCTACGGCATCTCCGCCAAAGACTGGGGCTACCGCTGGGCAGAAGTCGATACACGCTTTGATGTCGCCCAAAACCCTAACGAGCCCAACCGCGCAGGCTATGTCGTCGAAATTGATCCGACCGATGCGACCTCTACCCCCAAAAAGCGAAGTGCGCTGGGCCGCATGAAACACGAAAATGCCGAATGCGTGGTCAATAACGATGGCAAGCTTGTGATCTACATGGGCGATGACGAGCGGGGCGAGTTTCTTTACCGCTACGTTTCCAACAATGTCTATGCACCTGGCGTAGACACAGATGACCTAATGGACAATGGTACGCTCTATGCTGCCAAGTTTCACGACACAGGCGCAGGCGAGTGGCTTGAGTTATCCGAAGCCACAACGGGCATGAGCAAAGCCGAGATTTGCATCCACACCCGCCAAGCCGCGTCCAAAGTCGGTGCAACCACAATGGACCGACCCGAATGGGTTGCGACCAACCCCAACGCGCCAGAGCTCTATTGCGCGCTGACAAACAACAAAAACCGTGGGATCAAGCCTAACGCTGGCGGAGATATAACGCCTGTTGGCGGACCCAATCCGCGCGAAGCCAACAAGTTTGGCCAGATTGTCCGCTGGAAGCCCAACGCAGGCGATCACACCTCAAACGGCTTCGCATGGGATCTTTACGTGATGGCGGGCAATCCAGATGTCCACCAAGACGCTCGCGCAGGCTCCGACAACCTCTCTTCAGGGAATATGTTTAACTCTCCTGATGGCCTTGCCTTTGACGAGGCTGGCCTGCTCTGGATCCAAACTGATGGAAACTACTCCAACGCAGATGACTTTGCAGGTCAGGGGAACAATCAAATGCTCGCGGGCGACCCTGTAACTGGCGAGATCCGCCGCTTTCTTGTTGGTCCCAACGAATGCGAGGTCACAGGGCTGTCATGGTCCGCTGATCGTCGTACAATGTTTGTTGGAATACAGCACCCAGGCGAAGACGGTGGCAGCCATTGGCCCGACATGAACGATGTCCCGCGCTCGGCCATTATTGCCGTGCGCCGCGAAGATGGTGGGATCATCGGCTGATCCTCATCAAAACCATGAAGATTTTTCAGGGGCGTCCAAGCGGCGCCCCTGTTCATTTTTGTCATGAAATATGCGCAAGGTCGCTCAAATGCGCCGCAAAGTCGAAAATGGGCGCTGCGGGGCGTCACGCGTCCTTTAGACCTGATCATCAAAGAGGAAAGGGAATCATACATGCCCGACGTCACAATCGTTTACTGGCGCGACATTCCGGCCCAAGTCATCGTTGGCAAAGGCCGCCGTGGCTCCAAAGCCCCCCTACCCGAGCGCTTCGAGCAGGCGATCGACCGTGCCGCTATGAAAATCGGCGCAGAAGACAGCGACGCCTACATGGCAGAATGGCGCAAGGCCGAGCCTTTCACAGTCGAAGGCGAGCCTGACGACATCGCCGCTTCAGAGGCGGCACGTATAGATGCAGAATACGACAAGGAGCGCATCAAAGCGCTGATCGCAAACGAAGGCTGGGCTTAGACGCTCATGAACATCAGGGAGGCCATGATGGCACTGCTTAATTTCCGCAAAAAAACGGCTGACACAGCCACCGCCTCGGCCAACCCTGCCCAGATGGAAGCTTTCCTGCAAGGCTACTCCATCGAGGTGATGCCGCGTACCGCATCCAAAGTCGAGGATTTCCGCGAAATCCTACCAGCCGGGACACGCGTCTATATCGCACATATCGAAGGCACGCCCATTGAAGAAATGGTCGAAACAGCTGCGCGCATCAATGCCGAAGGTTTTGATGTGATGCCGCATTTTCCAGCTCGTATTATCCACGACGAAGCGATGCTCGCCAATTGGATCGCGATGTATCAAGGCGAAGCCAACGTGAAACAAGCGCTCCTCCTTGCAGGCGGCGTCGACAAACCGCATGGTGCGTTCCATTCTTCAATGCAGCTCCTCGAAAGCGGCCTTTTTGACAAAGCTGGCTTCACGCGCCTTCACGTCGCGGGCCACCCAGAAGGCAACAAAGACATCGACAAAGACGGTTCCCACAAAAACGTCGAAGAAGCGCTCCAATGGAAACAGAAATTCTCTGAGCGCACCGATGCCAAAATGGCGCTCGCCACACAGTTTGCCTTTGAAGCTGGCCCCATCATCGAATGGGCCAATGGCCTCAAAGCCGCAGGTGTTGATATCCCCGTCCATATCGGGATCGCTGGCCCCGCCAAACTACAAACGCTGATCAAATTCGCCATCGCCTGTGGCGTCGGCCCATCTCTCAAAGTGCTGCAAAAGCGTGCGATGGATGTCACCAAACTGCTTCTGCCCTACGAGCCAACAGAGGTTCTGGCAGAACTTGCCGCTCACAAAGCGGCCAATCCCGACTTTAACATTGAGCAGGTCCACTTCTTCCCGCTCGGTGGCATCAAAACAAACGCTACGTGGGCAACGGACAACGGCGGCGCTTCCGGCGTACCTGCGAACGCCCTAGCAAACCAAGCATAAGAAAGCGCAGACATGACCAGAACAATCGTCGAATCTAAAACCAAAACCGCGATCATCGGTTTTGACCAGCCGTTCACAGTGATCGGTGAGCGCATCAACCCAACAGGGCGAAAAGTGCTCAATGAAGAGCTTGAGCGCGGCGACTTTACCCGCGTTCAGGCCGACGCCATCGCCCAAGTTGCGGCTGGCGCAACCATCCTTGATATCAACTCGGGCGCTGTATTCTCTGGCAAAATGGCCGAAGACCCCCGCTATGCAGACAACAACTTTGTTGAACCAACGCTGATGCGCGAGCTGATTGAAAAGGTTCAAGAGGTGACAGATTCTCCGCTCTGCATCGACAGCTCAGTTCCTGGCGCACTTGAAGCTGGCCTCGCCGCCGCAGAAGGCCGCCCGTTGCTGAACTCTGTGACTGGCGAAGAAGAGCGCCTCGAGCTCGTTCTGCCGCTCGTGAAAAAGTACAATGTGCCCGTTGTGGCCATTTCAAATGACGATACAGGCATTTCCGAAGACCCCGATGTGCGCTTCGCCGTCGCCAAGAAGATCGTAGAACGCGCTGCTGATTTCGGCATCCCTGCGCATGATATCGTGGTCGATCCGCTCGTTATGCCCATCGGTGCAATGGGTACGGCTGGGCTCCAGGTCTTCACGCTCGTGCGCCGCTTGCGCGAAGAGTTGGGTGTAAACACGACCTGTGGCGCCTCCAACATCTCCTTTGGCCTGCCAAACCGTCACGGTATCAACAACGCCTTCTTGCCTATGGCGATCACTGCGGGCATGACATCGGCAATTATGAACCCTGTAGCCATTCCTGTTGGCCCGACCAAAATCGCTGAAAAGCGCGCCGAAGTTGAGGCCTCTGGTCTTGTTCTTCCCGCAGATATGGATGACGAAACCTTCTGTCAGCTCTTCGGCCTTGGCTCAACGAAGCCGCGCGCAGGCAAGGAAATGGAGGCCATTCGTGCTGCCAACTTCCTCACCAACAATGATGAAGGTGGAGCAGCGTGGATTAACTTCAACCGTCTTGCCCCCAAAGCGGGCCAAGAAGGCCGTGGCCGCGCGGGCCGCACAGGTGGACGCCGTCGCGGCTAACCCCCTTAAAACTTTAAACCTAAAAACGCTCTGGCTCACTGCTGGGGCGTTTTTTTTTGCTCCCTGTCAAAAGCCCAAATAGGTTCGTTTAGGAGTCACAAGGCCAAGCTGCGGAGGTTTGATCAAAGGCTACATGGCGCATTTCGCTTCCGACATTGATGCCATAGAGCGCGGCCAATCCACCATTGATCTCCAGTACGGCTAGCGCCTTCCCATTGCTATTAATCAATGATTCATCAAGGGGTTGTGCGCGATTATGAATGTGAATGATGCGCCCTGTTTCATCTGCAAACAAGAGATCAAGCTCAATGAACGTATTCCGCATCCAGAAGGCCAGTTCGGCAGGTGCCTCGTAGACGAACAACATCCCTGCTCCACGCGGCAGGCTCTCACGATACATCAAACCAATAGCGCGCTCGCGCTCCGTATCTGATATTTCTATGGAAAAGCGGGCCGTGCCCCAAGGTCCGCGCAACTCAACAGTATCGTTACTGCACTTTGCAGCCAAAGCACTGACACCAAGCATTAAATATAAGAAAAGAGCGGCCAATATGGCCGCCCCTTGCGTTTTCATGGGCGTCTTTAGGTTTAGATCGCGCTTTCCCAAGAGCAAACCTCCGTTGCCATGCGCCCACGCTTGCCATCAATCACTTTGATCGCAACCGCTTCGCCTGGCTGAAGGTCAGCAAAGCCTGAGCGGCGGAGCACTTCGATATGTACAAACACATCATCGTCCTTGCCGTAGACATTTGCAAAGCCAAAACCCTTGCTTTTATCAAACCATTTGACACGTGCGGCTTCGAGAGTGGCCGCCGCGATGATCGCAGGGTCAATATCCTCAAAGTCAGCCAGTGCCGGCTCGCCAGTGTTTACTGGTGGCTCGATCTCAAGCACTTCTATCGCCTGTACGCCGCGTTCTGTAATCTGCGCACTCAGTTCGATCCGAGCGCCATCAGCGATCGAATTTTGCCCGAAGTTACGCAACACGTTGGCGTGCAACAAGATATCTGGTCCGCCTGTATCAGCAACTACGAAGCCAAATCCCTTTACGGGATCAAACCACTTCACGCTGCCGCGAACTAACAATACGTCTTCCACTATCAAAATTTACTTTCCTGTCCATTACACTCCGTCCCCATACGTTTCATGCGGGTAAACGGTTGATTAATTCAACCAAAAAAGTACAATTTTCGAAAAATAATGTGAAATAACACGTTTAATCGCTTGATATTGCCAAATACTCAGAACAGCTAAATCACGGATTTAAACGCAGTATTTCCCAAGCGGATCCAATATCTGCCCGCCGCCAGCGAAATCGGTCATGTAACCGAAAAGCACCATCTGCCCAGAACTCAATTTCAAGCGGCGCAATACGATACCCGCCCCAAAACGGCGGCCGTTCGGGATTCGTGCCTTTTTCTGCCGTGATCTTTGCAACCTTGGCCATTAGGCTCGTTCTAGAGCTCAACGGCTGCGATTGATCCGACGCCCAAGCCCCCAAACGACTCTTCAGGGAACGCGACTTGTAGTAGGCGTCAGCCTGCGGCCCTTCGACCTTACTGATCAGCCCGCGCACGCGCACTTGTCGGCGCAAAGACTTCCAATGCATTACAAAAGCGCCCTTGCCCGCTGCATCCAATTCCTGAGCCTTTGCTGAGCCATAGTTGGTGTAAAACACAAAAGCATCCGCTTCGATCTCCTTGAGCAGAACCATCCGCGCATTGGGCAGCCCGTCTGGATCCACAGTCGACAAAGCTATCGCATTGGGATCATTGACTTCTGTAGTTTCAGCCTCGCTCAACCACGTTTGAGCAATCGCAAACGGATCATCGCCAGCAAAGAGTCCTGTTCTGTCTGTCATGGTATTTCCTTTGCCTTTCAAGCCCTGAGACTTGAAGCACCCTAGGCAATCGCCTAAAGACGTCAATAACTCATTAACAATTGTTCATCAGGGCGGAGATATAGATGTCAAATCAGCTTTTGGCAGGCAAGCGCGGGCTTATCATGGGCCTTGCAAACGACAAGTCGATTGCTTGGGGGATCGCTAAGGCCTGCGCCGATGCGGGCGCCGAGTTAGCTTTCTCATATCAAGGCGACGCCCTGCTCAAGCGGGTCAATCCTTTAGCCGCACAGCTTGGATCGTCTCTTGTTGTACCTTGCGATGTCGCAGACGAAGCCTCGATGGATGCGCTTTTCGAAACGCTCAAAGCCGAATGGGGCCAGCTTGACTTTGTGGTGCACGCCATCGGCTTTTCCGACAAAAACGAGCTGCGCGGCCGCTATGTCGAGACGAGCCGCGATAACTTCACCATGACAATGGACATCTCGGTCTATTCCTTCACAGCGATCATGCAGCGCGCCGAGAAGATGATGTCTGAGGGCGGCTCCGCCATCACGCTCACATATTACGGCGCCGAACAGGTCATGCCGCATTACAACGTCATGGGCGTCGCCAAAGCTGCTCTGGAAGCTTCGGTCAAATATCTCGCCGAAGACCTCGGTAAAGACGGCATCCGCGTCAATTCGATCTCGGCTGGCCCGATCAAGACACTTGCTGCGTCAGGCATCGGCGATTTCCGCTACATCCTCAAGTGGAACGAGCTCAACTCACCGCTGCGCCGAAACGTGACAATCGACGATGTCGGCAAATCTGCGCTCTATCTGCTCTCTGATCTTGGATCAGGCGTGACAGGCGAAAACCTTCACGTTGATGCAGGCTACCATGTTGTCGGGATGAAAGCCGTCGATGCGCCTGACATTGACGTTGTGACTGGTCGCAAAGACTAAGCCATGGAGCTGGGCCACATCATCGCGTTCAATTTGACGCTCCTGGCCTCTATGGCCAGCCCTGGCCCAGCCCTCCTTTTGGCTCTTAAAACCACGCTCACATCAGGCCGCATGGCAGGCATTATCACAGGACTCGGCCTCGGCACGATGGCTGCTCTTTGGACAGGTCTCGCTCTCTTGGGCCTTGAGGGTGTCTTTCAGCTCTTTCCATGGGCTTATGCACTGCTCAAAACGGGCGGGGCGCTCTACTTGCTCTATATTGCCTATGGCATGTGGAAAGACGCCTCTAAGCCTTTGCCACCTTCTTCCGCCGATGCGCCAAAGCTGCGTCGAGCCTTTTTCACGGGCTTTGCCGTAAACATGGGCAATCCGAAATCTGTGATATTCGCTTCTGCCGTGCTCTTGGTCATCTTCCCACAAGACATGAGCCTCGCAGCAAAAGCCAGCATTGCGCTCAATCATTTGCTCATCGAGTGGACCGTCTACACCCTCTTTGCCATCGCGCTGTCCACATCAGCCGCTCGCGCAGGATATCTGCGCCTCAAGCCTATGTTTGACCGTGTGGCAGCCCTCATTCTAGGCGCTCTCGCGCTGCGCCTCATCTTTTCCAAATAAATCCATAAAGGAATCGCCACAATGACAGACCGCCTGCCCCACGAAAAAGGTTTTCACATCTCTTGGGACCAGATTCACCGCGACAGCCGCGCGCTCGCATGGCGGCTAGACGGCAAAGGTCCTGATGACGGCCAATGGCGCGCTGTTGTCGCCGTCACACGTGGCGGCATGGCCCCTGCCATGATCGTCGCGCGCGAACTGGACATCCGTACAGTTGATACAATCTCGGTCAAATCCTATCACTCTGGCGGCGGCAAAGCCGACCAGCGCCGCGAAGCCGAAGTCCTCAAAGCGCCAGAAGCCAGCCTGATGGGCGACGGCACTGGCATCCTTGTTGTGGACGATCTCGTGGACAGCGGCAAAACACTCGAGCTTGTGCGCTCACTTTACCCCAACGCTCACTTTGCCTGCGTTTACGCCAAGCCCGAAGGCGAAAAACAGGCCGACACCTTTATCACAGGCGTCAGCCAAGACACATGGATCTTTTTCCCTTGGGATATGGCGCTGCAATATGTTGAACCCTACCGCGGCAAAGACTAACACCTGACTTTTCCGCCCCTGCGGGACACACCGCGGGGGCTATTCAAACGCAGAAAATACTCAGATTTGTCAGCGGGTTATGCCTGACACGTCTCCCCGCAGCAGGCTCCCACATCACAACAGGATCCGCCACATGACACAGCCACGCACCGCAACAACTTTCCCACCCCCCGTGCAGGAAGCACGACGCTGGCTAGATGGCGTGGTGTTTCCGCCCGAGCGGCTGCTGATCAACGTCAGCCAAGCAGCCCCAACCGCGCCCCCGCCCGCGCCTATGCGTGAAGCGATGGCAGAAGCGATCCTCACTGAGCCTGAAGCGCACCTCTATGGCCCCACGCTCGGCTTGCCAGCCCTGCGCGCCGAAGTCGCCGAGCAGTGGCGCGCGGCATACCATGGCGAAATAGCCGAAGCAGAGGTTGCAATCACATCAGGCTGCAATCAGGCCTTTGCCGCCGCCATAGCCACACTCTGCGCCGAAGGCGACGAGGTGATCCTGCCAACGCCGTGGTATTTCAATCACAAGATGTGGCTCGATATGTCAGGCGTGCGCACAGTGGCCCTGCCCGCTGGCTCAGGCCTTTTGCCTGATCCAGACGCGGCACGCGCTCTGATCACGCCGCGCACCCGCGCAATTGCACTCGTCACGCCAAACAATCCTGCTGGCGTGGAATATCCCGCAGAGCTTGTCGGTGCATTCTATGATCTGGCCCAAGAGCACGGCCTCGCTCTGATTGTCGATGAAACCTACCGTGACTTTGACAGTCGCACAGGCGCGCCGCATGACCTGTTCTCGCGGCACGGCTGGCAGGACACACTGATCCAGCTCTATTCCTTTTCAAAAGCCTATCGCCTCACAGGCCACCGCGTCGGCGCAATTATTGCGTCCAAAGCGCGTTTGGGCGAAGTTGAGAAGTTTCTTGATACTGTCACGATCTGCCCCAACCAACTCGGTCAGCGTGGTGCCCTTTGGGGGATGCAAAACCTGAGCCAATGGCTCGCGGGTGAGCGCGCCGAAATCCTTGCGCGCCGCGCCGCCATTGAGGCAGAGTTCCCCCGCCTTGAAGCGCAGGGATGGCATCTTCTCGGCCTTGGTGCTTACTTTGCATATATGGCCCACCCCTTTGAGCTGGCCTCCGATGCGCTCGCCCAAGAGCTTGTACGCCAACAAAGCATCTTATGCCTCCCAGGAACGATGTTCCGCCCAAAGGGTGACGCATCAGGCGCGCAAGAACTACGCATTGCTTTTGCCAATGTGGATGCGGCGGGTGTCAAAACCTTGTTTGACAGGCTGGAAAAGACCCGCGCTTGAGCCTTGCTCCCGCGCGAGCAAACCCTTAGACACTGCCTTCAAGAATTGGGCATGAGGAGAGCGTGATGAGCGCGAGTGGTAAGACAACCAAAACTTTGGTCTGGATCCTGATGGCGATGCTCATCTTGGGCCTCGGTGGCTTCGGGATAACCAACCTTGGCGGCTCAGTGCGCACTGTTGGCGCAGTCGGAGACAAAGAGATCACCACCCAGAGCTACAGCCGTGCTCTGCGCCAGATGTTGCAGGGCCAAAGCTCGGCTTCTGGTAACGCGCTTAGCTTTGCTGAAGCCCAAGCCCAACAGCTTGATCGAATCGTGCTCTCACAGCTTGTTGCCACGCGCTCGCTGGATGCTGAAACCGCCGCTCTCGGCCTCTCTGTAGGAGACGAGCGTCTCGGCCGTCAGATTGTTGAAACAGACGCCTTCAAAGGCATCGACGGACAGTTCAACCGCGATGACTACCGTTTCAGACTTCAACAGATCGGCCTTACAGAGCGCCAGTATGAGGAGATCGTACGCGAAGAAATGGCCCGTGGAATTGTCCAAACAGCCCTCTTCAGCAATATTCGGACCACAGCCAGCTATGCTGACACAATCATCAACTTCATAGGTGAAGAGCGTGATTTTACGTGGGCGATCCTCGACGAGACCATGCTCGACGCACCCCTGCCAGAGGCCACCGAGGCGGAGCTTGTCGCTTTCCACAGCGAAAACTCAGCGAATTACAAAACACCTTTCTTGCGCAAAATTACGTTCGCGATGCTCACGCCAGAGCAAATGATTGAGACTGTTGAAATCGATGAAACAACACTGCAACAGCTTTTCAACGAGCGCGCCGCAGAGCTCAACCGTCCAGAGCGGCGCCTTGTCGAGCGGCTTGTCTTCTCCGCCGAAGACATCGCCCAGACCGCAGCAGATGCAATCGCGGCCGGCAGCACAAGCTTTGAAGATGTCGTAGCAGAGCGCGGCCTCACCCTTAATGACATCGACATGGGTGACGTCAGCTTGGCCGAACTTAACGACGCTGGTGATGCTGTATTTGCGGCCGCATCAGGCGATGTTGTCGGACCGCTCCAAACAGACCTTGGCCCTGCTCTCTTCCGGATCAGCGGTGTTTTGTCTGCTGTCGAAACCAGCTTTGAAGATGTGGCGGATGAGCTGCGGGACGAATATGCCCAAAGCCGAGCCCGACGCCTGATCGACACTGAACGCGAATCTTACGAAGACCTTCTTGCCGCTGGCGCAACGCTGGAAGAACTCGCCGCCGAAACCATGATGGAACTCGGGATGATCGAATGGCATGATCGGGCCGAAGCGACGCCCGCAGGCTATGCTGCCTTCCGCGAAGCCGCCAACCGGATCACACTAGATGACTTCCCCGAAATCATCGAGCTGGATGACGGCGGCCTGATAGCCATGCGCCTTGACGCTGAAGAGCCCGCTGCCGAACAGCCGCTGTCCGCGGTTCGTGCCGAGGTCATTGAAGACGAGCGCCGCCTGCGTCTTCTGAACGCTCTTGAGAGCAAAGCTGATGCACTCGCTGCTGAGCTTGGAGAAGGCCGTGCCTTTACCTCGCTTGAGGTAGCGCCGCGCGTCGAAAGCGGCCTAACACGGGCCGAGTTCCTCGCCGATGCCCCCCCCTCTCTTCTGGTTGAGGCCTTCGCACTTGCCGCTCAGGGCGATACAGCGGTTGTGCGTGGCGCAGATACCGTTGCACTCCTGCAGCTTGACATGATTATCGCCCCCGATGTCGCTGATCCCGAGCTCGCAAGTACGCGCAGCCTGCTGGAAAGCCAGTATGAGAACGACTTGGCGCAAGACATTTACAACATGTTCGTGACCGACATTCAGTCACGGATGCCCATCACACTGGATGAAGCCGCAATCAACGCGGTGAACACCCAGTTCTAAACAAAAAGGCATATCTCGTGGAGCTGACCCCGTCTTTCACAAGTTTCGAGCAGGGCTTTTCTGCGGGCCAGAATCAGTTGGTCTACACCCGTCTCGCAGCGGATCTAGATACGCCTGTCTCCCTCATGCTCAAGCTCACAGGCGCCGCCAAGAACGCCTTTATGCTAGAGTCTGTAACAGGCGGCGAGGTGCGTGGACGCTACTCCATCATCGGGATGAAGCCAGATCTCGTCTGGCAGTGCCATGGCACTAAAAGTAGGCTAAATCGGCAAGCGCGCTTTGATGAAAGCGCCTTTGAAGAGCAGCCTGGCGATCCACTCGCCAATCTGCGCGCGCTACTCGCTGAAAGTCGTATAGAGATGCCCGAAGACCTGCCCGCCGCTTCGGCTGGCCTCTTTGGCTACCTCGGATATGATATGATCCGCCTTGTCGAGCATCTGCCAAATGTCCCCGAAGATACCCTCGGGCTGCCTGATGCCGTCCTCCTGCGCCCGACAGTTACAGCCGTTCTGGATGGCGTCAAAGGTGAGGTGATCGTCGTATCCCCCGCTTGGACCTCTGACGGTCTGTCTGCACGCGCCGCCTATGCACAGGCTGCCGAGCGCGTGATGGACGCTGTACGCGACCTTGAGCGCGCGCTTCCTCAACAAGCGCGTGATCTTGGTGACGCTCAGGAAGATGTTGAACCAAAAAGCAATTTCACCCACGAGGGCTACAAAGCCGCCGTCGAGAAGGCCAAAGACTACATTCGAGCAGGCGATATATTCCAAGTGGTGCCTTCGCAGCGCTGGGCACAGCCCTTCCGTCAGCCCCCCTTCGCGCTCTACCGTTCGCTGCGCCGCACCAACCCCTCACCCTTCATGTTCTATTTCAACTTCGGTGGGTTTCAGGTCGTCGGTGCTTCGCCCGAAATTCTTGTGCGTGTGTTTGGCAACGAGGTGACAATCCGCCCGATCGCCGGAACGCGTCCCCGCGGCGCAACCCCCGAAGAAGACAAAGCGCTTGAGCTTGACCTCCTTGCCGACCAAAAAGAGCTCGCTGAGCACCTTATGCTGCTTGATCTCGGTCGCAATGACACTGCTCGTGTCTCCAAAGTCGGCACAGTGCGCCCGACCGAAGAGTTTATCATCGAGCGCTACAGCCATGTCATGCATATTGTCTCAAACGTTGTTGGCGAGCTTGCTCCTGAACATGATGCTCTTTCAGCTTTGCTCTCGGGCCTACCCGCGGGCACAGTTTCAGGTGCGCCCAAAGTACGCGCCATGGAGATTATCGACGAACTTGAGCCCGAAAAACGGGGGGTCTATGGCGGCGGGGTCGGCTATTTCGCAGCCAACGGTGATATGGATGTCTGCATCGCCCTTCGCACCGCTCTCGTAAAGGACGAAACGCTCTACATCCAAGCAGGCGGCGGCGTGGTCTATGACAGCGACCCAGAGGCCGAGTATATGGAAACGCTGCACAAATCAGGCGCCATCCGCCGCGCTGCAGCCGATGCGGCCCGCTTTACAGGCAATGGTAATTCCTGAAATGCCTAGGTCTACCTATCGGCTGTGTGCATTTCCTCTTGCTAAATATATCCCGGGGAGCGTGAGGGGCTGGCCCCACGCCCGTTTCCTATGAGCCGCCTCATCCTCTTCAACAAGCCCTTTGGCGTGCTCAGCCAATTCACAGACAAAGGCACCGAAGGGTCACCCCGCGCCACACTCTCAGACTTTATTCGTGAAAAAGATGTCTATCCTGCGGGTCGACTTGATCGTGACAGCGAAGGTCTTTTGCTCCTCACAGATGATGGCAAGTTGCAAGCAAAGCTCTCCAATCCAAAGTTCAAAGAACCCAAAACCTACCTCGTTCAAGTCGAAGGCACACCCGATGACGCAGCCCTCAATGCTCTGGCCCAAGGAATTGTGCTCAAAGACGGCATGACAAAGCCCGCAGAAGCTCGTCGCATCGAGGAACCGCTCTGGCTCTGGCCACGCACCCCGCCGATCCGTGTGCGTAAAGCCATTCCAGATACGTGGATCGAGCTGACCTTGCGCGAAGGCCGCAACCGTCAGGTGCGCCGAATGACCGCTCATGTTGGCCACCCTACCTTGCGCCTTATTCGCGTTCGCATTGGGTCTTATACCCTAGAGGGCATCGCCCAAGGCGAATGGACAATGCGAAACGTATAGGAACGTCTTATTGGGTTTTTAACATCACGCTCACAGGCACAAGCTCAAGGCGGTCGCCCCGCTCCTGCAAGCCCCAGAGCAACAGTGCGCTAATGGTATCTGCGCGCAGCCGCCCAACCATCACAACGCCGCCTTCTGACTCCGCTTTCAAAGCTGCATGGCTTAAGAAACGCTTTATGGTGCTGGCATTCTGCCCCTTGTTGTCAAAATCGCGAAAAACCGTTGCAGAAGGAACGCCTTCCTTGGCCGCAACTTTCTGCGCCGTATTCAGCCCCTTCGGGAACAAGAGCATTCCGTGGCCACTGTCGCCCAGATATTCGCTCACTTGCGATATTACCTCACGACTGCCCTGCAAAGCTGCATCAGGCGTCTCCATGATTGCGACTGCTTCCGGCAGTTTATCAAGCAAAACAGGCATCGAGACTTCTACATCCGAGGCACGTGCGCCCCGTGGCAAGCTCACCATGGCGAGCACTTCAAATCCAGCCTCACGGTAAGTCTTCATTGCGGCTTCAGCACCACTCCATGAGGTATCAATCGCAAAACTCAGCGGATACGGAAACGTGCTAAGTGCCTCGACGCCAATATCGCTGGTACCATCATCAATCAGCACAATTGCCATTTGCGGCACGCCCTCTGTGGGCACAAACGGCGCCGAAAAGCGCTCGACAGGAGGCAGTTCGTTGATATCGACAGTCGCGCTGGCCTCGGTGACCGCATCATTTTCAGGTGCCCCCAAGGTGGGCAAGCGGCTCGAGGAACCAGCGCCCAATGTACGGGCGGGAGTTCCAATACTCACCCGCGCCGTCTCAACAGGTTGAGAGGCCTCATCCGTTGGCACTGGCGCACGCCCAATGCCATCATCCTCTGGCAAACTGGGGATTGTCAGCGTTATCTCTTCACGCTCTTCGTCTGGCAAAGGCTCAGGCTGCGGCTCAGCCTCTGCTGTCGGCTGTGGCACAACGGCGGGCTGCAGCTCGGCGGTCTCCGTTGAAACAGCAACATTACTTTCATTCGAAGGTGCTTTGGGCGCTTGCATTGCGCTCTGCCCCGCGACAGGCTCATCCATTATAGAGCTCACCACAGGGGCTACCCCCGCATCTGGCACACTCAAATCTGCGCTGGCCACGCCTGCTTCGGGCTTTGCAGCGGCCTGAGTGTCTGGGGAGCTCATACTGTCTGTCTCTGGCGCTGTTGCCGAGGGGGTATCCCCCATTACGGGCGCGCTTTCTTCAGATGTCACTGTCGGCAGCGCCGCAGGCAAGGCCTCGGCCACCTTTGTGGCCTCTGGGGCCACAGCCCCAGTGACAGGCGCCTTACCTGTTGGCAAATCCGTAGCCAATGAAAGCGCCCCCGCGCCCACACCCGCCACCAGCGTTCCCATTATCACACCGCTCAAAAATCCGCGTGCCACTGAACTCACCTCTGATTTATCTGCTTCATGGGGCCTCTGCCCCTTGACGCTCAGCTCTAACCCTGAACATGTATACCGCGACCTTGGGGCGAGCCTCCAGCCCTTTCCTAACCGCGAATGGCAAGATGCTGCTACTGATAGATAATTACGACAGTTTCACCTACAACCTGGTGCATTATTGCGGCGAACTTGGCGCAGATGTGCATGTTGTACGCAACGATGCCCTCACTGTGGCCGAAGCGCTCGCGCTTGCGCCGTCCGCAATCCTTGTGTCACCCGGGCCAAAAGACCCCGCTCAAGCTGGTATATGCCTTGATCTGACACGCGCCGCAGGCGAAGCCCGCATCCCGCTCATGGGGGTTTGTTTGGGCCATCAAACCATCGGCGAGGCATTCGGCGGCAAAGTCGTGCGATGCCACGAAATTGTTCATGGAAAAATGGGCACAATCCACCACGAGGGCAAAAGCGTCTTTGCGGACCTGCCCTCCCCCTTTGAGGCGACACGTTATCATTCTCTTGTGGTCGAGCGTGAGAGCCTCCCAGACTGCCTTGAGGTCACAGCCGAACTCTCAGACGGAACAATCATGGGGCTCGCACACCGTGAGTTGCCGATCCATGGCGTTCAGTTTCACCCTGAGTCGATCCGCTCCGAGCACGGGCATAAGATGTTGAAAACATTTCTTGATATGGCAAAGGAGCCGGCATGAGCCAGACCCTGAAACCCCTCATCGGGTCCGCAGCCGAGCGTCCTCTCAACCGTTCTGAAGCCGAAACAGCCTTTACCGAGCTTTTCAATGGCGAGGCCACGCCCGCCCAGATCGGCGGCTTTCTCATGGCGCTGCGCACACGTGGCGAAACGGTCGAAGAATTCGCCGCTGCAGCCGCTGTGATGCGGTCCAAATGCCACGCTGTCAAAGCGCCTGACGGAGCGATGGACATTGTCGGCACAGGCGGTGATGGAAAGGGCACGCTCAACATCTCAACTGCGACGGCTTTTGTCGTGGCAGGCGCTGGCGTGCCTGTGGCCAAACACGGCAACCGCAATCTAAGCTCAAAATCGGGCGCGGCTGACGCGCTCGGCGAACTTGGAATCAACGTCATGATTGGCGCAGAAGTTGTTGAAAAAGCGCTGCAAAGCTGTGGCATCTGCTTCATGATGGCCCCCATGCATCACCCTGCAATGGCCCATGTCGGCCCAGCCCGCGCCGAGCTTGGAACCCGCACCATCTTCAATATCCTCGGCCCACTGACAAATCCCGCAGGCGTCAAACGTCAACTCACAGGCGCCTTCAGCCGCGACCTGATACGTCCAATGGCAGAGACTCTCGGCCAACTTGGTAGCGAGCGTGCATGGCTTGTCCACGGCTCTGACGGAACAGATGAGCTCACCATCACTGGCGTCTCATGGATCGCCGCCCTCAACGAAGACGGGACGATCACCGAGCAAGAGCTTCACCCCGAAGAAGCAGGCCTGCCCGTGCATACCTTTGAAGATATCATCGGCGGCACGCCATCAGAGAATGCCACAGCCTTCCGCGCTCTGCTCGCGGGTGAAGCGTCAGCCTACCGTGATGCTGTCTTGCTGAATGCCGCTGCTGCCCTTCACGTTGCGGGCAAAGCTGATACACTCACAACAGGCGTCGCTTTGGCGCGCGAAAGCATCGACAGTGGCGCAGCGGCCCAAAAAGTCGCCGCCCTTGCCAAATTCACATCGGAGGCGTCATGAGCCCGACAATTCTAGACAAAATCAAAGCCTACAAGCTTGAAGAAATCGCCGCAGACAAAGCCGCCAAATCTCTTGAGGCCGTTGAAGCTTCAGCAGAGGCTGCTTCCCCTGTGCGCCCTTTCGCAGACGCTCTTTTTGAAGCAAGCAAAGCAGGCTATGGCCTCATCGCTGAAATCAAGAAAGCAAGCCCTTCCAAGGGCCTCATCCGTGCGGACTTTGACCCAGCCTCTCTGGCCCAAGCCTATGAAGCTGGCGGCGCTACATGTCTCTCGGTTCTGACAGACACACCGAGTTTTCAAGGGCACAAAAGCTTTCTCACAGCGGCCCGCGACGCCTGTTCACTACCCGCCCTGCGCAAAGACTTCATGTATGACACCTATCAAGTCGCAGAAGCCCGCGCTCTGGGTGCAGATTGCATTCTGATCATCATGGCCTCTGTCTCTGATGCCCAAGCACAAGAGCTTGAAGACGCGGCCACGCAGTGGGGCATGGATGCACTCCTTGAGGTCCATGACGCTGAAGAGCTGGAACGCGCCAGCGCCCTAAAGTCGCGCATGATCGGGATAAACAATCGCAATCTCAATACCTTCGAGACGTCACTTGATGTTACACGAAAGCTTTCAAAACGCGTCCCCGAAGATCGCATGATCGTCTGCGAGAGCGGCCTCTTCACGCCAGATGATCTCGCCGATATCGCCCGATACGGTGCGCGTAGCTTCCTCATCGGCGAAAGCCTGATGCGTCAGGACGATGTTGAAGTCGCGACGCGCACACTGCTGGCCAATCCGTTCAGCGCGGCAGGCGCCTGATGTCGGGCCTTACCCACTTTGACGCGACGGGCAACGCTCACATGGTCGATGTGTCCGACAAAGCTGTGACCTCTCGAGTTGCCACAGCCAAGGGGCATATCCGCATGGCCCCTGAGACCCTCGCCATGATCACAGAGAATCGTGCCAAAAAAGGTGATGTTCTCGCCGTGGCCCAGCTCGCAGGCATTATGGGTGCGAAAGAAACAGCGCGCCTCATCCCTCTCTGTCACCCCTTACCTATTACAAAAGTTGCACTCACGCTTGAACCAGACGAGAGTCTCCCGGGTGTGCAAATCACAGCCACAGTTAAGACCACAGGCCAAACAGGTGTCGAGATGGAAGCTCTCACAGCCGTTTCTGTGGCCGCGCTCACGGTCTATGATATGGTCAAAGCAGTCGACAAGGCCATGGAGATAGGCGCAACCCGTGTTGTTCTAAAAGATGGCGGCAAATCAGGACGTTATGAAGAAAAATGATTTCTGTTGAAGACGCTCTGGACCACCTGTTTGCGCTTGCTCGTCCCGTCGCCACCGAGCTTTGCCCGCTGACCGAGGCTGCAGGGCGCGTTCTTGCGGCGCCGATCACTGCAAAGCTCACACAGCCCCCATTTCCTGCATCTTCAATGGACGGATACGCGCTCAACTCGGTTGAAGCCGACATGCACGCGCAATTTGTTGTCATTGGAGAAGCAGCCGCAGGCCATGGATTTGATGGCCGCGTTGGCGCAGGCCAAGCCGTGCGCATTTTCACTGGTGCACCCGTGCCTGAAGGAGCCGATTGCGTTGTGATCCAAGAAGAGGTTGAGCGCCGCGGCAAGCTGATCACTCTTTTGACCGAAGACACATCAAAATCAAACATTCGACCCGCAGGGCAAGATTTCTCTTTGGGCGATCAGATGAAAGCGCCGCGCGTGCTCACGCCCTCTGATATCGCGCTGGCCGCATCGATGAACCACGCTGAGCTCTGCGTTTACAAACGACCCGTCGTTGCCCTTGTCTCGACAGGCGACGAGCTTGTTCAGCCTGGTGAGACACCCGCCGACGGCCAAATCATCGCCTCCAACACCTATGGCCTCAAAGCACTTCTAGAGGCACATGGCGCAGAGGCACGCATTCTGCCCATTGCGCGGGACAATCGTTCGAGCCTTGAGACTGTCTTTTCGCTCTGCGAGGGTGCTGACCTCATCGTAACGATTGGGGGCGCCTCCGTAGGCGATCACGATATCGTCGCCGATGTCGCCGAGAGCATGGGATTGGACCAAAGCTTTTACAAAGTGGCGATGCGCCCAGGAAAGCCGCTGATGGCAGGCCAAATGGGCGCCTCCGTCATGATCGGCCTTCCGGGTAATCCGGTTTCTGCAATGGTTTGTGGCCATGTCTTCTTGCTGCCCTTCTTGCGGGCCATGACAGGTCTTGAAGCTGCTCCGGCCGAGCGCTTCTCAGCGACACTCACTGAGCCCCTGCCTGCAAACGGTCCGCGCGAGCACTACATGCGCGCCCGCGTCACAAAAGGCCAGATCTGCGCCGAATCCCGTCAAGATTCCGCGCTTCTCTCGGTCTTGGCTTCCGCCAACGCCCTCCTGATCCGCCCGCCGCATGACAGCGCGCGCGCACTCGGTGAAACGGTCGACTATATCAGACTCTAATTGAGCAGCGCTTTCGCAGCACGTAGACCCGGGTCTTCCCCTCCACGGCCAAGCCTCTCGATTGTCACAAGCATCGCAGCAGCCTGTTCACCGGGCGCACGTAAAACATCAAGCACGGCCTCAGCGAGCGCTTGCGCGGTGCAGTTTTTGCCAATCCGCTCAGGCACAGCGCGCGTTTCGCTCACGAGATTCACAAGCGTCACAGTGTCGATCAAAAGCATCCGCGCCATGATCACACGGCTCAGCCACGCCATATCATAGCCGATCACCATTGGCGTTTTCGCTGCCGCAAGTTCTAATGAAACAGTCCCCGATGCCGCAAGGGCAACATCAGCAGCGGCAAAAGCTGCACGCTTCTCAGTTGCGTCTCTTGGAGACAAAAAGACAGTGCCTTGCGGAAACAAATCCCGATTTTCGGCCATAAATCCCTGCACAGCATCCGCCACCACAACAACAGCGCGCATCTGGCTCCGCTCGGCCAAAACCGCTCGCGCCGCGTCCCCAAACCGAGCCGAAAGGCGTTTCACCTCGCCCGTCCGTGAGCCAGGCAAAAGCAAAAGCAAAGGCGCATCATCAAGACCATGCGCATCCCGAAATGCTGCAATATCCGCGCCCGTGGCCTCAGGCTCCGCCACAACAGGGTGGCCCACAAACTCAGCCTCCATCCCTGCGGCCTGCATAAGTTCTGGCTCAAAAGGCAACAAAGTCAGCACCTTGTCGGTAAACTCTGCAAGCTTCGCTGCACGCTTGGGCCGCCATGCCCAAACGGAAGGCGCAACATAATGTATCGTTCGAATTGACGGATTGACCGCCCGCACGTCTTTCGCCACACGCTTGCAGAAATCAGGGCTGTCGATAGTCAGCAAGATATCAGGCTCAAACGCGAGCGCCGCTGTCACAGTCTCGTCCTTGCGCCGCAACAGCGCGCGGTACTTTGGCAAAACTTCCGCCAACCCCATTACACTCAACTCGTTCATCGGAAAAATAGACGCAAGCCCCTCGGCCTCCATCAACGGTCCGCCCACCCCAGCGAATTCAACGTCAGGCAAGAGGCTCTTGAGCCCACACATCACTGCTTTGCCAAGCTTATCTCCAGACGCTTCCCCTGCAACGATAAAGACACGCCTCACACCAGCCATAAAAACAGCCCCGCTTCATTGAGTGTCTCAATCACCTGAGGCTGGTCCAGAACAATAACACCATCCGCTTCCAGAATAATCCCGTCAAAGCCCGCCGTCACAGCGGCGGCGGCCGTCTTTGGCCCAATTGTGGGCAAATCTGCACGCCTGTCCTGATTTGGTTTTGGGGCCTTGAAAAGAACGGCACCCTTGCCCTGACCGCCACTCAAAAAGCGCGCAAGCATCGCATCTGTGCCCGTCACATCCTCTTGCGCCAAAATATCCTGTCCACGCAAAACACAAGCTTGGCCCAGATCCGCCTGCCCCATGCGCAGCAACACCTCGCGCCCAAGCTTGGGCAAGCCCTGATGGGCTTCTTGTGGCGTGGCTCTGGTCACAACACCTGCCGCCATCGTCAGGCCCGCCAAGAGCGCATCCGCCCCCAATACAGCAAACCCTTTGGCCTCAAAAAGGGAGATCAACGCACGCAATGCACCGTCGTCCCCCAGTTTGAGAGCACGCAAAAACGTCGGAACAAGCGGCAGCGTTTTGAGATCGAGTCGGCCGAGCCGCAACCGCGGCCGATCAATCGCACCGCAGAAGCACACCTGAGTGACACCCCGCGCATGCAAAGCGTCCAAGAACGTACCCAAAGTCTCGAGCCGAAACACAAGGTCAACCACCAGCTCTTCTGGCTCAAACCCCTCCAAAGCGCAAATGAGAGGCAGCTCGCGTTGCGCATCAGCAATCGCCTTGGGCAACGCCCCGCGCCCTGCGATCAGCGCAAGCATGTCAGTTCCCCGGTGTGAGGAAAGAACGGTCGCTAGCACCCGTTACAAAGCCAACGATCTGTTGCACATAATCACTCTCACTGTCCTCACCCAAGCGGCGCGCACGCTCTTGAAACGTGCCCTCGCCCTGCGCAAGCATCTGAAAAGCAGCCCTTAGCGCCGTAATGTCCGCCCGTGCCACACCGCGCCGCTTCAAGCCAACAAGGTTGAGCCCGTCAAGTTCACCGCGTGGCCCTTGCACAAGACCATGCGGGATCACATCATTGGTAACCATGCTCAAGGCTCCGATAATAGCGCCCTGCCCAATGCGTACAAATTGGTGAATCCCGCAGAGGCCGCCAATGATCACATCATCTTCAATGATACAGTGCCCAGCGACAGCCGAAGAATTGACCACAATCACACGGTCCCCGAGATGCGCATCATGGGCAATGTGGCAACCAGCCATAAACAGCCCGTCATCCCCGATGACAGTCACGCCACCGCCGCCCTCAGTGCCACAGTTGATCGTCACGTGCTCTCGGATACGATTGCGCGCACCGATCTTAAGGGCCGTCTTCTCGCCCTTAAATTTGAGGTCTTGCGGCACTTCCCCGATCACAGAGAATGGGAAAACAACTGTTCCCTCGCCAATCTCGGTCTGCCCCGTCACGACAACATGGCTCTTGATATGCACATTCGCACCCAGCACCACTTCCGCCCCAATCAGGGAAAACGGACCAATGATACAGCCTTCGCCAATCTGCGCGCCCTCTTCAATGATTGCGCTTGGATGAATATCGCTGCTCACTCTGCGGCCACCTTCGGCAAATCCATCATCGCTGTGAACTCGACTTCACAGGCCATCTCGCCTTCAACACTCGCAACCCCGCCAAAGCGCCAGACTTTGGCTCCCGGCTTGCCGCGCAATGTTGTCAGGTTCATCTCAAGCACATCACCCGGAACAACCATGCGTCGGAATTTGCACTTCTCGATCGCCATAAAATATACCAGAAGCTCTTTATCCGCCATGTCGAGCGCTACGCCCACCATAACAGCCGCCGTCTGCGCCATCGCCTCAACAATCGTGACACCAGGCATAATCGGCTTGCCTGGGAAGTGGCCCTGAAAATGCGGCTCGTTCATGGTTACATTCTTGATACCACGAGCAGATTGCGTGCCGACAATATCCTCAACACGATCCACCAGCAAAAAAGGATAGCGGTGCGGAATAATCCGTTGAATAAGCCCAATATCGGCGCGCATAACCTCAGTTGTCATTGGTTGTCCTTCCAGTCTATTTTCATTCTCAGTAGCCCTCTCCAAGCTCCAAAACAAGTCATGGAGCCGAGGCTGCTGTTATTCGTCTTGTGGCTTTTGACCATTCAGATCAAGCGCGTCTCCACGCCCGATGGCCTCATCAATCTTGCGCACAGCGTCATTGGTGATATCCACGGCGGTATCGCGCAAGATGATTGCGCGCATATCAAGCAAAACGCTGCCACCGCGCTCGTTCATCAGCTCAACCAAAACACCCTGCGCAGTCGCCAAGAAGCGCTGTTCAGCTGATGCACGCTGCTCTTCCAAAGCACGCGCGCGGTCTTGACGCTCGCGGCGGATCGCCTGAACTTTCTTGTCAAAGGCTTCTGCTGCATCACGGAAATCAATGGCCGACATAGTAGGTCTGGCGTCCGTCAGCTCTTTCTCTTCCGCGCGCAACTCTTCTTCAAGGCGCCTATTGTTGGCCGAAAGCTCTTGCGCCTCTGCTTCCAAGGCTTCTGAAATATGCTGTCCAAAAAGCGTCTCGGTAAAAAGCCTGTTGGGATCAATGATGAGAACCTCTCTTTGAGGCGCATTCAAAGACTGTGCAAAAGACGCGCTGGCCCACAGGCAAAACCCAAGAGCCAACGGTAAAAGATGAGCTTTGATCGGCACAGCCATCCTAGAACTCAGTTGAGATCGTAAACTCAAAGTTCTGGTCGATGTCATGATCTTCTTTTTTTAGAGCCTTGCTCCAGTTCAGACGCATCGGACCAATCGGCGTTTCCCAAAAGATCGAGACACCCGCCACGTGACGGAATGAACCACTTTCATAAAATGTGTCTGCTGGAACACTACTTATTTTATCGAGTCCCCAGACGTTGCCGATGTCATAAAATACACCGCCCGTGATGCCGTATTCCTCAGGCAGCCCGAGTGGAAAGAGCGCCTCGAACTTGGCTGTCGCAAAGTAGTTGCCGCCAAGCGCATCGTTAACTGTTGAGCCGTTTAGCTCTCTCGGACCGATTCCATCCGCTGCAAAACCGCGCATGATATCTTCGTCAAAAAGCCAACGGTCGGTCGCGCGGCTGCCTGCGCCAGAGAAGCTCACAGCCCCGCCCGCAAGTGTCGCTCGTAGAGTGATTTCATCATTGAAAAAGCGCCGCTGGGCAATCAACTTGGCTTTGCTCTTCACAAAGCTATCGTCTCCACCGAGGCCACCAAAGTCCTGACTGATCAAGAAGCGAAGGCCTTCGTCATTGTCGAGACTGGTTTTACGCGAGTCCCACTCATAACTGTAGCCCACTGAGCTGTTTTTCAAACGTCCAAGTCCAACCTCATTTGTCAAAACACTGCCAATTGTACTTGTACTAGAAACAGACATCTTGGTCGCATCAAGCTTGTAATTGACGCCAAGACGCGCACGCTCGCCGAGCGGGAACTCAAGCCCCGTCGCAAAGATTCCTTTGCTCGTATTATAGTTCGCGTTCGCGCTCTCAGACTCAAGAATGCCAATATCAAAGAAGAACTTCACATCGCGGCCAAGGAAGGCAGGCTCTTCAAAGTAGAGCCCATAGTTTGTGTTGTCCGTCGCCCCCGATGCACGGAAACGTACAGTCTGACCGCGGCCAAGGAAGTTGGTCTCCGTATATTGCGCGACAAGGCCAAAGCCATTGTCCGTTGAATATGTCCCACCAAAGTTAAGTGACCCCGTGGGCTTTTCGGCCACGTCGACGTCCACAATCACTGTATTTGGTGTTGAACCTTCGCGGGCATTCACCTGCGCATCACCAAAGAAGCCAAGCGCACGGATGCGCTCAGCACTTTCACGGATTTCACGCGGGTTGAACGGATCCCCCTCAGCCACACGGAACTGGCGGCGTACAACGCGGTCAAGCGTGGTCGCATTGCCCTCAATATCGATACGTTCCACAAAGATGCGTTCGCCCTTGGACAGGACAAATTCCACATCAAGCGTCAGATCACGGTCGTTTCGCGTGATCCGCGGCTCAACGCGCAGGAATGGTTGACCATTCCGGATCGCAAGCCGCTCCATCCGCGCAATCGCGTTCTCGACAAGCGAAGGTGAGTAAGTCTCCCCCGCACGCAATTTGATCGTGTCTTGGTAAACTTCGCTGTCAACATCCTCGATCTCGCTGATCGTGGTGATCTCGCCGAAGGCAAACTGCTGGCCCTCTTCTACATTGAACGTCAAAAAATACCCGTCACGCTCGCGCGCCAGCTCAGCATTCACAGCCGTGGTGCGAAAGTCGACATAGCCGCGCGATACGTAAAAGTCGCGCAAGACCTGTTGGTCGAACTGCAGGCGATCTTCGACAAAAGTATCCTTGCGGATCAGCGCCCGCAGAAGTCCAGCCTGTTTGCTTTCCAGAACACGGCGCAAACGTCTGTCAGAATAGACTTGGTTGCCCACAAAACCGATACGAGACACCTCTGTGTTTCCGCCCTCGAAAATTTCGAACACAAGATCAACACGGTTGTCGCTTCGGCGAATAATCTTGGGCGTAATCCTTGCCGCAAGTCGACCATTCTCTGCATAGGCTTCCGTCAGCGTCACGGCATCGCGCTCGGCCTGTGTCGGGCTAAAGACCAAACGTGGCTTAAGTTTAATGAAGCTGGAAAGCTCGTTATCCTTCAAGCGCTCGTTGCCTTCAAAGCTGATCTGGTTGATCGTTGGGAACTCGGTGACCTTGATCACAAGCTTGCCACCCTGCGGTACAATCTCAACGCTTTCAAAAAGACCAGAGGCTAAAATCCGCTGATAGGCTTCGTTGATATCGCCAGCTGAGACGGTCTCTCCGCGAGCGATTCCCGCATATGTCAGGATCGTTCCAGTTTCGATCCGTTTATTGCCTTCGACAGCAACCGAATTGAAACTGTAGTTTTGCGCGATCGCACCACCGACGCCCCACACGAAACCCATTGAAAACGCGGCCAAAACCGCTGTTCCCGCTACGTTACGAATGGTGCGTTTTTTACCTGTGCGAGCGTTGCGCTCCGTGACACTGCTTGCCATATTCTCTTTCCAGTCAGACACCCCTACCCAGACTGACTAATCGCATTAGCAAATGATGTCAAAACGAGAAGCGCCCCAACTGGGGGGCGCGACGTTAAATATCAATGTATATAAGGCCTCAGAGCGGCTCTAGAGCATGAGGCTGCCAAGCCACGCACCCGCAAAAAGTGCCACAGTGATGGTCGCCAAATACAGGACACGATCCCAGTTCAGATCCCAAAGCAGGTGCAGCCCGCGGTAACTTTTTGCAATCATATCCATAACAGACCTCCACTCATCTTTTCCAATTCTGGCAAAGCTTTGTGCAGGAAGCGGGGCGCAATTGTGGCATTTTCAGGGCAAGTGCCCCTTTGATGAGGCTATCAGCAGAAAATATCGTTCCAAAGAGCGAAGACCATGACACTCAAAACGAGAGCAATCCCCATGCTCATTAGGACTTGCATCACCTTATCACTGGGCTTTTTGCGCATCACAGCTTCATAGCCATAGAACATCAGATGCCCACCATCGAGCATCGGAATCGGCAAAAGATTGAGAAAGCCCACGGCCGTCGACAACAGCGCCAAGAAGCCTATAAACGCAGCAAACCCCTCTTCTGCTTGGTCTTTTGACGCACGTGCAATCCCAATTGCACCAGACATGTTGCAAGAGCTGATCTTGCCAAAAGCCAAATGATACAGCCCCGAAATGGAACGCGTCACAACAGAGTAGGTCTGCTCGGCACCCAGACCAACGGCCTCAAATACGCCAGGTCGCTCTGTTTCAGCCTCAAAGAAAGTCGAGCTGAAAATCCCGATGAGAAACCGCTTTTCAAAGCCATTGTCCGCCGTCGGCACATCGCGCAGCTCAGGCTGGATGACAAATTCCTTGTCTTCCCCGTCCCGCCAGACATTGAGCCTGACAGGCGCGCCCTCAGCCGCTTTCACCACATCGACCAGCTGCATAAAGCTGCTCAAGTCTTGGCCGTCCGCCCGCAAGATCACATCGCCTTCCAGCAGGCCCGCCGCCTCACCCGCAGAGCGCGGCTGGACTCCGCCGATCCGCGCGGGGCTATACTGCGGCCCCTGCACAATCAGCTCATCACCGCCGCGTTTCACAGTGTAGTCGAGCAAAAGCCCATCAGGCAGCGCATCAAAATAGGCTCTGCTTGGCTCTTCAGGGAAAGGCTCACCCGCAATCGCGATGATCTGGTCCCCCGCTTCAATCGTGACGCCCTCATAAGGCAATGGATGCAAAGACGAGACTTTGGGCGGCGTCGCCACCATGCCGAGTGTCAGCAAAAGTCCCGCAAAAACAAAGATTGAGAAAATAAAGTTGAAGACTGGCCCAGCTAGAACTGTCGCAGACCGTGCCCAAAGCGGCGCGCCGTGCATCGTATGGCGCAGCTGTTCTGCAGGCATGGCCTCCATCGCCTCGCCGTCCTTGCCACTTGCTGCATTGGCGTCACCCAAAAATTTGACATAGCCGCCAAATGGAATAGCAGCGATTTGCCAGACCGTGCCATGCTTGTCCTCGCGCGCAAAAAGCACGGGGCCAAAGCCGATAGAAAAAACTTCAGCCTTAATCCCTGACCAGCGCCCGACAATGTAGTGGCCGTATTCATGCACCCCCACAATGATGGAGAGCGCCACCACAAAATAAATTAGGGTGAGGAACACATTGCCAAATTGTGGCAGAATAGTCATAAAATCCAAAAGCTTACCTGTCTTTCTGTTTTATCGCGGAGTCACGCTCTGCGCTGTACTCTGCCCTAAGTGGGCTGCTCGGCGCAGGTTATCAAGGGTCATTGGGGCATCGATAAGGCCATCATCGGGCAAGAGCTGGTCAAGCGTCGCCTTCACCACGTCAGCCATCTGTGTAAAGCCGATCTGCCTGGCCATAAAACGGTCAAGCGCCATGTCTTTCGCCGCGTTAAAGACAGCCCCGCTCAGCCCGCCGCGCCCCATGACCTCATAAGCCAGCCGCAAAGCGGGGTAGCGTTTCGGGTCAGGGTTGCTGAATTCCAATTGCCCAATGTGAGCCAGATCAAGCCGCTCCACAGGAAGCTTCTCGCGTGTCGGATAGTGCAATGCATAGCCAATCGCGTGGCGCATATCAGGTGGCCCAACATGCGCCATCAACCCACCATCCTGAAACCCAACCAGCGCATGAACAATCGATTGCGGATGCACGAGAACTTCGATCTTCTCAGGGTCTATTCCAAAATATTCACGCGTTTCAATGAGTTCCAAGGCCTTGTTAAACATGGAAGCACTGTCAATTGTGATGCGCTGCCCCATATCCCAGTTTGGATGACTACTCGCCTCGTCTACACTCGCGCCAGCCAATCGCTCAAGCGGCCAGTCTCGAAATGCCCCACCAGATGCCGTGATAATCACCCGCTCAACGGCGCCCATATCCTCGCCAACCAGCGCCTGAAACACAGCCGAATGCTCACTGTCAACAGGCAACACACGCGCGCCATGCTTGGCCGCTGTCTCCATCAGGAGCTTACCCGCAGTCACCAGCGATTCTTTATTGGCCAAAGCGAGCGTTGCGCCCTGCTCCAAAGCCTTCAGTCCCGGCTCAAGCCCTGCCGCACCGACAATCGCACTCATCACCCAGTCGGCCGGCCGCGTCGCCGCCTCAAGGAGAGCCGCCTGCCCTGCAGTCGCTTCGGTCTGGCTGCCAGCCAGCGCCGCACGCAACTCAGGCAAACACGCCTCATCGGCTATGACAGCCACATCAGCCCCAAACTTGAGTGCATCCGCCGCGAGCTGAGCAACATTACCTCCGCCCGTCAGAGCGACCACATCATAGTCCTCAGGCGCACGCCCGATCAAATCAAGCGTCGACTGCCCGATAGAGCCCGTGGCTCCAAAGATGGAGATCTTGCGTCTCACCCCATCAACCCAGCAACAAACAGCACAGGGAAAAACACAAGCGCCGCACCGATCATCCCGTCAAAGCGGTCCAAAACGCCGCCATGCCCCGGGATAAGGCTCGAGCTGTCCTTGATCCCCGCCTTGCGCTTCAAAGCGCTCTCAACAATATCGCCTATCTGCGCCGCAAAGGCCAAAATGACCGAGAACAGCACAAGCGAAATCGGCAGATCGAGCCCCCCCGCCACCAGCTTCGCGTTCAACACCCACCCCAAAAGCGCAGCGCCTACCCAGCCAGCAACTGTGCCTGACCATGTTTTCTTCGGGCTCACTTTGGGCCAAAACTTCGGCCCACCGAAGACACGCCCCGCAAAATAGCCCATGACGTCGGAGGCGATCACAACCCCGATCACCCAGACCAGCACAACGATGCCAAACATGTCTCGAATGCCATAGAGCGCCAAGGCCGCAATCATACAAAAGAAAGCGTAAAACGCGAGACGGTGCTTCAGGCGGGCCGCCAAGGCCCAAACAGCACCGGCCACAAGGCCCAAAAGAGCAAAACCCACAGGCACACCAATCCATGCACCCGCCCCTACAGCCGCACCGCCCGCAATCGGCAGTGCTACGTCCCTTAGCGGCCCGCTCAAAGCGCCGCCAAGTCTCGCGGCCTCCCAAACCATGCCCGCCGAGATCAGCGCAAGAAGTGCAAGAAACCATGGCCCGCCAAGCCAGATATCAATCCCCGCCACCACAGCCATAACAGCCGCCGAAATCAATCGCAGGCGTAGATCGCCCCACTTTCCTGCTGTTGGTTCGGCTGTCTTGGTCATGCAATCACTCCGCCAAAGCGCCGCTCGCGCCGTCCATAGTTTTTGACAAGCCCAGCAAAAATCTCAGGGCTGAAATCAGGCCAGAGCGTGTCTATAAATTCATATTCAGCATAGGCCGATTGCCAGAGCAAAAAGTTCGAAATTCTCGCTTCACCACTGGTGCGAATAACAAGATCAGGATCAGGTAAAACGTAAGTATCTAAATACTTTGGAAGAGTTTCTTCATCTACCTTTTCAGGGTCGAGTCGTCCCGCAGCCACATCCTGCGCCAGCCGTTTTGTGGCCCGGCTCACCTCGTCGCGGCCGCCATAATTAAGCGCAATCGTCAAATGCACCTTGTCGTTATCACTCGTCAAAAGCTCTAGCTCGTCCATGAGGCCGACCAACTTGTCGTCAAGCCGCACTCGGTCGCCAATAAAGCGCACACGCACGCCCTCGTCCTTCAAGGCCCGCGCTTCCTTTGCGATATAGCGCCGAAACAGCCCCATAAGCCCAGCAACTTCCACCTGTGTTCGTTTCCAGTTCTCTGTCGAAAATGCAAAAATCGTCAGATACTTCACGCCCAGATCAGGACAGGCTTCCACAATCTCGCGCACGCGCTTTGCGCCGGCATGGTGGCCAAAAAGCCGCGGCCGCCCGCGCGACTGCGCCCAGCGGCCATTGCCATCCATAATAATCGCGATATGACGCGGCCCTGTGCTCTTTTCTGCTTCACTCGTCACGGCACGGCTCCTTCAAAATCATTTCAAAAAGGGAACCTTACACCTGCATGATTTCCGCTTGCTTACTTTCCAGAGCTGCATCCAGCGCTTTAATGTGCTTATCCGTCAAAGTTTGCACTTCGTCTTCCCAGAACTTCTGATCATCTTCCGAGATGCCGTCAGCCTTGGCCTTTTTCACCTGATCCATACCATCGCGGCGAATGTTGCGCACCGAAACACGCGCATGCTCTGCATATTGCGCCGCCACACGAGTAAGCTCACGGCGGCGTTCTTCGTTAAGCTCAGGGATCGGCAACATAACGATTGTGCCGTTGGTCTGCGGGTTGATCCCAAGACCTGAGTTCATGATCGCCTTTTCGACGGCCTGAACCATTGATTTGTCCCAAACATTGATCGTCACCATCCGTGGCTCAGGCACGTTCACCGTGCCAAGCTGGTTGATCGGCGTCTGAGAGCCATAGGCCTCAACAACGATTGGCTCCAGCATACTCGCCGAAGCGCGCCCTGTTCTCAGCGAGGCAAATTCTGTCCGCAAATTGGCCATAGCGCCATCCATACGGCGCTCCAGCTCGTCGGTATCCAGCATAAAATCGTCTGACATGGGCCTCAAACTCCTGTTCGTCTCTTTTGGCTTTGCGCCAGTTTACAGTGTCACGCGCGCGCTTGGAAGCCTCAGCCGTGCACCTTTGTATATGTGCCCTCGCCTGCGAGGATGCCCTGAAAGCCGCCCGGCTCATCAAGACTAAACACAATGATCGGCAAATTGTTGTCGCGCGCCAGCGCAATCGCGCTCGCATCCATCACCCCAAGACGCTTCTGGAGGACCTCATCATAACTCACATGGTCATAGCGAACTGCATCTTTAAATTTAGCTGGGTCCTTGTCGTAGACACCGTCCACTTTCGTACCCTTAAAGATCGCTTCACACGCCATCTCGTTGGCGCGCAATGTCGCGGCTGTATCTGTCGTGAAGTAAGGGTTGCCCGTTCCGGCCGCAAAAATACAGACCCGCTTTTTCTCAAGGTGGCGCACAGCGCGACGGCGAATATAGGGCTCTGCAACTTCATTCATCGTGATCGCTGAAATCACACGGGTAAAGACACCAAGGTCTTCCAAGGCGCTTTGCATCGCCAGCGCGTTCATCACAGTCGCCAGCATCCCCATATAATCAGCGGTTGTACGTTCCATGCCCTGCGCGCTGCCCGAAAGCCCGCGGAAGATATTGCCGCCACCGATGACCATACAAATTTCAACACCCATCTCTTGTACAGATTGCACTTCACGCGCAATCCGCTGGACTGTTGGCGGATGCAAACCATAGCCCTGATCGCCCATCAGCGCCTCACCTGATATCTTGAGCATGACGCGTTTGAAGGTGGTTTTTGGCGCGGCTGGCTCTGACATCTGATGTCTCCTGATTGCGTTGGGCTTGGCTCTAAATGTCCCAATTCTCTCTCAGGCGCAACGCCCGAAGCGCAGCCCAACGCCAAAAAGCGCGCTTTGCGCCGCCATCAAGCTGCGCTAAAGGCTGCCCTATGCAGACGCTACCACACATATCCCCTCAGACGCCCGTGCTCATCGCGGGTCCGACCGCCTCGGGCAAATCCGCGCTCGCGTTACAGATTGCAGAGGCCGATGGTGGACTGATTGTGAATGCCGATGCCCTTCAGGTCTATTCCGACTGGCGCTTGCTCACCGCGCGCCCCTCACCAGAAGAAGAAGCCCGCGCGCCTCATGCGCTATACGGCCACATCGCAGGCACTCATCCCTACTCTGTTGGTGAGTGGCTCGCCGATATCCGCGCCCTGCACACGCGGGGCCAACGGCTTATCATTGTTGGCGGCACAGGACTTTACTTTGCGGCTCTTACAGAAGGTCTTGCTGCGATCCCTCCGACGCCCCCCGAAGTTCGCGCAGAGGCGGATAGACTGCGCAGCACACCTGAAGGCTTGGCAGAGATGATCGCGGCACTCGACGCGGCAACCGCCGCCAAGATCGATCTGCAAAACCCGATGCGTGTGCAGCGCGCCTATGAAGTCTGGAAGAGTACGGGTCGCAGCCTCGCCACATGGCAGGCCGAAACGCCAGCGCCTGACATGCCGCTTGCCACAGCCCAGCCTCTCATCCTGCAAGCCAACAAAGATTGGCTCAACGCCCGAATCGAGCGCCGCTTCGATCTGATGCTAGAGCAAGGCGCACTCGCAGAGGCCGAGGCCAATCTCACCGATTGGTCACCTGACAAGCCCTCTTCTAAGGCCATCGGCGCACCAGAGCTCATCGCCCACCTCAAAGGCGAGATCAGCCTGAAAGAGGCTCGCAGCCGCGCAATTATCGCCAGCCGCCAATACGCCAAGCGACAACGAACATGGTTTCGCGCCCGTATGGGCAGCTGGCACGGGATCCCGCTCGGCTGACGCAACGGCAGCCTCTCTGTTCAAACCCACACGATGCGAAGCCATGTCGCTTTTGCACTAGCGAAGCGTCGCAAAATTACAAAAAATTCCAAAGCTTCCCATTGACGCGAGGGGCGCAAATATGTGGTTATGGAGAAGTTAAGGGACAAGACTGCGCCAATGCAGCGTGACCTTGGCACAAAAGGGAGTGACACATGCCGCAACACGGATGCGCGGCTGACGAGGGCGTGTTTGCGCCAACGTCAGCACAGCCACAGACCGCTCTTGAGCGATGTCTTACAATTGTTTCTGGCATTACTTTTTCCTCACGCAGCGCTCCGCGCGCCCAATCTCGCAGATGTGCCGCGCGGCATATCACCCAGAACAGGGGAACCTAAATGGGACTATTCATTCTTCGGCGGCTCGGCGTGATGATCCTCACAGCCCTCTGCCTGACCTTCGTGGTCTTCTTTCTGACAAATCTCTATCCAAACCTTGAGAAGCTCGCCAAAACTCAAGGCAACATGCGTATGTCAGATGAGCAAGTCTCCACATGGCTCGACAATCGCGGCTACACACAGCCCTTGCCGCGTAAATACGCCGAATGGCTCGGCCTCGCGCCCGGCTTTACAGGGATCAATGCCGACGGTGAAACAACAGGGCGCTGCCTGCGCCCGGGGGTTGATCCAGCCAACGCGCCAACGTTCTGTGGAATTCTACAAGGCGACTGGGGGTATTCCACCGTCTTCAAGGAACCCGTCACAACAATCATTGGCATCCGCCTCAGCCTCACAGCCAAGCTGATGTTCTGGGTGATGGTGCTCATGGTCCCCTCCGCGCTCATAGTGGGCGTGCTCGCAGGGATGCGCGAAGGCTCCCGCACCGACAGAACACTTTCAACAGCTTCGATCGCCACAACAGCGACGCCCGAATACGTCTCCGGCGTGATTTTCATCGCCCTTCTTGCCTCCTCGCGCTTTGGTCTGTCCCCGATCCTGTCCGATGCTGGGCTGATAGAGGGCAAAACGCTCTTCAAAGGCACGGCAACGTCGGCCATGGAATCAGCCAACTTCGAGAACTTCTTTCTCCCCGTGCTTACCATCGCGCTCTATGGGATGGGCTACATTGCCCGCATGACCCGCGCCTCCATGGCAGAAGTCATGACAGCGCAATACATTCGCACAGCCCGCCTCAAAGGCGTTGCGTTCCGCAACATCGTCATGCAGCACGCCCTGCGCAACGCACTGATCGCACCTTTCACCGTGATCATGCTTCAGCTTCCATGGCTGCTCAACGGCGTGGTCATTGTCGAGACGCTCTTTAACTACAAGGGCTTCGGCTGGACGCTTGTGCAGGCAGCTGGCAACAACGATATCGAGCTGCTGCTCGGCGTCTCTGTTGTGTCCGTCTTCGTGGTCCTCTTCACCCAGCTTCTGAGTGATATCGGCTACGTCTTCCTCAACCCGCGCATTCGCATTTCGTAAGGGATATTGATTATGGAACCTCTTACATGGTTTGGCGCATATGCAGGCTTCTTCGGAACCTTCCTCGCCGCCTTCGCAACACTCGCGGTGCTCACAGGTCTCTGCGCAATGCTGCTCTCGCTCACAGGCAGTTCAACTCGTGGCAGCTTTTCGCTCTTTAACGGGATAGCCGTCGTCACTCTGCTCCTCGTAAGTATAGGCTATATCTACAACGCCCTCTCACCGACGCTCAGTGGTGGTATGGAGCTGGCAGTCCTTGGCAAAATCCTGATCGGCCTTATCGCCCTCGGCACCTTCGCGGCGATGCTCAGCCTCTTTATGAACAATTTCTTTGATGATCCAGCGGCCACGATGGGCTTTCTCTTCGGACTATCACTCAAATTGATCGGCCTCACAATCGCAGCATGGCTTGGCTACACGCTCCTGTTCGCTGGCGCAGGCTTCCGCGAACAGCTCGCCGCAATGGACCCATCCGCGGTACCGACAGGCGAAGACCTCGCCCAACAGCAGCGGATCGCAACGATGCAGGGTCGCGGTATCCTCGCCTCGATCTTCATTCGCTTTATGCCCGTCTGGATCGCGCTTGTTTTGCTTTTCACGGCCTCAGTCGTCTACAAGCGCAAGCTCGGCCTCTACGGCAAACTCTTTGACAACACGATCGGCATCTTCGGCTTCGGCCTCGTGATGTTCTGGGTGTTCACGGCCGCTTTCAACGGCTTCTTTGACATGATCGCCACACACGGGCCACTCGAGCAACTCTCGGGAATGAAAAACAAAGGGCCCGGAACACCTCTGCGTGATCTCTCCGATGGTGCTTATCCGTTCTACCTCCTTGGCGGTGACAACCTCGCGCGCGACGTCTTCTCTCGCATGGTTACAGGCTCGGTGATCGTGATCATGATCGCGCCTCTGGCCACGCTCTTTGCCTTTATGGTCGGGATCACGCTTGGCCTGCCGGCAGGCTACTTCTCAGGCCCCGCCCTGCGCAAAGGCAGCCTCGGAATGATAGCCACAGCCGTGATATTTACACTCGCCACAGTGGCCGCAGGCCTTGGTGGTGGCGTGTCAAACTTCCTCATGCTCGGCATCATTCTCGCGGTGCTTTTTGTGCTGATGTTCCGTGCCTCGCTGGATACAGTCTTGAGCTTCTTGGCAAACCTCATTCTGGCTTTCCCAGTGATCTTGCTTTTCTACCTCTTGGTCACACCAGAAATCGTCGAGACAGGCCTCCCGCAGTTCATGGCCGTCGTGCTCTTCATCTTCCCTATCGTTTTCGCTGGGGTTCTGATCAGCTCGCGCTTCCAGACTGATCCTGCCAAAAACCGCTTTTGGCTCTTGGTCGTTCTGATCCCGATGGCGATCCTCTATATCGTCACAATCAGCGCCCCCGACAGCCAGATCAACATTCTTGGCCCGCTTGATTTCTTCAATCCAGCGCCAGGGGTTCTCGTGGTCTTTGTCTCGGTGGTCTTTGTGAACTCGCCGACCGTATTTCGGATCGTGCGCGGCCTCGCGCTCGACATTCACAGCCGCGACTATGTGGCAGCGGCGCAAACTCGTGGTGAAGGTCCTTGGTACATCATGCTCTGGGAGATCTTGCCCAACGCCCGCGGGCCGCTGATCGTCGATTTCTGCCTGCGCATCGGCTACACCACGATCCTGCTTGGCACCTTGGGCTTCTTCGGCCTCGGCCTACCGCCAGAATCTCCTGACTGGGGCAGCACGATCAACGAAGGGCGCAAGCTTTTGTCGATCTATGCGCACCCTGCTCTGCCACCTGCCATCGCGCTTCTATCCCTCGTCTTGGGTCTGAACCTACTGGCAGACGGGCTACGCGAAGAAAGCCTCAAAGACTAACGGCACGCGCGGCGGCTCACCCTGCCGCGCAGCCCTCACATCTGAACACAACGTTAAGGACAAAGCGAAATGGTTAACGCGAAACACCCCTCAAAAGCCTGTTTAGGCGGTGCACGGGTTGTGCACGGGTTGTGCACGCTTTTCACCCCCCCGTTTTGCGCCTCTCAGGGAGAAAGTTAATGGCTAAAATTCACGATTATGACGGCCCCATTCTTGAGATCGACAAGCTCTCGATTTCCTTCTTCACCCGCCTGCGCGAAATCCCTGCTGTCATGGACTTTTCAGTCAAGGTCGCACCAGGCGAAGCCGTTGGTCTGGTTGGAGAATCTGGCTGTGGCAAGTCCACAGTCGCCCTGGGCGTCATGCGCGATCTGGGCAAGAATGGCCGCATCGTCGGTGGCAGCATCAAGTTTAAGGGCCGCGACATGGCATCCTTAAGCGATGACGAGCTCCGCGACATTCGCGGCAACGAAATTGCTATGATTTATCAAGAGCCTATGGCCTCCCTCAACCCCGCCATGAAGATCGGCAAGCAGCTCATGGAGGTGCCGATGATCCATGAGGGTGTCTCTGAAGACGAAGCCTACAACCGCGCCCTTGAGGTGGTTACCGACGTCAAACTCCCCGACCCCGCACGCATGCTCTCCAGCTATCCACACCAGCTTTCAGGCGGCCAACAGCAACGTATCGTGATCGCTATGGCATTGATGTCAAAGCCTTCCTTGCTCATCCTCGATGAGCCAACCACTGCACTTGACGTAACTGTGGAAGCAGCTGTCGTGGAGCTTGTGAAAGATCTGGGCAAAAAATACGGCACCTCGATGCTGTTCATCTCGCACAACCTCGGCCTCGTCCTCGAAACATGCGACCGTATCTGTGTCATGTACTCGGGCGAAGCTGTCGAACGCGGCGATATCGAAACGGTGTTCAACAACATGCAACACCCTTATACTCAAGCTCTTTTCCGGTCTATCCCGCTTCCAGGAGCGGACAAAAACGCGCGCCCGCTTGTCGCTATTCCAGGCAATTTTCCATTGCCCCATGAGCGCCCAAAAGGGTGCAACTTTGGCCCTCGCTGCGACTATTTCGAGGAGGGCCTCTGCGACAAAGAGTTCGTCCCGATGTTTGCCGCAGATGAAGCCGGTGCTCATGAGACTCGCTGCCTCAAATTCCAAGATATCGACTGGAACGCACCCCTTGTCGCCGCTGAGACAAAGACCAAGGGTGAGATCGGCGAAGTCGTCTTGTCCATGAAAAACCTCAAGAAATATTACGAAGTGGCCGCGAACGCCCTCTTCGGCGGAGGCGAAACTCGCGTGGTCAAAGCGAATGAAACCCTCAGTTTTGAGGCTCGCGAAAGCGAGACATTGGCCATCGTGGGTGAGTCTGGCTGCGGTAAGTCGACCTTTGCAAAAGTGCTCATGGGGCTTGAAACAGCAACAGACGGCACGATTGAACTCGACGGCAAAGATATCGGCAGCATTCCCATCGAAAAGCGTGGCTCCAAGACGGTTGCCGATGTGCAGATGGTTTTCCAGAACCCTTTTGACACGCTCAACCCTTCCATGTCGGTGGGCCGCCAAATTATCCGCGCGCTTGAAGTGTTTGACATTGGCGACAGCGATGCCGATCGCCGCGAACGTATGCTCAAGTTGCTTGACTTGGTGAAGCTGCCTCGCGCCTTTGCTGACCGCATGCCGCGCCAGCTTTCGGGCGGCCAGAAGCAGCGCGTCGGCATTGCCCGGGCGTTTGCAGGCGATGCACGTATCGTGGTCGCCGATGAGCCCGTATCGGCTCTCGATGTGTCAGTTCAAGCCGCAGTCACAGACCTCTTGATGGAGATTCAGCGCGAACACAAAACCACGCTTCTGTTTATCAGCCATGACTTGAGCATCGTACGCTATCTATCTGATCGTGTTATGGTTATGTATCTTGGCCATGTGGTCGAACTTGGCACAACAGACGAAGTTTTTGCGCCGCCATACCACCCTTACACTGAGGCCCTGCTCTCTGCTGTGCCAATCGCAGACACCAGCATCCAGAAAAAGCATATCGTACTTGAGGGCGATATCCCTTCAGCGATGAACCCGCCCCCTGGCTGCCCGTTCCAGACACGCTGCAACTGGAAGAGCAAGGTTGCAGGGGGCCTCTGCGAGAAAGAAGTGCCTCCCGTTAAGGACATGGGCAACGGACATCAAATCAAATGCCACTTGAGCGACACAGACCTTAAGGAAATGGAACCCGTGATCAAGCTCGCAGCGGCAGAGTAAATCAGAAAGAGCCGCCGCCGAGCGGCTCTTTTTACGCACGCATAGTTACACCTGTAACTTTATCCTTGATGGTTACAAAAGCAACCTTCATGACTCATTCCAACGCAAAAAAGGAACGTCTCATGAAAATCGAACAGATCCATCACGTCGCCTACCGTTGCCGTGACGCCAAAGAGACCGTTGAGTGGTACAGCAAAATGCTCAACATGGATTTCATTCTCGCGATCGCTGAAGATCACGTTCCCTCAACACATGAGCCGGACCCTTACATGCATATTTTTATGGATGCAGGGAACGGCAACGTCTTGGCCTTTTTTGAACTGCCCACCAAACCAGAAATGGGCCGCGATCCAAACACGCCAATCTGGGTGCAACACATTGCTTTTAAGGTAAAAGATCGGGCCGAACTCCTCGAATTCAAAGAACATCTAGAAGCCCAAGGCGTTGACGTTCTGGGGGTCACAGATCATTCGATATTCCACTCGATCTACTTCTTTGATCCAAATGGCCACCGTGTCGAACTCGCCTGCCCTGACCCAGCTGAAGACGCGCTGCTCTCCAAGTTGGATGCCGTCAAATGGGATATGCTCGAAGAGTGGAGCCGCACTAAAAAGGCCCCAAAACATGCTGAGTGGTTGCACAAGAAAGAGCTGTCAAAAGCCTGAAAAAAGGGGGGGCCGTTAGCTTCCCCAGATCACTTTGACGTAGTTGCGCGTCTCTTTGAAGGGTGGCACGCCACCATATTTTTTCACAGCGCCCGGCCCAGCATTGTAGGCGGCAAGCGCCAGCCGCCAAGAGCCAAACTCTTGATATTGTGTCTTTAAATAGCGTGCGCCGCCTTCTAGGTTTTCATAAGGATCATGCGGATTGACCCGCAGCGCGCGCGCTGTACCAGGCATCAACTGCGCCAGACCCAAAGCGCCTTTGTGGGAGCGTGCATTGGCATTCCAGCCGCTTTCCTGCTGCACCAAGCGCAGGAAAAGGTCCACAGGAACACCGTGCTTTTGCGCAACCGTCTTGGCCATTTTTACATAAGGCCCCTTCTGGCGCCCCTTATAGGGCTTAAACTCCTGAATGCCCCATTTTGTCGGTGCCTCAACTTTTGCGGGCTGCAGCCGAACAGAAGCCGAATACTGCGTTTTGGCGCGCGTATCGAGAATACGGGTCTGGGTTTTAAAATGGGATTTACCTTGCTTGGCACCGAACAGATCAGCCCCCGCCTGCAAAGGCAGCAGCGACGCCATAACAGCCACGCAGAACATCCATTTACGCATATAAACTCTTCCCCAAGATGTTGGCTGCACGATAAGGAATATGTCGCGAATATCCAGCCCCGTTTGCTTTTGCCCCCGAAATTGCAGTTTCCCGCTCATTTATCTCAAGTTTTATGCTTTCATTAACCCCGCCGTGGTGGTGTAAGCTCTGTCAAACACCAGATAGATTCTCAGAAAGGCGCATCATGGCAGGCTCGGTAAACAAGGTCATACTCATCGGTAACTTGGGACGCGACCCGGAAGTGCGTACTTTTCAGAACGGCGGCAAAGTGTGCAACCTGCGCATCGCGACATCCGAGAACTGGAAAGACAAGGCCACAGGCGAACGCCGCGAGAAAACAGAATGGCACTCGGTTTCTATTTTCTCAGAGCCCCTGGCCCGTATTGCTGAGCAATATCTGCGCAAAGGTTCCAAAGTCTATATCGAAGGCAAGCTGCAAACCCGCAAGTGGCAGGACCAGTCAGGCGCAGACCGCTACAGCACAGAGGTTGTTCTGCAAGGCTATGATGGAACGCTGACAATGCTGGATGGTCGCAACGATGGCGGCAATGGCGGCGGCGGTGGCTCGATGGGCGGCGGCAACTACGGCGGCGGTCAGGAAGATCGTTTTGGCGGTCCGTCAGAGCCACAGCAAATGGGCAACAACTCTGATTTTGACGACGAAATCCCTTTCTAAAAGCTACTCGGGCAAAGCCCCGATTAGACGCTGATATTCCTGAGTGGCAAACCGATCGGTCATGCCGCTCAGGTAATCGGACACAATCCGCGCTGTCGCTGTGCGGTCCCCCAATGCATCGTTGAGCGCCTCATGCCACTCCTCTGGCAAAACCTCTGGCGTTGCGAGATAACCTTCAAATAAGCCCTCAACAATCAGAGACGCCCGCGCCCGCATAATCACAACAGTCGGAGCGCGATACATCCGTTCAAACAAAAATGCGCGCACCAGCTTCAAATCAGCCCAAAGCTCTGGCGAGAACTGAACCAAAGGCCGCCCTGCCTGGCGCACATCACGCGCACTCTCAGCCGCAACCTCTGACGCAATCGCTCGGCTTGTTGCAATGACATCTTCCACGAGCACCCCAAAGAAGCGCCGCAGTGCCTCATGTTGGCGCCGCGCGGGCTCAAGCGAAGGATAGCGCGCGTCCACCTCGCCAAAGCAAGCCCCCACAATCGGAAGGTCGAGCAGATCCTCAACCTCAAACAGACCTGCGCGCAGGCCGTCGTGAATATCATGGTGATTATAGGCAATATCATCTGCGAGTGCCGCGACTTGTGCCTCTGCACTCGCATGTGTGTGCAGCTCAAGATCATGCACAGCATTGTAGCCCGCCAAAGCGTAAGGCACGGGCTCAAGAACGGGGCCATTATGCTTTGCGATCCCTTCAAGGCACTCCCAAGTCAGGTTTAGCCCGTCCCACTCTGCATAATGGCGCTCAAGGGATGTCACAATGCGGATCGCCTGAGCATTGTGATCAAACCCGCCAAAAGGCTGCATCAAAGCGTCAAGCGCGTCCTCGCCAGTATGGCCAAAAGGAGTGTGGCCCAAGTCATGCGCCAGTGCGACTGCCTCGGTGAGTTCCGAATTGAGCCCAAGCGCGCCGCAGATCGTGCGCGCCACCTGTGCCACTTCAATAGAATGTGTCAGACGCGTGCGATAATAATCGCCCTCGTGTTCCAGAAAAACCTGCGTCTTGTGTTTCAAACGGCGAAACGCACTGGAATGGATGATCCTGTCTCGATCCCGCTGAAAACAACTGCGAAAAGCACTCTCTCCCTCGGGATAAAGCCGCCCGCGCGTGTCTTGTGGTCGGCTGGCAAAGGAGGCCATCTCAAATTGCATCTCGTCTCATCCTTGCCGCCAGTGATTTCGCCCCATATATATTGCATCAAGCCATTAGGTAAACCCGCTAGCCCGCAAGGATCCGAGCACATGTTCGTCCCCCCCTCCGTCACTCCGAAAGCCTTTGAACAACTCGCCGTTATCGGCGCGAGCAAAGAGGGCAAAGCCCTGCGCGTGGCCGTCGAAGGCGGTGGCTGCTCGGGCTTTCAATATGAGATCAAACTTGACGATCCAGCCGCCGACGACCTCGTGCTTGAAGGGGCCGGCGAAAAAGTGGTGATCGACGAAGTCAGCCAACCCTTTCTGACGGGGGCCAAGATCGACTATGTCGAAGAGCTTATCGGAGCACGCTTTGTCATCGAAAATCCGAATGCGTCAAGCTCTTGTGGCTGTGGCGTTTCTTTCTCGATGTAAAACTTAGCTTAGCGCCAAGAGCTTAGCTCCCTGCGCGGGCAAAATGCGCAAAAAACTGGCCAAACTCTGGATAAGCGGCCTCCGCCGATAAAAGATGAGCATAGGCTTCATGCGCAAGCTGGCCTTCAAGCTCGCGCCGCATTGTGGCCCAATCCTCAACACGGCGGTCTGCGAGGTGATAAAGATGCTCCGAGAGCGCACGCAAAACGCCCCTATGGCCACGGGACTTGCGGAAAAGCATCCGCTCTGGTGATAAATCCTGCACAAAACTATCACGCCCAGTTGCCATAGCGAGCCAGTTACACGTCAGGTATTCATGATAGTCGTCAATCGGGGGGCTTGTTTCAGCAATGACTTGGAACTGCGCAGAGACAGCGTGCACCCAATCTTCCCACATTTCGGGCACGGTCTGGCGCGCCGCACGTAGCGCTAGACAGACCTCTGCCAGCAGATCGGCATTTTCATCAATCAAAGCAAGCGTACCAGCAAACATCAGGCTGCGTACGGCCTCCGCACCGATATCTGGGTCGCGTCGGCCATAGTCGCTCAGATAAAAGACAATATGGGTCAGCTCGTAAGCTGCCTTTTTGTTGGGCAATGAAAATGTTGCGCTGTGAGAGATAAAGCGGCGTAGCCGCGCACTCAAAGCCTCGTCCAATTTCATCTCGCCAATTCCACCACGCGCCAAAAGCCGCGCTGCCTCGGCACGCTGCAAATCACTCAGCTCCGCATCCACGAGCTGCGCCTCATGGGTCCAAGCACAAAGCGCTGGTCCCTTCTCCCCCTCAAAGCCAAGCGCCTCAAGATCAAGCGTGATCGAAAGCAAAAACCGATAGTATTGGGGGAAAAACCTGAGGCGGTTTTCAACATCATGGTAAAATACTTCATATGCACTCAAAGCCTGCGCAGTGAGCCGCTTGCCAGATGTTTCATGAACATTCAGAAATTCGGCGTTTTCCTTAAGCCAGAATACGTCATCCCCAATACGACGATGACGGGCAAAGCACTGCGCGAGCGCACTTTGCTGGCTCCCCTCATCAAGCTGCGGCTTTGCAAAATCAAAGCTAATGACGTCGCCCATTGATCTGCCTCATTTGTCTTTAAGAGTAGGCGGGAGGCGCATGTTCTCCCGCCGAGGAGAGCGTGGGCGCATGGCGCAAAGCCACTCGCCCAAGCACTTTGGTCTCAGTTGTCAGAGCAGCAGATAAAGAGCTCTACAGCTTCCCCAGTCATCGCATCCGAGCCTGACGGGTCTGAGCAGCAAATATAGGCGCCAGTTGCATCGCCCATCAGAGCATCTGAGCCCGCAGGATCCGAACAACAAATATACGTGCCTGTAGCATCGCCTGTCATTGCATCTGTGCCACGTGGCTCAGAGCAGCAGATCGTCATTTCTGTCCCCGCACCATCAAAGATGCTCGCTTCAGTTACGTCAGATTGCAGTGTGGTTGTTTTACGAAGTGCAGACATTTGGTTCCCTCCAGGTTGTCATAGGTTCAGCATTAACTACCTTTGGTTGTTTATCAAGATATTTAAATCTACTTTAGGTTGTTATTAAGACCGCATCATAAATACCTGTTTTTAAGCCATAAATACTTCCAAAAGCCCCACCATAAAGGCTGAACAGACGATTTTTCTTTGCTTCCACAGCTTCAAAACCGCTCCGTATTTTCGCCCACCGTGGCTCTGGCGGCGCGGTGATTCTTCGGCTACACCTAGGCCATCACAAGAGCAGGCAGACCTCATGAAATTCGCGACCTTCAACATCAACGGTGTCAAAGCCCGTATCGACACCCTCCTGACGTGGCTCAAGGACGACGCCCCCGATGTGGCGATCCTCCAAGAGATCAAATCTGTCGATGAGGCTTTCCCCCGTGACGAGATTGAAGCGCTCGGCTATCAGGTCGAAACCCACGGCCAAAAGTCCTTCAACGGTGTCGCGCTGATCTCAAAGCTTCCGCTCGAAGACATCACGCGTGGTCTCCCCGGCGATCCCGAAGATGAACAGGCCCGCTATATCGAAGCGACAGTGATCGGTAAGAAAGCCCTGCGCATCTGTGGCCTCTATTTGCCAAATGGGAACCCTGTTCCAGGCCCAAAATATGACTACAAACTCGCGTGGATGAAGCGCCTCCAAAAGCGCGCCGAAGAGCTGCTCGCGCAAGAAGAGCCCTTTTTCATGGCAGGTGATTACAATGTGATCCCGCAAGACGAGGATGCCGCCAAACCTGAAAGCTGGCGCGAAGACGCGCTCGCCCTGCCCCAGAGCCGCGAAGCCTTTCGCCAGCTGCTCGCCCTTGGCCTCACTGAGGCCTTCCGCGTTCAAACCCAAGGTGGTGGACATTACTCTTTCTGGGATTACCAAGCAGGCGCGTGGCAGCGCAACAACGGCATCCGCATCGACCATTTTCTGCTCAGTCCCGAATGCGCCGACCTCATGGTCAAATGCGAAATTCAAGCCGAACTGCGCGGCCGCGAAAAACCGTCAGACCATGTGCCCGTCTGGCTTGAGCTTGATCTTTAAGTGAGACTCTCACGGTAAAACGCCACAAGCTGCGCCGTCGAGCTGTCAATCTCTGCCTCAGCGCCCTCGAGCAAAGGCTGCAAAGCCATGGCCAACGCCTTACCAAGCTCTACACCAAACTGGTCAAAAGAATTGATCCCGAGGATTGCTCCCTCAACAAAAACACGATGCTCATAAAGCGCAATAATACGTCCTAGCATCAGAGGGGTAAGCTTTTCATAAGCCATCGTCACAGAGGGTCGATTGCCCTCGAAGACGCGTTGTGGCTGGTCATGGTCTCGCCCAAGCATCAGAGCTTGTGACTGTGCGAAGCAATTGGCCACCAAAAGGGCATGATGATGGGCAAGTTCAGCCTCATGGCCCTGCATTGCCACCAAAAACTCCGCAGGTACAATCTGCGTACCTTGATGTAAAAGCTGGTAAAATGCGTGTTGTCCGTTTGTGCCGGGTTCGCCCCAGACAATCGGCCCAGAGCCAAAGGAGAGCGCCTCCCCCGTCTTGCTCACGCGCTTGCCATTACTCTCCATTTCAAGCTGTTGCAAATAGGCAGGCAGCCGTGAAAGCCGTTGGTCATACGGCAGCACAGCGCGGGTTTTATAACCACACACCTGATGGTGCCAAAGCCCGACAAGCGCATGGATTACAGGCAAGTTATCCGTTAGCGGCGCTTGGGCAAAATGCGCGTCCATTTCGGCAGCCCCCGCCAGAAACATGGCAAAATCCTCAGGTCCAATGGCCAGCATCAGGCTCAAGCCAATCGGTCCCCACACCGAATAGCGTCCACCCACCCAGTCTTCAAAGCCAAACACCCGCCCAGCCGGAATGCCAAAGGCGGCCGCTTTATCTTCTGCGCTCGAAATCGCTACAAAATGAGCCGCAGGTTCTGCCACGCTCTTCGCCATCCAGCGCCGCGCTGTCTCCGCGTTCGTCATTGTTTCGATGGTCGTAAACGTCTTTGAGGCCACCAGAACAAGTGTTGTCGCCGCATTCAGCCCCTTTAAAACATCATGAATATGCGCTCCATCAATATTGGAGACAAAATGCAGCCGCGGCCCATCACTATATGGTGCAAGCGCCAGCGAAGCCATCGCAGGCCCAAGATCAGAACCGCCAATCCCGATGTTCACTACATCCGTAAACTCTCCTGCGCGCACCTCGCGGGCAAAATCAGCCATCCGCGCCAGTGTGGCGCGCACCTCGGGCATCACATCGACGCCATCCACCTCAATCACAGCGTCAGGCCCCGCACGCAACGCAGTATGCAAAACAGCACGGCCTTCGGTTGTGTTGATCTTTTCACCCGCAAACATTGCGTCACGTGCAGCTGTAACGTCTGCCGCCTCTGCCAAGTCAATCAGCGCCGCAAAGCTCTCCTCAGTCAGCGCCGTTTTAGAAAAGTCATAGAGCATTCCACACGCGCGGCGGCTCATCCGTTGAGCACGGCTTCTATCCCCCTCAAACAGCTCGGCAATCTTGCCGCGTGCCTTGCCTAACGTAAAGACACGCGCCCATTCTGCCGCAACCTGCGCCGCATTCATGGCGCCCAATGCACAGTCGTGCCCTCAAGTATTGCATTCACCGGTGCCTTTTCAGGCGGCAAGGTCGCCGCTCGTTCCAAAGCCGCGCGCTTATCGGCACCAATAATAACAAGGTGCTTTCTCAAAGCGCCGTTCAGAACATTGGCCGTCAATGTCACACGCGGCTCAGGTTCGCCTTCAGCCTCAATTGGGGTGAGAAGAGCGGTCGTCTGGTCACTGAGCGCTTCACAAAGGCCCTTGGCGCGCGGAAAAAGAGAGGCCGTATGCATATCCGCGCCCATCCCAAGCAACAAAACAGAGATCGGCAGGCAGGGCAAAATAGTGCTTTCCACCTCGGCCAATGTTTCGTCTGGGCGGGCTGCTCCAGTGTAATATGGATGAAAGACAGCCGATGCCGCACGTCCCTGCAACAGCCGCTCACGGATCAGACGCGCGTTGGAACGCACATGCACCTCTGGCCGCCAGCGCTCGTCCGACAACATCACATCAACGCGCGACCAGTCTATATCCGCCGCACAAAGCGCATCAAAAATCGGCCCCGGCGTGCTGCCACCTGGCACAACAAAGCTCGCTCGCTCTTCATGTAGGAGCACATTCTCAAGCTCACCAGCAAGCAGATTAGCCACGCCCATAAAGAGCAGGTCATCATCGGGGTAAGTTTCTAAGATCATTCCTTAATCTCCCTCCAGCGGCGCCCGTCACGGTGCATCAACATCAGCGCATCATCAGGCCCTGCACTATCAGGCTCATAGGGCAGCGGAGCCTCGCGCCGCTCCTCCCAGCCCGCAATAATCGGATCGGTCCAACGCCATGCCGCCTCGACCTCGTCATCGCGCATAAAGAGTGTCTGGTTGCCACGGATCACATCCATAATCAGCCGTTCATACGCGTCAGGGACATCCTCGCCGTCAGGCCCAAGGGCCTCGGCAAAGCTCATGTCCAGTGGCACATCGATCAGCCGCATACCGCCTGGCCCTGGTTCCTTGATCGTCACACCAAGCTCGATGCCCTCATTGGGCTGCAATCGAATGCTCAATATATTGCGGTGACGCCCTGCATCATCTCCAAAGATGTTATGCGGCGTATCCTTGAAAACAACGGCAATCTCGCTCGCGCGGTTCTTAAGTCGCTTCCCTGTCCGAAGATAAAACGGCGTGCCCGCCCATCGCCAGTTTGAGATATGGGCCTTGAGCGCAATAAAGCTCTCGGTTGTGCTGTCCTCATCGCCCACATCGTCAAAATAGCTCGCATGGTCCTCATCCCCGCCATACTGCCCGCGCACGTAATCCTTAGGCCCAACAGGCTCGAGCGCCCGAATGACCTTGAGCTTCTCGTCGCGAACCGCATCAGGCTCAAACCGCGCAGGCGGCTCCATCGCGATCAGGCACAAAAGCTGCATCAAATGGTTTTGCACCATGTCGCGCATCGCGCCCGAGCGGTCATAGTATTCGCCCCGCCCTGCTACCCCGACAGTTTCGGCCACTGTCACTTGAATGTGGTCGATATACTGGCTGTTCCAGAGCGGCTCAAACAACATATTCCCGAACCGGACGGCCATGAGGTTCTGAACGGTCTCTTTGCCAAGATAATGATCAATTCGGTAAATCTGGCTTTCATCAAAATGCCTCGCCAAGGCCGCGTTGAGGGCCTTGGCGCTTGCCAGATCACGGCCAAACGGTTTTTCAACAACGATACGGGTTTCTTCCCCCGCCAGCCCGTATTTGTGCAGGCGCTTGGCGAGATCCTCAAAGAGGCTCGGTCCGACCGAAAAGTAAAACGCACGAGTTGCACCACGCGCGCACAGCGCCTTGAGGGCTTCCCACCCCTCACTGCCGCGTGCATCCAATGTCACATAATCAAGCCGCGCAACAAATGCTTTATAGTCGGAGGCTTTGGCCCCCTTGACGCGTGCAAATTCCTTAAGTGCCTCTAAAACAAACGCCCGAAAGCTTGCTTCGTCATGGTCTGACCGCGCCGCGCCAATCACACGCGCCTGATCAGGCATCTGCCCCGCATGAAAACGGCGAAACAGGCTGGGCAAAATCTTACGGCGCGCAAGATCCCCCGTTGCGCCAAAGATCACCAGATCAAAATCATCAACAGGAATGACGCGCGATACCATAAGATAGCCTTGTGAATACTTCTTGGCTCGGAGGATAACAGGCTTACGCGCGTTCACAATGGCGTGCGCCCCAACATCCGCCCTTTTTTGCGCAGACGCCTTGGGGTAGCCACAGAGAACACAGAAAATACGTTAGGTTTCGCATGGAAGACTTCGCAGCTCAGGCCAATACACAACAAGCCAACTTGGGAAAATTCCAAGACCCCCACGTGACAGCCAAAGGCGAGGCGCGCGCCTCCGTGGCGCTGACCAAGCCGGAGACGCTCTGGTTCAACACAGGTACACTCTGCAACATCACCTGCGCAAATTGCTATATCGAAAGCTCTCCCACCAACGACGCCCTCGTCTACATGACCCGCGCAGAGGTCGAGCCTTATCTTGAAGAAATCAAAACACTTGGCTGGCCGATCACAGAGATCGCCTTCACGGGCGGCGAGCCTTTCATGAACCCCGAGATGATCGGTATGATGGAAGCGGCGCTTGAGGCTGGTTTTGAAGTTCTCGTGCTCACAAACGCCATGCGCCCGATGATGCGCAAATCCGTTCAAGCGGGCCTCCTTAAGCTTGCAGAACAATATCGCAACAAAATGACATTCCGTATCTCGGTTGATCACTGGTCCGCCAAGTTGCATGACGCCGAGCGCGGCAAAGGCGCGTTCAAACGCACGCTTGAAGGTATGATCTGGCTGCGCGATCACGGCTTCAACATGGCGGTCGCTGGCCGCATCGCCTTTCACGAAAACGAAGAAGAGGCCCGCGCAGGCTACGCTGCCCTTTACGGCGAGCACTCCTTCAACATTGACGCCCAAGCTCCTGGTAAAACAGTTCTTTTCCCTGAAATGGACATGAATGTTGAAGTCCCTGAGATCACAACAGAGTGCTGGAGTATCCTGAACAAATCACCCGAAGATGTGATGTGTGCCTCCTCGCGTATGGTGGTGAAACGCAAGGGCGCTGACGTACCCGCGGTGCTCGCTTGCACGCTTCTTGCCTATGCCCCCGAGTTCGAATTGGGAAGCACGCTTGAAGCGGCCAGCGGCCCCGTACAACTCAATCACCCTCATTGCGCCAAGTTCTGCGTGCTGGGTGGAGCCTCCTGTTCGGCCTAGGGCGTGCTCACAATCCCGCCACCCACAGCCGCGCGCACACCCGTTGTGCTCTGGCAAGACGTGGGCAGCCCACGCGCCACGCGCACCGCAAGATACCCAAAAGCCTGCGCTTCCAGCATGTCGCCGTTAAGCCCCGTCTCGTCAATATTGCGAACAGGGCAATCCAGCGCTGCCGCGAGCATTTCCATCATTATGGGGTTCAGGCGCCCGCCGCCCGTCACCAAAACCTCAGAGGGCGCTTCGGGCGCATGGTCCATCGCCTGCAAAACAGACGCTGCAGCCATACCTGTCAGGGTCGCCGCCGCGTCGGCGTCCGACAATTCCAACACGAGTTCGCGCATCTCGGCAAAAGCGTCACGATCAAGCGACTTTGGCGGCATGCGATAAAAATACGGATCGGCAAGAAACAGCTCGAGAGCTCCCGTCTCGACAGTTCCCTTGCGCGCCAGTGCCCCACCTTCGTCATAAGGCGTGCCAAGCCGCTCATTGCACAAATCATTGATAGGCGCATTTGCGGGCCCTGTGTCAAAAGCAAGCACAGCCCCCTCTGCCTCAGGCTTTTCAATGCGCGGATCGACAAAAGTGATGTTGCCCACGCCGCCAAGATTGAGAAACGCGACAGGTGCCTCATACCCTAAATACCGCGCACAAGCGTGATGGAAAAATGGCGCGAGCGGCGCGCCCTCCCCGCCCAATTCAACGTCCGAGGAGCGAAAATCCCAAACAACCGTCTTCCCCAAAGCCTCCGCCAGCGCCGCACCATCGCCCATCTGGTGCGTGCCCCGCCCACGCGGCTCATGCGCCAGCGTCTGTCCGTGAAAGCCGACAAGCTCAGCGTCCGTACCGCTCAAAGCCTCCGAATGTGCTCGCTGCACAATCTCAAACGCCGCCTCTAGCCCCGCATCTTCATGCCATTTGCCCAACGCCTCGCGCAAAACACGATGCTCTTCAGGGCTGTAGCTCCGATATCCCGTCGCACCAAAGCCAAAGATCTCCTGACCGTCCGTTATGACTTCAGCCACATCAACCCCGTCCAGAGACGTGCCGCTCATAGCGCCAATCGCGCGCAAACCTGTGCCCGCCTGAATGCCCTTAATCATGGTCTTTTCCTTCGCCCATGAGCGCTCTATACAAGCGCCAAAGCAGCCAAGGAATATCAAAATGACCTATCACCCAAAATCGGAATTCATGCGTGTCATGATGGAGCGCGGCTTTCTGGCCGATTGCACCGATTATCAGGGCCTTGATGAGGCCATGGTTGCGGGTATTGTCCCAGCCTATATCGGCTTTGATGCCACGGCCAAGTCGCTGCATGTGGGTTCGCTGATCCAGATCATGATGTTGCGCTGGCTGCAAAAAACAGGCCATAAGCCAATAACGTTGATGGGCGGCGGAACCACAAAGGTGGGCGATCCATCCTTTCGCGCCGACGAGCGCCCGCTCCTGACCGATGCACAAATCAACGACAACATCGACGGAATCAAACAGGTCTTCGCCAAATACGTCGACTACAACGAGAGCGACACTGGCGCGCTCATGCTCAACAATGCCGAGTGGCTGGATGGCCTGAATTACCTTGAGTTTCTGCGCGACATCGGTCGCCACTTCTCGGTGAACCGTATGCTCGCCTTTGAAAGCGTCAAGAGCCGCATCGACCGCGAGCAGAGCCTGAGCTTTCTCGAATTCAACTACATGATCTTGCAAGCCTATGACTTTCTTGAACTAAATCGCCGTTACGGCTGTGCTCTTCAGATGGGTGGTTCCGATCAATGGGGCAATATCGTTAACGGGATCGACCTCACGCGCCGCGTGATCGGGACCGAAATATATGGCCTGACATCGCCCCTTCTGACCACATCTGATGGCAAAAAGATGGGCAAATCCGCTGATGGCGCGGTCTGGCTCAACGCCGACATGCGCAGCCCCTATGAGTTCTGGCAGTTCTGGCGCAACACGACAGATGCCGATGTCGCCCGCTTCCTTAAACTCTACACAGAGCTGCCCATCGCCGAATGCGAGCGCCTCGGCGCACTGGAAGGCTCCGCGATCAACGATGCCAAGATCGTCCTCGCAAATGAAGTGACAACGCTCTGCCACGGACGCGCTGCGGCTGAGGCTGCCGAGGCTACAGCCCGCGAAGTCTTTGAGCGCGGCGGTGTCGGCGAAGAGCTCACCACTGTGGCGCTGCCCGCCGCTGATGTTCAAGACGGCATCTCTGCCGCACAACTCTTTGTGCGCGCGGGCCTTGTTGGGTCTGGCAAAGAGGCAAAGCGGCTTATTTCCGAGGGCGGTGCACGTGTCAACGACGAAGCAGTGACAGAGGCAGGCCAAATGTTCTCAGCGGAAGACATTGCCGCGACGCTCAAGCTCACAGCCGGCAAAAAGCGCCACGCACTGGTCAAGCTCGAGGGCTAAGCCCTTCCTCTTTCCTGAAATATCTCGGGGGGAGACTTCAAATGTCTTAAGACGTTTGAAGTTGGGGGGCAGAGCCCCCCACGGGTCGGCGCAAGCCGAAATCCCTGATTTTATGACGAAAGCGGACGGATCTTGAACTTGGTGATCCGATTGTCCGCACGTTCCTGAACCGTAAAGCGGAAGCCGTGAAAGGCAAAGACCTGCCCCACTTCAGGGATCATCTGAGCCTCATGGATCACAAGCCCCGCGACAGTGTTGGCGTCCTCATCCGGCAGAGACCAGTCCGTCGCGCGGTTGAAGTCGCGAATGGTCATCGCACCGTCCACATAAAACACCCCGTCCTCGCCCTTGGTCACCGAGTGTTCGGCGGCGGGGTCATGCTCATCGGTGATCTCGCCCACAATCTCTTCCAAGATGTCTTCTAGCGTGATCAATCCCTGCAGGACCCCGTACTCATCCACCACCAGTGCAAAATGCGTACGGCGGCGCAAGAACTGGCGCATTTGTTCATCGAGAGTTGTCGTTTCAGGTACAAAGTACGGCTCCATAGCCACTTCAGCGATATCAAACCCGTTAAACGCCGCCTCAACGGTTCCTGCAGCCACCATGTGCTTATGCATGGAGCGCAAGAGGTCTTTGGCGTGGATCACACCAATGATATTGTCTTGCTCGCCGCGATAAACGGGCAAGCGTGTGTGATTGCTGCTCAAACAACGATCCAAAATTTCCTGCGGCTCAAGGTCAGCATCGATCATCTCGATCCCGGAACGATGAAGCATGATCTCCTCCACGGCCCTCTCTGCCAAATCAAGCGCACCCAGAATACGGTCACGGTCTTCCTTCTCAACGATCCCTTCGGAATGCCCAAGCGAAAGCGCCCCTGCAATTTCTTCCCGCACAGCAAGAATATGGCTATCAGGGTCGGCCTGAATCCCGAAGAGACGCAGCAAAAGCCTTACGAACCAACGCACAGCACTCACAACAGGCGAGAATACCAAAACAACGATCCGAATAGGCGCCGACACGAGACCCGCAGCACGCTCTGCATTGGTGATCGCGTAGGTCTTGGGCAGCACTTCGGCAAACACCAAAACAAGCATCGTCATGACCAAAGTCGCCATTGCCACGCCACTTTCGCCAAAAATGGCGGTAAAAAGCGAGGTCGCCAGCGAGGCTGCGAGAATATTCACAAGGTTGTTGCCCAAAAGAACAGAGCCGATCAGCCGCTCGTTGTCCTCGGTGATCTCAAGTGCGCGCTTGGCGCCTGAGTTGCCCTTATCGGCTTGATTTCGCAGCTTGCCCCGCGAGGCCGCCGTCAAAGCGGTTTCGCTTCCTGAAAAAAAGCCAGACAAAACCAGCAAAAAGGCAATCGCCCCAGCCGTTATCCAATACGCCCCATCAGATGAGGCCACAGTCGGATCCATTGATCCCTCCACATAAAGTCCATTGCTTATGAAGCCTTTGCAGGCAGAAATTCAAGAGCCAAGGCACGCTTTGCGGCCCAGTTGCGGCCCGTTCGCGTCAGTCTTTGGCCATCGGGTGATGATTGAGCACCAGATCTGCGAGCCGCTTTTCTAAAACATGGGTATAAATTTCGGTCGTCGCCACATCCGCATGGCCCAGAAGCGTCTGGATCGCTCGTAAATCCGCGCCATTGGCTAACAAATGTGTCGCAAACGCGTGGCGCAGCTTGTGCGGGCTCACTTTCGCAGGGCTTATCCCAGCCACCACAGCAATTTCCTTGATCAAAAGATAAAAGCGATGCCGCGTCATATGCCCCGCCTTGCTTTGGGTCGGAAAAAGAAACCGCGAGACAGCCTGCCCCTTAGCGCGCGCACCCTCTTCGGCTGCATCGCGCCGCACAAGCCACTCCTGCAACAAAGCGCGCGCGTCGGGCGAAAGCGGCACAATCCGCTCCTTGCCGCCTTTGCCCATAATCAGCAAATACTTTGGATCGCCCCGCGCCGCTGCTACAGGCAAGCTAACAAGCTCAGTGACGCGCATTCCCGTGGCATAGAGCAGCTCCATCAAACATCGGTTGCGCAGCCGCTCATGCGCGCCGCGTCCAACTGCCCCCGCACTCTCCAACAGACGGCCGACCTCATCCTCAGATAGCACCTGCGGCAAAGCCTTGCTGCGCCCTGGCCCGCTGATCTCAAGAGCGGGGTTATCCTCACGAATGCGCTCTTCATAGGCAAAACGGTAATACTGTTTGATCGCCGAGAGCCTGCGCGCGCGAGTCGACTTGGCCAGCCCCTCGGCATCACAGGCAATCAAATAGGCTTCGATATCGGGCTTCCCAAGGCGCTCAGGCGCATGCCCGTTGTGGCCACACCAGCCCAAAAAGCTGTTCAAATCCCGTGCATAAGCCTCAAGCGTATTCTTGGCCGCGCCCGCTTCTGCGGCTTTTGTCTCCAAGAACATACCCAGCCAGTCACGCATCTCAAAACTGCCGCTTCATCAGCATCATCTGCAAGCTCGCGCGCCGCACAACGTCTTCCAGCCCCATTTGGCGCAAGCCCGCGATTCCACTCTTGAGCGCACTCAAATCTCCGCCAAGCCCAGACGTCATCTGCTTGGAAGCGAATAAAATAGCCTCACCCAACTTGCCTTCATCCAAAAGAGCGCGCAGCGCAGCACTCGCCTCCGCTGTTGAAAACCCCTCTTCTATCGCAACGGCCAGCGGATCAGAAAGAGCGGCAGCGCCCTCTGGCGCACCAACGGCCAGACTGGCCAAAAACATACTCTGCATATCTGCTGCCGGGCGCGCAGCTTCATAATCAGCGCTCAACAATGTCAGATGAAAGCGCAAAAGCTCGCCCTCCGGTGTCAGTGTCGCTCCAACAAGTTCGGGCACATAAATCTCAGCCAAAAGTGGCGTCAGCCCGTACGCGCCTAGCTCGTCCTGTACGGCAACTAATGCCGCGCTCAAAACATCTGGCGTGCCGTCTTCTAGAGCCGCTTCCAGACGCTGAACTGCGCGCGCCCGTTCCCAGACACCACCTGAAGCAGATGGCTTGCGCTCGGTATAAAGCCCAAGCAGCACATTCGCTGACAACGCGCCATTGCGTACCAGCCGTTCTGCCGCCTCAAGCTGTGCCTTCCAGCCCGCAAGCTCCCGCAAATCCGTCACCGCAAACGCAACAGGCAGGCTGGCCGTCGGCAATGCATTGCCCACTGCCTCATAGAGCCTAAACTCAAGAGGGCTAATATCACGCGGCGGCGCCAAACTCGGCGCATCTTCCGCATATTCAGGATCTAAAAACGCCAGCAAAAGCCGCCGTTCTGTGTTGCTGAGCAAACCTAAGGCATCCGCAGTATCAAACAAAAACGCAGCACCCTCCCAGTCTTCTCCCCGCAGCGCACAGAATATCTGCGCCGCATAGTCACTGGAGAGTCCACGTTTGGCATTGAGCAAGGTACATGCCTTATCTTCAAGCCCCGCCAGAAGCGTCAGGTCAAACCAAAGCGCAAAATGCTCAGGACTGGCCAGTGGCAACCCCTCAACAAGCGCCTCTGCGGGCTCGATGGCCCCAAAAGCGCGCAGCGTATCCGCCCGTGTCGTCAAAAACGCTTCGGCGCTTGCCCCCTTTGGCGGCACAGATTCCGCAAGCAACAAAGTATAAAGCAGCCGCTGCAACGCCGTTATGCTTCTAAAATCAGCTGTCGCAATCGCACGAGTAAGGTCTGCCGCGTCACTGCGCGCCCAAAGTGACTCTGGCAAACCCGTCACCGCACTGCCCAAAAGCCCCACAGCCACAATGTCGCCTGCCTCGCCAATCGATTTCACACTGACATCAGGCGCGCTCGCACTCGCACTCACAGGTGGCTCGGTGACATTTTCAGGCGCAATTCTCACGGGGGTGGTTTCTGTCAGCCACTCAATCGCAGACAGAGGCGCCTCCGCTTTGAGCGGCAATGCGCCCAAGAACAGGCAGAAAGCCAGCTTAATTCGCATCCAGCTCCACCGGAATGCGAATCTCTTCAGAGGTTGGAGCAAAATCCGCATCAAAAATCGGCCCAAGATAGGCATAGACCAAGAGCGCAACAAACCCCAGAATGATCAAATAAAACAACCATTTGAGAAGTTTACCCATATGCTCTCCGCCCTCGCTTTATCGCGTTTGCTCCACTTTATATCTGGCATTTCGGCAAAGATCACGCCATTCAGGCAGACAATAAAACAAAACTGCAAACAATGGCCGACGAGCGGCCGCTGAAAGCTGGAGGCCAATGCGCCACACCTTGAACAAAACCATCGTTCTTGTCGGAATGATGGGCGCTGGAAAAACAGCTGTTGGCCGCGCGCTAGCAGCCAAAATCGGGGCTCCTTTTCTGGATTCCGACGCCGAAATCGTTCAAGCTGCCAACATGAGCATCCCCGAAATTTTCTCTCGCGATGGGGAGCCATTTTTTCGGGCGCGCGAAACCGAAGTGATCCGTCGTCTGCTCAACGCTGACGAAAAATCGATCCTCTCTACAGGCGGTGGCGCATTTCTTGCCGAAGAAAACCGCAGCCTTATCTCCGATCTGGGCGTCTCGGTCTTTTTGGAAGCCGATCTTGATCTTCTCTGGAGCCGTGTGGGCCACAAAGATACGCGCCCGCTCCTGCGCACGCCCAACCCACGTGCAACTTTGGCCGAGATATTTGAAGTCCGCGCGCCCGTCTACGCCCGCGCAGACATCAAGGTCACCGCTCAACCAGAGTATTCGATCGCCCAAATGGCAGATAAAGTGCTGGCCGCGCTTCACCAGCGCCAAGATGTGATGGAGAGCCAAGATGATTGAAACAGTCCCCGTCTCGCTCGGCACGCGCAGCTATGACGTTAAGCTCGCCGCAGGACTTCTGTCCGAGGCAGGCGCCCATATTGCACCGCTTCTCAAGCGGCCCAAAGTAGCCATTGTAAGTGACGCCCATGTTGCCAGCCTTCACCTAGATACGCTCACCAAGTCATTGGACGCTCAAGGAATTTCTCATTCAAACCTCTCATTGCCCCAGGGCGAAAGCACAAAGAGCTGGGCACACCTACAAGACGTCGTCCACTGGCTCCTCTCAGAGCAGATCGAACGCGCTGATGTGGTCATAGCCTTCGGCGGCGGTGTGATCGGCGATCTCGTCGGCTTTGCCGCGTCAATCCTGCGCCGTGGCGTGCGGTTTGTACAAATCCCGACTTCGCTCTTGGCGCAGGTCGACAGCTCGGTGGGCGGCAAAACAGGCATCAACGCCCCCCACGGAAAAAATCTCATCGGGGCCTTCCACCAGCCCTCACTCGTGCTCGCCGACATCTCGGTGCTCGGCACACTTACAGAGCGAGACTTCCTCGCAGGCTACGGCGAAGTCGCCAAATACGGCCTCCTCGGAGATGCCGCTTTCTTTGACTGGCTCGAAGCAAATGGCCCCGCCCTTGCCGCAGGGGATGAAGCACTGCGCCTTGCGGCGGTCAAACACTCGGTCGCCATGAAAGCTGGCATCGTCTCACGCGACGAAACAGAACAAGGTGAGCGCGCCCTGCTCAATCTCGGCCATACGTTCTGCCATGCCCTAGAAGCCGCCACAGGCTATTCGGATCGGCTGCTGCACGGAGAAGGTGTCGCGATCGGCTGTGCGCTCGCCTTTGAAACATCGGCGCGTCTAGGTCTCTGCTCCCAAGAAGCACCCAGCCGCGTCCGCGCGCACTTAAAAGACATGAAGATGAAGGTTGATATTTCTGATATTGAAGGACAACTTCCCGATTCAGACGGCCTGATCGCGCTCATGATGCAAGACAAGAAAGTCAGCGCAGGAACGCTCAACTTCATCATGGCTCGCGACATCGGTGAGGCGTTTGTAACCTCAGATGTCCCCAAAGAAGTGCTCACGGCTGTGCTCACCGACGCACTCCAATCGCGCGCTTAAGCCGCCCCTGATTTCCTCTTTCTAAAAATATCCTGGGGTAAGTTTCAAAAGTCTCTTCACTCTTGAAACCAAGAGGCAAACCCCCTGCGGTTCCGATGGCACGACGCGCCATCGGAAGCTTCTTTTCGTCATGCCCGCAAGCGCGCACCAGTCGGATCAAATGGCGCCTCATGCAAAATACGTGCTTTATGCGGCTGGCCCAGCACCATCACCTCTATAGCATCCCCCGCTTTCGCGCCGCCTTTGACGAAGCCAAGTGCAAGGCTCATGCCAACAGTATATCCATAGGCCCCCGAGCTGACACGCCCCACAGGCACACCGTCCTTGAAGATCGGTTCGCCGCCTGTCGCGTCGGCGTTAGAAGCGCTCACATCGGCCTCATCAAGCGCAATGATCACAAGCTCCTCGCGCGGCGCTTTGAGCATGGCCTCAGCCACGGCCTCTTTGTGCAAGAAGTCTTTCTCAAGCTTGCAGAGCCGCTCAAGCCCGACTTCCTGTGGCCAGTATTCGGGGCTGTATTCACGGCTCCACGATCCATAGCCTTTCTCAACGCGCAAGCTCATCAAAGCACGGCTGCCGACAGGCCCTGCGCCAAGCTCTTTGCCCGCGTCCAGTAGCGCCTCCCAAAGACGCAGCTGGTCTTCGGATTTGCAATGCAGTTCCCAGCCGAGATCGCCCGTAAAGCTCACGCGCAACGCCAGACATTCAACGCCTGCAATCTCGATCCGTTTGGAGCGCATAAATTTGAAGTCATCGGTTTCAAAGCTCGCATTCGAGAGCTTCTGTAAAAGAGCACGGCTTTTCGGGCCCGCGACGTTAAACCCGCACATCGCCTCGGTCATACTCTCAAATGTTGTGCCCGCAGGCAGCTCAACCATATCATAGAACCGCTTCTGATAGCGTTCCGCCATACCTGAGCTCACAATCCAGTATTCATCCTCCGCCAGCTTCGTCACAGTCGCATCCCCCGCGATACCACCCCGCACACCAATCAGCGGTGTGAGGCAGGAGCGCCCCACTTCGCTTGGCATTTTGTTGGCAAAAACAGCATTGAGCCAGTCTTCAGCGCCTGCGCCCTGCACGCGGTATTTAGCAAAGTTACTGATGTCGATGATGCCTGCATGCTCGCGCAGCATCTTACATTCTTCACCCACTGGCCCCCACCAGTTCTGGCGCGTGAATCCGTCTGTGTCTTCAGTGCCCTCAACACCCGAATACCAGAGCGGATGCTCCCAGCCGTAGTTCAGACCAAACACAGCGCCGATGGCTTTCTGATGCCCATAAGCAGGCCGCGTGCGGACAGGCCGCCCCGCTGCGCGTTCCTCATTCGGGAAATGGATTTTGAAGCGGTGCGCATAGACGTCCTGCACCTTGGCCTTGGTGAATTTCTTATCCGCCCAGTCGCCAAACCGCGCCATATCCCAAGCGAACATATCATATTCCATCTCGCCCGTGGTGAGCCACTGCGCCACCATAAGCCCCATGCCCGCCGACTGGCTAAAGCCCGGAATAATCCCGTTGCAACAAAAGTATCCCTTGAGCTCAGGCACAGGCCCAAGGATCACGTTGCTGTCTGGCGACCAGATCATTGGCCCGTTGATCACGCGCTTGATCCCAGCTGTGCCCGCCACAGGGACACGGTCAATCGCGCGCATGATATTTTCTTCAATGCGGTCAAGATCATCAGCAAAGAGATCATGGGCAAAGTCCAAGGGCGTCCCGTTCTCAGCCCAAAAGCGCATGTCTTTCTCATAAGCACCAATCAAAAGGCCTTTGCCTTCCTGACGCATGTAATACTCGCCGTCACGGTCAGCCACAGAGGGAAGACGGCGGTCGATTGCAGCAATCTCGGGGATGCTCTCTGTCACAAAATACTGGTGCTCTGTAGGTTGCAGCGGCAGCTCAATACCCGCCATCGCGGCCACTTCACGGCCCCAAAGCCCGGCCGCATTGATCACCCATGGCGTTTTTATGTCGCCTTTTGGTGTGCGCACAATCCAGCTTCCGTCTGGCTGTGCCTCGGTCGCCGTCACGGGCGTGAACCGGTGAATTTCCGCACCCTTCTGGCGCGCCCCAGCCGCATAAGCATTGGTCACGCCTGAAGGGTCCACGTTGCCGCCTGAGGGCTCCCACATGATACACTTGATACCGTCAAAGTTCACCAGCGGGTGCAGCTCCTCGGCGCGCTCGCGGCTAATCTCACTGAAATCCATTCCATAGAGCTTTGCCTTAGCTTCCTGAAGCTTGAGCTGGTGCACCCGCTCCTGCGTTTGCGCAAGATAAAGCGACCCGGGTTGAAACACACCACAGCTCTGGCCCGTTTCTTCCTCAAGGCTGTTGTAGAGGTTCATAGTGTAATGCTGAAGGCGGCTGATGTTGGCGCTGTCGTGCAAGCCATGAATGCCCGCTGCCGCATGCCAAGTGCTGCCTGAGGTTAACTCGTCACGCTCAAGGAGCACAACATCTGTCCATCCCAGCTTAGTGAGGTGATAAAGAATGGAGCAGCCAATCAGCCCCCCCCCGATAACAACAGCTTGAGCCTCGGTGCGCATAGAATTTTGCCTTTGCATTGCGTTCACATGCGCACCACCCTGACGCAGAACAGCGCGATTCTTTTGCCAATCCCCGACACTTCCCGTCGCTGTGAGGCAAACCGCGAGAAAAGTCGTTCGCGACACATTCTGTCGCACAAAGCAAAGAGAGGGCCGCCAGGACATGGGTAGCTCTGCCAAAAGAATGAGGAGCCTGCCATGAAAATAACCACCCGCGTAGCTGTCATCGGTGGAGGCGTTGTCGGCGCCTCTGTGCTCTATCATCTGACAAAACTCGGCTGGTCCGATGTCATGCTCCTTGAGCGCTCCGAGCTGACTTCGGGCAGCACATGGCACGCAGCTGGTGGCTTTCACACGCTCAATGGCGACACGAATATGGCCGCTCTACAGGGCTACACCATCCGCCTCTACAAAGAGCTCGAAGAGCTTACAGGCCTTTCCTGTGGTCTGCACCATGTCGGCGGCGTGACCCTGGCCGACAATCAGGACCGCTTCGACATGCTTGTTGCCGAGCGCGCCAAGCACCGCTTCATGGGGCTGGAAACAGAGATCGTCGGCCCCGACGAAATCAAGAAAATCGCTCCCGTCACCAATGTCGAAGGCATCATTGGCGGGCTTTACGATCCGCTTGATGGGCACCTTGATCCCTCAGGTACAACCCACGCCTATGCCAAAGCCGCCCGCATGGGTGGGGCCACCATCGAAACACACACGATGGTCAAAGAAACCAACCAGCGCCCTGATGGCACATGGGATGTGGTCACAGACAAAGGCACGATCCACGCCGAACATGTGGTCAACGCAGGCGGCCTCTGGGCGCGCGAAGTCGGCGCGCTGGCAGGGGTCTACTTCCCGCTCCACCCAATGGAACACCAGTATATCGTCACAGACGAGGTGCCCTTGATCCGCGATATGATGGCCGATGGTATCGAGCACCCTCACGTGATGGACCCCGCAGGCGAAAGTTATCTGCGCCAAGAAGGCCGCGGCCTCTGCATCGGCTTTTACGAACAGCCCTGCCGCCCTTGGGCGGTTGACGGTACCAGCTACAACTTTGGCCAAGAGCTTCTTGCTGATGACTTTGACAAGATCGAAGACAGCATCAACTTCGCCTACAAGCGCTTCCCCGATCTGGAAAAAGCCGGCGTTAAGTCCGTGATCCACGGCCCGTTCACGTTTGCCCCTGATGGGAACCCGCTCGTCGGCCCCGTCCCCGGTATGCGCAACTATTGGTCTGCCTGCGGCGTCATGGCCGGCTTTTCTCAGGGCGGCGGCGTCGGCCTCATGCTCGCGCAGTGGATGGTTGAGGGCGAATGCGAACGCGACACCATGGCAATGGATGTCGCTCGCTTTGGGGACTGGATCACACCGGGCTACACCCTGCCCAAAGTCATCGAGAACTACCAAAAGCGCTTTTCCGTCAGCTATCCGAACGAAGAGCTCCCCGCCGCGCGCCCCTTCCGCCAAACGCCTATGTATGACGTCTTTGACGAAATGGGCGCAGTCTGGGGCCAGCAGTTTGGCCTCGAAGTGGTCAATTACTTCGCCCAAGGCGATGAGCCGCGCTTTGAGACGCCAAGCTTCCGCCGGTCCAACGCCTTTGAGGCCACCGCGCGCGAAGTCAAAGCGGTGCGCGAAGCCGTTGGTATCAATGAAACGCATAACTTTGGCAAATACCTTGTGACAGGGCCAAATGCCCGCGCATGGCTTGACCGCGTTATGGCAGGCCGTGTCCCACAAATCGGCCGCCTCTCGCTCACGCCCATGCTCAGCCACAAAGGCCGCCTGATCGGAGATTTCACCATTTCCTGCCTTGGCGAGGAAGCCTTCCAGCTCACGGCAAGCTATGGCAGCCAAGCCTACCACATGCGCTGGTTTGAACAGAACGAGATGGAAGGCGTCACAGTTGAAAACGTCTCAGACAAGCTCACGGGCTTCCAGATCGCAGGGCCAAAAGCGCGCGAGGTGCTCGCCGCCTGCACACGCTCTGATGTGTCGACCATGAAGTTCATGGATGTGCGCCACATGACAGTCGGCATGGTCGATTGTGTGGTCCAGCGCGTGAGCTACACGGGCGATCTGGGTTATGAAATCTACTGTGACCCGATGGCCCAACGCGCGCTCTGGCGCAAGCTTTGGGAGGCAGGCCAAGATCACGGCATGTTGCCCTTCGGGATGCGCGCAATGATGTCGCTACGCCTTGATAAGTTCTTCGGCTCATGGCTCAGCGAGTTCTCTCCCGACTATACCGCCGCCGAAACAGGGCTGGACCGCTTCATCAGCTTCAAGAAAAACGCCGATTTTATTGGCCGAGCAGCCGCCGAAGCCGAGCGGGAGGCTGGCCCCGCGCGCAAGCTTTGCGCCTTCGAAGTTGACGCCGACGATGCCGATGTCAACGCCTATGAGCCGATCTGGCTGGGCGGCGAGGTTGTCGGCTTTTGCACATCAGGTGGCTATTCTCACCATGCCGGCAAGTCGATTGCGCAGGGTTTTGTGCCCCTTGATCAAGCTCATGACGGTCTGGAAGTCGAAATCGAGATCTTGGGCAAGATGTGCAAAGCCCGCCTTATCACCACAGCACTCTTTGACGCTGACGGCGCTAGGATGCGCGGCTGATGATACGCCGCGCGGTCCTTATCCCCGCGGCTGGCGCCTCCTCTCGCATGAGGGGGCGCGACAAACTCTTGGAAGACGTAAACGGCATTCCTTGCCTTTCTCATATGGCAAAAGCGGCCCTCAAAAGCGCAGATCAAGTTATCGTCACCCTGCCCAACGCTGATCATCCGCGCGTCAAATCTCTCGCGGGGCTGCATGTTGATATCATGTTTGTCCCAGAACACGCGGCAGGCATGTCCGCCTCCCTGCGCGTGGCTGCAACAGCCGTCGATGCGGATGCACTTATGGTCTTGCCTGCTGACATGCCAGATCTCGCCGCGCATTTACCCGAGATGTGGCAAGCGTTTCGCGGTCTGCGCGCAGGCGAAATCCTGCGCGCCACCACATCACAGGGGGAAGCAGGCCACCCAGTGATCTTCCCGTCAAATATTTTAGCAGAATTTCAAAGCCTTACAGGCGACACTGGCGCTGCGCCTATTCTGCAGCAATATGCGTCTCTGGTGCGGCTATATGCTCTGCCACACTCAGTCGCACGCCATGATCTGAACACGCCCGAAGACTGGGAGGCATGGCGGCAAAAATCCAGTGAGGAAGAATGATCTCTTCAATGCCCTGAAATACAATGGTGTCTATCCCGTCACTGATAGACCCCGCGCCAACGCCCGTAAATTCAAGCGCCACAGGCACAGCTAGTTCTGATAAGTCTACAGCCCGCACATTCGCACGCGCTGCTCCGCCCAAGAGGTAGTCTGCCCCAAGCCCACCGCGCACATAACTGGGACGAAAAACGTCCAGCTCTGCAATGTCCTGCTGTAGAGAACCATCGCCATAGGCCGGATAGAAGTTTTCGAAATATCCGCTCATCTCTAGGCTGCGTCCCTCTGCTCACTGCGTCGCGGTCACGGTAGCGCCCGCTTGCGGCGCGATTGCGGCAAGACTGCGGAATTGGTTACAAAATTTAGGCAAATTTCGCCTTATTGGTTAATCCAAGGCAAAGCTCCCGATAGGCCACAGACAGCACATAAAAACAGGGAGGGCGCACAAAGCACGCCCTCCCCAGCACCCCGATCGTCTGGGGCGCAGCTGCATATTCCAAAATGTTAAAAAAGTGCCGCGCGCCCTGTCAGGCAAAGCGCGCGGCGATACTCGTTACCGAACCAGCAGTTTGGCTTCGTGCTTCTTCAGAGCGCGGCGGGCGGCGGTGTAGTCTTTGATACCCTCTTCTGTCTTCAGCTCTGGGAAGAGCTGGAAGATTTCGTCGCGTTGCTCTGTGCCCAACCCGTCGATCACCGACTGACCAGGTTGGAAGCTCTCGGTCCATGCCCCGTTGCTCAGAACAACCTCGTGGTTGTCGAACATAAAGTGCACATAGGTGACACCCAGCGTCCCCACTTCATCGACCCCTTTGAGCTCGGTGAGGTGCTTGGCAGCTGCGAGCACTTCTGTCTCCTCAAAGTAAAGCGAGGTGCGCTCGTTATTGATCAAGATCCGGTGCTGCGGGCTGACAAGAATGTCATGCTCTGGCAGGTTGTTACCAAGAGCGCCCTTCTGGATGAGGATCGGGCGCAGGTTGGGCGAGCGAGCAAGCTCATGCCCCGAAAGCGTCTTCTGTCCCATCCAACGGATTTCCTGAATGCCGTTGTCCCGCGTGATGATCTTGTCACCGACCTTGAGGTCTTCCACAAGGCGCTCGCCCCGCGGTGTCGCGATCGCTGTGCCGGGCGTAAAGCAAGGCACGACGTTCTCGATTTCTTCAAAGGCCATCGTTGAGGTTACGTTGCCGTCCGCATCGCGGAATTCGACAATCCCATCTTCACGATCATCCGAGGTGTAGATGATATTCAAGCTTCCGCCTGGATTGTTCGCCTCGGCCGCACCGGTCAGATCCAATGTGTCAAAGTCATTCGGAACAAACTCCGGGTTCTCCGCACTGATAGGCAAAGCAGGGTCAAAGTCGGGGTTTGGCCGCTCACCAGCAGGGCCATCGCCGCCATCTACAACATCACCGCCTGTGATTGCGCCGAAGTAATCCTGACCATCACCGCCCAAGAGCGTATCGGCACCAAGACCCCCAAGGATGCTGTCATCACCAGCGCCACCGTCTACAACATCATCGCCTTCGCCAGCGTCGATCGTGTCATTGCCAGCACCGCCGTCAACCAGGTCGTTGTCGATGCCCGCGTCGATCAGATCATCGCCAAGTCCGCCAAAGATTGTATCAGCGTCGTCGCCCGTAAGGATCGTATCGTTGCCAGCGCCCCCAATGACCGAGTCACAGTCGTCAAGCGGGTTCGGATCCGTCGCATCAAGGATTGGGCTCGGACCTGAGGTGTCGATGAAGTCGTTTCCGGCTCCCGCATCCACCACGTCACATCCGTCACCGCCAATGATGCTGTCGTCGCCGTCGCCGCCGTCAACCGTATCATCACCAGCCCCCGCAACAACCGTATCGTTGCCTTGGCCTGCAATGACGCTGTCGTTGCCGTCGCCTGCGTCCACAAGGTCATCGTCGATGCCCGTGTCGATTGTGTCATCCCCTGCGCCGCCGATGACGGTGTCGTCGTCGTCGCCTGTGGTGATCACATCATCGCCAGCGCCCGCATCAACAGAGTCACGGTCGTTGTCTGGGAATGGATCGGCTTCATCGATCAGCGGCAGGAAGCTGCCTGATGTGTCAATCGTATCGTTGCCTTGACCACCCAAAACAGTGTCCGAACCGTCGCCTGTCGTCACAAGGTCATCATCAATGCCCGCGTCAACCACATCATTGCCCGCGCCCGAAACGATCGTGTCATCGTCGTCGCCCGTGGTGATGGTGTCGTCGCCGTTCCCACCAATAATGCTGTCGCGGTCATCTTCTGGGTCCGTGTCCACATCGTCAGTCAGGTTATCGCCACCCGAGCTGTCGATCACATCGTTGCCGTCGCCGCCATCAATCGTGTCAGAACCGTCCCCACCAATGACAGAGTCGTCATCAATGCCTGCGTCAACCAGATCATTGCCAGCGCCCGCATCAATCGTGTCGCGGTCGTCGCCCGTGGTGATCGTGTCGTTGCCAGCCCCTGCAATCACGCTGTCACGATCATTCTCAGGATCGAGGTCTTCGCTGTCAGGTGCGTTGTCAAAGTCAGGACCAGAGGTGTCGATAAGGTCGTCGCCCTGGCCTGCATCAACAGTATCGCTGCCTTGGCCTGTGGTGACGATATCGTCATCGATACCCGCATCTACACTGTCGTCACCGTCGCCGGAGACGATCGTGTCACGGTCATCACCTGTGAGGATCGTATCATTGCCAGCCCCGCCAATCACGCTATCGCGGTCATCTTCTGGGTCTGGGTCCGTAGCATCAAGCTCTTCAGTTGTGCCGGATGCATCAATGAAGTCATCGCCCTCACCGCCGTCAATCGTGTCTGACCCGTCACCACCGATAACGCTGTCTTCGTCAATGCCCGCATCGATGCTGTCGTTGCCAGCGCCGCCGAGAATAGTGTCGTCGTCATCGCCGGTAATGATCGTGTCATCGCCGTCGCCGCCTTCGGCAAGATCGCGGTCATTGCCAGGGTTTGGATCTGTCGAGTCAGGTTCCTCAAGGAAGCCCGAGAGGTCGATAAAGTCATCGCCCTGCCCGCCAATGCCCGTGTCTGAGCCATTTCCACCAGTCAGACTGTCTTCGTCGATGCCACCGTCAAGGAAGTCATCGCCGTCACCACCAATCAGCGTGTCGTCGTCATCTTCACCAAAGATCGTATCATTGCCCGCGCCACCGTCTGCAAAGTCACGGTCGTTCTCTGGCAGGATATCAGTCGCATCAGGCTCGTTGCCGCCATAGGTGCTGCCACCCGCGTTGATGAAATCGTCGCCATCGTTGCCAAAGATACTGTCCGCACCGTGCTGACCGATGATGCTATCATCGCCTGTGCCGCCTGTGATCGTATCATCATCGATACCACCATCGATCGTATCGTTGCCCGTGCCACCATCAATCTCATCGGCATCATCGCCCGTCGAGATGACATCGTTGCCCGCGCCGCCAAAGACAGTATCAAGGCCATCTGTGGTGTTTGGATCAGTCAAGATATCAGGGAAGCCCGCAACCGGCAGGTTGGGATCGTCGCCAATATAATCGGAGAAGGTGTTTGTGCCCGCTTCGATAGTGTCGTCGCCGTCACCACCTACGATAAAGTCGGCGCCCTGGATGTCGACAATGCTGTCGTTGCCTTCGTTGCCGAAGACCTCGTCATCGTCAATGCCCGCAAAAATCGTGTCGTCACCTGTGCCACCTGTGATGGTGTCACGGTCGTCGCCTGTGCGGATGATATCATCCCCTGCACCGCCACTTACGTTGTCACGGTCATCTTCAGGATCGGAATCCACTGGCAAACCAGGGAAGACCTGTTCGTCAATGAGCGGATCAGAGCCTGATGTGTCGATCACATCATTGCCATCGCCGCCGCCAACACTGTCGCGTCCGTCCCCACCATCGATGGTGTCGTCGCCGTCGCCGCCGTCGATGATGTCATTGCCCTCTTCGCCAAAGAGCGAGTCATCGCCCGCTTCGCCGCTGAGGTCGTCATCACCTGTGCCGCCCTGAACATCGTCGTCGCCGTCGCCCGCAAGCACCGTATCGGCACCGTCGCCCGCACGAACGATATCGTCGTTCACATCCTCACCAGGAATAATTTGGTCATTGGCGTCAATAAGGTCGCCATCAGGATCACCCGTGTACCCTGTATCAATCAAATCATCATTAGGCGTGCCCGACACAATACCGTCTGGCATTGCTGGGTCTTGGACCATAACCGTCACCGTCGCAGTGCTTTCGTTGCCTGCAGGGTCCGTGATTGTGTAGTCAAACGTGTCTGTGCCCGTGAAGCCCGCATCAGGCGTGTAAGTCACTGTGCCATCGGCGTTGATCACAACCGAGCCGTTCGCAGGGTCTGTGACACCCGCCACTGTGAGCGCTTCGCCTTCAGGATCACTGTCGTTGGCCAGCACCGCAATCACAACAGGCGTTCCAACATCTGTAGAGTTGGCATCATCCGTCGCAACAGGCGGCAGATCGGCAGGGTCTTCCACAACAACCGTCACCGTCGCGGTGCTTTCATTGCCTGCAGGGTCCGTGATTGTGTAGTCAAACGTGTCTGTGCCCGTGAAGCCCGCGTCAGGCGTGTAGGTCACGGTGCCATCGGCGTTGATCACAACCGAGCCGTTCAATGGCTCTGTCGTGCCCGTCACTGTCAGCGCTTCGCCTTCTGGATCAGAGTCGTTCCCCAGAACATTGATCACAACAGGCGTGTCCAGATCGGTCGTATCCGCATCATCCGTCGCAACAGGTGGCAGATCGGCAGGGTCTTCCACAACAACCGTCACCGTCGCGGTGCTTTCGTTGCCCGCAGGGTCCGTGATTGTGTAGTCAAACGTGTCAGTGCCCGTGAAGCCCGCATCAGGCGTGTAGGTCACTGTGCCATCGGCGTTGATCACAACCGAGCCGTTCAATGGCTCTGTTGTGTCCGTCACTGTCAGCGCTTCGCCCTCTGGGTCAGAGTCGTTCCCCAGAACATCAATCACAACAGGCGTGTCCAGATCGGTCGTATCCGCATCATCCGTCGCAACAGGCGGCAGATCACCGTCGCCAACCTGAACGAAGACAACCGCTGTGGAATAGCTCCCCCCCGCGTCTTCCACCGTGTATTCGAAAGTATCCTGGCCTGAGAAGCCGGCATTCGGTGTGTAAGTCACTGTCCCGTCCGGGTTAATAACGACGGTGCCATTGACTGGCTCGGACGCATCCACGACTGTTAGAACATCGCCCTCTGGGTCAGTGTCATTGCTCAACACGTTGATCACGACAGGCGTGTCTTCATCAGTTGTCGCCATATCGTCCACGGGCGTCGCAGGGGCGTTCGGGCCTGTGTCGCCAACCGTCACAGTGACAGTCGCGGTCGAAATGTTGCCGCCTTCGTCCTCAACGGAGTATTCAAACGTGTCTTCGCCCGTAAAGCCGGCATCGGGCGTATAGGTCACGGTCCCGTCCGCATTGATGACAACCGAACCATTCGCTGGCTCCGTTGTGTCTGTCACAGTCAAAGCGTCGCCTTCTGGGTCACTGTCGTTGCCCAAAACGTCGATCACAACAGCTGTGTCTTCGTCGGTTTCAGCCGCATCATCCACGAGCATGGCTGGCTGATTGTCCGCGGGGTCCGCAACAGTCACGGTGACAGTCGCTGTGCTCAGGTTTCCCTGCCCGTCTGTCACAGTATATTCAAAGCTATCTGTGCCAATAAAGCCTGTGTTCGGCGTGTAGGTCACCGTTCCGTCGCCATTGATCTGAACGGAACCATTGGCAGGTTCAGACGTATCCGTAACAGTCAGAGGGTCGCCCTCTGGGTCACTGTCGTTGCCCAAAACGTCCACGACAACAGCCGTGTCCTCATCGGTCAACGCGCTGTCATCCACCACAACAGGCGCATCATTGTCATCGGCGGGGCATGTCGAGAAGTGCAAATCAGAGACCATAACAGTCTGTTCACCAACGTCGCCATTGGCATACTCAATCTCGATCCGCGTGACGGGGCCGGCCACGGAAACAAGGGTTGAGGCTTCGCCATCTTCATAGCCGAAATTCGTATCACCGTCTGACAGGGTGTTGCCAGTTGCGGTCACATTGGAACCTGTTGTGAAAGTCACAGGCAGCTCGTTGCCATCAGGGCCATAGGCGCGGACGGTGACGATGTCTTGGTGTAGGGCAGATGTCGGATCGATATCATTGCCACCGCCGTCAATATCATTGAGGCGGAATGTTACGTTCTGCACGCAATCTTCAAACAAGGCATTTGAGGATGTAAAATCAAGCGTGGTGGTTGATGTGGCATCCACACCGCCTTCGCCGCCTTGACCGGACAGTTTCAGGAAAGACTGGCTGTCAAACGGATCACTCTCGGCAACATAGCCTGGCTCGTTGAACGTGACGCCGGAGGCCTCTTCGTCCTGTGCATCAAAGCCTATGGTGACGTTAATACCGCCGGTGTCGACAGTTTGCGTTGGTTCAACATTGGTGCCAAACGCGCCCAACAAACCCCAATTCAGTACCAGATCAGCCATATCAAAGCCCTCTTTAACAACCTCGGGGAACGCCCCGTCCGCCGATGGTGAACCCCAGGCTCGCGCCTGAACTTCGTTACAAAAATTGCAAAGCCATGTTGGAGAGAGGGCGAAAAGACGCCGCAAGCGCCAAGCGCCTCACGGCACTTGATCAGTTGGCAGCACTCGCCGCATCGTCTGAAAATAAGACTCAGCAGCGCTCTTCGCATCTTCCGATGCTTCGCAGTTCAGCGGTCGCCCCCGTGACCAAACTTACTACGCCCCCCAGTTGGGCAAACTCAGTGATAAGGCTATTATGGCTTTGTCGAAAGATAAATTTGTCGGGAAAACAGGCGCATTTCTCCCCCTTCGCCCCTCAGACCTGGGCTTCACAGGTCAGGCCAAATCCGAAAATTCAAGCATTGTTTCCAAAATCATGTTTTCGAGACGCGCAGGGTTTCGCATTGTTTTTCAAAGGCAAAGTCGTGTTCAAACCACAAAACGAGCCGAACGTGAGAGGCCTCAACTGTCAACAATGAAGAAACAATTAACCTTTGGATCATATTCGTGAATTAAATCGAAAGGCGCCCAAAGCCGCCGATTGGATTGATCACGATTTCGACATGAATGGCGCAAGAGCCTGCGAATTGAACACGCTCCGAAAAAATTGCCACAATTCAAAGGAACGAATCAAACAAAAGAATCATGCAATTTAAAGCAAATCTCTCCCGATTCGGCATCAGCAGCCATTGCTCTCCTGGTCCCAGCCTTGAGCCGATCCATCACCTTCCCTCACAGCGTGTCATAACAGCCAGTTCAAACAACTGGCCCCAAGCGCAAGAACTTGGCATTAAGATAGGGAATTTTCGACCCAGCGTGCAGATATGTCAGGCCACGAAAAGGAAGCGAGCATGGAACACCTCTATTCCGGACGCGACATGCGCGCCACTTTGCTCTGCCCAAAGACAGAAAGCCCGTCACAAACCCTCTTTGTGACCTTTAGCAACTTTCGGGGCGCGCCATCACTGGAAGATGACGGCTTTGGGCAGGATATTCTGAACAAAATGGGCATACCCGCCATTCACATTGTGACAGCAGGCAACACTTGGTTTCAAAGTCCAGAGGTCTTTGACCTCGCTCAAACTGTTCTCAAAACGCGCAGCAAGTTCGCCAAAGCCGTCGGCTACGGGTCAAGCATGGGCGGCTACGGCGCAATGATGTTATCAAACCTATTGCGCCTTGATGCCACGCTCACCCTTTCACCCCAATATAGCATCCAGCCCGAAAAGGTTCAGGGGGATAGCCGCTGGGCCAATATCGCCAGTGAGCTTAATTTTGTTTTTGACGATATGAACATTGGCATGAGTGCAACCGCCCGCCACAATCTATTCTATGATCCCTGCACCGCTGACAACATTCATGCGCAACTCTTTGAGAAAAGAGGCGCAAACTGCTTTGCACTCCCTCATTCGGGGCACTCAAGCGCTGGATTTTTGCAACAAGTCGGCATGTTAACAGAGATTGTCATAGTCGCAGCCCAAGATCCGATGACAGATTTCAAATCTATTCATGAAATAGCACTAGAGCGCTCAGCGCGATCCGCGCTCTATGCCTTCAATCTGGGACAAGCCCAGAAATCATAGCGCTCAAACGAAACACGGACCCACGCAAAGCCACGCGCGTTTCTCTGCCAGTTTTCTGCCTTCGAACAAGGCTCGCTTAATGTGCAGTGGTACCCAAGGCCGGACTCGAACCGGCACGCCTCGCGGCGGGGGATTTTGAATCCCCTGCGTCTACCATTCCGCCACTTGGGCACATTGACTGCCGTTTAGCGCGTTGTTTGCCGCGCGAAAAGTCCAAAATGCATCTAAAGTGAAATCAGCTTGAAACAGACACAAGCGGGCCGCGCGCATTGAGCGCCTCAATATCCATACCCGCCAGCTTCTTATAGGCTCCTGCCGCCTCTTCCAGCTCAACTTGGCTCATCACATCACTGATGCTCTCAAACCCCTCGGGCGCTCGTTCAGCCACAATATCAAGGACTTTGTCAGGTCCAGCCCCGCGATTGGCGAGCACAAGCGCATTTACTGTCTCACGCCGTATCTCGTCATAGCGCTCCAATGCAGCGACGCCCTGCCCCATGTCGCGCAGCTCCCGCGCCAACACACGCGCATCAAGGATCGCCTGCGACGCGCCATTTGATCCAATCGGATACATCGCATGGGCCGCATCCCCCAAAAGCGACATCCGCCCGTGGCTCCAGCGCGGCAATGGGTTGCGGTCGACCATCGGATATTCCCAGACACTCTGCGCCGTGGTGATGATCTCAGGCACATCGAGCCAATCAAACGTCCAGTCAGAAAAAACGCCCAGAAAGTCATCCAAGCGCCCTTCACGGTTCCAGTCCTGTTCGCGCCACACGTAATCTTCCGCCATGGCTCGGTCCGCAATCCAGTTGATCAGGCAGGTACCGTCATTAAACTCTTCGATCGGATAGCAGACAAACTTGCAGTCCCGCTTGCCCGCCATCGCCATGGTACGCCCGCCAAGGAAGCTCGGCCCCCGCGTGACACCCCGCCACATCATAATCCCGCCCCAATGAGCCGCGCCCTCATAAGGATAAAGCGCCTGGCGCGCCGCAGAGTTGATGCCGTCTGCGGCCACAAAGACACTGCCAGCTGCGCAGCCAAGTGTTTCGCCCGTGCTTCGGTCGGCCAGTGTGATTTCAACACCCGTCGCAGTATCAACCGATCCCGTCACAGCGGCTCCCATCTGGATTACATCAGGCCCCGCCCGCTCCATAAGTGCGCGGTACAGCAACATCTGCATCCCACCACGGTGGATCGAATATTGCGGCCAATGATAGCCCGCAAACTCACCTCGCGCCTCGCGCCAGATTTCACCGCCCTGCGCTGAAAAATACGCAACCTGCTTTGTGCGCAACCCGACCTTGTCGAGCTCCCCCTCAAGCCCAAGCTCAAACAACTCGCGGATCGCATGGGGCTGAACATTGATCCCAACACCCAACGGACGAATTTCGCGGACGGCCTCAAATATCTTGAAAGGAATGCCAAGCTGATGCAGCGAAAGCCCGAGAGTCAGTCCACCAATGCCAGCGCCCGCGATCAAAACGGTCATTATGAATGCCTCCGTATAAATTTTCCCCCATGTTAAAGGACGCCAAAGCCTTGACGCCAGCGCAAAAGCGCGGCCCAATAGGCGAAGGCAGTAAGAACAACAATAAAAACAAAGAGCAGAACAATGTTGCGCAGGCTTTATGACTGGACAATGCGGCTCGCCGAACATCGCCACGCGATGTGGTGGCTGGCGTTCGTGGCGTTCATCGAATCTTCGGTGTTTCCCATTCCACCCGATATCCTGATGATCCCGATGATCCTCGCCCGTCCCTCGCGCGCATGGCTCATCGCCTCTGTGGCGCTCACCGCCTCTGTCATTGGCGGGCTCTTGGGCTACGCCATAGGCGCATTGGCCTTTACCGAGCTAGGCCAGCCGATCCTTGAGAGCTTGGGCAAGGGCGATGCCGTCGCCGCCTTCAATGAGCGCTTTAACGATGTCGGCTTCTGGGCCGTGCTCGTCGCAGGCATGACACCGTTCCCCTATAAGGTCATCACGATCATGTCGGGCTGGACAGGGATGCCCCTTCTCACCTTTATCGTCACATCTATTCTTGCCCGCGGATTGCGCTTTTATATCGTGGCATTCCTGCTCTGGAAATTTGGCGCACCTATTCGTGACTTTATCGAGCGGCGTCTTGGCCTTATGTTCATCCTATTCTGCGCGCTCCTTCTGGGCGGCTTTTATGTGGTGAAATTTTTATGACCTTCTCGCGCCCCAATCTTATCTTGCTGGCAGGCCTCGGTTCTGGCGCCATGATGTTGGGCGCGCTCGGTTTTCAACACATCGGAGAGATGCCGCCTTGCAAACTTTGCATCTGGCAGCGCTACCCCCATGTTGTTGCCATCCTGCTCGCCATGATCGGGCTGATGGTCCCCGGTCGGCTCTTGCCGCTCCTCGGTGCGCTCGCCGCGCTCACCACTGCCGCCATTGGCGTCTATCATACGGGTGTTGAGCGCAAACTCTGGGCTGGGCCCTCAAGCTGCACCTCAAGCGACATCTCAGGGCTCAGTGCACAAGACCTGCTCAACCAGATCATGGCCGCCCCCATCGTGCGCTGCGACGAAGCCCCATGGGAGCTCTTCACCCTCTCTATGGCCAGCTGGAACGCCATAGCCTCCATCGCCCTCACGCTAATCTGGCTGGCTGCGGCAAAGAACAGGGTTTGAATATCCTATAGGGTGTTGGTATCTTGCCCCACCCCACGAGACAGCAAACAAGCCTTTTGGGTGTCTCTATTTGCATAGACGGTCTCTTTGCAAGACTGCGGCCTACATAAACAAAAAGAGCTGCCTTCAGATGATTGTTCAATTTTCCCAATGATACCCTAGGCTCCGCCTCTCAACCCCTTTCTCGCTTCCATTTTTGCCTTAAGACTGCCTTATTGAGCCGTAAAAAGGGTACAAGAACAGGCAAAGGAGATGGATATGAGAAACCTTTTGATGGCCGTTGCGCTTTTCTGGCCTTCTGTCTATGGCTTGGCGACAGGCGCTCAAGCAGGTGAAACCGTCCTACTATTCGAAGACACCGATGACCTGCCCCCGCCCTACAAACAGTGGTGGTATGCAACACAAGCCGACAACAGCTCCTACGACCAAGCCTATGAGGTATTCATACGCGGCGAAGGGAAGCGCGGAGATTTTTTTGGTATTCTGCGGGTCGATTGCCTCAACGCTAAGCACTCCGAGTGGCTCGCCACAGGCGGAATTATGAGTGCCGGCGCTGTCCCAGCTCGCGCAATCTCTGAACTGCGTCAACAGACATGCAAGAATGGCGGCTAAAAGGGACCGGATTGATGCCTGAACACGCCGGAAGACCGATAGAGGCCTCGGCCTGAGCACCTCTCAGATCACATTTGATTTTTGAGAGGTATTTGCAGACGCTGATGTTCGCCGCTTGCGGTCCATAATAGCTTTCTCCACCTCCCCCAAAGCACGAAGCGTTGAGTAAAGACTGACGCGACCGAGCGCTCCATTACTTAATTTTGCGTTACCACACCTTCGATTCAGTCGGTGCACGGGTTGTGCACGGGTTGTGCACGCTTTTCACCCCCCTGTTTTCGGGCGTCAAAACACGCGTTAACCAAGTGGAACGCTGCTCAATTTGAGGCTTTTTTAGTACTCAACAAAAGCGAGGTTTCCGAAGTGGCGACCCCGTCCAACTTGCGGATACGTGCCAGCACTTCGTCAAAAGCTTCAAGGCTTTCCGTGCCGATTTCGGCGATCACATCCCAACGTCCATTGGTGCTATGCACGCCTCTCACCGCGGAAAATCCAGCCAGCTGACGCAGAATCCTTTCGGTCCCACGGCCCTCGATTCCGATCATCATCAGCCCCCTCACAGGGTCCGCAAGACGGTCCTCTTTCAGCACCACAGAATAGCCCAAAATCACCCCCCTCGCCTCCAGCCGCGCGAGCCGCGCCCGCACCGTCGCGCGCGTCACTCCAAGCTGCGCAGCAAGGTCAGAATGTGAGGCCCGTGCATCGTGACGCAGGGCTGAAATAAGGCGTTGGTCAAGATCATCCATAATGATCACCTCAATATATCAAATTGATAAATCTAGCATCTAAATGATCACTTTGGAAGCTATATCGCCTCCCATTTAGCCCATAATCTTATGCCAAACTGCGACAGGAAAAGGCTTCAAGACCATGCGTGATATCATTCTCATTGGCGCTCCAATGGATTCTGGAAAGCGCCGAAAAGGCTGCCTCATGGGGCCAGATGCCTACCGGACTGCAGGCCTGACAGAGGCACTCACAGGCCTTGGGTACCGCGTCCGGGATTGGGGCAATCTCGCCCCCGCCGAGCACGCGCCTGATGACCCCGAAGCGCGTATTTACAAGCACCATGAAACCGTCGGCTGGACCAACCGCCTCTGGCGCACAGGCCAAGACGCGATGGCAAAAGGTTTGCCAATCTTTCTTGGTGGTGACCACGCCCTTTCGCTCGGCTCAGTCGGTGGCGTGAACGCCTACTCAACTGAAAAGAATCAGCCCCAGTTTCTACTCTGGCTGGACGCCCACACCGACTATCACACCCCCGAGACGACTGATTCAGGCAATCTCCACGGCACTCCTGTTGGCTATGTCACAGGCCGCAAAGGCTTCGCAGGCTTCCCCAAAATCGAGCGCCCAATTCCTGAAGAAAACGTTTGTATTCTGGGGCTTAGGTCCGTTGACGCTGCCGAGCGAGAAGCGATGCAAGACACCAATATTCATGCCTATGACATGCGCCGCATTGATGAAACAGGGATTGCAAAGCCGCTGGCTGCTTTTCTCAACAAGGTTAAGAAAGCCAATGGCGCGCTCCATGTCAGCCTTGATGTAGATTTCCTCGACCCCGCTTTCGCACCCGCTGTCGGCACGACCGTGCCCGGCGGTGCAACCATCCGTGAGGCACATCTGGTCATGGAAATGATCTGTGATTCAGGCCTGATGAGCTCGCTGGATCTTGTCGAGCTCAACCCCTTCCTTGATGAACGCGGCCGCACGGCTCAGGTGATGGTCGATCTGGCGGCCTCCGCCCTTGGGCGGCGTGTGTTTGACCGCCCGACACGGGCTTTCTCATGAGCGTACAGTCCCCAAACGCGGTGGTTATGATCCGCCCCAACAACTTTAAACCAAATCCTGAAACTGCCACTGACAACCGCTTTCAGACTATCCCAAATATGCCGTCTGCCGAAATCTCACGCCAAGCGCAGACAGAGTTTGACAACGCTGTTGCAAGATTGAAAGACGCAGGCGTGCGCGTTCATGTCTTCCAAGACAGGGCCAATGACACACCGGATTCTGTTTTTCCAAACAACTGGTTCTCAACGCACCACGGGGGCCACGTAGCCATCTATCCGATGTATGCCAAGAGCCGTCGCAAAGAGCGGCGGACGGACGTCATCGAGTTTTTGAAGCAAGAATACAGGGTCGCCGAAGTTACCGACTTTTCGGGGCTTGAAGCAGATGGGCTTTCTCTTGAAGGCACTGGCGCCATGGTTCTTGATCACATCGGCCGTCTGGCCTTTGTTGCGCGCTCCCATCGCGCCGACCCTATCTTGCTTGAACGGTTTTGCACGCGATTTGGCTATGAACCAATCGTCTTTGACGCCGCTGACGCAGGCGGTTCACCCGTCTATCATACCAATGTTCTCATGTTTGTCGGCTCGGCCTGCGCCATGGTGGGTATGGATATTGTAAGCAACGCGGAACGTAGACAAACGATTTCCGAACGCCTGAGTGAAACTGGGCGCGACGTTATTGCCCTCAGTGAGAGCCAAATTGGTGATTTTGCGGGTAACGCAATTGAACTCACAGGAACAAACGGCCCCGTGCTGGCTTTGTCTTCCCGGGCAGAAAAAGCCCTCTCCCCAGATCAGCGTCGCCGACTAGAGGGAAGCCTGACGCTCCTACCTCTCGATCTGCCAATCATCGAAAGCGCGGGCGGATCTGCTCGGTGCATGATCGCTGGAATTCACCTCGCGCCTCGCGCCAAACGCAATTTTAATTAGAGGTTAAGAACTTTGCTACATCCTTCATCCAAAGCCTACGTCCCCTTCGTTTCCGTCGACAACATGATGAAACTGGTGCACCACATCGGGCTCGAAAATATGCTGCGTGGCCTCGCATACGAGATTGAAACCGACTTCAAACGCTGGGAGCTTTTTGACAAGACCCCCCGTGTGGCAAGTCACTCCGATGTGGGGGTGATTGAGCTCATGCCAACTTCCGACGGCGAGGCATATGGCTTCAAATATGTAAACGGCCACCCGAAGAACACCTCGGAGGGCCTACAAACCGTCACCGCCTTTGGTCTTCTCGCTGATGTTTACACAGGCTACCCCACTCTGCTCAGCGAGATGACAATGCTCACGGCAATCCGAACGGCAGCCACCTCGGCCATGGCCGCAAAACACCTTGCGCCAAAAGGCGCCAAGACTATGGCGATGATCGGCAATGGCGCCCAATCGGAGTTCCAGACGCTGGCTATGAAGGCCATCATCGGACTGGAGGCGGTGCGGCTCTATGATATCGACCCAGAAGCGACAAAAAAGGCCGCTCGCAATCTTGAGGGCATGGGGGTGCAGGTCACCAAATGTAAATCGGCCGAAGAGAGCATGGAAGGTGCAGAGATCATCACAACCTGTACCGCCGACAAACAATGCGCCACGATCCTAACAGATAACATGATCGGCGCAGGTGTTCATATCAACGCCATCGGCGGTGACTGCCCTGGCAAGACAGAACTTGCCGCAGAAATCCTGCATCGCTCTGATATATTTGTTGAATTTCCGCCCCAAACACGCATCGAGGGTGAAATTCAACAGCTCCCGCAGGACCATCCTGTGACGGAGTTATGGCAAGTGATCACAGGCCAAGCAAAAGGCCGCACGAGCGACAAACAGATCACGCTGTTTGACAGCGTAGGGTTTGCAATCGAAGATTTTTCCGCACTCCGCTATGTGCGTGAACACATCAAAGGCACCGACTTCTTTCAAAATCTGGATATGCTAGCAGATCCTGATGACCCACGGGATCTCTTCGGAATGCTCAAACGCGCTGGTTAAAAAAAGCCCCCAAAGCATAAGCTTCGGGGGCTTTTCTTATGTTTCAATCGCGCGCAAAGCCTTGCTTGAGGGGAACAGGCTCGGCTTTAAGCGAGCGTTAGCCGTCTTGGTTGATCGTGCCAGCTTCCTCTGCGGCTGTGATCTCATCCGCATCGAGCAAACCGTCATCATTGATATCCATTTCCGAGAAGCTCTCGGCTGTCATATCTGGGTATACGGCCTGCAGTTCGTCAACAGTCACCGCACCATCGCCATTGGTATCGAGCTCTGCAAGCATATCAGCGCTGGCAAGCATAGGTGTCAGAAGCGTCGCAAGAGCGGCCAGTGCAAGCGTTGTCTTTTTCATGGTCTTTTCCTTTTATTTCATGGGGTTTTACGTAGGAGCCGTTGGGTCTTAGCCATCCGTGCTCATCATGCCTGCTTCTTCAGCAGTCTTGATTTCTGTGTCGTCAAGTGAACCATCGGCATTTGCGTCCATCGTTTCAAAGTCTTCGGTGGTAACGCTCGGCCAAACAGCCTGGACCTCCTCCAATGACAAGACGCCGTCACCATTGGTATCCACTTCAACGGCGCTGTCGCTCATCGCGAGCGCAGGTGAGATCGCTGTCACAAGTGCTGCGAGGGTCAGTGCAAATTTGTTCATCATTCATCCTCCAAGTCGAGGAAGGCGGGTTTGCCTTCTCGGCTGAGATAATCTCCAATTTTTGATTTCGAACAGCACCATCTGAGCGTCTCCCCAAAAGGTGCTAAAAGCCGCCAAAAACCCCTGATCTGGCAGGCGCTTGTGCGCTCAATGGCTCGCTGCACAGAGGTTTGAGCCATTTGGCGCGCAAGACTCAGATCTACTTTGGCAAAGCGGCGCTTATGCAATTCAACCGCGCATGGGACCACTTGTAAGGTCAAACGCTGATCTCTATCTCGTCTCACCTTTTGATTTCTCAAAAAGACGAACTTTTGGCTCCTGCCCCTTGATTCTACACAAAAAAGGGGGGCCGCTTGGGCCCCCCGTAAAGTTTCGCCGTTCAGGCTCAGTTATATTTCACCGCTCGTAGTTTTATGCCTGCGGCCTGAACGCGTTCAGGGGCGAGCGCACCCGCCCCGTGACTGTTAGGAGCACCCTGAGGTCGCTCCACATGTGTTGCACTTCATACAGGTTCCGTTGCGCACGAGTGTGTAGTTGCCACAATCGCCACAGGCTTCGCCCTCGTAGCCCTGCATTTTAGCTTTTGTCCGCTCGTCCATACTCAGAGCTGTTGTGCTTGTCGTGGTGGCAAGGCTCTCGCCCATCGCAACTGCACTCACAGACCCGCCTGAAGTCTCCGGCACAAGCGTATTCAATGCCGTAACAGGGTCACCCGAGGCCATTGCCATACCACCAAAGCTTTGCCCGCCCTGCAGGACAACAAGTTCCTGAGGAAGGCGCTTGCGCAGGTAGCCTGTAGAGCTGATCTGCTTAAGCACTTCGAGCGAGCGAGATGCAGAGCCTTCACTCATTTCCTGAATGTTGCTCACGCCCTCTTCTTCGCCGCGCCCCAAGTCATCAAAGCTTGCGCCTTCTGGCTTCACATGCGCCAGATCAGTGCGGTCGAGGTAGGACACAGCCAGCTCACGGAAGATATAGTCAAGGATCGACGTGGCATTCTTGATGCTGTCATTGCCTTGGACCATGCCGGCAGGCTCAAACTTTGTGAACGTGAAGGCATCAACAAACTCTTCCAGTGGCACGCCATACTGGAGGCCAACCGAAACCGCGATCGCGAAGTTGTTCATCATCGCACGGAAGCCAGCACCCTCTTTGTGCATATCAATGAAGATTTCACCGAGTGAGCCGTCTTGGTATTCGCCCGTCCGCAAGTATACCTTGTGACCACCAACAACCGCTTTCTGCGTATAGCCTTTGCGGCGCTCGGGCATCTTCTCACGGTGTGATTTAACGATCTCTTTGATGATCACTTTTTCGACGATCTTTTGAGCAAGAACAGCCGCCTTTTCTTGGCTAGAACCGCTCTCAAGAATTTCGAGCGCCTCATCATCATCTTCCACGAGGGCAGATGCCAAAGGCTGGCTAAGCTTGGAACCATCGCGATACAGCGCATTGGCCTTCACACCGAGCGACCATGATAGCTCATAGGCTTTCTGGCAGTCTTCGATTGTCGCATCATTTGGCATGTTGATCGTTTTGGAGATCGCACCAGAGATAAAGCTCTGAGCCGCTGCCATCATATAGATGTGCGCCGTTACAGAGAGATATCGCTTGCCCCGCTTGCCACATGGGTTGGCACAGTCAAACACGTTGTAGTGTTTTTCTTCCAAGTGCGGCGCGCCTTCCAGTGTCATCGTTCCGCAAACGTGATCATTTGCTGCGTCAACATCGGCACGGGCGTAGCCAAGGTGCTTGAGCATATCAAACGTCGGATCATTAAGCTTCTCAGCAGGGATACCCAAGGTGCCTGTGCAGAAGGCTTCGCCAAGTGTCCACTGGTTGAACACAAAGCGGATGTCAAAAGCCGTGCCAAGCGCGTTTTCGATCTTGTCGATTTCTGGCTGGCCAAAGCCGTGCCCGATCAGCGAGGTATGGTTAATGCCTGGGGCATTGCCCAATGTGCCGTGACCGACCGCATAGGACACAATCTCTTCGATTTGGGCCGAGCCATAGCCGAGTTTTTCAAGAGCGGCAGGGACTGACTGGTTGATGATTTTGAAATAGCCGCCACCCGCAAGTTTCTTGAACTTCACAAGAGCAAAGTCAGGCTCAATCCCTGTTGTATCGCAATCCATAACAAGGCCGATTGTACCAGTTGGTGCAATCACAGAGACTTGGGCGTTGCGGAAACCGTTCTTTTCACCGAGTTTGAGCGCTTCGTCCCAAACAGCCATCGACAAATCGATCAGCTGACTATCGGGGCAATTCTTCAGATCAAGTGGAACAGGTTTGATTTCGAGGTTTTCATACCCTTCTGTCGCCCCATAGGCCGCGTTGCGGTGGTTGCGAATGACGCGGAGCATGTGCTCACGGTTGCGCTCGTAACCCGGGAATGCCCCCAGTTCGCCCGCGATTTCGGCAGAGGTGGCATAAGCAACGCCCGTCATGATGGCAGTAAGTGCAGCACCGATCGCGCGGCCCTCATCGCTATCATAGCCAAGACCAAGGTTCATCAAGAGGCCACCAATGTTGGCATAGCCCAGACCCAAGGTGCGGAAGTCGTAAGAACGCTGAGCAATCTCTTTTGACGGGAACTGCGCCATCATGACTGAGATTTCGAGCGTAACCGTCCAAAGGCGTGACGCGTGCATGTAGTCTTCCGCTTGGAACTTACCGTCCTTCAGGAAGGTCAGCAGGTTCATCGAGGCAAGGTTACAGGCAGTGTCGTCAAGGAACATATATTCCGAGCATGGGTTTGACCCGCGGATCTCACCATCTTCTGGGCAGGTGTGCCACTCGTTTACAGTATCGTGGAACTGAATTCCGGGATCGGCACAGGCCCAAGCCGCGTGACCAACATCTTCCCAAAGCTTACGTGCTTTGATGGTTTTAGCAACGGTGCCATCCGTACGACGGATCAGTTCCCAATCTGCATCATCTTTCACAGCCTTGAGATATGCATTTGTGACGCGGATCGAGTTGTTTGAGTTTTGACCTGATACCGACGCGTAGGCTTCCGAGTCCCAATCCGTGTCATAGGTTGGGAACTCAATGCTGCCAAACCCCTGTTTTGCGTAGTCGAGCACGCGCTTGACGTATGTCTCTGGAATATGGACTTTTTTCGCTCCACGGATGGCCGCTTTAAGCTGTTCATTCTTCTTTGGGTCAACAGAATCTTCGCTCGATCCATCCCAAGAACGAATGGCGCCGAAAATCTCGTTGAGCTTTTCTTCGTGAAGTTTGGAGCCCGCGACGATCGACGCAACCTTTTGCTCTTCTTTCACTTTCCAGTTGATATATTCTTCTACGTCAGGGTGGTCCGCATCGACGATAACCATCTTCGCTGCACGGCGTGTTGTTCCGCCAGATTTAATCGCACCTGCTGCACGGTCGCCAATCTTTAGGAAGCCCATGAGGCCAGAAGATTTGCCGCCGCCTGAGAGCGCTTCATTTGAGGCGCGCAGGTGGCTAAAGTTCGTGCCCGTGCCCGAGCCGTACTTGAAGAGACGCGCTTCACGCACCCAAAGATCCATGATGCCGCCATCGCCAACCAGATCATCTTTGACCGACTGGATAAAACAAGCATGTGGCTGCGGGTGCTCGTAAGCCGACGTTGATTTAGTCAACTCACCCGACTGGTAATCCACATAAAAGTGGCCTTGCCCTGGTCCATCAATGCCATATGCCCAATGTAGCCCTGTATTGAACCACTGCGGAGAGTTCGGCGCTGCGCGCTGCGTGGCAAGCATGTGCCGCATTTCGTCATAATAGGCGCGCGCATCATCCTCTGTTGAGAAGTAACCGCCCTTCCAGCCCCAGTAGGCCCATGCCCCTGCGAGACGGTCAAAAACTTGCTTGGCAGAAATTTCACCCGTCTTCTCGGTGGTGTCCGTCGCAGGCACTGAGCGCCACAAAAACTCAGGAACATCCTTTTCTTTCACTTTTTTCAAGGATGTTGGCACACCAGCTTTGCGAAAGTATTTTTGAGCGATCACATCCGAGGCCACCTGGCTCCACTTCTTAGGAACCTCTACATCGTCCAGTTTGAAAACAATGGTGCCGTCAGGATTGCGGATTTCTGAAACTGTCGTCACAAACTCAACATCCGCGTACGCGTCTTTGCCTGCCTCAGTAAATTTTCTGTCAATTTTCATAGCTCTGCCTAGCCCTCTGTGCCTTAAGTTTTACAATCATTGCCCGCCGACCACATATTTCTGGTCAGCCCCCTTTTTGAGCCAGACACGCCATGCAGATGCCAAGGATAAGGGCTGCGTGGAAATGAACCACGCGCCAAAACTGCGCTCGAAGCGAGCGATATGTCTGTGACTTAAACCTGTCCCTGCCCGACTGTTGACCCCTATATGTTGTGGTCTTTAATCTGACTGACACTATCTGGCGTATTTGCGCAGCGCAGGTCAACGGAAACTTTTACAAAAATTGTGCAATTTAGAGTTGACGCTAAAAAGTTTGAGGGGGTCGGAAAACTTCTCCCTGATTCATCCACCGCCGAGCTTTGGCACCTGCGCCCTCTGCTCATTTGGGCTTCAAGAGAGAAAGCCTTTTCTTTCGGCGGGGTTAGAGCAAAAGCCTAAAGAAACAGCCACGTGAGATGCCTCTTTTATCCACTGCCGTGGATAAATTTGATAGCTTTGCGTTAACTTTTAAAAAAAACTTCATACCGTCGCGCCCCGCTTGCTTTGGGACATAGTGCAGACGGGTGAACCGTAGATTCGCCAACAAGTGATTCTGGTTAACGCTCTTCCGTCATGACCATCAAAAAGTGATGTTAAGTGTATTCGACATTCATCATGGCGATGCGCGACACCAACAAAAAAGCCCCGTCGTGAAAAACGACGGAGCTTTTTTTGTAGTATAAATGGTCGGGACGGTAAGATTCGAACTTACGACCCCCTGTACCCAAAACAGGTGCGCTACCAGGCTGCGCTACGCCCCGGACCGAGCGCTTCTATAAGCGGCATCCGCTCTGCTTGTCCATACTCAATCGGCAAGAAAATGTCAGCTGCCTGAAGTTTCCGTTCCCCGCCGCTCTTCAAGCGCTCCAGCAATGGATTCAGCGCGCGCCGCAAGCTCCGCCAGACTGTCACTGACTGACGCAGGAACCACAGGTACTTCGATCCGTTCAGGTTCTGGCTTTGGCATGGAACTCATCCGTGCAAGCTCGCCTTCCAACTCCGCAATGCGGGCATCACGGGTCTTAAGCTTGTCCTCAACGCCTGCAGTCTTATCTGCGAGCATCAGACCTGCCATCAACAGCATGCGTGGCTCGGGCAAACGCCCAATCTGGTTTGTCAGCGTGCTGGCCTCAACATCCAACATAGCCGCGGCACTGTGAAGGTAATGCTCTTCCCCTTCTTGGCATGCGACTTCAAAAACACGGCCACCGATCTCTATTTTTACTTCAGGCATTATACGTTCTCCTCAAGCTGCGGCAGCTGGCCATTCAACGCCAATCCTATTGTCTCGGCAATTGCTTCTGCCTCCGCCCTATCTACAGCGCGAGATGCACGTAGCCCCTCAAGCTCCGCAAGCATGGCCTTATTTATGAGGTGAGGTTCTCCAACCCCTTTTTCGTTAGCCTCTCTCAAGGCCGCATTTGAACTCCGTAGCTGCTCGTTGGCCGCGCGCATGCGCTGCATTTCCATATCAAGCTTCGCCGTCGCCATACGTTGTGTTTCCAGCTCAGCCTCAAGGGCCTCCCGCGCAGCGTCATATTTCTCTCGAAGTTTCTTGTTGCGCTCCTCCAGCTGACCGCTGACAAGCTTTTCTTCTTCTAGCTCAGCACGCAACTGAGCAAGCTCTTCTGGGTCAACACTTGCTGGAGTTACCGCGTCAAGGTTGTCCACATGTTTGCCAATTCGGTCCAGCGCTGCTGTGATACGACGTTCGAGCTCTTCAATATTACTCATCTGCACTTCCTCAATACCCGTGCCTGTTGCGCATTTCGGTCCGCCCAAGCGAATCAAACGGCCACTCTCTGCCGTGGCTTCCAAAAAGTTTAGGCCATATTTTCACGTTTTGCACCCTTGTGAGGAAAACCACATTTGCCTCCGCGCGAGAGACTGTTAAAGATCATACCGAAACCTAATGCCAAAATGAGGACAAAGCCTTGGATATTGCAGCTCTTCGCGCCGCCAACCCCGAGCATTGGATGCGCGCCGCCGCTATTCGTGCACTTACGCTTGATGCGGTCGCAGCCGCCAATTCCGGTCATTCCGGCATGCCTATGGGCATGGCAGATGTCGCGACAGTTCTTTACGAGAAGCATTTAAAGTTTGATGCGAAGGCGCCAGATTGGCCCGACCGGGACAGGTTTATTCTGTCAGCCGGCCACGGCTCTATGCTGCTTTATTCCCTTTTGCACCTCACGGGCTATGAGGACATGACACTCGAGCAGGTGAAGAACTTCCGCCAATGGGGTGCAATCACGGCGGGTCACCCTGAATACGGTCACGCCAAAGGCATTGAAACAACAACAGGCCCACTCGGCCAAGGCATTGCCAACGCGGTTGGCTTTGCACTCGCAGAAGAAATCCAGCGTGCGCGTTATGGACGCAAAGTGGTGGATCACCACACCTATGTTATTGCAGGTGACGGCTGCCTCATGGAAGGCATTAGCCAAGAAGCCATCACCCTTGCTGGACGCCAACGCCTCGGTAAGTTGATTGTCTTTTGGGACAACAACAACATAACAATCGATGGTACGGTTGAACTGTCAGACCGAACCAATCAGCCACAGCGCTTCAAAGCGGCTGGCTGGCACGTGATAGAAATCGACGGCCACGATCCAATCGCGATTGATGCTGCAATCACAAAGGCCAAGACCACGTCAAAGCCCTCAATGATTGCTTGCAAGACGCATATCGCCTTGGGTCATGCCGCGCAGGATACATCAAAAGGCCACGGCGCTTTGACTGATGCGGCCCAGCTCGCCGAAGCCAAAGCTGGCTATGGCTGGACTTGGGGTCCCTTCGAAGTCCCTACAGAAATCAAGACACAGTGGGAAGCCATCGGCGCTCGCGGAGCAACCGAGCGAGCCGCATGGGAAGATCGCTTTGCCGGCCTTTCTGGCCGCAAACAAGACGACTTCACACGCGCTTTGGCTTTAGAGGCTCCCAAAAAACTTTCTGCCACAATCAAAGCCCTGAAAAAGCAAATCTCAGAGGGTGCGCCAAAAGTCGCGACACGCAAGAGTTCCGAAATGGTGCTCGAAGTGATCAACCCGATTATGCCTGAGACCGTCGGCGGCTCTGCCGACCTAACAGGATCAAACAACACCAAAACCGGTGATTTGGGCACGCACGATATCGACAATCGCAAAGGCCGTTATATCTACTACGGCATCCGCGAACACGGCATGGCTGCCGCAATGAACGGTATGGTCCTGCATGGTGGCGCCCGTGCGTATGGCGGCACGTTCTTTACTTTCACAGACTATGCTCGCCCCTCCATGCGTCTAGCTTCATTGATGAAGATCCCGACAGTTTTCGTAATGACACACGACAGTATCGGCGTCGGTGAAGACGGCCCGACACACCAACCTGTCGAACATCTTGCCATCTGCCGCGCGACCCCCAACAGCTACACCTTCCGCCCCTGCGACACCGTAGAGACAGCTGAAGCTTGGGAAATCGCTTTGACGAGCAAAGACACTCCATCGGTGCTCGCCTTGACCCGTCAAGGCCTTCCGACTCTGCGCACAGAGCACAAACTTAAAAACCTGAGCGCTCAGGGCGCCTACGTTCTCGCAGAAGCGACTGAAAAACGCCAAGCCATCATTATGGCAACTGGCTCTGAAGTCTCAGTGGCTATGGAGGCCCGCGCACTTCTGGAGGCCGAAGGTATCGGGACACGCGTCGTCTCAATGCCCTGTTGGGAACTTTTTGAAGAGCAAGACGAAGCTTACCGACGCAAAGTGCTTCCTGCTGGCCCTGTTCGCGTGGCTGTCGAAGCTGGCGCACGCATGGGTTGGGACCGTTGGCTGACTGGTGAGCGCGGCAAAGCCACCAAGGCCGATTTTGTCGGGATGGACGGCTTCGGTGCCTCAGCCCCTGCTGAAGTACTCTATGAGAAGTTCGGGATCACCGCTAAGGCTGTTGCTGAGAGCGTGAAAGCCCTGCTCTAACCTCCTGAATTTATCTTATAAATGACAAGGGCGGGATCATTCCCGCCCTTTTTCGTTTTACGATCACTCTTTGCTTTCACCCTCGTCATCCCAGCCCCAACCCCAAGTTGGCCCCCATTGGCTCTGATCTTCCTTTTTGGGTTTCGGCTTAGGCTTTGGCGGCGTTTCTGGGGTTCCACTTGCTGGTGCGACATTCGGTGTTCCACTGGCAGGCGAGAGCGTTGTTGTACCGCTCGCCAATGAAAGAGAGGCAGTATCGCTCGCATTTTTCGGTTTGCTTTCTGATGGCATTTCATCCTCCATGAGACGACTCAACGTGAAGATATTTTAGCCAATCGCGAGCCAAATCGCCTTGACACATCGCAATCGTCAAATGTGTTTAAAGCGTCTTTTCCTTAGCTCTGCAGGTTCTTGCGAAATACAGCCTGCCAAAGCGGCGTCACAACCTTCAATCCAATCGGGATGAGTATAAGCCCCAAGGTAAGCCCCAGAATCCCATCAATCGCTGCCGTAAAAAGCCATTTCAGAGCATCGACAGGTCCGCCAATAGCTGAGGCAAGCGCGCTGGCTAAGCCTTTAATGGCCTCATAGGGGCTGTGTACCCCAAGCTCATGCAGCGCATGCACAATGATTGAGCCCCCAACCCAGAGCATCGCAGCTGTCCCAACTATTGTGAGCAACCAAAGAAACTTTGGCATCACTTTCACTATCCCCTCGCCTAAACGGCGTGTGAGACTGAAACGGCCACGATTTGCCATGAAAAGCCCGACATCGTCTGCTTTGACGATCAAGGCGACCGAGCCGTAAACGGCCACCGTAATCATCACCGCCACTGCCGCCAGCGTAAAGGCCTCCATCCAAAAGGTGCTAGTGGGAATCGCGGCCAAAGCGATTGTCATAATCTCCGCAGAGAGAATGAAATCCGTTTTGATCGCCCCTTTTGCGCGCTCTTCTTCAAGATGTGCAGGGTCATCATGGCTTTCTTCCGCATCCGAATGATGATGCTCGACCAGCCCAAAACTGTGAGCAATTTTTTCCGCACCCTCAAAACAAAGATATGCGCCGCCCATCATCAGGAGTGGAGGAATAGCCCAAGGCGCAAAATTGCTAAGCGCCAAACCTGCGGGCAACAGGAAGACGAGCTTGTTGATCATCGAGCCGCGCGCAATACGCCAGATAATCGGCAGCTCCCGATCTGCAGAGAAGCCATGAACATATTTTGGCGTGACGGCAGCATCGTCGATCACGGCACCTGCAGCCTTTGCGCCTGCTTTCGTGGCTTGTGCCATCACGTCGTCAACGGACGCAGCCGCCACTTTCGCAATCGCAGCGACATCATCCAGCAAAGCTAACAAACCACTCATAAACCGTCCCTCATTTTTAGTGCCAATCTGACCATTCACGGACGTTAGCGCAATCAATGAGGCAGGCGAACCCCATCAACGAAGGTTTATCGCTAACAATCTGAATTTTCCTCGGCACTCCCCTTTCCGCTTGGCTCCGGCCCAGCTAAGACCAGCTCAAATAGTCGCGCAAGGAGAGACAACATGACCATTACGGTAGGCATCAACGGGTTTGGCCGCATCGGCCGCTGCACGCTTTCACATATTGCCGCTTCAGGCCGCGACGACGTTCGCGTTGTTAAGGTTAACGCAACAGGCCCGCTTGAGACAGCTGCGCATATGATCAAGTACGACAGCGTACATGGACGCTTTCCCAATGACGTAAAAATCGGCGATGGCATGATGGATCTCGGCGCCGGCGAGATGCAGATGTTCTCAACATACAACATGGACGAGCTAGACTGGTCAGGTGTGGATGTTGTTATGGAATGCACAGGCAACTTCAATGACGGCGAAAAAGCCAAAGCGCACCTCGCACGCGGTGCCAAGAAAGTTCTGCTCTCAGCTCCTGGAAAGAACGTAGATCGTACAATTGTGTATGGCGTGAACAATGAGGCGCTCGAAGCGTCTCATACCATGGTTTCAAACGGCTCATGCACAACCAATTGCCTCGCGCCAGTGGCCAAAGTCTTGAACGACGCTGTAGGCATCGAGAGTGGTATTATGACGACGATCCACGCCTATACTGGCGATCAGCCCACGCTCGACCGACGCCACAAAGACCTTTATCGTGCGCGCGCAGCAGCGATGAGCATGATTCCGACATCAACAGGCGCTGCAAAAGCACTCGGCGAAGTCCTTCCCGAGCTTGCTGGCAAACTTGATGGTTCGGCCATTCGCGTTCCAACGCCCAATGTCAGCGCCGTTGACTTGACCTTTACTGCGAGCAAAGACGTAACCGTTGCCGACATCAACGAAATTGTGCGTGCAGCAGCGGAAGGCCCTATGAAAGGCGTCCTCGGCTATGAAGAGGCACCGCTGGTTTCTACAGATTTCAACCACACTGAAGAGAGCTCAATCTTCGCGCCTGCGCAGACAAAAGTGGTCGGCGGCCGCCTTGTTCGCGTTTTGGCGTGGTATGATAATGAATGGGGTTTCAGCTGCCGGATGGCAGACGTTGCAGCGATGATGGGCCGCCTCTAAGCCAAGCGAGTATTCTTGCGAAAAGCGCTTTCATGAGTCATAGCTCGTGGGAGCGCTTTTTTAATTGGTACGAGGGAGACAGAATGAACACACAAATCTCAATCGGTTTGGCGCTGGTGATTGTCTCGCTGCTGTGTCTCGATATGTTCTTCTTCAACTGGGACGGCACTATTTTTCTAATGCGAAAAATGGCAGACCTCATCGAATGGATGGCGTTCTGGCGCTAACCCACTCAGGCCTTACCCATACGTGACAATACCCGTTCCCGCACCAACGGCGGAACAAATTTTGAGATGTCACCATCAAGTCGCGCAATCTCTTTTACAAGTTTTGAGGCAATCGCCTGATGACGGGCCTCAGCCATGAGAAACACTGTTTCAACAGAATCGTCCAAAGAACGGTTCATACCCACCATTTGATATTCGTATTCAAAGTCGGCGACAGCACGCAACCCACGTACAATGATTTGGGCACCAACGTCTTTCGCGCAATCAATCAACAGGTTTTCAAACGGATGTACGACTATCTCTGTCCCCGTCTTGCGTGACAGCTCCGCGCATTCCGCTTCGATCATCTCGACACGCTCTTCAAGAGAAAACAGCGGTCCTTTGTCCCGGTTGATCGCAACACCAATTACAAGACGGTCAACGAGTGCCGCCCCACGTTTGATAATATCAAGATGCCCCAAAGTAACTGGGTCAAAAGTTCCAGGATATAGACCGATGCGCATAGGGAGCCTCTTGCTATTGGCTGCGTAACATTATTTCGCTGCAATGCAGTATTGGCACACAAATTGCAAGACTGACATGAAAGCGGCTGGGCTCAATGCCCCATAATCATGCCCTGAAGCGCTTCTTTTTCCATGGAAAGCTCTTCTAGCCGCGCCTTGACCGCATCACCGATTGTAATGATACCAATAAGCACGCCTTCTTCTGTAACGGGCATATGGCGAAAGCGCCCGTTGGTCATTTTCTGCAAAACAGAGTCAGTGGTCTCTTCTTTGCTGCAGCACACTGGATTGCGCGTCATTAGGTCACCAACAGTCTCCTCCAGACAGACAGCGCCCCTCAAAGCAAGGCTGCGCACAATATCTCGCTCTGAAAGGATTCCCTCCACTTTCTTGCCGTCATCCGAGACAATAAGGCCGCCAATTCGGCGTTCAGCGAGCACATGCGCTGCTTCAGATATCAATGTACCAGCCGAAATTGTAATCACCGAGCCATCGCCCTTTGATTTGAGGATCTGTTGCACGAGCATGGGCAGTCTCCTTTTCTTTCAGGTTGCGATGCGAATGGCTCTTCTGTCAAGCCAGCGCTTCGAGGCGAACCAACTCCCGCCTGATGCCCTCGCTCAGACTTTCAGCAAAACGCGAGAGCCGTGCCACGCGGCGATCATCTTCGTGGCGGATAAGATAAAAGCTCCGCTTAAGACTAAAAACATCGGGCAGAATTTTGCGTAAATTGGGCGCGGCGGGCAGTGCGAAATCATGCACCACTCCCACTCCACCTCCTTGTCGCATGGCATTGAGCTGAACAGAGGCCGAATTTGAGGCCAAGCGTACGCGCTCAAAAGGCGTGCCACTCAAGTAATCAAGCTCCTTGTCAAAAATCATATCGGGAATGTAGCCAATAAAGCTATGATGACTCAGCTCTGCCATAGACGAGATTGGCGAATGCTTTGCCAAATAGTCCTCAGCCGCCGCCAAATGCAGGCGATAGTCGGCCAACTTCTGCACCAGAAGCCGCCCTGCCTCCGGGCGGCTCACAGTGATCGCCATGTCAGCTTCGCGCTTGGACAAATTAAAGATGCGCGGCAAAGCCACAATCTGGATATCTAGATCAGGGTTCTCTGCCGTGATCGCGGCACAAACCTGCGGCAAAAGAAAATTAGCACAGCCGTCAGGCGCACCGAGACGAATTTGCCCAGAGAGCTCGCTGCCCTGTCCGCCCAAGTCTTCTCGTGCATCCAACATGGTTTGCTCAAGTCGTACAGCGTGTGACAATAGTTTTTGACCTTGAGCCGTGAGCCGATATCCTTGCGGGGACTTTACAAACAAGACCTCATCCAACGCCTCTTCCAGACGTGCCACCCTCCGACCAACAGTCGCAGGATCGGCCTTCAACAGTGACGCTGCTGCCGACAGGGTTTCAGCCCGCGCCACAGCAAGAAAACTGCGCATATCATCCCAATTTGGTGTCATCCCACCCCCATAATGCAAAAATGCAAAGCATGCCGTGTGAACCTGCCCCTTTTACACGTAATATTGCAAGGCTAGAATAACCCCGAAATCTGACTGGAGGATATGATGCAAGAACTTACACATTACATTGGCGGGGAACATGTAAAAGGCACGTCTGGCCGCTTTGCTGATGTTTTCAACCCAGCGACAGGCGAAGTGCAGGCGCGCGTTCCGCTCGCGTCTAAAGAAGAAATGGCAAAGGCCGTGGCCATCGCAGCCGCAGCCCAGCCCGCTTGGGCCGCAACCAACCCGCAGCGTCGCGCACGCGTGATGATGAAATATGTCGAGCTGCTCAACCGCGACATGGACAAACTCGCTGAAGCCCTCAGCCGTGAACACGGCAAAACGCTTCCTGATGCGGCTGGCGACGTACAACGTGGTCTCGAAGTCATTGAATATTGCATTGGCGCACCACAGCTTCTCAAAGGCGAGTACACAGACGGCGCGGGCCCAGGCATCGACATGTACTCAATGCGCCAAGCACTTGGCGTCACAGCGGGCATCACGCCATTCAACTTCCCAGCGATGATCCCCATGTGGATGTTTGGCCCTGCCCTCGCTTGCGGTAACGCGTTTATCCTTAAGCCCTCAGAGCGTGATCCTTCCGTGCCGCTCATGCTCGCTGAACTGATGGAAGAAGCAGGTCTCCCCAAAGGTATCTTGCAAGTGGTAAACGGTGATAAAGAAGCCGTTGACGCGATCCTCTACGACGAAACGATCCAGTCTGTCGGGTTTGTCGGCTCAACACCAATTGCCGAATACATCTATGGTACAGGTTGTGCACAGGGCAAACGCGTTCAATGTTTTGGTGGCGCCAAAAACCACATGATCATCATGCCGGATGCCGATCTTGACCAAGCTGCGGACGCACTCATCGGAGCAGGCTATGGCGCGGCGGGCGAACGCTGCATGGCAATCTCTGTTGCGGTTCCTGTCGGTGAAGAGACCGCAGACAAGCTTATTGAGAAGCTTGTACCCCGCATCGAAAAACTGAAGGTCGGGCCATATACGTCTGGCAATGACGTCGATTATGGTCCCGTTGTGACAGCGGCTGCAAAGCAGAACATCCTCGGGCTCGTGCAAACTGGCGTTGACCAAGGTGCAGAACTCGTCGTCGATGGTCGTGACTTCGCTCTGCAAGGCTATGAAGACGGTTTCTTTGTTGGCCCACATCTTTTTGATCGCGTGTCGCCTGACATGGACATCTATAAAAAAGAAATCTTCGGACCCGTTCTTTGTACAGTGCGCGCAGGCTCCTACGAAGAGGCGCTCAAACTGGCGATGGACCACGAATACGGTAACGGCACAGCAATTTTCACCCGCGATGGCGACTCAGCGCGCGACTTTGCCAACCGTATTAATGTTGGCATGATTGGGATCAACGTTCCTATCCCCGTTCCACTGGCTTACCATACATTTGGTGGCTGGAAAAAATCAGTCTTTGGTGATTTGAACCAGCACGGTCCTGATGCTTTCAAGTTCTACACACGCACCAAAACAGTCACTTCGCGCTGGCCTTCAGGTATCAAAGACGGTGGTGAATTCAACTTTAAGCCTATGGACTAATACAAAAACTCTCGTCATGCTAGAAAGCGGCCCTGCTACACTCGGGCCGCTTTTTTATGAGTTCACTTTGGACAGTAGCGCGTAATGCCAGTCACTTACGAGATACTTGATGCACCAGAAGCGGTCTTGGCCCGCTATACAGGGGTTGTGAGCCTCAGCGAAATTACAACAATGTTTCGAGACTATATGAGGGACGACTGTTTTTCACTGTCCCGCCCTCACATTGCGGACATCCGTGATTTTGATAGTCAAAACGTCGGCTTTGCAGAGATTTACTCCCTCTTTTCAATGTACGGTCGCTGCTACAGCGAAACAGGCGAACGGATGAGAGTCGCGATTATCGCACCCAACGAAGTGGCTTTCGGCATGAGCCGAATATTCGAAAACCTAACCGAACAATCAGATTGGGCCAGCACGGCCATTTTCGAATCCCTAGACGATGCCAAAACGTGGATTAAGACCAATACATGTACCGCGCCTTGAAATAAGTCTTTATTCCTGATGAACTCGGCTTGTCATAGACCGTCCAAAAGGAACGTCACATGTCCCGCGCCGAGCCTGATTTTACCATTGGTATAGAGGAAGAGTACTTGCTCGTAGATCGCGAAAGCCTTGCTTTGGCGCGCGCACCAGACGCTATGATGCAAGCCTGCGCCGCGACACTTGAAGGGCAATTCAGCCCCGAGTTTTTGGAGTGCCAGATTGAAATCGGAACAAAAGTCTGTGCTGGCGTCAGTGAGGCGCGTGACGAGTTGAAGTATTTGCGGAGCACTGTCGCGCGTATCGCAGCAGAGCATGGCCTCGCCCCAATCGCTGCCTCGTGCCACCCATTTTCCGACTGGCGAGACCAGCATCACACCAAAAAAGACCGCTATAACGAACTTCATGACGATCTCGCGGGTGTGGTTCAGCGGTTGCTGATCTGTGGCTGCCATGTCCATGTTGGCATTGCAGAGAAAGCTATGCGGATTGATCTCGTTAACCAGCTTAAATATTTTTTGCCTCACTTGCTCGCCCTCAGCTGCTCCTCCCCGTTCTGGCAAGGGCGCGACACTGGGCTTAGCTGCTATCGCCTCTCGGTATTTGACAACCTACCTCGCACGGGTCTGCCACCACGCATGGAAAGCTGGGGAGAATTTGAGCGCTCGATTGAAGCCCTTGTGGATCTTGGAGTCATTGAAGACAGTTCCAAAGTCTGGTGGGACTTGCGCCCCTCCTCACGCTTTCCAACGATCGAAAGCCGTATTTGCGATGTGGCGCCTCGCATGGAAACGGCACTCACGCTCGCAGCCCTCAGCCAGTCGCTCACAAGAATGCTTTGGCGTTTGGCCATGAAAAACCAACGCTGGCGAATCTATGACAACTTTCTCATCGCCGAAAATCGTTGGCGGGCGCAGCGATACGGGGTCAGCGAGGGTCTGATTGACCTTGGTGCACGCGAGATCGTGCCCTTTCCAAAGCTTATCGACGAGCTGGTAACTTTGGTAGAGGAAGACGCGGAAGCGCTGGGGTGCGAAGAAGAAGTTGAACGCGCAAAAGAGATAGCGAACAAAGGCAATGCTGCGGATCAGCAACGTCGTGTTTACAGCGTTGCGCGCAGTTCTGGAGCTGACCATGACACCGCGCTTGGTGCAGTCGTTAGCCATCTGATAGAAGAGTTTCACGCAGACCTATGATCCCTCTCAAGGAGCCAAGACATGTTCACACGCCGCAATTTACTGAAAACAGCCCTAATGCTACCTGCACTATCTTTCCTACGTCCAAGCGCCGCAGAGGCAGCTGAACACAAAGTGCGTATGCAGTCTATGCGCTTCTCCCCCGTCACGCTGACCATCAAAGCTGGAGATAGCGTCGTTTTCGAAAATCGCGGCCCGATGGAACACACCGCAACCGCAAAGGACAAGAGCTGGGACACGGGTAACCTACGCAAAGGGAAATCAGCGACCATCACCTTCCCAAATAAGGGTACGTTCAAATATGACTGCCGTTGGCACAGCGCAATGCAAGGCACAATCATCGTCGAATAGTTGGCTTGAAGCCCTGCAAAACTCCTGTAAGGTTTATGAATTAAACAAACGTTCAATTCGCACGCACAACTGAACTATGGGAGGAGACCGTCATGGACTTTGCATTGAGTGAAGAGCAAACGCTGATCTTTGATATGGCTAAGAGCTTTGGCGCAGAGCATATCGCCCCCTTTGCTATGGACTGGGAAAAAGCCGGTACGATCCCCAAAGACCTTTGGCCAAAGCTCGCGGAGCTTGGTTTTGGCGGCTTATATGTCAGCGAAGATAGCGGTGGATCTGGCTTATCTCGCCTTGACGCGACGCTGGTTTTTGAAGCTCTTGCAATGGCTTGCCCTGCCGTTGGCTCCTTCCTGTCGATCCACAATATGTGCGGCGGCATGATTGACAAATTCGGTTCGGAAGAGACCAAGGCCAAGTGGCTGCCTGATCTGTGCAGCATGGAAAAGGTCTTCTCCTACTGCCTCACAGAACCGGGCTCTGGCTCGGATGCGGCGGCACTTAAGACCCGCGCGGAAAAGACAAACGAGGGCTATAAATTAAACGGGACAAAGGCGTTTATCTCTGGTGGCGGGTATTCAGACGCCTATGTCACGATGGTTCGTACGGGCGAAGACGGCCCCAAGGGTATCTCGACAGTGGTGGTCGAAGACGGCGCAACAGGCCTCAGCTTTGGTGCTCTTGAAGACAAAATGGGCTGGCGTGCGCAACCCACCGCACAAGTGCAATTTGATGACTGCACTGTGCCGCACGACAATCTCATTGGTGAAGAAGGCAGCGGCTTTGCCTATGCGATGGCCGGTTTGGACGGCGGGCGCCTCAATATTGCAGCCTCGGCTCTTGGCGGCGCACAAAACGCGCTCGACCTAACGATGCAATATATGAAAGAACGCAAAGCCTTCGGAAAATCCATCAACCAATTTCAAGCTCTGCAGTTCCGTCTGGCTGAATTTGAAACCCAGCTGCAGTCATCACGCATTTTCCTGCGTCAAGCAGCATGGAAGCTCGACACTGGCGCACATGACGCAACAAAGTTTTGCGCCATGGCGAAGCTTATGGTGACTGACGTTGCCTTTGACGTGGCCAACGGTTGCTTGCAGCTTCACGGAGGCTATGGCTACCTTGCAGACTACGGGATTGAAAAGATCGTTCGAGATTTACGGGTACACCAAATCCTTGAAGGAACCAACGAAATCATGCGCTTGATCATCTCTCGGCAGATGATTTCCGACGCATCATGAGCGACATTTCCGTCAGGATCGAAGGTGTCGCGGGACGCATCACCCTATCCCGCCCAAAGGCGCTGAATTCTGTTACATATCAAATGGTTACGGCTATTCACGCGGCGCTTGACATTTGGCGCGACGACGCATCAGTCAAGCTTGTGATCATTGATGCCGAGGGCGAAAAAGCATTCTCCGCAGGCGGTGACATTGCGGAGCTTTACGAGACTGGCCGAGGCGGCGATTTCAGTTTTGGGCAAACCTTCTGGCGAGACGAATATCGCATGAACGCTGCGCTTCATGACTACCCCAAGCCAGTCGTTTCCTTCCTGCAGGGCTTCACAATGGGTGGCGGTATGGGCGTCGGATGCCATGGATCGCATCGTATCGTAGGCGAAAGCTCACAAGTCGCTATGCCCGAATGTGGAATTGGACTTGTACCTGATGTGGGCGGTTCAATGATTCTTGCAAATGCCCCAGGCGCGACCGGCGCCTACCTCGGTTTGACAGGCGCTCGAATGGGAGCTGCAGATGCTATTTATGCCGGTTTTGCAGATACTTACATTCCTGAAACACAATGGTCAGAGTTGATTTCAGCGCTCGAAAACGGGGCTGACATTAATGTTCTGGATAATGCCGCGATCTCTGCACCGCGGGGCGAACTCGAACGAAATCAAGGCGAAATCAGCCATATCTTTGAAGGCAGAACTCTGCCTGAAACCATTATCACCCTTTCTGCAAGCGACACTGACTTTGGCGCGGCAACCCTTAAAGCCGTTCTGCGCGGCTCGCCCTTGTCTATGGCCGCGACGCTGTTAATGATGGCAGCGCTCAAAGGAAATCACGACATCCGCGAGGCCCTCACGCTGGAATATCGGTTCACCGCGCGAGCGATGGAGCATGGTGATTTTCTCGAAGGCATTCGCGCTGCAATCATCGACAAAGACCGCACCCCGCACTGGAAACATGCGGCAGACACTATTGACCAGAGCGCAGCGGAAGCCATGTTGGCGCCGCTCGGCGCGCTGGAGCTTACATTCCCCAAGGAGAAAGCCTCATGAAAATCGGATTTATCGGACTTGGCAACATGGGCGCGCCTATGGCGGCCAATCTGGCAAAGGCAGGCCACGACGTCACTGGATTTGACATGGCCAATATTGTTGTGGATGGCGTGAATCTCGCTTCTAGCGCCGCTGACGCGGCCAAAGAGCAGGACGTGGTAATTACGATGTTGCCAAATGGAGCAATACTGCGATCTGTGGCCGCTGATGTACTCCCTGCCATGAACAAAGGCGCAGCGCTGGTAGACTGCTCGACTGTAGACGTCGACAGTGCACGAGCGGTTGCGGCTGATGCTGCAGCTGCAGGCTTGCTATTTGTTGACGCGCCAGTGTCAGGAGGCGTTGGCGGTGCCACTGCCGGCACCCTTACTTTTATGGCTGGCGGGACACAGGAAGGCTTTGCAAAAACAGCGCCGCTATTTGATATTATGGGGCAGAAAGCCGTTCATTGCGGAGATGCGGGCGCTGGCCAAGCAGCCAAAATTTGCAACAATATGATTCTTGGCGTCACCATGATTGCAACCTGTGAGGCCTTTGCCTTGGCGGATAAGCTCGGGCTAGATCGACAGAAAATGTTCGATGTGGTCAGCACCTCTTCTGGCTACTCTTGGACGATGAATGCTTACTGCCCCGCGCCAGGCGTCGGACCACAAAGTCCTGCCGACAATGGGTATAAGCCCGGGTTTGCGGCGGAGTTGATGCTGAAGGATTTGAGGTTGTCTCAGCAGGCGGCGGAGTCTGCGGATGCGGACACGCCTATGGGGCAGACTGCAATGGCACTTTATGAGAAATTTGTTGAGCAAGAAGAAGGGCTTGGCATGGACTTCTCGGCGATGCTGCCGCGATTTGAGGGGCGTGGACGGGGCTAACAGCGCAAAAACGCTCTGCCCCCGCAGCAGAACGCCCGGGTTAACGCACCGCGCGCGGTGAACGCAGTCAATCGGTGCTTTGGCTTTTCACAGATGCGGGCTAGAGTTGTGAAAACGTCAAGTCGAGCACCTGTTATGAGTACCCCAAAGCACAACGCCGCCATCTGGTATGCCAGTGATGGCTATGACCCTGACAACAAGGGCATAAATGGGCGGCGTGTCGCGGGAGCCTCTTTCCTGAAGGGCTTTGCCGCGCACGGGCGCGTCGAGGAGTTTGTAAGCCTGAGCGAAAACCACCGCGGCGCCAAAGCCTTTGAGGCTCAAATGCGCGCTCTGGGGGTCAGCCAGCCAATTCGCGGGGTTTCCTTTTTTAACGCCCGCAAGATTGCACCTGTTGACGTCGTTTACTACCCCGCTCCCAACTACGCGAGTGAGCTCTGGCGGCGTCAAAGCCTTGGAAGCAAAGCATATTCCATCTGCGGAATCACACATACAACTGCAACAACGGCTGTCATGCAGGGTGCTGTTGACCTCAGACTTGCACCGCAAATGCCTTGGGATGCGGTGATCTGCACCTCAAAAGCCGTTCTGGCAAGCCAAGAGGCACAGCAAGATATGGCTGATGATTATTTGCGCGCCCGCTTTGGCAATACGCCTCCACGCCCAGTCATGCCTGTCATCCCGCTGGGGATAACGCCTAAAGATTATGCCCATGATCCTAAGGCGCGCACACGGCTCCGAAAACGAATGAACTTAGGCGAAAAAGATGTTGTTATATCTACACTTTCTCGCCTCACTCCTTTTGGAAAATTTGATCCGTTTCCGCTCTTTATGGCCATGGAAGACGCTAGTCACAAATTGCCCAAAGGATTGAAGCTGCATTTTGTAGCCTGCGGGATTTACACGGATGAACACTCGCGCAAAATCTTTGAAGATGGCGCAGCAAAACTCATGCCGAATGTGAGCTTCACACACCTAGACGGAGCCAGCGCCGAGGCGCGCATCGAGGCGCTTTCAGGCGCAGATATTTTCACCTTTCCTATTGATAATATTCAAGAAACATTTGGTCTTGCCCCGCTTGAGGCGATGGCTGCGGGGCTGCCTCAAATCACAACGGACTGGGACGGGATGCGAGACACGGTGAGCGAGGATGTCGGCATCCGTGTGCCTACCCGCAGCCTACCTGCAGGGCACGGGGCGATTGATGCTTGGGGGTATCTCACAAAGAGGCTCTCCTATGCGCAATATAGCAACAATATCAGTGCAATGACCGAAGTCGACCTGCCTGCCTTGACCGAGGCGATTGTTACGCTGGCTTCTGATCCTATAAAGCGCAAAGCAATGGGCGCGGCAGGATTGAAACGTGTGAATGAGCAGTTTTCATGGAAGGTGATTATTCCGCAATATCAAGACCTTTGGGGCGAACTCTCATCTATAAGAGGCCATGCTGAAACGGGTGTGACCACCCCACATTTGCACCCAAACCCAATAGCTCCTTCGCCAATGAAGCTGTTTCAAAGTTATCCAAGTGCTCTTTTGCCCAAGGGCATCGCAGCTTGCGTGGCGACAGGCCGCGGGCCAGAGCTTGAAGAGATGTTTTCGCTGCGCCAATACGACAGGCTCAAACAACCCTTTGAAAAGCCAGATACTTTACGCCGCGTTCTTGACTGTATCACGGAGGCAGGCACGCGCGGGGCTGTGGCGACAGACGTGGCCAAGACCCTTTCGTTCAACCCTATGACAGTCGAGCGCTGCTATGCGTGGTTACTGAAGTATGGATACATCGCGCGAGTGGGTTAACGCGGCGAATAGGCGTCTGATTCTAGGGGGGTGATATGCGTGCACAACCCGTGCACAGAGCGTGCACCGGCGAAATGGGACGTTTGTTAAGAGAAAATTAGGTAATACAGCGACCGCTCCAGTCACAAAGACTTGTGAATATGCCGCAATCTTCGCTCTTCCCGCGCAGATCCTTTCGGCTTACATATACCGTTAGTAGAATATTAACTATGGAGGTCAATATGACCAAGAATGTCGGCGGCATCGACCGCATCCTGCGCATCGTTATTGGCGCGGCTCTGATTTTGGGATTTTTTCTGAACTCAGCCAATGGCTACAACTGGCTCTATTTGATCGGGATCGTACCACTCGCCACAGGCCTGATGAGCACTTGCCCGCTATATAAAATCTTCGGGTTCAACACCTGCCCGATGAAAAAGTAAGAAAAAAGGGCGGCTCGCAGGCCGCCCTCTTTCATTCTGCCGCAGTGCGCTTTGGATTGAGCATATCTTTTAGGTAGTGCCCCGTGTGACTGCGCGGCTCTCGTGCAACGTCTTCGGGCGTTCCGACGGCGACGATCTCGCCACCGCCATCGCCGCCCTCAGGGCCAATGTCGATGATCCAGTCTGCTGTTTTGACCACATCAAGGTTGTGCTCGATCACGATCACAGTGTTGCCGCCCTCGACCAGCTCTTGCAGCACCTCAAGAAGCTTGCGCACATCTTCAAAATGCAGGCCTGTTGTCGGCTCATCCAAGATATAGAGCGTGCGGCCAGTGGAGCGCTTGGCCAGCTCTTTGGAGAGCTTGACACGCTGCGCCTCCCCGCCTGAGAGCGTTGTGGCCTGCTGGCCGACCTTGATATATCCAAGGCCCACGCGCATCAGCGCATCCATTTTCTCGCGGATCGACGGCACGGCCTTGAAGAACTCCTGCGCTTCTTCGACATTCATATCGAGCACATCGGCGATGGACTTGCCTTTGAACTTCACTTCAAGCGTCTCGCGGTTGTAGCGCGCGCCTTTGCAGGTTTCGCATTCGACATAGACGTCTGGAAGGAAGTGCATCTCGATCTTGATGACACCGTCGCCTTGGCAGGCCTCGCAGCGCCCACCCTTGACGTTGAAGCTGAAGCGCCCCGGCTTGTAGCCACGGGTTTTGGCTTCGGGGAGGCCTGCGAACCAGTCCCGAATGGGCGTGAAGGCGCCCGTGTAGGTGGCAGGGTTTGAGCGCGGCGTGCGGCCGATGGGGCGCTGGTCGATGTCGATGACCTTGTCGAGATACTCAAGGCCCTTGATGGTTTCGCAAGGTGCGGGCGTCTGGCGCGCACCATTGAGGCGCATCGAGGCGGTTTTGAAAAGCGTCTCGATTGTCAGGGTCGATTTGCCGCCGCCCGAAACCCCTGTAACGCAGACGAACTTGGCAAGCGGGAACTCGGCGGTAACGTTCTTGAGGTTGTTGCCAGTGGCTTTTACGACCTTGATTTTCTTGCCGTTGCCTTTGCGCCGCTCTGCTGGAATGGCGATCTCGCGTGCGCCGCTCAGATACTGGCCCGTGAGGCTGGCGGGGTCGTTTGTGACATGTTCGGGGGTGCCGTGGCTGACCACTTGGCCGCCATGGACGCCTGCGCCTGGGCCAATGTCAAAGACATAGTCAGCCTCGCGGATGGCCTCTTCGTCGTGTTCGACAACGATCACGGTGTTGCCCGCGTCGCGGAGGTTTTTGAGGGTGGTCAGAAGGCGGCCGTTGTCGCGCTGGTGGAGGCCGATGCTTGGCTCATCAAGCACATAGAGCACGCCTTGCAGGCCAGAACCGATCTGGCTCGCGAGGCGGATGCGCTGGCTTTCGCCGCCTGACAAGGTGCCCGAATTTCGGCTCAGTGACAGGTATTCAAGGCCGACGTTGTTCAGAAAGCCGAGGCGCTCGCCGATTTCCTTGAGGATCGCGCGGGCGATTTCATTTTTCTGGTTGCTGAGGCTGGCGGGCACGGAGTTAACCCAGTCGAGCGCCTCACGGATGGACTTCTGGACCACCTGCCCTGCATGCTCGCCCGCAATTTTCACCGCGAGGGCCTCTTCGCGCAGGCGGTAGCCGCTGCACGCGCCACAGGGGCGGTTGTTTTGGTAGCGTTCGAATTCTTCGCGAATCCAGTTGCTGTCGGTCTCGCGGTAGCGACGCTCCATGTTGGGAATGACGCCTTCGAACACGCGGCTGACCTGATAGACGCGTCCGCCCTCGTCATAGCGGAAGGGAATTTCCTCTTCGCCCGAGCCATAGAGAAACACCTGCTGCACATGGGCAGGGAGATCTTTCCACTTGGTGTTTTTGTCAAACTCGTAATGTTTGGCAATCGCCTCGATGGTTTGGAGAAAATAGGGAGACTTGCCCTTGCGCCATGGCGCGAGCGCACCATCATAGATTTTGAGAGTGCTGTCAGGGACAACGAGGTTTTCGTCAAAGAAAAGCTCAACGCCGAGACCGTCGCAGTCTGGGCATGCGCCGAAGGGCGCGTTGAAAGAGAACAAACGCGGCTCGATCTCGGGGATGGTGAAGCCTGAAACGGGGCAAGCGAACTTCTCCGAAAAAGTGTGGCGCTCTGGCTCGCCCTCGCTGGGGGCTGTCTCAAGGATCGCGATGCCATCGGCGAGGTCGAGCGCTGTGCGCAGGCTATCCGCGAGGCGTGTTTCCATGCCTTCGCGGATCACAATCCGATCTACCACAACGTCGATGTCATGGCGGAATTTCTTGTCAAGCGTGGGCGGCTCGTCGAGCTCATAGAATTCACCGTCAACTTTCACGCGCTGAAAGCCCTGTTTGCGCAGCTCAAGAAACTCTTTCTTATACTCCCCTTTGCGGTCACGAATGATTGGGGCGAGTAGATAGCCGCGCGTGCCCTCTTCCATCGCCATGATCCGATCAACCATATCCTGTACTTGCTGCGCCTCGATGGGCAGGCCCGTCGCAGGAGAGTACGGCGTGCCTGCGCGCGCAAAGAGAAGACGCAGGTAATCATAAATCTCGGTAACAGTGCCCACGGTAGAGCGCGGGTTTTTGCTTGTGGTTTTCTGCTCAATGGAAATGGCGGGGCTAAGGCCGCTGATGTGGTCGACATCGGGCTTTTCCATCATGTCAAGGAACTGGCGCGCATAGGCCGAAAGGCTCTCAACATAGCGGCGTTGGCCTTCGGCGTAGATCGTATCGAAGGCGAGCGAGGATTTGCCAGAGCCAGACAGCCCTGTGATCACCACGAGCTGATCCCGCGGGATATCAACATCAATCGACTTGAGATTGTGCTCGCGCGCGCCGCGCACTTCGATGTACTTGAGTTCGGCCATGCTTGCCCCTGCCTTCTTTAAACCAGATGGTTTCTCGGCTCAGGTGTAGTTAACTTCCGTGTAACTTCCAACAGCAAAATGAGAACATTGCAGGAACACGCTGCAAGGCAGGCATAGGTTCTACGACTGTTTTTATCAAACCGATGAAATCTCGTGCAAAGCAGCGTCTTTTTTTACATTCCATTATTTGAATTTATGTGTCACCTTTGCGTCAAGACACGCCCGCCCTGCCCGTTTTCTGGAGACTGATATGTTTGCCTTTTTGAAAGCCTTGAAACGCAGCGATGCCAAGCCCTTCTTGGCGCGGATTGCAGCGGGAGACATGATCTTGATTGATCTGCGTGAGGAAAACGAGCTGGCCGCAACAGGCTCTGCGCAAGGTGCGTTACATCTCCCCTTGGGACGACTGGCACAGGCCGCTGACCCAGCGAACCGAGCACGCCACAAAGCGCTTAGCGTTGAAAGGCCGGTAGCGCTCTATTGTGCCAGTGGTGCTCGATCGGCCCAAGGCGTTATGACCCTGCGCAGGCTTGGCTATACTGAGGTGCACAACTTGGGAGGCCTCAGCCACTGGCAGGCCGCGGGCGGCGCAATTCAGCGTTAAGCTGCCTAAGTCTTTTGGGCCAAGGCCCAAGCACAGATCGGAAAATTGGGATCATTGGTGAGATCGTCTGTTTCGGGGTCGTAAACGGGCGGCCAGTCTGGCTCAAGGTTGCGCGCGGCAGCGGCGCGGTTGCCCCACTCTTCGGATTTGATGCGCGCTTCTGCAAAGCCAGCCTCTATCAGCAGGTTTTTGAGGCCACGTGCAGACCAGCGAGAGCAATCATTGGGGGCCGCGTGATAGGGGAGAAAAAACGGGACAGCTATCCAGAGATAGCCACCGTCCCGCAGCATGTCATAGACATGACAGAGCGCGGTAAAGGGACGATCAAGGTGCTCCCATACCTGATTGGCGAGGATCATATCAAACTGGCGCATCTTGCCTTGGGCGTCTTTATAAGGACCAAGGCAGATGTCGTGCTCAGGATATTTGAAGCGCTCATAACTTTTGGCCTCAAACCGCTGGCCCCATTTGCCAGAGATTTCAGCGAGTTCCATCTTTTCAAGGGGCAGCTCTTTAAACCACGCAGAAGAAGACTTGTTCATCATCACGCGATTCAAAGAAACCATTGTACACACCTTTAAAAATGAATGGCGCGCCCATACGCATCTAGCACGCTTTCGTGCATCATTTCAGAAAGGGTCGGATGTGGGAAGACCGTTTGCATGAGGTCTTCTTCTGTTGTTTCAAGCTGACGACCAACGACATAGCCTTGGATCAGCTCAGTCACTTCTGCGCCGACCATATGCGCGCCGAGAAGCTCGCCTGTTTTGGCATCAAACACCGTTTTGACCATGCCTTCAGGTTCGCCCAGAGCGATCGCCTTACCATTGCCTACGAAGGGGAAGCGGCCCACTTTGACATCATAGCCAAGCTCTTTGGCTTTGGCCTCTGTATAGCCAACGGAGGCAACCTGCGGGTGGCAATAGGTGCAGCCTGCGATGCTTTCGGGGCGTACGGCGTGGGGCTTCTGCCCTGCGATCATTTCGGCAACCATGACGCCCTCGTGGGAGGCTTTGTGCGCAAGCCAAGGCGCACCTGCGATATCGCCGATGGCGTAGAGGCCTTCGACACCCGTGCGGCAATATTCATCGACGACAACATGCGTGCGATCGATCTGCACGCCGAGCGCCTCTAAGCCGAGGCCTTCAACGTTGCCGACGATACCGACAGCGGAAATAACAGTGTCAAACTCTTGGGTTTCGACTTTGCCACCCGTCTCAATGTGAGCTGTGACTTTTCCTTTGGCGCGGTCGAGCTTTTTGACCATGGCTTTTTCCATGATCTTCATGCCTTGCTTGACGAACTGCTTCTTGGCGAAGGCACTGATTTCAGCGTCTTCTACGGGAAGGACACGGTCCATCACTTCGACAACCGTCGTGTCGGCGCCGAGCGTGTTATAAAAGCTTGCAAACTCGATGCCGATCGCGCCAGAGCCGATAACAAGGAGCTTTTTGGGCATGCGCGGCGGTGTGAGCGCGTGCTTGTAAGTCCAGACCAAATCACCATCAGCCTCAAGGCCAGGCAGCTCGCGGGCACGCGCGCCTGTGGCAAGTACGATGTGCTTGGCTGTCAGTTCCTCGGCGCCCTTCTCGGTTTTGACGCTCACCTTGCCTTTTGCGGTCACGGTGGCTTCGCCCATGACAGTCGTGATCTTGTTCTTTTTCATCAGGTGGGAAATGCCACCCGAGAGCTGGCTCGCAACGCCGCGAGAGCGTTTGACCACAGCCTCAAGATCATAGTTGATGTTGTCAGCGGAGAGCCCGAACTCTTTGGCACGGTGCATCAGGTGAAAGACCTCGGAGGAGCGCAGCATCGCCTTTGTCGGGATGCAGCCCCAGTTGAGGCAGATACCGCCCATGTGCTCACGCTCGACGATCGCTACGTTGAGGCCAAGCTGCGCGCCGCGGATAGCGGCCACATAGCCGCCCGGGCCTGCGCCGACCACGATCATATCAAAGGATTTAGCTGCCATGTCTGTCTCCGGTCTGGTCACGGGAATCGCGTACTCACGACTGCACCAAAAATATTAGTTTGACGTTAAACTAATTTTCTTTTCAGGGCAATCACTCACGCGAATGCTGCCGCGAAATGCCACGCCATATCGAGTAACCTCTTGGAACAGAAGCGTTTAAGCGGCTTCCAGCTGTCTCACGGTCGCACCATATCCGCCATTCGCCATATAGATGGCTTCGTGACTGGTGGTTGCGCGCCCCAAAGCCTCATTGCGATAGGGGAAGCGACCGAACTCACGAATGACCTCGCGGTGAGCGCGTGCGTGGAGCAGGTTTGCAGCGCCCGTTTCGGGCATGCGCTCCATCATAAGACGAATGCAGCGGTCCTGATCGGACAGGCTTTCGGAGTGCATCAGTGGCAAATAGAAGAACTGGCGTTGCGGCTCTTCGGCCTTCAAATCCCAGCCCTTGGTAATCGCGCATTTGGCGGCACAGAGCGATTTCTTGTCTGTTGCAAAAGACTGCCCCGCGCCGCGGAACATATTGCGTGGAAACTGATCAAGCAGGATCACATAGGCCATGGCGCCTTCGGCGTTCTGGAGCCAGTCGCTCAGGCCACCCTCTGCGCCCAGCTCCCATGTGCTCAAAAAGCGGGTGCGGATCGTTTCATCAAGCGCGTCGGTGCTGTTATACCAGCCCTCCGGCCCTACCTCGTCTAGCCAAAAGGCCAGAACCTCGGCTGGTGTTACCTGTTCGCTCATGGGTTCAACTCCTCACCTTTTGGACCCTATCCAGTGAGGTTAGCCGCAATTATTTCAAATGAAAGTAAAGTTTTGCGACAAAATTAACATTTTTATGACGCTTCGGAACTTTCGTCTTCTTCGGCCCCCGCTTCAAGAGCGTATTCAACGGCAAGTGCGGAGGAGGACATCGAGACCGGAGCGTAGCTGCTGCTGGTCTCTTCGCTGGCGGGCGAGGCGCGCTGCGTCATGCGATAGGCGGCATAAAGCGTGAGCATGACAAGCAGGGTCGCAATCAGCAGGAAATAGGCCCCTGCCCCAAAGGTGCTCATGAGCCAACCTGTTATAATCGGACCAGAAATTGCGCCAAGCCCGTTGATAAACACAAGGCCGCCCGAGACAGAAGCCATATCCTCAAGCTCAATAAAGTCATTGGTGTAGGCCACAAGCAGAGAATAGAGCGGATTGGACAAGCCACCAATGAGAAAGGCAGAGACAAGCAGTAACGTATACTGCCCGCCCGAGGCCATGCCGATAAAGGCGCCAACAGCGCAGACAGCGGCAACAATCATGATCAATTGGCGGCGGTCCATGCGGTCTGAGAGCCAGCCAAGCGGATACTGGATCAGTGTCGCGCCGATGTAAAACATCGACACGAAAAGCGATATTTGCCCAAGGGTGAGGCCAACTTGTGTGCCGTAAACAGCGCTCATGCCGAACTGGGCGGCGAACACTCCACCAAGTAGGAACATACCGACACAACCGAGTGGTGAAATCTCCATAATCTCGCGCAGGGTCTTGGGCTTGGTCGCTTCAAAAGCAGGTGTTGGGCTGACCGACAAGAGAATGGGCGCAAAAGACACCGAAACCAGCACCGAGATAATAACGAAGAGAACATATCCCCCCGGATCGGCTACCAAAAGCAGCGCTTGGGCAATAATGATCCCGAGCATCTGCATGATCATATAGAGCGAGAGCGCTTTGCCTCGGTTCTGGTTGTCTGCGGAGTTGTTCAGCCAGCTTTCGGCTGTGACATAAACGCCAGAAAAGCAAAAGCCGATGATCACGCGCATTAACGTCCAAGCCCAAGGGTCTGTCCATGTCGGATAAAGGATTAGCACGGCGGAGATAAACGAACCTAGCGCCGCGAAGACGCGGACATGGCCGACACGGCGGATCATTGTGGGCGTCATGCGCGAGCCACCGAGGAAGCCGACAAAGTAAGCCGACATGACGATGGACATGGCAAAAGGAGAAAAGCCCTCAATATCGCCACGCACGCCAAGCAACGTACCTTGCAGGCCGTTGCCAACCATCAGGAGCATCATTCCGAGCATGAGTGCCCATGACGACGAGAGAACTTGTAACATTGCTTTTCCTTTTGCCCTTGGCCGTGCGTGGACCTCTAAGCGCCTTATGTCGGGATCAAAAGCGACATTTCCCGTCTGTTTTAGTCTTAAGGCAAAAGAAGCGAGGAATCGCCGTATGAAAAGAAGCGATACTGGGTGTCTATCGCATGTTTGTAAATTTCCATGACACGTTCCTGCCCCATGAGCGCAGAAATCAACATCATCAAGGTGGATTTTGGCAGATGAAAGTTTGTCATCAGGCCATCAGCCACTTTAAATTCAAAACCCGGGTAAATGAAGATATCGGTTTCGCCCTGCCACGGCGCGATCTGACCTGTGGGCTTTGCGGCGCTCTCAATGAGCCTGAGGGCTGTTGTTCCCACAGGAATTACGCGTCCACCTGCCGCTTTGGTGGCGGCAATCTCGGCAGCCGCCTCTGGTGTGACCTCGCCCCATTCTGCGTGCATTTTATGAGTTGTGACGTCTTCGACCTTCACGGGCAGGAACGTACCTGCACCGACATGTAGCGTCACATAACTGAAGGCGACACCTGCGGCGGCCAGGGCGGCGAGCAACGCTTCGTCAAAGTGCAGCGAGGCAGTCGGGGCAGCGACGGCCCCTGTCTGGCGCGCAAAAACTGTCTGGTAGTCGGTTTTGTCTTGCTCATCGGCCGCGCGTTTGGCGGCGATATACGGCGGAAGCGGCATGGCACCTGCTTCGTTGAGCGCAGCTTCGAAAGCGTCACCTTCAAGATTGAACGCGAGCTCTGCTTGACCATCGCTGCGGCTGACGAGCGTGGCGCGCAGGCCTGCGGCAAAGGCGATTTCTTCACCATCGCGGATTTTGCGCAGAGGTTTGATGAGCGCGGACCAGCCGCCGCTGGCCGTCGGGCTGAGAAGCGTGACTTCCATGCTGGATTGGGTCAGCCCTGTTTCTCCCAAGCGCTCGCGCGTGCCAAAGAGACGAGCGGGAATGACTTTTGTATCGTTGATCACGAGCCTGTCGCCTGCGCCGAGCCAGCGGGTGAGATCAATCACGCTGGCATCCTTGATCGGCGCGCCAAGGCTTGCTCCCTGCGCAACCAAGAGGCGTGCAGAGGAGCGCGGGCGCGCAGGGCGCGTTGCAATCAGGGCTTCGGGCAGATCGAAGTCAAAGTCGGAAAGTTTCATAAGATTTTTATCGCTTTATCTCGGGCGGTGGGCGGCGGAATATCTCGCGGAACATGCCGGGCGTAAAGATCGAAAGCGGATTGACCTGCACATTCGGGTCAGAGGATGTGCCGCGCAGATTATAATTAAAGCCAACAAGGCCTTCGCCTTTGCGGGTGAAAATAGCGCCGATGCCATTCACAATGAAGAAGGGCGAGACAACACCTTGCATATCCATCGCGCCAGAGGCTAGATCGTAATAGCCATCCATCGAGATGCCCATGGATGTGCCTACGGCGCTGGCTTTGCTCACCACCACGCGGCGCGGGGTGAGCTGAAAGCTTGATTCAACCTCATTGAAAAGAATGCCCTGCCCGCCAAGTTGCTCGAGCAGTCCGACCACGCTGGCGGCATTTAGAAGTTCGGCCATCGCCGGAGCATCTTTGAGGCGCACGCCTGTCATAGAGAGCACGCCGTTGTAGCTGCCCTTGGCGGACGCAGGCGCCATTGTGAGGTCAAACATGCCACCAGAGGCGTTTTTCAGAAGGCCTGCCGCCTTGAGCACCTGTCCGCCATCCTCAGAGCGCAGACGGAAGGCGCTACGAGAGCCTTGAGGCACAACGCGCCCTTCGACGAGCGCTTGACCGTTTACGCTGCCTGAGAAATTGCCTTCAAAGCCTTTGGATGTGGAGAATTCACCACGAAAGCTGCGCAAGGAGATTCCAGAGGAGATCACCAGCTCATCAAGGCGTGCGCCGATCGGGGGGCTGTCTGCCGCGCTCGCGCCGCCTGCGGAGCCGCCTGTTCCAAGGGTGGTTTGGCTCAGGTCCAGCCGTCCACCGCTGATCTCGATACGAGGGGCGCGGCCTTGGCCGCGGGCGACAATCTTAAGCGGAACATTGAGCCAGTTTCCGATGGTGACCCGCTCGAAGCTGGCATTCTGGAATGCACCCTCTTCAAGCACGACGCTTCCGCTGGCCTTGAGCCCTGACGCTTCAAGCCTGATAGCATCCACTTTCATATCCGCGCCAAGGCGACCAGAAACCTCGAGACGACCTTTACTATCTTGGCCGTGGCTCCAGCCGATTTGGGGGATGGCAAGACCAAGCCCCGCGAGATTGGAAGAAAGCGAGAAGCTCGGCCCCTGCCCTTTGGGAAGCGTGAGGGCGATGTTGGCCATGCTTCGCCCAGAGACGCTGCCCGCTGGCAAGCCAAGACGGAAGGCACGGACGAACTCGGGCGATATCTCAATCGTACCGTCAACCGTGGCAGCTGCGGCATCCGCGCCGAGCGGTGCTTGAAAACGCCCCGAGACGGGAATGGTATCCAGCCGCCCTGCCCCTGAGATCAGAAGCTCTTTCGGGGTCACGCGGACATCAAGCTTGGGGCTGGCGAGCACACGGCCCGGGACAATGACCTCACTGCGCACATCTGCGAGCGACGCCGTAATGTCATAAGTGAGTGCGCCGGGCGGTGGGTTTTTCTGCATGGTCCAGCCGATGGAACCTGAAACTGCGGCACGCCCATCGGCGAGCGTGACAGGGAGATTTGTACTGCGTAGCGCATTGATCGGCTCTTGATTGATCAGGCTCAGAACGGCCGTAATCTGACCCTCTGCGCGCAGGTTTACCACAGCTTTTGCAGGTGCTGGGAGCGTACGCGGAATAATGAACTCTGTGCCTGTCACATTGAGCCGTCCGCCTTCTGGGGCGGTGACTGTCCCGCTGTTGGCGCGCGCGGCAAAACGTTTGCGCAGCAGGCTGGCCTGCCCTGACATGTTCTCGATCAAGGGCATATCAGGCAGAAAGCGGAGTTTGACACGCTCAAACCCGAAGGAGACAAGTGGCTCGGCCTTAACATCTGGCCCTGCGCGCAGGGCAAACTGAGCCTCGTTTATATGACCTTCCAACACATTCGCTGAGACCCACTCGCGCGTCTTTTCGCCTGCCTTTTCGGGCCATACAGCCAGCACCTGCGCCAGATCCAGCGCCTCGGCGGCGGCCTGAACTTGATAGCTCCATCCTTTTTCGAGCGCTTCAAAGCTGCCTTCAATATGATACGCGGTTTCGCCATCCTTGAGGCCCAACTGACCCAATTCAACCCGAAACGGATCAAGACTGAGGCGCAGATCAGCAAAGCCGCTCTCAAAGGTTACAGGCTCTGGCAGCAGCTCGGACGGATTGGCCGAAATACCTGCAAGGCGCAACTGACCGATGAAAGCTTCGGGCCACCCACCTTCGTCCATGACAAGGCCAAGCTTGCCCTCGGCGCGCAGGGTGACCCATTCGCTTTGCAGGTTGATCTCGTCAAAGAGGACCATATTGGTCACTGGGTCATAGGTCAGATAGGTGCGTGCAGAGCGGAACGGAATCGGCGTTGCTGCGTCATTGGGCTGGAGAGCGCCTTCTGCGATTTGCAATGTGGCACTGAGCGGGCCAAGTGCGCCCTCGCTGTTCATGGACAGCCGCAAGGCTCCAGAAATAGGTGCGCGAAGGGCCTCAAGCCACGACAGCGCTGCCGCTTGGGTGGCCAAATCACGGGCGGGAAAATCAGTCAAATTCAAGCCAACAAAGGCCTGATCTGCGCCTGCTTTGCGCTCAAAGCTAAGCTCCACTCCAGCCGCTGAGGCACCACCTGTGAGCAGTGCAAAATCAGCGCGCGCGCGCAATTCGCCCAATGTGTGTAAAAGTTCAAGTCGCCCGCCATCAACCGTCCAGTTGCGGCGGGCGCGCTCGTCTTCATAGCGCAGGGTCACGTCAAAGATGTCCAGCCGTTCAAAGAAAGCAAAGGCCTCGCGCGCGAGCAGGTCATCGACCTGCGCCATGATCTGGCCAAAGCCTGCGCCCTCCTCTCCGGCCCCGTCACTGGCTGTGTTGAGCTCTTCGCCAAAGCTGAGCCAAAACGCCCCTTGTGTGTCTCGTCGCAGGCCAAGGCGCGTCCCCGAGAGGCGCAAGTCTGTTGGGCGGATCGCGCCCTCGACCAAAGGCTGCAGGGCGATCCCGAGAGACAGGCTGTCAAAGGAGACAATCCGAGCACCAGCGCCATCGAGCAGCTCTGTATCGCTCAAAAGAACGCGCGGTGCCCACCCCTCTTCAAGCACGATAGCCGCTGCGCCAAGGCGCGCAGAATAAGGCGCTATATCGCGATTGATCTGAGCACTCAGACGCGTGGCGGCCCACTCGGGCACAACAAGTGGCTCACTGCGCAAGGCAAGTAGCCCTATGACGCCCGCCACCAGCAATAGCGCCAACAGAGCAAGGCTAAGCAGGCCCACTGCCGCGCGCCGCCGCACACTGCGCCGCTTTTTAGGCGGCGCGGCAGCCTCGGGGCTGTCTGGCGTTGGGCTGTCAGGCTCTGTGGTCATTCTCCGCTTTCAGGCCAGTTCATGGCCGGACGTGCGCCGGCGGTTTTATCTCATCGGTTTGGCCGCTTGGGGCGTAACAGATATACAGTGCACGCGGGCTTTGACGTTGCGCGCATGCGCTTGCGATAATATGAAACCCCACGAGACGGTAGAGGTAAAGCCAAGATGACCCAAGATACGCAATTTCCTGCCCCAGACTTCAGCCTCCCAAGCGATACGGGCGAGACAGTGAGTCTTGCTGGATTGAAGGGCCAAGCTTTTGTTTTGTTTTTCTATCCGCGCGACAACACCCCAGGCTGTACGACGGAAGCCAAGGGCTTTTCCGCGGATATGAGCGCCTTTGAAGCGGCAGGCGCGCGGGTCTTTGGCGTTTCCAAAGACAGTCTTGAGAGCCACGGCAAGTTTCGCGCCAAACAGGATCTTACCGTTCCGCTGCTGTCCGACGAGCACGGCAGCCTATGTGAGGATCTCGACGTTTGGAAAGAAAAGAAGATGTACGGAAAAAGCTTCATGGGCGTCGAGCGCTCGACCTTTCTGATTGATGGCGCGGGAACCGTTGTGCGCGCGTGGCGCAAAGTGAAGGTGCCTGGGCATGTGGAAGATGTGCTGGCCGCTGTGAAGGCGCTTTGAGGTGACACAAACGCTCGCGGAAATGGCGGTCGAGGTGCTTAACACGGCTGACGGGCGCGCGAAAACCGCGCTCGCACGCCAGCACGCGGCGACATGGTTTGCGGCGCGCGACGCGGGCACCCCCCTTGAAATCGGGACCGCCAGCCCGCCGATGCACCCTGCTCGCCCCGAGGCACCAGAGCTGCTCAGCCCGCGCGATGTACCACGTCGAAAACCCGGCTCCGAAAAAGGCCGCATCGCGCTTTTGCATGCGGTTGCGCATATCGAACTCAACGCGGTTGATCTGCATTGGGATATTATTGCGCGGTTTTCGCATGTGCCCTTTCCGCTGGGCTACTATGACGACTGGGTCAGAGCCGGCGACGAAGAAGCGAAGCATTTCAATCTCGTAAGTGACTGCCTTGAAGCTCTGGGCAGCTATTATGGGGCCTTGCCTGCCCATGCGGGCATGTGGCGTGCAGCGGAAGACACGGCAGAGGATATCATGGGACGCCTGGCTGTCGTGCCGATGGTGCTGGAAGCGCGCGGCCTTGATGTCACGCCAGGAATGATTGAGATTTTTCGCAAGGCGGGACTTGATGACGCTGTGGAGGCGCTGCAGATCATTTACGGTGAGGAAGTCGGCCATGTCGCCTATGGATCAAAGTGGTTTCACTTCCTCTGCGGGCGCGACGGGATTGACCCGAAGCCCGAGTTTCATCGCCTTGTGCGGCATTACTTTCACAGCCAGCTGAAGCCCCCGTTCAACGAAGAAAAGCGCGCTGAAGCGGGGATACCGCCTGATTTTTATTGGCCACTGGCCGATGAGACACCCGTGGCTAAACGCTAAAGTGCAGCGCAGTATCGGCGAGATTTCGCCGTAAATATCATGTTTCCAATATGATGCGCCCCAAAGCGGCCAAAAAACTTGCGCCCTTGGGAACAGGGCGTTAATCCCTTTTGAGATGGCAATCTGGGGATGGGCCGTCATGCTGCGACGATGCCACACTCTCATGGTCCGTCGCCACTTGATATGAAACGGCCAAGGAACTCATCGTTGCGCACACAGCTTGCTATCCGTATCGACTCGTTTTTGGAGCGCTATTTTCCAGAACGTCGTGTTTTTCTGAGATCAGACAAAGACACACGCTTTATCCGCCTGCGGCCTCTGGTGCAGCTCTTCGCCTTCTCTGGTGCGGCTTTGGTTGTGGCGTGGTCGATCATTGCGACAGCGATCTTGTTGATGGACAGCATCGGCGCGGGCAACTTTCGCGAACAAGCCAAGCGTGACCAGCAGACCTACCAGAGCCGGTTGAACTTTATCTCTGTGCAGCGTGATACCCGCGCCGAAGAGGCCCTCGCGGCTCAAGAACGTTTCAACAGCGCTTTGCAGCAAATTTCCCTGATGCAATCAGAGCTTCTGGCCTCTGAAACGCGCCGTCGTGAAATGGAAACAGGGATTGAAATTATTCAGAATACCCTGCGTTCGGCGATGAATGAGCGTGACGATGCGCGTGATCAGCTCGCCGCAATTGCCCAGGCGCAAGAGAATGGCGGAGCTGTGCAGGTCGCGGGAATCAATTCCAACAGCAACGCGCTTGGCCTGATCACACAGGCTCTCGCCGAAACAGCGGCAGAGCGTGATAAAGTGGTTGCTGATGCACAATTTGCGCTCAACCAAGCCGCTGAAATGGAAGAGCGCATTGCGCTTATGAAAGACCAGAACGACCAGATTTTCCGCCAGCTTGAAGAAGCCATGACTGTTTCTGTGAAGCCGCTGGACCGCATGTTCCGCGCCGCTGGAATGAACACAGACAGCCTTTTGAAGCAGGTGCGCCGGGGGTATGACGGACAAGGCGGAGCATTGACGCCGTTGTCTTTTTCGACACGGGGTGAAGAGCCTTCCTCTGCCGAGCGCCGCGCCAACCGCATTATCCGCGAACTGGATCGTCTCAATCTTTACCGTCTTGCCGCCTCAAAAGCGCCCTTCGCCAACCCAGTCAAAGCGGGCTATCGCTTTACATCGCCCTACGGCTACCGCCGCGACCCCAAGACGGGCGGACGCCGCATGCACAACGGTGTTGATTTTGCGGGACCAGTGGGGACACCCCTTTATGCGACGGCTGACGGGATCGTTACGCATGCAGGCTGGAGCTCTGGATATGGCCGCCTTGTGAAGATCCGACACGAGTTCGGCATCGAAACACGCTACGCCCACCAAAACCAAATTCGGGTTAAAGTTGGACAAAGGGTATCGCGTGGACAACGAATTGGTGATATGGGAGCATCTGGACGAGTGACTGGCCCCCATCTGCACTATGAAGTACGTGTGGGCGGACAAGCCGTGAACCCAATGATCTATATCAAGGCAGCTAACGATGTTTTCTAAAAGCAAAATCAACGAACCTGGCCCGAAGGCCGATAGCACAACACCTGCTTCTGGCGCTGACAAGGGAGCCCCTGCGGCCCCAAGCAAGCCAGCCATGCCCGGCGGCAGCGAGTTCAAGGCGTCAGCCCCTAAAGCCAAGCCGCCAGCCTCGGTATTGTCATCAGACCTGCATGTGACAGGCAACCTGCGCACAACTGGCGATATTCAGATTGAAGGCACAATTGAGGGCGACATCCGCGCGCATCTTCTGACAGTGGGCGAAGGCGCAACTGTTAAGGGCGAAGTGATCGCGGATGATGTGGTCGTGAATGGCCGCGTTGTTGGCCGTGTGCGCGGCCTCAAGGTCCGCCTCACCTCAACAGCCCGTGTTGAAGGCGATATCATTCATAAGACCATCGCCATTGAGAGCGGTGCGCATTTTGAAGGCTCTGTTCAGCGCCAAGACGATCCGCTCAACTCAGGCGCTAAAGGCAGCGCTGCGTCAGCCGCAGCCGCCGCAGCAGCCCCCAAAGACCCAGCGTCATAAGCGCTTGTTGGCATGACTGATTTGACACGGGCATTGCAGGAGACTGCAGTGCCCGTTTCCTTTGTGGCGCCGGAAAAACGCCGTCTTGTTTTGATCGCAGCTATTCTTGCGTCGGCGCTTGGCTTTATTGACGGGTCTGTCTTGGCGATCGCCCTGCCTGCCATGCGCGAGAGCCTCGGCGCGGGGCTTGCAGAGGCGCAATGGATCTACAACGGCTATATGCTCATGCTCAGCGCCTTTGTGCTTGCGGGTGGCGCGCTCGGCGACAAGCTTGGCCTTGGGCGCAGCTTTGCAAGTGGGATCGCAGCATTTGTGGCGGCGTCACTCCTCTGCGCGCTGGCACAAACGCCTGAGCAGATGATCGCAGCACGTGTGCTGCAAGGACTTGGGGCCGCGGTCATGGTACCTGGCTCTCTCGCGGCCATCACCCGTGCTTACCCCCGCGACGAGCGTGGCGGCGCTATCGGGCTTTGGGCGGCAAGCTCGTCTCTTACCACGGCGCTTGGGCCACTTTTGGGCGGCGCATTTCTCAGCTACGGCGGACCTGAGGCTTGGCGCTTTATCTTTGCGATCAACCTCCCGCTAGGGGCGCTCGCGATATGGCTCATTGTGGCCAACACACGCGACACGCGCACAAACCGATCTACTCAGATTGACATTTGGGGGGGCGGACTGGCTTCGCTCGCGTTCTTTTTCATCGCCTTTTCCTTCACACAGGCAGAGCCACTCTACGGGCTCACAGGGCTTGCAGTGCTTTGCGTTTTTGTCTGGCACGAAGCCCACTGCCCTGCCCCGATGATTGATATCAAGCTTTTCAAATTGCGTGATTTTTCGGCTGTGAACCTTGCCACGCTTTTGATGTGGATGGGGTTTCAGGGCGTTCTGTTTTATCTGCCGATGACGCTGATTGCGGGATGGGGGCAAGCCGCCTTGCTGACAGCGCTGAGCTTTACGCCAATGGCGATATTTATTGCTGTGCTGTCGCCGCGCATGGGGCGGCTGGCCGACCGCATCGGCCCAAGGCCTCTCATTGCGGCGGGCGCACTTGTTGTGGCCTCTGGCTTTATCGGGCTGAGCTTTGGGGTGACCACAGGGGCCTTCTGGCTTGGCATTCTTCCAGCAACCTCACTGATCGGACTTGGACTGGGCATGGCTGTTGCCCCGTTGACCACTGCTGTGGTCAATTCGGTGCCAGACGAGAGCGCAGGCACGGCCTCTGGCGTGAACAATGCGGCAGCGCGGGTCGCAGGGCTGATGGGCGTTGCGAGCCTTGGAATGATCGCACAGGCGGGCTATCTCGCGGCAGGTGGCCAAGACAGCTTTGGGGCCTTTTCAACAGATGTGACTCACGGCGCTGCCATGATCATAGGCTTTCAGTTCGTGGCTTATGGTGCGGCCTTTTTTGCGACTTTGGGCGCGGTTATTGTCTGGTTGGGAATGGGCGCTCAAGCGTCGAGTTCAGCATCCCAGTAGAGGAAGTCCATCCAGCTGTCGTGCAAATGATTGGGTGGAAATTTGCGCCCCATATTCCGAAGCTCTTCAGCGGCGGGCGGCCGCGGCGGCTTGCGCAGATGAAGCCCGCACTGGCGCAGGCTTTTTGAGCCTTTCTTGAGGTTGCAGGGGCTACAGGCGGCCACCACATTTTGCCAGCTTGTCACACCACCTGCGGCGCGTGGAACCACATGGTCAAAGGTGAGGTCACCTTTTGCTCCGCAGTATTGGCAGCAAAATTCATCCCTCAAAAACAAATTAAAGCGCGTGAAGGCCACGCGCTTTTGAGGTTTGACATAATCTTTGAGGACAACGACAGATGGGATCCTGATCACCGTCGAGGGGCTGCGCACCACCTCGTCATATTCTGCGATGATATCCACCCGATCCAACCACGCCGCTTTGACGGCTTCTTGCCAAGGCCAAAGCGACAGCGGGTAATAACTGAGGGGTCTATAGTCGGCGTTGAGCACCAATGCAGGATGCTGTTTGAGGCTTGCCGGGTTGCGCTGAAAGTCTGTCCTAAACGTACCGTCCATATGCCGTATCTCTGCTCCGCTCGCAGGCTTGGCCAGATGTGGCACACCCGCTTATGTGAACCACTATATATCGTGGCAAGCATCGGGCAAGCGTCTTGACGCTTACCCTTATGTGCAAAGCTAAACAGAGCAGTTTGACAGAGATGTGACACAGTGCTCAGACTTTAAGAGCTTGATAAGGCAGTATTTTATCAGACTCTCATGGCAAGCCCTCAACGGTGCGACAGAGCTGTTCAAAAATCAGAGGCTGGTCAACCAAGAGCCCGCAGCAAAAGAATCGCCCCGCCTCAGTCGGCGGCGCGCTCTGCTTCGATCTGGCGCCAGCGGGCAACATTGGCGTTGTGCTCAGCCAGCGTCACAGCAAAAGCGTGACCGCCTGTGCCATCCGCAACAAAGAAAATGTAGTCGGTGCTGTCAGGATCAAGTGCGGCTTCAATGCTCGCGCGGCCAGGGTTGGCGATCGGCGTTGGCGTCAGCGCGTCGATGACATATGTGTTGTAAGGGGTCGCTGCGCGCAGCTCGGAGCGGCGCAATCCGCGCCCCAGAACACCCTGCCCCAATGTGATCCCGTAGATCACGGCGGGGTCAGTTTGGAGCTTCATTCCAAGGCGCAGACGGTTCACAAAAACGCTCGCGACTTGTCTGCGCTCTTCAGCGACGCCTGTTTCTTTTTCAATCAAAGAGGCCAAGATGAGCGCCTCTTCGGGGCTGTTCACAGGCAGGCCTTCGACACGGTTTTCCCAGGCCTCAGCCAGAATGCTGTCTTGTCGCTCGGCCATTTCAGCCAAAAGTTCTTCGCGCTTGTCGCCTTTTTTGACTTCATAGCTTTGCGGCGCAAGGCTGCCTTCGGCGGGCACTTCGGAAACATCCCCGTCAAGAAGCGAAATGCGCTTGAGCCCTTCAACGATCTGCCAGCTTGTCACGCCCTCGGCGACGGCGATCCGAAAGCGTGTATCGGCACGGTCGCGCACATCAAGATATTCGGCGGGGGCTTCCTCAGCAGCGGGATCGAACTTGGCCTTTTCGATATAGGTGCTTGTGGCGGGGTCAAGCTCTCGCACGAGGTTGGAAAGCTGTGTCACGCCAATGCGATAAACGATCTCAGTGCCGCAGGTGCTTGCGCCGCCACGGGTGATGATATCCGCGATGTCTTTCATCGTCGATTTGGCCGGAACGAGATAGCTGCCTGCCTTAAGATCACCCGTTAGGTCGGCATAATCCATGCCGACACGCAGGAGCATACCTGATGTGATAGCACCTTGATCTTCAAGAGTTTTACTGACGCGATTGACATTGCTTCCGCGCTCAACACGCAGGCAGATTTGCTCTTCTAGCGGGCCTTCCGCGCTATACTCGGTCTGACCCCAAAGGATCAGACCGCCAAGCAAGAAAATCGCGACGATAAGCATCGTCAGAGCATTTGAAGCAATGTGACGCCACATAGGTTTAGTCTACCTTTCGGAAAATAACCGATGCGTTCGTGCCGCCAAAACCGAAGCTGTTTGAAAGCGCGATGTCGATCTTGCGCTCGCGCTTTTCACCTGCACATAGGTCTACCACGGTCTCACAATCGACTGTCTCAAGGTTGATCGTGGGCGGGGCAACCTGATCACGGATCGCGAGGATTGAGAAAATCGCTTCAATCGCGCCCGCCGCGCCAAGCAAGTGCCCTGTCATCGACTTGGTTGACGACATGGAAAGCTTGGCTGAGGCCTCTGGTCCCATCATCCGCTCGACAGCGCCAAGCTCGATTGTGTCGGCCATGGTCGATGTGCCGTGGGCGTTGACATAGTCAATCTCGGTGGGGCTGATGCCGGCATTGGCACAGGCCGCCCGCATGGCGCGCTCGGCCCCCTCGTGATCGGGGGGAGGCGCTGTGATGTGGTAGGCGTCGCCTGATAGGCCATAGCCCGCCACTTCGGCATAGATCTTCGCGCCGCGCGCTTTGGCGTGCTCGTATTCTTCAAGCACGACAACGCCCGCGCCCTCGCCCATGACGAAGCCATCGCGGTTTGCGTCCCAAGGGCGAGACGCTTTGGTTGGGTCTTCGTCGTGACCAGTGGAGAGGGCTTTGCAGGCGTTGAAACCAGCGATGCCGATTTCACAAATGGCGGCTTCTGCACCACCTGCGACCATCACATCCGCATCACCATGCTGGATGAGGCGCGATGCATCGCCAATCGCGTGAGCGCCTGTCGAGCAGGCTGTCACAACAGAGTGGTTTGGCCCTTTGAAGCCATAGCGGATCCCCACTTGGCCTGAAATCAGGTTGATCAAAGCGCCTGGAATAAAGAACGGCGATACACGACGCGGGCCCTTTTCGGCCATCAGCAGCGTTGTGGCCTCAATAGATTTGAGCCCACCAATACCAGAGCCGATCATCACGCCTGTGCGCAGGCGGCTCTCTTCGTCTTCTGGAGTCCAGTCAGCGTCCTTTACGGCCTGAGCGGCAGCAGCGATCCCGTAGAGGATAAAGTCATCGACTTTACGGCGTTCTTTGGGCTCCATCCAATCGTCTGCATTGAAGGTTCCATCTGTGCCGTCGCCGTGCTTGACTTCGCAGGCATATTTGGTGGTGACACGCTCTGGATCAAACTGCGTAATCCGCGCTGCCCCTGACTTGCCTGCCAAAATATTCTTCCAGCTGTCCTCGACGCCACCCCCAACAGGTGTGACCAGCCCTAGTCCTGTAACAACCACGCGACGCATGATGTGCCCCCTTTTGTCTTATCTGTTGCCTGCTCTTAGCGCGGCTTGGGGGCAAGGGGCAAGAGAATGCTTGCCTGTGCCGCTATGGGCTCTGTGTATCGGTGAAAGCCTGCCTAGCAGAGAACGTCAGCGCAAAGTCGTTCAAAACTGCTACGTATTGTCCAAAGCGCGGCGCTTAAAGTTACGTCTTGTTAGGAAAGTTAAGCGAGGTTGGGCTGTATTTTAAGACCTCAGGAAAATGCTTAGACTCACGAGACTTTTTTCACAGAGCTGCCTTGGCCTTGTCTTTTGGGCCACAAGTCTTGCAGCAGAGACTTGCGAAATCGAGCAATGGCTGGTCGATTTCCAAATCGCGACGGTGAATTTTGTCGAGGAGGCCTATACGCCAATGGCAGACGAGATGGCGTCGCGTTTGCAAAATGTCGCCAGCGAACACTCAAATGACTCGCTGCGCAGAGCACTTAGAGATTCGGGGCATGAAGAGCATGAGGCTCTTATTTTACGGGTCACCGAACATCAAAAGCTAATGTTACGATCCTTCAACCGGTATGGCCCCCAAAAGCTTTTTGAAACACGGCAAGTGAAGAAAATGCGGGCGTTGCTCGGCCCCTTGCAAGAGGTCTTGCAAGGGCTTGATTGCGCTGAAGACCCGTCCTGGGGGCCTTCAGGTGGCGTTGGCTCAAACTTTCCGATTGGCCCTCACCGCCCCGTGGCGACATCATTCGCTTTGCTCGGGCTGATCGCTTTTATTGCAGGCGCATTGACGCTGCACACACGCTATATCCAGAAGTGTCGCCGTCGGGAGCAGCGGTATCCATGTAATCGCGCCGTTCAGCTCAGCGCCTACAACAGAACACAAGCCGCCCAGAGCCTTGATATCAGTCAAAACGGCATGAAGCTGCGTTCAGACTGGCAATGTCCGCTGGGCACACCCTGTCAGGTGATCATCGGTAATATTTTCATTGCGGGTAAAATTAGATGGAGCAACGCAGAGTATTGTGGCGTGAACTTTGACCACCCGTTGGATCAGACCGTGCTCCAGCAAGTGCTAGAGCTGGGCCAGACAGCGCCGAACGCGGTGCCCGCATAAAAAAACGGCCCGCTTTGCAGCAGGCCGTTCTAACAGGATCAAGCTGGCCCTTGGGCCGCGAGATTATGCTGCTTCTTTGATGAACTTTACAGCGTCGCCAAACGTCTGGATTGTTTCGGCTGCGTCATCAGGGATTTCGATCCCGAATTCTTCTTCAAAAGCCATGACCAGCTCGACGGTATCGAGGCTGTCTGCGCCCAGATCGTCGATGAAAGATGCGTTTTCCACAACTTTGTCTTCTTCTACACCAAGGTGCTCAACAACGATTTTTTTTACGCGGTCTGCGACGTCGCTCATGTCTTTATCCTCATAACAGTGGGCTTTTTGGCCCGGGTTTTGCCCATGCCCCACGGGGCTGGCGGTTTGAATTGCCCTAGGGGCGGTACGGCTCCCGCATGGGAGGGCCCAGAAGCTCGCTCGTGTGCGAACATCCAGAAATCTCGGTGGCCTATAGCACACGCCAAGGCTTTGGCAAATGCTTTGTCCAAATTAGCGCGCGCTCTTGGCTTTGCAAGCTCAAGAACGACATCGCCGATTAAAGCATGGCCATTCCGCCATTCACGTGCAGCGTGGCCCCTGTCACATAAGCAGCTTCAGGGCTAGCAAGGTAAAGAACCGCCGCCGCGATCTCTTCGGGCTGGCCCATCCGTGCTGCAGGAATTTGCACGTTGATTTTTTCTTTTTGCTCGTCGGTGAGCTTGTCAGTCATTGCTGTCGCAATAAAACCAGGTGCGATGGCGTTGGCTGTGATGCCGCGGCTGGCGACTTCATAGGCGATAGATTTGGTCATACCCACCATACCCGCCTTTGAGGCTGCATAGTTGGCCTGGCCTGGATTGCCAGTGGCGCCGACGATAGAGCTAATGTTGATAATGCGACCCCAGCGAGCTTTCATCATGGGACGCATGACACCGCGACAAAGGCGCATAGTAGAGGTCAGGTTGACGTCCAGAACGCTCTGCCACTCGTCATCAGACATCCGCATGAAAAGCTGATCTCGGGTGATCCCAGCGTTGTTGACAAGAATATCAAGCGCCCCCATGGCCTCAATCGCCTGTTTGGGGAGGGCATCAACGGCCTCCGCATCGGAAAGGTTGCAGGGCAACACATGCGCGCGATCCCCAAGCTCTGCGGCAAGCGCCTTGAGCGGCTCTTCGCGTGTGCCCGAAAGCGCGACTGTCGCCCCTGCCCCGTGGAGTGCTGTGGCGATGGCTCCGCCGATTCCGCCTGAAGCGCCTGTCACGAGTGCGCATTTTCCTGTCAGATCAAACATGTGCTTTTCCTTTATTATCCGTTCAACGCCTCAAGCGCGCCGGCAATGTCTTCTGGCGTGCCGATATTGCGGCAAGCGATGTCTTTGTTGATGCGGCGCACCATACCTGAAAGCGCTTTGCCTGCGCCGATTTCCCAAATTTCGCTGATCCCTTGGGTTTCACCCATGTAAAGGACGCTTTCACGCCAGCGCACCGAGCCTGTCACCTGCTCAACCAAGAGCGCGCGGATCATGACTGGATCAGACAGCGCCTCGGCGCTCACATTGGCCACAAGCGGCACGGCCGGCGCGTTTATCTCTACGCTGGCAAGTGCTTCGGCCATTACATCGGCGGCGGGCGCCATCAGGGCGCAGTGAAACGGTGCGCTCACAGGCAGAAGCATCGCGCGCTTAGCGCCTGCCGCTTTGGCAAGTTCAACGGCGCGCTCAACGGCAGCTTTGTGCCCAGAAACAACCACTTGGCTCGGATCATTATCATTTGCGGCTTGGCAGACATCGCCCTGTGCGGCCTCAGCTGCGACTGTTTGCGCTGTGGCAAAATCGAGCCCCAGAAGCGCGGCCATTGCCCCGACGCCGACTGGCACGGCCTCTTGCATCGCTTTGCCACGAATACGCAGAAGGCGGGCCGTATCGGCCACAGAGAGCGCCCCAGCAGCCGCCAAGGCGGAATATTCACCGAGAGAATGCCCCGCAACTAGTTTTGCGTCCGTGATCTTCACACCTTCGGCCTCAAGGGCGCGCAGCGCGGCGAGAGAAGTCGCCATCAAAGCGGGCTGGGCATTTTGCGTGAGCGTGAGGGCTTCAATTTCGCCCTCCCAGATCAGCGCGCTCAGCTTTTCGCCCAAGGCTTCGTCGACTTCGTCAAACACGGCTTTTGCGGCTGGATAGGCTTCGGCCAAAGCGCGGCCCATACCGATGGTTTGGGCACCTTGCCCTGGAAATACGAATGCGCGGCTCATGTTGCCCCCCTCATTGTTGTTGAGAGCAAATAGCCCGAAGCGACGCGCGCCCGCAACGAAAAAGGCCAGCGCGTGCGGCACTGACCTTTAAAAACATGTGAAAGTATTGGGCTTAGGCGGTGCGTGCAAAGCTTGGACCGAGGGCGGCGCGCAGTGCATCCAGCGCTTCAACCTGTGCGCCAAGTGGGATCTCAACAACGGCGCGGCCCTGATGATCGCGGGCGATAAAGATACCGTCACGCACATCGACTTCGCTGAGGTCGTCATAGGCATAGGTTTCTTTTTTTGAAATGCGGCCAAAATCATTGCGTTCGATCACTTCGAGGCATTCAGAGCGCGGATCAAGCGTCACTTCTGGATAGATGCGGCGCAGTGGCGCGATGAGGGCAAGGCCTGCAAGAATGGCCGTGCCAGTCATAAAGAGCTTCATGAGCTGGGCTGTTTGGTTCCATGTCGAGCCTGGCACGGCCCAAAGCCCCAAGGCTGCGATCAAAAGAACCGAGCCGGCAAAAACATGAAACAAACGCAGTGGTGGTAGGGCTTGCAACGCATGAGGCTCGCTCGACACCTCCGCCCCTTGGGTCAATGTGGATGCCATTGTGTGAGGCAATGATTGAGTTTGGGCCACGGCGCGTTGCATTGTCATCTTTGGTCTCCCGATCCGGCCCATTCTGGGCTGTGACATCTGATTTCTTGGGAGTGTGCGCTGCGGATCAGGCAAAAGATTGTAACCAAAGAGGTAAAATCTGGGCAATTTTCATCGAATTGCGCCGAGATTGCGGCAGCAAAGGCGGTCGGGGTTGAAATGCTTGCCAGCTTGGCGGGATTGAGGCTTGCGACTATGTGGAAATCGGGGTAAGCGCACTGGTCTTCTGTATAAAAGTGAACCGCGCAGCTCTCGTGGATGGGTCGCAGAAGGCTTGTATGACCCTCCTATGAAATGCGCATAGAAAAGGAAAAGCACATGCCGCTCTATGAGCATGTTTTCATTATGCGTCAGGACCTGTCCAACACGCAAGCCGAAGGCCTTGTCGAACACTTTAGCGCCGTCCTCACGGACAACGGTGGCTCAGTTTCAGAAACTGAGTACTGGGGCGTTAAAACGATGGCCTACAAAATCAACAAAAACCGCAAGGGCCATTATGCCTACCTGCGCACCGACGCTCCTGCGACGGCTGTTCAGGAAATGGAACGCCTCATGCGCCTGCATGATGACGTGATGCGCATCCTGACCATCAAGGTTGATGCCCACGAAGAAGGCCCTTCGGCTCAAATGCAAAAACGCGAAGAGCGCCGCGAGCGCCGCTAACCTTAAGAAAGGACACTAAACCATGGCTACGAAACCATTTTTCCGCCGTCGCAAAGTCTGCCCTTTCTCAGGGGATTCCGCGCCGAAAATCGATTACAAAGACACGAAACTGCTCCAGCGCTACATTTCTGAGCGCGGCAAAATCGTGCCATCACGCATCACAGCCGTATCGGCCAAGAAGCAACGCGAACTGGCCCGTGCCATCAAACGCGCCCGCTTCCTCGCCCTGCTGCCTTACGCCGTGAAATAAGGAGAACAGATCATGCAAGTTATCCTTCTTGAACGTGTGGCCAAGCTTGGCCAAATGGGCGACGTCGTTGACGTAAAAGCCGGCTATGCGCGCAACTATCTTCTGCCACAGAAGAAAGCGCTGACAGCTTCGGCTGCCAACATTGCTGGTTTTGAAGCGCAAAAAGCGCAGCTCGAAACACAGAACCTCGAAACCAAAAAAGAAGCCGAAGATATGGCGAGCCGTCTCGACGGTCAGCAGTTTATCGTGATTCGTCAGGCTTCTGATGCGGGCGCACTTTACGGCTCAGTCACACCACGTGACGCAGCCGAAGCTGCAACCGAAGCTGGTTTCACAGTTGATCGCAAACAGGTTTCTGTTGAAGCGCCGATCAAACATCTGGGCGTGCACAACATGTTTGTGCGTCTGCACCCAGAAGTCAGCGCTACAATCGAAATCAACGTGGCCCGCTCAACAGAAGAAGCCGCGCTGCAAGCGTCAGGCAAGTCGATCCAAGAACTCGCCGCTGAAGCAGAAGCTGAAGCCGAATTCGAGATCGCCGAACTGTTTGACGATATCGGCGCTGCAGCCAATGACGACGACATGGACGATGCGCCCCGCGCAGAGGCCACTGAGTCAGACGAGGCCAGCGACGAAGCCTAAGCGCTTTTTCACTGACAAAAGAATAGAAGCCGCGCTCATTCGAGTGCGGCTTTTTTCATAGGGGCTTTGCTGCGTCACATGGCCTTGCCCTGCTCTGTCCAAAGCCTATAGTTCGTGGAAACACACTGCATAAGGCTTTCCGATGTCCCTTCCCGCTCCGATCGAATCCCGCCTTCTGGCGATGTTGCACGCACGCACTGACACGCTCGAAGCGGGTGATCCTATTCCAGAGCCACTTGTGCTGTCTTCGGCATTTGCCCTGCCCAGCAACCCTGATGCGCGGCGGACCTATGCGCGCTACACAAACCCTACGATAGAAGCCACAGAAGCCCGCCTTGCGGCGCTTGAAGATGCGCCATGCCTGCTGTTTCCATCAGGGATGGGCGCTTATTCTGCTGCCTTTATGGCGCTTCTGAAGGGCGGTGACAGGGTCTTGATGCTGTCAGACGGCTACTACGCGGCGCGCAACCTTGTCTCTGACATTATGGCGCCCTTTGGCGTTGTGTTAGAGACATGCCCAGCGGCAAACATCCTCACGGCCGATCTCGCAGGCTATGCGGCTGTCGTGGTTGAGACACCTTCAAACCCTGGGCTTGATGTGATCGATCTGCGCGCTTTGGCTGAGCGCTGCCGTACGGCGGGTGCAAAGCTTGTGGTGGACAACACGGTGCTGACACCACTCTTGCAGCAGCCTCTCGACTTGGGCGCCGATATTGTGATTGTGTCTGATACAAAGGCGATGGCGGGCCATACTGATGTGCTGATGGGCCATGTGGCGAGCCGTGATGCAGCCTATATGGAGCGGCTGCTGAGTGTGCGCAATCTGACAGGCAATATCCCCGCACCTTATGAGGCTTGGCTATTGCTGCGAGGGCTTGAAACTGTTGAGCTGCGCCTTGAACGCATGTGCGCCAATGCGCGCGCCGCCCTTCCTTTGTTGCAGGCAAGCGAGGCTGTCAGCGAGGTGATCTATCCTGATCCGAGCCCACAAGCGCTGGATCAGGGCTTTCTCATTGGGGCGACGTTCGCCAGCGCCGCCGCGGCGGACCGTTTTCTAGAGCGGGCTGGCTTTGCCAAGATGACAAGTTTTGGCGGCCTGCACTCCTCTGGAGACAGGCGCGCACGCTGGGGCGACACCGTGCCGGAGGGCTTCTTGCGGCTGAGCTTTGGTGTAGAGCCAACGGCGGCGCTGATTGATGCTGTGCAAGCGGCACTGGCAGACGGCTGAGTCTCGGCGGCTTTGCGCGCAGCCGAAGGGCAAGGCTGGCCATAAGCCTCAAAACGGGCCTAGAACATCGGATGAGTATCTAGTGATAGGTTTATCCGATGTTTCAGACCCGACGCGCCGCCCTTGTCCTGATCTTAGGGAGTGGCGTTTTGATGGCATGTGGACGCAATGTCCCCGCCGATACCCTCCAGCCTCTCAAGCCCAATGTTGATGCGCTGCCGCTTTATCCCAACGAGACGCCGGCATTGCGTGCGCTGATCAACCAGTATGCCGATCTATATGAGCTGCCGCGCCCCCTCCTGCATAAATTGGCGATCAGAGAGAGCACCCACACCCCGACCGCACGGAACGGGCCCTACTATGGGCTCTTGCAGATTTTGCCCGCCACGGCGCGGACCATGGGCCACAGAGGTCCACCCGAAAGCCTGCTCGATGCGGAAACCAATCTCAAATACGCTGGAAAGTACCTGCGCGGCGCATGGCTTTTGTCGGACGGAGACATCGACACTGCCATAAGCTGGTATGCGCGCGGCTATTATTATGAGGCCAAGCGGCGCGGTATGCTTGTCGAAACGGGCCTTCGCCCTGCCTAAATGCAAAAGGCCGCCCCAAATGGAGCGGCCTTTCGTCTATCAGAGATAGTTTGACTTACTCGTCGTCGAGCGCGTCGACAGCTTTTTGCAAGTCGTCTTTTGAGACTTCTTTTTCGCTCACAGCCGCAAGTTCGAAGGCATAGTCGATGACTTTGTCTTCAAAAAGTGGCGCGCGGAGCTGCTGCTGCATTTGCTGGTTTTGCTGAACGAATTCAAAGAACTGACGCTCTTGGCCAGGATACTGGCGCGCTTGGTTCATAATCGCTTGGGTCATCTCGGCGTCTGTCACCTGAACTTCGGCTTTCTGACCCAGCTCAGCGAGCAACAGGCCCAGACGGACACGGCGGCCAGCGAGCTTGATGTGCTCCTCGGTCGGCGTGATTTCTGGGTGATCATGGCCCTCAACTTCAGGGTTTTCGTCATGCCACAGCTGGTGCGCGATCTGGCCTGCCTCTGCGTCGAGAAGCGACGGCGGCAGATCAAAGGACACGAGCTTATCAAGCGCGTCGAGCAGACCACGCTTCATAACAGCGCGTGACGCGCCAGCATATTCGGCTTCCAGGCGCTCGGCGATTTGGCCTTTCAGGCCCGCGAGGTCTTCTGCACCAAACTTCTGTGCCAGCTCGTCGTTGAGCTCAGCGGCTTTGGGCTCCTTTACGTCTTTGATTTTGCATTCAAAGATCGCGGCTTTGCCAGCAAGGTGCTCTGCCTGATACTCTTCAGGGAAGCTCACTTCGACGTTCTTCTCATCGCCCGCTTTTACGCCGACGAGCTGCTCTTCAAAGCCTGGAATGAAGCTGTTTGAGCCGAGCACGAGCGGGTAATCTTCCGCTGCGCCGCCTTCAAAGGCCACATCGTCAACTTTGCCGAGGAAGTCGATTACAACTTGGTCGCCGTCTTTTGACTTTGAGCCTTTTTTGCGTGATTCAAAGTTCTGCGCTGTTTCTGCGAGAGACTTCAGAGCTTCATCGACTTCGTCGTCGCCAGCTTTAACAACCATGCGCTCGAGCTTGATGCCTTTGAGGTCAACGTCAGGAATCTCTGGGAGAGCTTCATAGGACATAGCAACTTCTACGTCGTCGCCAGCTTTCCAGTTTTCGCCATCAACCATCGTGACCTGTGGCTGCATCGCAGGGCGGTCGCCTGAGGCTTCGAAATGCTCTTGCATCGCGCCGTCAATGCTCTCTTGCATCGCTTCGCCCATGATGCGCTCGCCATACTGCTTTTTGAGCAGCGCCATAGGCACTTTGCCTTTGCGGAAGCCTTTCATTTCGATGTCGGGCTGCGCTTCTTTGAGTTTCTCATCCACTTTCACATCAAGCTCTGCAGCTGTCAGTTTGATGGTATAGGCGCGCTTGAGGCCTTCGTTCAGGGTCTCGGTGACCTGCATTTTGTCATCCTTTGCATTACGGCATTGCGTCACGGGCGGGTGCTCACACATCCGCTAAATCTGCGCCCTTCTATGGGCGGCGCGACCATGATGCAAGGGGGATTGGCGCAGTTTTACACGGCCAATGGCAGCAAAATTCAGATTGTCTGGGTTGCAACGTAAAAGAGGGGAAAATGGTGGGTCGTGAGAGGCTCGAACTCCCGACATCTTCGGTGTAAACGAAGCGCTCTACCAACTGAGCTAACGACCCGTGCGGCGGTGTTTAGCCCCAGCCGCGCGACCTTGCAAGCGCCATTTTCGAGAAAAAACGAGAAAGCGGCGAAAAACTTTATCAAGCCGTTTTGGAGATCAAGACGGAGCCCCTGCTCCGCCTTTGTTTTCTTAAGGATTGGCGGGTTTTCTCAAACGGAAAACAGGCGCAACAATTATTCCGCCGCTTCCGCTTTATCTTCCAGCTCTTTGATCACCATATCGGACTGACGTAAGCGTAGGTTGATCACGCGGCCATTGGCGACTTGTTTGGTGCGCGCAACCTTGATCTTTCCAAGCGGTTTCAGGTTGATATCGCGGGCCTCACCGAGCGCTTCGCCCAAGACCTCGAGCATGGCTTCGACAATGGGCTTCACGTCCTTGCGCTTTGCCCCTGAACGCTTGGCCACTTCATCAAGCAGGTGTTCTTTGCGCATCTCTTCGGTCGCAAGTGCCGGAGCTGTCGTGGTGACGAGCACAGGCGCAACCTTGGCCGCAGCCGCCACAGGCTCTGGCGCTGCCAAGGGCGCAGTTGCAGCCTTTGGCGTCACTTCGGGGCCTGTCCCTTTGAGGGGTGATGCCTTTGCTACGGTTTTAGGCGCAGCCTTTTTGGCACTGGTCTTTTTGGGAGTGGCCTTCTTTGGGGCTGCCGCCTTCGCCTTTTTGGGCGCAGTTGTTTTGGATGCGGTCTTTGTGCTCACTGGATTTTGGGTTGTCTCTGTCATTTTGCTCCACCTCTATATTTAGTTATTTTTTGTTAACTTTTAGCAATTTCTATGGGGTGTGACTAGTAATTTTCTGTGGATTTCAACTGAAAACAAACGTCACGGGCCTTTATTTTGTGTCAGAAACGACTAAAGATAGCGTCGTTATGTTACCTAGGGGAACTTTATGAAAAATCTTACAACCGCTTTCGCGCTGTCACTTTCACTTGCAGCTGGCGTCGCTCAGGCCGGCTCTATGGCCGATCCTGTTATCGAAATGGATGTGATTGTCGCTGATACAGCCACGTCTTCGTCTTCTGGCACATCGCTTGTTGCCTTGCTGGCCGTCGTGCTCGCCATCCCGCACTTCTGATCAGACAATCTCTGGCGCTACGCTCGCCACTCAATACAAAAGCGCCGCCCCAATTGATGAGGCGGCGCTTTTCTTTTCAATAGAGTGTGAGTTTAGTGTGCCGTTGCCCCTGCACCTGTCGTGGCGGCAAGACGGGCCGCAGCCGCAGCCTCTTCGGCCTCTTCATCCCACTCGATGGCCTCTGGTGTCGACACAAGGGCGCGCTTCAGAACATCGCTCACATGCTTCACAGGGATAATCTCAAGGCCCTCTTTCACATTGTCCGGAATATCTGCGAGATCTTTCTCGTTTTCTTCTGGAATGAGCACTGTCTTGATCCCGCCGCGAAGGGCCGCGAGCAGCTTCTCTTTCAGGCCACCAATCGGCATCGCGTTGCCGCGCAGGCTGACTTCACCTGTCATGGCGATGTCTTTGCGCACAGGGATCCCTGTAAGGACCGAGACAATAGACGTCACCATCGCAAGGCCCGCACTTGGCCCGTCTTTGGGCGTGGCACCATCGGGCACGTGAACGTGAATGTCGATCTTGTCGAACTTCGTCGGCTTGACGCCAATGCTCGGGCTGATCGAGCGCACATAGCTTGAGGCCGCCTCAATGCTCTCTTTCATCACATCGCCGAGCTTACCTGTGGTTTTCATGCGGCCTTTGCCCGGAAGCTTGAGGGCCTCAATATGAAGCAAGTCGCCACCAACAGAGGTATAGGCAAGCCCTGTGACAACGCCGACGGCGTTTTCGTCTTCGGCCAGACCGTGGCGGTATTTACGCACGCCAAGGAAGTCATCAAGATTGTCAGACGTCACTTTGACCGTCTCAGCTTCTTTCTTGACGATCTGTGTGACAGCCTTGCGCGCAACTTTCGCCACTTCACGCTCCAAGTTCCGCACGCCCGCCTCACGGGTGTAATAGCGGATCATGTCGGTGAGGGCCTCATCTGTCAGTTCAAATTCCTTAGCTTTGAGGCCATGGTTTTTGATCTGCTTGCTGATCAGGTGCTGTTTGGCAATCTCGCGCTTTTCGTCCTCCGTATACCCTGACAGCGGGATAATCTCCATGCGGTCCAAAAGTGGGCCAGGCATGTTGTAGCTGTTGGACGTGGTGAGGAACATTACGTTGGAGAGATCGTATTCCACCTCAAGATAATGGTCGACGAAGGTGCTGTTTTGCTCAGGATCAAGAACCTCAAGCATCGCTGACGCAGGATCGCCGCGGAAATCCTGACCCATCTTGTCGATCTCGTCGAGCAAGATCAGCGGATTTGTCGTTTTGGCCTTTTTCAGAGCCTGAATGATCTTGCCGGGCATCGAGCCGATATAGGTGCGGCGGTGACCCCGAATTTCGCTCTCGTCGCGCACGCCGCCAAGAGAGATGCGGATAAACTCGCGCCCCGTCGCTTTGGCAACGGACTTCCCAAGCGAGGTCTTACCCACACCGGGAGGGCCGACAAGGCACATGATCGGGCCCTTCAGCTTCTGGCTACGCTGCTGTACCGCGAGATACTCGACAATACGTTCCTTAACCTTTTCAAGACCATAGTGGTCATCATCCAGCACCTTCTCGGCGCGGGTCAGGTCTTTTTTCACGCGTGATTTAACACCCCACGGAATGCTGAGCATCCAGTCAAGATAGTTGCGCACAACGGTCGCCTCAGCGGACATGGGCGACATGTTCTTGAGCTTTTTGAGCTCGGCATCCGCTTTTTCTTTGGCCTCTTTGGAGAGCTTGGTCTTGCTGATACGGTCTTCGAGCTCGGCCAATTCGCCCTCGCCCTCTTCCCCGTCGCCCAGCTCCTTCTGGATCGCCTTCATCTGCTCGTTAAGATAATACTCGCGCTGCGTGCGTTCCATCTGGGACTTGACGCGCGTTTTGATCTTCTTCTCGACTTGCAACACGCTCATTTCGCCCTGCATCAGGCCGTAGACCTTCTCCAGACGGGCGCTTACATCCAGCGTCTCAAGAAGCTCCTGCTTCTGATCCACTTCGATACCGAGATGTCCTGCGACGAGGTCTGCCAGTTTTTCTGGCTCTTGGGCTTCGCCCACAGCGGCCAGAGCCTCTTCGGGGATATTCTTGCGCACTTTGGCATAGCGCTCAAATTCGTTGCCGACGGTGCGCAAGAGCGCTTCGATCGTGGCCTCATCGCCCAACTCTTCGTCCAACGCCTCGGCACTGGCTTCAAAAAACTCAGGGTTGTCGAGATAGCCCGTTATGCTGACCCGCGCGACCCCTTCGACAAGCACTTTTACTGTCCCATCGGGAAGCTTGAGGAGCTGCAGCACATTGGCCAGCACGCCCACTTGGTAAATGCCGTTTGTATCAGGGTCATCCTCGCCAGGATCAACCTGCGCCGCGAGCAGGATCTGCTTGCCGTCATTCATAACCTCTTCCAGCGCGCGAACCGATTTTTCACGGCCCACAAAAAGCGGCACGATCATGTGGGGGAAAACCACAATGTCGCGCAACGGCAGTACTGGGTAGGAGGCGTTCAATTCTTCTGTCATGCTCTTGTCCTGTTCAGTGGCAAGGCCTTGCACCCCTCTTCTGAGGCAGCATCAAAGCCTTCCGCGTTTAAGAGTGTTAACTTGGGTGTTGCCCGCACCCATTTCAACACGAATTCTCGGTTAAGATGCCTTTCGGCGCGTCAATCAGCAAGGCTCAAATGCTATGGTTTTGCGACAGATTTCGCCCAAACAGCTTTGTGGCAGGAGAAATCAGGCCCGCACTGGTCCATAATCGGGGATTTGCAGTAATCCTGTAAGTCAAAGCCAGACACAGCTTTGTGACTGGGTGATGTGCAAAAGGATGTGCATATTCAGGGCGGTTGCGGCGGCCAATCCACTCCGCCGCGCGACAGGAATGGTGACACCACCCCGTGAAGAGGAGGGGACTATAACGCCCAAGGCAAGGCTGCGTGCATCTTGGCACAAAAACAAGACACTCGCGCCTTTACGCGGCGCGCGCCTATCCCTATATAATCAGTCAGGAACTAAAGGACGCCCTTATGACTGAAATGATCGATCCCATCGAAGGCACACCGCTGATTGCTCCGTCCGATACGGGCCATCCACTCTACGAAAATATCGTTGAGGCTTGCCGTTCGGTCTATGACCCTGAAATTCCAGTTAATATCTATGATCTTGGCCTGATCTACACGATCGAAATCAACGATCAGGGCGAAGTGCGTGTCTTGATGAGCCTTACAGCTCCGGGCTGCCCTGTTGCCGGTGAAATGCCCGGCTGGGTTGCGGAAGCGATTGAGCCGCTAGAAGGCGTCAAACAAGTGGACGTAGAACTTGTCTGGTCCCCACCTTGGGGCATGGACATGATGTCCGACGAAGCCCGACTTGAACTCGGCTTTATGTAATTTAGCCAAACGCTTAGGAGATACTTCTCATGTTCGGCATTCCAGGCAAACAAGCGGTTACAATGACAGAGGCTGCTGCCGCCCAGATCCGTAAGCTCATGGAGGCCAAAGGCCACAAGGGCCTGCGCATTGGCGTCAAAAAAGGCGGCTGTGCGGGCATGGAGTATACGATGGAATATGTCGATGCTCTGGCTGAGCATGACGAAGTCGTAGAAGAAAACGGTGCGCGGATTCTGATCGCACCGATGGCACAGATGTTCCTCTTCGGGACCGAGATCGATTATGAAATCTCGCTTCTCGAAGCGGGCTTCAAGTTCAACAACCCGAATGTCGAAGACGCTTGCGGTTGCGGCGAATCCATCAAATTCAAAGACGTCGAAGCTCTCGCGGCAGATCTTGGTCAAGTTCCCAATCTACGCTGAACCGAGACCAAAGGCGTCTGTCCACTTCTTCTTTCCATAAATATCCCAGGGGGGCTTCATAAGCCCGTGGGCTTATGAAGTGGTTGACCAATCAGTCAGCCTTTGCCCTGCAGGTGAACATAAGTCTCGTCATACCGCCGCTTGAGATAGGCCCCTGCTGAAATCGGCTCGGCCCCTTCTGCGCTTACATCGGTATCGTGGTTCGGATTGAAAAACATCGGCACAGAAATCCGTTCCGCACCTGAGCCAACAACACGGTGCAGCGTGGCTTTCACGCGTCCACCTGTCCACATCTCCAACATTTCACCAAAGTTTATGACAAATTCCCCCGGCGCCACATCAACCGCGTGCCAGTCTCCATCGGCGCCGAGAACTTCAAGACCTGCAGTGCCATCTCCCGTGAGAAGCGTTAGGCAGCCGTAGTCCGTATGAGCCGCGATGCCGAAATCCTTCTCGCCTGCCCAATCCGGACGCGCAGGGTAATAATTGCCGCGCAAGAGTGCCATGGGCCGCGTAAAACGACTGTCAAAATAGCCAGCTTCGCGCTCTGCCACTTCCGCAATATGGCCCAGAAGCGCGCGGCACAATGTGATCGCCCCTGCATAATACTCTTGAACCGTTGCTTGAAAGCCCTCTGGCGCCGTGGGCCATTGGTTGTCCCCATAGACAAGCAACCCCTCTGCGCGCAGCGGGTCGTCTTTGCCAAGCTCAAAACCGCAGTCAAACACTTCTTTGTAATCAGGGTTGGCCATCGGATCGACCTGCTCTGAACCGCTTGCGCCCCAGCCACGGTTTGACCCTGTCGCAGCCATATCGACTTTAGATTTCTCTGCGTTTGATTGGGCAAAGAATGCCCCATAGGCCTTGATCAACGCATCGACATTTTCTTTTGAAATCGGTGTGTTGTTTATTTTGAGGAAACCTGTCTCAAGCACACCACGGCGCAGTTTGGCGCGGGTGCTTGGGTCATGCGCTTGCAGCGCGCCAAAGTCGATCTGGTCAATCATATCAAGGATCCTCATCACTTTCGCTGCCTTTCTAGCCATCTTCTGGCGACACGCAACCGCACGAGTTCTATATTGGCCCCGCGCGGTCAAGCTGCTAGGAGATTTGAAAGAGATAAGGAGCGAATGATGCGGCGCAAACTGGCAGCAGGCAACTGGAAGATGAACGGAACACAGGCCAATCTTGTGGAGATTGGCAAGCTCGCAACCGCCCATGGTGAGAGCGCTGTTGATATCCTGATCTGCCCACCTGCGACATTGCTGCATGCCGCAACCTCCTATGCGCCGCTCAAATTTGGCGCGCAAGATTGCCACATGCTGCCTTCGGGGGCGCATACGGGTGACATTTCGGCGGCACAGATCAAGGATGCAGGTGGCAGTGCTGTGATTGTCGGGCATTCTGAGCGCCGCGAAGCGCATGAAGAGCATTCCGAGATCGTCCGTGCAAAAGCCCGAGCGGCACAAGCCGAAGGGCTGATGGCGATTGTCTGCATGGGCGAAAGTGCCGCTCAGCGTGAAGCACAGAACACTCTAGATATCATAGGTGGACAACTGGCAGGCTCGATTCCTGACAACGCAACGGGCGAAAACCTTGTTGTCGCTTATGAGCCGATTTGGGCGATTGGCACTGGGCTCGTGCCTACGCTTGCGCAGATCGGTGAGGTCCATGACTTTATTCGCGCGCGTCTGGAGCGCCGGTTTGGTGCAGGTGTGGGCCGTTCGGTACGTATTTTGTATGGTGGTTCGGTCAAGCCTGACAATGCCGCCGAGATATTCACTGTCCCCAATGTCGATGGTGCACTTGTGGGTGGGGCTTCGCTGACAGCAGACGCCTTCTCCCCTATTATCAAAGCGCTGGAAGCCGTTTAAGCACGGCGCTTCTCCAACCGATCAAACGGAAAAAGGCGGCGCTCATGACAAGCGCCGCCTTTTTTGTAGAGAGCGCTTGCGCCCCTTTATTTGGTGATGATCTCAGGTCCCATCAGCAAGGTCGGCAACCATGTCGAAATGGCTGGGATATAAGTGACCATGATAAGGAAGATGAAAAGAACGCCCGTGAACGGGAGTGCCGCTTTCACCACCCGCATCATTGACATACCCGCGACCCCAGAGGTCACAAACAAGTTGAGCCCCACTGGTGGTGTGATCATCCCGATTTCCATGTTCACAACCATGATGATCCCGAGATGAATCGGGTCGATCCCCAATTCGATCGCGATCGGAAACACCAGCGGTGCGACGATGATCAGGAGGCCTGACGGCTCCATGAACTGGCCACCAATGAGCAGGATCACGTTGACGATCACAAGGAACATGATCGGCCCAAGGCCCGCATCGAGCATCGCCGAGGCGATTTTCTGCGGAATTTGCTCATCTGTCAGGACATGCTTCAGGATCAGCGCGTTGGCGATGATAAACATCAGCGTAATCGTGAGCTTGCCTGCGTCCAGCAGTGTGTTGCGCGTATCAACATGAAAGAAGGCCGTCACAAGCGCCTTAGGCTTTTCAAGAAGCGTAAGGTTGCGATGCCCGTCCTTGCCTGCAAGCGGACCGATGTCACGATAGATAAACACCGCTGCGATAAAGGAATAGACCGCCGCAACAGCCGCCGCCTCTGTGGGCGTGAAGATCGCCCCTGTCAGGCCCGGAACACCGTAGATACCCACCATGATGATGATGATCAGAAGCAGACCCCAGAAGGCATCGCCAAAGCTGCGGGCCACTTCACCCCAGCCGAGCCATTCGCCCTTGGGCATGTTGCGGATGCGCGCCATGATATAGATCGTGATCATGAGCATAAGCCCCGCCATGATCCCAGGGATAACGCCAGCAAGGAACATACGGCCCACCGAAACATCAGTCGCTGAGGCATAAACCACCATAACGATAGAGGGTGGAATAAGGATACCGAGTGTCCCCGCGTTGGCGATCACACCTGCGGCGAAGTCCTTGGTGTAGCCCGCTTCACGCATCGCTGCGATAACGATTGTCCCGATGGCGACCACTGTCGCGGGCGAAGAGCCAGAGAGCGCCGCAAACATCATACAGGCAAAAACGCCCGCAATCGCAAGACCGCCTCGCAGGTGACCCACACAGGCGATGGAGAAGCGGATGATCCGCTTGGCGACACCACCTGTCGACATAAACGAAGACGCGAGAATGAAGAACGGGATCGCGAGCAGCGTGTAATGCCCAGCCATTGCCTGAAACAACGACTGCGCCACAGAGGCAAGCGACGTATCACTCAAGACCAGAAGGAAAACCACCGAGCTGACGCCGAGCGAAACGGCAATCGGCACGCCGATCAGCATCAGGCCGATAATCAGGCCAAAAAGAATTGCAACTTCCATAAATCAGTCCCCCTGCCCGTGGGCGCGGCGCGCGTCTTCAACGGCGTCCTCGGCCTCATGGCTCACAATCAGGCTCGTGGCCTCGCCCGTCCACACCCGCACCGTCGCCTGAATAAAACGGAACAGCATCAGAGCCATGCCAAACGGCAGGATCACATAGGGAATGAAGCGTGGCAGTTTTTCATATTCCTCGCCCTCGTTCATCAAAGGCTCCAGAAACCGTAGGATCTCGGGCAGCGGGATATCCTCCACACCATACCAAGCGCGATAAGAGGTTGCGCGCATCTCTTCAAAGCCCGTCGGGAACCAGCGACCTGTCGTTTGCGGCAGGTTGGCAAAGTTAGCCCAGTAATCCCAAGCACCTTTGAGCAGCAAGAAGGCGTAGCCTATGCAGATCGCTCCCACGACCAAAGCCAAGACTTTGCGCACGCGCGCGGAAAAAAGGTTGATTACTGTATCCACGCCAAGGTTCGAGGTGGTTTTGATTGCGTAAGACACCCCAAAGAGCACCAGCCACGCAAACAGAAATGTCACCGTCTCAAGAACCCAGATCATGCTGGTATTGAAGAGGTAGCGCAAAACAACGTTGATGAAGGTCAGAAGCGTCATCATGCCGAGAATAAAGGCGATAATGGTTTCTTCCAGTTCGTTGACGAAACGACCCACCGGTCCCTTTGCCTTATAGCCATGAGCCATAGTCATTCGCTCCTATGATAGAGGAAAGAGTAGCGCGCAGGCCCAGCCGTCTGTTGGGCCGGGCCTGCGTCTTTCGGTCAAATGCGAAGCTTAGAACTGCGCGTTGATCGCTTGGGCCGCGTCGATGTTTTCTTGGCCAACATCGTCTTTGAACTGACCCCAAACTGGCATCATTGCATCAACCCAAGCCTGACGGCTTGCCGCGTCAAGCTCGCGGATTGTTGTGCCTGCGTCCAGAATGGCTTGGCGGGCGTCGCCGTCCACTTTGCCAACAGCAGCGTTACGCTCGGTGCTGACTTCGTTGAGGATCGTTGCGAGTTGTGTGCGCATGTCCTCATCGAGGCTATCCCACCAGTCCGTTCCAACAACGACCATGTAGTCGATGATGCCGTGGTTGGTTTCTGTGATGCCGTCCTGAACTTCGAAGAACTTCTGGCCGTAGATGTTTGACCATGTGTTCTCTTGTCCGTCTACAACGCCAGTTTGCAGCGCACCGTACACTTCAGAGAAGGCCATAGGCTGCGGGCTCACGCCAATCGCTTCCATTTGCGCCTTGATCACGTCTGATGGCTGCACGCGGAACTTGAGGCCAGCGGCATCTGTTGGCAGGTTGAGTGGCTTGTTGGCCGACATCTGCTTCATGCCGTTGTGCCAGAACTCAAGACCGAGAAGACCACGACGTGTCATCGAAGCTTTCATCGCTTGGCCAGTGTCCGAGCTTTGGAATGCGTCTACAGCGTTGATGTTCTTGAACATGAACGGCAAGTCGAAGATGCGGAATTGCTTGGTGAACTGCTCAAATTTTGACAGGCTTGGTGCCGCCATCTGAACATCGCCCTGCAGCATCGCTTCCAGAACTTGGTCATCATCATAGAGCGTTGAGTTCGGGAAGACTTCCATGCAGGCCTTGCCGTTCATCTCAGTGTTGATGCGCTCTTGCAGAAGCGAGGCGGCAATACCCTTTGGGTGCTTGTCTGTGTTTGTAACGTGGCTGAATTTGATAACCATTTCGCCATCGTCGCATGCCGCTGAAACAGCGCCAGCTGAGACTGTGAGCGACAAAGCCGTCAGAGTTGTTGTGATAAATTTCATAGATATCTCCTCCCAGAGTTCAGAATCACTTCGCCTGCACTCCCATACAGGCGGATGAGCAATCTTTCGCCACTCTGCCTTGCCCACGCAAGATTGAGATTTTTTGACGTAATTTCAGAGTCTTAAAATTGCGCCTATGCTTTGCTGTGCGAAATTTCGCACAACCCAACAATACAAACGTGCGATAAACCGCACAGTTTCAGATTTTCTTTTTCGTCGAATACTTCGAGATCGAGCCCAAAGGCGCGCCTCGATGTGCACAGCGTTCCAAGCCGTTCAGCGGCGGTAATCGTCTGGCTTAATGTCATAGCGCGCGAGCTTGTCGTAAAACGTCTTGCGCGGCAGCTTTAGCGCTTCGGCAGCGGCGCTGGCTTTGCCATTTTGCCGCCCAAGAGCTGCAATCAGAAGCGAGCGTTCGACCCGCGCCATCTGCTCCGCAAGCCCCAGATCGCCCGCATTCCCGACCGTATCTGCCATCCCAAGCACAAAGCGCATCGCGGCGCTCATAAGCGAGCGGGTATTGCCAGGCCAGTCCTGAGCCATCAACGCCGAAAGTGTATCTGGTGAAATTTCGGGGCTCACAAGGCCCGCTTGCTCAGCCGCTTGGCGCACATAATGTTGGAATATAACAGGGATATCCTCGGGCCGTTCGCTGAGGGCAGGAATGCGCAAGCTCATCCCCTCAAGGCGATAGAACAGCTCCGCATTGAAGCGCCCTGCCTCAACGACCTCTTGCAAGTCACCAGAACACCCCGCGATCAAACGCGTCGCCAGTCCCGCATCGAGCCGCTCCGCCATGGAATATTGCAGGCTTGCCGGCAATGTATCGATCTCATCCAGAAACAACGTCCCTTCTGCCGCATCGTGAAGTGCGGCTTCAAACCCTGCCACATCCAGCGCTGACGATTGACGGCGCACAAAAGGCCCTCCACGACGGCGCGAACTCAAATGCACCACCTCGGCGACTTTTGCGATTCCTGCACCTCGCGGCCCTGTCACAAGCGCCTCAACATCAAGCCGTGCGAGCTTGCGCACCCTGCTGCGCAAATCCTCGGCTTTTTGAGACGTCCCAAAAATCATCCGCGCGGCAGCGTCTCCCGCCAGCGCCTCAGCCTTCAAAGCGCGGTTTTCCAGAACAAGCGCTCTTGTCGTCAATGCACGGCGCAGCACGGCCAGCAAAGCCTCTGGCGCACAGGGCTTTTCAAGAAAGTCAAACGCGCCCTCGCCCATCGCCTTCACGGCCATCGGGATGTCACCCTCCCCAGTCAGCAAAATCACAGGCAGTTCAGGATCCACGCCTCGCGCATGCGCCAAGAGGTGAAAGCCATCGCGTCCGGGCATGCGCATATCTGAAAGCACAGCTCCGTCAAACTCGGCGCTGATATGATCTTTGGCTTCAATAAACGAGCCCGCCAAAACAGGCCGAAGCCCCTCCAACTCAAGCGTCTGTGCAAGAGCGTCGCGCACCGCGCGATCATCATCCACAATCAGAACTATCTTGCTCATACCGAACTCTCCTCGCGCCAACGTTCCAGCTCGACAGTAAAGACAGCGCCTCGCGCGCCTTCTGTCATGCTCGCATTGCGCCCTGTAATCTTGCCACCAAAGCTTTCTATCAAACCATAAGAGATCGACAGGCCAAGCCCCATCCCCTCGGCACTGCCCACAGCTTTTGTGGAGTAAAACGGTTCAAATATCTTCTCAGGGTCCGTGATCCCTGGCCCTGTATCGCGCACATCCACCATCAGGCGCTCGCCCGCATGGCAGCGAATTCGGATAGTCTTCTCCCCCGCCTGCCCCTGCATCGCATCTGCGGCATTGGTGATCAGATTGACAAAGACCTGCCCCAACCTGACCTCGCCCGCTTTGACATAGTAGGGTGTTTTAGGCGCCGTCCAGTCCATCGTAACGCCCGCCTCGGCGAGACGCGTCTCAGTCAAATCCACAGCCGAGTTGATCACGTTGCCCAGCTCGATCCGCCCCATTGGCTCGCTTTCATTGCGCGCAAAGGCCCTGAGATTCTTGATGATCCGCGCCGCTCGTGCGCTGAGAGCAGAAATGCGCTTGAGGTTGTCCTCGGCCACATCGCGCTTACCCTGCGCCAAAAAGCGCACACCGTTTTCAGCGAACTGCCCAATCGCCATGAGCGGCTGGTTCAGCTCATGACTGATCCCCGCACTCATCTGCCCCAAGGCACTCAGCTTGCCCGCTTGCACAAGGTCAGCCTGCGCGCGGCGCAACTCGCCTGTACGGGCCTCAACCCGCGCTTCAAGCTGACGGTTGGCCGAAAGAAGCGTGCGCCGCCGCTCTGTAACCAAAAACAGGATCGCTCCAAAAGCCACCAAGACCGCCGCCACGACCAAGGCCTGCAACCCAGCAAGCCGCTCCGCAGGCGCGACATCCACAAGCGCCTCGGCCCGCATCGCCATCACGGGCATCTCTTTTGTAAGATGCAGCGCGCGGCGCGGAATATACGGCCCAAGAGCCAGCTCCCATATTTCCTCGCCGCCCTGCAAGCTCTGAACAATCCGGCCCTCAGCACCGTCCTGTAGCACCAGTCCCGCATCTTCGGCCCGCACTTCAGCAAAAACAAGTTCGGAGCGGTTTGCCATAAAGACACGCCCATCAACGTTGGTGAAAAAGACAGCAGGCGAGCTTGAGCGCCAGCCGTATTCCAGCTCATCAATATCCACGACCACAAGCAACATCGCCCGCACACGCCCGTCACGGCCAAAATCAGGCGCCGCATAGAAATAGGCCCGCCGCGCGCCAGCTTGGCCCTGCACAATCCCGTGCCCTGTGCCAAGCGCGCCCTGCGCGGCACGCGCGCGCCAGGGCCCCTCAAGCGCCTCAGCTCCCAGAGTTTCTCCAGCCTGAGCCAGCAACACTCCTTCGCGGCTCACGTAAGCGAGCGCCAACGCCCCTGTCTTATCCGCAGCGCTGCGCAAGAAATCCTCCGCAGCCTCGCGTCTCAGGGCCTCTCCCGCGCCCGCGCCTGTCAAGGCTTCAAGACTGGGATGATCGGCCATCATGACTGCAAGCTCTTGATAGCGCTGGAGACGCGTCGCAAAGCGATCACCCGCCAAAGCAAGGTCTGCTTGCCCGCGCGCTTTAAGCTGCTCCATAGCCTGTGCCAGCCCGTAGCGATACACCCCGAAACTCACAGCCAGAACCAGCGCCAAAAATGCGCCCCATAGCCCCAACCTGATCAGAATACTTTGCCTCATGGGCCCTGCATAGCCTCTGCTCTGGCTCTTGCAAAGCCTCTAGCCGTCAGCGCCGGCCACCAACCTCAAAAGACAGCTTGGCCTTTCACTCTCTCGAAATATCACTGGGGTGCGGGGCTGACCCCCGCGGCATCACTCATGCGCAGGATCGTCCCGCTTAGAGAGGCAGCATCGTTGTGTGCTTGATCTCTTCCATCGACAAAAGCGCTGTGACATTGTGGATTTTCACTTCCGAAATCAGTGCCTGATAGAAGACATCATACGCGCGCGCATTGGGGACACGCACTTTCAGGATGTAGTCGATATCCCCTGCCAAGCGGTGTGCTTCCATCACTTCTGGCCGCTCGTGCAGTGCCCGCAAGAACGCATCCTGCCAATGCTTCTCATGTTCGCTCGTACGAATGAGAACAAAGAAACAAGCTTCAAGCCCAAGCGCCTCGGCATCCAGAAGCACGGTCTGCTGGCGGATCACACCGCTCTCTTTCATTTTGCGAATCCGGTTCCAGACAGGCGTCTTTGAGCTGCCCACTTGCGTGGCAATCTCATCCAAAGACTGCGCTCCGTCGCGTTGCAGCTCTGCCAGAATTTTCCGATCCAGCTCATCCAGACGAACAGACATTCCCGCTTCCTTCTCAAATCCAAACGCTCATCATGCTTGCTGCGCAAATTGAAACACATGTCCTTATTTGCAGCAGCTACTGGCGTCATATTGGAACAATTTCCTATATTCAAGCGGAACGTTAAGGATGAACGCCATGCAACATTACCCTGTTTTTCTCAACACACGCGCTGCACGCATTATACTTTCAGGTGGCGGCGAGGCGGCGTTGGCCAAGCTGCGTTTGCTTATGAAAACCGAAGCCAATTTGCATGTCTTTGCGCCAGACGCGGCACCCGAAATCATCGACTGGGCAAACGCAGGCGCACTCACACTTCATCGTCGGGCTCTCAAAGCGGAAGATGTCGCAGGCGCGGCGCTCGTTTATGCAGCCGATGAGGCCGAGGCCAGAGACAGCGAGACCGCAACTCTTGCCCACAGCGCCCGCGTCTTACTCAACATTGTCGATAATCTTGAAGGCAGTGACTTTATCACGCCCGCAATTGTAGATCGTGACCCCGTCACCATCGCCATTGGTACAGAAGGCGCGGCCCCCGTGCTCGCCCGCCAGATCAAAGCCGATCTTGAAGCGCGCCTGCCGTCCTCACTCGGTGCGCTGGCACGGATCGGCAAGGCCTTCCGCCACGCTGCCGACACCCTGCCGATGGGCCGGGCCCGTCGCGCCTTCTGGTCAGAGTATTACACCAAGACTGGTCCAGCCAGTATCTCCAAGGGCGAAGCGGCGACCAAAGCCGCGCTTGACACCCTGTTGGCGCAGCACCTCACCGAAGCGCCTGCCGAGGGCCATGTCGTATTTGCGGGCGCGGGCCCCGGAGACCCCGAGCTGCTCACACTCAAGGCCCGCCGCGCGCTGCATGAAGCGGATGTGGTGATCTATGATCGCCTTGTTTCTCCCGCTATTCTGGAGCTTGCGCGCCGTGAGGCGCTTATGCTCTCGGCAGGCAAAGAGGGCTTTGGCGCTGCCATGTCACAAGCTGATATCAATGCGCTCATTGTCAAACACGCAAGCGCGGGCGTGCAGGTTCTGCGCCTCAAGGGCGGGGATCCTGCTGTCTTTGCGCGTTTGGATGAAGAGATTGAGGCCTGCGAAGCGCATGACATTGCCTTCAGCATTATCCCAGGAATCACAGCAGCGTCGGCCTCGGCTGCGGCCTTGGGCCAAAGCCTCACCAAACGGGGCCGCAACACCGAGGCCCGCCTTGTGACAGGGCATGACATGCAGGGATATGCCGATCAGGACTGGAAGAGCCTCGCGCGCGCAGGCGAAGTCGCTGCCATCTATATGGGCAAGCGCGCCGCGCGGTTCATTCAAGGCCGCCTGCTGATGCATGGCGCTGCGGCAAACACGCCCGTCAGCCTTGTGGAGAACGCGAGCCTGCCCAACCAACGCATCGTTGCCACCACACTCGGCCAATTGCCAAACGCTTTGGCAGAGGCCGCGCTCACAGGCCCTGCGCTTACGCTTCTGGGCCTTGCCCCAAGAGACGCAGTGGCCCCCACTCTCAAACAGGAGGTCGCACAATGACGCCGAGCCTGATCACTGCCAATGCGCTCCTTGAGGGCGATGTCATTTACCTCACGGCCCAAGGCAGCTGGGCAAGAACAATGGCTGATGCCGAAGTCTTCACCGACGAGGCCGTGGCCGAGGAGCGCCTCTTCTCCGTCAATCCTTCCGAGGCTGTCGGCGCTTATCTTATGCCCGTGAGCCTTGCGGACGGCTCGCCCGCTCCCTTGCATTTTCGCGAGGCATTTCGTGCCACAGGCCCCTCCAACCGCTTTCACGGCAAACAAACCGAGGCTTTTTGAAATGTATCAATATGCAGACTTTGACAGAGCCTTTATCGCCGCGCGCAACGCGCAGTTTCGTGCTCAGGTCGCGCGGCGCATTTCTGGCGAACTTTCAGAAGATGAATTCAAGCCGCTGCGCCTGATGAACGGCGTCTATTTGCAGCTGCACGCCTATATGCTGCGCGTGGCGATACCCTATGGAACGCTCAACAGCGCCCAAATGGGTGTGCTTGCGGATTTGGCCGAGACTTATGACAAAGGCTACGGCCACTTCACCACCCGTCAGAACATTCAATACAATTGGCCAAAGCTTGGCGACATTCCCGATATGCTAGATGATCTCGCGCGCGTCGGCCTGCACGCGATCCAGACCTCAGGCAACACCATCCGTAACGTGACCGCTGACCACTTCGCAGGTGCGGCTGCAGATGAGCTGGCCGACCCGCGCCCCATTGCCGAACTGATCCGCCAATGGAGCACCGACCACCCAGAGTTTCAGTTCTTGCCACGCAAATTCAAAGTCGCTGTAACAGGCAGCCCCAATGACCGCGCAGTGACCGCCGCGCATGACATAGGGCTGCGCATTGTTGCCCGTGACGGCGCACTTGGGTATCAGGTTTTGGTCGGCGGCGGCCTCGGTCGTACCCCCATGATTGGCAAAGTTATCAAGGACTTCTTACCCGAAGCTGATCTCTTGCCTTACCTTGAGGCTGTGGTCTCCGTGTGGAATACTCTCGGACGGCGCGACAACAAATATAAGGCGCGCATCAAGATCACAGTCCATGAGCACGGCGTTGCGGAAATATCCCGTCTTGTGGAGGAGCGTTTTGCGCTGATCCGCCCAACGTTTAGTGGCGTTGATCAGATCCTTCTGGCTGATATCCGCGCCCAATTTGCCCCGCCCGTTTTTCGCGCGGCGCCCCTCGTGGCCTATGACGCAGCTTACGTCGCTGACCCCGTGTTTCGCGCTTGGGCCGATACCAACCTTGCGCGCCATAAACGGGCAGATCATGCCATCGTGACAATCTCTCTGAAAGCCCACGGCGAGACGCCCGGCGATGCGACTGTCGCGCAAATGCGCCTTATGGCCGATCTTGCTGCGCGCTTTGGCTATGACGCCCTGCGCATCTCTCACGAGCAAAACGTGATCTTGCCTCATGTTGCGCGCGCCGACCTGCCGACGCTTCACGCCGCGCTGAAAGCGCAAGGTCTCGCAACGGCCAATATCGGCCTTCTAAGCGATATCATTGCTTGCCCCGGCATGGATTATTGCGCCCTCGCGACGGCGCGCTCCATCCCCGTTGCGCAAGACTTGGCACAGCACTTTGACGCGCTCAAGCTTGAGCACGACATCGGGCCACTGAAGCTAAAAATTTCGGGCTGCATCAACGCCTGTGGGCATCATCACGTGGGCCATATCGGTATCTTGGGCCTCGACCGAGCAGGCGTTGAAAGCTACCAAATCACACTTGGAGGCGATCACGGGACAGACCTTGCGCTTGGCGGGCGCACGGGGCCTGGCTTTAGCTATGGTGAGATCGTCCCTGCCATCGAACGCATCCTGCGCTGCTATCTGGCCTTGCGCGAAAGCCGCGAAGAAACCTTTCTTGAGGCGTTTCGCCGCCTTGGCCTAGCGCCGTTCAAAGCGGCCCTTTATGCGCCAGAAGCCCCCGCAAAGGAGCTGATCCATGCTGCAGAGTAACTTGGCCGCCAAAGCGGAACAACTCAACCTGCGCTTTGCACGCCTGCCTGCGGAATCGCTTCTCAAAGAAGTGTTTGCGCATGGCTTACTGGGGCGTGCAGCGCTTGTCTCTTCCTTTGGCGGCGAGGCGGCTGTGCTGTTGCATATGCTGTCCAAAATCGCGCCCGATGCCCCTATTCTCTTCATTGATACGGAGCTGCTCTTCCCTGAGACACTGGCCTATCAGGCCGAGCTTGCCACGCGCTTTCAGCTCAGCAATGTGCAGAGACTGCGTGCAGACACATCATTCACAGACCCCACACGCCGCTTGCACCGCTCTGACCCAGAGGCCTGCTGCGCATTGCGCAAAACCGCTCCCTTGCAGGCGGCACTTGCGCCCTATGCCGCTTGGGCCTCGGGGCGTAAACGCTTCCAGGGCGGGGCGCGCAGCACACTTGAGCTGTTTGAGGCCGAGCACGGCACAGGCCGCATCAAACTCAATCCGCTGGCGAACTGGTCGCCCAAACAGATCACCTCCTATTTTGAGGCCCATGATCTGCCACGCCACCCCTTGACAGCAAAAGGCTATGGCTCCCTCGGCTGCGCGCCCTGCACAAGCCCCGCCAAAGGCCGCGCAGGCCGTTGGCAAGACCGCGCAAAAACAGAATGCGGCATTCACCTGCCCGCCACGACGCCCAAAGGAGAAAACGCATGACCCTTATCCGCGACCATGGTTTTGCCCCCGAAGACTGGCCCCACGGTTTTACAGAGAATCCCCGCGAAATCGCAGGCGAGAACGGGGCTGGTCTTGATCTGCCCCCCGACGCCACGCTTGAGCAAATCGCGGGCCGCCTGCCCTCGTTGCGGCTCATCCGCATTGACTTCCCGAGCTTTGCCGACGGACGCGGCTTTACGCTTGCACGCCAGCTGCGCCTCATGGGGTATCGCGGGCGCCTGCGTGCCGCAGGCCACCTCATCGCCGATCAATACGCTATGGCGCGGCGGGCAGGCTTTGACGAAGTGGAAATCTCAGAGGCCGAAGCCAGGCGTCAGCCAGAGGAGAGCTGGCTCTTTCGTGCCGATTGGCAGGCGCATGACTACCAAGCCCGCCTACGGGGCTGATTTGCCCTTCACCTGACATAGATCAAAGCTTACTAGAGGATATCGGTTTAAATCGCCGATAAGAGACATAATGAACGAGATAAGCAGCATGACCGAGGCAAAACCGATCAAAACGCCCACCCTGCCCGATGCGCAGACTGTCACCCAAGTAAAGCACTACACAGATCGTCTGTTCAGCTTCCGCTGTACGCGGCCTGCAAGCTTGCGCTTTCGCTCGGGCGAATTTGTCATGATCGGCCTCATGGGCGCGCCTGACGAAAAAACAGGCAAGCAAAAACCGCTTTTGCGCGCTTACTCCATTGCCTCACCGAGCTGGGACGAAGAGCTTGAATTCTATTCCATCAAGGTTCAGGACGGCCCACTCACCTCGCGCCTTCAGCATATCAATGTCGGGGATGAAGTCATCCTGCGCCCTAAGCCTGTTGGTACGCTCGTGCATGATGCCCTCTTGCCTGGGAAGCGGATATGGTTCTTTGCCACAGGTACGGGTTTTGCGCCCTTTGCGAGCCTGTTGCGTGAGCCACAGACCTATACGGATTATGACGAAGTCATCATCACCCACACCTGTCGCGAAGCCGGCGAGCTGACGTATGGCGCCGAGATCATTGAAAGCCTCAAGACAGACGAGCTCCTCAACGAAGTCATAGGCGATGGCTTTTGGAAGAAGATCAAATATTACCCGACCACAACCCGCGAAGAGAGCCCAAAAATGGGCCGTATCACCGATTTGATGCGCTCAGGCGAGGCCTTTACAGATCTTGGCGTTGAGCCGATCTGTCCAAAGAACGACCGCGCAATGATTTGTGGCAATCTTGCCTTTAACATTGAGCTTAAAGAGATGCTCGAAGGCTACGGCCTTGAAGAAGGCGCGAACTCAGAGCCAAAAACCTATGTTGTCGAAAAAGCGTTCCTCGACTAACGCGCTTTAACACATAGCCCATAAAAAAGCCCCGCTCAACCTGAGCGGGGCTTTCTGCTTGTCACGCGGTGTTAGGCTTACATGCCCATCGCTTCTTTTACTTTTGTCAGGATTTCTTTCAGCGCGTCAGGGTTGTCCTGAGCAGCTTCCAGACCCTTCTTGAGAAGGCCCTTCTGCATCGCGCCAATCTTGTCTGAACCGTCGATCATCTCGGCGACTTTTTCAAAATTGAACCCTTCAGGTGTGAGCAATTCGCCCATCCCTGTCATGGCGTCTGTCGCCGCTTCGGTTGTGGCTTCAGCGGCCGCTTCCGTTGCTGCAGCTGCGTCACTGGCAGCATCAGTTGTCGCTTCGGCAGCTTCTGAAGCTACGTCAGTTGCGGCTTCCGTGGTCGCTTCTACCGCATCCGTTGCTGTCTCAGTGACGGCTGTTGCCGCATCACTGGCCGCCTCAGTCGTGGCCTCAACTGCGTCAGTCGCAGCTTCTGTTGTGGTTTCAACTGCGTCAGTCGCTGTCTCGGTCACAGCTGTTGCTGCGTCTGTTGTCGCTTCCACAGCCTCGGCTGCAGTTTCAGTGACAGCAGTTGCTGCATCTGTTGCCGCTTCGGTGGTGGCTTCAACTGCGTCTGTCGCGGCATCGGCTGTCGCCTCGGCAGCTTCAGTCACGGCTGTTGCCGCTTCAGTTGCTGTTTCTGTCGCCGCATCCACAGCGCCTTCAACGGCTTCAGCAACGCCTTCGGCGGCTTCAGTGACGGCTTCAACAGGGGCAACTTCTGTCACCGTCTCTGTCACGCTTTCAACGGCTTCTGTCACGCTCTGGCCCGAATACACAAAGTACCCAACGCCCAAAACAATAGCCGCAAGCACAATCCACAGTAAATTCTTCATAACTCTTTCCCCTTAGGTTCGGGCGCCCAGATTCTTCTGGGGCGCGCTCAATCTGCCAAATGGCGTAGGCCAACGGAAGCTGCAAGGGGGAAAGCCTCCAAAATCAGCTCAAATCAGCCGATTGCCGCTTGAATCCGCCTCATTCGCGCTCTACCCTGCCCGACGACTAGCTAGGTCAACAACACAAGGATCAAAACCATAGCCCGTAGACCTCATAACGCGCCTCCACAGCGCGACACTGGCCCCCGCGTCAATGACCGTATCACAAGCACTGAAATCCGTCTGATTGGCGCCGATGGCGAAAACGTAGGTGTTGTGACGCCTGCGCAAGCCATGATTATGGCCGAAGAGGCAGAACTCGACCTTGTCGAGATTTCGCCCAATGCAAACCCACCCGTTTGCAAAATAATGGATTTCGGCAAGTTCAAATACGAACAGCAGAAGCGCGAAGCCGAGGCCCGCAAAAAGCAGAAGATCATCGAGATCAAAGAGGTCAAGTTCCGCCCGAACACCGACACGCATGATTACGACGTCAAAATGCGCAACGTGGTCAAGTTTCTCAACAACGGTGACAAAGTCAAAGTCACGCTGCGCTTTCGCGGCCGTGAGATGGCGCACCAGAACTTGGGCCGCGAACTTCTGGAGCGTATCGCAGATGACGTGATCGCAGCAGAGCTCGGCAAGATCGAGAACTTCCCCAAGATGGAAGGCCGCCAAATGGTTATGCTGATCGGTCCAACCGCAAGCAAATGATCTCGCTCGCACGAATAGACACGCCCCGCCTAATCCGCGGGGCGTTTTGCGTTTGAAAGGAACCTCTCATGTGGGAAGAGCGCTACAAAACCCCTGACTACCTCTTTGGCACAGAGCCCGCCGACTTTCTAAAGGCTCACGAGGCCCTACTCACATCGGGCCAAACAGCGCTTAGCGTCGCAGACGGAGAAGGCCGCAATTCAGTCTTCCTCGCCGAGAAAGGTCTTTCTGTCACAGCTCTCGAATATGCCCCCTCTGCCATTGCCAAGGCAAAAGCGCTTGCCACCAAGCGCGGTGTTCAGGTCGATTTTTGTGAGGTGGATGTTCTGTCTCACGCGTTTGAAGAGACTTACGACATGGTCCTTGGTATTTTCATTCAATTCCTCGGCCCCGCCGAGCGGAGTCTGGTCTTTGAGCGGATGAAAGGTGCTGTCAAACCACAGGGCCTTATGATGCTGCACGGCTATACCCCCGAACAGATCACCTTTAAGACAGGCGGCCCGCCTCAAGCCGAAAACATGTATACGAAAGAGCTTCTCAAAGACGCCTTCTCAGATTGGGACATCCTCACCTGCCGCTCCTATGAGGCCGAAATCTCGGAGGGCACAGGCCACGCAGGTCGCTCCGCCTTGATCGACTTCATTGCCCGCAAACCAGACTGAACTTCCTTTAGACATTAAAGCGGCCAGCCCCTGCTCTAAGCCTGTGCACCCAAGCCAAAAAGCAAACGGCCCACGTTTTTCAACGCAGGCCGCTTACCCATGGGTCTCTTCAGGGATTACTCAGCAGGCACAGCCACGCCGCCGCCGCCAATCCGCTCAGGCAGAACGAAAGCGATAACAATAAAGGCCAGCCCCATCAGGATACCGATGATATCGCCTGACATGGCCGTTAGCCCGTCAAACTTTGAGCCAGGGACTGTACCGAGCGTGGTCTTTCCGCCCATGACATCGTCCAGCATGCCGCTGGCTTTCCACGCGGGATAAGTGACCATATAGGCCGCAGCCCCAAGCAAGCCGCCAGCGATAAAGAAGAGCGCGTCCTTGCGTCCCGAGGCCGCTGCACAAACGCCCGTACCTGGGCAGAAGCCAGAGGCCGCCCAGCCTGCGCCGAGCATAAGACCCCCTACAAACACACCGACATAGGCGGCTTTGACACTCATATGGCCCACATCCACAAGCCCGATCATCTGGCCGGCAAACATCAGAACAGAGCCTGTGCCGATCGCGAGCAGAATGGTTTTCATCAGGTTGAGGTTTGTCAGCGCCAGCATACGACCAATATAGGTCGGGTTGGTTGCGCCGATACGGTCAAGCACTGCGCCGAACGCTGCGCCAATCACAATTGCGAGTAAAATTTCCATCTCAGCTCTCCTTCCGATACATCATCAACGCCACGGGGACAGCCGCAGCAAAAGCACCCGCTGCAAAGAGATAGCCCGACACAGCCGTCTGCATCATCCCGCTCATCATATGGCCCGAGGTACAGCCACCAGCGAGGCGCGCGCCGTAAAGCACAATAAAACCGCCCAAAAAGGCCACAAGGTAGCGCTTCGTCTGGCTGTTTCCATAGGTGTTGCGCCATATTTCAGGCATCCCGCGCTCAGCAGCATCAAGCCCGCCACGCAGGCGTGTGGATATAAAAGCCCCAGCCATCATCGCCAGAACAAAGATAAACGAATAGTTCAGCGGGTTGGCGACAGATTTGGCATATTTGCCGCCCGATTTTGCCAGATAGGCGTTGGTTGAGGTATAACCCTCTTCCGTTTTGGTCACGAGTTCGCTGTTCACTACGTCGCCAATGATGCCATCCAAAATGACAAATTGCGTACTCACGCCAATCGGCTTCACAAGCAGCACAGCGAGGAAAAATACCCCCCCGAGCAGCACGCCGCCAATTTTCCAATCCAATGTCATGGTGTTTCCTCCTGTTACATTCCATCACTCGAATATCACAGCAAGCAAACGCACGACTTGATACATATCAAATTCCGCATGTGTGACCTGATTGTTTCCAATCTTGTTAAAATCACACAGTTTTTTCTGGGTGAGCGGGCAAAGATTGACGCCTGATCAGGCAAATGGCATAGTTTTTGGAAACAATTAGATGCCAGAATGCCAAAAAGGCGCGGCACAAAATAGGCGGGCAGCCCATGTTAGATATCTCCGGCAAAAGGTCGGGGTGCGTATAATGCGCATCACAGCCCTCACTTGCGTCAAGAACGAAGGCCCTTTCCTCTTGGAATGGATCGCCTTTAACCGCGTTATCGGCGTCACCGACTTTCTGTTTTATCACAATGATTGTACCGATGGTACAGACCGCCTGCTCGCCAAGCTGGAAGAGCACGGCATCGTTAATCATTTGCCCAACCCCGCAGAGGGGCGCAATTACCAGATGGAGGCACTCAAGAAGTCGCGCCGCCAGCCTGTGATCAAACAGGCCGATTGGGTCTGGGTGGCCGATGTGGATGAGTTTCTCAATATCCATGTCGGGGATCACACGATCCCCGCACTGATTGAAGCTTGCGGCGATCCGCAGGTGATTTCGCTCACTTTCCAGTTTTTTGGCAATGACGGCATTGAGGCCTACCAAGACACCCCAGTGATCGAGCAGTTCCTCCACAGCCACAACCCAGACATCTGGACCAACGAAATGGCAATTGAGGTCAAATCCCTTGTCCGGGCTGACTTTCCACTCAATTACTACGGCGCGCACCGCCCCTTCCACGACGAGGATGTCCCCAAGCGCAAACAGCCCAAATGGACAGACGGCTCGGGCCGCCCCGTGCCGATCCAGTTTATCAAGCGCGTCAACAAGCGCCGCATTCGCAAATTTCCCACCAAGGGCGCGCGCGACTTTGCCACGCTCAATCATTACGCCCTGCGCTCGCTTGACAGCTATCTCGTCAAAAATGATCGCGGCGATGTAAACCGTGAGTTTCGCGAGTTTGATGATACCTACTGGCGCGAGCGCAACGACAACGCCTATTTTGATGACAGCATCCTGCGCTATTCAGCGCCACTTAAAGCCGAGATGGACCGCCTCAAGGCGCTCGACGGGATCGCGGATCTGCATGAAGAATGCGTGACGCTGCACAAGGCCAAGCTCACGGAGCTGATGGCGCAAGACAGCTATCAGGCCATGCGCAAACAGCTTCAGACCTGCTCTCCCTACCCGCCGATCGAGGCAGAGTTGCGGGCCTTTATAGGGCTGTCCGCATGAGTGATAGCTTCAAAATCGTAAATCTTGGCCTGCCTAAGACAGGAACAACCACGCTCACACGCGCATTGCGCCGCGCCGCGATTGCCACGGCCGATTGGAAGATTCATCGCCGCCAGTCTGACGACGAAAGCCTGATCGGCCAGCACCTTGGGACAATACTCTATCAGGATTACTTCCAGAGCGGCGACCCCCTCGCCCGCCTTTCAAAGTTTCGCGCCTTTAACGAGCTCAGCCATGCGGGTCTCAAGCACTCTCTCTGGCCGCAAAGCGACTGGGCACTCTTGGAAGCGATTGAAAAGCATCACCCCGAGACGCGCTTTATGCTCAACACACGCAGTCCCGCACGCGCCGCCTCTTCTATCATGCGTTGGGGCAATATGGGCACGCTGCGCCTGCCCAACACCAATGTCCCTGGCCTGCCCAAAGGCTACGGCCATGAGGAAGCGCAGCTCGCCCGCTGGATCGCGGGTCATTACGCGTTCATTCGCCGCGTATTTGCGGGACACGACAGGTTTCTCGAATTTGACATCGCCGATGAGGCCGCGCCGCAAAAAATCGGCGCCTTTATCGGCACCAAGCTTCCGTGGTGGGGCCGCGCCAATGCACGCCCCGCAGCTGTTCCCGAAGCCACCCCTGACCTTCAGCCAGAACTGACAGAGACCTAATGCGCATTCATCTCCTCATAGGCCCCACAGCGGAAAGCTCAGACCGCTTCCGTACCATTCTCAAAAAGAAGAACGCGCTCTTGGCCAAGTCAGGTATTCTATGCCCTGATTGGAACCATATCCGCCTCTACATGGCCTGTGCCGACCCTGACGCCGTGGGAGTAATCCGCTTCAAGCGCGGCTTCTCAAGCCCCTTGGCACAAAAGGCTCTCTATGACGAGATCGCCCTTCAGCTCAAGCGCGCGAAGGAAGAGGACAGCCCCAAAATGCTGGTGCTCGCCAATGGCCAAATCGGCTCTATGCTCACATCAGATTCTGAACTTAAGCGCCTGAAAGCGCTTTTGAATACTGTCTCGGACGACATTCATATCACCGCTCACGTGGACGAGCAGGCGCGCATCCTCGCGCCGCTTTATGCCAACAAAGTCATGGAAGGCCGCCGCGCCAGCCTTGAGGCCGAAATGAGCCTCGCCAAAGGCAAGGACTGGTGGGGCAGCGCCCTCGCCCTGCGCGGAGAAAACGAGCCTTACTATGGCCTCTTTAACGACATTCAGCACCCCGCCCCATGGCTCGACTATGAGGGTATGGTGAAAACATGGGAAGATGTCTTTGGCAAAGACAGCGTCAGCCTGCGCCCCCTCGATCGCGCGGCGCTCCTTTCGGAAGATGCCCCCGCCGAGCTTAACGAAATTCTCGGCCTCACCGATGCGCTCGGCAAGGTCGACCCGAACAAACCCGAGGGATTACATTCTGCTGTATCCGTGACCCGCGTGCGCCAGTTCAACGAACTCGTCATCGCCTATATGAAGGCCAAAGAGTTCTTCACACCCCGCGATCTCTGGCGCACCCTCACAGGCGATCTACGCGAACCCGGCGCGCCCATCGCACCCGGAAGCCTTGGGGCGGTCTCAAAACACTTCGCGGCCAGCAACAAAAGCCTGATCAAGCGCTTCCCTGCCCTCGCCGAGGCGCTTGCACCTGATGCCAAGCTCAAGGACTGGGAGGAAGCCGACGGCACAAAAGGCTACCGCGCAAGCCAGTACCTTGCTGCCTTTGCCCACCGCATTCGCAACAACTCGACCCCCGTGGCAGAGCTTCTGGCCGAGGCCAACCAGATCAACGAAGAAGCCACACATTTTGATGATGTCGTGGCCGACGAACACATCGGCGGCGGCACAAAAGAGCAGAAACAGAAGGTGCTCGACAAGCTCAAGGTCAACCACCAGATCGTACTATCGACCCACATCCGCCCCCATAACGATATGGGCCGCGTCAATGAAGAAGAGCTCGCCGCCGCCTACTCTGAAGTGCCGATGCGCACTCTGCCCGAGGGCAACACAGGCAATGTCATTGTGGGGTGCATGAAAAACGAAGCGCCCTATATTGTCGAATGGGTCGCCTATCACCGCGCGATGGGCGTGGATAACTTCCTGATCTACACCAACGGCTGCGAAGACGGCACAACCGAACTGCTTGACCACTTACAAGAGATGGGCGTGCTTCAGCACCGCGACAACAACGACTGGAAGGGCAAATCGCCCCAGCAATACGCGCTGAACAACTCCCAAAGCGAGCCTGTGATCAAAAATGCAGAGTGGATTATCCATATTGATGTCGATGAATTCATCAATGTACGCACAGGCAACGGCACACTGGATGATCTTTTCAAAGCCACGGGCAATGCCACCAATATCGCGATGACATGGCGGCTGTTTGGCCATAACGGCGTGCACAAGCTCTCGGATGACTTTGTGATCGAGCAATTTGACACCTGCGCACCCAAGTATTGCCCCAAGCCGCACACCGTCTGGGGCTTCAAGTCCATGTTTCAAAATCTTGACGCCTATCGCAAGATTTCCTGCCACAGGCCCAATCAGGTTGTCGAAGAGAAGCGCGAGGCGCTCAAGTGGGTCAATGGCTCAGGCAAGGATGTGACCGAAGACTACATTAAAGGCGGCTGGAGAAGCTCCAAGAAAACAATTGGTTATGACCTTGTGCAGCTCAATCACTACGCGCTGCGCTCTGCCGAAAGCTTCCTCATAAAGCGCCAGCGCGGCCGCGCCCTGCACGTCGATCGCTCCATCGGGCTGAATTACTGGATTCGTATGGATTGGTCAGATTTCAAAGACATAACAATCAAGCGCAACGTACCCCGTGCACGCGCCGAATACGCGCGTCTGATGACTGATCCAAAGCTTAAAAAATTACATCAAGACGGCCTTAAATGGCACGAAAACAAAGTGCAGGAGCTGCACCAGATGCAAGAATTCCAAGACCTCTACGCCCAAGCCTTGAAAGTGAAACTGAGCGAAACCGAGCGGGTGGCCTACGCCCTCGCCCTTGATATGGAGAGCTGACAGATGGACGGTTCAGCAACACCCAATTCAGACTTCCCCGTGATGCATTCCCGCGGTGTCATGGTCCCACGTGACCCCGCCGTTATGACCCCCAAGTTGAGGCGCGCCCTGCGGCTCAACGGCTATGAGGCCAAAGAGGTCAACGCCGCGCTAAAATGTGTTGCCGATGGCGATACCGTGCTCGAACTTGGCGGTGGGATAGGTTTCGTCTCGACATTTCTCGCCAAAAAGCGCGCAGTGCAAGCCATTCATACCTATGAGGCCAACCCACATCTCATCGCCTTTCAGCATCAGATGCATGCGCTCAACGAAGTGACAACCGTCACAACTCACAACGCCCTTCTCGCTCCGCGCAAGGGCAAGCCACAGAGCTTTTATGTGCGCGAAAACTTTCTGGCTTCATCGCTCTCTCCTGAGGTGAGCAATATGCCTGTGAAGTCCGTTGAAGAGGTCGAAGTGCTCGGCCTCAATACTGTCTTTCGGGATGTGAAGCCTGATGTCTTTATCTGTGATATCGAAGGCGCCGAGGCCGAGCTGCTACCACACCTCAAATACGACGGCTTGCGCGCAGCAATCATCGAGCTGCATCCCCAGTGGATCGGCGCTGAAGGCGTGCGCGCGGTCTTTGACGCGATGCATGCAGCAGGGCTCAGCTATTTCCCGCGCTGGTCAGACCAGAAGGTTGTCTGCTTTCGCAAGGAGTGGCCGCTCAAGTGAAGGCTCTCGCGGTTCTGACCCTGCGCAATGAGGCGTCCTTTCTGTTAGAATGGTTGGCGCATCATAAAGCCGTGGGGTTTACAGATTTTCTTGTTTTATCAAACAATTGCGATGACGGCACAGACCGCATGCTTAACAGGCTTGAGGCGCTTGGCCTGCTGACCCATCTGCGCAATGATGGCCCCTATGACAAAGGGGGCATCCAGTTCACTGGCCTCAAGCTCGCCTCAAAGCACAAGCTCGCCCGCAACGCCGATTGGATTCTTGCACTTGATATCGACGAATTCGTCAATATCCACACTGGCGATCATACTTTGCCCGCACTCTTTGCCGCCCTGCCCGAGGCCAGCGCCATCACTCTTACATGGCGACTCTTTGGCAATGCCGATCAGGTCCATTATCAAGACACCCCTGTGACCCGCCATTTCACACGCGCCGCCCCTGTGGAGATGACATGGCCATGGCGCGCAGCGATGTTCAAGACACTCTACAAAAATGATGGAACCTACGGCAAAATCGGGGTGCACCGTCCACGCCAGCCCGACAAAAACAGGCTACCCGCCAGCCGCTGGTTTGATGGCGAGGGTCGCGAACTGGACGACCAGTTCAAAACGCGGCGGATTTTTTCCAATTATGGCCGCTCCAACTATGCCCTCGTTCAGCTCAATCATTACGCACTTGGCTCTATGGAAGCTTTCGTCGTGAAGGCCGACCGTGGCCGCGCCGTTCACTCCGACCAGATGCTTGATGTCGACTATTGGGTTGAGCGCAATTACAACACGGATGAAGACACAAGCATCCTTGCACTCACGACGGCCTTTGAAGCCGAGCTTGCGGCCCTTCACGCGGATGAAACCCTCTCAAAACTTCATAAAAAAGCGGTCGCATGGCGTCAAAAGCGGTTTTCCCAGCTGCTCGAACTTGAGCCATATCGCGCCCTCTTTGGCCGCCTCCTTCAGACGCCCCCCTCCCGTCCCGTGCCACAGGCTTTGGCCAATCTGATGATCCGTCACGCCTTTAAATCGCGCCAACCAGAGTAGACAGAGGCACGGCCAAATGTGACGCACCTGCGCCAAAGAGCTTTAAAATTGCACGTATCCTCCCCATTTCTGCCCTAATCCATCGGTAATTTCTTCCTCAAGCGCGGGACAAACCCGCGGAAAAGGTATTGAGAGATGCAGGATTTGGCAAAAACACTCGAAGGCTCGCTCGCCGAGATGTCCAAGCGCGACTGGCTGACCGCTCTGGCGGAGCTGTCTGAAGAGAACGGTCATTTCCAACCCTTGGGCAAAAAGCATTTTTCCTCCTATATCGCTGGGAGCGAGACGCTTCTTGTCACATTTGAAAGCTATGACGGCATCCAGCGTATCTCACCCAACGCACACCCACTTGGATGGGAGGTTGCCAAAGTGCTGGGATGGTCCTCGCTCTCGGTCATGTCAGATGGGCAATCATGGTTTCGCGACCGCGAGGTTTATGCCTATTTTGACGATCTCATCGATGACGGTTTCTTTGAAGAGTTCGACAATGTGGTCTTTTACGGCGCGGGCCCTTGTGGCTATGCCGCCGCCGCCTATTCCATCGCAGCGCCCGGTGCGCGCGTGCTCGCGCTGCAGCCCCAAGCAACCCTCGATCCGCGCGTCGCCGAATGGGACGAGCGCTTTATCCGTCAACGCCGCCTGGATTTCACTTCGCGCTATGGCTATGCGCCCGATATGATCGACGCCGCCCAAGAGGCCTTCGTCATCTATGACCCAGAAGAGCTCGAAGATGCGATGCATGCCGCCCTTTTCACGCGTCCCAATGTGCACAAGCTGCGCCTGCGCCATGCTGGCGGCGCGCTTCAGTTCTCACTGCGCAACATGAAAATCCTGTCCCGCCTGATCGCACTGGGCGGCACAGGCCGCCTGACGCCCGAAATCTTCGCCAAGCTCGCCCGCGCGCGCCGAGAAGACCGTCAATATCTGCGCAATCTGCTGCGTCACCTCGATGACAAAGGCCGCACCAAGCTTGCTCATGCGCTTTGCAAAAACGTCACAACGCGGATGGACGGAGTTCCTGCGTTTGAGCGTCGCTTAAAGGGTCTGGAGACCCGCCTTGCCGAGCTTGAAGGCGCCGACAGCTAGAGCCTGCGAAGCCAACCAAAACCTCTAGCCCTGACCGCCCAATGCGTGTAAACGCAGCGCCATGACACAGACGCTCACCATCACCCGCCCCGATGATTGGCACTTGCACCTGCGCGACGGCGCAATGCTCGCAGCCGTTTTACCCGAAACAACGCGCCATTTTGCCCGCGCCATCATCATGCCAAATCTCGTGCCACCCGTGGTCACAAAGGCAGATGCCGAGGCCTACAAGGCCCGCATTGAAGCGGCCATGCCCGAGGGCGCGCGCTTTGCCCCCCTGATGACGCTCTATCTCACGGAAGAGACAGACCCCGATGATCTCGCCGCCGCCCATGCTGCGGGCCTGATTTCTGCGGTCAAACTCTATCCCGCAGGCGCCACAACCAACTCCGCCTCAGGCGTGGCCGACTTCAGCAAAGTCCAAGCCGTGCTTGAGCGCATGGCCGAAATCGGCTGCCCCCTCTGCGTTCACGGCGAGGTCACAGACAGAGACATCGACATTTTTGATCGGGAAGCTGTCTTCATCGACCGCGTGCTCGACCCGATCCGCAAGTCCGTGCCTGATCTGCGTGTGATTATGGAACATATCACAACCAAGGACGGCGCCGAATACGTCAAATCAAACCCCGAACGCCTCGGCGCCACCATCACGGTTCAGCATCTCATGCTTGATCGAAACGATATGCTCGTCGGCGGCATGCGCCCGCATTACTACTGCTTGCCGATCCTCAAGCGTCGCGAGCACCGTGAAGCGCTTCTGGCTGCTGCCACATCAGGCGACACCCGGTTCTTTTTGGGAACAGACAGTGCCCCGCATCCGACACATGCCAAAGAAAGCGAATGCTGCTCAGCGGGCTGCTTCACAGCGCCCGTTGCGCTCGCCTGCCTTGCCCAAACATTCGAGGACGCAGGCGCCCTTGAGGCGCTCGAAGGCTTTGCATCCCTTCACGGCCCCGCCTTCTACGGGCTGCCTGTGAACAGCGAGACACTCACACTCACCCGCAGCGAGACGCCTGTGACTTTCCCGACAAGCATCGCCAATGGGGCCGACCCTGTCACGGTCTTCGCTCCTGGCCGCCCAATTTACTGGTCAGCCCCCTAACTCTTTTTCTTTCTCAAAATATCCCCGCCGGAGGCTCCTGCCCCCTCCCAAAGCGCAAAGGCCTGAACATGATCCCGACAAGCTACCCCACATCTGAAGAAATCGCCCGTCTCACAGCCCGCATGCTGCTCGAAATTGGCGCTGTCAACTTCAACACAGACGAGCCCTATACGCTCGCCTCGGGTCTGCCCTCGCCAAGCTATATTGACTGTCGCAAGCTGATCAGCTTCCCGCGCATCCGCAGCACATTGATGGATTTTCTGACCGTTACAGTGATGCGCAACGCTGGCTTTGAAGCCTTTGACAATATCGCAGGTGGCGAGACAGCGGGCATTCCTTTCGCCGCCCTCGTGGCCGAGCGCATGGCCCTGCCAATGACCTACGTCCGTAAAAAACCCAAAGGTTACGGCAAGAATGCCCGTATCGAAGGCGCCATGAGCGCCGGTGAGCGCGTTCTGCTTGTCGAAGATCTGACGACAGACGGCGGCTCAAAGCTCTCCTTTGTCGACGCGATCCGCGAAACAGGCGCAACCTGTGCCCACACAGCGGTGATCTTCTATTACGACATTTTCCCCGAGACCACCAAAACGCTTGGAGATCACGGCGTAGCCCTACATCACCTCTGCACATGGTGGGATGTTCTTAAAGAGGCCCGCGCCCAAGAGGCCTTCTCTGAAGATACGCTGGCCGAAGTCGAGCGTTTCCTCAAGGACCCGCGCAAATGGCAGGCCGAAAACAAGAAATAAGCCGCTATTTCTGTCTAAGCCTGCCAAACCAAAGAAAAACAAAATACTTTTCCACAGGCAGGCCGACAGCGGCCAAACAAGAATCACGGCGCGCTACAACATTTGGTAGTTTTCTCGCGCCGTGCTACACTATTGAGCAGTGACGTATCACAAACCGACTTACCCACAGGCTTATCCCAAGAGCTGTCCACAGAGATTTCCAGAATGCCTTTTGTGTGCCCATAGCCTACAAGTCATAGACACACCCATCTGAGAGGATTCGCATCGGCATGAACGAAATCGCAGCCTTCAACGCCACAGGTGCAGAAGTTTCCTCGCCTGAGTCCGTGCCGCACTCGATCGAAGCCGAGCAACAACTCCTTGGCGCGCTCTTAACCAACAATGATGTCTACGACAAAATTGCCAGCATCATCACGCCAAAGCATTTTTATGATCCCGTGCATGCACGGATCTTTGAAACAGCCGCCGCGCGGATCGCCAAAAACAATCTCGCCTCCCCCGTCACGCTCAAAGCCTTCTTTGAAGATGACGATGGCCTCAAAGAGCTTGGCGGCCCTGCCTATCTCGCGCGCCTCGCGGGTGCTGCGATCTCGGCCTTCGCCGTACGCGACTATGCCCAGCTGATCTATGATCTCGCAATCCGCCGTGATCTCATTGCCTTGGGGCAAGAAATCAGCGCCAAGGCGGCGCGGGTCGATGTTGCCTCCGAACCCAAAGAACAGATCGTCGAAGCCGAGCAACAGCTCTACAAGCTCGCAGAGCAAGGCCAGACAGAGAGCGGATTTCAAAGCTTTCTCAAGGCAGTAACTGACGCAGTTAATGTTGCTAACGCTGCCTATCAGCGCGAGGGCGGCCTCGCAGGCATCGCCACAGACCTGATGGACATGGACAAAATGCTCGGCGGTTTGCACAAGTCCGACTTGCTCATCCTCGCTGGCCGCCCCTCCATGGGCAAAACCTCGCTGGCCACCAACATCGCCTACAACGTCGCCAAAGCTTACAAGCGCGGCAAACTTCAGGACGGCTCCGAAGGCGCGCTAGATGGCGGCGTGGTCGGTTTCTTCTCGCTTGAAATGAGCGCCGAGCAGCTCGCGGGCCGTATTCTTGCCGAGGCGTCTGAAATTTCGAGCCACAAAATCCGCCAAGGCGACATGGACGAAACAGAGTTCCGCCGTTTTGTTGATGCGGCCAAAGAGCTTGAGGCCTGCCCCCTCTTTATTGACGACACCGCCGCGATCCCGATTGCGCAACTCGCTGCACGCGCGCGCCGCCTCAAACGCACCCACGGGCTTGACCTCCTGATCATCGACTACCTACAGCTTGTGCGTGGTACATCAGAGAACCGCGTTCAGGAAATTGGCGAGATTTCGATGGGCCTCAAAGCGATCGCCAAAGAACTCCAGATCCCTGTGATCGCCCTCTCCCAGCTTTCCCGTCAGGTCGAAAGCCGCGAAGACAAGCGCCCACAACTCTCAGATCTGCGCGAATCTGGTTCAATCGAACAAGACGCCGACGTTGTTATGTTCGTTTTCCGCGAAGAGTATTACGCCGAGCGTGAAAAACCCTCTGATCACGAACTCGACAAAATGGCCGAGTGGCAAGAGCGCATGTCGCGCCTGCATGGCAAGGCAGAAGTCATCATTGGCAAGCAGCGTCACGGCCCCATCGGCACGGTTGAGCTTAGCTTTGAGGCGCAGTTCACGCGCTTTGGCAATCTGGTTAAGCCATGGCAGCAAGGCGGCGGAGATCAGTTCTAAAAGAGCGAGTCACGCCTATCGTCCTCGATTACTTGCTGTTCTCTGGCGCCTCTTTGAGCGGGTCTGGGATGTGCGCGCGGCGCGTGGCCCAGCTCCTTGGCTTTTGTCGATCAGATCTGAGCCTTGCTCCCCCGTCGCCTTCAGACTGCACCTCTGGCTCTTCTGCTGAAAAGTGGATGACAACCCATAAGATGGCTCCTAAGCTTTTCAAAGGTTAACAAGTGGATGCAGTTATGATCACCCGCCGTTCTGCTTTCACAGGAGCCCTCGCCATGGCCGCCCTTATATCCCCAACCAAACAAAACTGTGCCACTCTGCAAAGCTGTCTCTAAAAGGACCAACATGAGCCACGACTTTCAAGATGAACTGACCAGCCGCCTGATCCGCTACTGCAAGATCGATAGCCAGTCTGACGCCGACAGCCAAAGCAGCCCAAGCACTGATATCCAGCTTGATATGCAGCACCTGCTAATGAGCGAGCTGAAAGAGATCGGCGCACAAGGGGTCACGCTCACCCCTTATGGGACGGTTCTGGCCACGCTGCCAAGCACCGCTGGCTCTGATGCCCCCACGCTCGCCCTTCTTGCCCATGTCGATACGGCACCACAGTTCAACGCGACAGGCGTCAAACCCGTGGTCCACAAAAGCTACAACGGCGGCGATATCTCCTTCCCCGACGCACCAGAGCTGACACTTTCCCCCGCCAATTCGTCCTATCTCGGCACAAAACAGGGCCATGATATCATCACCGCCTCAGGCACAACTCTTCTCGGCGCAGACGACAAAGCTGGCGTAGCCATCGTTATGACCGCCGCGCGCCACCTTCTTGCCAATCCCGAGATTAAACACGGCAAAATCCGCCTCGCCTTCACACCCGATGAGGAAATTGGCCGTGGCGTTCACCCTGATCTGCCCCGTGATCTGGCCGCTGATTTCGCCTATACTTTTGATGGCGGCGAAGTCGGCAATATCGAATACGAAAGCTTTTCGGCTGATGGCGCTAAAGTTCATGTTACAGGCGTCTCTATCCATCCAGGCACAGCCAAAGGCACGCTGGTCAACGCGCTGCATCTTGCCGCAAAAGTCCTTATGACCCTCCCACAAACAACGCTAACGCCAGACACATCCGACAACCGCGACGGCTTCATCATGGCCACAGATCTGGTAGGCAATGCTGCCGAGGCGACGCTGACGTTCATTCTGCGTGATTTTGAGCGCGATGGCCTCGCCGCCAAAGGCGCGCTTTTGCAAAGCGTGGTGGAGACTGTCCAGCTCACCGAGCCTCGCGCCACACTGACCTGCGAGATCACGCCGCAGTACCGCAATATGCGCTACTGGCTTGAAAAAGACATGACCCCAGTCACCCTAGCACAAGACGCCGCCCGTGCGATCGGCGTCACGCCCCGTTCCGCTCCCATCCGTGGCGGCACAGACGGCTCCCGCCTCACAGAGCTGGGCCTGCCCTGTCCCAATATTTTCACGGGCATGCAGGAGCTTCACGGTCCCTTGGAGTGGATCAGCGTGCAGGACATGGCCATAGCGACAGAAATGGCTCTCAAACTCGCCGAGCTGGCTGCCGCCCCATAGAAGGCCCCGCCCCAATGCCATTTTTCTTTCCAAAAATACCTCGGGGGTTGGGGTAAAGCCCCAATCCGACGACCGCCAAACAAGAGAAACGCCCTGTTTTCAAACACCACAATGGCATTTCCCCCTTGACCTCGCAGGCCCCTCTGCCGACAAGTCCCCATGGCAAGCGGAACCCTCACTGTCGATCTTGACGCATTGGTGCAAAACTGGCGCGCCCTTGGAGCCTTGGCGGGCACCGAGGCAGGCGCCGTCGTGAAAGCAGATGCCTACGGGCTTGGGGTCGGCCCCGTGTCGCGTGCTCTGGCCAAAGCAGGCGCTCGTAGCTTCTTTGTTGCGACAGCAGAAGAGGCCGCCACCCTACGCCGCGAGCTCGGCGATGGCCCAACAATCTATATTTTCTCAGGCCACATGGCAGGGGATACCGATATGATCGGTGACCTTTCGCTCGTGCCTCTCCTCAATTCGATAGACCAGCTCCAACGTCATCTCGAGGCCTTGCCAGGCACGCCCTTTGGAGTGCAGCTTGACACGGGCATGAACCGTCTCGGCATGGAGCCTGCCGAATGGGCCGCCCTGCGCGACCTCGCGCTGGCCCAAGGCCCATCGCTGATCATGTCACATCTCTCCTCGGCGGACGAGCCGCAGTCCGCTATGAATGCGCTCCAGCTGCGTGTTTTCAAAGATATGACAGATGGGCTTGATGTGCCCCGCTCGCTCGCAGCCACAGGCGGCACTCTTCTCGGCCCAGACTATCACTTTGATTTGGTGCGCCCAGGCGTTGGCCTCTACGGCGGCGCGCCCTACAAAGAAGGCCTCCCCGTCGCCTATCTCGAGCTGCCTGTCGTGCAGGTGCGCGATGTCGAGGCAGGCGAAAGTGTGGGCTACAACATGGGCTATGTCGCCCGCCAGCCCCGCCGTGTTGCAACGCTTTCTGCCGGCTATGCCGACGGCCTCATCCGCGCACTTTCAGGCAAAGCCAAGCTCTACTACGGCCAACGCGAATGCGCTCTTCTTGGCCGTGTCTCGATGGATCTGATCACAGTCGACATCACGCATCTGCCCGAAGTGCCCGCCTCTCTCACGCTGCTGGGCCGTCAGCAAGGCGTTGATACGCTGGCCACGGCCGCAGGCACGATCGGCTATGAGATTCTCACGTCCCTTGGCGCACGCTACACGCGCCGCTATTCTGGCGGATAAACGCGCATGAGCCTCCTTCTTTCCCCCCTCGCCGCCATCGGTGCAACCGTGCTTGCCGCCCTCGCCGCCATGGGCCGCGTGGCGCTCTTTGCCTTTGAAACGGTGACACACCTCTTCCGCCCGCCATTTTATGGTCGGGAGCTCTGGATCGCGCTTGTGCAGATCGGCTGGCTCTCGCTGCCCGTTGTCGGCCTCACGGCGCTCTTCACAGGCGGCGCGCTGGCCTTGCAGATTTACTCTGGCGGGGCGCGTTTCAATGCCGAAGAGGTTGTGCCCTCGATCGTTGCCATCGGGATGGTCCGCGAGCTTGGCCCCGTCCTCGGTGGCCTCATGGTCGCGGCGCGCGTGGCCAGTTCGATTGCGGCCGAAATCGGCACCATGAAAGTCACCGAACAGATCGATGCACTGACCACCCTGTCAACCCACCCGATGAAATACCTCACCCTGCCTCGCGTGCTCGCCGCCACTCTGGCTGTGCCCGTCCTCGTCGCCGTCGGCGATGCCATCGGCATCATGGGCGGTTATATCGTCGGCGTCACAAGGCTTGGCTTCAACGAAGCCGCCTATCTGAAGAACACCGTTGATTTTCTTGAACTTTGGGATGTCACCTCAGGCCTCATCAAAGGCGCGGCCTTCGGCTTTATCATCGCCACAATGGGCTGCTACTACGGCATGAACTCAGGCCGCGGCGCCCAAGGCGTCGGCCGCGCCACCAAAGCCGCTGTTGTGGCTGCCAGCGTGCTCATCCTCGCCGCCAACTATCTTCTCACAGAGGCGTTTTTCACATCATGATCACGCTTGAAAACGTCCACAAAGCCTTCGGATCAAAGCATGTCCTGCAAGGCGTCAACCTGACCATCGAAAAAGGCACCTCCATGGTGATCATCGGCGGCTCGGGCACAGGCAAATCTGTGATGCTCAAGTCCGTCCTTGGCCTTGTGACGCCCGACAGCGGACAGATCACAGTCGATGGCAATGATGTGCAAAAAGGCGACCGCGATGCCTTCCTCGCCCGCTTCGGGATGCTCTTTCAAGGCGGCGCACTTTTTGACAGCCTCCCCGTCTGGCAAAACGTCGCCTTCCGCCTGTTGCGCGGGGCTCTCAAGCGCCCCAAGCATGAGGCCCGCGAGATCGCCATCGAGAAGCTTCGTCGCGTCGGCCTCAAGCCTGAGACAGCCGATCTCTTCCCCTCCGAGCTCTCAGGCGGCATGCAAAAACGCGTTGGCCTCGCCCGCGCCATCGCCGCCGAACCCGAGATCATCTTTTTTGACGAGCCAACAACAGGCCTTGATCCGATCATGGCAGGCGTCATCAACGAGCTCATCCGCGAGATCGTCACCGAAATGGGCGCCACGGCCATGACCATCACCCACGACATGAGCTCTGTGCGCGCTATCGCTGACAACATTGCTATGCTCCACGACGGCGTGATCAAATGGACAGGCCCTGTGGCTCAACTCGACACATCAGGTGATCCCTATCTTGATCAATTCATCCACGGCCGCGCCGAAGGTCCGATCGAGGCCGTCCGCTAACCGCCTCCTTTCGCACATCCTCTTTCCTGAAATATCATGGGGGAGGATGAAAACCCGCAGGGTTTGCATCTGGGGCGCAGAGCGCTCGCCGCAGCGCAAAGCCCAAAGGAGCCGCTCATGCTGTTACGCCTTGCCAATCTTTCGCTGCTCGTGCTCTTCCCCGTCGCGTGGTTTGCCCCGCTGATGAAAGCAGGACTTTTGCCGCTCTTCAAGCTCAGCGAAATCTCGGTGATCTCGGGGCTTCAATCGCTCTGGGGCACAGATGTCATCCTCGCGCTGATCGTCACGTTTTTTGCCCTCGTCGCGCCCTATCTCAAGACAGTCGCGCTCGCACTCGTACAATTTGGCCTGCTTCGGCCCGTGGCCCTGCCCGCCCTCAACATTTTGGGCAAATTCGCCATGGCTGATATCTTCCTGATCGCGCTTTACATCACCCTCGCCAAAGGAATCGGCGTCGGACGACTTGAGACAGCTTGGGGACTTTATCTCTTCACAGCCTGCATTCTCGCCTCACTGATCATCGGGTTGCTCACGAAACAATCCCTCCAAAAGCCTATGATTGGTTCAAAAGACCCCGATAAATAGAACGAGAACAGTCTATTTCGCCCCAAATGAACCAAAGACCTTGTTTTCCCGCTTAATTTTCGGAAAACTGTAGGCAGTATTTCGCTTATACGAGTTTTCGAGTTCCGGGGGGGGATTCATGGTTACCTTCATGCATGGCCTACGCGTCATAGCTTATCTCTTGCATCGTTTGGCCTTTGTTACGGTCGTGTGCGCTGCCCTAGGGGCAGTCGTCTACACGGCGCTCTGTGCTTTCAATTTCATGCCATGGCTCGAAATCCCTCTCAGCCTCTCAGGACGCCCCATCGAAAGCGCTGGCCTTTGGGTTCAGTCGAGCCTCACAGGATTGGCCGTTTTGCTCGTGTTCTTCCTGCCCTCCAACAAGCGCATCCTCGCTCTGGAAAACTCGCACCGCTCCTTTCAGCTTGGCATGCATGATGTCGCCCGTGCCTATCATCACGCCCACGCAGCAGACCGTGCTGATGCCTTCAAGTTGAGTTCAGAGTTTGATTCTGTGCGCGAGCGCCTCGTTTATTTGCGCAACCATCCAGATCTTGGTTCGCTTGAGCCAGATGTGCTCGAAGCCGCCGCCCAGATGAGCCATATTTCAAAAGAACTGGCCAATATCTACTCTGATGATGCGCTCGCCCGTGCGCGCGACTTTCTACGTCAGCGTCAAACGGAAGTGGATAATTTCAACAGCCGCATCAACACTGCCAAACTGGTCGCCACCGAGCTGAAACACTGGTTACATGAGGTCGAACTCGAAGAAAGCGTCGCCGCCAGCCAGCTAGAGCGACTGCGTGACGAGCTGCATGAGGTGCTTCCTGAGCTGGGCAAAATCGCAATGGTCGAGGTTGAGGCAGAGCGCGACACCATCACACGCTTGCCTCGCGCTGCTGAGTAAACCCTTGCGGAGGCCTTAAGCCTCACGCGCTGTCACGGTTGACGGCGGCGCAGCGCTCGGACATACCCGAAAAATGGCCAAGAAACTCCAATACGTCTGTACTGCCTGCGCCGCCTCTAGCCCCAAATGGGCGGGTCAATGCGACGCTTGCGGCGCATGGAACTCAATTGTCGAAGAAAAGCCCTTGTCCGAAGGCTCAAGTTCCAAATCCATCGGATCAAAGCGCGGCGGACAGGTCGAACTGACCGATCTATCAACCAATGAAGCCCCCCCACCCCGCACCATCAGCGGCATGGACGAGCTTGACCGCGTACTGGGCGGTGGGCTTGTGCCCTCCTCCGCTATTCTTGTGGGCGGTGATCCCGGGATCGGGAAATCCACTGTGCTCTTGCAAGCGGCTGCACAATTCGCCTCACAGGGCCTCAAAACGATTTATATTTCTGGCGAGGAAGCCTCCGCCCAAGTGCGGATGCGGGCACAGCGCCTTGGCCTCAAGGACGCGCCCGTGAAGCTCGGAGCCGAGACAAACCTGCGCGACATCCTGACCACGCTTGAAGCCGAAAAACCCCAGCTCGCCATCATCGACTCGATTCAAACCATGTGGGTCGACACTGTTGATAGCGCCCCTGGCTCTGTCTCTCAGGTGCGCGCCGCCGCCCATGAGCTCACAAGCTTTGCCAAGCGCAAGGGCGTCTCCGTGATCCTTGTGGGGCATGTGACAAAAGACGGCCAGATCGCTGGCCCCCGCGTGGTCGAGCATATGGTCGATACCGTGCTCTATTTTGAGGGTGAGCGTGGCCACCAGTTCCGCATCCTGCGGGCGGTGAAAAACCGTTTCGGCCCTGCTGATGAGATCGGCGTATTTGAAATGACAGGGGCTGGGCTTCAAGAGGTTAAGAATCCCTCGGCGCTGTTTCTCTCGGAGCGTGGCGAGCCGTCACCCGGCTCGGTCGTCTTCTCAGGAATTGAGGGCACACGCCCCGTGCTTGTAGAGTTTCAGGCGCTTGTCGCGCCCTCGCCCCACAGCCAGCCGCGCCGTACCGTTGTCGGATGGGACAGCTCCCGCCTCGCCATGATCCTCGCCGTGCTAGAAGCGCGCGTCGGCATTCCCTTTGCTGGGCTGGATGTTTACCTCAATGTTGCAGGCGGTATCAAAGTCACAGAGCCTGCCGCCGACCTCGCTGTTGCTGCGGCTCTGCTCTCGGCGCGCGAAGATGCGGCGCTCCCCAAAGACACCGTGGTTTTTGGCGAAATCAGCCTCTCAGGCGCGTTGCGCTCCGTCTCGCAGACGGAAAATAGGTTGAAAGAAGCGCAAAAACTTGGTTTTTCCACTGCAATTATGCCAAAGGGTGATAAAGCGCCCTCAACGGCGGGCCTCACGGCCAAACGCTATGACGACCTAACTGCCTTTGTGGGCGATATTTTCGGCGCGGGTTAAAGCCACGCTGGGTAAGCAAAGAACGAAAAGAGAGTGATCATGGAAGGTTTTACTATCGTAGACGGCGTCGTGGCCTTGATCATTGTTGTCTCGGCCCTGCTCGCCTACTCGCGCGGGCTTGTGCGCGAAGGCCTTGCCATTGCAGGCTGGATACTCGCCGCGGTTCTCGCCTTTATCTTCGCCCCGCAGGTGCAGCCACTGGTAAAAGAAGTGCCTGTTGTCGGTGAACTCATTTCTGACAGCTGCGAGCTCTCGATGATCGCAGGCGCCGCCGCGATTTTCACTGTCGTGCTCGTCATAGCCGCGCTCTTTACGCCTTTGTTTTCCTCACTCATCCAGCGCTCAGCCCTTGGCGGGCTGGACCAAGGGCTTGGCTTTCTCTTCGGCGTGGCCCGTGGCATCCTGCTCATAGCAATCGCATTTTTCGTCTACGAAACTGTGGTCACAAGCCAAGACATCGCTGCAATTGACGACAGCCGTTCCGCGCGCGTTTTTGGCAAGATGACAGGCACCATTGAGGAGCGCGATCCAGAGCAGGCGCTTGGCTGGATCACGCTCCAATATGAAGAGCTTGTTTCAAGCTGCGGCGAATAAAACAGTCGAAGTCACGAAACTGTCGTATCCTTGGGTGACATAGGCGCACGCGCGCCTTATGTAGGGGGCAAATCTGACCTCAGGATTCGGAGCTGCTTGCCGTGCCTAACTCATCATCATCGCTGTCTTCTGCAAAACCGTTTTTCGCGCATCCCTTCGATGACGATAAACTCAAGGAAGAATGCGGGGTGTTCGGTGTAACCGGCGTGACCGACGCAGCAAACTTTGTGGCCCTCGGCCTTCATGCCCTTCAGCACCGTGGCCAAGAAGCTGGCGGGATCGTTTCATACCATCCTGATCACGACTTCAACTCCGTGCGCCGTTTTGGGTATGTGCGCGATAATTTCACCAAACAATCCCTGATGGAAACACTGCCCGGCTCGCTCTCAATCGGCCATGTGCGCTATTCCACAGCAGGTTCCAAAGCCGCTGCCATCCGCGATGTGCAGCCCTTCTTTGGCGAGTTTTCCATGGGTGGCGCCGCGATTGCGCACAACGGCAACATCACAAACGCCGACGCTCTGCGCCGTGAGCTGATCGAACGCGGCAGCATCTTCCAGTCAAGCTCAGACTCAGAGTGCATTATTCATCTCATGGCCCGCAGCTTGCAGCGCAACATCCCCGAGCGGATGGAAGACGCGCTGCGCCGCGTCGAAGGCGCATTTTCCATCGTCGCCATGACCCGCACCAAGCTCATCGGCGTACGCGATCCGCTCGGTGTTCGCCCACTCGTCCTTGGCCAAATCGGCGAGGGCTGGGTTCTCAGCTCAGAAACCTGTGCTCTTGATATCATTGGCGCAACCTATGTGCGTGAAATCGAACCAGGCGAAATGGTCGTCATCACAGGCGAAAAAGTCGAGAGCAGCTTCCCGTTCCGCCGGCAAAAGCCACGGTTCTGTATCTTTGAGCATGTTTACTTCTCACGCCCTGACAGCATCATTGGTGGCCGCTCGGTCTATGAAACGCGCCGCCAAATCGGTGTAGAGCTGGCCCGCGAAGCCCCCGTCGAGGCCGATCTTGTCTGCCCTGTCCCGGATTCTGGGACACCTGCGGCCATCGGCTTTTCTCAAGAGAGCGGCATTCCCTACGCGATGGGCATCATCCGCAATCAATACATGGGCCGGACCTTTATCGAACCTACGGAAAGCATCCGCAATATGGGTGTGCGCCTCAAGCTCAACGTCAACCGCGCGCTCATTCAGGGCAAACGCGTGATCCTTGTCGATGACAGCGTTGTGCGCGGGACGACCAGCCGAAAGATCAAGGAGATGATCCTCGATGCCGGCGCCGCCGAGGTCCACTTCCGCATCGCATCCCCCCCGACAGCATGGCCCTGTTTTTACGGCGTTGACACACCACAACGCGAAAAGCTTCTCGCCGCAACAATGTCCGAGGAAGAAATGCGCGAGCATCTCGCTGTGGACAGCCTCAAATTTATCTCTCTAGACGGGCTTTACCGCGCCGTTGGCGAGGCCGAAGGCCGCAACAAGAGTTGTCCACAATATTGCGACGCCTGCTTCTCTGGTGAGTACCCTGTCGTGCCTGCAGACATGGTCTCAAAAGGCTTTGAGATGAAGGCCGCTGAGTAAAAATATCACTAAGAACGCCACGAAAGTTACTGATATGACAGATAAAATCGCCCTTATTACCGGCGCGTCTCGCGGGCTTGGAGCAGCCCTTGCCGAAGCCCTTTGCGAAACTCATCATATCGTCGCTGTCGGGCGCACAACAGGCGCTCTGGAAGAACTTGATGACCGCATCAAGGCCAAGGGCGGGCAAGCAACACTTGCGCCCATGGACATCACCAACACCGAGGCCATGGCGCAGCTCTGCCGCTCGATTTATGACCGCTGGGGCAGCGTGGATATCTGGGCACATACTGCAGCCCACACCGCCCCCCTTTCACCAGCCGATCACATGGACATGAAGGGCTGGGAAAAATCAATCAGCATCAACCTCACAGCGGCTGGGTTGTTGATCGGGTATGTTTCCCCCCTGCTCACACCAGACAGCAACGCGCTCTTCTTTGAAGACACACACGGCGGAGAGAAGTTTTTTGGCGCCTATGGCACAACCAAAACCGCTCAAATCGCGCTCGCCCGCAGCTGGCAGGCCGAGACCGTCAAAACAGGCCCCAAGGTTCACATCCTGAAGCCCAAGCCGCTGGCAACGGCCCTGCGTGCCCGCTTCTTCCCGGGCGAAGACCGCGCCCCCCTTGCGCCGCCTGCCACTGAGGCCGCACGCCTCCTTGCCGAATTGCGCAGCTAACCCCACACTTTTTCTTTCTAGAAATATCCTTGGGGGAGTTGCGGGGGGATTGATCCCCCTCAACAAGTCGGATTGCCCGCAGCGCAATTCGAAGGCTTTAAAAACTGTCGCATAAACGACTCTATTGCAAACCCCGCGCCAACGCCGCCTTGCTCTGTACGCGCCCCTCCTTTATTCAAAGAAAAAACAGTCAGGCGGCCCTATGCGTATTCTTCTCACCAATGACGACGGCATCAATGCCCCCGGCCTGAAATCGCTCGAAAAAATAGCGTGGGATCTGGCTGGCGCGAAGGGCGAAGTCTGGGTTGTCGCCCCTGCATTTGAGCAGTCAGGCGTTGGCCATTGCATCAGTTATACGCATCCGATGATGGTGCAGAAGATGGGCAAGCAGCGCTACGCTGCCGAAGGCTCTCCTGCCGATTGCGTTCTCGCAGCGCTGCATGACATCCTGCCCGAGCGGCCCGACCTTGTGCTGTCTGGCGTCAACCGCGGCAACAACTCTGCCGAAAATGCGCTCTATTCAGGCACACTTGGCGGCGCAATGGAAGCCGCGCTACAAGGCCTGCCTGCCGTAGCCCTGTCACAATACCTTGGGCCAGAGAACGTTGACATCGACAATCCGTTTGAAGCCGCTGAGGTCCATGGCGCAGCGCTTCTGCGCAAAATCCTCACAGCCGCGCCCAAAACAGAACAGGACTACCGCCTGTTTTACAACGTCAATTTCCCGCCCGTTCCCGCTGCTGGGGTCAAGGGCAGCCGCGTCGCCGTTCAAGGATTCCGCCAAGGTGTCACGTTCGGTGTAGAGCCGCACTTGTCACCGTCTGGCCGCCGCTTCCTCTGGATCAAAGGCCACGACCAGCGCGTGCCCTCCACGCCTGGCTCGGATGCGGACGTCAATCTAGACGGCTATATCTCCATCACGCCCATGCGTGCCGATCTGACGGCTCATGACATGCTGAGCCAGTTTGAAAGCCTCAACACATGACCGATCCCGCGCTGGACCTTCAAGAACAGAAAATGCAGTTCATCTACGCGCTGCGCTCCAAAGGGGTGATTGATCAGCGCGTGCTTGCCGCTATGGAGCGGATGGATCGCGGCCACTTCGTGCGCGGCACGTTTGAAGAGCGCGCCTACGAGGACACGCCCCTGCCCATCGCTTGTGGCCAGACCATTTCCCAGCCTTCGGTTGTGGGCCTGATGACTCAGGCGCTTGAGGTCGGCCCGCGCGACAAGGTGCTCGAGGTCGGCACCGGCTCAGGCTATCAAGCCGCAATCCTCAGCCTCTTGGCCCGCCGCGTCTATACGATCGAGCGCCACAGACGCCTCGTGCGCGAAACCCAAGCGCTGTTCCAGCGCCTTGATCTGACCAATGTGACAGCCATGGCGGGCGACGGTAGCTTCGGGCTGCCGGATCAAGCCCCCTTTGATCGCATAATCGTGACGGCCGCTGCAGAAGACCCTCCCGGCCCACTCTTGGCTCAGCTCAAAATTGGCGGTATCATGATCGTACCCGTCGGGCAGTCTGATGCGGTGCAAAGCCTGATCAAAGTCACACGGAACGACGACGGGTTTGATTATGAAGAACTGCGCCCTGTGCGCTTTGTGCCCCTGCTGGAGGGGCTCGGAAAAGAAGCCTGAGGTCTTCGCCCCAAGGGGCAGGCCGTGCAAGTAACAAAAGCTCTGGACACAAAGAGCAGGTGTGAGGATATCGAGATGACCAAAGGGTTCGCAATCAAATTTCTGGCCGCAAGCACAGCGCTTGCCTTGCTCGCAGGCTGCGATCGCCCACTGGACTTCGATCTGCGCGGCAAGCTTGGTTCAGGCGCTGATACCTCAGACGCCGCGCGCAGCGCCACGGCCGAGCGCCCTCGCCCCGATGACCGCGGGATCATCTCCTACCCCAATTACCAAGTGGCTGTGGCCCAACGAGGCGACACGCTCGCCACCCTCGCCAACCGCATCGGCGCAGACCCTGTCGCACTCGCCCGCTACAATGGTATCCAAACAGGCGATACCCTGCGTCCCGGCGAAATCATCGCCCTGCCAAGCCGCGTCGCTGAGCCCTCGCCAGCCACAGGCGCACTCACCACGGGGCCTATCCAAGCCCCCACAGTCGATATCACAGAGCTGGCAGAAGGCGCGATAGAGCGTGCCGAGCCCGCAAACGTGAGCCCTGCCCCACAGCCCGTCGCCACGGCCCAGCAAGGGATCGAGCCGATCCGACACAAGGTCGTGCGCGGCGAAACCGCCTATACTGTGGCGCGCCTTTACAACACATCTGTTCGCTCGCTCGCAGACTGGAACGGCCTCGACAGCTCCTTCTCCATCCGCGAGGGCCAATTCCTCCTGATTCCGACACCGCTCGCAGAAAAGCCCGTACTGGCCAAGCCCGCAGACCAAAAACTGGCGGAGGTACCCAAGCCCGGCGTCGGCTCGCCCACGCCTGTGCCCCCAAGCGCAGTCACGCCTTTGCCCAAAGACGAACCCACTGTCGCCGCAGCCCCCGCGTCTGCGCCCACGCCCGACCTTGGCAAAACCCAGACCGCTGCCGTCAGCAATGGCAAGTTCGCCTACCCTGTGCGTGGTAAAATCATCCGTGAATACGCCAAAGGCAAAAATGACGGCATCGACATCGCCGCGCCTTCAGGCACACCCATCGGAGCCGCTGGCGCAGGCACCATCGCTGCAATCACTTCGGATGCAGACCAAGTGCCGATCATCGTGGTGAAGCACCCTGACAACCTTCTCACAGTCTATGCCAATGTCGGCAATATCACTGTGAAAAAAGGGGATAGCGTGAGCCGTGGCCAGAAGCTAGCCACCGTGCGTTCAGGCGAGTCGTCCTATCTACACTTTGAGGTGCGCAAAGGCTTTGAGAGCGTCGATCCGCTGCCTTATCTGCAGTAATATCAAATCTTGCTCCGCAAAATCCGCCCCGTTGAGGGGGACAGAAAAAAGGGTAGGCTTACGCCAGAGCCACGCCCTTACGCCCTGCCAGATCAGTAACGTATTGCCAAGCCACACGGCCTGAGCGCGCGCCGCGCGTGGCTTGCCACTCAATCGCTTCGGCGCGCAATTCGGCCTCGTCATAGGCAATCCCAAAGTGGGCACAATAGCCATGAATCATCGCAAGGTATTCGTCTTGCGTACAGGGATGAAACCCAAGCCAGAGACCAAACCGATCGCTCAGTGAGACTTTCTCTTCCACTGCCTCGCCCGGATTGATCGCGCTGGACCGTTCGTTTTCAATCATATCACGCGGCATCAGATGGCGACGGTTTGATGTCGCATAGAAAATCACATTCTCGGGACGACCCTCGATCCCACCATCCAAAACAGCCTTGAGTGACTTGTAGTGTTCATCATCATGGCTAAACGAAAGATCGTCGCAAAAGAGCACAAACCGTGCCTCGCTGCTGCGCAGCTGCCCCAAAAGCCGCGTCACGCTGGGCAGGTCTTCGCGCTGCAACTCGACAATCTTGAGCGGCAAACCTTCTGTCAAAATCTGCGCATGGATGGCCTTGACCAAAGAGCTTTTGCCCATTCCACGCGTGCCCCAAAGGAGAGCGTTGTTGGCGGGCAGGCCCTTGGCAAACTGACGCGTGTTTACAAGCAACGTGTTGCGCGAGCGCTCAACTCCGATCAGCAGCGAGAGATCAACACGGCTCACCTTGGGCACAGGCGCGAGGCGATCGGGCTCTACATGCCAAACGAAAGCGTCCGCCGCGTCAAAATCAGGCGCGGCTTCTGGCGACGGGCTCATCCGCTCAAGTGCGGCCGCTATGCGGGCAAGCTCATCGCTCATCAGCTTTTGTCTGCCTTGTCGTCCGCCTCTTCTTCTGCGGCCAAGTCTTCGTCAAACTCGCGCATCAGCGGGTCGTCAAACTCTTCCTCGTCGTCAAAATAGCCCTCTTCGCGCAGCTTGTCGTCGCGCTTTTTCTCAACACGGCCCACAAGCAGGATCGAGATTTCGTAAAGGCCATAGACCACGGTAAACAGAATAAGCTGGGTCACAACATCAGGCGGCGTCACCAGAGCGGCCAGCAGCAGAATACCCACCATCGCATATTTGCGCACAGCCCCAAGGCCCTCAGCACTCACAAGCCCCGCTTTGCCCATAAGTGTCAAAAGCACAGGCAGCTGGAAGCACATCCCAAAGGCAATGATGAATTTCAGTGTGATATCAAGGCTTTCGTTGACCTTACCAAAGAAGGTAATTTTCACACCTTCACTTGTTTCAGGTACAACAGCCGTCGCTTCCGGCAAATTTTCAACAGTGCGGGACAGCAAGTTGGCAAAAATCGAGCTCACATCGGCAAAGCCAAGAAAGAACTGCATCGCCAGCGGCGTCACAACAAACTGTGCAAAGGATGCACCAAGCATGAACATCAAAGGCGAAGCGATGATGAACGGAAGGAAGGCGCCCTGCTCGTTCTTGTACAAGCCAGGTGCCACAAAGCGCCACATCTGAAACGCGATCACAGGAAAGGCGAGCGCAAAGCCGAACACCATAGAAATACGAAACAGCGTGAAAAGGTATTCTTGCGGAGAAGTGTACTGCAGTGTTGGCGAGGGGTCGCCCAGATTGCGCAGCGTCTCTTCAATCGGAGTGAGCAAGAACTGCAGGATCGGCTCAGCCACCATAAAGGCCAGAACAATCCCAACAATAAATGCCAGAACGGAGCGGATGAGCCGCGTTCGCAGCTCGGCCAGATGCTCGATCAGCGGCGCGCTGGAGGCGTCCATTTCATCGGGCGTATCGGACTGGCTCATGCTTTATCTCCAGCAGGCTTCGCTTTGGCTTTGGCCTTTACAGCGGGCTTTTTTGCGGCCGTCTTCGCAGCAGACTTGGCCGCTGGTTTCGCTGCCGTCTTGGGAGCCGCTTTCGAGGCAGGTGTCTTGGCAGCAGCTGTTTTTGCAGCCGGCTTTTTAGCAGCAGCCGTCTTGGCTGCGGGCTTCTTTGCTGTCGTTGTCTTTTTGGGCGCCGCTTTCTGAGCAGGAGCCGCTTTAGCACTCTCAGCGGCTTGGCGCGCAGCATGAGCCTCGCGCACCTGCTTGGCTGTCTCGGCGGCTGAGGCGTTGGCCTCTTCAACCATGCGGTCCCGTTCGGCTTGGCGCTTGGCCGCAAGCTTGCCAGTCTCGCTCTCAGGGTCCCACTTAGCGGCATCTTTCACCGCATCCTTGATCCCGTCGAGGCCCATCTTCTTGGGGTCAGCAATATCGCGCAGGCTCTTGGCCGTGTCGCGCATACCGCTTTCGTCGGCAGCATTGTTCATCGCGGTGGAAAACTCACGCGCCATGCCCTTCATCTTACCGACGAACTCCCCCGCTTTGCGAAAGAGAACAGGCAAGTCTTTGGGTCCAACGACGATCAGTGCGACGATGCCAACGACCAGAAGCTCGGTCCAGCCAAGATCAAACATAAAGCGTTACGCCTTGTCTTTTTCTTCAGCAGGCGTGACGTCCTTGGCCTCTTCAGCCATTTGGTCTTCAAGCTCTTCTGTGCCGTCTTTGACGCCTTTTTTGAAGGCTGTAATGCCTTTGCCCACTTCGCCCATGAGCGAAGAAATCTTACCGCGCCCGAACAGCACGAGTACCACAACGGCGATGAGAAGTAGGCCCGGCAGGCCGATATTGTTGAGCATGTCTTTCTCCCTTGGTCGGCGCGCGCTTTGGCACGTCACCGTAACTTTGCTCACCTTATCTAAGCCCTGTGTGGCAAAGAGAAAAGACGCAATAGAGCTTCAAGGGCTGAAAAATGCCATCGTTAGCGCTGACACGCACCGCCATCGCGCTTGCGAGGGCCTAAAAAAGGGGCTAGCCATTGCCCCATGACACAAACAGCTTCACCCGTTAACGAACCAGAGAACCACGCCCGCGCAAAGCGCAACGTGTGGATTCTGGTCTTTGCCCAAGCATTGCTTGGATCGCAAATGCCAATGATTTTCACAATTGGCGGCCTCGCAGGGCAGATGCTGACAACGAATCTATGCTTTGCCACCCTGCCAATCTCGATGATCGTCCTTGGCTCGATGATTGCAGCCACGCCCCTGAGCTGGTTTATGCAGGCCTACGGACGGCGCGCGGGCTTCCTGCTCGGTGCGGCAGCCGGCGCCACGGGCGCGGCAATCTGTGCCTACGGCCTCTATAACGCCTCTTTTGCGATTTATCTTTTCGGTAGCCTGATCACAGGCATCTATATGTCTGCTCAAGGGTTTTACCGCTTTGCCGCCGCCGATACCGCATCAGACACGTTTCGCCCCAAAGCAATCTCCTATGTCATGGCGGGCGGCCTGCTCGCGGCGATCATCGGCCCGCAGCTTGGCAATTATTCTTCCATGGCCTTTGGCGCGATCCCCTTCATGGGAACCTATCTGACCGTGATGGCCCTCAATATCGTCGGGTCGATTCTGTTCTTGTTCCTTGATATTCCAAAGCCCCCCGTCCCGGCCCATGACGCGCCGCGCGGACGCTCTCGGCTGGACTTGCTCAAAACACCTGTGGTCGCGGTCGCGATCATCTCGGCCATGGTCTCCTACGCGTTGATGAACCTTGTCATGACCTCAACACCTCTGGCCGTCGTCGGCTGTGGTGTTGGCGGCGAAACAGAGATCCCCGCTTGGATTGAAGGCGTTGTGCCCGCAGGAACCATGCGTGATCAGTTCCAGTTTATCGCAGGCTATGTTGTCACAGCCCATGTTCTGGCGATGTATGTACCGAGCTTCTTCACTGGTCACCTGATCGCACGCCATGGCGCGGAAAAGATCGTGGCACTTGGCCTGCTGATCCTCGCAGGTGCTGGCGCTGTGGCGCTTATGGGCGTTGATCTGGAACATTTCTTTGTGGCGCTCATCCTCTTGGGCGTCGGCTGGAACTTCGGTTTCATTGGCGCAACCACCATGCTGGCAGGCAGCCACGCGCCTCACGAAAGAGGACGCGTCCAAGGCATGAACGATCTGATCGTTTTTGGCGGGGTGTTTATGGCATCGCTGGCCTCGGGCGGGCTGATGAACTGCTCTGGCACATCGGCGCAAGCAGGTTGGGTCTCAGTCAATCTGGCGATGGCACCATTCTTGATGCTGGCAGGCGGTGCGCTGATCTGGCTGGTGTTGCGGCCGAAAGATTAGGTCTCGAATTTTTGCTTCGCGAAAATTCGACCAATTGGGGGCTTCGCCCCCGAACACAGTTGTAAATGGGGGCTTTGCCCCCAGACGCAGTTGTAAATGGGGGCTTTGCCCCCAAACGCAGTTGTAAATGGGGGCTTTGCCCCCAAACCCCCAGGATATTTTCAGAAAGAAAAAGGCCTACCAGCGGTTTGTGAACGCAAGCCGTGCGAGGCGGAGTTGAGCGCGGAACGGGGCCAGCTCAAGCGTTCCGTTCAGCACGCGCTGTGGTTCGTTGAGGGCCAGTTTGAGCAGAGGCTCTGACTGCCAGCCGGCCAGAAGAGCGCGGCGCGCCAGCTTGGGCAGAGGCTGCTTGCGGGCGGTTTTGAGTTTTGCGAGCCCTTCAGAGGCGAGACCGACAATGGCGCCTTCCGAGGTCTCAGGCAGCGGGTGACGGTTTTGCCCAATCAGGGCTGGCACAGCCGTCAGCCACCCCGCCAGCGCCACAGCTTTGAGGCCTTCATCAAGCTTTGGCGTGGTTTCTGTCCCCGCCAGCCCAAGGGCTGCGCGCATCAAAGCGCCTGTGGTGTTACTCAGATGGGTCCAAAGCGCCGCCTCATCTGCGAAAGCATCCGGGTAGATATCCCACCGCCGCGCCTCGACAAGGCTTTGAAGCGCAAGCGCCTGCTCGGGCGTCAGGTATTCTGAGAGCGGCGTCACAACCTCGTGGCGGCGCACAGCCCCGCCTGCGGCGATCTCGCCCAAGGCGTCATGCCACCATTGCAGGCGCATCTCCGCAATCATCGCCTCAGCCGTCACCCATGGTGCGCGCGCCACTTCGACATTGAAGGCATAGAGCACCAAGAGCTTTTCGCGCAGACCAAGCGGCGCAGCCATCGCAGCACGGAAGCGTGCGGGATCACCCTTGTGAACAATGCTGGCGCAGGCGGCAATATGATCTGTCTCTTGCGTGCTCATGTGCTCTGCAACAGCTTCCAGTTGATCGCATCGAGAAGCGCATCAAAGCTCGCATCGACAATATTGGCCGAAACGCCCACCGTGCTCCAGCGCCGCCCCTCTGCGTCTTCACTGTCGATAATCACGCGCGTCACGGCCTCCGTACCGCCTTGGGTGATGCGCACCTTAAAGTCGACAAGCCGCATATCAGCGATCACTTCACCGTAACGGCCCAAGTCCTTCGCCAGCGCTTTGGCGAGCGCATTGACTGGCCCACGGTCAGAGCCTGTTTCATCCATGCTTTCGCTCACTGAAAGGCGCTTTTCGCCATCAACCTTGAGCACAACAACCGCCTCTGAAAGCGAGACTGTCTGGTTGTACTTGTTCTTGCGCCGCTCGATGCTCACGCGGTAGCGCTTCACTTCAAAGAACTCGGGCATTTGCCCCAGCGCGCGCCGCGCCAAAAGCTCAAAACTCGCCTGAGCGCTGTCATAGGTATAGCCCTCAGCTTCTCGCGCCTTGATCTGATCAAGGATCAGCCCCAGCGCTGGATCGTCTTTTTTGACTTTGATACCAGCATCTTCCAGACGCTTTCTCAAGTTGCTTTGGCCCGCCTGATTGGACATCGGAATGATGCGCGCGTTGCCTACACTCTCAGGCACAATGTGCTCATAGGTGCTCGGATCTTTCAAAATGGCGCTGGCATGCAGCCCCGCTTTATGGGCAAAAGCGCTCGCCCCGACATAGGCCGCTTGGCGCATCGGGACACGGTTCAGAATATCGTCAAGCTTACGGCTCACTGTGGTCAGCCTCGCCAGCGTCTCAAGGCTCACACCTGTCTCAAACTGGCTCGCATAAGGCTCCTTGAGCAAGAGCGTCGGAATGAGCGTGGTGAGGTTCGCATTGCCACAGCGCTCGCCGAGGCCGTTGAGTGTCCCCTGCACCTGCCGCGCACCCGCGTCGATCGCGGCCAAAGAGCAGGCCACCGCATTTTCTGTATCGTTGTGGGTGTGAATACCGATCCTGTCGCCCGCGATCCCCGCATCAATTACCGCCTTGGTGATCTGATAGACCTCATGGGGCAGCGTGCCGCCGTTGGTGTCACAAAGCACCCCCCAGCGTGCGCCAGCGTCATGTGCGGCCTTCAGGCAGGTGAGCGCATAGGCAGGATTGGCCTTATAGCCGTCAAAGAAGTGTTCGGCATCAAACAAGGCCTCACGGCCTTGGGCCACAACATAAGCAATAGAGGCACGGATGTTCTCGACATTCTCCTCAAGGCCAATGCCAAGAGCCGTCTCCACATGAAAGTCATGGGTCTTGCCCACAAGGCAAACATGCTTTGTGCCCGCGTTCATGACCTCAGCGAGCACATCGTCGTTCTCGGCAGAGCGCCCTGCCCGCTTGGTCATGCCAAAGGCGGTGAAGCGCGCCCGCGTCTTGGGCGCTTCGTTGAAGAAGTCACTGTCCGTCGGGTTTGCCCCGGGCCAGCCACCTTCAATATAATCCACCCCCAGCTCATCCAGCATCGCAGCTATGCGGTGCTTCTCGGGCGTGGAGAATTGCACGCCTTGGGTCTGCTGGCCGTCACGCAGCGTTGTGTCGTAGATGTAGAGGCGCTCAGTCATGAGGTGCTCCCGTCTGGGCGGCATGGGGTGTATGGCACTCTCATGTCAGCTCCTCCAGTTTGGACAGATCAAACCCAGCGCTTGGAACAAGCTCAACACCTTCTTTGCTCATCCGCACTTCAAGGCCAGCTTCAACGAAAGCAGCCTTCAAGCGATCGACATCAGAGAAGTCTTTGGTTTGCATAGCAGTTTGGCGTGCCTCAAAAAGCATGGCCTCATAGGCTGACATGTCCTGTCCCTTCGCCCAAGCGCCCATATCGTCGTTCAAAAGCCCAATCATCTCTGCAGACGCCTTGAGTGCGCCCACCTCTCCTGCTGTGGCCAGCCTGTGCAGCTCGGCAATTGCGCCAGCGGTATTTAGATCATCAGCCAACGAAGCCAGCAAAGCGTTAGATACATCGCCTGTTTCCACGCCCTGTATCATCCCGCGCCACTTGCGCAAAGTCGCCTCGGCCTCTTCCCGCTTCTTCTCCGTCCAGTCCATCGGCTTACGATAATGCGTGGAGAGAAACACAAACCTGATCACTTCCCCCGGAACACCCTGCGCAAGCAAGTCCCGCACGGTAAAGAAGTTCCCCAAGCTCTTGGACATCTTCTTGCCCTCGACCTGCAACATCTCGTTGTGCATCCAGACTTTCGCCATCTCGCTGGTGTCATTGGCACAGCAGCTCTGGGCAATCTCGTCTTCGTGGTGCGGAAACTGCAAGTCCAGCCCGCCGCCGTGGATATCAAACGTATCGCCGAGCAGTGCCTTGGCCATCGCGGAGCATTCAATATGCCAGCCTGGACGCCCACGGCCCCAAGGCGACTCCCACCCAGGTTGATCCTCGCTTGAAGGCTTCCACAGAACGAAGTCCATCGGGTCTTCCTTGTAAGGTGCCACTTCCACACGCGCCCCCGCGATCATATCGTCCACATCCCGCCCCGACAGAGCGCCATAGTTCTCATAAGAGCGCACCCGAAACAGCGCATGGCCCTCGGCGGCATAGGCATGGCCCTTTTCAATCAGCGCCTCGATCATCGCGATCATCTCGGCAATATACCCCGTCGCGCGGGGCATGGCATTTGGCTCCAGCGCGCCGACAGCGGCCATATCTTCAAGATACCAGCCAATCGTCTCTTCGGTGATCTCGCCAATCGTGCGGCCTGTATCTGCGGCCTTCGCGTTGATCTTGTCGTCCACATCCGTGAAATTGCGCACATAGGTCACGTGCTCGGCCCCATAGACATGGCGCAGAAGCCGATAAAGCATATCAAACACAATCACAGGACGCGCATTGCCGATATGGGCACGGTCATAGACTGTTGGCCCACAGACATACATGCGCACATCCTCCGCGCGGATCGGCTCAAAAGCCTCCTTCTTGCGCGACTTCGTGTTGTATAGCTTGATCTCGGTCATGGTCGGCCCTCATACGCGCAAATGCGCTCTTCTGGCGGGCTTAACAACTTACACAATGAGATGGAATAAGAAGAACGGCCCGCCTGATCTCTCAGCAGGTAATGATGCAACAAATAATGCAAATCTCTCTTCTCATGAGGAAAGCGATAGCCGATCAAAGCCCCCCTGCCAAGAAAAACCGCCACCCCGAGTTGACATTGCGCCTTGAAGCAAGGCCCATGGGCCCACTTGAGACTCACCCAAACTGCTGCGAGGCCCCCATGCGCTTGTCCAACACCATCACAACCATCACAGGCGGCGGCTCAGACGGCTGGGACCTCTTCATCAAAGCCCGCAAGATGATCTCTGAGGGCCATGATATCACCGAGCTGACCATTGGCGAGCATGACATCAAGACAGACACACGCATCCTTGAGGCGATGCACACCGCCGCATTGGGCGGTGCCACAGGCTATGCCATGGTTCCGGGCATTGATGATCTGCGCAACGCCGTGGCCACGCGGCTCGCTGCGCGCACAGGCGTCCCGACAACCCTCGACAATGTGCTGATCACAGCGGGCGGGCAAGCCGCGCTCTTCGCCGCCTTCCGTGCAGCTCTCGATGAAGGCGACACAGCGCTCTACATCAACCCCTATTATGCCACCTACCCAGGCACGATCCGCTCCGTCGGCGGTGTGCCAAAGGCGGTCACAGCCGAAGCAGACAACGGCTTCCTACCCACGTTCGAAGCGCTCGATGCTGCCGCCGCAGGTGCCAAAGCCCTGCTCATCAATTCGCCCAACAACCCCACAGGCGCAGTCTATGGGCGTGACACGCTTGAAGCCATCGCCGCCGTAGCCATTAAGCACGACCTCATCGTAATTTCCGACGAAGTCTATGACACGCAGGTCTGGGAGGGCGAGCATATCTCGATCCGCTCCCTTGAGGGCATGAACGAGCGCACCTTTGTGGTCGGTTCCATGTCCAAAAGCCACGCTATGACTGGCTCCCGTGTTGGTTGGCTCGTCGGGCCAGACGAGGCCATGAGCCATGTGCTCAACCTTTTGACAAATACAAACTACGGCGTCGCAGGCTTCACACAGCGTGCCGCTCTCTTCGCACTCGGCCTCGGCGAGGCCTTTGAAGACGAGATCGGCGCCCCCTTCCAACGCCGCCGCGCCCTTGCGCAAAAGGCGCTTGAGGGCCAGAATGCGATCCGCCTCTCCCAACCCTCGGGTGCGATGTATCTCATGCTCGATATTCGCGCGACGGGCCTTTCAGGCGATGACTTCGCAGACAAGCTTTTGATGGAGCGTCACATCGCAGTGATGCCAGGTGAAAGCTTTGGGGACGCCGCCGCAGGCCATGTACGTATCGCCATGACAATCCCCGATGCGCCCTTTGAAGCAGCGATCAAAGAGATCGCTGCGTTTGCGGCGAACCTCGCTTAAGACCCACGTTCCAAAAACGACAGAATGTCGCACTCAAGACAGAATCGCGCCTTCTAAAACCTCCTAATCAGAGCATAGTCTTTGAGAGGCGCGCCATGCAGGCTCCGTTTTGCACAATCACACTTGTTATCCGCACCATTGGTGCGGAGCGTGGTCGCGCGGCCCGTGGCGGTCCGTTCCGCGTTTGATTTCATCATCAAACACGTAACACCGCCCAAAAGGACCGCATTCATGACCGACCAAACACCCATCAAAACATCCGCACGTTCTGGAGGCCGCAATGCCCGTCGCGCGGCCCGCGCAGCACCCCTCGATGCCGCCACCCGCCCGATCCGCGCAGGCATGGAAGGCGGGCGCTACAAGCCCCTGACGGATGCCGATGTGCTCAAAATCCACGAGGCCGCTCTCGAAGCGCTCGAAACAATCGGCCTCTGCGATGCGCCGCCCTCTGGTGTCGAAATTCTGACAGGCGCAGGCGCAATCCTCGGCGACGACGGGCGCATCCGCTTCCCCCGCGCGCTGGTGGAAGACATGCTCGCCAAAGCCGCGACCTCCATCACACTCTTTGGCCGCGAGCCAGCCCATGACCTGCTGCTTGAGGGGGCCCGCGTCCACTACGGCACGGCAGGCGCTGCGGTGAATATGGTCGAACCTGACGGGCGCACTTACCGCCACAGCACCGTGCAAGATCTGCATGACGCGGCCCGTATCGCCCATGAACTCGACAATGTGCATTTCATCCAGCGTCCGATGGTATGCCGCGACATCACCGACAACCGTGAGATGGATCTGAACACCATCTACGCTTGCTGCGCTGGCTCGACAAAACACATCGGAACCTCCTTCACAGAGCCGTCCTTTGTCCCCGATGCACTAGAAATGCTGCACATGATCGCAGGCGGCGAAAGCAACTGGCGCGCGCGCCCCTTCCTGAGCAATTCGAACTGCTTCGTTGTCCCGCCCATGAAATTCGCAACCGAAGCCTGTGAGGTCATGGAAGCCTGCATCCGCGGCGGCATGCCCGTGCTTCTTCTGTCTGCGGGTATGGCGGGCGCGACAGCGCCAAGCACCATCGCTGGCGCGATTGTTCAAGCCACAGCCGAGTGCCTCGCTGGCATCGTCTACGTCAACGCCATCGCCCCCGGCCATCCAGCCATTTTCGGCACATGGCCCTTCGGTCTTGATCTGCGCACAGGCGCTATGACCGTCGGATCAGGCGAACAGGCGCTTTTGTCTGCAGGCTGCGCCCAGATGCACAAGTTCTACGGCCTCCCCGGCGGGGCTGCTGGCGGCGCCTCAGATAGCAAACTCCCTGATATGCAAGCCGGCTGGGAGCAAATGTGTTCCAACGTCATGACAGGTCTGGCAGGCTGCAATATGGTCTATGAGGCCGCAGGCATGCACGCCTCCCTCCTTGGCTTCTGCCACGAAAGCCTCATCCTCGCGGATGATCTTATCGGTCAAGCCCAGCGCTGCGTGCGCGGTATCGAGGTCGATGACGCCACTCTCGCCCTCGATCAAATGCGCGAAGTCTGTCTCGGTGGCCCGGGCCACTACCTCGGCACAGACGGCACGCTCTCGCGGATGCAAACTGACCATGTTTACCCTACTTTGGGCGACAGAACCTCACCCAAGGAATGGGTTGAAAAGGACAAACCTGATCTGGTTGAAAAAGCCACCGCGCGCAAACACGACATCCTCTCGCGTCGCGCGCCCTCGGCCTTTGACCCAGCCACAGACGCCGCAATCCGCGCCCGATTCAACATCCACTTAACCGTCTAACTCATTCTTTTTGAGATAAATATCCCAGTAGCTGTGAGGGACCAGTCCCCAGCAGCTACTGGGGTGCGATAAAGCGGCGGCGCAAACCTACTCGCCCAGCATCCACCTGCCCTCAGGCCAAAACGCGTGATAGGCGAAAGCAAACATCACATCATGCACAATATCCGCACCAGAGGGGTCGCGCACCCGCACCTGCCCCACATCCCGCCCCGCCGCCAGTGTGGTGCTGTCCAGAGCCGAGGCCTTGCCCCCCATCCACGAGATCACAACCCCAGCCTCGCGTAGCTCTCCAGCCTCCTCCAGTCGCGACATCGGCCAGGCCCGCGCTCCCACGCGCACCACCCGCATCAAGGGATGAATACCGTGAGGCGGGTTCTCCCCCGAATAGAGAAAGGGCCGCGCCGCGCTGTCATAGCCCACATAAGGGTTCTTGCCGTAGTGTCGACGAAAAGTCGGCGTTTTCATGACAAGGCCCTCAGGATTGCGCGCCGCAAAACTCTCCCAGCTTTCCATCCAGCTCGGCAAGCTGGCAAGCTCAACCCCCGTCATCTCGCCAACAATGCCAACGCCTGTCGCCTGCTGCCACCAGCTTTCGCTCTCACGATCATACATAACCATATCAGAAGCACGCAGCTTCCCCGTGACCCCAAGCGTGAGCACTTGCCCCCCAACGCGACGATCAAAGCTCACAGCCGAGTTACAGAGCGGGCAAAACGTCACCGCAACAGGCACGCCGCCCACCTCGTCATTTACAATTTCGTGCCACATGAGATAGCGCAGCGGATAGGCGCGCGCCTCGCCCTGCATCTCCAGCGCGATCACAGCCTCCCGCGCGCCAAGCCCGCTCTTCGCCGCAACAGGTTCAAACTCAGGATCAACGAGCGCAGGGATGCCGTCCCTGCCAGGTCCGCCAGACATAATCTCAACCCAGTTTTCAACGCTCGACACTGAAAAGTCGGTGTTGGGCCACTCGTGCTTCCAAAAGCTCGGGTCCGCCAAAGCAGCCACGCCCCAAAGCGAAAACAAGATACTGTAAAGAGATTTCATAGCAGCCTCCCGCATTTGCAAGAAGCTTGCGCGATGGGGCGGCTTTTGCCTAGCCGCCCCACGCAAAGGTGATCACCGCGTCATATCACTCGGTGACAGTTACGCTCTTCATATAATCAGGCGCACCCAGCACGGCGCCATTGCGCCCTTTGCCAAGCTTGATCTGATCCAGAACATCAAGCCCTTCAGTCACACGGCCCACAACAGTGTATTGCCCGTTGAGCGAAGGATACTCGGTAAACATGATGAAAAACTGGCTGTTGGCCGAGTTCGGATTGGCCGAACGGGCCATTCCGACAATACCACGTTCATAAGGAATATCGGAAAACTCCGCAGGCAGGTCTGGTCGGTCCGAGCCGCCCGTCCCCGCCATGGCCATATTGCCACCTTCCATCTTGCCCATCACGACATCGCCCGTCTGCGCCATGAAGCCCTCAATGACGCGGTGAAAAGCCACCCCGTCATATTGGCCTTCTGCGGCCAGCGCTGCAATCTGCTCGACATGCTTTGGAGCGACATCCTCAAGCAAATCGATCAGAATAACGCCGTTGGCCTCGCCCGCGACCTCAACTTTGAGACCCGTGGCAAAGGCAGGGCTGGCGGCCAAAAACGCGGCCGCCACACTCAGATACCCAAACTTACGCATCGGCAGCCACTTTCACCGAGATCATACGATCTGGGTTCATTGGTGGCTCGCCACGGGCGATCTTGTCGACATGCTCCATGCCGCTCGTGACTTGGCCGTAGACGGTGTATTGACCATTGAGGAAGTCATTGTCTTTGAAGTTAATGAAAAACTGGCTGTTGGCGGAGTTCGGGTTGGCCGAGCGCGCCGCGCCAATGCTGCCGCGTGCATGCGGGATGCGGCCAAATTCGGCTGGCAGGTCAGGCAAATCAGAGCCGCCCGTGCCAGCGCGGCCAGGGTTGTAATCAACTTCCATATTGGCGTGCTGCACATCACCTGTCTGGGCCATAAAGCCGTCAATCACACGGTGAAACGCAACATTGTCGTATTTTCCAGCGCGCGCGAGCTCTTTCATGCGCGCTGTATGCGCAGGAGCGATGTCTGGCATCAGTTCGATGACAACAGTGCCATCCTTGAGTTCGATCAAGATTGTGTTTTCGGGGTCTTTATAGTCGGCCATCGGGCGCTCCTGTCAAAATGATTGGCAGATACCTAAGCTTCAAAGCGCCGCTCGGCAAGCCCGCCCGCACCCAAAGGCGATGCCACGCTTGACGATCGCGCCCAATCGCGCGAAACCCCACTCCAAACACGCATAAGACAAAGCAAGGAGCACGGCATGGGCTGGATGACACTGGATGACTTGGACCTAAAGGGCAAACGCGTGCTCACCCGTGTCGACATCAATGTCCCTGTCCAGAACGGCATCGTCTCAGACGCAACCCGTATCGAGCGCATTGTGCCCACAGTCGAGGCGATCCTTGCCAAAGGCGGAACGCCCTTACTGGTGGCGCATTTTGGCCGCCCCAAAGGCAAATCCGTGCTCGATCTCAGCCTGCGTATTGTCCTGCCCGCACTCGAAAAAGCGCTTGGGCATACCGTGTCTTTTGTTGAGACGCTGGAGGCGGCCGAAAATCTTCCAGAAGAAGCCCGCGCCGCCGAAGTCATCCTGATCGAAAACATCCGCTTCCACGCAGGCGAAGAAGCCAATGACCCCGCCTTTGCGGCGCGCCTCGCGGGCCTGGCAGATGTCTATTGCAATGATGCTTTCTCCGCCGCCCACCGCGCCCATGCCTCGACAGAGGGTGTCGCGCGCCTGCTGCCATCTTGCGCAGGTCGTCTCATGCAAGCCGAGCTCACAGCCCTCGAAAGCGCACTCGCAAAGCCCAAGCGCCCCGTCGGGGCCGTCGTGGGCGGAGCCAAAGTCAGCACCAAGCTCGACCTTCTGTCCAACCTCGTCGAAAAACTTGATGTGCTGATCATTGGCGGTGGCATGGCAAATACCTTCCTCATGGCGGAAGGCGCTGACCTTGGCGCCTCGCTGGTGGAGGCCGACATGCTGCCCACCGCCCGCGAAATCATGGCCAAAGCCAAAACCACTGGTTGCCAAATCATTCTGCCACAAGACGGCGCTGTCGCGCGTGCTTTCAAAGCGGGTGCGCCCTTTGACACGCTCCCCCTTGGTTCGGACACAAAGCTTGAGAGCGACCAGATGGTGCTTGATGCAGGCTCAGCCTCTACAACGGCCATCCTCACTGCTTTTGAAAGCCTCAAAACGCTGATCTGGAACGGCCCTCTGGGCGCATTCGAAATTGCACCTTTTGACACAGCCACCATGGCCGCCGCCCAGAAAGCTGCCGCACTGACCCGCGCAGACGCGCTCGTCACAGTGGCTGGTGGCGGCGATACCGTCGCCGCTCTCAATGCCGCAGGCGTTGCTGATGATTTCAGCTATATCTCTACAGCAGGCGGGGCTTTTCTGGAATGGATGGAAGGCAAAACCCTCCCCGGCGTCGCCGCCCTCGGCGGTTAAACAGACCGTCCCCCCTTTTCTTGCCAGAAATATCCCAAGAAGGGGGGAGACTCGTCCCCCCCTTCGGTCGTCATTTCACAAAGTGAAACTGCGAAACACAATCACCCGCTCACGCCCTCACGCCCGCTGATCACCATCATACTCGCCGTGAGCCGCGCCACTTCCACAGCATCGCCCTCCTCAAGCCCATAGGCCACCGCCTCTGTGAAGCACACCGAACGCCCAGCCTTCACAACACGCCCGTGAAAGCGAAAGCGTTCTGCCTTGGCCACCCGCATGAGCGAGGTCTTCAGCTCGATCGTGAGCACCCCCGCCTCCTCAGGCATCACAGACAGCGCCGCAAACCCAGCCGCTGAATCAAGCACCGTTGTGATCGCCCCCGCGTGCATAAAACCGTGCTGCTGGGTGAAATCCGCGCCAAAAGGCATCTCAAAGACAACATCCCCCGCACCCACCGAGACAATCTCAACCCCAAGACTGCGCATCATCGCCTGGCGCGCAAAGCTCTCACGCACCCTCGCGTCATAGTCACCATAGGTCTGCATCCTGCACTCCTCCCAAATCAGCTGTGGCATTTAGGACTCGCAACCGCATGAAAGCCAACGTAAACCTCGCGTCATATCTTTGCATCTCCCCACCGCCTGTGCAAAAGTGAAGATGGCCCAAAAGAGGCCAAGCAAAAACAAGCGCAAATGCGCAACGAGGCAGACTATGACACCGCGCAAATCGCCCGCCTTCGGGCCGCTTATCTTCTTTGCTGTGGCCTTCAGCCTTACGCTATACTTTACCTTTGCCGCCATTCAAGGCGACTACGGCCTGTTCCGCCGCGCCGAAATCATGGCCGAGCAAAAGACCCTCGCTCGCGAGCTCGCCTCCCTTGAGGCCCGCGTCGCCCGCATGGAAAACCTGACAACCCGTCTGTCAGATGATTACCTCGATCTTGATCTGCTCTCAGAGCGCGCGCGCGACATCCTCGGTTATGTGCGCGCCGACGAAATCGTGATCCGCTAAGCCAGCGCTAATCCCCCCCAGCCAATTCAGCGCTGGACAGCCGCGCCTGCGCCCCTAAAGTCGACACTCGCCCAAAAACCGAGTGCTCATCCATGACATCCCCTCTCAGCCCGTCCCAAAACGCAACAGCGCCCACTGCATCTCTGCGTTTCATCGCCGTGGATGTCGAAACCGCCAATTCCCAGCACGGCAGCATCTGCCAAATCGGCTTGGCCTTGGCCGCTTCAGACGGCACGATCACAACAGAGGGCCTGTTGATCGACCCAGAGCAGCCTTTCAGCAGCTTCAACATCAACCTACACGGGATCGGACCAAAAACAGTACGTGGCGCCGCGACCTTCCCAGAAGCACTTGAGCGCCTGCGCCCCCTCCTTGAGCAAAGCATCCTGATCCAGCACAGCAGCTTTGACAAAAAAGCCTTCGATGCGGCCTGCGCCCGCTACGGTATCGCTCCACTGGCCTCGCAGTGGCTCGACAGCGTCCAGATCGCGCGCAAGGCTTGGCCCGAACTCAAAGGCAACGGCGGCCATGGCCTTGCCAGCCTCAAAAACTATCTTGGCTTGGTCTTTGAGCACCATGATGCAGAAGAAGACGCCCGCGCTGCCGCCGAAGTCACGCTCTTGGCCGAGACAGCCACAGGCTCAGCTTTCACGGAGTTGGCCGCGCCCCAGAAAAAAGCACCCCGCTTTGAAGCCTCGCTCGCCATTGCAGGCAATCCCGACGGTCCCTTTTATGGCGAAGTCGCCTGCTTCTCGGGCACTCTGGCCGTCTCGCGGGTGGAGGCCGCCAAGTCTGCCGCTGGGGTTGGCATCACAGTCAAAACCAGCCTGACCCAAAAAACCACATTGCTCATCGTCGGTGCACAGGCCTTGGAGACAGGCCAGCCACAAAGCACCAAGCACAAACGCGCCGAAGAGATGGCGCGCGCAGGGCATAGCATCAAGATCATCACAGAGCATGAATTTCTCGCCCTGATCCAAACCTGTTGAGGGCATACCACCGCCGGCGCCGCCTTGCTTGCGCCGCCTTATGAACCCTGCGTCAAAATAAATCTCGCCACGCAAGATAATTTCGTGTAATAAATGGTTTAACGCTAAACTATCTGTTTACGAAAGGGGCGCACGCCTATGGCCACCCGCAAAACAAAAGCTAAATCAAACACTTCGGCAGAAGATCTCAAAGCATATTACCGTGATATGCTTCTCATCCGCCGATTCGAGGAAAAGGCAGGCCAGCTCTATGGCATGGGCCTGATCGGCGGCTTCTGCCACCTCTACATCGGTCAAGAGGCCGTTGTGGTCGGGCTCGAAGCCTCTGCTAAAGAGGGCGACAAGCGCCTCACCTCTTACCGTGATCACGGCCATATGCTCGCCTGCGGCATGGATCCAAACGGCGTTATGGCCGAACTGACTGGACGCGAAGGCGGTTATTCCAAAGGTAAAGGCGGGTCCATGCACATGTTCTCCGCCGAGAAGCACTTCTACGGCGGCCACGGCATCGTTGCCGCGCAAGTGCCGCTCGGTGCGGGTCTTGCCTTCTCGGACCAGTACAAAGGCAATGACAATGTCACCTTTACTTACTTCGGTGATGGCGCAGCCAACCAAGGCCAAGTTTACGAAACATTCAACATGGCCGCACTCTGGAAGCTGCCCGTCGTGTTTGTGATCGAAAACAACCAGTACGCGATGGGCACATCCCAACAGCGCTCGACCTCCTCACCTGATATCCACACCCGCGGCATCGCCTTTGGCATCCCCGGTGAGGCGGTTGACGGCATGGACGTTCTGGCTGTGAAGGAAGCGGGCGAAAAAGCTGTCGCGCACTGCCGCGCTGGCAAAGGCCCCTATATTCTGGAGATGATGACCTACCGTTACCGTGGTCACTCCATGTCTGATCCCGCCAAGTATCGTACCCGCGAAGAAGTGCAGAAAATCCGCGAGAAATCTGACTGTATCGAACATGTCCGCGAGATGCTGATCACAGGCAAGCACGCGACTGAGGATGAGCTCAAAGAGATCGACAAAGAGATCAAGGCCGTGGTCAACGCCTCCGCCGAATTCGCCAAAGAAAGCCCCGAGCCCGACCTGAGCGAGCTTTGGACAGATATCTACGCTGACATTCCGCAAGAAGCCTGAGGGAGACACACACCATGGCAATCGAAATTCTCATGCCCGCCCTCTCGCCCACTATGGAAGAAGGCACATTGGCCAAATGGCTGGTGAAAGAAGGCGATACCGTCCAATCTGGCGATATCCTCGCTGAAATCGAAACCGACAAGGCCACGATGGAATTTGAAGCCGTCGATGAAGGCGTTATTGGCAAAATCCTGATTGCCGAAGGAACAGAAGGCGTCAAGGTCAACACTCCCATCGCGATCATTGGCGAAGAAGGTGAAGACATGAGCGCCGCGCCCGCCGCCGCTGCTCCAGCCGCCGAAACGTCAGCACCTGCCGCCGCTGCAGCCCCTGTCCCAGCCAAAGCCGCCGCGCCAGACGCCGCCCCTGTGGCCAACCTGACTCCTGACTGGCCCGAAGGCACCGAAGTCAAGCAGCAGACCGTTCGTGAAGCGCTGCGCGAAGGCATGTCCGAGGAGATGCGCCGCGACGAGACAGTGTTTCTCATGGGTGAGGAAGTCGCCGAATACCAAGGCGCTTACAAAATTTCCCAAGGCATGCTTGAAGAGTTCGGCTCTAAACGCGTCATCGACACCCCGATCACAGAGCATGGCTTTGCAGGGATCGGTGTCGGGGCAGCCTTTGGTGGCCTGCGCCCGATCGTAGAGTTCATGACGTTCAACTTCGCCATGCAAGCCATTGATCATATTATTAACTCTGCCGCCAAGACGCTCTATATGTCTGGCGGCCAGATGGGTGCGCCCATGGTTTTCCGTGGCCCCAATGGCGCGGCCGCCCGCGTTGGCGCGCAGCACTCACAGGACTACGCCGCATGGTACGCGCAGATCCCGGGCCTCAAGGTCGTCATGCCCTACTCGGCCTCTGACTATAAAGGCCTCATGAAGACGGCAATCCGTGATCCCAACCCAGTGATCTTCCTCGAAAACGAGATCCTCTATGGCAAGTCCTTTGATGTGCCCGTCATGGATGACTTCACAGTGCCATTTGGCAAAGCCCGTATCTGGCGCGAAGGTACAGACGTCACAATCGTCTCATTTGGCATCGGCATGACATATGCCTTGGAAGCCGCCGAGAAGCTCGCCGAAGACGGCATCTCTGCTGAAGTGATTGATCTGCGCACCCTGCGCCCGATTGATTATGACACAGTCATCGCCTCGGTGATGAAAACAAACCGCTGCGTCACCGTCGAAGAGGGCTGGCCCGTGGCCTCCATGGGCAACCACCTTGCCGCAACCATCATGACCCGCGCGTTCGACTACCTCGACGCGCCCGTGCTGAGCTGCACAGGCAAGGACGTCCCCATGCCATACGCCGCCAATCTTGAAAAACACGCACTTGTGACAACCGATGAGGTCGTCGCCACCGTCAAACAAGTCACCTACCGCTAAGGGAGCGCGATCATGCCAACAGAAATCCTCATGCCCGCCCTCTCGCCCACGATGGAAGAAGGCACGCTCGCCAAATGGCTAGTGAAAGAAGGCGATACCGTCTCCTCGGGCGATCTTCTCGCCGAAATCGAGACAGACAAAGCCACGATGGAGTTTGAAGCGGTCGACGAAGGCGTCATCGGCAAACTCATGGTCGCCGAAGGCACAGAGGCCGTAAAGGTCAACACGGTCATAGCCGTTCTGCTCGAAGACGGCGAAAGCGCCTCTGATATCGGCACAGCAGCGGCCCCCAAAGCCGCAGCAGCGCCCGTCGCGAGCGCCGCAGCACCTGCGCCACAAGCCGCAGCCGCCAGCGCGCCGGCCCCCGCCGCGCCACAAAAAGACGGCACCCGCATCTTCGCCTCGCCGCTCGCGCGCAGGATCGCCGCAGACAAAGGCCTTGATCTGGCCACTGTAACAGGCTCAGGCCCCAAAGGTCGGATCGTTAAAGCCGATGTGATGGACGCACAGCCAAGTGCCACACCTGCCCCACAAACATCCGCGCCCGCAGCTGCCACAGCCCCTGCCGCTATGCCCTCAAGTCCAAGCGCTGATATGGTTGCGCGCGCCTATGAAGGCCGCACCTATGAAGAAATCAGCCTCAACGGTATGCGCAAAACCATCGCCGCACGCCTCACCGAGGCCAAGCAGACCGTGCCGCACTTCTACCTGCGCCGCGATATCAAGCTTGACGCGCTCATGGCCTTCCGCGCCCAGCTCAACAAGCAGCTTGAAGGCCGTGGCGTGAAACTCTCGGTCAACGACTTTATCATCAAAGCCACCGCCCTAGCGTTGCAAGCCGTGCCCACAGCCAATGCCGTCTGGGCGGGCGACCGAGTGCTCCAGATGAAAGCCTCCGATGTGGCCGTGGCCGTCGCCATTGAAGGTGGCCTCTTTACGCCCGTCCTGCAGGACGCCGAAATGAAGTCTCTCTCGGCCCTTTCGACTGAAATGAAAGATCTCGCTGCCCGTGCCCGCGACCGCAAACTTGCGCCGCACGAATACCAGGGCGGCAGCTTCGCCATCTCCAATCTGGGGATGATGGGCATCGACAACTTTGACGCCATCGTCAATCCGCCCCATGCCGGCATTCTTGCGGTTGGCGCGGGTGTGAAAAAGCCCGTTGTGGGCGACGATGGCCAAGTCACTGTCGCGACAGTCATGTCCGTAACAATGTCCGTGGATCACCGCGTGATTGACGGAGCTCTTGGCGCCGAGCTGCTCAAACATATCGTCGACAATCTCGAAAATCCGATGGCCATGCTCGCCTAAGCGCAGCCCGCCACAAAGCTTAACAAACGCCGCGCATTTGGTTCTCATACCGTGCGCGGCGTTTACGTTTGGGGGGCAGGAAAAACCCTGTTTTGGCGGTGCACGCTTTGTGCACGGGTTGTGCACGCATATCACCCCCCTAGAATCAGCGGGCTTGGCCAAAAGTTAACACGGCCTCAGAACAGACCGAAGAAGCGCTCTGGAAGCTCAAACTGGAGCTCATAATCAGGCCGCTCAAAATGATAAAAACCCGTATCGCCTCGCGGCTCAAAGCTGTCGACCATCGCCTTACGATAGCGACGCATGTCAAACCCCTCCTGCATCGCATATGCCCCGAGCCGTTCAAATGTCTCGCGGTCCTCCCCGCGCGCATCCGCAAACCAATGCCCGCCAATCGCGGTCTCTTTCTTGGTCGCGCCTATCTCTTCAGTGATCGCGTTGCGACGGTCCATCGCGCGAGCGTATTCGGCAAAGTCGCAATACTTGAGGTGAACGAGATACAGCCCCTCTGGTGAGTTGATCTTCTCATATTGGGTAAAGTGTCCGCCCCGCGCGATCTTGACCCCTGCAGAGAGAATACAGGGCTTGGAGTAATGCGGTGCAAGCCTTACGTGAGAGCGTGGGCCAAGAACTTTGTTTTCAATCGGTTTTTCCTCAAGATCAATCCTGTGGATAACCTCAAGCCCAAGCGGTGTTATGACCTGCCGCTGCTTTTGCTTCATAAGCCAGTCAGGCAGTCGCCCAACCTCAGGATCAAGCACCACAAGCTCATCCACATCCCCCACGATCACATGGTCATGGTAGGCGTTCAGCCCCTGCACAATGTTATTGAGGAGGCGCCAGCGCTTCATATCGAAGTTCTTGTGGTGATGCCCTGGAATGCCAATGATATTGCACCCCTTGGCCATTTCGGCGACCTCAGGGGTGTGACCATGGTTGACGATATAGCAGTTTTCGCGCCCCAGCATCTCGCCGTAATAAGCCAACCATATCTTCAGATAAAAAAGGTCGTCCCGCAGCATAGTCACAGCTGCAATCTTATACTCGTTCCGCTCACTCATCACTCTGCTCGCTCTGTTTTCGGGCGTTTGACACAGATTAGCCGCTACGGCGCAAAATGAGAATCAATTTGTTGGGCGCGAGACATATTCTGCAAGCTTCGCCCCAACCAGCAGCCAAGGCGCGCCATGCATCACAAGGTCAAATATATCGATAGGCGCGCTAAGCTCTCCCGCAAACAGAAGCTTCAGCTTCTCCCAGATGTGGGGCTCGGGAAAGAACGGGGCTAGACCCAATGTGAGGGCCAGAAGAAGTGCGATTGGCCATGAAATATGTTTCAAAGCGTCTCGCATTTTTTTACCCTTACAAGGAAGAAAGTGGCGCGGTTGACGGGGCTCGAACCCGCGACCCCCGGCGTGACAGGCCGGTACTCTAACCAACTGAGCTACAACCGCGCATCAGCAACGGGGCATCCTAAATAGTGCAGTGTGGCGCGGTTGACGGGGCTCGAACCCGCGACCCCCGGCGTGACAGGCCGGTACTCTAACCAACTGAGCTACAACCGCTCACTGCACACTTCGGATGCTCCAAAGCGTGAGGGAGGTCATATGCGCACCCCCTCCCCGCGTCAAGCGCTCAAACCCCCTCTTTGCGCAAAAATTGTGCCTCACAGGTCACGGCCCGTGGCGTTTCACAATTTCGCCTTATTTTGGCCCGCTCTTGACCATAAATTTTTTTGAAATTTATTTTCAAATCACGCGAAAAGGAGGTTTTTATGCCCAAACCGCAAAAACCACTCCCAGTCCCCAAACAAACGCGCACACCCCCCATTCCCAACCGCCCCGTGATAACGGATTACGCGTCTCTTTGAGGTGACTTGGTCATGATCATGAGCTAGCTTGAAGTGATGAGAACCCCTGTTTCAAGCTTGCGCAATATCGGTCCCGCCATGGAGCTATCGTTGACTGAAGTTGGCATCTCCTCTGCCGAAGACCTTCAGGACATTGGCGCTGATGCCGCCTATTCGCGACTCTTGGAAGCGGGCGCCCGGCCGCATTTCATCGTTTATTATGTGCTGCACATGGCGCTGCAAGGGCGGCCATGGAACGACTGCAAAGGCAAAGAAAAACAAGACCTTCGCGTGCGTTTTGATGCTTTGAAAGCCACGAAACATGACAAGGGCCGCACTCAGCTTGAGGCGGCCCTTGATGCAATTGGTGTGATCAAGCCAAAGGCCTGACGTCTGGCGATTTAGCCTACGAGTTCAAGACCCGAGAAGAAGAACGCGATTTCTTCTGCTGCTGTTTCTGGCGCGTCTGAGCCGTGAACTGAGTTCTCACCGATTGAAAGAGCAAACTCTTTACGGATCGTGCCCTCGGCCGCGTCCGCAGGGTTTGTTGCGCCCATAACTTCACGGTTCTTCGCAATAGCGTCTTCACCTTCGAGAACCTGAACAACGATTGGCTCAGAAATCATAAATTCGCAAAGCTCCCCAAAGAACGGACGCTCTGAGTGAACACCGTAAAACTGCTGCGCTTGTGCAAGCGTCAATTGGATACGCTTTGAAGCAACGATGCGCAGGCCAGCGGCCTCGAACTTTGCTGCAATCTGACCTGTGAGGTTGCGCTTGGTTGCGTCTGGCTTGATGATTGAGAATGTGCGTTGAATGGCCATGTGTTTAAGGCTCCTATTGCTGTGCTACGTGTTAATTTGGCGCCCTGCTATCACGGGGCATCCGCTTTGAAAAGCGAATGTTAAACGCGCTCAAGCTGAGCAATCCAAAGCACAGCCAGAAGCCCAAGCCCAGAGCTCGCCGCCATAAGCCCAAGCAATACATAGGCCCCAAGCGGACCTCCCGCGAGCGCGCCGGTCAGCGCCGTTGCCCCTGCCCCTCCAAGAATAGTAATGGCACCTGACAGGCCCGAGGCACTGCCAGCCAACCGAGGATTGACCGACATCACCCCTGCGTTGGCAGCCGGTAAAGTCAGCCCGTTGCCAAGACCAACAAAAATTGCTCCAGCAAACATCACCCAGAAATTCATCGCACCAAGGGCCATAATACAAATGATAACCAGCGGGCCAAACGTCGCCGAAAGCCGTCCCCACAGCATGAGTCGAAGCATGGGAATACGGCCCGACAACCGCCCCGTCAGGAAATTTCCGAGCATGAAGCCTGCAGATATTGAGCCAATGCCAATGCCAAGCTGTGACGGCGTCAGACCAAAGAGGCCCTCCCCAACAAGAGCCGCCCCACCAAGAAAAGCGTAGAAGCCACCGACTGAGCCAATCAGACACAAGCAATAGGCCCAGAAAACCTTGCTTTTGAAAAGCTCTGGATAGGAACGGAACTGAGCAGTGAAACTGTCGGACGGAGTGAGATTCGTCTCGGCGAGATCGTGCCATGAAAGAGCAAACATGAGCGCACCCATGATCGCATAGGCGATGAAATTTGCCCGCCAGCCAAATGTTTCTCCGAGAAAGCCGCCCAACACAGGCCCCATCAACGGCGCAAGCGCCATTGCGGTTCCGATCATACCCAAGAGCCGAGCGGCTTCTTGCGGCGGCGCTATATCGCGCACAACTGCGCGGCTTAGGACCATGCCCGAAATGACAGCACCTTGTAGCATTCGAAGCGCGAGAAACAGCCAGACATTGCTTGCAAAATAACACCCCACAGACGCCACAGTAAAAATCGCCATTCCCGCAAGGATAACAGGCCTACGGCCATACATATCTGACAAAGGACCAATGATCAGCTGAAGCGCTGAAGATACGACCATATATCCTCCAACGGCCACGGAGATGACAGCGTAGCTCACCTCAAAACTGCTCGCCATCTGAGCGAGCGCCGGCAAAAACATATTGAGCGACAAGACCGAAATCGCCGTGAGGAGAATAAGAGTAATTAGCTTGGGTTGGCGCAGGCCCGTTTCGGAAATCATTATTTTGTTAACCTGTGTTCTAATGCACAAGCGTTACGCCCCTTTTGATCTTCCCACAAGCCTTGTGGTGATGACGTTTCAGCACTGGCAAGGTGCGCACGGCTCTGCTAAGCCGCAAAAATGCTCAAGCTAGAAAACATATCTTATTCAGTCGCAGGCCGAAACCTCATCGAGGATGCTTCGGTCTCTATCCCAACAGGTCACAAAGTTGGCCTTGTGGGGCGCAACGGCACAGGCAAGACAACGCTCTTTCGCGTAATCCGAGGCGAGTTGCCGCTGGATACTGGTTCTTTTAGTCTGCCCTCACGCGCCCGCATTGGCGGCGTGGCCCAAGAAGTGCCGGGCAATGAAGTGTCTTTGCTGAACACAGTCCTTGCAGCGGACGTTGAGCGCGCAACACTGCTGGCCGATACAAGCACCGACCCCGCGCGGATCGCCGAGGTGCAGACGCGCCTTGCTGACATCGATGCATGGAGCGCCGAAGCCCGCGCCTCAACGATTCTGCGAGGCCTTGGCTTTACGGCCGATGAAATGCACGAGCCTTGCTCAGCTTTCTCTGGTGGCTGGCGGATGCGCGTAGCGCTGGCTGCGGTGTTGTTTTCCGAGCCTGACCTGCTGTTACTGGATGAACCGACCAACTACCTTGACCTTGAGGGCGCGCTTTGGCTTGAGAGCTACTTGGCGAAATATCCTCATACCGTTCTAATTGTCAGCCACGATCGCGGCCTGCTCAATCGAGCCGTTGGCGCAATTCTGCACTTGGAAGACAAGAAGCTCACGCTCTATCAAGGCAACTACGACACATTTGCAGAGACGCGCGCAGCAAGGATCGCTGTGGCCGCCTCCGAAAACCGCAAGATCGAAGCTCGCAAAGCCCACCTCCAAAGCTTTGTTGACCGCTTCCGCGCGAAAGCCTCTAAAGCCGTTCAGGCGCAATCGCGTATCAAGGCCATTGCCAAGCTCAAACCGATTACAACACCTCAGGAAGCCGCGCTTAAGCGCTTCACCTTCCCCTCGCCTGAAGAGCTCTCTCCGCCAATCATCCGGGTAGAAGGCGGCGCCGTGGGCTATGATGGTAAGGCAATCCTCTCAAATCTCGACCTAAGGATTGACCAGGACGACCGCATCGCACTGCTGGGGCGCAACGGCGAAGGCAAATCAACGCTCTCAAAGCTCTTGTCTGGCCGACTTGAGCTCATGAAGGGGCAAATGGTCACCTCATCAAAGCTGCGCGTTGGCTTCTTCGCCCAGCATCAGGTCGATGAGCTCTTCATTGACGAAACTCCAATTGATCACATCCGCCGCCTGCGCCCAACCGAAACGCCTGCGCGCCTGCGCGCTCGCCTCGGCGGCTTCGGTATTGGTGCCGAGCAGGCCGAAACGCTTGTGGGCAAACTCTCAGGCGGACAAAAAGCACGGCTCTCCTTGATGCTGGCGACAATTGACGCGCCACATCTTCTCATCCTCGATGAACCGACAAACCACCTTGATATCGAAAGCCGCGAAGCCTTGGTTGAGGCACTCACGGCCTATACTGGCGCGGTTATTCTTGTCAGCCACGACATGCACCTGCTCAGCCTCGTGGCTGATCGCCTCTGGCTCGTAAAAGACGGTGCAGTGAAGCCCTATGAGGGCGATCTAGAGAGCTATCGTGCGCTTTTGCTGGGGGCTCCTGAGAAAAAATCAGACAAAAAGACAGAAACGCAAAAAGCTCCAAAGCCAAAGCGTGCGCCACGGTTGTCCGTGCTCGAGCTGCGCGCTGAAGTGCGCAAATGCGAAGAACGCGTTGAAAAGCTCGAACGCATGCGCGCGCGGATGGACGAGATGCTGGCCGATCCCACGCTCTACAGCGAGCGCAAGCATGCTGTGCCAGAGCTTCAGCGCAAAGATGGTGAACTTAAAGTTGCCCTCAAACGCGCCGAAGCGCTTTGGGAAGGCGCTATCGCCAAGCTAGAGGCAGCTGAGGCATGATTACATCAGCCTTTGTCATAACAGCCTTTGCAACGCTCTTCGTGATTATCGACCCGATCGCCCTGACGCCGATTTTTGCGACGATCACGCAAGGTATTCCCACAGTTGAACGCCGCCGGATCGCATTGCGGGCCTGCCTTGTTTCCTTTTTTATTCTTGCCGCCTTTTCCTTTTTTGGCGAAGCCTTGATGCATTTCATCGGGATATCCATGCCTGCCTTTCGCGTGGCAGGCGGCATCCTCTTATTCTTGACAGCGCTTGAAATGTTGTTTGAACGCCGCACCAAGCGGCGTGAAGATCAGGCGGGTGACGAGCCTGATCCGAGCCATGACCCGTCGGTTTTCCCTCTGGCAGTGCCTCTGTTGGCTGGACCTGGCGCGATTGCATCGGTGATCCTTTTGTCAGGGCAAGCACCTGGAATAGCAGGGACTTTTGCAGTCATCGGGATTGTTGCGGTCGTACTATTCGTGGTTTTCTTGTCTTTACAGGCCTCAGCACTGCTGGAACGCGCCTTGGGCAAAACAGGCATCAATGTAGCCACACGGCTTTTAGGCATGCTGTTGGCCGCGCTCGCTGTGCAGTTTGTTCTGGACGGTTTGCGCGCATTTGGCTTTGCAGGCGGCTGAGCGGTGGAGATTGGGACTGGCCTCCTCGTTCTGGCGCTGGTTCTTGCGGCTCTGCTGGTCTGGCGCCTTTGGCCAAGCCGCCGACGCCTGTCCCCTCTGGGCCAAGAAATGCTGCGCTGGGTCATGGTGCTTGCGATAGCTCTTGGTATCTACAGCTTCGGTGAAAACCTCGTTGAACCATTTCGGACGACCCAAACGGTTAACACATCACAAGGCGTGATAGAGCTGCCACGTGAAGCCGACGGGCATTACTATCTCACCGCAAAAATCAATGGTGCGCAGATCCGTTTTGTTGTCGACACAGGAGCTACGGGGATTGTGCTCAGCCAGAATGACGCAACACGAGTCGGGCTAGCCTCCGATCAATTGGCCTACATCCATTCTGCCAACACGGCCAATGGCGTTGTCCGTATCGCACCTGTGAAACTTGATGAATTTGACGTCAACGGAATCAAAGACCTGAACGTGCGTGCCTACGTGAACGAAGGGGAGCTGACAGGCTCTCTTCTCGGCATGAGCTATCTAAGACGCTATGAGAAGATCATTATCACTCGTGACATGCTGCGCCTTGAGCGCTAAGGCTGCGGCATGACAGACATCGAAAAATCTACCAGCAAGTCACACGGTCGCAAGACCCTGCGCCCTTCTCTCAAGCCCCGTGCCCTTATGGAGGACGAGCAGTTAGCCAATGCTTGGACCGCGCAAGTTATCACGCTGTTTCCTGATGCCTTTCCGGGAGTTCTCGGCCAAAGCCTGACAGGTAAAGCTCTTAAAGATGGGCTCTGGCAGCTAGATGCAATTGACTTGCGACCGTTCGGGATCGGCAAGCATCGCAATGTCGATGATACACCCGCAGGCGGCGGGGCTGGCATGGTCTTGCGCGCCGATGTCGTTAGCGCCGCCATCGAAATGGCAAAACAGCGCGCGCAGGCTCCGCTTCCTCTTATTTATCTTAGCCCACGCGGCAAACCCTTTACCCAAGCGATGGCTAAAAGCCTTGCGGCGGGCCAAGGGGTAACGCTGCTTTGCGGGCGCTTTGAAGGCGTTGATGAGAGGGTTTTGGAACACTACGGCGTCGTAGAAGTCTCGATGGGAGACTATGTTCTGACAGGCGGTGAAATTGCGGCGCAGGCGCTTTTGGATGCTTCAGTCAGACTTATCCCCGGCGTACTTGGCAACGCGGAAAGCGCCGAGGAAGAAAGCCACTCGAATGGCCTCCTTGAGCATCCGCAATATACCAAACCCGCAGAGTGGCAAGGCCGTGCAATTCCTGATGTATTGATGTCTGGTCATCATGGCGAAATTGCCAAGTGGCGCAAAAAGATGTCGGAAGCCCTGACCAAACTTCGCCGCCCTGATATGTGGCAGACCTTTTTGGGCAAAAACCCATCCGATAAGCCTTGATCTAAAGCCCTTTCGAGCCTAGAACGCCCAAGTTCGGAATCACTTTTGTGACTCTGGGCGGCTAGTGCTGTGCGCTTTCTTCGGCGCAATCCTCGGCACAAACATGATGACAAGCAATGTCGGACTGACTCCGGCGGGCGCAAACTGCGGACCCGACAGAAGACACGGAGCGACAGGACGCGAGAAAACTTCGTGGGAAAACCGCGAGCATAATTAGGAGATGGTCAATGGACCTTCTGAGAGAAATCGAAGCGGAGCAAATTGCTGCGCTCGGGAAAAAGATCCCCGACTTCAAAGCGGGCGACACAATTCGCGTCGGCTTCAAAGTGACTGAAGGTGTTCGCACCCGTGTTCAGAATTACGAAGGCGTATGCATCAGCCGTAAGAACGGCAAAGGCATCGACGGCTCCTTCACTGTGCGCAAAATCAGCTTTGGCGAAGGTGTTGAGCGGGTTTTCCCACTGCACTCCACAAACATCGACGAGATCACAGTTGTGCGTCGCGGTCGCGTTCGTCGCGCCAAGCTTTACTATCTTCGTGCACGTCGCGGCAAATCTGCCCGTATCGTTGAAGATACCAACTACAAGCCACGCGCTGAAGCGTAAGCGGGAGAGAGACCATGAAAAAAGATATCCACCCCGATTACCATTTCGTCGAAGTCAAAATGACAGACGGTACGATGCTCAAGATGCGCTCCACATGGGGCAAAGAAGGCGATACGCTTTCACTTGATATCGACCCGACAGTTCACCCAGCATGGACGGGCGGCAACTCGCGCCTTCTCGACGCTGGCGGACGCGTATCGAAGTTCAAAAAGAAATACGAAGGCCTTGGCTTCTAAGAAGCTTAGGTTCCGGAAAAGACAAACGCCGCTCCTCTCGGGGCGGCGTTTTGCTTTGTAACGCAAATTTTTAAGAAAATGTGGTGCGGGTGAAGGGACTCGAACCCCCACGCCATAGGCGCCAGAACCTAAATCTGGTGCGTCTACCAATTCCGCCACACCCGCAACAGAGCGGGATATAGCCAAGGCCGTCACACTTTGCGAGCACAAATTGCCTCCATCGTACGAAAAAAGCGCGACATTTACCGTTTGTTGCCTTATCTTGAGTAAAAATTGAGGCAGTAAAAAACATACGGGTGCAAAATGAAGCCCTTTTCAGCAGAAGACTCTGCGCAGACTCAGCCTGTATCTGAGCCGGCAGGCTTTGTATTAGGCAGTAATATCCTAACTTTAGACGGCGAATTGCCCGTCGAATTTCTCAACGTTGGGGACCGCATCATTACGAGGGATGCGGGCATGGTCGTCTTGCGTGATGTGAACGTGATTGAGGTTGAATGTCCAATGGTCTGGATCATGGGCGGTTCACTGGGGCATGATAAACCAGAAGACGACACGTACCTACTCGCATCACAAAAAGTCCTTGTTCGGGACTGGCGTGCCAAAGCACTTACACAACAAAAGCAAGCGCTTGTGCTGGCAGAAAGCCTCGTAGACGGCGAATTTATCCGCTTGGTCGGCCACCAAAGAATCACGATTTTCCAACTTGTTTTTGATGCTTCTCATATCGTGTATGTCGATGGGCTGGAGCTTGCTTGCGAACAAAATCAAACAAGCATTGAATTGGCGGCCTAGGAGCAGAGGCGCTTAAAGACTTTGGGCAATTCCTCCGCCAGATCCTCAGCAATCAGCCCCGGGCCAAAGCTAAGGGCGCATTCCACATGGAGCCAAGCACCCGTCTCAGCAGCGCTCATCGGGCTAAAACCACGCGCGAGGAGACCAGCAATAAAGCCTGCGAGCACATCTCCAGAGCCAGCCGTTGCAAGCCAAGGTGCAGCACGCTCACCGAGCGCCGAGTTAACACTACATCGCCCGTCTGGTGATGCGATCACGGTATCGGCGCCCTTATACAACACTACGCAGCCCGCACGCGCGGCCGCTTCGCGCGTGGCATCAACCTTGGAGTATGCAGGCCCATCTAGGGAGGGCGCATTCAGCTTTGCAGCCAAATCAGGAAACAAGCGAGCGAACTCACCACCATGGGGCGTGAGGATGCATGTCTCTGTCACCAAATCGAAAAGAGCTTCGGGCCTACCTTCATAGGCACTCAAAGCGTCCGCATCCAACACACATGCCCGCCCCGCCGCAACCGCTACGGGCACTAGCCCCCCTGCCCGCTCAATCCCAAGCCCTGGACCAAGGCAAAGTACATTAATCCGTTCATCCTCCAGAATCCCAGACAAATCCTCCTTGGAATCTACCCTTTTAAGCATGATCCCCGTGACCTAGCTCGCCACTTCCATTTGCGCAGAGCCAGGCACGCCCAAGGTCACCAACCCTGCTCCGATCCGAAGCGCAGCACGGCCGGAAAGCCGAGCTGCCCCCGTTCGACCAGCGCCTCCTGAGAGTACAAGTGTATGGCCGTGCGAATACTTGTGGCTTGAGCTTTGAGCAGTCGAATTCAAAACAGCCTTTCGACTTGCCCCGATACGAGCCTGACCGCTCAAATATGAAACTGATGTCTCTCTCCGGAAATCGGGCAAATACTGATCGATACCGATGCTTTTGACCGCGCAGGCGCGCAACACTCCAGCGAGAGGCAACAAAGCATGACCTTGCCGGAGCCTCTCGAATGTGACGGTCAGAGCAACACTGAGCGGCCCTTCAAAATCACTCCGACTTTCGCCAAGAAAGCGGCCACTATCCGAACAAAAACCGCTCGGAACATCTATCGCAACGTCAATTCCGGCTTTGTACATCTCCTTACAGAACAGCCAAGCATCTTCCGTAAGAGGACGAGACAGGCCTGTTCCGAAAACGGCATCAATCACCAGATCAAAATTGGCGGATAGATAGCCGCCTTCAAGGCTCTCATTTGACGTGATTGTCCCTAAGCACAGCCAACGCTCATAATTTACGCGAGCATCGGGCGACAGCTTGGCGGCGTCGCCGTAAAGAAACACCTCAACCTCCCACCCCCATTCCTTGAGCAATCGCGCCACAACAAACCCGTCGCCACCGTTGTTACCAGGGCCACATAAAACCACTGCTTTATGCCTGCTTGCCGCAAGCGTCGGCCATTCTTCAAATACCGCTTCGACGACACCGCGCCCTGCGCGCTCCATCAACTCAAGACCCGTCACTTGCCCAGCGTCTGTCGCTGTGTTTTCGGCGGTTCTCATTTGGGCTGCAGTTAGGAGTTCACTCATGGCACAGGCCCCCTGATTCACTTTTGATCTAAAAATAAGCATGCCGCCTAATTTTTAATCACATAATATTTCACACGGTGAGTCGCGTTATCTAAAGACCCTATTCGTTTGAGGCTCACTCTGAAAAGTGATCTGAAGCGCTTAAGTAATTTCAAAGGGGCGGAAGCGATGAAAAAGATCGAAGCCATTATCAAGCCGTTCAAGCTTGATGAAGTGAAAGAAGCATTGCAAGATGTTGGGGTTCAGGGGCTTTCAGTTATCGAAGTTAAAGGGTTCGGGCGCCAAAAAGGCCATACGGAACTTTATCGTGGTGCTGAATACGTCGTCGACTTCCTTCCAAAAGTAAAACTCGAGATCGTGGTCGATGATGACTTGGTTGACCAAGCCGTAGAAGCCATCGTTGACGCAGCCAAGACCGACAAAATCGGTGATGGTAAAATATTTGTATCTCCTGTTGAGCAAGCCATTCGTATCAGAACCGGTGAAACCGGCCCTGACGCGCTTTAATCTACTTTCTTACAGTAACGAAAAGGACCAAGAGAATGAGCACACAAGACGTTCTCAAGACGCTAAAGGACGAAAATATCGCTTATGTCGATATTAGATTCACCGACATTCGTGGCAAGCTCCAGCACGTAACCGTCGATGTTGATTTGGTTGATGAAGACTTCCTCGAGGAAGGCTTCATGTTTGACGGCTCGTCAATCGCTGGCTGGAAGTCCATTGAAAACTCGGACATGAAGCTGATCGTTGACACGGACAGCGCATATATTGATCCGTTCTACGCGGAAAAAACGCTTTGCGTTCACTGCTCAATCGTAGAGCCTGACACAGGCGAAGCCTACGAGCGTGACCCACGCGGTACAGCCCAAAAAGCTGAAGCTTATCTTAAAGAGTCAGGCATTGGCGATGTTGCTTACATGGGTCCAGAGGCTGAATTCTTCATTTTTGACGACGTTCGTTTTGAGAACAAAATCAATAAAGTATCTTACGAAGTAGATGCAGTAGATGCATCATGGAACACAGATACAGAGTATGAAATGGGTAACTCGGGCCACCGCCCTGGGCTCAAGGGCGGTTACTTCCCTGTAAACCCAATCGACGACGCTCAAGACCTTCGCTCAGAGATGCTTTCCACAATGAAAAGCCTCGGTATGAAGGTTGATAAGCATCACCACGAAGTTGCCTCATGCCAGCATGAGCTTGGCCTCATTTTTGGCACGGTGACCAAGCAAGCGGACGAGATCCAGAAGTACAAATACGTAATCCACAACGTTGCTCACGCCTATGGCAAGTCAGCTACGTTCATGCCGAAACCTATTTATGGTGACAACGGCACAGGCATGCATGTAAACATGTCGATCTGGAAAGATGGAAAGCCACTTTTTGCAGGCGACAAGTATGCCGATCTTAGCCAAGAAGCACTTTATTTCATCGGTGGTATTCTGAAGCACGCGAAGACGCTCAATGCCTTCACCAACCCATCGACCAACAGCTACAAGCGATTGATCCCTGGTTTTGAGGCCCCTGTTCTGCGCGCATATTCAGCGCGCAACCGTTCAGGTTGCGTTCGCATCCCATGGACAGAGTCACCAAAGGCCAAGCGCGTTGAAGCTCGCTTCCCAGATCCTTCTGCAAACCCATATCTTTGCTTTGCTGCCCTTCTTATGGCTGGCCTAGACGGGATTAAGAACAAGATCGATCCGGGCGAAGCTATGGACAAGAACCTGTATGATCTTCCAGCAGAAGAGCTCGCAGGTATCCCAACGGTTTGCGGCTCACTTCGTGAAGCTCTGGAGTGCCTTGAAGCGGATCATGCGTTCCTGCTCGCGGGCGACGTGTTCACAAAAGACCAGATTGAGGGCTATTTGGAACTCAAAATGGAAGAAGTCTTGCACTATGAGCACACGCCACACCCTGTAGAGTTTGGCATGTATTACAGCTGCTGAGATCAAGACTTGGCACTGCAGGCCTGCCCGAAAGGGCAGGCCTTTTTTGTTGGCGCATCCACGGCTTCCAGATATGCTTACCTCAAGCTTTTGGAGTATTGTTCATGCGTATGCTTTCTTTATCCGTCACCTTGGCTTTTGGCTTGTCCTCTGCTGCAGCGGCAGCTCCCTGTGGCAATACATCTTCGGGCTTCAATACCTGGAAAGCAGATTTTGCCAAGACAGCTCAAAAAGCGGGGGTAAAACAACGCGGACTTCAAGCTCTCGCGGCAACCACCTATTCTAGCGCGACAATCTCAGCGGATCGCAATCAGAAAAGCTTCAAATATAGTCTATCGAAGTTCATGCAGGTTCGTGGGGCCGACACAATCATTGCACAAGGGCGCAAACGAAAGGCCCAAAATTCAAACTTCTATACAAATTTAGAGCGTCGCTATGGCGTTCCAGCGGGTGTCATTATTGCTATCCACGGCATGGAAACCGCCTTTGGCGGATTTATGGGAGACACTAAAGTTGTGTCTGCGATTGTCACACTGACTTTTGATTGTCGCCGCTCTGAATTTTTTGAGCCTCATGCCATTGGCGCTCTAAAGCTTGTTGATCAAGGCTCAATTAGCCCAGAGACAAAGGGCGCCAAACACGGTGAGCTTGGCCACACTCAATTTCTCCCCGGTAATGCTATGAACTATGGGGTCGATGGAAATGGAGATGGCCGCGTCGATTTTTACAATCAAGCAGATGCACTGGCGTCGACAGCGAATTTTCTGCAGCAAAAAGGCTGGCAATCAGGCAAAGGCTATCAGGAAGGCGAGCCGAACTATCCAGTCCTCAAACAATGGAATGCGGCCACAGTATACCAGCAATCCCTCGCCATCATGGGCAAGCGGATTGACGGTTAAGTGTGCATTCAGCCAATACATAGGTATGAATGCCAAAGATTACGGCCCCTGTTAAGGGCAAGCGTCGTATGGTTTGGAGTTCTGAACGCATAAACTTAGCAGTCTCTGCAAATCTCTCATCCCGCCGTTCGTGAGCCGAACGAGGCTGATGCAGCGCAGGATCGGCATACCAAAGCGCGTTAAAGCGCCAAAGGGGCTGCTCAACACGAACACCGTCAAACAAACGCTGAACACGTCGGGCAATGTTTTCATCATAGGATGCCACTGGTTCATGAATATTGATCAAGGGTCGCATGAACTTTTCCGCGAGCAACCAACTTGCAGGAAAGCAGAGCGACGCCCCAGTCAGAACATGCTCAAGACCCTGTTTTTGCAAGATACAAAAATCTTCTTGTGTAAGCTGAGACAGAGTAAGCATCGGGTCGGACCGATCAAGCTCTACGAGGCGTTCGTCAGGGCAAAGGAGAGCATTACCCTGCAGTGAAAAACCCTCTTTAGCTATCAATGCAGTAACGACAGTCTCCAAAAGCTCTTCAGCCGCTAAGCGCGCGTCTTCTGACATGGCCAATACCAAGTCTCTGTCTTTCTCCACGATCCGCGCCTTTTCGGCGAGCTGCGCTGCATAGGTTTCATCCACACGCAGCCAGTCGCCTTGATCAAGCGGCGAAATACCAGGCATCGCTTTAGGCCTCAGTGGATCGTAGGGGATAACTTTGTTTAATATCATAGCCGCATTGAAAGCTTCTGACATGAATTTTCAAGTAGGCGCACACGTTTTCACGACTGAAAACGACAGGGGAAAGCCGCAAACAAGCTCGCAGAGCTTTCAGCATGTTCCCAAACTCATTCATAGGGAGGCGTCTGACATGAATGAGCACTACCGAGACATCCGAAAAATAGATCCGAGCAGAGGCGCATTTTTGGCCGATGGATCTCCCAATGATAAGAACCGTGTCGAGATTGGTCCGACGCAGTTGGCTTTCGCTGAATGGGAGGCCGCAGGGCTAATCCCGCCCAATCTTGAAGCTATGCGAAAGTATCGCTGGGAGCGCCTCACACAGGCAATCGTTCAAAGGGGGTATGCTGGAATTCTGCTATTTGACCCGCTGAACATCCGCTACGCAACAGATAGCACCAACATGCAGCTTTGGAATACCCATAATCCGTTTCGCGCCGTCTTGCTGTGCGCTGACGGGTACATGGTGATTTGGGACTATAAAAACTCCCCCTTTCTGAGCGAGTTCAATCCTTTGGTCCGTGAGCAACGCTCTGGCGCAGATCTGTTCTATTTTGACCGCGGCGACAAGGTTGATGTTGCGGCTGATGTTTTTGCGAATGAGGTGCGTCTTATTCTTGCTGAGCACGCTTCAGGCAACAAACGGTTAGCAGTCGATAAGGCCATGCTCCATGGCTACCGCGCTTTAGAAGCGCAGGGCTTTGAGATTATGGAGGGGGAGGAAGTGACTGAAAAGACCCGCGCCATCAAAGGGCCCGACGAAATCCGCGCCATGCGTTGTGCCAATCATGCTTGTGAAACAGCCGTAAAGAGCATGGAAGATTTTGCCCGTCTCAATGTGCCCTTTGGCACCACATCTGAGGATGATATCTGGGCAGTGCTCCACGCTGAGAACATCCGCCGAGGTGGCGAATGGATCGAAACGCGCCTCCTCGCGTCAGGGCCTCGTACCAACCCGTGGTTTCAAGAATGTGGACCACGTCTTGTTCAAAACAATGAAATCATAGCTTTTGATACAGACCTGATTGGCTCTTACGGAATTTGCATTGATATCAGTCGCACGTGGTGGATCGGAGACCAAAAGCCTCGTGCAGATATGGTTTATGCGATGCAACATGCACATGAACATATCATGACCAATATGGAAATGCTGAAACCCGGCGTCACGATACCAGAATTGTCTGCCAACACACATCGCCTCGATGATAAATTTCAGGCTCAAAAATACGGATGCCTTATGCATGGCGTCGGCCTTTGTGATGAATGGCCACTTGTCGCATATCCCGATCATGCCGTTCCAGGAGCCTTTGATTATGCTTTGGAGCCCGGAATGGTACTATGTGTTGAAGCGGCTGTGGGGGAAGTTGGGGGAGATTTCTCAATCAAGCTCGAAGACCAAGTTCTTATCACAGAAGATGGCTACGAAAACCTTACAACCTATCCATTTGATGACGCCCTAATGGGGCGTTAGCTTTAATTGGCCGCAAGCCGTAGAGGGAGCTGACTTGCCGCGTTTCGATACCATGAAATGATCGCTGCGCGCTCTTCTGGCTCGATATAGGTCACATTGGCGGGGGGCATGGCTCTGGTTACACCAGCCTGTAGATAGATATCGCGTGCGTGCGCCACGATATCTGAAGCTGTTTCAAGATGAACACCTTTTGGCGCAGACCTTACGCCTTCATAAAAGGTTTCACGCGCATGACACATCGAACAGCGACCCAAAACGATGTCTTGAACCTCGTCAAAGCCCTCGGAAGAAGCAAAGACTTGTTCAGTGGTTGTAAGAGGGCGTGCCTCTGCGTCTTCGAGACTGTCAAACTCAAGTGGCAAAGTTGAAATCCACATGATTGCGACAAACAATAGCCCCGTCACCAGCCATGTCCAAAGAGGACGGCTATTTCCCGCGTGCATCGAGTTGAAATAGTGGCGAATGCTAACCCCCATGAGAAATACAAGTGCCGCAATCACCCAATTGTATTCTGAGGCAAACGCCAAAGGATAATGGTTTGACAGCATTAAGAAGATAACAGGTAAGGTCAGATAGTTGTTGTGAGTCGAGCGCAGCTTAGCAATCTTGCCGTACTTTGCATCTGGAGTACGCCCCTCTTGCAAGTCTTTCACGACGATACGCTGATTTGGCATAATGATGAAAAATACATTCGCCGTCATAATCGTGGCCGTGAATGCACCGAGGTGCAGAAGGGTTGCACGCCCTGTGAAAATCTCGTTGTAGCCCCAGCCCATCGCAATCAAGAGTACAAACAGCAAAAGCATGAGCACTGTCGGACTTTCACCAAGCTTCGACTTGCAGAGGAAATCATATACGATCCAGCCGACAGTCAACGACGCCGCAGAAATCATAATTCCTTGCAAAAGGCTGATGTCTGCTTTGGCTGCATCAATCAGATACAGCTCACCTCCAACCCAATAAACAATCATAAGAAGGGCCGCACCAGACAGCCAAGTTGCGTAGCTTTCCCATTTGAACCACGTTAGGTGGTCGGGCATGTTCTCTGGGGCAACAAGGTATTTTTGAACGTGATAAAAGCCGCCGCCATGGACTTGCCACTCTTCGCCATGTGCCCCAACGGGCAAATGAGGCGTCTTTCGCAGACCCAAATCAAGCGCGATAAAATAAAATGACGAGCCAATCCAAGCGATTGCCGTAATGACGTGCAGCCAACGGACAGCAAAGCCTATCCAGTCCCACATAATTGCAAATTCGTGCATAATCGCTCCTTAAGTTTGCAGCGAAACTAGCGTGTTCGCTAATTATCGTGTATTGCAAAAAACTACCCAAGAGCTTCAAAAAAAGTCAAATAATAATGGCCTACCTAGACAACATACAAACTTTTGTGCGCGTTTTCGAGCTCGGAAATATGTCCGCAGCTGCGCGTGATCTGCGCATTTCTGCTGCAGTAGCATCGTCTCGCATATCTCAGCTAGAGGATCATCTAGGTGTGCGCCTGTTTCAACGCACAACGCGGCTACTCAACGCCACCGAACAAGGAAACACCTTTTATAAGGGCGCTCTGAAAATCCTCGAGGCGGTCGAAGAAGCCGAGGCAGATATCAATGATATTACTCGCTCGCCGCGCGGTACGCTTTATGTCGCGGCCCCGTTAGGTGTCGGTCAGACGTTTATTGCACCTGCCGTGCCCAAATTTCACGAGACATATCCGCTCATCAACATACGCTTGCGACTTTCAGACAGAAAACTTGACCTTGCTGCAGAAGGTCTGGATGCCGCATTTTTTCTTGGGGTCCCCCAAGATAGTAATCTGCGCATACGAAAGATCGCAGATTGTCCTCGGCTCTTGTGCGCATCCCCGCGCTATATTGAAAAACGTGGCATGCCAACAAGCAGTGACGAACTCAAGACAGATGCTCACGATTGTCTCAATCTGCGCTATCCTGGCGCGCCAGAATTCCAATGGCCTCTTCAAACTCCTGAGGGAACAAAGCGTGTCACTGTTTCAGGGCCGTATGAAACAGACCATGGAGAAATACTCACCAACTGGGCACTGGAAGGCTATGGGATCATTTTGAAGCCAGTTTTCGAAGTGGCCGAGCATCTGGCTTCAGGGCGTTTGGTTCCCGTTTTGGAGCATGAGCCGCCCCTGCCAATACAGCTGGCTTGTCTTTACATGCACAGACGCCGGCAAGACCCCAAAGCGCGCCTTTTCATTGACTTTATGGTAGAGCACATAACGGCCAATATCGCCACTTAGCTACCGCGGTATGTCGAATAACCAAAAGGTGAAAGCAAGAGTGGTACATGATAGTGCGTTGCTTCTGACATACCGAAACGAAGTGGAATTACATCTAAAAACCGAGGTGCCTCAACAGGGGCGCCTGATGCATCTAGATAAGCTCCTGCGTGGAATACCAACTCGTATTCACCTATTTCAAACTCTGCTTCAGGCAAGATTTTCTCATCGGTTCGGCCGTCAGAATTTGTGACAAGCGTACGGACATGGGTTCTCCCAGACACTTCTAGTTTGAATAGCTCAATCTTCAGGCCAGCTGCAGGACATCCTTGAGCCGTATCCAAGACATGTGTGGTTAAATATCCAGCCATTCGCTTCTCCATTGGTCTTTTTCTCATAATGTCGCGTTCAGCAGCGCGATACATCAAAAACAGACAAAAAGCTCTTTCAAATATTTGAATAAAGTTCCAACTTTTATTTCAGTATAGAAGGGATGAAAAATAGGAGATCGATGGTGAAGCGCTATCCACGCGACATGCGAGGCTATGGAGAGAATACTCCAAATGCGGCTTGGCCAAATAAAGCCAAAATCGCGGTTCAGTTTGTCTTGAACTATGAAGAAGGTGGAGAAAATTGCACGCTTCACGGCGACCCAGCTTCAGAAGCTTTTCTGTCAGACATACCCGGAGCAGCACCGTGGCAGGGACAACGCCATTGGAATATGGAATCCGTCTATGAATATGGGGCACGAGCAGGCTTCTGGCGATTGCACCGGTTGTTCACTGGAGTAGATATTCCCCTGACGATGTACGGGGTAGCAACCGCTCTAGCGCGCAGTCCGGAACAAGTTCAGGCCATGAAGAACGCCAACTGGGAAATCGCCAGTCACGGCCTGAAGTGGGTTGAGCATAAAGACATGCCCGAAAGCGTGGAACGTGCCGCGATCGCTGAGGCTATAAAACTGCACACAGAGGTCGTCGGTAGCGCACCGCGCGGCTGGTATACTGGCAGATGTTCGGAAAACACTGTGAGGCTTGTCGCCGAAACAGGGCTTTTCGATTATATCTCGGATACATATGACGACGACCTTCCCTATTGGTTGGAAGTCGCAGATCGGGATCAGCTCATCATTCCCTACACCCTCGAAGCCAATGACATGCGCTTCGCAACAGCGCCCGGTTGGGTCACGGGGCAAGATTTCGGGCAATATCTCATCGATTCGTTTGACACACTTTATTCCGAAGGCGGCGAAGGGCGGCCAGCTATGATGTCAGTGGGTCTACATTGTCGCCTTATCGGACGCCCAGGGAAGATTGCAGGCCTTAAACGGTTTATTGAGCACATCCAAAAGCATGACAACGTATGGTGTCCGCGTAGAGTTGATATTGCCAAGCATTGGGCAACACTACATCCGCATTCACGTAAAGAGCGACCAAGCCAAATGAGCCAAGAAAGGTTTGTAGAGCAGTTCGGATCAATCTTTGAACACTCCCCTTGGATTGCACAGCGTGCGTGGGAGTTGGAGCTTGGTTCGGCGCATGATTGCGCGGCAGGCGTCCACAGCGCTCTGAGCCGCATTTTCAGAACCGCTTCTGCTGAAGAGAAACATGGAGTGTTGATTGCCCACCCTGATTTGGCCGGCAAACTGGCCGCAGCAGGAGAGCTCACCGCAGAAAGCACATCAGAACAAGCCAGTGCAGGACTAGACTACCTAACCAGTGAAGAGCGAAGTCATTTTACAAAGCTTAACTCTGACTACGTAGCAAAGCACGGTTTTCCATTCATCATCGCAGTTCGTGACCATGATAAAGCATCAATTCTCGCTGCGTTCGACCAGCGGATTAACAATACCAGAGCTATCGAGTTCGAGGAGGCTTGCAGGCAGGTTGAACGGATCGCTCATTTCCGGCTCAAGGATATTCTTCCGTGAGCGCGCTATTAACACTGGAACCCCTCACTCGTGAAGCTTTTGCACCCTACGGCGATGTTATCGAAGTTTCAGGTGAGCCTGACAAGCTGATCAATCAAGGCATGTGTGGACGCTTCCATGATCTCGCGAAGCTTGACTTTGGGTCGGGTCAGGCTGGGATCAGCCTGTTTGACGCGCAAGCAAGGCACTTTCCTTACACTCTCGACATGATGGAGCGACATCCCGAAGGCAGTCAGGCCTTTATACCTCTGTCTGGCGTCCCCATGATTATTAGCGTTGCCAAAGACAATTCTGGCAAACCCGGACTGCCAAGGGCCTTTCTCTCAAAGCCTCATCAATCCATCAACATACATCGCAATACGTGGCACGGTGTATTGGCTCCTGTTGAACGCGCAGGCCAGTACATTGTGATCGACCGTATTGGCGATACCCCCAACTTAGAAGAATACTACTTTCAAGACTCTTATATCGTGAACGTTTAACCAAATGCCCCTCCATAAGAAGGGGGAAAACCAACAGTCATACGGAGGTTACTATGGCTCAGAACTCAATTGGGACACCCGAACAACTCAGGGATCCGAACTACACCCCAGCCCTTTCCAAAGCGATCCCGCTTGGGATTCAGCATGTGTTGGCGATGTTCGTATCAAACGTCACACCAGCCATCATTGTTGCAGGCGCAGCAGGTTTTGGTTTTGGATCAAACTCACCAGAGTTCCCAGAGCTACTCTATCTTATTCAAATGTCGATGCTCTTTGCTGGCGTTGCAACACTCATGCAAACACTAACCATTGGCCCAGTCGGCGCTGCACTACCTATCGTTCAAGGGACGTCTTTTGCCTTTTTGCCAATTATGATTCCACTTGTAGCTGGCAAAGGCGTTGATGCGCTTGCAGCTCTTTTCGGCGGCGTGCTGATCGGTGGCATCTTTCACGCCCTATTGGGGACCGTCATTGGTAAAATTCGCTTTGCGCTTCCCCCGCTGGTCACAGGCCTCGTTGTGACAATGATTGGTCTCGCGCTCGTAAAGGTGGGCATTCAGTATGCCGCTGGCGGTGTTCCAGCCATGGGGACACCGGAGTACGGCTCCTTGCTCAATTGGTCGGCGGCCCTTGTTGTGATCGTCGTCACGCTTGGTTTGAAGTTTTTCACTCGCGGAATGTTGTCCATCTCAGCAGTGCTAATCGGCCTGATCGTCGGCTATATCTATGCGCTCGCTGTTGGAATGCTAACGTTCGATGCTATCGCAAGCTCATGGTCACGCTCGGCCGCTTTTGCCCTCCCACAGCCTTTCAAATACGGCTTTGAGTTCTCGGCAGCGGCAGTTATCGGCTTTTGCCTCATGGCCTTCATCTCGGCTATCGAAACCGTTGGAGATGTATCAGGTATCTGTAAAGGTGGCGCAGGCCGTGAAGCGACCGACAAAGAAATCGAAGGCGCAACTTATGCGGACGGTCTCGGCACGGCAGTTGCCGGTATCTTCGGTGGCTTCCCAAACACATCCTTTAGCCAAAACGTAGGCCTGATTGCTATGACGGGGGTCATGAGCCGCCATGTCGTCACATGCGGCGCCATCTTCTTAATTATCTGCGGACTTGTTCCAAAAGTAGGTGGCGTTATTCGCACAGTCCCAATTGAAGTATTGGGTGGCGGTGTAATCGTTATGTTTGGGATGGTTGTCGCTGCGGGTATTTCAATGCTTTCGGATGTGAATTGGAACCGACGCAATATGGTTATCTTCGCGATTGCCCTCTCGATTGGCCTTGGCCTGCAGCTTGAGCCCAATGCGCTTCAGCATATGGGCGCGACTGCAAGAGTGCTGCTGACATCTGGACTATTGCCAGCGGCTGCAATTGCGATTGTTTTGAACCTGATCTTGCCAGAAGAACTTTCAGATGAAGCAACAGAAGAAGTCTCAGGTGGACATGCCGGCCATGGTCGTGGATCACTTCAAAAAGACGACTAAGCCTTACTAGAGCTTTGCCCAAAATGAAAACCGGCGCTCCTGAGCGCCGGTTTTTTTATTTGAAGACATAGACTCACGCGTTTCAAAGATGAGCAGGAAACTTCATGTGTCGATTTACGTCTTTATACAACAAATAGCGAAATGGCCCCGGCCCCCCCGCGTAGCAGGCTTGCGGGCAGAACGCGCGAAGCCACATAAAATCACCCGCCTCAACCTCAACCCAATCTTGATTGAGGCGATAGACGGCTTTGCCTTCGAGGACATAAAGGCCGTGTTCCATGACATGGGTTTCCGCAAAAGGGATGACGGCGCCCGGCTGAAAAGTCACAACATTCACATGCATGTCATGGCGCAGATCGTTCGTGTCAACAAAACGTGTTGTCGCCCACTTGCCGTCTGTTCCAGGCATCGCAGTTGGGGGAATATCTTTCTCGTTGGTGACAAATGCCTCAGGGGCTTCAAGACCTGAAACAGCTTCATATCGCTTGCGCACCCAGTGAAACTTTACAACGTTGTCTGTGTGGTTTTTCATGGACCACAAGGCATCAGGCGGCAGATAGGCATACCCGCCTGTCTCCAAGAGATGATCAACCCCTTCAACGGTCAGCGTCAAAGCACCTTCGACCACAAAGAGAACAGCCTGCACTCCTGCTTCCGTTTCAGGTCGATCGCTCCCGCCACCAGGCGAAACCTCTGCGATGTACTGCGAAAACGTTTCCGAAAAGCCAGACAGTGGCCGAGCAATAACCCAAAATCGAGCTTTATCCCAAAAAGGCAAAAGGCTGGTCACAATATCGCTAAACGTTCCTTTCGGGATTACCGCATAGGCCTCCGTAAACATCGCCCGATCTGTCAACAATTGCGTTTGAGGGGCAAGCCCACCTTGTGGCGCATAGTAATCTGTTTTTTTCAAGATCGAGCCCTCTTCAATAATGTGTCGGCCTATTCAAACGCCTAACCCCATTATTTCCAATCATTTTAAACACATCAAACACCTAAAGGATTATCAAGATTTACTTGAAATCACTCCAACGATTGAACTGCACAGCGTCACATCAACGTGAAGCTCATGTCACATAGGTGGCGCTTTGCAGAGCTGGATCATACCCTTAGCTCAGATGCGCAAGGAGCTCACATGGTCGTTGAAAAATTTACATTCGCAAACCAGGATGGCCAACAATTGGCCGCACGGTTCGATTTACCAGAAGGCCCACATCTGGCCAGTGCGTTGTTTGCACATTGCTTTACCTGTTCGAAAGATATCCCAGCGGCGAAACGTATCGCCCAAAGGCTCGCTGCACAGGGCATCGCGGTGTTGCGCTTTGACTTTACTGGCCTTGGACATTCGGGAGGGGAATTTTCAAACACAAACTTCTCAACCAATATGTTCGACTTGATCGCCGCAACCCAAGCCATGACAGAGCGCGGCTTTCCACCAAGCCTTCTTATTGGCCATAGTCTTGGAGGCGCTGCCGTTTTGGCCGTTGCAGACCAAATCAAATCGGCGAAGGCCATTGTCACTATTGGAGCCCCTTTTGAGCCCTCAAACGTCATTGAACACTTTACTGAGAAGCATGTCGAGATCGTCGAAAATGGTTCTGCTGAGGTTCGTCTTGGTGGGCGACCATTTACCATACGAGACAGCTTCTTGAAGGATATCAGTACGCACAAACTACGCGAAGCGGTGGCAACTTTGGGGAAGGCTCTATTGGTACTACACGCGCCACGCGATGAAATCGTGAGCATCGATAACGCTGCAAAAATCTTTATGACGGCAAAACATCCGAAGAGTTTTATAACGCTGGATGACGCTGATCACTTGATCAGCCGTGTAAACGACGCTGAGTACACGGCGGAGGTCATCAGCTCGTGGGTGTCACGATATCTAGACATCCGTCCCCCTGCCCCACCACCAGGAGCGCCAGAAGGCATTACACGGGTGCGAGAAGTAGACCCACTCGGCTTTTTACAAGACGTGATGTCTGGCCCATACCATCATACCCTTGCCGACGAGCCAAAAGCTTACGGTGGGGGCAACAAAGGAATGTCTCCATACGGGTTTGTGTCAGCGGGCCTCGGAGCCTGCACTTCAATGACCATTCGAATGTATGCGAGGCGCAAAGGTTGGCCACTTGATCATGTCCGCGTGGATGTAAGCCACGAAAAGGTTCATGCTCAGGACGCTGGGGGCAACAGCGGTGAAAGGATCGATGGATTTAAGCGCGCAATCACACTTGAAGGCGATCTAACAGCCGATCAACGCCAAAAACTTCTCGAGATTGCAGACAAATGCCCAGTCCATCGAACGCTTGAGCGTGCAAATCAGGTCACAACCATTCTAGCCAAATGACTACAGGCCAGCTTGTGCATCTTGTATTGCGGGCAGGATTGTTTGTTCTATCGCGCGCTGCGTAATCGGCCCAGCAAAACGTAAAACGATAATACCGTTTGAATCTATTACGTATGTCTCAGGGACACCGTAAACGCCCCAATTAAGGGCCATACGTCCAGTTTCATCCGCTCCAATACTTTTATAAGGGTCACCAAGATCTGCGAGAAACTTTAGTGCATTGGGCGCTTTGTCTTTATAATTCACCCCATAAATCTCAATACCACTCTTCGCGAGCGCTTCAAGCTGTGGGTGCTCGACACGACATGGTGCACACCAACTCGCCCAGAAATTCACGAGCTTAACACCGTCGGCTCGCAAGGTCTCATCCGTGAAGGTTGCACCTGTTCCAAGTTGGGTAATCTCAACCGCTGGAGCAGACTTACCCTCAAGTGCGGATGGCAAGGCATCAGGATCTTCGCGCTGAAGCCCGAGAAACATTAAGACAGCCAGTCCCGCGAAGATCAGTGGCGGGGCAAGCATCACAGGGGATACCTTAGCCACGCGACTTCCTCCGATTTTCGATTTCATTAAGCTCCGCTTTGACGCGGCGTGCTCGGGACAGACTTAAAAGAACAATAGCAACGATTAGACCAATCGAAACAGCATACGCTGACAACACTTCAACTGCATATTTTCCAAGATCAGGCATCATCCCAACCGCTCCTGTGCCAAGAGAGCTCGCGCGCGGCGTGCCCTGATTTCTGTGTTCGTGCGCAGTATGACCAGTGCAACAAACAGCAAAACGAAGCCTGCAATGGAGACAAGTGCTGGATACCAAAAGACATCAGCAACATTTTCTTTCTTGTCCAAGGACAGAGACGCCCCTTGATGAAGCCCTTGGTTCCAGAAGTTGACGGCATATCGGGACAGCAATGCAAAAACTGAACCCACAAGGCACAAAACACTGGTCAAATCAGCAGCGGTATCGTCGTTTTCTATCGCACTCCAAAGCGCCATATACCCCAAGTAAAAAAGAAATAGGATCAGGAAGGACGTTAAGCGCGGATCCCATGCCCACCATGTTCCCCACATTGGCTGCCCCCAGACCGCGCCTGTGAAAAGCGCGATAAGTGTCATGATTGCACCAACAGGTGCAGCTGCGCGAGCTGCCAATGCGCTTACGTGATGCCGCCGAACGATCCAAACCAACGACGTGATCAACATCATTACCCAAATATTGATCGCCATCATCGCACTGGGGACGTGGATGTAGAAAATTTTGACAGTCGAGCCCTGCCGAAAGTCATCAGGCGTAAAGAAAAAACCCCAGCCGAGGCCAGTCACCAGAAAAACTGCAGCCGCCACGGCAATAAATGGCAGTGCGGCTTCCGTGGTCCGCATAAACTTCAGCGGGTTTGCATATTCCCAAATCGACGCCATTGAGCTCTTCCCCTTTTACGTATTCCCATGCCTGAATTTGTCAGCAAATGCCAGCACTCTGATGTCACATTAGCGCAAGTTCACTCTGAGCACCGCGGCACTAGCAATTGGTAAAAGCGCCAAGGCCGCGAGACTAATTCCAGAAAGCATTAAAAGAGGGGTTGTATATGGCTGGCCCTCAGCTCCCCGTCTGGCGACCTCGGCACCAAATATAAGCGTTGGGACATAAAGAGGCAAAACCAAGAGACTGAGTAGCAATCCTCCCCGCTTGATCCCAACGGTTAAGGCCGCCCCAAACGCACCTATAATCGAGAGCGCGGGTGTCCCCAAAAGCAATGAGACCATGAGCGCAAGATACCCGCTGCTCGGTAAGCTCATCAAAAGCGCAAAAACGGGTGTCGCCAAGACAAGTGGCAAGCCAGTCGTCAACCAATGGGCAACAGCTTTTACTGTGATGATGCCTTCGAGCGGAAGAGGCGAAGTTGCCAGTAGGTCAAGTGAACCGTCTTCAAAGTCTAGCGCGAACATTCGATCCAAAGAGAGAAGGCAAGCCAAGAGCGCAGCCACCCACAATACCCCAGGTGCAATCCGTCCCAACAGATTGGTCTCAGGGCCGACACCAAATGGGATGAGGACAACGACAATAAGGAAGAACGAGAGCCCAAGGCCGAAGCCCCCTCCTGCGCGGACAGCGAGGCGCAAATCCCGTCTCAGAAGCGCCATCATAGAAAAGCCTCATCAAAGTTATCCTCAAGAGCAGACGTTGCCTTATATGCGCCAATATCAAGCGATATTGCATTTTTTAGGCCCAGATCAATATGTGTGGCCATGATCGCAGCACCCCCTGCTTCTAAGTGAGCTTCAATGACCTTGCCAAACATAGCGACCGCGACTTGATCCAGAGAGACTGTCGGTTCATCGAGAACCCAAACTGGCCGGCCTGTGACCATCAATCGCGCGAGCCCAAGTCTGCGCTTTTGTCCAGCCGACAGCATCCCAGCGGGCCTGTCTCTCAAGTCGGATAAAGCAAATGCAATCATTGCAGGCTCGATACCCTGTGTCCCAAAGACGCTAGCCCAAAAAGCCAAATTCTCCTCGACCGAAAGCGTCGCCTTTATGCCATCCACATGCGCAGCATAAGCCATCATATCAGGATCAAGATTTATCTCACCTGCCAATGCAGGCTGCAATCCAGCAAGGGTTCGCAACAAAGTGGTTTTGCCAATCCCGTTGGGGCCACGGATCACAAGAGCCTGTCCAGCACTGAGGCTAAAGCTCACATCTTTCAGCACAGCCAAACCACCACGTGCAACGCTAAGTTTTTGAACGTGAAGCTCCATAGAGAAGTCCTTAAACAGGTAAGGCGGCAAGGGCAACGCGGCGGCCTTCTGCCGCAAGTACATTGTAAGTTCGGCATGCAGCGGGTGAATTCATGACTTCAACACCCATTCCTGTCGCTTCAATTTTTTGTCGCAAGTCTGACGGCAAATGTGCAATTTCAGCACCTGTTCCCACAAAAATCACATCAACTGCCCCCTGAAGCGCAAGGAGGCTCTGAAAGTCGTCATATCCCTCCCAAAGCTTTGCGCCCTCAGCAGTCAAAAGCATTCCGCTCTCGATACGATGACCTCCAATTTTGAAAAAACCCTGTCCATAGCTCTCGACAGGCTGGGCTTCGGCAAAGTGCATTTCAGTCAATTTCATATTTCAGTCCCAGAGAGGCAGTGATGTTAGTGCCGCAGTAAAAATTACTGCGTAGGCTATCCCGCGATAAAGCTTTTCACGAGCGGGGTCAAAAATCTTTGCCCCTAAGATGTTTCCAGCCACAGAAGGCACAAGAAATAACAGCCCCAAAGTGATAGGCAGAGCGTCAAGATGCCCTTTCATAGCGAACCAAAACAGCAAAAAAACGTCGAAGACAAACAAATACATCATGATATTTGCGCGGATACAGCTGACCGCTTTGGTGCTTGCAGCAAAAAGCATGATGATGGGAGGACCGGGCAATCCAACAGCACCCCCTGTGATGCCTGCAATGGCTCCGCCTACATAAAGCAGCTTTGGCGTTATTTGGCCCCGGTAGCGCAGCCCCGCCAACAAAGATAAAGGCACAACAATGGCCAATATTGAAACAGCGTAACGAAAAATTTCAGCAGGAACAGCCAAGAGGAAATATATCCCCGCAGGCAGAGCCACTAGGGTCGCGAAGCCAAGACGTGCTACACTGCTGGGCTCACCGTCTCGCCACGCACGCGGCAGATTGGGTATGGGGCCAAAAATATCCATAACTGTAAGAGCAACAAGAACCGAGACTGGGTCCATAAATTGGCTCGCAAAAGGGATGAAAACCATCGCTGTTCCAAACCCAGAAAAGCCCCTGACAACCCCTGCTATAAAAACGACCAAAATTAACCAGTAAAAACCATCGTGTTGGGCAGCATGACTGATTAATTCAGGCATCCACATTGGCAAATTGATTTCCTGCAGTCGCGTTAGGTTTGGTCCAGTCGCGCTTCACGCCAAGCCACAGCAATATCGTCGAGGCTACAAAAACAGAACTATACGTGCCCACAATAACGCCCCAGATCATAGCGAAAACGAAACCACGGATCACGTCTCCGCCAAGAAAGAACAGTGCTAACAGAGCTAGCAACGTGGTCACCGACGTCATCATCGTCCGGCTCAAGGTTTCGTTGATCGAAATGTTCATAACTTCTTTGAGCGGTTTCTGTTTGTATTTGCGCAGGTTCTCACGAACACGGTCAAACACAACAACCGTATCGTTCAGCGAGTAGCCAACAATGGTTAGAAGTGCCGCGATGATCGCAAGGTCAAAACGAATTTGGAGTTCTGAAAACACCCCAATGGTTAGCAAAACGTCATGCACCAGCGCCACAACAGCACCAACCGCAAACTGCCATTCAAATCTCAGCCAAATGTAGATGAGCACTGCTCCAATAGCCAACACCACAGCAATCATAGCCGTTTGAATGAGCTCTCCAGAAACCTTGGGCCCAACGCTCTCAACAGAGCTAAAAGTAATGTCAGGTGCCTTTTCTTGCAGAGCAATCAGAACCGCTTCAATCACTTCTGACGTCACGGCTTCTTCGCCATCTTGCGCCTGAATACGGATCATCGCCACATTTTTGTCCTCACCAAAGCTCGGATCAAACACCTCAGTAATGGTGATGTCGCCCAAGCCTAGCGGTTCGATAGAATCACGATAATCTGCAATTACGATCGGCATGCTGCTATCAGTGCGGATCGTGGTGCCACCTCTGAAATCGATGCCGTAATTCAGACCCTGCAACACAAAACTCGCGAAGGCTACAACCATCATAAAGGCTGAAATACCGAGCCAAAGTTTGTATCGCGCAAAGAAATCCCAATTCGTGTCCTGCGGAACAAGTCTCAATCGCATGGTTTAGACCTCTATCGTTTTGGGTTTACGGCGTTCAAACCAGATCACAACAATCAGACGCGTTACGAAAATAGCCGTGAAGACAGATGTCAAAATGCCTAGTCCAAGTGTTATCGCAAAGCCTCGTACAGGCCCCGACCCAACTGCATATAGAATGACGGCCGTGATGAATGTAGTAATGTTGGCGTCCACAATCGCTGACAGCGCTTTCTCGTAGCCCAAATCAATCGCTCTAGCAGGGCCTTTTGCTGACTTCAGCTCTTCCCGAATACGTTCAAACACCAGAACATTCGCATCAACTGCCATACCAATGGTCAAGACAATTCCTGCGATTCCTGGAAGCGTCAGCGTGGCACCTAACATCGAAAGCAGTCCGAATATCAAAACCACGTTAATCACCAGAGCGATGTTGGCAAAAACACCAAAGGTGCCGTAGCTTAGAACCATAAAGACAAGCACACCGACAAACGCGACGACGCAGGCGAGCTTTCCAGCTTCGATGCTGTCCGCGCCGAGCTCTGGTCCGATTGTGCGTTCTTCAAGAAACTCAAGACCTGCAGGCAATGCACCAGCGCGCAGCAAAACAGCGAGGTTGGTGCTTTCTTCCAGCGAAAAATTACCCGTAATTATGCCAGATCCGCCGGCAATATGACTTTGAATAACGGGCGCCGAAATCACTTCGCTATCGAGCACAATAGCAAAGGGTGAGCCGATATTTTCAGCCGTGTAATCGCCAAAACGCCGCGCGCCAGTTGTATTGAACCTGAAGGAAACAGCGGGTCTACCGTTTTGATCAAAGTCAGGCTGTGCGTCGACAAGATCTTCACCCGAAACGACAGCCGCTTCTTCAAGGACATAAAAAACGCCATCTTCATCAATTGACGGCAGCACATAGTTCCCTGCCCCAGCTGGTGCATCAGCACTGTTTGCCCGACTTACTACCGAATGAAAGGTTAGTTGAGCTGTAGTCCCGATTATGGATTTCAACTCAGCAGCACTGCCCAGCCCCGGAACCTGGATCAGGATGCGATCGCCGCCCTGACGCTGGATTGTAGGCTCGCGGGTTCCCACTTCATCGATCCGGCGCCGAATGATTTCAAGAGACTGTCGTACCGTGCGCTCATCTGTGGCTAACTTTTCAGCCTCGGAGAGCTGGACGATAATCACATCTCCCTCAACGCTCACTTCAATATCGCTAGCACCCGCACCAGATAAACTAGTCACTGGTCGAGCAAGACCACGGATAAGACTTGCCGCTACCTGTAGCTGTTCTGGTTTGGAGATTTTAATGCGCAGCTCGTCATCAGCGCTTTTTTGCAAACGCACAGTGCCCACACGCGCGCGCTCTTCACGCAGGAGGTCTCTGATCTCAGGCCAACTGCCCTTGATCCTTGCGGCGTATACATCGGCGACTTTCACTTCGGCGAGCAAATGCGCTCCACCGCGCAGATCGAGCCCCAGATTAACCAATCCAGACGGCAAATAGCTCGGCCACATCTCGGCCTGTTCAGAGAGGCCCGCAGCGCTCCCCCCAGCCTCTAGCGCCTTCACTGCGTCATTGTGTGTCTCGACGCGCGTGTAGAAACCATTTGGCAAAGCAAGCATAATACCCGCAACCACAACGAGCCAGATCAGCACCCGTTTCCATGTATCAATCTGAAGCATTGTGGGCTCCGCCTCGTGCTTTAGTTACTTGAGAAGCTTAAGCTTTTGCTGGCTCTGTTTTATTCAAAACCTGAGTAATCGTGCCTTTGATGACGCGCACTTTCACAGCATCTGCTATCTCGACTTCAAGCTCGCCATCCTCACGGACCTTAACAACTTTGCCGATAATCCCGCCCTGCGTGATCACTTGGTCACCACGGCGGATGTTCTCGATCATCTGTTGATGCTCTTTCATTTTTTTCTGCTGTGGTCGGATCAAAAGGAAATACATGATCGCGAAAATCGCGGCCAACATCAGCAAGTCACCAGGTCTCATATGCGCCCCCGTCGTGGTCTGGTTATGGGCAAAGCCCTTCAAATCCAGCATTACCTATGCCTGAACAGGATTGTTTGCAATGGGCAAAGCCGAATAGAAGCAAGGTACAATGACCCGTTTACCTTGGGCCACAAAATCGGTCATAAGGCGGCAGCAAGATTTATTCCTCAAAAGGACAAGTGAGATGCACGATATTCGCGTGATCCGTGAAAACCCCAGCGAATTTGATGCCGTGATGGCACGCCGAGGGCTCGCACCAGTCTCAGGCCACATTCTGAAACTCGATGAAGAGCGTCGTAGCAAAATTCTGGCGGCTGAAACTGCGCAAGCAGCCCAAAACAAAGCGGCAAAAGAAATTGGTGCGGCAAAAGCCTCTGGCGATACGGCTCTCTTTGAAAAGCTACGAGACGAAGTCGCTGCACAAAAAGCTGAGGTGGCTACCCTTCAAGTAGAAGCCAAGACCCTAGACGCAGCTCTGACTGAAATGCTTGGCGCTCTGCCAAATCTGCTGCACGATGACGTTCCTGTAGGCGCAGATGAAGCAGACAACAGTGAGGTGCGCAGCTGGGGTACCCCCGCGACATTGAATTTCTCAGCCCGAGAACACTTCGAGCTGGAATGTGTTAAACTAGGGATGGACTTTGAAACAGCGGCCAAGCTTTCTGGCAGCCGTTTTGTTGTTCTTTCGGGCTCTGTTGCTCGCCTGCATCGAGCTTTGGCTCAACTCATGCTAGACACGCACATCGAGGAAAATGGCCTGACCGAAACCTGGACTCCTGTTCTTGTAAAAGAGGAGATGATGTATGGCACCGGTCAGCTCCCGAAGTTTGGCGAAGACAGCTACCAAACCACAAACGGCTGGTGGCTCGTGCCCACAGCAGAAGTTACCCTGACGAACATCGTCAATGGTATGACAGTGGAAGAGAATACCCTACCCCGTCGCTTCGTTGCGCACACACAATGCTTCCGTTCTGAGGCTGGAAGTGCTGGACGCGACACCTCAGGCATGCTGCGCCAACACCAGTTTGAAAAGGTGGAAATGGTTTCGATCACTCATCCAGACAAAAGTTTGGAAGAGCACGATCGCATGACGCGTTGTGCTGAAGGTATTCTAGAAAAACTAGAGCTCCCGTATCGCACTGTCGTCTTATGCACGGGTGATATCGGCTTTGGCGCAATCAAGACACATGACATTGAGGTTTGGTTGCCAGGCCAAGGAAAGTACCGCGAAATCAGCTCGGTTTCTGTCTGTGGAGATTTTCAAGCACGCCGCATGCAAGCCCGGTTCAAACCCGCAGACGGCGGGAAGCCGCAACATGTTCATACTTTGAATGGTTCAGGCTTGGCCGTTGGGCGCGCACTGATTGCCGTTCTGGAAAACGGGCAGCAAGAGGACGGATCGGTTATTCTGCCTAAGGCTCTGCACCCTTACGTTGGCGGAAAAACTACGCTCAACGTAGATGGATCATTGTGTTGAGTTTGCAAAAATTCAGCCATAGCCTGATCAAATGAACAGATTGCTCGCCTTAGCCACGTTTGCCGCAGCGATATTATTTGCAGCATCCCCGTTCTTCACCTCGGGTTTCAAAGGCTTTGAGGGCAACCAATTTCCTTTGCCTCAAATCGACCCTGCTGTTCAGCCGGCAGGTTACGCATTTTCAATTTGGGGACCGATTTATCTATGGCTCATTGCAGGAACAGGTTTCGGCCTCTTCAGGCGCGCTGATGCGATTACGTGGACAAGCTCGAGGCCCGCGCTTTTCATCAGCCTCGCCATCGGCGCAACTTGGATCGCGGTTGCCCAAATCTCAGTGATCTGGGCAACCGTTCAAATCTGGCTCATGCTTATCGCCGCCCTCGCAGCATTCGTAAGGGCAAGTGATGATGACGCTTGGTGGCAAAGAGAACCGATCGGCATTTATGCAGGGTGGCTCACAGCGGCCTCAAGCGTCTCTGTCGGTCTAGTCCTCGCAGGCTATGGATATACGACACAAGACATCGCAGCCTATGTCAGTCTCTCGATTGCTCTAATCATAGCGGTCGCAATGCAAAAAGCTTGCCCCAAGTCTCTGTCGTATCCGATCGCCGTGATTTGGGCTCTGGTCGGCATTGTCGTCAGCAATTTAGAACCGCTCAACACAAGTGTCGTAGCGCTTTGTGCTGTAGGAATAGGCTACTTGCTGATCGGGCTCATTAAAGCCCGCAACAACTAGTCTTTCTTGCGACCTTGAGTGTGCTTTCTCAACTTTGACGGCGGAGCCTTCTTGCGTCCCTTGTATGGGTTTTTGTCGCTTTGGCCGCGCATTGTCATGCGAATGGGCGTACCTGGCATGTCAAAGTCTTCCCGCAGACCGTTCACCAAGTATCGCGAATATGCAGCTGGCATCTTATCTGGATGCGAACACATAACGATAAATCCGGGCGGACGCGTTTTCGCCTGAGTCATATAACGCAGCTTGATACGCTTTCCCTGTGGCGCGGGGGGCGGATGAGCTTGGACCATGCCATCGAGCCAACGGTTCAGGTGTGCAGTCGTAATCCGCTTGTTCCAGACATCATGCGCTTTGCGAATTGCATCATGCAAGCGCTCAAGTCCACGTCCGGTTTTGGCTGAGACAGTGATAAGTGGAGCGCCTCGCAACTGAGGTAGCAAGCGCGTAAAAGCTTCTTTGAGCTCTTTCAACTTATCTTGCTTATCGTCCTCAACATCCCATTTGTTGACAGCCACGACGACGGCGCGCCCTTCTCGTTCGGCAAGGTCTGCAATGCGAAGATCTTGTTGTTCAAACGGAATGGCCGCATCGAGCAAAACAACGACAACTTCAGCAAATTTAACCGCGCGCAATCCATCCGATACAGATAGCTTTTCAAGTTTATCCTGCACTTTGGCTTTTTTACGCATACCGGCCGTGTCAAAGATACGAACTGGGGTACCCGACCAATCAAGCGTGAGGGAGATCGCATCACGGGTAATCCCAGCCTCTGGCCCCGTAAGCAGGCGATCTTCACCAAGGATTTTGTTGATCAGGGTTGACTTGCCGGCATTCGGACGGCCAACAACGGCAATCTGAAGCGGTTTTTTCTCAGTCGGAGTATGATCAGGTGCGTCTTCATCCTCGTGGACGGTCACATCAATAGCAGGCGCGTCTTCTTTTGCGCGTTCTTCATACTGGTCGGCCAACGGCATAAGAGCCGTGTAGAGTTCGTTCAGGCCCTCGCCATGCTCTGCTGATAAACGAATAGGATCGCCAAGTCCCAATCCATAAGCTTCCATCACACCAGCATCAGCGGCCATGCCTTCCGCTTTGTTTGCAGCAACAAAAACGGGAGACCCTTTACGGCGCAGGATGTCTGCAAAGACCTCGTCTGTCGGCGTAACACCAGCGCGCGCATCAATCATAAATAAGCAGGCGTCTGCCATTTCTACGGCACGCTCGGTCAAACGGCGCATGCGCCCTTGAAGGGAATCGTCAGTCGCATCCTCCAGTCCCGCCGTGTCGATCACGGTGAAACGGAGATCTCCGAGCTTCGCTTCTCCTTCGCGTAGGTCACGAGTCACTCCAGGTTGATCATCAACCAAAGCAAGACGTTTCCCAACCAAACGGTTGAAAAGAGTTGATTTGCCCACATTGGGACGGCCGACTATGGCCAAGGTAAAGCTCATTCTAAAAGCGCTCCAGTCGCAGAAAGCCGCACCTAACCGAGTTTAGGGTCAACGGAAAGCGAAAAGTTGCCCTTTACCGCTCACGACAAACATGACCCCTCCCGCGAATACGGGGCTCGTCGACGCACCACCCGGAATTTCTCCTGTTTGCAAGAGAGCTCCATTTGTCGGATCAAAGGCTCTGATCAAACCATCGCTAGAAGCAACATACAGCCGCCCACCTGCCAGAACTGGCCCGTAGTGCGCAAAGAGTGTCGCCTGCCGCTTTGGTCGGTCTTTCACAAAGAACGGCAGTTTAACGCCCCAAATCCGCTCGCCTGTTTTAGCGCTAAGACGAACAAGTTCGTTGCCGTCTGACACAAGGAAAACATCATTTCCATTAACCCAAACCGGGCTCATCGGGCCCTCTTCAGCTGTCCAGAGCCGTTCACCACTAGCCAGATCCAGTGCAACCATCCGCCCCGATTGTGTCCCCGCAAAAACAAGGTTACCTGAGATAACTGGGTCACCCGTGATGTCCGTGATCCGACTGCGCGTAAAACCGCGCCGCTGACCCGAAATAACCGAGTCCCACACACGCAGACCGCCCTGCTTGAAGGCTGCTTGCAACTCGTTTGATCCAAACGAAAAAACCACCAAGCTGTCAGAAACCGCCGGAGCAGGTCCACCAAGGATATTGTTTTTGTCAGCTGAGGACCCAAGTTGCCAAAGAATACGGCCGCTTTCAGCATTCAGTGCCCAAGCCGTTGAATCGCCGGCGACAAGATAAACGATGCCATCACGCACAGTAGGCGAGCCTGTCGCTGATGCTTGCAGTTTTTGGACCCAGAGTTCTTGTCCCGTTTTGGCGTCAAGCGCCGAAACAACACCAAACCCTGACGCAGCATAAACAACACCGTTGGCGGCTGCTAAACCACCTCCTGTCGCATCGCGACCGCTATCACGCTCTGGTACAAGGCTGACGTTCCAGAGCGCGGCCCCAGATGTCGAGGTGGCCGAAACGCGCGCCTCTGAATCAAGAGTGAATACTTTCCCATCTAGAACAACTGGCTCTGACACGATCCGACCGAAACGGCTGTTACCTGAGCCAATATTCACATTCCAGATCGGCTCCAACGCGCCGCCAAATGCGGGATGATCGATACGGGTGTGCGGACTGTTATGACGTTGAAGCCAGTTCGAGTTGCTCTGCGCTTGGCTCAGCAAAACGGGCTCAGAGCGGTTTTCAGTCAAACCCGCATTCACCACTATGTTGCTTGCTTCTTCTGCCCGCAGTGGCTCACGCTTGCCGGCCAGTATTGTTTCTGGCTCCTCACAGGCACTCAGCATTAAAAATGACAGAACACCCGCGCAACACGCAATCGAACCCAGATTTGGCAGACGTTTTTTCATCGACTTTATCCCTCGCGCCTATTTCAGGCTATTGGTCTACTACTCGCTTTGCTCTTGGGCTGTCGCCACTTCAGGCACATCACCGCCAAGAGCAACAATCAGCTGTGTCGCACGGCGGCGCAGCCCAGGCGTTGCTTCGCTATCTTGTACGATGCTGCCCAGTGCCGCAATCGCTTCTTCTGTGTTGCCTTGCTCGATCTCAATCAAAGCCAGTTGCTCTTCCACGAGTACCTCTAGCTGTGGATTTCCACCAATCAAAGCCTCGTAGCCTGTTTTGCGTTCGGCCAAACTCAGTTGATTTTCTTGCAATGCAAGGAGCTTAAAACTCGCCACCTGACGATAGACGAGTGGCACATCTCCGTCGTTAGCAAGCAACTGAAGCGTTTCTTGAGCCTCTTTTTGGCTTCCAGCATCAAACTGTTCTTTCGACGTCAGCAAGGCGAGAACAGCGCGCCCGCCCACATCACTACCTTGAATAGAGGCAAGCGCCGTGGCCCGTTCGGCAGCCTCATTATTGTCCAAGGCAGCGAGTATACCGTCACCAAAGGCTTGATATTGCGCCGTGGCTTGAGCTTTTCGATATTCGATAAAGCCAGCCCCCCCGACAACAATAATCACAGCGCAAATCACCATCCAGCCATAGCGCTTCATCCAAGCAAAAAGCCTATCACGACGCACCTCTTCGGTGACTTCTTCAATAAAACTGTCAGTATCGCTCACGCCGTTGCCCTTTCGGTTTTGACCCTCTTACAGTCTTGACTGGCCACTGCCAAGACCCGCATTAACGATCGGCAGTGAAGCGTAAATGCGCAAGAAATGAGATGGCGGCTCCGGACCACACCGGCCCAAACTAAACTAGACAGTTTAGAAAAACTGATCTATTTCAAAACGGGGTTCGTAAATCGGAATATTGGGCTCTAATCAGGGTCAAATTTCCCATATTAAGAGGCACAAATGCGGTTAGTCCCATTCCTGACAGCGATATTGGTAACGGTTTTTCTATTTTTCCTTGTCGTCCAGCGAGACACGTTGATGAGCTTCGCAACAGGGACTGACAAGGCAGTCACGACTGAAACCGTTTCGACAGCCTCTAATGAGAACACCAAAATTTTACGAAGAGTTGGCGTGATTGCAATCAAATCGCACGCTCAGGAAATTGACAGCGCGGTCATCCTGCGCGGCCAAACGGAGGCTGCACGTCAGGTAGATGTGCGATCAGAAACCTCTGGATTGGTTGTTTCCCCCCCCTTGCGCAAAGGCGCCTTTGTAAATGAGGGGCAAATCCTTTGTCAGCTGGATACGGGAACACGGGGATCAATTCTTGCAGAAGCCGAGGCACGGCTGGCTGAAGCCCGCGCGCGGATTCCAGAAACTGAAGCTCAAATTCCTCGTGCACAGGCGCAATTGGAGCAAGCCAAAGCTCAGCTAGAAGAAGCACTTATCAATGACAATGCTGCGCGCAAGCTTTCGAAAGGTGGATTTGCGTCAGACTCGCGCGTCGCCGCAACAGCTGCTGCAGTGCGCGGCGCAGAAGCTGCAGTCAAATCAGCTGAAGCCGCACTTAAAACTTCACAATCTGGAATGTTAGGTGTTCAAGCAGCGATTGAATCTGCCCAAGCAGGCGTGGATGCTTCCAAAAAAGAAATTTCGCGCCTCGAAATCAGAGCGCCGTTTCAAGGGCTATTGGAGAGCGACACAGCCGAGCTAGGGTCTCTCATTCAGCCGGGCGGGGCGTGCGCCACTGTGATACAGCTCGATCCAATCAAACTCGTCGGCTTTGTCCCTGAAGCCCAAGTGGATCGTGTCAAAGTTGGCGCACTCGCCGGCGGCCGCCTCACAACAGGACAAAACGTGACAGGGGCCGTGAGTTTTCTTGGCCGAAGCGCAGATCAACTCACACGAACCTTCCGAGTCGAGATTGAAGTGCCAAACCCCGACCTCGCCATTCGCGACGGTCAAACAGCTGAAATAATTATCGGCGCAGAAGGCCGAACGGCACATTTAGTTCCACAATCCGCCCTGACTCTAGATGATACAGGACTGCTTGGTGTTCGACTTGTCGATAGTTCGATGCAAGCCAAGTTCCAAACCGTGACACTATTGCGCGACGATATAAGAGGTGTTTGGCTTGCTGGCCTACCTGATGAAGCCGACATAATTATCATCGGCCAAGAATATGTCGTGGACGGTGTGCTTGTCGCGCCCGAGTATCAGGATGTTGCCCAATGACAGGCTTGGTAGACTGGGCCGCCGCCCGTGCGCGGATGATTATGGCCTTTATCGTTCTGTCTCTGCTCGTCGGCGGCTTTGCCTATGCCAACCTACCCAAAGAGGGCGAGCCTGACATTCAAATACCCGGTCTTTTTATCTCGGTTCCCTTCCCCGGCATCTCAGCAAGCGACAGCGAGACCCTGCTTGTAAAGGTTATGGAAACAGAACTGGCTGACCTTGATGGCCTTGAGTCGATGTCGGCCACAGCGGCTGAAAACTATGCCGGTATCTTTATCGAATTTGAATTTGGCTGGGACAAATCAGCTGTCATGGCTGATGTACGTGAGGCCATGAATGCAGCCGAAGCGGCTTTTCCTGACGGGGCTGAGAAATACTCTATAAACGAAATAAATTTTTCTGAATTTCCTGTTTTGATCATCAATCTGACGGGTGATGTCCCTGAGCGTACCATGTCTCGGGTCGCTGAAAGCCTAAAAGACAAAATCGAAAGCCTAGATGCTGTCTTGGAAGCTGGTATCGCTGGCAAACGTGACGAAATGCTCGAGGTTCTTATCGATCCCCTGAGACTTGAGGCTTACAATGTGACCGCGGGTGAACTGATAAGCGTTGTGCGCAACAACAACCAGCTGATCGCAGCGGGTGAAGTTGAAAGCTCAACAGGTGCATTTTCTGTCAAAATCCCATCAAGCTTTAATGAGCCACAGGACGTCTACAATCTTCCCGTGAAAGTAAACGGAGATCGAATCGTCACCTTGGGCGACCTTGCAGAGATCAGGCTGACGTTTGAGGACAGGCTCGGCACCGCGCGCTTTAACGGAGAAACCACTGTTGCGCTTCAAGTTGTGAAGCGGAAGGGGTTCAACCTTCTTGATATGGCTGACGATGTAAAAGTCGTTGTCGCTCGTGCGAGTGCAGAATGGCCCGCAGAGCTTCAATCCGCAGTCTATGTCGGCACATCGAATGATCAGTCGCGCGTCGTCGGCTCGATGATTTCGCAACTTGAAGGCTCTGTACTGACAGCCATAGCACTCGTCATGATCGTGATCCTCGCGGCCCTTGGTGTGCGCCCTGCACTGCTCGTGGGCTTTGCTATTCCAACGTCTTTCTTGCTCTGTTTTGCATTCCTAGCTCTGATGGGGGTAACGATTTCAAACATTGTTATGTTTGGGCTTATCCTCGCGGTGGGGATGTTGGTGGACGGCGCGATCGTAGTTGTCGAATACGCAGATAAACGTATTTCCGAGGGCACTGGCCCGATGCATGCCTATGTTGAAGCTGCCAAAAGAATGTTCTGGCCAGTCGTGAGCTCAACGGCAACAACGCTTTGCGCGTTCCTCCCCATGCTCTTTTGGCCAGGCGTTCCGGGCCAGTTCATGGGGATGCTACCTGTTACGCTCATTTTTGTTCTCTCGGCCTCACTTGTTGTGGCTTTGATATATCTGCCTGTAATGGGTGGGGTTTCGGGACGCATGAGCCGTCTCTTCGGTCGCTCAGCTGACGCACTCCGTGCAGCGACACCATGGTGGCTTAGGGCAGCCTTGGTTCTACCATCGCTCTACATGGTCTTTCTCGGCGCCATGCAAACGCTCAATCCCGGCTACCTTTTTGGTGGAACGCCTATCTTTGAAGGGGTGATGTCCCTGCTTCCGGGTATGGTTTTGTTTTTACTTGGAAGCTTTGCCTCCTCGATCACATTGGGCGCAGCTCAAATTGCTTGGAAGAAAACGTCCGTTCAAGCTGGGCGCAGGCGCACATATTTTGGCCAGTTTATTCAACTCATTACAGGCAATCCAATCATGCCCGTGGTGTCGGCCGCTGCCGTCTTATTTTTCGTAATGTCTGTCTTTGGATATTACGGCTCAAATAACAATGGAACTGAGTTTTTCGTAGAATCTGAGCCTGAAATGGCTATCGTCTATGTCAGAGCACGGGGAAACCTTTCACTCGAACAAAAAGACGACTTGATCAAGCGTGCCGAAGACATTGTCCTCGCTCATCCAGGAATCGACAACGCGTTCTCTTTTGCAGGTGACAGTGGCCTCAACACCAATACTGGCGGCGCTCAGCCCCCCAATGATACGATTGGGCAAATTCAGTTTGAAACGATCCCATGGGAAGATCGCAGAGATCGCCCCGACCTCGATGGCGATCTTGTGCTACAAGAGCTTACAGAACAACTGTCCGCTCTCCCCGGAACAAAAATAGAAATTCTTGCAGCGTCACGTGGCCCCGCGTCTGCAAAGCCTGTCCACTTGCGCCTCAAGGCGGATGATTGGGAAGACTTGATAAGCGCAGCCCAAACGGCACGAGCCAAATTCGACGAGACGGAAGGCCTGACACTTCAAGAAGATACGCTACCCCTCCCCGGAATCGACTGGCAGCTTGATGTCGACGTCCAAGAGGCTGGGCGATATGGTGCAGATGTCCAGACTGTTGGCGGCATGATCCAACTCGTCACGCGCGGCATACTTCTTGATACGATGCGCGTTGATAGCTCTGACGAGGAAATAGAAATTCGCGTTCGGCTACCCGAAAAAGACCGCGTTTTGAGCACACTCGACACACTCAAACTGCGAACTGCGGATGGGCTTATACCTCTCTCAAACTTCCTGACACGCAAACCTGTGGCGAAACTAGCCGAAATCAACCGCGCTGACCAAATGCGGTTCTTTGATGTAAAGGCTGGCGTGGTAAACGCGACAATGCTTCTAACCAACGCCGAAACGAACGAGACGCGACTTATTTCTGCCGCTGATTGGAATGAAGATGCCGCCCTGCAAGCACAAAGTGAACGTGAGGGTTTTGAAGCCGTGCCGCTCACACCTGCAAACAGAATTGAAGCTATCACATCTTGGCTCCAGACAGCGCCCTTTCCTGAAGGGGTCGCATGGGAGTGGACAGGCGATCAAGAAGATGAAGCCGAAAGCCAAGCCTTTCTAAGCTCAGCTTTCATGGGTGCACTTGGGCTGATGTTCATCATATTGCTCGCCCAGTTCAACAGCTTTTATAACTCTATTCTCGTCCTTCTTGCGGTTGTCCTCTCGACGGCAGGCGTGCTTATTGGCATGTTGGTCATGGACCAAACCTTCTCAATTATCATGACGGGTACGGGCATTGTGGCGCTTGCGGGTATTGTCGTGAACAACAACATCGTTCTGATTGATACCTATCAGGAATATTCCTCATACATGCCGCGCCAAGAAGCTATCGTGCGCACCGCAGAAGACCGAATTCGACCAGTCTTGTTGACTACAATCACAACAATGGCAGGCCTTGCGCCTATGATGTTTGGCCTCAGTCTTGACTTCATCAACGGCGGATACTCGATAGATAGTCCCACAGCGCTCTGGTGGAAGCAGCTTGCAACAGCTGTCGTTTTCGGACTGGGCATCGCAACAGTGCTGACGTTGGTGTTTACGCCCTCGATGCTGGCGCTACGTGTTTGGGTATCGACTTATCTTGGATGGGCTGCCCGTGCGCTTGCTGCGCTGTCTCTCGGCAGCGCCAGCCGCATTGCTCGTGATATGGCGCTACAAACAGCCGTCCGCCGCATAGCGCCCCCAGAAATCTTGTGGGATGGCTACAACGATCAAGCTGTAGGCGAGACACCCGAACCCGGATCAAACGACACAGAAACTGTTCGTGCCAGCGAAGCATCACCATCAGACGACAACGCTGAAACCGCCAAAAAAACACCGACTGGTCGTATAAAGGCGGCTGAATAGGCCGCTCTTATGCGGCGTCTTCCTCGCTGCTTTGCCTTGCCCATAGGCTTGCATAGCGCCCTTTGCGCTTAAGCAAGGCTTCATGGGTGCCCTGCTCCGCAACTTCACCATCTTCCAGCACAACAATCAGATCGGCATCTGAAATTGTCGACAGGCGGTGTGCAATCGTGATGACCGTGCGCCCCTCACCTGCCTTACGCAAAGCAGACTGAATTTCACGTTCCGTCTCAGTATCAAGTGCCGAAGTAGCCTCATCGAGTAGCAGTACAGGCGGATCTTTCAGCAATGTTCGAGCGATACCCACCCGCTGCTTTTCGCCTCCAGATAGCTTCAAGCCTCGTTCACCAACAGCGGTATCATACCCATTTGGCAGAGCCGCAATAAAGTCGTGAATCTGCGCTGCCTTCGCAGCTGCAACGATTTCCTCCTCGCTCGCCCCGTCGCGCCCGTAAGCAATATTGTATCGGATGGTATCATTGAACAGAACAGTGTCTTGCGGCACCACTCCAATCACCCCGTGCAAACTCTCTTGCGTCACATCGCGTACGTCCTGCCCATCAATTGATAGACGGCCTTCGGAGACGTCGTAGAAGCGGAACAGCAGGCGCCCTATTGTTGACTTACCCGAGCCAGACGGCCCCACAATCGCGACAGTTTCGCCTGCACCAACTTTGAGGCTGACCCCTTTCAGGATTGGACGCGCGCTATCATAGCCAAAATGAACATTTTCGAGAACAACAGTCCCATTTGACACCTCGATCTGAGTGGCTTCGGGCTTGTCTTGAATCTCGGCAGGCTGACCAAGCAAATCAAACATCTCGCCCATATCCACAAGGCTCTGCCGAATTTCACGATAAACTGTACCCAAAAAGTTGAGCGGTAGGGTGATCTGGATCATGTATGCGTTGACCATAACGAAATCGCCAACCGTTAAATCACCATTTTGCACACCCAATGCTGCCATGACCATGACTGCAATCAAACCCATAGTGATCAAGAGGGCCTGACCAAAGTTAAGGAAGGCAAGTGATGATGCCGTTTTAATGGCCGCGGCCTCATAGCCTTCCATCGCCGCATCATATCGTTGCCCTTCGCGCCGCTCCGCCCCGAAGTATTTCACTGTCTCAAAATTAAGGAGGCTATCAATCGCCTTTTGGTTTGCATCAGTGTCGCGGTCATTCATCTCACGGCGCAGCTTTACCCGCCACTCTGTCACCGTGAAGGTAAACCATACATAGAGAGCGATCGTTCCCACAACCACTGCCAAATACCAGACATCAAACAGAAAGAAGAATATCCCTGCAACCAGCAGCAATTCGAGAATAAGCGGGCCAACAGAAAACAATAGAAAACGTAGCAAGAAATCAACGCCCTTGACCCCACGTTCAATAATGCGGCTTAGACCACCGGTTTTGCGCGTAATATGATAGCGCATCGAGAGCCTATGAATATGGGTGAAGGTTTCAAGCGCCAGTTTGCGCAGAGCTCTTTGGGCCACCGCAGCAAAGACGCCATCTCTAAGCTGCTGAAATCCAGACGTAAATATACGTGCCATCCCATAGGCGACGGTTAGCCCGACGGCACCGAGAAGCAGGTCTGAAACCCCCTCTCCAGACAAAGCGTTGACAGCATCACGGTAGATGATTGGCGTGTAAACGGCGATAAGCTTGGATAGAAGCAAGGCTGCCATAGCAATCAACACTCGCCGCTTTACCCAGACTTCACCGTCTGGCCAAAGATAAGGAATGACACGCTTGATGGTGCGCACACCTGATGCACGTTCTTGTTTTTCTACATCGTCACTCATGCCGATAGGGCCTCTCGCAATTCAAGGCGCAGAGATAGTCCCCTTTCAGGCCGATTGCCAGCCGTGCTCAGTCAGGAAGATCAAAGACTTGCCCAGGATAAATCAAGTCTGGATCACGGATTTGATCTTTATTGGCCTCATAAAGCTGTAGATACAGCTGCCCTTCGCCATACCTGTCACGCGCAATCGCCCAAAGCGTTGCTCCAGGTTGGACGGTAACAAGCGCCACACCAGCCTCTGAAGTCACTTTTTCGGGGACTTCGCGCTTGAAGGGGGTCTCAACACGGCTTTTCACGAGTCCATCCTCGTCGACCTCATCGACCCGCAATGTGTATATTCCAGAGTCGACATTGGGCAATTCAGATCGCCACAAGCCATTCGTCTCAATACGCTCTGTCGTCACAGGACGGTTATCGAGGTAGACGCGGACATAACTATCATTGGAGGCACGGCCTGAAAGCTGGACTTCCCCACTTTCAGAGTAACTAATAGCATCAAGCGCGACTTGGCTCATGACAATCGGAGCGGCGGGCTGAAGGATTGTAACTCCGTCAGCGTCCGCCAAAATCACTGTATTTGACTGGGTAAGCGCCGCTGCCTCACTCGTTGTTTCCGCGTTTTCTGCAATCTGATTACCTGCTTGTAGTGGCGCTACGATAATTGTGTTGAGGCTCTCTTGACCACCGGAAGTTCCGCGTAAGCTCAAGACACGCGCGTCTTGACTGGCAGGCAAATCAGCAAACGCCACAAACTCCCCTGACGCACCGGCTTGGACCGTCACGACGACATTCCCATCAAGCAAGACTTCAACCAACTCCCCCGGCAAAGCAGTGCCAGCAATGAGTGTTTGTCCATTCGGTTCAACCCGTGCGACATCGAATTTGGGCGCAGGTTCACTCGAAGTTGAAACGTTTGCCTTCTCTTCAGAAAGCGAAACGGACACGTCTTGTGCCGCGGTTGGCTCTGCCACTTGGCTGGATGCTTCGTCCAAAGAGCCATCTTTCAAATACATTCCGACGCCGGCCAAAACCAAAACAGCCGCGCCCGATAAAGCCAACACAGACCCATTACTCGCAAAGAAACCCGTTAGTTTGCTCATGGAGTTCCCCAATATTTCCAACCGCGTCTCGCGCGGGTTGAGAGAGCATAGCAAGATGGTTATGAAGGGTCAAAACAACTCATCAAAAGTGTTGGAGCACCATGACGAAACGATCAATCTGTGTCTATTGCGGCTCACGCGAAGGTGAGAAGGCAACTTATAAAACGGCAGCGACAGCTCTTGGAGCAGCCTTGGCTAACGAGGGCTGGCGCCTCGTTTATGGGGCTGGAGACATTGGCTTAATGGGCGCCGTGGCCCGCAGCGCGCAAACTGCTGGTGGCGAAACATTCGGCGTGATCCCAACTCATTTGTTAAAGAAAGAGGTCGGCAAAGTTGATCTCACAGAATTCATCGTCACCGAAAACATGCATGAGCGTAAGAAAGTTATGTTCATGAATGCTCAAGCAATCATTGTCCTACCAGGCGGCGCGGGATCGCTTGATGAGTTCTTTGAAGTCTTAACCTGGGCGCAACTTGAACTTCATTCAAAGCCGATCGTACTGCTGAATGTCGAGAACTATTGGACCCCACTGATCGCCCTGATGGATCATATCATTGCTGAAGGCTTTGCCGACCCAAGCCTAAAAACTCTCTTTACGGTCTGCACCAGCGTCGATGAAACCACCGACTACCTACGCGGCGCTCTGTCCTGAAGAAGGCTGGAAGCAGAATATAGTGTTAGGGCGAGCCATATCAGGCCAAAGGCAATCCCATGCCACAGTCCAAAGGGCTCCCCAAAAATCACCACCGCACAAAAAAATTGCGCAGTCGGGTTGATGTATTGCAACAACCCGACCGTAGAAAGCCTGTTGCGATGTGTCGCATATGAAAACAGCATCAGCGGAGCCGCTGTCAGCACACCTGAAAAAATAAGCATCCCATTTTCCCAAGCTGCGGTTCCAAAATGCCCCTCACCTTTTGAATGAACAAAAGCGAGAACCCCTAACGCGATCGGGAACAAGAGTGCCACCTCTCCCGTAACGGAGACAACTGGCCCCACTGACAGGCGCTTTTTTAAAACGCCATAAATCCCAAAACTCCCCGCCACCAAAAGCGAAATCCACGGTGCAACTCCTAAACCATAAGTAAGCGTAACAACTCCCAGTGCGGCCAACCCGACAGCGGCCCACTGCGTAGATTGTAATTTCTCTCCAAAAACGAGACGTCCCAGAAGCACGGCAACCAACGGGAAAATATAATACCCCATAGCCGCCTCGACCGCATAGCCAGCCTGTATCGAGAAAATAAAGGCGAACCAATTTGTGGAAATCATGATCGCCGCTAATCCAACCACAAGGACGCCGTTACGGGTCGACAGAAGCGTAAACAATACCGACAAGCGCCCTTGCGCCAACAAGAGAATAGCAAAGAGAACAAACGACCAGATTGTCCGATGTGCTAAAATTTCAATAGGTGGAATATGCGCCAAGACCTTGTAATATAGAGCTGAGAACCCCCAAATCAGGCAGGCTATGACCATCGCCAAGACACCTTTTGTACTTTCGGTCATCATCTTTGATTGTTTCTTTCTTTCTCTGGCTTGCAAATTAAGGCTAACCTGATTCAATTGTTGGAGAATTTTCAACTCGTTGTTATCGTTTGTCGAAATCAGACAGGACATTGGTAAATGCGACACACCTTGCCGCTTGCGCCCCAATTCTACGTGACGGCGCCACAGCCGTGCCCGTATCTCGCGGGGCGGATGGAGCGCAAGCTGTTCACATCGCTTCAGGGCGAGAACGCGCAGCAGCTTAATGATGGATTATCCCAACAAGGTTTTCGCCGCTCTCAGAATGTGTTGTACCGCCCGTCTTGCGCAGATTGTGCCGCCTGCTTATCAGCCCGAATTATTGCGGCTGACTTCAAGCCAAGCAAAAGCCAAAAACGTGTCTTAAAAAAGAACACGCATCTTGAGCGCAGAGTCACCTCGCCATGGGCCACAGAAGAGCAATATGATCTCTTCCGTCGCTATCTGGACAGCCGCCATGCAGATGGTGGCATGGCCGATATGGACGTGTTCGAGTTCGCCGCTATGATCGAAGAAACGCCTATTCGCTCGCGTGTGATTGAATACATAGACACAACAACCAAGGCCCTCGTTGCAGTCTGCCTAACGGACGTGCTGCAAGATGGGCTTTCAATGGTATACTCGTTTTTTGACCCTGAGTATGAGAGTAGCTCTCTTGGGACCTTCATCATCCTTGACCATGTCGAAATCGCTCGTGCAGGCGATCTACCGTATGTTTATCTTGGCTATTGGGTCCCCGGCAGCCCGAAAATGGACTACAAAGCCAAATTTTCTGCGCTTCAGATATACAAACAAAACGAGTGGACACCGCTTGGCGACATTGCCCATCATGAAGCCGAAACGCACCCACTGTCGACTGCGCCGATCGCAGAGCAGGTGGCAAACATATCACTCCCTGACTTGCCCGCCCACAGGATCAAGCCTTAGCCCTGCCGCACGATCTTTGAGCACTTCTCATCATTTTCCTAGACGCTCGGCTGGACAGCCCTAAAGCTGATATCCCAAGCACCAATAAACCTCGCGGGTTTGCAACCGATTGCGCGCGATTGAGTTCGCAACTGCTATGGCCGAATCCCAAAATCATGATGCTCTTTTTGAATTTCTGTCCAAATTATTCCTCGCAGCGCAACTTTTGAACAAAAAACATGCCTCCAGAGTACGATTATTCAGGTTTTGGCGGTTGACGCCCCTAGCCGGCACTTCTAATGTCTCGCAAACGCAGCAAAAAGGCACCCAGCATGGTAGAGCTAGTGGTCATCGTGAGAAAAAGGCGCATGGGCCGGTAACGGAAACCCTTCGGTAACCCCATGCGCCCCCGAAAATCGGGGGTTTTTTTATGCGTAAAACGAAGTTGGAATGGAGCTTGTATATGACACGTCAAATGACCGGCGCAAAAATGATCGTAGAATGCCTGAAAGATCAGGGCGTGGAGGTTATCTTCGGCTACCCTGGTGGAGCCGTGCTTCCCATTTATGACGAGGTGTTCCAGCAAAACGGCATTCGTCATGTTCTCGTGCGCCACGAACAAGGCGCTGTGCATGCCGCAGAGGGATACGCCCGCTCGACAGGCAAACCAGGTGTTGTTCTCGTAACATCAGGCCCAGGCGCCACCAACGCCGTAACCGGACTGACGGACGCCCTACTTGACTCAATTCCGATCGTTGTCCTGACAGGACAAGTTCCAACCTTCATGATAGGGACAGACGCGTTCCAAGAGGCCGACACGGTTGGCATTACTCGACCCTGTACAAAACACAATTGGTTGGTCCAAGACACGGCCTCCCTTTCAGCGACAATCCACGAGGCGTTCCATGTTGCTACGTCAGGCCGACCAGGCCCTGTCCTAATTGATATCCCCAAAGACGTTCAATTTGCTTCGGCCGACTACACACCTAAGCAGAAAGTCAAAGTGAGCCGCTATCAACCCCCTGTAAAGGGCGACATGGCATCCATAGAGGAACTCGTTGACGCAATCGAAAAGGCTGAAAAGCCAGTATTCTATACAGGTGGCGGCGTTATCAACTCGGGCCCAGCAGCCAGCCAGCTCTTGCGTGAGCTCGTGGAAGCCACGGGTTTTCCAATCACCTCCACCCTGATGGGCCTCGGTGCCTATCCAGCTTCAGGCGAAAAATGGCTCGGCATGCTCGGAATGCACGGGCTCTATGAAGCCAATATGGCAATGCACGGCTGTGACTTGATGATCAACATTGGCGCGCGATTTGACGACCGCATCACAGGCCGCCTCGACGCCTTCAGCCCCAATTCTCAAAAGGCACATATCGACATTGATCCGTCATCGATCAACAAGGTTATACGTGTCGACATCCCTATTGTTGGTGATGTAGGCCATGTGCTTGAAGATGTTCTCAAAGTTTGGAAAGCGCGCGGCCGCAAAACCAACCGCCCTGCACTTGAGAAATGGTGGTCAAAGATCGAAAACTGGCGCAATGTTGATTGCCTTAAGTTCGAGCAAAAAGGCTCGATCATCAAGCCTCAGCACGCCCTTGCGCGCCTTGAAGCCCTGACCAAGGATCATGACCGTTACATTTGCACGGAAGTTGGCCAACACCAAATGTGGGCGGCCCAATACCTTGGCTTTGAAGATCCAAACCGCTGGATGACATCAGGTGGCCTCGGGACAATGGGTTATGGTTTTCCTGCGTCAATCGGTGTCCAAATGGCGCATCCTGACAGCTTGGTAATTAACGTGGCTGGTGAAGCAAGCTGGCTGATGAATATGCAAGAAATGGGCACAGCAATTCAGTTCCGCCTGCCCGTGAAGCAATTCATTCTCAACAATGAACGCCTCGGTATGGTCCGTCAGTGGCAAGAATTGCTGCATGGTGAGCGCTATTCGCACTCTTGGAGTGAAGCCCTACCCGACTTTGTTAAGTTGGCAGAAGCTTTTGGCGCTAAGGGCATCCGTGTGGACGATCCAGCTGATCTGGATGAAGCCATCAAAGAAATGATTGCCTATGACGGTCCTGTTATTTTGGACTGCCTCGTTGAGAAGCACGAAAACTGCTTCCCGATGATCCCGTCGGGAGAGCCTCACAACAAGATGTTGCTCGGTGAATCAAGCACCAAAGATGCAATCGGCACAAGTGGCGCAGTGCTCGTTTGAGCCGCCCAACAGTGTAGAGAAGGAAGGAAGCACAATGTCTGCTCTCAAAATCAAAAAAGGCTCTAACAAGCACTCTGCGTACAACCTGCGCCCAACTTTTAGCGATCACGTTGAAACCCATACTCTCGCGGTTGTGGTGGACAACGAAGCTGGAGTGCTGGCGCGCGTAATCGGTCTGTTCTCAGGGCGAGGCTACAATATCGAAAGCCTGACCGTCGCTGAAATAGATCACGCAGGTCACCGCTCGCGTATCACCATCGTCACAACAGGTACGCCTCAAGTGATTGAACAAATCAAAGCGCAACTGGGGCGGATTGTTCCAGTGCATGAGGTCCATGACCTAACGGTGGAAGGCGCGTCAGTTGAGCGTGAACTTGCATTGCTGAAAGTTGAAGGCACCGGAGATCGCCGCGTTGAAGCGATGAGGCTGGCCGACATTTTCCGAGCCAATGTCGTAGACAGCACGCTTGAGAGCTTTGTTTTTGAAATTACAGGTACACCAGAGAAAATCGACGCCTTTAGCGAACTGATGCGCCCGCTTGGCCTAAGTGAAGTGGCCAGAACAGGTGTCGCAGCGCTCGCACGGGGTAAAATCGGGGGTTAAACCCTCCTCGCAGCAAAGTGCAGTTCTAGGCTGTTCGTAATATCGGAAACGGAACAACATTTGAAACCGTTACCTTCAGGGCTTCCGAACTTGGAAGCATTGACGGTGACGGTTTTTTTGATGCGGGTTCAATCGCAGCCTTCAAGCGTTCGGCGATAGCTGGAGCGTGTTGTTCAGAAATAAGTTCTGGATTGCGCGCCAAGCGCATCGTGTCGCCCTCCAAAACTTGAAAATGGACAAGATCTCCAGCATCCAAAACAGGACCATCAAACACGGAAGAGGCGCAGCCTCCATAGAAAGCTAGATCGCCATGATCTTCGCACCAGATCACAGCTTTTTGTTCGTCCTGATCACTCCAAAGAACAACGCCATACATCCAAAAACCCAATCTTTAAAAACACATCCTGTTAACACAATTTTTAGAAAATATTGCACGAAGTGGAACTCTGAAATGAGTGTCGCACGCTTAAAAATTGTGACTCATTTGGCAATGTCTGACGCTAATTAGCGTCAGTGACGACGCGTAATCGCATCGAAAAAGATGCAGTTCTTGTTACCATTTAAATCAATCCCGCGTAAGATTAGATTCGAACAGTATTAGTATCTCAAGAGTTGATGTTTGTGTCCAAATCACGCGTGCCCCAAAACCCTATTGATCCCGTTCAGCTGCGAAGTGTGTTCGGCGACAATCTCAAAAAGCTAACAGCGCGCTACCCTTCAGTTGCGAGCCTATGCAGAGAGCTCGGCATAAACCGCACGCAATTTAACCGCTACCTAGCGGCCGAGAGCTTTCCACGCCCCGATGTCTTACATAAAATATGCACTTTTTTTGAAGTCGATGCGCGTATCCTCTTGGAACCCGTCGATAAAGCCAGCGAGGAGCATGACGATCTTTTCCATCACCCTGCAGTCAGAAATTTCCTTGGGAAAACAACTAATCCTGTGTCCTTGGATGAATTGCCAAGTGGGTTCTACCGCTTCAGTCGCCCCAGCTTTGTTGATGACAATCGTTTCGTCGTAGGAACCTTTTACGTTTTTCGCATCGACGGACGAGCCTTTGTCAGAGGGTTCGAGTTGCCCGAAGCTATGAACGATCAAGGCCTTTCAATCAGTTCCTACAATCGTGAATTTCGCGGTATCACCCTTAAGCAAGAACAAGGTCTTGTCATATTGGCCGCCCGCCGTGGCGCGACGACATGTTCGTTCAGTTACCTTGCGCGCGTACCGTCTTTTCACAATAATTTCTGGGAAGGCTATGCCACCAGAACTGTAACAGAAAGCATTACCGGCCAACGCGTGGTTCGCTTTGTCGTCGAACATATCCAAGGTGGCTGGCGAGAAGCTCGTAAAATCACGCGCACCGCAGGTTTTTGCAGAGCAGAGGAATTACCAGGCTATCATGCCCGCCTGATGAGAGCAGGACACCCGTTTCGCTAGGCGCGCGCCTCGGATGCACGGTACAGATGCCAACTGGCATGGCCAAAAAGAGGCAAGACCAGATAGAGGCCTAGGAAAGCAGGCACCATGGCCGCAAACGTGCAAATCGCAATGAATGCGCCCCAAAGCACCATCAGTACCAAATTACTTTTAACCGCAATAAAGCTAGCAATCATAGCGGTCACAAAATCAACTTCACGATCCAACAACATTGGCATAGCGAAAACTGTAATCATAAACAAAAGCAGTGCAAAAAGCCCTCCCACCGCGGTTCCCACAGCAAGCATCGTCAGGCCATCAGCAGTGAAATAAACCTCCAACGAGCTCGACACATTTGTCATTGTGGAAAGCCCTAAAAACAAAGCAAAGATCATGTGAGCAATAAAAAACCAGAATAAGAAAACCATCAAAATAATCACACAAAGGGAAGGCAGTTGGCGGGCAGCTTGGTGCCGCACAACTCCGAATATTTCTGAAAAAACGAGAGGTAGCCCATAGTCGAGGCGATGACTTACCTCATACAGTGCAACGGCTGTAAACGGACCAAAGAGCGGAAACCCGACAGCAGCGAATACAAGCCAATAGCTTTTGCCAGTCGCCATAGTGATCCAGCCCAGCAGAAACCCGAAGGCGACACATATACTCGCGACGATAACTCCGTATGCTGGAGCCCGCCTCATATCATACCAGCCTTTGTAAATGGCCGCTTTTATGTCGAAAAATGTAACTTGGCCCAGTTCTGGCGCGCCTTGTTCTTTGATGATCATAAGGCCCTCCCCGCCTGCGTTGATCCAGCATAAGACGCAAAGCTGACAATCCCAAAGATTTTTGTTTAAGTCAGCTTTTAGCCCCGCAATCTCGCTTCAGACACTTATCTCCTAGATCAAGAAAGTGGCGCGCGTGAAAGCGAGTACTGATAAGCTTTGTGCCAAGCTTGGCCAAGCTGCATTAGGGCAGCATCGCTATCACGCGGACCGAAGAGGGAAAGCCCGGCAGGTAGCCCGTTTGCTCCCATTTCGAGAGGAATGTTGATACAGGGCAAGCCAATCAGGCCTACAGGCGTCACGATATGCATCCAACGATGATAGGTGTCCATCGCCTGCCCTCCTATCTCGGTAGGATAGGTCCACTCAACAGGGAACGGATATAGCTGGGTCGTCGGCAAGACGAGCGCATCGTAATGCTCAAAAAGCGTTGAGCAAATCTTAAACCAGTCCGACCGCAGCACTGAAGCGCGATGTACGTCCATAGCTGAAAAAGAAAGCCCACGTTCGATCTCCCAGATCGCCTCAGGCTTGAGCTGGTCGCGCTTGGAGGCATCATTGTAAAAAACAGACAGCCCTCCTGCGATGGCCCAAGAGCGCAAAGTTGTCCAACTCTCCCAGATCGCGTCAGCTGAAAACGGCGGGGCAACAGGCTCCACTATGATGCCAAGAGCCTCAAGCTGAGGGATAGCTTCTTCGGAATGAGACATAAGCCCTGCTTCCATTGGAAAGGCTCCGCCCCAGTCGCCAAGCCAGCCAATCCGACGCCCTTTGACATGCGCATCGATGCTTGGCAGCGTCAAATCGTATGAAGCCCCATGTGGTTGACGCGGATCAGCACCAGCTTGTGTATCAAGGAGCGCCGCCATGTCACGCGGCGTTCGCGCCATTGGACCCAATGTTGCAAGCTGGTGTAAAAAATTGTCTCCAACAGGCTCGGAAGGCACACGCCCATATGTCGGGCGGAAGCCATACACGTTATTCCAAGCCCCAGGGTTGCGCAGGCTACCCATCATGTCAGATCCATCTGCAACCGAGAGCATCCGCGCGGCAAGCGCCGCTGCAGCCCCGCCAGAAGAGCCGCCTGCGCTCCGAGACAGATCATAGGGATTACGGGTGGCGCCATGAACAGGGTTGAACGTGTGTGAGCCAAGGCCCCATTCAGGTGTATTGGTCTTCCCGATAACAACAGCGCCGGCAGCACGCATGCGCGCAACCACGAGGTCATCTTTGGGCGCAATAGAGTTTGCGAACATCGGGTTTCCCATCGAGGTGGGTAGCCCTTCGGCATTGGCGAGGTCTTTCACGGCCACTGGGATACCATGAAGCCAGCCCTTGCGAGGTGTCTCATCCATCGCGCGAGCCTCAGCCATCAATTCATCGGCATCGCGCAAGGACACGATGGCATTGACCTGGGGGTTGACCCTGTCGATCTGAGAAAGTGTCGCTTCCATCAGTTCTGCAGCGCTCAGCTGTCCCTCAGCAATGGCCTGTGACTGATCAAGGGCTGTCATATTTGTGATATCATTCATCGCCGTGTCCTTCTCGCGCTTAGTTTATGCTGGCGCGGGTTTAAGCGGAGCGCAAGGTACAATCAGATGAAAGCTTCTAAGGCACTAAAGCATTCACTTCACGTCAGTTAGAAGCTCGCGCAAGACAAGCTGTGTACTGGGTTCGGCATGATACGTCTGAGTGCAACAGCGAGCGCTGCTTGGGCAAACCTCTGGTTAAAAGTCGCCCTGAGCTTCTGAACGAGACTTACCAGCAACATCCATCGCCAGCGTCGCGGCCATCAAGCCATCAAGATCACCGTCCAGAACACCTTTGGTATCGGAGGTTTCAAAATTGGTGCGCAGATCTTTCACCATCTGGTAGGGCTGCAGAACGTATGAGCGGATTTGGTTTCCCCACCCCGCATCACCTTTGTTCTCATGCATTTCGTTCACAGCAGCGTTGCGGCGATCAAGCTCCATTTGGTAAAGGCGTGATTTGAGCGCTTTCATCGCGATATCGCGGTTTTGGTGTTGGGATTTCTCCGAGCTGGTCACAACAATACCTGTCGGTGCGTGGGTGATACGCACAGCAGAGTCAGTCGTGTTTACGTGCTGCCCGCCGGCTCCAGAGGAGCGGTAGGTGTCGATACGGATATCGGCTGGGTTGACTTCAATTTCGATATTGTCATCTACAACAGGATAAACACCAACTGATGTAAAGGAGGTGTGGCGCTTGGCGGCGCTATCAAATGGACTAATCCGTACGAGACGGTGCACGCCGCTCTCTGACTTGAGCCAGCCATAGGCATTGTGCCCAGAAATCTTATAGGTCGCCGATTTTATGCCAGCCTCTTCTCCCGCGCTCTCGGCTTGGAGTTCGACTTTATAGCCCTTCTTCTCGGCCCAACGCACATACATCCGCGCAAGCATTGAAGCCCAATCGCAGCTCTCCGTGCCCCCTGCACCCGAATTGATCTCAAGGAAGGTATCATTGGCATCAGCCTCACCATCCAACAGCGCTTCAAGTTCTTTTTCGGCTGCCTTTTTCTTGAGTGATTTCAGAGCCTCTTCAGCCTCTTTTATCACCTCGGCATCGCCCTCCATTTCGCCCAATTCGATCAACTCGATGTTGTCGGACAGATCGCCAGCAATCGTATCATAGCTTTCCATCGCATCAACAAGCGCCTGCCGCTCGCGCATGAGCTTCTGAGCGTTCTCTGGGTTGTCCCAAAGAGTCGGGTCTTCCACCCGGGCGTTAAACTCTTCAAGCCTATGAGGCGCAGTCTCTCGATCCATCCGCTGGGCCAAAAGCACCAGTGACTTTTCGACTTCGGCAACAATGCCCTGAATTTCTGCGCGCATGGGTCTTCCTTGGATCACGTTTCAGGGACTGATAGCGTAGCTCCGAGCCAGCGGCAAGCGCAGGCTCAGACGCCCGCATGTTTAATAAAGTCCGCCCGAGCTAAGCGTTCCAAAGCCAGCTTTGGGACCAACAACGGCTTTTTTGCCTGTTGAGGTCGTGACTTGCTTGGCCGCTCCCGTTTCGCGAACGAGAGGCAGGTTAGCTCCCATCGCGAAACCACCATCAAAAGTGATCCCGAAGTCGATCTGCTCCCCCTCGCGGAAGCATTCGATAACAACATGATCGCCCTCAGCGCTGTCTGACAAGCGCGCACCCGTAAAACGGTCGATTTTGATGAATTCGCATTCTTTCGGCGCACGGAATTTACCAGCCCCATACTTCTTGATCGCAGAACTCATGAACCTCTGGAAAACAGGACCACACATCCCACCGCCTGACGCGCCGCTGCCCATAGAGCGCGGATTATCAAACCCAATATAACAGCCCGCCACGATATTGTTTGTGAAACCAATGAACCAAACATCTTTGGCATCATTGGTTGTACCAGTTTTACCCGCAACAGGCACACCCAGATTCACCGATTTGCTCGCCGTTCCGCGAGACACAACCCCTGTCATCATGGATGTGAGCTGATACGCGGTCACAGCATTCATGACGCGCTCACGGTTGTTTACAATCACAGGCGCTTCAGAACGGGGCAGCGTTGGGTTAACACAGTCAGTACACACTCGGTCATCGTGTCTATAGACGGTCTTGCCATATCGGTCTTGAACGCGGTCAATCAATGTCGGCTCAACACGCTGCCCACCGTTGGCAAACATGGCATAGGCCGACACCATTTTGTAGAGTGTGGTCTCTTCCGAGCCGAGCGAGTTCGCCAAAAAGCGTCCCATTCCATCATAGACTCCAAAACGCTCAGCATAATCAGCTACCACGTCCATCCCAACTTCCTGTGCAAGACGAATGGTCATCAGGTTTCGCGATTGCTCGATCCCAGTGCGCAGCGGGGTGGGCCCATAGTAGCGGTTCGAGGCGTTTTGCGGCCTCCAAAGGCCTTGTGGCGTGTTGATCTCAATCGGCGCATCAACAACAATCGTTGCAGGCGTATATCCGCTATCAAGTGCCGACGCATACACAAATGGTTTAAACGAAGACCCGGGCTGGCGTCTCGCCTGTGTGGCGCGGTTGAAAACAGAATGCTGGTAAGAAAACCCACCCTGCATAGCAATCACGCGGCCTGTGTTCACATCCATAGCCATGAAACCGCCCTGCACTTCAGGTACCTGCCTTAGCGTCCAGCGGATAAAGTCTCCTGCTCCTTCGTCGCCCGTTGTCATGCGCCGAACAAGCACAACATCTCCGATTTTGAAACTGTCACCAAAACCGCCGCGCAACCATGAAATATCTTTACGTGGGATAACAAAAGGCTCTGCCTCTGTCTCGCTGATGCCCTCGATACCAATACGCATGGATTGGTCCGCAATTTCAAGCACAACAGCGGGGAACCAATGGCTCTCCAGATTAATGTCCCGCGGTACGTTGGTTCCGGCCAAGGCCTCTCGCCAATCCGCCTCAGTTGCTAGGTTTTCTGCCGAAATGCTTTTACCGGTCCCGCGCCAGCGACCAACACCACGGTCAAACTGCTCCAGCTGGCGCTGAAGAGCCGCCGCCGCAACTTCCTGCATCTCAGGATCAATCGTTGCGCGCACAGTCATACCACCCGTGAAAAACTCTTCTTCACCGAAATCATTTGAGAGCTGCCGGCGGATTTCGTCTGTAAAATAGTCGCGTGGCGGCAAGCCGTCTTTGAACGGCTCAAAGTCACCATTCTGAACCGACCGAAGTGGAAGCTCGCGTTCAGATTTGTACACAGCTTCAGAAATGTAGCCGTTCTCAAACATTTCCTTCAGAACAAAATTTCGCCGTTGAAGCACACGCTCTTTGTTTCGAACAGGGTGAAAACGCCCGGGAGCCTTTGGCATAGACGCCAAGGTAGCAGCTTCATGTGGGGCCAGTTCGCTCAAGGTTTTGTTAAAATAAGCCTGCGCGGCTGCAGTCACACCAAAAGAGTTCTGCCCGAGAAAAATTTCGTTCAGGTAGAGCTCGAGAATACGCTCCTTATCCAGTGTTTCCTCAAGCCGCGTAGCAAGGATAATCTCTTTGATCTTACGTTCGGCCTGGCGGTCAGCCGAGAGTAGAAAATTCTTAACGACCTGCTGGGTAATGGTCGAAGCCCCACGCACACTTCCACCCTTCATGGCGTCAACAGCAGCTGACGCGATACCGCGCGTGTCATAGCCCTGGTGCACATAGAAATTCTTATCTTCCGCGCTGATAAACGCATATTTCACAAGCTGCGGGATTTCTTCGGCTGGTGTAAACAGACGGCGTTCGCGCGCGAATTCGTCGAGCATGCGCCCCTCACCCGAGTAGATGCGGCTGATAGTGGGCGGCTGATACTGTGAGAGGCTTTCATGGCTTGGCAGGTCTTGGCCATAAATGTAAAAAATCGCACCAATAGAAAGCGCCACAGCCATAAGACCGAGGGTGATGAGGCTAAAAAGGCCCCCGAGGGCCGAGAACAAGAATCTAATCACGTGTTTCCCCTGATGCGCGCGCCCTGTCTATACGCCCAAGGCACGACGAGGTCAAAATCAACTGACAGTGAATTTGGGCTGGTTTTCGCCAGTTCCGCCCGCGTCTTGGCAAGCGTGCTCATTGACGGACCACGCGGCGGATGGCTTCATCCGCGAGGATCCAGGCCTGAATACCATCTCGGATTCCCTCCGCCATTTTGCGACGCCACAAAGGATCAACAACATTTTCAAAATCGCGGTCACTCGACAGAAACCCGATCTCCAGCAAGATCGAAGGAATGTCAGCCGCTTTGAGCACAGAAAAAGCAGCTGCACGATATGGCCGCCGGTTGAGAGGCGCCCCCTTTATCTCGAGACCGCCCACAATCGCTTTGGCCAAACGCTCCGTCCGCGGCTGTGTCTCCTGTCGCGCAAGATCGAGCAAGACATCAGCAACCACATCATCTTGACCCGTGAGGTCTGTCCCTGAAAGCATATCAGCCCGATCATGCCGCTCAGCCAACAGAGCCGAAGCCTCATCAGTGGCGTCATCGGCCAACGTGTGAACAGTCGCTCCATGCGCATGACCTTCGCTCAGCGCATCGGCATGTAGCGAGATAAAGATATCAGCCTCCGCTTGATGGGCCATAGCCACGCGGCGCTCAAGTGAAACAAAGTTGTCGTCCGTGCGCGTCAAAAGCACGTCGACATTGGGGAGCCGTCTAAGTTCTTCCTCTATTTCACGCGCAAAAGCGAGCATAAGCTCTTTTTCCGTTTGGCCTTCCCGCGAAGCTCCGGGATCAATGCCGCCATGCCCAGGATCGAGGACAACCAGAACCCGTCCAGTTTGCTTGCGCGGCAGCGAAGCAACCGGATCAGGCCAGACATCGCCCTTGGGCGGCCCTGCTCGGTCTGCAAACGTCGCCTCATCGGATGTATCGAGAACAACCGTGAGCACAGCCGTTCCCCTCTGGTCGTCACGGCTCATCTCTGCTGATCTTAGCGTAAAAGCCCCCCCAAGCTCCGCAACCATGCGTGACCATCCAGGGCGAAAGCCGCCAAAACGCACGCTCGTCAACGCTTTGGCTTCGGCGAAAAGCTCTTCAGAAACCCCAGCCCAATCTACCTCACGAAAATCAAGCACAAGGCGGCGTGGTTCATCCAAGGTATAAACACGATAGGGTACGGGCTGACTGAGCGTCAGTGTGAGCGTCAAGGCCCCCCTCTGCAAGCTTGCACCGCTCAGTGATGGATCAACGCGCGCCAAGCCACTCAGGGACTGGGCACTCGCTGACGGCACAAGCCAAGAAACCCCACCAATTAAGGCAAACACCACCGTAATAACTGCTAATAGCCTGCTCATGACCGCCTATTTCTTTCGCCTAAGCATAGCGCCAAAGCCCCCCTCAGGGAAGCTTCTATCTGTCAAAATACGCTTTGAGCCGTAGCAAACCTTCGCGGATCTCTTCAGTTGAGCGCGCATATGACAAGCGCAGTGTCGTTTGTCCTCGTTCAGGATCAAAATCGATACCAGGCGTCACAGCAACACCAGCTTTTGCGAGTATGTCAGAGGCCAGCGCACGACTATCATTGGTGAGATGGCTCACATCTACATAAATGTAAAACGCCCCATCAGGTGGAGCGAAGTTGCTCAAGCCCACCTTGGGGAGCTCTACAATCATCAGATCTCTATTGGCCTTATAGACTGCCAAATTCGCCTCAAGCTCTTCAGTACACCCGAAAGCAGCGAGCGCCGCGACTTGGCTGGCATGCGGTGCGCAGATAAACATATTCTGCGCCAGCCTCTCGATCAGACGTACGTGCTCCTCAGGTACAACCATCCAGCCAATGCGCCAGCCTGTCATAGAAAAATACTTGGAGAATGAGTTAATCACATAGCACTCATCAGTAAGCTCAAGTGCCGAGACAGCCTCACCTTCATACTCAATACCCTGATATATTTCGTCCGAAATAAAAGCTGTTTCGCTCTCAGCACAGGCATCAATAAGGGCCTGCATCGCCTCACGTGTCAGCATCGTGCCGGAAGGGTTTGCTGGCGAAGCCACAAGAAGGCCGTCAAGTTCAAGCCCCGCAAAGTCACTCGGCACAGGCTGAAAGCGGTTTTCAGCGCTTGTCGGCAATCCGACGGGCTTCACATCTAGCGCTTTCAGGATCTGGCGATAGCTCGGATACCCGGGCTCCCCAAGGCCAACCCGCGCGCCCGCTTCAAAGAGCGCGGTGAAGGCCAATATGAACGCCCCAGAGGACCCAGACGTGATAATCACACGCTCGGGAGACAAGTTCACACCATGTTTGTCATGGTAATGCTGGGCAATACGCGCCCTCAACTCGGGCAGCCCAAGTGCAACCGAGTACCCAAGCGGCGAGGCCTCCATTGCCTCAGTCAAATGCGCCCGCGCACCTCTGGGCGCAGCCGTACCGGGCTGACCCACTTCCATATGGATGATCGAGCGCCCTGCAGCCTCCGCAGCACGGGCCTCCTCCATGACGTCCATCACAATAAAGGGATCAACCGCGCCGCGCCTTGAGTTCCGCATAACTTTTCTCCTATTCTCTCTCCAAGCTTTTGGAGCGGGTGTCAGGTAAGGTCAATGCAACGCAGTTTGAAATCAACGCTGGCCGCATGCCTGATGGTGGCTCTCACGGCATCTCATGCATGGGCTGTATCGCTGTTGCGTGATCCTGATATCGAACAGAGTCTCAAACAGCTGGCCACCCCCGTGCTCAATGCAGCAGGCTTACCCGCTGGGCGCATGTCCGTTCTTGTCGTCGATGACTCCTCACTCAATGCCTTCGTGATTGACCGCGAACATATCTTTATTCACGCAGGGCTTTTGCTCAAACTCGAAACAGCAGAGCAGCTCCAGTCCGTCATTGCGCATGAGGCTGCTCATATCGCCAACGGTCATTTGGCCCGACGCCCTGCCAACGCGCGCGCAGCTCAAAGCCTTGCCGCCTTCGGGCTCGCTTTAGCCGCCGCAGCAGGCGCGGCTGGTGGCTCCGAGGCTGGTGCCGCAATCGGGATCGGCATGCAAAGCGCAGCACAACGCTCGTTTTTCTCCCATACACGCGCCGAGGAAGCTTCAGCAGATCAGTCAGCCATCCGCTACCTGACACGCGCAGGCGTTGATCCGGCAGGCTCAGTTGAAGTGATGGACATCTTTGCTGGTCAAGACTTGCTCTCAGCTGGCCGGCAAGATCCATACGCTCGCTCACATCCGTTGTCGCGTGACCGCCTGCGCGCAATGCAAGCAGCCACCTCAGCTTACCAAGGCCAGTTTGCGAGCAACCCAACTGCAAATTACTGGTTTGCCCGCGCCAAGGGAAAACTAGGCGCATTTTACCGCGCCCCAAAATGGACACTGCGCCGAGCAGGTGACAGTGGACATAAAGACGTCGCACAAATGCGCAAAGCCATAGCTTGGCATCGGTCAGGCAAAGGCAGTGACGCCCTCAAGACAATGGCGAGCTTGATTGCAGCCGCTCCAAATGATCCATACCTGCATGAACTTCACGGCCAAATACTCTTGGAGCAGCGCCAATATAATGCGGCCCTCTCCGCCTATTCAAAAGCCGTGGCACTTGCTCCAAGAAACGCCCTGATCGTAGGGCAATATGGACATGCTCTGCTGGTCTCAGGCAATCCCAAAGCCGCCCTGCCCCATCTTGAACGCTCCGCCAATATTGAGCAGCGCGATGCCCGCGTCTTGCGGGATCTTGGTGGCGCATACGCCCAATTGGGCAATGCAGGGATGGCCTCATTGCTGACAGCTGAGCGGTATGCACTGCTCGGTCGGCCAAAAGACGCCACGATCCACGCCAAGCGCGCATTTGACCTGCTCAAACGCGGCTCCCCTGGTTGGCAACGCGCACAGGATGTGCTCTTTGCCTCAGAAAGCGCCATAAATTCACGGAGAAAGAAATGACAAAAACAACAGCAGCCTTTGCTCTTATGGCAAGCCTTACAACAAGCCCACTTGCAGCGCTTGATCTCGCAGCGATGACGGCTGCCGAGCGCGCAGCCTTCCAAAACGAAATTCGCACCTACCTTCTGGAAAACCCAGAAGTGATAATGGAAGCCGTCGCTGTTTTGGAAGAACGTCAGGCAGGGCAGCAAGCCGACGCTGACGCCTCACTTGTTCAGGTGAACGGTGCTGATCTTTTTGAGGATGCCAATTCTTTTGTGGGCGGAAACCTAGAAGGCGACCTGACACTGGTCGAGTTCGTCGACTATCGCTGCGGCTACTGTCGCAAAGCCCACGACGAAGTCGCCCAGCTTATTGAGGCAGATGGAAACATTCGATTTATCGTTAAGGAATTCCCAATCTTGGGCGAAGCCTCGGTTGTGTCCTCGCGCTTTGCTGTTGCCACCAAATTGGTCGCAGGCGATGAGGCCTATAAAGCCGTCTCAGATGCATTGATCACATTGAAATCAGACGTTGAGGAGACGGTGTTGAGGGCCTTGGCGAGCTCCCTTTCGCTCGATCCCGACGCAATCCTTGCGAAGATGGAGAGCGACGAGGTGACAGCGGTCATCGCTGAAAACCGCGCTCTTGGGCAGCGCCTCAATATTTCAGGAACACCGACCTTTGTAATGGGGGACCAAATCTTGCGCGGCTACATGCCACTTGCCCAAATGCAGGAGATCGCAGAAGACATTCGCTCCGAATGAAAAAGAGCCTCTGCGCAGCGCTAGCGTTTTTCGCAGCACCTGTGTCTTCGCAGACCGACTTTACGGCGCTCTCCTATGGGGAGCGCCGTTTATTTGGAGAAGAGGTGCGCTCCGTCTTACTCGCACACCCAGAAATCGTAGAGCGAGCTCTGACACCGCAGCCTTATGCAGACGAAATAAACTCAGATCTTGCTTTGATCAGGCTCCACGGGCCAACGCTGTTTGCTGGCCACGATATAGCACTCTTTGTCAGTTCAGACTGTGCAGTATGTGCACGCGCGGAAAAAGAGCTCACGACCCTAGCCCAAGCACAAGGCTTGAGTATCAACGTCCTGATCCTGGAACGGCACCCTAGCCTGCAAGCCGCTCTCGAAATCGACAGTTTGCCGTTTTATGTGCTGCCCGACAAAATGTTACGCGGTATGATGCCCGCAACCGTCCTACGGCGGTTTTTAAGCGGCCTTTAAGCCTCGCTTGTAGCGTCCAGCTCCGCAGCACGCTTCTCAACAAGATCAACGATGTGGTCGACCATATCATAGTTACCAAGCTTGTGATCCTGCTTGCCCGCCATATAGACCATTCCAGTCCCGGCGCCTGCGCCACCACCAGTAAAGCCGACATCAGTCATCAGGGCCTCACCTGGACCGTTCACAACACAGCCAATAATCGAGAGGCTCATAGGTGTTTTGATATGCTCTAGCCTTTTTTCCAAAGCCTCGACAGTCTTGATCACATCAAACCCCTGCCGCGCACAGGACGGGCAGGAAATAATGTTCACACCTCTATGGCGCAGCCCAAGCGACTTTAAAATCTCATAGCCAACTTTCACCTCTTCGATTGGATCAGCCGAGAGAGACACACGGATCGTGTCACCAATACCCATCCACAGCAGACTACCCATACCAATCGATGATTTAATCGTGCCAGAGGTCAGCCCACCGGCTTCTGTGATCCCAAGGTGAATAGGCGCATCGGTAGCATCAGCAAGCTGCTGATAGGCTGCTGCAGCCATAAAGACATCCGAGGCTTTGACAGAGATTTTGAACTCGTGAAAGTCGTGGTCTTGAAGGATTTTGATATGATCAAGCCCACTCTCAACCATGGCATCAGGGCAAGGCTCTCCGTACTTATCTAAGAGGTGCTTTTCAAGGCTACCGGCATTTACACCGATGCGGATCGAGCAATTGTGGTCTCGCGCAGCGCGGATCACTTCCGCCACGCGCTTCTCGTCACCAATGTTACCTGGGTTGATACGCAGACAGGCAGCACCAGCTTCCGCAGCTTCAATCCCGCGTTTGTAGTGAAAGTGAATATCCGCCACAATCGGAACAGGGCTCTCGCGCACAATTTCCTTAAGCGCTTTGGCACTGTCCTCATCTGGCACAGACACCCGTACGATATCTGCCCCAGCTTCTGCCGCAGCCTGTACCTGCGCTATCGTCGCTTTGGCGTCCGTCGTAAGCGTATTGGTCATTGTTTGAACCGAGATCGGCGCGTCCCCGCCAACAGGGACATTACCCACCATAATCTGACGGCTTTTACGGCGATAAATATTGCGCCACGGGCGAATGGGGTTCAAAGACATTGGGGCCTCATGCTCAGGAAGTCAGATACAGCTGAGACATAGGGAGAAAGCAGCGTCAGTGCAATGTGTGGCTTAGTCTCTCAACACACCAAATGCACCGTCCGCGTCGATCTGCGCCACTGCACGCGCCAAAGGCTCGATCGCCTCCCAGTCGGCTTGGCTCAGCTCCGCGGTCAACGTTTCGGCAGTCAGCTGCAGATTGTCCGCGACCGCGCCACGTGCACCATACGGCCCGTAGGTGTTTCCATTTGCGGCAAAGTAGACCGCGCCGGCATCACCTGCACGAATGGTGGCTGGTTCACTTGTTTGAGGCACAGTGTAAAAATCGCCGGGCTGCATCACAGCTTCATGAAGGATCGTTCCTGACGCCGCCTTCACACGAAGCCAAACTTCACGTGTTGCAATAACTGTCACCACACCCTGCTGTTGCTCAAATACCTGAGGGACAGCCGCTGTCTCTGTCGGAAGTGTTCCTCCAAGGTCCGCAAGCACCGCTGACAAATCACTGTCACGCGCAATATTGGCCTCTGGCAACGCAGCACTCACATCAGCTGAGGCCAATGAGAAACTTTCCGTGATCGCGCCGCGCGGACCAGTCGGCCCATAGGTTTTGCCATCTACGATGTAATAAATTGAGCCGCTCTCACCCACACGAATGGTCGCCGGCGTCTCGCTGTTTTCTTGTGGAACATCGAAGGTTTCACCAGCATTCAAAATGCCGCTGAACAACTCTGTTCCTTCGCCGTCGCGAATACGGACCCAAGCAGGGCGCGCAGCCACGACACGCACACCTTCTGTAATCAAAGCGGTCGCTTCAAACCCAGAATCCGAACTTACCTCCGGTAAGCGTGCAAAAGTCCCGTTCTCATCAGGGCGCAACGTCGCAATCGGCGCATCCCTTGCCACGAGCACAGGCACATCAAGTGCCTGCGGACGATAGAGACGATCAAAGCTATCAGCCGCTGCCGTCAGCTCTGGGCTAGTGTCGCCAAGCTCTGGCGCATTATTTTGTCCAGCTTGTGCCAACGGATCAAGATCGGCCAAAACATCGGGGGTATTCTCTACAGGCGAAAGCTGAACGCGCTGCACCTCGTTGAGAACCGTCCAACCGCCAAAACCAAGCGCACCGACCAAAGCAACCAAAACGAGAAGTGAGCCCACGGCTCCCGGCTCGATGCGAGAAAATATCGATTCAGCCCCTGGTGCAAAAGGGGTTGCCCCGTCAAACATCGGGTCTCGATCTGTACGTTTGTTCTGCTTTTTGGGCTGTGTTTCTTTTCGAACAGACGAAGCCGCGTCAGACATCCCATGCGCCGTCGTAAACCCGCTTTCGGCACAGAAGGCTGCAAAAGCACGATCAGGGTCCATGCCAAGATAGCGTGCATAAGAGCGCACGTAGCCAGCAATAAAACCAGGGGTGTCAAAAGCGTCTGGGTCAGCATTTTCAATCGCTGCGATATAGCTGGCCTTGATCCGGAGTTCGCGCTGGACATCAAGTAGCGATTTGCCCATCGTGGCACGCTCGCCGCGCATGATATCACCAAGCCGCAGCTGAAAATCATCGAACCAGCGCGGTTCGACGTTCTCACTTGCATCGCTGCGCTTGTTTTTGCGCCTGATCATGCGTGCTGCCCCTATCGCCTATAGCGAATCGCGCTGCGAAAGCAGCGGCTTGCCCTTTTCTTTGTACGTTTTTTAGCACATCTCAAGTAGCAATGCACGAAACAGTGCGTTTAGCCCGCCAATTCGGCGCGATTCAGCGCACAATGAGCCCACAACTCATCCATAGCGTTTACCAGCTTATCCATTTCCCGTGGTCCGTGCACAGGAGACGGTGTAAAGCGCAAACGCTCGGTGCCACGCGGCACTGTCGGGAAGTTGATTGGCTGAACATAAATCCCGAAGCTCTCCAAAAGCATATCAGAAAGCGCCTTGGTGTGCACAGGGTCGCCCACGATCACAGGCACAATATGGCTGCCGTGGTCGATGATGGGCAGCCCCATCCCCTTCAGCCGCAGCTTCAGTTTAGCTGCTTGTTCCTGATGCTTCTCGCGCAAGCTTTGATCCTGCTTCAGGTGCGCAACAGAAGCCGCCGCGCCCGCCGCGATTGCAGGCGGCAAGGATGTCGTAAAGATAAAGCCCGGTGCATAAGAACGGATTGCGTCACACATTTTGTCAGAGGCAGCAATATAGCCCCCCATAACACCATAGGCCTTCGCCAATGTGCCGTTGATGATATCGATACGGTTCATCAAGCCTTGCTGCTCAGCCACACCAGCACCGCGGGGACCGTACATGCCAACAGCGTGCACTTCGTCAATATAGGTCATTGCGCCGAATTCATCAGCCAGATCACAAATCTCTTTGATAGGACCAAAATCGCCATCCATCGAATAAATCGATTCGAACGCAATCAGTTTCGGCGCCGCGGGATCGTCTGCCTCGAGCTTGGCCCGCAAATCAGCAAGATCATTGTGTTTGAAAATTCGCTTCGCACCACCATTGCGGCGCACACCTTCGATCATGGACGCATGGTTCAGCGCATCAGAGTAAATAATCAGACCAGGAAATAGCTTTGGCAAAGTGCTCAATGTCGCATCGTTGGCGATATAGGCCGAAGTAAAGACAAGAGCCGCCTCTTTGCCATGCAAATCCGCAAGTTCCGCCTCAAGACGCTTATGATACACTGTGGTACCAGAGATATTGCGTGTCCCGCCAGAGCCTGCACCGGTGGCTTCAATAGCCTCATGCATAGCCGCCATAACAGCAGGATGCTGCCCCATACCGAGGTAATCATTCCCACACCAAACAGTGATCGGGGTCTCAGAGCCGTCAGGCTTACGCCATGTCGCATGGGGGAACTGCCCCTGCTTGCGCTCAATGTCGATAAAGGTCCTGTATCGGCCCTCTTCGTGCAATTTGTTCAGCGCTTCGTCGAGCTTGGCAGAATAATCCACGCGCGATCCCCTTTTGGTCTTTTTGTCCTGCGGTCGCAGTGTGCGAGCAGATTCCCGTATTCACAATAGTGAATAACTCTACATCGCGCCACCCTAGAGCGACAGGCTACATTTTGCCGCGTGCTTCTTATTTGACGCAGATCAAGAAAACCAGCTTTTCTGTTACATCTTTTCGCGACTGGACATTGCCATCCCCAGAGTTACGGTTGCGTTAAATCCAAATCACGCCAAGGAGCGCCCATGTCTGTCCAAACCGTGTCTCTCAAATCCGTACTCGACCAGATCGACAACAACCTCCCTGCTGCAACAGACCGCTTGCTAGAGCTTCTGCGCATTCCTTCTGTCTCGACAGACCCCGCTTTTGCGGCCCACTGCCAAACAGCAGCTGACTGGCTGGTTGCCGACCTTCAGAGTATTGGCGCTGAGGCTACAAAGCGTGACACACCCGGTCACCCGATGGTCGTCGGCCACGTCGCAGGCGAAGGCCCCCATATCCTGTTTTATGGTCATTACGATGTGCAACCAGTGGATCCACTCAATCTATGGGATCGCGACCCATTTGATCCCGCCATCGAAGAAACACCAGCAGGCCGCGTGATCCGCGGACGCGGTTCATCGGATGACAAAGGCCAACTTATGACTTTCGTCGAGGCCTGCCGCGCATGGCGCGAAGTCAATGGATCCCTGCCCTGTCAGATCACCTTCTTCTTTGAGGGCGAAGAGGAAAGCGGCTCTCCTTCGCTCATTCCCTTCATGAAGGAAAATGCCGAAGAGCTCACAGCCGACATCGCCCTCATCTGCGACACGGGGCTGTTTGAAAGCCGCGTCCCCGCGATCATCACCATGCTGCGCGGCCTCGCAGGTATAGAAGTGGAAATCACGGGCCCAGACCGCGATTTGCACTCAGGCATGTATGGCGGCCTCGTACGCAACCCCCTGCACGTGATGTCAAACATCATCGCAGGTCTTCATGACGAAACGGGCCGCATCACCCTTGATGGATTTTATGACGATGTCCCCGAACTCTCCGACGAAATCCGTGCACAATGGCAGGCGCTCAGCTTTGATCATGCCAAGTTCCTCGGCGACATCGGCCTGACAGAGCAAGGTGGCGAAGTCGACCGTACCCCGCTCGAAAAGCTCTGGTCCCGCCCAACCTGCGAAGTCAACGGCATGTGGGGCGGCTACACAGGCGACGGGTCAAAGACAGTTTTGCCCTCCAAAGCGCATGCAAAATTCACCTTCCGCCTCGTCGGTCAGCAAGACCCAGCCAAGATTGTCGCAGCGCTCAAGGCCTACGTCGAAGCCTCCGTGCCATCCGATTACAAAGTCAGCTATAAGGGTGACAAAGGTGCACCCGCTGCGCAGATGTCAGTCTCTCACCCCGCCTTCGAGCAAGCCCGCAAAGCTCTGTCTGATGAATGGCCAGATGCTGCCGCCTATGTCGGCTGTGGTGGATCGATCCCGATCGCGGGCTTTTTCAAAGATATCCTCAACATGGACGCCATGCTGATCGGCTTTGGTAAAGATGACGACCAAATCCACTCACCCAACGAAAAATATGACATGGAGAGCTTCCACAAAGGCATTCGCTCTTGGGCACGCGTCCTCGAAGAGATGACCAAAAAATGAAGCGCTTCGCAGGCTCGGACGCAGAGATCGCCTATAATGTAGAAGGCAGCGGCCCGCCGCTCCTTCTACTGCATGGCTTCCCCCAGACCCGCGCGATGTGGAGCACGATCGCACCGCTGCTGGCAAAGCACTTCACTGTCGTGACAGCTGATCTGCGCGGTTATGGCGCGTCCTCAAAGCCTGATGGCGTGTCTGCTTACTCTTTCCGCGCAATGGGCGGCGACATGTTGGAGCTTATGGCACATCTCGGTCACGAACGCTTCGCCCTCGTCGGCCATGACCGCGGCGCGCGCACAGCCCACCGTATGGCGCTAGATGCCCCAGCACGGCTCACAAAAATCGCGTTCTTGGATATTGTCCCGACCCATCTGCTCTTGAGTGAACTCACACCACAGGTCGCCAAAGGCTATTATCACTGGTTTTTTCTCGCCCAGCCTGCACCCTTCCCCGAAACTCTGATCAGCCATGATCCAGATCATTACTTCGAAAGCTGCCTGACAGGCTGGGGGTCCAATGTGCTCTCGGATTTTGCCCCTGATCAGCTCTCAGCCTACCGCGCAAGCTGGCGCAACCTCGAAACAATTACCGCCATGTGCAACGACTATCGCGCAGCGCTCGAGATTGACTTCGCTCTTGATGAGGCCGACTTGGGGCGCCAGCTTGACATACCCGCACTCATCCTCTTTGGCGCAGACGGGCCAATGGCCAAAGCCTATGATGTGCTGGGGACATGGCAGGACAGGTTTTCAAACGTCACAGGCAAAGGGATGCCAGGTGGTCATTTCTTCCCAGACACCGCACCTGAAGAGACGGCAGGAGCGCTTCTATCTTTCCTAATGCCCTGAATATACTCGGGGTTTGCGGACGATCCTCAAACAAACCTGTCGGCCAGAGGCACTCTTCTGACTACAGCAGATCAGTCGTCAAATCCGCGCTCAATCACTTGGTTCATCGTCTGTGACGGCGTCGCACAGCCTGCTTCTCCCACGATGCGCGCAGGCACACCTGCAACCGTTTTCTTTGCTGGAATATCTTCCAGCACAACAGAACCCGCCGCGATCCGCGAGCAATTGCCCACCTTGATGTTTCCGAGCACTTTTGCCCCCGCACCGATCAAGACTCCATCGCCAATCTTAGGGTGGCGGTCTTCTTCTTCCTTGCCCGTTCCGCCAAGCGTCACGGAATGCAGCATCGAGACATTGTCGCCCACAACCGCAGTTTCCCCGATGACGATCGAATGTGCGTGATCAATCATGATGCCTTTGCCGATCCTGGCTCCGGGGTGAATATCAATGCCAAAAGCCTCAGAGCTGCGCATCTGAAAGAAATAAGCGAGGTCTTTATGCCCCTCCCGCCAGAGCCAGTTTGAAATACGGTAGCCCTGGACCGCCTGAAACCCCTTGAAAAACAGGATCGGCTGCAAAAAACGGTGGCATGCGGGGTCGCGATCATAGACCGCAACGATATCTGCGCGCGCACTCATCGCAAGACTCTCATCCGCGCCATAAGCCTCATCACAAATCTCTCGTAGGATTTGCTCGGACATCTCGCTTGAGGCAAGTTTCGTCGAAATACGATAAGCCAGCGCCTTCTCGATCGAGTTGTGATGCAGAATACACGCGTGCACGAGCCCGCCCAAAAGAGGCTCAGCCTTTACAGCCTCCTCGGCTTCACCCCTGATTTGTGCCCAGACAGGATCGAGCTTTGCGAGGTTGGTTTTGAGCTGCGGCATGACAGTATCCTTTGCGCTTGCCTCCCCAATATAACGCCAACCGTACGAGAGTGACAAACCCAAATCCCTGCAACCCAAATGTGCACAAACGCACAGAAGCGGCCAAGGTTGCCCCCAACCGCTTCCAAAATATATAACGCCCCTCTTCAGAGGCTAATATCGACATGCGCAAAAGCACCCACACCATAAACGGCGGACAATTGCGCAACAGAAAGCTGAAAACCGCCCCCAGCGCCGTCCGCCGCCGCCTCGGCCGCTGTGTAGCTCCACGTCGGGCCTGTCACGACACTCTCGCGCACCACCAGCGCTCCATAGCTCACACGAACGAGATAGCGCTCGCTTTCCTCTCCAAGCGGGACATCAAAGGCCTCCCAGCTATCCCCACCAACGCGTGTGCGTCTAATCCAGCTTGCAACATGTACAGCGCTGTTTGAAGCCACGCGCAAATGACAGGGACTGAGCGGCCTGAGGCCGACTCCGTCAAACGCCTGCGACACGCCAGTATAGGACGCGTCATCAGAGGCTCGGCTTGCAGGGCCCACACGATAAAACCGCTCAAGCCCACGTTCTGAGGCCTGCAAATCCACTTGCGTGGGTCGCCCGTCGAGCAAGACAAAGTAACTCCCTGCAGGCCACTCACTTGGCTGCCACGCATCGCTGCCAAGCTGCCCGCGCAACAGCCGTGTAAGCGCATAAGTTTTATCGGCCACAAGATCAGCGTTTTGGAACTGCACCAGCTCCCAGTTTTCGGGACTACCATCTCCAATCGCGGCCAAATTTGCCCCGTTCAGCATCGCAAGCTCGCTCACCGAAGCCAAACTGCCCGAAGTGAGCCGCACGTTGACGACTGATCCTCGGTCATACAGCCCCGCGCAAGCGGCCCTAAGTGGTGTTTCCAGCACACCCAGAGTACTGCGTGAGGCAATCAGCCGATCAAACTGATAACCGTCACCGTCACTTGATGTGTATAGCGCCGCCGAGCCGGGCCAAGGCTCAGCGCTCACCGCAAGATGCGGTGCGTGAGGCACTTCATCGCCGCGCATCAGCGGTAGGTCAAGAAACAGCGGAAAGACAGGTAAAGCTGGCGTGAATCCAGACATCAAGGGCGCATCTTCCGCCATATCTACAGGGTTATATGCTTCAGACTCGATCCGAACCGCCTCCACAATTTGCTCCTTCCCGATTTCGACACGATCAACCCGCAGAAGCTGCTCAATACCATCAAACTGCAAGCGCAGGACATCGCCTGCCGCAACATCAAGCTTGGACGGTGGCAGCGCGAAGCGCAGAGTGTCTCGGGCTACTCTTGCCTCAGAGAGCCAACGCTCAACAATCTGGCGCCCAGCGCCACGCCGCATCACAAGCGGCAGCTCCGACGCCGCCACAGCCTGCGAGGCCTCATCTGGCAAGACAGCCTCCTCAGCAACCGTTTCAAAATCAGCACCGCTCTGGATAAAGCGCAGCCGTACACGGCCCATCAACTCCGCGTCCGAAGCCCGCAGCCGCTCTACATCGGCGTCCAGTTCCTCGCTCAGCGCCACAGCGCTGGCCTCCAGAGCATGGTCTTGTCGCCCATCGCGCATCAGAAAGACAAGTATCCCGTCACGCTCAACAGCATCAAAGCCATAAGCCAGCATAAGCGGCTGAAGAGACGCACGCGCTTCCTCCACCTGCCCTACAGCATAGCCCTCAACCATACCTTTGAGATCACTCACATCATATGCGAGCAGCCCCACACGCTCACATATCTCTGCCACAACAGAAGCAAGGCTGCGCGCAGACGCCCGCCCCGTGATCCAATGCCCGCGCCCATAGTTGGCGCCATCGCTCCAGACCGGCTCAAGCGCTGGAAAATGCGGAAACGGCCGCGCATCCCAAGCCCAGACAAAGGCGCGGCTCATGTCAAGCATTGGTCCGTCATACTCCACAGAAACAGGGTTGTTCTCAGGGTGCGCCCAGAAGCGATGCATCGCGCGCAGATATTGCGCCTGAAGGTAGTCATCTCGGCGCCCGTTCGAGTAATGCGGCAAGCTGCTTTCGCTCGATTTCGGGTCCAGAAACTTGTTGGGTTGGTTCGTGCCCTTATCAATCGCAGCACAGCCAAGCTCCGTAAACCAGATCGGCTTTGATTGTGGCACCCACGCCGTCGGCTCTTGCGAGCGTACACCGTTCACGCGCTCGTGGTGATCAGAGGACCACCAGCCCACAATGTCCTTATAGCGCCATATCCAAGGCTCACTGTGCTCCACATCCGTGATTGGTGTTCGGATCTGCGCATCTCTTGCCTCGGGTGAATGGTAAAACCAGTCATATCCCTCGCCGCCGAGGATATTATGCTCAAGATAGTCAAGGTTATAGACCGAGCCAAAAGCCCCATCTGCCTCACCCTCTTCATCGCGCCAGTCAGACAGCGGCATGTAATTGTCGATCCCGATGAAATCGATATTGGCGTCCGCCCAGAGTGGATCGAGGTGAAACAGTCGATCGCCACTTTCGTTAAAGCCGAAGTATTCTGACCAATCCGCGCAATAGCCGATTTTCACATCAGGCCCCAAAAGCGTGCGCACCTCGGCAGCAAGGCCTTGCAAAGCCACGACAGCCGGAAACCCCGCCGCGCCACGGATTTTCGTTAACTCGCGCATCTCCGAGCCGATTGAGAAACTGTCCACACCTCCCGCCGCCACACAAAGCGCGGCATTGTGCAGAATAAAGCGTCTGTAGCTCCATTCATCAGGGCCTGAGTAACTCACAATGCCATTGGCCACGGCAAAGTTGCTGGCGCTGGCCGTGCCAAAGAACGTAGCGACCTCCTGATCCGCCGCCGCTGTCCCGCCTGCGTCGGAAAGCGTAATCCGCCCACGCCATGGAAAAGCAGGCTGCCCCATCTCGCCTGTGTAAGGATTGGGCAAGAAGTTGCTTGCCAACTGGTCCATCAGGATAAAAGGGTAATATAGCACCTCAACACCTTGTTCACGTAGATGCGTGATGGCCTCGATCACCGACTGATCAGAAGGCGTTCCACCATAGAGAGGCCGTCCGCTGGCGTCCTTGACCACCTCTTGCGCCAATCCCCGCGAGAGCCCCGCCACGCGCCAAGGCATTTCGCTCCCATCATGCAGCTTTTGCTCGACCTTCGGGCGCAACTCACATTCGCCGCAACGCAGATCACCACCAAACCAGCTCACGATCAGCGAACTGGCCTTCAAATTGGGCAGCTCCGTGATCATCCGCTCGGTCGCCACCCGAAAGTCGGCCTTTCCTGCTGGCGTATTCACATTGGCAAGCGCCGCCCGTCCCACGCCATAGTCATACCGCACAGGCGTTGTCGCGAGCGTATATTCGCCACTCCCAGGCATCATCGCGACAGCCTGCACGGCATGGGCCATATCCTCGCCAGCGTCCTCAAGATGCGCCTGCGTTGGTCGCATCACCTCAAATTCGAACTGCGGCACACGGTTGCCAAAGCGCTCAAGCGCGAGTTCTTCAAGCACGACATAGGCCGTGCCTCTATACGCAGGCACTTGCCCAGCGCCTTCCACAGCCTCCATCTTCGGATCAGGCATCTGGTCAGCCAATCCACGATAAACCCGCATCCCAAGGCTCTCAGGGTCCACCTCAGCACCGTCCGCCCAAACGCGTCCAACACCTGAGATAAGCCCTTCACACAGACCAATCGCCATGCTCACAGTATAACTGAACTGGCTGGTCTTCGGACGCGATGGCGCGCCCTTGCCTCCACCTGTTGTGGTTACGGTCTCCGCAAACTGGCTCGCCCAAATCACATGCCCCGCGACCCGCATGCGCCCATACACCTGAGCCACAGGGTCGCCCTCGCCCGCGCTCGTGAGCCTAAAGCGCTCAACACGGCCATGTTCCACAACGTCAGAACCCTGCCCCATAACCTTCTGATCAATCGCTCGGCCAAGCGTAGCTCCTGCAAAGCGGCCCACAGCGGCCATTGAAAGCCCAAGAACAGACCCGCCAACAGAGCCGCCAAGCGCAGCCCCAGCTGCAGAAAGTAAAATGGTCGCCATCAGGACACCTCCTCAGGAAAACGAAAAACCGCCACAACGCGGCGCTGCCAAGCCGCGGTCAGCGGGCTTTCCAACACCGCATGCCCCGAATAGGCGTGAATAAATGCAGGCAAAGCCCCGCTGGCCGACATAATTCCAAGATGCTTGGCAACAGCGCTGCTGCGCATCCTGAATAAAAGAACGTCTCCGGCCTGCGCCTGAGACACGGGCACAGGGGTCAAATGCCGCTCTGCGGCCTGCCACAGGCGTTCGTCGCGCTGCGGTTCACACCAATCAGGCGTATAGGCAGGCACAGCCTCAGGCTCTATTCCGTAAACACTCCGCCAGACCCCGCGCAACAGACCAAGGCAGTCTGTACCCACCCCCCTCAATGAAGCCTGATGATGGTACGGCGTGCCAATCCACGCCCGCGCTTCCTCCAGCGCCGCCTGTGTCACATTATTCATGCCCGTCTGCTCCCGCCGCCTGTCTGCCCCGCGCTTGCCGGCTGAACCGCAAGCCAGCTGTCCCCCGGAATATCGGGAAAACCCTGAAAGTTCAGGAAGTTGACAAACTTTGTTCGACAGCTCTGCATCCGCTTGTCGCATCCCGCCACAAGTCGGATCGTGTCTCCTGTCGCAATCGCGGCCCGCATCGGATGCCAGAGCTCAATCACGCGGGTGTCGCCCTCAAAATAGTCACGCTTCACAACGCCCTTGAGCCCCTCGCAAGCGCCGCTCAGCCCTTCAAGCGTTCCAAAAGCAAACCATGCTTCCTCAAACCCCGTCATGCCTGCGAACCGAAAAACACGGCCCTCTTGCACACTCTCGACAGCGCGCTCATCAAAATAGCCTTCGCGTGTCGTGTCAAAAGCACAGCGTTTGTCGCCAAGAACGGCGGTGCAAGGCTTTTGGTACACTCGTCCGACAGGACGGCCCAAAGCCTCCGTTAGCCCGCGCAGCTCGGCGTGAAACGCCCCGTTGCCGCGCCTCAGCTCGCCAATCGTGCCAGCAAACATGATATGGCGCGCACTCACATCCGCCCAATTGACAAGCCAACTGCGCACATCGGCGCCGTCATACCGCCCCGCTTCAATATCGGCCTCGCTGATACTCGCATCACTGAGCGCGCCCATCGTCTCAGTGTTGTCCACAGAAAGCCCCGTCGCCTGCTGTAGCGTGGCCGTGCTCATTCCCGTATCAGCGCGAAAGCGGATGCCCTCAAATGTCAGTGCCGCATCGTGGTCGGTAAAACCCAGAACCGTTCCATCTCGGCGCGTCAGCGCCCAACAGCGGCACACAGTCGTGACCCCAGTCTGCAAATGTGCGAGCAGATCGCCTCCAACGCCCCCCATCAGACCCGAAGCTCCACAACAGGCACACTCGGCACGTCTCCCGCCGCAAATGTCGCCGCCGAAGCCACAATCTGATCACTGTCAAAGCGCACAGGAACATCAAAGTGAAATCCCGCCGTGACTTCGACACCCACACTCGGGGGGTGTACAAACGTCACCAGCCCCGTGGTGTAATCCACGGTAAAATCAATCCCTTCACTCTGCTCATCGCCTCCAAGGCCAATCCGCAATGTGCCTTCCACAGGCTTCGCAATCGGGCGCGCATAAGTCTGCTCACCAGAGCGATACACCTTCACAAGCTGAAAGACGGTGGTGACCTCATCACCAACCGCGATGATCTCGTCTTCAAAGCCAACCTCGCGCGAGGGGCGCCCCGTCTGAAAGTCGGTCCAATCCTTCCAGCGAAAGCCGTGCATCCGCCCGCGACGCGCCTCAAAAAACGCCAACACAGCGTCGATGTCATCCATCGAACGCAGCCCCATTCCAGCGTCATAGCGGCGGCGCGAATGCGCCCACGGCGTGTTGCGCTCCTCAAACCCGTTGGCAAGGCTCACCACATCCGTGCGCCGCTCTGGCCCGCCAGACGACCCAAAGCTCAAACTCGTCGGAAATCTAACCTCATGAAAATGCATGACTTTCTCCTATCTGTTGCGGTTACCACGGGCGAGCACACGGCCCATTTGTGCCGCGATCTGGCTTTGAGAGCGGCGAAAGCCCTCCGCATCCGGTGTTGTGATATTCATCACGACATTGATGGCGCGACCCGCCTCGGCCCTGACGCCAAGCTTGCCATCTGCCCCGCGCGAAAGAGGCATAATCGCCTCCGGCCCCGCTTCGCCCATCAACCCCGTGCCTCCGCGCATAGGAAAGGTCGTTGGGCTATTGATCACGCCCCCGTTGGCAAATGGCATAACCCTCCCTTGAACAAAGCTTGCCCCCTGCGCGAAGGGAAATATCCCGCCAACAAGGCTGCCAATGCTATTGGCGATGAGGCCGCCAAAATGGTCAGTCACTGGCTTCACAGCTGCCGAATAGCTCGCGTTGATCATGGATTGCGCAACCGTGCCCAGCACATCCGATAGCTTAGCTCCGTCTAGCACCACACCATCTACCGCCCGCCTCAGGCCACGGCTCAGCCCGCGTTCAAGCGTGGCAACCTCTTGCCCCGTTTCGGAAAAGCTCGCGCGCACCCGCCGCAGCTCTACATCAAAGCTCGCCGCCATACCTGCGGCCGCGCCCAAACTCTGCTCAAGGGCATCCGCCTTCAGCTCCAAGTCGTCCAACGCATCAAAATCACTCATTTTTTTCCTCGTTCTTTCTTATCAGGATAAGCCTCAAGCAGCGCCTGAAGCCCGGTCTTATCCATCGGACGCAGGCGCGCTTCTGGCCCCAGCATCAGCATGAGCTCCACAGGCGTCAGCGCCCAAAACTCATGTGGCCTCAGACCCAGCCGTGTCAGCCCAAGCCGCAGAAGCTCCGCCCAATCAAACCCCATCCTGGCCCTCAGGCAGCATGAAGGCCCGCGCCAGAAGCAACGCAGCCGCCCGCGCCGCAGCCATAGGCCCCCCTTTGATCTCGACAGATAGCAAGTCACTTGAAGCCCCCTGCCAGCCCCCCCCCCGAAGCCCCGCAACAATAAGCTTCATGACATCGCGAGTGCTGAAGCTGCCTGCCTCAAAGCGGCTCACAAGGTCGACAAGCGTATCCGCGCCCATCGCCGCCTCAAGCTCGGCCAACGCCCCAAGCGTGAGCTTGAGCACGCGGCGCTCACCGTCCATGACGAGCGCCACTTCAGAAGCAAAAGGATTGCCCATCAGACACTCGCCGCCGTGAAGCTGAGCGCTCCTGCAGAATTGAGCGAAAGCTCATAGGTCGCCTCACCGTTGTAGCTTCCCGAATATTCTATCGACGCCACCTGAAATGCGCCCTCAATTGTGCCAAAATCGGGTATAAAAACCTGAAAATCAGGCGTTTCTCCGTCAAAGAAAATCTGGCGCGCGCGCTCGTCAGAGGCTGCATCCTTAAAGACGCCAGAACCCGAAATTGCCGCCGACTTAACGCCCGCTCCACCCAGAACTTCGCGCCAGCCGCCCGCACTCTCAAGGCTGGTCACATCAACGCTCTCCGCGTTGAAACTGAGCCGCGTCGCACGCAGGCCAGCGATGGTTTCAAACAGGCCATCACCCGTAAGATCGATCTTAATGAGAAGCTCTTTGCCGTTTTGTGCAGTCATAGGAAATCTCCAATGTTGTCTGTATGTTAAATGTCGTCTTGGACCCGCGCACGAAAGCGCAGATCGATCCTGCGCGTCGCGCCCGTGCCCTCCCGGGTGGCGCTCGCACGGTCAAATCCGAGGTAGATGAGCCTACCCCGTGTGAGCACGAGAGGTGCATCCACAAGCACATCGCTCACCCGCCCCGCCACATCCTTGGCCGCCTGAAAGCCCGCGCTGTCCGTCACCACCGAGACGGTGAACAAATGCAGCGCTCCACTGCCGCTCTTGTCAGAGCTGTCGAGCACATTTTCAGGCCCGAGTGCCACATAAGTCGCAGGCAGGCTGCCAGATGGGATTGCATCATAAATCGCTGTGCCCACGAGGGCCGCGAGATCAGAGTCAGAGATCAGCGCCTGATAGACGCCCGCCTGAAGCGCCGCAGAAACACCATAGCTCATGCCACAACCTCCTCTTCCGCCAGACAGGTCAAAAACCGTCCCGTGAGGTCATCTTCAACCACGGCTTCAATGCGAAAGATGCGCGCGCCTTCGACAAAGCGCTGTTCAGGCTTAGGGCGCATCTCTGCATCATAGGGCGCCGCGCGCAGGCGAATTTTGTAAGCCACCCGTGCCAGCGGTACAGCCTCGCCCTGCGTCTCACGCCCAGTGCGCGCGCTCACCTCGGCCCAAAGCGTGCCAAGCGGCTGCCAAGTGATCGTAAATCCCCCCGCCCCGTCAGGAATACGAACAGGATCTTCGAGCAAAAGCTGACGGTTCAGCATCGGAACACTCATTGTCCCGACCCCGCAAACAGCCGCACCGTACGATACCGCTCAATCAAAGAGCTAACGCCAAAGGGCATATAACCCTCACCAACGCTGGTCTCGTTGCGGTATTCGTAATAGTAGGCCGCAAGCAAGAGCACGGCTTGACCGAGATCTGCCGGCAAGCTGTCCCAGCGGGCGCCATACCCTGCCCGAAAGCCGATGCGCACAACGCCCCCCGTCGGCACAGCAGGCAAAACTCCAGCCACAGGCTTCACACGCGGGCGCTGCATATCCTGCTCCAGCGCATAAAAGCTATTCGCCAGCGGCGTCTCGACACCCAGACGGCTCACAAAGACAAGCTCCTCGAGCGCCGTCACAGGCGCCACAGGCAAAGCCTGTCCTGTTTCATCGCGCCAAGCCGTCAGCGTCCAAGAAAAATCTCTTTCAATCAGTATCTTGCCTGTACGCGCCTCAATCGCAGACATCGCCGCACGCAAAAAGCTCTCCAGCACAGGCTCTTGCAATGTGTCCTCGGAAAAGCCCGTGCCAAGGCGCAAATGCGCTTTGAAGGCGTCCACTGGCAAGGCCTCGCTCGGCACTGCGGTTTCTTCAATTAACATCATGGAGTCTCTCCAAAGTTTACGCCTCCAAAAAGCGCGCGACGCCTCAGTTGCCGTCAGCGGAGGGGACAGCTTGGCAACAAAAAGCTCAGCGCCGCGCACCAGAGGGAGGCAGACCCGCCACCGCCCTCTTTCAGCGAGTTAAGACGTGCCGAATTTCAACAGTTTGATCGCTGCAAAGTCGCTCACATCGCCGCCCACACGCTTAGTTGCGTAAAAAAGCACATGCGGTTTGGCGCTGAACGGGTCACGCAGAACGCGCAAATCAGGGCGCTCGGCCACGGTGTAGCCCGCGTTGAAATCGCCAAAGGCGACTGCCATAGCATCCACAGCCACATCCGGCATGTCCTCGGCAATCAGCACAGGATAGCCCAGCAAGCGCGCAGGTTCGCCCGCCGCAAGACCATCCGACCAAAGGAAGCGCCCGTCTGCGTCCTTGAGCTTGCGCAGTGCGCCAGCTGTCTTCGAGTTCATGACAAAGCTCGCATTGGCGCGGTATTGCGCACCGAGCGCATAGACGAGGTCAATAACAGCCTCACCGCCGTCAAAGTCTCCCGCAACACCTGTCGCCACATAGCCAAGGTTGCCCCATGTCCATGTGTCGTTGTCCACCGTGGGGTGCGTCAGCATCCCTGTGGGTTTGTCGACCCCGTTGCCGTTGATAAAGGCCGCCGCCTCGGAGCGGGCAAACTTGTTGGCAATACGCGCCGCCAGCCAGCCTTCAATGTCGAAAGCGCTGTCGTCGAGCAGACGCTGCGAGGCTTTGGGAAGCGCTGAGAGCTCGTGCAGCGGGATGGTGATGCGGTCAATCTGCGGCGTGCCTGTCTCGCTTGACGGGTCGGTTTCCGTGGCCCAGCCCGCGCCCACATCGGAGTGGTCGACAAGTACATCAAACGAAGTCGCCTCGACCCGCACCACATTGGCAATGGCACGGATAGAAGACGTGCTCTCAAGCACAGAGCGGATGCTCTCGCTTGTTTCAGGGTCCACAAGATAGCCACCGTCCGCAGCCACAGCCGAAGACATCGCCTTGCCCTCAAGTTCAAGGCCGCGCAATCCGTCGTCATCACCCGAACGCAGATAGGCGTTGAAGGCCTTCTGATGCGGGGCCTCAAGCTCTGCCGCGCGCGCAAGATGGGGGCGGTTATGGGTCTGTGTTTTCCGATCTAGCATGGTCAGTCGCTCTTCCTGTTGTTTAAGTCGTTTCGCAATGTCGCTTTGAAAGCCGTTGAATTCGCAAATAAAATCATCAGCCGCCGATTTCATCTCAGGCGCAGAAGGCACAGCTTCCTTGCCCCGAGCCTTAGCTTGGGTGTCACTCATCAAGAGTTTCCTTTTCTGGTTCCTGTTTCAGCGCGTCAGTCTTGCGCCAGCTCCTGGCGCGCATCCCTGATGGCCGCCGCCATATTGCGCAGAGCGTCCGCGTGAAGGCTTTCGCCCTTCGCACCCACCCGCGCACTGGGCAACATCGGAAAGGTCACAAGCGACACTTCCCAAAGCTCCAGTTCCGTCAAGAGCCGTTGGCCCTTGTCATTCTTGCTCGCCGTCTTGGTGCGATAACCAATCGACAGCCCGTCAATCGCGCCCGCCTCAATCAACGCCGCCGCCTCGCGCGCCTTCTGGGTGCTGTCGAGCAAACGCCCCTTCACATAGAGCCCGCGGCCGTCCTCGCGCACCTCGTCCCAGATCCCGATCGGCTGGGCTGGGTCATGCTGCCAAAGCATCTTGATGCGCCGCCCTTCAGCGGCCAGCGCCGCAAGGCTTGCCGCATAAGCGCCTTTGGCCACAACATCTCCACCCTGATCACAGGCACCAAACAGGCTCGCATACCCTTCGATCTGGCAGCCCTCCGTCACCGTGATCTCTTCGCCTAGACGACAGAATTTTCGTTCGATATCCACCTGATAACTCATCACTTTTCTCCAAAAATCATGTCAGCCGCCGACAAGGCTGCCTTGCATCACAAACGACATAAAGCCACCGATGATCGCCGCAATAATCAGCCAGACCAGCCGCGCAATATGCCCGTCAATCTTGTCCAGCCGCCCGTCGATCTGATTGAACCGTGCCACCATAAACTTGCGCTTTTCTTCACTCACCGCACGCTCCGTCTCCATCGCAGCCATACTCAGCTCCAGCGAGGTCAGCCGCCGCTCGATATGGCGCAGCATCGCGCGGTAGCCCTCATAAGGCAGCATCGCCTCAAGCACCTCGTCAGGCGGGCTGAGCTCACTCATCGCCTGCGTCCCCGAGCGCAGGCAGCCCCAGCAAAACCCGCTTCTCCGCCTGCGTCAGAAACTCCGCTCCGCTGACCCGTGCCCATTGTCCATCGCGCTCCGCCGCCAGAGCCGGCACTTGGTCCAGATCAGGCTTAAGTTCAAAGCGTTCGCCCGAATGCTGCCCGATCCAGTCAGCAAGCTTCGCCGTGACCCTTGCGGCCAGCGGCAAAACAGTCAGTCGGTAAAACGCGCGGTTGGCCTCCTGATAATTCGCATAGGTCGCATCACCCTGTATCCCGAGCAACATCGGCGGCACACCAAAGGCCAGCGCAATCTCGCGCGCTGCCGCGTCCTTGGTCTTCTGAAACTCCATATCAGAGGGCGAAAACCCCATCGGCTTCCAATCGAGTCCCCCCTCAAGAAGCATGGGCCGCCCAGCATTGCGCGCGCCTTGATAATTCGCCTCCATCTCGCTCACGAGGCGGTCATACTGGTCCGCACTGAGGCCGCTCTGCCCGTCTGCACCACGATAGACAATCGCCCCCGAGGGCCGCGCCGCATTGTCCAAAAGCGCTTTTGTCCAGCGCGAGGCAGAGTTGTGCACATCAACCGCCTGCGCCGCCGCCTGCATGGGCGAAAAGCCATAGTGGTCATCCTGCGGGTGAAAATTTCGGATATGGCAGATCACAGGCGCATCTTGCCCGACATGAAAGCGATGCTTCTTGCCCCCAACCGCATAATCATAACCCACAGGCCAGCCGTCGCCCCCAGGCACAAGGCTCATTCGATCAGAACGCAGCACATGCAGCTCGAGAGGCACACCCGTCTCCCCGCCCGTGGCCTCGATGTAGGCATCGCCCGTCAGCAAAAGCTGGCCATAGAGCGCCTCCAGAAGCTCAGCGCGCCCTTGCGCTGGATTGGGGTGTTTCAAAAGCGCCAAAGCGGGGTGCTCCTCATAGCGCCGCACGCTGTCTTGCAACACAAGTGGCAAAGCCGCCGCCGCTTCCGCAATCATCTTTACCGAACGAAATCCGATAGGGTTGGCCGCAAAGCCTGTACGCGTCAGGCTCCCCGTGTCGCGCGGACTCCACGCCACTCGGCCAGATCCCTGCCAAGCGATCACACCGCCCGCCGCGCTCGCTTTTTGCTGCGGCACATCGGCCTCTGCTTTGCGAAAGAAATCAAACACCGTCATGACGCACTCCTGATTACTGAATAATTACGTTATCTTATGAGCCAAATCTTATGTGAATAACTCGATTGGCGCTTGGTCTGGAAGATGTCGGAAAAGCTTTAAGAACTCTTAACTAGAGCGTTCGCACCTGAGGGCTCATGTGGGACTTTGCAGGCAGGATCATAAGTTCGGTCAAAGCCCAGACGAGTGCGTCGGTCCGGTCGGGGCTGCCTTTGCCGTGAAAACCATGCATCGTCAGCTGACACATCTCCTCCTCCAGCGCTGCAAGCCCCGTGAAGTGATGCACCCGCCCTTGCTCATATAGCGCGGCAATCGGCTCCGCACGGGCTGCCTTGCCTTTAGAAGCATGCACTTTTCTCAACGAAATCAGGGGGTCAACCTGTCGGATCACCTGTTCAACCAAGTCACCCCCCTGATTCACCTCGGCCACCATGCGCTCCGCTTTCCAGCGGTGCATCGCTGAGACAGCCGCCTCAGCCCAAGCCATCGGGCTTGCCCCCTGCACAGTCACATCCTCCAGAATATAGGCGCGCCAGTCCTGCACAGGGCCCTGCGCCACGACACCCGCCACAACAATTCCGCAGGCGTCCGAGCGCTCCGTTCCGCTGACGGGCGGGTCTACCGCGACAACGATACGGCTCATCTCAGGCAGCTCGCGTACGCGCGCAGCCTCAAGCGCTGCAGACGTCCAAAGAGCGCCCTCGGCCTCCTCGATCAAGACCCCATCAAGCTCTTGTCGTCCCAGCCGCGTTCCTGCATATCTCGCTTGAACTGCGGCTAAGAACCCACTGGCAAGATTGGCTTTATTAGCTTCAGTTGCGGCATGCGTCGTGACACTTTCCTCCGCCTCCAGAAGTTCTTTCAGAAGCCCGATGTTGCGCGGGGTCGTGGTAATACAGACCCGTGGATCCTCCCCCAAACGCAGGCCAAACTGGAGCATATCCCAAGTCTCGCGCGCCTTTTTCCATTTCGCCAGCTCATCCACCCACGCGCCGTCAAATTGCGGCCCACGTAAGGCCTCTGGCTCATGCGCGGAAAAAACCTGCGCCACCGCCCCATTCGGCCAGAGGAGTCGGCCACGGCTTGCTTGCCATTCAGGCCTGCGGTCTGGCGGTGAGCATGCCAAAATCCCGCTCTCGCCAAAAATCATCACTTCGCGCACCTGCGCCACTGTCTCCCCCACAAGCGCGATCCGTGCACAGCGCCCCGCGTCGCGCGGCCCTGCCCCTTCGACACAGCTGCGCACCCATTCTGCGCCAGCGCGCGTCTTGCCCGCGCCGCGCCCGCCCATGATGATCCAATTGCGCCAGCATCCCTCTGGCGTGATTTGATGGGGCAACGCCCAGAACTCAAAGAGATAGGGCAGCGCCAGAAGCTCCGCCTCATTCAGACTGCTCAGAAACGCGCTCTGCACGTGTGGCGGCTCGGAGGCGATCCAGCTTGCCGCCGATGCTAGCCCGTGCGCCGTCAAGGTCGAGGGCCTGCTCAAAACTGCCGCATCGCTGGGGGCTTTGGAATTGCTTTTCATAGGTTTCCTCCATTTCAATCGCGATCCCGACCCATTGCGCAATGTCGCCCAGCAGCGAACATACCTTGCGCCCGTCCAGTGCCTCAGGCTCCGCCATCAGCTGGCTCCGCAGGATCGTTAAGTCGAGTTTCAGCCGTGTGATTTCCTGAACAAGCGCTGTGATAGAGCCGCGCAAATGCAGCACCTCAACAGCCGTGGTGACCTCAGGGGGGTGTGTGCTCATATGATATTTGCCTCATGTCGCTCGGCCCTCCGCCTGGCGCGCAGCCCATGCATCCCGCACAGCCAACACACCAGCTCTCAAAAGCTAGCGAGACAAATCAAACCCGTAAACACAGAGACCCGAGCGGCGAACGCTCGGGTTAATTTAGGCTTAATATGATTTTAGATCAGAGACTTAAAAGCCAGCCTTATCCCGCAGGAAGGCGAGCGTCACAGTCAGTCCGTCCTGCGCAATCCCGTGTCCCATACCCTGCATGATATGCGCATAGACCTCTTTGAAGCCCGCATTTTGCAGCGCCTCTGCCGCTTCAGGCAGGCTCTGGGGCGGCACAACATCGTCTTGATCCCCATGGATCAGAAGGATCGGCGGCTTGCTCGCAAGCTCGTCTTCAAGCGTCTCAGGAGCAAGCAAACGCCCCGAAAACGCCACCACGCCCGCGAGCTCGTCCTCGCGGCGCGGCGCGACATGCAACGCCATCATCGTGCCTTGGCTAAACCCAACCAAAGCCATCTGCTCGGGCAACAGATCCTCATCCACAAGAATACCGTCCAGAAAGGCGTTCAGATCATCCACAGCAGCGCGCATTCCGCGCTCTGATTCTTCCTCCGAGGAGCCATCGATCCAAGGGATCGGAAACCATTGAAAGCCCATCGGGGCTCCGGCACAGGCCTCTGGGGCATCCGGAGAGATGAACAGCGTGTCTGGCAAATGCTCGCCCAAAGGGTCAGCAAGCCCCATAAGGTCAGCCCCATTCGCGCCGTAGCCGTGTAAAAACACCACAACAGAACGGGTCTCCCCTGAAACTGGTTCTCTTCGGCTGGCTTGCAATGCGCGTGTCATCGGATTCCCTCTCGGTCTTTGATGTCTTTGTAATAGGCCCAGAGCAAGCGCGCCGCAACCGCCCTCCAAGGCGCCCATTGTGCGGCCATCGCGCGCATCTCCCGCTCCTTGGGCCGTGTCTCTAGTCCATAAAGCACGCGTGCGGCCTCCTGTAGCGCAAGATCGCCACTGGCAAAGACATCCGCGCGCCCAAGACTGAACATCGCATAGATTTCTGCTGTCCAAGCCCCAATGCCCTTCACAGCCACCAACGTCTTGATCACATCCTCGCTCGGCGCCGCCCGCAAAGCCTCATAATCAATCCGCGCCTCCGCGAGCGCCTTGGCATAAGCGGCCTTCTGACGGCTCAGTCCAAGGGCGCGCAAATCATCTTGGCTCATGCGCTCCACCGTCTCCGGCGCATCACAGCCCACCGCAACCAAGCGCGCCCAGATTGCGCCCGCGCTGGCCACGCTCACCTGCTGGCTCACAATCGCGCTCAAAAGCTCGCCAAAGCCTTCAGGCTTGAGCCTGAGCGGCAGCGCCCCTGTCAGCGCATAAGCCTCAGCCATGCGCGTGTCTTTTGCCGCAAGCCACTCCGCGCCCTCTGCCACACAGGCAGCCCCAAGGATCACCCGCTCATCCATGCGCCCGCGCCCAGTCCAAAGCCTCTTCAACTGTCGCCAATAGCGTGACACCCTCAGGCGGCGCTGGCCGCGCAATCATCCCCACCTTCAGCCCAAGGTTGCGAGCCGCGTGCAACTTGGGCCGAGCGCCCTCCCCGCCTGCGTTCTTGACCACAAGCCAATCGACCCCAAGCTGCCGAAAAAGCGCTTCTTCCTCAGCAACGCTAAACGGCGCAACACTGGCCAGATAGCGCCCGCCAGCAAAAGGAAAGGGCTCAGGCGCCGCCTCAGCGATCCGCCGCGCAATCACCTCACAGTTACGCAGATTGGCAAAGCCCGCGAGCCCCCGCCGCCCCGTCGCAACAAAAACAGTCGATCCCGCGGGGATATGTGCAGCCGCCGCCGCTTCATTCTCAAGCGCCACCCAGTCGTCTCCCACGTCAGGCTGCCACGCGGGCCGCCACAAAAGCGCATAGGGCAGACCCCGCGCGGCACAACTCGCGGCGGTGCGTGCGCTGATCTCTTCGGCAAAGGGATGGGTCACATCCAAAACCGCAGCAATCTCTTGTTCATCCAGATAGCGCTCAAACCCTGCTGCGCCACCAAAGCCGCCGTGGCGTGTCGGCAGCGCCAGACCACTCAGAAACCGCGCTGAGCCTTCCAGTGATGCGACCGCCGCAGCGCCCACATCTGCTAGCCCTTGAGCCACAGCTCGGGCTTCACCTGCCCCCGCCAGAAGCAGGAGCCTCTTCATGCCACCTTCGGAAAAACAAAGCAGCGATCACGGCGGATCGACAGCCAGAGCGCTTTGCCCACCGAGGGCAAAAACACATTCGGAACCGTCACGCGCAGCTTGGATCCGTCGTGATCCATACGAAATTCGACAAGACTCTCATTGCCCATAAAGCGTGCGCGCTCCACAACACCCCGCGCCGCAGCGCCGTCGCTCGGCGTCGGATCAGGGCCGCGCCCATCACGGTCAAAATCAATCTTGAAGTGCTGCGGACGAATGACAATCTCCACAGCCTGCCCGTCGGGAACCCCTGGTGCGAGAAACTGCCCAAAAGGCGTATCCGTCAGCGCACCGCGCACGACGCCGTCGATCACGTTGATATCACTGAAAAATCCGACAGCTTCCTTATCACGCGGCGCATTGTAAATATTGTAAGGGGCACCGCGTTGCACAATCTTGCCCGCGCGCATCAAAGCGATCTCGTCGGCCATGCGCATCGCCTCATCAGGCTCATGCGTCACAAGCAAAACGCCCGTGTCCTCTTGCTTGAGCACATCCAGCGTCTCATCGCGGATTTCGTCGCGCAGGCGGTTATCAAGGCCGGAAAACGGCTCATCCATCAGCATCAGCCGTGGCCGTGGCGCCAGCGCCCGCGCCAAAGCAACGCGCTGCTGCTCCCCGCCTGAAAGCTCGTGAGGATAACTCTCCTCAAAGCGCGCAAGCCCGACCCGTCCCAAAAGCTCACGCACCCGCGCCGCCTTCTCACTTCGTGAGCCACTGAGGCCAAAGGCCACATTTTCCGCTACACTCAAATGCGGAAACAGCGCAAAATCCTGAAACATTAGCCCCGTGTTGCGCCGCTCAGGCGGAATACGAAACACCGTGTCGCAGATCAGCTTCCCATCAACATAAATCTGCCCGCTGTCCTGCATATCCACCCCCGCAATCATGCGCAGCGTGGTCGATTTGCCGCAGCCAGACGGCCCCAACAGACAGGTCACCTGCCCAGGTTCAATCGTGAGCGACACATCATCCACAACAACGCGCCCCTCAAAAGAGCGCTTGAGATTGCGAATATCGAGCCTCGGGGGGAGCTTTGTCACAGGGCGCCTCTTGCAGTATCCGACAGGTTTCATCGGGTTTAAAAACCCTTATCAGCCACATCCCAGCCCCGCAAGCGGATCGGAGGCGATGGCCCGAGAGATCAACCCCGTCTTTTTCTTTCTGAAAACATCCATTCGCCCTCTCACCAGACACAACGCCTGCGCCCAACCTCCACGCTGAGCATAAAAGGCAAAAGGGGCGTGCCAGACCACAGGTCTGGCACGCCCCCTTGGCGATGCCGCAGGCAGCGCAATCCCTAGAGGCTTAATCTAGCAACAGCTCAACGCCCCACCCGTTGCCGCATCTCGTTCAAAAGGGCTTTCGCCTCCACAGCCTTCAAAAATGCCATAGTGCTTTGAAAAATCGCCAATAAACTCAAAGTGCTCGGCGTGGCGCGTCTCCGCCAGCATCTTCCATGTGTTGCCACATACCGCAAAGACCTTCCCCGCCTCCATGTAGTGGTGATCATCAAGTTGAAACCCGTGCGGCGCCGTCTCGATCGTGCCCTTGTAAATCACCGCCTGCCCATAATCCTCGCACGCGGGCTCCAGCCCCTCGAGCTTAAACAGTCGGTAGGTCGAAGAGTTAAACCGTAAAGGCGCAACCCGCGCCTCCAAGGCAGGGTTCTCAATCGTCAGCTCGCGCTGTGTCACGAGCCGCGGATCGTCAAAGCCTGCCCGCTTCGCAAAGCTCAAAAAGTCGTTCCAATAGAGCGCCCCCGACAGGCACTCCCCATACAATACTTCATCCGCAGCCATCGCAGCAGGCACACGGCGGTCGGCATAAACATCGGAAAAATACATCTCGCCCCCCGCCTTCAAAAGCCCGTATGCTCCACGCAAAACGGCTTCCTTATCTGTCGCCAGATTGATCACACAGTTGGACACGATCACATCAAAACTCCCTGCCTCAACAGGCAGCTGATCAAGTTTTTCGATGAAACCCTTATGAAAACTGGTATTTTGATAGCCGAATTGCTCCGCATGCCAGCCTTGATGGGCGCGGGCAACGTCAAGCTGCTCATCAGTCATATCAACGCCCGTCACATGCCCCTCAGGCCCGACAAGCTGCGCCAGTGCATACACATCGCGCCCCGCTCCACAGCCCAGATCAAGCACCCGCGCGCCCTTCAGCACATGGGGCATCACGAGCCCACAGCCATAGTAGCGCATCAAGACTTCGTCATGCACCTTGGAGAGCACCCGCTTCACATACTCAGGCATGTCCTCAGGGCTACAGCAGGCGTTGGTCTGCAAGTCCGCACTGCTCTGCAGCACTTTTCCATAATAATTCTGAACAGATTCGTGCTGCATAGGCTCTCTCCTTCAAGCATTTGCCTGACAGGTAAAGAGAAACGGCAGGCCAAGCAACACAGCCCGCCCTGCCTCACAAAGAGGTTACACCTCGTCATCCCATTTGATCGGAGCGGCGTCAGGATCAGGCTTGCCAATCCCTTTGAAAAGGCCCTTGAACGGGAAAATCCACGCCAACCCAAGGCCCACATAGACAATCAGCTCGACAAGCAGAGGCAGCCGCCCAAAGACGCCTTCCAGCCAACCAACAGCGCTGACAGCCGCCACGATATAAAGCGGCATCCCGACCAGCAGCACCAGCAAAACAAGCCAGCGCCGCATCTTGAAGCTCAGGTTGTCAAACATCCGCCTCAGTCCTGAAACGGGTCAGTGACAAGGATCGTATCTTCGCGCTCTGGGCTCGTGCTGACCATTGCCACAGGGCAGTCGATCAGCTCTTCCACACGGCGTACATATTTGATCGCCTCCGCAGGCAGATCGGCCCAAGAGCGCGCGCCCTCAGTGCTTTCAGACCAGCCCTTCATTTCCTCATAGATCGGCGTGCAGCGCGCCTGCGCGTCTGCCGCAGATGGCAGATAATCAAGGCGTTCACCGTCCAGATCATAGCCCACACAGATTTTCAGCGTCTCAAACCCGTCCAGAACATCGAGCTTGGTGAGCGCAATCCCGTTCACACCGCTCGTCGCGCACGTCTGGCGCAGCAGAGCCGCGTCAAACCAGCCACAGCGCCGCTTGCGCCCCGTTGTTGTGCCAAATTCGTGGCCACGCGTGCCAAGACGCTCGCCGTCCGCGTCCTCAAGCTCTGTGGGGAAAGGCCCCTCGCCCACGCGTGTGGTATAAGCCTTTACAATTCCAAGCACAAAATCAATCGAGCCAGGCCCGATGCCAACGCCCGTCGCCGCTTGCCCCGCGATCACATTGGAGCTTGTCACAAACGGATATGTGCCAAAATCAATATCCAAAAGCGCGCCCTGCGCCCCTTCAAACAAAATCCGCTTGCCAGCTTTGCGCTTCTCGCTCAGCACTTTCCAGACAGGCGCCGCATAGGGCAGAAGCTGTCCTGCAATATCTTGCAGCGCCTTGATCAGCGCCTCCCGATCGACAGGCTCGATGCCAAGGCCTTTGCGCAGCGGGTCATGGTGCTGAAGCGCGCGGTCAACACGCGCAATCAGCGTGGCCTCATCCGCAAGATCGGCCACACGGATCGCGCGACGGCCGACTTTGTCTTCATAGCATGGGCCAATGCCCCGTCCTGTTGTTCCGATTTTTGTGCCTTTGCTCGCGGCTTCTTCGCGGGCGCGATCAAGTTCCCCGTGAATCGGCAGGATCAGCGGTGTGTTTTCCGCAATCATCAGTGTCTCTGGGCTGATCTCGACGCCCTGTGCGCGCACAGTCTCGATCTCATTCATCAGATGCCAAGGGTCAAGCACGACACCGTTGCCGATCACGCTTAGCTTACCGCCGCGCACCACACCCGAAGGCAGCGCATGCAGCTTGTAAACTTTGCCATCAATAACAAGCGTATGGCCCGCATTGTGCCCGCCCTGAAAGCGCGCAATCACATCCGCGCGCTCTGAAAGCCAGTCCACAATCTTGCCTTTGCCCTCGTCGCCCCATTGTGCGCCGACAACCACTACATTTGCCATACTGGCCCCCTCAGATTCTGTGTTGAGTTCTCTGTCAAACCCGCGCTCGTATATCGCGCTGTTTCAAGGGGCGAAACACCTAATTCACGAAAACCCGTTCAGGGGCTTGGCAGCAAAACCTCAGATCAGCGCCATGCGCTCTGCGCGCTCGGGGTCTGGAAACGGGCGATAGAGCCCAATGTCGCACTCCCCCACCATCTGATGCATGGTGGTATAGAGCTGCTCGATCTCCTCATCGACTTGCCCCGCATAGCGAAACGCCTGATCAAGCTGGGTCATGTCCTTGACTTCGATCTCAAGCAGAAAATCTCGTGACTGCGGCGCCCCAAAGCCAAGCTTGCGGCGGCACAAGCGCCAACCCAAGATAACTTTCTGACTGAGCAAATGCTCCATCCAAGCCTCAACAGCCACAGCAAAGACAAGCGCCTTCGCATTGTCACGCAGGTCAATCTCGCAGTGATAAATATTCATGATCATTCCCTGACAGTCCTCCGCGCATCCTGTCATGCAAAGCCTACCAAAGCCTTAATCGCTGCAAGGCCCCTCCTTGACGCAAACAAGGCGCGCTTTACAGAGCCTGCCCAAAGGTGGCAAAATCCAAAAAAACGAGGGCATTTTTATGGGTTACATTTTACGCGTCTTGGCCGCCTTTGGCCTCTTGAGCCTGACTTACAATCCAACCCAATATAATTTTGCGCGTTGGGCCGAGGCCAATTGGAGCGCTCAAATGCCTCTGGCCGTACTTTTCGGGCTTCTGCTCCTTGTCGGCTACATTATCTACCTAAGAGCCACGCTGCGCTCGATCGGCCTCTTTGGTATGTGTCTTGTCCTCGCGTTGGTCGCCGCCCTGCTCTGGGTTGCGTCCGACTACGGCTGGCTCAGCTTTGAAAACCCGACTGTCAACATCTGGCTCGCCATCGTGGCGCTCTCCGTTGTCCTCGGGATCGGCCTCAGCTGGAGCCATGTGCGCCGCGCACTCTCGGGACAGGCCGATATGGATGATGTTGACGAATAATGAATCTCCCCTCGGCAACGCACGCTGGATTGACTAATTTTTCCTGACCAAAGCCCCCGTTTGGCCGGTGCGCGGGTTGTGCACGCATCGTGCACGCTTTTCACCCCCTCAGACTCGCCGTCAAAGAAGCGGATTAACCGAGCCAAACGCAGGCTTAAGCCCGCATTCATCTGTCTCAGGGCCAGACAGTCCAGAACACGGGTTGCGCGCCTTGGGGCTTTCCCCTAAAACCCGCCCAGACCAGTCTCAGGCATCGGGCATTTCATGGAAAACGTCGTTCTTATCGTCCATCTTATTTTGGCTTTGGCCCTCATCGGTGTTGTGCTTATGCAGCGCTCCGAAGGCGGCGGCCTTGGCATGGGCGGCGGCGGTGGCGGCGTTTCAGGGCGCGCAGCTGCGACAGCCCTTGGCAAAGTCACATGGATCCTTGCGATTGCTTTTATTTGTACATCTATTTCGCTGACAATTATCGCAGCGCAAAAATCTGCTGGTGGCTCCGTCATTGACCGCCTCAGCGATGTGACAGCGCCCGAAGCTGTGGAAGAACAGAGCACAACAGATACGCTCTTGCCCCCCGCAGAAGGCGACGATGCGCCGCTCGTTCCATCAGCCGACTAACCACTACACATTGACCCTGCGTTAAAAAGCGCAACATTATGTTGCGTCTCCATTGCCAAGCGGGGCCGAATCTACTATAGCTCAAATCCCGTGATGATGCGGTCTTTTCAGACCGTTTCTGAGCATTTTTGAGCGTCCTTCGCACTGCATTCACGGGAGTTACACACATGGCACGTTACATTTTCATTACGGGTGGTGTTGTTTCCTCGTTGGGCAAGGGCCTCGCCTCTGCGGCCCTCGGAGCGCTCCTGCAAGCCCGCGGATTTTCGGTGCGCCTGCGCAAACTTGATCCATACCTCAATGTTGATCCAGGAACCATGTCGCCCTTTGAGCATGGCGAAGTCTTCGTCACGGACGATGGTGCCGAAACCGATCTTGATCTGGGCCACTACGAACGCTTCACAGGCGTTGCCGCACGCAAGACTGACTCGGTCAGCTCGGGACGCGTCTATTCCAACGTTCTCGAAAAAGAGCGCCGCGGTGATTATCTGGGCAAAACCATTCAGGTCATTCCACATGTCACCAATGAAATCAAAGACTTCATCGAAATTGGCGATGATGAGGTCGACTTCATGCTCTGCGAAATCGGCGGTACAGTGGGCGATATCGAAGGCCTGCCATTCTTCGAGGCGATTCGTCAGTTCGCCCAAGAGCGCCCCCGCGGCCAGTGCATTTTCATGCACTTAACCTTGCTGCCCTATCTTGCGGCGTCTGGTGAACTGAAAACCAAACCAACCCAACACTCCGTCAAAGAGCTGCGCTCCATCGGCCTTCAGCCCGATGTACTTGTCTGCCGCTCCGAGCAGATCATCCCCGAGAAAGAGCGCGCCAAAATCGCGCTGTTCTGTAACGTGCGCCCCGAGGCGGTCATCCCTGCCTATGACTTGAAATCCATCTATGAGGCCCCGCTGGCCTATCACCAAGCGGGCCTTGACCAAGCTGTTCTGGACGCCTTCCAGATCAGCCCTGCGCCCAAGCCCGAGCTCAAAGTCTGGGAAGATGTCAAAGACCGCATCACAACCACAGACGGCGAAATCAATGTCGCCATCGTGGGCAAATACACACAGCTTGAAGACGCCTATAAGTCGATCAAGGAAGCGCTCATGCACGGCGGCATGGCCAACCGCGTCAAAGTCAATGTCGATTGGGTCGATGCGGAAGTCTTTGATAAAGGCGACGCAGCCCCTCACCTTGAAGGCTATCACGCCATCCTCGTGCCCGGCGGGTTTGGTGAACGCGGCACAGAAGGCAAGATCAAGGCCGCCCAGTTCGCCCGCGAGCGCAAAGTGCCTTACCTCGGCATCTGTCTGGGGATGCAAATGGCCGTTATCGAGGCCGCCCGCAACGTGGCCAAAATCAAGGATGCAGGCTCTGAGGAGTTTGACCATGAAGCAGGCAAAAAGCGTTTTGAACCAGTGGTTTACCACCTGAAAGAATGGGTTCAGGGAAATTACACCGTAACCCGCAAGGAAACTGACGACAAAGGCGGCACCATGCGTCTTGGCGCCTATGATGCCACGCTCGCCGAAGGCTCCAAGGTTGCCGAAGTCTACGGCACAACCGCCATCGAAGAGCGTCACCGCCACCGCTACGAAGTCGATGTGAAGTACCGCGAACAGCTCGAAGCTTGCGGGCTGACCTTCTCAGGCATGTCCCCTGATGGTCGCCTACCCGAGATTGTGGAGTGGAAAGATCATCCCTGGTTTATTGGCGTGCAGTTCCATCCAGAGCTAAAGTCAAAGCCCTTCGCGCCGCATCCGCTCTTCGCTGATTTCGTGCGCGCAGCTGTTGAGACATCCCGCCTCGTCTAAACGATCAAGGCTTGACGCGCGCACTCATCCGCCGCAGCCTGAGCGCTCTGAAAACAGGGGGGAAAAATGGCCAAAGCTTATTGGGTTGCACATGTCGACGTGTCAGATCCGCAGGTTTACGAGAAATACAAAGCTGCCAATGCGGCTCCGTTCGCTGAGTTTGGCGCGCGCTTTATCGTACGCGGTGGTGACCAAGAGGTGCGCGAAGGCACAGTCCGCTCCCGCACCGTTGTCATCGAGTTTCCAAGCTACGAGGCCGCGGTTGCCTGCTATGACAGCCCCGACTACCAAGCCGCTTTTGACATCCGCAAAGAGGTCTCCATCGGGGACATGGTGATCGTGAAGGGCTATGAAGACTGAAGCAATCGGCCGATGTTTCAACCAAGATCAAAGCCCGTGGAGCCGTGTTTGGCCCATGACCCGACTTGACGTTTGCGGGTGAACTCTCCAACTTGGAGGGCAAAGCGGTAGTAAAGGAAAAGCGCGTGAGCAAAGGCTATTGGGTTGGTCAGTTTGATGTCACCGATGATGCAATCTTCAACACCTATACACTCGCAAACATTGAGCCTTTCAAAGAATATGGCGCTCGGTTTGTCGTGCGCGGAGGGTCTCAGGAAAACCCCGAGGGCAGCTGGCGCAGCCGCACCGTCGTTATTGAATTTCCAAGCTATGAAGCCGCTGTTGCTTGCTATAACGATCCCAAATATCGAGCGGCGATGGCCGTGCGCAAGCTCGCTTCAATCGGAGATATCGTAATTGTTGAAGGCTATGAGGGCTGAAATGGAATTTATCGACCGTATTCTCTCCCGCTTTCACAAGTCCGCCCCTGTCCAAGCCCCGCTGCCCGAGCCTGACGCCAATATGGCCCTCGGGGCGCTAATGATCCGTGTGGCAAAGGCAGACAAAAGCTATGCCGTAGAAGAAATTGCAAAGATAGACAAAATTCTTGCCAAACTCTTCGACATCAACCCTGTCGAAGCCGCCAAAATGCGCGCGCTCTGCGAGAAGCTGGAGGCCAAGGCTCCGCACGAGGGCAAATTCGCCAAACTCATTCACGACAGCTTGGACGAGGACAAACGCCTCAATGCGTTACGCGCCCTCCACGCAGTCATGCATGCTGACGGGATAGACCGCCCCGAAGAAGAAACCGTGCTGCAAGAAACAAGTCTCGCACTGGGCTTTGCCACGCTCCCCACGAACCTGTCCGAAGGCTTTGAAAAACAATGATAAAGGGATTCTTTGAGCGCCTCCTCGGCGCAGGCGACAGCACTGCATCAGACGCAGACGCCCGCCTTGCCCTCACAGCGCTTCTAGTCCGCGTGGCCCGCGCCGACTTTAGCTATGACGCCGTAGAGCAGGCCCAGATCGACAAGGTGATTTCTCGCCGCTACGCGCTTTCGTCCGCCGAAACAGAGGCCCTGCGCCACGAGGCCGAAGCGCTTGAGGCCGACGCGCCAGACACCGTCCGCTTTACCCGTGCCATCAAAGATGCCGTGCCCTATGACGAGCGGATTGCTGTCGTTCAATCGCTCTGGTCCGTTGTCCTCGCAGATGCAACACGCGACGAGCACGAAGATGCGCTCCTGCGCATGGTTGCAAATCTGCTTGGTGTCTCTGATCGCGACAGCAACCTCGCACGCCAACGCGCATCAGGCGCATGATCGCCTCTCTGCCGATGTATGATCTGCCCGCGCTTCACAGTGCGAACGATCTTTTTTGGCAAGCCATCCGCGCCACTCTCGGCCACGGGCCAGCGGCTCTCACCCGCACAGGCGATCTCTGGGATCACTGGCAATCGCCTGATCTCCTGCTCTCCCAGACCTGCGGCTTTCCCTACCGCGCGCGCCTCCACGGACATGTGCAGCTTGTCGCCACGCCTGACTTCGGCCTGCCCGACTGCCCCGCTGGCCACTACAACTCGGTCTTTGTCGCCCGCCGGACTGACAAAGTCAGCGCGCTCGAAGACCTTGCAGGCAAGCGCTTTGCCTTTAACGAGCCAATGTCCCAATCGGGCTGGGCCGCGCCCAAAGTGCATCTCGACAGTCTCAGCCTCGCCCATGGCCCCCTTGTCCAGACAGGCGGGCACGCTCTGTCTGCCGCCGCCGTTGCCGAAGGCAGCGCCGATTTTGCAGCCCTTGATGCCCAGACATGGCGGCTTCTCACCCGCCACACCCCGCTTGGCGAGGCGCTCGACGTCGTCGCCCAGACCGCGCCCACACCAGCCCTGCCCTACATTACAAGCCTGACCCAAGATGCAGACGCACTCTTCGCCGCGATGAGCACAGCCCTCTCCACCCTTGATTCGGCCACACAAGACGCCCTTGGCCTTAAGGCTTTGGTCACCGTGCCGAGCCAAGATTACCTCGCAGTCGCCACACCAAAACCGCCTCAGATCTGATCTTTTCATCAAACCCCTTGCGCAACATAGGGGGCTTCTGGCATCGTGCCCGAAGATTTGATCAAATTATGGCGACCCCATGTTACCCGACTTAAGTTCTCTTCGTATCGCGGCCTCTGACCTAAACGGAAGGATGCGCGGCAAGCGCCTGCCCGCCGATTTTATGCGCAAAGTCGAAAACGGCGCAGTCCGTATGCCCCTCTCGGTTCTCAATGTCGATATTTGGGGTGCAGACATCGATGATAACCCGCTGGTTTTTGAAACTGGTGACCGCGACGGCTATATGCAGCCCACAGGCCGCGGCGCTGTTCCGATGCCATGGTTGTCTGATGACGCCTATCTCATGCCCGCCACCATGCTCAAAGAAGACCAGACCCCCTTTGAGGGCGACCCACGCCGCGCGCTTGAACGCGTGCTTGAGCGCTACACGGCCAAAGGCTGGGAAGTTCGCGCTGCCGCGGAAATGGAATTCTATCTTGTCGATGACAGTGGCGAGACGCCCGTGCAGGTCAAGAACCCGCGCACTGGCCGCCCGCTTGTCGGCGCCAATATCCTCTCACTGGCCGAGCTTGACGCCTTCGAACCCTTCTTCAACTCGCTTTATCGCGCCTGTGATATGATGGATATCCCCGCACAAACAGCGATTTCAGAGGTCGGAACAGGCCAGTTTGAGATTGATATCAATCACCGCGAAGCCATGGAAGCCGCTGACAACGCTTGGCTTTTCAAGACAATGGTCAAAGGCATCGCGCGCCAGCACAATATGGCGGCAACCTTCATGCCAAAGCCCTTCGCAGGCGACGCTGGCACAGGCCTTCATGTGCATTTCTCGGTTGTGGACGCTGACGGCAATAACGTCTTTGATGACGGCTCAGAGGAAGGAAATGACACCCTGCTCCACGCTGTTGCTGGCTGCCTTGAGGCCATGCGCGCTTCGACACTCGTGTTTGCGCCCCACGGCCCAAGCTATGACCGGATCGTGCCAGGCGAACACGCTCCAATTTCGGTTTGTTGGGGCTATGAAAACCGCACCGCCGCAATCCGTATCCCCGCAGGCCCGCCCGCTGGGCGGCGCATCGAGCACCGTATCGCTGGCGGAGACACCAATATCTATCTTCACCTCGCCGCTGTGCTTGGGGCCGCTATCGACGGTATCGAGCGCAAGGCGACACCCCCCGCCCCGATCACAGGCAATGCCTATGAAGGTGAGCACCCCGAGCTTGTGACCAATTGGAACGACGCCATTGATCTCTTTGAAAATGATCCACTAATCGCCCAAATCTTCCATCCTCGGTTGATCGAAAACTTGGTGATGACCAAGCGCCAAGAGCTGCGGCTGCTGGCCGATATCCCGCCCGAAGACCATTGGATGACATATCTGGAAACTGTTTAAGCCCCTCTTGCGCGGTTCATCAGGCCGCAATAGTCTGGGTTTGATCAAATAGGTGACACATGAAAATCGGTATTTTGCAAACGGGGCATGCACCCGACGAGCTTCTGGCAACAGAAGGCGATTATGACGCTATGTTCCGCAGTCTTCTCTCAGGAGAAGGCTTCACGTTTGAAACTTTCAATGTCGTTGATGGCGCATTTCCGAGCGGGCCAGAGGCCGCAGATGCCTGGCTCATCACAGGCTCCAAGCACGGCGCCTATGAAGACCACGCTTGGATCCCGCCCCTCGAAGACCTGATCCGCGCGATCAGCGCCACAGCAAAGCCCCTGATCGGCATTTGCTTTGGTCACCAAATCATCGCGCAGGCTCTGGGCGGCAAGGTCGAGAAGTTCGCAGGCGGCTGGGCCGTAGGCCGTCAAACCTATGATATGGATGGCAAAAAGCTCGCCGTAAACGCATGGCACCAAGATCAAGTTGTCGCCCTGCCTGCTGCCACCAAAGTCCTCGCGGGCAACGCCCATTGTGAAAACGCCGTACTGATGATCGGTGAAAATACCCTGACAATCCAGCCACACCCTGAGTTTGGCGCAGGTGTCATCGCGGGGCTGATCGCCCATCGGGGCGGGGCCGTGCCAGCCGAGCTTCTGAACGCGGCAAAAGCCGAACTTGAAAACACAACAAACCGCGGCATCTTCCGCGATATGATGGTCGCGCATCTCAAACGCCAGACAGCAGAGGCCACATCATGAACGATGAATGGACAAGCCAACTTCCCGAAGCCGCCCAAGCCTATCTCGAAGGCCGTAAGCTTGACGAGGTCGAGTGTATCATCTCCGATCTGCCCGGCATCGCCCGCGGCAAGGCGGTTCCTGCAACAAAATTTATGCGGCAGGAGTATTTCCACCTTCCCGACAGCATCTTTTACCAGACCATCACTGGCGACTGGGGTGAAGCTGCAGGCGACGACGGATTTATAGAGCGAGACATGATCCTGCGCCCTGACATGAGCACAGCAACAGCCGCGCCATGGACAGGAGACTGGACCCTCCAGATCATTCATGACGCCTATGATCGCAAAAACAAACCGATCGAATTTGCGCCCCGCAACGTGCTCAAGCGCGTGGTCGAGCTCTATCGAAAGCAAGGTCTTGAGCCCGTTGTTGCGCCGGAGATGGAGTTTTTCCTCGTGGCGCGCAACATCGACCCCGCCAAAAAGATCGAGCCAATGATGGGCCGTTCGGGCCGCCCTGCCGCAGCGCGTCAGGCCTATTCCATGACTGCCGTTGACGAATTCGGCCCCGTGATCGACGACATCTATGATTTCGCCGAAGCGCAAGGCTTTGAGATCGACGGGATCACCCAAGAAGGCGGCGCAGGCCAGCTTGAAATCAACCTTGTGCATGGCGACCCTGTGAAGCTCGCCGATGAGGTTTTCTTCTTCAAACGTCTCATCCGCGAAGCCGCCATGCGCCACGATTGCTACGCCACATTCATGGCCAAGCCCATTGCCGACGAGCCAGGCTCTGCCATGCACATTCATCATTCGGTTCTTGATATAGAGACAGGGCAGAATATCTTTTCTGGGCCGCAAGGCGGCGAGACGGACGCGTTTTTTCACTACATCGCGGGTTTCCAAAATCATCTGCCCGCCGCAATCGCAGTTATCGCGCCCTATGTTAACTCCTATCGCCGCTACGTGCGCGAACACGCCGCTCCAATCAATCTTGAGTGGGGCCGCGACAACCGTACCACAGGTATCCGCGTCCCCCTCTCCAGCCCCAAGTCGCGGCGCGTCGAGAACCGCCTCGCAGGGATGGATTGCAACCCTTATCTCGGCATCGCGGTGTCGCTCGCCTGTGGCCTCATTGGCCTCAATGAAGAGAAGCGCCCCGACCGCCAGTTCAAGGGCGATGCCTATGAAGGCGAAGAGGATATCCCGCGCGAAATGGGCGCAGCCCTTGATCTCTTTGACGAAGCCAGCGCGCTACACGAAGTGCTCGGCCCAGAGTTTGCCCGCGTCTATTCCATCGTGAAACGCGCCGAATATGAAGAGTTCCTCGGCGTCATCTCGCCTTGGGAGCGTGAACACCTCTTGCTCAACGTTTGATATGAACCTTCTTTACTCAAACGACACGCAAGGCGCCTTCCCGCGCAGCTGGTATGCCGCGACCGCTCACGAGCGCACACCAGCGCCCCAGCTTCGAGGCGATGCCGCCGCAGATATCTGCGTTGTCGGAGGCGGCTTCACAGGACTCTCCGCTGCGCTTCACTTGGCCGAGCGCGGCTACTCTGTCGCGCTCATTGAAGCGCACCGTGTCGGCTTTGGCGCGTCAGGCCGCAATGGCGGCCAGCTCGGCTCTGGCCAACGCGTCGAGCAAACCGATCTTGAGAAAATGGTTGGCGACGCCGAGGCACGAAAGCTCTGGGAGCTTGCAGAAAACGCCAAAGACCTCGTTAAGCAGCTGATCTCAAAACACAACATAGACTGCGATCTCAAACCAGGCATCGCCCATGCAACGTTTTCCGCCTCAGAAACCGCCCATGAACACGCCTATGTCGAGCACCTCCAAAGCCGCTACGGCTACGATCAAATCACCGCTCTGAGCGAGGAGGCTTTACGCGCACTTTGCCCCTCGCCTCGCTACAAGGGCGGCTCGCTTGATATGGGGGCGGCACATCTGCACCCGCTGAATTACGCCTTGGGCCTTGCGCGCGCCTGCGAAAACGCTGGTGTCACCTTTTATGAAAGCACCCACGTCCATCACATCGAAGACGGGGCTAAAGTCACTTTGCGCTGCGACACTGGCCGCGTCTTGGCCGATCATGTGATCCTTGCGGCCAATGGCTACCTCGGCGGGCTCAACCGCCGCGTCGCAGGCCGCGTCATGCCAATCAACAATTTTATCGCCGCGACTGAGCCGCTCGGAGAAGACGCGGCGCGCGTGCTCACCAAAGACATTGCCGTGGCCGACAGCAAATTCGTTGTTAATTATTTCCGCCTCTCGTCAGACAATCGCCTCCTCTTCGGCGGCGGAGAAAGTTACGGATATAAGTTCCCCGATATCGACAAAACCGTGCGCAAACCAATGATCGATATCTACCCACACCTCAAAGACATACGCTTTGATTATACATGGGGCGGCACCCTCGCCATCACGATGAAGCGCCTGCCTTATCTCGCGCGCCTTGCGCCCAATATCCTCTCCGCTTCGGGCTACTCGGGCCATGGCGTCGGAACAGCCACTCAGGCGGGCAAGCTCATGGCCGATGCGATCGCAGGCGAGGCCACGGGGTTTGACACAATGGCGCGCATCCCCAACACGCCCTTCCCGGGCGGAGCAGCCCTGCGCACCCCGCTCCTCACCCTCGCCATGACATGGTATGCCCTGCGCGACCGCCTCGGCGTCTAACGCATCCTCCCAAAAATCCGCCCCCGTCTTTCTCTTTCCCTAAATATCCCGGGGGAGTGGGGGCTGGCCCCACCAAATAAGGGGGTCTGGGGGCAACGCGCCCAGCGGGTCGCGCGCATCAGCGCATGACACTACGCATGAATAAAATGCACGCGATCAAACTCACCTCGCCACGCCGCAACATCGCGCGCAACAGCCTCGGCATCATTGCCCAAAAGCCCGCGCGCAATCAGCGCGGCCAGCCTTGGCGCATCCGCCGCCGTCATGCCCCAGCGTACAAGCTCGGGCGTGCCGATCCGAAGGCCATTCATGTCACCCGTCACCGTCTCGATCGGCAGGCCAATCCCGCAGGCCAGAAAGCCAGCTTGCCGCAGCTTTTTGCTCGCCGCCTGTCCACCACCAAAGCCCGCCGCCTCAAGCGCAAACTGGTGGCTCTGCGTCGCACCGTGCTTACCTTCAAACACAGGCAGCCCTTCCGCCTTCAGCGCCCCAGCCAAAGCCTGCGCCATAGCAATCATCTCGGCTGCGTAGCCTTGCCCAAAGTCGCGCCAGTCCAGCAGTGTCACAGCCAATGCCGCCGATTTCGCCGCATCAAAGTTTGCCGTCATGCCCGGGAAGGCAATCGCATCGAGCCGCTTCACCAGCTCCGCGTCATTGCTCACAATCAAGCCGCCAGCTGGTCCACCAAGGCTTTTATAGGTGCTCATCGTCATCAGATGCGCGCCTTCACTCAACGGATTCCGCCAAGCCTTACCAGCAATAATTCCACATTGATGTGCAGCATCAAACAAAAGCACAGCGCCCACTTCGTCGGCAATCTCACGCACTTGCGCCACAGGATGTTCATACAGGTTAAGGCTCCCGCCCAGCGAAATAAGCTTGGGGTTTTCAACTCTCGCCAGCGCGCGCAAGCCATCGACATCAACGGTATAGCCGTCTGCCAAAACAGGCGCATCGATCACACGCAGACCATAAAGCCCCGCACAGCCTGCCGCATGGTGCGTCACATGCCCACCAATGCTCGCAGGAGGTGCAATGATCGTGTCGCCAGGTTTGCAGCTCGCCATGAAGGCATAGAGATTGGCAATCGCCCCAGATGGCACGCGAATCTCGGCAAATTGCGCCTCGAAGACTTCACAGGCCAGTGCAGCCGCGATCACCTCGATCTCCTCAATCGCCTCAAGCCCCATCTCGTATTTGTCACCAGGGTAGCCCAGCGAGGGCCGCGAGCCGATCCCGCTCGAGAGAAGCGCCTCGGCGCGCGGGTTCATCACGTTGGTCGCAGGGTTGAGGTTAAAGCACTCTGCCTCGTGAATGCGCTTGTTGTCGGCTGCCAGCGCCTCGATCCGTGCGAGCACATCGCTCGAGGCCGCGGCCCCTGTTTCACCCGCCACACGCATCACAAGGCTTTCGCAACCTGTCGGAACCCAGTTTCTCTTTTGCAACGTCATGATCGCTCTCCAAATTTCTTTACAGAACGGTGGCGCAGATTGGCGCTTGCGGCAAACCAGAAAGACATTAACTTTGCTTTAGAAAAACTAAGGCTAGATTTCATGGCGCTTGCACCTCCCCGCCCAAAGGGCCCACCACTCAACGCCCTGCGCGCCTTTGAAGCTGCGGCAAGGCTTGGCAGTTTTGCCGCGGCAGCCGAAGAGCTAAGCGTGACAGCAGGCGCGATCTCTCAGCACATCAAACAGATCGAAGGCTGGGCTGGAACCACCTTGTTTGTGCGTCGCGCACAAGGGGTCGCACTGACATCTGCGGGCCGTACGCTTCTCGCGCCACTCACCCTTGCCTTTGACAATATCTCTGACGCGACAAGCCTCTTGCGCACACTTAGCCCCAAACCAACGCTCAATATCGCAACCCTGCCCAGTATCGCACAGCTCTGGCTACAGCCGCGTCTTGCGCAAGTGCGCGCCGCCCTTGGCGCCACAAGCCTATCGGTCTATGCACTGGAAACGCCACCAGATATGCGCCGCGCGCCGTTTGATTGCAGTCTGTTCCTACAAAAGCCCACAGGATCGACGCATGAAACGGTACTCGTCCAAGACAGCCTCTTGCCCGTCTGCGCGCCAAGCGTCGCCGCACGCCTCAAAGCGCCACAAGATCTCGCGAACGAAACTTTGCTCTATGATGAAAGCTGGCACGATGACTGGCCAATCTGGACCAAAGCCCACGGCTTGTCTCTCCCGCCCAGCCAAGACCTTGCACGCTATTCGCTCTATGCACTCGCTGTGGCCAACGCCAGAGCAGGTTTTGGCGTCCTGATGGGGCATATGCCCCTCGTACAGAACGCCCTCGACACAGGAGAGCTGGTCGCACCCTTCAATATGCCCCTGACAAGCGATAAAGCTTTGGTGTTGCAGCTCGGCCAGAATGTCCCGCAGGATCTGGCCAGCCTACTGACGGCCTAAGCGCCTTCACTTTCAGCCTTTTTCTCCCAGCGTCCGCTCTCTTCGGACCAGTACTCGGCGGCACAGCCCGCACCCGTCAGGGTCTTCCACTGTCCGCGTGCGACCGACACAGCCTCTTCTTCATACCCATTGAAGACAAGGCAGACCCGCTCAAGCCTGTTGACTTCCTCAGCGCTCACAGCGGCCCCATCAATCGCCATCAGGCAGGTCGCCCCATTGGGCAGATCGGCAGTTTCGGTGAGCAAAACAGGCTGCTGCGCGTCATGTGGCCCACCCGAAAGACCGTGGGGCAAAAAGCTCTCAGGCCGCCCACCCCAAAGCTTCTCGTCAAGCCATTCAAGCCGTCCGCGCTCAGGTCCACGCACAGCGACTTTCCAGCCACGCGAAAGCGATGCCTCCAAAAGCTGCGGCAGCGCCTGCTCCAGCGGACGCCGCGTCAGATGGTAAAACATCGCCTTGCCCATGTGGATCAGACCTCTTTCGTCTCGTAAGCATCCGCCACAAAACGGTTGAGCGCCATAACGCCCCAGCCCGTCGCACCGAGCGGCGCATAGGCCGTTTCCGCCTTCACGCTGGCTGTGCCCGCAATATCAAGGTGAATCCACGGCTGGCCCTCTTTTACAAAGCGCTGCAAGAACTGCGCCGCTGTGATCGAGCCCGCCATGCGCCCACCAACATTTTTCATGTCAGCAATGCGGCTCTTGAGAAGGTCGTCATAGGCTTGCCCCAGCGGCAAACGCCAAGCGCCCTCACCTTCAGCCTCGGCCGCTTTCATGAAGCTCTGGCAGAAGGCATCATCATTTGAGAACACACCTGTGTTTTCATGCCCCAGCGCCACAAGAACAGCGCCTGTGAGCGTGGCGAGGTCGATCATCCCCGCAGGTTTATAGACCTCCTGCGCATACCACATCACATCACACAGAACGAGGCGGCCCTCGGCGTCTGTATTGATCACCTCAATAGTATCGCCCTTCATTGAGGTCACAACATCCCCCGGACGTGTGGCGCGATCGCTCGGCATGTTCTCTACAAGCCCGACAAGCCCGATCACGTTGGCCTTGGCTTTGCGTTCGGCCAAAGCTTGCATCGTGCCCGCAACAGTGCCCGCACCGCCCATATCCATGGTCATATCTTCCATGCCAGCCGCTGGCTTGAGGCTGATCCCGCCAGTGTCAAAGACAACGCCCTTACCAACAAGCGCCAGTGGCGCAGCGCCTTTTTCACCGCCAAGCCATTCCATTACAACGACTTTTGAGGGGCTGATACTGCCATGGCCAACAGACAAAAGTGAATGCATCCCAAGCTTGGCAAGCTCGTCCTCTTCCATCACCTTAACCTTAAGGCCCAGCTTGCCGAGCGCCACGAGGCGGTTGGCAAATTCTGTCGTGGTCAGGTGATTGGCAGGCTCGTTGACCAAATCGCGCGTAAAATGCACACCGCGCGCCACAGCCAGCGGATCGGCGACAGCCTCCTGAAGCTTCTCAGGGTTAGGACAGAGCACCAGAATACCCCCGTCAGCCTCAGCCTCGGCGGTCTTATGCGGCGTAAATTCATAGATACGCAGCGCCAGCCCCATAATAACCTCATGAGCCCTTGGCATCGCCCCAAGGCAGAGTGTCAACACGGCTTTGCCCTTGGCTTTGGCCAAAGAAACGCCCGCTTTACGCGCCATATCGGACTTAGCTGTGCGGGAGAGCTTGACCACATCAACAGCGTCAGCCTCCATCCCCGAAGGGTAGCCCAGCGTCAGAACATCGCCTTCCTTGGCCTTCTCAAAGCGCTCGCTTTCCACAAGCCGCTTCAATGCCCCCTTGGTGAGCCGCGCAATGCGCCGTCCGGCCTTATCCAGCGTTCCTTCAGGGCTGGCCACAACAGCCACACGCCCCTTCGCGCTGCCCAGCGCGTCCAGATCAAGGTCTTTGAAGTCAAATGTCACAAGCTCGGCCATGTTATTCTCCCATATCTTTGCCCAAGTCGTATCGCGGCCCGCCCGCCTTGGCCAGAGCACAAACCCAAGCTTTTGAGCAGCCTTTGGCGCGTCCTGCGCCAGACACCGCATTAACAGTTTACCCTGCCCCGCCACATCTAGTAGTGTCAGCCCATTGTTACACCATCCGAGGGGGATACCGTGGCCAGATTCGACCGCTATATGCTGTCGCAGCTTATGGTCCTGTTTGGCTTTTTTGCATTGGTTCTGGTTTCGATTTACTGGATCAATCGCGCCGTCAAACTGTTCGATAGGTTGATCGGCGACGGGCAAACCGCAATGGTATTTGCCGAGTTTACCGCGCTCACTCTGCCCTCCGTGATCCGTGTCGTCCTCCCAATCGCAGGCTTTGCCGCCACACTCTATGTCACCAACCGCCTCAGCACAGAGAGCGAGCTCACCGTGATGCAATCCACAGGCTTTTCACCGTGGCGTCTGGCGCGGCCCGTGCTCTACTTCGGACTGATCGTCGGCGTTATGGTCGCAATGTTGGCCAATGTGCTTGTGCCCGCCTCGCTCAAACAGCTCCAACTGCGCGAGACCGAAATCTCCCAAAACGTGACGGCGCGGCTCCTGACCGAAGGCACATTTCTTCACCCCACTGACGGTGTCACCTTCTATATCCGCGAAATTGCACCTGACGGACGCATGAATGACGTCTTTCTTTCCGATCGCCGTGATCCGAGCGAAAGCGTGACACATACCGCTGCCTCGGCCTATCTGATACGCACAGAAACAGGCCCCGCTCTTGTGATGATCGACGGCCTCACACAGCGCCTCTCCCGTCCTGCCCTGCAACTCAACACCACACATTTTGCTGATCTTTCCTACTCGATCAGTGGTTTGATCTCGACGGAAGACAGAACATCCGCACAACTACGCCACTTCAACACCTTTGAAATGCTCACAACACCTGTGCATATTCAGGTCCGCACAGGGGTCAACACGGGCGTCTTTGCCGAAGAGCTACACACCCGCTTTACCCAGCCGCTCTTCGCACTGGCCGCCGTTCTGCTTGGTTTTGCCTCCTTGCTTTCGGGCGGCTTTTCTCGCTTTGGCGTTTGGCGTCAAATTGTGATCGCCCTCATCCTTCTGATCCTGATCAAGGCGCTTGAAAGTCTTGTGACAGAACCCGTGCTTTCCAATCCTTCTCTCTGGCCTCTGCTCTATCTACCAGCGCTCTTGGGGCTCGCGATTGCCATAGCGCTCTTGGCGCGCAGCGCGGGCCAGCTGCCCTCGCTCTCCGCATGGCGTCGCAGAAAGGCCGTGCTCTCATGATTTTGCATGGCTATTTCATCCGCAAGTTTCTTGGCCTCTTCTTTGGCCTCTTGCTTCTCTTCTTTGTCTTTCAGGCGTTGATTGATCTCATCGAAACAGTCCGCCGCTTTCAAGGCGCCGATGTCACCTTTTGGGGCCTGATCAGCCTGACCTTGCTGAATGTTCCCCAAGGTCTTTATCAAATCATACCCTTGGTGATGATCCTTGCCACAGTCTCGCTCTTTCTGGGTCTCGCCCGCAGCTCAGAGCTTGTTGTGGTGCGCGCCACGGGCCGTTCTGCCCTACGCGCGCTCATTGCGCCTGCCAGCATGGCCTTTCTGATCGGCGTGATACTCGTCGCCATGTTCAATCCCATCGTCGCCGCAACAACCAAACGCTTTCATGACAAAAGCCAAGAGTTACGCGATGGCAGCATCGATGTGCTCTCGCTGTCCGCAGAGGGGCTCTGGCTGCGCCAAGGCGGCGCCGAGGGGCAGACTGTAATCCGTGCAACCTCGGCCAACCCAGACGCCACGGTCCTCTATGATGTCACCTTCCTCTCGTATGCCCCAAAAGGCGGCCCGCTCAAGCGCGTCGAAGCCGCAGAAGCTCGCCTTGAGCCAGGTGCATGGGAGTTGACCGACGCCACCGTCTGGCCGCTCTCCTCAGGCGTCAACCCTGAAGGCAGTGTGGCCCGTCACCTGACTTTGCGAATTTCGTCCACTCTCACACAAGAGCGCATCCTTGAAAGCTTCGGCGCGCCCAGCGCCATTTCGGTTTGGGACTTACCCGCTTTCATCAAACAGCTCGACCAAGCGGGTTTCTCGACACGCCGGCATGCCGTCTGGCTTCAAATGGAGCTGGCTCAGCCGCTGTTTTTGCTCGCGATGGTCCTCGTCGGCGCGGCGTTCACCATGCGACATGGGCGCGGTGGCGGCACAGGCCTTGCGGTTTTGGCCTCTGTTTTGCTCGGCTTTGGGCTTTACTACATTCGCAATTTCGCGCAAGTCCTTGGTGAAAATGGTCAGATTCCTGTGCTTCTGGCCGCGTGGGCGCCGCCAACCGCCTCAATTTTGCTGGCTTGGGGCTTGTTGTTGCATATGGAAGACGGGTGAGAGATCGAATGAAGCGCTTTTTAAGCCCTCTTGCCATCGCGCTTTGCCTCGTTCTGCCCGTTGCCGCAGAGGAGGCTGCTGGCCCAGCAATGCTTGTGGCCGATAGCGTCTATCTGGACGGAAAGACCCGCCTTGTGGCCGAGGGCCGTGTTGAGGCCCTTTCAGGCGACACACGGATCATGGCACAGAAAATTACCTATAATCGCACGGCAGGCACACTCGCGATCGAGGGGCCCATCCGCATCGAAGAAGGCGGCAGCATTACGGTCCTTGCTTCCAGTGCTGAGATGGATGCTGGCTTCCAAAACGCTGTCCTCAAAAGTGCGCGCGTGGTGCTTGATCAGCAAGTCCAGCTCGCCGCCTATCAGATGAACCGCGTCAACGGGCGCTACTCGCAGCTCTACAAAACCGCTGTCACCTCATGCCGCATATGCAATGACGGAACCCCACCACTGTGGCAGATCCGCGCCCGCCGAGTGATCCACGATCAAGTCGAAAAACAGCTCTACTTTGAAGGTGCGCAGCTGCGCGTCAAAGATGTCCCGATCTTCTACCTGCCATACCTGCGCCTGCCTGATCCAACGCTCAAACGCGCATCTGGTTTCATGATCCCCTCGCTCAACAGCTCAACAACGCTTGGCACGGGCATCCGTATTCCGTTTTTCCTCCGTATGGGCGATCACCGCGATCTCACCATAACGCCCTACCTCAGCACCAAAGCCCGCACGCTCGAATTCACATATCGTCAGGCGTATAAACGCGGCGACATCTCCTTTGATGGGGCGATTTCACGGGATGATGAGCTTCCCGGCACAACGCGAGCGTATTTGTTTGGCGAGGGGGCTTTCTCTCTGGCCCATGACATTCAGCTCAGCTTCAATATCGAGGCGACACGCGACGATACCTTTTTGGTCGATTACGGCTATTCTTCCAAAGATCGCCTCGAAAGTGAGTTTGCCCTCAACCGCACCAAGCGCGACAGCTACTCCAGCGCAGCCTTAATACACTACCGCTCCCTGCGCTTCGGCGAGATCAACGCAAACATCCCATCTCTGATCGCCGACATGACCCACGAGGAGCGCTTTTTCCCCCGCGCTTTGGGAGGCGAGCTGCGCATTGGCACAGAACTACATAGCCACTACCGCTATTCTGACGCAGGCACAGATACAGACAATGACGGTATCGTGGACGGACGCGATGTAACACGTCTCAACGCCGAGCTCAGCTGGCAGCGCAATTGGACCACGGCCTATGGCCTGCAGGCCAAAGTCTTCTCAGGTGTCGCCGCGGATCAGTTTTACACAGCGCAAGACACGCTCCTCTCCGCCAGTGCCAACGAGATCACCCCCATGGCCGCACTGGCCCTGCGCTGGCCAATGCAAAAGACAATGCAGAATGGCTCACACCATATTGTGGAACCCTTTGTACAATTCGGTTGGGTCGGTGGCGAAAACCCTGATGTCGCCAATGACGAAAGCACACGCGTCGAGTTTGACGAAGGCAACTTGCTAGATCTGACGCATTTTCCAAGCAACGACCGCCGCGAGCGCGGCCGCATGCTGACTTACGGGGTCAATTGGTCCCGTACAGGGCCACACGGCTGGGACAGCACGCTGACCTTGGGCCAAATCTTGCGCCAAAAGAACCATGTCGATTTTTCGGCCTCCTCAGGCCTTGCGGGTACAAACTCCGATGTACTTGTGGCTGGCCAGCTGCGCGCACCAAGCGGCTTGGCCCTGACAGGCCGCGCGCTTTTTGATACAGATCTCGACCTGACCAAAGCCGAGGCCCGCGGTACATGGCAACAAAAGCGCTTTGGCGTCGGCGCAAGCTATGTCTGGCTTGATGCTGATGCCGATGAAGACCGCAATGATATTGTCGCAGAACTTTCACTTGATAGCCTCTACCGGTTTTCGCGCCATTGGGCTGGTACGGCCAATATGCGCTATGATGTGACCGCTGATGAGGCCGCAGAGGCGGGTATTGGCTTACAATATCAAAATGAATGCGTGAAAGTTGACCTTTCTCTCTCGCGCAGGTTTACCTCTTCCACTATTCTATCGCCAGCAACCGAAATGAGCCTGACCGTCGGGCTTCTCGGGTTTAATGCGAGCTCGCGGGACAAGAGCTACACCCGCCAATGCAAGGACTAAAACTGATGATCATGCGTTCACCGCTCCAATCGCTCCTCTTTATCTGCCTTGCGCTTGGCCTCACGCTTGCCAGCATGGCCAAAGCGCAAAACCTCTTCGCGCCTGCAATAAAAGTGAATGACAAAGTGATCACCCAGTTTGATCTGGACCAGCGCGCACGGATGCTGACGCTCTTCCGCTCGCCTGGCGATGCCACAAAAGAGGCTCGTATCCAGCTTATCGAAGAGCGCCTGAAGCTAGATGCAGCGCAGTCCTTCGGTGTTGTGCCCGACCGTGAAGAAGTACTCGTCGGCATGGAAGAATTTGCCGCCCGCGCCAATATGAGCAACGAGCAGTTCCTACGCGCTCTCAAAGGGGGCGGCGTCGAAGAGCAAACGTTCCGCGAATTTGTGACATCAGGCGTGGCTTGGCGCACGCTCGTGCGCGCCCGCTTCGGCCCAAAGGTCGAAGTCGGTGACAGTGATATCGACCAAGCCCTTACCTCCGCAGCCACTGGGGCTGGCAACATTCGCGTTCTCCTCTCGGAGATCATCTTACCCGCCCCGCCCCAAGAGGCAGCCGCAGCTCAGGCACGTGCCAACGAGCTTTCACAAATCAAAACAGAAGGCGCATTTGCAGCTGCAGCCCGCAAATACTCTGCAACAGCCAGCCGTGGTCGTGGTGGCAAGCTTGACTGGATGCCCCTTTCCAACCTGCCGCCTGCCCTGCACCCGATCATCCTTGGCCTCGCACGCGGGCAAGTGACAGACCCGATCCCAATCAATGGTGGCATCGCTCTCTTTCAGATGCGTGGCATCGAAGAGGGCACAGTGGCGGCACCCGAGTTTTCTGCCATTGAATATGCAGCCTATTACATTGCAGGCGGACGCAGCCCCGAGGCCTTTGCAACTGCCAAAAAAATCAAAAACCGCGCTGACACATGCGATGATCTTTACGGCATCGCCAAAGGACAGCCCGAGGAAGTGCTTGAGCGCGGCTCTAAAGCGCCCGCCGATATCCCCACGGACATCGCTCTTGAGCTTGCTAAGCTCGACAAACACGAAGTGTCCACAGCGCTCACCCGCGCCGATGGCCAAACCCTCGTCTTCCTTATGCTCTGTGGCCGCACGCCCAAGCAGACCGAGGACTTGGATCGCGGCCAAATCGGGTTGAGCCTGCAAAACCGCCGCCTTGGCAGCTATGCCGACAGCTACCTCGCCCAGCTGCGCGCCGAGGCACGGATCATTGAATACTAAGCCCGTCGCGCTCACCTGTGGCGAACCCGCCGGCATTGGACCAGAGCTTGCGCCAATGCTCTGGGACGCCCTCAAAGACGAGCTCAGCTTTTTTCTGATCGGCGATGCATCGCATCTCCCCGAGGGTAGCCCCTATGTCGAAATCAGCGCGCCGTGGGAGGCGCCTGCCGCCATGGCGCAGGGCCTGCCTGTTCTGCCTCTGCCGATGGGCGCGCCGCGCGTTGCGGGCATACCCAACCCTGCCCATGCGGCTGGCGTGATCGCCTCTATTGAGCGTGGTGTAGCGCTCGTAAAGTCAGGCGAAGCTGGTGCGCTCTGTACGCTACCGATCCATAAAAAAGCTCTCAAAGACGGCGCCTCTTTTGCTTTTCCGGGCCATACCGAATTCCTCGCTCATCTCGCGGGGGTGGAGCATGTGGTGATGATGCTGGCCAGCCCTGCGCTGCGTGTCGTCCCCGCCACGATCCATATCGCACTCGCCGATGTCCCAAAGGCACTGACGCCGCACAGCCTGCGCAGAACCCTCGAAATCACCAACGCTGCCCTAAGCTCACAGTTTCATATCGCCGCGCCGCGTCTTGCTGTAGCTGGGCTCAACCCGCATGCAGGCGAAGGCGGAACGATGGGGCCTGAGGAGATCACATGGATCGCGCCTCTTCTGGAGGAGCTGCGCCGCACAGGCCTTGATATCGCAGGCCCCCTGCCCGCCGATACCATGTTTCACGCAGCAGCCCGCGCGCGCTATGACGCCGCCATCTGCATGTACCACGACCAAGCCCTCATCCCGATCAAAACGCTCGATTTTGACCGCGGCGTCAACGTGACACTCGGCCTGCCTTTCGTGCGCACGTCACCTGACCACGGGACAGCCTTTGACATCGCGGGACAAGGCCTCGCCAATCCAAGCTCCAGTATAGAAGCCCTGCGCCTAGCGTGGGCCATGGCCAAAGGCACTGCCACATGACCCAGATCGATACCCTCCCCCCCCTGCGCGCCGTCATTGCCAATCACGGCCTGTCGGCCAGAAAATCCTTGGGCCAAAACTTCCTGCTGGATCTCAACCTCACCGCCAAGATCGCCCGCCATGTCGGAGATCTGTCTCAAAGTGATGTCCTTGAAATCGGCCCAGGGCCAGGAGGCCTCACCCGTGGTTTGCTGTCTGAAGGCGCGCGCCGTGTGCTTGCCATCGAAAAAGACAGCCGCTGCATCCCTGCACTAGAAGAGATCGCAGCAGCTTACGACGGTCGCCTCACAGTGATCGAAGGCGACGCCCTCGAAGTCGACCCTCTCACGCATCTGCAAAAGCCAATCCAGATCGCCGCCAACTTGCCCTATAACATTGGTACAGAACTGCTCGTGCGCTGGCTCACCCCCCCTGAGTGGCCCCCCTTTTGGGACAGCCTAACGCTCATGTTCCAACGCGAAGTCGCCGAGCGTATCGTCGCCAAGCCTGGCTCCAAGGCCTACGGGCGCCTTGCCCTCTTGGCCCAGTGGCGCTCTGATGCAGCAATTGTGCTCAACTTGCCGCCAGAGGCCTTCACACCGCCGCCCAAAGTCAGCAGCGCAGTCGTGCATATCAAAGCTCTTGAAAAGCCACGCTTTGAGGCCGATGCAAAGACTCTGGAGCGCGTCGTCGCCAAAGCCTTCAATCAGCGCCGCAAAATGCTGCGCGCCGCGCTCAAAGGCCTCGCGCCTGATCTCGAAGACAGACTCCTCGCCGCAGGCATCAAGCCCACAGACCGCGCCGAAGTCATTGGCCTTGAGCAGTTCTGCGCCCTCGCGCGCGCCATCAAAGCTCCCTAAGTCTAAGCGCCCAAAAAGAAAAAACCCCGCGTCGGGCGCGGGGTTTCTTGTTTATTCTGCTGCTTGTGAACCGCTGTCCTCTGACGGCGTGTCCTCTTTTTTGCGTCGTGGCTTGCGCACCCGCTTGGGCTTTTCAGCCGCGCTCTCGGGCGTCTCGACAAGGCCGCTGTCTTCTGGTGGACGCATCATTTCAAGCTGCGCAATTTCGGGCTGCGGCGTATGCTCTGGCTGTGGCGCGTCTTGGGCGTCACTCACAGGGGCTGCACGGCGCGGCTTGCGCTGCATCTCGCGTGGCTCTCTGGGTTCGCGCGGCTCTGCACCGCCAGCGTTGCTTTCACGCTCTTGGCGCTCACGGCGTTCGGCCGCTTCGCGGTCACGCTCAGCCTGACGCTCACGGTTTTGTTGCTCTTGAAGCTCGCGTTTGGCGTTTTCTTCAACCATGGCTTCGCTCAGCATCCGCTGATAATGCTCTGCATGCTGCTGAAACGCTTCGGTTGCGACACGGTCGCCCGCAAGCTGCGCATCGCGCGCAAGCTGGTTGTATTTCTCAATGATCTGCTGTGGCGTGCCACGCACTTTGCCTTCTGGCCCCGAGCTGTCAAACACACGGTTTACAATATTGCCGGATGGCCGGTTGTTGTTCCGGTTATTCTTTGATCGCGAACGCGATTTAGATGATCTCATGTTTATAGAGCCTGAGCTTGTTAATTGGCCTTTGTTTGATCTGCGGCGTACGAAACGCACTTGCTACAAATCCAAAGATTTCTGGCTTGGGTATATGCGGGACCGTCCTAAAGACATCCACCGCTCATGCCCCCAATAACCATGTAAACACATGTTTCACAAGGCCCAAAAGAGCCGAATACGTGCAAAATGCCCTCTAAGCAGGCCGAATACCCAAAACTACCCGCTCTCGCCCATCCAGATCAGGCAAAATTTGCACAGCCTCAAGCCCCGCCGCGCCCATCAGTGCGGCCACATCCGCGCCCTGTGTCGGGCCGATTTCAACAATCAAACGCCCGCTTGGCGCTAGGAACTCCACCGCGCGCTCACAAATCTTACGATAGGCGCTCAGCCCGTCAGCCTCATCTGTCAGCGCCATCCGTGGCTCATAGCCCAGCTCCGGTGCGAGGGCGGCCATTTCCTCGAGCGCAATATAGGGCGGGTTTGACACGATCAGATCATAAGGCCCACGCGCCTGTGAAAGCCCATCATACCAATCTGAAAGACAGCTGCCCGCACGCGCCTCAAGACCAAGAGCCGCTCGGTTCAATGCAAAAATCTCAAGCGCAGCTGCCGAAAGATCAGCTCCAACCCCGCGCGCGCTGGCCTGTTCACAGAGCAGCGTGAGCAAAATACATCCCGAGCCTGTTCCAAGATCAAGAACCCGCTCAAACGGACGCTCCAGCGCAGCCAGAACAAGAGCCTCCGTCTCAGGGCGCGGATCGAGCACATCGGCAGTGACGCTAAATGCGCGGCCAAAGAAGGCCCGACGCCCAATGAGATGCGAGACAGGTTCACGCGCCATCCGCCGCACCACAAGCGTTTCAAAGGCCGCCGCGGCCGCGGCTGGCAACTCATCTTGCAAATGCAGCGTCATCCGCGCCGCTTCAATGCCGAGAACATGTGCCATCAAAAGGCGCAGATCACGTGCACCTCCCTCGATCCCTGCTTCCGAAAGCGCCTTGCCACCCGCGCGCAGCGCCGCAGTCACAGTGGCTCCGCTCACCCGTTCATCTCCGCAAGAAGTCGTGATTGATGATCTGCAATCAGCGCATCAATGGTTTCATCAAGATCGCCCTGCATCACAGCCCCAAGGCTGTACAGCGTCAATCCAATACGATGATCTGTCATCCGCCCCTGCGGAAAATTGTAAGTTCTGATCCGCTCTGAGCGGTCGCCCGAACCAACCTGCTCGGCACGGCTGGCGCTGCGTTCGTCATGGACTTTCTGACGCTCCAGATCAAACAGCCTTGTTTTGAGGACTTGCATGGCAATCTCTCGGTTGCGGTGCTGGCTCTTCTCTGAAGAGGTCACAACCAGACCGCTGGGAATATGGGTGATGCGCACCGCCGAGTCGGTCGTGTTCACATGCTGCCCGCCCGCGCCACTCGCGCGCATTGTGTCGATCCTGATGTCATTGGTGTTGATGACGATGTCGACGTCTTCCGCCTCAGGCAAAACCGCCACTGTGGCAGCTGAGGTGTGGATACGTCCGCCACTTTCCGTCTCAGGCACACGTTGCACGCGGTGCACGCCACTCTCAAACTTCAGCCGAGCAAACACATCTTGCCCAGCCACACGCACAACAGCCTCCTTGACCCCGCCAAGCTCGCTCACGCTCTCTTCAAGTATCTCGAATTTCCAGCCGCGCGCCTCCGAGTAGCGCTGATACATGCGCAGCAAATCGCCTGCAAAAAGCGCGGCCTCGTCTCCGCCCGTCCCGGGTCGAATTTCAATGAGCGCAGGTCGCCCATCCGCCGAATCCTTGGGCAAAAGCGAAAGCTGCAAAGCCGCCTCAGCCTCTGGCAAGCGCGCCCGCAAGGCGGGCAGCTCTTCTTCGGCCAGCGCCTTCATTTCAGGGTCAGCGAGCATCTCTTTGGCCTCGGCCAAATCTGCAAGCAGCGTGCGGTAGCTTTCGATTTCCTCGACCACAGGGCGCAGATCGGAATATTCCTTGGCCAAAGCAGCAATGTCCCCGCCCCCTTCGGCCATCTTGGCCTCAAGGAATTGGAAACGCTGAATGATCTGTTCTAAACGCTCTGAAGGAACCATGGCTCCGATGTGCGGTATTCAGCCCGCTTGGTCAAGCGCCGACTTGATGCTATACTTGCCCCATGACGCGCCTTGCCATCTTCCTTATGGCCCTCGCGGCCCCCACTTTTGCCGATCAAAACATCGGCGGCAAAGTGATTGATTGCTATTGCACAGACACCGCAGGCGCACGCGTCGAACTTGGAGAAAGCATATGTCTTCAGGTCGGCGGGCGTATGTTTACCGCCCAATGCCAGATGTCGCTCAACGTCCCGATGTGGCGCGAAACATCGGATGGCTGCATGAGCTCACAGCTTCAGATCAGTGAGCCAGTTGCGAATGCGAGCCTGATTGACTCCTAGGTCTGATTTGCCAAACCGCAAGCGCCCGTAGATCTCGATTTGGCCGTCAGCAAGCCGCACGGTGCTATAATCAGGAAAGCCCCAAAGGGCCGAACGGGTCACATAAAGCCGCTGGTCGTCCCACCCCCCTAGCGCCCGGGTGCGCGGCGTTGCAAGCAGAACAGCCTCCACCGCGCCCCAATTGCCCTCAAACACGCGTACCGCACGAAAACCGCCCGCCTCAGCATGATCGCCAAGTCTCGCCATCGGCCCTGTAAGCCGCCAGCGCTCCGCATCCTGCGGCGCAAAACGCACATAGGCCGCAAAGCCCAAAACAAGCAGAAGCGCTCCCATAAAAAGCCAGCTCACACGCCCCATCCCTTTGTTTTTGCTCCAAATAGCCCAGCCAGTACCGGCTTACGCTTTGCCAAGCTTATTCCAGCCGAGCAAACAGATGATCTCCATCGCCACATGCGCCCCCGCAATCGCGGTGGCCCCACTCGTGTCAAACGGCGGTGAGACTTCGACAATATCCCCCCCCACAATATTCACACCCGCCAAATCGCGCAGAATATGAGACGCCTGAGCCGAGCTCAGCCCACCCCAAACAGGTGTCCCTGTGCCCGGCGCAAAGGCAGGGTCGAGCCCATCAATGTCAAAACTGAGATAGACTGGCCGCGCCCCAACAATCTCGCGCGCTTTGGCGGCGACGGCCGCAGGCCCGATCGCATGAACCTCGCGCGCATCAATGATATTGACGCCCAGCGTGTCTTCATTCGTTGTCCGGATACCGATCTGCACAGAGGTCTTCGGGTCGACAATCCCGCTCTTGACCGCTTTGTAAAACATCGTGCCATGGTCCACACGGCTCATGTCATCATCTGCCCAAGTATCGGTATGTGCATCAAACTGGATCAGTGAAAGAGGGCCGTATTTCTCCGCATAGGCTTTGAGAATAGGGAAGCTTATGTAGTGATCCCCCCCCAGCGCGACGCTGGCTGCGCCCTCTGCAAGAATGCCCCTGATATGCGCCGTAAGCGCCTCAGGAAAGGCAGGGATATTGGCGTAGTCAAACGCCAGATCGCCATAATCAACAATATTCATCTCATCCAGCGGGTTATACCCCCAGCCATAAGGCGCATCGGGGCTTTGCAGTGTGCTCGCCTCACGAATGGCGCGTGGGCCGAGCCGTGTGCCAGGGCGGTTGGTCACCGCTTGGTCAAACGGAACGCCCGTGACAGCAATGTCCACGCCCGCCAAATCCTTGGTGTAACGGCGGCGCAAAAACGAAAGCGCCCCGCCAAAGCTGTTTTCAAAGCTGACGCCGCGGTCAGATGTGCGTGTAAACGCCTCGTCCACATAATTTTTGCTGTCTTCCAGTGCCATGTCGTCTCTCCATTCGCTCAAGCAGGCCTTAGCTCAGCGGTGCAGCCTTCTCAACCAGCCGCGCCAGAAACGACGCTCCAATCGGCGCGATCTCGTCATTAAAGTCATAGGCTGGGTGATGAACCATCGCCCCTTCGCCGTTGCCGACAAAAGCATAAACCCCGGGTCGCTGCTCCAACATGTAGGAGAAATCTTCTGCCGCCATCATCGGCTTTGCATCGTCCATAACTTTGGCCTCGCCGACAATCTCACGCGCCACATCAGCGGCGAAAACGGTCTTGCCCGCGTCATTTACAGTTGCAGGGTAGCCGCGATCATATTGCAGCACAGACTCAACGCCAAAGCTCGCCGCCTGCCCCGCAACAATCTCGCCCATACGCTTTTCCACCATGTCACGCACATGAGGGTCAAACGTGCGCACCGTCCCGCAAACCCTTGCACTGTCAGGGATAATATTCGTCGCTGTTCCCGTGTTGATCTGCGTCACAGAGACGACAAGCCGCTCCTGCGCGTCATTGTTGCGGCTCACAATCGTCTGGATCGCCTGCACCATTCCCACAGCCGCCACCACAGGGTCAACGCTCTCATGTGGCATTGCTCCGTGCCCGCCCTTGCCCTGTATATCGATATAAAAACTGTCGACTGCCGCCATGATCGGCCCCGCAACCGTGCCGATAAGCCCCGCCTCAAGGCCAGGTCCATTGTGGATCGCATAGACCTCATCAATCCCAAAGCGCTCCATCATACCTTCCTTGACCATGGCCTCGCCACCCCCAGACAACTCCTCGTCCGGCTGGAAAATAAGCACAGCCTTGCCAGCAAAGTTGCGTGTCTCGCTGAGGTATTTTGCAGCGCCAAGTAGCATCGCTGTGTGCCCGTCATGGCCACAAGCATGCATCTTACCGGGGGTTTTACTGGCGTACTCCAGCCCCGTGATCTCCTCCATCGGAAGCGCATCCATATCCGCACGCAGACCAATCGCTGGCCCCTCGCCCTGCCCGTTGATCACAGCCACAACACCGCTCTCGGCCCAGCCTGTGGTGATCTCATCGACACCAAATTCCTTCAAGCGCTCCACAACAAACGCTGCTGTCTCATGGCACTCACGCCCCAATTCGGGGTTCATATGAATATGCCGCCGCCATGCCTTCATCTCGTCAGCAAGCCCCGCAATACGGTTGATCACAGCCATCGGTCGTCTCCTTATCTATGCAACGTCTCAATCAGACGCGCAAAAAACGAAGCGCCAATCGGGGCCACCTCGTCGTTAAAATCAAATTCGGGGTGATGCACAGAAGGGCCAAGCCCTTGGCCCAAAAAGTAAAACGCCCCCGGCCGCTCATTGAGCATATAGGAGAAATCCTCCGCGCCCATCTCTGGCGGCAAATCGGTAATCACCAGATCATCGCCGACAACCTCGCGCGCCACTTTGGCAGATTTATCCACCTGCGCGGCGTGGTTGACCGTCGCGGGGTAGCTGCGCTCGTAAACCACGTCCGCAGACATCTCAAAACTCTCGGCCTGCGCCCGCGCAATCTCGCCAATCCGCCGCTCGGCAAGGTCACGGTTCGTCTCGCTAAAGGTGCGCACGGTCCCGCTCAGCTTGACTTCGTCGGCAATGATATTGCTCGCAGTGCCGCCATGAAACTGCGTCACCGAAACCACAATTGGATCAATCGGGTTCGCATTGCGCGCCACAATGGTCTGAAGCGCAAGCCCCGTCTGCATCGCCGCTATCATTGGGTCTTTGCAGGCGTGTGGATAGGCAGCATGCCCGCCCACACCTTTCACAGTAATCTCCCATTCATCCACCGCAGCCATAATCGGCCCCGCGCAGGTGCGCAGCTCACCCGCCTGCGCAAATGAATCGGTGTGAATGGCATAGACCTCATCAATCCCGAAGCGCTCCATCATGCCCTCTTCGACCATGATGCGCCCGCCACCAATCGCCTCTTCCGCAGGCTGGAAAATCAGCGCAACACGTCCCTTAAAATTGCGCGTCTCGCTCAAATATTTCGCTGCACCAAGCAGCATCGCCGTGTGCCCGTCATGGCCGCAAGCGTGCATCTTGCCGTCCACTTTACTGGCCCACTCGGCTCCCGTCTCTTCTTGCATCGGCAGCGCGTCCATATCCGCGCGCAGCCCCGTGCAAGGGCCTGCACCCTGACCGTTGATAATGGCAACAACGCCCGTCTTCGCAATGCCCTCATGGATCTCGTCCACACCAAACTCGCGCAGCCGCTTGACCACGAAGGCCGCCGTCTCGTGACAATCCAGCGCCAGCTCTGGGTGCATATGAATATGCCGCCGCCAGCCCGCCATTTCTTCGGCAAAGCCCGCAATCCGATTTATGACCGCCATGTCTTGCGCCTCCTGCCCGCTCAGATACCCTAGCACTCAACACCGAAGAGAAGGCATAGGCAATGGCTGACGACACGCTCATTCACACTCCCAATGGCGGCCTCCCGCGCCTCCGCGCGATCATGCGCGCCCTGCGCGACCCCGAAACAGGCTGTCCGTGGGATATCGAGCAGACTTTCGCGACCATCGCCCCCTATACCATTGAGGAGGCCTATGAGGTCGCCGACGCGATTGAGCGTGAGGCATGGGACGAGCTCAAAGGTGAGCTTGGTGATCTCCTGTTCCAGTCCGTCTTTCACGCCCAGATGGCCGAGGAAGCGGGCCTCTTTAGTCTTGATGATGTCGCTGACACAATGTCGGATAAGATGGTCACGCGGCATCCACATGTTTTTGGTGCAGAATCGCGCAACAAATCCGCCGAACAACAGACCCGCGACTGGGAAGCCATCAAAGCGGCCGAGCGCGCGGGCAAAGCCGAAAAAGGCACACTCGACGGCGTGGCCCTTGGCCTGCCAGCGCTCTTGCGCGCCCACAAGCTGCAAAAACGCGCCGCCCGCGTTGGCTTTGACTGGCCAAGCGCCCGTGAAGTTCTCGACAAAATTCTTGAGGAATCCCAAGAGCTTGTCGAGGCGCAGGCTGAAGCAGACCAAGAGCACATCCTAGAGGAATACGGTGACCTTATGTTTGTCATGGCCAACTTGGGTCGGCACCTTGGCGTTGAACCAGAGGCTGCCCTCCGCGCAGCCAATGCTAAGTTCGAGCGCCGCTTTGGCCGCGTCGAAGCCCTGCTCGCGGCGCGCGGCAAGCGCCCCGAAGACAGCGATCTGTCCGAGATGGACGCGCTCTGGACAACTGCAAAAGAAGAAGAACGTGAGCAAAATAATACCTGATCTAAAAATTCAGGTATTGACCCGACAAAAAGACTCAGGATAAAACCGCTTCAACAGAAACGGAGACTCACATGACCCCCCTGCCCAAATTTGCTTTCAGCATTGCAGCCCTCGCCGTGGCCGCACCCGCGCTCGCAGAAGAAGTGAATATCTACTCCTATCGCCAGCCAGAGCTGATCAAGCCACTGACAGACGCCTTCAGCGCCGAGACAGGCATCGCCGTAAACGTCGCCTACCTTGAAAAAGGCATGGTCGAGCGCCTGCAAGCCGAGGGCAAGCGCTCCCCTGCCGACCTCATCTTCACAGTCGATATTTCGCGCCTGCACGCAGCCGTTGAGGCGGGCCTGACACAGCCCATCACAAGCGACGCGCTGACAGCCAATGTCCCCCCGATCTACCATGACCCAGAGGGCCATTGGTGGGGCCTCACAACCCGCGCTCGCATCGTCTACGCAAGCAAAGAGCGTGTCGCCGAGGGCGAAGTGACAACCTATGAAGACCTCGCCGATCCAAAGTGGAAGGGGCGCATCTGCACGCGCTCAGGAACCAACGCCTACAATGTCGCCCTCACCTCTGCAGCGATCTATCATCACGGCGAAGAGGGTGCAAAAGCTTGGCTTGAAGGCGTCAAAGCAAACCTCGCTCGCAAACCCCAAGGCAATGACCGCGCCCAAGTCAAAGCGATCTGGGCTGGAGAATGCGACATCGCCATCGGCAACACCTACTATATGGGCCAGATGCTTGCGGACCCTGAACAAAAGGAATGGGCGGATAGCATCAACATCGTTTTTCCTGTCTTTGAAGGCGCAGGCACGCATGTAAACATCTCCGGCGTCGCCATGACAAAAGCCGCCCCAAACAAAGACAATGCGTTGAAAATGATGGAGTTCCTCACCTCGCCAAAGGCACAGGAAATCTATGCAAAAGACAATTTTGAATACCCAATCGCGCCTGGCACAGTGGCCGATCCTCTGGTCGAAAGCTGGGGCAGCTTTACGGCTGATCCTGTCAACCTGATGGACCTCGCCCACCTGCGTGATGAAGCGCTCAAGCTCACAGAAACGGTTGATTTTGACGGCTAGTCCCTTGGTCGTCAAACCACTGAGGCGCTCCTTCGGGGGCGCCTTTTTTACATCGCACGCCTCACGTTATAAGCGTGACGCCCTCCATGCTCCCGATCCGCGCAAGGTCGTCTCGATAGCGCGTCGCCAGCGTCTCTGATTGCGCCTCTGAGAAGCGTGCAAAGCCACGGTCCTCGCCATGCTCAGCATACTGAGCAATCACGGCCTGCCAGCCTTCGCGCTCAAGCACTTTTCCCGCATGATAAATACCCTGTAAATGCTCAAGCGCCGCATCTGTCGCACTGACATTAAGATCATAGTCAGGCTCCACATATGCGCCCGCCTCAGCCCCAAGCAGCCGCACCAAAAGCTCAGAACTCGTTCCACGCGCGCCATACTCAACCACAGTCATGCTTTTTGGCTTCAAAACGTTCTGCAAAGCCTTCACAGCCTCAGGCCAGCCGCCACGAAACGTGGTCATCGCCTCCGCATGGGTCTCAAACGGCTCCACAGCATTGTCCTCGGCATGTTTGCGAAACCCCGAGACAAACAGCTCGTCATAAGGCCGCACAATCAGCAGAATATGCTCCGCCTCCGCGCCCACCGCTTCAAGCCCGTCGCGAAACACACGTAGCCGCTTTCGCCGTGCAGGGTAGAGACGCCCAGAAAAGAAATGAATGATCAGCCCGAGCAGGTTTTCTTCTGACAAGACAAGCGGCTGGTCCTCGCCGCTCACATGTTTCTTGAGCGCGCGCGTAACTTTACCCACAAAAGCACCGTGTTGGTCCTCGCCATGGCTCGGCTTGGGCAGACGCAGGTGCAAATGCCCCTCTGGCGCGCCGTCGCGTCCGGGATAAGCGAGGTCATACCCGTCAGATTCGAGCTGCTGGCGATTGGCCGCAAGACAGAGCTGGAAACTGGACGTCCCCGTGCGGTGCGCCCCCGCATGCAGGTAAAGTTTACGAACCATCTGCCACCTTTTTATTTTTTACCCCGCAACTGTCCGCCAGTTTGGCCCCATATGCAACGCTTGGCTGGACAGCACGCACAACTGTTGCCAAGGTCGCCCAAACTCAAAGAGGCTCAAAGCGTGCGCAAAATCATCATTGATACAGATCCAGGCCAAGACGACGCAGTCGCAATCCTATTGGCGCTGGCCAGCCCCAAAGAGCTCGATGTGCTCGGAATTACCTGTGTTGCAGGCAATGTGCCGCTACACCTTACTGAGAAAAATGCTCGTATAATCTGTGAGTTGGCAGGCAAACCTGATGTTAAAGTCTTCGCGGGTTGCGACGCACCCTTGATGCGCAAGCTTGTCACAGCCGAGCATGTTCACGGCAAAACAGGCCTCGATGGTCCAGTCCTGCCAGATCCAACGATGCCCTTGCAAGACGATCATGCCGTTGATTTCATTATCAATACCCTGCGCGCGGAGCCCATCGGAACAGTGACGCTCTGCCCCCTTGGACCGCTCACCAATATCGCAACCGCCTTCCAGAAAGCGCCCGATATTATCAGCCGCGTGCAAGAGATCGTCCTCATGGGCGGCGCATATTTCGAGGTCGGCAACATAACTCCCGCTGCTGAATTCAACATTTACGTTGACCCGGAAGCAGCTGATATTGTTTTTAAATCTGGCGCTCCTATTACAGTCATGCCGCTGGACGTGACCCACAAGGCTCTTGTCACCAAAGAACGCAACGACGCGTTTCGCGCCATAGGCTCACCTGTCGGGGTCGCCGTTGCCGAGATGACAGAGTTCTTTGAACGCTATGATCGCGAGAAGTACGGATCTCTCGGTGCGCCCCTGCACGACCCCTGCGTGACAGCTTACCTCTTGCAGCCTGAGCTCTTTACAGGCCGCTCCGTCAACGTCGAAATCGAAACCCAATCAGAGCTCACGCTTGGCATGACTGTCGCCGATTGGTGGCGCGTCACAGACCGCGCGCCCAATTGCACCTTCATGGGACAGATCAACGCAGAGGGCTTCTTCGCCCTGCTCACAGAAAGACTGGCCCGCCTATGAAGCTGCTGCACCTCGCTCGCCCTGATGACATGGAGAAACTCCTGCCACTGGTCGAGGGCTTTCACGCCCACCACGGCATCACTCTGTCAGACGAAAAGCGCCAAGCCGCCCTTATGCCACTCCTTGAGGGCATCCCACACGGGATGATCTATCTCGCTGGCCCCCGCAAAGCGCCTGTCGGTTATATCATCATCACACTCGGGTATTCCGTCGAACTTGGCGGCATCGAAGGCTTCATTGATGAATTTTTCATTCGCGAGAAAGTCCGCGGCCGCGGCATGGGCCACGAAGTGCTCACAACCCTGCTGCCCGCCCTCAAGGATCACGGCATCAAGGCCCTGCACCTAGAGGTCGAACGCAACAATGAAACCGCCCAGCGGCTCTACAAACGCGCAGGCTTTGAAGCGCGCGAAAATTACATTCTGATGACCCGCACGCGCTAGCGCGGAATGCGCGGCTTACGGTTGATCAAGACAAGCCCAACAGCAACAAGGCACAGCCCACCGATGATCTCGGGGCCGATTTCCTCGCCCAATACGAGCCAGCCGAGCGCAACGCCACAGACGGGCGACAAAAAGCTGAACGAGGCCACGCCTGACGCCGGATAAATCTTGAGCAGCATAAACCAGAAGAGATAGCCAAAGCTCGCCACAGCCAGAACCTGAAACGTAAGACCCGCCCAATGGATCGCCGCCAGATCACGCGTCAACGGGCCAAACAACGGGGCAAGTGCAAACAGCAGGAGCATAGACACGCCGAGCTGCCACAATAGTTGGACTTCTGGGCGCTCTTGAGACACAGGGTGAAGCCTCAAAAACAAGGCAATCCCGCCCCAGCCAAGTGCGGCCCCCAGCGCCAGAAGATCGCCAAACAGACTTGCTTCCGCGCCCTCATAGGGCTTCGCCAAAACCCAGATCACACCCGCCATCGCCAGCGCAAGGCCAAGCGCGCGCGGCGCGCGCATCTGCTCACCTGGCAACAGAAAATGTGCCACAAGCGTGAGCCAAACTGGCATCGAATAGAAAATAATCGAGGCACGCGACACTGTCGTATAATCCAGCGCCAAATACAGACACACAAATTCAAAGGTGAAGAGCAGGCCCAGCACAAGCCCTGGGAAAAGCAGATCGCGTCGTATCCCATGATGCACCCCGCGATAGCGCATCCACGCCAGCATCACGAGAAAGGCAAAGGCCGAGCGCAACCCCGCCATGAATATGGGCTGAAAGCCCCCGTTGCTGAGCTTGATCACAACTTGATTGAGCCCCAGCACAACCGCAAAAACAGTCAGCGCCACAGCGCCCGCCAGATCCATATGTGATTTACGTTCCATCGCGCCATCTGCTCAGGCGGCAGCCCCAAGGTCAAGAGCCCAAACGCTTGGCCCAAGCCCCGCCCCCATGCTAGGCTTCAGCCAGCAGAGCGGAGCCTTTTTCATGACAGACTACATCGTGCTGGATGTCTTCACAGACACGCCCTTCGGAGGCAATCCCCTCGCCGTGATCCCCGACGCCACAGGCCTACCCGAAGCAGAGCTGCAAAAGATCGCGCGCGAGTTCAACTTTTCAGAAACCGTCTTTCTCTATCCGCCCGAAGAGCCCGCCGATACGGCCCGCTTACGCATCTTCACCCCGACAATGGAGATTCCCTTCGCAGGTCACCCGACGATAGGCGCAGCCATCGCGCTTGCCCAGCAGGGCCACGGCCCCGCCATGCGCCTTGCTCTTGGCGTCGGCCCTTTGACAGCCCGCGCCACGCCCACAGAGGCTAGCTTTGACACATCCGTACCGCTCGACATACTAGCTCAGCCATCGCCTGCCCTTGTCGCCCGCGCACTCGGCCTGCCCGAAAGCGCAATTTACCTCGACAACCACCCGCCCACGCTCGCCTCTGTCGGCCTTCCCTTCACACTGACAGAGCTGACAAGCCGCGCCGCGCTCGCCGCCTGCACACCCGATACCGAAGCCTTCCGCGAAGGCGCAGCCGCCTACAAAGGCGCACTCGACTTTGCCCAATTCGCCTATTGGCAAGACGGTGAGACCTTGCATGCGCGCATGTTCGCCCCCTTAGACAATATCCCCGAAGACCCCGCCACAGGCTCCGCCTGCGCAGCCCTTGGCGCGTTTCTAGCCAGACTGAGCGGTGCCCCCGTCGCCTTCACAGTCCTACAAGGCTCTGATATGGGCCGCCCTTCGCGCATCGGGCTACAAGCCCGCGACGGCAGTGTCACAATCGCAGGCCAAGCCGTCAAAACCATGCAAGGACAGCTCACGCTCTCCCCCTTACCACTGGCCAAAAGCCCAGAGCTCGGCTAAACCCACGTCACCCTTTGATGAGCTACGCCATGACCGATACAATCACCTCCCGTTGCGAAGCCAAAGGCCTGCGCATGACAGGCCAGCGCCGCATCATCGCGGCTGTGCTACAAGATTCTGATGACCACCCCGATGTCGAAGAGCTCTACGCCCGCGCCGTAGCCCTCGATTCAGGGATTTCAATCGCCACAGTCTATCGCACAGTAAAGCTTTTTGACGAGGCTGGCATTCTGGACAAGCTTGAGTTCGGCGATGGTCGTGCCCGCTATGAAGATGCTGAGCGTGAGCACCATGACCACCTGATTGATCTCAATTCAGGCGAAGTGATCGAATTCGTCGATGAGGAAATCGAAGCCCTGCAAGAGCGTATCGCCCAAAAGCTCGGCTACACTCTCAAGGGCCACCGCCTTGAGCTATACGGCGTACCGCTCAAAAAGCCCTGATCCAGCGCTCTTAAACAAACTCCCCAACTCGTTAACAAGCGAAAGAGCTTGCACAGCCCTCCGCTTTCCGTGATGCACGGCGCGTAACCCTTACGGACGCACATCCCATGAACAACCTGCGCGGCATTCTCTTCATCACAGCGGCGATGGCGGCTTTTTCGATTGAAGACAGTTTCATCAAGCATCTTTCAGGCTCGGTCCCCAAAGGCCAGATCATGCTGTTGCTCGGTCTTGGCGGCGCGTTGGTTTTCTTCCTTGTCGCCCTGCGCCAACGGGTCAATGTTTTTGCAAAGCGGCATTTCTCATGGCCCCTCTTTTGGCGCACCGCGTCCGAATCCGTTGCAGCCCTCTTCTTCATCACCTCGCTGTCGCTGGTTCCGATCACGACAGTGGCGGCGGTCTTTCAAGCCACCCCACTGGCAATCACCCTTGGCGCCGCGCTTTTTCTTGGCGAACAAGTCGGCTGGCGCCGCTGGAGCGCGATCATGGTCGGGTTCCTTGGCGTGCTTATCATCATCCGTCCCGGCATGGCGGGGTTTGACCCCGCATCCCTCTTCGTGGTCATCACCGTCTTCACCATCGCCGCGCGCGACCTACTCACGCGCCTGATCCCGACAGAAACATCCTCAACGGTCGTCTCCTTTTACGGCTTTTTCGCCCTCGTGGTCTCAAGCCCCCTGCTCATGGCAATAACAGGCTGGCCCGAGGCGGTCACAGGGACAGAAGCGCTCTCGCTCGGTGCAGCCGTGGCCTTTGGCGTCATCGGCTACTACCTCATCGTTACAGCCATGCGCATGGGCGAAGCCTCCGCCATCATGCCGTTCCGCTACACGCGTCTGCTCTTCTCAATCATTCTTGGCGCGTGGATTTTTGGCGAATCCCCCGACGCACTGACCTACCTTGGCTCCGCCCTGATCATCGCGTCTGGCCTTTATACCTTCCTGCGCGAGCGCAAACTGGCCCGTGCAATGGCCCGTGAGGCCTCAGCCACGGCATAATCCCTCATGTTGGCGCTATCGTCCTTGCGCTCATAGCTCAAGCGCCTACAACCCGTCTCAACCTTACATTTGAGACGAAAGAGCGCCCCATGAGCATCATCATCGACATCCACGCACGCGAAATCCTCGACAGCCGTGGCAACCCCACAGTCGAAGTCGATGTGGTATTGGAAGACGGCACACTGGGCCGCGCCGCTGTCCCCTCGGGCGCCTCAACAGGCGCCTATGAAGCCTCCGAAAAGCGCGATGGCGACGCGAGCCGCTACATGGGCAAAGGCGTGCTTGAGGCCTGCGCTTCTGTAAACGGTGAAATCGCCGAAGCTCTTATCGGCATGGACGCCACCGAGCAGGAACTGCTCGACGCTGTCATGATCGAGCTGGACGGAACACCTAACAAATCCCGCCTCGGCGCAAACGCGATCCTTGGCGTTTCCCTCGCCGTCGCCAAAGCCGCAGCTGATTTCTGCTCGCAGCCGCTTTTCCGCTACATCGGCGGCACCTCCGCCCGCACGCTTCCCGTCCCGATGATGAACATCATCAATGGTGGTGAGCACGCAGACAACCCGATCGACATCCAAGAATTCATGATCATGCCCGTCAGCGCAGAGAACATCCGTGACGCGATCCGTATGGGGGCCGAGGTTTTTCACACGCTTAAGAAAGAGCTGACAGCCGCGGGCCTCTCAACAGGCATCGGCGATGAAGGTGGTTTTGCGCCAAACATCGCCTCCGCCCGCGAAGCCCTCGACTTTATCCTGAAATCGATCGAAAAGGCAGGCTACAAAGCAGGTGAAGACATTTACCTCGCCCTCGACTGCGCCGCGACAGAGTATTTCAAAGACGGAAAATACGAGCTCAAAGGCGAAGGCAAATCGCTCACACCCGCCGAAAACGTCGACTACCTCGCTGCGCTCTGCGCCGACTATCCGATCATCTCGATCGAAGACGGCTGCTCTGAAGACGACTGGGAGGGCTGGAAAGCGCTCACAGACAAGCTCGGCGATACAGTCCAACTCGTCGGTGACGACCTCTTCGTCACAAACCCAGAGCGCCTCGCCATGGGTATCGAACAGGGCTGCGCCAACTCAATGCTGGTGAAAGTGAACCAGATCGGGACGCTCTCGGAGACACTCAAGGCCGTAGACATGGCGCACCGCGCCCGCATGACCAACGTGATGTCGCACCGCTCTGGCGAGACCGAGGATGCAACGATCGCCGACCTCGCAGTCGCAACAAACTGTGGTCAGATCAAAACAGGCTCTCTCGCACGCTCAGACCGGTTGGCAAAATACAACCAACTGATCCGCATCGAAGAGGCGCTCGGCGAGTCCGCACAATATGCAGGCCGCTCAATCCTTAAATAATCGGCCCCAAAAATGAAGCCGCCGTTCGCTGAAGTAACGAACGGCGGTTTTTTTGTGCGCTTCCAAAAACTGTTCAGGCGGTGCACGGGTTGTGCACGCATTGTGCACGCTTTTCACCCCCCTAGAATCAGCGATTTTTCAAGCGTTAACGCGCTCTTTCGGGTGGCCTATCTTGGGTGATGTCATAGCCATAGAGCCAGTCAAACTGGCCAAGCATCCGCCTAGGCGCAAGCGCTCCGCCCAGCCTCAAAGCAGTATGCGCCGCAAAGCGCAGCGGGCCAAATCCGAGGTGGTATTTCCATGCGTTTCCCGTGGCGGTTTTAATCACTCTCGCAGCACGATCACGCCGCCATAGCTGATAGTCTCCAAGACCTTGTTCAAGGCTTCCCACGTCGTCCAAAGCCACACCCATAGCCCACGCATCCTCCAAAGCCATAACCGCGCCCTGCGCCAGAAACGGCAATGTCGGATGCGCCGCATCACCCAAAAGCGCAAGCCCCTGCCCATGCCAGCGCGGGGCAACCTCATGGCGGAACAAGCCCCACAGCCGAACCTCTTCCACAGCCCCCAGCATCTCCTGCACCACAGGCGCAAAATCCGTGAATGCGGCCCGCAAATTGGCAGGCTCGTCCCCGAGCGTCCAGCTTTCCTCCAGCCAGTCGCGCTGTTCCTCCACAGCCACCAGATTGAGCATTTTGCCCCCCATCAAGGGATAACTTACCAAATGTCGCCGCGGCCCCATATGGACCTGCACATCGCTCTGCCGCCCCCAGACATTGGGCACAACAGCCCGCCACGCAGCATTGCCTGTAAAGAAGGGTGCACTCGCTCCGTTGAGCGCGGGGCGTACGACAGAATGCACGCCATCGGCCCCAATGATCAGATCGGCTTCTCGTCGCTCGCCACTGTGCAAAACAACAGCCGCAGGGCAGCCTTCTTCGACGCGCTCAACCTTCTGCAAAAGCTGGATTTTTGCACCTGCCGCGCGCGCCCCCTCCGCCAGAAGCGAGATGAGCTCGGCCCGATGCACAAAGTAGTATTTCTGCGGCGACATCTGCGTCAGATCAAGCTTTAGGACCTCTCCACCTCGGTAGTCCATAAGCCGGACTGTATCCGCCAGAACGGCCCCACTTTTCACAAGTTGTGGCTCAAGCCCCATGGCGCGCAAGACGGCCAACCCATTCGGCGAAATCTGTAGCCCCGCACCTACCTCTTTGATCTCGCCAGCCTGCTCCAACACGGTCACATCCGCGCCCCGCAACGCCAGCACCCGCGCCAAAGCCAGCCCGCCGATCCCAGCACCGATAATGTAGGTTTTTAGTCCCGCAAGCATCATTTGCCCCTAACAAAAAGGCGCTGGAACTGCTGCTCCGGCGCCCTATTTTTGTCTCGTTCCGCCGCGCAGATCAATCGTCGCGGTGGACTTTCTCGCGCCGCTCATGCCGTTCCTGAGCTTCAAGACTCATCGTCGCAATCGGACGTGCATCAAGTCTCTTGAGTGAAATCTGGTCGCCTGTCACCTCACAGTAGCCAAACTCGCCCTCACCAATACGGCGCAGCGCCGCATCAATTTTGGAAACAAGCTTGCGCTGACGGTCACGAGTGCGCAGCTCAAGTGCGCGGTCCGTTTCCTCGGAGGCGCGGTCAGCCGCGTCAGGAATGTTGCGAGTGCTTTCTTGAAGCCCTTCGATCGTGTCGCGACTGCCTTCCAGCAATTCCTCGCGCCACGTGATGAGTTTTCTGCGAAAATACTCGAGCTGACGCTCGTTCATAAAAGGCTCGTCCTCTGCTGGACGGTAATCATCAGGCAGAAAAAACTCTGCTTTCATTTCCTTTTCCCCTACGTTTGAGCGAGTCAATGACACGGGTTACTCTCCTACACTGCGCGCTTCGTCTGCGCCGCTCTTACCTCTAAGGAAGCCGAATGTCACTACCCCATAACATCAGATTGCGGTGAAATTGCGTCTCGGCTAGTTTGCCTTGGAAATCAACAATCAAGAAGGCAGTGCTCACATGAGATTTGAAGGAACCGAGGCCTACATCGCCACCGAGGACCTCAAAACAGCCGTCAACGCCGCTGTCACGCTGGAGCGCCCGCTCCTTGTCAAAGGCGAACCAGGAACAGGAAAAACAGAGCTTGCACGTCAAGTTGCCAGTGCTCTGGGCCTTCGCATGATCGAATGGAATATAAAATCCACCACCAAAGCCCAACAAGGCCTCTATGAGTATGACGCCGTCAGCCGTCTGCGCGACAGCCAGCTTGGTGAAGAGCGTGTGCACGATGTTAAAAATTACATCAAAAAGGGTAAGCTTTGGGAGGCATTCACATCTGACGAACGAGTTGTCCTGCTGATCGACGAAGTCGACAAAGCAGACATCGAGTTCCCGAACGATCTTCTCCAAGAGCTCGACCGCATGGAATTCCACGTCTACGAGACAGGTGAAACGATCCGCGCCAAGAACCGGCCCGTGATCATCATCACCTCAAACAATGAAAAAGAACTCCCAGACGCCTTCCTGCGCCGCTGCTTTTTTCATTACATCCGTTTCCCCGATATGGACACAATGCGCCAGATCGTGGCGGTACATCACCCCGCAATCAAAGAACAGTTGCTCACAACCGCCCTCACGCAGTTCTACGAAATTCGCGAACAATCAGGCCTCAAGAAGAAACCGTCGACCTCCGAAGTGCTCGACTGGCTCAAACTGCTTCTGGCCGAGGACTTGAGTGCAGAAGATCTCAAGCGAGACGCCGCAAGCGCTTTGCCAAAACTCCACGGCGCCCTCCTCAAAAACGAGCAAGACGTACATCTCTTTGAGCGCCTTGCCTTTATGGCCCGCCAGAAGCGCTAAACGATCCCCCAAAACAAAAAACGCCCGCGTACATCACGCGGGCGTTTTTATTTTCAAATCGGTAAAATAAATCCGGATCGAAGCGTTTACGCGCCTGTAACCTTCACCGATGTATTCTCTTCAAGCGTCACAGTGCCCTGTTTGCGAATGTGATTTTCCACCACATCCCAAATCTGCGGGCCTTCTGTGCCTTCGTTAACACTGGCCCAGCCAGCAACAACGTAGTTCTTCGCAGGATCAATCGCTTCACCGGTCTTCAGGAGCGTCATTTCAGAAATCCGCTCGCCTTGTGGCTTGCTTACGTCGATCTTGTAACCCATGCCGCCGATGCGAACCATATCACCGCCTTGTTGGTAATAAGGGTCTGGATTGAAGAGGTTATCGCCCACATCTTCAAGAATCACCTTGATGAATTCACCGGTCATTTCCGAACGATACGCTTCACCGTAAGTCATTGAAGTTACGTTCCAAATGTCTTCCCGGGTGATCTCCTGACCTGGAAGAATGCTCGGCCCCCAACGCACACCAGGGCTCATCGCGATATCAGCTTCACGCTCTGACATGAGAGCATTGCAGATCAGGTCATCCCAAGATCCGTTGAAGTTCCCGCGGCGATAGAGAAGCGTGTCTGTCGTGCCGATCACTTCTTTCAGCTGATCCTCATAAGGCGCACGCTGAACATCAATGAGCTTGGCCACGTCAGCATCGGGCGTAATTACATCTGAGAAAATCGGGATAAGTTTGTGCTTAATTCCCTTCATTTCACCGTCGCGCACATCAAGATCAACACGGCTGACAAACTTACCGTTTGAGCCTGAGGCGATGATATGCGTCTTGCCCACAAGCACTGGCTCAGGGAGCGCGTCATGCGTGTGACCTGAAAGGATCACGTCAATGCCCTCGACATTGCCAGCCATCTTCTTGTCCACGTCAAAGCCGTTGTGGCTCAGCACAACAACAAGCTCAGCGCCTTGGTCGCGAACTTCCTGCACCATGGCTGCCATGTTGTCTTCGCGGATGCCGAACGAGTACTCAGGGAACATCCAGCGTGGGTTGGCAATCGGCATATAAGGGAAGGCCTGACCGATCACGGCGATTTTCACACCACCACGCTCAAAGAATTTATAGGGTTTGAAAAGCTCGGCAGGTTCGTCCCATTCGGCATCAAAGATGTTCTGGCCAAGAGACGTAAACGGCAGGCTGGACACAAGCTCATTCACCCGCTCAGAGCCCAAAGTGAACTCCCAGTGGAAGGTCATCGCATCTGGCTTCAACGCGTTCATAACGTTGACCATATCCTGACCTTCGGTCTGGTAGCAGGTATAGGAACCGTGCCATGTATCACCGCCATCAAGCAGCAGCGCATCAGGGCGGTCCGCGCGGATCGAGTTGACCACAGTCGCAACGCGGTCAAGGCCCCCAACGCGGCCATATTGCTGCGCAAGAGAGGTGAAATCATTATAGCTCAGCGCATAGGCCGATGGGCTTCCATCAGCAATACCGTAGAGCTTCCGGAAGTCAGCGCCCGTGATGTGCGGAACGTGCCCGTTGTTGACACCGACACCAATGTTCACTTCAGGCTCGCGGAAGAAGATCGGCTTCATTTGCGCGTGAATATCTGTGACGTGGATTAAGCTCACGTTGCCATAGGTTTCAAACTCAAGAAGCTGGTCTTGCGTCAGCGCCTGCTGCGCCGCGAGGCGGGCCCAATTACCAAAACCGCTCGCGCCATAAAGCGCTGACGCGGCCATAGAAACTTGTAGAAAATCGCGGCGTGAGATCATGGCTTGAGAACCTTCCTTCGGGCATTGGCGGCAACATATGCACAAAACCTAATGCGTTCTGACAAAAAGAAACCCGCACCTCAGAAAGATGCGGGCTTCGGGTGTTTTAGTTACGGACTGATGGGCCTTCGACTGAAAGACCATTGCCGCGGCTTGCAACGTAAAGCTCAAGTGCCACAAACTCTGGGCCACCCGGGCTAAATGTTTCGGCACGTGTATCGCGCACACAACCTTTAAAGCGGCTGTGCGTGCCATTCAGCTTGGCGTTTTTCAAACGGTATGTTGGGAAACCGTTAATCTGGCCTTGGCTCAGGTGATCCGCGCGGATCATGTTGCCATAGTTGTCTTCGTGGCAGTTGGCGCATGACAGTTCGAGCTGGCCATAACGGGTATAGTAAATCTCTTTACCCTTTTCCCATGTCGCCTGAGCCGGACCGTCAATAGCAACGTTTACAGGCATTCCGCGAGAAACAGATGCGAGAAGAGCTTCCATTGGAATGGAGCCACCTTTGTCTGTTTTCCAAGGCTCAGCGCCCATACGGGTTTCACGGCAGTCATTCACCTGCATTTGAAGCGTGCGAACTTCACCAGCAGCTTCGTTCCACTTAGGATAAACAGCTTTTACACCAGCCATTTCCTCTGGAGCACCGTGACAGCTTGCGCAGGACTTGCCTTCGCCACCGTCAACCGCATTCCAGATTTCAACGCCCTGTTCGACAAAAATCATGCCGGGGTTGTCGAAATCGTCCATTTCCATGGCCTGCGTTTCGTCTGAGCGAAAGTGCCAGCCAGACATTACTTCATCGAGTGAGTCTGACAAGTGAGCAGGAGCTGGAGCTTTTGTGGTGATGGCGATATCGCCATTGATCACCAGCGTGTCATCGTCGGGGTCAGCCATACCAAGTGTTGGCAAAGCCAGCGCAACCGCGCCGATGAGGGACATTGTCTTGAAGTTCATGCATTTCCTCCCTTGGAAAGCACCCTGCCCTTCTGCGGGGCAAGGCACTCATGCGTGTTGATCAGGCGATTGCGACTGATTTTGCGTCTTCGTAGACAGAACCGTCGTCGTCATACCAAGTGAATTTGAAATCACCGGCTTCAGGAACAGTTGCTTCGAATTCGAAGTAAGGGTTTGTCGAGATCGCTGGCGCGAGTTCAACATCGATAACCATCTTACCGTTATATTCCGCGGTAAAGCGGTTGATGATCGAGCGCGGAATCTTGTTGCCATCGCTGTCTTTGCGCTGACCTGATTCCATGCTGTGGCTGATCAGAGTTTTGATCACCACAACTTCGCCAGCTGCTGCTGACTTTGGCGCTTTGACACGGGGTTTTACACCATCTGCCATTTTAGTCGTCTCCTCTGATTAGCCGCCGCAGCCGCCAATTGTCACTTTTACTGTTGAGCTTGCGCGTGCGAACGTGCCGTCAGCCATTTTGGCCACTGCAACAACATCTTGCGTACCTGCAAGACGAATGCGCGTAGAAGCACTCTGGCTGCCTGAAAGCTCACCAAATTTAAATGTCGCCACATCAGGTGTCGGGTTGCCGGCCGCCAGAAGCAAAATCGCCTCTGCGCCTTCAGCCGATACGCTGACTGGAACAGTGTTACCATTTTCGGCGATTTCAGGAGCTGTCAGCGTTACGCCGCCTTCAGCTACATCCGCGCCACCTGTAAACGCTGCAATCATGTCGTCCGCGGCCGCAGTGGCCTGAAACGGCAGAATTGTCAGAGCAACAGCGCCGGCCCCAAGGGCGAGCGTATCACGTCGTGAGAATTCCATATCTAACTCCTTTTACGTCTCTCTCAAAGTGCTCCGGAAACCCGGATCACTCGTCTTTCAATGTCATAAGGAACGCAACAACATCTTCGATTTGCTGCGCACTCAAAAGTGGATCAAGCGCACCCTCGGCAGCTTTGCCCGTATAGGCATTGCCAGGGCGATCAAAGCCTTCGACTTTGTAGTAGCTTGGCATCATCGTTCCGTCGTATGTCAGCTTCGCGTTTGAAACGATGCCGCGCAATTCGGCTTCATTCCAACGATCCGCGACACCATCAAGCGCAGGGCCGATGTTACCTGGAAACGCTACGTCTGGCAGCGAGCTGACGACGTGACAAGCAACGCAGTTGCCTTTGCTGCGGCTAGAGTAGACACCGATGCCTTCCTCTACGCTGCCGGCTACGCCGCTCAGCGACATTTCAACCGCGCCATCTTCCGTGAAGACGACATTTGCTGGCTCAACTGTTTCGGCATATGCCGCTCCAGCTGTAAGCGTTGCCGCCAGTGCAAGTGTTGTGAACCTCATATTTCCTCCCTTGGCCACCCGTGTTCTAAAGCTAGGTTAGCTTTGCATACCGTAGTGGACAGGCAAGAGACTCGCAACAACAAATTCAGAAAAATGAATTTACCTATTTAAAGACCGATCCCTGCCCGACGTTCCTGAAAGACGCAAAGCCAATAGAATTCATTGCGAAAGTTGCGTTTCCAGCATGCGTGCATGATATTTTTGGAAAGGTTCGTCGCCTGCATAGCCCTTCTCGTTCACCCAAGTAAGCATATTCAGCGTTGTCCATTTCCCAAACGCACCAGGCACTTGTGCGACAGCCGCTTGTGGGGCTGTCAGGCCCTCCGCGACTTCCTCAGGGAAGTAAATCATCAAGGGCGTGAACAGTGCGCCCCACTTCTGGACCATCTCTTTTTCCGGCAAGGTCTCGCCATCAAAATCCGTTACTTCAACGTCACCGAACATATTGATCTGAACGAAAAAATAGTTGTCCGTGATGTAAGCATCGATCGCAGGGTCAATAAACACCTCTTCGTGCATCTTCTTGCAGTAGATGCACCCGCGCTGCTCGATAATAATAGCGAGTCGTTTGCCCTCTGCATTTGCCTCAGCCAGATCTTCACGCAGATCTTTGAACGTATCTCGCATCCATGCCGTCTTGTGCAGCCCATCGTCTCCAACTTCGGACGCGAGAGCAGGTAGCGCCAGACAGAGCGCCGCGACCATTGCCAATAGCTTTTTCATCTTATTCTCCTGATTCACTCATCATCCCAGCGTTTGAAAGCTGGGGAAAAAATCTATCATCCAGTTGGCAATCACATTGACGGTATTTGTTGCAATGAGAATCGCAAAGACGATCAGCATCACCCCCATGACCTTTTCAACGTGACCTTGGTATTGACGAAACCGCCCCATGAAGCCGAGGAACGGCTTGGCAAAGAAGGCGGCCAAGACAAAAGGTGCTGTCATGCCTAGCCCGAAACAGGCCAGTAAAAGGGCACCCTTCCAAAGCTCGCCCATGCCACTGGCCATAAACAGGATCGATGCAAGCACCGGCCCAACACAAGCCGTCCAGCCAAAGCCAAACGCAAGCCCCATGACATACGCGCCCAAGACAGTTGACGGGTCAGCTTTGCTCTCAACCCGCGCCTCGCGGTAGAGAAAGCCTATCCGTATGATGCCAAGGAAATGTAGCCCGAACACAAAGATAACCGCCGCCGCAACATAAGACAGTGGCTGCTTCCACTGTGCAAAGGCCTGGCCCAGCGCCGTTGCCCCCAAGCCAAGCAACATAAAAATAGTGGTTACACCCAAAGCAAACATAAACGCCGAAACAACAAGCCGTTTCTGCGCGCCAGGCGCAATTTCGCCCTCTTCACGCAGCTCGCTCATCGAAATACCCGCCATGTAACTCAGGTAGAACGGGACCATTGGCAGAATACACGGCGTGAAAAACGCCACCAATCCGGCCAGCGCTGCGCCCCAATAGCTGATCTCGCCGAGCATCGCCCGCGCTCCTTGTCATATTAACATATTCAGATTATGTTGAGTGTAATTGAAACAGTCAATGATGTTACCATGTTCAGTCGTCTTATTTTCTCGATGGCCATTGCCATATTTCTGGCGGGCCAAGCGCTTGCAGTCGAGTTGATTATGGTAGAGCAAAAAGGCTGTAGCCATTGCCAAGCTTGGCACAAGGCAATAGGCCCCATTTATCCAAAAACACCGGAGGGCGCGTTTGCCCCGCTGAGTGTCGTTAATATTTCTGAAGGCGCACCCGATGGGGTTCAATTCGCGCGCAAGGTTGTTTTCACTCCAACATTTGTTCTCGTGGATGAGGGCGCAGAAATCGGCCGTATCGAAGGTTATCCCGGTGAAGATTTTTTTTGGGGTCTTCTCGAAATGATGTTAAGAGCCAAAACAAGCTATGTAAAACCTGACGGCTCGGCTGCCAGCAATTAGAACAACAGGGGCATCAAGCTCCGCGCAGAAGGATACCCGATGGGACTTCCACAATTTACCGATGATCTGACCGATGCAGAGATCGACAACTTCATGGACAATGCCACCAAGGCATCAAACTTCCTCAAGACAGTAAGCCATGAAGGCCGCCTGATGATCCTCTGTCATTTGGTAACGGGAGAGAAGTCGGTGACCGAACTGGAAAGCCTGTTGTCCGCCCGCCAAGCTGCGGTCAGCCAGCAGCTTTCCCGCTTGCGCATGGAGGGCCTAGTTATTCCGCGTCGTGACGGCAAAGCCATTTACTACCGATTGGCAGACAATCGCCCCAAACGTATTTTGGAGCTTGTTTACGAGCTGTTTTGCGACGACGATAGCTAAACACGCCGCATCGTGACTGGGGAGGGTTGCAGGTGCTTGAGATGATTTCTGAAAACAGCTTCGTGACGCTTGCTGGCGTTTTTGGCGGCGTTTTGCTCGGGCTGGCTGCGCGACTCGGCAGGTTTTGCACACTTGGTGCAATTGAAGACACGCTCTACGGCAATAACACCCTACGCTTGCGCATGTGGGGTCTTGCCATCGGCGCGGCGATCATGGGTACATATGCCCTCGCCGGCGCAGGTTTGGTTCCGCTAGAGCAGAGCTTTTATCTTTCGATCACGTGGATGCCTCTCGCGTCAATCACGGGCGGGTTGCTCTTTGGCTATGGCATGGCGCTTGCGGGCAACTGCGGCTTTGGAGCTTTGGCGCGTCTTGGAGGCGGCGACATGCGAGCCTTCGTTATTGTTCTGGTGATGGGCGTCTCGGCATATGCCGTGCTTTCGGGTCCTCTCGCTTATCTGCGCATCTGGGCCTTTCCGCAGACCCAAGCGGCAACGCCCCCTGGTATCGTTCATTTTATCGCGGCCCAAACTGGCATTGGCATATCATCACTTGGGATGTCGATCGGCTTGCTCATCGCCCTTGCCTCTCTCGCCTCACCCGCCTTTCTCAAGCGGCCCGCCTCCGCGTTCTGGGCATTGGTTGTGGCAGCGGCAATTGTCAGCGGCTGGGCCGCGTCGGGCTATATTTCGGCCTACGGTTTTGGCGCTTTTCCCGTTGTGTCCCATAGTTTTAGTGCTCCCGTCGGCGAAGCCCTTCTCTTTGCCATGACCTCATCAGCCGGCCTGCCCTCGTTTGCGGTAGGTTCTGTGGCGGGGGTTCTGATCGGAGCCTTTATCGGCTCTCTCATCAAAGGACATTTCCGTTGGGAAGCCTGCGAAGATCCGCGCGAATTACGTCGCCAACTCTTGGGCGGAGCCCTGATGGGCGCAGGCGCTGTGATCGCCATGGGATGCACCGTTGGCCAAGGTCTTTCGGCATTTTCTACGCTTAGTTACTCAGCTCCCGTCACATTCGCAGCTATTTTTGCAGGAGCGGCCTTCGGCTTGAGGCAGCTCATTGAAGGCTTTCAACCCGCAGAATGAACCGATTTCGTTTCAGTCTGCGCGTGCCGCTGCCAAAATTGGTCCGTGACCGCGTGTTTGCAAGATAATTGCCGTTTTTTCGGAACCACTCGCGCGCTCACTTGTCTCAAACGGGCTCTTCATATCCCAGATATCGAGTACTTTGATCTCCGTGACAATATTCGCGTAGGCAATCTCTCGGCCCGCATTTTCACCCTTTTGGATTTGGGTCACGCCTTGCGGCATATAGCGGACCATAAGCACAGCCACAGGCTGCGCCACACCTTGCGCCTGCGCCGAGATACGCAGCTTTCCCGCGTCGCGAACCACAGTCAGGCTCGCCTTACCCGCTTGCGCTTGATGACGCTTTATCAAGCTGTTCACCTCGACGGGGTGGTTTCCGACAACGTGCTGCTCACCCTGAACAATCATCTGAGGCGTGTAAACGGAGCGACGCCCACCAACATGAGCATAAGCGCGCTGACGCTCGGAATGTGCCTTCTGACCAAAAACATCTTTCCAGCCAATATAATCCCAATAATCAACATGCATCCCAAGCGCGAGGACATCGTCGCGCTTTGCAAGCTCATGCAAAAATGCGTCAGCTGGCGGACAACTCGAACAGCCCTGCGAGGTGAAGAGCTCAACAACAACAAGTCTTCGCTCCTCGGCCCCAGCCGATGCTGCAAAGCCCGTAAGCATGAGTATGACAAATGTTATGATGCGCCACATGGGCTTCTCCTTCACGCTTTCGCTAATCATGACATAGCGCAAAGAGGGTCTCACTCACCAATCAAGGTTTCGAGAGACTTGGGCGGGTTTTGTTTCAAACCCGCCCAAAACAGTTTAGTTGACGGACACGAGTTCAATCTCAAATGTCAGATCTTTGCCTGCCAACGGATGATTGGCATCTAGAACAACTGTTTCATCCGTAATCTCCGCAACTGTAAGCGGCATAATTTCGCCGCGCTCGTTCTTGGCTTGAAGCTGCAAACCAACCTCAAGAGGAATATCAGCAGGAATTTCTGTGCGGGGAACAGCTTGGCGCGCTTCGGCGTGATGGGGGCCATAAGCATCTTCCGAGGCAATCTCGACACGCTTCTCATCACCGACTTTCATTCCAGGAAGCGCAACATCAAGGCCTGGAATAATCTGGCCTGAGCCAACCACAAACTCCAGTGGATCATTGCCTTGGCTCGAATCAAAAACAGATCCGTCGCTCAGGGTTCCAGTATAGTGAATGCGTACGGTATCACCGCTTTTTACTTCGCTCATAGCGTGTCCAGTTCTATTTGGGGGAAATGAATTTAGAGGCCGCGCCAGCTGCGCAGGTTCTCAGGCTCGCAAATAAACTAAACGTCAAATCTCCTGAATGCAAACACCCAGCGCATTGACCTTTCCTATCCCCTCCCCCAGTGTTTTGCGAAGTCACCAAGGGAGAATGTGATGTCTACAAAAGCCTGCGTCTTTGATGCCTATGGAACTCTATTTGACGTCACCGCCGCGGCCCGCGAAGCCGCCGCAGAACCCGCCTTTCCAGAGTTGGCCGACAAGTGGCAAACCCTTGCCGCGCTTTGGCGCGACAAACAGCTCAATTACACTTGGCTTCGCGCCGTGACAGGCGATCATACAGACTTCTGGCAAGTGACGGGCGATGGACTTGACTGGGCGCTCGAAGCGACAGGCCTCCACGGCAATCCCGATCTGCGTGAGCGGCTGTTGCAGCTCTATTGGTCCCTCTCAGCCTTTGCCGAAGTCCCTGAGATGCTGCAACGATTGCGCGCAGCAGGGCTTCAAACGGCAATCCTGTCCAATGGATCGCCCGATATGCTCAATGGTGCGGTCTCATCCGCTGGCTTATCAGGCCAGTTTGACGCCGTGCTCTCGGTCCAAGATGTTGGCGTTTTCAAACCCTCGGGCAAAGTTTATCAGCTGGTTGAAACAGTGTTGGGCGCTAAGCCAAATGAGGTGATCTTTGTATCCTCCAACGGCTGGGACGCCTCCTGCGCAACATCGTTCGGTTTTGAAACCGTCTGGGTTAACCGCACGGGCCTGCCCATGGATCGCCTCTCTGGCAAGCCCAAGCATATCTTGAGTGACTTGAAAGAACTGCCTGAACTGGTCGCTGAGCGCAACAATGCCTAAGTTCCAGACATCAGACGGGCTATCGCTTCATTATGAAGACGAGGGAGTGGGCACGCCCCTCCTCTGCCTGTCTGGCCTCACACGCACGGTGCGCGACTTTGACTTTGTGGCACCGCACCTCGCCCATATGCGGCTTATCCGGCTGGATTACCGCGGTCGCGGGTTGTCGGACTGGGCCGATCCAAGCACCTATACACCGCTCATTGAGGGCCGTGACGTGCTCGAACTTATGGATCACCTGGCGCTGTCACAAGCGGCGGTTTTGGGAACATCTCGTGGCGGGCTTATCGCTATGACACTCTCGGCCATGGCCAAACCGCGCCTGCTTGGTGTGGCGCTCAATGATGTCGGGCCAGTGCTTGCTCGCCAAGGCCTTGAAAAGATTGCGCTCGTGATTGGTAAAAAGCCCAACTTCAAGGACTTTGACAGCCTTCTGAAAGTTTGGCCCGACCTTGCACAAGGCTTTGATAACGTCCCGACCATTCGCTTTCGTGAAGAAATTTCTCGGCTGTTTACCCAAGGCGATACCGGACTAGAACTCAATTACGATCCAGCCCTACGTCAAGGTGTTCTTGCTGCACTTGACGCGGATCTGCCCGATCTCTGGCCACTCTTTGAGACACTCTCAGATTTGCCCCTCTGCGCATTGCGTGGAGCAAACTCCAACCTGCTAAGTGAAACAACCTTCTCGCAAATGCGCGAACGTCGCCCCGATATGATCGCCGCCGTGGTCCCTGACCGTGGCCATGTGCCCTACTTAGACGAACCCGCAGCGCTTGAAGCGCTGCTTCAATGGACGAAACGCCTATGAATATCGATATGATCCGCGCCGCAGCCATTCGCCTTGAAGGTCACGCGCGCCGAACTCCCCTCCTCTCGTCGCCCTTTCTTGACGAGATCGCGGGCAAGCCCGTGTTTGTCAAAGCCGAATGCCTTCAGCACACTGGCTCTTTCAAGTTTCGCGGCGGCTGGTCGGCCCTGTCTGGCCTGCCCGAAGATCAGCGGAAAAACGGCGTGATCGCTTTCTCTTCGGGCAATCACGCCCAAGGCGTTGCCTACGCAGCAGCCCTTCATGGTGTCAGCTCGGTGATTATCATGCCATCGGATGCTCCCCGCCTCAAAATCGAAAACACACGCGCCCTTGGCGCGGAAGTTGTCCTTTACGACCGCGCGACGGAGGACCGTGACGAGATCGGCGCGACCCTCGCGAAACAGCGTGGCCTTACCCTAATCAAGCCCTATGACGAGCCACTTGTTATCGCAGGCCAAGGCACGACAGGGCTAGAGATCGCCGCTCAAGCCGCAGACCTCGGCGTACAAGACGCAGACGTACTGGTCTGTTGTGGCGGTGGCGGGCTCACCTCGGGAATCGCCCTCGCGCTCGCGGCAGAAGCCCCCAGTTTCAAGGTGCGCCCGTGTGAACCAGAGGGGTTTGACGATGTGACACGCTCGCTGGCCTCAGGCAAAATCGAACGCAATGAGAAGCTTACCGGTTCTCTCTGTGACGCGATCATCACACCACAGCCGGGCGATATGACCTTCCCAATCATGGCAGCGCATTGCGGCTCAGGAATTGTCGTAACAGAAGAAGAAGCGCTCAAAGCCATGGCTCATGCTTTCCAGCGTCTCAAAATAGTCGTCGAACCCGGCGGCGCTGTCGGCCTTGCGGCTGCGCTCTTTCACGCAGAAAAGACCAATGCATCCACACTCATCGCTGTCACCACAGGTGGGAATGTCGATGTTTCAGTCTTTCAAAAGGCGCTGGCCTATTTAGACTGAGCTTCAATACGCGACGCTCTGGCCTATACTTGGCCATAGGGGCCGTTTATAACCTCTTCACCCTGATTAAGGCCCCAAAAGCGCCAAGCTGCGGAGACATGCACATGAAGATAGCCGACCTCGGCGATATCCGCCTCCACTACAAAGACGAAGGCCCCAAATCTGGACCTGTCGTTGTTTTCGCAAATTCCCTTGGAACGGACTTGCGCCTATGGGATTCCGTGCTGCCACATCTCCCCAAAGGCCTACGCCTCATTCGCTATGATAAGCGTGGCCACGGCCTGTCTGACTGCCCTGCTGCCCCCTATTCGATGGGCACATTGGTGCGCGACGTCGAAAGTCTGCTAGATTATTTGGCCGTGAAAGACTGCGTCTTTGTCGGGCTTTCAATTGGTGGGATGATTGCCCAAGGGTTGGCCGTGAAACGCCTTGATTTGATGCGTGCCATGGTGCTGTCCAATACAGGTGCCAAGATCGGTACGCGCGAGATGTGGCAAGATCGAATCGAAGCCGTAAAGGCGGGCGGGATAGAGGCCTTGTCAGACAGTATCCTTGAGCGCTGGTTTGCCCCCGCCTTTCGTGAAACGCCAGAGTTTACCGCATGGCGCAATATGCTCATTCGACAGCCAAAAGAGGGCTATATCGGCTGTTCTGCCGCCATTGCAGGCACAGACTTTATCACGCCGACCTCAGGCCTACGCCTTCCTACATTGGCGATTGCAGGCTCAGAAGATGGCTCCACGCCGCCTGATCTTGTGGCTGAAACCGCCGCGCTTATTCCGGGCTCGCGCTTTGAAATTATCCGCCGCGCAGGACATCTGCCGTGCGTTGAACAGCCCGAAGCTTACGCTGCCTTGCTCACCACATTCCTTTCAAAGATCGGACATATCTGATGGCCGCTTCCGCCTTTGACAGCCAGCACCTCGCCAAACTCTTTGACACTGGCGAACTAGCCGCCCTCTTCACCGACAGCGCCGAGATGCGCGCGCTTCTGCTCGTAGAAGGTGCTCTGGCCAAAGTCCAAGGGACACTTGGCGTCATCCCGGAGATCAGCGGTGCATTCTTACATCGTGCAGCGATGGAAGTTCAGATTGATCCCTCAGGGCTGGCCGCCGCAACCGCGCAAAACGGCGTCAGTATTCCTGCTTTTCTCGCCGCCCTCCGCAAAACCTTGGAGGCCCCTGAACACGCACAATATTTGCACTGGGGAGCCACCTCTCAAGATATTCTTGATACGGCCCTCATGCTGCGCCTCAAGCGCGCGTTTGATTACATCCAAACCACGCTGAAGCAACACCTTACAAACCTTGCGGATCTCGCTGAAAAACATAGCGAAACGCCGATAGCGGGCCGCACTTGGGGACAACACGCCACCCCAACAAGCTTCGGTGCGGTCGTCGCCGCTTGGGGGCACCCACTGCTCACACTCGCAGCAGAATTTGAGGCCACCCGCGATACTGCTTTTTGGGTCTCCCTCTCGGGCGCGGCAGGCACAAGCAGCGCGCTTGGCCCCAAAGCAGGCGAAACACGCGCCGCACTTGCAACGGCACTCGGACTTCATGATCCCGCGCACAGCTGGCACAGTGACAGAACCCCCATCGTCAAACTGGCGTCTTGGGCGACACGCCTAGCCAATGCTCTGGGTAAAATGGCGGCGGACCTTTCAGAATTTACCATGACAGAGCTTGCCGAAGTGACACTTGGCGGTTCGGGCAGCTCCTCAACCATGCCCCAAAAGCAAAATCCCGTTTCCGCAGGTGTGATCACAGCCTTAGCGACCCATGTCACAGCGCTCAATTCAAGTCTGCAAGCCAGCGCCCAACACGCCCAGCAGCGCGACGGCGGCGCATGGATCACCGAATGGCTCACCGTTCCACAGCTCGTGCTCGGCACAGGTGCCGCGCTTGGCCATGCAGAGCGCATGGCCGCGGCGTTCACCCCCAACACGGAGCAAATGAACGCGACTCTTCACAGTGGCAAAGGCCTGATCTTTGCTGAGGCTTTGTCTTTTGCGCTGGCCAACGCAATGCCACGCCCCGAAGCACAGCTCAAAACCAAAGAGCTTTGCGCAAGCGTCATGAGCACGGGAAAAACCTTAGCAGAGGCCGCTTCGGAGCTGTTTCCTGAGATTGATTTCAAAGATGTATTCGAGGCTAAAGCCCAGCTTGGCAGCGCCTCCGAAGAGGCGCGTGCCTTTGCTGTTGCCGTACGTGCTTTAGCTTAAATCGAAGCCTTCAATTCAAGGCGGCGCGCGTGCAAGACAGGCTCAGTATACCCTGACGGCTGTGTGCGCCCCTTAAAGACCAAATCACAGGCCGCTTGAAACGCTATCCCATCAAAGCTTGGTGCCATTGGCTTGTAGGCTGGGTCACCGGCGTTCTGTGCATCTACAACAGCAGCCATTTTGCGCATTGCAGCCATAACTTCCTGAGCATCTACAACCGAATGATGCAGCCAGTTGGCGAGCCCCTGAGCCGAAATACGGCAGGTCGCGCGGTCTTCCATCAGCCCTACATCGTTGATGTCAGGCACTTTGGAGCAGCCCACTCCTTGGTCAACCCAGCGCACCACATAGCCCAGAATTCCCTGTGCGTTGTTTTCCACTTCGCGGCTGATCTGCTCTTTGGTCCATCTGCGATAAGTCGCAAGCGGAATATCCAGAATTCCGTCCACATGTGCGCGTCGCCCGCCCTTGCGCAGCTTCGCTTGCACGGCAAGCACATCTACCTTGTGATAGTGCAACGCGTGCAGAGTCGCCGCGGTGGGTGATGGAACCCAAGCACAGGTTGCTCCCGCTTTCGGGTGCTCGATCTTCTGCTCCATCATTGCCGCCATGAGATCGGGCATCGCCCACATCCCCTTTCCGATTTGCGCTTTACCAGACAGGCCACACTCAAGGCCGATATCGACATTGAGGTTTTCATATGCCCCGATCCAACCTTTGCGTTTGATAAAGTCCTTGCGGCTAAACGGCCCTGCTTCCATCGAGGTATGAATTTCATCGCCCGTGCGGTCAAGAAAACCTGTGTTGATGAAAGCAACTCTCGATTTCGCGGCGCGGATGCATTCTTTGAGGTTCACAGAGGTGCGTCGCTCTTCGTCCATCACACCGATTTTCACGGTATTGGCGGGCAATCCGAGCAAGCCCTCAACCCGGCTAAATATCTCATCCGCAAAGGCGACTTCCTCTGGCCCGTGCATCTTGGGTTTTACGATATAGACTGAGCCGTGTACCGAGTTGCCGCTGTCACGCTTGAGGTCATGCATCGCAATCATGGTGGTGATCGCAGCGTCCATCAGCCCTTCAAATACTTCGTCTCCTTGCGCGTCAAGAATCGCTGGGTTGGTCATCAAATGCCCAACATTGCGCACCCACATCAATGCGCGCCCCTTCAGCACAAGCTTGCCCCCGTCAGGCGCAGTATATTCGCGGTCATCAACAAGGCGACGGCTGACCGTTTTGCCACCTTTTTCGATATCGGCGCTAAGATCACCCTTCATCAAGCCCAGCCAATTGGAATACGCCAGCGTCTTGTCTTCCCCGTCCACACAGGCAACAGAATCTTCGCAATCCATAATCGCCGACAAAGCGCTTTCAAGCTGCACATCGGCCAGCAAGGCCTGATCATGGCTGCCAATCGGATGGGCGCGATCGAATACCAGTTCGACGTGCAAGCCATTGTTCTTCAGTAAAACACTGTCAGGCGCCTTCGGGTTCCCCGTATAGCCCACGAACTTTTCAGGGCTTTGGAGCGGCCGTTCATCAACAAGGAGCCGCCCATCCTGAACATGATAGCGCCGCGCATCTGCATGAGATGTGCCCTCAACAGGAAAAGTGTCGTCCAAAAACACGCGCGCCCGCGCCACGACCCGCGCACCGCGCCCGCGCTCATATCCACCGGCAGGTGGCATCGAGCCCATAGCATCCGTGCCATAGAGAACGTCATACAAGCTGCCCCAGCGCGCATTGGCAGCATTGAGGGCATAACGGGCATTGGTGATTGGAACCACAAGTTGTGGCCCAGGGATCGAGGCGATCTCAGGGTCAACATTCTGCGTATCGATCTCGAAATCAGGGCCCTCAGTGAGCAAATACCCAACTTCATGCAAAAAGGCCTTGTAGGCGGCGTGATCATGCGGCTTGCCACGATGCGCGATATGCCAAGCATCAATCTGGGCCTGCAAGCTCTCGCGCTTCTCCAAGAGAGCACGGTTTTTAGGCGTCAAGTCTGCGAGCATTGCTGCAAAACCAGCCCAAAAACTGTCGGCCGCCACGCCTGTGTCAGGCAAAGCAACCGTATCCACAAACTGCGCCAACTCCGCATCCACTGAAAGCCCTGCTCGCTCTACCCGCTGTGTCATGACACGCCCTATCTTGCTAAATTTCTCCAAGAACCTTGTAACGCGCGAAGCGCTCAAGGCGCAATCTTTCGGATGTTCAAGACGAACAGAAAAACCTTCAGGATTTTCAAGACAATGCAACTGCCAATATAGGATGCCCTATTGAAGCTCCGCGCTGGCGCGCTTACCGTCTGCACAACTGCAGGACAGGAGCTTCCCATGAGCCAGACGAGCGCCGAAACCATCTACCTCAAAGACTACACACCTTTTGGCTGGACTGTGGAAGAGGTGCATCTGACGTTCGCTCTGCATCCAACCAAAACGCGGGTGAAAAGTCGTATCCGCTTCGTGCCCAATCCTGATGTTCCACCTCAAGAGTTCTTTCTACATGGCGAAAATCTCACACTCATCAGTGCTGCGATCGACGGCGCAACGATACCGCCCAAAATCACACCGAAAGGTCTGACAGCGGATGTACCCGTTGGCCCGTTTGTGTGGGAGAGCGAAGTCGAAATCAGCCCTGAAACAAACACCGCGCTTGAGGGCCTCTACATGTCCAACGGCATGTATTGCACGCAGTGCGAAGCTGAGGGCTTCCGCAAAATCACATACTACCCAGACCGCCCAGACGTGATGAGCACGTTCACGGTGCGCGTCGAGGGCTCAGAGCCAGTTCTTTTGTCAAATGGCAACAAAGGCGACGCTGGTACAGGCTTTGCCGAGTGGCATGACCCGTGGCCCAAGCCCGCTTATCTCTTTGCTCTCGTTGCCGGCGATCTCGTGAACCATCCAGACAACTTCAAAACCCAGTCAGGCCGCGATGTTGAGCTGAACATCTGGGTGCGCAAAGGCGATGAGGACAAATGCGCCTTTGGCATGCAAGCGCTCAAAGCGTCAATGACATGGGATGAAGAGGTCTATGGTCGCGAGTACGACCTTGATATCTTCAATATCGTCGCGGTTGACGACTTCAACATGGGCGCAATGGAAAACAAAGGCCTCAATATATTCAATTCCTCCTGCGTACTCGCCAGCCCAGAGACCAGCACAGATGACAATTTCGAGCGCATCGAAGCCATCATTGCGCATGAGTATTTCCACAACTGGACAGGCAACCGCATAACATGTCGTGACTGGTTCCAGCTCTGCCTCAAGGAGGGGCTCACTGTCTATCGCGACAGCCAGTTCACCTCCGATCTGCGCTCCGCTCCTGTCAAGCGCATCTCAGATGTGATCGATCTGCGCGGCCGCCAGTTCCGCGAAGATGGCGGCCCGCTGGCCCACCCTGTGCGCCCCGAGAGCTTCGTTGAGATCAACAACTTCTACACAGCCACCGTCTATGAGAAAGGCGCAGAAGTCATCGGCATGCTCAAGCGACTTGTCGGCGATGAAGACTATTACAAAGCGCTTGATCTCTATTTCACCCGCCACGATGGCGACGCCGCCACGATTGAGGACTGGTTGAACGTGTTTGAAGAGGTCACTGGCCGCAACTTGAAGCGCTTCAAGCGCTGGTATAGCTCCGCTGGCACGCCTCGCCTTACCGTCACCGACAAGTTCAAAGACGGGCGCTATACACTTACATTTAAACAAGAAACGCCGCCCACACCTGGTCAGCCTCAAAAGAAGCCACGAGTCATTCCCATCGCCGTTGGCTTGCTCGGCCCAAATGGCGACGAGGTGCAGCCCACAACTTTGCTCGAAATGACAAAGCGTCAGCAGAGCTTTTCCTTTGAGGGCCTCGCCTCAAAGCCTGTAGCTTCAATCCTGCGCGACTTTTCTGCGCCCGTTGTTCTGGAGCACGAGCGCAGCAATGCAGAGCGCGCCTTCCTGCTGGCGCATGACACTGATCCCTTCAACAAATGGGAAGCGGGCCAAGCCCTGCGCCGCGCCAGCCTCATCGCCAGCGTCACAACAGGCGCCGCGCCCGATACAGCATTCCTTGACGCCGTTGTGCGTGTTGCGCGCGACGACAGCCTTGATCCCGCGTTCCGCGCGCTTGTCCTCCAGCCTATTGGCCAAGATGATCTCGCCGCAACTTTGCATGCCCAAGGCCATACGCCTGATCCGCAAGCCATCTATGACGCCAGCGAGACAATGGCGCAAAGTCTTGCTCAAGAGCTGGCCGACAGCCTGCCACGGCTCTACGCTGACACAACCGTTGATGGGCCGTTTGTTCCTGACGCAACAGGCGCGGGCAAACGTGCGCTCAACGGGCGCATTCTCTATATGCTTACACGTATGGACGGTGGTGCGCAGGCGCGCGCACAATTCAAGACCGCCGACAACATGACCCTGAAGCTCGCTGCACTCAACGCCCTTTTGGGACAAGACACAGGCACCGACGAAGCCGAGAATTTTTTCCAGCTCTGGAAAGGGGACCGCTTGGTGATGGACAAGTGGTTCGCGGCCCAAGTGGCTTTGGCCAAGCCCGAAAAAGCGGCAGATGTCGCCGAAGCTTTAACAGCGCATCCCCTCTTTACCCCGAAAAACCCAAACCGCTTCCGCGCGGTCTTTGGGGCGCTGACCATGAACCACGCAGGCTTTCACCACAGCTCAGGGCGGGGATATGCACTGCTCGCAGACTGGCTTATCAAGCTCGACGCGCTTAACCCACAGACAACCGCACGGATGTGCACCGCCTTTCAGACCTTCGCACGGTATGACGATACGCGCCGAAGCCTTGCAAAAGCCCAATTGACGCGCATCCTTTCAACAAATGATCTCAGTCGTGATACAACCGAAATGGTCACGCGTATCTTGGAAGGCTGAGCCAGTGCAGCGCCCTCTAGGAAAGTGGCAGTCATTGGTATCGGGTGGCAAATGAGCTTGCCTATGAAGCACACCTCCTATGGACGCTCCCCTGCCGCCCTGCTTACACTTGCTGGCGTCTATGCGGTCCTGATTGGGCTTGTTTGGATGATTGATCTCAATCTCTATATCGCGGCATTTTTGGCGCTGTTCACGCTGCCTGCCCTTTGGGAGGCGGTCCAAAACCCTATCAGCACATTTGAGCTCACAGAAACGCATATGCGCTGGAGCACGCCAAGGCTGACCGATGAAATGCCCGTTGGCCTGATCCTGCGCGCGCGGTTTGACACACGGCTTGATCTTTCCGTTAAGGTCACGCTCTTTCTGAAAGACAATCGCAAGCTGCGTCTACCACATGCCTGCACACCGCCCCCTGAAGCCCTTGAGGCTGAGTTGCGCGCATTGGGCATCCCAACTGAGCGACACCACTTTTCACTTATTGGCTGATCAGCCTTCGTTTTGCGCCAAAAGATCCTCAGGGCGCGCTTTCGGGCGTAGGCTTTTATGCGAGACACAGTAGGCTTGCTTGCGCGTCCATGCTGCCATTTCCGCGCGCTTCGCAGACGAATGCATCGGCCCCCAGTCTTGGGTCACACCCTGATACTTACGCTTCTTTTCAGGAAAAAATCCATGGATCACTTGATCGCGCGCAACCGTCTTGCTCATAATCCGGGTGGCACAGCTCAAGTTAAGCCCACCATCCTTGAGCGCTTCGCCCGTCTTGGCCTGACATTTGTATAGCCGCGCTGTCGACGGCAAAATCTGGAGCAAGCCATACCAGAGCCCGCCGCCACCCACTGCATCAGCCCGGTAGGTGCTCTCGTGCTTGGCCAAAGCCGACATAAAGCCAACCCAGAACATCGCACGGCGGAATTCGTCATTCTCTGCGTAGGCAGGGCACCAGTCACGGTAGTCATTGGGCACAGTCTTCGTCAAAGGCTTGCCATGGGACAAGACCGCCTTCATCGCGGTTGTCGTCCAGTCTTTATGGCCCGAGCGGTGCTCCCACCGCGTATGGGGCAAGGCAAACTCATAGGGTCGGCCTTTTGGCCTGATCTGGGCCAGACGCGCATCACTAGCAGTGGAGTATGACGCCTTGCGCGCCTGAGGCCGTATCTTGGCAAACTCGGGGCCAGGGGCACGAACGTGATCTTGAACAGAGCCTTCGGTCTCTTCCCCGCTGGGGGCGATCAAGGCCATCGTTTGCGCAGAAAGCTCCGCAGCAACATCCCCAACGGGAAGGGTCTCAGACGCAAAAGCAACGCCCTTACTCAAAACAAGCAACAGACCCACACACAAAACACTATGAAACTTGGCAGCAAACATTCTTTGGGTCTTAAGCCGATTAGACCCTCTTTGGCAATCTTTTCGCTCAGACACGAGTGATTGTTTCCGAGGCCTGCACAGTCCACTAAATCTTGCCTAGTTTTCCCGAAATCCAACCCGCAATTGCCCTGTTTTAGCCCGATTGCGTCGACACAAAGGGGGCCTGATATGGGAACGAATCAATATGGCACTTCTGTCAAACCTTCCAGAACTGGCGGCACAAGCCCGCCAAAACCTTGCGCTTCTGCCCCGCGCAAAGCGTTCTGGCAGCACAGACACCCCCGTTGAAACAACACAGCGCCAGCTTGCCAGCCGCTTGCAAGAACAACTTCTGATCCCGACAGCAGTCGAGCCTCCAGAAGAAAGCACACGCGTGCGCATTCAGGATCGTGGTCAGTTTCTCGCGCGTCAGGAGCGCTGGGAGGAACTCAGCCGTCTGATCCGCGCCGCTGACAACCGCAAAGTCGCGACCCACTGCGGCATGCCCCACGCTGATCTGCTCAGCCTAGGTGCCCGAACAGATGTGGTGCTGGCGACAGAGCACGCCATTGCAGACGGGTTCACGCCAGGCCTGGCGGGAATAGAAGCCCTCGAAGACATTCTGTTTGAATTCCCTGATGACTACGCCATCGCCGAAATCGTTGCGCAAGCACACATGGATATCGGCTGGGCGTGGCGTGGCTCAAACTGGTCTCATGAAATTCCCGCGCGCAACCTCGCTCTTTTTGAAGCACATTTTGAACGCGCAAGAGACATTCTCGACAGCTTCTCCCGCACGGCCCTCGCCTCACCGCTTCTGGCGGCGGCGCAATGTTCGCTTGTTGTGGCAAAACCGCAGCCCGCCATGCATATTGCCGATGCCTATGAGCGTCTCATTGATCTTAACCCAGCCAACACCGCACCGATGCGCAGCTTAGGCAATTTTCTGTTGCCGCGCTGGTTCGGCTCTTATGATGCGCTCGACCTCGAAGCCCGTCGCACAGCGGCGCGGTGCAGCAAGTTTTGGGGCAACGGCGGCTACACATGGGTGTTTCTTGATGCCCTGAGGGTTGATCAAGGTGCTGCACGCGCATTGGATATCGACTTCTTCCTCGATGGCCTGCGCGATATTCTTTATCTTCAACCCGACCAACATATCGCTAATCTCTTGGCCGCATATACAGGCATTACGATGTCGCCAGTGCGCACACCTGTCGAAGCGCCAGATATCGTGCGTGAAGTGCGTCAGAACATTCATTCGATGTTTGATCACATCCTGCGAGAAAACCTGCGCGAGCTTCATCCGCTCCTCTGGGCCGAAGCCGATCTTGGCCCAACCCCCGGAACATACCTGCCGCCGCGAGGCGCACTTTTACGCAAAGGACGCGACACCGCACTCAATGCCATCGCAAGTCACTTCAAAAGCGATATCATCAGCGGCAAAATCCTTGAGTTTGGCAAAGGTGGGCTCACACTTTCCCCTCAAGCCTAACTCCCCCTTGCCCCGCCCCTAAGGCTGGCCTAGAACCGACCTCGAATTTGCATGAGACGCATAAAGGACGAGGCAATGCTGGATCTGGCCTATGAAACACCGCAGCCCAAAGTGATCGCGGGCGCGAAATACGACTGGGAACTTGTGATCGGCATGGAAGTCCATGCGCAGGTCAGCTCCAAGTCAAAGCTGTTTTCTGGCGCTTCAACGCTGTTTGGTGCCGAGCCAAACTCTAACGTAGCCTTTGTTGACGCTGCCATGCCTGGCATGTTGCCTGTCATCAACGAGTTCTGCGTCGAACAGGCCGTGCGCACGGGCCTTGGCCTAAAGGCCGAAATTCACCTCAAATCAGCGTTTGACCGCAAAAACTATTTCTACCCAGATTTGCCGCAAGGCTATCAGATCAGCCAACTCTATGAGCCCATCGTGGGTGAAGGCGAGATCCTTGTGGATATGGCCCCTGGTGTGGCCCGTCTTGTGCGCGTCGAGCGCATTCACCTTGAGCAAGATGCAGGCAAATCGATCCACGACATGGATCCGAACATGTCTTTCGTCGATCTCAACCGCACAGGCGTTGCGCTGATGGAAATCGTCTCGCGCCCAGATATTCGCAGCCCAGAAGAGGCCGCCGCCTATGTCGTCAAGCTGCGTCAGATTCTACGCTACCTCGGCACATGCGATGGCAACATGCAAAACGGAAACCTGCGCGCCGATGTCAACGTATCGGTCTGCCGCGCAGGTCAGCATGAAAAATACATGGCAACGCAAGACTTCAGCCACCTCGGCACCCGCTGTGAAATCAAAAACATGAACTCGATGCGTTTCATCCAGCAAGCGATCGACTATGAAGCGCGTCGCCAGATCAAAATCCTTGAAGAAGGCGGAGAAGTCACACAAGAAACGCGCCTCTACGATCCAGACAAAGGCGAAACACGCTCCATGCGCTCCAAAGAAGAAGCGCATGATTACCGCTACTTCCCTGATCCAGACTTGATGCCGCTTGAGATTGAGCAATCATGGGTCGATGAGATCGCTGCCTCCCTGCCCGAGCTGCCAGACGCGAAACGCGCACGCTTTATGTCAGACTATGGCCTTACAGAATATGACGCTTCGGTGCTCACAGCCGAAGTTCAAAACGCAACCTACTTTGAAGAGGTGGCCGCAGGCCGCGACGGCAAAACAGCCGCAAATTGGGTTATCAACGAGCTCTTTGGTCGCCTCAAAAAAGATGAAGACAAAGACATCAGCGAAAGCCCTGTCTCGCCTGCCCAACTCGGCGGGATCATCGACCTGATCGCAGCCGACACGATATCGGGAAAAATTGCCAAAGACCTCTTCGAGATCGTCTATACCGAAGGCGGCGACCCCGCCGAAATCGTTGAGACCCGCGGCATGAAGCAGGTCACAGACACAGGCGCCATCGAGACCGCACTGGACGAGATCATCGCGGCCAACCCCGCTCAGGTCGAAAAGGCACGCGAAAACCCTAAGCTCGCAGGCTGGTTTGTTGGTCAGGTCATGAAAGCCACAGGCGGCAAGGCAAACCCAAAGGCTGTGAACGATTTGGTCCAAGCCAAGCTGGGCGGCTGAGCCCGACAATGACCAAGCCGTTTATCTCCGAGCCAATGGTCGTGCGCCCAGAGTGGATCGACTTTAATGGGCATCTCAATATGGCCTATTACAATGTCCTCATGGATTTGGGCGTTGACGCACTCTGGCACGAGATCGGCTTTGGTGGTGACTATCTCACTCGGACAGGTCACACGACCTACTCCGCCGAATATCACATGCACTACATACGCGAAGTTCACGAGGGAGACCGTTTGCGCGCAACCTTCCAAGTACTTGATATGAATGACAAGTCTATCCACTTCTGCCAAGAACTCATCCATGAGGATGGGTGGGTGTCTGCTGGCGGAGAAGGGATGTGCCTGCACATTGACCAATCAGGTCCAAGGGTCGCGTCCATGCCCGCAGATATTCTTGAGACATTCAAGACGATGCGCGCAGCGCACGCCAAACTCCCCATCCCAAGCTTCGTTGGTCGCCCTATGGGCATCCGCCACAAGAGCTAAACAAATACAAATAATGGAAACTGCCGCGTGTGCCTGTTAGGGTCAAGCCGCGTCATGAGCTGCAAAAAGGGTTACAAAGTGTACGAATACAAAGTTATCTCCGCACCACGCAAAGGCCTCAAGGCCAAAGGCATCAAGTCACATGAAGACCGTTTTGCCAATTCTCTTCAAGAGCTTATGAATTCAAAAGCACACGAAGGTTGGGAGTTTGTGCGCGCTGAAACTTTGCCAAGCGAAGAGCGTTCAGGATTTAGATCCACGAATGTGGTTTACCGCTCTGTGCTCGTCTTTCGCAAAAAAGTCCAAGAGGCCGCCGAAGAATTTACACCCGCGCCCCCGCCTGTATGGGAAGACACTGCGCCCTCACAGTTCTTTGAGACCCTGCCCGAGCCCGTCGAAGCCGAGTCTTTAGATGACGATCAGGACAGTTCCAAAGCCAACGCGTGAATCTGTTCGTTGAGTGGCCCTAAAGCCGCATGCACAGCACGGTGACGCGCAACTCGGCTCATCGCCTCAAAGCCAGCCGCCTTCATTCGAACTCGAAAGTGACTCTCTCCAGAGCCATCATCGCCAGCATGCCCACTGTGCAAACGCGACTCATTGATCACATCGAGCGTCTCGGCCTCGAAAGCTGCCGTAAGGGCTTCACGAATTTTTGCTTCCATATTCATTTTTTACGCTCTTTCCTCTTTCCCCCAGTTTCAAACACACTAGAGTGCTAAGCCAGTCGCGAAAAGAGAGTTCCCATGCCCAAACACGATCCTTTCGGTTTTGACATGTCTGTGTCATCCGCCAAAAAGAAAAATCCACGTGGCCGCCGCGGCATGTCTGGCGCGTCAGAAACCTCTACACGCCAGTGTGAGCACGCAGGCTGCGAAGAAGCCGGCAAGTTCCGCGCGCCCCGTGCGCCTGATGTGCTCGATGAATATCTATGGTTCTGCAAAGAGCACATTCGCGAGTATAATCTGAAGTGGAACTTCTTTGACGGCACAACAGAAGCCGAAATGAACGCTCAGATGTCCAAGGATAAAGTCTGGGAGCGCGAAACCAAGCCGATCGGAGATCCTGAGGCCCGCGCATGGGCACGCCTCGGTATCGAAGATCCTCATCAGGTGCTTGGCGCAAACGCGACAAAGAACCCGGGCAAAGGCGGCGGCGGCTCACGCCGTTTGCCACCAACAGAGCGACGCGCCATCGAGATCTTGGAAGCCAAAGACCATTGGTCCAAGGCCGAGATTCGCAAGGCTTACAAAAAGCTCATCAAAGTGCTTCACCCCGATATGAACGGCGGCGACCGCTCTCAAGAAGAGCAGCTCCAAGAAGTCGTATGGGCGTGGGATCAGATCAACGTGAGCCGCAGCTTCAAGTGAAGCGGCGGCGCAGCCTGCCCGCTGACCAGTGCAAGCCGGCGCAGAGCGCAATCCACAAGAGCGCAAAAGGCGTGAGAAAGTGAAGCGTCAGCCAGAGGGTGACGAGGCCTAGGTTGTAAAGTGGCAAAGCCATGAAACCAGCAAGATAGGCTGCCAGGACGGTCGCCATCAAAAAAGCAACAAACGACACCACCACCCCGCGCCAGCCCTCGCGCCCCATCAGCGGACCGAGTAAAAAGCCCGCCAGCCCCGCGCTAAAGACGGCAGCCACAACAAAGACGGGCGCCTCAAGGTGTCTTGTGACCATATTCCCAAAGCCGATCAGACTGCCCACTGAGACAAGCCCCCCTGCCGCCCCCACGCCAGCTGCCATAGCCCCTCGCAGCTTCCAGTTCTGCTTTCTCATAAGTTCGATACCGTCCATATCTGCTCTCCTTGTCTTGTCTCCCTGATAAAACAAGAAACGCCCCGCAGCTTTTGCGAGGCGTTTGTGCAGATTTTACACAATTTCAGTGTCAGGCGGCCTTAAAGACCAAGCTCACTCCATTGAGACAATGCCGCTTGCCTGTCGGCTTTGGTCCATCATCAAATATATGGCCAAAGTGGCTGCCACAGCGGCGGCAGTGACATTCGGTGCGCGGATAGATCATCTTATAGTCTGTCTTGGTTTCAATCGCTTCGGGAAGCGCTTTGTAAAAGCTCGGCCAGCCAGTGCCACTGTCATATTTATGCGCTGAACTATAAACAGGAAGGTCACAGCCGCGGCAATGATACATGCCTGCATCATAGACTTTATCGAGAGGCGAAGACCCAGCACGCTCTGTGCCCTCTTGGCGCATCACCTTGTATTGCAAGGGCGTGAGCATTGCGCGCCACTCTGCATCGCTGCGCCTGATGTCAAACTCTTTTGAAGCCGCCGCACGCACAAACGGCAGTCCCGCAGCTGCGCCAAGCGCTGTGACCATAAACAACCGTCTTTTCATAACGCACTGCTCCTTCGCATATTCACGTCTATCATACGTCAAACCCAATCACTTGGCAGCTCAAGCCTGCGCACCTTCGCGTGAACACCTCGTAACACACCCCCATAGAGCCAGCTCTCCCAATTCCGTATTCCAGAGTGGCAATCTTCTGGCTTGGCCTTGCCCTCGCCCCGAAATTGTTGCACCACAACTACAACATTTTCGAGATATGAAGGAATCCGGCTATGGCGGACGGTATGATCGACATTAACGCAAAACCAACCGAGAAACTTTCTGTGCGTGATGTCTTCGGCATCGACACCGATATGACTGTGCCCGCCTTCGCTGAGCGCACCTCACGCGTGCCTGACATGGACAGCACCTACAAGTTTGACCCAGACACAACGCTGGCGATCCTTGCAGGCTTTTCTCACAATCGCCGCGTAATGATCCAAGGCTACCACGGCACAGGTAAATCCACCCACATCGAACAAGTCGCAAGCCAGCTCAACTGGCCTTGTGTGCGCGTGAACCTCGACAGCCACATCTCCCGTATCGACCTGATTGGCAAAGACGCCATCAAGCTGCGCGATGGCAAGCAAGTCACCGAGTTTCAGGAAGGTATTCTGCCGTGGGCGCTGCGCAACCCGACAGCCATCGTCTTTGACGAATATGATGCTGGCCGCGCTGATGTCATGTTCGTGATCCAGCGGGTTCTGGAAGTGGATGGGAAGCTGACACTGCTTGACCAAAACGAAGTTATCACACCCAATCCATACTTCCGCCTCTTCGCCACCGCCAACACTGTTGGTCTCGGCGACACGACAGGCCTCTACCACGGCACACAGCAGATCAACCAAGGCCAGATGGACCGTTGGTCGCTTGTCGCCACGCTGAACTATCTCTCGATCGATGCTGAAACCCAGATCATCTTGGCCAAAAACCCGCATTACAACACGGATGCTGGCCGCAAAACCATCAAGCACATGGTTCAAGTCGCAGATCTCACCCGCACGGCCTTTATGAACGGTGACCTGTCCACGGTCATGTCGCCACGCACCGTAATCGCATGGGCTCAGAACGCAGAGATTTTCCGCAATGTCGGCTATGCCTTCCGCCTGACGTTCCTCAATAAATGTGACGAACTTGAGCGCCAAACGGTTGCAGAGTTCTACCAGCGCTTGTTTGATGAAGAGCTGCCAGAAAGTGCTGCAAGCGTAAGCTTGGGCTAAGCACAAGAGATGTCAAAGCCATCCGATAACCCAGCAGATCCTTTCAAAAAAGCCCTCGCCGAGGCCACTAAAGTCTTGGCGAACGACTCCGATCTGACGGTCAGCTATTCGGTCGATCCTTCTGGCATGTCGGGCGACACAATGCGGCTGCCGCAAGTCTCCCGCCGCATGACCCGCGATGAAGTCTTGCTCGCTCGCGGTACAGCGGATGCTTTGGCCCTCAAACATAAGTATCACGACACAGCCACCCATGCCCGCTACGCTCCTGCAGGCGACTTGGCTCGCGAAATTTACGAAGCGATGGAAACCGCGCGCTGCGAAGCGATGGGCGCGCGCGATATGCCGGGGACGGCAGGCAACATTGATGCCAAGATCGCCGAAGACGCCCGTCGCGCAGGCTATGCCGAAATAACCGACCGCGCCGACGCCTCCCTCGCGACAGCCGCAGGCTACCTCGTACGCCACCTCGCCACAGGGCGCGATTTGCCTGCAGGCGCGCGCAATGTGATGGAGCTTTGGCAAGGCTTCATGGAAGAACAAGCCGGCGACGCGCTCGAAGACGTCTCAGAACGCCTCGCAAGCCAGCAGGATTTTGCCCGCTTCGCCCGCCGTGTCATCTCAGATCTTGGCTATGCCGACCAGCTTGGCGATGATCCAGACGCCCCCGATGAGGAAAGCGACGAAAGTCAGGACGAAGCAGAGCAAGACGAGGATCAGCCAGATAGCACGGGGCAGGACGACGCCCAAGAGGATGAGTCCGAGGCCAGCCCAGAGCAATCCCAAGAAGAGACCCAAGACGCTGCCGAGGCGCAAGTCTCGATGGATGAGATGGCCGATGAAGAGCTTGGCGATGAGGCAGATATGCCTGATGGCGAAGCCCCACTTGAGCCGCCGCCCCCACAGCCAAGCTCAGATGCAGACCCCAACTATCTGGTCTATGACGCGAGCAACGACGAAGAAATTCTCGCCGAAGAGCTTGCCGAGCCCGCCGAGCTCGAACGCCTGCGCGCTTATCTCGACCAACAGCTTGAGCCGCTGAAAGGCGCTGTCAGCCGTCTCGCAAACAAGCTTCAGCGCCGCTTGCAGGCGCAACAAAATCGCTCTTGGTCCTTTGACGAGGAAGAAGGCATCCTCGATGCTGGTCGCTTGGCACGGGTCATCTCAAACCCAACAACACCGCTCAGCTTCAAAGTCGAGCAAGACACCGAATTCCGCGACACTGTTGTGACGCTGCTGATAGACAATTCAGGCTCCATGCGCGGCCGCCCGATCTCAATTGCAGCTATATGTGCTGACGTTCTCGCCCGCACGCTTGAACGCTGCTCTGTGAAAGTCGAAATTCTAGGGTTCACCACGCGCGCTTGGAAAGGCGGGCTCGCACGCGAAAAATGGCTTGCTGACGGCCGTCCCCAACAGCCAGGCCGCCTCAATGACCTGCGCCATATCATCTACAAGCACGCCGACAGCCCTTGGCGCCGCTCGCGCGACAACTTGGGTCTGATGATGAAAGAAGGCCTCCTCAAAGAAAACATCGACGGTGAAGCCCTCGAATGGGCGCACCGCCGCATGTCTCGCCGCTCAGAGGCGCGTAAAATCCTCATGGTGATTTCCGATGGCGCGCCAGTGGATGACTCCACTCTGTCAGTCAATCCCGCGAACTACCTCGAGAAACACCTGCGCGATGTCATTGCCATGGTCGAGAAAAAACGCGCAGTCGAACTGCTCGCAATCGGCATCGGCCATGATGTCACGCGCTATTATAACCGCGCGGTGACCATCACAGATGTAGAGCAGCTTGCCGGTGCCATGACAGAACAGCTCGCCTCCCTCTTTGATACGGACCCGCGTGCACGTGCGCGCTTCCTCGGCATCAAGCGCGCCAGCTAGGCTCAGGTCCGACACCGTATCGGGTTTTTTCTGTCCCAAATATCCTCGTGGCTCACGAGGAGGATGGCCGTATCGTCGGTCTGATTTTGCATCGCAAAATTCGATCCCGCCTCTTCCCCCACGCGGCGTTCCCCCTTAGTCTCTCTCACAAGTTGGGAGACAAATTATGTTCCAAAGTTTTGAAAACCGCGCCGATCCAAGTCAGGGAAAGATCCGCCTGACGGAGCTTCGCAACCGCATGACCAAAGAAAGTGTCGTAGGCTTTCTCGTACCCCGTGCCGATGCCCACCAAGGTGAATATTGTGCGCCCCATGATGAGCGCTTGTCTTGGCTCACAGGCTTTACAGGCTCTGCCGGCTTTGCTGCCGTCCTCAAGGACAGCGCGGGGGTCTTCATCGACGGCCGCTATCGCACACAAGTCAAAGAGCAGGTCGATCTGGCTGTCTTTACGCCTGTGCCATGGCCCGAAACTGCGCTTAAAGACTGGCTTGCCCAAGAGCTGCCCCAAGGCGGGGTCATCGCCTATGATCCGTGGCTCCACGTCGCGAGTGAAATCGAAGACCTCGAGGCAAGCCTCGCCAAAAAAGGGTTCAGCTTTCGCGCCAGTGCCAACCTTGTTGACAAAATATGGCCTGATCAGCCCGCGCCGCCGCTTGGGCCGATCGCGCCCTACCCCGAAGCACTTGCAGGCGAGGCACATGCTTCGAAACGGGCCAGACTTGCCAAAGCCCTACGCGCTACGGGCCAGTCCGCCGCCGTGATCACCCTGCCCGATTCTATCGCATGGCTACTCAACATCCGCGGCAGCGATATTCCACGCAATCCCGTGCCGCATGCCTTCGCCATTCTCTTTGACACGGGTCACGTGACGCTTTTTGCCGATCCAAAGAAAATAGACGACATGTTGCGCGCCCACCTCGGCCCAGAAATCAAACTACGGCCAACCTCGGCGCTCGAGCCAACGCTCCATTCCCTCCAAGGCACTGTGCGCGTCGATCGCAAAACCGCACCCATTAAAGTCGTCCAAGAGCTTGCCGAGGGCAACGCAATCCTGTCGTGGGGCGACGATCCCTGCATTCTGCCCAAAGCTTGCAAAACATCTGCCGAAATTGAGGGTACTCAAGAGGCGCATCTGCGCGATGCCGCCGCTGTCGTCGAATTTCTCACATGGTTTGACGCCCAGCCGATCGGCTCGCTCACAGAGATAGATGTGGTCAAACGCCTCGAAGAGGCCCGTTACGCCACCAATGATTTGCTTGATATCAGCTTTGAAACCATCGCAGGCACTGGCCCGCACGGCGCCATCATGCACTACCGCGTCACAGAAGAGACAAATGCCCCGCTTAAAGAAGGCCAGCTACTCGTGTTGGACAGCGGCGGACAGTATATTGACGGCACAACCGACATCACGCGCACATTGCCTATCGGCGCTGTCGGAACCGAAGAAAAGCGCTGCTTTACGCGTGTCTTGCAAGGCATGATTGCAATCTCTCGGCTGCGTTTCCCCAAAGGGCTCGCAGGCCGCGATCTCGACGCAATCGCGCGCTATCCACTCTGGCTCGCCGGACAAGATTTCAATCACGGCACAGGGCATGGCGTCGGGGTTTATCTCTGCGTCCACGAAGGCCCACAAAGGCTCAGCCGCGTTTCCGATGTGCCGCTTCAAGCTGGTATGATCCTCTCCAACGAGCCTGGGTATTACTGCGAGGGCGCCTTCGGCATCCGGTTGGAAAATCTCATTGTTGTTCAAGACGCCCGCACACTTGAGGGCGCCGATCCGCGCCCAATGTTTGACTTCCTGACGCTCACGTATGTGCCGATTGCACGAGCGCTGATTTGCGCAGAGATGCTCAGTCTTGACGAGCGGAACTGGCTCAATCTTTATCACAAGGCCTGTTATGAGAACATTGCACCAAGGCTTTCCCCCGAGGCTCAAGTGTGGTTAAGTCACGCGACCCAAGACATTTGACATTTTAGTGTAACAGTTTGACGCCATACTGCGCGCAAACGTATCTCAAGGACTGAACACATGGCCCCCAAAATCACGATCACCCGCGCCACTGGCACTTGGGTTGTGCGCGCTGGAGGCGCTGTCTTGGGCGAGAGCAAAAACGCACTAGAGCTGTCAGAAGGCGACTACCCGTCAGTGATCTATTTCCCCCGCAGCGATATTGCGACCGCTTTCCTAGATGCCAGCAGTCATACAAGCCATTGCCCGCACAAAGGGGATGCCAGCTACTATTCGATCGTGACCAAATCCAAAACGATCGAAAACGCCGTCTGGAGTTACGAAGCCCCACTCGACGCTGTTTCCAAAATCAAAGATCACCTCGCCTTCTACCCATCAGATGATGTCACTGTAGAACGAGTCTGACCGCCCGCGCTCAGCTGTGTTCTTCTGCAGCTGTGGCCGCCAATGCGCGGTTGTAGGCCTTCAGCGCATCAACATGCATGAGCGCCCCCCAGAGTTCGGGTGGTGCATCTTCTCCCGATAGACTCACGACAGGCAAAAAGCGCGCGCCCGTACGCTCGAAAAGCGGCATGGCGGTTTCCAGCGTCGCGTTGCCATCCACATAAACCCCCTGCTCGACAAGCTCCCAAAGTTCCTCCTCAGAGGGGCAGCTCTCATCGTCTTTGTCGCGCATGAGCTTGGCGACACGGAACATCGCCAACAAGTAAGCCTGCGGGCCAGCCGCAAGGTGTACATTGCGGCGCTCAAGCTGGGTGAGAAAGAAAGAACGGTCCACAAGCCGCGAACCAAGTGCCGTCGACATACTCACCGCGACCATAACAGCAATCGCGGTCTGCCAGTCTCCTGTCAGCTCAAAGACAATCAAAGTTGTCGAAATTGGTGCGCCCAAAACGGCCGCTGCCACTGCGCCCATCCCCGCCAACGCGTAGAGCGCACTTGTGCCTGACACCTCGGGAAAAATACTGGTCGCAATGGTTCCAAAGGCAAGACCCGTAAGCGCCCCAACCATCAGCGAGGGTGAAAACACACCGCCTCCCATCCGTCCTGCCATGGTGATCACGACAGCCACGACTTTGAGCATCGCATAGACGACAGCCTGCCAGAGCAGAAGCTTGCCCGTTAACGCCGCAGAAGTCGTCTCATAGCCAACACCAATGATATGCGGGAAGAAGACCGCCAGCCCCCCAAGCAATGCCCCAGCAATCGCGGGGCGCAACCAGCGCGGCACGTTGAATTTCTGCTGTAAATGGCTGGCAATATCCTCGCCAATAAAGATCGAACGCATCAGCGCTGCAGCGATCAGCCCACACAACAGACCAAGAATGAGAAACGCTGGCAATTCGACATAAAACGCCAAGGCAGAACTGACAGGCAAGCTGAATTCTGTAACATCACCAAAGGCGAGCCGATTGATCACAGTCCCTGCCACAGAGGCAATCACAATAGGCGCAAAGGCATGAACCGCAAAGTGCCGCAACACGACTTCTAGCGCAAAAAGAGCTCCCGCGATCGGCGCGTTGAACGAGGCGGAAACGGCAGCAGCCACCGCGCAACCGAGCAAGTCGCGCCCCGTAATGCCATCTGCATGGAGCTTGTTTGACACCCAAGACGAGATCACCGCAGCCAAGTGGACAACAGGCCCCTCCCGCCCCGAAGAGCCACCTGTCCCAAGCGTAATCAATGAAGCAAACGCTGAGGCCACACCCTCACGCCGCTCGACACGCCCATCATTTAGCGCCGCGCCCTCTATCACATCTGCGACAGAGCGCACCCGCCCATCTGGTGTGAAATGGTGCAGGATTTGCCCGACAACCAACCCACCCACAATCGGGATCACAAGCACCCAATACCAAGACATATTGAGTGCAAAACTATAGAGATGATCGACATCATCGGTCCCATAGGCCCACGCCTGCAAGCCTTCGATGCCCCAACGAAACAAGACCGCGCCAAAGCCCGCAGCAACCCCGATAGCGAGTGCAATAAACCAGAATTGGACCTGACTCGGCCCCCTGTCGCGAAGAACTCGCAAGGCGCGGCCAAGGTCATCCCCCGCCGCAGCCAGCTTTTCTTTCACAAATCTAGAGGCCATCGCGCACCCAAACCCTTTTATGCAGCATTTTAATAAAATATTAACGAGCCACGCTTTCCCCTGCGCTCCCAAAGCCCTAACCTCGCAAAACAAATACAGCAGGGGGCAATCATGAGCGTGACACGCGCCATTCACAGGTTAACTTCATTACTAGGCGAAGGTCTAAGCCTGTCCAAGCCCGTTCTTGAAGATCATGGTCGCTCCGAGACATATTTCCCTCTTGCCGCGCCAGATGCCGTTGCCTTTCCAAAAAACACTCAGGAGGTCAGCGCAATCGTCAAGATCTGTGCCGACGAAGGCTGTGCCGTGATTGGTTTTGGCGCAGGCACCTCCCTTGAAGGCCAAGCTCAAGCCCCTTTTGGGGGTATTTGCGTCGACTTTTCAAAGATGAAGGCGATCCGTCGTCTTGCCCAAGAAGATATGGTTGCCGTCGTAGAAGCAGGGATCACGCGCGAAGAACTCAATGAAGAGCTGCGCGCCACGGGCTTGTTCTTTCCCGTCGATCCAGGCGCAAACGCCTCTCTCGGCGGTATGGCCTCGACACGCGCCTCTGGCACAACAGCTGTCCGCTACGGAACCATGCGTGACAATGTCATCGGCCTTGAAGTGGTTCTCGCCGACGGGCGCATCATCCAAACAGGCACAGAAGCCCGCAAAACATCGGCCGGCTATGATCTGACAGGCCTCTTCGTCGGTGCCGAGGGCACACTTGGCCTCATCACTGCCCTCACCCTGCGCTTGCGCGGCCAGCCCGAAGCCATCACCGCCGCCGTCTGCGCATTTCCAACCGTAGACGCTGCCGTGAACTGCGTGATCGACACAATCCAGATGGATTTGTCTATGGCCCGTATCGAAATTGTCGACACCGCAACCGTTCAGACTTTCAACACGATGGCAGGTGCAACCATGCCAGAAACACCGCACCTCATGCTTGAGTTTCACGGCACCGAAAGCAGCGTGCAAGATATGGCCGAAACCTTTGGTGACATCGCCGCGGATCACGGCGGCATGGGCTTTCAATGGGCCTCGCGTGCCGAGGATCGCGCCGCTCTTTGGCATATGCGCCATCACGCCTACTGGACGATCCTACAGTCTCGCCCTGGTGCAACCGCCTTGGTCACTGACGTCTGCGTCCCAATCTCGCGCCTCGCCGAAGCCGTCGCCGCTGCGCAAGACGATATCGCCCGCTCCGGCCTCATCGGACCGATCCTCGGCCATGTTGGCGATGGCAATTTCCACTCAATCCTAATGTTTGACCCCGCCAAACCAGAAGAGCTCGCCGCCGCCAAAGAAGCCTCCGAGCGGATGGTCTCCCGTGCGCTTGATATGGGCGGAACCGCCACGGGCGAGCATGGCATCGGGATTGGAAAGTTACACTATATGGAGCGTGAGCATGGCGAGGGCTGGAACCTGATGGGGGACATAAAGTCAGCGCTAGATCCGCAAAACATCATGAACCCAGGTAAGCTTGTCCCGCCCAAAAACTGAATTAAAGCAAAGCCTTCGCGGCAGCTCTCGCCTCGACAGTGATCGTGTCGCCAGAAATCATCCGAGCCACTTCGTCAATGCGCTCTTCGACACCCAATGGCTTCACCGTTGAAAGCGTCTGCCCGTTGGTAACGTTCTTCTCCACCCGCCAGTGGTGTTGTCCAAGCGCAGCAACCTGTGGAGAGTGCGTGACGACAAGCACCTGCCCGCCCTCCCCGAGGGCGCGCAAACGGCGGCCCACAGCATCTGCTGTCGCCCCTCCCACACCACGGTCGATCTCGTCAAAAATCATCGTCACATCGCTTGCGCCACCTGTAAGGCACACCTTAAGTGCCAGCAAAAAGCGGCTCAGCTCGCCGCCCGAGGCGATTTTGGCCAAAGGCCCCGCTGGCGCGCCAGGGTTCGTCGCGACAACAAAGCTCACGGCGTCACTGCCTTCAGGTCCTGCTTCGCCATCGGTAAGTTCAGTGGTAAAGACCGCGCGCTCCATCTTGAGCGGCGCGAGTTCTGCCATCACAGCCGCATCAAGCTTTGCCGCAGCAGTGTGCCGCGCCGCGCTCAGCGCTTCAGCCGCAGCGCGGTAGGCAGCGTCCGCTGCTTTGCTCGCGGCTTCCAACGCGCCAAGCTCTGCATCGCTCGCATCCACCTGCTCAAGCTTTGTACGTAGCGTCTCAGCGTGCTCCGCCAGAGCGTCAGGCTGCACCTCATACTTGCGTGCCAGCCCGCGAATAGCGAAAAGTCGCTCCTCACACGCTTCAAGTTCAGCTGGGCTAAACTCCATAGCCCGTAATGTGTCCTCAACAGCGTCAGAGGCCAGAGCCAGCTCGTTCAAGCCACGCTCCAGCGCTTCAATCGCTTCAACAAGCAACTCGGCCGCCTCACCGCCGACAGCCTCAAGCCAACGCAGCGCCTCACTTGCACTGTCCTCCGCGCCCTTTTCGTCGCGTAGCACGCTCAGAGCGCGGACAATATCACTGCGTACCTTCTCAGCACCTTGCATTTGACGGCGCTGACGGTCGAGCGCTTCATCCTCGCCCGCCTTTGGCGAAAGCTTATCAAGCTCGGCAACGGAGTACCGCAAATACTCCTCCTCCTCACGCAACGCCTCAATAGCTTTACGCGCTGCCATCAGCTCAGATGCCGCTTTGGCCCGCGCCCGCCAAAGCCCGCGCAGCTCCGCCAGCTTAGGGCCAAGGCCAGCAAAATCGTCCAAAAGACTGCGGTGACCACGCGGATTGAGCAAGCCACGGTCATCATTCTGCCCATGCAACTCAACCAAATGCTCAGACAGCGCCCGCAGCACATCACCCGAACAGCGCCGATCATTTACCCACGCGGTCTTGCGACCATCGCTTGTGTTGACCCGCCGCAAAATAAGTTCGCTCCCTTGTGGAATACCCGCCTCTTCCAAGACAGCAAAGGCCGCGTGCCCGTCGGGCAAATCAAATACGGCTGTAACTTCCCCTTGCGCCGCACCGCTGCGCACAAGTTCTGCCCGCCCCCGCCAGCCAAGCACAAAGCCAAGCGAGTCGAGCAAAATAGACTTGCCCGCCCCTGTTTCGCCTGTGAGTACGTTGAGACCGGCCTCAAAGCCGAGCTCGAGATGATCGATCAGCAGAATGTCTCTAATATCTAGCGCCCGCAGCATCTTGGCTCAGCTTTCCTGTCACAGAGTGCCCAGAACGGGCCCCGTCACAACCACTCGCCCTTGATGGTCTGGCGGTAGGCCGACGCGAGCCAGTTGCCTTTGAAGAACTTCGGCTCAAGCCCTTGCCCAGAGAGCAAAGCAAAGCTGTCTTCATACCATTCAGAGCTGCGGAAGTTGTGCCCCAAAATAGCCGCCGCGGTCTGCGCCTCTTGGGCGAGACCAAGCGACAGATAAGACTCCACCAAGCGGTGTAGCGCTTCTGGTGTATGTGTGGTGGTCTGGAAATCCTCAACAACCACACGGAATCGGTTGATCGCAGCGGTGAAACGGTCACGCTTAAGGTAATAGCGTCCGATTTCCATTTCCTTGCCAGCGAGATGATCAAAAGCAAGATCGAACTTGAGGACAGACGCCCGCGCATACTCGCTGTCAGGATAGCCCTCAATCACAGCACGCAAGCTTTGCAGCGCTTGAAAGGTCAGGCCTTGGTCGCGGCCCACATCATCTATCTGGTCGTAATAGCTCAAGGCCAGTAAATACTGCGCATAAGCAGCGTCTTCATCGGTCGGATAAAAGTCGATGTAGCGCTGTGCAGATGAGCGTGAGTTTTCATAGTCTTTGGCCCGATGGAACGCATAGGCCTGCATGATGACAGCGCGCTTGGCCCAAGTTGAATAAGGGTAAAGCCGCTCGACTTCGCCAAAATACTTGGCCCCATCTTCAAAACGCTTGCGGTTCACTTCAAACTCGCCACGTTCAAAAATCTGTTCGGCAGTGTAAGTTTCCAGCGGAACCTCACCACGCGCCAGTTTGCCTTCCTGACCACAGCCAGCCAACGAGAGGCACAGCAGTGCAAAACCGAAAATTCTCACCAGAGAAAGCCCGCTCTTCATGCTCGTTATCCCACCTTCGTCTTGTGCTTGGCCTAGCGCCACTCTTGCCTGAGTCCTAGCATAGAAAATTCTAGGGCAAAACGCCTTAATGCGCCTTTTAATCGTGCCGTCTCAAAGACGCGCACATCGAATATTCCCAATGCTACAGTGAATGTAAAGCGCCGCTCAAGCGACCTGAGGCATTTCGCCCAAATGAACGCCTGCGCCGGGAAGACGCGCGGCTTGTGCAGGGGTACAGCGAACAAAACAAAACGCGCCCTCCGCCTCAAAAAGCTTACGCAGCAATGCGTTTGTCATAGCGTGGCCAGCCCGTGCGCCAGTATAAACGCCCAGAATAGGGGCCCCTGCGAGGGCAAGATCGCCCAAGGCGTCCAGCATTTTATGGCGCACAGCTTCATCAGCGTGGCGCAAACCACCTGGGCTCAAGACTTTGTCGCCTTCAACCACAACCGCGTTTTCCAGCGTGCCACCCAGAGCAAGTCCCTGCTCATGCATCGCATCCACGTCTGCCTGACGGCAGAAGGTGCGGCTGTCGCAAAGCTCGCGCACAAACGATCCATTCGCCATGTTCAGCGTCTTTTGCTGACGGCCGATGGCCGCGTCTTCAAAATCAATTGAAAAATCGATCTGCATTTCATCCGCAGGGCTCAGCCGCGCCCAGGCTTCGCCACGGCGGACTTCAACGTCGCGCAATATGCGGATCGCCCAAACAGGCTCTTCAAGCTGTGCCAACCCTGCCTCAAGGAAACGTTTCACAAAGGGCGCAGCGCTTCCATCAAGGATCGGAACCTCGGGGCCATCAAGCTCAATCAGCGCATTATAAACGCCACAGCCCGCCAGCGCGGCCATCACATGCTCAATGGTTGAAACATCAACGCCGCTTGCGTTCACAATCCGTGTGCAAAGCGGGCCTTGTTCAACCGCATCCCAGCGCGCAGGGACGATCGCATCCCCAATTGCAATGTCGGTACGGCAAAATTTGATTCCGTGGCCCGCCTGCGCAGGACGCACTGTGAGGTGAGCAGGCTTTCCACTATGGAGCCCAACGCCTTCAAATGTGACCGATTGTTTGAGAGTTCTCTGCACGCAGTATGCCTATTTCTTTTGTTGGCTGCAATTTAGGTCTTGGGAGCGGCAGGCTCAATTCACTCTTTGCAACCAGATGTAACATGGACTGTTACAATCGGCAGAACCCCGCCTCAATTCACATAATATTCTGATATAAAACAAAAAAACCGCCCATATAGGGCGGCTTTTTCGTGATAACTTGGGTGCTTCAGTTCGCTTGACGGCGCAAGAACGCTGGAATTTCGATGCGCTCTTGGTCAGCATCTGGCTGCTGTTGCGGTTGCGCACTGCTCACTTGTGGCTGCACACGCGCTGCCGCAGCAGGGCGTGGCGCTTGCTGTGGCGCAGCCGCTTGTGGAGCGGCTGGCTTCTGCGCTTGCTCATGACCCGTCATACGGTTGATCAAAGAATTGATCCCAAAGCGAGGCTTTTCCTCGGCCTGTGGCACATCCGCTTCTTGCGTGGGGCGGTTGTTGTGAACCGCTTGGCGCAAACGCGCGAGAGCTTCGGGCGAAGGCGTGCCAGGCGCTGGAGCGCGTGGCGCGACAAATTCTTCTGGCGCTGCATCAATCGTTTCTTGACGCTGGGCTGCCTGAGGCTGGTACGCGGGCGGAGGAAGATCGTCTTCAACCATGCTTGCGGCGGGTGCCTCATAGGCATCACGGCGAGGCGTGAAAATATCTTCCATTTGCTCTTCTGCCGCCGCGTTCTCCGCGTCTGGGAGTTCTTCAAAAAGCGAGCGCTCGACAGGTGCCGCCGCAACGGCTGGCTCAGCAGCGGTAAAGGCAACAGCAGCTTCTTGGGGCTCAACAGGTGCTTCTTCAGCAGCCACTTTTTGGCGCAGAGGCTCAGCCAATGAACGGCGCGGCACAGGAAGTTCGTTGCGCACTTCACTTGCGTCGATCCCTGTCGCAACAACGCTCACGCGCATTTTGCCGTCCATCGTTGTATCCAATGTGGAACCAACAATGATGTTGGCCTCTGGGTCAACTTCTTCACGAATGCGGTTGGCTGCTTCATCAAGCTCAAACAGTGTAAGGTCGTGGCCACCTGTGATGTTGATCAGAACACCTTTGGCGCCGCGCAGGCTGATTTCGTCGAGAAGCGGGTTTGCAATCGCTTTCTCGGAAGCCTGTGTTGCACGATCTTCGCCATCGGCTTCGCCCGTACCCATCATGGCTTTGCCCATTTCGTCCATCACGGCGCGAACGTCTGCAAAGTCGAGGTTGATAAGACCAGGACGTACCATCAGGTCTGTAACGCCCTTAACACCTTGATAAAGAACATCATCAGCGAGCGAGAAGGCGTCAGAAAATGTTGTTTTTTCAGTGGCAATGCGGAACAGGTTTTGGTTTGGAATGATGATCAGCGTATCAACAACTTTTTGCAGTGCTTCCACACCATCTTCAGCCTGACGCATGCGCTTTGCGCCCTCAAACTGGAAAGGCTTCGTGACGACGCCGACGGTCAGAACGCCAAGTTCACGCGCGGCTTGCGCAATAATCGGAGCCGCGCCCGTGCCCGTTCCGCCGCCCATACCCGCAGTGATGAAGCACATGTGCGCTCCCGCGAGGTGATCAACGATCTGCTCAATGCTTTCTTCGGCTGCGGCTGCGCCGATGGTTGCCTTCGCGCCTGCGCCAAGACCTTCCGTAACCTTGATCCCAAGCTGCACTTTGCTAACCGACTTGCTCTGCTGAAGCGCTTGCGCGTCAGTATTGGCAACCACGAAGTCTACGCCTTCGAGCTCCTTATCGATCATGTTGTTGACCGCGTTACCGCCAGCGCCACCGACGCCAAAAACGGTGATCCGTGGTTTGAGGTCTTCTTGACCGGGCATTGTGAGATTGAGTGTCATAATTACTGTCCGCCTGATGTCTTTGTCCGCTTGCACGGGTGCGATTTCTGCCTGTTCCGCCCTATTTCTACCGCGCCTTTCCCGTATCGTCACGTAAAAAACGGCAAAATGCTACAAAATATAGTCGATTTAGGTGGAGTCTCCGCGGTATTTCGCCTACGGCCCGAAATCTTGCGGAATCAAACACCCACGACACAAGACGCAAAAAGACGCACCTCAAATGAGAAGCGTGTTTTGATATTAAGATGTCGTTGGGCCCTGCTCGGCCTAGTCGCTTCTTTTTTGAGCGTTGACCTAATCTTATCATAAGATTTTCATAACTTCTAGCCCCGCCAAGCCCCACCGCGGCGTTTTTAAACCGCAGTATCCCATTGTCTGTTTGCCAGCCCCGCTCCCCGCGCCTTATAAAGACAGAGGGAGGAGCTCATGCTCAGAGGATGGATAGCAATACTCATGATCGCCTTGGTCGGTTTCACCCCCGCCAAAGCCCAAGATACGTTGCCAACAGCTCGCATCGGCGTACTTGCTTATCTCGGCTATGAAGATGCGCTCGCCCGCTGGCATGGCCTAAAAACCTATCTTGATGCCTCCCTGCCAAGATATCGCTTCGAGCTTGTCCCTCTCACACTCGCGTCCGCCTCAACACAGATCGCCTCGGGTCAGGTCGACTTTGTACTGACCAACCCAGGGCACTTTGTTGACCTAAGCGCCAAGCATGCGATGAGTGTGATTGCCTCTCGCAGCGTTCAGCAAAGCGACGGCAGTTATGCTGGTGACTTTGGCAGCCTCATCTTTGCACGCGCCGATACTGGCATAACAACGCTCACTGATGCATCAGGCAAGACAGTTGCCGCAATCGACAAGATGGCCTTTGGCGGCTTTCAAACAGCGTGGCGTGAGTTTGAGAATGCGGGCCTAAATCTTTTCACCGATACCGCCGAACTGGTCTTTGTTGGTTTCCCGATGGATGAGGTCGTGGCACGCGTCGCCACAGGACGCGCCGATATCGGTATCGTGCGCAGCGGGCTCATCGAACGACTGATCGCTGATGGACACTACAAAGCAACCGACTTTACGTATCTCAATACCAACGCCACTTACGCGCACCCCAACCGCATCAGCACACGCCTTTACCCCGAGTGGCCCTTCGCCGTTCTGGCAGGCGTTGACCCCGAATTAAGGGACAGTGTGGCGCTCGCACTTCTCAGCGCCAAGTCAAGCCCGCGCGCCGAAGCCTCGCGGCTGCGCTATATCTGGACGGCGCCAGTTGCCTATCACGCGGTCCAAGAACTCAATGATGCCTACACCAGACGCATCGAAGCCCTGAGCCTCGTGCAAAAGATCTGGCGCAGCTGGCCACTTTTGGTAGGTACCCTTCTGCTGCCACTCCTTTTGCTCGCAGCAATGCTTCGTTTACGCCGCCCTGCACCGCGCACTCCGTCCACGACGCCACAGCCCGAACTGACCAACCGCGAACGCGAAATTCTAGGCCTGATTGCGGAAGGGTTTTCCTCAAAGGAAATCGCGCGCAAACTCGGCATCAGCCCCAAGACAGTCGAATTCCACCGCGCCAACCTGTTGAAGAAATATGAGGCACGCTCCTCAAGCCAACTGGTCGCCTTGGCCAGCTAAGAGCACACCCTAGGCATCGCCCTAGCCCCAAACCCGTGGTTCCTCCTAGCTTTGCATTTGGCTCCAGCCTGCCATCCTTCTCACAGCGTTGCACCAAGCAACCAAACCAAGAGGGAGACTATCATGAAGAAACTTATCTCTATGGCCATGGCGCTCACAATTGCCGCCGCCAGCTTTGTCTTTACAGCAGCCGATGCCGACGCAAACGAGCGCTATGGCAAACAGAAAGTCGTGTATCACATCAACTATGATGGCGGTCAGGACGACAAAAAATACCGCGGCGCGATGCGCAACATTCAAAACCACATCAATGCCGTTGGCGCCGAGAACATGGACATCAAAGTTGTGCTCCACGGCAACGGCCTCGGCCTTTTGTCCCAAGCCAAAGCCAATGAAGGCCTGCGCGGTCAGGTGCTTGAGCTCAAGGGTCAGAACGTCGCTGTGCACGTCTGCAACAACACCCTGAAGGGCCGCAAAATTTCCTACGAAAATGATCTCTTTGATGTTTATGCAGAAGACATCGTGCCAAGCGGCGTGGCCGAGCTCTCACATCTTCAAATGCAGGGTTACACCTACATCAAGCCATAAGCGCACACCCCTAAAGACAAAGGCCGCTCCTCTTAGGGCGGCCTTTTTTTGTTTTACCAGTTGTCGCGGAACCAGCGCATCACCCGCTTCAAGGAGCGCGCAGGGTAGCGGTCCACAGGCAGCTCGAAGTCCCACCACTCGTCCTGCGGATGCGCCGCAAAGAGCGATAGACCGACCGCGCTTGCAAAGCCTGGCCCAGTGGCCGCCTGTGGCAAGCCCTGTACGCGGATCGGGCGTCCAAGCCGCACTTGTTGGCCCAGAATACGGCTTGCCAACCCGTCAAGGCCGGGGATCTGGCTTGCGCCACCCGTCAAAACAATCTGCTGGCTCGGCAAGTGGTCAAATCCAGCTGCATCGAGCTTGGCGCGCACTTCTTCGAGAATTTCTTCCACGCGCGGGCGCATAATTCCGATCAGTTCGGTACGGCTCACGGAGCGACGGTCATGTTCCCAATCACCCGTGTCACCACCCATATCGATCATCTCACGGTCATCCATGCCAGTCGCCACAACGCCGCCGTAAAACGTTTTAATGCGCTCTGCGGTGCTCATCGGCACTTGCAGACCCATCGAAATATCACCCGTCACATGGTCTCCACCAAGGCGCACTGCATCCGCGTAAATCATGTGTTTCTTCATAAAGATCGAAACACCCGTGGTCCCACCACCCATGTCGATACACGCCGCGCCAAGCTCTTGCTCATCTTCAACAAGCGCGGCATAGCCCGAGGCATAAGACGACGAATAGATACCTGCCAGCTCCAGATCACAGCGGCGCACACAATGCGCGAGGTTCTGGATCACCGAGCCCTCGACAGACAAAAGATGCATATCTGTCGCCAACCGCGCACCCATCTGCCCACGCGGATCAGACAGACCCGAACGGTGATCAAGAGCAAAGTTCACGGGCTGCGCGTGAAGCACTTCACGCCCCATGCCAATCTCGGGCACATCACACGCGCTCAGCACACGGCTCACATCTTCATCGCTGACCACGTGCCCATCAAGATCCACATCGCCGACAAGCCCATAAGAACGAGGGTCGCCGCCCGAGAAGCAAGCAACCACATGATCGACACGGATATTGGCCATCTTTTGGGCCGCCTGCACAGCCGTGCGAATAGCACGTTCGGTTTCCGCCATCGTATCAATTTCACCAAAGCGCACGCCACGAGACCGCGTTGTCGCGGCGCCAATCACACGAAAGCCGGCCTGCCCTGCCATAGAGGCAACTGTGTCCCCCAAAACTTCACTGCCATCAAAGCGCAACACGAGGCATGCAATTTTTGAGCTGCCCACATCGAGAATGGCAATCACACCCCGCTGCATAGCGGCGCGGCGCATATTGCGCATCGCGCGTTGGGATTCATAAAGCTCGATCATTGCTCTTCCACTTTCACTTCCGTTGCGCGCGCTTTCCAGCGCTCGCGTGTTGCCGCTTCACTCATTCTTATCGTCGGGCGATGCGCCACGCGCATGTCCACAACTGTCACATCTCGCCCCAAAAGGTCGCGCGCCGTGTTCAGCGCCAGCACCCGTTGAAGCGCCTGCACAGGGCGCTCCTCAGGCAGCATAATCCGCTGATCACGGTCCAAAACAACATCCCACCGCCGGTCTCCGATGCGCGCAACGCCGCGCAAACGGTCCTGCAAAGGCGCCGCAACAGCGAGGATTTGCATCGCTTCAGCCAATGCTTGCGATGCCCCGTCCCCAGCGATCAAGGGCAGGTCGGCGCGTTCGAAACGGCTGTCCAAAGCCCGAAACGCCACACCTTCAGCGTCCAACAGCTCAAGCCCTTGGGTCGTACGCCAAACAGCCACAGGCTGACGCTCTTCAATATCGATCTGCAAAATTCCGCCAGATTTAACCTTCACCCGCGCGGATTTCACGGCCTGCAAACCTGCCACATCCTGACGGATCGTCTCCAGCTCAAGCTCAAAGGATGACAGCGGAAAATCGAGCGGCACAATCTCACGAATATCTTCGGCCAACTCAACAGTCGCACCGTCAATCGCCATCAGCTTGACCATAAACTCAGGGCGGTTTTCAAACTCGGCGCGCATCTCTGACACCGCAAGGTTAAACCCGTCTCGCCGCGCCTCATTGGCAAAATAAATCAACCCAACGCCAAGCGCGAGCGTGAAGGGCACGCCAACGCGCAGCACCCGCCGAAACAAAGGCGTGAGCATCAAACGTTGATAGCGATAGTTCCAACGGCTTGGCGCAGGATCGGACTTGGTCATATGGCGAGGCGCTCTCATCTCAGACATGACGCATCCTCCACCATCCAAGCGCAAAGTGCCCCAAAGCTCATTCCGACAGCGCGCGCTTGCTCTGGGCTGAGCGACGTTGGCGTCATACCGGGCTGTGTATTGGTTTCCAAAAGCACAAGCCCCTCTGCGCCACGCGCTTCATCCCAACGATAGTCTGTGCGGCTCACTCCACGACAGCCAAGCGCCTGATGCGCGGTGACCGCATATTCCATGCAAAGGTCAAAAATATCTTGTGGAATATCAGCAGGACAGACATGGCGCGAACCACCCTCTGTGTACTTTGCATCATAATCATACCAGCCCTCGGTGATGATCTCGGTCACAGTCAGCGCCTGATCCCCCATCACGGTGGTCGTCAACTCGCGGCCCGCCGCATAAGCTTCAACCATCACAGTTTCGGGCATATTTTCGTCAAGCTTGGGCGGCCCGTTCGCGGCCTCTTTCACGATGTAAACACCCACAGACGAGCCTTCATTATAGGGCTTCACAACATAAGGCGGTGTCATCACATGCGCCGCGCTGACATCGGCTTTTGACGCCAAAAGTGAGGGCACGACAGGCAGCCCATGAGCGCGGTACACATTCTTCGTGCGCTCTTTGTCCATCGCCAGCGAAGACGCCAAAATGCCCGAATGTGTGTAAGGAATATGCAGCCACTCAAGAATACCCTGTACGCATCCGTCCTCGCCCCAGCGTCCGTGCAAAGCATTGAAGACAACATCAGGGGCAAGCGCACGCAAACGCTCGGCAATATCTTGCCCAGCATCCAGCTCAGTTACGTCATACCCCTCTTCGCGCAATGCTTTGGCGCACTCTCGGCCCGACACGAGAGAGACCTCGCGTTCCGCCGATGGTCCGCCCATCAACACTGCTACTTTGGGGGTTGTCCTGCCCGACATCCCGATCCGCCTAAATTTGGGGCCTTTTTTGGCCCTCGTTGCTGTTTATCGTCTATTTTTGGTCGTTTGGTAGTGCCTGACTCACGGGGTTGGTTCGCCAACCCTCATAATTTCCCACTCTAGCGTGATCCCGCTGTTTTCGTAAACCTTTTTTCGCACTTCTTCGCCAAGGCCCTCAAGGTCTGCCGCCGTCGCACCGCCTGCATTTATCATGAAGTTAGAGTGCATCTCACTCATCTGCGCACCGCCACGCCGCGCGCCGCGCATGCCCGCGTCATCAATGACTTTCCATGCTTTCAGCTCGTGAGTGTCGTCGGCCTGCCCCGTTGAGCTATAGCCCGCAGGATTGCGAAAGGTGCTGCCAGCGCTGCGCTCTTTGGTTGGCTGGCTGGCGTCGCGTTTTTTAAGCTGCTCTTCCATCCGTGCATGGAGCGCATCGGGCTCACCACTGGGCCCCTCAAGGGTCGCTTCAACCAAGACCATTCCATCAGGCAAGGCAGTTTGCCGATACGCAAACTTAAGATCGTCAGGCCCAAGCGTGACAATTTTCCCGTCTCGCGCCACCGCTTTGGCGCTCACAAAAACATCAGCGGTATAGTTCCCATAGCAGCCCGCATTCATCTTGACTGCGCCACCAATCGCGCCTGGAATGGTGCGTAGAAAGGTCAGATCGATCCCTGCATCCGCAGCCTTGCGCGCCACATGCGCATCCAACGCTGCAACACCCGCGCGCACGCGGTTTCCCTCGATCTCGATATGGTTAAAGCCGCGTCCCATCTTTACAACAACAGCGCGCAAGCCGCCGTCGCGCACAATAAGATTAGAGCCGACACCCATAGGGAAAACTGCAACATCGGGATCAATGGCCGCAAGAAACGCAGCCAGATCGTCCACATCGGCAGGACTGAAAAGCCAGTCCGCAGGCCCGCCCACGCGCAGCCATGTCAGCTCGCTCAATAGCTTCCCTTGGCTCAAACTGCCGCGCACCTCTGGCAGTGTGTGGCTCATTGCACCCGCCCCAAACCGCGCAGCCAGCGCATCAGATAAATCACCGGCCAGCGCAGCATGCTCATCGCCGCCACCAGCACCAATAGGCCGACCCACGGCCCGTTTTCATAGGTCACATATCCCAAGAGCGGTATCCCGAGGCCAATAAGCCCATAGGCGCGGCCCCAGTGGTTATCTCGGCTTGGAAGCATCGCAAGCAGATTGGCCGCTGCGGCCCAAAGGCAGGCAAGTGTCAGTGAAAACGTCATGCGCCCTTCACCAACATCTTGGGCAAACCATTCGCCCAGGCGCTGATCGTGCCCGCGCCAAGACAGACAACCATATCACCCGCCTTAGCCTCGGCCTTCACAAGTGCCAGAAGGGCCGCCTCATCAGGTATCGCCTGCGCATTGCGGTGACCATGGGCAATCAGCCCAGCAATCAGATCGTCACGGCTCGCGCCTTCAATCGGAGCCTCACCAGCGGCATAGACATCAGCGATGCCAACAACATCCGCCTCATTAAAACAGGCGCAGAACTCGGCGAAATGGTGGTGCAGCCGCGTGTAGCGGTGCGGCTGATGCACCGCGATGATACGCCCGTTGCAGGCCTGCCGCGCGGCCTTGAGCACAGCGGCAATCTCGGTGGGGTGGTGGCCGTAGTCGTCAATAATCGTAACGCCATCAACGACGCCGACACGTGTAAAGCGGCGGTTTACCCCGCCAAAGGCAGCCAGAGCGGCGCGAATTTCATCAAGCTTCATACCCAAATGCCGCGCAACGGCGACAGCGCTCAAAGCATTGGAAACGTTATGATCCCCAGGCATAGGCAGCGTGCAGCCGTCAATCCGTTTGCCCTCGCCCTGCAACACAATATCAAAACATGCTGCACCGTCTTTGTAGTGAAGGTTTACCGCACGCACATCGGCCTGCGCATTGAAGCCATAGGTCACAACGCGGCGGTCGGTAAGCTTGCCAACGAGAGTTTGCACATCACTGTCATCGGTGCAGCAAACCGCAATCCCGTAAAACGGAATACCCGAGACAAACTCATAAAACCCGCGATGTAGATTTTCTTCTGTGCCCCAGTGCTCCATGTGCTCAGGGTCAATATTGGTCACAATCGCAATCGTCGCAGGCAGGCGGTTGAACGTGCCGTCGCTCTCGTCGGCTTCAACAACCATCCACTCGCCTTCGCCCGTGCGGGCATTAGAGCCATAGGCGTGGATGATCCCGCCATTCACAACCGTGGGGTCAAATTTACCGTGGTCCAAAAGAGCAGCGACCATTGTCGTGGTCGTTGTCTTGCCATGCGTACCCGCCACCGCGATGTTGGATTTGAGCCGCATCAGCTCGGCCAGCATCTCAGCACGGCGCACAACAGGCAAGCCTTTCAGGCGCGCTTCGTCAAGCTCGGGGTTGCCCGGCTTAATCGCTGACGAGATCACAACAACTTGCGCCTCAGCGAGATTTTCAGCCTTCTGGCCTTCAAATATCTTCGCGCCCATTTCGGCCAAACGGTCAGTGATCTTACTGCGCTTGAGGTCCGAGCCTTGCACTGTATAGCCATGGGTCAAAAGAACCTCGGCAATCCCCGACATCCCGATCCCGCCAATTCCGACAAAATGGATAGGCCCTACATCGCCCGGAAGCTTCGTCGCCGCTGCACTCATATTACTTACCTTTCTGCGCCAGTTCTTCGACCAGCTTTTGCAATTCTTCTGCCGCCTCGGGTTTTGAAACAGAGAGCGCCGCCTCTGCCATCATCCGCGCGCCTTCTTCTGTGTCCATGACACTCAAGATCTGTTCACTCAGGGCCTCTGCCGTCAGCTTGCTTTCGGGAATAACGATCGCGCCACCCGCCTCTGCCAAGCCTCGCGCATTTGCGCTCTGATGATCACCCGCTGCCACAGCATAGGGGATCAGGATCGAGGGCCGCCCGATCACTGAAATATCAGCCACCGATGAGGCCCCCGAGCGGGAAATAATCAACTGCGCTTCGCTCATCCGCGCAGGCACATCGTGAAAAAAGGGTTCAACCTCAGCGGGAATGCCGTGATCAGCATAAAATGCAGCAACGCGCTCGCCATCTTCATCGCGCGCCTGATGCGCCACACGCAAATGCATCAAAAGCGCCTCTGGCAACATAGCGATTGCGGCAGGAACAACGTCGCTCAAAATCCGCGCGCCCTGCGAGCCACCAATCACCAACAAGGACATCGGGTATGGCCCAGGGGTGATATATCCAGCCCCCGCGCGCTCAAGCACAGTGCCACGTACGGGATTACCTGTGTGGATACCCTCAACGCCTTCAGGCAATGTGGTCGGCCAAGTGCCGCACGCCACAACATCAACCCGCTTGGCAAAAATCTTATTCACACGGCCCAAAACACCGTTCTGTTCATGAATCATACAAGGCTTGCGCAAAAGCCATGCCGCCGCCATCGCAGGGATACTCGGATAGCCGCCAAAGCCGACCACAACAGCAGGCTTGTCACGCAGCATCTTGAAGCTCGCGGCCAAAACACCGCCCAAAACCCGAAACGGAACCAAAAGCTTGGCCAACGCCCCGCCGCGCGCAAAAGTCGAGGAGGCCACCTCTTCAATCTCAACCGAGTGAGGAAAACCGCCCGTGTAGCGCGCACCACGCGCATCGGTGCTCAGCTTAACACGCCAGCCCGCACGCAACATCCGCTCCGCAAGAGCCTGCGCAGGAAACATGTGTCCACCTGTTCCGCCCGCAGCGATAATCAGCAGCGGTTTTTGCTCACTCATCTCTTCTGACCCCTGAAGATATCATCGATCTCCCCTTGGGGCCTTGTGCGTGTAAATGCAAGTAACATGCCCACGGCGATCCCCCCCGCAATCAGCGAAGACCCGCCGTAGCTCACAAAAGGCAAGGTCATACCTTTGGCTGGCAAAAGCCGCACCGCAACACCAAGATTGATCATCGCCTGAACACCAAAAATCGCGGCCAGTCCAGTACCGGCAAGACGCACAAACGGGTCGCGCTCACGAATGAGGCGCAGCATAGAGCGCACAACAATACCGGCATAAAGCGCAATAATGCAGATCACGAGAATGAGCCCGTATTCCTCCGCAGCCACCGCAATGATGAAATCTGTATGCGCATCAGGCAAGCTCCACTTCACCTGCCCCTCACCCACACCCACGCCAAAAAAACCACCTTCACGGATCGCGTTGGTTGCATAGCCAAGCTGTGTGCGCGGGTCGATGTCTGGGTTCAAAAAGCCGTCAATCCGCCGCGCAAAGTGCTCAGACGAATTGTAAGCAAAACTTCCCGCCGCCACGACCGCCCCCGCAAGACTGATCAGCAAGATCATAGGCGCACCTGCGATAAAATACATGACACCCCAGCCAAACAGCAGCAAAGCCGCTTGGCCAAAGTCAGGCTGCATCGCCAAAATAAACACAATGATGAGAAGCAGCCCAAACGATAGCGCTTTGCCGGGAGGTCCATTTATCTGAAAACTCGCAGCCATCAACCAAGCCGTGACCACAATAAATCCAGGCTTCAAAAACTCACTCGGCTGCACCGAAGCAAAGCCCAGACTATACCAGCGCACAGCGCCCTTGCCAAAATCTGTTCCAAAGACAGGCAGTCCCAAGAGCGCCACAAACGAAACGAGAAAGCCGATCACAGCCAAACGCCGCACAAGCTGCGGCGGCATCATCGAAGTGATCAACATCGCAATGAGCGCAAGCCCACCAAAGAACGCCTGCCGCTGCACATAATGAAATGCGCCAAAGCCGTTGCGTTCCGCCAAAGGCGGACTGGCCGCCAGACCCAACAAAAGCCCGATACCGAAGAGAAGCAAAATGCATGAGAGCGTCCACTTATCAATCGTGCGCCACCACTTTGGAAGCACAGGTTCGCCAGACTGCACGGGAACCGTGCCATACACCATCTCTGTCATTTCAACTTCACCGCTAGCTGCCTCAACCGCCCCTTTTCGGGGTCTGTTCCTGTTAGTTTAGCATGGTGATTCGCCTTTGGGAAGTAGGCGATTCGCGTCAAACTGCTGAAAAAGCAGCCCAATCGCGCAAGCGGCAAGAGCTTGCCAAAGCCCCCACTTGAGATTAGCTCCGCCCCATGCAAGTCAACACGCTCATCCTAGGCGCAGGCGCCGCTGGCCTCATGTGCGCCGCCCACGCTGGGCCAAACACGCTCGTCATAGATCATGCCAAGAAACCGGGCGAAAAAATCCGTATTTCCGGCGGCGGGCGCTGCAACTTCACCAATATGTATTGCACGCCCCAGAACTTCCTCTGCGAAAACCCGCATTTCGCCAAATCCGCGCTGGCCCGCTACACCCAATGGGACTTTATCGAGCTGGTCGCAAAACACGGCATCGCCTATCATGAAAAAACGCTCGGCCAGCTCTTCTGCGATGGCAAGTCCACGCAAATCATAGATATGCTTCTTGCTGAAATGGCCCAAGCTGAGGCCGCGCTCTGGCTGCAAACGAATATCATCAGCGTCGCCCATGACGGCACTGATTTCGTGGTCGTTCTGGAGCACAAATCAAAGCGTAAAACGGTCCTCGCGCGCAATCTCGTGCTCGCAACAGGCGGCAAATCCATTCCCAAAATGGGCGCGACAGGACTGGCTTACGATATCGCCGCTCAATTCGGACATAGCCTCACCGAGACGCGCCCCGCCCTTGTTCCCTTTACCTTCTCAGACAATCCCTTCACGCCGATGTCAGGCACAGCCGCCGACACACGCGCAACAGCGGGACAAACAAGTTTTGATGAGGCCACGCTCTTTACCCACCGTGGTCTTTCTGGTCCCGCTATGCTTCAAATTTCGTCCTATTGGCGCGAAGGTGAGGCGATCTCCCTCAATCTTGATCCGCAAAATACGCTCTATGAGGCCCTACGCACTCAGCGCCAGACGCAAGGCCGCAAGCAGCTCACCACAGAGCTCGCCCGCCACCTGCCGACCAAGCTCATAGAGCATCTCACAATCCCCCTCGCTCTGTCAGGCAATCTTGCGGATCAGTCCGACACCCGTCTCTCCGAAATTGTCAGCGCCCTACAAAACTGGCATCTTAAGCCCACCGCCACCGAAGGCTACCGCACTGCCGAAGTGACACTCGGAGGCATCTCTACAGCAGAGATCAGCTCAAAATCGATGGAAAGCAGCCTACAAAAAGGCCTCTACATGATCGGCGAATGCGTCGATGTCACAGGCTGGCTGGGCGGCTTCAACTTTCAGTGGGCATGGTCGTCTGGCGTTGCTGCTGCGCGTGATATTGCCAGCCGCGCCCAAACCTCCCTATAACACCCCATGGCCATTGATCACGACATCACATCCCACCTTGCCGCGCGGCTAAAAGAGGCCCGCGCCGAGCGTGGCCTCTCACTTGAGGCACTCTCGCAGCTTTCGGGTGTGTCCCGCTCGATGCTCAGCCAAATCGAGCGTGGAGCCTCCTCACCAACGGTTGCCAGCCTCTGGAACCTCACCCGCGCACTCAACGTCGACTTTGCTGGCCTGCTCGATAGTTCAGCCGCCCCCGCGTCTCCGATCCTGGAGCATATTCGCGCCGCTGATACGCCTTCCTTCAGCGAAGCGGGCCGCGGCTGCACCATCCGCATCCTCTCTGCTCCTGCCGATGCAGGCAAAACCGAGCTTTACGAACTTGTCTTTGAGGCGGGCGGCAGCCTTGTCTCCGAGCCGCATGACACCGGGGCCGTGGAACATCTCACTGCCCTCACAGGCGCGCTGAACGTCGCCAGCGGCGAAGAGACAGCCGCTATTTCTCAGGGCGACACTCTACGCTACCGCGCCGATCTGCCCCACGCCATTCGCGCCAGCGTCCCCGCTCGCGCCCTCCTTGTCGTCAAGCATGTCAGTGGTGAGAATCCGCTATAACGGATACAATTCTTTTATATTGACATTTTCAGGCCACCCGATACCCTTGAACAAACCTTCAAGGGAGTGCCCCCATGTCCGCCTTTCTCACCGATATCAAAGCCACTCTCGCAGAGATCGAGGCAGACGGTCTCTTTAAGCGAGAGCGTGCCATCAGCACGCCCCAATCGGCCCATATCACCGCCGAGGGTCGGCCAATGCTCAACCTCTGCGCCAACAACTACCTCGGCCTTGCCGATCACCCCGCACTTATTGCCGCTGCCCACCAAGCCATGCAGGAGCACGGCTACGGCATGGCCTCAGTGCGTTTCATCTGCGGCACAGCCGATCTGCACCGCGAGCTTGAAAGCGCCCTTGCACGGTTCCTCGGTATGGACGATGCCATCCTCTTCGCCGCATGCTTTGATGCCAACGGCGGCCTGTTCGAGCCGCTCCTTGGCCCTGATGACGCTATCATCTCCGATGCGCTCAACCACGCCTCAATCATTGACGGCATCCGCCTCTGCAAAGCCAAACGCTACCGCTATGCCACTTCCGATATGGACGATCTGGAAACTCAGCTCAAAGCCGCGAGAGCCGACGGCGCGCGCCATATCATGATCGCGACAGACGGCGTCTTTTCCATGGACGGCACGCTCGCCAAGCTCCCCGAAATCAAGGCGCTGGCCGATCAATACGGCGCACTCACCATGGTCGATGACTGCCACGCCACAGGCTTCATGGGCCCCAAGGGCCAAGGCACGCCTGCGCATTTCAACACATCGGTCGATATCCTCACAGGCACGCTCGGCAAGGCCCTCGGCGGAGCGCTTGGCGGCTACATTGCTGGCCCCCAGCCCGTGATCGACCTTTTGCGCCAGCGCGCGCGGCCCTATCTGTTTTCAAACGCCTTACCGCCCATGATCACAGCCGCAGGCATCGCCGCGCTCAAACTTGTTGAGGAGGGCGACACCCTGCGCGCCCAGCTCTTTGAAAACGCCACCCACTGGCGCAAAGGCCTCACTGACCAAGGCTTCACCCTCCTAGACGGCGAACATCCAATCATCCCCGTGATGCTGGGCGAGGCCCAACTCGCGCAGGATATGGCGCGCGCGCTCGACAAACGCGGTGTCTATGTCTCGGGCTTTTTCTTCCCCGTCGTGCCAAAGGGAAAAGCCCGCATCCGCACCCAAATGAACGCCGCCCTCACCCGCAGGGATCTGGACACCGCTTTGCAGGCCTTCGCCGAAGCAGGCCACGAAGCGGGTGCCCTATGATCCAGCCTGAGCTCCTCCCCGACATCACCCACGCGATCGGCAACTCGCCCCTCGTCGCGCTCGACCGCCTCACAGACCACCTCGGCCTTTCGGGTCGCATCCTCGCCAAATGCGACTACCTAAGCCCCGGTTTTTCCAAGAAAGACCGTGCCGCTCTGGCAGTCATCCAGTCTGCCCGCGCCTCAGGCGAGCTTGCCGAGGCCCAGACTGTCGTCGAACTCACCTCTGGCAACATGGGCACAGGCCTCGCCATCGTCTGTGGCGTCTTTGGCCACCCCTTCATCGCCGTCATGAGCGAAGGCAATTCCCCCGAACGTGCGCAAATGATGCGCGCCCTCGGAGCCGAAGTCCTCCTCGTTCCCCAAGCCACAGGGGGGCGCAAAGGCGAAGTCTCGGGTGAAGACCTCGCCCTCGTCGAAGCCGCAGCGCAACAGCTCACCCGCGAGCGCGCCGCCTTCCGCGCCGACCAGTTCGCCCACCCCAGCAACCCCGCCGCGCATAAGCAAGGGACAGCCCCCGAAATCTGGGCACAGTCGAAAGGCTCCGTCACAGCCTTCTGCGACTTTATCGGCTCTGGCGGAACCCTCGGCGGAGCAGCCCGCTTCTTTGCGCGCCACGGCGTCAAAAGCTACGCGCTCCACCCCGACACGCCCGCCCATCCCATTCAGGGTGGCGGCTACTCCATGCCCGACCTCGCGCACCTCAAAGGCGCACCTCTTGCAGGTCATCTCACCATCACAGGCCCAGACGCCCAGCGCTATGCCCGCCTCCTCGCCCGCCATGAAGGTATATTTGGCGGCTACTCCGCAGGCGCAAACCTCGCAGGCGCAGTCGAGCTTCTGCAAGGCCACGAAAAAGGCGGCACAGTTGTCATCGTCATCTGTGACTCTGGCCTCAAATACCTCTCAACCGATCTCTGGAATGCCCAGCCATGAAAAACACCATGCAAGCCCTCGTCAAAACAACGCCAGCACCCGGCCTCACGCTTCAACAAGAACCCATCCCCGAGATCGGCCCCGAAGACGTGCTGATAAAAATCAACAAGACAGGCATCTGCGGAACCGATCTACACATCTGGAATTGGGATGACTGGGCACAACGCACTGTGCCAACACCCCTTATAACAGGCCATGAATTCGCAGGGGAAGTCGTCGCCATAGGCCGCGATGTGCATGACATCTCGATTGGCCAACGCTGTTCAGGCGAAGGCCACCTCATCGGCAAAAAGTCCCGTCAAAGCCGCGCAGGAAAGTTCCACCTTGATCCAGAAACCCGAGGCATCGGTGTGAATGAACAAGGCGCATTCGCGCAATATCTGCGCCTGCCCGCATTTAATGTCGTGCCACTGCCTGATGCAATTGACGACGAAATCGGTGCAATCCTCGATCCCTTGGGCAACGCGGTCCACACCGCTCTCAGCTATGATCTCGTGGGCGAAGACGTGCTCATTACGGGCGCTGGACCCATCGGCATTATGGCCGCCTGCGTCGCAAGGCATGTGGGCGCGCGCCATGTGGTGATCACGGACATAGACCAGCGCCGACTTGATCTCGCCAGCACAGTGGCCGACGTGGTTCCCGTCAATGTCGCCAAAGAAGATCTCAAAGATATCGAAGGCGCGCTCAAAATGCGCGAAGGCTTTGACGTTGGCCTTGAGATGTCCGGCAGCCAGCAAGCCCTCGATCAAATGGTCGAAAATCTCGTCATGGGCGGTCGCATTGCCCTCCTCGGGATTCCACCGGGCAAGAGCCCCGTCGACTGGTCTCGCATCGTCTTCAAAGCCATCACGATCAAGGGCGTCTACGGCCGTGAAATCTTTGAAACATGGTATAAAATGATCGCCATGTTAGAAAACGGCCTCAACGTGCGCGGCGTCATCACACACCGCCTTAAAGCCAGCGATTACGCCCAAGGCTTTGACGCCATGGCCCACGGTTCTGGCAAAGTCGTCCTCGACTGGACATAACCCTGCCGGTGGCTTCCTCTTTCTGAAAATACCCCAGGGGTGCGTGGGACTGGTCCCCCGCCTCGGTCGGATTTGCGCAGCAAATTCGAAACGACTAGCTTTGAATGCTCTCCAAGTAAGCCAAAAGTGCCGCCAAAGGCCGCGGTGTGGGCGTAAACACGCCCTCCCCTGTCGCCACAGGAACGCTCGGGCCCTCAAGCAAAAGCCCAAATTCAGGCATCTCAACCGCCTCAGGTGCTTTCCGTTTGTAGCCGTCAATGTAGCTCAGCACACGGTTAACAGGAAAGGCGCCACCGTTGTCTCGCGTCAGACGCGTCAGATCGACAGGCGCAACACTCAGATCCTGCGCAAGCGCCCCGTCACCCTTGCCGCCCGCGCCATGGCACATTGCACAATTTGCGTCATAGGCCGCTCGGCCCTCGCCCGCATCAGGCATCTCGGCCTCCATGCAGCCCGCTACAGCAACCGCCGCCAAACCTGTCAAAATATACCGCATCGGTTCGCCCCTTTTTCGTTTTCTTCAGCCTAAAGAAACGCCCCTAGCGCTGCAAGCCTTCCAGATAGCGCACAAGCGCCACAAGGGCGCGCGGCGTGGCAATTTTCTGCCCGTTTTGCGTTTCCCACATTACATTTTCGCCCGTATCAATATCGGCAAAATCAGGCATGTCGCCAAAATGCCCCGGCCCGCCATACCCATGTATCTTGGCCAGCACATCATCAGACGGAAAAAGCCCGCCGTTCCGCTCCGCAATCAGCGTGAGGTCGGGTGGCACCTGCTCGAGATTGACGGCCGCTGCACCCGCGCCACGCGCATTCGCCCCATGGCAGATCGCACAGTTTTGTGCAAACAGCGTGGCGCCGCTCTTTGGTGGGCTCCCAAACCCGATCTCTTCAGTACAGCCCGCCAGCAAACCAAACGCCAAGAGCGAAGATATCAGCATTTCAAATCTCATAACGCGTCTCCTGTTTGAGGTAGTGTGCGGGCACACAGAGTCACTGCGCTTTGATCTGGATCATCCGTGCTCTCCGTGCCACTCTCCCTCAAACATAGACGAGACCCGCATGAGCCTGACACCCAAAGACGCCCAAACCATTTTTGATCAAGGTTTCGCCCCGTGGGTTCGCGCACTTGATCTCTCGATCACCGCGATCAGCCCGACTGGGGCCACGCTGGAAATGCCCATCACCCCAGATTTGACCCGCATGGGTGATGTGCTTTCTGGACAAGCCCTCGCCGCCCTCGCCGATACTGCGATGGTCTTTGCCTGCGCAGGCCTCTTTGGCGAGATGAAGCCTGTCGCCACAACCAACCTCGAAGTGCAGTTTCTGCGCGCAGGCCTCGGCGAGACGATCATCTGCGACGCCGAAATCGTCAAACCAGGGCGCAATCTGATCTTCACGCGCGCCACAATGCGCGCCGCCCCTTCGGGCAAAGATATCGCCACCGCCACCGCCACATTTTATCTTGCTTGAAAGACACCCAATGCACAGCACACCTGTCTATATCCTTATCATGCTCGCCGCAGGCTTCGGCATCCCCATGCTCGCAGCCCTCAACGCCAGCCTCGGGACACGCCTCGGCACGCCCTTCGCAGCTGGCGCCATTCTTTTTTGCGTCGCGCTGTCTGCGGCAGTGCTCATGCTTTTTCTCACAGGCAGCGCCAGCGCCCTTGCCAAAGCGCCGGCACAGCCCAAGCATTTGTTTCTCGCTGGGCTGCTTGTCGCTTTCTATGTGCTCTCTGTCACATGGGTTGCACCGCGCTTTGGTGTCGGAAACGCGGTCTTTTTTGTGCTGCTCGGTCAGCTCGCCTCGGCCGCGCTAATTGACCACTTCGGCCTCTTCGGCGCGCGCGTTTCTCCCCTTTCACTGACCCGTGCAGGCGGCATCGCCCTCATGGCCTCAGGCGTCTGGCTCACGCAGCAAGCCTAGCGTCGCAGGCAAGAGCCTAGCCCGCCAAAGCCTCCATCTGCGCCCAAAAGGCTGGATCAACCTCGACAGTGTGCATGGCAACCTTGCCCTGCCCAGGCATCCGCGCGCCTTCGTCCTCTGCGACAACCGCAGCCACTTGGGCAAGACGTGCGCCAAAAGCATCAGACCCTGCAGGATCAATCAAAAGATAATACTGTCCCAAATCATGCGGTGCGCCCGTCGGGGCTTTCAGCGGTTTCACATCAACACTCGCAAGACTCCCCGTCATACCCGCCACCAAAAGTTCAGCCATCAGACCAAAGCCCCAGCCCTTATAGCCGCCCATACTCACAAGCGAGCCGCCAAGCGCAGCTTCAGGATCCGTGGTCGGCTGCCCGTCCTTGTCCAAGGCCCAACCCTCGGGGATACTCTGCCCCGCCGCCTTCGCCATAGTAATTTTACCAAGCGCAACAGTGGTGGTGCTCTGATCAAACATCATCGCAACGCCGCCCGCCCCGTCCGGCACAGCAAAGGCCATTGGATTTGTTCCAATCACGCGGCTCTTCCCGCCAGGAGGTGCAACAATCGGCGATGCATTGGTCATACCTATCCCGATCATCCCAGCACGCGCGATCTGCTCGGTGAAATAGCCAAGGCTTGTGCAGGTATGCGCATGCCCCACGGCCAAGCTTGCCACACCGCATTCGCGCGCAGCACTCAAGGCTTCAGGCAAAGCACGCGCAAAGGCTGGTTGTGCAAAGCCAAATCGCGCATCCACATGCACAACGGCAGGCCGTACGCGGCGCACATCTGGCTCCACATCGCCTTTCACGCGCCCGCTCTCAAGCTGCTGACAATAGCTTTCCAGATAATACAGCCCGCAAATCTTGTTTCCAAAGCTCTCGGCGACTTTCACAGCATCTGCCACATGTGCAGCGACCCATGGCGCAGCCCCGTGGCGCAGCAAAGCCCGTTCGCTCAAGGCATAAATCTCGTCCAAGGTTTTCGCCATCATCGTCATTCCATCCCCAAAATTTCCAAGTCTTCTTTTCTTCAAAATACTTTGGAGTGGCAAGATACCCACCACTCAGGTTCGTACACACGCACACAGCATCTTATGCAGGCACAAGCACGCCCGCTTCAAGCCGAACACAGCGGTCCATCCGCGCTGCCAACTCAAGGTTATGTGTCGCAATCAAAGCCGCAAGCCCCGTTTCCCGAGCAAGCGCCATCAGCGCGGCAAAAACCTGATCCGCCGTGGCAGGGTCAAGGTTTCCTGTCGGCTCATCCGCCAGCAACAGTCGCGGCGCATTTGCCAACGCGCGACAAAACGCCACTCGCTGCTGCTCCCCACCTGACATATCCGCAGGACGGTGACTCGCCCGCTCCTCCACGCCAACGTGGCTCAAAAGCTCCAGCGCCCGCGCCTTGGCCGTAGCGCGCGTGGCTCCGTTGGCCAGCTGCGGCAGCATGACATTCTCAAGCGCGCTAAACTCGGGCAAGAGATGATGGAACTGATAGACAAATCCAACATCCTCGCGCCGCACTCGCGTGCGCCGCCGGTCGCCCCGCCCTGTCATATCCTGCCCAGCGATCTCAACAATCCCCGCACTCGGAGTGTCCAAGAGCCCAGCAATGTGCAAAAGCGTGGACTTCCCAGCACCAGACGGCGCAACCAGCGCAACAATCTCGCCCGGCTCAATAGTCAGATCCGCCCCACGCAACACCCGTATCTCGCTCGGCTTGCCCGCGTTATAGGTCTTTTCAATTCCGCTCAGGCGCAACACAGGCTCACTCATAGCGCAACGCCTCCACAGGGTTCATCCGCGCCGCACGCCTTGCTGGAAAGATTGTCACAACAAAACTCAGCCCAAGGCTCAGAGCCACAGCGCTCATAACATCGTTAAACTGCAATTTGGCAGGCAAAAACGAAATCCCGCGCACTGCTGGGTCCCAGATGCCTCCCCCCGAGACCCCGTTCACAATCGCAAAGATCGGATCGATGTAAATTGCGAAGAGACAGCCGAGCAATACCCCCAGCGCCGTGCCAATGAGACCCGTGAAGGCTCCACAGATAAAAAACACGCGCAGCACAGCCCCTTCCGTGAGGCCAAAGGTGCGCAAAATTCCGATATCACGTCCCTTGTTCTTCACCAGCATGATCAGACCCGACACAATGTTCATCGCGGCGATCAAAACAAGGATCGACAGGATCACAAACATCACATTGTCCTCGATATCGAGCGCCTTAAGGAAGCCGCCGCTCGCGTCTTTCCACGTCCACAAAATTGCCCGATCACCCGCCGCGCGCAGCAGTGGCAACGTCATATCCTCTACAGCGTCAGGGGCGGCCACCATCACTTCGATCTCGTCCGCCCGCCCCTCACGGTTGAAAAAAACCTGCGCCTCGGCAAAGGGCATATAGACCCGCGTACGGTCGATATCATAACGCCCCGCTGTGAAGACATAAACAACCTCATAGGCCTTCACGCGTGGGCTTGTCCCAAAAGCTGTCTTGACCCCGTTGGGGGAAATCACCTTGATCTTGTCTCCAGCAACAACGCCAAGCTCGCGCGCAACGCCCGAGCCGATAGCGACCCCCTCGCCAAAGCGCTCAATATCACCATATGCTTCCTGAGGTGCCACAATACGCGGGATCGTCATCAGGTTCTCTTCTGTAATCCCAAAAACTTCTATGCCCGCGTTGCGCCCACCCGCGCTCGCCATGACCTGCCCTTTGACCAAAGGTGCGGCGCGCGTCACACCCTGCACAGCGCGCAAACGCTCGGCAAAAGCATCATAGTCCTGAATGGTCCGATCCAGCTGCCCGTTCTCTCGCACTTCCGCAGAGTGATAGACCGTGACATGTGCATTCGCGCCCAGAATAGTGTCGACAAATTCCGCCCTGAAGCCCGCCCTCACAGCCAGAGTCGCAATCAACGCCATCACCGCGAGTGTGATCCCGATCAGGCTGATCCACGTCATAACGCTCACACCGCCCTCAGCACGGCGCGCACGCAAATAGCGCCACGCGATCATCCACTCAAAGCCTGCAAAAGGGGGAGGAGGTAACGCCATAGATCTGCTCACTTACAAGGAATGCGCAAAATGCGCGGCAACCCATGCAAGGTCAAGCGCAAGCGTGCACGCGCGCGAAGGAAGTGCTCCCTGACCAACTGCTTGCTGCCCCCTCGTTTCTGCTTTTGCCGCAAATATTCTCTGGGATTTAAGACTTCAGCCCCCAATTTAGATTGGCTCTGGGCGGTCCCAGCAGATCAGATGCACATTCTCATACAGAGACCCGTCGCCGAAAAATTCTCCGCAAAAGCCCCATAAGCCCGCCGATCAGGCCAACACCACCCAGAAAACCTGCGCCCGCAAACATTCCGCCTTCAAAGCTGAGCGGCACGGCAGGCTTATAAGCCTCCCACGCCCTCGTCGCGATCTCACTGTCGGAAAAACGGCGCATCTCATAGGCACGCGTGAAGGGCCCAGCGCCCTCCAACGCCCTCAAATCAGCCTCAAGCCGCGCTTGTCGGGTGATGGTTCCCGCCACGGTTTCGGCACGCGCGCGGCCCATGTCGCCGCCAGCGGCAAGGTCCACAAGCGCCGCCTCACGGCTCAGCCCCAGCTCGGTCGCATCCGCATCAAACTCGGCCACAAACCGCGAGAGCTCGTCGACAGCTCCGCCCATGCGCTGGATATACTGCTGGCTAAACTCGGGAAATTGCGAAAACGAGGCGGCTCCAGCCACCCCGCCCACCAGTGTGATCACCTTTGAAAGCATCGCTCCTCCAAACGTCCCACACCGTTTCAGCCTATGGTGGGGCTCAAAGCCCCTTTACCATATGTCCTTTGTAAATCTCGGCCAATTTCGCAACGGCTGCTTCAGGTGGCAGTTCTTCGCTTTCACCCGTGCGGCGGCTCGTTAGCTCAACAACGCCGTTCTTCAAGCCGCGTGGCCCGACCGTGATCCGCCATGGCAGACCAATCAGGTCCATCGTGGCAAACTTGCCCCCCGCGCGTTCATTGCGATCGTCATACAAAGGCTCAAGCCCCAGCGCTTCCATCGCGGACTCAATGGCTTCACAGGCGGCATCGGCTTCGGCATCGCCCTGCTTGAGATTGACAATCCCCGCGTGAAACGGTGTCACACCCTCAGGCCAGATAATACCGTTGTCGTCATGGCTCGCTTCAATGATAGCGCCCAGAAGGCGCGATACACCGATACCGTGGCTGCCCATATGAACAGGTGTCGGCTTGCCGTCTGGTCCCTGCACAGTCGCACCCATCGCTTCGGAATATTTCGTGCCAAAGTAAAAAATCTGACCAACTTCAATGCCCCGCGCTGTGCGGCGGCGCTCTTCAGGGATCGCATGAAAGAGCGCTTCATCGTGGGTCTCGTCTGTGCGTGCGTATTTGGTCGTGAACTCTTCCATAACACCCGCACATTGCGCCACATCGCTGTAGTCAATGTCACGATCGCCAAAGCTCAAATCCGTTACTGCGCTGTCATAAAAGACCTCGGACTCACCTGTGTCTGCCAGAACAAGGAACTCATGCGTATCATCGCCCCCAATCGGCCCAGAATCCGCACGCATCGGAATCGCCTGCAAACCCATCCGCTCATATGTGCGCAGATAGCTCACCAAGTGGCGGTTGTAGGCGTGCAGCGCGTCTTCTTTGGTCAGGTCAAAGTTATAACCGTCTTTCATGTAGAACTCGCGGCCCCGCATCACGCCAAAGCGCGGGCGCACTTCGTCGCGGAACTTCCACTGGATCTGATAGAGCGTCAGCGGCATGTCTTTGTAGCTGTTCACATGTGAGCGGAAAATATCCGTCACAAGCTCTTCGGCTGTGGGCGTAAACAGCATATCACGCCCGCCGCGGTCTTTAATGCGCAGCATCTCGTCGCCATAAGCGTCATAGCGCCCGCTCTCGCGCCAGAGATCAGCCGACTGGATCGTCGGCATGAGCATCGGCATATGTCCCGCACGCATCTGCTCTTCATGCACAATATTCTCGATCTTGCGCAAAACCTTAAAGCCCAGCGGCAACCACGAATAAATCCCGGCCGCCGACTGCTTGATCATCCCAGCGCGCAGCATAAGACGATGAGAGACAATCTGCGCTTCCGCAGGGGTTTCTTTCAGAACGGGCAAGAAGTAGCGGCTCAGGCGCATGGGGAAAAACCTTATGTTTTGTTTGCCCCCGTGTAGGCCTTTGAGCGCCCGCGGGCAAGTGTTCGATCACGGCCAGTCACAGATCCGTTAACCAAACATCCAACGGCAAAACCTCCGCGTAACACCTCTACTTACATCACAGAGAAACCCTGACAGGAGTAAAGATTATGCTACGTAAATTCATTCTCGCGACCGCCTTTGCCGCAGCCGCCACCGCCTCTCTCGCAGATGGTCATGGCAAGAAAACAATCGTCGATATCGCCGTTGCCGATGAGCGCTTTTCCACACTTGTCGCCGCCGTCACAGCCGCTGGCCTCGCCGAAACGCTGGCAGGCCCTGGCCCCTTCACAGTCTACGCCCCCGTGAACGATGCTTTCGCAGCTCTGCCTGAAGGCACAGTCGAGACGCTCTTGAAGCCCGAAAACAAGGGTCAACTCACAAATGTGCTGCTTTATCACGTGGATGATCGCAAGCTCATGGCCTCAGGCATCCCGCATGGCTCCACCTACTTCAAGCCGCTGCTCACAAGCGAGCGCCTTTGCATAACTCGCACCGCCGACGGCGTGACGATCAATGACGGCACAGGCACAATGGCCAATGTGGTGATCGCCGATATCAAAGCCTCAAACGGTGTGATCCATGTGGTCGACAAAGTTCTACTCCCCGGAACACGGCCCGCCTGTCACTAAGTACGTCCCTACAGGTTAGGCTATGTCGAAGGCCCGCGGCGCACGCTGCGGGCCTCTTGTTTTCGGCGTCCCGCGCCCAAGCACCAGCGCTTTTACGAAGTTTAAGCTTGAAACGCGCGCCCCGAGCGGTGACATAGAGAGTGCAGCCAACCCAGAGGAACTCATGGCCCTTCCTGTCCGCGACCAGCTCAAATATTGGGGTGCTTCTGCCCTCGTCTTCTGCTTGGCGCTCTGGTTTTTGGGCGATGTGATCCTGCCTTTTGTGCTTGGCGGGGCGATTGCATACTTTCTTGATCCTGTCGCCGACAAGCTCGAAAAGATGGGCTTTTCCCGCGCAATCGCCACAACGATCATCACTCTGAGTGCTGTCTTGATCTTTGTGATCCTCGCGCTTCTGGTCGTGCCGGTGATGGTGGAACAGGCCGTATCGCTCTTTAACACGGCTCCAAGGTTGTTTTCGGATCTACAAAATTTCCTGACAGAGCGCTTCCCCTCGCTCATGGACACAGACAGCACCCTGCGCACCTCTCTGATCGCGGTCGGCGAAACCGTCAAGGAACGCGGAGGCGAGCTTTTGCAAACCGTGCTCTCCTCGGCCATGTCGATCATCAATGTGGTGATGCTCCTTGTGATTGTGCCAGTCGTTGCCTTCTATCTACTGTTTGACTGGGACCGCATGGTCGCAGCGATCGATGATGTGCTCCCGCGCGATCACGCCCCCGTTATTCGCGAGTTGGCCTCAGATGTAGACCGCACCATGGCCAGCTTTATTCGTGGCATGGGCACGGTCTGCCTCATTCTCGGCAGCTATTACGCGATCGCCCTGATGCTGGTCGGGCTGCAATTCGGCCTTATCGTCGGCTTTATCGCAGGTCTTCTCACCTTTATTCCTTACCTCGGTGCCATTTTGGGCGGCGTGCTTGCCATCGGCCTCGCGCTGTTCCAGTTCTGGGGCGATTGGGTCTCGCTGGGGCTGGTCGCTCTGGTCTTTGTCATTGGTCAGGTGGTCGAGGGCAATGTGCTCACCCCCAAACTTGTTGGCAAATCCATCGGACTACACCCTGTCTGGCTGATTTTCGCGCTGTCAGTCTTTGGATCACTGTTCGGCTTTGTCGGGATGCTCGTGGCCGTGCCAGTGGCCGCAGCGATTGGTGTGCTCACGCGCTTTGTCCTCTTCACTTACAAAGAGAGTAAGCTCTACCAAGGCCTCGAAGGGAAAAGCAGCCCCCGCTCCAAAGCGGCCCTGCGTGCTGCCGAGCAGGCCACCACACGGGATGAAGACAAAAGCTGATGGCACGCCAACTGACCTTTGATCTCCCGGCCCTCCAAGCGCTGGGGCGCGACGATTTTTTCGTCTCTCCCAATAATGCAGGCGCTGTCGCGATGATCGAGAGCTGGCAGAACTGGCCCTCGCGCAAACTCTTGCTGATCGGCCCAGAAGGGGCCGGAAAAACGCACCTCGCCCATGTCTGGGCAAGCCTCTCGGGCGCAGCCATTGTGCAGGCCAGCGACCTCACCGAAATTGACATCCCCAAGCTCGCCCAAGCCCCTGTTGCGGTCGAAAATATCCCCGCAATTGCGGGTCTAACGACAGCGCAGGACGCGCTCTTTCATTTGCACAACCTCGCGCTGGCAGAAGGCCAGAGCCTCTTGTTCACAGGCACAGGCGAAGCACAGACATGGGGGCTGACGCTGCCTGATCTGCTCAGCCGCATGCAAGGCACACCCGCCGTCGCCCTCGGCGCGCCAGATGATGATCTGCTCGCCGCGGTCCTGATGAAGCTCTTTGCCGACAGACAACTGAATCCCCGCCCAGATGTGCTGGCCTACCTGACAAAACACATGGAGCGCAGCTTTTCGGCCGCGCGCGCCATTGTCGCAGACCTCGATACCATCGCACTGAGCGAAGGCCGCGAAGTCAGCCGCAAGCTGGCTTCCGAAGTGCTTGAGAGACAAGCCGACCTTTTCTGAGATCGCATTGTGCCTCTCACAGACCCCTCCGATATTTCTGGTATCAAGAAAGGGGCAGTGGACATTGCTCCAAGGCGCGCGCATTATCCACGACAGCATCGTAAAACCGTTACAATTGAAGCCTATAGCGCCCCCATGATCCAAGCCGACTTTCTCTCTGCCCCCTTCCCTGAGCCTCAAGACCTTGACGGGGACCTGTCAGGCCCCGCCCGCTTTATGAACCGCGAGCTCAGTTGGCTTGGCTTCAACTGGCGTGTGCTTGAGGAGGCCGAAAATCTGCGTGTTCCGCTGCTGGAGCGCCTGCGCTTTGTTTCGATCTCCGCCACCAACCTTGATGAGTTCTATACCGTGCGCGTCGCGGGGCTGCGCGAGATGGTCAACGAAGGTGTCACCGCCCCCGCCATTGACGGGCTCACCCCTGCCGAGCAGCTCGTTCTGATCAACGATAACGCCCGCGAGCTTCTGGCCCGCCAACAAGATATTTTCGCCGCCCTCACAGAAGAAATGGCCGAAGCGGGCATCGATATCTGCACACGATACGAGCTTTCTGAAGCCGACAAGGCGCTCTTGCATGAGGTGTTTCTAGAGCAAGTCTTCCCCGTGCTCTCGCCCTTGGCCATTGACCCTGCACATCCCTTTCCGTTTATTCCAAACACGGGCTATGCTCTGGCGCTCGAGCTTGAAAGCACGCGAGATAAGCGCAAGCTGCAAGCGCTCCTGCCCATTCCCGCCCAGATCGCACGGTTTATCGCGCTGCCCGCGCCTGAAGGGCAGTTCCGCTTCTTGCCATTGGAAGAGCTGCTGCTGGAGCATTTGCCCAGCCTATTCCCCGGTTTTCGCCTCAAAGGCGCCTGCGGTTTTCGGGTGCTGCGAGACAGTGATCTTGAAGTCGAGGATGAAGCAGAAGACCTCGTACGCGAATTTGAAACTGCCCTGAAACGTCGCCGTCGCGGCGAAGTCGTTCGCCTGACCATTTCTGCAGATGCTCCAGCCCGCCTGCTCAAGATGATCCAGCGTGAGCTGCATGTGACCGAAAACGAGATCGTTGAAATCGGCGGAATGCTCGGCCTCGCCGATCTTTCCGAGCTGGTGCTTGACGAGCGTCCAGACCTGCTCTGGCCTGCCTTCACGCCGCGTATCCCCGAGCGGGTCACCGATCACGAGGGCGATATTTTCGCCGCGATCCGCCAAAAAGATATGCTGCTGCATCACCCCTACGAAACCTTCGACATGGTCGTGCGCTTCCTACAACAGGCCGCCCGCGACCCAAATGTCGTTGCGATCAAGCAAACGCTTTACCGTACCTCACGCGACAGTCCGATTGTCGAAGCACTCTGCGAAGCCGCAGAAGAGGGCAAATCTGTCACCGCCCTCGTCGAACTGAAAGCACGCTTTGATGAGGCTGCCAATATCCGTCAGTCGCGCCGCCTTGAGCGAGCGGGTGCGCATGTGGTTTACGGCTTTCTCAACCTAAAGACCCACGCCAAAATCTCCACTGTGGTGCGCCGCGAGGGCGACAAGCTCGTAACCTATACCCACTACGGTACAGGCAATTACCACCCGATCACCGCGCGCATCTATACCGACTTGTCTCTCTTCACATGTGATGCGGCACTCGGACGTGACGCCACCAAAGTCTTCAATTATCTCTCAGGCTATGTTGAGCCAGACAAGCTCGAAAACCTCGCCATTTCGCCTCTCTCGCTCAAGCCACGTCTGCTAGACATGATTGCCGCTGAGGCCGAACATGCGCGCGCGGGACGCCCCGCCCAGATTTGGGCGAAGATGAACTCACTGATCGAACCCGAAGTCATCGACGCTCTCTATGCGGCCTCCCAAGCTGGTGTCGAGATCAGCCTTGTCGTTCGCGGCATCTGTGGCCTGAGACCAGGCGTCAAAGGTCTCTCCGAAACGATCCGCGTAAAGTCCATTGTCGGACGCTTCCTTGAGCACTCGCGCATCGTCTGCTTTGGCGCAGGCTTTGGCCTTCCGCACAAAAAGGCGAGGGTCTTCATTTCCTCCGCCGACTGGATGGGCCGAAATCTCTCACGCCGTGTCGAAACCCTTGTCGAAATCAATACCCCAACCGTAAAGGCCCAGATCACCAGCCAGATTATGGCTGCAAATATGGCAGATACGGCACAAAGCTGGGTCATGGACGCCTCTGGGCGTTTCCTGCGCGAAGAGCTCCCCGAAGGCACATTCTCCTTTAACTGCCACCGTTTCTTTATGGAAAACCCGTCCCTCTCCGGGCGCGGCTCCGCAGGCGCATCCGATGTGCCCAAACTCACTCACGGAGAAGACTAAAGGGTGCGGCGGGCAAGCACCTCAATGGTTAAGACAGCCCTAAGCCATCGTTCCAAAGCCTTAATGCAAAACGACTCGATTTTGCGGTGCACGCCTTGTGCACGGGTTGTGTACGCATATCACCCCCCTGTTTTGGCCCCCGTCAAAAGTGGTAAACAGGGCCTGCGCCAAGGTTACGCAGTGTTAACCCGTCTCACCATGGTTGACGCATCTGCCCCCGCGGGCCATAACAAGGCCAACACGCTTTAGGAGCGCTGAGAATGAGCGAAAATCAAGCAAATTCAAGCGACTGGGGGCTTTTTGGCCGCCCGCTCTTCCAAGACCCAAAAGCAAGGGCATTGTCACGCGTTGGCGTTGTAGATGTCGGCTCCAACTCGGTCCGTCTTGTGGTCTTTGATGGCGCAGCGCGTAGCCCAGCCTATTTCTTCAACGAAAAGGTCATGTGCGGCCTTGGCGAAGGTATCGGTGAAACAGGCCGCCTCAATCCGTCTGGACGCACCCGTGCCCTGAGCGCGATCCGTCGCTTTCAGCGCCTCGCCGAAGGGATGAACACTGGCCCGCTCACTGCCGTGGCGACAGCCGCCGTGCGCGAGGCAGAAGACGGACAAGAATTCCGCGATCTTGTCGAAAGCGAAACAGGGCTTGAGCTTCATGTTATCGACGGCACGGAAGAGGCCCGCCTGTCAGCACAAGGCGTTTTGCTTGGTTGGCCAGGGTCTTACGGGCTGGTCTGTGATATTGGCGGCTCCTCCATGGAACTCGCTGAAATCTCGGATGGCGTCGTTGGCAAGCGCGTCAGCTCCTCGCTCGGTCCACAGCGACTGATGAGTGTGCAGGGCGGCAAGAAAGCCCGCAAAGAGATTATCCGCAGCACGATCCAGAAACTGCACGAAGAACTCGGGCCACAGCACAATCGCCTATTTCTCGTCGGCGGTTCATGGCGCGCAATTGCACGAATTGATATGGAGCGCCGCGGCTATCCGCTGCACGTTTTGCATGAGTACCGTATGAGCCGCAAAGCGGTGACGGCAACTGCGGAGTATATCGCCAAAAACGATGAAGAAACGATTCGCGCCATGGCGGGTATCTCATCGAGCCGCATGAAGCTTGTCCCGATCGCTTCAGAAGTCCTTAAGGAAGTCGTTCGAGAATTTAGGCCACACGATATCGCCATCAGCTCCTACGGCATCCGCGAAGGAATGCTCTATGAACAAATGCCGCAGAAATTGCGCGACCGCGACCCGCTCATCGAGGCTTGCCGCTTTGCCGAAGCCAAAGACGCGCGTCTTCCAGGATTCGGGCGTACTCTGTATGAATTCATCCAACCCTTATTCAAATCAGCCTCGCCCGAACGCCTTAAGCTCATCAAGGCTGCCTGCCTCTTGCACGACGTGAGCTGGCGTGCGCACCCCGACTACCGCGCCGAAACCTGCTTTAACCTTGCAACACAGGCCAATCTAGGCGGTATCCGCCACAACGAGAGGATTTTTCTAGGCCTCGCTCTGCTCTATCGCTACTCAAATACACGCATCACAACTGCGCGGTTTGAGCCAATCTCTGAGTTGATCTCTGAGGCTGATCAGCAAGTTGCTGAAACCGTTGGTAAAGCGATGCGCTTTGGCGCCATGCTCTGGCTTCAGAAAGACGCCCAAATCGGACAGATGCGGCTCTACCCCAAGAAGCGGATCCTCGAGCTTACACTCAGCCAAGACGCGATCCCGTTGTTTGGAGAAGTTGCCGAAGCGCGCTTTAACTCACTCGCAGCAGCTCTGCCAGCTACGCCGAATATCGTTCTAGGCCAGTAGCTTAAAGGTCAATCTGATCATCAGAATTAGAGGGCACAGCTTGCTCGTTTAAGGCCTTCTTGCGCAGGATAATATCTCCGTTCGGCAGGACTTCAGGAGGATGATAGGCACTAAAGTCTTCAACAGCCTCCAACAGAGTCTCAAGCGCAGGCCCCATGCGCTCCACAAACTCTTTCAGCGCAGGTTCCATCTCGTCGATCATCCCCTGAAGGTCTTTGACGGCCGGTTCGACTTCTTTCAAGATCCCCTCCAGAAAGAGCTTCGCACCCCGCTCCATGAGCGAACTGCCGCTTTCTTCAGCCTGAAGCGATGTCGCATGAAGGCTGACAGCAAGAAGTGAAGCGATGACAAATTTTCGTCCCATTTTCTATATATAAGGGGAGAAACACCGGTTTCCAATGCGCCTGAAAGCCAGAAATGCTTCGCAGGCAAATGTTTGCTTGCCAAAAGGAAAGCTTGATATGCGCCCGATTTTTCTCTCCCTCAGCCTATGCCTTTTTGCAACAGCCCTAGAGGCTGGCCCTGATCGTTTCTCCATCTTACTCGGCTCAAAACATATCGGTGGCACAGGCTTCAACGAGGTAAACCCTGGCTTCTTCGTCACTTGGGAGCGCGAACGCAGCAGCTTAAGTGTCGGTGCATTCATGAACAGCTATGAGCGTGTTTCAATTGCTGCAACAAGCTACCGTCCTCTGAAGCTCTGGAGCGAAGGTGATATTGGGATCTTTGGCGGATTGGCTCTTTACCCGGAGAATGGGCGCAATTTTTCAACTCATCTTGGCGAAGATGTTGTTGTGATCGGTGGCCTTCAAGCCCGATACCGCAACACATTTGTTCAATTGATCCCCATAAATGCGGAAAGTGCCGATGGCCTTATTTCCTTCGGCTTCACATTTTCTGCCCCCTAAAGATCAATATCTAATGTGACAGGAAAATGATCAGAGGCCAAAAGCAAAGCATCGCGCAGCTCAGGGAGACGCCAGCAATCAGGGTCATCAAAGGGATGCCAAATACGCCAAACAGGCTCTTTCACGGTGAGGTCGGGAGAGACCATAATATAGTCCAGCAAAGCTTGTAGGTAGCGTTTGTGCTCTCGAATATAAAAGCGCGCGGTGGTTGGCGTTGCGCCTAGCCTGCGTTGCAAGCCAAGCCTCGCATGTGGATCAAATAGGCAGTTCTCCCCCGTCTCACCCATAATGATTTCGACCGAAGATCGCCCAAACAAGTCTTCATATTGGTCAAGCCCGGGGCCATCATTGAGATCTCCTAGTAGCATCAAACTCTCACCAGCGTTCAAGTGCTCCTCAAGACGCTCGCGCAACCAGATCGCTTGTGCCAATTGCTTACGGCGGTTCTCTATCGAAAGCTTCATTGCTTCAGCGTCATTTCGCGCACCATGTGGCGCTTTTGACTTCAGATGCGCTCCAATAAGCCGCAAAACCTTCCCACTACGTAGCACCGCTTCAACCTCTAGTGGAGGTTTGGAGAACTGAACCAAGTCCTCTTTGGCATCCACGTCCAGATCAATACGAAACGTGCTGTCAAACCGTGGCGACAGTTCTGACCCTTTCTTGCCGGCACTTTCGCCCAGAGGCGCATGACGCGCGCTCATCACAGCAGGATCATACATCAGTGCTATTTCTTGCTGCGTATCATTCTGAAATCCAAGAAGTGTGGCCTTGGCCCGCAGATCAAACACCCGCGCAAATTCTTCCAGCGCTTTGGTTGTACTGCGACGGCGATTTTCGTCAGGCGCTTCGATCACCATAATTGCGTCCGCATCAAGTGCCGCAAAAACGATCCCCAAGGCCTCGATCTGCATGGCGCGTGTCACATCGTGACGCCCTGACCACCCATCATCCATCAGCAGCACCCCATCATCATCAAACAGGTTGTTAAACCACTCGATGTTGTAGGTCGCTATCAGCATCAGCCGCGCGCATCCTTAATGTCTTTCCAAGCCCTGTTGATCGCCACCATACGCTTTTCAGCCATTTTTATAGCCTCTTCAGGCAATCCCCGCGCAACCAAGCGGTCTGGATGGCTGTCTTGAACCTGTGTTTTCCAAGCCGCACGCAGCTCCTCCATACTGGCCTCAGGCGTCAGCCCCAACACCGAGTAGGGATCAGCCTCAGCCTCTGGCACAAAACGGCTTCTGATCTGACGAAATTCGCGTTCCCCAAGGCCAAAAATGTCCGCAACGCCTTTGAGAAACTCGTCCTCGTTCGGATGATACTGGCCATCTGCCATAGCAATGTGAAACAAGCCTTCGAGCAAATCGCCAAGCGCTTCGTGCCCCGCACCAAACATCTCGCGGACCCGTGTTGCATAGTCTTCAAACCCTGCCACGTCTTGCCGCGCCAGATTAAAAACTTTGGCCGCTCCCGCTTCATCTTCCCGCGCAATCTGAAAAACCTCGCGAAACGCCATAACTTCATCGCGCGTTACAAGCCCGTCGGCCTTGGCCATCTTCGCGCCAAGAGCGATCACGGCAATTGTAAACGCAATCGAGCGCTCAGGTGGCGTGCGCAACTGCGCAAAGACAGCGCTGAGTGGTTCGCCTTTGGCAAGGGCTGAAACAGCCGCTGTTATCTGGGTCCAAATCGACATGAGGCAATCTTAGCTTGCGCAACAAGAAGTGTCAGCGCGCAATCAAAGAAATTTGTGATAAAGGTGCAAATCAAGCCATTGGGCGTTCTTGCGGCCCACTTCAGGCAAAGTCGCCAGCTTCTCAAAACCAGTGCGGAGATGAAAAGCCTGCCCTTCAGGATTTGCACCACTCACTCCGCCATAGAGTGAATGCACGCCCTCCTTACGAGCCGCATCCTCAACAGCTGTCAGTAGAGCACGCCCCATACCAAGACCGCGCGCGCCTTGCGCCAAATGAATCGTATATTCCATAGACTGTGCATAGCCAGGCCCACCCCGAAACTGAAAGTAACAGGCAAAACCAAGGATCAGCCCATCGTTTTCCGCCACGTGCCAGCGTTGCGGCTCAGCTTGAATCGCCACAGCAAGCGCATCAGTCTTTTTTTCTGCAGTGGTAAATGTCGCCAAAGTATCGCGGATGATCTGGTTCCAAATCACGGCGATCCCAGCCGCGTCATTCGGCTCTGCCAAACGCAGTCTCATAGAATGATCTCCCGCCCATCTGATGTAACCAGCCGCGCCGAGAGCTTTGGTGCACTGGCACTGATAATGTCCACTCGCTTGTCATTCAGAGGCCGCAGGGCGTCTGCCAAGTCTGCCGCCGCAGGATGCGCAAGCGTCAGCCGTTCAAGCCTCAGTCCAGACTCTGCAAGCCGTGTCGCAGGATGAGGCGTCGTCCCCCAGTCGATCAAGCCAGGATGGCATTGATCAAAGGGGAGAGTTCCATCATCAGACTCAGCCATATCCCAACTGAGCGCGCCCCGCGTCAGGCCCACAACCGCGCCAAACCCTGCGGGCAAGGGTCTGGTAGTCAGTCCTTCGACGCGGCAAACCCAAGTTATGAGCCTTGGAGCACCAGAAAACTTATCAAGCCCAAACCAGCGCTCATGCGCAGGCTTTCCGCCGGCGGGGTCAATGGCAATCACTTCAAGATACAGTCCATCTGCCAAACCGAGCAAGGCATTGTGCGTGCCATAGCGCAGATGCTGGCCGCCGACCTCAAGGGAGACGCCTAAGCGTTCTTCTGCCCAAGCAACGCCGGCGTCGAGGCTCTCGGCCGCGATCACCAGATGATCAAATTCATACATACCGCACCCCTTTTTTTGTTCGAAATAGCCTTGGGGAACGTTTCAAAATCCATATGGCTTTTGAAACGCGGGGAGCCAAAAGCCCCCCGCGCCAGCTTAAGCGCGCGACGCGCGAATAAGCTTCAGGATATCCTCAGCCGCTTCTGGGATATTCGTCCCCGGGCCGAAGATGGCTTTGACACCCGCTTTTTTCAGGAATTCATAGTCCTGCTGCGGAATAACCCCACCACAAATCACAATGATATCGCCCGCATCTTTCTCCTCAAGCGCCTTGATCAGCTGGGGAGCAAGAGTCTTGTGCCCAGCGGCTTGGCTTGAAATTCCGACAACATGTACATCATTGTCAATCGCGTCTTGCGCGGCTTCGTCAGGCGTTTGAAAGAGTGGACCGACATCAACATCGAAGCCGATGTCAGCAAAAGCAGTCGCAATCACTTTCGCGCCGCGATCGTGCCCGTCCTGGCCCATCTTAACAACCAAAAGACGCGGGCGACGGCCCTCTTCTTCAGCAAACGCTTCAATACTTTTCTGGATCGCTGCGAACCCTGCATCGCCCTCATAGGCCGCACCATAGACGCCTGCGAGTGTCTTTACTTCTGCACGGTGGCGGCCAAACTCTTCTTCCATCGCCATGCTAATCTCTCCCACTGTGGCCCGCGCGCGGGCGGCTTCAACCGCAGCTTCCAAGAGGTTACCCCCTTCTTTTGTGCGACGTGTCAGCTCGGTCAAAGCCGCCATGCAAGCCGCTTCGTCACGGCTGGCGCGGATGCTCTCAAGACGTTTCACCTGATTTTCCCGCACAGCCACGTTGTCAACATCAAGAATGTCGATCGCGTCTTCCTTGGCGAGACGGTATTTGTTCACGCCGACAATCACTTCTTGTCCACGGTCAATCATCGCCTGACGGCGCGCAGCACTTTCCTCAATACGAAGCTTAGGCATACCGCTGGCTACCGCTTTGGTCATGCCGCCCATCTCTTCGACTTCTTCCATCAAGGCCCAGGCCTTGTCAGCAAGCTCGCTTGTCAGGCTCTCAACATAATAAGAGCCTGCCAAAGGATCGACGACATTGGTGATCCCTGTCTCTTCTTGCAAAATCAGCTGGGTGTTACGAGCAATGCGCGCACTAAACTCGGTTGGCAAAGCAATCGCCTCGTCAAGCGCATTGGTGTGCAAGCTCTGAGTGCCACCCAAAGCCGCCGCCATCGCCTCATATGCCGTACGAATGACATTGTTGTAAGGGTCTTGCTCTTGCAAACTGACACCAGATGTCTGGCAATGGGTGCGTAGCATTTTTGAGCGCTCAGATTTGGCATCAAATTCGGTCATAACTTTGTGCCACAACAGACGCGCCGCGCGCAGCTTGGCCGCTTCCATGAAGAAGTTCATTCCGATTGCAAAGAAGAAGCTGAGACGCCCAGCGAATTTGTCGACATCCATGCCAGCATTGATCGCAGCGCGCACATATTCTCGCCCGTCCGCCAAAGTATAGGCAAGCTCCTGCACAAGGTTCGCGCCTGCTTCCTGCATGTGATAGCCTGAAATCGAGATCGAGTTGAATTTCGGCATCTCGTTTGAGGTATATTCGATGATGTCCGAGATGATTTTCATACTCGGCTCAGGCGGATAGATATAGGTGTTGCGCACCATGAACTCTTTGAGAATATCGTTCTGGATCGTTCCAGCCAGCAGCGCTTTATCATGCCCCTGCTCTTCACCCGTCACAATAAAGCTTGCGAGGATCGGGATCACAGCGCCGTTCATCGTCATCGAGACAGAGACCTGATCAAGCGGGATACCATCAAACAGGATCTTCATATCCTCAACCGAGTCGATCGCCACACCGGCCTTCCCAACATCGCCCACGACGCGAGGATGGTCGCTGTCGTAGCCACGGTGTGTGGCAAGATCGAAAGCAACCGAAACGCCTTGCTGCCCTGCGGCCAGCGCCTTGCGGTAAAATGCGTTGCTTTCTTCAGCTGTGGAGAAGCCCGCATATTGGCGGATGGTCCAAGGACGGCCCGCATACATTGTGGATTTTACGCCGCGCGTAAAGGGCTCATACCCCGGAATAGAGCCAAGGTGGCTCATGCCCTCAAGGTCTTCTTCAAAATAGACGGGCTTGACCTTAATGTCCTCAAGTGTCTGCCACGTCAGATCGTCAATCGTCTTGCCGCGCAGCTCTTTTTCAGCTCGCTTGGCCCATTCGTCTCGCTTGGTCATAGGTAAGTCCTCTTATTGCAGCTGGCGGCAGGCTCATGCCCACTTCTTCCAGCGTTTTTCTTTCAATTAGTTTGGCCACCCCACCCGCACCAGCGACGCACCAAAACAGATCATCGGCGTAGCGTTCAGCCAAGGCCTCGGTTTGTTCGGGCGAAAAGGGCTGCCAGCGCCCTTCACCATCAGGCAAGGAGGCTGGGTTTGAGCCTCGTTTGGTCATAGCGACCCGCAATTCGCTCAAATCAGGGGCCTCATTCATGCGCACGCCTTGCTTGGCCTTTGGCAGCACAGCATTGCCTCCAAGGGCCCGCGCCAGCCGTACGTCAGGTGCATCGGCAAAATCTTCAAATTTGTGCAGCTCGATGTCTGCCTCACCGACAACTTCCGAAATATCACGCACCACATCACACCAACTGCGCTCTGAAGCGCTGATCGCTGAGAGATCATCTGGCTTTGGCAAAGGTGCCCCGCGCTTTACACCGTAAGCCAACGCTGAGTTCCAATAGGTGTCAAGCGGACGCAGTCCCAGCATCACCTTATCGATCGGCCGGTCCATGGCTTGAACGAACCCGCGCAGGCGCGTCTTCGCATCAGGATAGAGCGCACGGTGCCGTAAATTTCCTTTTACAGAGCCGAGCATATTTTCCTCACTGATCACCAGAGTGCGGACACCGCGCGCGGCAGCAAGATTCAAAGCTTTCGCGATTTGCGGTTTTGCGATCGCAATGGCCTCGTCAGAGACTTTTCCGCTCGGTCCTGCGTAGAGCCCTTCAAACAGTCCTGTCTCACGCAGCCGTTGTGGCCCCCAAAAGCCGATACCAGACGTACTAAGCGCCTGCATATGACTGCGCATATAATGTTGAAACGTTGTCGTCGCACTTCGCTGCGCGCCCAGATGGAAAATAACCTGCATTACATTTAGCCCCGCTTTGCCTGCATTGCACACGCTCTGCAGGACATTTCGTTGGCGCTGAATGTGCCACAGCGGACCTAAGTAAGCCTTTAACCTCGTGAAAATATTCACTCTATCGACATTTTGGGTCGTAAAGCTTTCGAGAGGTCTTATATCACTGTTATAGGGAGGCGCTATGATACGGGTCTTAAGCTTTGTAATTGCAGTATTTTCAGCGGGTATTTTGCAGGCCGAGTCAGCCAGCAATACGCTTCCAAAAGCTATTCTCGCTCCACCCGAAGAGGCGGAGTTAGCTTCATTTTTATGGAAAAATAGACTTATTGTTGTCTTTGCAGACTCAAACGCCGATCCGCGTTTTGTCGAGCAAGTCGAGCTATTGGCAGAGCGCTCAAGCGAGCTTGCTGAGCGCGACGTGATAATCGTACTGGATACAAACCCTGCCGCCAAATCGGCACTGCGCGAGAAGTTTCGCCCGCGCGGATTTATGTTGATGTTGATTGGCAAAGACGGCCAGGTGTATCTGCGCAAACCTTTGCCTTGGAACGTGCGCGAGATCTCCCGATCAATAGACAAGCTTCCACAGCGCCAGCAAGAAGTGCGTGATCGGCGCGAATAAGCGGCTAAACGTTGCCGCGCAGGAAAAATGCGAGCTTCTCTGGAGGATACACGATCAGCAATGCGTTGTCCTCTGGCATATATACCATCTGAGACGCTGACGAGAGCAACACGCGGTGATACCCGCGCGAAATGCGTTGATCCATGCAATCCCTTGCAGGCCCGATCCCAGCCGAAATAAGACCCAATCCATTCGGCAGATCGCGGCTCATAATTGCTTCGGTTATCTCGTTGGGGGTCAATCCCTCGAGCGCAAACTGCACGTGCTTTTGCGCCCGAATACGTTCCAACGCCCTGTCGATCGTCTCTGCGAGCGGATAGGGCTTTCGAAACTCGCCCAGAGCCAACGTAAACACAGCCGCTGTGCAGCTCGACTTGGAGGTGAAATGCATCGTCTCCAGAATATAAAGCCGTGCGGAGAGCTTTTGTTTTAAGCTCTCCTCCGTGTCCAGTTCGCAGCCCCCTAAAAGAACGGCTGCACCCAGACAGGCTATGATCTTGCGCACACCTTAGCCCCTCTAAACAAGAAAAATCCTTGTTTAGACTAGCGACAAATCCTTGCGGAAGTCTTGACGCATATAAAGGGCTTTGGCGCATAGAGCTTATTCAAACTCCATGATCACTTCGTCCACGGCAAGGCTATCACCAGGCGCAGCATTGATTTTGGACACGGTTCCTTTGCGTTCAGCGCGCAGGATGTTTTCCATTTTCATGGCCTCGACCGTACAAAGCGCTTGGCCCTCCTGAACTTCTTCACCTTCTTCCACGTTGATTTTCACAATCAAACCAGGCATCGGGCAAAGCAGCATTTTGGATGTGTCAGGCGCAACCTTCTCTGGCATCAGCTTGGCAAGCTCAGCTTGGCGCGGCGTGCGGACATGCACCTTCACCTCAGCGCCACGGCTGCGAATACGGAAACCACCAGAGATTTTGCCGACCTTCAGCACAAGGCCTTCGCCATTCACATCCAGACGGGCCAATTGATCACCTGGTGTCCATTTTGATGCAACACGTAGCACTGTCCCATCATCAAAATGTACGTCAGAGCCTTCACGGTCTGCTGCGATCGTCACAGGGTAATCTTGTCCCTGCAAGCTGACAACCCACTCCGCACCAACGCGGCGTTCGTGATTGTCCATACGCCCGGATACTCGCGTTCTGCGGATTTCGGCGACACGGTGCATTGCGGCAGCGCTCGCCGCAATCTTGCGCAAAGCCGCCTCATCCAGCGTGACCCCCTCAAAGCCATCAGGATACTGCTCTTCAATAAAGGCCGTCGTCATTTCGCCTTTGATAAAGATGTCATGATCCATAACAGCCGACAGGAACGGCAGGTTGTGGCCGATGCCCTCAAGCTCAAATCCGTCGAGCGCATCACGCATATGAGCAATCGCCGCTTCACGCGTTGGCGCCCATGTACAGAGCTTTGCGATCATTGGATCGTAATACATCGAGATTTCGCCGCCCTCGTAAACGCCCGTATCGTTGCGCACCGCAAAATCCCCTTCCGGCGCATCACCTTGCCATTTGCCGTTGATTAGAAGTGGACCAGCAGCAGTCTCTTCGGGCGGACGGTAGCGTGTGAGGCGACCAATAGAAGGCAGGAAGCCGCGATATGGATCTTCCGCATACAGGCGATTTTCGATAGCCCAGCCTGTGAGTTTCACATCGTCCTGCGCCATGGCGAGCTTCTCGCCATAAGCCACGCGGATCATCTGCTCCACAAGGTCAACGCCAGTGATAAGCTCAGTCACAGGATGTTCAACCTGAAGGCGGGTGTTCATTTCTAGGAAATAAAAGTTCTTATCCCCGTCCACGATAAATTCAACGGTACCCGCGCTGGCATAATCCACGGCCTTGGCCAAAGCCACAGCTTGCTCGCCCATCGCTTTGCGCGTCGCTTCATCGAGGAATGGGCTTGGCGCTTCTTCAACAACTTTCTGCTGGCGGCGCTGGATCGAACACTCACGCTCACCTAGATAGATGCCATTACCATGGCTGTCGCAAAGCACTTGAATTTCGATGTGACGAGGCTGGGTCACGAACTTCTCGATAAAGATACGATCGTCGCCAAAGGAATTGGCCGCTTCGTTCTTGGAGCTCTGGAAGCCTTCACGCGCGCCCGCATCATCCCAAGCAATCCGCATACCCTTGCCGCCACCGCCTGCACTGGCCTTGATCATTACAGGATAGCCGATCTCATTTGAAATCTTGACTGCCTCTTCAGCATCGGCAATCAGGCCCATATGGCCTGGAACAGTTGAGACCTTGGCCTCTTGAGCGATTTTTTTGGAGGTAATCTTATCCCCCATCTTCTCAATCGCCCCAACAGGTGGCCCGATAAAGGCTACTCCTGCCGCTTCCAAAGCCTCGGCAAATTTTGAGTTCTCAGAAAGGAAGCCGTAGCCAGGGTGAACCGCTTCAGCGCCCGTTTCCTTGATCGCGCGCATGACATTTTCAATCACAATATAGGATTGGTTCGCCGGGGGAGGACCAATATGAACGGCCTCGTCAGCCATCTGCACATGCAGTGCCTGCTTATCAGCGTCCGAATAAATAGCGACCGTCTTGATCCCCATTTTCTTGGCTGTTTTGATCACGCGGCAAGCAATTTCGCCACGATTTGCAATCAGGATCTTTTTAAACATGGTCTGTCCCCTCTTCGTTCAGTCTTTGGAGCCGCGCAGTACGCCCTCCAGAATGCATAAAAAAAGCCACATCCGAGAATCTCTCGAACATGGCTTTCAGATTTTGTCTGGCCCCATGCGGGGCCGCCGTTACGCCGTTAGCAGCGCGACGGGAATTTTTGGCAGTAGGCCACATTGCCCACGGCTCCGATGAGTGCGCCTGCGCCCAAGTCGCCTTTGGTGACTGCAGCAGCTCCAACGCCTGCTCCTGCTCCCATGAGCGCTTGTTCTGTAAGTGTGTCTCCGCAGCCTGAGAGGAGCGCAGTGGTACATAGGGCCGCAGCCCATTTTGTGAGTGTTCGCATGTCTCTTTGCCTCGTATTGGTTTAATTCGAGCTGTCTTCGCAGCTCCTACAAACCAAGCGTTAGGCAAAAGGGGCCGCCTTGCCAAGCTACAGGGGCGCGAATTTGCGCTACCTGTGGCATGAAAAAAGCAGGGCGTGCAGCCTTGGGGGCGGCCGCAACGCCCTGCAGGGGAAGGGTAACGGACAGAACTGACGCTCTGTGCCCGAACGTGGGCAACCATCACACCGACAGCCTGACACGGGGCCGAATGCAGCAAAAGGGGGGCAAGAGAATTGGCCCTCAAATGGGCCGTTCCCTGCTCAAAAGTGGAGTGCATAGGCAAGTTCATGCCTGACCCTCCTCCACATAGGTTCCATCGAAAATATCAGGGAAGGAAGCTTCGGCAACACGCACATTTATGCGCAGCATTGCGTCGTAGCTGGCAGGATCAAACGGATCTTCAGCTGCGATAACTTCGCGTCCAAATAGCCACGACAGGCGTCCTGCATCTAAGTTTCCGCGCTCAAATGGCTCATCGCCAAACTGCGCCCAAAGAGCAGCCATAAAGCCAACATCTGCGCGCTTGTCCGCTGGACGGCGGTCACGATAGCGCTCACGAACCGTAATCGGTGTCACCCCCTTGGGGTTCGCCCGTCTAATTACAAACTGAAAATCGGTGCCGGAAAGCCGGCCCGGGAAGCCGCGGTGCTTCAGCAAGGCGTGCCCTCCTTTATAAAAGTGGATCCGCCGTGAAGCATGTGAGGCAGAGCAGGCCCCGCGGCCCGCTCTGCAACGGTTTTATTTGTATTTGCCGGTGTATGTCGGTTCAACAGAGATCGGTGCTGTGTCAACAACAACATATTCATCATCGGGGGCCTTGTTGCCGCCGCAGGCCGAAACTGTGACCACAAGGCCAAGTGCGCAAAGGGCTTTAATCGTCTTAGACATTCTTTACTCCTGTCATTTTGCTCTAACTCGGGCGGGGTATTTTCCCCGACCAGCCTCTCATGTGAGATACGTGCCTCAACAGAAGCACGTTGGCGCAATATAACCGAATTCCGAATGTCCCGATATGCTGACGACAGGATCATACTGTTCTGTGACGGGAAAGCCGCAAAACAAGCCGAACCTGAGCTACGCCGCGCAACATGTTGTGTTTGCATCAAAACTGCTCCCATATGCAGGCTCCACTTTTGAGCGTAAACTGCTCAAAAAACTGGATGGCATCAGGATCTGAAAGTCCAAACTCAATAGCGCGATCCGAAAAAGATATAATCACGCGGTCTATCGGCTCGGGCTGGTCAGACAGCTTCGGCAAAGCATATTGCTCGCAGAGAACCAAAAAGTCATCAGCAAGCGCCTCATAATCCAAGCTCGCGTTATCGCTCAATTCAGGGGCAACAAAACGAAACCTTGCGTAGGTAAAAATTCCATCAGGTTTAACTTCGACAAATTCCTCCAATAGCTGCGGCACTAGCCCAGAGGGCAAGTTTGGCAGCTCTGCCGCAAGTGTCGGCTGGGCCCAAAGACCCAGCCCCGCAAAGGCGAGCACAGAAAAGGAGAGAGTGTCGCGCATATCGCGGCCCTTACAGCGGAATGTTGTCGTGTTTTTTCCAAGGCGTCGTAATCTTTTTTGTCCGCAAGCTTGCAAATGCACGGCTCACACGCTTGCGCGTGCTGTGCGGCATGATCACTTCATCGATAAAGCCACGCTCAGCCGCTACAAACGGATTTGCAAAACGAGCCTCATAATCTGCCGCATGCTGTGCGATCTTTTCCGCATCACCCGCGTCAGCGCGGTGGATAATTTCCGTCGCGCCTTTTGCGCCCATAACAGCGATTTCAGAGGTTGGCCACGCGTAGTTCAGATCACCCTGAAGGTGCTTAGAACTCATCACAACATACGCGCCACCATAGGCTTTTCTGGTAATAACGGTCACTTTTGGAACGGTTGCTTCACCATAAGCAAAGAGGAGCTTCGCGCCGTGCTTGATCACGCCGCGATACTCCTGCCCTGTTCCTGGCAGAAAGCCCGGAACGTCAACAAGTGTAAGCAGTGGAATTTCAAATGCGTCACAAAAGCGGACAAACCGTGCAGCTTTGCGCGAACTGTCAATATCAAGACAGCCAGCCAGCACCAAAGGCTGGTTGGCCACGACGCCAACAGTCTGCCCCTCAAGACGGATAAAGCCCGTGATTACGTTTTTGGCAAACTCTTCCTGAATTTCGTAAAAATCGCCCTCATCTGCGAGCTTAAGGATCAGCTCCTTCATATCATAGGGCGTATTGGGGTTTTCTGGCACAAGCGTATCGAGACTCATATCCTTGCGATCCACACTGTCAAAGAAGGGACGCACTGGCGGCTTCTCACGGTTGGAAAGGGGCAGGAAGTCAATCAAGCGGCGCACCTCAGCAATCGCTTCGACATCATTCTCAAAAGCGCCGTCCGCAACCGAAGATTTCTTGGTATGTGTCGAAGCACCCCCAAGCTCTTCAGCTGTTACCTGCTCGTTGGTTACCGTTTTCACAACATCAGGCCCAGTGACAAACATATAAGAGCTGTCTTTGACCATGAAGATAAAATCGGTCATCGCAGGCGAGTAAACAGCGCCACCAGCGCAAGGCCCCATAACCAAGCTGATCTGAGGCACAACGCCTGAGGCCATAATATTGCGTTTAAAGACTTCCCCGTAGCCCGCAAGACTGTCGACACCCTCTTGAATACGTGCCCCGCCAGAATCGTTGATCCCGATCACAGGCGCGCCATTCTGAACGGCCATATCCATAATTTTGCAAATCTTCTCAGCATGGGTCGCAGAAACCGAGCCACCCAAAACCGTGAAGTCCTGAGAGAAAACATACACCATACGGCCATTCACCGTACCCCAGCCCGTGATGACACCATCACCTGCAGGCTTCTGCTTCTCCATGCCAAAATCAGTGCAACGATGCGTCTTAAACATATCGAATTCTTCAAAGCTGCCTTCATCTAGCAAGAGCTCGACCCGCTCCCGCGCTGTCAGCTTGCCCTTACTATGTTGAGCCGCATTGCGCTTCTCGCCGCCACCTTGGTGCGCGAGCGCGCGACTCTCTTCGAGCTTTTGCAGAATATCTTTCATCGGATGCCCCCCTTTGGTTTGGGCCTGTATACGGCCTCTTACGCGGCTCACAAAGGCTAAAGCAGCAAATTTGCAAAACTTTGTCAGAATATTTTTGGCTAATTGCAAAGCAGCAAACTACCGAAGCTGACGCACCGTCCTTTGGAGACAAACTGGACAAGGAACGCTGAGACGCCTACGCGTTAGCGATGCACGAGTCTTCCAAGAGTCGCTTTTTTGATCGGGCGACACCACCACATATTTTCACACTGGTCAGCTTAGCGGGCCTGTCCGCTCTGGCGATGAATATTTTCCTGCCGTCTCTCGGTGGGATGACCGAGTATTTTGAGACCGAGTACGCTTTTATGCAGCTCTCGGTGGCTCTGTATTTGGCAATCAACGGGTTCCTGCAGCTCTTCATCGGGCCGATCTCGGACAAATACGGACGGCGCAGCGTAATTTTATGGGGTCTCGGGCTTTTCAATGTCGCAACCTTAGGCTGCCTCTTAGCCCCCACGGCTGAAGTCTTTATGGTGTTTCGGATGTTCCAAGCTGTCATTGCAGTAGCGATGGTCCTCGCCCGTGCCGTTGTCCGTGACATTTACCCACAAGACCAAGCGGCTTCGATGATTGGCTATGTCGCAATGGGTATGTCGCTCGTGCCGATGATTGCACCTGCAATTGGCGGCTTGTTAGAGGTCTGGTATGGTTGGCATGCAAGCTTTGTGATGCTCCTCGGCTTTGGTGTCCTCCTATATGTCATCACGTGGTTTGATCTCGCCGAAACCGCAGCACCAAGCAACAATACACTCCGTCAACAGTTCGCAGAATATCCCGAACTTCTAAAATCACCGCGCTTTTGGGGCTACTGTATGGCATCTGCCTTTTCTTCTGGGGCATTCTTTGCCTATCTCGGCGGAGCCCCCTTTGTCGGAGAGCAAGTCTATGGCCTCACGCCTGATCAACTGGGCCTTTACTTTGCTGCACCCGGCCTTGGCTACTTCATCGGAAACTTCATTACAGCGCGTTTCTCCGCCCGCGTTGGCGTCAACCCAATGATCTTTTGGGGCAACGTCATTTGCGCTGGATCCCTCTTGCCTGCGCTGCTGCTCAGCCTTGCGGGTGCAGGCTCAGCAGCCGCCTTTTTTGGCTGTGTGGTCTTCCTCGGCATCGGCAACGGCATGGTCATACCCAATGCCCAAGCTGGCATGCTCTCCGTGCGGCCGCATCTTGCTGGCACCGCCTCAGGCCTCGGCAGTGCGATCATGATTGGCGGTGGTGCGGCCCTTTCCGCGATAGCAGGTGCGCTCTTGCAACCTGGCTCGACGGACCTGCCCCTAATCACACTAATGACCCTGAGCTGCGTCGCCGCACTCGGCGTGATCCTACTCGTCATGCGCCGTGAGCGCCGCTTGCGGCTTTAGTCCCATTTTGTTTGTTCAAAGTGTCCCGAATGCCTGCAGCTTACCCAATGCACTCAGATTTTTTGCACAGTAAAAAATCGAACCCATCTTGCCACATTTACTTTGCAAAGGCACAATCACAAAATAGCTAACCTGCAAAGCAAGTGAGAGGCCCATGCCACAACAAAAACTCTACGCAGGTGCCAAGCTGCGCGAAACGCGCACCCGACTTGGCCTCACTCAAAAAGACTTCGCCCAAAAGCTAGGCGTCTCACTGCCCTATCTCAATCAGATGGAGAACAACAAACGCCCCGTTTCCACAACGGTCGTGCTTGGTCTTGCTCAGGAATTCGGCTTTGATGTGACGGAGCTCACCTCGGCAGACAGTGAGCGACTGGTGTCGGACATGCGCGAAGCTATGGCTGACCCAATTTTCGCTGACGACCCGCCCCCCTTGGCTGATTTACGCCTCACAGCCTCCAATGCTCCCGGTCTCGCACGCGCCTTTCTTGCGCTGCATAACGCCTACCGGCAGACGCACGAACGCCTCGCCTCGCTGGACGAAGCCTTGGGTCGCGAAGACGCACGCCCCCAAGCCAGCCCTTGGGATGAAGTACGCGATTTCTTTCACTATTGTGACAACTACATCGACGCGGTTGATCGCGCCGCAGAGCATTTCGCGGCACAAAGTCAAGATATACGCCAAACGGCGGTGCGCGCATTGCGTGACGAAGGCATTACGGTCCACGAACTGGATCGTACTGAGTTGCGCAACTTTGATCGCGAGACCCGTACTCTCACGCTCTCAACCCGTGCAAGTCTGGGCACACGCAACTTTCAACTGCTCCTTCAGCTTGCCCTGCTTAAGCAAGGCAAGTTGATTGATGCCACCCTCGATCTCGCCCGTTTTCACTCAGCTGAGGCTCGCACAATCGCTAAAATAGGCCTCGCCAACTATTTTGCAGGCGCAGCCTTAATGCCCTACACCGCTTTTCTCGCCGCCGCGCGCGAAACAAGGCATGACCTCGAGATGCTCGCACGCCGCTTCGGGGCATCCATCGAACAAGTCGCGCATCGTCTTTCTACACTCCAGCGTCCTGGTGCGAAGGGCGTGCCCTTCTTCTTCGTACGCGTGGATCAGGCTGGCACAATAACCAAGCGACACTCCGCGACGCGTCTGCAGTTTGCTCGCTTCGGTGGCGCTTGTCCGCTTTGGAACGTGCACAGTGCTTTTGAAACTCCAGGTCGTTTCTTACGCCAACTCGCAGAGACACCAGATGGCGTGCGTTATATCTCAATCGCACGGGACGTAAGCAAAGCGGGCGGCCAATTTGGCGCACCGACACGGCGCTTTGCTATAGCGCTTGGCTGTGAGGTCACCCACGCGGGTGATATCGTCTATGCGGATGGCCTCGATGTAAGTGAGCGCCAGAGCTTTGAACCCATCGGAATTTCGTGTCGTATTTGTGAGCGCACAAACTGCCACCAGCGCTCCGTACCTCCGCTGGAACGCCGCCTGACAATCAATCCAGATAACCGAGGCGTCTTGCCATATGAAGTGGGCTGACCCCTCAAACACAAAAAAACAAGGGCGGCAGACCAAGTCTACCCCCCCTATTGTCTTTTCTCTTCGCCGCTTAGGTCGACAGCATCTTGTAGATTTTATCTTTCAATGATGCACGTGTCTTGCGCAATGCTTCCTCATTGAACTGATCAGTTGGTTCAACATTTGTCTCGGCACGATGCACCGCGCGATTCACTTCGTGATACTCTTCCGCAAGTTTGGCAAAATGCGCATTTACAGATTTCATCTCGGTCATCTTGGCCGCAAATTCAGGGAATTCTTCGTGCAGTTCATGGGGTGTATTCGACATTTCGGTCTCCTGTTCCTGTGTCAGAAGACAGGCTAAAACGCGCGCGAGAGAGGCACTTTGATCGTGATCAATAAAGATGAAGCGGATGATCTTTTTTAAGGATCAAATGTGAACAAAAGCCCTAGCGCCGCGCTCGCCGCCAACCCGCGGCTTTGGCCTCTGCCTCAGAACAAAACCATCGTTCGCCCTTAAGCGTGCTAATGCGTGTGCGCTCATACTGTTCTTGCCCTCGCAGATGATAAATCCGCACCCCTTTGGAGGAAATGTTGCCTTTGATCTGGCAGCCAATGTCTGGGGCTTTCTGCGCAGCCTGCGCGCTCGCCGCCCTGAAGTCCGCGGGGTTCTGCACACGGGTCGCATGCAGCCCGCGGTCGTTTACAGCAGCGCGTTTTTCATCAAGGTCATAATCCATCGAGTATTTGCGGTAAGAAAAGGCCAAACCTCGCTGCACGAGCCAGCGTCCGAGATCAACACCCGCAACCTCACAGCGCGCCACACTGCGCCCGTATCTATCCTGTTCCACTTCGACACAGAACGCTTCTTGACCATCAAAAGCATTACGCAAAACGTCACTGACCCAAGCGCCACAGGCCCAATGGAGGCCCTCAGAAGTCTGACAAGTCTGCTTCACTTCAGGCGCATCCACACCAAAAAGACGTATCACTTGCCCCGACACTCGGATCGTATCACCATCAACCACATGGATACGCCCGGTAATATCTGCGTCGCTCTGGCTGGCCAGAGAAAACAAGAGCAAGCACAAGGCCAGAGAGCGCGAGTTAACCATTCTTAACATCTGATTAAAATGCGCCGAGGCGCGCGGTAGTTCAATCCAAAACAGACTGACTACTAGCGCTGCTGCGTTTTCCAGTCAGGGTTGACCCACGGCGCTTCATTTGCTGCCGCTAAGGGCGCGCGTCCGAGAATATGATCGCTCGCTTTTTCTCCTGTCATGACCGACGGGCCATTCAAGTTGCCATTTGTAATTCTTGGAAAAATTGAGCTGTCTGCCACTCGCAATCCTTCAACACCAATCACTCGGCAGTGAGGATCAACTACAGCCATCGCATCATCCATGCGGCCCATCTTGCAGGTCCCACAAGGATGATAGGCGCTTTCCGCGTGCTCACGGATCACATCGTTTAGCTCATCATCGCTCTGGGCGCCCGCCCCCGGCTGGATTTCGTGCTTTACGTAAGGCGCAAAAGCTTCCTGCGCGAAAATCTCACGTGTTAGGCGGATACAACGCCTGAAATCCTCCCAGTCTTTCTCTTGGCTCATATAATTAAACAAGATGCGGGGCGCTTCAGACGGGTCAGCACTTTTGAGCGTCACAGCCCCCCGCGAAGTAGAGCGCATCGGTCCTGTATGGGCCTGAAATCCATGCCCTTCCGCAGCCGTCTTGCCATCATAGCGCACAGCAATGGGCAGGAAATGGTACTGGATGTCGGGGTACTCAACACCCGCCTGCGAGCGGATAAACGCACAGCTTTCAAAATTATTTGAGGCGCCAAGCCCCGTTTTTGTGAAGAGCCACTGTGCACCGATCAATGCCTTGGAGAACAGGTTCCAATGCTTGTAGAGCGTAATCGGCAACTTAGACGCATATTGGATATACATTTCTAAGTGGTCCTGTAAATTTTGACCCACGCCCTGACGGTCAGCAACAACATCTATTCCGTGCTCAGCTAAATGCGCCGCAGGCCCTATACCTGAGAGCATCAAGAGCTTTGGCGAGTTAAACGCGCTCGCTGCGATGATCACTTCCGCGCGCGCGCCAATCACTTCGCTCTTTCCGCCGCGCTTCAGTTGAACCCCAGTGGCGCGCCCGTCTTTAATCACGATCTTTTCGGCTAGACCTCTTACTATCGTGCAATTCTCGCGCTTCAAAGCAGGCTTGAGATATGCGTTCGCCGCCGACCAACGCCGTCCCTTGTGCACCGTTTGCTCAAACGCGCCAAAGCCCTCCTGTTGCTCGCCGTTATAGTCTGGGGTCACAGGGTACCCGGCCTGCCGGCCCGCCTCGACAAACGCATGAAACAATGGGTTTTTTCGAGGCCCGCGACTCACGTGCATTGGTCCATCGGTGCCGCGCCAAGCGGGATCGCCGCCATGCCCCCCATCGTCCCAGCTCTCCATTCGTTTGTAATAAGGCAGGATGTCCGCATACCCCCAGCCCTCTGCCCCACTGTCGCGCCAGTGGTCAAAGTCGCGCGCATGACCGCGCACATAGACCATCCCGTTGATTGAGCTTGACCCGCCAATCACCTTGCCACGCGGTGCAACCAAACGCCGTCCGCCAAGATGTGGCTCTGGCTCTGTCATATAGCCCCAGTCATAGCGCGTCATGTTCATCGGATAGCTCAATGCCGCTGGCATCTGGATGAGCGGCCCCGCGTCCGTTCCGCCGTGTTCAATTACAATAACAGAACGTCCTGCTTCTGATAAACGGTAGGCCATAGCGCAGCCTGCCGAGCCCGCGCCCACAATCACATAATCTGCTTGCATGGTTATTCGCCCCTTGGGAACCGTTGATTTTCTTCAAGGACGTTCAAATCCATATGGTTGCGCATATAGCGCTCACTTGCCTTCTGAAGCGGCTGATAATCCCACGGAAAATATCCGCCTTCGCGTAGCGCCTCATAAACAACCCAGCGACGGGCCTGACTTTGGCGTACATCAGCGTCAAACTCTTCCAAGTCCCACCGCTCTGCTGCCATCATTCTAAAGCGTTCGAGCACCTCAGCATGCTCGACAGTTTCCACGAGATTGTTGTGCTCATGAGGATCCGCCTCCATGTCAAAAAGCTGCTCTGGATCGAGCGCGCAGTTGGTGTACTTCCAGCGCCCATGCCGAAGGCAAACCAGCGGCGAATAGCTCGCCTCCGCAGCATATTCCATCGCGACGGGGCTCTTACGCGTGCCGCCCTGACCAAGGGTGACTAGGCTTTCGCCTGTCGTCCACGGCATGACTTCGACCATACTCACACCAGCAAGGTCGCAAAGCGTCGGGCATACATCAATGTTGCTCACTGGCGTCTCAACCAGCCCAGCCTCCATCTGCGGCGCTGCAATCATCATCGGCACACGTGCAGAGCCTTCAAGGAAACTCATCTTAAACCACAATCCACGCTCGCCGAGCATATCGCCATGATCAGAGACAAACAGGATCGTCGCCTCTTGTCGCGTGCTCTCAAGTGCCTCCAGAACTTCGCCTACCTTGTCATCAAGGTAGGAAATATTGGCAAAATAAGCGCGCCGCGAGCGGCGGATATCTTCTTCTGTGATGTCAAAAGATCGCCAGTCATTGGCATCAAAAATGCGCTTGCTATGGGCATCGTGCTCTTCATAGTCCATCGCCGGAACTTCAGGCAGAAGATGCTCGCAATCCTCATACAAATCCCAATATTTTTTTCTTGCCACATAGGGATCATGCGGGTGGGTAAAGCTCACTGTCATACACCATGGCCGCTTATCGAGGCCGCGCCCATAGTCATATATCTTGCGCGTGGCATGATAGGCCACCTCATCGTCATATTCGAGCTGATTGGTAATCTCTGCCACACCAGCACCCGTGACGCTGCCCATGTTATGATACCACCAGTCAATCCGCTCACCTGGCTTGCGATAGTCAGGTGTCCAGCCAAAATCGGGTGGGTAAATATCAGTGGTCATGCGCTCTTCAAAGCCATGCAGCTGGTCTGGTCCAACAAAATGCATCTTACCTGAAAGGCACGTCTGATATCCCGCACGGCGTAAATGGTGGGCATATGTCGGAATGCTGGAGGCAAATTCAGCTGCGTTGTCATATACACCCGTCGCACTAGGGAGCTGACCAGACATAAACGCCGCGCGCCCGGGAGCACAAAGCGGGCTGGCAGTATACGCGTTTTTAAAACGGGTCGAGCGAGTGGCCAGTTTCTTAAGGTTGGGCGCATGCAACCAGTCCGCCGGACCATCAGGAAAAAATGTGCCATTGAGTTGATCAACCATGATGATCAGAATGTTCGGCTTGCTCATTTTTGTTCCCTTTGGTCTAGCTCAAGCTGGACATATCCCATGATCTGTTCTAGCGCTCGCGCGCCGTTTGGCGCTGCTTCACCGAGAGATTGCCTCAAATACACGCCATCAATCAAAGCCGCGACACGACTGGCGACCATCTCAGCGCGCGTCTTGACCAGTGGACGCAATCCATGAGCCAAATTGGAACGCAGGCGACGGTGATAGACATTTAGCAGCCGCTTGGCCTCAGGCGACACTTGTGCCAAAACATAGAAGTTCATCCACGCCGCAACGGTTTCAACGCGAAAATTGCGGCTTGAAAACGACGCACGTATTATTGCCTCGACCCGCTCCGCAGGCGTATCCGCCATTGCAAGCGCTCCGCGCACCTCGGCAGCATAAACACCCATAGTGTACCGCATTGCAGCGACAAATATCTGCTCCTTGCCCCCAAAATAATGATGTGCCAAAGCGCTCGACATCCCCGCTCGCCTTGCAATCTGGCTCACGGTCACATCAAGCGTGCCGTGCTGGCCGATTTCGGCGATAGTGGCTTTTACCAGAGCCTGTCTTCGAATAGGCTCCATCCCAAGTTTCGGCACAATTACACTCCAAAAGGTTTGCTATGCCGAGATTGTTTTGTTTTTATTGACGCGTCAATCAATAAAAACGTCACCCACAGGAGTTTGAGTATGAACCTGAAATATTCCCTATCTGCGCTTGCGCTTTTCGCCGCCACATCCGCCATGGCGGAAGGCCAATGTGACAAAGTCACTTTCTCCGATGTCGGCTGGACAGACATCACCGCGACAACAGCGGCCACGACCACAGTGCTCGAAGCTCTGGGTTATGAAACAGATACCAAAATCCTCTCAGTGCCAGTGACCTACACGGCTATGGCACAGGGCGACATCGACGTCTTCCTCGGCAACTGGATGCCCACAATGGAAGCTGATATCGCACCTTACCGTGAGGCCGGCACCGTCGACACCGTGCGCGAGAATCTCGAAGGCGCGAAGTACACACTCGCCGTCAACAAAGCCGCAATGGACATGGGCATCAAAGACTTTGCCGACATTGCGCAACACGCCGAGCACTTGGACGGCAAAATCTACGGTATCGAACCAGGCAATGATGGCAACCGCCTGATCCAGACTATGATTGATAGCGATGCTTTTAGCCTCTCAGGCTTTGAAGTTGCAGAAAGCTCAGAGCAAGGCATGCTGTCACAAGTAGAGCGCGCGACCAAAAAAGGCGAGCCAATCGTCTTCCTCGGCTGGGAACCTCACCCCATGAACGCCAACTTTGAGATGGGCTACCTCACCGGCGGCGATGACTTCTTCGGGCCTGACCTAGGAGGCGCAACTATCTATACCAACACCCGCGCAGGCTATGTCACGGAATGCGCCAATGTGGGAGCGCTTTTAAGCAACCTCAAGTTCACCTTGGCCATGGAGAACGAAATCATGGGCGCTATCCTCAATGACGGCACCGACCCGAAAGAAGCTGCAGCCTCATGGCTCAAAGCCAACCCTGACTTGGCGATGGCTTGGATTAACGGCGTCACTACAAAAGACGGCGGCGATGCCGCAGCAGCGCTGAAATCGGCTCTCGGTCTTTAAGCTCGGTGTGGCGGGGTCGCCCCCGCCACACTTAACACCAAATCAAACCAATCCTCCGCCTATTCTTCAGCGCATAGCCCCCTCTGGGGCGAGCACCAACAGAAAGCGACTTCATGCAATCATCGTGGCTCACAGCCCTTGTCAAAGAAGACGGCAAGCTTGAAGTCGGCAAACTCATCGCAGCCGGGTTTGACTGGTTGATTGATAATTTCGGAGCCGTCTTTGACCTCCTCGAAACGCTCTTAAGCACAATAATTGACGCGCTGCTCACCCTGCTACAATTTCCGCATCCCTACGTTATGGTCGCCCTCTTCGCGACGCTGACATGGGTGCTGCAGCGCTCAAAGGGGCGCACCATTTTGGTCGCCCTCTGCTTTGGCTTTGTGATCAATCAGGGCTACTGGGAAGAAACAACAGAAAGCCTCGCACTAATCTTTTTTGCTGGCCTGTTCTGCATGGGCGTTGGCGTCCCTATCGGGATATTCGCTGCACACCGCCCGCGGGTCTACAAGGCGCTTTTGCCAGTCCTCGACATGATGCAAACGATCCCAACGTTCGTCTATCTTATCCCGATGATCGTTCTCTTTGGCATCGGCATGGTCCCAGGGCTCGTAGCAACGTTTATTTTTGTCCTCCCCGCCCCCATCAGGCTCACGCACCTCGGCATATCCCGCACCCCCGTGACACTGATTGAGGCGGCACGCGCTTTCGGTGCTACCCCCCGCCAGCTTCTGTGGAAGGTCGAGCTTCCGTCTGCCCTGCCCCAGATCATGGCAGGCCTAAACCAGACCATCATGCTCTCGCTCTCAATGGTCGTAATCGCCGCCCTCGTCGGCGCGGACGGCCTCGGCGTGCCTGTGGTGCGCGCACTAAATACCGTCAACGCAGGCCTTGGCTTTGAAAGTGGTCTTGTCATCGTTGCCGTCGCCATCGCACTGGATCGAATGCTTCGCGTGGAGACGCCCACATGACCCAAAATATCGCCGTCAGCTTTCAAAACGTTTCGATCGTCTTTGGGCAAGCGCCTGCAAAAGCCCTCCCGCTGATGGATGCAGGTCAGAACCGTGCAGAAATACAAGAGAATACAGGGCAAATTCTTGGCGTGCACAATTGCTCTCTCGATGTGAAGCAAGGCGAAATCTTGGTGCTTATGGGACTATCTGGCTCAGGCAAATCAACGCTTCTGCGCTCTGTAAACGGCCTCAACCCAGTTGTGCGCGGCGAGGTGCAAGTCTGCACATCCAAGGGCATGCAATCCGTCACGCAAGCCTGCTCACAAGACCTGCGCGAGCTGCGACTCACTCAAATCTCTATGGTTTTTCAGAGTTTTGGCCTTCTTCCTTGGCGCAGCGTTGCCGAGAATGTTGGCCTCGGCCTTGAGCTTGGCGGCATGAGCCATCAAAGCCGTGCAGACATCGTAGCAAAGCAACTGGCGCTTGTGGGCCTTTCAGACTGGGCCAATCACAAAGTCTCCGAGCTTTCGGGCGGTATGCAACAGCGCGTCGGACTTGCTCGCGCCTTTGCCACAGATGCGCCAATCCTTTTGATGGATGAGCCCTTTTCAGCTCTCGATCCGCTCATTCGCACCCGCCTCCAAGATGAACTTCTTGAGCTGCAAGCCCGCCTTGGTCGAACGATCATCTTTGTGAGCCACGACCTTGATGAAGCCTTCAAAATCGGTGGGCGTATTGCGATCATGGAGGGCGGCAGGATCGTCCAATGTGGCACACCCCAAGAAATATATACGAAGCCTGCCAATGCCTATGTTGCGGATTTTGTCGCGCATATGAACCCACTTGGCGTGCTCACAGCTCGTGATGTCATAGCGCCACTCAGCGCTGACGCGACTGGAGAAATAGACGCCAGTAAAAAGCTAGTAGACCTCATGCCGCATTTCCAAGAGAGCGAGGCTCCTATCAAAGTCGTGCACAATGGAGAGGCCATCGGCGAGATCACAAAGACAGCACTGCTCAAGCGCCTCATCGCGCCAAAAGCATAGCCCGCCCGGTTTTTTTATTACTATAATATCGGGGTGGTGTTGGGCAGCCTCGAACTCCTCACCAAGCGAACCAGAGCGCGCGCCCCGTCAAATCAAAACTTGGTCGCCGGCACCGCAGGTGTTCTGATCTTACGCTTCAAGACCGCTTCACGCATCGTGATAAAAGCAATCGAGCTAATAATCACCAAGCCACCAATCACAACCCAAGGGTCAACCCCTTCACCAAAAACAACAGCCCCGAGCAAAACGGCCCAAACCAACTGTAAAAAGCTCACAGGCTGGGTGACAGTCACAGGCGCCGCGGCAAAAGCCATCGACATCGTATAGTGTCCACCAGTTGCCAAAGCTGCGACAGCAAACAACACCACGAGCTCGCTCGCGGTTGGCGTCACCCAATTTGCAAGCGCAAGCGGTGCAAGCCCGATGGTCACTGTGATAGACAACATCGTCACCACTATCGCAGGGTTGGTTTCATCAGACATAAGCTTTGCCACAAGATAGGAGGTTGCAAAGAAAACCGCTGCGAACAGCATTGCAAGATGCCCCATTCCCACTTCTCGAAAGCCAGGCCGCAAAATGATCAGCGCGCCCACGAGCGCCGCCACCACAGCCAAGATCCTACGCAGCGCCAGCTTTTCCCCCAAGAAAAGCGCCGCGCCGAGCGTGACATAGATCGGCGTCAGATAGTTCATCGCAGTCACATCTGCGATCGGGATCCGCGCCATCGCATAAAACCAAAGGGAAACACCTCCCGTATGGGCGATCCCGCGAAGCCAAAAGAGCTTGTGCTGGCGTGTCGTGAGCTGGCTCTGGCGCATCGCATTGATCATCGGCAACAGAAACACCAATCCCATCGAATAGCGCAAAAAAGCCGATTCTGCCGCAGGAATGCGCGTGCCATTGTATTTCACGAGAGCTGTCACAGCGACGAATAGCAGCCCTGTAACAAACATCCAGAAAACACCTTTCACAGGGCGATATGTCTGAAGATCATTCATCTGTTAATGAAGCCACGTTGCGCAGATCGCTTCAAGCTCAAAAGCGAAGTTAGAAGAGAAGTTTGGCCGCAATCGCCCACATGATGAGTCCGATCATCACATCCAGCACTTGCCACGCCCTTGGCAGTTCAAAGAGGGGGGCAAGGAAGCGCGCGCCATATCCAAACGAAAAGAAGAAAACAAAGCTGGCGCTCATCGCCCCTACAGAAAAACCGAGCTTATCGTCCCAACCTGCGCTGATGGAGCCAAGAAGCACAACAGTATCAAGATAAACATGTGGGTTGAGCCAAGTTAGCAAAAGGACCGTCGCCAAAACGCCCTTTAACGAGCTTTTGACGGCCCCCTCCGTTCGCAGCACGCTAGCACCCTGCCACGCCGATCGGAAATTTGACGCTCCATACCAGAAGAGAAACATAGCGCCGCCATAGCGCATCAACGGTTCAAACCATGGTACGACCTCAGCGAGCGAGCCAAACCCAGCCACACCCGCCGCAATCAACACAGCATCAGAGAGCGCACATGTAAGGCAAGTCACGAAAACATGCTCCCTTTTGATCCCCTGACGCAGGACAAAAGCATTCTGAGCTCCGATCGCGACAATAAGTGAAAATCCGAGGGCAAATCCCGCGATGGCAGCTTGCATTGAAAAATGTCTCTAATTTTCTCTTAGGGTTAGCGTAGACGATACGGTAATACAAATTAACGAATTAGGAGTAATATTAGAAATTTTAATGAAACTTGATCCAAAACAACTTACAGCTCTCACTGAAATTCTTCGGCTTGGCAGTTTTGAAGCTGCTGCCGATGCACTTGGTGTCACCCAATCCGCAATCTCACAGCGCCTCAAGGCGCTCGAAGACAACTTCGGCAGCATATTGGTCGAGCGTTCTACGCCCTGCCGCGGGACGACTGCTGGCCTTAGGCTAGCTGCACACGCCAATAGCGTAACCCTCATGGAGGCAGACTTATCCCGCGAGCTCAGACAGGGCGCGCACACCTTAGAAGCCCTTAAACCTGTGCGCATTGCAGTCAATGCAGACAGCCTAGCAACATGGTTACCAACAGCCCTCGATAGCAGCGGCGCATTCCGATACGAGGTGCTCGTTGATGACGAAAGCATTTCTGCAGAGTGGCTGCGTCGCGGCGAGGTTATGGCCGCTCTGACAACACAAGATAGTCCAGTGCGCGGCTGCAACGTCTACCCGCTCGGGTGCATGCGCTATATTTCAACAGCCTCGCCAGCATTCATGCGCCAGTGGATGCCAGAGGGCCCCACCCGCTCCACACTTTCAAAAGCGCCGATGCTGAGGTTTTCAGCCAATGACAATCTACAGGCAAATTGGCTCAAACAACATTTCGGTGTGGGGTTAAATCCTCCAGTGCACTTCATCCCTTCCACCACGGGCTTTGTAGAAGCCACCTCTGCAGGTCTCGGTTGGGCGCTTAACCCTGCGATTCTTATCGAACCTCACCTTGCAAATGGAACATTGGTGGAAGTTCTGCCCGCAAGCCATCACCATAATCCTCTCTATTGGCAAATCAGTCGTATCCTTGCACCTGCTCTCTCAGGCCTCACTGACAAACTGCGCCAGAACGCAAAAAAGGCGCTCGAGCCTCTCTAGCCCAAGCGCCTTTTCAATAATATCTTAGCTCAGTTTAAGCTGGGCGCGTTACTCGTCGCCGAGCTGCGACATAACCTCATCCGAAGCCTCAAAGTTCGTCGTGACAGTCTGAACGTCGTCATCATCTTCCAAAGCATCAACGAGCTTCATAAGCTTTTGCATGTCTTCAAGGCCCATCTCCGTGCTGATGCTTGGCCGCCAGATCAGCTTGGTACTTTCGCTTTCGCCCAGTTCAGCTTCAAGCGCCGTCGACACCTCGTTGAGGTCGGTATCGCCACACCAAATCAGATGCCCTTCGTCTGTACTTTCTACATCCTCAGCGCCTGCCTCAATCGCCGCCATCATGACAGTGTCCGCGTCGCCCACAGAGGCCGCATAGCTCACAGCGCCCTTACGATCGAACATGAAGCCTACAGAGCCCGTTTCACCAAGATTGCCACCGCATTTGGTGAAGAGCGACCGTACATTGCTGGCCGTACGGTTACGGTTATCTGTCATCGTCTCGACAATCACCGCTACGCCATTGGGGCCATAGCCCTCATAGCGGATTTCCTCGTAGGCTTCGCCTTCGCCGCCCACGGCCTTCTTGATCGCACGCTCAATGTTGTCCTTGGGCATAGACTGGCCCTTGGCTTCTTTCACAGCCATTCGCAAACGTGGGTTCTTTTCTGGGTCGGGGTCACCCATCTTTGCAGCAACGGTGATCTCTTTGGAAAGCTTGGAAAAAAGCTTGGAGCGCAGCTTGTCCTGACGCCCTTTGCGGTGTTGAATATTTGCCCATTTGCTGTGGCCGGCCATGATAAGCTCCCGATCATGATATCTACAGTTTGGCCCTCTATAAGTGATGGAGGCGGTCGTGTTCAACCACTCCCGATGTGCAGCACCCGAAAAGACAGTAAAGCGCAAAGGCAGAGCATCGGGACAAGTTGATGCCCAAATCGTATTTTTCCCGTGCAAGCCCCCCACAGCCCGCGCTAGAGAACCCTTATGACACAAGATCAAATCATTCTCTTCTCGCTCTTTGCTGGCGTTTTCGCACTCTTGCTCTGGGGCCGCTGACGCTATGATCTCGTCGCCTTTGCGGCTCTCATGCTCGGAGTCGTACTCGGTGTCGTCGAGACGAAACACGCATTTGATGGCTTCGGGCACCCAGCGACTATTGTCGTCGCGCTGGTGCTTGTGGTTTCCGCAGGGCTCGTTCGCTCAGGGGCGATCTATTTGATCACCCGCACACTCGTGGACAGCACACGCTCTCTTGGCACACATATCGCCATTATGGGCACAATCGGTGGTGTGCTCTCGGGCTTTATGAACAATGTCGCCGCCCTCGCCCTGCTCATGCCTGTCGACATCCAGACCGCGCGCAAAGCGGGTCGAGCTCCGGGCTTGTCGCTTATGCCACTCAGCTTCGCAACCATCCTTGGCGGAATGGCCACTCTCATTGGCACGCCACCCAACATCATCATCGCCTCCATTCGCGAAGATGCTGTTGGCGAGCCCTTCTCGATGTTTGATTTCGCTCCTGTTGGCGGCCTAACGGCTGTAGCAGGCCTCATATTTGTCGCGCTCATTGGCTGGCGGCTGATCCCCAATCGTGACGATGCGCTCAAAGCTGTCAGCGACATGTCCGCTTACATTGCCGAACTCACAGTTCCCGAAGCATCAAAACAGATCGGCAAACGACTTGGTGAGCTTGAAGACGCCGCTGAGGCCGCGGATGTCGCAATTCTGGGCCTGATGCGTGGCGGCAAGCGGCGCTATGGCGCAGCAAGAAACTCACTCCTGCAATCCGGTGATATCCTCGTCCTAGAAGCCTCCCCCGAAGCGTTGGACGAATTCCGCGCAACTTTGGGGCTAGCGTTTGCTGAACGAGAGCGTGAAGAGAGAGTCAAGGCAACAGGCGAAGGCCTTGATCTCGTGGAAGTCGTGGTCACCGCTGAAGCGCGGATAGTGGGGAAAACAGCGCTCAGTATCGGTCTCTCATGGCGAAAACAAACCGTGCTCATGGGGATCTCGCGCGCGGGTCATAAGATCACAAGCCAGATCCGCAAAACTCAAGTGCAAGCAGGCGATATCTTGCTTCTGCTTGTGCCTAAGGGCACTGGCCCTGAGGTAACAGACTGGATTGGTGCCCTGCCTTTGGCAGATCGCGGCCTAGCTGTCACACAAGATAGCAAAACATGGCTCGCCATAGGACTTTTCGTAGCCGCTGTCGTTGCCGCCTCTGTCGGGCTCGTCTACCTACCGATCGCGCTTGGCATTGTGGTGGTCGCTTACATCCTACTCAAAATTTTGCCGCTCACAGAGCTCTATGACCACATCAACTGGCCTGTCGTCGTCCTCTTGGGCTCCATGATCCCGCTCGGCGCAGCGCTCGAAAACTCAGGCGGGACTGAACTCCTTGCAGGTGCACTTCTAAGCTTTACCGATGCCATGCCAGCTTGGGCGATCCTGACGGTGCTGATGCTCGTCACTATGACGCTGTCGGATGTGCTCAACAACACGGCCACAACAATCGTCGCAGCCCCCGTCGGCATTGAAATGGCTCGGGCGCTCGACGTGTCCCCAGATCCTTTTCTCATGGCCGTCGCCATTGCGGCCAGTTCAGCCTTCCTCACGCCCATTGGCCATAAAAACAACACGCTCATTCTTGGTCCTGGGGGCTACAGCTTTGGCGACTACTGGCGTATGGGGCTGCCATTGGAAATTATCGTGGTCACCGTTTCGATCCCACTCATCCTTGTGTTCTGGCCTCTCTAGGGGAAGTCCATTCAGGCAGCTTCGTTGTAACAATGCCCTAGGGGCTACGCGGGGGGCTAGCGTCTCGCACGTTCGGGCTTTACAAAGCCAAATTCGAACGAGCTTAGAGCGGCCACAATAACGGTATCAATGCAGAGGCCAAAAGTCCGACAGAAAGATTGAGCGGAATCCCCACACGCATAAAGTCCGTAAACTTATAACCACCCGGTCCATAAACCAACATATTGGTCTGATAGCCAATTGGCGTTGCGAAGGAGGCACTTGCGGCCACCATCACCGCAACGACGAGGGGCCGTGCATCAATTCCGAGCGCATCAGCAACTCCAATTGCCACAGGCGTGATGACAACAGCCACTGCATTGTTACTTACAAGCTCGGTCAACACAGAGGTGAGCAGATAGATTGCCCAAATAATTAAAAACGGTGGCAAGATCGAAAGAATTGGCGCAATCCCACGCACAATCATTTCTACAGCTCCCGTTGCCTGCAAGGCAGCACCAATAGCCAGCATCGCAAAAATCAAAGCGAGTAATCGTCCATCTACGAAAGAAAAGGCTTCATCCGCATCAATACACCGCGACAACAGCACAACAGCCACGGCCAAGATTGCCAACAAAAAGATCGGTGCAACGCCAAATCCTGCCAAAGCAACCAAGGCAATCAAAACTCCGATGGCGAGTGGAGCATGACCGCGACGAAAGGCTTTCGCTTGTGGTTGGTTCACTTCAACAAGGTCCATATCCGCTGCAAGCCGGTGAATATCATCTGGAGCACCCTCTAGCAAAAGGGTGTCGCCAACGCGCACAATGAGCTCATCAAGCTGACGACCAATATTCTGGTTGCGACGATGTACGGCCAGTGGATACACACCATAGCGCCGACGCAAACGCATCGCGCCCAGCTGACGCCCGACCATCTTAGCCCCGGGCGTGATCAAAACCTCCACAGTGGTTGTCTCGAACGCCGAAACCTGATCAACGCGCTTAAGTTCTTTATTGCGCTGTAAGCTAAGAAGCTCTGTCATCTCGGTGCGCAAAACCACTCGGTCCCCTGTCTGCAGACTCACTCCTGCAAGATTTCGACGTAACGAGGCATCACCGCGGATCACGTCAATCAGGCGCACCCCATCGCGCTTGAAGAGCTGCACGCCGCTCACCTCACGTCCAATAAGGTTGCTCTCTGCTGGGATGACCGCCTCGGTGAAAAATTTCATTTTTGAACGGTTGCTTAGCAAGCTCGCCATACTATCGCGCTCGGGCAAGAGGAGTGGCGCAATAAAGCGCAAATACACCATCCCCCAAACGACCAGAGCAATGCCCAAGGGCGTGACTTCAAAAATACTGAACGCCTCAAGCCCACCTGCGCGCGCAACACCATCCACCAGAAGATTGGTCGATGTGCCGATGAGTGTAAGAGTGCCGCCCAGTATCGCCGCGTAAGACAACGGGATCAAAAGCTTGGACGCAGACATGCCCATAGTTTTGGCCAGCTGCACAAAAACAGGGATCATGACAACCACGACGGGCGTATTTGACACAACCGCTGAGGCCAAAACAACAAACCCCATCAGCAGCCCAATCGCCAAGGCAGGGTTGGTCAGCGCTAACTTATCAGCCACCGACGTAAAGGCCTCCAGAGCGCCTGTCCGCACAAGAGCCCCCATAACAATAAACATTGCTGCGATTGTCCATGGCGCAGGGTTCGCCAAGACTTCAAGCGCGTTTTCATAGGGCAACAGACCAAGAACCAGCATCAAAGCGGCTCCCGCAATCGCAACAACTTCGGCAGGGTAAGTTTCACGCACAAAGAGCGCAAACATTCCCAGCACCACCAAAAGTGTAAGCACAGCCTGCATCGTTTGGTTCAGTTCAAAAATACCCATAAGGTCGCGCCTCTATTCACTCGTTAACCCCATTGTCACGCCTTGTCGCCTAAGCCGCAACCTCTTCTCTGTCGCGTGGCTGCACGAGGAACATGCCCAAGAGCATCAATCCCAAAGCGCCCCAAATATAACCTGAATACGCCTCGTCTAGGATCAACATCGCCCAGCCGACTCCGAAAATGGTGACAAGATAAGAAACCTGTGCTGCAAAAACAGCTCCTGCGCGCCCCACAAGCCAGACATAGCCCGCATAGACTAACGCATGTACAATTGAGCTGAGCACAAGCGCGCTCTCAGGCGCACCAAAGCCGCCCAGTGGATTCAGCCAATGCCCAAAGCCAAGCGCAAGCGGGAGGCTCAATACCGCACCAAAAACCGATGCGCCAAACAAAACCTCAATTGGATCAAGGCCCGCCGTACCAAATTTTCCGACAAAATTGCCCTCAAGCCCGTAAAAAAAAGGCGCAATCAAAGCCAGCGGTATAAACGCGACCATCGCGCGGTCCGGAAGGCTCGCCTCTGGCCCTACAAGAAGCGCCACACCGCCAAGACCGAGACCCAGCCCAACGACCCGTGCTATGCTGAAGCGGTCCTGCCCCAACGCGAGCGCAATTGGAAAGGCAAACATTGGCACCATCGCAATGACAATCGACATAACCCCAGCAGGCAAATGAGCTGCCGCGCGATAACTGGCCGTATTGGGCAGAATCGTACCCAGCAACGCGATGGCAAGATAAAGTGTAATCTGCCGTCTCCCCAGCGCCAACCGCCCCCCACGAACGAACACAATCGCCTCAAGCAAAACAGCGCCGATCACCAACTGCCAAAATACCAGTCCAAGCGGCTGATGTCCTGTCGAGACAGCTATTTTTGACAAAGGTGTGGTGATCCCCCAGCCTGCCCCCATAATCAGGAGTGCAAACATTGGCCCCAAATTTAGGCTCAAGGCGCACTCTCCTGAAGCCTTCCACCAATTCGCACAGGCGTCACCTTGAGTGCTTTGCCTGTCCGGTCATCCGTTTCAACATATACGCCCGAAAGCGTGGCCTCTTCCGTCGCAGGCGTAAAGCGACTCTTAGACATACCAGTTACAAAGCGGCGCATCGGCTCGGCTTTTTCCATGCCAATCACGCTTAGATAGTCGCCACACATGCCCGCATCAGTGAGATAAGCCGTGCCTTTGGGCAAAATTTGCGCATCCCCCGTCGGCACGTGCGTGTGCGTGCCCACGACGAGGCTCGCCCGCCCGTCGCAGTAATGGCCCATTGCCATTTTTTCAGATGTGGCCTCACAATGCACATCGACAATCGCCGCCTGCACAGCGCCGCCCAGAACATGGGTTTTGAGCACAGTCTCGATCTGCCCAAATGGGTCTTCAAACGCCCGTTTCATAAAAACTTGCCCTAGGACTTGTGCCACCAAAATCTTCCGGCCACGTCCGTCCTGAAAGACACGCGCCCCGGCCCCGGGGGCGCCTTTTGCAAAATTTATCGGGCGCAGAATGCGGGGCTCACGACCTATAAATTGCAACATATCTTTTTGGTCAAACGCATGATCGCCAAGTGTCAGGCAATCCACACCCGCGTCCAAGAGCGCCTTGGCATGTTCTTCACTCAAACCCATGCCGTTGCTCGCGTTCTCGCCATTTACCACAACAAAATCGAGCCCCCAGGCCGCACGCAAGCCAGCAAGCCTCTCGCTCACAGCCCGCCGCCCTGAGCGGCCCATAACGTCTCCAAGAAATAGTATTTTCATGCAAAACCCATAGGCCGCAGGGCCGCCTTATGCAATCACGTATCGCGCTGAATAATACACAGGAAAGGCTACAGAGCGCGCAATAAAGCATACTTTACTGATATCAAAGTGTACGGCCTCGGCGCGCGCAAGATCCGTACCCTCTGCTACGGTGATCCGCGGGCGCAGCTCAGCGCTCACAAAGCGCCCCGCTCCACTTGGCTCGCTTTCCCCATGCCCCACAGGATCATCCTCATATCCGAGCACAACAACTCCTGCATCATGCGCCAGATGCAGATACCAAAGCATATGACAGGCAGAGAGCGCCGCAATCAGCATATCCTCGGGATTGTGCAGGTGCGGGTTCCCACCCAGCAGTGGGTCATTGGAACATTTAATTACAGGTTTACCAGGTGTGCGCACCTCCCATGTGCGCGCATACCCCTGATAGCGAGTATTACCTGTGCCTTGATTGCCTGTCCAAACCACTTTGGCGTCAAAATTATGTGTCCCGCTCATGCTTAACTCCCCTACATCCACAAAAATGTCGCCTCAAACAAAAGCCCAAAGCCCTTGCGCAGGTTGGGGGACGGGAGAGTGGACAGAGAATGGGTCTCACACCGTTATAATCCCGCGCTCCGTCACGATCATATCGAGCGGTTGGTCAGTCGCCTCAAGCGGCAAATTCTCCGCTTCTTGCGCAGCAAAAGCAAAGCCGATGGCCAGCGTCGCCCGCTTTGCACGCAAGCCTTCCAAGCTGCGATCATAAAACCCGCCTCCATAGCCGAGCCGCCCACCGTTTCGATCAAAAGCTACCAGCGGCACAATCAGAATTTCTGGCTCAAAATACTGAAGCGTCGCCGGGATCATTGCCTTGAATGGTCCTTCCACCAAATCACAGTCAGGCTCCCAACGCGCAAACTTGAGCGCCTGCCCCGCGCCCTGAATAACAGGCACACCCACAGGCCCGTGCGCCGCGGCCTCTTCCATCGCAGCGAGTGGATCAATCTCGGTTCTGATCGGCATAAAACCCGCAAGAGCGACTCCGCGATGCCCTGCCAGAATCTCAGAGAGATACCCCTCCTGCGCCTTACCGGACATTTCAAACGCGACCTTGCGCCGCGCAAAAGCCGCCTTACGCGCCGCCGCTTTGGCTTCTGTCAAATCCATCATACCAAGACCAACGCTGCCAATCCGAGGAAGGCAAAAAAGCCAACAACATCTGTCACAGTGGTCACAAAAGCCCCCGAGGCCAACGCAGGATCAACTCCTGCCTTCTCCAAGGCCACAGGAATAACCGTCCCAGCAAACCCTGCGACAACCAGATTGATCACCATCGCAGAAGCAATGACCAAGCCTAGAGTCGCCGAAGAGAACCACAGCAGACACACAACCCCCATCACCAACGCAAAAATCGCACCGTTCACTGCGCCCACTAGGACTTCACGACGGATCACCCGCCAGACGTTGGAGCCAGTAAGGTCTTTCGTAGCAATCGCGCGCACCGCAACCGTAAGGCTCTGGGTTCCCGCATTCCCCCCCATCGAAGCCACAATAGGCATCAAGACCGCCAACGCCACGAAATCACTGATCACACCTTCAAACTGGGCAATCACAAGGCTCGCCAGAACCGCCGTAACAAGGTTTACAGCCAGCCATGGAAAGCGCCGCTTGGTTGTGCTGATCACACGGTCGGTCAGACTGCCCTCACCAACACCCGCAAGACGCAGAATGTCTTCCTCATGCTCCTCATCCAGAACAACCATGGCATCATCAATGGTGATCACACCAACGAGCCGCCCCTCATCATCGACAACAGGCGCCGAAATCAGGTGATACTGGTTGAAGGCATAAGCCACATCTCCCTCATCCTGATCAACTGGGATGATCTGAAAGACCTCTTCAGTGAGATCCCTCAAAGGCTGCTTGCGTGGCGCGCCCATAATACGCCCAAGCGTGACATTACCCACAGGGTGCATTCGCGGGTCAACCAGAACGACATGATAAAACTGCTCTGGCAAGTCCTCGGATGAGCGCATGAAATCAATCACATCACCCACACTCCAATGCTCGGGCGCGGCAACAACCTCGCGCTGCATCATCCGGCCTGCAGATTCTTCAGGATAACTTAGTGCTTGACGCGCAACCATCGCATCCGCGTCGTCAAGCGCGCTAAAAATTGCATCTTGCTGCGGCTGTTCTAGGTCTTCCAAAAGGTCGACGACGTCATCGGATTCCAGCTCACGAACCGCCTCGGCCAGAACCTCAGGGCGCAGCGCAGAAATCACATCTTCGCGGATACTCTCGTCGAGCTCCGACAGAATTTCGCCATCAAACTCTACGCCATAAAGTTCAATCAGCGCATATCGATCTGCCGAACTGATCTGTTCAAGCAAGTCAGCAATGTCGGCCGCATGCATCGGCTCCATGAGCGAAATAAGCTCATCGCGCGCACCTGCCTCCACAGCCTCCAGAACAGCCCCAACATCACGGCGACTTAGCTCGTAAACTTCGTCTTCGGACTCAAATGTATCTGTCTCGTATTCGCTCAAATCAGCCCCCGTTTTCTTGCCCTTAACCTAAGCGCAAGCTATCAAAGGGGCAATCGGCGAATTGAGTTTTCAGCAGGTTCCGCGCTTGGCTGCTAGCATCATAACCCAGTTATTGTTTGGCCCACGTACCACGGCAATATCTCGCGCCTTCGGTTTAAGCATATTCTTACGATGCCCTGGCGAATTGGCCCAAGCCTGCATAACCTCAGCAGAGCTTAACTGACCAGCCGCAACATTTTCGGCCACCGTACAAAACTTGTAGCCCGCACGCTTAGCACGCTTTGCAGGGGTGGATCCGTTTGAACCCGTGTGGGTAAGCACGCCGCGCCGCGCCATGTCACTTGCGTGTAGGTCTGCCGCTTTTTCCAGCTGCGGGCTCACATTCAAAGCATGCAATCCATTTTCAGCGCGAAGCTTATTTACCATGGATACGACGTCTCTCATGGGTTCCGCCTGTAAAAGCCCTGCTGGGGCCAAACAAAGGATTCCACACAAAAATATCTGTTTCACACTCATACCACATCCTCTCACGCCAAACCTTAACTCATCAATTTTTGCGCCAACTTATTCTGCCGCGCGATGACGCCGCCAAGGTCAAGATGCGGCATATGTCCATCCTGCACGATATGCCTGCCCTCGACAAACAAATCTTTGACACGCGTTGGCCCTGCAAGCAAAAGCGCCGCCGCATCCCAGCTGCCCGCGCTTTCAATGCCGCGTGTGTCCCAGAGCGCGATGTCAGCGCGCTTGCCCACAGCAATTTGGCCGCAGTCGCTGCGTCCGAGCACTTCGGCGCCTCCACGTGTCGCAATTTCAAGCGCCTCTCTCGCGCTCATCGCATCGGCGCCAAGAGCAACCCTCTGTAAGAGCATCCCTTGCCGCGCCTCGGCCATCATCTGCCCAGTATCGTTGCTCGCAGAGCCATCCACACCAAGACCGACTTTCACATTTGCGTCTCGCATCGCCCGCACAGGTGCGATGCCTGATCCAAGGCGGCAGTTCGAACAGGGACAATGCGCGACACCCGTTCCTGAGCGTGCGAACAGATCAATCTCTTGACCATCAAGCTTGACGCAATGCGCATGCCAAACATCAGGTCCTGTCCATCCCAGATCTTCCGCATACTGCCCGGGGCGGCACCCAAATTTCTCAAGGCTATAAGCGACGTCTTCGTCGTTCTCTGCCAAATGCGTGTGCAGCATCACGCCTTTATCACGGGCCAAAATAGCGGCATCCCGCATCAAATCTCTGCTCACAGAAAACGGCGAGCAGGGCGCGACCCCGACCCTGACCATAGCGCCTTCGCGAGCATCATGGTGCGCGTCAATCACGCGAATACAATCTTCAAGGATATCTGCTTCGCGCTCTACCAAACTATCAGGCGGCAATCCGCCGTCACTCTCACCAATGCTCATAGCACCCCGCGTGGGATGAAACCTGAGACCAACTTCCGCCGCAGCCGCAATCGTGTCATCAAGCCGTGATCCGTTCGGATAAAGATAAAGATGGTCCGAGCTCATGGTGCAGCCGGTCAGCGCCAACTCCGCCAGCCCGACTTGCGCACTTATAAACATCTCCTCCGGGCCAAATTTGGCCCAAATCGGATAAAGTGTCTGAAGCCAACCAAACAAGAGCGCATCCTGCCCACCAGGAACAGCTCGGGTGAGACTTTGATACAGATGATGATGCGTGTTCACGAGCCCTGGCGTAACGACGCAACCTGCTGCCTCAAGTACCGCACCAGACGTGGTTAGCCCGCGACCTACAGCGGCAATCGCACCCTCACGGATCAATATATCCGCTCCTTGGAGCTCCTCGCGCCTGTCATTCATTGTAAGAATATGGTCCGCGCCGCGGATGAGTGTTTCGCGCATGAGAGCTCCTCGCTTCAAACGCCCCCTCATCTCGAAAAACAGGTTGCGCTGGAAAAGGGCCGAGAAGCGCGTGTATTTTTAGGCTAACGCCAAATTCTGCTCAAGAAAAGTGTGAGAGGATATTAAGTGCTGCTCTATGCTGTTCTGGCCCCGCCGCGGCCAAGACCCGCCCGCCGTCATGGGCCTTGCCGCCCTTCCAGTCTGTGACAATGCCACCAGCGGCTTCAATGAGCGCAATCGGCGCGCAAATGTCGTAGTTAGACAGTCCTGCTTCTATCACTAGATCAATCTGTCCCGCCGCCAAAAGCGCATAAGCATAGCAATCCATGCCAAAGCGCGTGAGCTTAACATGCTGCGCAACCGCTTCAAATCCCGCACGCTCGGCAGTGCTTCCCACTTCAGGAAAAGTCGTAAACAAAATTGCCTCGCTCAGCGCACGGCTTCCGCGGACCCGCAAGGAGGATTCACCCATCGGGCCAGTCATTTCTGCCTCGCCGAACCCGCCCCAAAAGCGCTCGCCCACATAAGGCTGGTCAATCATGCCAAATATTGGGCCACCCGCGTCGCAAACCGAGATCAATATACCCCAAGTCGGCGTGCCCGCCAGAAACCCGCGCGTTCCGTCTATTGGATCGAGAACCCATGTCAGACCGCTTCGACCCGCGCGGACACCAAACTCTTCACCAATAATTGCATCATCAGGGCGCTGTTCTGCCAAAACAGAGCGCATCACTTGCTCCGCAGCCTTGTCCGCCGCTGTAACGGGATCGAATCCTTCGCTGAGTTTATTTTCCGCGCTCAATCCCGCCGAGCGGAAATAAGGCAGCACAACACCCCGCGCAGCCTCGGCCAGCGCGTGTGCTGTGCGTGCGATCTCTTTAATATCATGCTGAGTCATAGACGTCTCCTCGGGGTGTCTATGCCGCAGGAGCACTCATGGGTGCAAGCCCCGCCATCAGCGTTGCGATGGCTCAGGCCACATCACTCAAGACACGTGCCAGATCAAACAAGCGTTTGCGCTGGTTCTCGGGGATAGAGTAGTAAGAGCGGATCAACTCCATCGCCTCTTTGTCGCCCATCAGGTCCGATGGCATACGCTCTTCCTTCGCGCCCGCTGCCTGCTCGACATCAAGTCCTTCAAAGAAAAACGACACAGGCACATCCAACACTTCCGAAATATCCCAAAGTCGAGATGCACTTACGCGGTTTGCGCCCGTCTCGTACTTTTGAATCTGTTGAAATTTAATGCCGACTCTTTCGGCCAATTGCTGTTGTGTCATGCCAACAAGCCAGCGTCGGTGACGCACTCGCTTACCTACATGAACGTCCACTGGGTGAGCCATATTCTACTCCTAAATTCACACTCGCACACTTAGAACGCGTCCAATCCCCTGGATCGTTCGACCGGTCAACCCCACACGGCTCATAGAGGGATACTCTCTTACGCCACGAAAACAAACAATAATCTGTGAGCACCGGTGTGCACATGTAATGAAGACTACCGCATAAAGCTAAACAAAAGCTTACGCACACGCATTACGCGTTTTTGATCCGCCTTTGTCAAGTAGGTGGCCTTTTGACCCGCGCCTCTCTGCTTATTGCGCGGAAGCGCGAGTAGGGCATACTTTTTGCATGAAAGCCTCGCATAGGAGTAGAAACCCCGCAAAAATCTAGGCAAACTGCGGCTCCAATCAAGCCAAAGGACCAAGACCAATGAGCCCAACAACGATGCGCGCACTCCGCTGCATGACCAAAGGTCAATCACCTGAAATCCAAGAGATTGCACGTCCTGAGCCCGCAAAAGGCGAACTGCGCATCAAGGTTGCGGCTTGCGGATTGAACTTTGCGGACTTGCTCATGGTTCAAGGCACCTATCAAGACACCCCGCCCTATCCTTTTACGATGGGCATGGAAGTCGCTGGCATTGTCGATGCACTAGGGGATGGCGTGAACGGCCCTGCCGTAGGCACCCCTGTAATGGTATTCGGCGGTCAAGGCGGCCTTGCCGAATATGCCTGCTACGACGCCGCGCGCGTAACCCCGTTGCCAGACGGAGCCAATATGAGTGAAGCTGCTGCTCTTCAGGTGGCCTATGGAACAAGCCATGTGGCCCTTGGCTATAAAGCTGGCCTTAAAACAGGCGAGACAATGCTGGTGCTTGGTGCGGCAGGTGGCGTCGGCCTCACAGCCGTCGAAATCGGCAAGCTCATGGGTGCAAAAGTAATTGCCTGCGCGCGTGGTGCAGACAAACTTGCCGTGGCAAAAGCTGCTGGCGCAGACCATTTGATCGATGCCGAGACAGACGATATCCGCGAGGCTGTGCGCGCACTTGGCGGAGCGGATGTTGTTTATGATCCTGTCGGTGGAGATCAATTCAAAGCCGCCATGCGCGCCTGTAACCCAGAAGCTCGGATTTTAACAATCGGGTACGCTTCAGGCGAAGTCCCCCAAATCCCTGCCAATATTCTACTCGTCAAAAACCTTACAGTCATGGGGTTTTACTGGGGTGGTTACCTAGCCTTCAAGCCATCGGTCATCACAGACAGTCTCGCAGAACTGGTCAGCTGGCATGCCGAAAAAAAGATTAAACCTCATGTGAGCAATAGCTTGCCGTTAGAGCAAGCCACGGAAGGTATGGAACTGCTGCGCTCCCGCAAATCTACAGGGAAGGTCGTGATAACCCTCTAGCAGCTGACATTGAGAAAAAACGCACAATTCCTGACTAAATCGCTAACGGTAATGCTTGAAAAAGTGGCCCACCTCACCGATATTTGCTGTGAGGGCTCTGTGAACAGGCAGGGCCACAGAAACGCCTATGCAACCTCGGAGGCTACACATGGCAGAATTTGACACCGTCCATTCCGGCGCACACACACAAGACGCCGCAATTGACCAAGGGCTTCGCGCCCATATGAACAAGGTCTACGGCCTCATGTCGGCCGCACTCCTTGCTACTTTCGCTTTGGCCTACATGGTCGCCCAAAGTCCAGCCGCACAGCAGGTCTTGCTCGTGCCGCCAATCGTTTATGCAGTCATCTTTGGCCCACTGGCCTTCGTTCTGGTCGCCAACTTCGCGTTTGAGCGCCTCAGCGTTGCCAGCATCAACATGATTTTCTGGGCCTATGCCGCGCTCACAGGCGTGTCACTCTCAGTGATCTTCATCATGTTCTCCATGTCCAGCGTGATCATGGGACTGCTTTATACCGCCGTCGCTTTCCTAGGCCTTAGCCTCACAGGCTACCTCACCAAGCGCAACCTTGGCCCAATTGGCCAAGTCGCGACGATGATGGCGTGGGGAATTGTAGCCATCGCAATGTTCAGTTTCTTCACAGGCGGCATGGGCGCCGCTGGCGCATGGTGGATGAACCTTGCAATCCTCGGCGTCTTCGCCGTTCTCACAGCGACGTCCACACAAGACATCAAGAACACCTATCTCGGCGCCCGCTACCAAGGCGGCCAAGAGGCAGAACTGTTCCTTGAAAAAGCCGCCATCATCGGCGCGCTGCAACTCTACATCAGCTTCATCGCGATGTTCCGCTCGATCATGTTCCTCTTCATGCCGCGCGACTAAGAGAAACTCTTTTATGACAACCATAAGGGCCAGCCACTGCGCTGGCCCTTTTCTATAGAGCCCTTGCCCACCATTGACAGGGCCTGCCGCATGGCCACTCGCTTTATCGTCGAACTAAGTAGACGCGTCTAAATGCGCTTCAGGCGTGGTTTTAAAGGAGCTTTCACGCTGCAGGACCGAATGTGCCAAAACCAAAGCTCTGACCACTTCAATAAACTGAAATCCGTGCCACAGAAACATCTGCAGTATGGTCGCGCCCGTAAGCGACAACCGCTATAGATTTAACTGCCACAGCGCTCAACTCTTTGCGCAATAGCCGCCCCTCGGCTTTGAAGCTCGCAAACGGAATACGCACAGTGCTCCACTCTTCATCCGCCTCAAAACGCCCCTGATAGAAGTTCCAAGGCAAAAGAGTACCACCCGTGCGGATATGGATGAAATACGCCTGCCCATTGCCCCGCACTCTCAGCTCGAGCCCTGTCACTTCGGCAGGTAGCGCTTCAGAGAGCTGTAAACGCGCCTGTATAAAGCCGCCGTTGTTTTTCGTGCTGACATCGCCAGTGAGGTGCACAAACCCTTGCGGGCCCTCGCGCTCAAGCGCCACAGTGCCCGTTGATACCCCGCCCATCACTTGATCGGAGATAAACTCCCAACGCGCATCGGGTGTACCGCTAAAATCCTCAATCATCTGCTCGCCTCCGCTTTCACCCGCCTGCGCCACACTTCCCACGGCCACAACACCAAGCGCCATCGCCCGCAGAACATTTCCAAATCGGCCCATATCCAAATCCTCTATTTTTGCCCCCTTTTTCTTGCCAGAAATATCCTAGGGGTAGGGTTTGCAAGTCTTGTGACTTTTGGCTCAGGGGACTGGCCCCTGCTTTCTGTGTGGGGCCTCACGCCCCGTCCCAATAGAGTTAAGCACGCCTCCGCCGCCAAACAACCACGCAAAGAAAAAGGCCGCCCCTTTCGGAACGGCCCAATCACATCAAAGTCAAAATCAAGACTTACTTGATTTTGCCTTCTTTATATTCAACATGCTTGCGCACAACGGGGTCGTACTTACGAACCGACATTTTCTCTGTCATTGTACGTGCGTTCTTCTTGGTCACATAGAAGTGGCCAGTGCCTGCGGTCGAGTTCAGGCGGATTTTGATCGTGGTTGGCTTCGCCATTGGGCTTCTCCTGCGGCTGAGTCTCGCAAACAAAATGCAGACCCGTGAATTCTCTTGAAGCCTGCCTTTTAAGGATCACCGCGCCCGAGTCAACCGCAAAGCGTGCCTAACGCATAGATTTGCTTTGCATCCCCCAAAAGAAGCCGCGAAAAGGCCCTATGACACGCCCCTCACCTACCCTTCTCGCGCTCTGCGCGATCCTCGCTGCCGCCGTTCTCTGGGGGACCACTGGTACATTGCAGAGCTTTCTACCCGAGACCCGCGAGCCACTCGTGGTCGGTGCGCTGAGGCTCGCTATCGGCGCGTTCTCACTGCTCCTGCTCGCATCCTTGACACGCGGGGCGTTCGCCGCTCTGCGCAAGCTGCCCAAAACTCCGCTTTTGGTCGCTGCCCTCGGTATGGCCGCCTACAACCTCCTCTTTTTCGCCGCAGTGGCCCAGGCAGGCGTCGGTCTTGGCACAGCGGTCACAATAGGCTCAGCTCCACTCTGGGTCGCCGCATACGACACTCTACTGCTACGCCGCGGGCCCAGCCGCCGCAAAGCCCTTGGTCAGGCTCTCGCCATTGCAGGTGCCGCCCTCCTCGTGCTCGCGGGCACACAAGGGGGTGCCTCTCCCATTGGCCTCCTGCTCGCCGCAGCCGCAGGCCTCAGCTACGCGAGCTACTCACTCGCCTCCTCCAAAATGGTCGCCCACGCACCCGCAGCGACCATCGCCGCCAGCACCTTTGCGCTCGCAGCCCTGTTTACGGCCCCTGTTTTCGCGTATGTCCCGTGGCATTGGGCGCTGACAGGCACGGCTCCAGCCACACTTCTCGCGCTTGGGGTGGGCTCGACAGGTCTTGCCTATGCGCTCTACACATGGGGCCTCAAATCCGTGCCCGCCTCCACAGCGGTCACGCTTGCGCTCGCCGAGCCGCTCACCGCATGGGTGCTCGCCCTCGTCGTTGTGGGCGAATCTGCTACGCCACTCAAGCTCGCAGGCGCCGCCTTGCTCTTGGCTGGTCTTTATGTGGTCACAACAGATAAACGCACGGAAGGCCTATAAGCCGGATCTTGTCCAAGCAGGTTGCCCCGCTCTGGATGACCATTCATCTTAAGGCGCTGTTACCAACGCCTCTCTAGCTGCCAACCCGAACCTCAAAGCCAAGACGGCTTATAGCGAGGTTCCTATTCGGCATTGCTCCCAGTGGGGTTTGCCATGCGAGGTCTGTTGCCAGCCCCCCGGTGGGCTCTTACCCCACCGTTTCACCCTTACTTCCCCGTGAGAAAGCGGTCTCTTCTCTGTGGCACTTTCCGTCAGGTTGCCCTGCCCGGGCGTTACCCGGCACCGTTGTCTTGTGGAGTCCGGACTTTCCTCGAGGCGCCCAAAGGCCCCTCGCGGTCACCCAGCCTTCCGCGCCCCCCGCAGATAGAACTCCCCGCCACGCCCGTCAATCGCCCAATCTACACTTTTTCTTTCCCCAAATATCTCTGGGGTGGTTGGGAGAAGCCCACCAAAAGCGAGAGCTTGCAAGCGCATGAGGCGATGCCGGAGGCAACGCAGCCTTCAAGCAAATACGCGTTTACACGGCCAGCGCGCTGCCAACCCCGACATCAACGCCGCGTCCTCGCGGCTCAATCTCCCAGACGCCCATGGGCGAAAGCGCAAACGAAACGCCTCAAGAATAAGCGTATCCTCGACATCCCCGACGGGATAGCCAAACTTCCCCGCATCTGCGTAAAAGTCCCCCGCCGAGCCCGCATCAGGCCAGACAGACAAGCCCCCTCGCGCCAACCGCGCCCAGTCAAACCGTGCACCAGGATCACTCTTGCGTCCTGGCGCCATATCCGAATGCCCGATAACCCGCTCGGGAGGGATCGCCCAGCGCGCCATAATTTCGGACATCAATAGCTCAAGGCGCGCCATCTGCAGCTCGGGAAACGGATGATTGCCACGGTTTGCCAGCTCTATTCCGATAGAGCAGGAGTTCACATCCGTGACATCCCCCCAACGCCCTGCGCCCGCGTGCCATGCCCTCATGTCTTCGGGCACAAGTCGCGTGATCTGACCCCGCTCACTAATCACATAATGCGCCGAAACCTCAGCTTCAGGAGCGCACAGTCGCTCAATCGCCGCTTCGGCGGACTGCATCGCAGTGTAGTGGATCACAAGCAAATCAGGGCGCGTAGCCTCACGCCGCGCGCCCTGATTTGGCGATATCACATCGCAAATTTTGAGCGTATTGCTCACTCGCTCGTGACAGCTGCCGCATCCAGCGGCTCTTCCGCTTGCAGCCCTACTGACTTGGCTGCCCGAAACGGTGCAGGATCCCAAGAGCAGGCATAACCATCACCATCAGGGTCAAGTCCGAGACGGTCGCGTTCAGGCCCGCCCTTCGACAGAAACTCACTTTGCGCCAAGTCAGGCGATGGGTATTTAGCACAGTTGCGCGTGTACTTCGCCTGCAAGTTCAAACCGACACGGCGATAAATGCCTTGCCCTCTCGGATTTGATGTATTGAGCGCAAACTCAACAATATTCGGTCCACCACGTCCTGTCCGAGTGGGCACAGCCGTCGGAGCCACATCTTGATACTGCGCTTTCAACGCCGCGCGCCGCGCCGCGTCGTCTTCAATACTGCGCTGCTCGCCAACAGCGCCAAAGTCATTTTCATTTGAAATCCCCGCCGCATTGGTCACGGCGGGCGCTGGATTGCTCGGGCTCGCGTTCAGAACCTGCCCGCTGGGACGCGTCGCATCCAAGACCGCGCTGACCTCTGAGGCGACATCGCTTTCGGGCGTGCCGAGAATTTCCTCACTCACAGCGTTTGGACCAGGCAAAGCGGTTTGGCTAAGCTGCGCCTCGCGTGCGGCTTCTTTCGCGCTATACTCTTGATAGCTGCCAAATCCGACGCCATCGCCAGTATTTGGCGCTCCGCTATCGGGGATCGCCGGAGCACAGGCGGCGAGAGCCAAACCTGCAAAACTCATCAAAATAACATTTTTCACAGTCTGTCCTGCCTTTTCAAAGCAACTTTGCAATTTCGCAGCCCCTTACCACCATTTTGCAGGTTTGGCCACAAAACCAGCCGCTTGCTCAAGTGCATAGGCGGTATTCAGCAAGTCGCCTTCTTCCCAAGGCCGTCCAATCAGTTGCAAGCCCAAAGGCAAGCCTTGGCTGTCTGTCCCCGTGGGGACAGCGATACCAGGCAGCCCCGCAAGGTTTACCGTCACAGTGAACACGTCATTCAGATACATCGCAATCGGATCCGCCTCGGACATCTCACCCAGCCCAAACGCCGCACTTGGCGTCGCTGGCGTGAGAATAGCATCAACACCCGCGGCAAAAACCTCTTCAAAGTCGCGTTTGATGAGCGTACGCACTTTGCGAGCGCGATTGTAATAGGCGTCATAGAAGCCTGCGGACAAAACATAAGTGCCAACCATGACACGGCGTTGCACCTCATGCCCAAAGCCCTCGGCACGCGTTTTTTCATACATCTCTGTAATGCCATCACCTGCGGCAAGTTTGGCGCGGTGACCATAGCGCACACCGTCATACCGCGCGAGATTGCTTGAGGCTTCCGCAGGCGCGATCACATAATAGGTTGGCAATGCATATTTCGTGTGGGGCAGGCTGATATCAACAATCTTCGCACCCGCCGCCTTGAGCATCTCTGTGCCCTCGGCCCAGAGCTTCTCGATCTCCTCTGGCATTCCGTCCATGCGGTACTCGCGCGGAATCCCGATGGTCTTGCCGCGGATATCGCCCGTCAGCATCGCCTCAAAATTCGGCACAGCCAGATCAGCACTGGTGCTGTCCTTGGCGTCATGGCCACACATGGCTTCCAGCATAATCGCTGCGTCGCGCACATCCTTGGTCATCGGCCCAGCCTGATCAAGGCTTGATGCAAAAGCGACAACACCCCAGCGTGAGACGCGGCCATAGGTCGGCTTAATACCGGTGATGCCAGTAAAGGCCGCAGGCTGACGGATGGAGCCGCCGGTGTCAGTGCCTGTCGCCGCCAAGCAAAGGTCCGCTGCAACAGCTGAGGCAGAGCCACCAGAGGAGCCGCCAGGCGTCAACGCCGTTTCGCTTCCATCCCGCCGCCAAGGGTTCACCGCATTGCCATAAGCGCTCGTCTCGTTTGAAGACCCCATGGCAAACTCGTCCATATTGAGTTTGCCAAGCATAACCGCACCTGCGTCAAAGAGCTGACTGGTGACAGTGCTTTCATACTCAGGCTTAAAGCCCTTCAAGATATTGCTAGCCGCTTGCGAGGGTACGCCTTTAGTGCAGAACAAGTCTTTAATTCCAAGCGGAATGCCACACATGTCTGGCGCATCGCCCGCTTTGATCCGAGCATCAGCCGCCGCCGCCTGAGTGCGCGCAATCTCTGGGGTGTTATGCACAAACGCATTGAGAGCACCCGCACTCTCGATCTCGCCGAGACAAGCCTCGGTCAACTCCACACTGCTCACATCACCCTTGCGAAGCGCGTCTCGCGCTGCTGCAATCGTAAGTTTGTTCAGATCAGCCATTATTCCACCACCTTCGGAACCGCAAAGAAACCCTCACGCGCATCAGGCGCATTCGCCAGCACTTTGGCCTGCTGGCCTCCGTCGCTCACAACGTCGACACGGCGTGGCAAACGCATCGGCGTGACCGAGACCATCGGCTCCACACCCTCCACATCTACTTCACTCAACTGTTCGATAAAGCCGAGCACCGCGTTGAACTCTTCAGCCAAAGCAGGCAAATCCGCCGCCTCAACTCTGATCCGTGCCAGCTTTGCCACTTTGGCTGCTGTGTCCTTGTCAATCGACATAGGGTCTCTCCGTTTCTGTGTTGCTCTGCCTTTAGCGCGCAGCGCGCCCCGCTTCAACCTCAACTAAAGCCCAAGCACTCGGTTCTCGCAGGCTTTCGCCGCAGTTCTTGCTTTTTCACCCGATAACGCTTCAAATCCGCACATGGCGCAAACCTCGACATTCTCAAGCCCCCTCAAGGAGACACATCATGCAAATCCTCTGGCTCGGCCACGGCTCGTTTCGCTACGCCATCGGCGGCAAGGTCCTCTTGGTAGACCCATGGCTCACAGGCAATCCAATGCTGCCCGCAGACAAACACGACGAGGCCATCGAGGGCGCAACCCACATTCTGCTCACCCACGCCCATTTTGACCATGTCGCCGATGTGCTTCCATTGGCCAAACAGCTCAAGATACCCGTTGTCGGCCAATATGATCTCATGACGCACTGGGAAGCCACTGAAGGCATTAAAACCATCGGCTTTAACAAAGGCGGCACAATAGATCTCGGCAACCTACGTGTCACAATGGTGCACGCAGTTCACTCGAGCTCATTTGGGACTGACACAGGCCCCAATGTTCCAGGCTCCGAATGCGGCTTTGTCATCGAGGGCGAAGGCCATTCAATCTATCACTCAGGCGACACAGAGGTTATGGCTGACATGCAAATCATCCATGATCTTCATTCACCTGACATTGGCGTGCTTTCGGCAGGCGGCCACTTCACAATGGACATGCGCCGTGTCGCCTACGCCGCCAAAAAATTCTTCAAATTCAAAACTCTTATTCCTGGCCACTACCGTACCTTCCCGATCTTGGAGCAATCTGCGGACCTCTTGGTCCGCGAGCTTCCCGAGGTCGAAGTGATCGAACCCGAAGTGCTGGAGCCCATCCGCTTTACCTAAAGCAGCTCTGCTTCTTCTCTTTGCAAATATCCTCGGGGGAGTTTGAGGGGGCAGACAGCCCCCTCAACGGGTCGGATTGCCCGCAGGGCAATTCGAAATCAATCTCACCGCTTGCCGGCAAAAAAAGCTGCCAGCAAAGCCGCAGAGGCCTTCGACCCGATGCCTTCATAAACCTCGGGCACATGATGACACTGCGCATGTCCAAAGATACGGGGTCCCTGCGCCACCCCCCCGCTTTTGGGGTCACCTGCCCCATAGTAAAGCCGCGCCAGACGCGCATGGGAGATCGCTCCCGCACACATCGGGCAAGGCTCAAGTGTCACATACAACGCAGCCCCCTCAAGCCGCTCCTGCCCGAGGGCCGCGCAGGCAGCGCGGATCACAAGCATTTCGGCATGGGCCGTCGGGTCATCCAACTCGCGGCAGCGGTTGCCCGCCTGCGCTACAATTGTACCGTTCAACACTATGCAAGCGCCCACAGGCACTTCGCCACGCGCCCCTGCCGCTTCAGCCTCTCTCAAGGCCACATCCATATGCGTATCAAACACCATATCTCCACATGCCCCATGAAAGCCCTCTTTCGCAAGAGCCGCGAATGCTCTAAGCGGGCCTAATGAGCAACACATCCAAACCAACAGCCCCCTCCTCCCCCACACCTGAAGGGGATCGCATCGCAAAGGTCATCTCCCGCGCAGGCGTCGCCTCTCGCCGCGAAGCCGAGCGGTTGATCGAGCAAGGCCGCGTCTCCGTAAATGGCAAGGTCATCACGAGCCCTGCACTCAATGTGACAAGTGCTGATAAGGTCGTGGTCAATGGCAAAGCTCTCAAAGCTCCGGAGCCGCCCCGTATGTGGCTCTATCACAAGCCCCAAGGCCTCGTGAGCACCAACAGCGATGAACAGGGGCGGACCACAATTTTTGACAAGCTCCCTGAAGAGCTTCCCCGTGTCATGACAGTTGGAAGGCTTGATCTCAACTCAGAGGGGCTCTTGCTCCTCACAAACGACGGAGGCGTCAAGCGTCAGCTTGAATTGCCCTCCACAGGCTGGCTGCGCCGCTACCGCGTGCGCATCAAGGGCCGTCCCACCGAAGAAAGCTTTGAGCCGCTACGCAAGGGCATCACAGTGGATGGTGAAAACTTCCAACCCATGATCGTGACACTTGATCGTCAGCAAGGCGCCAACGCATGGGCCACAATCGGCCTGCGCGAAGGTAAAAACCGCGAAATTCGCCGCGCCATGGAAGCCGTTGGTTTCTCAGTCAACCGCCTGATCCGCGTCTCTTACGGGCCCTTTCAGCTTGGCGATCTCAAGCAAGGCGAAGTGCAGGAACTGCGCGCTAAAGTCATCCGTGATCAGCTTGGCTTAGAAATGCCCGATCCGGTGATAGAAAAGCCAACCCGCGGCAAAAAACCTGTTCGCCGCCGTACCCGCTGAGCCAAAGCAGACGGGCGAAACTCTGCCTTGAAGCAAATCTTCGCCGTTTCCCCCTAGCGCCTCGCGCATGCGTCCCCTACCTTAAGTCTCAGTAACGATGGGGATTGGTGGGGATTTATGACCGAAACTGGCTTGCAAAAACTGGCCTTCGCACTCTTGGTGCTGCTCATGCTCTATACTTCCGTCTTCGGAGTCGCCTGATGTCAAAGCGATTTGGCGGAAAATATAGCCCAGAAACAGGCAATGCCGCCGATGGCAACAGCTATCAAGGCGCGCGTCGCTCTCGCGTCGGCGGGCGGGTCAATTTCCTGTTTCTCGCACCCCTGCCAATGATCTGGCAGGCGTTTACCTCTCCTCCGTTAGAAATGTTCCTTTGGCTCATGGCGTTGGCTGATCTTTTGCTAGCCGCTTGGCTCACCCGCTCAGGCCAACAGGCCCATGAAGCCTACGAGGCCCGCAAAATTGCACGCCGTCCCGCCCTACCACGCAAAATCCTCGGCTCAATTCTCACTGGCACAGGCCTCGCCCTCGCGGGGTATGTTGGCTTTGGTGCCCTTGAAGCCGTGCTCTTTGGAGCTCTGGGGCTTGCGCTCCACTTCGCCGCCTTCGGCCCTGATCCACTTTCAAACAAGGGCATGGACGGAGTGGATCAATTCCAAACAGACCGCGTGGCACGTGTCGTCACCCAGGCCGAAGAGCACCTGACAGCCATAAGCGCCGCCGCTCACCGCGCCGCCGACCGTCAGGTCAGCTCCCGTGTTGAGCGCTTCCAGCAACAGGTCCGCGAGCTACTGCGCACCGTCGAAGAGGACCCGCGTGATCTAACTGCAGCGCGCAAATTCATGGGCGTTTATTTGAAAGGCGCGCGTGACGCGACCGAAAAATTTGCCGATATTTACACCCGCGCCCGCAGCACAGAGGCCAGAAATGACTACCTCGCTCTACTGAGCGATCTACAAGACAGCTTCTCCGCCAAGAACCGTTCTCTTCTGCTGGATGACCGCAGCGATCTTAATATCGAGATCGAAGTGCTGCGCGACCGTCTCGCCCAAGAGGGCATCCGTTTAGACAAGTCCTAATTTTATCAAGAAAGTGAGGTCCGACATGGCCACAGAAATCCAGAAAAAAGCCCAAGACACACTCGCCCTCGTCGAGGAAGTCAATGCCGTGGTCCTGCCAGAACCTGCTGAGGTAAACGCCATAGTCCCGATGAGTGAGGCCAAAGGTGCTTTGAGTAAAGAGATCAAATCCCGCATCGCCGAGCTCGATATGAGCGACACCCAATCAATCGTCAGCTTTGGATCAGCAGCACAGGCGGAACTTCAAGTGATCTCCCAGTCCATGCTGCAAGGTGTACGCAACAAAGACGTCGGCCCAGCGGGGGACAGCCTTCGCGGCATCGTCACGACCATTCGCGGCTTCTCCGTCAGCGAGCTTGACGTGCGCCGCGAGCGCACATGGTGGGAAAAACTCCTCGGCCGAGCCGCGCCCTTTGCGAAGTTCACGGCGAAGTTCGAGCAAGTCCAAGGCCAGATTGACCGAATAACAGAGAGCCTTCTGGATCACGAACACACGCTGCTCAAGGATATTAAATCCCTTGATATGCTCTACGAAAAAACACTCGCCTTTTACGACGAGCTTGCACTCTACATCGCCGCTGGCGAGGAAAAGCTGCATGTGCTGGACACAAAAGATATCCCAGCGCTTGAGAAAAAAGTTGAAAAAGCCGCCGAGAAAGACAAGGTCATGCGCGCTCAGGAGCTACGTGATCTGCGCGCCGCGCGCGACGATCTGGAGCGCCGTGTGCATGATCTGAAACTCACCCGTCAGGTGACCATGCAGTCGCTCCCGTCAATCCGTTTGGTTCAGGAAAACGATAAATCCCTCGTGACAAAGATCAACTCGACACTGGTCAACACCGTACCACTCTGGGAAACACAACTCGCCCAAGCGGTCACCATCCAGCGCTCTGCAGAGGCCGCCGCCGCCGTACGCGATGCCAATGATCTGACCAACGAGCTGCTCACAGCCAACGCCAAAAACCTGCGCGACAGCAACAAGATCATCCGTCAGGAAATGGAGCGTGGTGTGTTTGATATCGAAGCCGTCAAGCAAGCCAATGCCGATTTGATCGGAACCATCGAGGAAAGCCTCCAGATCGCCGATGAAGGCAAAGCCAAGCGCGCCTCCGCCGAAATCGAGCTTAAGAAAATGGAAGCTGAATTGCGCGACACACTTGCCGCCGCAAAAGCGCGCAAAACAGGCACGGGCGATACCGCTGGTACAGCTGTGCCGCAATAAGCCGATGGCCCGCGCCCGTCGCCTTTTTGCTCAGACAGGGGCAGCTCTTCTCGGGCTGTCTCTTCTGGCTGGCTGCGACTTTCCTTTGCGCGAAAGCCTCAAACCCCAGCTCCGCCCAGCAAGCCTCACGCCCTCCAAAACCGCGCAAAAGCCCGATGCACCAGATGCACCCACCGCCAAATCACGCGAGCTTGCCGCTTATTATGAAAAGCTCGAAGAGCATCTGCTCTCCCAAGGCCTTCTACGCCGCGACGGGGGCGGACCCGACACCAAATTCCGCGCCCTTGATCTGGCGCGCAACTTCGAGGCCATCGCTTTTTATGACGAACATTCAGGCGGCGCGCTTCTGTCCGAGTCCACAGCCGTAAGCCGCTTTCACCCTTGGCGTGGCCCTGTGCATTTCAATGCCCACTTCGGGCCCTCGGTCTCCGCTTCACAACGCATCAACGACAGAGCGACCGTAAATGCATACGCCGCCCGCTTGGCCCGCGTCACGGGCCATGAAATCAGCACAACAGACGCCAAAGGCAACTTCCATGTGATTTTCGTAAGCCATGATGACGACGAAGCCCTGACAGATATCGTCGCCGGCGTCTGGCCCGACTTCCCAAAATCTCGGCTGCAAACTTTGACAAACCTACCACGCGACATTTACTGCCTCGTCCACACGAACACACCGTCAGCCAGTGAGGGAAGCGAGCGCGCCCTCGCTATCATCCGCGCCGAACACCCTACCCTCATGCGCCTGTCATGCGTTCACGAAGAGCTCGCCCAAGGCCTTGGGCTTTCCAATGACAGCCCTCTCGCGCGTCCATCAATCTTCAATGACGATGAAGAATTCGCAACCCTCACCAGTCACGACGAGCTTCTGCTCAAAATGCTCTATGACCCACGCCTCAAAAGCGGCATGAGCTTGCAAGAGGCCCGCCCCACCATCACCCAAATCGCCGCCGAGCTCACTGGCGAAACCAACAGTTAACTTCTTAAAAAGGATCGTCTTTATGGGCATTTTTGATTTTCTGACAGGCGAATTTATTGACGTCATCCACTGGACCGATGACACCCGTGATACAATGGTCTGGCGCTTTGAGCGTGAAGACCATGAAATCAAATACGGCGCCAAGCTCACGGTGCGCGAGGGTCAGGCCGCCGTCTTTGTTCACGAAGGCCAACTGGCAGATGTCTTCACCCCTGGTCTGTACATGCTTGAAACCAATAACATGCCGATCACCACCACGCTCAATCACTGGGACCACGGTTTCAAAAGCCCATTCAAATCTGAGGTCTATTTCGTCAATACAACGCGCTTCTCCGATCTGAAGTGGGGCACCAAAAACCCCATCATCGCGCGAGATCCAGAGTTCGGCCCCGTCCGCCTGCGCGCCTATGGCAGCTACACGATAAAGGTAAGTGATCCCGCACGTTTTCTAACTGAAATCGTTGGCACCGACGGCGAATTCACGATGGATGAGATCAGCTATCAGATCCGCAACATCATCGTTCAGGAGTTCTCCCGCACCATCGCCCGCGCAGGTATCCCAGTGCTCGACATGGCCGCCAACACGCGCGAACTCGGAACGCTGGTAGGCCGTGATATCGCACCAAGGCTCGCAGAATATGGCCTTGAAATGCCCGAGCTTTATATCGAAAATATTTCTCTGCCAGAAGCCGTTGAAGCTGTGCTCGACAAGCGTACCTCAATGGGCGTCGTCGGCGACCTTTCAACCTACATGAACTATCAGGCCGCCGAGAGCCTGACAGCCCAAGGCACGGGCGGCGCCGCGCTTCAGGCGGGTGTAGGCGCAGGCTTGGGCATGCAAATTGCCCGCGAAGCTTCTGCGCAAGCGGGTCCTTGGGGCGCACCCGCACCCCAAGCCCAAATCGCCCCACCACCCCCGCCAGTCGAGCAGGTCTGGCACATCGCCGAAGCAGGAAAGACAAAAGGCCCCTTCTCGCGCGCGTCCATGGGCCGTATGTCCGCCGACGGAGCACTCACGCGTGACACTCTGGTCTGGACCGCAGGTCAAGACGGCTGGAAAAAGGCCGCAGACGTCACTGCGCTTGCGACCCTCTTCACAGTACTGCCACCGCCTCCCCCGGAGGGCTGATTGGCTTTTCTTTGGCTCTAAACATCCGTCTAAAGGCATAGAATATCTTGTCCGAAACCGCGCCCACCAACGTGACCATAAGTCACCGCTTCCCCTGCATGGCCTGTGGAGCAGACTACAGATTTGATCCTGCCCAGGATCGGCTCACTTGCGACCACTGCGGACATACAGAGGAGATCGGTCTTACACGAGGCCCAGCCATCCGCGAACTTGATTTTGAAGACGCATTGCAGGCCAAGCTCCCCGCTCAAGATATCGAGGAAACCCGCGTTTCCCAATGCCCCAACTGCGCCGCTGCGGTGGAGTTTGACGCGCATACTCACGCTGCTGAGTGCCCATTCTGCGCAACCCCAGTCGTCACAGACACGGGCCTGCACCGCCACATCAAGCCCCGCGGTGTGCTCCCATTCGCGCTTGATGAGAAAACCGCGCGCAACGCAATGACAGACTGGCTCGGCAGCCTTTGGTTTGCCCCTAGTGGCCTGCAAGATTACGCTCGCAAGGGTCGCACCATGTCGGGGATCTATGTGCCCTACTGGACCTTTGATGCCGACACCACCTCGCGCTACTCGGGCGAGCGCGGAACGGTCTACTATGACACAATAACAGTTGTCCGCGACGGAAAGCGTGAGCGCCGGCAAGTCGCTAAAATTCGCTGGTCCCCTGCCCGCGGTCGTGTCGCCCGCTTCTTTGACGATGTGTTGGTGCTCGCCTCCCGCTCCCTGCCCAAGCGTTTTACGGATGCACTTGAGCCTTGGGATCTGGCAGCCCTTGAGCCTTACAGGCCCGAATATCTCGCAGGCTTTCGCGCGGAAGGATACTCTGTCGAGCTTTCCGATGGCTATGAAGAGGCCCGCGCCCACATGGCCCGCGTCATCGAACGCGATGTCAAGTTTGACATCGGTGGCGATCGCCAACGCATCCACGATATCGACACTTCCGTAAAAGACGTGACCTTCAAGCACATCCTGTTGCCAGTCTGGCTCGCCGCATACAAATACCGCGGCCGCAGCTTCCGCTTTGTTATCAATGGGCGCACAGGCCGCGTTCAAGGCGAACGTCCCTATTCAGCATGGAAAATCTTCTTTGCGGTTCTACTCGGTCTTATCATCGCAGGAACACTCGGCTATCTCTACGGGCTTGAGCAAGGAGCCTTCTGATGACATCCGCCCTAGAAACCACGCTACACGCGCGCCACTCTTGCCGCGCATATCTTCCCAAGCCAGTTGCACCTTCGCTCATTGAGCAGGCCGTGGCCACAGCCGCGCGAGCGCCTTCATGGTGCAACGCCCAGCCGTGGCAGCTCATTATCACCCAAGAGGCGGAAACAGCCCGTTTGGGAACAGCCTTGCATGCCCATGCCCAAGCGCATGAGATGCAGCCAGATTTACCTTGGCCAGAAAGCTATACAGGCCAGTATAAGACACGCCGCTTTGACTGTGGCATGCAGCTTTATGATGCGGCCTCCATCGCCCGCGAAGACAAGCCAGCAAGAATGGCGCAAATGCTCGAAAACTTCCGCTTTTTTGGCGCGCCTCACATGGCACTCATCACGAGCCCACGAGAACTGGGGGCTTATGGAGCGTTAGATTGCGGCGGCTTCGTTACTGCCTTTTGCGCAGCACTCACAGAAGCCGGGCTTGGCAGTATTCCCCAAGCTGCCCCCGCTGGCTATGCGCCCTTTCTGCGAGACTGGTTTGGTCTACCAAAAGAGCGCCTAATACTCTGCACTGTTTCCTTTGGCTACTCTGACACATCTGCGCCAATCAACAGCTTCCGCACCCCCCGCGCTGAGACAAATACCCTCATCAACTGGCGTTAAAAAGCTTAGCTGCGCTCGATCGCAACGAGACCGAGCTTGCGCGCGGCCCAAAGTGAAAGGATGGAGCTATCAAGGCCTTCTCTCACTTGAAAGCGGCGGATCGCGGCCCTCGTCGGTCCGTCCATCTGGCCTGACAAAGCCCCAGTGTAGAGCCCCCGCGCCTTCAGTGCGCGCTGCAACGTGGCGATAATATCGGGCGTAAGTTTGTCTTGGCATGGCGTCTCAAACCAAAGCTCACGACGTTCTTTTACAATGGCCTGCCGCGTCTCGCGTTTATAAATCGGCTCGCTCACAACGGTACCGTCCGAGGAGACTTCAGCAGGCTGAACTAGAATATCCTGTGTCACCGTTTCAATAACCGCTGGCGTCACATCCTTACCCCAGCAAGAGTTCGGATCCGAGCCAGGCGGTGGCGCAGCAAAGCTTTCCACAAGCACAGGCTCGACAGGGCTGATCAGGGTCTGCTCGGCACAAGCCGCAACAGTCAAAGCCAAGATCATTGATGTAATCGCCTGTTTCAATCTCGTGCTCGCTCGCATTTTGGCTTTTGGGCAAGATACGCGCAAAAGCGAAGCGCAGCAAAGCCCACATCCAGCCTCGATCACGAAGTTTTTGCCCTGTGACATCCCTGCAGGCCACAATTAGGGCTGGCAGCGGCGCGCGCGCTTTTGTAACAAGGCCAAAGCAATGTTTTTGAGGAGCGCTGAGGAATGGCGAAAATCACCTATATCGAGCACAACGGCACAGAACATGTTGTCGAAGTCGCTTCTGGTCTCACCGTCATGGAAGGCGCACGCGACAACAACATCCCAGGCATCGAAGCCGACTGTGGCGGCGCCTGCGCCTGCTCCACATGCCACGTTTATGTTCACCCTGACTGGGTCGCCAAAATTCCGGGCAAAGACGACATGGAAGAAGACATGCTCGACTTCGCTTTTCAGCCTGATCCCGCACGCTCACGCCTGACCTGCCAGATCAAAGTCAGCGATGACATGGACGGCTTGGTTGTCCATATGCCAGAAAAACAGATCTGATTGTGAAAACAGCGCCGCGCCAGAGCGAACACCCCCTGCACCGCCTCTTTCGCGGCGCGTCTCTGGCGTTGGCACTCAACTTGGCCTGCTCGCTTCCAAGCGCGGCTCAAGATCTGATAACATCCGCCAAGTTTACCGAGCCAACAACACGCTATGCCCACGGTGTTCTCGGGGATGATGTCGAATATGGTGCAATTGAACTGCATATCCAGGCCTCAGACGGTTCATCTCAGGCAATCACACTCCGCCTGCCAGAGACCCGCGTGTTCGAAGACCTCAGCCCACGCCTGATCGATCTGGATACAGACGGCGCGCCAGAAGTGGTCGTCGTTGAATCCGACGCAGCTCTTGGAGCACGGCTGTCGGTTTATGGCCCTGAAGGCCTGATTGCCGCCACACCCTATATAGGCCAACGCAACCGTTGGCTCGCGCCCATCGGCGCAGCCGACTTTGATGGCGACGGCTTTGTCGAACTTGGCTATATTGACAGACCACATCTCGCCAAAACACTCCGACTCTGGCGTTTCAAGGACGGCAAGCTCATTGAAATCGCCACAAAAACAGGCCTAACCAACCACAAAATTGGCTGGGATTTCATAGCAGGCGGTTTGCGCAACTGTGCAGACACCCCCGAAATGATCACCGCTGATGCCAGCTGGTCGCGCATCATCGCCACAGCTTACGATGGCACATCCCTCAGCGCGCGTGACATTGGCCCCTATGCAGGCCCTCAAAGCCTCACCAAAGCGCTTTCCTGCCCGTAGGCGGCATGACATAAGCTTCCTATGGTAAATCGTTTTCTGGTCCTCCTCGCACTCCTCGCGCTCACCGCCTGCGCTCGGCCACAGTCGGCCGGCTTTGTCGAACCAGTGCCAGAGGCCAGCCGCGAAACGATATTCATCGCCACCATGCGCACAGAAGGCCAACGCGGCCAAATGTTTGGCGAAAAGCGCTCAACAGTGATGAGCTATGCTGAACTTAACATCTCGATCCCACCCAATCACCAGATTGGCCGCATAGAGCGCAGCCGTGGCCAGATCGATGCCCGCCGACACTTCGCTCCGTTGAGTGCCACTCCCCTCGCAAACAGCGCCAAGCTCAATGAGCGCCTAAAAGCCAGCCGCATATCCGCTGAAGAGCCGCTTCTGATCTTTGTTCATGGCTACAACAACACACTTGAAGATGCAGCCTTCCGCCTTGCCCAAATCCAGCATGACTTTGAGCTCAATAATCCTGCGCTACTCTTCTCATGGCCCTCCGCGGGCGACCCACTGGGCTATGCCTATGACCGTGACTCTGTCCTCTTTGCGCGCACCGACTTTGCTCGCCTGTTAGAGGCCCTCAACCGCGCAGGCCAACGCCGCGTGATTATCCTAGCACACTCAATGGGCAGCTACCTCGTTATGGAATCACTTCGGCAGCTCGCTCTTGAAGGCAAGACGCATAACATCGACGCTCTCGAAGCCGTGGTGCTGATGTCGCCCGATATTGACCCTGATGTCTTTCGCCAACAGGCGGGTGAAATCGGCAGACTCCCACAACCCTTCATCATCATGACCACCCAGAAAGATCGCGTCCTAAATGTGTCGAGCCTGCTCACAGGGCGTAAAGAGCGCTTGGGGCGCATACAGAACGCTGAAGAAGTAGAGGGGCTAGATGTCAGCGTTATGGATTTCTCTCTCTTTGAAACAGGCGAAAACATGGGCCATATGGTGCCTGTCTCCTCCCCTGCTGCTATCCGCTTTTTGCGCCGCTTCACAAAGGGTGTGGGCTTGGCAGCCAACGAATTCTCACGTTATGTTCTGTTAGGCGAAAGTCGCAAAGACGGCAGACTTTTGCAGTAATAGGAGCACAGTGATGGCAGGCGGATGGGCCAAAGACGGCGCAGTCAGCGAACAGATTGAAGCCTCGATCAACGATGAACTTGCTCGTCTCAAAGCGCGTCGCCAACCCATGGGCGAAAGCCTGACCCATTGCGCAGAGTGCGACGAAGAAATCCCCGAAGCCCGTCGCACAGCCCTCCCAGGCGTTAAGCTCTGCATCGACTGCATGAGCGAGCGTGACGCCATTTCGGCAAAACGCGGCGGCATCAACCGTCGCGGCTCCAAGGACAGTCAGCTTAAGTAAGTAGGTTGTGCGAGGGCTTCGCCCCCGCACATAGCACGTTGCGCTATTTGCGCACGCCAGATCACGCCTCCATGGCTTCCAGCTCGTCGATAAAGCCTGAGATCATGCTGAGGCCCTTGTCCCAGAAAGTTGGATCTGTCGCATCCAGCCCGAAAGGCGCCAGAAGAGCCGTGTGATGCATAGATCCGCCCGCTTTGAGCATGTCAAAATACTTGTCCTGAAAGCCTTCGGGGTTTTCTTCATAGACCGCATACAGAGCATTCACCAATCCATCGCCAAAAGCATAGGCATAAACATAAAACGGCGAGTGCACGAAATGTGGGATATAAGCCCAGAAGTGCTCGTAGCCCTCCATAAACTCAAAGGCTGGCCCAAGGCTTTCGCCCTGCACAGACATCCAGAGCGCACCGATATCTTCTGGCGTCAGCTCGCCCTCGCGTCGCGCGGCATGGAGCTTGCACTCAAAGTCATAAAACGCAATCTGGCGCACGACCGTGTTGATCATATCTTCGACCTTGCCCGCAAGCATTACACGGCGTTGTGCGTCTGTCTTGGCCTCCGAGAGCATCTTGCGGAAGGTCAGCATCTCGCCAAAAACACTCGCGGTCTCGGCCAGTGTCAACGGCGTTGAGGAGAGCATCTCACCCTGCTCTGCAGCCAAGACCTGATGCACCCCATGCCCTAGCTCATGTGCCAGCGTCATCACATCGCGCGGCTTGCCGAGGTAGTTAAGCATCACGTAAGGGTGCACATCCGTCACGGTCGGATGTGCAAAGGCCCCAGGAGCCTTACCAGGCTTCACGCCTGCATCAATCCAGCCCTTGGTAAAGAACGGCTCGGCAATCTCAGCCATCCGAGGGTCAAACCCTGCATAAGCGCTCATCACAGTTTCGCGTGCTGCGTCCCAACCAACGATGCGTTTGTCTTCCATCGGCAAGGGCGCGTTGCGGTCCCAGACCTGCAGCGTATCGAGGCCCAGCCACTTGCGCTTCAGCTCATAGTAGCGGTGGCTCAGCTTGGGGTAGGCCTTAACAACTGCGTCGCGCAGCGCCTCCACAACTTCGGCTTCCACATCATTGGAAAGATGCCGCCCCGTCTGTGCCGTCGGCATTCCACGCCAGCGATCAACGATCTCTTTTTCCTTGGCCTGTGTGTTATGTACGCGCGCGAAGGTCTTGATATTGCTACCAAAGACATCAGCAAGTTCACGCGCTGCCGACTCACGCGTTTCGCGCGTCTCGTCAGTCAAAAGATTGAGAGTGCCCTCAATGTTCAGCGGCTCGCCATCCACTTCAAACTCAAGTCCTGCGATGGTTTCGTCAAACATCCGCTCCCAAGCGTCGCCAACAACGCCCATATCATGGAGGAATTTCTCCAGCTCATCAGAAAGCTGGTATGGCTTCATCGCGCGGATGCGGTCGAACACGGGCTTATAGCGCGCAAGTTCGGCGCTCTCAGCAAAGAGCCCATCGAGCACTCCATCATCCAACCGGTTTAGCTCAAGCGTGAAAAAGACAAGCGGCGTGGTGAAATTGGTGATCTTTTCTTGCATATCCGAGAGGAACTTCGCGCGCCCCGCGTCAATCGTGAGCTGGTAATAGCGCAGTCCCGCATACGACATGATACGCCCGGCAATGCCGTTGATCTTTTCGTTGCGCAATACGCAGGCAAGAAAGCCCGCCGCATCAAGCTCCGCAAGCTTGCCTTCGTAGTCTTTCGCAAAGTTAGCGCATTCTTCCTCAAGCCAAGCCAGATCGCGGATCAATTCGGGCGCATCTTCAGCAGTGTAAAGATCGCTCAGGTCCCACTCAGGCAGATCGCCAAACTCGCCAGCGCCCCCGCCTACATTTGCATCGCGAACAGGAAAAGGAAGTTGAAACATCTCTGGGCGCCTCTTTGATTATATCTCTCAGAGACATAGAGCGCAGGAAGGGCGATCTCAAGTCACCCTCCGCGTCTCATTCAAAGAAAAACTGCACCATCTCGTCGAGAACCTTGCCGCGCATCGCAGGTTTCTCCATCAAAACCTCGTGCTCGGCCCCCTCGATCATGCTGAGCGTGCCAGCGCTCCAGCGGCTCATCCGGTCAGTGATCCGAGGCACATCGACAATCCTCTCACACGTGCCAAGAAAGGTGATTGTGCGTGTCTTGGGAGAGGGCATACGGTGCAAGGCCCACGTCTCGCGCAACGCCTCAGCCAACCAGCCAAGCGATGGCCCTGCCAGCGTCAGCTCAGGCTGCGCCTCGGCTTGAGCCACCATGTAGGCCCACATATCGGGGTCAGTTGTGAGCATATTGTCGTCAAACGGGTCGGCAATGACATAGGTCTCAGTTTTCGTGCCAGGCGCGAAGCGTGCGCCATGGCCCAGAGCACTGCCCAAATTTGACAGCCCCCACGCCACAGGGCGCATATGCGGCGCGAGATAAATCCCCCACATCGGGGCAGAAAACGCCGCCGCCTTGACGTCAATGCCCTCGTAAAGCGCGCGCAAGCCGATACAGCCGCCCATAGAATGCCCAAGCAGGAAAAACGGCGCTGCAACGCCCTCGGCCTTCGCTGCCGCCACCATAGCCCTTACATCACGCTGATAATCGCTGAACGCCTCAACATGACCGAGCAAAGCAGGCTCTGCCAGCCTGTCGGCAAGCCCCTGCCCCCGCCAATCAATGGCAAATGTCGCAAGGCCGCGCGCAGCAAACTCAGCCGCCGTTCGACCGTATTTTTCACAATATTCTGTTCGACCGGGCATCAAGAGCACAGTCCCGCGCGCGCCGTCTTTTGGCCAGTGCACCGCCCGCAGGCGCACACCATCATCCGCCTTGAGCCAGAGCGCGTAGCCGCCCTCTGGTCCCTCTGCGATATCGCCAAAAAAGGGCGCTGCAGCGTTCATTTAGCTCAAGACCGCGCCGAGCTGCATCGCCATACCCATGTCACCATCGACAGAGAGCTTGCCGCCCATAAAGGCCGCCGTGGCGTTCATATCCCCCGACAGGATCGCCTCGAATACATCGCGATCCGCCGAAAGCGTCACATCGGCCTCGTCGTCGCCCGCGCGCGCGCCCTCGCCGTCAATCACAACAGCGCCTTCGCCATTGATCACAAATTTCGCCGTACCCGCAGAAAAGCCGCCGCCGGCCATTTTTTCATTCAGGGCTTTGACCGCACCGTCAATCACATCGCTCATCATTCGTTCCTTCACATTGTTGCGACAAGGCTTGCCTCAGCCCTGTCAGTGGTTATCCTGAGCCTACTATGGTCATGCTCAGAGTCCATCTCAAACCTGCCGTTGCGGCACTTGTCGCCCTGCTCACGCTGGGTCAGCCAAGTTTTGCCGAAAGCCGCGATATTTCCGAGCTGCTCTCAGAGTTACAAAGCGCCAAAGCACCCGAAGCCCAAAAAATTGCCCGCGATATCGAAATCCGCTGGTCTGCTTCTGGTTCCGCTTCTGCCAACCTCTTGTTAAAACGCGGTGAAGACGCGCTTGAAGCGCGCCAGTTCACCAAAGCAGTTGAGCATTTCACTGCCCTCACAGATCACGCCCCCGCATTTGCTGAGGGCTGGCACGGCCGCGCGCGCGCCTTCTTTGGCTTGGGCGAATACGGTCTTGCGCTCGCTGATCTGCGCCAAACCCTTGCGCTCAATCCCTCTCATTTCGGGGCAATCTACGGTCTCGCCGCCCTGCTGGAACAGCTCGAAAAACCCGAAGAGGCCTATGACGCCTACAAGATCCTCTTGAACCTCTACCCCGCACATGAGAAAGCGCTTGAAGGCGTCTCCCGTCTTGAGCCTTCCGTAAACGGTGTAAAGCTTTAGTCGCATCTTTCCGTGTCACGCCCCGCCAGACTGGGCCAGCAAAAGAGTTTTCCCGAAATGACCCAGCAAAAGCGCATCACAGCCGTGCTCGGTCCGACCAACACCGGCAAGACCCACTACGCTATCGAACGTATGCTTGGCTATCGTACTGGCGTGATCGGCCTGCCCCTGCGCCTGCTGGCCCGTGAGGTCTATGACAAAATAGTGGCCGTGCGGGGCCCTTCCGTTGTCGCGCTTGTCACAGGCGAGGAGCGCATTGTTCCACCGCGTGCCCAATATTGGGTTTGCACAGTTGAGGCGATGCCGGAAGGCATGGCCGCAGACTTCCTCGCGATTGACGAAATCCAGCTCTGCGCAGACCCAGAGCGTGGCCATGTCTTCACGGATAGGCTCCTACGCGCCCGCGGAATAAACGAAACGCTGTTTCTTGGGTCTGATTCCATGCGCGGTATTATCCGTGCTCTTGTCCCCGAGGCCGATTTTCTGGGCCGTGAGCGTATGTCCCAGCTTGTCTACGGAGGCTCCAAAAAGATCAGCCGTATGCAAGCGCGCTCCGCCATCGTCAGCTTTTCGGTCGAAAACGTTTATGCCATCGCCGAGCTTCTCAAGCGCCAAAAAGGCGGCGCCGCTGTTGTCATGGGCGCGCTTAGCCCCCGCACACGCAACGCACAAGTCGAGCTCTACCAAAATGGTGACGTCGATTTCCTCGTCGCCACCGACGCCATCGGCATGGGGCTCAACCTAGATATCAACCATGTCGCCTTTTCGGCCACCGCTAAGTTTGATGGCCGCCGTATGCGGTCACTCATGCCACATGAACTCGCCCAGATAGCGGGCCGTGCAGGGCGTGGCATGTCCCATGGCTCTTTTGGAGTCACTGGCGAGGCCGCCCCGCTGGATGACGGCGTGGCTCAAGCCATCATGGATCACCGCTTCGCACCTGTGAAAAAGCTCATATGGCGTAACCCTGCGCTACAATTCGGCCAACTTGATGCCCTCATCCACTCGCTCGAAATCAGCCCAAGCGATGAGCTTCTCGTCAAAGCCCGCGAAGCAGACGACCTCCTCGTGCTCAAAACGCTCGCCGCAGAAGCCGAGCCGCGCGCCCGCGCCTCTGATGCCGCCTCAGTGCGCCTTTTGTGGGATGTCTGCTGCGTGCCAGACTTCCGCTCTATCTCTTCAAGCGAACACGCCACCCTCTTGGGGCAGATTTTTGCGCACCTGCACGAGCGCGGCGAACTGCCTGAAGACTGGATCGCACGGCACATAAAACACATTGATCGCCCTCAAGGGGACATAGATACTTTGTCCAAACGGCTGGCCTTTATCCGCACATGGACCTATGTCGCACAGCGAAAAGGCTGGACAAGGGACGATTCTCATTGGCGCGAGACGACTCGCGCTGTAGAAGATCGCCTGTCAGATGCGCTACACGAAGCGTTGACCCAGAGATTTGTCGACAGGCGCACCTCCGTGCTCCTGCGGCGCCTAAAACAAAAGGAGGCCATGTTGGCCGAAGTAAATGAAAATGGTGAAGTGACGGTCGAAGGCGAATTCGTCGGCCGTCTCGAAGGGTTCCGCTTCTCGCAGGACAAATCCGCAGCAGGCCAAGAGGCCAAGACACTAAAAGCCGCAAGCCTTGCCGCGTTGACCCCGCATTTTCACTTGCTGGCCGACCGCTTCTATAATGCACCAGACACAGAGATCGACTTTACTGAGCAAGGTGGCCTCATGTGGGGCAACACAGCCGTTGGTAAACTCGTCAAAGGGGCGGAGGCCCTCAAGCCTACAGTGAAGGCTTTTGTTGATGACGAAGCTGGCGCAGATGTGGCTGAGAAAGTTACACGCCGCCTTCAGCACTTCATTGATCGCAAAATTGCCACCGCCTTTGAACCACTGTTCAATCTATCACGCGATGAAACGCTTACAGGCCTCGCCCGCGGCTTTGCCTTCCAGATGGTCGAGGGCTTGGGCCTTCTGCCCCGCGCGGTTGTTGCCAATGACGTCAAATCACTCGATCAGGACGCACGCTCCGCACTGCGCAAGCACGGCATCCGCTTTGGCCAGTTCACAATCTTCCTGCCACTGCTCTTGAAGCCCGCGCCCACGCGCCTACGCCTCGTGCTTTGGTCTCTCGCGCAAGACTTGCAAGAATTCCCAGAAGCGCCCCCCGCGGGTCTCGTGACCGTGCCAAACATGTCGTCTGCGCCACAGGGCACAGATACTATGGCCGGCTATCGCAACGCAGGTGAACGCGCGATCCGCATCGACATGCTGGAGCGCCTCGCCGATATGCTGCGCGGTGAAGATAGCCGTGGCGGTTTTGAAGCCAAAGCAGACATGCTTTCGATCACAGGCATGACCCTTGAGCAATTCGCTGATCTGATGGCAGGTCTTGGCTACAAGGCCGAAAAAGGCGAGCGCGTCAAAGTCAAATCCGCGCCAGCCGTTGCCGCAGCCCCCGCTGAAGAGGCCAAAGCAGAGGCAGACGTATCGGTAGAAGCTGCAGGCGAAGCACCTGCCCCAGAAGCCAAGGCCGAAGCGCCAGCAAGCGAAACCCCAGCCGAGACCGAGGCAGAAACCCCAGACATGGAAGTATTCTACAGCTTCACATGGGGCGGAAACCGTGGCGGCAACGCGCGTGCGCCTCGCCAAGAGGGTGACAAACCCCGAGGTAAAGGCAAGCCACAGGGCAAACCCCGCGGCAAGCCTCAAGGGGGTGCTAAAGGCAAACCGCAAGGCGCACAAAGCTTCCAGGCTCGTCCGCCCAAAGAAAAAGCCATCGACCCTGATAATCCCTTCGCTGCTGCGCTCATGGGCCTCACCAAGAAAGACTGATGGCAGAGACGCCCACCGCCCCCGCAAAACTGCGGATCGACAAATGGCTCTGGCACGCGCGTTTTTTCAAAACGCGTGGCCTCTCGGCCAAGCAAGTGTCAGGCGGCCATGTGCGTATCAATAGGCAAAAGACTCTAAAACCCGCCCATGGCGTAACCTTCGGCGATGTGCTCACCTTTGCGCAGGGTGATAATATCCGCGTGGTCAAAATTCTCGCCTTAGGCGAACGGCGCGGCCCTGCCCCTGAAGCCCAATCGCTCTATGAAGACCTAACTCCACCACGTGAAGAGCGCCTGCCTGAGCCCGCGAGGACAGGCCCACGCCCCACGAAGAAAGATCGTCGCGATATTGCCGCCTTCAAAGACGAGGGCAGCTGAGCCACAGCCCCATCCCTGCGGCATAGAGTGCGCTTGAATGATCGGCCAAAAACGACTAGCTCAGCACGGAAAGCCATCAATTAGGGGGTCTCCCATATGACCTACATCGTCAACGACGCGTGCATCGCTTGCAAATACACAGACTGCGTCGAAGTCTGCCCAGTAGATTGCTTCTACGAGGGCGAGAACATGCTGGTGATCCACCCCGATGAATGCATCGATTGCGGCGTCTGCGAGCCTGAATGCCCTGCCGATGCCATCCGCCCAGATACGGACGCAGGCACCGAACAATGGGTGGAATTCAACCGCAAGTATTCTGAGCTCTGGCCTGTGATTGTCAGCAAAAAAGACCCCCTTCCCGAAGCCGAAGAGCGCGATGGTGAAGAGGGCAAGCTCGAGAAGTATTTCTCCGAAGCTCCTGGGGAGGGCGGCTGAGCGCTCCGCCGCCTGCCTAACCTTACGTAAGCAACTCCTTCTACCAGCACGCTTTCTTTTGCCTCCGATTCGTGCTATGTATCAGGTATGTGAAATATGAAACCTGCCTGAACCCATCCCCCGAGCTGCCGCTTGCTGGATGGTTTTGTTTGTCAAAAACTCTGGCCTGTCGGGGCGGCTCTTGCGGCCCCCAGCATCGTTTTTGACCTACTCACAGGATTATCGGCAATGCGAGGAAAGATTGCATGACCAAATCGAAGAAACCGGACTTCCGCGCCAATGAATTCGTTGTCTACCCCGCCCACGGCGTTGGACAGATCGTATCGATCGAGAAACAAGAGGTCGCCGGCTTTGAGCTCGAGCTTTTCGTCATCTCATTTGAGAAAGACAAAATGACTCTCCGCGTCCCCACAAACAAAGCGACAGAGATCGGCATGCGTGGGCTCTCAAGCCCCGATGTGGTCAGCCACGCGATGAAGACCCTCAAAGGCAAAGCCAAAGTCAAACGTGCGATGTGGTCCCGCCGTGCGCAAGAGTATGAGCAAAAGATCAACTCGGGCGACCTGATTGCCATTGCAGAAGTCGTACGTGACTTGCATCGCTCCGATGATCAGCGCGAGCAAAGCTACTCCGAGCGCCAGCTTTATGAAGCCGCTCTCGAACGTCTCACACGCGAAGTTGGCGCCGTCGGCGGCGGTGATGAAATGGCAGCCGCCAAGCAGATCGACGACGTTCTGGTCAGCCGCGCCGCCTGATAAGCATACCCGAAACAATCAAAAGCCCGCGCCTCTCCCAAGAGCGCGGGCTTTTTTTATACATATCACCAAAGCAGCAGCGGTACGTCTACTTCCTCTTTCCAGAAATATCCGTGGGGAGCGCAAGGGGGCAACGCCCCCCCCCTCGCACCGGTCGGACCAGCGCATGCACCAAGCCGAAACAAAAAAAGAGCGCGGTGGATTGCTCCGCCGCACTCTTAAAACTCTCTCGCTCTAATAGCTTAGCCGCGTGCGCGGCCGACAAGCTTCCATGCGGCAGGCAGGATCATCGCCGCCAGAACGAGCTTAACCGCATCGCCAACAAGGAAGGGCGTGAGGCCCCATGCCAGCAGCGGCTTGTCAAAGCCATAAATCAAACCAAGGCCAACAAGGCCAGGCACATAGATCAGCGCATTACCAATGAGCATCGCACCCGCCATTTTACCCGCCGAGCGGTCCCAGCCCATACGTGCCAAAACCCCAAGCGCCAAAGTTGCCAGTACGTAACCGACAAGATAGCCGCCTGTGCTGCCCATCATATAGGCAAGGCCGTAGCTTTCAGCAGATGAACCAGCAAACACATCAAAGCCCATCACGCCAACAAGCATGTAAGTCATGATGGTCGCAAGGCCGAGGCGTGGGCCATAGGCTGCACCAAGAGCGAGCACAGCAAAAGTGCCCATTGTGATCGGCACAGGCCACATTGGCACAGCAATCTTAGCCGAGATTGCCAGCGCCATAACTCCCGCAATCACAAGCGCAACGCGCTTGGCCGCAAGGCCCAAGCCGCTGGTCGCGCCGAATGTTTCGATCAAAACTTTATTCGTCATGGCAGTGGCCATTCCACGTCCCTCCATTTGTTTGGGCAATTTCTGCACCAGCGAAGCATTTTTCGCAAGTCAGAACAGCCTACTCACGTGAATAATCCGAAATCATTTCATAATTTTTGCGAGGTCCAAGCACCTGCCAACTCACCTGCCAGCGCGGCCATGTACCAAAATCATAGACCACATCATATTGGTCCGGATCACACCAATGCCCGGTCTCTCCTCCCAACGGCGGAACCTTGTGAAAAAACCGCCCGTCCTCAAAGTAAACACTCAAATCAGCATCCCAGCGATACCGCCGCTCCGCCTGCATCGGTGGCTGGCCTTGCACACTCAAAACGCCGCGTTCTTCATACGCGCCCCCAAGCGTCCACTCGGCCACGCCTTCAAAACGCGCCTCGGCGCCCGTCACAGGCACAATCCGCCGCGACAGCGCCCAGCGCCCCGTAAAGTCGCTTAAAACGCGCATATCAGCTTTCTATCTCGGGCAAAGCGTCTCATATCCCCTGTCCTGACTTGAGGTTAAGCACCCCCCAGTCTATGAGCAGCGCAACCCCACCTGCAACCCGCAACAGCGAAGGCATCCTTATGATCGAGCGTTACTCCCGTCCCGAAATGGTTTCTATCTGGTCCGCTGCGACCAAATTCAAAATCTGGTACGAAATCGAGGCCCACGCCTGTGATGCCATGGCCGATTTGGGTGTAATCCCGCGCGAAAACGCCGAGGCCGTCTGGAAGGCAAAGGACGTTGAGTTTGATGTCGCCCGCATCGACGAGATCGAAGCCGTGACAAAACATGATGTCATCGCCTTTCTGACACACCTCGCCGAGCACGTCGGCTCTGATGAGGCCCGCTTCGTCCACCAAGGCATGACAAGCTCTGATGTGCTCGACACCTGCCTCAATGTGCAGCTCGTCCGCGCAGCCGATATCCTGATTGCGGATATGGAAAAGCTACTGGCCGCGCTCAAGACCCGTGCCATGGAGCACAAAATGACAGTCCGCGTCGGCCGCAGCCATGGGATTCACGCAGAGCCCACAACAATGGGCCTCACGTTTGCACGCTTTTACGCCGAAATGGATCGCAACTTGGCGCGCCTGCGCGCCGTGCGTGAAGACATCGCCACAGGCGCAATTTCAGGCGCGGTCGGCACATTCGCCAATATCGACCCGCGCGTCGAAGAACATGTCTGCGCCCAGCTTGGCCTCACGCCAGAGCCAATCAGCACACAAGTCATCCCACGCGATCGCCACGCCATGTTCTTCGCCGTGCTCGGGGTCATTGCGTCAAGTATCGAAAACGTCGCCATCGAAATCCGCCACATGCAGCGCACCGAAGTCCTAGAAGGCGCGGAGTTCTTCTCAATGGGGCAAAAAGGCTCCTCAGCGATGCCACACAAGAAAAACCCAGTCCTGACCGAGAACCTCACAGGTCTCGCGCGCCTTGTGCGCATGTCAGTTATCCCAGCGATGGAAAACGTGGCCCTCTGGCATGAACGCGATATCTCGCACTCCTCCGTCGAACGCGCCATCGGTCCAGACACAACCATCACACTTGATTTCGCCCTCGCCCGCCTCACCGGCGTGATCGAAAAAATGCTGATCTTTCCTGAGAATATGCTCGACAACATGAACAAATTCCCCGGCCTAGTGATGTCCCAGCGCGTGCTGCTCGCCCTGACCCAAGCAGGCGTGTCTCGCGAAGACGCCTACTCGATGGTCCAGCGCAACGCACTCAAAGTCTGGGAAGAACGCCTTGATTTCCAAGAGCTTCTCTTGGCCGATGATGAAGTCGTCAAAGCCCTCGGTGAGGACGGCATCAAAGCCAAGTTCGACATGGAATATCACACCAAACACGTCGATACGATCTTCCAGCGCGTGTTCGGCGAGAGCTGAAGCGGCTCAAAACACTGGGGCGCGCATCACAGCGCGCCCTTCCCCTAGGTCCGAACCTAAATTTATGCTAGCATCTCTACACCCATAGAGAGGATACAGCATGTCTAAACTCTTCCTTACCGCCGCCTTCATCCTGTCCGCGAGCTTTGCGTCTGCTGAGTGTAACCGTGGCCACGACCAAGCCATGAGCTGCCCCCAAGGCCAAAGCTTTGACGCCCAGTCAGGCGCTTGTGTGCCACTGATCAACAGCTAAGGCGCTTAAAAACAAAACCAATTTTAGCCAAAGTTTGCACAAAACCTAGGTTTAAATGCCTTTGGCCTCTGCGTCCCACGCAGGAGTCGAAAGGCTTTTTTAGGAGCTTCGCTCTAGGGTCTTCTGAAGTCAGATAGGAAGCCCCATGTCCGCGTTGCAGCCCCACACGTCTCTCTCCTCGAGTCTTCCCTCCGCACGTGGCCCCGCGCGGCTCTCCTCCGCCCAAAAGGCGGCTATCATTGTGCGCTTCCTGCTCAAGGAAGGCGCCGATGTCCCTTTGGAGCGCCTCTCAGACGACAGTCAGCGCACTCTCACCGAAGCCATCGGTGGGATGGGCTTTATCAACCGCGAAACTCTGGCTGACGTCCTCGCCGAGTTTGCCCGCGAAATCGAAGCCATGGGCCTTGTCTTTCCAGCTGGCCTCGCCGAGGCGCTGCACTCTCTAGAAGGTCGCATCTCGCCTCAAACAGCTGCGCGCTTGCGCAAAGAAGCGGGCGTGCGCCAGATCGGCGATCCTTGGGAGCGTATTCGCGCACTTGAACTCGACAAGCTACTTCCTCTCCTTGAGCAAGAAAGCACAGAGGTGGCCGCCGTGCTCCTGTCCAAGCTACCGGTCGCCAAAGCCGCTGAGCTTCTGGGCAAGCTTCCGGGACCCGAAGCGCGCAAAATCAGTTATGCGGTCTCCCTCACAGGTCAGGTCACGCCTGACGCCGTGGACCGGATCGGCCTCTCCCTTGCCGCACAGTTTGAACATGAGCCCCTGCGCGCTTTTGAGGATGATCCCGTGGAGCGCCTCGGCGCAATCCTCAACATCGCCAATTCCGAAATGCGTGATAGCCTGCTTGCCGGCCTTGCGGAAGAAGACAAAGCTTTCGGGCAGCGTTTGAAAAAGGCCATCTTCACGTTCGTGCATATTCCAGCCCGTGTTGGCCCAGTCGATGTGCCGAAGCTCATCCGCGATGTCGATCCTGAGACAATGCTCATTGCCCTCGCCTTCGCTGTCAAAAGTGGTGATGAGTCCCTACACGGCACGGCCGAATTTATTTTAACCAATATTTCCAAGCGCATGGCCGAGGGGCTGCGCGAAGAAATTGCCGAGAAGGCCAGCATCAAAGCCAAAGATGGCGAGACTGCCATGAACGCGGTGATCGCAAGCATCGGCAACCTGCAAGCCGCAGGAGAACTAACTTTGATTGTCGAGGACGAGGAAGAAGACGAAGACTGACCCTCATCAGACACAAGGGCATAAGCGCTTCCCCTCCCTCGACAAAGTCGTTAACCTGCGAATGAATTTTGGCAGGACAGCGCATGCCCCTCTCTTCCACAACCAAGGCGATTCTGCTTATGTTGGCAGCAATCTTCTGTTTTTCGACGATGGATATGCTGGCCAAGCTGCTCTCGGGCAGAGTCGGAACCATGACAACCCTTTGGGTCCGGTATTTAGGCCAAACGCTTTTTGTCACCGCACTTATCGCCCCCAAATTTTCGCAAATCGTGCGCACGCGTTATCCCAAGCTCCAGCTCGCCCGCTCAGTCTTCCTACTTTGCGCCACAAGCTTCTTCTTCTTTGGCATTTCCAATATCGGGCTGGCCGAAGCCGCTTCCGTCATGTCCACCAACCCGATCTTCATCACGCTTGGCGCAGCAGTTTTTCTCGGCGAGCGCTTCGGCCTCAGGCGCGCCCTCGCCATCGCGGCCGCCCTCATTGGAGCGCTTCTTGTTATTCGTCCGGGCTCTGAGGTGTTCTCGCCCTTTGCCTTGCTGCCCCTCGCAGCGGCCGTCTGTTACTCGGCCTATGCTCTGGCAACACGCTTTGTCGGACGCGATGAAAACGCATGGACATCGCTCTTTTACACCGCCCTCTTTGGCGCTGTGGTGCTTACGCTTGCCTTACCGCAATTCTGGCAGCCTCTCGCATTGGCCGATGCACCGCTCGTTATCGGCATCACGCTCTGCGCCACGCTCGGGCAGCTCGCACTCATCCGCGCCCTGATGGAAGGCGAGGCCGCGATGCTCGCCCCCTTCTCTTACGCAGGCATCCTCTTTGCTATCTGCTATGGTTACTTTGTCTTCTCCGACAGTCCCGATCTCTTCACAGCGCTTGGCGCGCTTGTGATTGCGGCGGCTGGCATTTATGTCTGGCACCGCGAGACCTTCGGAAAAACAAAAAGCTAAACACCTATGCCAGCTGCCCCACTCCCCTTGCGCAAACGTGCAGGTTATTTTGTCAGCAACCTGCTGTTTCGCGGGCTGATTGGCGCTGGCCTCTTGCTGCCCTATCACTGGCGCGTTCCTGCGATGGGTTGGGTCGTTTCGCGCGTCCTAGCACCTTTGGCCGGCTGGCGCGCCCGCGTGCGCACCAATCTCGCGCATGTCATGCCCGACCTACCTGAAGAAGAAGTCCGCCGCATCTGTCGCGCAGCTCCCGACAATGCAGGCCGTACGCTAATTGAGATCTATTCGGGCGATTCGTTCAAAGCGCGCGCAGTGAACGCGCCCATCACAGGCCCCGGCCTCGCCGCCTTGGAAGAGGCGCGTAAAACAGGCCGCCCTGTCATTTTGGTCACAGGTCACTTTGGCAACTACGACGCCGTCCGCGCCAGCCTGATTGCGCGAGGCCACAATATGGGCGCGCTCTACCGTGCCATGCGCAACCCATACTTCAACGCGCACTACGTCCGCGCCATCTCGGCGATCGGTGAGCCAATGTTTCTTCAAGGCCCGACAGGCATGAAACAACTCGTCAAACATCTACGCGCAGGTGGGGTGCTAGGGATCCTGACCGACCTAAACAATCTTTCAGGGGAAGCTCTTGATTTCTTTGGTAAACCCGCGATGACTTCAATGATCACGGCGGAGCTTGCCCTGAAATATGACGCCGCACTTATCCCCGTTTATGCCGTGCGCCAAGACAACGGGCTCGACTTTGAAATCATCGCACAAGCCCCGATCACGCCAACCGATGCAAAGACCATGACACAAGATGTGAACCACCAGCTGGAAGCTCTGGTGCGCGAAAATATTGGCCAATGGTTCTGGATTCATCGCCGTTGGAAGTCCAAATAGCCGCGCCTTTTTCGCACCGTTTCAGACCCCTCCGGATGGCCCTTTCGCACCACCACTTGACGTGTTGCGAAAAGAGCCCATTCGAACCTGTTGATTTTCTTGGCATTTCAGAGTTATACACAGGTCTTGACCAGTTATGACAAATTGTCACTTTTTTGCCCCAATTCATCCTTAAGGAAGACAGGAAGAGCAGCGAAAAGTCTGCTCAACGATAATATTTGAAGGCAGAAGCTGAACATGGAAAAGAAAGAGCTGGCTCGCGCCACGCGTCTGCAAGTGTCTTGTGCACTTGTCCCCGCATGCCCAAGCACGTCCCATCTGCTCCGCGCCTCTTCCCCTCAAGGGAGGGCCGCATAATGCGCAAACTCCTGCTGCCCATGTGCTTGACACTCGTCGGCTGTATGCCTGGCAATATGGCTGACACACCCTCGCGCGACTTTGTGCAAGAAAGTGCTCTCGGCTTGCCGCCTCTCAAATCTTTCGCAACCTCTTCTGTCGAAGCGCCTACGCGCTCCAACATTGATATAGCTCGTGACTTCCTTGAACTCAGCTTTCACCTTGAGTCAGGTAGAGAGCTCCCCGTACTCACCCGTTTCGAAGGCCCAATCAGCATCCGCGTTACAGGTGCTCCGCCCGCGACGCTCCTGCCCGATCTTACTCGTCTGATCTATCGCTTCCAAAGCGAGGCCCGCCTTAATGTGAGCCTGACAAACGCTCCAGATGCCAACATCACAGTTCAAGCCGTAAGCCGCGCCGACATTCGCAAAAACCTGCCGCATGCGGCCTGCTTTGTTGTGCCCAATATTTCCGATATTTCTGAATACAAGTCCGCCCGCCGCAGCGCCAAGACCAACTGGGCCCAGCTGCGCCAGCGCAATCGACTCGCCGTATTCGTTCCCAATGACGCAAGCCCCCAAGAGGTCCGTGACTGCTTGCACGAAGAGCTCGCCCAAGCCATTGGCCCCTTGAATGACCTTTACCGCCTGCCCGACTCCGTTTTCAATGACGACAATATGCACACAGTCCTCACAGGCTTTGATATGCTCGTTCTGCGCGCCTATTACGCGCCCGAACTGCGCACAGGCATGAGCAAACGTCAGGTCGCCTCCGTGCTACCCGGAGTTCTCGCCCGCCTCAATCCCGCGGGCGAGGCCCGCAGCCCCGAGCGCGCGGCGCCAACCCCCCGCAGCTATATCGCCGCTGTTCAAACGGCCCTTGGCCCTGGCGCCAGCATGCCACAGCGCCGCAAGGCTGCCGAGAAAGCCCTCGAGATTTCGCGCGCCTTCGGCTGGCAGGATCACCGCCGCGCCTTTGCCCATTACGCTATGGGCCGGATCGCGCTGCAGTCCGATCCCAACGAAGCGCTGAAGCACTTTCAAGCGGCGGATCAGTTTTACGCTAACTCAAGCGCAACAACGCTGCACCGCGCCTATGTCGCGTCTCAGCTCGCCTCCCACGCCATCAGCGAAGGCAATGGCGTGCGCGCACTCACCCTTGTGAACCCAGCAATGCATATCGCCAAAGAACATGAAAACGCTGCACTCCTTAGCACGTTGATGCTCTTGCGCGCCGAAGCGCTCGAACTCACAGGCCGCTCCTCGGAGGCCCAGCACGTTCGGCTGGACAGTCTGGGCTGGGCGCGTTACGGATTTGGTTCGGAATGGGCAGTGCGCGCAAAGATGCGCGAAATCTCCACGCTCAGTCCACGACGGGGCCAACGCGGGTAAGACCAAATGATTGTAGGACTAGGATTTCTGATCGGCGCTCTAATTGGGGCGCTGATCGCACGTAAAAAAGGCGGCAACCGCCTCGACATTCTGCAGCATGCTGCCGTGATTGGCGTGATGGTGGCTATCTTGGCACTCTTCGTCAACATTTTGATCCTGCGGTTTATCTGAGGCCAACGATGTTTCTGCCCTTCTTTGAGAACCTCCGAGAAGCTGGCATCCCTGTCTCCCTGCGCGAATACCTGACCTTCCTTGAGGCCGTCAAAGCCGGGTTGGTTACCTATGACATTGAAGGGTTCTATTACCTCGCGCGCACTGCCATGGTCAAAGACGAGCGCCACATTGATCGCTTCGATCGTGCTTTTTCACATAGTTTCAAAGGACTGGAAGATCTTCCTTTAGGTGATGTCTTAGAAGCTGTCGACATCCCTTCCGATTGGCTTGAGAAACTCGCCGAAAAGCATCTGAGCGCTGAAGAGCGCGCCGAGATCGAAAGTTTAGGCGGCTTTGACAAGCTCATGGAAACATTGAAAGAACGCCTGAAAGAGCAGGAAGCCCGACACCAAGGCGGCAACAAATGGATCGGGACAGCAGGGACTTCTCCCTTCGGAGCCTACGGCTACAACCCCGAAGGCGTGCGCATCGGCCAGAATGAAAGCCGCCACAAAAGTGCCGTCAAAGTCTGGGACAAACGCGAGTTCAAAAACCTCGATGGCGATGTCGAGCTTGGAACACGCAACATCAAAGTCGCCCTGAAGCGCCTGCGCCGCTGGGCGCGTGATGGCGCGCATGATGAACTTGATCTTGACGGCACAATCCGCGCCACAGCCGAGCACGGCTACCTAGACGTCAAGACCCGCCCAGAGCGGCGCAACGCCGTGAAAGTCCTTCTGTTTCTCGATATTGGCGGCTCGATGGATCCGCACATCAAAATGGTCGAAGAGCTTTTCTCCGCCGCCAAATCTGAGTTCAAACACTTTGAGCACTTCTACTTCCATAACTGCCTTTATGAAGGCGTCTGGAAAGACAACGCACGCCGCTGGGATCAGCAAACGCCCACATGGGAGGTCCTGCGCACCTACGGGGCAGACTACAAGTGTATCTTCGTCGGTGATGCCTCTATGTCGCCCTATGAGGTCGCCTACCCTGGCGGCGCGAACGAGCACTGGAACGCCGAGTCAGGTCAAGTCTGGCTGGAGCGCACCCGCGAACATTGGTCCAACAACGTGTGGATCAATCCAGTACCTGAGAAGTACTGGGGCTACACCCACTCCATCGGGATGATCCAAGAGATTTTCGAAAACCGTATGCACCCGATGACGCTTGACGGCATAACAGCCGCCATGCGCGAGCTTCTCTGATGTCTCGCCGGCAGAATGGTCTGCTTGGTGTTCTGCGCTCCCATCCTGTCATGTCTCTTGCTTTCGCTCTCGCTCTCGCGCTGGTTTTGTTTTTCGCGACAGGCTTTGTCCGCCACGCCATCTACTGGTCAGACCCAGCCCATCAAGCCCAGCCCCTAGAAGGCTGGATGACACCACGCTACATTGCCAACTCTTGGAACGTTGACGGCCCCGAGCTAGCCAAACATCTCGGCGTGAGCGAAGCGCCCAAAGAGCGCCCCACGCTGCAAGATATCGCCGATAAGCGCGGCGTACCACTTGCGACGATCATAGCGATCGCTGAGAGCTATCTGACAGCCCACGCGCGCATCAAATGAGCGATACACTTCTCCAACTTCTCGCCACATACGGCGCGCCCCTGCTCGCCCTGACAACCTTTGCCTCCTGTCTCGCGCTACCTGTCCCTTCGTCTCTGATGATGCTGGCTGCGGGAGCTTTTGTGGCCTCCGGAGACTTGAGCGCAAGCGCGGTCGCGGGCGCAGCCTTCGCTGGAGCTGTTGCGGGCGATCAGCTCGGCTATGTTGCAGGCCGAGGTGGTGGAGCCTTTATAGAGCGCAAGCTCGCCAGCCGCCCCAAACGCCGCCGCCTCTATGCCCGCGCCCGTGCCTACCTTCTTAGCCACGGCAGCTATGGGGTGTTTCTCACGCGCTGGCTTTTTTCTCCGCTCGGACCCTACGCAAATTTGGCGGCAGGCGCTGCTCGGCTCAGCTGGGCACGCTTCACACTTTGGGCCGCCGCAGGCGAAGCCCTCTGGGTCGCGCTTTATGTGACGCTGGGACAGGGCTTCTCGCACAACCTTATGATGGCTTCCGATCTCATCACTCAAGTGCTAGGCCTGCTTGCCGCACTCGGCAGCAGCTTTTTTCTGGGGCGCTGGTTGCTCAAACTCTCCAGACAGCGGGCGCGGGGCTAGCGTTTCGATTCTGACACTGCCAAAGCACGCAGTCTGCTAACCTGTCACCGCGAGCGCTTCTGTTCTTTTGGCCCACAAACTATTGCTTAAACAAAGCCCCTGGCCCCCAGCCCACAGATTTAAGGCCTGCAAGTTTGAGCAAATGCCACAAAAGTGCTTGATTAGAGGAGATCACAGGGCATCCCGCGCGCTGTTCTGCTTCTTGCAAAATACCAAAGGTCCGCAGATTTGTGCAGCTGGCAAAAACGGCATCGCACTCTGATATTTTCGAAACGTTTTCTATTGCTTCAAGTGTACTCTGCTCACTGATCCGCGCGACTTTTCTATCCTCACGTTCCGCAAAACTAAACTCACTCACCGCCTCGAACCCATTCGCGCTCAAAAGCGCCCGCATCGGTGCAGTCACCTCTTTCACATAGGGGCTGACAAAAGCGATCCGTTTGGCCTTGAGCGCGTGAAGTCCTGCCATAACTGCCGAAATAGGGTCACTCACTGCCGCCTCTGGATGGCTGTCTTGTACCAATTCAGCAACCCGTGCAGGCCCAATCACAGTGCTGGCCGAGGTACAGGCATAGCCTACAGCCTTAAGCCCTTCGGGCAAAAGCTGCGCTGCCTCAGGGAGCCTTTTTTCCATCATTTTAAGAGCCTCAGGCGTCACATCAGCCTCAGCCCTGATACGCGTGTGGACAAGGCTCACGGCTTGCCCCGCAAGCACTTGGCGCGCCTCATTTTCAAGTGTCTCATCCGTTGAAAGCACAATCAGGCCCAGCTTTGCCGCCCCGCCATAGCCGTCGTCCAAGTCGTAAGTCTGCATGTCATGAGCCTTGTGTATATTCCGCTGGCCCGAATCTGACCCCGCACCTAACCTTGCCCCATGAGCAATGCCCCTGTCACGCACATAGACCCGATACGATTTGCAGCCGATCCCTATCCAGATCTGGCACACATGCGTGCGCACGCGCCCATCTCCTTTGTGCCCGAGTTAAATGCAACGCTTTTCACACGCCGCGATGACATCTTCACCCAAGAAAAACGCGTCGACATTTTTTCATCCGAGCAACCTGAAGGCTTAATGACCAAGCTTATGGGCGAGAACCTTATGCGCAAGGACGGCGAAGCACATATGTTTGAGCGCCGTGCGCTTTTCCCCGCGCTTAGTCCACGTACGATGCGAGACATCTGGTTGCCGCAGATTGACGCTAAAGCAGATAAGCTTCTGCAATTCATAGCAGAAAACAAAGCCTGCGATCTCGTCCGAGACTACGCCATGGTCATTTCAGCCGAGACACTCAAGCTCGTGACAGGCCTGACAAACATGGAAGCCGAAGAGCTTGATCGCGTCAGCCAAGGCATGATCGACGGCTGTGCCAACTACGCAGGGAAGCCTGAAATTGAGGCCAACTGCCATGACTGCACACGCTCAATCGACGATCACATCGACGAAATGATTCCGATTGTCATGAAACACCCTAACAAGTCAGCACTTTGCGTGATGCTTGAGGCTGGGCTGCCACTAGAGTCCGTTCGCGCCAACATCAAACTGATTATTTCGGGAGGTCAAAACGAACCTCGCGACGCCATCGCCGGTGCCTCTTGGGCCCTACTTACCCACGCGGAACAACTCGACATGGTAAAGAGCGGTGCCGCAACTTGGAGTGAGGTGTTTGATGAATACGTCCGCTGGATATCCCCAATAGGCATGTCCCCGCGCGAGGTCGCTAAAGACGAGGTCATTGGTGAAGTTCAGTTCACAAAAGGCGAACGCATCTTCTTTATGTTCTCCTCAGCGGGCCATGACGAAGACTATTTCGAAGCCCCAGAGACCTTCGATATAAAGCGCAATACTGGTCCAAGTATTCCCTTCGGAGCGGGTCCACATTTCTGCGGCGGCGCGGCTGTGGCCCGCTCTCTCATCACAGAGGTCGCCCTCCCAAAGCTCTTCAAAGCCTTCCCCAATCTCCGTCTCGCTGGGCCAGCTCCCTTTACAGGATGGGCCTTTCGCGGCCCAACAAAAATGCCCGTTGCGTGGTAGCTCCAAACACCCCATATCTGTGGCATGCTCAAACTTCTGCCCATCCTTCTGCCGCTGATCTATGGCTACATCATTTACCGCTTCTCCGTGCGCAACACGCTGAAAGAGCTGGATGCGAAGTCCACCGAGCTGGCCGATCCCGCGTTTCAGCCTGTTCTCGAACGTCTTGCAGCAGCGCTCGGCATCCCTCGCGTGCGTGTCCACCTTTACGAGATTGAGCCAGTGAATGGCCTTGCCGCACCCGATGGCCGCATCTTCATAACACGCGGGTTCTACGACAAATTTCGGTCAAACGAGGTTTCCGCCGAAGAGCTCGCCAGCGTCATTGCACACGAGCTTGGCCATGTCGCCCTTGGCCACTCCCGCCGCCGCATGATCGATTTTTCAGGCCAAAATGCGATGCGCATGGCCCTCGGCGCTGTACTATCGCGCTTCATTCCTGTGATCGGCTTCTGGCTCGCCAACTTCGCCACAAGCCTCCTCGCCGCCCGCCTTTCACGTTCTGACGAATACGAAGCCGACGAATACGCCGCCGCTTTGATGACAAAGGCAGGCTTTGGCGTGACGCCGCAGATCGAGCTGTTTCACAAGCTCGAAACCCTCACAGGCGCGGTCGCAGGCCGCCCACCAGCATGGCTCTTGAGCCACCCAAAAACCGAAGAGCGTATTGCCGCCATTCGTGCACTCGAAAGTCGTTGGCAAGACGCCTAAGACAGCGCCTTCGCAAGTCGCGGTAAACGCGCTTTCTTGAGCAAGCCGCGCATGTCCCAATCCTGCCCTGACAGCTCTTGAGCCTTGGCCAAAACCCGTGAGGCGACGCCTGACACAAGCTCTGGCTGCGCGGCCCAAAGTCCGCGCAAATACGCGTCAGGGTCCAATAAGCTCAGCCCTTCTTCAGCCAAAATCTGCGCCGGAAAGTCTTTTTTATTCAATGTGATGATTGCATCAGCTGAGCCTGCAATCGCAGCTGCGAGCACATGAATATCGTTCGCATCTGGCAGCCAAAGGCGCGCCTTTAGCCCCTCTCCATAGCGCACCCGCGCATTCGGCCAGCGGGCATTGAGCAACGCAATTTCGCCTTCGGCAAAAGCCCGCGCGCCTTGCTCGTGCTTCTCGGCAGTATGTGCCCACTCACCCTCGATTTCAGCAGACCAAAATGGCTCAAACGCCCCCGCAACCGCCACACCAAGGAGCATCTCGCGCATAACTGTCGGATACAGCACGCAAGTGTCGAGTAGCAACTTCACAGGCGATAAAACAGCGCTTTGAGATAGCCACTTTCTGCAAGCTGCGGCATCAGCGGATGATCAGGCCCTGCAAAACCCGTATGGATCAGCTGGCTTGTGCGCCCCGCTCTGCCAATGCCACGGCTAGACGCGGCGCGGAACTTGCTCAAGTCAGCGGCATGGGAACACGAACAGAGGCCCAAATAGCCACCATCCTTGACCAAAACAGACGCCAACCGTGCAATCCTCTCATAAGCCCGCAAACCTGCATCGAGCGCTTTCTTAGACGGCGCAAAAGCGGGTGGGTCACAGATCACAACGTCAAATGTACGCCCCTCTTCCGCCAATGCCACAAGCGCATCAAATGCATCTGACACACGGGTTTCAAAGCGTTCAGAAACGCCCGAAGCCTTCGCACCCTCAGTCGCCAATTCAAGAGCAGGTGCTGAGCCGTCCACAGCAAGAGCGCTTGTCGCACCGCCCGCCAAAGCCGCGAGGCCAAACCCGCCTACATGCGAGAAAACATCAAGCACATCAGCACCTTGGCTGAGCTGTGCGGCAAAAGCCTGATTGTCTCGTTGGTCAAAAAAGATCCCTGTTTTCTGTCCGCCTGTGAGGTCAGCCATATAGGTTGCACCGTTCATCTTAACAGGTACAGGCCCGCTAGGGGCAACACCCGCCAAGACAGCGCTCACATCGTCCAGGCCTTCCAAGCCTCGGGCGCGGCCAGCCGCGTTTTTGAGGATCGTCGTGATCCCGCCAAGCCCAAGCAGAGCTTCGCACAACGCATCGAGCTTCATCTCGGCCCAAGCCGCGTTAGGCTGCAATACAACCGTGTCACCAAAACGGTCAATGACCACACCAGGAAGCCCATCAGCCTCCGCATGGACAAGGCGATAGAACGGCTCGCTATAAAGCCGCTCACGCATTTCCAAAGCCTTTGAAAGCTTCGCTTTAAACCATGCAACATCGACAGGGACGTTGACATTTCGCTCCAACATGCGCCCCGAAATACGGCTCTCGGCGTTGAAGCCGACAAGCCCCAAGGGCGCGCGATCGGCATCTTCCAAAAGCACAATCTCGCCTTTTGAGATGGCTTTCGTGCGGCGGTCAAGCACGAGTTCATTGTCAAACACCCAAGGCGCGCCGTGACGAATCTTGCGCGCGTCTGCTTTGGGTTTGAGGCGAATAACGGAATAAGGGAGCTGTGTCATACAGCCCCCTTACATCACTTTTCTCAGGTTGTGAAAGCCTTAGTAAAGACTGTTTTGCGAAGCTACGGGCGCAAACGGAAGGCTGGCCTGTGCATTGCGGCTCACAATCGCTTCTGGCGCAACAGATGCGCTCAACTCTTTGTGGATAACGTTTACCAGATGCGCACTGACACGCTTCTTTTGTGTCTCGCCACGGGCGTCCGCGGCAATGGCTTCTTGTCCGCCAAAAGCGTGCAAATCTGATTTAATCTTGCGCGGCGCCATCAAGTCGAGACCAGTTTCAGGGTCTTTGACACTCAGCATGAAAGTGATCGAATGGTTGCCACCCACAGTGTAGCGCGCTTTGTCGGTTACAGAGTGAAAGCGCAAAACATCGATTTCGATGTTCGCTTTCTGGCCAACGGTCAGGTTCTGTGCTGCGGCTTTCGCGCTGCTTTCAAAGATGGCGCTCACTTGCTCATAGCGGTCGCCGCGAACATCGCCGCGCCAGACAATATCTGCAACAGGGTAATAAAGCTCGGCTTCCGAAACACGTAGCTCCCGTGACACATTCACTTTGATGTCATTCACAGCCACCGGCTGGCTCAAAATTTGTTGCTCTTTTCCGCCCACAAACGGTGCGTTGCGGGTGGCCACATCCATGCTCGCACAGCCAGAAATGCTCAGGCCCATTGCGACAACGAGTGCTGCTTTCATAAGTTTCATCTTCGTCCTCCTAGGGCTTTAGCCCGCTTTACTGCTCAGACAGTAGATTGGAGGCGGAATCGGACAACTTTAAGGCAGATTGGGGGTCATTGCTTGGCACATTGTAATGTGTTCAAATCGACACAAGACAGACAAGCATTTGACTTTAAAAGATATTAATTGCGGCGCGCTTGCCAGCCACCACGGCGGCGCGGCCTCTCCATCGTGGCCAACCCCTCTTGCAAGACATCATTCATAGGATGCCCTTCGCTCTTATGGCGATCCAGCAAAAGCGCAATAGTTTCTGTTTGGTCCAGTTCGTCAGGCAAGCTCAGAGCCCAATCCAGAAAGATCGAGCGGCACTCGGAGGCCGTAATCCCCTCGATGTTATAGGCTTCACGTATCAAAGCTTTTGGATCGTAAATATCACCCTTCATCACCTGCTCCCCTGAGATTGGCCACGATCACATCCGCAGCTGTCGCAGCGCAGCTTTGCAGCTCCACCTGCAAAGAGGCAAGGTCTTTTGCACCCGTTTCGCGCAGCACAAGTTGGGTCGCCCCCTCGCTCGCCACATCGGCATCAAACGGTTTGTCCGACAAGAACCGTGTGGTCAGGTTGAGCGCCCAAAAAAGTCGATAGGCTCGCATCAAGCCCTCACTTTGAGCCCTATCAATCAACCCTGCGCTGACAAGCCCCTTCACGCCGGCCTGCACCCGTAGATTTGACACCCCACCTGCAAGAGCGCCCATCTGTGAAAACAACTCGATATCCTGCAAGCGCCCCGCACCGATCTTTGCATCCCATGGCCCGCTCGGGGCTTTGGCTGCTGCAATCTTGGCGCGCATCTCGGCCACGCCTGTCACAGTACGCCTATGGTCTTGGCCCTTTTCTGCCAGAAGCTGCCTTCGAAAGGCGTTAAACGCCTGTGCCAAGCTTTCCAGCCCACAAATCGGGCGCGCCCGCACCAGCGCAAGATGTTCCCAAAGCCACGCCTCACCCTCTTGATACGCCTTAAACGCAGGCCAGCTTGTCGCCACGGGGCCTTTATTGCCCGAGGGGCGCAAGCGCATATCAAGCTCATAGAGCCGCCCCTCAGCCATCGGAGCTGTCACGGCAGTCACCAAGGCTTGCGTGAGCCGCGCATAATAGGGCCGTGTCGCAAGAGGGCGGCGGCCCTCCGACATTTCCACATCCTCAGGATCGTAAATCACAATAATATCAAGGTCCGACGCACTTGTGAGGCGTCCTGCGCCAAGCGAGCCCATTCCAATCACGGTTGCCCCTTTTCCAGGAGGAGGACCATGTTTTGCAGAAAACTGCGCCACGACTTCTGGCCATAGCGCCCGTAGCACAGCCTCGGCAAGCTCGGCATATTGCGCGCCAGCTTCCTCTGCGCCCGTAAGACCACGCAGGAAGTGAACCCCGACCCGAAAGTGCCACTCCTTCATCCAGCGTCGTGCAACATCTAGTTTGCGCTCGTAATCACCCTCTTCTTCCAAACGCGCGCCAAGCTCGGCAGTGAGCGCAAGCGCACCTTTCCAATCCGCGAAGAAATCCCCACCAATCACCGCATCAAAAACCCCGGCATTGCGGCTCAAATGATGCGCCAACGCAGGCGCTGTGCTCGCAATGTCCACGATCAAATTCACAAGCTGCGGATTGGCTTCAAAAAGCGAAAAGAGCTGCACCCCAGCCGGCAACCCTGCCAGAAACCCGTCAAATGCCAAGAGCGCGCCATGCGGATCGGCAGACTTGGCCAAAGCGCTCAAGATATCAGGCTTCAGACGGTTAAATATCTGCGTGCCCCGCTCTGATCTGAGCGCCGCATAGGTCGGCCATCGGCTGATCACTTCGCCATCCAGTTCAGGCATATCAGGGACTGGGCTCACGGCATCAGGCGCAAAGAAGCCCTCGGTCAGCGCATGTACCTCTTCCAAGCGCTCGGTGAGCTCCTTTTCCATAGCGCCGCGCTCAACGCCCATAAAGGCCGCAAGCTGCTCCATGCCCTCGCCGGTTGTCGGCAACAAATGTGTCTGCTGATCCGCAATCATCTGCACACGGTGCTCAACTTCTCTATGCGCACGGTAGTGGTTCACCAGTGTCTCAGCCACATCCTCTGGAACCCAGCCTTTTTGCGCCAAAACGCCCAGCGCGGGCACGGTGCCACGCGCGCGAAGATCGGTGTCGCGTCCGCCCGAAATAAGCTGGCGTGTCTGGGTGAAAAACTCAATCTCGCGTATACCGCCACGTCCGAGCTTCATGTTATGGCCCATCAAGTCGATCTTGCCGCCAAGCCCCTTATGCTCTCGGATCCGCAGGCGCATATTATGAGCATCCTCAATCGCCGCAAAATCGAGGTGCTTGCGCCAGACAAACGGACGCAGCGTTTCCAGAAACGCCTCCCCTGCCGCCTGATCGCCCGCACCGCAGCGGGCCTTGATATAGGCCGCGCGCTCCCATGTACGCCCGAGGCTCTCATAGTAGCGCTCTGCAGCTTCGACAGCCATACACACAGGTGTCACAGCAGGATCAGGGCGTAGCCTCAGATCCGTGCGAAAGACATAACCCTCGGCGGTGCGGTCATTTAGCATCGCACTCATGCCGCGCGTCGCCTTGATGAAAGCCTTACGCGCCTCAAAGAAGTCATCGCGCTCAAAGCGGGCCTCATCAAAGAGACAGATCAAATCAATATCTGAGGAATAGTTGAGCTCATAGGCCCCCATTTTCCCCATAGAGAGCACAAACATCCCGCCCAGAGTCTCCAGATCGTCTAGGCTCATGCCAGGTAGCTTGCCGCGCCGCACTTCAGCCCCCAAGGTAGCGCGCAAACTCAACTGTACCGAGAGATCGGCAAAATTTGTTAGGGCGCCAGTGACCTCTTCGAGCGACCAAACGCCGCCCAGATCAGCCAGTCCTGTCAAAAGAGCCACGCGCTTCTTTGCGCGCCGCAATTCACTTGGTAAATCTGGAGCGCCGACCTCGCGCAGCCGCGCAAACTCGGCGTCAAGCGCAGCCTTAGGCGCATCAAAAGCTGCCGCCATCCAAGCAGCCTCACGCATCATCAAAGAGAGCAGATAAGGGCTACACCCTGCCGCGCCCTCAACAAGCTTAGCAAGATCACCGCTCAAACCCTCAAAAAGCGCGCGCCCCTCAGCGCCGCGATCACTGTCATAAGCCCTTGGCAGGCGGCTGATTTTCTGTGCAAATTCCATACCTAAGGATGCGCCGCGCCCAAAGCCGCGTCAATCGCGAAGAGGAGCCGAGCCATGTCAAAAAGTCTCAAGCGCGTGAGTGCTGCTCTTGCAGGTGAAACGACAGAAATCCGAGAAACGGGCGAGGCCAAAACCGCGCTGCAAGCCGCCGCAGAACTCGGCGTTGAAGTGGATCAGATCGCCAAGTCGATCATCTTTCAGGGTCAAACGACTGGACAAGCGCTTCTCTTCATTACAGCGGGCGGAAATCAAGTTTGCGAGAACAAGGCAGCCGCCCTTGCGGACGAGCCTCTTGGGCGTGCAGATGCGGCACTTGTTCGAGCGCAGACTGGCTTTGCCATCGGTGGGGTCTCCCCGCTCGCACACAAGACCCCGATCCGCAGCTTTTTTGATCCGCGCTTGATGGATTTCCCGCTCATTTGGGCCGCCGCGGGCACGCCACACCATGTATTCAGCCTCACACCTGCCCGACTTTTGGAAAAATCCGCGGCACAACACGCTGATTTTACGACTTAAATTTCATAAATGTAAATTTGTTTAACATAGACCCTTGCAGGACGCCCCCTCGGCACCAATATTGGTAATGTGAAGAGCATTCACATTAAGATGCATACCAGTAAGGAGTTTAATAACATGACACACGCCGTTCCCTATTCTTCCCCCTCCCAAGGATGGTTTGCCCGCGCCGAGGCTTGGCTTGATGACAAAGGTAAAGGGGCTTGGATCGCCGCTATGGTCATCAGCTTTATCGCATTTTGGCCGATCGGCCTTGCGCTCTTGTTTTACATGATCACAACCAAACGCCTTGGTTCTGGCTCCTGCCGTAAGCGCCGTGCCAAACAGCACGCACGCTTCACCGCTTCGCGCACCTCTGGCAACACAGCCTTTGACGCTTACAAAGAAGAAACACTGCGCCGCCTCGAAGAAGAGCAGCACAACTTTGAAGCCTTCCTTGAGCGCCTGCGTGATGCCAAGGACAAGGCTGAGTTTGACCAGTTCATGGATGAGCGCGCTGAGGCCCACGATGCTTCAGAGCATGAAGAAACAGAAAAAGCCTAACAAACCACGCTTGGCCCTCCTATCTTGAGGGCCAAGACTGTTATTCACGAGGACACGATGAACACCCAAAGCTTTGATTTGCCTGACCCCCACTACCAGCCAGAGTTCTATGCTGATGTGCCGCTCAAGCGGCTGATATCATGGGCGATTGACACAGTTCTCATCGTGCTCCTGGTTGTTCTGATCCTACCGTTCACAGCCTTTACAGGGCTATTTTTTCTGCCCCTGCTCGCCTTTTTGGTCAACTTCGCCTACCGCGTAATCTGTCTTGCCAATGGCTCCGCCACACTCGGTATGCGCCTCACAGCCATTGAATTTCGCACACGTCGCGGCGCGCCCTTTACTGCCTCAGATGCCCTCCTGCACACTCTAGGTTACACATTGTCTTGGATGTTCCCCATCGCGCAGTTTGTCTCCGTTATTTTCATGGCTTCCCAAGAACGCGGCCAAGGCCTGACCGATATGGCCCTCGGCTCAGTCGCCCTCAACCGCCGCGCCGGCTGAGCGCTTTTCCAAAAGAAAACGGCCGCCCAATCACTCGGGCGGCCGTTTCATATCCGTATCTCCAGACTTTAGTCGAGCGTCAACGCCACAAACCGTGGCTCACCCGCGCGGCGCACGAGTAAGAGAAGAGACTTGCGCCCCGCCTCTTTAGCCGCATCGACCTGCGCCTGAAGCTCGCCCGCCGTGGCAATTTTCTGCTGGCCCGCCTCGGTGATCACATCACCCGCACGCAACCCTTTTTCAAAGGCCTCGGCGGCTTCGTCGACATCGGTGACAACCAAGCCATTTGCATCCGACCCAAGTTCAAGCTGCTCGCGCAAATCGTCATTCAATGGTGCCAGCTTGAGGCCAAGCATCTCCATCTCCTGAACATCGCCTTCTTCACTCGTGTCCTCTTCCATAGGAGCTTCATTGCTCTCCGCGTCTTCTCGGCGGCCAAGCGTGATCTTGAGTGTCTGGGTCTTTCCCTCACGGAACACGATCACCCGCACAGTCTTGCCCACATCCGCGTTGCCCACGGTGCGCACAAGTCCGCGCGTGTCTTCTACGTCGACGCCGTCAAAACTCATGATCACATCACCCGAAAGCATCCCCGCATCTTTCGCAGGCCCGTCAGGAACATCCGTCACAAGCGCACCAGCAGTCTTCTCAAGGCCAATCGCCTCGGCCACATCATCAGACACATCCTGAATGCGCACACCAAGCCAGCCACGACGGGTTTCGCCAAAGTCGCGCAACTGGTTCACGACACGCGTCACAACGTTTGACGCCATAGAAAAGCCGATCCCGATAGAGCCGCCATTGGGGCTCAGGATCGCAGTGTTCACACCGACAACCTCACCATCCATATTAAAGAGCGGTCCACCCGAGTTACCACGGTTGATGGCCGCGTCGGTCTGGATGTAGTCATCATATGCGCCTTGCAGCGCGCGATTGCGCTGACTGACGATCCCTGCAGAAACAGAGAAGCCCTGCCCCAGAGGATTGCCCACAGCCAAGACCCAGTCGCCGACGCGCGCAGTGTCAGAGTTGCCAAAGGGCACAAAAGCCAGCGGCGTATCACTCTCGACTTTCAGAAGCGCGATGTCCGTTTTCGGGTCGGTCCCGATCACTTTGGCTTCCAGTTCTCCGCCTTCAAAAAACTCGATAATCACTTCATCCGCGCCTTCAATGACGTGGTTGTTGGTGACAATGTAGCCGTCTTCCGAGATCACAAACCCCGAGCCAAGCGCCGACGAGCGGCGTGGGCGATTGCCCTGTCCGTTGCGGTCCTGAAATTCCTTGAAGAAGTCTTCAAACGGGCTGCCATCCGGCACAATCGCCCCTGGCCCAGTGCCGCGTGCCACCATCGTTGAGGTGGTGATGTTTACCACTGCAGGGCTGACTCGTTCAGCAAGGTCAGCAAAGCTCTCGGGTCGTGCCTGAGCTGCGATCGCCTGCGCCAGAAAGAGGGCCGCGCCCAGCATCATCAGCCAAAGCGCGCGCACAACGCCCGCCTCGGCAGTCTTAATAGCAATAACTCTTGTAGCCTGTCTCACACTGATGCTCCTTTATCTCGTGTGATCATTCCACACCAAGCGGCGCGGGTTCAATCTCATATATATGTAAACTAGGAAGTTTCATTATCAACGCCAAGCCTGAGCACCTCCACTCAAACGCGCGTGATCACGGCGTGAAACGGCGAGAACACGCCGAAACCTCACGCGCCAAGCGCCTTTGCGCCCCAGACCAAAAGCAAACCGAGCACCATCATTAGCGCGCCAATCATGCGCCGCGCCTCTGGCGGCAGCTCTCTAAGGGCGCGCAACATATCCTCAATAAGCGAAGGGGCCAGCACATAGACCAGCCCCTCCAGAAGTAGCACCAGCCCGAGGGCCAGAAGGGCAGTTGCCCAAATCGCCATCAGTTGCCGTTTTCGTTCTTCAGATAGTTGAAGAACTCTGAGTCAGGCGACATGACCATGCTTGTGTTGTTGCCCGTAAGGGCGCCGCGATAGGCGTTGAGCGAGCGGTAAAACTCGAAGAACTCCTGATCTGCGCCATAGGCCTCGGCAAAGATCGCGTTGCGTTGCGCATCGGCCTCGCCTCGGATGATCTCGGCTTGGCGATTGGCATCAGAGGTGATTTCAACACGGGTTCTGTCTGCTTGCGCACGTACGCGCTGCGCCGCTTCGTTACCACGGGCGATCTCGTCTGCCGCTTCGCGTTCCCGCTCGGCTTGCATCCGCGAAAATGTCGCCGCGAGGTTGGCGTTGGGCAGGTCAGTGCGCTTGAGGCGAACGTCGATCACTTCAATTCCCAACGACCGCGCTTCGGCAATCGCGCCGTTGCGAATGCGCAGCATCAGCGCAGCACGGTCAGAGCTCAAGATGTCGTTGGACGAAACCGTACCCAAGACTTCGCGCGTTTCCGAACGCAGGATTGAGTCAAGTCGGCGTCCCGCCACTTCGATGGCCTGATCGCCGCCCGCACCTGTCGCCTGACGGAACTGTTCCACATCGGTAATGCGGTAGCGCGCAAAGGCGTTCACTTCGAGGCGGCGGTCATCTGACGGTGTCACCTGAAGCTGGGGGATGTCACGGCTCAAGATACGATTGTCATAGCGGATCACCTCTTGAATAAGCGGGATCTTAAACGCCAGACCCGGCTCGTCTTTGATGTCCACAAGGCGCCCAAACTGCAGCACCAGAGCCTTTTCACGCTCGTCCACAATGAAGATAGACGAGAGCAGACCCGCAAGTGCCAGCACAATCACTGGCAGGATATATGTTGTCGAGCGCATCAGTTGCTCCCTCCTGTTGGCGTGGTTGTGTTCCGGCGCAGCTCGTTGAGCGGCAGATAAGGCACAACGCCCCCTTGGCCGCTGGCATTGCCATCGAGGATGATTTTATCAACGTTACCAAGCACTTCTTCCATCGTCTCCAGATAGAGACGCTTACGTGTCACTTCTGGCGCTTTGGAATACTCGCTCAAAACAGCAGTAAAGCGGCTGGCTTCACCCTGTGCTTCGTTAACAACTTGGGCACGGTAGGCTTCCGCTTCTTCAAGCACCTGAGCAGATTCACCACGCGCCGCCGCAAGGACAGTGTTGGCATAGGCATCAGCCTGCTTTTCAAGTCGGTCGCGGTCTTGCTCGGCCGATTGCACGGCAAAGAACGCCTGCTTCACTTCTTCGGGCGGATCCGCCTTGTCAAAGTTCACACGCACAATGTTCACGCCACTGCTATAGCTGTCGAGCGTGGTCTGGATCAGATCTTTCAAACGGTCGGCAATAGGACCACGGTCACGGTTGAGGATCGGGGCCAGCTCGCTTTGCGCAATAATCTCGCGCATCGCAGATTCCGAAACGGCGCGAATGGTGGCCTGTGGCTCACGCAGGTTAAAGAGGAATTCCTCGGCGTTGTTGATGTTCCAAACCACTTGGAAGTCGATGTCGACGATGTTCTCGTCACCCGTCAGCATCAGGCCTGCATCCGCACCCGTACCGCCACCGATATCTTCGGTGTTTTCACGAGTGACTGGCATGACTTCAGCAGTCACAACAGGCCATGGCGCAAAGTTAAGGCCCGGTCCGCCAACGCATGGGCTGTTACATTCACCAAGGAAAAGCTCAACAGACTGTTCTTCTGGCTTCACGGTGTAAAAGCTCTGAAAGAGCCAAAGCGCGAACGCCACCAACAGGCCAAGGCCAATTGTGCCACGGTTCAGCGCGGGTCCACCGCTGCCGCCTTGGCCACCACGGTTCGCGCCATTTCCGCCACCACGACCGCCCATCAGGACGCGCAGCTGCTCTTGGCCTTTTTTCATCAATTCATCGATTTCAGGAATTGGCGAAGGCTCTTCGCTCGGAGGCCTGCGCCCACCGTTTGGCCGCTGGTCGCGCCCGTTATCCCCGTTATCGTTTCCGCCGCCGCCCCAAGGGCCGCCAGAATTACCCGCCATCTACAGATTTCCCCTCTGTTTTAAGTCTTTAAGACGCTATGTCCTAACTTGTGTGCCTGCGCCACCATTTCAACCCTTTTGGCAAGGATTAAGCGCGCCTCACAGGCTCTTTCATCGTTACAAGCTCTTCGCTCATCGTCGGGTGCACCGCAACAGTGCGGTCAAAGTCTTCCTTTGTTGCTCCCATCTTTACGGCAATCCCTGCCAGCTGGATCATCTCGCCTGCGCCCGGCGCGACAATATGACAGCCCAAAACCTTGCGGCTCGCTTGAGACACAATCAGCTTCATCAAGACACGGTTTGAGCGCCCCGCAAAGCTCTGCTGCATCGGCTTGAAGGACGCGCAATAGACTTCAATCGCCTCCTGCTCACGCGCCTCTTCCTCGCTCAAGCCCACTGTCCCCATCTCGGGCTGAGTGAAAATCGCAGTGGGGATAAGCTCGTGGTCAGGCTGTGTCGGATTGCCGTTAAACACCGTCTCCACAAAGGCCATACCCTCACGGATCGCCACAGGCGTCAGGTTCACACGGTCCGTCACATCGCCTACGGCATAAATGCTCGGGACTTTGGTCTGGCTGTAGTCATCCACCAAAACTTTGCCATTGCGGCCCAGCTCCACACCGACGGCCTCAAGGCCCATGTCTTGGGTGTTTGGCGCACGGCCCGTGGCAAACATAACCTGTTCAAAGACTTCGTCGTGTCCATTCGTTGAGATCACGCGGATACCGCCATCCACTTTTTGCATTTCAAGAATGTTTGTTCCCAAATGCAGCTTCACACCGTTCTCGATCATCTCTTCAGAAACAAGGCCACGGGCTTCGTCGTCAAAGCCACGCAGAATTTGCGCGCCGCGGTAATACTGTGTCACATCAACCCCAAGACCGTTCATGATGCCAGCAAACTCGCAGGCAATATAGCCGCCACCCAGGATCAGCATATTCTTGGGCAAGCGCTCGAGGTGGAAAATCTCGTTTGAGGTGATGGCGTGCTCTGCACCCTTCATCTCAGGCTTCACAGGTCGTCCCCCCATGGCGAGCAGAATGTGCTTGGCACTCTTGCGTGTCCCGTCAGACAACTCAACCTCATGCGCACCAACCACTTTGGCCCGCGCATCAAAGCTTTCAACACCGTTGTTTTTGAGAATGCCGCGATAGACATTTTCCAAGCGGTCAAGCTCAGCGTGAAGCTTCGTCTTGAATACGCCCCAGTCAAACGCCCCGAGGCTCACATCCCAACCGTAAGCCTGCGCATCCGAAATCGCGCCGGGAAACTCGCTGGCAAAGACCATAAGTTTCTTGGGCACACAGCCACGGATCACACAGGTTCCGCCATAACGGTCTTCTTCGGCCAAAGCCACTTTCGCTCCGCCCTGTGCCGCCACCCGCGCGGCGCGTACGCCCCCCGAACCGCCGCCAATGACGAAAAGATCATAATCAAAGCTCATGCCGCGTTCCTCAGTCCATCAAATCGGTAAATAAATTGTCGTCTTCCAAAAAGTCGAGACGGTCAATCTCGACAGTCCCCGCATTGATATCGCGGATTTCGACCCTGCCGTCGCCATACCCAACAACAACCTTGTCACAGACATCAAGAAACAGCCCATTCTCGACCACTCCCGGAATCTGGTTCATCACAAGGCTGAGCTGGCGTGCATTGCCAATACGGTTGAGGTGCAAATCTAGGATGTGGTTTCCCTCATCCGTAAAGTAGGGCACATCGCCATTCATTCTGAGTGTGGTGTTGCGCCCAAGGACATCCATGCTTACAAGCGTCTCCTCGATGAGCGCTTTGGTGGTCTGCCAGCCAAACGGGATCACCTCAAGCGGCAGCGGAAAGGCCCCGAGCCGCTCTACTTCTTTGCCAATATCCGCAATCACAATCATCTGGTCACTGGCCGTCGCCACGATCTTTTCCTGAAGCAAAGCACCGCCGCCGCCTTTGATGAGGCTCAACTCGCCATCAAACTCGTCCGCACCGTCAATCGTGAGGTCAAGCCACTTCGCCTCATCAAGGCTGATCACATCGATACCCACATCGCGCGCAAGCTCTGCTGTGCGCGTGCTCGTCGGCACACCGCGTATCTTGAGGCCGTCTTCGCGCACCATCTCACCGAGACAGCGCACAAGCCAAGCCGCCGTGCTTCCCGTACCCAGCCCGACGCGCATCCCGTCTTCGACAAATTCCGCCGCACGCTTGGCCGCGACGAATTTGGCCTTATCAATCGGTGAAAGTTCTCCGCTCATGGCAGCCTCGCTTTTTTCCGCTGCTTTGCTTATAGAAAACTTGTGCGACAGGCGCGAGAGGGCAGCCTCTTTTTCTTGCCCCCAAAACCGCCGCAAAAGCTGATAAAATTCTATTTTTCCGCTCGCTCTGCACGGCATGTCGCATTTGTGATCTGTTTTGGGCGCTCAGCCGCCTATTTTACATCACATGACATATCGCCTTCACTACGCCCCAGACAATGCCTCGCTCATCATCCGCCTTGCGCTGGAAGAGCTTGAACTGCCCTATGAAACCGTCCTGGTAGACCGTGCGCGCACCGCCCAGCAGAGTGCCGAATATCTCGCGCTCAACCCCAACGGCCTCATTCCCGTGCTCGAAACGCCCCACGGCGCGCTGTTTGAAACAGGGGCGATTCTTCTCTGGCTGGCCGACACCGAAGGAAAGCTTGCCCCACCGCCCGAGAGTGCCGCGCGCGGAAACTTCCTAAAATGGCTGTTCTTTGTCTCAAATACGCTTCACACCGAGCTGCGCATGCTCTTTTACCCCGCCAAATACATCGGCGAGGACACAGGTCACCAAGCCGCCCTGCGTAAAGGTCTGCAAAAGAGCCTCGCCACACACTTGCAAAAGCTGGACAGCCTCGCATCTGATGGTCACAGCTGGTTCGCGAGCGCCTCACCCAGCATCCTCGATCTCTATGTCGTAACGCTGATACGTTGGCTTGCACTCTACCCAATAGAAACTGCGCACTGGTTCTCTCTGTCTGACACGCCGCATTTGTCTCGTTTAGCGTCTCAAGTCGAGTGCCGCGCAAGCGTGAAGGCGGCTATCAAAGCTGAAGGCCTCGGCCCAACACCATTCACAGCGCCAAGCTACGCCACACCCCCGGAAGGATCGGCCATCTAATGTTTCTCTCAGTGTTTGAAATGTTCAAAGTGGGCATAGGCCCCTCCTCCTCCCACACAATGGGCCCGATGGTTGCCGCAGCGCGCTTTCTTGATCTTATGCGCGCCTCGCCGTTCGAGTTCGCAGGCCTCAAAGGCAGCCTTCACGGCTCCCTCGCCTTTACAGGCGTAGGTCATGCGACAGATCGCGCGACCATTCTGGGCCTCGCAGGCTTTGTCCCCGAAACCTATGATCACGAAAAGGCCGAAGCTACGCTTGAAGCGATCCGCGAAACGCACTTGATCCAGCCCCAAGGCCTGCCTGCGCTCAAGTTTTCGCCCAAAGAGGATCTACTTTTTGATTATGGCCCAGCGCTCGCAGGTCACGCAAACGGTATGGTTCTGCACGCGACAGATGCGCAAGGCGATGTGATCTTGTCTGAGACCTACTATTCTATTGGCGGCGGTTTTGTTCTGACCGCCGATGAGCATGCCCAAGGCAAAGCCACAGATGATGATGGCCCCCCCATCCCCTACCCGTTCAAATCCGCGGCCGAAATGCTCCAGATGTGCAAAACATCTGGCAAGAACATTGCCGAAATGAAACGCGCCAATGAGATCGCCCGCGGCGGCCACGACAATCTGCGCACAGGCTCAGCCCGCCTCTGGCAGGTGATGAACGACTGTATCAACCGTGGTCTTGAAACCGAGGGTGAGCTTCCGGGCGGCCTCTTTGTGAAGCGTCGCGCCAAGGGCATCCACGATGCGCTCATCGCCGAGCGCGGCATGAACCAACGCGCGCCCCACACCATCAACGACTGGATGAGCACGTACGCCATGGCCGTCAACGAGGAGAACGCCGCAGGCGGTCAAGTCGTCACCGCACCAACCAACGGCGCGGCTGGCGTCATGCCCGCCGTGATCCGTTACTGGCTTGATCATGTTCCAGGCGCCTCCGAAAGCGGCGTCGAGGACTTTCTTTTGACAGCCGCTGCGATTGGCGGGCTCGTGAAATTCAATGCAAGCATCTCAGGTGCCGAGGCTGGCTGTCAGGCCGAGGTTGGCTCTGCCGCCGCCATGGCCGCCGCTGGCCTTTGTGCCGTCATGGGTGGCACGCCAGAGCAAGTCGAAAACGCGGCAGAGATTGCGCTAGAGCATCACCTCGGCATGACCTGCGACCCCGTAAAAGGCCTCGTGCAAGTCCCCTGCATCGAACGCAATGGCCTTGGCGCGATCAAGGCGGTGGCCGCCGCCTCACTCGCCTTGCGTGGCGATGGTACACACCTTGTCCCTCTCGATGCCTGTATCGAAACCATGCGCCAGACGGGTCTCGACATGAGCGAGAAGTATAAAGAGACTTCGCTCGGCGGACTCGCCGTAAACGTGCCCAACTGCTGAAAAAGCCTTTTAGCACGGTCTAGCGTCGCTTTTGAGCCAGACCGTGCGCGCGCCATGCCTAGCTTGGATCAAAACAATAGGCCCTTTATGCAAGACCGCACCACCCTCGGCATCGCCTTCATGGTCGCCTTCGCGCTTGTCGCTCCGATCATGGATGCTTTCGCTAAAGCGACGCCTGATTATATCCCCGTGATGGAAATTCTCGGCTTCCGCTTTGGAATCCAAGTGCTGCTGCTTCTCCCCGTGGCCCTCGTTCTCGGTATCGCTCACAGACCCCGTGCCCCAGAAATTGGCCTGCATCTGGTGCGCGGCTTTCTCATCATGGCGGCGACAGGCCTCTTCTTTGCCGCAGTTCGCGAAATGCCACTGGCCAACGCAATTGCAATCTTCTTTGTCGAACCCTTCATCCTGACGCTGCTCGGCGCACTCTTTCTAGGCGAAGCTGTCGGCCTGCGCCGTATCATGGCCTGTACCGTCGGCTTTGGCGGCGCACTCCTCGTGATTCAACCAAGCTTTTCAGAACTCGGCTTTGTCGCGCTCTACCCTCTCGGCACAGCCCTATGTTTTGCTCTGTATATGGTCATGACCCGCTCTATGGCGCAGCGCCTCAGCCCGATCACACTTCAAGCCTACACAGCCATCGCTGCCAGCGCCCTCATACTGCCCATGCTTTTCGCCTTTAACGGCACGGGAAACACGGCTCTTGACCCCGCCATGCCCCATGGCCTCGCTGTCTATACGCTGCTCGGCGTCGGAGTTGTGTCAACCGTCTCGCATCTGTTCATCAGCCTCGCGCTCAAATTTGCTCCCGCGGCCACAATCGCGCCACTACAATATCTTGAGATCGTCGCCGCCACATCCCTTGGCTACTTTGTCTTTAGCGATATCCCAGACGCGCTCACTTTCATTGGCATCGCCATCATTGTCGGCGCAGGCCTATATGTCTTCGCCCGCGAACGCCGGGCCGAGCAAGTTCTGGCACAGCAGACTGATGTTCCCCACACCCCCTAAGAAACGCAGTTTACCTTCTAGACTTGCAAGGCACATCTGACTTGGGTGCACGGTCGAAAAGCCCCGTTGAGACCACGCCGCAACAACCCTTACATATTTTTCAACCTCAACATTCAACTTTAAGTTGCCAGAACAGATTCCCCGTTCTAGCTTTCTGTCATGTTCGATGACAAACCCCTCCTTGGTATCCTCCTAATGCTCGGCTTTTGTATCGTCGCCCCTTTGGGTGACGCAGTGGCAAAGCTCATAGGTCAAAGCGTGGCACTTGGCCCAATGCTTCTGCTCCGCTTTGCTGTTCAGGTTGTCTTGCTTGCGCCCTTCATTGTTCTCTCACTGCGCCCTTGGCGACTATCGCCACGCGCCTTGGGGTTTTGCGCCCTGCGCACAGGACTTCACATGGCGGGGATCGGCCTTATGTTCACGGCGCTGCGCCACATGCCATTGGCCGACGCGATCGCCATCGTTTTCGTGCTGCCGTTTCTCAATCTTTTCCTTGGCCGTGTTTTGCTCAACGAAACCGTCGGTGCCGCCCGCCTGTCTGCCTGTATCGTTGGCTTCACAGGAACACTCTTTGTGATCCAGCCAAGCTTTGCCGCCGTCGGGTGGTATGCCCTATTGCCCCTGCTCGTCGCCCTGCTCTTTTCAGGCTTCATGCTCATTACGCGTCATATCTCTCAAGAAACGGACCCAATCGGGCTACAATTCATTTCCGGCCTTATGGCAACGGCGCTCATGCTCCCGCTTTTTGCTCTTGGCAGCGCCGCAGAGCTTACCGATTTGACATGGGCAACACCCAATAGCCTCGAATGGGGCCTCCTTCTCGCAGTCGGGGCGCTCGGCACGTTGGCCCACCTTCTGATGACCTGGTCCCTGCGCTACGCACCCTCCGCAACGGTCAGCCCGATCCAATATGTCGAAATACCGATCGCCGCACTCATCGGCCTGCTGATCTTCTCCGATCTGCCCAACGCTTTGGCCAGCTTCGGCATGAGCCTCACGATCGCAGCAGGCCTGTTCACAATGTTCGTTGAGGGGGCCAGCCAGCGCCGCAGTCCAAAAGAGCCGCCATCGCCCCTTTCAGTTCCGACAGCGGCAGAATAACCAACATCGTTGGCCCATCGACACTCAGCTCAATCAGCCCCAGCGCCTCATTTGACGTTCCGATCTGACGGAGGGGATCAAAGCGCACCTCATCCACAGGCCAGCGCAGCCCCTCCGATTGCGCTCCCATCGGCCCCAAAGGAAAGAGTGAGACGCGCGTGCCCGCCTCAAGCTGAAGACGCAGATGAGGCGGCGCAAGAAAGACAATATCCTCTCCCCCGATCAGAACACAGCGCCGCTCAGGATAGGCTGCAAGCGCATGAAGCGCTGCAAGCTCATGGTCCACGCGCCCGCCGAGAAAGCCGATCCCCAACACAAGGGGCGTCTCAATTCGCGTCAAGCATTTCTCAAAGTCAGTGCTGTCTTGCTCGTTAACTCTCAGCGCACGATCAGGCCAAAGCAGGGTTAATGCCTCAGGCGATATAGAATCCAAATCACCGATCACCATATCCGGCTCACGCCCCTGAGCGATCAACCAGTCTGCACCACTGTCCGCTGCGACAACACGCCGATAAAGCCCGGATGCCGCTTCAAGACCCGTTTTGCGCTTTTTCCCGCCCCCAACCAGCAAAACTGGTTCCAGATCGTGAACAATGGCTGTTTTCATCCGATTTTTACCCTTTTGAAGGAAACACACCACAATATTGACACAAAATGATACGCTAAAAATCTTAGATTCGGTCCGCTTTCGACGCCGTGCGCTGTCATTAACTATGACAATTATAAAATTACGTGGCGAGCAAGAACATGGTTAACACGAACAAGATCCTCACCGTCTCCTATGGCACATTCTCGTGCACATTGGAGGGATTCGACGATTCTTTCGGAACAATGAAAGCCATTGCGGAGTATTTTCGCGATCTTGCTGCCGATGACCGCTATTTTGGTGCCGAGCCTCCAAGCCCTGACGCCGAAATGCTGGCCCGTATTGCCGAGCGTGAAATCTCGCGCCGCGTAGAAGCCCATCGCGATGAAAACACCTTTGTTCTGCGCGCTGACCCCGCAAGCTTGCTGCCCATGGCAACAAAACCTGTGGCCAAAGCCCCCGAAGCGCCTGCAAAAGAAATGGACGCGCCCGCCGCCGCACCCGTTGCTGACGTGCCCGCTACCAAACCCGAAGTGGTGCGCCCTATAAAAGAGGCCAGCCCTGTTGCAGAGGCACGCCCCGAAACGTCCATCGCAGGCCTTTCAGCCCTTGTGGCCGAGAGTCAGGCCTCTCATGAGGCGGACGATAAACTGCCTGAACCAGCGCCCCGCCCCGAGCCTGTTGCGACAACACGTCAAGCAACAGCCGACCCTGACAGCGTTGCTGCAAAACTTCAGCGCATCCGCGATGTGGTGAGTAAGCATGATGGTGAAAACGGCTATTCAGAAGACGAACATGCAGAGGACTTTCTCACTGAAGACGAGGAGGCCACGGAAGAGTTTCTAAGCAGCGCCCAGGACGATATCGAAGCGGCCCTCGCCGCCGATGCTGCAGCAGACGCAGCTGAAGCTGAGCGCTTTGAAGCCGAAGAAAAGGCCAAGGCTGAGGCTGCGCAAGCCAAAGCGGAGGCCGAAGCGAAAGCAAAAGCGGAGGCCGAGGCCAAAGCACAAGCTCAAAAGGCTGAAGAGGATGCAAAAGCCGCAGCGGCTGCTGAGGCTGAGGCTGAGGCTGAGGCTGCTGAGGCCGCACAAAACACACCTGTCACAACAGACGATGAAGACGACATTGGCGCACTTCTGGACAAGCTCAGCGCCTCTGATAGCGCTGGTGAAACCGATCCCGCCAATGACGCCCCAAAACCAGAAGCCTTTGTCGGCGACGAAGACGGCGAGGCCCCTTTGCGCGCCCGTGTCATCAAAATGAAAAAGACTGATTTCGAGGCTGCACTTGCAGATGGCCTCATCGAAGAAGAGCAGGATGAAACAACCGCCTCATCCCTCTATGCAGAAGATGAAGCCGACCTCATGCGCGAATTGGCCGCCGTTGAAGCCGAGGCCACTCAAGGCAGCAAAAGCCAAGCCACGCGCTTGGACGAAGATGATGAAGACGACGACTATGACAGCTACAATGAGGCTGACTTCGACGAAGACGAGCATGACGAAGACTATGACGATGAGGCACTGAGCGAAGCAGCTGGCGCAGACACAGCTGGAAATCTGTTCGCGGCTGAGGACGACGCTACAGAAAACACTGTCGCCTCAGCTGTGCGCGCCGTGCGCACTGCCCGCCTTGTCGAAGCCTCGACAGATGATCAGATGGGTCGCATCCTCGACAAAACAAACACCAAGCTCGACGAAGATGAAGGCCGTGGGCGCCGCAATGCCATCGCCCATTTGCGCGCTGCTGTTCAAGCCACCGAGGCTGAGCGCAATATGGGCGGAGACCTAGGTGCTGACGGGCGCGATACAGAAGTCTACCGCGATGATCTGGAAACAGCCGTGCGCCCTCGCCGCCCTGTCGCCACGCAAGGCGCAGCACGCCCCGATGCGCGCCGCCCTGCGCCGCTCAAGCTTGTTGCAGAACAGCGCATCGACACGCCCCAGCGCGAAGGCCCAGTGCGTCCGCGCCGGGTCAAAGTCACCCAGACGCTGGTGCACAACGAAGCGCCTAAAGGCTCCGCTGATTTCGCAGAATATGTCGAAACCGTTGGCGCGCAAAATCTTGGCGAAGTCCTTGAGGCTGCAGCCTCCTACATGGCCTTTGTTGAGGGGCAAGACGCCTTTTCGCGCCCTCAGCTCATGTCAAAACTAAGTGGAACAGAGCATGCCGACACCTCGCGCGAGGACCGTTTGCGCTCTTTCGGTCAGCTTCTACGCGCTGGCAAAATCCGCAAGCTCGGCGGCGGACGTTTTGAGGCATCAGAGGATATTTCTTATCGCCCCAACACACGGGCCGCTGGCGCATAAACTTTGTAACGAGTTCTTCTTTACCCATTACCCCAGACGATCCTTGACTGCTCTAAACTTTGGGCGCCCTCAGCGGGCGCCCTTTTTTCTTGAGCAGATCAGATCCGTTCCTGCGTGTATTTGCGCAGCTCAACCCGCGCCACTTGGCGGCGGTGCACAGCGTCGGGCCCATCTGCGAGCCGAAGCGTGCGAACATTTTTCCACATCGCGGCCAAAGGCGTATCCTGTGAAATCCCTTGCGCACCAAACATTTGCACCGCTTCATCAATGACTTTCAAAGACATCAAAGGCGCAACAACCTTGATCTGGTGAATCCATGGCGCAGCCGCTTTCATGTCGCCTTGGTCCATCATCCAAGCGGTCTTGAGGCACAGCAGGCGCGCCTGCTCAATCTCCATACGCGCATTGGCAATGATGTCATAATTCGCACCAAGATGGGCGATCTGCTTGCCAAAGGCCTCGCGCTGCAAGCTACGGCGGCACATCAGTTCAAGCGCGGCCTCCGCCTGCCCGATCGCGCGCATACAATGGTGTATCCGCCCTGGCCCAAGCCGCCCCTGTGACACTTCAAAGCCGCGCCCCTCGCCCAGAATCATATTCTCTGCGGGCACGCGCACATTCGTCATGCGGATATGCATATGCCCGTGAGGCGCATCATCATTGCCATAAACCTGCATCGGGCGCAGCACTTCCACACCCTCTGTGCCCGCAGGCACAACAATCATCGAATGGCGCTTGTGCTTGGGGGCGTCGTCTCCGCCAGTGCGCACCATCACGATATAGACCTTGCAGCGCGGATCGCCCGCGCCCGAGGCCCACCATTTCTCGCCATTCAGCACATAGTCGTCGCCGTCACGCTCACAGCGCATCGCGATGTTGGTTGCATCCGAACTGGCCTCGTCAGGCTCCGTCATCAAATAAGCCGAGCGAATCTCGCCCGCCAGAAGAGGCTTGAGCCACTGCTCTTTCATCGCTGGCGTACCATAACGCTCAAACACTTCCATATTTCCCGTGTCTGGCGCTCCGCAGTTGAAAACCTCGGCTCCCATCGGCGTCTTGCCCATTTCCTCCGCAAAATAAGCGTATTCCACAGTGCTCAGGCCCAAGCCTTTGTCGCTGTCGGTCAGCCAGAAGTTCCAAAGTCCGCGCTCCTTGGCTTTGGCTTTGAGACCTTCCAAAATCTCGGCCTGCCGCTCGGTGTAGCTCCAGCGTTCGCCCTTGCCGATCTCGGCGTGATACTCGCCTTCCAGCGGCATGATCTCATCCGCGATCATCGCCTTAACCCGCTCCAAAAGCGCCGCACTCTCCGCTCGCAGTCCCAAATCCATAACTTCTCTCCCTCTGGCTTGAGCAGATAAAAGGCCGTGCCTGCCCAAGAGTAAAGTCCCCGCGCATGTCACGTTACGTCTCACCTTTGGTGCCCGAAAAACACCCGCTTCGGCAAAATGACGCTAACCCGCACCATTTAGTTAAAATTTTATTTGATATCGTCATGCAGACAGAGACTATACGGCATGGGTATTTCATTTAAAGACGCATTAAACCAAACACTTGCCAAAACAGGTCAAAGCCTAGAGACCGTCGCAGAAGGCGCAAATGTGCCCCTCGCCGCTCTGCAAACCTTCATGCAAGATGACAAGGGCGCCTTGGTTGTAGAAGACGCGATTAAAGTCGCTGAGTTCTTCGGCCTCAGCCTTGATCGCTTCTTGGATGATCCGAAAGTTGCAAACCATATTGCAATAGCGCAGCTCTACTCGTCGCTACCGCCTTTGCTAAAAGCTCAACTCGAAGCTTATGCCCAAGAGCGGTCTGACGCTCAGGATCAGCCTCCGCCAACCAACGACTGATTGAAGAATTTTCATCGTCAGGATGCGGCACGCTTTTACTCCGGTGGCTTCATAAATCAGGCCCTGAATGTCAGCCTGCAACGCCCAACCTGCTCAGTGCTTGAGCCCGAGTCAAAATAGTTTGCAAATATCCACAGATGTGGAAACATGAGCCATGATTGGTCAAAAAGTTCTAGATTTATGTAAGCTCAAAGGTCTGACCCTGCGCGCCGCCTGTCAGGCCTCAGGACTCAAATATTCAACTTTGCACGCCCAGATCTCAAATCGCCGGCCCATTCCCTTCAAGACCATCGATAAGCTCTCGCGCAAACTCAACGTGCCGCTAAGCTACTTCTCGGAGGGCCAGCCCCTCTTTCAAGTCAATGCACTCGCAACTGACAGCGCACCAAGCGGCTCCATGCTCCAATTCGAAACCTCCATAAACGCGCAAGCCAAGCTCTTGGCTGAGCAGGGCTATTACCCAAGTATCGACGATGTTCTCGACTGGTTGGTGCACGTCGATTTTCAGCTCAAAGACTTTGATTGGATCAAAGACCAAGTTGATCTCTACTATCCACTGCAAACCGATGACATCATGGCGCGGCCCCATTCCGTCGGCAGCGAAAGCCTAGCCGCCAAGCTTCTCGGGTTTTCAAAGGATGCTGACTTACATAACTATTTTGGCAGACTCGACCCCAACGATGTCGCCGCCTTTCGGATTTCTCATGCAGCCATCAAACCTCACGTTTATAATGTGACAGACCACCAATTTCATGCGCAATGGACCCAAGGTCTGATCAACGGCAGCTATCGCAAACTTATGGCAGGCATACGGGACGAAAACGACGCCCCGCTAACGCTTGTCTTTTGTCGGCTGATCCAGCTCAACAATCCCTAAAGTATGTGTCAAGTCGATCTTGGCCATGTAAATCACTGCCATATCATCGGTGCGGAGCATCGGCCGCGGCTCACCCCAACGAAATGCTGAATGGGTGATCGAGGAAAAGCCATAGACGTCTTGCAACGAACGGTGTTCATGAGGGATATGCGCAAACATCCAGTCAAACCTGGGCCAAGTTAGTGCAGATAGGATCACGGCAATGCGGCTGTATTCCCTCAAAACCTGTCGCTTGCCCCGCGCCGCATCCGATATGTGCAGATCGCCGATGTAAATCAGTGTGCCCCGCAGCCTCTCGTTGAGCGGGGGGGCCACATACTCTAACTTCGCCTCGATATTGTACTGGGTGCTCGTCGTTCGGCGAATATAGTGCTCAAAACTCTCTTGCCCGAGCGCAATCTGCTGCGCAGCAAGCCCCCCGACAATCGTTTCGCCTTTCTTCAAAAACAGCCAGAACGCGCGTCCCTCGGTGAAATCGTTGCGGCGCGTATCAAACATCGGCGAGCGAAAGGGTTTGCCTGTCTGCTGCACCAGTGTTTCGATTTCGGCAAAATCATCAGACGCCAACACGTCATACCCAAGCTTTTTGAGCCGTGCCAAATGCAAGGCCGCCCGCTCTGTCAAATCCATTTGAAACATCTGCCCACTCAAACTTTAAAACCACAAAATCTTGCAAACGTGATGCACGACCAGCGTTGGGAGTTCAACTTCGGGGTGTAAGGACGTGCGAATTATCGCGCGTGGTGGCGCCCAAAAGTCGCATCATATATCTCATGAGAGACATGACATATTCTCTCGTGGAGAGAATGGTGCGGTCGAGAGGACTCGAACCTCCACGGGTGTTACCCCACAGCGACCTCAACGCTGCGCGTCTACCAATTCCGCCACGACCGCACTGTCTAGGCTTGGTGAAGCGTCGTTTAGCGAATGCCTCTGGGGATGTGAAGCGAAAATCGGCACAGTTGGCAGAAATAATCGCCCTAAGCCTTTCGCCAGCGCCATGTCAGCCAGAAAAGCCCGCAGCCCCCCAGCAACAGCATTGCTGAAAAACCCTGTATTTCATGGCCTGCAAATAGGCTGTCAGACAATATTCGCCCCGGAAAGAGCGTAAACAACCCTGCCCCCAAAAACCCAAGCAGCGCCCCGAGAATATGCGCTTTGTGAGCCGATATCTTGCGCCGTCGCGCCGCGCGCACGGCGTTGAAGAGGCTCAGAAGGGTGATCATGGACAAAATGTGAATCGGACTCCACGGCCCAATCAGCCGAATCTCCATGATCCAGAAAGAACTTGCAGCTGTCAGCGCCATAAAGATCACCCAGAACCGCCCCCAAAGCACATGGCCCCGCGTCCCTTTGCGCCGCATCAGCATCACAGGGGTCAGCGCCAGCGTCATCACCGCGGCAAGTAAATGTATCTGCACAGCAGTCGATGCACTCAGGATCGGCTCAAGGGTCATATCAAAGCTCCTTTTGTCTTGGCTCTCAAATGGGCTATGACAGGATCAGAGCGGCGTCAGCCGCGCTTGTGCCAATTTGCGGAGAGCTTACGTGAAAGACAGCCCCACGCATTCTGCGCTTCGCGAGTTGCGGCGCATTTTTTCCGCGCCGCGTACGTTTGTCGCGCTGGCTGGCACAGTGCTCTTTCTTGCGGTCTCTGGCCCGTTCGGCACCTATGAGTCGCTCGCCTTCGCGCCCCGCCTCGCCTATTGGGCCTTCACAGCGCCGCTGACCTTTGCTCTCGGCACCTTTACAGCGACGCTCGTCGCCCGCCGTTTCAAAGGTCAGGGCCCAATCTGGTTCACCCCCAGCATGGTTGCCGTCAGCACAGCGCTCAGCGTGGGTGCACTCGTGCTTTTGCTCAACTGGGTCGCCTTCGGCGCAGCCCCCACAAACCTGCCCTATAGCAGCAGCCTCCTCGGCGCAGTCTTTATCACCGCAGCCCTCATTGCCCTCGCGCTTTATTATATTTCAAACCAAACTTCCGTCATGCCAAAAGGCCCACCGCCTTTGCTGGCAAGGCTTGAGTTCGCCAAACGTGGCCCGCTTGTTTCCCTCTCGGTCCAAGATCACTACGTCGAAGTGGTCACAACAAAAGGCGCGTCTCTCCTCCTTATGCGCCTCACGGACGCCATCAAAGAAACGGGCACAGATACAGGCTTGCAAGTGCACCGCTCTCACTGGGTCGCCACCACGCAGATCGCCAACATCACCCGCGAGGGCGACAAAGCCCGCATCACCCTGAAAGACGGGCGCGACATTCCCGCCGCACGCAGCTATATCCCTGCCCTAAAAGACGCGGGCCTTTTGCCCCGCTGAAGGAAACCAGATGATCGAATGGAAACACACCGACGGCCTCGTGCCCTATGAAGAGGCCCTCGTCTTCATGGAGGCCCGCGTCGCCGACATATCCGCAGGCACTGCCTCAGAGTGCATCTGGCTTCTGGAACACCCGCCGCTCTACACCGCCGGCACCTCTGCCAAGCTAGAAGACCTCGTCGCCCCCGACCGCTTCCCCGTTTATGAAGCCCGACGTGGCGGACAGTATACCTATCATGGTCCAGGCCAACGTGTTGTCTATGTCATGCTCGATGTTGCAAAGCGCGGCCGCGATGTACGCTGCTTCGTGCGCGATCTTGAACGCTGGGTCATCAACACATTGGCTGAGTTTAACGTGACTGGCGAAATCCGCGATGGTCGCGTCGGCGTCTGGGTTGAGCGCGAGGACAAACCACTCACAGCCACGGGCGCCAAGGCAGAAGACAAAATCGCCGCCATAGGCATTCGCCTGCGCAAATGGATCAGCTTTCACGGCATCTCAATCAACGTCGAGCCTGACCTTGAGCATTTTTCAGGCATTGTCCCCTGCGGCATCACAGAGCATGGCGTCACCTCTCTGGTCGATCTTGGCTTGCCCGTCACGATGGATGATCTCGATGTTGCGCTCAAAGCGACTTTTGAGGCTGCGATGACAGCGCCAAGTTGCAACTAAGCCTGCCCTACATAGCTTTGCACGCTCCCCGCGTCGAAATGTCCGTTGCACAAACTGCACCGAATGGTCAGATAGACCGTATGCATAAGACCCAAACCAAACCAAAGGACTCTTTAGCCATGAAACTTTTCCCTCTCCTCGCTGCGAGCGCCCTGATGGCCGCCGCTCCTGCCTTCGCTGGTGACATCGAAGCAGGCGAGAAAGACTTCAAAAAATGCAAAGCCTGCCACATGGTTGTCTCCGCCGACGGCGAAGAAATCTACAAAGGCGGCAAAACTGGCCCGAACCTTTACGGCGTTATCGGCCGCGTTGCTGGCTCGGATGACGGCTACAAATACGGTGACGGCCTCAAAGACGCAGCCGAAGCGGGCTTCGTCTGGACAGAGGACGCTATCGCGGCCTATGTCGCAGACCCGAAAGCTTGGCTCAGCGACAACGGCTATACTGCAAAGTCAAAAATGAGCTTCAAGCTCAAAGGTGGCGGTGAAGATGTTGCTGCTTGGCTCGCCTCAGTTGGCCCAGCAGCTGAATAAGCCGCTATAAAACAAGCCGCGCGCTTGTTCCACCAGACTACAGACGCCCCTGCCAAATGCGGGGGCGTTTTGCGTTTGGCGGGCAGGTGGTCTGCCAGATCGCCCAGTCCTCGGGCAAACTATGTATACAAATCGGCCACCGACTTCGCGGGAAGACAAAACGCCCGGCAGGCAAGGATCAGTCATCGACACCTTTCAGAATTTGCTTTTCACGTTCACAAGTGTCACCGTTGCTGGAGATGGTTATGGGCATAGACTTTTGCCCCAGATAGAGCTCGTTTGCCGACAGACATGATGCAAAATTTGATAAATCAGCTTCCTCGATTCCCCACCTTCGCTTTGCTGTTTCTCATTGGCTGGGGCTCCGTATCGCACTCCGATGGCCTTGATTGCAGTCGTCCTGTTGGAGATGTCGAAGCTTCTATTTGTGCGAGTAGCGAACTGTCACAGCTTGCTGCTTTGGCCGATGCGCTCGGTTCTGTTGTGGGTCTTGAGGTCCAGTATGATGCGAACAGCGTCAACGAAGATTTCGGGCTAAGTCGTGGAATTGGCCGCCTTCTATCGACACTCACGTTTTCTGAGGCTCACAATTTGTCAGGGTTGTCGCAACACTTGCCTTGGGACTTTGTGTTTGATGTTTCCAACAAGATCCTCATCCTTCGAGCTGAGAATTCCTCTTTGCAGGATGGACTGGCTGTGTTCGGCCCAAGGGCTTCAAGCGCGTCAACGCCGATATACGCTGAAATCGAAACCCTGTATGATGCCACGCGTCGTCGCTACCGCTCCGATGGGGATATCCTCGAAGTCACCACCAGCGCACGACCAGCCGAAACAGTCGAAAAATTCCGCCATCAGGATGGCTGTTGGCGACTGATTGGCACAGACACGGTTTGGGCTGGCTATATGATTGAGTTCAACGACGATCTGGCAGCCATTTCCATCAATCATCTGACAGGGCGAGCGCTATTTGATTTCAAGTCCGAAAAGGGCGTCGTGCGCAGATTTGATCCTTCGGTTCAGTGCTTGGGTGACAGTTTGAACGCCAACCAACTCAAATTCCACGCCACTGACAATCAGTAGTCTGAGTGTTAGACGCTAGTTCTTGAAGGCTGATTGAGCCCACAAGACTGTCATGACCACATTGTTCAAAGCGATATTTTTGCGACATAAAGACCAATAATTGAGCCTGTAAGCCTCAGGGCCGCTCTACCCCCGACCTGAGCGGGCGCGCCACCGCCTCCTGCAGCAGTGCCGCAATCACAGCGCTTTGGTCTTCACCCGCCATCATATCGTCACTCCACAAAATCCAATTCCACCCTATTCCTTCATAAAATCGCCCCCTAACCCCACAAACTTGATTTGAAGCAAGGGGGTGCGACAATATAATTTGATCTGGATCAACTTCACCCGTTGCCCCAGACACACACACATTCTAAAACATATAAATGATACACCCCGTATGCGCGCAGGGATTCCCGCTGGAATCGTCTGTTCGTATGCTGAATTTTTGGACCTAAGGGAGGCACGCATGGCAGACGCAGCCATTCACAGCCACGATCACGAGGACAACCGGAGCTTCTTTACGCGCTGGTTCCTCTCGACCAATCACAAAGACATTGGTCTGCTTTATCTCATCGTGTCGGCACTCGCCGGCCTGATAGCTGTTACATTCACTGTCTTCATGCGCCTCGAGCTCATGCAACCAGGTGTGCAGCACATGTGTATGGAGGGGTTCCGCTTCTTCTCCTCTGGTGATGTTTGCACACCAAACGGACACCTCTGGAACGTTCTGATCACGTATCACGGCGTCCTGATGATGTTCTTTGTTGTTATTCCGGCGCTTTTCGGCGGCTTTGGCAACTACTTCATGCCTCTGCAAATCGGCGCGCCAGACATGGCCTTCCCACGAATGAACAACCTGTCGTTCTGGATGTATGTCGCAGGTCTCTCACTCGGTGTCGCCTCGATGCTTTCACCTGGCGGCAATGACCAACTTGGTTCAGGCGTTGGCTGGGTGCTTTACCCGCCGCTGTCAGTCAATGAAGGCGGCATGTCGATGGATCTGGCGATCTTCGCGGTTCACGTTTCGGGCGCAAGCTCGATCCTTGGCGCGATCAACATGATCACCACTTTCCTCAACATGCGCGCACCAGGCATGACACTGTTCAAAGTACCACTCTTCGCTTGGTCGATCTTCATCACCGCGTGGCTCATCCTCCTTGCCCTGCCTGTTCTGGCTGGCGCAATCACGATGCTCCTCACGGACCGCAACTTCGGGACAACTTTCTTTGACCCAGCAGGCGGCGGCGATCCGATCCTTTACCAGCACATTCTCTGGTTCTTCGGTCACCCAGAAGTATATATCGTGGTTCTTCCAGGCTTTGGCCTCGTCTCACACATCTTCGCGACGTTCTCGCGCAAGCCTGTGTTTGGCTACCTGCCAATGGTTTGGGCGCTCATCGCGATTGGCGCGCTCGGCTTCGTCGTCTGGGCACACCACATGTACACTGTGGGCATGTCTCTGACTCAGCAAAGCTACTTCATGCTTGCCACCATGACGATTGCGATCCCAACAGGGATCAAGATCTTCTCATGGATCGCAACAATGTGGGGCGGCAGCCTTGAGTTCAAAACACCGATGCTCTTCGCAATCGGCTTTTTGATCCTGTTCACAATCGGTGGCGTTACAGGCATCGTGCTGTCACAGGCCGCAGTAGACCGTGCATATCACGACACCTATTATGTCGTCGCGCACTTCCACTACACCATGTCCATGGGGGCAGCCTTCACCATCTTTGCCGGTATATATTTCTATATAGGCAAGATGACAGGTCGCCAGTACCCAGAATTCTGGGGCAAGGTTCACTTCTGGATGTTCTTCATCGGCGTAAACATCACCTTCTTCCCACAGCACTTCCTGGGTCGCCAAGGTATGCCACGTCGTTACATCGACTATCCTGAAGCCTTTGCGTACTGGAACTACGTCTCTTCATGGGGTGCATTCCTGTCGTTCGCATCGTTCATCCTGTTCTTCGGTATCGTTCTTTACACACTCTTCCGCGGTGCAAAAGTAACTGAAAACAACTACTGGAACGAATACGCCGACACGCTTGAGTGGACACTGCCTTCGCCTCCGCCCGAGCATACGTTCGAGCAGCTTCCAAAGCAGGAAGACTGGGATAAGCAGCACGCTCACTAAGAGCTTCGTGTAAAACGAAACAAGCGGGGCTCCGGAGCAATCTGGGGCCCCGTTTTATTTCTCGTCAGCAATCAGAGCGCCGCATATGCTTCTCCCGAGCCTGCCCTTTCTCGCCTGCCTTGCCGTGCCGCTCCTCGGCGCATACATGGCACAGAGAGAAGCTCCAGTGGCTCGAATCTTTCTCACGCTGGCGTCATGTCTAGGCCTCATTGGCGCACTCCTGAGCATTGCAGAAGCGCTTTTAAGCCCGAGCGTCTTTCAAAGCTGGCCTCTCGCGACAACCCTAACACGCCCCGAAGGGACAGTTGCCTCCGCGCGTCTGCTCACTGCCGTTCTGTTGTTCAATGCCGCTGTGCTCGCGCTCTGTGGCGTGCTCTTCTGGTTCCAAACCCTACTCAGATCGACGCCCTACACAGCCTTTACGCGGTGGCTTGCCGCCCCCCTCGCCTGCGGCGCAGCAACAACTGTGCCCATGGGCTTTGCCCTAACCTATTTCATGGGCTTCTATGACTGGGCCAGCGCACGGCCCTCCGACAAAGCCTTCATCATTGCCACCTCGACAGGGTTCACCCTTGCTGGCTTTGCACTTGCCGCATTTATTTTACAATTCGCCGCCAGCGCCCTGCGCGCCCTAACTCATCAGAGGAAAGCCTGATGCCTTATCATTGGACAGAAACCAAAGACAGCCAGACCCTCACTCTCTGGCCCCATCGCAGCCTGCCCATCCGCGGCTTTGTCGGCGTCTTCGGCGGCATTTTCATTCTGGCCATGCTACCCCTCTTCGGCCTGATCGGAACATCGCTTCTCTGGGGCATGCTCCCCTTTGTGCTGATCACGCTCACAGGGCTCTACTTTGCCTTTATGCACACCTATCGCACAGGCGATGCCCGTGAGGTCTTGGTCATTGGGTCAGAGGAGACGACGCTCAGACATACGCCACACAAAGGCCCTGCGCTTGACTGGAGCTGCAACACCTACTGGACGCGCGCCCATATTTACCCGCGCGGAGGGCCGGTGCCACATTACATCACGCTCAAGGGCAACGGGCGCGAGGCCGAGCTTGGCAGGTTTCTGTCTGAAGATGAGCGCAAAGCACTTATCGGCGAGCTGTCAGATGCCTTAAAGGCGGCTCAACGCTAAGCAGAAACTTCGGGAAGATCGAGCATCTGCACTGCATCAATCCGCCAAGTCCCGTCAGTCTGTATCATTCGGTAGTCCAGCAAGAAGCGGGCACCCTTGGTATCTTTCACCAATAACTTCTGCCAAAGCTGGCCCGCAATCTGGCGCGCCTCCAAATAGCGCACATCACTGGGCCGCCAAACCATAGGATAGCCCTGCTTCACCATCGCCCCAAAGTTTTCAGGCGTGCGAAATACATTCTGGATCGTCGGACTGGCATAGCTGAAGGCGCGCACAAAATCATCGGCTTGAAAGGCCTCAATCTGCGACGCAATCACAGCCTGATGCGCACTGTCCTGTGCTGCGGCAGGCCGCACCCAAAGCGCCAATCCCATCGCCAAAATAAGCAAGATCTGTTTCATATCGCGTTTCCTCCTAAAAGGAATACGCCCAGTCCGCAAAAACGGATCACTGCAGGCCCACGCCGCTCAGGGCGCGCGGGCCTGCCAGCCTTTGCATGACCCGAAACCGAGTCAGATCATAGACTTCAGCCGAGCTCGCCCTTAAGGCCCTGTTCGATCAGCACGATGGTTTCATCAACACCATACAGCGCAATAAAGCTGCCAAAGCGTGGACCTTGGCTCGCTCCCATCAAGACCTCATAGATCGCAGCAAACCAATCACGAAGGTTTTCAAAGCCGTGGTTCTTGCCAACTGCAAAGACAATGCTCTGCAAGTCTTCGCCATCTGCCATGTTCAGCGCGGCCACAGGCTCATCCTTGCCCATCGCTTTGTTCTTGGCCTCGATCATGCCGCGCGCCAGCTCGGCATCTTTCAACGCCGCAACCAGATCCTCAAGCGCTGCCCGCTCCTGATCCGTCGGTGCACGGAAGACACGCGTTGGTTTCACAAAATCATTGAAGTAGCGCACAGCATAACCCGCCGCCGCGTCGAGCTGCGGGTTGGCCTCTGCACTCGCCTCTGGCGCGTAACGTTTGATAAAGCCCCAAAGGCCCTCTTTGTCTTCTGAGGCCGCCACGCTTGCAAGGTTGAGCAACATCGAGAACGGCACAACCATATCGGACTTGGGAACATCGCCGCCGTGAATATGATAAACAGGGTTGTTGAGCCGTGCGGCCTCATCCTGCCCCTCATAGGCCCGCAACTGCTGGTGGTACTCGTCCACCGCCTTTGGGATCACATCAAAATGCATCCGTTTGGCTGTCTGCGGCTTCAGATACATGAAATATCCAAGGCTTTCTGTGCTCGCATAGGTGAGCCATTCATCAATAGAAACGCCATTGCCCGAAGACTTGGAGATTTTCTGGCCGTTCTCGTCCAAAAACAGCTCATAAGTGAAGTGCTCAGGGGCGCGCTCGCCCAGAATGCGGCAGATGCTGTCATAGATCGGGGTATTGGTGCTGTGGTCTTTGCCATACATCTCAAAGTCCACACCCAAGGCCGCCCAGCGCGCGCCAAAGTCTGGCTTCCACTGCAGCTTCACGTTCCCGCCCGTCACAGGCAGGGTCATTTCTTCGCCCTCTTCCGTGTCAAAAGTGATCGTGCCCTCTTTGGCATTCACGTCTTTCATCGGCACATACATGACCCGCCCTGTCTCGGGGTGGATCGGCAGGAAAATCGAATAGGTCTTGCGGCGCTCTTCACGCAAAGACTTGAGCATCACAGCCATGATCTCGTCATACTTCTCGGCTGCACGCAGCAATATCTCGTCAAACTGACCAGAGGCATAAAATTCGGTCGCCGAGATAAACTCATACTCAAACCCGAAGGTATCAAGGAAGCGGCGCAGCATCGCGTTGTTATGCGCACCAAAGCTGTCAAATTTTTCAAACGGATCAGGGACGCTCGTGAGCGGCTTTTGCAAATGCTCCGCCAGCGCTTCTGGGTTTGGGACGTTGCCAGGCACTTTGCGCATCCCGTCAAGATCGTCAGAAAAACAGACAAGCTTGCTCGGCAGATCGCTGATCACACTAAAGGCATGGCGGATCATGCTCGTGCGTGCCACTTCGCCAAAGGTTCCAATGTGAGGCAAGCCTGAAGGGCCATAACCTGTCTCAAACAGAACAAAGCCCTTCTTTGGCGGCTGCTTTTCATAACGCTTCAAAACGCGGCGCGCTTCCACAAAGGGCCAAGCTTTCGAGTTCATCGCAGCGTCACGCAGTGCCGACATAGTATTCTTCTCCATTAAGACCCATCTACACAATGCAGAGGCCAAACTTCATGCTTCCTATTGGCAAGCGCGCCATTGGTCAATATTCTGCACTGCAACAAAGCCCTTAAGGAGCGCCCGAAATGCAAGATTCATCGCCGCACCCCATGTCACCCCAAGACTGCCTCGTCGCGGTCATGATTGCCGTTTCAGCCTCCGATGAAGATATTCGCACAGCCGAGCTCATCAAAATCGAAAACGCGGTCAATATGCTGCCCGTCTTTGCCGCCTATGACATCGACCGCATGAACCGCACCGCACAAGTGGTGTTTGATCTTTTCGCTCAAGAAGACGGCCTTGATGCCCTCTTCGGGCTTGTCCGCGACAATCTCCCCGAAGCACTCTATGAGACAGCCTATGCGCTCGCCTGCGATGTCGCCGCCGCAGACGGAACGTTGGCCGAGACAGAGCTGCGCTTGCTTGAAGAAATCCGCTACGAGCTCTCGCTTGATCGTCTCCACGCCGCCGCCATCGAGCGCGGCGCCCGCGCGCGCCACATCACGCTCTAAGCCTTTGGGCATAGCCCCATTGCCACACGGCCAATTCTCCGCAAAACTGGGTTATGCAAGAATCCTTGGGGGATATTTATGCGGTCTGTGTTTTATGCGGTGTTCTTTTTACTGTGCGCCACTCTGACCCAAGCGGGTGTTGTCGCCAAAGTCGATGTCTCAGAACAAAAGATGCGGGTCTACTCAAACGGCAAGCACCTTTACACATGGAGCGTATCGACAGCCCGCAAAGGCAAATGGACGCCACGCGGCACTTGGTCTGCAAAACACCTCTCGCGCCATCACAAATCAAGCCTCTACAATAACGCACCGATGCCCTACTCGATCTTTTACAGCGGCAATTTCGCAATTCACGGGACAAACAATATCTCCCGCCTTGGCAGCCCCGCTTCCGCGGGCTGCGTGCGCCTTCACCCAGAGCACGCCGCCGTCCTCTTCAACATGACGCGCAATGTCGGGCTCAAAAATATGAAAGTTGTGATCCGCGACTGAGCCGCGCTACTAGCTCGCGTAGAGCGTACCCCAACGCTCGATCAGGTCTTGCTGCAAACCTTTCGCGCGCTTGTTCCAGCTGCGTGCGCCCTGTGGACTCTCCCTCTCACTGCGCTTGATGCGCGCGCGCCTGTCGGTGTCAGCTGCAAAAATAGCAAAGGTCATGACGGTGCCGTCCGCCCCCTTGGCATAGCCTGCCAAAGCGCTGACAAAATTAAGCGTGCCCGTCTTGGCGTGGACATCAATCGGATGATCTTTTTTCACGCGCCCTTTTGCATCGCGCAAGGCGATCGGCTTCAGGATCGGCGCAATTTCAGAACGCGCTGCCACCAGCGCTTTGGCCATATCTTCCGCCGTGGCGCGAGAGTCCTCGCCAAGTCCAGAGTGGTCGACAAAACGGCTGCCGCCCATCCCTAGCGTAGCCCCAGCCCAACGGCTCATTTCGCCAGCGCTTGCTTTCAGGCTCACGGGCCGCCCACTGCGCGCCGCTGTCGCCGCAAGCCCGACCATCTCGGTCATCATGTTGTTGGAATACTTAAGAAAATCCTGACAAATACTTCGCAGCTCAGCGCTCTGCTGGCGCAGAAGCACACGTTCACCGCCCCGCGCCGCGCCCTTTTGCGGCTGTGGCAGACTGACGCCTTGCGCCCGCGCCAGCTCACGCAAGACTTCACCCGCGTACAGCTCTGGCTGGCGAACAGGAAGCCAACGTGCCCCCCCCTTGCCAAGAGCCTGCGCCGAAACGCTCCAGTGGTCCTCTTGGCCTTTGCTTGCATAAGTATAGACAGGCGCATCGCGGCTCGCGATCTTCATCTTCGCAAAGCGCACATTGGGGCGGTAACGATCGGAGCGCGCATCCATCGTGGTGCTCCACTTCCCGCCTGCACGCTTCCACTCAAAATGAACACGGTTAAAGTTGAGCGCGATCCCCGAAATCGCGGGGTTATAGCCTACATGCTCTGGCTGGTCGCGGTCGATCTCGTTGAGACTGGGCAGCGCCGTGCCATCAACAATAAACTTGCCTTTGACCTCGCGCAGCCCTGCCGCTTTGAGCGCGCCGGCAAGCTCTGCCATCCGATCTGTGTCCAGCGTCGGGTCGCCCCCCCCCTTCAAGATAAGATCGCCCTGCAAAACGCCGCTGCTGATCGTCCCCGAAAGGCGCAGCTCCGTGTAAAAACGATGCCCCGCGCCCAATGTCGCCAACGCATAGAGCGCCGTCACCGCCTTGGTCACACTCGCAGGCGGCAGCCCCGTGCGCCCATTTCCACTCTCCAGCACAAGCCCCGTCTTGGCATCTGCCACCGCAAACCCGACTTTTCCGCCAAGCTCGGCCCGCGCAATCAGCGCCTGCGCACTGGCAACCTTAGGCTGCGTTGGTCCGGCTGTCGAAGGTGCTGTGGTGGCGCCTGCACTCCCATGAGCGGGGCGTCCCTGTGGGCGCAACGAGCGCTCAGGCGCACGCGCGCAAGCAGTGGTGGCAAGGGCCGAGAAACCCGCCGTGAGAAAAAACCGTTTGGAAATCATACGCATCATGGAGCAAACATAAGCTCAAATTCAGGAGGCAAACAAGCGCTACCAAGCGCCTCTCGCGCGAATGTCACTTGAGGAGATGTCACGCATCGGCACGTTCACAAAACACCACGCTGGCGCCACGCTCTGACCAAGCGCATGGCTCTCACGGCTTTGCAGTCGAAAGCGGCGGTAAATGTCCGCCGCGGTTGCACCGCGCGCCCGCAAGCGCTCCTCGGGCCGCGCCAGTACACCAACAGGCACATGCTCCATGATCCAGCGCCAGTCGCGCCACTGATCAAATTGTGCCAGATTGTCAGCGCCCATCAGCCAGACAAACCGCACCTTGGGATACACGGCCATGAGCGCCCGCAGAGTCTCAGCAGTGTAGCGCGTGCCCGCTCGTTGCTCGAAATCGCTTATTTTCACACGCGGATGCTGCATCACATCCCGCGCCCGCGCCATCCGCTCAGCCATTGGCGCTGGCCCTTCTGCCTTCAAAGGATTGCCTGGCGAAACCAGCCACCAGACCTCATCCAGCCCAAATCGCTTGAGCGCCTCGCGCGTGATGTGCACATGGCCCTTGTGCGCAGGGTCAAACGAGCCGCCCAGCAGCCCGATCACCCGCCCGTCTGGCACATATGGCAAACCCTGTTTCATCCGCCTGTTCTGGCCAGCCCGCGCACCTAAGTCAACTCGCATGGGGCGCTCTTTCTTTTTTGTCCAAATATCCCTCCGACACAGGCCACACAGCCCAAAACTAGCGGATTGCCCCTGCGCCCGCCAAAGGCTATCACCCCCCTGACACATCCCATTCAGCTCAAGAGGGTTCCCACATGGCCGCTTATCAATACGTCTACCACATGCAGGGCGTCTCCAAGACCTACCCCGGTGGCAAGAAATGCTTTGAAAACATTCACCTTAACTTCCTCCCCGGTGTCAAAATCGGTGTCGTGGGCGTCAACGGCTCGGGTAAATCCACCCTGATGAAAATCATGGCGGGCATGGACAAAGACTTTCAGGGCGAAGCTTGGCACGCCGAGGGCGCACGCGTCGGCTACCTCCCCCAGGAGCCAAAGCTTGACGAAACCCTCGATGTACGTGGCAACGTGATGCTCGGTGTCGCTGCCAAGCAAGCCAAGCTTGAGCGCTACAACGAACTTGCGATGAACTATTCCGACGAGACAGCCGATGAAATGGCCGAACTCCAAGACCAGATCGACGCCGAAAACCTCTGGGATCTGGACAGCCAGATCGATGTCGCGATGGAAGCTCTGCGCTGCCCGCCTGATGACGCCGAAGTGTCCTCACTCTCAGGCGGCGAAGCCCGCCGTGTCGCGCTCTGCAAACTGCTCCTCGAAGCGCCTGACATGCTTCTGCTGGACGAACCAACCAACCACCTTGACGCCGAAACCATCGCGTGGCTGCAGCAGCACCTGATCGACTACGCAGGCACAATCCTCTGCGTCACCCACGACCGTTACTTCCTTGACGATATCACAAGCTGGATTCTCGAGCTCGATCGAGGAAAAGGCATCCCCTACGAGGGCAACTACTCCGCATGGCTCGAGCAAAAAGCCAAGCGCCTCTCCCAAGAGGCCAAAGAAGACAAATCCAAGCAAAAGACGCTTGAGCGCGAACTTGAGTGGATGCGCCAAGGCCAAAAAGCCCGCCAAGCCAAGCAAAAGGCCCGTATCAACGCCTATAACGAGCTGGCAAGCCAGTCCGAGCGTGAAAAAGTCGGCCGCGCCCAGATCATCATTCCCAATGGCCCACGCCTTGGCGGCAAGGTGATCGAAGTGGACGGCCTCAAAAAGGCGATGGGCGACAAGCTCCTCGTCGAAGGTCTCTCCTTCGCTCTTCCACCCGGCGGCATTGTCGGCGTGATCGGTCCGAACGGCGCGGGGAAATCCACGCTCTTTAAAATGCTCACAGGTCAGGAACAGCCCGATGAAGGCTCCGTCACCTATGGCGACACGGTACAGCTCTCCTATGTTGACCAGTCCCGCGACGATCTGGATGACAACGCCACCGTTTGGGAGGCAATCTCGGGCGGCAATGACATCATCCAGCTGGGCGACGCCGAGGTAAACTCCCGCGCCTATTGCTCAAGCTTCAACTTCAAAGGCGGCGACCAGCAGAAGAAGCTCAGCCTCCTCTCGGGCGGCGAGCGCAACCGCGTTCACATGGCGCGCTTGCTCAAAGAAGGCGGCAACGTGCTGCTGCTCGACGAACCGACCAACGACCTTGACGTCGAAACGCTGCGCGCACTCGAAGACGCCCTCACCGACTTCGCCGGCTGCGCCGTGGTCATCTCCCACGACCGCTTCTTCCTTGACCGTATCTGTACCCACATGCTCGCCTTTGAAGGCGATGCCCATGTCGAATGGTTCGAAGGCAACTTCGAAGACTACGAAGAAGACAAAAAGCGTAGGCTTGGCGCGGATGCTCTGGAGCCCAAGCGCTTGAAGCATAAGAAGTTCTCGAGGTAAAAAAACTTGTTTTATTGAATGTTGGGCGGCTTTCGAGCCGCCCTTTTTTTATCAAGGGCTGCGCCCGACACGGGGTGGGCGCAAGCCGAAACCTCTCCACGAGACGAGCCCTAGAAGATGCGCCCGCCCATGGGGCGGGTCGGGCGCAGCCCGTGGTTCCCACGGGCGAGACATTCAACTGAGTGAGCTCCTCACCCTACCCAGCCCACAATCTCCCCTGCGCGCATAGCACCGCTCTGCCGCTTCTTCTCTTTCCCGCCGTCAAAGCGGATCATCGTCGGAATACCCCGTATCCCATAGACCTGCCCCGCCTTCGGCTCGTCTTCCGTGTTCAGCTTCACAAGCCGCGCTTTGCCCGCAAGCACATCGGCGGCTTTGGAAAACTCGGGCCCCATCATCTTGCAAGGCCCGCACCACGGCGCCCAGAAGTCTACAACAAGCGGCAGCTCGTCGTTCTTCGCCGCCTTTTGAAGCGTCGCAAAGTCCACCGCGACCGCCTTGGTCGAAATCAGCTTCGCGCCGCAGGTTCCGCATTTGGCATCCATGAGCCGTTCTTCGGGCACGCGGTTCACTTGCGCGCAGTCAAGGCATGTCAGTTTCTTACCAGCCATCTTGGCCTCCATCATATTCCAAATTCAATATATAAAGAAACAGCGCCCGTACAAGACCACCGCGCGCTGCATTGAATAATTTTCTCTTAACAAAAATCCGATTCAGCCGGTGCACGGGTTGTGCACGGGTTGTGCACGCTTTTCACCCCCCCGTTTTGAGCAGGGTTTTGCCCGTTAACGTGAGCGTACGCTGCCCCTCTTGTAACGAATCCAGATCAATGCCATATAGCGCTTGCTACGATCTTCTACTCGACCCCTGTTTTCCGACCACCGGCTCACAGTTCTAGACGACGACGACGTGATAAGCCGGGTTGCTGCACTTTCGCGGGCAACATTATCTAAGGAAAACACTGATGGCTACTGGCACAGTAAAATGGTTCAACTCAACCAAAGGCTTCGGCTTTATCGCTCCCGATGGCGGCTCAAAAGACGTGTTCGTACACATCTCAGCCGTTGAGCGCGCAGGCCTCACAGGTCTCGCCGACAACCAAAAAGTTAGCTTCGACATCGAAGCAGGCCGTGACGGCCGTGAAGCAGCGTCAAACATCGAATTGATGTAAGCTGTTCTTATAGAACAATTAAAGGCGCATCCCTCGGGGTGCGCCTTTTGCGTTTAGGCCGCTTCTTTGTCTTCGTTTAGATCGGCCTCTGGCGCTGGCAAAGCCAAACGTTCATCTGGCATTTGCTCAGGCAGCTCAAGCTCAAGCGCCCCCGTGGAGGGATCAAAGCTAAGCTTCGGCTTCACATCCAACTCCGCCAAAACAGAGTTAATCTCGCCCAAGGCCCGTGCGACACGCGCCCGTTGCGCCTCGGGCTTTCCACCAGCTTTACTTGCGATATTTTTCAGGAATTCAAACATATTACCCCCAGTGACTCGTTAAAACAGAGTCCCACTTTAGCGCCGCGTACCGCAAATTTACAGGGGAAAGCCCGCGCCCTCTTCCCATCTTTCAAAGCCTCCCCTAGGGTCAGCAGACCATTAAAAAGGAACGCCCCATGGCCGAGATCACACGTCATCACACCAACGCCCGCATGAGCCAAATCGTCACCCACGGCGATATGATCTATCTCGCGGGCCAAGTCGGCAGCCCAGAGGCCGATGTCACCCAGCAAACCAAAGATTGTCTTGCTCAGATCGACACGCTTCTGGCCGAAGTCGGTTCGGATAAAACCAAAATCCTGCAATGCACGATCTGGCTCGCAGACATGGCCGATTTCGCTGCCATGAATGCGATCTGGGATGCATGGGTTCCACAAGGCCACACGCCCGCGCGCGCCTGTGGCGAGGCCAAGCTGGCAACGCCGGATTATAAAGTAGAGTTCCTGATTACGGCTGTAAAATAAGGTTCTTAGCTCGTGGCCGTGCCCTTTTTAGGCACAGGCCGCGGGCGTCCAGTGTCGTCAATCGCAACATAGGTAAAAAGCCCCTCGGTGACCTTTTCACGAAGCCCTGTATGCCGCCGCAGTGCCCAGGCCTCAAGGCCGATCGCCATAGAGGTATTGCCCACTCGGTCGATCCAGGCATAGACACAAAGCACATCGCCGACCTGCACGGGACTGATAAATTTCATCGCGTCAACAGCCACAGTCGCAACCCGCCCCGCAGCACGCTCGGCAGCCACAATTCCGCTGGCAATATCCATTTGAGACAAAACCCACCCGCCGAAAATGTCGCCGTTCACATTCACATCGGCAGGCATCGCGAGAGTACGCAATGTCAGATCGCCTTTGGGCTCAATTTTAGTCATTTCGCGATCCTTTTTCTTGGCTATTTCCCCAAGTTTAACCCCTTGGTAATCTTTGGGCCATAGCTTCTGAAGTCAGTGCCTGCTCTTTTCCCAAGTGCTGCCACATTCTCGCCGCTTTACGCCGTCACAAACACGGCGAAGGTTAACGCAAAAGGTAATCAGATGTTTATCGTCGCACTCCTCTCTGGAAGCTTCATCGGGCTTATAGCGTCCGTATTTGCTTATTTTGCCCTTGGGCTCGGAGCATTTGCGGCATTTTCGCTCTATCTGGCCTGCGCATTGGTTCCCACGCTACTCACCGTGGCTCTGACCGTCGTCCAAGCCCTTGCAGATATAGCGCTTCCAAACCGTCTCACAGCACGCTAAGCGCCCCTACTCTTTAGAGGCAGCCATCTCGGCAAGCTCAAGCACACGCGGCCCAAGCGCTTCAACAATTCTCAATACGCCCTCTTCATTCGGATGTACTCCGTCGCTCTGCATCCAAACCAAGGCTTCAGCAGGGACCTGCCCCAAAGCGCCCAGAAATTGTGGCTCATAGAGCGTTCCATAGTCCTCAGCCAGTTCGGCATAAAGGCCCTCAAACTCAGCTTTATACTCTGCACCATAATTGCCTGGCGCTTGCATCCCAATCAAAAGCACAGGTAGGCCAGCGCCCTGTACCGCTGCAACAATTTTGGTCAAGTTCGACTTTGCTTCGCTCGGAGCCAAGCCGCGCAACATGTCATTGCCCCCCAAGGCAATCATCACAGCGCCAATATCAGGGCTCAGGCTCCAATCAATCCGCGCCGCCCCTCCTGCAGTTGTGTCGCCCGACACCCCACCATTGACGACAGTCACACCAGCCTCATGTCTGTTGAGCCAGACCTGCAGCTGTGGCACAAGCCCGTCCGCCTCCATGAGACCATACCCTTGCGTGAGACTGTCCCCAAAGGCCAAAATACGCAGAGAACCCGCCAGAGAGGCATTCGAGCTCAGACAAATTAGCACAAAAGCCAATGCCGCCTTGCGTATTGCCCGCGCAGCCCCATATGAAAAAGGCAAATGTAGCAACAGGTTATTTCTCATGACGTCTCCAATTTTGCAGCTTTCTCAAGCTGGTCTTTCGCTTTCAGGCAACGCAGGGGCCGTCACCATTCTGTCGGGCATCAGCCTCGCCGTAAACCCTTCCGAGACGCTCGCGCTCACGGGCCCTTCTGGGTCGGGCAAATCCTCGCTCCTCATGCTCATGGGGGGCCTTGAGCGCGCGACAAGCGGTCAGGTGCTCGCTCTCGGACAAGACCTTGGTCAAATGGATGAGGACGCCTTGGCAAAGTTCCGTCTCGCTCATATGGGCATTGTCTTCCAATCTTTCCACCTTATTCCAACACTCACCGCGCTCGAAAATGTCGCGCTCCCGCTTGAGCTCGCAGGTGCGCCCGATGCCGTAGGCCAAGCCCGCGCGGGCCTCACCGCCGTGGGCCTAGAGGCCCGCGCCGGCCATTTCCCCGCGCAGCTTTCTGGCGGGGAGCAACAACGCGTCGCCCTTGCCCGCGCTCTGGCGCCCAAACCCAAACTTCTTCTGGCCGACGAACCAACAGGTAATCTTGACAGCGTCACAGGCGCGGCCGTAGCTGATCTTATATTTGATCTCTGCGCTGCCTCTGGCACAACCCTGGTCCTTGTAACCCATGATACTGCCTTGGCCGAAAGGTGCGCCCGCGTCATCCGATTGTCTGGCGGCGCACTCATGGCCGAAGAGGCCGCCGCATGAGCCTCTCAACATCGCTTCGCCTTGCCCGTGCTGAGCTAAAGGGTGGCGCGCGCGGCTTTTATGTTTTTCTGATTTGCCTTGCTCTCGGCGTGGCGGCTATCGCAGCCATCGGCACAATCCGCGAAGCCCTCGAACGCGGCCTTGCCGATAACGGCGCTGTGCTTTTGGGCGCTGACGCACAGGTTTCACTGACCTATCGCTTCGCCAGCCCCGAGGAGCGCGCCGCCCTTGAAGCCCGCGCCATACGGCTCTCCGAAATCGCCGATTTTCGCTCCCTTGCCGCTGTCGGCGACCTGCGTGTTCTGACGCAGGTCAAAGCCGTTGATAGCGCTTATCCTCTAACAGGTGCCGTCACACTTGAGCCAGACATGCCCTTGGCCGAAGCGTTAGAAGCGCGCAGCGGCACATACGGCGCGGTCATGGATCCTCAGCTGATCGCCCGTCTCGGCCTAGAGGTCGGCCAAAGCTTCTCGCTCGGTGAGGCCAGCTTTACCCTGCGCGCCGCACTCACGGGCGAGCCCGACAATGTTGCCTCAGGCTTCTCTTTTGGGCCTCGCACGCTGCTCTATCGCAGCGCGCTCGATGGCTCTGGCCTGCTCTCTTCTGGCACCCTCTTTGATAGCTCTTATCGGCTTGATCTCCCCGCAGGCACAGACCTTGACGCACTTGAGGCTGACCTGCGCGCCGCTCTGCCAGATAGCGGCATCCGCTGGACAGATGCCCGCAACGCGGCTCCACAGGCCTCTGCGTTTATTGAACGTTTAGCCGCCTTTCTGGTGCTTGTCGGCTTTTCAGGTCTCGCCATGGGCGGTATTGGCGTCTCAATCGCCGTCGGCGCTTATCTCGCACGAAAAACACGTGTTATTGCCACCCTGCGCAGCATCGGCGCCTCACGCACCACCATTCTCACAAGCTACGCAGTCCAAATCGCCGTGATGGCCCTGCTCGGCATCAGCCTTGGCTTGCTCCTCGGCGGCGGTGGCCCACTGCTTCTTGGTCCGTGGCTTAGCACGCTCTTGCCAGTCCCCGCGAGCTTTGCGTTTTACCCTGCCCCACTGATTGAAGCCGCGCTCTATGGCACACTCACAGCTGCTATCTTCACCATATGGCCCTTAGCCCGTAGCGAAAACGTGCGCGCAGCAACGCTCTTTCGTGAAAGTGAAGCAGGTACAGGCGGCTTGCCGCGCTGGCCCTATTTGATCTTGCTGATCGCCCTGTCTACGGCTCTGGTCGGAGCCGCTGTCTGGTTTTCAGGCAGCGTCACACTCACGCTATACACCAGCTTCGGCCTCGCCGCCGCTCTTGCTGTTCTCGCACTCGCTGCACTTGGCCTGCGCGCGCTCGCCCGCCGGCTACGGCCCCTCGCCAAACACCCTATGCGCCGCCTTGCATTGGCCTCCATTGGCGGAGCCCGCTCAGATGCGCTGACCACCGTTCTCTCCCTTGGCCTCGGCCTCGCCGTGCTCTCAACAGTTGGCCAGATCGATGGCAATCTGCGTCGCGCTATCACCGGCGATCTTCCTGAAATTGCACCGTCGTTTTTCTTCATCGATGTTCAGAAAGATCAGATCGGCCCATTTGAAGCCAAGCTCAAAAATAACCCTTCGGTGAGCCGTATCGAAACAGCGCCCATGCTGCGCGGCATCCTATCCAAGATCAATGGTATCCCCGCCACAGAGGTCGCCGCTGGGCACTGGGTCGTCGAAGGCGACCGCGGCATCACATATTACGACGAGCTCCCCGAAAACTGGAGCATTATTGAGGGCGAGCATTGGCCGCTTGGCGCAAATGGTCCGCCCCAAATCAGCTTCGCCGCTGAAGAAGCCGAAGAAATCGGCCTCAAGATCGGCGATGTGCTCACACTCAACATCCTCGGCCGCCCGATAGAGGCCCCCATCACCAGCCTGCGCGATGTGGATTTCTCCAGTGCAGGCATCGGCTTTGTCATGGCGCTCAATCCTGGAGCCGTGGCAGGCGCGCCACATAGTTTTATCGCCACAGTCTATGCTGCGCCTGAGGCAGAAGCCGCCATCCTTCGCGATATGTCACGCGCCTATCCAAATATCACAGGCGTGCCCGTGGGCGAAGCCATCGCGCGTGTCTCAGAGGTGCTTGGCGCGCTTGCAGGAGCCACACGCTGGGGTGCTGCAGCTGCTATTCTCGCAGGCTTTGTGGTGCTCATCGGCGCCGCAGGCACAGGCGCTCCCGCACGCAGCCGTGAGGCTGCAATCCTAAAATCTCTCGGTGCGACCCGGGCTCAAATCCTACGCTCCTTCTTACTGCGCGCAGGTCTACTTGGCGCAGCTGCAGCCATCGTGGCACTGGCCGCCGGCCTGACTGGCGCGTGGGCCGTCAATCACTTCGTCTTTGACAGTGATTTCGCAGTGATATGGCCATCGGCGTTCACCATCCTCGCCTGTGGCATCCTCGCCAACCTGATCGCCAACATCGGCTTCTCCCTACGCGCCCTGCAGGCAAAGCCCGCCCAAATGCTGCGCGGAGAAGGCTAAACGCAAAACGCCCCCGCAATCTCTCGCGGGAGCGCTCAAACTGTTCAGAGGCTTACTCAGCCGCTTCAGCATAGTCCTCAAGCGGAGGACAGGTGCAGACAAGGTGACGGTCGCCATAGGCATTGTCGACACGGTTCACGGGTGGCCAGTATTTGTCCACACGGAACGCCCCCTTCGGGAAGCAAGCCTGCTCGCGCGAATAGGGCCTGTCCCACTCTCGCACGAGGTCTTCCATCGTATGCGGCGCATTCTTCAGCGGGTTGTTTTCCGGGTCCATCTTGCCCTCTTCAATCTCACGGATCTCTTCGCGGATCGCGAGCATGGCGTCACAAAAACGGTCAAGCTCCGCCTTTGTCTCTGACTCCGTCGGCTCAATCATCAATGTGCCTGCGACGGGCCAGCTCATGGTTGGGGCATGAAAGCCGTTGTCCATCAGGCGCTTGGCAATATCGTCAACGGTGACCCCTGCACTCTCCGCATAAGGACGCGTATCGATGATACACTCATGCGCCACTCGCCCTTGGCGGCCTTTGTAAAGCACATCAAACGCCCCTTCGAGCCGCTTGGCGATGTAGTTGGCATTGAGAATCGCCACGCGCGTAGCCTGCGTCAGCCCCTCACCGCCCATCATGAGCACATAGGCCCAAGAAATCGGCAAAATCGAGGGTGACCCGTAAGGAGCTCCGCTCACTGGCCCTGCACTGCCACCTGTCTCAGGATGACCAGGAAGATGCGGCACAAGATGCGCTTTCACACCAATCGGCCCCATGCCTGGCCCGCCGCCGCCATGCGGAATGCAGAAGGTCTTGTGCAAGTTGAGGTGGCTCACATCGCCGCCCAGATCGCCAGGCTTTGAAAGGCCCACCATCGCATTGAGGTTCGCCCCGTCAATATAGACCTGCCCACCACGGCTATGTGTGATCTCGCAGACTTCCTGCACAGTCTCTTCGAAAACCCCGTGTGTGGAGGGGTATGTGATCATACAGCCTGCAAGGTTGTCCTTGTGCTCCTCGGCCTTGGCGCGGAAGTCCTCAAGATCAATATCGCCATTCTCCGCCGACTTGATCACAACAACTTTCCACCCCACCATCTGGGCGCTCGCAGGGTTTGTCCCGTGTGCACTCATCGGAATGAGGCAAACATCGCGGTGACCTTGGCCTTGCGCCTCGTGATACTGCGCAATCGTGAGCAGACCCGCATATTCGCCCTGCGCGCCAGAGTTTGGCTGCATCGACATCCCGTCATACCCCGTGATGTCGCAAAGCTTGGCGCTCAGATCTTCAAGCATTTCGGCATAGCCAAGCGCTTGGTCCTTGGGCGCAAACGGATGCATCATCGAAAATTCACGCCAGCTCACAGGCATCATTTCCGCCGCCGAGTTCAGTTTCATTGTGCAAGAGCCCAGCGGGATCATCGCGCGATCCAGCGCCAAATCGCGGTCCGACAAGCGCCGCATATAGCGCATCATCTCGGTCTCGGCGCGGTTCATGTGAAAGATCGGGTGCTGCAAATATGAGCTCTCGCGATGCATATCTTCGGGCACGCGGTATTCGGGTGCAAACTCATTATCCTTGCGTTCAATCCCGAAGGCGCGCCAAACGGCTTCGACAGTTTCAGGTCGTGTCGCCTCATCGAGCGCAATACCGACACGGCTTTCGCCCACAGCACGCAGATTGACACCCTCATCAAGCGCCGATTTCATCACCGCCGCCTGAAGCGGCCCGACATCCACAGTGATCGTATCAAAAAAGCTTTGCGGATCGACTTTAAAGCCCGCAGCCTCAAGCCCCTTGGCCAAACGCACGGTCTTGCGGTGAATACGCTGCGCAATCGCCTTAAGACCTTCGGGGCCATGAAAGACCGCATACATAGACGCCATCACAGCCAGCAAAGCCTGAGCTGTACAGACGTTGCTCGTGGCTTTCTCGCGGCGGATATGTTGCTCGCGGGTTTGCAAGCTGAGGCGATAAGCGCGGTTGCCGTGACTGTCCACAGAAACACCGACAATCCGCCCTGGCAAAGCGCGCTTATAGGCGTCTTTACATGCCATATAAGCCGCGTGCGGTCCGCCATAACCCATCGGAACACCGAAGCGCTGCGTGTTGCCCACGGCAATATCTGCGCCCATCGCACCTGGCTCTTTGAGCAGCGTGAGCGAGAGCGGGTCCGCAGCCACAATACCGATCGCCTTGTGCTCATGGAGTGCTGCAATATGGCCTGTGAAGTCACGCACATGGCCGTATGTGCCGGGGTATTGGAACAGCGCGCCAAACACTTCGCTTGCATTCATCTTATCTGGGTTGCCGACAATCACTTCTATGCCGAGCGGTTCCGCGCGGGTCTTCACCACTGCAATGTTCTGAGGATGACAGTCGCGGTCTACAAAGAAAGCCTTCGCCTTTGATTTCGCCACACGTTGCGCCATTGTCATCGCCTCAGCGCAAGCGGTTGCTTCGTCCAACAGCGAGGCGTTGGCCACATCAAGCCCCGTGAGGTCCGTCACCATTGTTTGGAAGTTCAGAAGTGCCTCTAGGCGGCCTTGGCTGATCTCTGGCTGATAGGGCGTATAGGCCGTATACCACGCAGGGTTTTCGAGAATGTTACGCTGGATCGCGGGTGGCGTCACCGTGCCGTGGTAGCCCTGCCCGATGAGAGAACGCAGCACCTTGTTCTTACCCGCGGTAATCCGCATGCGGTGCAACATTTCACGCTCTGACAAAGGCTTGCCAAAATCGAGCGGCTTTGCTTGGCGGATGCTCTTGGGAACAGTCTGATCAATCAACGCCTCAAGGCTCGTAACACTGAGTACCTTGAACATTTCGTGCATCTCTGCAGGGCTCGGCCCGATATGGCGACGGTTGGCAAAATCATACGGCAAATACTCGGTCGGGGTGAACGGCATAACATCCTCCAAGGGGCAAAGCCCTGCTTTTTCTTTCTAAAAATATCCGCGCCGCAGGCTCCCCACGGCGCGACAGGCTTAGCCGACGAATTTCTTATACTCGGCTTCGTCCATATAGTCGTCCATCGGGCTCAGATCGGAGGGCTTCATCTTGAAGAACCACGCATCCCCAAGCGGGTCGTCGTTTACTTTGCTTGGCTCATCTACAAGCATGGAGTTCACTTCCACAATTTCACCATCCAGCGGCGCCAGAATGTCCGAAGCGGCTTTAACACTCTCGATCACACAGATTTCTTCGTCTTTGGTCACTTCAGTGCCCTCTTCAGGCAAGTCGATAAAGACCACATCGCCGAGCTGCTCGCTGGCGTGTTCTGTGATGCCAACGACGATCAATCCGTCTTCTTCGCGCAACCATTCGTGTTCTTCGGTAAATTTCATGTTTGTCTCCTTGATGTGTCTTAGCGTTTGAAATTTGCAGGGGTGAAGGGCAGCTTCGCCACCTTCACAGGCAGGCGCTTTCCGCGCACCTCCCCAAATAATTGTGTGCCAATCTGGCTCACGTCTGTGGGCACATAGGCCATAGCCATCGGCCCTTGTAGTGTCGGGCCAAAAGCACCCGATGTCACAAAACCAATCGGCGCGCCGCCCTCGGCGCCCGCGAAAATCTCCGTCCCCTCGCGCATGGGTGCCCGCCCTTCTGGCAAGAGGCCCACACGCTTGCGCGCCACGCCCTCTGCCAACTGGGCAAGAATCACATCCGCGCCCTCAAAGCCGCCAGCCCGCTCGCCTCCTTCGCGGCGCACTTTCTGGATGCCCCAAGTAAGAGCCGCCTCGACTGGACTGGTGGCAGCGTCAATATCATGGCCATAGAGGCAGAGGCCCGCTTCAAGGCGCAGGCTGTCTCGCGCACCAAGGCCGATCGGCTCAACCTGCTCATTCGCAAGCAAAGCGCGCGCCAAAGCGACAGCCGCCTCTTCGGGCACAGAAATTTCATAGCCGTCCTCGCCCGTGTAGCCCGAGCGCGACACCCAGCATTCGACTCCATTCAAAGTGACGGTCGCCACATCCATAAAGCGCATATCCGCGACTTCGGGGGCCAGCTTGGCCAGCGCAGTTTCGGCCGCTGGTCCTTGCAGGGCGAGCAATGCGCGATCCTCAATATATTCGACAGTTACATCTGGCTCCAAAGCGGCACGCAACCGCGCGACATCAGCCTCTTTGCAGCCCGCGTTGACCACAAGAAACAAATGATCACCACGGTTGGCAAACATGAGATCGTCTTCAATCCCGCCCGCTGCATTGGTGAAAAAACCATAACGCTGACGGCCATCTTCCAGCCCAATCACATCCTGCGGAATAAGGGCTTCAAGGCCAGCTGCGGCGCCAGCGCCGCGCAGGATAACCTGCCCCATATGGCTCACATCAAAAAGCCCCGCCCCTGCGCGGCAGTGTAAATGCTCTTTCATCACACCGAGCGGATACTGCACAGGCATATCATAGCCCGCAAACGGAACCATTTTGGCTCCAAGCTCAAGATGCATGTCATAGAGCGGCGTTTGCCGTAAGTCGGCCATAGGTTTTCCCCTTCAAACCCGCCGAAATTGTAAATTCGCAGGCATCATATCAACGCACCACAACAGTGCGCCCTTGATGCCCCTCTCTGTCCTTTTGCCTGAGATCGCTATCCCTTCGGCGGACGCTCTCACGCCTCTCTCCAGATTTTTGGTCAATCCCGCGGTCCTGTGGCCTGAGAGTTTCCGGGGCGGTTGCTCCTTCGGCACTGACTCGCGCCAGTTCTCCCGTGGGGTTGTTGGCATACATTAGAATACAGCCACATGTCTCGCAAGCGCGAAAATGCGTCGCTTATGCGACGTGTTCGCAGCGAAACGTGCCAAGGATTGCCTCAAGCGGGGCATTGTCACACACCAGCGCATCCAGCGTCACGCCATCAAGATGCCCATAAAAAGCTTCTGCTGCATCGCGGATGGCAAGACGCAAACGGCAAGCCTCCTTCAGGGGGCAGGAGTTATCCAGATCGGCAAAGCACTCCGCCAACGGCACTTCGCTTTCAAACTCGCGAAAAACATCGCCGATGACGATCTCTCCAGGCGCACGCGCCAGCCGCAGGCCACCATTTCGGCCCCGCTGGGTGTGCAGAAAGCCGCGCTGTCCAAGACGGTTTATCACTTGGGCAAGATGGTTTTCAGAGGCATTGCACGGCCCCGCAATATCGCTTTTGGTGACAAGCCTGCCCGGATTGACAGCACAAAACATGAGAATTCGGATCGCAATATTGGTCCGTTTGGTGATGCGCATGAGGGCCCTCCAGAGGCTAAGCTGCATCTCACTTACATCATCAAGACCCAAAACCATTTGACATAAATCAACAGTCCAATCATCCACGCACCATGGAACGCGCTTACTTCTTTGGCTATGGCTCGCTCGTCAATCGGGCCACTCATAGCTTTACAGACGCTCATAAAGCCCGCGCCAGCGGCTGGCGCCGCGCGTGGCGCAGCACAGCGCTCAGGCCCGTATCCTTTTTGACAGCCATCCCCGACAGAGAGTGCGAAATAGACGGCCTGATCGCCCATGTGCCCAATGATGACTGGGCCGCGCTCGATGCACGCGAGCACGCCTATGCCCGTGTCGGCGCCGCGCATCAAATAAGCCACCCCCTCGGGACAAAAGCCGCTTCTATCGCGATCTACGCAATCGCGGATGGCCATCATTTTGACCCGAGCTTGGAGAACCCGATCCTCTTGAGTTACCTTGATGTCGTCATTCAGGGATATCTCACCGAGTTCGGCGAAGAGGGCGCTGCGCGCTTCTTTGAGACAACATCAGGCTGGAATGCCCCCCTGCTCAACGACCGCGCCGCGCCACTCTATCCACGCGCCCAAAGCCTGACATCCGATGAAACCTCATTCATCGATCAGGCTCTCGCCCGCCTCGGCGTTGTTGCGCACAAAAGGTAAGGCGTGCTTAAGCGCGCGCCTTGATCACTTTCAACAGTGGCAAAAGCGCCGCCATGTCAGGTCCATGCGCCATTCCTGTGAGCGCCTTGCGCAGCGGCATGAAAAGCCCACGGCCCCTGCGGCCCGTCGCCTCTTTCACAGCAGCTGTCCACGCGCCCCAGCTTTCGCCAGTCAACGCGCCCTCAGGCAAAAGCGCCATTGCCTCGGTGACAAACTCCGCATCTTCCGCATCGATCACAGGCTCTGCACCCTCGGTGACAAGCGTCCACCACGTCGTAAGGTCTTTACGAACCTCGATATTTTCGTGGACTGCATTCCAAAAAGCCTCAGCCAAATCTGCAGGCACACCCAGCGCCGCGATCTCATCTGCCACTTCGGAAAAAGGCAGTGCGTGCAAATATTTCGCCGTCAGCGGGCCAAGATCCGCCACATCAAACTTGGTTGGCGCCGTACCAAAATGCGACAGCTCAAAACCGTCGATCAATTCGGCCATCTCGCTGCGCAGCTCCATCGGGTCAGACGAGCCAAGCCGCGCCATCATGCTTAGGAGTGCCATCGGCTCCACACCCTGCGCGCGCAGATCGCGCAGCGCCAACGTGCCAAGACGCTTTGACAAAGCCTCGCCCTGCGGACCTGTCAAAAGCGAGTGATGGGCAAAGCTTGGCAGCGTGCCGCCAAGTGCCTGAATGATCTGGATCTGCGTGGCCGTATTGGTCACATGGTCCGCCCCGCGCACCACATTTGTGACACCCATTTCAGTGTCATCGACAACGCTGGCCATTGTGTAAAGCATTTGCCCGTCCGCGCGAATAAGCACAGGGTCCGAAACAGAGGCCGCATCAATCGACACATCTCCGATGATCCCATCGGTCCACTCGATGCGCTCCTGATCAAGCTTAAAGCGCCAGTAGCCCCCCCGCTCAGCGCGCAGCGCATCTTTTTCCGCCTCAGATAAAGCAAGCCCCGCACGGTCATAAACAGGCGGCTTGCCCATATTGAGCTGTTTCTTGCGCTTGAGGTCAAGCTCCGTGGGCGTCTCGAAGACTTCGTAAAAGCGCCCCATGTCTCGCAGCTTCTGCGCCGCTTCCTCATAGCGCTCAAGGCGCAGCGACTGGCGCTCGACGCGGTCCCACGTCAGGCCAAGCCACTCAAGGTCTTCCTTGATCGCATCAACATATTCTTCCTTGGAGCGCTCTGGGTCCGTGTCATCAATCCGCAGGATAAATTCACCCCCTGCCTTGCGGGCGATGAGAAAGTTCATCAGCGCCGTGCGCAGGTTGCCAACATGGATATAACCAGTGGGGGAAGGGGCAAAGCGAGTAACAGTCATGGGAGGCTCTCCGAAATGGGCTGGCGCGGGGTTTCCCATACCCTCGCGACAATGTCCAGATGAGCCTGCATCGAGATGGCCTGTCAAATTTGCGTGAAAGTCATCCACAGCCAGAAAGAGCGCGTATAACTGAAGTACAAATGTATCAGGGAGATCAGTATGACACCGTTTCAAAAGCACATCACGCGCCGCTCGGCCCTTTTGGGGGCCGCAGCGCTGCCCTTCGCCGCCGCAAGCGTCAGCCCCGCCTTCGCCGCCGCCGAAATGCTCGGCGCGTCCACGGCCAAATTCAATCGTGTGAAGCTTGGCAGCTTTGAAGTCACCTCGCTTCTGGCTGGCACACGCACCGTGCCCGAGCCGCAAAGCATCTTTGGCATGAATGCCACCCCTGAAGAGTTTGCGGAGGCCTCCAGCACAGCGAATATTCCGACAGACAAGGCGCAGTTTTTCTTTACGCCCACCGTGGTCAACACAGGCGAAAAGCTTGTGCTTTTTGACACGGGCCTCAACGCAGGCGGCATCACAGGCGCCCTCTCCGCCGCAGGCTACAGCCCTGATCAGATTGATACGGTTGTGCTCACTCACATGCACGGTGACCATATCGGCGGCATGATGAACGACGGCGCACCCACCTTTGCCAACGCGGACTATGTAACAGGCGCGGCAGAGTTCAACGCATGGGACATGGCTGGCAATGAAGGCTTTGAAGCCAACGTGCGCCCTATGGCCGAGAAAATGACGATGCTCGACGATGGCGGCTCTGTCGCCTCAGGTATCACAGCCATGGCCGCCTTTGGCCACACACCGGGGCATATGGCCTATATGCTAGAAAGCGACGGCGCGCAGCTGGTGCTGGGCGCAGATTTTGCAAACCACTACGTCTGGTCCCTCGCCTACCCCGACTGGGAAGTGAAATTTGACCGTGACAAGGCGATGGCAGCTCAAACGCGTCGTAAAATGCTCGGGATGATGGCAGCCGATAAGATCCCGTTCATCGGATATCACATGCCCTTCCCTGCCATCGGCTATGTCGAGACCCGCAATGAGGGCTTTCACTATGTACCCGCAAGCTACCAAATGCTGATGGAGTGAGACGGTATCGGATTTTCGCTCCGCGAAAATCCGACCCGCTGGGGGCTTTGCCCCCAGACCCCCAGGATATTTTTGGAAAGAAAAAGAACGGCTGCAGAGAGCCTTTTCGCCTCAACAGATTTTGAACGGATACTGCCTTTGGGAGAGATAACAAATAGTATGAACACAGACCAAGTCTCTGAACTCACTGTCTATTTTGACGGGTCCTGCCCGCTGTGTACGCTTGAGATAGATCACTACAAACGGCAATCAGGCGCGCAGAAGCTTTGCTTTGTGGATGCATCTTCATCCCCAGATCTGGGCAGTGATCTGCCCCGTGAAACAGCGCTCGGACGCTTTCATGTGCGCGAAGCGAATGGAGCACTCCTCTCGGGCGCGCGTGGTTTCGTGGCGATCTGGTCCATTTTGCCACGCTGGCGATGGGCGGCACGGCTCGCAGGCCTGCCTGCGGTGACACCTCTCCTTGAAGTGGCCTACCGTGGGTTCCTGCCTCTGCGTCCTTGGCTCGCCCGCATCGCCGCGCGGCGTCTCCCTTAACTCGGGTCGCGCCAGCGGTTCGCAATAGGGTAACGACGGTCCAACCAAAAGGCGCTCGGGGTGAGACGTGTGCCAGGAGCTGACTGGAAGCGCTTATATTCGCTGATATAGATCAGATGCTCGATGCGCTTCACTGTGTCCCGCTCATGCCCAGCCTCCACACAATCCGCAACGGATTGGTCGTGGTCAACCAGCCGCTCAAGAATGTCATCCAACACATCATAAGGGGGGAGGCTGTCTTCGTCCTTCTGGTCAGGGCGCAGCTCTGCAGACGGCGGTTTGTCGATGATCGTTGTGGGGATCACCTCACCTGCACGACCTTGCATCCAGTCGCGGTGATTGGCGTTGCGCCAACGGCACTGCTCAAACACGCGGGTCTTATAGAGGTCTTTGATCGGGTTATACCCACCCGCCATATCACCATAAATCGTAGCGTAACCGACCGCGACTTCAGATTTATTGCCAGTGGTCAAAAGCATCTCGCCAAATTTGTTGGACATCGCCATGAGCAAAAGCCCACGCAGGCGAGACTGGATGTTTTCTTCAGTGACATCTGAGGCATAGCCCTCAAAAAGGGGCGCAAGCGTCTCACTCACAGCATCACGGCCTGCCTTGATTGGCACGATATCGTAGTGACAGCCAAGCCGCGTCGCGATGTCTTTGGCGTCTTTCAAAGACGCCTGCGACGTATACTCCGATGGCAGCATCACACAGCGGACATTCTCCGCACCCAGCGCATCCACAGCGATGGTCGCAACAATCGCGCTATCCACTCCTCCAGAGAGCCCCAGCAAGACTTTCTTGAAGCCCGTCTTACCCATATAGTCGCGCAAACCCTCGACCATGCAGCGGTAGTCCTGTTCCCAAGCGCTTGGCAAGCTGACCATGTCACCCTTGACGATTTTCCAGCCCTCGCCCGTATCGGCAAGCTCAACAACACGCATCTCTTCGTCAAACACACCCATCTGATGCGCCAGCGCGCCATGCGCATTCAATGCAAATGAGCCGCCGTCAAAGACCTGATCATCCTGACCGCCGACCATATTCAGATAAATCAGCGGCAACTCTGTCTCGACCACACGCCCGACCATATGGTTGAGCCGCGTCTCATGCTTGCCGCGATAGTAAGGGCTGCCATTGGGCACGAGCAGGATTTGCGCTCCACTTTCCTGCAGTGTTTCGCAAACGTCAGCATGCCACGCATCCTCACAAATTGGACTGCCGATACGCAACCCGTTCACCGTATAAGGCCCACTCATCGGCCCCACATCAAAAATACGGACCTCATCAAAGACAGTTTCATTGGGCAAATGATGCTTGAGCACCCGCGCGCTTACTTTGCCGTCCTGCAGCACATAATAAGCGTTGTAAAATCCAAGTCCTTGAACCGCAGGCCCCCCAATGGCCAACGCAGGGCCATCGCTGCATTCAACCGCCAAAGCCTCAATCGCCTCAATCGCCGCCTGATGAAAAACAGGCTTCATTACAAGGTCTTGCGCGTTGTAGCCTGTGATAAACATCTCAGGCAGCGCAAGCATATCCACACCCGCATCCCGGGCTGCCTGCCAGGCAACAAGCGCCTTGGCCTTGTTCGCAGCGATGTCGCCAACGGTTGGGTTGAGCTGTCCCAGCATGATACGGAATGTCTTGGACATAGCGCCCTCCAAAGCAAAACTTGACCGCTGATTTAGCACAAACTCAGCCAAGGGAAAGAAGAACCCGTTGCCCCCGCGGCCCTGCTCGCATAACTTTCCCCTAAACACTGGCATTTGCGCTCAAGAACTGGCCAGAGAACAGGACGGATAAACTATGACCTTTCGCACCAAAACCTTTACCCTGACAGCCGCGCTCACCCTTGCGCTTTCATCTGCCGCTTTTGCCCAAGATGGCCAAATTTCAACCAAACAATATGATGACGGCGGCGTTTACGAAGGCACATTCAAAGACGGCCTCCAGCACGGCACAGGCACGTACCGCCTCCCCAATGGGTATGAATACACTGGCGACTGGGTCGGCGGTGAGATCAAAGGACGCGGAACAGCCCGCTTCCCCAATGGATCGGTCTATGAAGGCGAGTTTGAAAAGGGCAAGCCACAGGGCGTTGGCAAGATCGTGTTTGCCGATGGCGGAACCTATGAAGGCGGATGGAATGAAGGCAAGATTGTCGGCCAAGGTGTCGCCAATTACGCCAATGGCGTGCGCTACGAGGGCGCATTTCTCAACGCTCAGCACCATGGCAACGGCGTCATGACCTCGCCGAGCGGATACATTTATGATGGCACATGGGTGAGCGGTGAAAAGGACGGTTCTGGGCGGATCACCTACCCAGACGGTGCGGTCTATGTGGGCCAAGTGGCGGCAGGCGAGCGCGCCGGTGAAGGCAAGCTGACCATGCCCGATGGCCTCATCTATGAAGGCACCTGGGCTGCTGGCCAGATCGGCGGCACAGGCACGCTCACGCAATCTAACGGCGATGTCTTTGAAGGCGAGCTCGTTCAAGGCCGCCGCGAAGGCAAAGGCCGCGTCACATACGCCAATGGCGATACCTATGAAGGTGATTTCGCAGGCGACAAGCGCCAAGGCCAAGGCGTTTTCAAAGGCGCAGATGGCTACGCCTACGAAGGCACATGGACAGACGGGCGTATTGAGGGCGAAGGCCGTGTCACCTATCCTGATGGCTCGGTCTACGTCGGCCAGTTCCGCGCCGATCAACCCGATGGAAAAGGCACCATAACTTACGCAGACGGCTCCACATTCGAAGGCGATTGGGTCGCTGGGGTGATTGAAGGCAACGGCAAAGCCACCTATGCCAACGGAGTTGTGTATGAAGGCGGCTTCAAAGGCGCGCAAAACGACGGCTTTGGTATCATGACCTACGCCGACGGCTATCGTTACGAAGGCAACTGGGCCGCAGGCCAACGTGAAGGCGATGGCAAAGCAACCTACCCTGACGGCACCGTCTATGAAGGCAACTTCACGCGCGGCCAGCGTGCAGGTCAGGGCAAAATAACCATGCCTGATGGCTTCACCTATGAAGGCGCATGGGTGAATGGCGAAATTTCTGGCCAAGGTCGCGCCACCTATGCCAATGGCGATGTCTATGAAGGCCTGTTTGAACGCGGCAAACGCCAAGGCGCAGGCACTATGACATATGCATCAGGCACGGCAGAAACAGGCGACTGGAACAACGGCATTTTGGCTGGAACCGAAGCGCAACCCACGGCTCAAACCGCCGATCAATAATGGACGATTAGACGTCGCGCATGGCAGGCCGAGGCATAGGTCTCTCTGTCATGCGCGTCTCAGTCTAAGGGCGTTGCTGACCACAAAAACAGAGCTCAATGCCATCGCCCCAGCCGCCAGCATGGGCGAAAGCAACCAGCCCGTCAGCGGATAGAAAAGCCCCGCAGCCACAGGAATGAGGGCTGCGTTATAGGCAAACGCCCAAAAGAGGTTCTGTCGGATATTGCGCATCACCTTGCGGGCAAGCCGTACGGCGACAAGCGCTTTATCGGGGGCGCCCGTCATCAAGACAACCTCGGCGCTCTCGATCGCCACATCCGTACCTGTCCCAATCGCAATCCCAACGTCCGCCGCCGAAAGGGCGGGAGCATCGTTGATACCGTCCCCGATAAAGGCGACTGGCCCCGTCAATTGCAGGTTACGGATCGCCTCCAGCTTACCCTCAGGCATCACTTCGGCAATCACCTCATCAATGCCAGCCAGACCCGCCATGTACCGCGCAGCCACCACGCTATCCCCCGTGATCATCACAGTTTTTAGGCCCATATCGTGCAGTGCTTTGACGGTTGCTCTGGCATCAGGCTTCAAAGCATCCGACACAGCCATAAGCGCCGCAATCTGGCCGTCTATGGCGGCGTAAGACACAGACTTGCCCGCCGCCTCCAAAGGGCTTGCATCACCCCCAAGCGCAACGCCGCGCTCGCGCATCAACCGCGCCGTGCCGATCAACACCTCGCGCCCCTCGACAGTGGCCATAACGCCCTGCCCCGCGATGGCTTCAAAGCTCTCTGAAACAGGCAAAGCGCCCTCAGATGCGGCGACAACAGCGCGCGCCACAGGGTGCTCCGAGCCCTGCTCCGCCGCCGCCACAAGCCGCAATACCTCATCTTTTTCAAAGCGACCAAGAGCCTCAAAATCGGTGAGCTTCGGTTTGCCCTCAGTCAATGTCCCCGTTTTGTCAAAGGCAACAGTGCGCACCTCTGAAAGCCGCTGCAGCGCATCGCCCTTGCGAAAGAAAACGCCAAGCTCGGCCCCGCGCCCCGTACCCACCATGATCGACATCGGCGTCGCCAGCCCCATCGCACAAGGACAGGCAATAATCAGCACCGAAACAGCAGCGACCATAGCGGTGGCAATCTCCGCTCCAAAAGCCAGCCACGCCAGCAGCGTGAGCACAGACAGCCCCATGACAACTGGCACAAACCACATGGTCACACGATCGACCAGCGCCTGTATCGGTAGCTTCGCCGCCTGCGCCTCTTCTACCGTGCGCACAATCCCTGCAAGGACCGTGTCTGCCCCGACTTTCTCCGCAAGCATCTCCAGCGCCCCCGCGCCGTTCACAGTTCCCGCAATCAGCGCGTCACCTTCAGATTTGCGCAGCGGCAGCGGCTCGCCCGTCAGCATGCTCTCGTCCACATGGCTCTCGCCGCGCGCCACAGATCCGTCCACAGGCACACGCGCTCCAGGGCGCAAGCGAAGCATATCCCCGACGATGACATCGCTGATGTCAGCCTCCTCGAAGCCCTCCCCGCGCTTCACCTCAACACGCGTCGGCGCAAGCTCGACAAGCTTGGCAATCGCCTCGCCCGCCCGCCCCTTGGCACGCGCTTCCAAATATCGGCCCAGCAAGATCAGCGTAACAATGACAGCCGCCGCTTCAAAATAAACCGCGCGCGTGCCGCTCGGCAGCCAGCTCGGTGCAAAAGTGGCAATGGCCGAATAGGCATAGGCGGCCATTGTCCCAACCGCGACGAGTGAGTTCATATCCGGCGCACCCTTGAGCAAGAGGGGCAAGCCAACCGTATAGAACTTCCGCCCTGGCCCAATCAGCACAGCGCTTGTCAGCACAAACTGGAATACCCAAGAGGCTTGCATCCCAACATTGGCCATAACCCAATGGTGAAACGGCGGATAAAGATGCCCGCCCATTTCAAGAAGAAAGACAGGCAAAGCCAAAACCAGCGCGATGATGAAGCTCTGCTTCAGCCCGCGGATCTCCTCGGCCCGTCGCTCGGCAGCGCTCGGCCCAGCGCCTTTTTGCTCAGCCGCATAGCCCGCACTTCGAACAGCCGTAATGATGTCTGCCTCTGAGACAACCCGCTCCAGATACCGCACGCGGAGTTCCCCCGCCGCAAAGCTCACATTGGCCTCGTTTACGCCGTCCAAAGCGCGCACCGCCGCCTCAACACGCCCCACACAAGACGCACAGCTCATGCCCTGAATGACAAACACAGCATTCTCGATACGCGCAGGGTAGCCCGCCTTGGCCAAAGCCTGCGTGACCTCATCCAAACCGGCTGCACCCAATTCTAGGCTCGCGCGCTTGGTCGCTAGGTTCACAGACACATCTCGCGCACCGCTGACCCCCACAATCGCCGCCTCCGCGCGGCGCACACAGCCTGCACAGCTCAACCCTTGGATTTGCAGTTCAATCTTGCTCATATCGCACCCCTTTGATCCTGCCTAAGCCTTCCAGCAACAGGAAGGTCAAGGCCAGAGAGCGTCCCGCCTGCATTTTCTCGAAAATTGGGGGTTTATCTCGTCAAATCCCGCTCCTATAACTTCTCACATGAACACGCAGACACATATCACGCTCTTTTCAGCCGGCGCCCTTTGCGCAGGGCCTGCGTCTGCTCTTCTCCTTCTAAGCTGCCTCTGAGCGTGCCTCATGGTGCACGCGCTCAGAGGAGATGACGGCCAGCGCCCCCCAGCTTAGACATTCACAAAACAGACTGAGATTAGATATGACATCCGCATCAGACCGCGTCTTCATTTTTGACACAACTTTGCGTGACGGCGAGCAGTCGCCCGGCGCAACCATGACCCACGAAGAAAAGCTCGAAATCGCCGAATTGCTTGACGATATGGGCGTAGACATTATTGAAGCGGGCTTTCCCATCGCTTCGGAAGGCGACTTCAACGCTGTTTCAGAAATTGCGCGCCGCTCTAAGAACGCAGTGATCTGCGGCTTGGCCCGTGCAAATTTCAAAGATATCGACCGCGCCTATGAGGCCGTCAAACACGCCGCACAGCCACGCATCCACACATTTATCGGCACCTCAGAGCTGCACCGCGCCATTCCCAATCTTACGATGGACGAAATGGCTGAGCGCATCCACGACACAGTCACCCATGCCCGCAACCTCACAGACAATGTGCAATGGTCCCCGATGGACGCGACTCGCACAGAGTGGGATTACCTCTGCCGCGTGATCGAAATCGCCATCAAAGCGGGTGCAACAACCATCAACGTTCCAGACACAGTGGGTTACACCGCCCCCATGGAAAGCGCTGATCTGATCAAACGGCTGATCGAAACCGTGCCAGGTGCGGATGATATTATCTTCGCAACCCACTGCCACAACGACCTTGGCATGGCCACAGCCAACGCCCTTGCCGCCGTCGCAGGCGGCGCGCGCCAGATCGAATGTACCATCAACGGCCTCGGCGAGCGCGCGGGCAACACGGCGCTCGAAGAAGTTGTCATGGCGCTCAAGACGCGGCACGACATCATGCCTTGGACCACAGGTGTCGACACCACCAAGATTATGAACATTTCGCGCCGGGTCGCGGCTGTGTCGGGCTTTGCTGTACAATTCAACAAAGCCATCGTCGGCAAAAACGCTTTTGCCCATGAAAGCGGCATCCACCAAGACGGCATGCTCAAAAATCGCGAAAACTTCGAGATCATGCGCCCTGAAGATGTCGGCCTCGCGGGCACGTCTCTGCCCTTGGGCAAGCACTCGGGCCGTGCAGCCCTGCGCGACAAGCTCGAGCACCTCGGGTTTGAAGTCGGTGACAACCAGCTCAAAGACGTCTTTGTGCGTTTCAAAGACCTCGCAGATCGTAAGAAAGAAGTGTTTGACGACGATATCATCGCGCTGATGCGTGTCGGAGAGGCCTCGGAAAGTGACCGCCTCAAGCTCGTCACCCTGCGTGTCGTCTGCGGCACAGGCGGCCCAGCCGATGCAACCTTGGTGATGATGGTTGATGGCGAGGAAAAGACCGCGATTGAAAAGGGCGATGGCCCGGTCGATGCGGCCTTCAAAGCGATCCGCAAGTTGCACCCCAATACTGCACATCTTGAGCTTTATCAGGTCAACGCTGTGACAGAAGGCACAGACGCCCAAGCGACTGTTTCTGTCCGCCTTGAAGAAGACGGCAACATAGCGACGGGTCAGTCAGCGGACACAGACACAGTCGTCGCCTCCGCCAAAGCCTATATTCACGCTCTCAACCGCCTGCTCACACGCCGCGGCAAAACGGGCGAAGACCAAAAAGAAATCAGCTACAAAGACCACGGCTGATCGCAAACGCTACAGGGGCGGGCCTGCGCAATGGCCCGCCCCGCCTAAACAGGCACACCAGGCTCTAACAGCCACGTGATTGGCCATTTGCCTTTTTCTACTGCATCAGGTTAGGATTAAGTCCTGTTATGCCGACGATTGCGGAGATATTTTGCCAATGCTCACCAGACGCCACTTTATCGCCACGGGCGCTGCCCTGTTCTCACAACCTCTCGTCAGCGGCGTCGCCCTTGCTGCGCCAACATCGCCCCCTTCGATGTGGGACCGTTGGGACGCGCAGATCACCCCAGCCAATTATGACCCTGCCACAACGAACCCGTGGGGCTTTCACCCGCGCTTCCTGCCACAAATGGTACAAGCCAATGCAGGGCTAACCGTGGGCGATGTGCATGTGGATGCCGTGGCACGCTATCTTTATCATATCCGCGAGGGCGGAATGGCCATGCGCTACGGCGTCGCCATCGCCAAAGGCAATCTCTACGAGCCAGGCACCTATACGATCAAGGTCAAGAAAAAGTGGCCGACATGGACACCAACACCCGCGATGATCGAGCGAGAGCCCGACAAATACGCTCAATACGAAGAGGGAATGAACGCAGGTCCAAGCAACCCACTTGGCTCACGGGCGCTTTATCTCTTTGATGGCAACCGCGATACCTTCCTGCGCATTCACGGCTCTCCGAGCCCCAAAAGCATCGGCGGGCGCGCAAGCTCTGGCTGTGTGCGCATGGTCATGGCTCACATCAACGGGCTGTATGACCAAGTGACTGTGGGCGCGACCGCGCATTTGCATCCAACCGAAGATACAATAACCGCCAGCGCCTGATCGGCGCTAAGCATTACGCAGGCTTCTGTGTGCAGATCGGGCGGCCTTCTTTGCTTCGAAGAGGCAAAAAGGTCGTCTCGACAGGCCCGATATGGCGGTACTCGAAACAACCATCCACTGGGTTTACACGCACTGCACCAAGGTTTTGCTTGGGGTCCGCAATCGCGAGAACCTCTTCAGGCACTTTCGCCAAAACGCCGTCGCTCGCCCCACCATCAACAGTCATACACCCCGAAAGCGCCATCGCGGCCAAACTCAAACCCAAAACTGTCTTCTTCATCAAAACTCTCTCCTTACAGACCATCGGCCCAATGTCTTTGCGTGAAGACTGGGCGATTTCACGCTTATTTGCCAGCACAAACACGCCCAGGACACGCGGGCAGCCCCTCGTCGACAGTGCGCCCAACAGTTCTTGACAGTCAAACAAGCGGATCACTGCCATTCATCATAAATACACTCTCTCCTGAGAGGAATGCGACACCCAAACCGCGTTTCCCCCTTTCGTCAGAGGGCCTCCACGCTTATACACACTCAGCGCCGCGCGACTCGTCGCACACTCTTAATTGTAAAACCGAGGTTCACCCAAATATGTCGATCTTTGATAAACTGCCTGGTCTTTTTGCTTCAGACATGGCCATCGACCTCGGAACAGCCAACACGCTTGTCTACGTCAAAGGCAAAGGTGTGATCCTCAATGAGCCGTCAGTGGTGGCCTATCACGTCAAAGACGGGATCAAGAAAGTCCTCGCCGTGGGCGAAGACGCCAAGCTGATGCTGGGCCGTACCCCTGGCACAATCGAGGCGATCCGCCCGATGCGTGAAGGCGTGATTGCCGACTTTGATGTCGCAGAAGAGATGATCAAACATTTCATCCGAAAGGTTCACAAGCGCTCAACGTTTTCAAAGCCCAAAGTCATCGTTTGCGTACCTCACGGCGCAACACCCGTTGAAAAGCGCGCCATTCGCCAGTCTGTTCTGGGCGCAGGTGCGCGCCGCTGTGGACTGATCGCAGAGCCGATCGCTGCCGCCATCGGCGCAGGCATGCCAATCACTGACCCGACAGGCAACATGGTTGTCGATATCGGCGGCGGGACAACAGAAGTCGCGGTTCTCTCACTTGGCGATATCGTCTACGCCCGCTCCGTGCGCGTCGGCGGTGACCGTATGGACGAAGCCATCATCAGCTACCTGCGCCGCCAGCAAAACTTGCTCGTGGGCGAAAGCACAGCAGAGCGCATCAAAACAACCATCGGTACAGCGCGTATGCCCGACGATGGCCGTGGAACCTCGATCCAAGTGCGCGGTCGCGACCTTCTTACAGGCGTGCCCAAAGAAACCGAAATCAGCCAAGCCCAAATCGCCGAGGCGCTCTCTGAGCCAGTCCAGCAGATTTGCGAAGCCGTAATGACAGCGCTTGAAACAACCCCGCCCGATCTTGCTGCGGACATTGTTGATCGCGGCGTCATGCTCACAGGCGGTGGTGCGCTTCTGGGCGATCTTGATCTTGCCCTGCGCGAGCAAACAGGCCTCGCCGTCTCAATCGCAGATGAAAGCCTCAACTGCGTTGCGCTTGGTACAGGCAAAGCGCTTGAGTTTGAAAAGCAACTGGCTCACGCGATCGACTACGACAGCTGACGCGCGCCGCGCCTTGCTAGGAAAGGCTCCAATTGGCACATGAACCGCTCAGAACCGAAGACTTTTCAGGCCCGCTCAAGCGGCTGATACTGGTTGTTCTGATGTTGGTTCTGGTCGGGGTCTTTATCCTCTGGCGCATTGATAGCCCTCGCGTTGAGCGCTTCCGCATCGCGGTGATCGACCGTGTTGTACCCAATTTCGATTGGGCCTTCACACCGGTCACAGGCGCCGCCAATCTGATCAAGGACTTTCAAAGCTACCGCAAAATTTATGATCAAAACCAAGAGCTTCGCCGTGAGCTTCAGCGCATGGAAAGCTGGAAAGAGGCCGCCCTTCAACTGGAGCAGGAAAACGCCCGCCTGCTGGACCTCAATAATGTCCGTCTTGATCCACGCCTAACCTCGATCTCGGGCAATGTGCTCGCTGACAGCGGCTCGCCCTATCGCCAATCTGTGCTGATCAATGTGGGCGCGCGCGACGGGATCCTTGATGGCTGGGCGGCAATGGACGGGATCGGGCTTGTCGGGCGCGTGTCGGGGGTCGGCGAGCGCTCCTCTCGCGTTCTTCTGCTCACGGACGCAAGTTCACGTGTCCCCGTGACGGTGCAGCCCTCTGGTCAGCGTGGCCTGATCGTTGGTGACAATACGCTCGCGCCGCCCATCGACTTTGTCGAAAACCGCGACTTGATCCGCCCGGGCGACCGCGTGGTCAGCTCAGGAGACGGCGATGTCTTTCCCTCTGGCGTTCTGATCGGCCATATCGCTGTGGATACGGGCGGGCGGATGCGTGTGCGCCTTGCCGCAGACTACGAGCGCCTCGAATTCCTGCGCATTCTGCGCAATTACGGAACTGAGCGTATCTCCGATCCTGGTCGCATGGTCCTGCCCGAAGTCCTGCCAGAAACCGCTGCCACAGAGGCCGCCGCAAATGACTGAAAACACGGTCAGCCGCCTCTGGTTCATGCGCACGATGTTTATTCTGCTCAGCGTTGGCGTGATTTTCCTTCATCTGCTGCCGCTCAGCACCCTTCCTGGCACGCTCGCAGCTCCTGATATTATTCTCGCGCTCGCGTTTTGCTGGGCACTGCGTCGGCCCGAGTTTGTGCCCGCGCTGCTGATCGGGCTCGTGATGCTCTTTGCTGACCTGATGATGAGCCGCCCGCCTGGTCTTTTTGCCGCAATAGCGCTTGTCGCCGTCGAAATGCTCAAGGCCCGCGCTTCACAACTGCGAAACACGCCTTTTTCAGTCGAATGGATCACAGCCTCAATGGCCATTGCCGCGGTCATCGTTGGCTATCGACTTATTTTGATGCTCTTGCTGGTTGAGTCCTTCGCGCTATCCACAGCACTGGTCCAAATCCTGTTCACAATTTTGATCTACCCTGTTGTCATCGGCGTTTCTTGGGTATTCTTCGGTCTGAGAAAGCCGACACTGGGCGAAGTCAACGCCCTTGGCCAGCGTCTCTGACAGGCGGTTCTAAGGTGAAACATGCGTAAAAGTACCAATGAAAAGCAGACAAGTCAGGCCATCGTCAGCCGCCGCACCCTTCTGGTGGGCGGTATTCAGGCGGGGCTTGTCGGCGTCTTGGGCGCACGCATGCACTATCTTCAGGTGCAAGAATCCGACCAGTTCCGCTTTCTGGCGGAAGAAAACCGTATCAAAATAAGCTTGATTCCGCCGGCTCGTGGTCAGGTCTTTGACCGTACAGGGCGTCCACTGGCGCAAAACGTTCAGAGCTACCGTGTCACCATCACCCGCGAAGACGCAGGCGATATCGATGAAACCATCGCCCGCCTCGGACAGCTGATTCAGCTTGATCCAGAGCTTGTGGCCGAGGCTCGGGTCGAACTTAAGAAGCGCCGCGGCGATACACAGGTTACCATTGCAGAAAAAGTCACATGGGAAGAGCTCGCCCGCGTCGCCGCCAATGCTCCCGCCCTCCCTGGAATCGAGCCACAGGTCGCACTCTCGCGCCACTATCCGCTCGGTGCGGATTTCACCCATGTGATTGGCTATGTCGGCCCTGTCTCCGACTATGACCTCTCCCGCATCGAAAATCCTGATCCGCTGCTCAATCTGCCCCGCTTCCAGATCGGAAAAACTGGGTTGGAAGCACGCGAAGAAGAAGAGCTGCGCGGCAAGGCTGGCACAATGCGCCTTGAGGTAAACGCTTCAGGCCGTGAGGTACGCGAGCTGGGCCGCCAAGAAGGCAAGCCCGGTGCAGACATCCAGCTCACCATCGACCACATGCTGCAAAACTATGTCCAAGCGCGCCTTGGTTCCGAAAGCGCCGCCGCCGTTGTGATTGATTGCGAAAGCGGCGATCTTCTGGCGATCGGCTCCTCACCCGCTTTTGATCCAAATCTCTTTGTAAATGGCATTTCCGTCAATGATTACAACGGGCTGATCGAGGATGATCACCGCCCACTTGTGTCCAAATCCGTTCAAGGGACATATCCGCCAGGCTCGACTTTCAAGATGGTCACGGCCCTCGCCGCTCTCGAAGCTGGCATTGTGAGTTCAGAAGACACCTACCGCTGCAAAGGCCACCTAGAGGTTTACTCCCAGAAATTCGGCTGTTGGAAACGCTCAGGCCACGGCAATGTCGATCTCGTGCGCTCCCTGCGCGAAAGCTGTGATGTCTATTTTTACGAACTCGCATTGGAAACAGGTATCGAGCGGATCTCCGAAATGGCCCGCCGCCTCGGTATCGGCGAGCGCCACGATATCCCTATGTCCGCCGTCGCTGAGGGCCTCGCGCCAACCAAAGAGTGGAAAAACCGTGTCAAAGGCGAGGACTGGGTGATCGGTGACAGCGTCAACGCCTCCATCGGTCAGGGTTTTGTCCTCGCGAGCCCGCTCCAGCTTGCTGTGATGACAGCCCGCCTCGCCACAGGGCGCGCTGTCACGCCACGCTTGATCAAAACCATTGATGGCGTCGAGCAACCCAGCGGTGCTGGCGCTCCCATGGGCCTCAATGAAAACCACCTGCGCCAGATCCGTAAAGGCATGTATGAGGTCGTGAACCACGGCAGCGGCACAGCCCGCGGTAGCCGTATCACCTCACCAGACCACCAGATGGCAGGCAAAACAGGAACCTCCCAAGTGATCTCGCGACGCGTCAAATGTGACGAAGTCCCATGGCGGCAACGCGATCACGCGCTTTTCGTAAACTACGCGCCTTATGACAACCCGCGCATCGCTGTTTCGATCGTGGTTGAGCATGGCTGTGGGGGGTCTTCAACCGCCGCCCCCATCGCGCGAGACATCACTTTACAAGCCCTCTACGGTGAAGACCCGCCACTCTCTGCCTATCCAGCACGCGACCGTGGCCGCATTTCGGCCCAGCAAAAACGCTTGCGCGAAATGCGCCCGCCCGTCCAAGGCGAGGAGCCAGAGCGCGCATGAGTTATCTTGAGTATAACGTCAAATATGTCCCAACGGGGCCGCGCAAAGTCCTCTATCTGAACTGGCCACTGGCTTTGCTGCTGGTCGCGGTCGCAAGCATCGGCTTCCTCATGCTCTACTCCGTCGCAGGCGGCAATATTGAGCGATGGGCCGAGCCCCAGATGAAGCGTTTTGGCGTAGGCTTCTTTGCCATGATCGTCGTCGCAATGGTCCCGATCTGGTTTTGGCGCAATGTTTCTGCCGTGGCCTATACGATCTCGCTGATCCTGCTTCTGGCCGTCGAACTGTTCGGTGAGGTCGGCATGGGCGCACAACGCTGGATCAACCTTGGGTTCATGCGCCTTCAGCCTTCAGAGCTCATGAAAATCACGCTGGTGATGCTCCTCGCAGCCTATTACGACTGGCTCCCACTCAAGAAAATATCACATCCGCTCTGGGTGGCTATTCCCGTGGGCCTGATCATGCTGCCCACAGCGCTCGTGCTCAACCAGCCTGATCTCGGAACATCAATCTTGCTGGTTACAGGTGGTGGCGCGCTGATGTTTATGGCGGGCGTGCACTGGGCCTATTTCGCCGCCGTGATCGCGGCAGGCATCTCGCTCATCACTGCAGTCTTCCAATCACGCGGGACCGCGTGGCAACTTCTCAAGGATTACCAATACCGTCGCATCGACACCTTCCTTGATCCCGCCGCCGATCCCCTCGATGCTGGCTATCACATCACCCAATCCAAGATCGCCCTTGGCTCTGGCGGTTGGACAGGGCGCGGCTTCATGCAAGGCACGCAAAGCCGCCTCAACTTCCTCCCCGAAAAACACACCGACTTCATTTTCACAACGCTCTCCGAAGAGTTCGGCTTTGTCGGCGCGGCGGCCCTCCTCATGCTCTACGCGCTGATCATCATCTTCTGTATTGTCTCCGCAATGAACAATGCCAACCGCTACGGCGCCCTGCTCACACTCGGCGTCGCTATGACCTTCTTTTTGTTCTTCTCGGTCAATATGGCGATGGTTATGGGGCTCATCCCAGTTGTTGGCGTGCCACTTCCGCTTGTGTCTTACGGCGGCTCTGCGATGCTCGTGCTCATGGTTGCCTTCGGCCTCGTCCAAAGCGCACATGTCCACAAACCACGTTAAACAATAAGGCTTCCAATGACACTCAACGCTCTCTTCGCCGCGCGCCCCGAGCGCTGGGACCAATATAAAGATGTGCTCCCCGAAGCGTTCAAAGCTGCAGGGCTGGATGTGCATCTTGCGCTCGATATTGACCCCGAAGAGGTCGACTACATCGTCTATGCGCCCAATTCCGATGTGAAGGATTTCACGCCTTTCACCCGCCTCAAAGCCGTACTAAATCTCTGGGCCGGTGTCGAAGCCATCACGAACAACGAAACGCTCAAAGTGCCCCTCACCCGCATGGTTGATTTTGGCCTTCAGCAAGGCATGGTCGAATGGGTTGTCGGCCACACCCTGCGGCATCATCTCGGGATGGACGCCCAGATTGTGAACCCTGCCCATGAGTGGGCCCCTGCCACTCCGCCGCTCAGCCGCGACCGTGGCGTGACAGTCCTCGGCATTGGCGAGCTCGGTCTCGCCTGCGCCGAAGCGCTTGTGCAGCTTGGCTTCAATGTTGCGGGCTGGTCGCGCAGTCCCAAGACGCACGACAAAGTCACCTGTTATTCAGGCGATGACGGTCTCAAATCGGCACTGGCGCATGGCGAGATTTGTATCCTGCTGCTGCCCTCAACACCCGCTACACAAAATATCCTCAATGCCGAAAGCTTGTCCTTCATGCCCCGTGGCAGCTTCATCATCAACCCGGGCCGTGGCCAATTGATTGACGATGATGCCCTCCTCGCAGCGCTGGGCAGCGGCCAGATCGCGCATGCAACTCTTGATGTTTTTCGTGTTGAGCCGCTGCCGCAGGCTCATCCCTATTGGGCGCATCCAAACGTGACCGTGACGCCCCACATGGCCGCCGAAACCCGCGCCGAAACATGTGCCGAAGTGGTCGCTGAAAACATTCGCCGCAATGAGGCGGGCGAGCCGCTTCTGCATCTCGTCGATCGCGCAGCAGGGTACTAGCTCAGGATCAAGCGCCAACAGCGCGGCGCACCATATTCCAGTAAATATCCTCAACCTCTTCAAGGCTGAGGCGCCCGCCTTGGCGATACCATGTGTTCACACCCGTCAGCATGGCAATCACAGCCAAGGTGGTGATCTTGGCGTCCTCAAAGACAAAGACACCCGCCTCGGCCCCGCGCCGCAAAATGCCTTCAAGCTCGTTTTCATACTGGCGCCGCAAGCCTTCGATCTCGGCAAAATTTTCAGGCGCAAGAGCGCGCAGCTCCATATAGGCGATAAAAACCTCGTCTGGCCGCTCTATGTGAAACCCGATGTGAAAGCGCACAAATTCTGCCAGCGCCTCCAGTGGTGCTTTTGCGGGTGAGTTCACGTCTGCACGCGCTTCAAGCAGATCGTCCATATGCTCCCGCATCAACTCTGCCAAAAGGCTCTGTTTGTCCGCCGTGTAGTTGTACAGCGCACCCGCCTGTAGCCCGACCTCGCTCGCAATCTGGCGCATCGACACGGCGGCATAACCGTGACGTGCAAACAGCACCCGCGCTGCCGCGCGAATGCGCGGACCAGTGATGTCAGAATGTGAGCCTTGAGTACGCGCCATAGGCCATGTTTAACTGAACAATCGTTCAAATCAAACCCTTTGCTTGCTCTTTTGCCCCCTCTGGGGCATCACCTAGATCAAAAGCCCCTCGGAGCCACCCATGCGCGCGTCTCTTGCCTTTGTTCTTGTCCTGTCTCTCACGGCCTGCGCCGAGTTTCCCGAGCTTGATGCAGCGCTGACCAGTGAGATGAAAGCGGCCGGTTACCCCGCCCTCGCGCCCACCTCCGAGCTCGAAGCACTCCAAACTCCGCCACAGGCGACAGCAACAACAGCCGCCTCCGTCAACGCCCGCGTCGCGGCCCTGCGCGCCCGCGCCGCCCGCCTCTCGGGCAGTATCGTCAGCGGATCAGACAGGGCACGCATGCGGGCGGGTGTAAGTCTGCCTGCGCAAGAGGGCTGATAACCCACATTGCAAGCCCGCGCGTAAGCGGCTAAATCGCTAAGCAACACACCAAACTCAGGCAAAAGGCAGCATTCCCATGACAAAACCCCTCCGTTTGGGCATCGCAGGCCTTGGAACCGTCGGCGCAGGCGTCGTCAAGATCGTGCGTCAGAAATCAGAGCTCCTCGCCGCCCGCGCAGGCCGCCCGATCGAGATCGTTGCAGTCTCCGCCCGCTCGCGTGACAAGGACCGTGGCGTAAACCTGTCAGACTACGCATGGGAAGATGATCCTGTCGCCCTCGCCAAGCGCGATGATGTTGATGTCTTCGTTGAGTTGATGGGCGGTTCAGAAGGCTCTGCCAAAGACGCAACTGAAGCCGCACTCGCTCTTGGCAAAGACGTGGTCACCGCCAACAAAGCCCTGCTCGCCCATCACGGCCAAGCCCTCGCGCTCGCCGCAGAAGACAAAGGCGCCGTGATCCGTTTTGAGGCCGCCGTCGCAGGCGGTATTCCGGTGATCAAGACGCTTCTGGAAGGCCTTGCAGGCAATGAGATGACCCGTGTCATGGGCGTCATGAACGGCACCTGCAACTATATCCTGACGCGGATGCAGGCCACAGGCCAAGGCTACAATGCGCTCTTTGAAGAAGCGAGCGCACTTGGCTATCTTGAGGCCGATCCCAATCTTGACGTCGGCGGCATCGATGCGGGCCACAAGCTCGCGATCCTCTCCTCCATCGCCTTCGGCACGCAGGTCAACTTTGACGGCGTGCAGCTTCAGGGCATCGGCGAGATCACTCTGGAAGATATCAACCAAGCAGCAGACATGGGCTACCGCATCAAGCTCCTCGGGGTGGCGCGTATGACAGCTCGTGGCCTTGAGCAACGCATGACACCTTGCCTTGTTCCTGATACATCGCCCCTCGGCCAGCTCGAAGGCGGCACAAACATGGTCGTGCTTGAGGGCGATCAGGTCGAACAAGTCGTTCTGCGCGGCCCTGGAGCGGGCGAAGGCCCCACAGCCAGCGCCGTCATGGGCGATGTTATGGATATTGCACGCGGCATTCGCCCTGCAATTTTCGGCCGCCCCGCGCACGAGCTCGTCGCCGCAACAGTCGCAACCTCGTCAGCTCCCGCACCTTACTACCTGCGGTTCTCACTGCTCGACAAGCCTGGCGCGCTCGCCAAAGTTGCAACAGCTCTTGGCAATGCGGGCGTATCAATTGATCGGATGCGCCAATACGGCCACGCTGATACATCCGCCCCCGTGCTGATCGTCACGCATAAGTCAGCTCACGCTGATCTTCAGGCCGCGCTCGCCGCCATGGACGCGCTTGATGTGATCGTGGGCAAGCCTGTCGCCCTGCGCATCGAAGACGTCTGATTGCGCCCACAACCGCTTTGGGTCACACTGGACACAAGCGGCAACAAGCAGGCAGAGCATGGCATTTTTAGGCGTTGAGACTTCCCTGACAGGGCGCAAATGGCTCGGGCCAACAGTCGAGCTTGAGCGCGCCGCAGAGCTGATCGTACAAGACACCGACCTGCCCCGCGCACTGGCGCAAGTCCTTGCGCGTCGTGGTGTGGGCGCACAGGAGGCCGCAAGCTTCCTCGCGCCCCAACTGCGCGACCTCATGCCAGATCCGCGCTCCCTGAAAGACATGGAGCGCGCCTCCGCACGCATCGTGCGCGCTCTCGATGGCCGCGAACGTGTGGCCATTTTTGCCGATTATGATGTCGACGGCGGAACGTCTGCCGCGCTGCTCATCGACTGGTTTCGCGCATTGGGGCATGATGCAACCCTCTATGTCCCTGACCGGATTGACGAAGGCTACGGCCCCAACGCTCCCGCCATGGAAATGCTGGCAGCGGACCATTCGCTCATTATCTGTGTTGATTGTGGAACGCTCAGCCATGAAGCGCTCGCTGCCGCAACAGGCACAGATATCATCGTGCTAGATCACCACCTCGGCGGCGAAACGCTTCCCCCCGCTCTCGCTGTGGTCAACCCGAACAGGCAAGACGAGACAGGCGATCTCGCCCATCTCTGCGCTGCCGCCGTGGTCTTTCTCACACTGGTCGATGCAGGCCGTATCCTGCGCGAGCGCGGTGACAAAGGCCCAGACCTGATCTCTATGCTTGATCTCGTCGCGCTGGCCACAGTGGCCGATGTCGCGCCCCTTATCGGCGTAAACCGCGCCTTTGTGGTACAGGGCCTGAAAATCATGGCCCGCCGTGCGCGCATTGGTCTTGTCGCGCTGTCAGATGTGGGCCGCCTTGATACTGCGCCCAAAGCCTATCACCTCGGATTCGTCCTCGGCCCGCGGATCAACGCAGGCGGGCGCATCGGCCAAGCCGACCTTGGCGCACGGCTGCTGTCCTGCCGAGACCCTCACGAAGCCAGCGCGCTGGCCGAAAAGCTCGACATGCTCAATTCTGAGCGCCGCGCGATTGAAGAAGAAGTCCGCGCCGCCGCCCTCGCTCAAGCCGAAGAGCGCGGCTTTGACGCCCCTCTCGTCTGGGCCGCAGGTGAAGGCTGGCACGCGGGCGTTGTCGGTATCGTCGCCTCCCGCCTCAAAGAAGCCACAGGCCGTCCCGCTGTTGTGATCGGCTTTGATGGTGACGAGGGCAAAGGCTCTGGCCGCTCCGTCTCAGGCATCGACCTCGGCGCAAGCATCCAGCGCCTCGCCATGGACGGCATGATCGAGAAAGGAGGCGGACACAAAATGGCCGCTGGCCTCTCGCTCAGCCGTGAACAGCTTGAGCCTGCAATGGCCCGCCTTTCGGAGCTTCTGGACAAACAAGGCGCAGGCGCGCTCGGTCCATCAGACCTAAAACTTGACGGCGCATTGATGCCCGGAGCCGCCAACCAACATCTTGTCGAGCAGCTCGACGATGCTGGTCCCTACGGTGCGTCTGCCGCTGGTCCCCGCTTTGCCTTTCCCGATTGCGTAATTCACTTCGCCAAGCAGATCGGTACGGGGCATCTTAAAATTACGTTCTCTGACGGCACGGGCCCACGCCTTGAAGCCATCGCCTTTGGCGCCTTTGATACAGCCCTCGGGCCCACCCTTCAGAATCACGGCGGTGCACGGTTTCATCTCGCAGGACGGCTCGAGTTGAACACATGGCAGGGTCGCACCAGCGTGCAACTGCGCCTTGACGACGCCGCACCCGCGCACTGAAAGCCCTGTTTTAAGGGCTACAAAAAAAATTGAAAAAGAGCGCAAATTTCTGCTTGCGCAGAGAAGCCACATTCCATATTACCCGCCTCACGGCTGGTTATGCCCCGTTCGTCTATCGGTTAGGACGTCAGGTTTTCAACCTGAAAAGAGGGGTTCGACTCCCCTACGGGGTACCACAGCTTTCTTACCAGAAAGCAGTACACGGCATACCAGCGGCCTTCAGTGATTAAATCAGATCAAGCGAAACAGTTTGCCACCGGCAGTCTGATACGCCATCACAATCACGTTCTGCCCTTGGCAAAGCCTGAAATGATGCCCACATTCATGCCTAATCGCGACAGATGGGAAGCACCGCCATGACCTACCAAAAAACACCCGAGGCTCTCGCCGCCCTCACCGAGGAAGAGCGTTTTGTCACCCAAGAGAGCGGCACTGAGCGGCCCTTTACAGGCAAGTATAACAATCACTTCGAAGCAGGGCTGTATGTGGATATCGTTTCGGGCGAACCGCTGTTTACCTCATCCCAGAAGTTCGAATCGGGCTGCGGCTGGCCGAGCTTCGCCAAGCCTGTCGAGCCAGCGAATATCGAAGAGCTGCGCGACATTACCCACGGCATGATCCGCACCGAAGTGCGCTCAACCCACGGCGACAGCCACCTCGGTCATGTGTTCCCAGATGGCCCCCGCGAGATGGGTGGTCTGCGCTATTGCATCAATTCCGCCAGCTTGCGCTTTGTTCCTAAAGACGAAATGGAAGCGGAAGGCTATGGCGCCTATTTAACCCAAGTGGAGGACGCATCATGACTACCGAAACCGCAACACTCGCAGGCGGCTGCTTTTGGGGCATGCAAGACCTGATCCGCAAAATGGACGGCGTCATCAGCACCCGCGTGGGCTACACAGGCGGCGATGTCGAGAACGCGACATACAAAAACCACGGCACCCACGCTGAAGGGATCGAGGTTGTGTATAACCCCGAAAAAATCAGCTATCGTAGGCTCTTGGAATTCTTCTTTCAAATTCACGATCCAACCACAGAAAACCGCCAAGGCAATGATCGTGGCATGTCTTATCGCTCTGCCATTTACTACGCTGACGAGGCCCAGAAAGCTGTCGCGCTCGATACTATTGCTGACGTAAACGCCTCTGGCCTCTGGCCGGATCGCGTCGTCACGGAACTTGAGCCTCTGGGTGCATTCTGGGAGGCCGAGCCCGAGCACCAAGACTATCTGGAACGGATTCCAAACGGTTATACCTGTCACTTCATCCGCCCTGACTGGGTCTTGCCCAAGCGCACAGCGGCTGAATAAGCTATAAACCTCTGCGCAATAAATCTTCGCGCAGAGGTTTATAAACTCATGATATCTATCTGATAGAAAACGATTTTATATCGTTTCAACAACGCATTTTTGTCTGATTGACAAGCGCCACAACGCCATCAAAGCTGGCAACAGCAGCCCAAGGAGTCCTCCATGCCACATCCGCTTCTCACTCACGACATGATCGACACCTACCAACGCGACGGGGTCATCGTCATTCGTGGCCTCTTCAAAGACCATGTCGAGACGCTTCGCAAAGGCGTTGCCCGCAACATGGCGGAACCAGGGCCTTTTGCCTCCGAAAACAAAAAGGACGGCGAAACAGGGCGCTTCTTTGATGACTATTGCAACTGGCAGCGCATCGATGAGTTTGCCGAGGTTATCGAAAAATCGCCTGCTGCCGAAGTCGCAGCCGATCTCATGGGCAGCCAGAGCACGCAGGTGTTTCACGACCACATTCTCGTCAAGGAGCCCGGAACCTCGATGGCAACGCCTTGGCACACCGACGGGCCGTACTACTTCGTGGATGGCGTGCAAAATGTCAGTTTTTGGTCCCCGCTTGATCCCGTCAAAGAGGCGGCCCTACGCTGTGTCGCGGGAAGTCACGCTTGGGAAAAACCAGTGATGCCAATGCGCTGGGTGGCAAACGAGAGCTATTTTCCAAATAAGGACGATTACATGCCCGTTCCTGACCCTGAGGCTGAGGGAATGGATATCCGCGAGTGGGAGATGGAGCCCGGCGACGCTGTGGCCTTCAACTATGCGATCCTGCACGGCGCGCGTGGCAACACCAGCCAGACACGCCGGCGCGCTTTTTCCCTGCGCCTTCTGGGGGATGATGCTCGCTACGTTGAGCGGCCAGGCCCGACGTCTCCCCCCTTTCCAGAACACGGTATGAACGAAGGCGAGCGCCTTCGCGAAGACTGGTTTCCTGTGATTTATCGCCGCTAATCTACGCGCATGAGGACCAAATTCGACGGTCCTGAAACGAAACACTGGCCTTCCCTCTCGAATTGATTCACAATTTCCTTAAAACGGAAGCAGTGAATTGACCGAGAGAGACAGGCCCATCAGCGTTCAAGGCCCCAAACAGCTGCCCATCGCCCTCAAAGGTGCGCGCAAAACTGATGTTCGCAGCCAGTTTGCGGCCTTGTGCTTTCGCATTCGCAAGGGCGAGCCAGAGATATTGCTGATCACTTCCCGTGGTTCTCAGCGCTGGATAATCCCCAAGGGCTGGCCCATGGCCGAAAAAACTCCCGCCCAAGCGGCTCTTCAAGAAGCTTGGGAAGAGGCTGGTGTTAAAGGTACAGCCTACGACCGCTGCCTCGGCCTTTTTTCTTACAAAAAAGACATCGGCCTCAAAGAGAGCCTGCCCTGTATTGCGCTGGTTTACCCCGTACATGTCAGCGCTTTGGAAAAGAAGTACCCCGAAAAAAAGCAGCGCCGCCGCAAGTGGTTTTCCCCCAAGAAAGCCGCAGGCAAAGTCGCCGAGCCAGAGCTTAAGAAAATCCTCAAGACATTTGATCCCCGCCTGCTCACAGCCTAAGCTTGCACGCGCCGCAACATAGCTTATCTATAAACAATAAATCCTAAGGGACCGAGATGATAAGTTTCTCGCTCAAATGCGCCGATGGCCACGGCTTTGACAGCTGGTTTCAGTCCTCTGAAGCCTTCGACAAGCTGCACGCTGCAGGCATGGTGTCTTGCGCAGTCTGTGGCGTTTCTGATGTGCAAAAGTCGCTCATGGCTCCGCGCGTCAGCACGAGCAAGACACACAAAGGCGCGCTGACTGCGCCTGCACACCCCGCAGAGCAGGCTTTGGCTGAAATGCGCAAGAAGGTTGAGGCCAATTCCGAATACGTCGGCCCAAAATTCGCCGATGAAGCCCGCAAAATGCACTTGGGTGACGCGCCGGAGCGTGCCATCTATGGTGAAGCAAAAATGGAAGACGCCAAAAAGCTGATCGAAGACGGCGTGCCCGTCCTGCCCCTGCCCTTCAAGCCGAACCGGAGTACAAATTGAGCCATATTCTCATCACAGGTGCCAATCGTGGAATTGGCGCGCGCCTCGCAGAGCTCTATGCCGTCACAGGCGACACTGTCACAGCCACAGCGCGCAGCGGCGATGGCTACGCCGCCCTTGATGTGACAAACCCAGCCAGCGTCAAAGCCCTCGCCAGCGCCATGGCCGAAGAAACGGTCGACCTGCTGATTTGCAACGCAGGCATTTACCCCGACAAAGGCCAAGCGCTGGAAGACGGCTACCCAAGCGACATGTGGGCGCAATCTTTTGCCACCAATGTCACGGGCGTCTTCCTTACGGTTCAGGCCTTCCTGCCGCATCTGATGCGCTCAGACGCCCCAAAAATTGCAATTATTTCAAGCCAGATGGGCAGCGACACCAAGGCCCCGGGCGGCAGCTATATTTATCGAAGCTCCAAAGCCGCCGCGCTCAATCTAGCGCGGAATCTGGCTGCCGACCTTGCTCCTGAAGGCGTCGCCGTCGGTGCATATCACCCTGGCTGGGTGCGTACGGATATGGGCGGCGATGGCGGAGATATTGATGTGGCTCAGTCCGCCGAAGGCCTGATCCGCGAGTTTGATGCCCTCAGCCTTCAAACAACGGGCTGCTTTCGCACATGGGATGGCCGCGACCACCCTTACTAAAGCGCCCTTTGCCGCAGCATCAGACCCTTGCGTGCGCCTCTCCAAGCGATTAAACCGCGCCGAACGCAATTCGTGAGGCCTCCCATGCCCGTTCTGGTGATGAAATTCGGCGGTACGTCCGTCGCCAACCTTGACCGCATTCGCCGCGCTGCAAAGCGCGTCGGCGTTGAAGTGGCCAAAGGCTATGACGTAATCGTCATCGTCTCGGCCATGTCGGGCAAAACAAACGAGCTTGTTGGCTGGGTCAACGAGACCTCTCCGCTCTATGACGCGCGTGAATATGACGCCGTGGTCAGCTCTGGCGAAAACGTCACAGCAGGCCTTATGGCCCTCACATTGCAAGAAATGGACATTCCCGCGCGCTCTTGGCAGGGCTGGCAAGTGCCTGTGCAGACCACATCTGCCCACGCCTCCGCACGGATCGAAGACATCCCCCCCGCCAATATTGAGGCCAAGTTTGCCGAAGGCATGCGCGTGGCCGTTGTCGCGGGCTTCCAAGGCGTCAGCCCAGAAGGACGCATCACAACTCTGGGCCGTGGCGGTTCTGATACGACAGCTGTCGCCTTCGCGGCTGCCTTCAAAGCCGAGCGCTGCGATATTTATACAGACGTTGATGGCGTCTACACCACAGATCCCCGCATCTCCTCCAAGGCGCGCAAACTCGACAAGATCGCCTTTGAAGAAATGCTAGAGCTGGCATCGCTTGGTGCCAAAGTCCTGCAAACGCGCTCTGTCGAGCTGGCTATGCGCTACAAGGTTAAGCTCAGGGTTCTGAGTTCATTTGAAGAACAATCCGACGAAGCGGGCACGCTCGTTTGCGATGAGGAGGAAGTTATGGAAAACCGTCCCGTATCAGGCATCGCCTATTCCCGCGATGAAGCCAAAATGACATTGATCTCCGTGGCCGACCGCCCCGGCATTGCCGCCGCCATTTTTGGCCCGCTCTCCGAAGCCGGCATCAACGTCGATATGATCATTCAGAACATCGCAGAAGATGGACGCACAGATATGACCTTCTCTTGCCCCACTGAACAGGTGGCGCGCGCCGAAAAGGCGATGGAAGAGGCAAAAACAAGCGGCGCAATTAACTATCACAACCTCGTTGCAGACACCGATGTGGCCAAAGTTTCGGCTGTCGGCATCGGCATGCGCAGCCAGTCAGGCGTCGCAGCGACAATGTTCAAAACGCTGTCTGATGAAGGAATAAACATTAAGGTTATTGCGACATCAGAAATTAAGATTTCCGTGTTGATTGACAGGAAATACATGGAACTCGCTGTTCAAGCGCTGCATGATGCGTTTGAGCTTGAGAAAGCGGCCTGAGATTCTGCCTTGGGCCTAATTATACAAGGCCCGTTGTGATATGAGTGAACAACAAGACCCGATCAAAACAGACAGCCGGCAAATGCTGGGCCGTTTGCGTGGGGTTATGGCCGAAGACAGCGCAGGCCAGACGCGGCTTGATACAATCACCAAGCTGATCGCCGAAGAAATGCACTCTGAGGTCTGCTCAGTTTATCTTTTCCGCGATGAAGAGACACTCGAACTCTGCGCAACAGAGGGCCTAAAGGCCGAATCCGTACACCAAACCCGCATGAAAATGGGCGAAGGTCTTGTCGGGCTCGTCGCCCGCAAAGGGCAGCGGATTAACACGCCAGACGCCCCCTCAGAGCGCGGTTTTCGGTTTATGCCAGAGACGGGCGAAGAAATTTATTCAAGTTTCCTCGGCGTGCCAATCCAACGCCTTGGTGAAAAGCTCGGCGTACTCGTAGTCCAGACCAAAGACGCCCGCCAATTCGCCGATGAAGAAGTCGACGCTCTTGAAGTCGTTGCGATGGTTCTGGCCGAAATGGCTGAGCTTGGTGCTTTCATTGGTGAAGGCGCTGCCTTGTCGGCACGCCACACCCAGCCTGTGCTTGTGCGTGGTGCGACAGGACAAGAAGGCGCCGCCGAGGGCCATGTCTGGCTACACGAGCCGCGTGTTGTTGTAACCAATCCCATCGCCGAAGACCCGCATCGCGAATTTGAACGCCTCAGCGAGGCCGTTGAAGAACTGCGCGTCGGTGTCGACAAAATGCTCGCAGGCGCGCGCGGCGGCGGCAAAGAGCAGCTAGATGTGCTCGAAGCCTACCGCATGTTTGCCAACTCCAAAGGCTGGATGAGCCGCATGGAGCAAGACATAGGTCGCGGCCTTTCGGCTGAAGCTGCGGTTGAAAAGGAACAGTCCACCGCCCGCGCCCGTATGCAGCAGGTCACCGACGCCTATCTGCGCGAACGCCTGCATGATCTGGATGACCTTTCCAATCGCCTCCTGCGCATCCTGACAGGCCAAGGGCTAGAAACTGGGGCAGAAATGCCGCCTGATCCAGTCTTGATCGCGCGCAACATCGGGCCTGCCGAACTGCTAGATTATGGCCGTTCACTAAAGGCCATCGTTCTCGAAGAAGGCTCCGTCGGCAGCCACGCAGCCATTGTTGCCCGCGCGCTGGCGATCCCGTTGATTATCCACGCCTCCCGCATCACGACAGAAGCGCTCAATGGCGATCACATCATGGTCGACGGCGACCAAGGTGTCGCGCATCTGCGCCCCGATGACACTGTGGTGGCGGCCTTCCGCGACAAAATCGCGATGCAGGCCCAAGCCCAAGAGCGCTATACTTCCATCAGGGAAAAACCCGCCACAAGCCTTGATGGACAGACCATCGCCCTCACGATGAACGCTGGCCTCATGGCCGATCTGCCCTCTCTCGACAGCTCAGGCGCAGAAGGCGTCGGTCTCTTTCGCACAGAGCTTCAGTTCCTCGTGCGCAACCAGATGCCGCGCCGCTCAGAACTGTCAGCCCTCTATGCCCGCGTTCTAGACGCCGCCCAAGGCAAGCGTGTGGTCTTTCGCACACTTGATATCGGCTCGGACAAAGTCCTGCCCTATATGAAGCCCAACGACGAGCCAAACCCCGCGCTTGGCTGGCGCGCAATCCGTGTGGGCCTCGACAAACCGGGCATCATGCGGATGCAGTTGCAAGCGCTCCTGCGCGCCGCCAATGGCAGGCCCTTAACTGTTATGTTCCCTTTCGTGGCACAGTTTGAAGAATACCGTGCCGCACGCGTTGAGATGGACAAGGCCCTCGCCCGTGAGCGCGCTCTAGGCCATGCCCTGCCGTCAAGCCTAGAAATCGGCGCCATGCTCGAGACACCCTCCCTCGCTTTCGCGCCAGACAAGTTCTTTGACGAGGTCGATTTCCTCTCTATCGGTGGCAATGATCTCAAGCAGTTCTTCTTCGCCGCAGACCGCGAAAACGAACGCGTTCGCCGCCGCTATGACACGCTCAATGTCAGCTTCCTCACTTTCCTCGAGGGCATCGTCAAACGCTGCGACGCATCGGGAACAGCGCTCAGTTTTTGTGGAGAAGACGCAGGACGCCCCGTCGAGGCCGTCTGCCTCGCCGCCATTGGCCTGCGGAGCCTTTCCATGCGCCCCGCTTCAATCGGCCCTGTCAAAAGCCTCCTGCGCCGCGTCGATCTTGAGGCCGTAAAAGCGCTCATCGAGGCAGCCGCCCAAGAGGGCCAACAATCCGTGCGCCCCGCCGTTGTAGAGTATCTGCGCAATCTGAATTGAGGCTTTGCGCCGCCCTTCGGGCGGCCAACATTGATGTCTTCGGCGAGGATATTTTCAGAAAGAAAAAAGAGCTGTCTCAAGACTAGCCGCGTTTAATCTTAGCACGGAAACGTGCGAGTATCTCGTCATGGCCAAGATCTGCATTGATCGACAGACGCCGCAACCCGAAATGCACATGCGCCATATCCTGATAATAACTTGTATAGGCATAATTCGTCGCCGCCCCAGCCGCCGCGCCCAAGACAGGCACAGTCTGGGCAGCCAATTTCTGCCCCAGCACCACAGAAAGCCGCGGCGCAATCCGCGCGATCAGCCCGCTCACCGCTGTACCATTGACGAGAAGCCGCGTTGACAGAAAGGCCAGATCGGCTCCGTCATCGTCCTCAAGCGGCCCCGCCACCGCAAACACTGTGATGCAATCGTATTTGACGGCGGCTTCCCGCGTGTCAAAGCCATGCTCTTCCGCAATAGTCTGGATCGCGCGCAAGAGCACCGTTGTCGTCACTGGCAGCTCAGCCAATGCAGAGGGTAGCCCGCCAAACCCGCCTGCCGCGCCCATCGCAGTTGTGAGCGCGCGTGTCATCCAGCTTGGTTCGCCTGCCACAGTCTTACGCGAGCGGCTCGCCGCCTCCAAAGCCAGCTCTAGGGCGCGTGTGGTCTGCGATTCAAGCCCTGCTCTAACAGGTGCTGGCAGCCGCTCCAGCAGGCCGTCGGCCTGCCCACCTGCCGTATTGAGCAAATCAATCACCAGCCCGCCTGCGCCCCTATAGCGCTGCGCCAAAGCGCTCAGCTCCGCCTCAACATCCCCGTCAGGCAGGGGCGCACCCAGAATTTCAATACCATAGCTCATAGATAAGAGATCGGGCACAGGCACAGCTTTTTCAAGCGTCCTTCTGCACTTTCCCCACGATCCCGCTCCAGGCGCCAGCCTCAAGCTCATATCCCAAAACCCGAGCTGGGTTGGTTGGTGGTGGCATTTCAACGCCTGCAAGCGGCGTAAACCCGAAGCGCGCGTAATAGGGGGCATCCCCCACCAGCATCACCCGCGCCCAGCCCGTCTCACCCGCCTTGGCAAGGCTCTGGCGGATCAGCAAACCGCCAACGCCCTCGCCCTGACGTGTCGGGTGAACCGCCACAGGGCCAAGGAGCAAAGCACGAACGCACTGCGCACGCCCCGAGCTCGTCTGCACTGGTTCAATCAGAACGGGCCAATAGCGAATAGCGCCCGCCAGTTCGCCAAACTCGTCACGCGCCACATGGCTCAGTCCCGCCACGGGGGCCACGCCGTCGCGCAAGCGATAAGAGGACAAGCCCTCACGCCCCGGTGCAAAGCACAGGTCATAGAGAGTTTCCACTTCCCAGCCCTCCTCGGGCGTCTCTGGGCTCAGCTTGATCACGCGGTGCAATCTCCTTTGCGCTGGAAACGCCCCTAACACGCCGCTATGCACGGGGCAAATACTGCAAAGGAGCACGCGCAATGTTTTTCCGCCCAGAGGATGGCCACGGCCTGCCGCACAATCCGTTTAATGCCCTGATTGTTCCCCGTCCGATCGCTTGGATTTCGACGCGCGGCAGCGCTGGCGTGGACAATCTCGCGCCCTATTCGTTCTTTTCAGGCGCAGCCTATGAGCCGCCACAGGTCATGTTCGCCTCCACTGGCGTGAAAGAAGACCGCGACGGAACCAAAGACACGCTCGCCAACATCCGCGAAAGCGGCGTCTTCTGTGTGAACCTAGTTGAAGAAGCCGCAACCGACGCGATGAACGCAAGTTCGCAAACCTTGGCCGCAGGTGTTTCTGAATTTGATCACGCAGGGCTGAGCCGCGCCGCATGTGAAACAATTGACTGCGCCCGCCTTGACGGCGCGCCCGCCGCAATGGAATGCAAGCTTGTCGACATTCACAAAAGCCGTGGTGCCGCCAATTATGTAGTGATCGGCGAAGTCACCGGCATACATATGCGTGACGATTGCATTGTCGATGGCAAGTTTGACTCGACCCGCTTTACCCCGCTGGCCCGCATGGGTTACCGCGAGTATACTCTCGTGCGCGAGGTCTTCGAGCTGTCCCGTCCCGACGACTGAGGCCCAAAGGCGATCTGGGCAAGCAGGCAAATACGACACCTTGAAGTCGAAAACCTGCTTGCGCTCAAGCCTGCCCCTGCGATGGTGAAGGCAATATGCGCCTTCTTGTTTCCTTCGCCGCCCTGTTTATGTCAGTGGCGCTCTTGCAGCTCTCAACGGGCGGCGTAGGCCCGCTTGATGCGCTTTCGGGCATTGCGCTCGGGTTCTCGCGCGCCGAAATCGGCCTTTTGGGCTCGGCGCATTTTCTGGGTTTCTTTATTGGCTGCTGGTGGGCCCGCCGTCTCATGGGCTCGGTCGGGCACAGCCGCGCGTTTGCTGCGTTCACAGCTCTCGGTGCAATAGCCCTGCTGGCCCACTATATCCTCATTGGACCGTATGCCTGGGCGGTAATGCGCGTGGCCTCAGGCCTCTGCGTGGCGGGCTGCTACACTGTGATCGAGGCTTGGCTTCAAGCCAAAGTCACCAACGAAACGCGTGGCCGTACGATGGGGGTCTACCGCATCGTCGATATGAGCGGCTCGCTTTTCAGCCAATTGCTGATCGGCTTTCTCGCCCCGGCCCACTACATGTCTTACTCGATCCTTGCGATGCTCTGCTGCGCGGCCCTGCTGCCGCTCACCCTGACCACTGCAACCCAGCCCGAAACCCCAGATGCGCCCCGCCTCCGCCCAATGCTGGCGGTGAGCCGTTCGCCCCTTGCTGCGGTCGGTGTGGTCGTCGCCGCGCTCAGCTCGGCTTCATTTCGCATGGTCGGTCCTGTTTACGGTCAGGAGGTGGGCTTGGAAGTGACCCAAATTGCCACATTCCTTGCAGCATTTGTCCTCGGCGGCGCGCTCGCCCAATACCCCATCGGCTGGCTCGCCGACAAATACGACCGACGCTGGGTGCTGATCTGGCTCTCCCTCGCGGCCATCCTAAGTTGCGCCTCAACAGCCCTGCTGCAAGACCTCACCACAACAGGTATCCTGCTCAACGCAGCCTTCTTCGGCCTCACAACCTTCCCCATCTACTCGGTCGCCGCTGCCCACGCCCATGACTTCGCAACCTCAGAAGAACGTGTTGAGCTCTCCGCCGCCCTCATGTTCTGGTTCGCGACAGGCGCCATCGCCGCGCCCCTCGCAGCCTCCTACCTGATGGAAGCCTTCGGCCCGCCCGCCCTTTTCATCATGATCGCCGTAGGCCACGCAGGCCTCGCCGTCTTCGGCCTCGCCCGCATGCGCTCCCGCTCAAGCCCGACAGAACGCACACCCTATATCTACGCCCCACGCACCTCCTTCACGATCGGCCGGCTCTTGGGCCGCAGCCGCGACAAATCCTGATCTCTTTCCTTTACAGAAATATCCTAAGGGGTGCGGGAGCCCTGCCCCCCTCGGTCGGATTTTGCGAAGCATAATTCGAAACCTATAGAACCCCGCGCCACCTTCAGCTAAACACCGCCCAAAGCGCAAAACAAAGGCTCCCCAGATGGCACGTCACCTCATCACCTCGGCAATCCCCTACATCAACGGGATCAAACATCTGGGCAATCTCGTCGGCTCCCAGCTCCCCGCCGATCTCTACGCCCGCTACCTGCGCCAACGTGGCCATGAGGTGCTCTTCCTCTGCGCCACAGACGAACACGGAACCCCCGCCGAACTCGCCGCCGCAAAGGCTGGCAAGCCGGTCGCGGACTATTGCGCCGAGATGCATGATGTCCAAGCCAAGATCGCCGATGGCTTCGGCCTCAGCTTTGATCACTTCGGCCGTTCCTCCAGCGCCCAAAACCACGCACTCACACAGCACTTCGCAGGCGCTCTCGCCAGCCAAGGCCTGATCAAAGAGGTCAGTGAAACACAGATCTACTCCCAAGCCGATGGCCGCTTTCTGCCAGATCGCTACATCGAAGGCACCTGCCCCAATTGCGGCTTTGAAGATGCGCGCGGCGATCAATGCGACAATTGCACAAAACAGCTCGACCCGACCGACCTGATCAATCCGCGCTCCTCCGTCTCTGGCGCAACCGATCTGGAAGAGCGCGAAACAAAGCACCTCTACCTCAAGCAATCCAACCTGCGAGACGATCTGCAAGCATGGATCAACTCCAAATCTGACTGGCCCGTGCTCACAACCTCCATCGCCAACAAATGGCTCAATGACGGCGACGGCCTGCAAGACCGCGGCATCACCCGCGATCTGGACTGGGGCATTCCCGTCAAAAACGGAACAGAGGACTGGCCCGGCATGGAGGGCAAGGTCTTCTACGTCTGGTTTGATGCGCCAATCGAATACATCGCCTGTGCCCAAGAATGGGTCGATGCAGGTAAAGGCTCTGATTGGGAGCGCTGGTGGCGCACCGACAAAGGCGCCGATGATGTGACCTACACCCAGTTCATGGGCAAGGATAACGTCCCCTTCCACACGCTCTCTTTCCCCGCGACCATTCTGGGCTCGGGCGAGCCGTGGAAGCTCGTCGATTACATCAAAAGCTTCAACTACCTCAATTACGAAGGCGGCCAGTTCTCCACATCGCGTGGCCGTGGCGTCTTCATGGACCAAGCGCTGGAAATTCTGCCAGCTGACGTGTGGCGCTGGTGGCTTTTGTCCCACGCGCCCGAGAGCTCGGATGCTGAGTTCACATGGGAGAACTTCCAAGCCGCCGTCAACAAAGACCTCTCTGATGTCTTGGGCAACTTCGTCTCGCGCGTCACCAAATTCTGCCGCAGTAAGTTTGACGAAACCGTGCCAAGCGCAGGCGAGTATGGCCCTGCCGAGCACGCCCTGATCGCCGATCTCACAAAGCGCATCCGCGCCTATGAGAGCCATATGGAAGCGATGGATGTGCGCAAATCCGCAGCCGAGCTGCGCGCGATCTGGGCCGCTGGCAACGAATATCTGCAAGAGGCCGCGCCGTGGTCGGTCTTTAAAGAAGACCCAGATCGCGCAGCCGCGCAAATCCGCCTCGCGCTCAATCTGATCCGCCTCTATGCCGTGCTCTCCGCGCCCTTTATCCCGACAACCGCTGCCAAGCTCTTTGTTGCGATGAACACGCTCGACACAAGCTGGCCCGATGATGTTGCTGCAGCTCTGGGCAGTCTTGAGGCGGGCCATGAATTCGCTGTGCCTGACAATCTTTTTGCCAAAATCACAGATGAAGAGCGCGCAGACTGGGCGGCAAAGTTCTCGGGTATTCGCACCTAAACACTGCGCAAACCCACCGCACGGCCCATTGTCTAATTTTCTCTTAACGCAGCCCTGCTTTGGGCGGTGCACGCTTTGTGCACGGGTTGTGCACGCTTATCACCCCCCTAGAATCAGCCCATTCTTGCGCCCTTAACCAAGCGGGGCGCAGCTGGAACACTCAGTTAAGACTTGACGTAGCGCCCCCTCTCTATTTAACATGTTAACAAGAAGAGAGGAGCCAGCCGACATGCCGCATTTTTCCATAGAATATTCGGCCAATCTTGAAGCGCTTGTGCACATGCCTGCACTGCTTGAGACGCTCCGCCTCGCAGCGATTGAAACAGGATTGTTTCCACTCGCTGGTATCCGGATCCGCGCCTTTCGAGCCGATCATGTGAGCATCGCCGATGGCAATCCAGACCACGCCTTTCTGGATCTGTCGATCCGCCTGCGCGAAGGCCGCGATCAGACTGCAAAAGAGAGTGCAGTTGCTCATATTTTCAAGGCCTTGGAGGCATTTCTTGCGCCGAGCATGGCAACCCATTCTATCGCATTGTCCATGGAAATGCGTGACATCGACGCGCGCCTGTCTCCCAAAGCTGGCAGCATCCGTGACCACCTGAAGAAAGAGAGCTGACATGAGCGAATTGAGCGCCAATATCACCAAAGCAGAAGCCTATCTCGCCCGTTTCAAAGAGGGTGGCGTGATGAACCATATTGGCGGCAAGTCCGTCCCCGCGCTCTCTGGTGAAACCTTTGAAAACCATTCCCCTGTGGATGAAGAATTCCTCTGTCATGTGGCCAAATCGGGTGCTGCGGATATCGACGCCGCCGCGCGTTCAGCGCACGCGGCCTTCGCTGCATGGCGCGACTTACCTGCCACCAACCGCAAGAAAATACTCCATAAAATAGCCGACGGGATTGAAGCCCGCGCCGAAGAAATCGCTTTTGCCGAGTGTCTCGATACAGGCCAGCCGCTTAGATTTATGTCAAAGGCCGCGCTGCGCGGTGCGGAGAATTTCCGCTTCTTTGCCGACCGTGCGCCTGCTGCCCGTGATGGACAGTCGCTGCCCTCGCCCACACTCATGAACGTAACAACCCGCGTGCCCATCGGCCCTGTTGGCGTGATCACGCCTTGGAATACGCCGTTTATGCTCTCGACATGGAAAATCGCGCCCGCTTTGGCTGCGGGGTGCACTGTTGTCCATAAGCCCGCCGAATTCAGCCCCGTGACGGCCAGCATCCTCTGTGAAATCGCTCATGACGCAGGCTTGCCTGACGGGGTTTGGAACCTCGTGAACGGTTTTGGCGAAGACGCTGGAAAGGCGCTCACCGAGCACAAACTGATCAAAGCCATCGCCTTTGTCGGCGAGAGCAAAACAGGCTCCATGATCATGCGCCAAGGCTCCGAATCGCTAAAGCGCGTGCACTTCGAACTGGGCGGTAAGAATCCGGTCATCGTTTTTGATGATGCCGATCTGGACCGCGCCCTCGACGCCGCCATCTTCATGATCTACTCCCTAAACGGAGAACGCTGCACATCTTCGTCCCGTTTGCTCTTACAAAAGAGCATTGCAGGCGAATTTATTGACAAGCTCGTAGCCCGTGTGAACAGTATTCGCGTCGGCCATCCCCTTGATAGGAATACAGAAATAGGGCCGCTCATCCATCAGACACACTTCGAAAAAGTCTGCTCTTATTTTGATATCGCACAAAAAGACGGCGCCACAATTGCAGCCGGCGGCAAAGCCCCCCAAGGCAAAGGCCATTATGTGCGCCCGACCCTCTTCACAAACGCTACGCCTGATATGCGAATCGCTCAGGAGGAGATTTTCGGCCCCGTTCTGACCACGCTGATATTTGAAACCGAAGGGGAAGCCCTCGAGATCGCCAACGGCGTGGACTACGGCCTCACAGGCTATGTCTGGACCCAAGACATCATCCGCGCCATGCGCTTCACAGACAAGCTAGAAGCTGGCATGATCTGGGTTAACTCAGAGAATGTACGCCACCTCCCCACGCCGTTTGGTGGGGTCAAAGCGTCTGGAATCGGCCGTGATGGCGGGGATTGGAGCTTTGAATTCTACATGGAGCAAAAGCATATCGGCTTTGCCATCGGAGAGCACAGCATTCCTCGCCTTGGCGCTTGATATCATAGACAAATCGGAGACATAGCATGCCCGTTCCCGCCCCTAATCTTTACCCTGATTTCAACACGATACGGCTTTCCCATACTTGCCTCAATGTGAAAGACCTTACAGTTTCCAAGACCTTCTACACTGACATTCTTGGGCTTCAGATCACCGATGAGAGCGACACGCACATCTACCTGCGCGCTATGGAAGAGCGGGGGCATCATTGCATCATCCTACAAAAGTCCGATGAGCCTGGCACCGTTGAAGTCATGGGCTTCAAGACGTTTGACGAGGGTGATCTTGACAGAGCCGAAGCATTCTTCAAATCAAAGGGCCGCCCAACGTCATGGGTTGAGCGCCCCTATCAAGGCCGGACCCTGTTGACCTCTGACAATTTAGGCATCCCGCTCGAATTCTATCACAAAATGGACCGCCTTGCCCCGATCCATCAAAAATACGCGCTCTACCGCGGGGTGAAGCCACTGCGCATTGATCATTTCAACTGCTTCTCACCCGATGTTGACGCCTCTGTTGCATTCTATAGCGAGTTTGGCTTCCGCGTCACGGAATACACCGAGGATGAAGAGAGCAAGAAGCTCTGGGCCGCCTGGATGCACCGCAAAGGAGGCGTGCACGACATGGCCTTCACGAATGGAACTGGGCCACGCATGCACCATGTTGCCTTCTGGGTGCCAACCCCACTCAATATCATTGATCTACTCGATCTAATGGCAACCACAGGCTACGTGAATAACATCGAGCGCGGCCCCGGGCGGCACGGAATTTCCAACGCCTTTTTCCTCTATATCCTTGATCCTGATGGCCACCGAATCGAGATTTATTGCTCGGATTATCAAACGGTTGATCCAGACCTTGAGCCCATAAAATGGGACCTTCAAGACCCCCAACGACAGACCCTATGGGGCGCTGCTGCGCCACGCAGCTGGTTTGAACATGGGACAAAGTTCGTTGGCGCCGAAACTCGCGACAGCCAGATCAAAGCCAGTCCGATTATTGCGCCATAGGGGGAATTCGATGAAATTTGCTACAGTAAATACGGGCAATACGCAGCTCTATGGAGCAGTTTCCGAAGCAGGCTTCACAGCCCTCTCGCCAAGCTTTCCAGATTGGGCGACCATGCGAGATGTCGTGAACGCAGCTGGCCTGCCCTCCCTTGCAAAAGAAGCTCAAGGTCGCGTCGTCACGCACCCCAACGACAGCTTTACCTACGCTATCCCGGTACCGAACCCTGAGAAAATTATCTGCGTCGGCGTCAATTTCCCTGATCGCAACGCCGAGTATAAAGACGGGCAGGATGCCCCGCAGAACATGTCGCTATTCCCGCGCTTTGCGCGCAGCTTTACGGGCCATGATGAAGCGCTCGTACGACCGCCAGAAACGCCGCAGCTGGATTATGAAGGCGAGATCGCCATCATAATCGGAAAGGGCGGCAGGCGCATCTTACAAGCCGATGCCTATGACCATATCGCCGCGCTTAGCCTCTGCAATGAAGGCACATTGCGCGACTGGGTGCGCCACGCCAAGTTCAACGTCACCCAAGGCAAAAACTGGGATAGCTCGGGCGCTATTGGCCCTTGGCTCGTTCCATTTGAGCGGGCAGAGCAACTTGATGACATCCGCCTGACAACCCACGTGAATGGAGAGTTAAGACAAGATGATCGCACCTCTCGGATGCTCTTCCCTATCCGCCGTCAGATTGAATATATTTCAACATTCACCACTCTGGTTCCTGGCGATATCATCATCACGGGAACCCCTACAGGCGCTGGCGCACGGTTTGATCCACCGCGTTTCCTTGTGCCCGGAGACGAGATCATTGTTGCCGCTGAAGGCATCGGTGAGCTTCGCAATACGGTGAGAGACGAATGACACCAGCAGAAATAAAATCCGCAGCTGTTGCACTGTTTGAGGCCGAAAATTCAGGTATTCAAATGGGCTTACTCTCTGTCGCATATCCTACGATTACGATGGACGACGCATACGCCATTCAGGCAGAACTTGTCGCGCAAAAGCAGGCCGAAGGCCTCAATACCATCGGGTGGAAAATCGGCCTCACCTCGCGTGCGATGCAGATGGCACTTAACATCGATATCCCTGACAGCGGTGTTTTGCTTGAGAACATGGTTTTTTCAAACGGTGCGCGCATTCCCCCTGCCCGCTTCATCCAGCCGCGTGTCGAGGCCGAGATTGCCTTTGTAATGAGGGCTCCACTGAAGGGCCGCGTCACGCGCGAAGAGGTCATAGCAGCGACTGAATATGTCACTCCAAGCATCGAAATTCTAGACACCCGCATCCTACGCGCCGATCCGGCGTCTGGCCAGAACCGCAAGATATTTGACACCATTTCAGACAACGCCGCAAACGCGGGCATTGTCCTAGGCCGAGGGCATTTTGACCCCGCAACAGATCTGCGATGGGTCGGAGCGATTGTGTCTGCCAACGGGCAAGTCGAGGAGACAGGGCTTGGCGCAGGTGTGCTCAACGATCCCGTAGAAGGCATTGTTTGGCTGGCGAAGCGTATGGAGATCTATGGCCAAAGCATCAAAGCAGGCCAAGTTATCCTTTCAGGCAGCTTTATTCGCCCGCTTGAATGCCCACCCGATACACTTATCGAAGCTGACTTCGGGCCATGGGGCGTTGTCAGTTGCCACTTTGAATGAACCGTTTGGCAATATCGCCTGACATATAGCTGATGCGCCCGCCTGCGATTGTTGCTGCCAAACGGCGGCTTTCGGCCTCCACAATCACGATATCCGCGCGTTGGCCAATGGCCAGTGCACCCCGATCCTCAAGTCCGAGCAGACGCGCCGGGCCAGAAGAGACCAGCGCCCAAGCACTCGCTAGATCACAAAGGCCCGCCTGTTCGACAAAAAATGCAGCACGCCTGAGGGACGGGTAGTGATAGTCAGACGCCAACGCATCGCAATGGCCCATTGCGATCAAATCAACTGCGCTCACGTTTCCGTTGTGGCTACCGCCACGCACAACATTGGGCGCCCCCAAGATTACACCTGTCCCCAGAATTTTCGCTGCTTCGCCTGCCTCTAGGGTCTCTGGAAACTCGGAGAGTGTCACACCTGCTCGCTGCCAGAACAAACAGTCTTCGTGCGTTTTGTCATCATGACTTCCTAGCTTCACGGCTTGAAGCGCAAGCCGCTCGGCCAGTCCAGCTACAGCGGCAGGGACCAATTCGCTCTCACTATGCATTTTTTTAAGAAGATTATGTAATTTCTCAGGGCTACGGCGGCTCTTGAGGGCCATTCCGTTCAGTCGCCGAGGCACAAGACCTTTCGCAAGCCGCTCGTGCGGGACGTGATCATTGAAAACAACATACTCCACAGCGTATTGTGCAACGAGCGCTTCAAAGCGCGCATAGTCCTCCAGCATATGGGTCTCAAACCGGAGCTGTGCCCGCAAATCAGTTACGACCTCGCCCGCTATGCGGGCCAAAGCCTCAAGGAATTGAGCAGCAAATTCCGCGCTGCGATACCCGCCTTCCCAACTGAAAAATTGCGCCATCACAGCGGTCGTGATCCCGTTGGCCGCAAGCTCAGCTTCAGCCGCTCGCAACCCAGCGCCAAGGTCTTTCATTGCACCACGGCGCATCGCGAGATGACGTTCAAAGCCATCACCGTGAATATCGACCAACCCTGGCAACACCATATAGCCAGCAAGATTGACCTCGCGACCACCCGCTTCACAAATGATGCCATCAGAAAAAGAAAGCGGTTCACGCGCAAGCCCATCGGGACCAAGCACTTCACCCCCAACCAATCTTAATGCCAATTCACTCATCTCTAGGTTCTTCTCCCAAGACCATGTCGAGCATCGTGAGATCATGGTCGAATTTTCCATTGCGTAAAAACTCAAGAACCTGCGCAACAACGATCGGATTGTTCATCAAAAAAGTATGGGTCACGGGCAAAACAATATGATCAGTCATTCCTGTGACTTTGGTTGAGGCAACCGACACCTTACCATCATCTTCGCCTGGTAGGATCACTGAAAAGACTGGGCTAAGTGAACGGCTTCCCGCAATCACTCCCAGCTCAAAATCGACATCCGGCAAATGTGCAGGAATACCATCAGGCCCTGTCCCAAGCTGCTTTCCTGCGGGTCCATTAAACCAGCCAAAAGCATCCCAATCTCCGAACTCATCGACAATTTCTGAGCCTTGGTTGGGTGGTGCGAGCATCACGACACGTCCCAGATTTTGCATGCTATCACCCGCTAGAAAGTATCGCACAAGAATGCCGCCCATCGAGTGAGTAACAAAGTGCACCTTATCCCCGCCACAAGCCTGAATTGTTTCTGGCAGCACCTCAGCGGTCAGGGCCGCGATGGTTTCTTTTGTCGAGGGGTAATTGGGGCGTACAACTTTGTAACCCTGCTCTTCGAGCACTTCTTCCAGCAGGTAAAGCGAGATATCGCTTCGGGCCAGACCATGCAAAAGCACGACGCACTCAGCGCGCGAGAGAGCGGGCAGACAGCAGATTACAAGGGCCAAAAGATATCGCATGGGCCTCAGATAGCCATTCTGCTTCTGTGTTGAAAGAGGCAATGCAACCTCAACACACGTGGTTCAATCAGCTTTGGAGCGGTACAGCGAAAGGACCACGCCGCCCAAGACCATCAGCGCCGCAACCAGAAAGCGCCAAGTCAACTCTTCCCCAATAAAGACGATACCACCCGCCAATGCGATAATAGGAACCGTTAGCTGTGCGACGGCGGCTACGCTTGCAGGCAGTTCAGGCAAGACCCGATACCAAAGAGCATAGCCGAGGCCTGACGTCACAGCCCCCGACAGAACTGCAAGCAAAGCTCCAATAGGGCTCATTCCGTCCCACATGAAAAACGCAGGCAATAGGCCCAGAGGCGTAGCCCAAAGAAAATTGCGCGCAGTGGCTCCCAACGGGTCTGCCGCACCTGCCCCTAAGAGCGAGTAGATACCCCAGCCTAGTGCCGCCCCAAGCATAAGCCCCGCCCCGAGTAAGGGAACGGGCGTCGTGCCACTGGGCCACAACAAGAAGCTCAGACCAGCAAAAGCGAACCCTGCCCCTACCCAGCGCATAGTCGGCACAGATTCGCCTCTCAAGAGCGCGCCTGCAAACATAGTTATCTGAACCCCACCAAAAAGAATAAGAGCACCGAGGCCAGCATCCAGACTGAGGTAGGCAAAGGAAAATCCTATCACATATGCCAGAAGCGAGAGAGGGCCAGCCACATTTGTGAGCCGCCAGTTGGCTTGTCCACGCAATTGCACAATTGCGACCAACATAAGCGCGCCCGAAAGCAAGCGCAGAGCAGCAAAGCTTGCCGCGCCGGCTTCACTTTCAGCCAGCGCCATCCGGTTGAAAATTGAGTTGGCGGCGAAGGCCAACATCGTAATAGACACCAGAATGATCAGCCGCATGCGCTACACTCCTTCGAAGGCTTTGGGGTAGATTAGTTTTGCCTCTGGTATGCCCTCTCCGCCTGCGAGCATGGTGTACGCATTTGGGTATGGCGTCACCAATTGCGCCGCTCGTTCGCGCGAAAAGCCCGCACATTCGTAGAAGTAAGGCTGTCCCAAGACGACAACAGGCTGCCCAGAACCCTCAGCCCATGCCACAAGCTGCCCGATCATCCGCTTGCCATGGTTCTTCCGCTGCCAATCGGGCCTAATCGCCACGGGCGCGAGGCAAAGCCACTCTTTCGGCAGCACCATTCTGGAGAGCGCGTAATATCCTATGAGCTCATCGCCCAGCGGCAAGACCATCTCACCGGCCATCTCTCCAGCTTCTCGAAGCTTTATGACCAGCTCCGCCTCACTTGGTCCCTCAAAAGCTATGCGCAAAAGAGTATCAACTTTTGAAGTTTCATCAGCGCGCATGGGACGCAAGAAGGAGGGGAAGACAGCTGTATTCATGGCGAGAGCCTAACGCATTAGAATGATAAGAAAAGAGGCGCCCCTCTCGGAGCGCCTCTTATTTACTTTAGCATAACCCTACCTACATCTTTGCTTTCGCAAAGTGCAGATAAGGCGGCTGACATTCCTAAAGGAATGTAGCTTACATCATGCCGCCCATGCCGCCCATGTCGGGCATGCCGCCGCCTGCTGCGCCGCCGTCTTTGGCAGGCAGATCAGCAACCATCGCTTCTGTTGTGATCAAAAGACCAGCAACTGAGGCCGCATCTTGCAGAGCTGTACGAACGACTTTCGCAGGGTCGATAACGCCGAACTTGAACATGTCGCCATATTCTTCTGTTTGTGCGTTGAAACCGAACTTGAGGTCGCTGCTTTCGCGGATTTTGCCCGCAACAACCGCACCGTCAACACCAGCGTTTTCGGCGATCTGGCGCAGAGGCGCTTCGATCGCTTTGCGAACGATTGAGATACCAACGTTCTGGTCATTGTTGTCGCCTGTGAGGCCTTCAAGCGTTTTGGCTGCCTGTACGAGAGCAACACCACCACCAACAACGATACCTTCTTGAACAGCCGCACGTGTGGCGTTCAGGGCATCATCGACGCGGTCTTTGCGCTCTTTGACTTCAACTTCGGTCATGCCGCCAACGCGGATAACCGCAACGCCGCCTGCGAGTTTGGCAACACGCTCTTGGAGTTTTTCACGGTCGTAGTCAGACGTTGTTTCTTCGATCTGCGTGCGGATCTGAGCAACACGTGCTTCAATCTCAGCTTTCTCGCCAGCGCCATCAACGATTGTTGTTTCGTCTTTGGTGATGGAAATTTTCTTGGCCGTGCCGAGCATGTCCATTGTGACAGACTCGAGCTTCATGCCGAGATCTTCAGAGATCACTTGACCGCCTGTAAGGATCGCGATGTCTTGCAGCATTGCTTTGCGGCGATCGCCGAACCCAGGTGCTTTAACTGCTGCAATTTTCAGACCGCCACGAAGTTTGTTGACAACGAGTGTCGCAAGCGCTTCGCCTTCAACGTCTTCTGCGATGATGAGAAGTGGCTTTTGTGACTGGATCACTTGCTCAAGCAGTGGAACCATTGCTTGCAGTGAAGACAGCTTTTTCTCGTGAAGGAGGATGAGGCAGTCTTCGAGTTCTGCAACCATTTTGTCTGGGTTTGTCACGAAGTAAGGTGACAGGTAACCGCGGTCAAACTGCATACCTTCGACAACAACAGTTTCTGTTTCCAGACCCTTGTTCTCTTCGACAGTGATCACGCCTTCGTTGCCAACTTTTTGCATCGCATCTGCGATTTGCTGGCCGATTTCACGCTCGCCATTGGCCGAGATCGTGCCAACTTGGGCAACTTCATCTGTGCCTGTTACGTCACGTGCAGCCGCTTTGATCGCTTCAACAACTTTGCTTGTTGCAAGGTCGATACCGCGCTTCAGGTCCATCGGGTTCATGCCAGCGGCAACTGATTTCATGCCTTCTTTGACAATGGCTTGCGCCAGAACTGTCGCAGTTGTTGTACCGTCACCAGCTTCATCATTGGTGCGTGAGGCCACTTCTTTGACCATCTGTGCGCCCATGTTTTCGAACTTGTCTTCAAGCTCGATCTCTTTGGCTACAGAAACACCGTCTTTTGTGATGCGTGGTGCGCCGAACGATTTGTCCAGAACAACGTTGCGGCCTTTCGGGCCGAGAGTAACTTTAACCGCGTCGGCAAGGATGTTCACACCTTTGAGCATCCGGTTGCGGGCGTCGGTTCCAAACTTTACGTCTTTAGCTGACATAGTTTGCTCCTAAATTGAATTTCGGGGGGACAGTTAGGCAATAATGCCCATGATGTCAGATTCTTTCATGATCAGAAGCTCTTCGCCATTGATCGTGACTTCTGTGCCGGACCATTTGCCGAACATCACGCGGTCGCCTGCTTTGACGTCCATAGCAACGCGGTTGCCGCCTTCGTCGCGTGCGCCTGCACCAACGGAAACAACTTCGCCCTCAGCAGGCTTTTCTTTTGCGCTTTCGGGAATGATCAGGCCGCCAGCTGTTTTTTCTTCGCCTTCTACGCGGCGAACGACAACGCGGTCGTGAAGCGGTGTAAATGCCATCTCTCGAGGCTCCTTACGCTTGAGTTTCAATTCAGACCCGTTCAATCGGGTATTAGCACTCACTACTTGCGAGTGCCAACGCGGCATAGCTAAGGTCGCTGGAGAGGTGAGTCAAGGAAAGCCTCGATGAATTTTTTATAACACGCCCCCCTGCTGTGCCAGCTTGCGCCCAAAAGAGACAAAGCATAGCCTCTGATCAAGATTTGCGAGGCGTCCAATGCAACTACAAGCCAATGGTATCACTCTGGAAGTTGAGGATCGAGGCGAGGTTCAAAACCCCGCACTCATACTTATTCGCGGCCTCGGCACACAACTCGTCCATTGGCCGGACAACCTAATCAGTGGCTTTGTTGCGGCAAGTTTTCGAACAATCGTTTTTGACAATCGCGATGTTGGCCTCTCTCAGCGGTTTGATGACGCGGGCGTGCCCTCAGATGCTGAAGCCATTATCGCCGCGGCCATTCGGGGCGATCAATTTCGAAGCGCTTACGCCCTTACCGATATGGCCAACGATGTTATCGGAATCATGGATGCCCTCAATATCGAGCGCGCCCATATCTTTGGTATATCGATGGGAGGAGCAATCGCGCAGCTTCTCGCCCTCAATCATGCCGACCGCCTCCTGACAGACACAATAATCATGAGCACCTGCCGCCCGCTCGTTGAGCGCGGAGCCGTTGCCGAACTCTTGCCAAAACTTGTTGCCCGTGACGATGCCTCCCTGACAGCCGCTCAAGATGCTCTGGTCGCCGAATATGGGCTCTGGGGCAGCCCAGGCTTCCCTGCTGAAGAAAGTTACATCAGAACGCAGGCGGCAAGCGCCTATTTGCGTGGTGGGCCAAAGGCGGCCGGCATCAATCGCCAGCTCCTTGCAACGATGGATGCACCAGACAGACGGCCAGCACTAAAAGCGCTGACCCTGCCTTGCTGTGTGATACATGGCTTGGATGACACCTTGCTTCCCCACGCGCTCGGCGCCGAGATTGCAGCGCATATCCCGACTAACACATATCATCCGATCAAAGGCATGGGTCATATTATAACCCCATTGCTTGCCCCTGAAATCGTTCGAATCGTATCAGAGTTTGTACGCAAAACAGTCTGAGCAGGCTTAGCCCTCAGAGATCAATTGCAGGCGTCGCCAGCAACAGAGTCGCATGTATTTGCATAGCCGCCGTAGAGGTTCTGGTATGAGGCTTCGCTCATCTGGACCTGAACAAGGTTTTCGCCGGCGTTGCGAGAACCGCAGGCAGACAGGCTTGCGATCATGGCGAGGGCAGCAGCGGAAAGAAAAATAGATTTACTGGTCATTGGGGCAGCTCCAAAAAATATACTGATTTAAACTTTACGCATGTCGCGCAAAATCACAAGCGCAAGATAGTGTTAACAGTTAAGGGCCTTTCGGCCCGCGGTACTCAGAGCGTAAACGCCCTTCCCTTGCTTTTCAAACCAACCGTAGTGATTTGATCTCATCATTGCCGTCGCGCGTGCAATTCCTGTTGCATCTTTGACATCGCGCCCCCGGCTGGGGCCATTCTCGGCCAAGTGGCGTGCGCATTTCTCGGCATCTTGCCTATAAGCTGTGACTATTGTCATCCTCGCCATACCACCTTCGTTCGGATCGCCCTCACGCGCCTCAAACTCTCGCATCAGTGCTGCCGCCTTCGGTTTTGACTTTCGGGGCTGAAATGCAGCGGGATCACTATGTGCTTGAACTGCGCCCGTCTCAAAATCGACCGACAACACCCCAACACCGAGCCGCTTGCAAAGCCCCACGTTTGCTTTGAACGCTTTCCAGCTCGCGCGCCCCTTCCAGCGGGGCACCGCCACATAGACACTATCGCTGATCCGTTGGCGCGCCACAGCCTGATGCATTAGCTGAAGAGAAAACCCTGTCTTGAGTTCGACAATCAGGGGAGCCTCTGCACCACGTCGGGCGACAACGTCGGCCGCGCCCACCTCACCCTTTACCTCATAGCCAAGCGCCACAAGATAGGCCTTCACAGGCGCATATAGCTCTGTTTCTTTTATCTTCTTCATCAGAGGCAATTTGCCCCGCGCGACACCTCGTGACAAGCCCACACCAGCAGCTTATAAGGCCCGCAAATTAGCGTAATCTCAGGAGCAGTTCCGATGACAACCCTTGTACTGGGCCATAAATCACCCGACACCGACAGCACAGGCTCACCTATTCTTTGGGCTTGGTATCTCAACGAAGTCAAAGGCCAAAGCGCCGAGGCCGTGCTTTTGGGAGAACCAAATACAGAGGCCGCTTTCTTGCTTGCAAAATGGGACCTTCCAAAACCACGTATCATCAGCGATCTGGACGAAAACCAACCTTGTGTCATCGTCGATACGAACAACCCAGCTGAGCTGCCCGCAGGTGTGAACGGTGCCGATGTCCAAGCGATCATTGATCACCACAAGCTCGTTGGTGGCCTTGAAACAAAAGGGCCGATCGAGATCACAATTCGCCCACTCGCGTGCACAGCTACGATAATGATCGACCTGATGGGCGATGACGCGGCCAAGATGCCTGACTGGGCCAAAGGCACAGCGCTCACTTGTATTCTCAGCGATACGCTTGAGTTCCGCTCGCCCACAACCACGCCGCATGACAAAGCCGTGGCAGAGCAGCTTGCCAGCGATCTGGGGATCGACATTCCTACCTATGCTGCTGAAATGTTTGCCGCAAAGTCTGATGTATCTGCCTTCTCTGATGCTGAACTTTTGCGCATGGACAGCAAAGAGTACGAAGTCGCAGGTACAAAGTTCCGTGTCTCCGTACTCGAAACCACTGCGCCAGATACGGTTCTCAGCCGTAAAGCCAGCCTGATGGCGGCCATGCCGACAGTTGCGTCTGAGGACGGTGTTGAGCAAGTTCTGCTCTTCGTTGTGGACATCCTCAATGAAGAAGCCACACTGCTGGTCCCAAATGATCTGGTCAAAACAGTGGCCGAGAAAAGCTTTGGCGCGACTGTATCAGGCGATAGCGTAGTGCTTCCCGGGATCATGAGCCGTAAGAAACAGATTATCCCAAGCCTGGCGCTCTAAGCCTATTCAAAGGAGCGCCCAAAGCGGCGCTCCTTGTCTTTATGTTTGTGCTCATCAAATACGCACTTTTGATAAATCTTGTTTCACTCGCAGCTTTCGGCTGGGACAAATCCAGCGCACGCTTGGGTCATATGAGACTGCGTGAACTTAGCCTCCTGCGATTGGGCCTTCTCGGCGGATGGTTTGGGCTCAAGCTGGGACAGCGGCTTTTCATCCACAAGAAAGCCCCGCATCCCTTTCATACAAAGCTCAACCGCACGATCTGGTTCAATCTTTTGAGCCTCATCATTGCAGGTGTGCTTTATGAAGTGACGACATAGCTTCTAAGTCTTTCAGAACGGCCTAGCTCTCGTCACAGCCTGCTCCCCCTTTTAATGTCTCCATCCCCCTGACATAACGGGGCCAAATCCCAAAGGAGCCACCTCATGACTCGGATCATTCCCGCCCTCAGCGAAATTTCCGCGCAGTATGATGCACTTTTTGTCGATCTCTGGGGCTGCGTTCATGATGGTGTGACAGCCTACCCTGAGGCTATCGCCGCGCTACAAGCATACCGCAAGTCAGGCGGTATTGTGATCCTCGTAACAAACTCGCCCAAGCCCCGCGAAGGCGTTGCTGCACAGCTTGGCCAATTCGGTGTGCCTGCAGATGCCTATGACAGTATTGCCAGTTCAGGCGATTCGGCGCGTTCAGCTATGTTCCGCGGCATGGTCGGTGAAAAAGTCTATTTTATGGGCGAGTGGACACGTGATTCTGGCTTCTTTGACCCAATCGAAATCATCAATGACCCCGCCCATATCACTCGCGTACCGCTTCAAGAGGCGGAGGGCATCGTCTGCTGTGGCCCATTTGATCCGATGGCAGATCCTGCAGTGAACCGTGCTGACTTTCTTTATGCCAAACAAAAAGGGATGAAACTCCTTTGCGCCAATCCAGACATCGTCGTTGATCGTGGCGAAGTCCGTGAATGGTGTGCCGGTGCGCTGGCAGCACTCTACACCGAAATGGGCGGTGAGAGTCTTTATTTTGGAAAGCCACACCCACCAATCTACGATCTCGCACGCCGCCGCCTAAATGCTTTGGCTAACAAGGTGGACAGCTCACGAATACTCGCCATCGGGGATGGGATTCACACAGATATTCAAGGAGCGCAGGGCGAAGATATCGATTCTTTGTTTATCACTGGCGGCTTGGCCGCGTCAGAAACCAAAACGAAAGATCAACCAGACGCAGATGCGCTAGAAGCCTTCGTTACAAAGCAAATGATCACCCCGACTTTTGCGATTGGCCGTCTCCGGTAAGCCTCATTTACATTTTTTAGCCTTGATTTTGCTGCAACTGCAAAGTAACAATGTTTCAACATATAGGCCCATGTAATCCCTATTGTTGCTGAGACACGTCAAGCGCCACAAAACGAGAGAGGGCGAAATGTTGGATAATCTGCCCCGCGGAACTATTACCATCGAAGAAATCGAGATGGGCATGATGCGCTACCTGCGCAAAACCGTCACCGATGAAGACATCGAAATGTTCGCGCAGATTTCAACTGATAGAAACCCTGTTCGTCTTGATGATGATTACGCACGCGATACTATTTTTGAGGGCAGGATTGCGCACGGGATGCTTACTGCGGGCCTCATTTCGGCTGTGATTGGTGAGCAGTTACCGGGTCATGGCACTGTTTATATGGGGCAGTCCCTTAAGTTCTTAGCGCCCGTGCGTCCCGGAGACACCGTGGTAGCAGAGGTCGAAGTGATCGGGATCGATGTTGCCAAGCGCCGCGTGCAACTCGAGACACGCTGTCTTGTAGACGGCAAGAAAGTCTTGGTTGGTGAGGCCACCGTCTTAGCGCCATCAGGCAAGTTTGACTGATCTCGTACCAAACGTATCGAATTGATCCCGCAAAACACTTCAGACGGGATGAAAACGACCAGACCGCAGAGTGCGGCGCTTTGGGACAAACTCATCTTATCCTGAGGGAAAATATATTTTTAAGCTGAGCGAGCGCCTTCGTGGCGCCGAGAAAAAAAGCGGAAAGCCTAGAGGCTCTTGCACCCCGTGCCACCTAAGGCTACCCAAGCTTTATGCGTGTGATCAATTCCTATCATAATACCCCAAAGGCCGATCGTGGAGCCGCTGTTGCTATCGGCAACTTTGACGGCGTGCACCTTGGGCATCAGTCCGTAATCGACATCGCGCGCACCGCTGCCAACAAGGCAAAGGCCCCGCTCGGTGTGCTCACGTTCGAGCCGCACCCGCGCGCATACTTTGCACCACAAACGCCAGCCTTCCGCCTGATGAGTCCTGTGGCTCGGCAAAATAGATTGACCAAACTGGGTGTCGAATACCTATATGAACTGCCATTTAACGATAGCCTCGCAGCCTTGACGCCCGAACAATTTGCGCGTGAGGTTATCAGCGAGGGCCTCGGTTTGACACATGTCGTGATCGGCCAAGACTTTTGCTTTGGCAAAGCGCGCGCTGGAACGGCAGAAGACCTTTTGCACTTCGGTGAGAAAATGGGATTTGGTGTTAGCATTGCGCCACTTCTTGCCACGAAGGGTGCACAAGTCTCCTCCACAGCAATACGCACCGCACTCAGTGAGGGCCGCCCACAAGACGCGGCAGCTATGTTGGGCCACTGGCACAGGCTTGAAGGCGCAGTCCAACACGGCGAAAAGCGAGGCCGCGAGCTTGGATTTCCAACAGCAAACATGCACCTGACTGATCTACATTTGCCTAAGTTTGGCGTTTATGCAGTCGAGGTTGATGTGCTCACTGGACCAAACGCAGGCAAATACACAGGCGCGGCCTCTCTCGGCACACGACCAATGTTTGGCGAAAACACTCCAAATCTGGAGACATATATTTTTGATTTCAAAGGTGATCTCTATGGAGAAACACTCTCGGTCGCTCTCGTTGAATACCTGCGCCCTGAGGAAACCTTCGGAAGCCTCGAGGCCTTTATCGCACAGATGCACTCTGACTGCGACGAAGCACGCAAAATATTGAGCGCACTATGAACGACGCAAAAGACCCGATCGAACGCGATGGACTCGCCCCCAGATTCTGGGAGCGCAAAACTCTCTCAGAGATGACTACGAAAGAATGGGAAGCGCTTTGTGATGGCTGCGGCAAATGTTGCTTGAACAAACTTGAAGACGAAGACACAGGCGAGGTCGCCCTGACCCGTGTCGCCTGCCGCTTATTTGATGACACCACATGCCGCTGTGCCCAATACGAAACCCGACACCAATTTGTGCCTGAGTGCATTAACCTCAAGTCTGAAAATCTTGACACCCATCTCTACTGGATGCCGACAACCTGCGCCTACAAACTTCTCTGGCAGGGAAAACCGCTCTATGAGTGGCATCCCCTGATCAGCGGCACAGCAGAGAGTGTACATACGGTAGGGATTTCCATGCAGCACCGTACTGTGCCAGAGTTTGAAATCGCGGAAGAAGACTGGGAAGACCACATTATCGAGGAGCCAATCTAATGTATTTTGCCTCAGACAATTCAGGCCCTGCGCATCCTGAAGTTTTGGCCGCCCTCGCCCGTGCCAACACGGGTTACGCTATGCCATACGGCGCAGATATAATCATGGACGAAGTCCGTGAGACGCTTAGGTCGATCTTTGAAGCGCCAGAGGCCGCTGTCTATCTTGTTGCAACAGGAACAGCGGCGAACGCCTTGGCGCTTGCCACGATGTGCGCACCCTATGAGACAGTGTTTTGCTCGCCCACGGCCCACATCCATGAAGATGAATGCAACGCCCCAGAATTCTACACGGCGGGCGCAAAGCTATCGATCGTTGGCACGCTAGACCAGATGACCCCTGAAACTCTGCGCTCCAGTATTGAAGCACAACAAACCCGCGGCGTGCATGGACCCCAACGTGGTCCAGTTTCCATTACACAAGTGACAGAGCGCGGTGCAGTTCATTCACTCGCCCAGATCAAAGCACTTTCAGATGTGGCAAAGTCTTATGGGCTCGGCGTTCATCTAGACGGCGCACGCTTTGCAAACGCCCAAGCGGCTTTGGACTGCTCGGCAGCTGAAATGACTTGGAAGGCCGGCGTTGATGTCGTGTCCTTTGGCGGCACGAAGAATGGCTGCATGGGGGTTGAAGCTGTCATATTTTTCGACCCGACCAAAGCATGGGAGTTCGAGTTGCGCCGCAAACGGGGCGCGCATCTCTTTTCAAAGCATCGCTTCCTCTCAGCCCAAATGCAGGCCTATTTGGCAGATGACCTCTGGCTTAAATCAGCCAAACAAGCCAATATCAACTGTCAGCGCCTGGCATCAGGTCTTCGCACAGTCGAAGGTGCCCAGATTACGAACCGCCCCGACGCCAACATCATTTTTGCAGAGCTGCCCCGCGCCGCCCACCAGAGGCTCGCCGCGGCAGGTGCACGTTATTATGTTTTGGCGGGAGATATTGACGCAGGCGACCCAAATGAGCCCTTACCATGCCGTCTCGTTTGCGACTGGTCGATCTCTGAGGAACTTATCGACACATTCCTCGACGTGGCCAAAGGCTAAGTAATTAACTCTGTTTTAAAGCCAACTTACCTGGCTCTGAGCTCCTCATGGCGGAAGCACGTCGTCAAATGATCATTGGCAAGCCCGCAGGCTTCCATCCAAGCGTAGACGATGGTTGGACCGCAAAACTTGAAGCCCCTTTCCTTCAAATTTTTCGAAAATTTTTGGGAGAGCGCTGTTTGCGGCGGCACGTCTAGCAAACTTCCCCAAGAATTCTGTAGCGGTGCGCCGCCCACAAAATTCCAGCAATAATCCGAGAACCCTTCTGCAGCCTCAATCTTGAGATATGCCTGAGCATTGGTAATTGTCGCTTCAATCTTGCCGCGATGACGGATTATGCCCTTATTTTTCAGTAACCGCTGCACATCCTCTTCGCCCCAATCGGCTATCACTTCTGGATTAAAGCCCTGAAACGCCTCACGAAAGTTATCTCTCTTGCGCAAGATAGTGATCCAACTCAAACCCGCCTGAAACCCGTCGAGCACCAGTTTCTCCCAAAGCGCACGGCTGTCCCATTCGGGCACACCCCACTCCTCATCATGATAGCGAACATACTCAGGGTCTTCCCCATGCCAGCCACATCTTATCGGTAATTTCTCTGTCATTTTCAGGACTCAGCTAAATTTTAAGGCAATTTCTTTGCTTAAACGGTTGTTAGCACATCTCACGTAATTCTCCCAACGTCAGTGGCATCACTCGGGAACACTAGGATGAAGAATATCAAACGGCCAGTTGCGGCTCATGGAGACGATGTGAACAATCCATTGGGCTATGCTGTGACTGCGCGTGATAAGTCAGCGATGCAAATGGTTGAAGTCGCTCTGCGACAAAAACAAGTTTTACTAGCCTATCAACCGATCATGCATGCTCATGCGCCATATAAGGTCGCCTTTTACGAAGCCCTTGTCCGCCTCACGGATGAGACTGGCCGCATCATTCCAGCCAAGGAATTCATCCACGAAATAGAAACCACCGAGCTAGGGCGGATCATGGATTGCATTGCCCTTGAAAAAGGCTTGCGTACGCTCGCTCGACAGCCAGATCTGCGTCTTTCAATCAATATGTCAGCTCGATCAATTGGATATCCGCGCTGGATCAGAACCCTCAAGCAGGGCTTGCAGCGCAATGTGACGGTCGGCGAACGCCTGATCCTCGAAATTACCGAAAGTTCTGCGATGACCGTTCCCGAACTGGTTATCGCCTTTATGAACGAAATACAGTCTAAAGGGGTGAGCTTTGCGCTGGATGATTTCGGAGCTGGCTACACCTCCTTTCGTTATCTGCGGGATTTTTACTTTGATATCCTGAAAATAGACGGTCAATTCATTCGAGGGATTGCTCAAAACCCAGACAATCAGGTTCTCACAAGTGCGCTCAAGGCAATTGCCGATCAGTTTGACATGCTTACCGTTGCCGAGTTTGTCGAAAATCGCGAAGATGCTGTCTTTTTGGCCGATCTAGGAATTGACTGTTTGCAAGGCTACTTCTTCTCTGCCCCCACCATCAGCCCTGTTTGGGACCGAAACCAAAAGGATGAGCGCAGCGCGTGACCCTGCGTCGCTTGGTCTTAGCAGGGTTGTTGCCGCAATGCGGCAAATGCGGTATGCCAATCCCAACTGCTTACGCCGCAACTGTGGCTAAGTCTTTTCTGGGAAAGGAATGCTCATGACTAATGTTGTAATCGCCTCCGCTGCTCGTACGGCAGTTGGTTCGTTTGGAGGCTCGTTTGCCAATACTCCGGCTCACGACCTTGGTGCTGCTATTTTGGAAGCCGTCGTAGAGCGCGCAGGCATCGCCAAAAACGAAGTTTCTGAAACAATTCTCGGTCAGGTCCTTACGGCTGGTCAAGGCCAAAACCCTGCTCGCCAAGCACATATCAACGCGGGCCTACCCATTGAGAGCTCAGCATGGAGTATCAATCAGGTATGCGGTTCTGGCCTTCGCGCCGTAGCTCTTGGCGCTCAGCATATTCAACTGGGTGACGCCGACATCGTCGCAGCTGGCGGCCAAGAAAATATGTCCCTTAGCCCCCACGTTGCGCACCTGCGCGATGGGATCAAAATGGGTGATATGAAGTACATCGATAGTATGATCCGCGATGGACTTTGGGATGCCTTCAACAACTACCACATGGGCCAAACCGCTGAAAACGTAGCCGAAAAATGGCAAATCAGCCGTGATGAGCAAGACGCTTTCGCTGTTGCTTCACAAAACAAAGCGGAATCGGCTCAAAAAGCTGGCAAATTTGCAGATGAAATTGCCGCCTTTACAGTCAAGACGCGCAAGGGCGAAACGGTCGTGGACGCTGACGAATATATTCGCCACGGTGCTACGATGGAAGCGATGCAAAAGTTGCGCCCAGCCTTTGCGAAAGACGGAACAGTGACAGCGGCAAATGCCTCTGGCCTCAACGATGGTGCAGCTGCTGTGCTCCTGATGAGCGCTGACAATGCTGAAAAGCGCGGGATCGAACCACTCGCTCGGATTGTATCATATGCGACAGCGGGTCTTGATCCGACCGTCATGGGCGTCGGGCCAATTTACGCCAGCCGCAAAGCTCTCGAAAAAGCGGGCTGGAGCGCAAGCGATCTTGATCTTGTGGAAGCAAATGAAGCCTTTGCTGCGCAGGCCTGCGCCGTCAACAAAGAGATGGGTTGGGATCCAGAGATCGTCAACGTTAACGGCGGCGCAATTGCGATTGGCCACCCGATCGGTGCCTCAGGCTGCCGCGTTCTCAATACATTGCTTTTTGAAATGCAGCGCCGTGATGCCAAGAAAGGCCTTGCAACACTTTGCATCGGGGGAGGCATGGGCGTAGCACTTTGCGTTGAGCGCCCTTAACTTACCCGAAATAAAGACTTATCGCGGGGCGCTCCAGATGGAGCGCCCCGTTTTTTTGCCCCTGCAGCATTTTGCTTGCGCAACATTATTGCTTAAACTATACGCAATTGGTAATAGGATTACCTAATTTAAGTGTGGAGAATGACATCATGACAAGAACAGCATTGGTTACCGGCGGATCTCGTGGGATTGGGGCGGCGATTGCAAAACGGTTGAAAGACGATGGCTACAATGTTGCCGCGACTTATGCTGGCAATGATGATGCCGCCGCTGCCTTTACCGCTGAGACCGGCATCAAGACTTACAAGTGGAATGTGGCCGACTATGATGAGTCTGCTGCTGGGCTTGCGAAAGTCGAAGCCGAGGTTGGTCCGATTGATGTCGTGGTCGCAAACGCGGGCATTACGCGCGACGCGCCTTTCCACAAAATGACACCACAGCAATGGCACGAAGTGATCGATACAAACCTCACAGGTGTTTTCAACACGGTTCACCCGATCTGGAACGGTATGCGGGAACGAAAATTTGGTCGTGTGATCGTCATTAGCTCAATCAATGGACAAAAGGGCCAGTTCGCCCAAGTCAACTACGCAGCAACAAAAGCTGGGGACTTGGGGATTGTAAAATCACTGGCCCAAGAAGGTGCGCGCGCTGGTATCACCGCGAACGCTATCTGCCCTGGGTATATCGCCACAGAAATGGTCATGGCTGTTCCTGAAAAAGTCCGCGAGTCCATCATTGGCCAGATTCCAGCAGGCCGTCTGGGCGAGCCTGAAGAAATCGCGCGCTGCGTTGCCTTCCTCGCCTCTGATGACGCGGGCTTCATCAACGGCTCCACGATCTCGGCAAATGGTGGTCAGTTCTTCGTCTAAACGATCAACACCAAAGCTCTTGGCCGCGCTGAAAAGTGCGGCCTTTTCTATGTTCCTGCGATATAAAAAACGCGCCCCAAAATGTGAGGCGCGTTAAAAATGCATTTAAAATCAGGCTGATGTCGTCTCGAAGCGAGAGATTTGCTCTTTGATTTTAAGCTTTTGCTTTTTGAGGTCTGCGATTTCGGCATCTGAGGCACTTGGCGTGCGCTGGAGAGTTTCTACACGATCCGAGAGGGTCTGGTGTTTTCTCTTCAGTTCTTCAACATGGGAATTCAAGCTCATTGCAATCTCCTCTCAAAATGTTGCGTCTTCAGTCGAGCATATCAAACATAAGAAGTCACGCCGCAGATGCGAGAGGATGGGCAAAAAAATGCAATCATTTTTTCGGGAAGGGCAAAGACACAGCATTGCGCAAAACTTCGGCAATCTCATCCGTGTAGCTTTCTGCGTCGGCTGTGTGCGCAACGCCCTTATGCATCAAGAGCCCAGCATGCAAACGAAAGGCAGCGCGACCAGAGTGACGGGCGCGCAGCAAGACTAGCTGTGAGGGCTGGCCCGCGCGCGGCAGAATGGGCCATAGCTCACAAGAGCCAAGGTAGTCTGGTAGCCCTGCCAGCAGCTCAGGAACACGCTCGGCACGACAAATAAGCGTCAGATAACCTTTCGGCAGAAGGCGGCGCGCGGCGGCCTCAAGCCAGAGTGGAAGCGATGCGCCGCCCATTGCGGTTTCGCGGAGTGTGTCAGGGGCTTTGGAGCCTGTCTCACGATCAAAGTATGGAGGGTTGGTTAACACATGGTGAAAGCGCCGTTCTTTCAACGCGGCGGGCATGTCAGCAACGTCTCCTTGATGGACCGTGAAGGGGATTTCGTTCTCGGCTGCGTTCTTCTCGGCCAATTCGGCGTAAAACGGTTGGAGTTCCAAGCCATGCAGCTCCAAGCCCTCGACACGCCGCCCCAGACAGAGCGCGGCGGCCCCTGCCCCGCAGCCCAGATCAAGAACGCTCTCACCAGCTTTGGCGGCAATACTCGCCGCCAGCAGCACAGGATCAACTCCTGCGCGGTAGCCTTGCTTTGGTTGCCAGAGCTTCAAGCGCCCGCCCAGAAAGGCGTCATGCGTGAGATCAGGGATGCTCATCGACGTCCAACCCGTTGTCCCGCAGTGTCTTTGCAGCCGCGTCATAATCTGCCTCGACGACCATAAGCCGGCGCGGGAAAATTCCTATGCCGCCTTCCAGCACGCTCATATTTACGTCCATTTCAAACACGGCTATACCCTCGCCCTGAAGCAGCGCTTGGGCAAAGGCCAGATCGGCCATATTGTTCGTGCTAAGAAGTTGTTTCATAAAGTGAATATGACCATTCGGCAGCAAATGTCGAGATGTCTGACGGGAGCGTGAAGAGCTTGAACGGATCGGCAAACAAACCGCACGAGAGACTGGCCGCACATTTGGCCGCAGGCATGGAGGCGGTCAACGTCTTGATCCGCGAGCGGATGGCCTCCAAACATGCGCCCCGCATCCCTGAAGTTACACAACATTTGGTTGAGGCGGGCGGCAAGCGCCTGCGCCCGATGCTGACACTCGCCGCAGCCGAACTTTGCGGCTATGAGGGCCCCTATCATGTGCATCTCGCAGCAACTGTAGAGTTCATCCACACGGCGACTTTGCTGCACGATGATGTGGTCGACGAAAGCGAAAAGCGGCGCGGCCGCCCGACGGCTAACCTCTTGTGGGACAACAAAAGTTCTGTTCTCGTTGGCGATTATCTGTTCTCGCGCTCGTTCCAGCTTATGGTGGAAACAGGCAATTTGCGGGTGCTTGATATTCTGGCCAATGCCTCAGCGACGATTGCCGAGGGCGAGGTTTTGCAGCTGACGGCAGCGCAGGATTTGGCCACAACAGAAGCGATCTATTTGCAGGTTGTGCGCGGCAAGACAGCTGCGCTTTTCTCAGCGGCCACGGAAGTGGGCGGCGTGATCGCTGGCGCGCCAGAGGCACAAGTGAAGGCGCTGTATGATTATGGTGATGCGCTTGGGATCGCCTTCCAGATTGTTGATGATCTACTTGATTACAAAGGGTTTTCAGGCGCAACAGGCAAGAACATTGGCGACGACTTCCGCGAGCGCAAGCTGACCCTGCCTGTGATCAAGGCGGTGGCCTTGGCGGACGCCGAGGAGCGTGCTTTCTGGAGCCGTACCATTGAAAAGGGCGACCAGCGTGACGGCGACCTTGAGCATGCCATTGATTTGCTTGAAAAACATGGTGCTTTGGAAGCCGCGCGGCAGGACGCCTTGGGGTATGCTGCCAAGGGGTGCGCGGCGCTTCAGGCGATGCCAGAGCACCCGCTGCGCGAGATGCTCGAATCTCTTGCAGAGTTCGTGGTGTCACGGATCAGTTAAGGCGGCGCCCCGCTTGGTTAACAGCGTGCTGAAGCGCTGATTCTAGGGGGGTGATATGCGTGCACAACCCGTGCACAAAGCGTGCACCGCGTGACTCGATAAAAGTTAACCGAAATTAAGATAACGCAGCGTGCGCTGGTGTAGGCGGGCTGCGCCGATCCTCGGGTTTGGCTAAGCGGCCGCGCGCTCGGACTGAAGCGCCTTGAGTGCCTCGGCGACAATTTGAAACGAGCGGATGCGCGCGGCGTGATCGTGGATCATACCAGTGACCATGAGTTCATCGGGCTCATGGCGCGCGATGAGCGCAGCGAGCTGAGCTTTGACTGTATCGGGCGCGCCTGTGGCCGAGCAGCCGAGCGCTTGGCGCACACCCGCAAGGACAGGCGCGGGCACTTCGGCCTCAATATCGTCGACGGGCAGCGGCAGCTTGCCGGGCCGGCCCGTCCGCAGACGGGCGAAGGCGAGCATTTGGGACGTGCGCAGAAATGCAGCCTCTTCATCTGTCTCTGCGGCGCAGGCCCCTGCGGCTACGACAACATAGGGCGCGGCGAGCCTGCCTGACGGGCGGAAACTGTTGCGATAAATATAAAGCGCCTCCTCCAAGAGATCGGGCGCAAAGTGAGAGGCGAAGGCATAGGGCAAGCCGAGCATGGCCGCGAGCTGAGCGCCGTAAAGCGAAGATCCAAGAATCCACACGGGAACCTCTGTGCCCTCACCCGGAATGGCGCGCACGCGGGCCCCTGACGTATCTCCAAAGTAGTGGAGCAGCTCCTGAACATCGGTTGGGAAACTGTCTTCGGGTGCCATGTGACGGCGCAGGGCGCGGGCGGTTTCCATATCGGTTCCAGGCGCGCGCCCAAGGCCGAGGTCTATTCTGTTCGGGTAGAGCGTGGCCAATGTGCCAAACTGCTCGGCGACAACAAGCGGTGCGTGATTGGGCAGCATCATGCCCCCTGCCCCGACGCGCATATGTTTGGTGGCCCCCGCCACATGGCCGATGACCACAGGGGTCGCGGCGCTGGCGATACCGGGCATATTGTGATGCTCTGCCAACCAGTAGCGGTGATAGCCTGCGGCCTCGGCCGCTTGGGCAAGGCCAACGGTATTGCGCAGGGCATCCGCGGCTGTCTGGCCCTCTGGGATTGGGGAAAGATCAAGGAGGGAGAAGTGTTTCATGCGCTAGGTGTAGGCTCGCGCACGGGACTTGCCAAGAGCTGATGGTGTGCGCTTGGCAGGCCGTAGAATGTGTGGAGTATGACGAAACGCCTGACAGGAAGTGCTTTAGAACGCCTCGGGGCGCGCCTCGCGGGCCATGTGGTCGAGCACGGCATTGACGAAGCTGGCTTCTTTGCCTTCGGGGTGGAACGCGCCTGCGACGTCGACAAACTCTTTGATCACGACTTTGGGCGGCGTGTCTGTCTGGCTCATTTCGGCCCCTGCGGCGCGGAAGAGCGCGCGCAATGTCGGATCAATCCGACCCAGCGGCCATTTGGCGACAAGGGCGCGGTCTGTCATTTGGTCGATGGCGGCTTGGTAGCTGACGGCGTTTTCCATCAGCGTGGCGAAGAGTTCCATATCGCCATCTTGCATCTCGCCCTCATCATAGGACGCGCCAAAGCGGTGCTCGGCAAATTCGGCCATCACGGCTTCGACCGTTTGATGGGAATGTTCCATCTGAAAAAGCGCCTGAACAGCATAGAGCCGTGCGGCAGATTTCATTTTGCGTTTTTGGTTGCCTGAGAGCGTCATGCGGATGGGTTGCCTTTGGTGGTTTGGGCCAGCTGATACTCTTCGGTGTCGGGTTTGAAACCTGGTGTAGCGCGCTGAGAGCCCCACTTACGGGCGAGCGCAACAAGATGCAAGGCTGCCGCAGCGGCTCCGCCACCTTTGTTCATGTCTGCTGGGTTGGCGCGCTCTTCGGCTTGGGCCATATTTTCAACAGTCAGGATGCCGTTGCCGATGAAGAGGCCTTGGAGGCCGAGGAGTGTGAGGGCGCGGGAGCTGTCATTGCAGACTGTCTCGTAGTGCGTGGTGGCGCCGCGGATGACGCAGCCCAGTGCCACATAGCCATCATAATTGGACAAGCGCTCGGCGGTTGCGATGGCGGTGGGCACTTCGAGCGCACCTGGCACTTCGATGAGATCACATGTCGCGCCTGCGGCAGCGATTTCGGCGCGGGCGCCTGCGATCATGTCATTGGTGATATCGCGGTAATAGGGCGCAACCACGATCAGGAGCTTTACGGGCGCATCAAAGCTCGGACGCGGCAGGATATAGTGGGACTGGGAGCTTGCCATGGATCAGGCCTCCGTGATCGGGCGTGTGCCAGTGATCGAGAGACCATAGGCGTCGATGCCGACATAGACGGTTTTGGGGGAATTTGTGAGCAGGGTCATTTCGGTGATGCCGAGGCTCGCGATAATTTGGGAACCAAGACCTGTGTGCTTGATGATACGCGGGGCGTCTTCATCGGAAGCGAATGTCAGGCGCGGGTGCGGTTCGCGGAAGAGGATGACCGCGCCACGGCCTTCAGCCGCGACGATGCGCATGGCTTTGTGCAGCTCATCAGAGGGCGTTGGGCCGAGGCCAAGCACATCCTCCAACTCGTTGAGCGCATGGGTGCGCACGAGGACGGGGGCCTCAGTGGTCACATCCCCTTTGAGGAGCGCGATATGCTCTGTTCCACTGATCTGGTCGGTGAAAACGCGCATGTCCCATGTGCCGCCAAACTCCGAGACGACGCTTTCTTGGCGAGTCTGGGTCACGAGGTTGTCGTGGGTGTGGCGGTAAGCGATGAGATCAGAGATGGTTCCGATTTTGAGGCCATGCTCGGCGGCGAACTCAACGAGGTCAGGCAAGCGGGCCATTGTGCCATCGTCTTTCATGATCTCGCAGATCACGCCCGCGGGCTTGCAGCCTGCGAGGCGGGCGATATCAACCGCGGCCTCGGTGTGGCCTGCGCGTACGAGCACGCCGCCGTTGCGGGCGCGCAGCGGGAAGACGTGGCCTGGCGTCGCGATGGCGGCGGAGGAGTTTTTCTCATTTATCGCTGTCGCAATGGTCAGGGCGCGGTCGGAAGCCGAAATCCCTGTGCTGACACCTTCGCGGGCTTCGATTGAGACGGTAAAGGCCGTCTCGTGGCGTGAAGAGTTGTTGACCGCCATCATCGGCAGGCCCAAGCGGTCGATCCGATCGGATGTCATCGGCAGACAAATCAGGCCGCGCCCGTGGGTGGCCATAAAGTTAACCGCGGCTGCGTCGGCAAATTCGGCAGCAATCACCAGATCGCCCTCGTTTTCGCGGTCTTCATGATCGACGAGAACAAACATCTCTCCCGCACGTGCGGCGGCAATGATCTCTTCAATCGGAGAAATCGCGCTTTTCAGGCTCGCTTCCAGCGGTCCGGGGGTCGTGTATGCGTTGTTCATGAGGGCCTCATTGCTTGCGCGAAAGGGCTTAGCAGGAGGGCGCGCTTTTGACCAGAGCCGGATGATAGGCCAGGTCTGATCACAACTTAGTTAATCATTTTGTGAGGTCTGATTAATCTTTCATTAATTTGTGTGTTTTATCACATTGCACCTACTTGTCAGGCAACGTGCGCGCCTGACCCTTTGAAAAGTCGCCCTTTTTTCGGAACATTCGAAAACGAAGAGGTCCAGCCATGACAGAAACCGACTACCTTTACACGCGCGCCGAGGCGCCTGATCTGCATGTTTTGAACTTCAAGGCCACGCGGGTTTGGTTTGCGACTTTGGCACTTGTTTTTGTGAATTATGGTCTTCTGACCAATTTGCTGGACTGGACATTTTACTGGCAGCCCGCGGGCGACAGCGCTGCGACAACGGTTGTGACGGCGCTCTCGATTTCTATAGGCGCAATCGTTTTCTTCCTCAGACAAAACAGCCTTCAAATCCAGCTCGGATATATTCTGACCTTTTTGGCACTCGGCCTTGCCATATCAACCCGCGCCTTAGAGCTATTTCCTGACAATGCAGGCTGGGCTTTACAGGGCAAAATGGGCTGGAATACCTTTACGGTTATCCTACTTCTCAGCCTCGCAGGCCTCCTGAGGCGGCGCTACTATAATGTCGCAGCTGTTGGCATCCTTGTTTCTATGATGTTTATTTTCAATGCGATCATCGGGCAGAGCTTTGGTCTGCGCCTGATCAGCGGGGAGATGTCCTTTGCCACGACAGGGGCTTTGCTCTTTCTCACATTGGCCACAGCCACACTCTTTACTGGCTTTAAGCCAACACGCGTTTTCTTTCTGAATTCCGAAATTGGGCAAGCCACCCGCTCTCTGGCTTTTGTCAGTATGGTCGCGCCTTTGGCCTGCGGCCTACTCTTGCACAATGTTCTGCTGCACACAGATCAGAAACTCCCAATTGAAGCACACCTGATTTCGATCATTATTTGGGCGGGATTATTGAACGCCATGCGGGCTGGCAACAGGCTGGAGAAAGCTGATGCATTGCGCCGTGCCGCAGAAGAGCGACTAGAGCGCATTGCCACCCATGATCCGCTGACAGGCTGTTTGAACCGTGCGGGGCTTGAGCAAGCGCAATACCGCACCCCCGCTGACACGGAGACTGATGAGAGCTGGGCTATTGGTGTATTTGATCTGGACCATTTCAAACGCATCAATGACACCTATGGCCACCGTATAGGCGACCGTGTGCTGCAAGAGGTTCGCCCCGCTTTGAGCCGCGTCATGCGGCCAGATGAACGGATCACGCGTTGGGGCGGAGAAGAGTTTGTGCTGTGCTTGCGTTATAGTGACCTGAAGGTTCTGGAGATGCGAGTTGAAGAGATGCGCCTTGCGCTTGCGAGTATTCCTGAGCGGTTAGAAACAGCGGGCAAGCTTACGCCACGCAGCGTCACAGCATCAGTTGGAGTGTGCCTCTACGAGGCGAGCCACGGCTTTGCCGAGACACTTGCCAAAGCCGATGACGCGCTTTTTACAGCCAAGAAAACAGGACGCGACCGTGTGGTTTTTTTCAACGATATCGCGCGCGGGACTGCGGCCAGCAGGCCCTGCCAACATACACCCAACCTCCCGCAAAAACCTGCGACAAGCGAAATGCAGCAGCGCGACATCTGGCTGACTGACATGAGGATTGCGTCCCACAGAGACTAGGCGCCGTGGGGCCGCCTCTGCCTCAGAACTGCCAGAGGCTTGGCACAAAGCGATACGCCTCGCCATCACGCATCACATGGCCGACCCCTGGGAAGGGGAAGTGATAGCCCAAGAGCGCAACACGGTCGGTTGCGGCCATATCAAGGAGCGCTTGGCGGGTTTTGACTGTCTGCTCTCCGTCCGCATCAAAGCCGTTGAACCATGTCGGCTGGGCAAAGTTTGTCCAAGCATGGCTCATGGCGTCGCCCAGCGCGATCAGGGATTGATCGCCGCTGTCCAGACGCACAGACATATGGCCCGGCGTGTGACCCGGTGTGTTGATGAGCGTGACACCAGAAACAACTTCGTAGCCCTCACTTGCCAGCGTCCACTCGACACCTTCTGTGGCAAAGCTGTTGACCGCGCCAGCGACGAACTGGAGCATTTCAGGGCTGACCTGATCTGCGAGGCCGTCTTGGCTCCAGTAGGCATGCTCTGCCTCGCCGATGATATATTCGGCTTCGGGGAAGAGCGGCTCATCAAAGTCGTCGCGGATGCCCCAGATGTGATCGGGGTGCGCGTGGGTGATCACGACATGGGTGATGTCACTTGGGGTGAGACCTGCGGCTTCCAGATTGCTGACAAGGCGGCCTGTGGTTTCGAACCAGCGGTTGCCAGAGCCGACATCTACGAGAATTTTAGCCTCGGCTGTCTCGATCAGGAGGTGATTTGTATGGCTGTAGCCCTCTTCGGGCGAGAGATAATGCGCGGTGAGGAAGGCCTGCACCTCTTCGCGGGGGGCGTTGACCCCAAGGCCCGTTGTGGGCACGGAAAAGAAGCCATCAGACAGGATTGTGAGCTGGGTTTCGCCCATGGAAAAGCGGAAAACACCGCCATTGCCTGCTGCGGGAGCGCCAAGCGGCGCGGCGGACGCCTGCGCCAGCGTGGCGGGCAGCGCAAAGGCAGGCATCGCTGCGGCAATTTTGAGGATGTCACGGCGGGTTGGTTTGATCAGGCTCATGGCAGGCTCCCTTGTTTGATTTTGGGGGAGTCTAGGGCCGCGCGCGCCAAACGCAATGCTTTTCGTGAATGTGTTAGATGCTTTCGGCGAGGCGAGCGACGTAGCGCGCGAGCGTGTCGATTTCGAGGTTGATCAGGTCACCAACTTCAGCGGCGCCCCATGTGGTCGCGTCTTTGGTGTGGGGGATGAAATTGATCCCGAAGCTTGCGCCCTCGACCTCGTTGACGGTGAGCGATGTGCCGTTCAAAGCGACGGAGCCTTTGGGCGCGATGAAGCGTGCGAGCTCTTTTGGGGCTTCGAGCGTGACGCGGGTGCTGTCACCTTCGTCTTTCATGGCGGTGATGCGCGCGACGCCATCGACATGGCCAGAGACGATATGACCGCCAAGCTCATCGCCGACTTTGAGCGCGCGCTCAAGATTGACGCGACCGCCTTTAACCCATGTGCCGATGTTGGTTTTCGCCACGCTTTCGGCGGAGATCTGAACGTCAAACCATCCCTCGCCCAGCGCTATGGCTGTGAGGCAGACGCCGTTGCAGGCGATGGAGGCGCCGATATCAACTGTTTTGGTGTCATAAGACGTGCCGATGCGCGCGCGCAGGTCGCCGCGCTGCTCAAGCTCAAGAATGGTGCCGATATCTGTGATGATGCCTGTGAACATGGGGCTGCCTTTCGCGCTGATGGGTTTTACTAGCGCGGGCGCAGGCGAGCTGCAAGAAAGCGCTGGCCTTTACAGGCGCATTCACCATATTTTCACCACAGTCAGCGTTTATGAAAGGGTGAAGAGTATTCCAACCAGCGCGAGACATATGGGCAAAATCACTGGTGATAACCGCGTTTTCCTGTTTTTGCAGGGGCCGCACGGGCCGTTTTTTCACCTTTTGGGGAAAATGCTGGAGCGTGCGGGCGCGAGCGTTTGGCGTGTCGGGTTTAACGCGGGCGACCGCGCCTTCTGGTTTAGCCCTAAGAGCTATGTTCCCTATCGTGGGACGCTGGCACAGTGGGATGCACGGTTTGCGGAGATTGTCGCAGAAAAGGGCGTCACCGATATTGTGCTTTATGGCGACACGCGACCCATTCATGCGCAGGCTGTGGCCGCAGCAAAAGCCTTGGGCCTTGGCATTCATGTCTTTGAAGAGGGTTATATGCGGCCCTATTGGGTGACCTACGAGCGCGGCGGCAGCAACGGCAACTCGCGGCTCATGAAGATGTCGCTGAACGAGATGCAAGCGGGGCTGGCCCATACGGATATGGACACACCTCTGCCCCCTGCCCGCTGGGGCGACACGCGCCAACATGTGTTTTATGGTGCGCTCTACCACTGGTTTGTGATGTTTCGGAACGGGCAATACCGCAACTTCCAGCCTCACCGCGCGCTGAGCGTGACAAAAGAATTCCAGCTTTATCTCAAGCGCCTTCTGCTCATGCCGTTTCAGGCCTTGGAGCGGGGCGTGGCCACTTGGCGTATTCGCCACGGCGGCTTTCCCTATCATCTGGCGCTTTTGCAGCTTGAGCATGACAGCAGCTTTCAGATGCACTCACCTTTCAACACGATGACCGAGTTTCTCGAAGTTGTGATGCGCGGCTTTGCTGAAGGTGCGCCGAAGCACCATCACCTTGTTTTCAAGGCCCATCCGCTTGAGGACGGGCGCGTGCCACTGCGCCGCGAGATCAAACGACTGGCACGAGAACTGGGGCTGAGAGGCCGCGTTCATTATGTGCGCGGCGGAAAGCTTGCCGCGCTTCTAAGCGATGTACGCAGTGCTGTGACCGTGAACTCAACCGCTGCGCAGCAAGTCTTGTGGCGGGGTATTCCGCTCAAGGTGTTTGGCCGTGCGGTCTATGACAAGCCCGAGTTTGTCTCAACCGAGCCGTTGGCGACCTTTTTCAGCGCGGCGAAGCGACCTGACCACAAGGCCTATCAGGATTATCGCCGCTATCTGTTGGAAACCAGTCAAGTTCCAGGCGGGTTTTATTCTTCCCGCGGACGGCACCAGCTGATGCGCATGGTGGTTGATATGATGCTGACTGCGGATGATCCTTATGAGGCCTTGGAGGCAGGAACCGCGGCTCCGAGGCAACAGTTGCGTCTGGTGCAATAAGCCCGCGCAAGTCTAAAGCTTTATTTTTAAATTCATCTGGGTTACGCTTGCCTCAATAACGGCGCGCAAAGTGCTGAATCTGAGGCAGAATAATAATAGGTCGAGGAGACCGAGCAGTGAAACCCGTAACTCCTAGCTGGGCGCGTTTTGTCGCGCTGGTTGCCGCTCTTGCGGTTGTATCATCTTGTGGCCTGCCGCGATCAGGCCCCAACAAACGCGAAATTTTTTCAGGATCTGTACAGCAAAGCGGCGACGCTTTTGTTATCTCGGTCAATGACCGTGTGACCCGCGCGACAGGTATTGTACCAGCCCTTGGCTTCTCGGATGCGTTCAAAAACGCAGGCCTTATTGGCTCGGACACGATCCGCCCCGGGGATACGCTCGGCCTGACAATCTGGGAAAACGTCGATGATCCACTGCTTGGTTCATCTGGACCCACAGGCTCAGGCGCTGCTGTGCTCGAAGAAGTGCAGGTCGATGGTGCGGGCTTTATCTTTATTCCATACGCTGGGCGCATTCGCGCCGCGGGCAACACGCCTGAAGGCATCCGCAAGACCATCACTCGCAAACTTGGCGAACAGACCCCTGACCCACAGGTTCAGGTCCGCCGCCTCGCGGGCGACGGTGCAAGCGTCAGCTTGATTGGTGCGGTTGGCGGCCAAGGCGTCTTTCCTATCGAGCGCCCCACGCGTACGCTTTCGACGATGATGGCGCAGGCTGGCGGCATCACGATTGAACCAGAGATTGCCCAGATCACTGTGATCCGTGGCAACATGCGCTCGAAGGTCTGGTTCCAAGACCTCTACAAATACCCGCAGCTTGATATCGCACTACGCGATGGCGACCGTATTCTTGTCGAAGAAGACACTCGCAGCTTTACCGCTCTTGGTGCGACTGGCACGCAAGCGCGTGTGGCTTTTGAAAGCCAGACCTTGAGCGCGATCGAAGCGATTGCGCAAGTGGGTGGCCTCTCGACTTCGGCGGCTGACCCGACCGGCGTGTTTATTTTCCGCAACGAACCTGCCGATATTGCAAATATGGTAATGGGTCGTCAGGATTTGCAGGGCGCGCAGCGGCTTGTTTATGTGCTGGATCTGACGCAGCCCAACGGTATGTTTTTGGCGCGTGACTTCTCTGTGCGCGACAGTGACACGCTCTATGTGACCGAAGCACCGTTTACACAGTGGGATAAGACGATCTCGGCTCTGACTGGCTCTTTGGCCACCGTCGACACGCTCACGACACTTGGTTCTGGCGGCTAAAGCCAAGTGGCTGATCTGCCCGATACATTCAAAGCCGCCGGTGCTGAAGAGCGTCGGCGGCTTTACTATTATACCGCTGGTTTTCTGCGCCAGCGCCGTGTGCGACGGATTTTAAAACTTGCAGGTTATGATCTGAAACTTGGCAAGCCAACCTCCGACGACAGCGTGGCAGTTTGGGGCCGTTCGCCCTATGCGGCACGGGGCGAGGCTATGGCAGCAAAGACAGGTGCCAGCCTTTTGCGCGTCGAAGATGCGTTTCTGCGCTCGCTTCATGCGGGGCGCGCGGGCGAACCACCTTTGGGGCTGATGATTGATGACATTGGCATCTATTTTGATGCGAGCGCCCCCTCGCGGCTGGAGCAGATTCTAGCGGGCGACCCGCTGGATAACGCCGACGAGCTCAAGCGCGCCCATGCCGGAATTGCTCGGATGAGAGAGGCGCAGCTCAGTAAATATACGAGCTATGACCCAGAGACGCCCTGCCCCAAGGCTGGATATGTGCTTGTGATCGACCAAACGCGCGGGGATGCTTCTGTGACCCATGGGCGTGCGGATGCGAATACTTTTAAGGAAATGCTGTACTATGCGCAGGAAGATAATCCTGGCGCGCGGATTGTGATTAAGACCCACCCAGAGACACAGGCGGGCTATCGGCAGGGGTATTTCAGCAAAGCCGACACCAGCCCCAAGATCAGCCTGTTTGACGGGGCTGTCAGCCCTTGGGCGCTGATGGAGGGAGCTGTTGCCGTATATACTGTGACCAGTCAAATGGGCTTTGAGGCGATCTTGGCTGGGCATCGACCACATGTATTTGGCCAGCCGTTTTATGCAGGTTGGGGGTTGTCGGAGGATCGTAATCCGCACGCCCTGCCCCGCCGTGGGCGGGTGCTGACGAAGGCGCAGCTTTTTCTTGGGGCGATGATCAAAGCGCCAACATGGTATGATGCACACAACGATTGTTTGGCGCGGTTTGAGACTGCCCTCGGCAGCTTTGAAGCCGAGGTGCGCGCGTGGCGCGAGGATCGTGAGGGCTGGCAGGCGGCAGGGATGCGGCTTTGGAAGCGCGGGCCATTGCAGCAATTTTTTGGCCGATACAAGCGGGTGCGATTTCGGAACAGCTCCAAAGTCACTGGACAGGCGATGATCTGGGCGGGCAAGGCGCAAGAAGGTGACAGACGAGCGCGGCTTGAAGACGGGTTTTTGCGCTCGCGAGGGCTTGGCGCGGCTTTGACCCCGCCTCTGAGCCTCGTGCTTGACGACCTTGGGATTTATTACGACCCGACCCGCGAAAGCCGGCTTGAACGACTGGTGGCAGCGCGGGCCACCTTGAGGGCGGATCAGACTGCGCGCGTCCGCGCGCTGATAGAGACGATATGCGCTCAAGGCGTAACGAAATACAACCTCAAGGGCCAAGTCCCCGATCTCCCAGAGGGGCGGCGCATTTTGGTTCCAGGGCAAGTGGAAGACGATGCCTCGATCCGTCTTGGTGCGGGGGAGGTTTGCACAAACCTTGACCTGCTGTCCGCAGCGCGGGCGGCGAACCCTGACGCGATCATTGTTTTCAAACCCCACCCTGACGTAGAGGCCGGACTGCGACCTGGCGCAGTGGCGCCCCAAGATTTGGTTGGGCTGGCGGATGTATTGGTAGAAAATGCAGATGCGGCGGCACTTTTCGGCAAGGTCGAGGAAGTCTGGACCATGACCTCTTTGCTTGGATTTGAGGCGCTTTTGCGTGGTCTAAAAGTAACCACAACAGGCGCACCGTTTTATGCGGGATGGGGGCTAACGACAGACAAGGGCCGTGTGCCTGCGCGGCGCGGGCGGCATGTGAACCTTGAGAGCCTCGCCCATGCGGCCTTGATCGACTATCCACGCTATTTTGACCCTGTGAGCAAACTGCCGTGCAGCCCAGAGCTAGCGTTAAAGCGACTGAGCGAAGGCGGCTTTCAGCATGGCCCCGCCAACCGACTGCTGGCAAAGCTTCAAGGCGTCTTTGCGAGCTATGCCCATTTCTGGCGCTGATTGAAGCGACGGGGGCTTATGCCTATCTTAGGGCAAAGGAGCCTCGACATGCGTGTGTTTGGATTAAGTGTCATAGTTGCTGGCTGCGCCTGTGCGGCCAGTGCCTTTACAGCGGTAAACGGGATCAACGCATTTACCGAAGGGGGTGATGCGCGCTTTGAAGTGATTTCAGAGCGCGGCTCAGGTCCACGCGAAATCTGGTGTGCGGCGGCCCAATATGCGCGAGTTGTTCTTGGAGAGGCCCCAAATACCCGGATTTATATCGCTCGCGCGATGGGGCCTTCGCCGCAGCATAACACCAAAAACTCCGTCAGCTTTACAACCCAACCAGACTCCACGCTCGCATCAGGACCACGGCCTGGGGACGGTGGGAATTACTCTGTCTCGCTCAAGACAACAGGTTTTAGTCTCAGGCTCGCTCATGCCGAAGGGTTTTGCCCTCGTATCATTGAAGAGTGGCTCGACTGAACAATGCAGGACACTTTCCATATCGCAACACGCGGCCAAGGGCTTTACGAGTTTACCCCCGATGTGGCGGAGCTCTTGGTAGGCCAAGGCGACGGGCTTCTCACGCTGATGGTGCGCCACACCTCCTGTTCGCTTCTCATTCAGGAAAACGCCGACCCAGACGTACAGACCGACTTGAACGCTTATTTTGGACGTCTTGTGCCGCCCTCTAACGACCCGTCGATGGGATACCTGCGCCATACTTACGAAGGCCCTGATGACATGCCCGCGCATATCAAAGCGGCAATGATGCCTGTCTCATTGAGCATCCCTGTGATGGGCGGGCAGATGCGGCTTGGCACATGGCAGGGGATCTATCTTTTCGAGCATCGCGATGCGCCGCATCGACGCGAAGTGGCCGCATATTTTGCGCCTGATCGCGGCCTTTAGGCCACACGGGAACCAAACTGCCACATTCCCCCTATGGCCTATCTTGGGGGTGCATTTGCCCCCTACCCAAAGCCTAGCGTCTGGCCTATAGTGCCTGTGGATAAGTGGGGGCCAACCCCACATCTTTGAGGCGGAACAAGAAAAGAAGGGGGACGGCCTATGCGCTGCCCGTTTTGCGGAAACATCGACACCCAAGTAAAAGACTCGCGCCCAGCCGAAGACCATGTGTCTATTCGGCGTCGGCGCTTTTGCCCTGCCTGTGGCGGGCGTTTCACCACATATGAGCGCGTCCAACTGCGCGATCTTGTCGTGATCAAAACCAACGGCAAGCGCGAAGACTTTGACCGCGATAAGCTCGAACGCTCTATTCGTATGTCCATGCAAAAGCGCCCAGTTGAGCCTGAGCGGATTGATCAGATGATCTCGGGAATCGTGCGCAGGCTAGAAAGCCAAGGCGAGACGGATATTCCATCACGCGTGATTGGTGAGATTGTCATGGAGACGCTCGCACGGATCGACACCGTGGCTTATGTGCGTTTTGCAAGTGTTTACAAGAACTTCCAAGCGGCCGACGACTTTGACAAATTTGTCAGCGAGCTGCGGCCGGACGTGAAACCTGAAGACAAGTGAGCCAGTCTGACGACAGCTATATGCGTGCCGCCCTTGGACTGGGGCGGCGCGGGATGGGCCAGACATGGCCCAACCCTGCCGTTGGCTGTGTGATTGTGAACGCGGGCCGCATTGTGGGCCGCGGTCATACGCAAGCAGGCGGGCGCCCGCATGCTGAAACCGTCGCTCTGGCGCAAGCTGGAGCGCAAGCACGCGGGGCCACGGCCTATGTTACGCTAGAACCTTGCGCGCATCAGGGACAAACGCCACCCTGCGCGAACGCTTTGATTGAAGCAGGGATCGCGCGGGTTGTTGCGCCATTTGAAGACAATGATGCGCGCGTCTCAGGGCGTGGATTTGAGATGCTGCGCGCGGCGGGCATAGAGGTTTTGCTTGGGGTCTGTACGGAAGAGGCGGCCCGCGATCACGCTGGGTTTATGAAGCTCCAGACGATGGGACGGCCTTTTGTGACGCTCAAACTTGCCAGCAGTTTTGATGGGCGCATCGCAACGGCCACAGGCGAGAGCCAGTGGATCACGGGGGCGGCGGCACGTGCCGATGTGCACCGACTGCGCGCATGCCATGACGCTGTGATGGTGGGTGGCGGCACGGCGCGGGCGGACGATCCTATGCTCACGGTGCGCGGCCACGGCGATGTGCGCCAGCCTGTGCGGGTGATCGTCTCGCGCCACCTTGATCTGCCAATGATGGGCAAGCTCGCGATGAGTGCGAAAGAAGTGCCGCTCTGGCTCTGCCACGGGTCGGATGCGGACAGTTACTTGACCGAGGCTTGGAGCGGTATCGGTGCGCGGCTTTTGCCATGCGGCTTGCGCGGACGGCAGCTTGATATTGTCTCGGTGCTCGACGCTCTGGGCGCGGCGGGGCTGACGCGGGTGTTTTGTGAAGGTGGCGGGGCTTTGGCGGCCTCGTTGCTTGGGGAAAATCTCGTCGACGAACTTGTCGGCTACACCGCAGGGCTCGCAATTGGCGCAGAAGGCTTGCCTGCGATTGGGGCAATGGGGCTTGAGCGGCTCACACAAGCGCCACGCTTTGAGCTTCTAGAAAGCCGCGCTGTGGGCGTTGATGTGATGCACCGCTGGGGGCGCAGGCTTTAACGAAAAAGAGCCCCGAAGGGCTCTTTTGCATTACTGATCGAGGAAGCTGCGCAGTTTGCGGGAGCGGCTCGGATGCTTCAGTTTGCGAAGCGCTTTGGCTTCGATCTGGCGGATGCGCTCGCGCGTAACACTGAACTGCTGCCCGACTTCTTCGAGCGTGTGATCTGTGTTCATGCCGATACCGAAACGCATGCGCAGCACGCGCTCTTCGCGTGGTGTCAGCGAAGCGAGAACACGGGTTGTTGTCTCTTTGAGGTTCTCCTGAATGGCGGAGTCCAGAGGCAGAACGGCGTTCTTGTCTTCGATGAAATCACCGAGCTGTGAATCTTCCTCATCGCCAATCGGCGTTTCAAGGCTGATCGGCTCCTTGGCGATCTTCATCACCTTGCGGACCTTCTCAAGCGGCATTTGCAGCTTTTCGGCCAATTCTTCGGGCGTCGGCTCACGGCCAATTTCGTGAAGCATCTGGCGGCCTGTCCGCACAAGCTTGTTGATCGTTTCGATCATATGTACAGGGATACGGATCGTGCGGGCCTGATCCGCGATGGAGCGCGTGATCGCCTGACGGATCCACCATGTTGCATAGGTCGAGAACTTATATCCACGGCGATATTCGAACTTGTCGACCGCTTTCATGAGGCCGATGTTACCTTCCTGAATGAGATCCAGGAATTGCAGGCCACGGTTTGTATATTTTTTGGCAATCGAAATAACGAGGCGCAGGTTGGCTTCGACCATTTCTTTCTTCGCCTGACGGGCCTCTTTTTCGCCCTTCTGGACCTGACCGACGATGCGACGGAACTCAGAGATATCAAGGCCGACATATTGACCGACTTGGGCCATTTCAGCGCGCAGCTCGTCGACTTTATCGGCGGAGCGCTCGATAAACATCTGCCAGCCACGGCCCGCTTTCTCCGCCATGTCTTCCATCCATGTCGGATCAAGCTCGCGACCGCGGTATTCATCAACGAATTCCTTGCGGTTGATGCGGGCCTGGTCCGCCAGTTTGACCATGTTGGAGTCAATCTGCATGATCCGGCGGTTGATGCCGTAGAGCTGGTCAATCAACGCTTCGATACGGTTGTTGTGCAGGTGAAGCTCGTTCACGAGGAGCACGATTTCGGAGCGCAGTTTTTGGTATTTCTTCTCTGCTTTGTCAGAGAAGCTGCTGTCTTCGTTCAGCGTGGCCGAAATACGGCTGTCCTGCATCTCCGAGAGCTTTGTGTAGGCGTCGGCGATCTGGTCGAGGGTTTCGAGCACGCGGGGCTTCAGCGCGGCTTCCATCGCGGCGAGCGACATGTTGGCCTGTTCGTCGTCATCCTCGTCGTCATCATCTTCTTTGATGAGCGGGTTGCCGTCGGCGTCGAGCTCAGGGCTGGCGTCATCGCGGCCGGGAGCAGATGTTACATTCGCAGCGGCCGCGCCCGCGGCAACCGGACCTGCACCAACCTCGCCTTCTTCGCCAAGCTGATTGCCGAAGGTTGTTTCAAGGTCGATCACGTCGCGAAGGAGAATATCTTCTGAGAGAAGTTCGTCGCGCCAGATCGTGATCGCCTGGAAGGTCAGCGGGCTTTCGCAAAGCCCGAGGATCATTGTGTTCCGGCCCGCTTCGATACGCTTGGCGATGGCGATTTCGCCTTCGCGCGAGAGCAGTTCGACAGAGCCCATTTCGCGCAGGTACATGCGCACAGGGTCATCGGTACGGTCGAGCTTTTCGGACGTACCCGAGCCAAGCGTCAGCTCGCCCTTCTGGCCCATAGTGACCAGATCGCCCTGCTTTTGCTCTTCTTCTTCGGCTTCTTCATCTTCGATGATGTTGATGCCCATTTCCGACAGCATCGACATCACGTCTTCGATTTGTTCGGAGCTGACCTGTTCGGGCGGCAAGACTTGGTTGAGCTGATCGTAAGTGATGTAGCCCTTCTCGCGCGCCTCGGCGATCATCTTTTTGACCGCCGCTTGGCTCATATCAAGGGAGCCGTCGCTGTCGTCTGCGTCGGGCTTGCGCTCATCGTTGTCTTTTGCAGCCATGGTTTGCTCCTTCGGAACTGGATCGCGGGTGATTCGCTTTTAACCGAATCATCGGCTTTACGAAGTGATTCGCAACCCGTTTACCCTGTTTTGGTTAGCGCTTCCTCACGAAAACGCATTAATCTGACGAATCAGTGTGACCAATCTGCGCCATGAGCGCCGCAAAGGCCTCACGTTCGGACTTACTGATTCGAGCGCCGTTCTTGCCGAGGTCGTATTCGGTGTTGTCTTCCTGTGTGCCACTTTGCGCGCGCCCCACAGCTGCGGCGGCCTGAGACAGCCGCCACGTCACGGCTTCGTCGGCCAAATGGGCAAGGTCTTCCTCGGCTTCGGCGATTTCGGCTTTGAGCCCCCGGTGGGCCTCAAGTTTGGCGAGCTCCTCGGCCAATGTCATGCGCACGAGGTCTTCGTCCGCCGCCTCTTTGAGCGCGGGGACTATGCGCAGATGGGGGGTGGCGAGCAGATTTTCAAGCGTCTCATAGCCCAAACGTTCGGCGGCCTCTTCATAGGCGGCGTCATAGGCTGTCGATCTGAGGCTCAAGACGACATGGCGCAAAGCTGAAAGCTCTGGCGTGTGGCAATCCATCCGCTCCAATGCGTAGTCAAAGTCGCGCGCAAGCGAAGGATGCCGCAGGAGCATGGCCAGAATGACAGTGATGCGCATGCGCTCTTGGGAGGCGTCGTTGCCTGCAGCGAGGTAGCTGTTTTTTGTTTCCGTGAGGACAGGCGGCTGCGGCGGCTGCCATCCGCCTTTGCCACGGGTCTTTTGAAAGCCGCCTTGCCGCTGCCCGCCGCCCGAAGGCGCCCACGCCTCACGTTTGGGGCGAAAGAGATCATAACGCATCTCTTTGATCGCCTCGCCGTAATGGCTTCGAATAGAGGGATCGCGGATCAGCTTGATTTTCTCACGTAATGCCTTGTCGAGTGCAGCCTTGCGCTCGGGGCTGTCATATACGCGACCTTCGGTTTCGCGGCTCCACAGGAGGTTGACCATGGGGATGGCCTCCTCAACGAGCTTGCGTACAGCCCCTGCTCCCTCGGCGCGGATCATATCGTCTGGGTCTTTGCCCTCGGGCATCAGCGCAAAGCGCAGAGATTTGCCCGCTTCAAGCAATGGCAAAGCGATATCAACCACGCGGTGCGCGGCACGAAGGCCGGCGGTATCGCCATCAAGCGCGATCACTGGCTCATCGGAGACACGCCAGAGCATCTGGAGCTGATGCTCGGTGACGGCTGTGCCGAGCGGCGCAACGGAGCCTTCAAACCCCGCCTCTGAGAGCGCGATCACATCCATATAGCCCTCGGCTACAATCAAGGGCGCGCCCTTGCCCGCCGCCTCGCGCGCGGGCGCGTGGTTGTAAAGCGTGCGGGATTTGTCAAAGAGCGGTGTCTCTGGCGAGTTGAGATATTTGGCGTTGTCGGCGGGGTCCATCGCGCGGCCACCAAAGGCGATGCAGCGTTTGCGGATGTCGCGGATCGGGAACATGATCCGGTTGCGGAACGTATCATAGGGCTTGCCGCCCTTTGCGCTCGGCTTGGCGAGACCCGCCTCAATGATCAGATCGGGCGCAACGCCTTTGCCTGTGAGGTGATCCCAAAGATTTTGCCAGCCGTCGGGGGCAAAGCCGATTTCAAAGCGCTCTTGTGTGCTCTCTTTGAGGCCGCGCTTGTCCAGATAATCACGCGCAGGCGCACCAGCCCCTGTCTTGAGCTGGAGGCGGTAGAATTGCACCGCCTGTTCCATCACTTTGGCGAGCTCTGTGTGCTTGTCAGCCTTTTCCTGAGCGCGCGGATCGCGTTCGGGGATCGGCATACCTGCCTCACGAGCCAGTATCTCAACGGCCTCCATGAAGCCGACATTTTCTGTGTCTTTTATGAAGGAAATCGCATCACCTTTGGCGTGACAGCCAAAGCAATAATAATAGCCCTTGCGGTCATCGACATGAAAGGAGGCGGATTTTTCGTGATGAAAGGGGCATGGTGCCCACATGTCGCCCTTGCCTTGGTTTGACTTGCGCTGATCCCACATGACTTTGCGGCCCACGACCTGCGAGAGCGAGGTGCGGGTACGAAGCTCATCAAGAAATCCGGGTGGCAGCGACATCTGCCTAATATGGGGCCTGAGCGCGCGGGCGGCAAGCGCTCAAACGTAACTTACTCGGGCTCAAAGGCCGCGCATTGTTCAATGAAGACTGCGGGCACATCATTGGCCTTCAAGTCTTTGCGCGGCAAAGTGTAAATATAGCCGACCAGCAGAGGGATTGCGCCTTGGAGCGCCTCTTCTGTGCTGGCCTTGATGGCTTCTTTGGCTTTGGTCTCGTTGGTTCGCTTGAGGCGTAGTGCAACGGCCTTCGTCACAATCTCGCCTTGGGCTTCACAGCGCGCTTTGCGCTCTTGGGCTGTTTCGGCCTGAGCCGTTGTCGCTGCGGTCATCAGCATGAAGGCGACTGTGGTTGTGAGCAGGTGTTTCATGGCGTCTCTCTTCTCAGTTTCAGCCAAGCCTAGCGGAGCAGGCCGGGAGAGTCAGCGAAGAATTCCGCAGACAGTCACGCAACCGGCACAAGCGCGCCGATCAGGGCCTGTATTCACCGCGTGCCATATGCCAATGCAACATAATCGGCGGGGCAAAGAGCAGAAGCCAGCCAAACGTCAGGTAGACATAGATCAGCGCGGGCCACCAAAGCACAGCAAAGACAAGGCCGACAGCGCCCGCCATACGGATCGCCTGTTTTTGCGGGAGAAACCGCAAGAGGCCCAGCTGAAGAAGCTTGCCGCCATCCAGCGGCTGTACAGGAATGAGATTGAAGACAAAGAGCGCAAGATTCAGCCGGGCAAAGAGCATGAGATAGCTGCCGATCGCATCTAAGCCCATCGCAGGGCTTGAAAAAATCCACCAAGACAAAAGCGAGGCCAGCGCCCAGAGCGCAAGGTTGACCAGCGGTCCCATAGCGACAATCAGCTCTTGCTGGTGGCGGGAGGCAGAGCGCGCATGTTCACAAAAGCCGCCACCGCCATGAAGCACGATCCGCGTCACAGGCACGCCTTGGATGAGGCACCCCCAAGCGTGGCCAAGCTCGTGCAGATAGATTGACGTGAGAAGCATCGCCACAAGGATGCCAACCCAGAGGATATTACTCAGCCCCGCAAGAAAAAGAAGTAGACCGGCCAATATGACAAGCGACTGGCTAACATCGACGCGCACGCCGAAGAGACCTTTCACAGAAAACAGCGTTGGACCCGTTTGAAACATGGCGCATGTTTGCGCCGAAGTCTTGGCAGCAGCAAGTGCAAAAGGCGCTGGTTTTGGATTTGTGAGCGGGTAAACTGAAGCCATGACAGAGCATATTGTGATATTGACGGGCGCAGGCATATCGGCCGAAAGCGGGCTTGGAACCTTTCGGGACGAGGGAGGGCTTTGGGCGCAGCACAGGATCGAAGATGTGGCGACTCCCGAAGGGTTCGCGCGTGATCCGGAGCTTGTGCAGAGATTTTACAACATGCGTCGCGCGGAAGCCGTCAAAGCCGCGCCCAATGCAGCGCATCGCGCCTTGGCTGCCCTTGAGGCGGTACACGATGTGCTTATCGTCACACAGAATGTTGACGGGCTTCACGAGGCCGCAGGATCAAAAAACGTGCTTCACATGCACGGAAGCCTTGCGCGCGCGATGTGTGCCACCTGCCAAGCGCGGTGGGATGCGCCTTTGGTCATGACTGTGTCTGATGCCTGCCCGAGCTGCGGCGCAAAGGCCACGCGGCCTGACATCGTCTGGTTTGGCGAAATCCCTTACGGGATGGAAAAAATCGACGCGGCCTTGAGCCAAGCCACGCTTTTTGCCTCGATCGGCACCAGTGGCAATGTCTACCCTGCAGCAGGCTTTGTCGCCGAGGCGCGCCGCCTTGGTGTGCCCACGGTTGAACTCAACCTTGAGCCATCTGCGGGGTATTCGATGTTTGACGAGGTGCGGATCGGCCCTGCGAGCGAGACGGTTCCCGAGTGGGTTGCCGACTTCTCCTAACCCTTCAGCTCTTTCGTTCCAGAAATATCCCGAGGGGCGTGTCATAAGCCCTAAGGCTTATGACATGGGGGCAGAGCCCCTACTGAGCGGCACCGACATGCAGCGCGACCCCTTGAAGATCAGCTGTCGCCGTCTTTTTTCATTGTGCCGTGGTTCATCTGCATACCGCCGTGCATGGGCTTGCGCTCCAGATCGACTGGCACTTCGACAACAACATCGCCAGCCTTCTCAAAGGTCAATGTGACCGTGACCATATCATCTTGCTCCATGGCGTCGTTGAGGCCCATGAACATAACGTGCTGACCGCCACGTTGCATCATGATGGTCTCGCCTGCGGCAACAGGGAAGCCCTCTTCAACATGGGTCATTTTCATAACGCCGTTTGCGTCTTCGATATGGGTGTGAAGCTCGACGCGCTTCGCAATCTCCGAGCTTGCGCCAATCAGGCGATCGTCTTCACCTGTGTGATTCTCGATCACGATAAAGGCCGCGCCTGCGGAGGCGCTCATGCCTGCCGCGCGGGCATAGCTGTCTTTGATCATCATGCCATCGGCAAAGGCCGGCATCGCGAGGGCAGCAGCGGCAACGGCCGCCATAAGAGTCGTTTTGAGAGTCATAGCTCTACCTTTCAGTGAATTTATAAAGAGTTAGGGTGGCCCAAAGGCCTGTCTGTAAAAAATCAGACGGTTGCGGGCGGGCCGCGAGCGCTGGCTTTTAAGATGCCGAGAGCGGGCGCGCGCGCTCCATGGGTAAAGCTTACGCGCTCGCCCCCGACCATCACGCGCAGCGGCGCCGTGACGGGGGCGGAAAAATCAGCAAATAGAGCAAGGGCACACTCAGGGCAGATATGGGCGGGGCCCGTGGGCTGGCCTGAGGCATCAACTGACACGGCCAGAGGGCCAGTGCCTGTGCAAATGACTATCTCACCTGTTGGCGAGGTCATCATGCGAGCTTCGGCCATAGCTTGCCCTGTGAGCACCAGAACGGCGACCACAAAGGCGGAGATATATGAGCGCAAAGCTTTCATAAGCGGAGACTTAAGCGACAGCGCGAAAGTTGCAAGGGGACAAAATGAAACAGCCCCGCCGAAAGGCAGGGCTGTTCAAATAACGAAACGTCAAAAGAGCTTAAGCTTCAGCTGTTTGAGCTTTGCTGATGTCTTTTTTCATTTTCAACGCGCGCGCTGAGAGCTCGGCGTCTTTGGCTTTTGCCAAGAACTTGTCCAAACCACCGCGGTGATCGACAGAGCGCAGAGCGTGAGCAGAGATACGCAGTTTGAAGCCGCGGCCCAGTGTCTCTGACTGGAGCGTCACGTCGTTCAAGTTTGGCAGAAAGCGACGGCGCGTTCTGTTTTTGGCGTGGCTCACATTGTTGCCAACCATCGGGCCTTTTCCGGTCAATTCGCAAACGCGTGACATGGGTTCATCCTCATTTTAGTCTTAGAGCCAGCAATCACTGCGGCCATATAATAGGACACCGAAAAACGGCCTCCGTGAATTCTGTTTGGTGTCATTAGGCGGAATCACCTGCCCCGTCAAGCCGATAGAGGTGCTCTTTGAGCAGATTTCGGCGGGCTGCGCTTCTCGTTTGTCTAGCTGGCAAGAAAGCCGCCTGATTGATGTGCCCAAAGGTCTGCATAGATGCCACCCTTGGCGATGAGTGCATCATGCGTGCCTTGTTCAACGATCGCACCGTCTCGCATGACGATGATGCGGTCCATGGCGGCGATGGTTGAGAGGCGGTGAGCAATCGCCAGCACGGTTTTGCCTTCCATAACACGCGTCAGCGCAGTCTGGATCGAGGCTTCGACTTCACTATCAAGCGCGCTTGTGGCCTCATCCAGCACAAGAATCGGTGCGTCTTTCAGGATCGCGCGGGCCAAAGCGATGCGTTGGCGCTGACCGCCCGAGAGCTTCACGCCGCGCTCGCCCAAATGGGCATCATACCCGCGACGGCCCTGCCCATCTTGCAGAGTTTCGATAAAATCTTGGGCTTCGGCTTTGTTCACAGCCGCAGCGAGGACAGCCTCGCTCGCATCGTCGCGGCCGTAAGTGATGTTGTCTCGCGCCGAGCGATTGAAGAGTGCGGTCTCTTGCGTGACCATGCCGATCGCGCGACGCAGGCTTGGCTCTGTCACATCTGATATGTCTTGCCCGTCAATCGTGACGCGGCCTGCTTCTGGATCATAAAGCCTGAGCAAAAGAGACACGAGCGTGGACTTGCCTGCGCCTGAGGCCCCCACGATCCCGAGCTTTTCGCCAGCTTTGATCTTGAGTGAGATGCCGTTGACCCCGCCAATCTCGCGGCCGTAGGAGAACGTCACATTCTCAAACCTGATTTCACCTTTGGGCACTGCGAGCGAGGCCCCTGCCCCAGCGCGCAGGCGTTTGGCGGGGGCGAGTGTGCGCATACCGTCTTCGACCTCACCGAGGTGCATATAGATTGTCATCAAGACAAAGCTGATCCAACCCGACATTTGCGCGAGGCGGATAGAAACAGCGCCTGTGGCCGCGATATCGCCTGGCGTAACGCCTGAGTCGCGCCAGAAGAGCGCAGCGCCAAGAAGCGCCACGGGCAGACAGCCTGCAATAAAGATCAGGCCATAGCGAAAGATTGAGCTCAGCTCACCGAAATCAACTGCACGCTCGCGCAGGGTTTCGAGGACATCGGCTGTCGCGGCTTCTTCAACAGCGTCGCCAGCAAAAAGCTTTACTGTTTTGATGTTGGTGATTGTATCGACCACCTGCCCTGAAACCATGGCTTGCGCGGCGGCGCGCACTTTTGAGCGGGCGCGGATACGCGGCAGGAAGTATCGCAGATAGCCACCGTATAGGACGATCCAGCCAAAGAGGATGAGCAGAAGCCGCAGATCAATTGCCGCGACGAGGATAGCGGAGCCGATCACCGAGGCGAGCGCGAATAGGATAGCATTGACCGTCTCGATCACCACTTCGGTGAGCGAACGGGTGGCCTGCACCTGCTTTTGCGCGAGGCGACCCGCGTAGTCGTCATCAAAATATCCGACCGATTGACCCAGCGTCCAACGGTTGAGACGCCCCAAAATTTGCTTGAAAAGGTTGGGCCCAAGCACAACCGACTGAAACGCTGCATTCAGGCCAAAGAAGGCAGGGCGCAGGCCAATGAGGAGGAACACTCCGAAGGCCAGCAGCGAGATGTGGTCGCCCAAAGGGGCATCGCTTGCTGTGAGATCAACAACTTCGCCAAGCACATACATCGACAGGACTTCGGAGGCCCCTGACAAGGCGGATATAAACCCTGCCAGAGCGATCACGGGCCATGCACCGCTAATACACCAGCGCGCGAAGCCCCAAAGCTCGGTTGGCGGCGCGCCACGCGCAGGGCGAGACGGGTCAATCAGGCTTGCGGCCCTCCAGACGAGGCGCTGATAAGCGGTGTCGGCCATTATTCTGCTGCCTCTTCTTCTGCGCCGTCGGCGAGAAACCCGCCTGACTGGCGCGCCCAAAGATCGGCATAGACACCGCCACGCGCCAGCAGCTCTTTATGTGTGCCCTCTTCAAGGATGAGACCCTTATCGAGAACGACGATCCTGTCCATCTGCGCGATGGTCGAAAGACGGTGCGCGATGGCGATCACGGTTTTGCCGCGCATCATACCATAAAGCGTGTCCTGAATGGCCGCCTCGACCTCGCTGTCCAGAGCGCTTGTTGCCTCGTCGAGCAGCAGGATCGGAGCGTTTTTGAGGATCACGCGGGCAAGTGTGATGCGCTGACGCTGACCACCCGAAAGCTTGACACCTCTTTCGCCCACATGAGCAGACATGCCGCGGCGGCCCTCTGGGTCTTGCAATGTGTCGATAAACTCCAGCGCCTCAGCTTCTTTTGCTGCCTGCCAAATTTCGGCGTCCGTTGCATCGGGGCGGCCATAGGCGATGTTTTCGCGCAGTGATCTGTGGAGAAGCGAGCTGTCTTGTTGCACCATGCCGATCTGGCGGCGCAGGCTGTCTTGGGTCACACGGGCGATGTCCTGACCGTCGATCAAGATGCGCCCTGCTTCGGCATCATAAAAGCGCAACAGCAGCTTCACCAGCGTCGACTTACCCGCACCCGAGCGCCCGACGAGGCCAACTTTTTCGCCTGCCTTGATGGTCAGGTTCACCCCTTCAAGGCCGCCAATATCGCGGCCATATCGGTGGGTCAGGTTTTCAATTTTGATTTCGCCTTTGGCGATTTGGAGGGACGCAGCGCCTTTTGCATCGGTAAGGTCAATCGGCTGGGCAATGGTTTCCATGCCTTCGGCCACAACACCAAGCTGGCGAAAAAACGAAGTCAGCGCCCACATGATCCAGCCCGTCATTGCATTCAGCCGTAGCGTGAGAGCCGAAGCCGCCGCGACGACGCCGACGGAAGCTGTGCCTTGCATCCAGAGATAGATCGCCCAACCCACCACGCCCACGATAAGCACACCGTTGAGCAGAGTGAGGACAAAATCCATCACCGAATAGATGCGCATTTCTTCAATGAAGGTGCGACGGGCCTCCTCAATAGCTTCGCGGGCGAAGTTGATCTCACCGTCATGATGGGCAAACATTTTGACTGAGTGGATATTGGTATAGCTGTCCACCACACGACCTGTGACGGCGGAGCGGGCATCGGAGGCCTTTTGCGAAGCGGGGCCAACACGCTTCAATGTCCATTGCATGAGCAAGCCATAGCCTATGAGCCAGACTGCGAGCGGCAGCATCAAGCGCATATCGGCCCCATAGAGCAGGACCGCCGCGCCCACGATATAGGCCACAGAATATGTGAGAGCGTCAAAAACTTGGAACACCGCCTCACCTGCGGCGGGAGGAGTTTGCATGATACGGTTGGCAATCCGGCCTGCGAAATCGTTTTCAAACCAGCCGACGGACTGGCGCAGCACATGATTGTGCGCACGCCAGCGGACCAATGTGCCAAGATTGGGCAGGATCGTATTGTTGAGAAGCAGCACATCCAGAAACTGGATTGCGGGACGGATGAGCAGCACAAAGAGGGCCAGCCCGATCAGAAAGCTGCCATGCGCAGCCCAGACATCAGCGGGCGTGCCCGTCAGCACATCAACCAGCCAGCCTGTATAATAGATCAGGGCTATTTCGATGGCGGCGACGACAATCGAGAGAATGCCTGCCGCCCAGAACACAGTTTTGAATGGGCGCGTATAGCCGAGCATGAAGCGCCAAAGTGTTTTGGGCGGAACATCTTCATGTGGATAGGATGTATAGGGATCAACGAGGGTTTCGAAATAGGTGAAAAGCTTTTTCATGATCTGGAGCCTTGGAAATAAGATATGTCCGCGCAGCACGGCGCGGGCTTTGGAGGTTTTTCGCCGGGGCTTTGGCGATCACCCTTTCTTGTTCCAGATCCCGTAAAACATGAGTCCCTCCTTGTTCACTTGTGAAGGGTAGCGGAGCGCTGGTGGGGTGTCACCCCTAGAAGTGACGCTCTTGCACTGAGCTCTTACGATGTGTGTGAGCCACGGCGCTCAGGCGCGGGACCAATCCCCCCACCCCCTAGGATATTTCTGGAAAGAGGAAGCAAGCAGATCAGCCGCGCTTGACCCAGTCAGTCGCAGATCGCTTTGAGCGCCGTCCATTCAACATCTGTCAGCACAGAAGACGTCTTGGACTGTGTTTCTGCATGAGCGCGGGATTTGTCGGCGCGCGCTTGTGAGGGCGGGTGAGTGTTGAGATAAGCGGGCAGTGCGGGGCCGCCGCCTTCCAGTCCGAGAATGTAATCAAAAAAACTGGCGAGGCCTTCGGAACTGACTTCTGCCTCATGCAGTGCCTCCAGGGCAAAATCATCCGCGAGAATTTCAGCCTCACGGGTATAACTTGTCGAAATAAGATGCTCTGTGACAAGAACTGCGAGCGTACCACCAGAGAAATCGCCCAGAACCATGGACAATAGGCCTGCAGAGCCCGCAGCGCGCAAAGCGCCGATGGTCGCGTCGCGGTTTTCGACGTGGCCAATTTCATGGGCCAGAACGCCCGCGACGGCATCTGCGCTTGTGGCCTTGTCCAGAAGTCCACGCACGATCACGATCTGCCCACCAGGGGCCGCGAAGGCATTGACCATCTCATTATCAAAGACCTTGATATCAAGGTCATACTCCATCTCGCGTCCCTCGATGAGGCGCGCCTCCATTTTATGCAGCGCAGCGAGACCTGCTTCGTTATTGCAGGTGAGGTCAGTCTCTGCCGAGCCCGCCAGAAACCACTCCATCTGATTGACAACGGCACGGCCAAACTGGACCTCGCGCTCACGCGGCATGATATGAGCAAGGCTTGTGGCCATAGCAGGCAAGATCACAAAGATCATCGCGAGGACAGCGACAACAGCCACTGTGAGCTTTGCAACCACCCGTGCACCCGTGCCTTTGTGAATGTCGCGGCGGGTTAGATAGGGCGCTGCGCGGCGCAAGGCTGCATTCATTGCACCATCACGGCAAGAGAGACGCGCTTCGTGGTGCAGAGTTTCGTCTTCGCCTTCAATATGAAGCGCAAAGCTAAGCCAGCCGCCTTGAGGCTGATCGCGCAAGAGGCGCAACTCGGCCAGCGGCCATTCTTCGGGCTGCTCAAGCGCTTCTCCATCAAAGCTCAGAAGGCCCCGCACCTCATCAAGACGGAGGATGACTTTGTGTTTGGCAGCGGATGAGCCGTCAAAGAAGCTCCCCTCCGCTTCAAGCATCAGATTGCGCCACCAATATCGAGCGCATCGGCAAAGCCTTCAGCATCCACACCTGTTTCCATCGCACGTTGCTGGATATCGTTGAGGGCGTCCGCGTTATGGACAGTAAAATTTGTGATGAAATGCGCGATGGTGGGCTGGGTGATAAACACCAGCGTCATCGCACCGAGGAGCACAAGCGCGATCAGATAGAGGACAACCCCGAGAACGCCGACCAGACCCATATTGCCAATGCCAGCCATGCTCATCGCTGCGCCAAAGAGCAGCCCGCCGATAAAGACCAAAACTGCCACAACGACGGCCATGATCAATGCACCGATGATATAGATTTTTATGACTTCGCCTGTTGTCGGGGTGGCTGTGAAGGTGATCTGATCACCGAGCCTGCGGTTTTCGGCCATGTAGCGAAAGCTGTGGACGCGGTAGTAGACGAAGCCGACCATGAGCCAGATATAGCCAACAAGGGCTGCGATACCCATAAGGGCTTCGGACTGGGCAGCGCCGCCGATGGCGACGCCTGCGATGAGCACACCAAGACCGATAAACACATGCTTTGCGGCCCCATAAAGTGCTGTCCATTTTCCGCCCTGCTCAAAGCGGGCGTCTCCGAAATAGCTTCGATCGGCCATGTATTTTTCAAGTTTGAAATTGCCGAGAGGAAAGAGAGCGCCAAAGCTCACCAATGTCAGAAGACCATAGCCGATGGCGCGCGCGGCGAAGCCCCATGCGCCTTTTTCCATGCCAAAGCGCACGCCCCGCCAGCGGGTACGCGCCATTTTATAGCGGCGGGCGCGATACATGGCGTAAAATATCAGCGGCAGCAAGGCAAAGAGGTTGATGTAAATCAGGGCATTCAGGGCAAGTATTCCTTGCGGTGTCTCCAGATCGACAGAGTAGCTCAGACCCAAAAAGAAGAGCAGCATTTGCACGACGCCCAGATAAATCGCGAGGGCCACAATCGCGACGAGAAACCCGAGAAACTTCTCAAGGCCTGTGCCCGTGTATTCAAATGCGTCGCCATCGCCGACTGTGGAGGACCAGATATATTTGCGGATGCGCGTTTTGCCCCAGAAGCGGTAAATACCGAGTGTCACAAATGTGAGAAGAGCTACGCTTATCGCGAGAGGGAAAAGTTCTCCTCTCGTGCCGCGATACTGGCCATTAATTTGCCCTGATGTGCTCATTCTTTAAATCCTCACTGTTGAAATCGCTCTCGCGCTGAAAGCTTAACCAAGATTATGAAGGCCATAGGGCTAATCACGCAAGTTATATTGCGTTTATTCAGTCAAACTTCATATTACGTGGGAAGCCGTAGGGTGGGCGTTTGCCGACCCCTGCCCGCTTGCCGAGCCAGTCAGACAGGTCGGGTTCTGTGCGGGTTTTACCGCCACCCATCGCCCAGCTGAGGCCCTCGGACCACGTGAATGTGGTCAGATCAGAGAGGCCGCCATCAAGCTCAAGCGCGCCCTGCTTGCCGCGAGCCATGTTATACTTCTGCAAACGCACGCCTTTGCCACGGCCAAGCTCAGGCAATTCTGCAACGGGGAACACAAGGAACTTGCCGTTTTGGCTGACGATGGCGACATGATCGCCAGTGAGCGGCTTACAGATCATAGCGCGAGCATCATCTTTGACATTCAGCACTTGTTTGCCTGATTTGGTCTGCGCCAACACTTCCTCTTCGGGAACAACGAAGCCGTTCCCCTCTGAGGACGCGAGCAACAGCTTGCGGCCCTTTTGGTGCACAAAGAGAGAGACAATCTCGGCCTCATTGGGCAGATCAACCATGAGACGTAAGGGCTCGCCCATGCCTCGGCCACCTGGAAGATTGGCCGCACCCAGCGTGTAGAAGCGCCCGTTTGAGCCCATCAATACGATTTTGTCTGTGGTCTCGGCATGAAAGGCAAATCGGGCTTCATCACCATCTTTGAACTTGAGCTCACGGGTCAGATCAATGTGGCCCGACATGGCGCGGATCCAGCCCATTTTAGAGCAGACGATAGTGATCGGCTCTTTCTCGATCATAGCTTCAAGCGGTACATCCTCGACTTCGCCCGCCTCAGCAAAGAGCGTACGGCGCGCGCCGCCTTCGTAGTCTTTGCCAAAGGTTTTCTTGGCAAGCTTGAGCTGATCGGCAATGGCGGCCCATTGCAGGCTGTCACTTTCGAGCAAGTCTTCAAGGCCTGCGCGCTCTTCCATGAGCTTATCTCGCTCGGCGACAAGCTCCATCTCTTCAAGTTTGCGCAAAGAGCGCAGCCGCATGTTTAGGATCGCGTCGGCTTGCGCCTCTGTCAGGCCATCATCCGAGCCAGCTTTGGGCGAAACATAGTCGCTCTCGTCAGTGGCACGCACAAATGTCTGGCCCCAGTCTTCCCGCATCAAGGCGGCCTTGGGCTCGTCATCGTAGCGAATGATGTCAATGACACGGTCGAGATTGAGGAAGGCGATGATAAAGCCTTCGAGCACCTCAAGGCGCACATCAATCTTTTCCATCCGGTGCTGACTGCGCCGGATGAGGACTTCGCGGCGGAAATCAAGGAAGGCGCGCAGCACCTCTTTCATCGAGCAAACCTTGGGCGTAACGCCGTCAATCAACACGTTCATGTTGAGCGAGAAGCGCGTCTCAAGATCTGAATTGCGGAACATCATGTTCATCAGAACGTCAGGGTCGACGTTCTTGGAGCGCGGCTCGAGCACAAGGCGGATATCTTCGGCGGATTCGTCGCGCACATCACCAAGGATCGGGATTTTTTTCAGCTGGATCAGCTCGGCGATCTTTTCGATCAACTTGGACTTCTGCACCTGATAGGGGATTTCCGTGATCACGATCTGCCAGAGGCCGCGCCCGAGGTCTTCGACCTCCCATTTGGAGCGTAGGCGGAACGAGCCACGGCCTGTGCGATAGGCCTGCGCGATATTTTCGCGCGGCTCGACAATTGTGCCGCCTGTTGGAAAATCGGGGCCCGGCACAAAACCAAGCAGAGTATCGTCGCGCGCATCAGGTGTCTTGATCAGATGAAGGCAGGCATCGATCAGCTCAGCGATATTGTGCGGCGGGATATTTGTCGCCATGCCCACAGCGATCCCTGTGGAGCCGTTGGCGAGGAGATTGGGAAAGGTCGCAGGCAGAACCGCAGGCTCTTCGAGACGCCCATCGTAGTTGGGGCGATAGTCTACCGCGTTTTCGGCCAGACCTTCGAGCATAGATTCGGCAACCACTGTCATGCGCGCTTCTGTATAACGCGCGGCGGCAGGGTTATCGCCGTCGATATTGCCGAAGTTGCCTTGTCCGTCAACGAGCGGATAGCGCACGTTGAAGTCCTGTGCGAGGCGAGCCATCGCATCATAGATCGCAGCATCACCGTGAGGGTGAAAATCACCCATTGTGTCGCCAGAAATCTTTGCAGACTTGAGGAAACCGCCTGTAGAACTGAGGCGCAAGCGGCTCATCGCATAGAGGATACGGCGGTGCACGGGTTTGAGGCCATCACGGGCATCGGGCAACGCACGGTGCATGATCGTGGAGAGCGCATAGGTGAGATAGCGCTCGCCAATGGCGCGGCGCAGCGGCTCTAGGTGCTCGACCTCGGGCGTATCTTCATCATCGATCAAATCGCTCATGGGGCGTGTGTAAAGGCTTTCGCAGGCGGATTGAATCCCCAAAATGCCTGTTGACGTTGCATTTATACAAAATGGGGAAACTCCCTAAATGATTCTCCTCCTTTTTGCTCGCGAATCGCGTAAGGTGGTGCCAAGGGTTTTGTGGGTTTTACGTAAGGGGTTGTGCCAAATGTGGCGTTTTATTTTAGTAACTTTCGGTTTTTTGTTTTTTGCTTTTTATGAGTTGAGTGGCGGCGCGGACTACGCGCCAAAAGACGGATCGCGCCAATCAGTGGCTGCAGAACGCGCCCAAGCCGCAGAACAAAAGCGCCTCGCATTTCTTCAAGCAAAACCGAGAGAAAAAGCCCCCCTTCCCGTCGCTGCTGAAGTGATTACCGGTGGCGATGACACGGTTGTTCTGGCCTCTGCTGGTGGAAGCGCGTTGCCGCTGCCAAAGCCCAGCGCGGTGACACTCGACCAAGCAGTAATTGATGTGGCGAAAGCCGAAAACCTCACCGAAGTTGCAGCCAGCGCATCTACCAACACCGCCTTTGGCGACGACATTCGCGAAGTCACGGGCGGGCGTGTGAACCTGCGCCGTGGACCCGGAACAAACTTTAACGCCGTCGGCAGACTGACCCACGGCGAGCAAGTCTTGGTGCTTTCTGAAGAGAACGGCTGGGTCAAGCTGCGCGTCCTTGAGACTGGACGCATAGGGTATATGGCTGATTTTCTGGTTTCGGACGCAGCCAACTGAGCCTTGCCAGAACGTGATGCGCCACGTAAGCGGGCAAGATGAGCAAAACAATTCTGATCACAGGCTGCTCCTCGGGGCTTGGTTATGACGCGGCACACGGGCTGAAACAACGCGGCTGGAGGGTTTTTGCAACTTGCCGCAAGGAAGCAGATTGTGCGCGGCTCAGGGGCGAAGGCTTAGAGAGTTTTCGGCTCGATTATGCATCAAGCGAAAGCATAGACGCGGCCGTCGCCGAGGTTCTTGGGCGCACGGGGGGAACGTTGGATGCGCTCTACAACAATGGAGCCTTTGCTCTGCCCGGCGCTGTCGAAGACTTACCGCGAGAGGGCTTGAGAGAGATTTACGAGACAAACCTCTTTGGTGTCCACGAACTGAGCTGCAAGATCATTCCAGTAATGCGCGCACAGGGGCACGGGCGGATCATCAACTGTTCTTCTGTGCTGGGCCTTGTGCCTATGCGCTGGCGTGGCGCGTATTCCAGCACGAAATTTGCGCTTGAAGGCCTTACGGATACGCTGCGCATCGAGATGCGCGACACGCCGATCCACATTATCACGGTTGAGCCTGGGCCGATCACTTCGGATATCCGCAAGAACTCAATCGGACCATTTGAGCGGCACGTAAATTGGCAGGCCTCGCCACGACGGGCGCAATATGAGGACAGTCTCTTGAAGCGGCTTTATACACCCACCGAAGGGCCTGATCGCTTTGAGCTTCCAGCCTCGGCTGTTACAAAAAAGCTCATTCATGCGCTGGAAAGCGCGCGCCCGAAACCAAGATATTTTGTCACCACACCGACCTATCTTATGGCGGCGGCGCGGCGGATTTTGCCAACTCGACTTCTAGACTGGCTGATCGCGAAGAGCTGAGACGGCGTTCGCGCCAAACGATAAATAGCCCTCCTGCCGCGATGAGAAACGCGCCCGGGAAGAGATCAGACCAAGGCGTTTCACTGTAAAAGAGCCAGCCGAGGACGAAAGCCATCGGAATACCAAAATAGCTGAAGGGGGCAAGGTTGCTTTGCTCGGTCATGCGGTAGGCCATAACGTAGAGCAGCACAGCGACGCCACCGAAGAAGCCCATCAGCATGATCCATCCAAGGTCTGTCCAGCTTTGTAACAAGCTGAACCCGCCCCAAAAGAAGGCGAGCACAAGCGACCCGAACAGCGCGGCACTGGCCGAATAGACATTGACCAGCGGGGTCACGACATCTTCATCAAAGAGACGCGCCGTGACGGCAGTGCTTGCATAAAGCGCAGCTGCTCCGAGGGGCAAGAGCGCGGCGGCTCCAAACGCCTCACTGCTTGGCCCAACGACAAGGATCACTCCCAAAAAGCCAATCAGAACAGCGAGCCAGCGCATCGGGCCGACCCTTTCGCCCAAAAGTGGCCACGCGAGCGCGGTGGCAAAAATGGCGGAGGCGTAGCTCAGGGTTGAAGCTGTCGCGAAGGGCATAAAGACAAGCGAGCCATAAAACATGAGCTGCGCGAACGAAACGAGCAGCCCACGCAGAAAGCCGAGTTTCCACTGACGGATTTTCCAACGCTTGCCTGCGTTGCGCCAGCGCGCCGAGGCATACAGCGCGATAAGACTTGGCACGAGGCCGAAGACATTGCGGTATGCAGACAGCTCTGCCGAGGTATAGCGGGGCGAAAGATGCTTGATGATCAGGCCCATCAAATCAAAAAACAGCAGCGCCGCGAGGCACAGTAGGATGGCGAGAACAGTGTTATCGCCCGCACGCGGGCCTGAAGGCTGTGTCATGGCGCGACGCTAGCGGCAATCTGACCCGTGCGCCAGATTTGCCCTCGTAATCCTGAAAAAAACCTCTAGATGGGATGAAAGCTTATAAAAAAGGGGGCCAAGTCATGGCTGGTGATCCACTTTTTCTTGTTACTGCCGTAGCCTGTGTGGCTGTTCTGATCATTTTGATGATCGGTGTTGGCGGCTTCGCCAAAGGCGGCGAATTTAACCGCAAACACGCAAACCGCATCATGCGTTGGCGGATCGGAGCGCAGTTTATTGCTGTCGCGCTGATCCTGCTGTTCGTTTGGTTGCGTTCGGGAGGATAAAACTATGGTTGTATTGAACAAAATTTATACGCGCACTGGCGACCGTGGTGACACGGCTTTGGGCAATGGCTCACGGGTTGCAAAGCACTCAGCACGCGTTGCGGCCTATGGCACGTCAGACGAGCTAAACGCGACGATTGGTGTCGCGCGTCTGAATGCTGAGGGCGAGATGGACGCAGCATTGGCGCGCATCCAGAACGATCTTTTCGATCTTGGCGCTGACCTTTGTACGCCTGATATCGACAAGGACGAACAGGCCGAATATCCGCCCCTGCGCATGATCGAAGAGCAGGTGAAGCGCTTGGAGGCCGAGATTGACGTGATGAATGCGGACCTCGAGCCGCTCCGCAGCTTTATTCTGCCCGGTGGATCGGCATTGGCGGCACATCTCCATATCTGCCGCACCGTTTCACGCCGCGCTGAACGCAAAACAACCGAGCTTGCCTCGACAGAAGAAGTCAACGAATGGGCGGTAAAATACCTTAACCGCCTGTCTGACTGGTTCTTTGTTGCTGCGCGCCATAGCAATGACGGCGGCAAGGCCGATGTACTTTGGGTTCCGGGCGCGAACCGCTAGGCCGAAAGTCTTACGCCAATCACATGAGAAAACGCCCTGCCCTTGCGCGGGGCGTTTTTGTTTTTGGTGATGGGCGCGGGGCGCTTACTCTGCGGAAAAGCTGTGTGTCGTAATATTTTTGCAAAGATCAGGCCTGAAAAAGCCATAACGCGGCGTCTCTGAGACAAAACGTGACGATTTTGCCCTGTTATGCCTTCGAGCGAGGCGATATTCAGGCAGAGGAAAATATGGAGTCGCTTCAGCGGCCAAATGAAACCTTAAAGGAGTGACCGCCAATGAAGGTGCTTGTGCCTGTCAAACGCGTGATCGACTATAACGTGAAAGTTCGTGTTAAAGCGGATGGATCGGGTGTTGATCTTGCCAACGTAAAAATGTCGATGAATCCATTCGACGAGATTGCCGTGGAAGAGGCCATTCGCCTCAAGGAAGCTGGCAAAGCCGAGGAAGTCATTGCTGTCTCTATCGGTGTGAAGCAAGCGCAGGAAACTCTGCGTACCGCTTTGGCGATGGGTGCGGATCGTGCGATCCTTGTGGTTGCGACAGATGATGTTCATCAGGATATTGAGCCACTCGCTGTTGCCAAAATTCTCGCCAAAGTGGTCGAAGAAGAGCAGCCTGGTATCGTGCTTGCGGGCAAGCAAGCGATCGACAACGACATGAACGCGACAGGGCAGATGCTCTCAGCGCTTCTCGGCTGGTCGCAAGGCACATTTGCTTCCGAGCTTGACGTGCAGGGCGACAAAGCTGTTGTCACGCGTGAAGTAGACGGCGGCTTGCAGACGATCAATGTGACGATGCCTGCCATCATCACCGTTGATTTGCGTCTCAACGAGCCGCGCTATGCGAGCCTGCCCAACATCATGAAAGCCAAGAAAAAGCCGCTGGATGAAAAGACAGCTGCGGATTACGGCGTTGATGTCACACCGCGTCTGGCTGTTGTCTCGACAACAGAGCCAGAAGCGCGCAAGGCTGGCGAAATTGTTGGCTCGGTAGACGAGCTTGTGGCGAAACTCAAAGAAGCGGGGGCAGTGTAATGTCGGTTCTTCTTCTCGCAGAAGTAAACAATGGCGAGCTTGCCATGGACGCGACGGCCAAGGCCGTGACAGCGGCTGCCAAGCTCGGGGATGTCACGGTTCTGGCGTGCGGCGCATCTGCTGCGGCAGCTGGTGCGGCAGCGGCGACGATCAAAGGCGTGAGCAAAGTGCTCGTGGCTGAAGATGCCAGCCTCGGCCACCGCCTTGCGGAGCCAACGGCAGCACTGATCGTCAGCCTTGCAGGCGATTACGAGCATATCGTTGCGCCAGCGACAACAGACGCCAAGAACGTGATGCCACGGGTTGCGGCACTTCTCGATGTGATGGTGATCTCTGACGCGTCAGGCGTTGTAGATGGCAACACATTCGAGCGTCCGATTTACGCGGGCAACGCGATCCAGACGGTCAAATCGTCAGACGCCAAAAAAGTCATCACTTTCCGCACATCAACCTTTGATGCGGCAGAGACAGGTGGCTCAGCAAGCATTGAAACCATTTCAGCAGTTGCAGACCCTGCGCTTTCGTCATGGGTTGAAGACAAGGTCGCGGCCTCTGATCGCCCTGAGCTGACTTCGGCTGGTGTGGTTGTCTCTGGTGGCCGTGGTGTCGGCTCGCTGGATGACTTTAAGATGATCGAACAGCTCGCCGACAAGCTCGGCGCAGCCGTCGGCGCCTCGCGCGCGGCTGTGGACTCAGGCTACGCGCCGAACGACTGGCAAGTGGGTCAGACGGGTAAGGTTGTTGCACCTGAGCTTTATGTGGCTGTCGGGATTTCTGGAGCGATCCAGCACCTCGCGGGCATGAAAGACAGCAAGATCATCGTGGCGATCAACAAAGACGAGGAAGCGCCGATCTTCCAAGTCGCGGACTACGGCCTCGTCGCGGATCTGTTTACCGCTGTGCCAGAGTTGATGGAAAAGCTGTAAGCAACACGCCAAAGACAAAAAGAAGGCCCGCTGATTTGGCGGGCCTTTTCTTTTGTGGGCTAAAGGAACTTAGCCCTTCAATGACAGCGTATGCTCTCGCAGCCAGCTCATGAAGCCGCGGGGGTCTTTCTCTAGCAGTTCCATTTGCGCGTCGGTCAGTGGCTCGCCGACGACGGGAGCTTGGTCTTTGTTGCAGCTGTGGACAACCTCGTGCAGCAAGAGGCCTTGGCGCAGGGTGGCGGAAATGCGGTTGGCGATCTGGTAGAGGCGTGAGTTGGACCCCGGGTAGAAGATCGGGACCACGCGCGCGCCTGAGCGGCGGATCATCTGGGCTGTGAAGACGTTCCACTCGCGCTCGATTACGGGGCCGAAGGCTGTATCAGATGAGGCGACAACGCCTGAAGGGAAGAGCGCGACAAGGCCACCCTGCTTGAGATGCGCCATAGCCTTGGCACGCATTTCGACAAACTTTTTCTGCGCATCGTCCTCATAGGGAAACGGCACAGGGATCATGTATTCGGTAGCGGCCTCGTCTATCCCTGTGAGCAGAGCGCGCGTGAGAATACGGTAGTCATTGCGCACGCGTCCAACGAGATCGGCAAAGATCATCCCGTCAACCAGCCCATGGGGGTGATTGGCAACAACGACAACAGGGCCATCTGTGGGAATACGGTCGAGCTGTTCTTGAGGCGTTTTGAGCTCGATGCCCATCACTTTGAGAACGGCAGGCCAGAAGGCTTGGCCAGTGGGTGGACCTTGGCGCTCAAACTTACGCACAAGTCGCAGGATCGTCAGCTTGCCAGTGAACCACTCGATGGCTTTAATAATGATTGCCTTAGCGGGGCTGTCAAAAGAGTTGGCGTAGGTGAGCGAGCGTCGGTCGTAGGTGTTTGGCACCACGCCCTCTTCCGTCACGATCGGCTTGTTTTGCGTGTGCTCTACCAATGTGTGCTCCGGGTTACCCTGCGCGTTTGCGCCTACATGTCCTCTCCGAACCTGTCTGCCACAAGAGCCTCAAGCGCAACAGCCAGAGCCTCGGCGTCAGGGCCCGAAGTTTCAACGTCAATAGAGCTTCCGCGCGCTGCTGCCAACATTAAAAGTCCCATGATGCTGTCACCGCTGGCGCTCATCCCGTCTTTTGAAACTTCGGCCCGAGCATCAAAGCCTTCGACCACTTCGACGAGCTTTGCTGAAGCGCGGGCGTGAAGGCCCTTCTCGTTAATAATTTCCAGTCGCTTTTGATGTGTCCCCGACATCGGCGCGCTCCTTATATCTGTGAGCTTTATGTAATTTGTTGACTGTCTATGTATTTACGTCCCGCATCAAGCGCCAGACGCACCGCATCGGGTACAGATTTGTGGCGCGATTTCGCGAGTTTGACGAGCATGGGCAAATTGGCCCCGTACAGGATGCGACGATTGTCACAACGGCAAGCCATAAGAGAGAGATTTGAGGGGGACCCACCAAACATATCGGTAACAACGACGACGCCTTGTCCCTGATCGACGCCATCAGCTGCGGCGCAGATTTCGGCTTCTTTGTCAGTACGGTCACAATCAGCTTCAATCGTGACTGCGCGCACACCTTGCTGGCGGCCCACGACATGTTCGACTGCGGCCAGATATTCCGCTGCCAATCCGCCATGTGCGACTATCACGATCCCGATCACGTCTTTCGTTCCTCTATAGGCTGCGTAGCAGTTGGCTTTACGCCATGCGCTGCTCGCTCCAGTTCGCGGTGTCTAATTGACACTTGCCAGCCCTCTTCTGCAAGGGCTTTCGCCAGTCTTTCCGTTAGGGTAACAGAACGGTGACGCCCACCAGTACAGCCAAATGCGATAGTGAAATGGGTTTTGCCTTCGTCGCGGTAAGCAGGGAGCAGCTCGCGAGTGAGGCCGCTGACGCGATCAAAGAAGCTTTCAAAGCGCGCATCAGCCTCGACATAAGCTTGCACTGGTCGTTCGCGGCCATCACCGCTTCGCAAAGAGATGTCCCAATGAGGATTGCGCAGAAAGCGTGTATCAAACACCATGTCCGCGCCACGCGGCAGGCCGCGTTTGTAAGAAAAAGACTGCACCAAAACAGACAGGCGCGCGCCCGCTTCGCCACCAAAGAGACGGCCCAACTCGTCACGCAGATCATGCGGGGACAGCTCAGAGGTGTTGATCAAAATATCCGCACGCGTGCGAACAGAAGCGAGAATGTCCTGCTCTCGTGTGATGCCGATGGCTGGGTCTTCGCTGGGAGACAGCGGGTGCCGACGACGGGTTTCAGAATAGCGGCGCTGGAGCACATCTTCAGAACAATCGAGATAGAGCAGCTCAGCATCAAGACCATGCAGACCAATTGCTTCTTCAAGAACCTCAAGCAATGCAACGGCAGAAAAGTCTCGATTGCGCACATCAAGTCCAAGCGCGAGTGGACGATCAAGGGGCGGGCCGTCGAGCAGGCGTCCAATCATGCTCAAAGGGAGGTTGTCGATGGCTTCGTAGCCAAGATCTTCAAGCGCATTAATCGCCGTTCCGCGCCCTGCCCCTGAGGGTCCCGTAACAAGAACCAGCTGTTTGTGCGGCGTTTCCACGCTGTGCCCTTTCAAGGCTGTGCCCGTACAATCGAGCGTGACTATCAGGCGAAACGCCCGTCCTTAAGATATTGTAAAATCGCAGCAGGAAAATGGCTCCCCTCGACTTTGTGAACACTCGGAAATAAAAGTCCCATCAGCAGCTCTGTGTGCGAAGCGGGCAATCTTTGGTGCTCTATTGTGTCAAGATTGACAAGAAGAGCAAGGGGTGTTGGCTCTGCAGGTGACGCATTGAGGATTCCTACAAAACGCGCTTCGATTTGGCCACGGATCGCTTCGGGCGCGGAAGCAATCAACTTGTCCCCCTTGCGCGTGATAACTGTACGGTCATCAGAGACAAGCTCACATCCAAGCGCCATAAGTTGAAGGGCGAGCGCTGACTTCCCTGTCCCCGAAGCCCCCGTGATGAGCACAGCCCGCCCATTGCAGGCGACAGTGCTGGCGTGAACGGTGAGGGGAACAGACGGGTCAGGTTGTTCCATCTGCGCTTAAACCGGAAGGCCGACGACGAAGCGCGCACCAAGAGGCTCGGATGTAGCATCAACATCGGTTGGACGGATGTTTTCAGCCCAGATGACACCGTCGTGCGCCTCGACAATCTGTTTGGAAATTGCGAGGCCAAGGCCAGAATTATTGCCGAACTGTTGCTCTGGTCGCTCAGAATAGAAGCGCTTGAAGATTTTGGTGAGAGCCTCCTCAGGGATGCCGGGGCCTGTATCTTCGACCACGACAAGCACACGGTTTTCGCGCTGTCGCGCCCAAACGCGAATGGCATCGCCATCTTCGCAGAAGGAAATTGCGTTGCTGATCAAGTTGACAAAGACTTGGGCGACACGGGCTTCAAGACCTGCAAGAATGATAGGCTGCTTGGGCAGGTCTGAGATGAAATCAATACCTTTAGACTTGGCATCTTCGCCGAGAAACTGGCAAAGATTATCTAGCATTTTCAATAGGTCAAACTCTTCCTGCTCCTCTTTAACAAGCTCTGAATCGAGCCTTGAGGCGTTGGAAATATCGCTCACAAGACGATCAAGGCGACGAACGTCATGGTCAATCACACTGAGCAGCTTGTCGCGCTGATCATCACGCTTTGCGACACGGAGTGTACCCACTGCTGAACGAAGCGAGGCAAGCGGGTTTTTGATTTCATGGGCAACATCAGCTGCGAATTGTTCGTTCGCGTCGATACGGTCATAGAGGGCGGAGACCATACCGCGCAGAGCCCCTGAAAGGCGGCCAATTTCGTCGGGCCGTGCAGTAAGATCGGGAATGCGGATGCGGCCAGGGGCAACATTGCGGCTGTCACGATCACGGCCAAGCTCGGCAGATGCGGCGAGATCACTCAGCGGGTTTGCGATTGTGGAGGCGAGCACGAGGCTGAGGCCGATTGAGATGATCACACCGACGAGGAACATCTGGAGCACTCGCTCACGCTCTAGCCTCACCAGATAATCGATTTCACCTGATGTAGAGGCGAGCACAACGACGCCCACAACGTTCTGGCCTTGGCGCACGGGTGTCGCCACGGTGAAGCTGCCGCCTGTATCAAGAGCGTTGTTGATCTGGGATTGGCCGCCCATTGCGCCAACAACGATACTGCGTGCCATCACTTCAAGGGGGGGCTTTTCCGCCTTCCCGCCGCCAACAGGTGCGGAGACGAAAGACCAGAGCGCGTTGAGGCCGTCGGTCAGATAGGTCGCCGCGGGCTCATCGTTCACGCTCTCCAGATCGGCACTCAGACCGCGGCCTTCCATGCGCGCCACCAAGGTTTCGGCGCGATCAAAAAGCAGAACTTCAAGGCCTTCACGCAGATCGAGCCCTTGCAGTGCAGCCTCCGGATCAATCCCATCTCCTGTCGCGAGGTTGACGGGCGCACCCACAGGCATTTGCGCTTCGATCACATCAGCGACAAGCTCGGCTTCGCTGATCAGGCCTTTGGCGCGCTGCAGTGCCAAGCCGTCACGTGAGGAGTTGAGATATAGAATTCCCGCCAGAAGGAGCGACATGGCGATGAGGTTGAATGTGATGATTTTTCGAGCCAACGGTGAGCGGCGCAATGAGAAAAAACCGCGGCGCTCACGGCGCGCGCGGATATTCTCATCAACCGTGCTGCGCGGAGCGACAAAATCATCGCCCAGCACCACATCACCGTTTCGCTCTGGTGCCATGTTTTGCACCGCCATCCTCTTGGCCCTGCCCTTCTCGGCTATTATTCTTCGTTATATCTGTAACCGATGCCATAAAGTGTCTCAATCGCCGAGAATGTCTCGTCAACAGAGCGCATTTTTTTGCGCAGGCGCTTGATGTGGCTATCGATTGTGCGGTCATCAACATAGACCTGATCATCATAGGCCACATCCATCAGCTGGTCGCGGCTTTTCACAAACCCAGGACGCTGTGCGAGCGCTTGCAACAACAAGAACTCTGTCACCGTGAGAGAGACATCTTTGCCTTTCCAGGCAACAGCATGACGCAGCGGGTCCATTTTGAGGTCACCACGGTCCATGACTTTGGTTTCTTCTGTTTCGGGGATCACTTCGCCAGCAATCGCATCCTGACGGCGCAGAAGCGCACGGATGCGCTCAACAAGAAGGCGCTGTGAAAAAGGCTTTTTGACGTAGTCGTCAGCGCCCATGCGCAAGCCAAGCACCTCGTCGATCTCATCGTCTTTTGACGTGAGGAAAATCACAGGCATTGTTGTTTTTTGACGCAAGCGCTGGAGCAAATCCATGCCATCCATGCGAGGCATCTTAATATCAAGCACTGCCATGTCGGGGAGTTTTTTGTTAAACGCGTCAAGCGCTTGCTGACCGTCGTGATATGTTTCGACCTCAAAGCCTTCGGCTTCTAGGCACATTGCTACGGATGTCAGAATATTCCTGTCATCGTCCACAAGGGCGATTTTAGACATCTTACTCTTCCTTATACTACTCTTAATGCCACGTTTTTTCGTCCACCATTGCCTTATTTGGGCTTTTGATCAATCCCTTGAAGCGAATCAGTTTGTCGGGTGAGTCGATTTTGTCTCACAAAGTCCTGAGAAATGGCTAAATTGCCTCACTTTCTCCATCTGCTGCCTTTGATAGGGGCAAGATACCGCCTCTGGTTGCGCTAAACTTGCCTTGATTGCGCTAACTGTGGCGTTGCGCCTGTTGCGACACAAAACCGTCATGTTATGAGCAAGCCAAGTTTGGTCCCGCCTTCGGGCGCCGCCCATTAACAAGAACTGCCAAAACTGGCGAAGGAGCATTCCGCATGACATCAGGACGCGTAAACCCCAAATTCACCCTAGACGATCAAGGTATCACAGGGCTTGGCGCTGTTTACTACAACCTGATGGAACCCGCGCTTGTAGAAGCCGCGCTGAAAGCGGGCGAAGGCACATTGGGCCAAGGCGGTACATTCCTTGTGACCACTGGCAAGTTTACGGGCCGTTCGCCCAAAGACAAACATGTGGTCAAAACTGCCTCTGTGGCCGACACAATCTGGTGGGAAAACAACGCCGAGATGAGCCCAGAAGGGTTTGATGCGCTATATGAAGACATGATCGCCCACATGAAGGGCCGTGACTACTATGTGCAGGACTTGGTGGGCGGAGCTGATCCGGAGCTGGCGATCAATGTGCGCATGGTGACAGAGCTGGCGTGGCACAACCTTTTCATCCGTCACCTGTTGCGCCGCCCAGAGCGCGAAGCGCTCAATAGCTTTATTGCCGACTTTACAGTGATCAACTGCCCGAGCTTCCAAGCTGACCCTGCCAAGCACAACTGCCGCAGCGAGACTGTTATTGCGATGAACTTTGATCGCAAGATGATCCTGATCGGCGGGACAGAATATGCAGGCGAGAACAAGAAGTCTGTTTTCACGCTGCTGAACTACCTGCTGCCAGAAAAAGGTGTGATGCCGATGCACTGCTCGGCCAACCACGCCACTGGAAACCCTGTCGACACCGCGGTTTTCTTTGGTCTTTCGGGCACTGGCAAAACAACACTCTCTGCGGACCCACAGCGTACGCTGATTGGTGATGACGAGCACGGCTGGTCCGACAAAGGCACATTCAACTTTGAAGGCGGCTGCTACGCCAAGACCATCAACCTCAACGCTGAAGCCGAACCAGAAATCTATGCAACCACACAGAAATTTGGCACGGTCATCGAGAATATGGTTTTTGATGAAGAAACCAAAGAGCTGGATTTTGATGATGACAGCCTCACGGCCAACATGCGCTGTGCCTACCCGCTGGAGTATATCTCAAACGCGTCGGAGACTGCCCTTGGTGGTCACCCCAAAAATGTGATCATGCTCACATGTGATGCGTTTGGCGTTCTGCCTCCCATTGCGCGCCTCACGCCAGCACAAGCCATGTATCACTTCCTGTCGGGTTTCACCTCGAAGGTTGCTGGAACAGAGCGCGGCGTGACTGAGCCAGAGCCCACATTTTCAACCTGCTTTGGTGCGCCCTTCATGCCGCGCCGTCCAGAAGCCTATGGCAACCTCTTGCGCGACAAGATCGCCAAGCATGGCGCAACTTGCTGGCTTGTGAACACAGGCTGGACAGGTGGCGCATATGGAACTGGCTCGCGTATGCCAATCAAAGCGACGCGCGCTCTGCTGACAGCGGCGCTTGACGGCTCGTTGAATGATGCAACCTTCCGCAAGGATGAGAACTTCGGCTTTGATGTTCCTGTGACCGTCAAAGGCGTCGACGCGGCGCTTCTTGATCCACGCAGCACATGGGCCGACGGAAATGCCTATGATGCACAGGCAGAAAAGCTTGTGGAAATGTTTGCTGAGAACTTCCAGCAATACCTGCCATTCATCGACGAAGATGTAAAAGCGGCTGCTATCGGCTAATGGCGTGGGGATAACCCTCACTCTTCAAGATATTGAACGGCGTCTCTTTGGAGGCGCCGTTTTCCGTTCAGAGGCCCATTACACCTTTGCGGATCAGGTTGAGCCCTGCCACGAACAGAAAAATCTGCGTAAGGCGCTTGAAGTTTTTCTGGTCAATGCGGTCATGCAACCTGAAGCCAATCTGCAAGCCAAGGAGAGCCGGTACCAGCATAGCCACCGAAAAGGGCAGTGTTTTGGCATTGAGTACGCCTGATCCGATATGGGACATGACCAAGAGGATCGCACCCAAGCCATAGATAATCCCTTGAATGCGCAGGCTCTCTTTTTTGGCAACATCGAGCGCGCTGAGATACATCACGGTGGGAGGACCCCATATTCCTGATAGGCCGCCAATGGCCCCTGCAGCAGCGCCAAACAACGCTTCAAAGCGCTTCGGTGCATGTTGAAAGCTCGGCGACCACCCCAAAAGCTGGATCGCTGTGAACAGGCTGACAATTATGCCGATGGATAAAAGCATAATGTGGGACGGTATAACATTCACCAGCTGGGCAAAGCACAAGAGGAACACACCGCCGACCACAAGGAATATCTTGAAGCGCTTTACCGCGCCCCAAACTTCGTCAGCGCCATGGCGAAACGCTTGCTGAAGGTTTGTTGCCACGGTCGGCAATATCAGCGCAGCAAGCGCGAGCTCGGGCGCGATAAAGCTTGAAAGGCCCGAGATCATAATCATCGGCATGGCGAAGCCGACCATGCCTTTGACGACCCCTGCGAGGAGCGTCACACCAAGCGCCAGACAGAAAAGAGCAGGCGTAAGACCAGAAGAAATAATATCCATGGCAAGGTCTTACGCCTCAAAAAATCAAAATACACGCGTAATTTTTGATCATTTTGCCGCAGCGCAACGTAGCAATATTGCGCTGCACCTGCATAATAGCTAAAAACGGCTCACCAGAGAAAAAAGGCTGATTCACTCATGGACGGACATATGACAATGGCTCAAGATACGCTTCTTCCCGATTTGCTGACTTTGACAGGCGCGGCAGTAGCCCCAGCCGAGTCTCTTTTGGCAAAGGCCATTGAGCGCGTGCGCACAGATGTGAGCTCGGAAGGCCGCGTATCGGCGCAGCTCTTGGAAGAGAACCAAACAGCCGCGCACGGGCTCGCTTGGCTGGCCACGTATGTTGAAAGCCTGCGCCAGATGCAAAAATGGGCCGAAGGCCTAAAGGCCAATGGCCAGTTTGGCACAATGGAACAGCTTATTCACCAAATCGCGTTTGGCGAATACCTCTGGCAGATCTACGGCGGGATCCAGATGAACCAAGGCGAAGTTGTGCGCCTTCAGGACATTGGGCTCTCGCAAGATGACGCGCGTGCTTTGATGAACACTGAAGTGAGCCTCTTGTGCGAAAAGGGCAATACCCAAGCCGCGCGCTTGGCGCTCGTGGCCTTGATGCAAGAGGGCAAAGCCGAGATCACCTTTGGCAAGACTGGTCTTGAGGATGAGCTGGAGATGATCCGTGAGCAATTCCGTCGCTACGCCTTGGACAAGGTCGCGCCCTTTGCGCATGAGTGGCACTTGAACGACGAGCTGATCCCGATGGAAGTGATCGAAGAGCTTGCCGAGATGGGCGTGTTTGGTCTCACTATTCCAGAAGAATTTGGTGGCTTTGGGTTTAGCAAAGCCTCGATGGTTGTTGTCTCCGAAGAACTGTCACGCGGATATATCGGGGTTGGTTCGCTCGGCACACGCTCTGAGATTGCGGCTGAACTGATCCTCGCAGGCGGTACGCAAGAGCAGAAAGAGCACTGGCTGCCCAAGCTCGCGAGTGCAGAAATCCTACCGACTGCTGTGTTTACCGAGCCAAACACTGGCTCCGACCTCGGCGCCCTGCGCACACGTGCCGTGAAAAACGAGGCGGGCGACTATGAGATCACTGGCAACAAGACATGGATCACCCATGCGGCCCGCACTCATGTCATGACACTTCTGGCACGCACGAATCCTGACAGCACCGACCATAAAGGCCTGTCGATGTTTTTGGCCGAGAAGACGCCGGGAACCGACGAGGCTCCCTTCCCCACCGAGGGCATGACGGGCGGCGAAATCGAGGTTCTCGGCTATCGCGGCATGAAAGAATATGAGTTGGCGTTTGACGGCTTTAAAGTGAAAGGCGCAAACCTCTTGGGCTCCGAAGAGGGACAGGGCTTCAAACAGCTTATGCAAACCTTCGAGGCCGCACGGATCCAGACTGCTGCGCGCGCTGTGGGTGTAGCCCAATCTGCACTGGATGTAGGCTTGCAATATGCCGAGGACCGCAAGCAATTTGGGAAGGCGCTGGTCCAGTTCCCCCGAGTTGCAAGCAAACTCGCTATGATGGCCGTCGAGATCATGGTGGCACGGCAGCTGACTTATTTCTCAGCTTGGGAAAAAGACAACGATCGCCGCTGTGACCTTGAGGCCGGGATGGCCAAGCTTCTGGGCGCGCGGGTGGCTTGGGCCGCTGCTGACAATGCGCTGCAAATCCACGGCGGCAACGGCTTCGCACTGGAATACCAGATCAGCCGTATCCTCTGTGATGCTCGCATCCTCAATATCTTTGAAGGTGCAGCAGAAATTCAGGCACAAGTGATCGCACGAAGACTGCTCGGCTAACCCGCAGCTCTTATTCTTTCTCTAAATATTCTGGGAGTCTGGGGGCATAGCCCCCAGACGGTCGGAGCATGAATGCGCTTCGACCGACCTAACTCTTCTTAATGTCCTGCCAGGGCTTTGCGGTCTGGCCACGGTATTTAATCGTGAGCTCAGCGTCCATATCACCCTCCTCTGGCACACCAATAACGATGCCTTTGGTACTGCGCTGGCTGCGGCGGGCAATAAGGCTGTCGTGGCTGATCGTGGTGCGCTGGGAGACACGGCGCGTCCAACTGTGCAGCTTCTCATACATAGCCGAGATGATATCGGCGTGGGCCTCGCTTGCGCCAAGGTCGGCGAGCTCGTCGGGATCATTTTCCAGATCAAACAGCATCGGCCTATCGCCTGTTTCAAAGTGGATCAGTTTGTAGCGCGCGTCGGCGACCATATACATGTTGGCTTCGGAAACGCTTGCTCCTGTAAGGCGGGCGACGGGTGCTCCAGAGTAGTCGTATTCACAGATAACAAAGCTGCGCTCTGTGTCCTGAGCGGTTCCGTGCAGCAAGGGAACAAGGCTTTCCCCCTCAAGGATATGGGGCAGTGCCTTGCCACCTGACATCTCAAGGAAAGTTGGAGCGAGGTCGATGCTTTCCACCAGGGCTTCACTGACTGTGCCACGGGTGGCGTCGGCCTGCGGGCTGGGATCATAGATGATGAGCGGAACCCGAACGCTTTGTTCATAAAAGAACGTCTTTTCGCCAAGCCAGTGATCGCCCAAAAAATCACCGTGGTCAGAAGTCAGAGCAATCACGGTATTGTCCCATCGGCCTGTTTCTTTGAGCCACTCAAAAAGCCGACCCATTTGGTCATCGACTTGTTTGATCAAGCCCATATAGGCAGGGATTACGCTCTCGCGCACATCATCGCGGCTGAAAGACTGTCCGACTGGCGTATCCATGAAAGCTTTCAGCACAGGGTGTGCCTTCTGACGTTCCGCATCAGAGCGGACGACAGGCAAGACATGTTCGGGCCCAAACATAGACGCGTATGGCTCAGGGACGATATAGGGCCAGTGGGGCTTGATATAGCTGAGATGCGCGCACCACGGACCTTTGGCTTTCTCTATGAACTCCATCGCACGGCCCGTCAGGTAGGGTGTTTCGCTGTCGGACTCTTCGATATTGGCGGCATAGGCCGAGTTCTTCAGGAACCAGCCTGAGATGACGTTGCCATTTTCATCAAGACCAGAGTTGGCAAAGTCGTGCCAAGGGTTGTCACTTTCGTAGCCTTTGGCGCGCAGCCAGTCGTTATAGGCCAGAGCGCCGCGTGGGTCATATTCGCCTTCCGGACCTTCGGGCTTCATGCCGTCATCGCGCTCAAAGACATCAAAGCCACATTCCGCAACACGCACACCAATCACGCTGTCTGGCTCAAGCCCGAGGCGTGCCATGCCCTCAGCATCGGCTTCCATATGGGTTTTGCCAATCAGCCAGCAGTCGACACCCGCAGCGCGCAAATGATCGCCCAGAGTAAGCTCGCCGACCTTGAGCGGGATCTTGTTGTTGCTTGCACCATGGCTCTGCACATAGCGGCCCGTATATGTGCTCATCCGCGAGGAGCCGCAGATGGGCGACTGAATATACGCACGGTTGAAGCGTACGCCTTGGCTTGCGAGCCAGTCAATGTTTGGGGTGTGAAGATGTGGATGACCATAACAGCTCAAGTAGTCCCAGCGCAGTTGGTCAAACATGATGAAGAGAATGTTTTTTTTGTCTGACATTGGGGGAGCCTTGCGGTTGAGTGACGTCATCAGCAACTTTTAGGGCAAAAGACACGAGCCGCAAGATGTCTCCTGCGGCTCGCTCTTGTGTTCACGGCAGATAGTATCAGCTCAAGACGTCCATTCCCACGGGCGCACGAAGCTGCCAAGGACTTGGCTCACCTCTTCCTCTGTTGCGCTGTTGGCCGTGAGCTGGGCCACGAGGCCGCGTTTTTTATCATCAACAACTGATGTGACACGTGCAGAGACCCCCGCCTCTTCAAGAGCCGCATTATAGACACGCGTAATCGCTGATTTGCGCAAATCCGGCTTGAAGACTTTTCCCACAGCCGTCTTTGGAAGCTCGACGAGCACCTCAACATGCTTGGGGATCGCCGCTCGCTCGTGGATATGCTTTTTGGCATGGGACATAAGATCATCCGCCGTCGCTGTTGCACCGGCCACCAGCTCGACATAGGCACAGGGTAGCTCACCCGAATGGGCATCAGGCTGGCCGATTGCGCCTGCGAAAGCAACGTCCTGATGGGTTAGAAGCGCATCTTCAATTTCGGCAGGGTCGATATTGTGACCGCCGCGAATGATCAGGTCTTTCGCACGGCCAGTGATCCAGATGTAGCCTTCTGGATCGATCCGACCAAGATCACCTGTGCGCAGATATTTGTCATGATAGTAAAGATCGACGTTTTTATCCGCCTCTGTATAGGTATTGCCCGCGTAGACGCCTGGACCCGCGACACAGATTTCACCGATTTCGTCAGGGGCGCATTCAACGGGCCCATCGCCTTTCTGCGCGATGATTTTCACGTCATTATAGGGGAATGGAAGCCCGACAGAGCCCACGCGTTTTTCCCCATCCACAGGGTTGATCGAGACAAGAACTGTTGCTTCTGTCAGACCGTAACCTTCAATAATCTGAATGCCTGTAGACTTTGTGAAACGGTTGAAGAGTTCCAGAGGCATCGGAGCCGAGCCTGAAAAGGCGTTTTTGACCTTGGACACATCAGCATCCACAGGTCGCTGCATCAGAGCAGAGACCGCCGTCGGGACTGTGATGATGAATGTTGTGCCCCAGCGCTCGCAAAGCTTCCAGAAGTTATCAAAGACGCCATCACCGCGATAGCCTGCAGGTGTCGGGAAGACCACGTGAGCACCTGATTTGACCATAGCCATGAGAATGACGTGGCAAGCGAAGACATGAAAGAGCGGCAGTGGGCACATAACGCTCTCGTATTCGTCAAACAAGAGTTCTTGACCGAGCCAGCCTTGGTACACGATCCCAGAGTTAAGATGTTGCGCGACTTTTGGCATGCCCGTTGTTCCACCTGTGTGGAAGTAGGCTGCGACACGGTCGACTTTGCGATCTTCAAAGCTGAGCGTTTTTGGCTGCTTTGCCATCTCTGCGTTGAAGCTTTTTACATCCGCGTGGTGATTGACGTTCATCTTCGGACGCACAAGGGGGACGATCCAGCTCTTTGGCGGCGTGAGGTAGCGGTTGAGATCCACCGTGAGGATTGTATGCACACTGGGCGCATGCTTGACCGCCTCTGCCGTTTTTTGTGCGACGTCTGTTTTGGGGAAGTTGCGCAGGGTCACCACGACTTTGGCTTTGGTCTCGCGCAGAATTGCGCCGATTTGCTCAGGCTCAAGCAGTGGGTTGATCGGATTGACGATACCTGCAGTCATGCCGCCCATCAGGGCAACGGCTGTTTCTGTGGCGTTTGGAAGGACAAGCGCGACAACATCGCCTTCCCCTACACCAAGACTGCGGAAGAGATTGGCGGCCTGACAGACCTGATCATGAAACCGGCTCCAGCTCAATGTCTCAGCCTTATCTGTGGCGCCAGACATCAGCTGATAACTTATTGCAGGACGATCCGGAAACTTTGCCGCCGTCCCTGCGAGCATTTCATAAACCGTGGTTGGCACATCACGTGCGCTCCACGGCATTTCATTGGTCATGTCTAAACTATCTTGTAGTGACCCAAACTTCATGTTGCATTTCCTCCCCATTGGCCCATTTTTTGGGCACTCTATACACATATAGTGTAGGGGTTTGAGTTTTCACGCAATAGCCCCGGCGCAACGTCAATTTTGCGCTCTTTACCGGGTTTCGCCTTTTCAAGAACTGTTCAAAAGCCATATGATCCCATCTCAACCCCGCCTTTGCTTTGGAGCGAGTCAATGAAGATTGCAACTGCAGCCTACCCTGTCAGCTGGTGTTCGACATGGGAAATCTATGCTCAAAAGCAGCGCGACTGGGTGATGAAGGCGTCCTCCAATGGGGCGGATTTAATTGTTTTCCCCGAATATGGCGCGATGGAGCTGGCAGCGCTGGCTGGCGAAACGGCCGCAGGCGACATCCAAGGCTCGATCGATGCGGTGAGTGAACGCCAGCCTGAGATGAACAAGCTCTTTGCCGATCTGGCCGAAGAATTTGCGATGCATATTCTTGCGCCCTCAGCACCGGTGCGAGAAGCCACCCGAACCGTAAACCGTGCAGGGCTTTTTACCCCAACGGGCGTTGCAGGGTTTCAGGACAAGCAAATCATGACCCGCTTTGAGCGCGATGATTGGAATGTGTCAGGTGGCGGGCCATTGAAGCTCTTTGAGACGGCAATCGGCAAAGTCGGCGTGCTCATCTGCTATGACAGCGAATTTCCACTTCTGGGGCGTGCGCTGGTCGAAGCCGGTGCCGAAATTATCCTCGTTCCCTCCTGCACAGAAGCGCTGGAAGGGTACTGGCGGGTACGTGTTGGTGCAATGGCGCGCGCGCTTGAGGGGCAGTGCGTCACTGTCATGTCCAGCCTGATTGGCAACGAACCGCGCCTCTTCGGTGTGGAGAGCAACTCTGGAATGGGCGGGATCTTTGGTCCGATGGATCAGGGGTTTCCACCCACAGGCGTTTTGGCGGAAGGGAACCTGAACAAAGCTGGCTGGACCTATGCCAGTGTGGATAGGGCCAAGATCGCGCATGTCCGCGCCGATGGCCATGTTCTCAATGCATTGCATTGGGGGGAGCAGGCCCCACGCGCCTCAGATGTCACACTGGAGGCCTTGGCCTAAGAAAGTCCTTGAAAAACCGCGCTGATAGGCGCATTTAAGCCGCGCTTGCCAAGACTGGCTTGCGAAACTCTAGGAGAGACCATGGCCAAGGAAGAACTGCTCGAATTCCCCGGTGTCGTAAAGGAACTCCTGCCGAATGCGACATTCCTGGTCGAGCTGGAAAACGGCCATACGATCATCGCACATACGGCAGGCAAGATGCGCAAAAACCGCATCCGCGTTCTGGCTGGCGACAAAGTTCAGGTGGAAATGACACCATATGATCTGACGAAAGGTCGGATCAACTACCGCTTTAAATAGGCATGAAACTGATCCTCGGCTCAGGCAGCCCGCGTCGGAAGGAACTTCTGGCGCAAATCGGCGTTGTGGCCGATGCTATTCGTCCGCCAGATATTGATGAAACTCCGCAAAAGGCCGAGCTGCCCCGCCCCTATTGCGCGCGTATGGCGCGGGAGAAGGCCGAGGCCGTTGTCGCTGCGCCGGATGAGATCGTGCTCTGCGCGGATACCACCGTGGCACTCGGGCGGCGCATTTTGGGAAAACCAGAAGACGTCACTGAGGCTGAGCGTTTCTTGCGCCAGCTTTCTGGGCGACGTCACCGAGTCATTACATCTGTGGCTGTGAAGAAAGGCGAGACGCTCTGGGAGCGCGACGTTGTCACTACAGTCAAGATGAAGCGGCTCTCCGACAGCGAGATCGCAGGCTATCTTGCTACAAATGACTGGCAAGGCAAAGCTGGCGGCTACGCAATTCAAGGGCCCGCTGGCGCGCTCATACCTTGGATACAAGGTTCGTTTACGGGCGTTGTTGGCTTGCCACTCAGTGAAACCGCAGCGCTGTTGCAAGCTGCGGGCTATCCGCTTTGGAGGACCCCATGAAGGGACGTCAGATTATTCTCGACCATTTCGGTGCACGCGAAGCCGCGGCGCTCATGGTAGACGGGCAACTCCACGATCTTCTGATCGATGCGGACGCCCCCCGGCCAGGAACGGTCTATCGCGCTCGTGCGACCAAGCCCCAGAAAGGGCAAGGTGGGATGTTTTTGGAAACGCCCGACGGCAATGCATTTTTGAAACAGGTCAAGGGCATTGCGCCTGGCGACATGCTGACTGTCCAACTCACAGGCTATGCCGATGAGGGCAAGGCGTTGCCAGTGACGACCAAGCTGATGTTTAAGTCACGCTATGCGATTGTCACGCCGGACGCGCCAGGGCTGAATATCTCACGTCAGATACGGGAAGATGAGCGACGCGACGCTTTGATGATGATTGCAAAAGAAGAAATGGCAGGCCTCGGCTTTGGCCTGATTCTGCGTTCGTCTTGCGAAGAAGCCGAAGATGAAGACATCGCTGAAGATCTGCGTGCGATGGTTGATCTGGCGCAGACAGTTGTAAACGACACAGCCGCAGAACCCGAAACTTTGACCGAAGGCGACGGCCCGCATGTCCTAGCGTGGCGTGACTGGGTTGAACCCGCCGATGTTGTGACCGATGCGGGCAGCTTTGAAAGCCATGGTGTTCTTGAGGCATTAGACGCTCTTAGAGAGCCCGAAGTGCGCCTTGCTGGTGGAGCCTCACTCGCAATTGAGCCGACACGTGCGCTGATTGCGGTGGATGTAAACACCGGTGTGGACGGTTCTTTTGCAGCGGGCACACGCGCCAACTTTGCCTGTGCCAAAGAACTGCCTAAACAGCTGCGGCTGCGCGGCCTAGGCGGACAGATCACAATCGATTTGGCTCCGATGCCAAAAAAGGACCGCCGCGGCTTTGAGGCCTCCCTGCGTGCCGCTCTTAAAGCAGACGGCATCGACACCGTGCTCGCAGGCTTCACGCCACTCGGGCACTATGAGCTGCAACGCAAACGTGCGCGCCTGCCGCTGAGTGAATTGCTCTCAGGGCTGCTGTCATGAGCTGTCCGATATGTGCGAATGAAACAGATACGCGCTATAAACCGTTCTGCTCACGGCGCTGTGCCGACATCGACCTCTCTAAATGGCTGGGAGGCGGATATGCCCTGCCCTCAAACGATCCGGAGGACGCAGAACACCTTGCGGACGAGATAGAAAAGCAGGCGCAGAAGCCGCATTGAAATTTTGCGCAAAAAGCCTCTGGACACCGCCCCGCCCCTCGCCTAGAACGCCGCTACCCAGATCGGTTTAAACCGCATCACCCGTGCCCGGGTAGCTCAGGGGTAGAGCAGTGGATTGAAAATCCTCGTGTCGGTGGTTCGATTCCGCCCCTGGGCACCATTTTTACCAGAAGAATAGATGGCTTATTTAGGTATATTACGCGCCTAGAGTGGCGAATTCACAAACACAGCTTAACCACGCTTTTTTTGCCGTATCGCTGATCACCTGTTGGGCGGATTCGCTAAGTTGCATACGGTGTGGGCTGTGGGTGCATCGCAAACCAGTATTTGCAGAGTTTCGGGCCCGCGCCCAAACTATCGCGTTCTTTGTGTTGCTTGGCGGCCATTTTTGTCGAGAGGACAAAGCCGCGAGAAGTTATACCTTAGCGTCACGCGACGCTTAATTATCGCGTCAGAGTCTATCGTTAGTCAGACATCCAACCATGGTTCAGGTTTTCTCGCATAAGTCGGGTCGTCAACGATCCGCGCGCCACAGAGATTTGGTCAAGATATTTGGCTTTCTGCGCAAAATACCCACGGGCATGATCTGTTGCTTGCTCACTGGATATAACAAGAAAGCGTAGTTTTTCGCCTGCACGACATTGTACCAATTTGTCTGTATCGCAAGAGATTACCGTTGCAATTTTAGGGTATCCGCCAGTGGTTTGATGATCGGCGAGCAGAACCGTTGGAACGCCGTCACCTGACACCTGAATAGATCCGCGCACAATGGGCTCAGAGGGAATGGACAAGGCGCCATCGAGTTCTAGCTTCGGTCCGCTCAACCGCATCCCCATCCTATCATAGGCCTCTGTGACGCTAAACACTGCAGTCCCAAAATGCTCCAAAGCCTCTTGTAGAAAACAGTGATCTTGGGGCCCTGCAACGACACGTATCGGGCCTTGGGAGATAAAGTCTGGGCGCACAATTCCACCCACTCGGTCATCGCGGATGGATGCATGGGAAACCTTTATCTGACCACCTGTACGCACAAAGCCCCCCCCGAAACCCGATGTCGAATGGGTCGCTTGGCTGCCAAGCCAATCCACAGCATCGACCTCTCCCGCAAATGCAAGATATGCCCAACTCCCTGCCCTACCTGCGCTGATCGACAACCGCTCGCCCTCACGGATCGTCAAGATCGTCCATGATGAGGACTTCTGATCGCCATGTTGCAGTACGAAGTCTCCGCCCGTAATGGCAACAGAAACAGCACCATCTGTGCACTCCAAGACCAACCCGCCAAGCGATATTTCAATCGCGTTCATACCCTGATTATTGCCTAGCGCTGCATGAGCGGCATCAAACGCCAGCTTATCCATTGGTCCTGAGGCTGCCACGCCATACCGCATATTTCCGGGACGTCCCGCATCTTGAAACGTCACCAATGGACCAGCGAAAGAAACGGAAAAGGAGGCTTCAGACATTATTCCCTCCTTGGCTCAGACGTTGATACGTTGCGCAATCTATGCGCTCAAACGTTACATTATCGCCGACATCGAACAAGAAAGGGTGCTCAGGATCGCCCGTGAAGATCGGTGTGGGCGAACGCCCAATATTTGACCAGCCTGTTGGCATGGTTAGGGTTGTGACAAGGCATTGTGGGCCCGCAATAATGACACTGCCTGCGGGGACATCACGGACAGGGGTTGTTTTGCGAGGTACCTGTATCTGATTGGGAACCCCAGCAAGATAGGCATAGCCAGGGGCAAAGCCATACATAAGCGCGCGATAGTCGCCTTCCAAATGCGCATTGATCACTGCCTCTCGTGAGAGGCCAGTGGCAGAGGCGACGGCGTCCAAATCGGGTGCAAACGGCGGCTCGTAACACACTTGGACACAACGACGGCCTCCCGCAATCTCCTGTAGTTTCAATTCTTCGAGACATGCGCCTACATGCTTTTGAACGGTCAAGTGGTCTGTCGCCATGGGGTCAAAAGACACCAACAGATTTACAAGAGCGGGGACCGTTTCGATCACTCCAACGGGTACATTAGTACCCAATGCCATATCCAGCGCAATGACGTGCGCGTGTGCAGCGTCGGAGAGTTCTTGTGCAAAGGTCACCAATAAAGCGTGATCCGCAATAGCACTGAATTGAGCTTCCATGGGCGCGATTATGCCTTCACAAAACTGGAGATTTGAACTTCATTGCCCAAGGTCCACGACCCGAACCCTTCGCCAAGGTCAGAGTTGAGGTCTAACGTCATCAGTTCAGCCGCCTACTGAAGCGCATTTGGTAAGAAGAGCGCGATGCTTGGGAAAGCGATCAAAAGAAAAGCCATCACCAGCATCGTCAGGCAATAGGGCAGCGCTCCCAACATAACCTCATTGAGGTTGCCTGATTTGCGAGCGCCCTGAACCACATACAGGTTGAGCCCAACGGGCGGCGTGATCAATGCCATCTCGATCAGAACGATCATCAGGATGCCAAACCAGATCACGTCATAACCTTGAACCAGCACCATCGGCACGATGATAGGGATGGTGACAACCATCAGCGATAGCGTTTCGATAAAGAAGCCCAGAACGATATAGAGCACGACAACCACAAGGATAAAGCCAAGCGGGGATAGTCCGAGACCATCCATGAACTCGGTCAATTCGCGGCCCAAACCGGCCGAGGCCAGCGTGAAATTCAGGAACGATGCGCCGATCACAATCAACATAATCATAGAGGTGATTTTAACTGTCCCCGTCAGGCTTTGAGTCAGCATGTCCCATGAGACACCTCCAAACGCGAGCGCTATAAGAAAGGCACCAGCAACGCCGACAGCCGCCGCTTCGGTTGGGGTCGCCCACCCCGCGTAGATAGAGCCAACGATCATCCCAAAAAGCATCAAGATCGGCACCAGATCAATCAACGCGCGCAGCATTTGCGGAAACGGGAACGTGCGGCGTAGCCCCCCCAAATCGGGTCGGATCAGGCAAATGATAACCGTGATCAGCATGAACATTAGCGCAAGGCCAAGGCCGGGGATGAGGCCCGCTAAAAAGAGCTGCGGAATCGAGGATTGGGTGAGGAAGCCATAGACGATGAGATTGATCGATGGCGGGATCATGATCCCAAGCGTCCCTCCAGCGGCAATAGCACCCGAGAATAGCTTGGGGTCGTACCCAAGTTTTTCGGCCTGTGGCATCGCCACAGTGGCGACAGTAGCCGCTGTGGCAACGGACGAGCCGGAGGTGGCAGAAAACATCGTTGCAGTCGCGATGTTGGCGTGGACCAACCCGCCCGGCAGCCAGCTTACCCAGCGGTCAAGGGCTGCGTAGGTGCGCGTGGCAACACCACTGCGCACAAGAATTTCGCCCAGAAGCACAAAAAATGGAATCGCAATGAGCGTCGCTGAATTGGACGCGGACCAGACCATATTTCCAAGCCCTTTGGTGAGCGGAAAATTGGAGAAAAAGGCATCAATACCGAAGCCCAATAGGAACAGCACGATACCCACAGGGATCGAGAGGGCCAGTAGGCCTAGAAGGCCGATGGAAACATACCCGATCATTGCAATGTCTCCTGCTCGGCAAATGCGCCGATGAATTGCTCGGTGTCGCCGTGGCGGCGCTTGATCAGCAAGCTGAGCGCGCAAAGGGTGATGGTGGTAGCCATTAGGGCAAACCAAACCCAACCCGCAAACCAAGGCAGGTGAACCCAGACAAGCGGTGTCTCAAGTGGTGTATTGGCAGTTGAGCCGTTCTTGATCGACCGTTCCAATACCGGCCATGCCTTGAGCGCGATAGTGATGATGACACCCGACATTACGATCATTGAAAAGACATCAAACAGCGCGCGTTTGAAACTGTCTGCGCGGCTGCGCAGGATGTCTATGCGGACATGGCCCATTTCTAACAATGTGTATGCCATGCCCCAAGAGGTCGCGAGCGCCATAGCGTAGCCCGCAATCTCCTCGGTACCGCCAAGGGACGTACCGAACCGGCGCATGATGATATCTGTTAACACGAAGGTCGCGCAAACCAGCAGCCCTGCGCCGACAAAAAGGGCAACCCCTTTGTTCAGCCTGCGCAGGATTGCTATCACCTTGAGTTCCATGTTCGGTCCGCCCCTTGAAACAGGTTACTTGATTTCGACGCCGACAACTTTGCCAACACTGTCGTTCCAACGTGTTGCCCAGTCACCGCCTGCACGCTCTGCCCACTCGGGCAAAACCTCGGATGTGAGGATATCACGGGCCCGTGCGAAATCTTCGTCGCTGACGTCCACAAGCGTCATCGAACGTGCATCACCAGACGGGCATTCCCCATTCCCTGTGAGGCAAGCGATGTCATTGACAAGCGCGTCTTGTGCGCTGGCCCATGCAAGATCTTCAAAGCCAGTCTTGATCTGGTCAGTGAGAAGCGCTTGGTTCTCGGCTGACATGCCATTCCACTTGTCGAGGTTGATTGCCGTTACAACAGGGTCCCAGCCCCCCAATGGGATCGGCAGCAAGTGAGAGGATACTTCCCACCAACCGGCTGAATAGCCCGAGCCGGCACCTGTCACAGCGCAATCAACCACACCTTTTTGCAAAGCACCTGGCACTTCTGAGAAGGACACATTCACTCCTTCTGCACCCAAAGCTTCGAGTAGCTTGGCCGTCATCCGGCCTGAGGCGCGGACCTTGAGACCTGTAAGATCTGCTAGGCTAGAAATCTCAGCGTTACAGAAAACGACCTGTGGCGGATAGGGTGCAATCGCGAGAACATGGCTGTTGAAGCGGTCGCGGTAGATCTCTGAGACCATGGGGCGCGCCGCGTCAACCATTGCACGAGCTTCATCTGCACTGAGTGCAATCAGTGGCACATCGAGGCCTTCCAGCTCTGGCGCGTCAGACACAGCATAGTCAGCAACAGTCATTGCCACATCATAGACACCTTGGCCCAGCAACGGATAAATATCGCCCAAACCAAGGCTCATCTGGTTGTGTGTGGTCAGTTCCACATTGAAATCACCCGCTGCGGGCAAAGTTGTACCCCAGAACGGCGCTTCATAGCTCTTGTGCAGCGGCAAGCTGGACCAGCTGCCCACTACGGATAAGTCTTCTGCGAAGGCAGGTGCGGCGAGGGCCGTGGTTGCAGCCAAAATAGCAAGTGTCTGTTTCATTTTTTGTCTCCTTGTTGGATTGCTTTAGTTTTTTCTTAAGATCGTTGTCTCTGCGTCCTCCGCCACATCGGTGATCAGCATGTGACCCGGCGAATGCGTGATGCAGATCGGAAGACCCGCATCCAAAAGAACGTTTTGTGGCGTCACACCGCAGGCCCAGTAGACAGGTACTTCTCCGGATTTTATCTCGACAGAGTCTCCCCAATCTGGATGTGCCAGATCTTTGATGCCGATCTCAGCAGGATCGCCCACTGCAATCGGCGCCCCATGTGCCTGCGGATACCGACGGCTGATCTCGCGGGCTTTGTCGACCTGTGCTTCGGGGATTGGGCGCATCGTAACGACCATCCGGCCACCAAATCGCCCCGCCGGCACGAGCCCAATATTGGTTCGATACATCGGAACGTTTAGGCCCCTTTCGATATGCCGGACCGGAATGCCGTTGCGTAGCAGTGCATTTTCAAACGTAAACGAACACCCCAAAGCCACCGTAACCAAGTCGTCAGCCCAGATATCAGCAATGTTGGTGACCTCGTCATGAAGCGTGCCATCCCGAAACACACGGTACTTTGAAACATCGCTACGAATATCGATGTCCTGACCAAGTGTCGGTAAAAACGGATCACCACTGTCGCTCACGCCTACGATTGGGCAGGGCTTTGGGTTCCGCTGACAAAAGCGCAAGAAATCCAAGGCGAATTTCTCGGGCAAGATTGCAAGATTGCATTGCAGTTTGCCAGCAGCGAGACCCGCTGTGTGCTGGTCGTAAGACCCGCTGCGGATTGCCGCCCTGACCTCGCCTGCGGAACAGGCAACAAGGTCGGAATGTGAGACTGTTGTTAGCACTATTCGAAACTCCTCCAGCTGTGTGAGAAGCATCACACGGCGGCAACTCTCAATCAAATTATCAATTTATATCATAACCGATAGATTTAATTGATTTAACTTGGCTGGGTTCGTTCCCATGTGTTCGCAACCGCGCGGGCAATTTGCGCACTGTTTTCAACAAGAAAGCTGCGCGGTTCTGACAAATATGATGCCGTGAACGAGAGCGGCTGCGGGCGAAATCCCGGATCAAACTCTACAATTTGCCCCGCCTCAAGAAAATCGTTGGCAAGCGCCCTCGGGTAAGGACCTACGGCGATTCCTGCGGCGATCATCTTCAAACTTGCCGACAAGGAAGCCGACGCATAGACACGCACCTTTGGTCCGATCCTACGCGTGAGCTCAGACATTAATTCACGATACGGTCGGGTCTTGCTTGAATAGGAAATCACTGGGACTTTGCTCAAATCAGTCTGTGGATTTGCAGTCGATCGATACCAATGCAAATCAAAAGACGGCAGGGCCACGTTTTCAACAGAAAACTCCGACACGGGACCCATTAGAAGTGCGAGATCAAGCTTCCTCTCAAGCAAATCCGTGCGCAAATTCAAGGAGATATCCACCGTCAAGTCAACATTGACACGCGGATACTGCTCACTGAAAGCCTTTAAAAAGTCAGGCAACCATGCCTGTGCGATCGTCTCGGAGGCGCCGACACGAAAAAGACCCTCTGCTTCGGATGGGTTGGCAACACGTTGCTTGATCTCTTCTTCGACAAACAACATTTGCTCAGCATACGAAAGTAAAAGCGTTCCGTGTTTTGTTAAGACAAGTTCGCCCGGGCCACGTTCAAAAAGGGGCACGCGGAGTTCTTGTTCGAGGTTTGCAATTCGGGTCGAGATGGCAGGCTGCGAAAGATTGAGGCGTTCAGCAGCCTTGCGAAAGCCTCCCAAACGAGCGACCCAGAGGAAAGTCTTGATCTGATCAAATGTCATGCCTCATTCATAGATTATATCACAGAGGCCGCAAATCCATAAACTTAGACTGAATATAAATTGCTGCATTGGCGGCTTGAATCTCCTGCCAAAGCTGAAAGCAAAGCAAGCTATTTATGAGGCTGTTGTGGCAAAAGGTTGGGCACAGGTTTCAAATCATGGACCACGTTCGCACAGACGGCAAAGTGATGTGCAAGTGCCAAGGCGGCAGGTTTTACCATTAAGATTGGCGGGCAACCACGGCGTAATTTCCCAACGTTCGATAGTTCTCTAATTAGCGCAAACCAGTAATATCTTTCGGGCTCGTCAGTCCAGTCTGGGCCATTGCGATGCTCATTTCTTCTGAAATGACATCCCACAGTTTGTGCAATCCTCGTTCATGGCCAGCGGCCAAAGCATATTGGAGGATGCGCCCCAAAAAAACGAAATCAGCGCCTTGGGTAAATGCCCGCAACACATCTTCACCCGACCGGATGCCACTGTCAAAAAACAGCGGATAATCAGCCCCGATCTGCTCCCGAATTTTAGCAAGCATTTCGATAGGTACAGGAGCGCTTTCAAGCTGGCGTGCACCGTGACTAGACACTTGAATACCGTCAACACCAGCGGCCTTAAGCGTAAGCGCATCTTCCACATCAAGCACACCTTTTACAACAAGTTTGCCCGGCCACATCTCGCGTAGCTTATTCAATGTGTCACACGTTGCGCGCGCGCGACTTTCAGTGCGATCGAATTCATACCCAGGCATTTCAAAGTTAGCCATCGTCGGCTTGCCTTTCAGCAATGCATTCAGGGACCAACGCGGATGCAGTGCAAAATCGACGAATTGTTTGGGGCCGATCTTGAACGGCATTTTAAAACCATGGCGCAATTCACGAGGACGGCGCCCAACCTCTGGAACATCCACAGTTAACACCAATGTCTGGTAACCAGCTGCTTTTGCACGATCGACCAGCTTGAATGTCCCAGTCCCATCACCCGTGAAATAGAGCTGGAACCAAGCATGGCCCTCAGCCACCTCGATGATCTTTTCCAGCGGAGTTGATGCAACAGTCGAGACCCCATGGGGCACTGCATATCGTGCTGCAAGGCGCGCAAGCATAAGATCTGCACCAGGAGCTGAAAGGTTGCACATACCCATCGGTGCAATACCAAAGGGGCGTTGTGTCGTTGCACCAAAAAGGGTCGCAGCAAGCGAACGGCTGGAAACATCTCGCAGAATACGCGGCCGCAGGGTTATCTCATCAAGGGCGGCCCGATTGCGCGCCGCCCCCGTTTCACGGCCTGCCGCCCCGTCGATATAATCGAACACCATCCATGGCAGACGACGCTTGGCAATACGCCGTGCATCCTCTGCGCTATGAATGCCGCTTGCTGACATCAGGACTTCACGGCTTCCATAAAGCGGTGACGGATAACCACCGGATCAAGAGTAATGACCGGCAACTTGATATTCCCGCTGTCACATTTGCAGACAATTATCGTCATCTCGTCGCTGTCGATGGCCGATTGCAACACGGGGCCAAGGTCTTTGTCCTGCACCTCGATCACAGTATCGCAGCCACAGGCGCGCGCCACATCTGTCAGGTTGGTTTTCATGCCTGCGTAGGTCGGCTGGTCACCCGTAGATCCATAAGATCCGTTATCAATGATCAGCAATGTATAGTTGCCAGTCGCGTTGTTAGCGATCGTTGGCAACGTGCCAAGGTTCGTCAAGACAGACCCGTCGCCATCAATCGAGATCACAGGTTTGTCCTGCGCGAGCGCAAGGCCAAAGCCGATCGAAGAGCTCAGCCCCATGGTGCCGAGCATGTAAAAATTGCGAGCGTTGTCATCAATCATATGCAGTTCCTGACTGGGCAGGCCGATATTGCAAACGACAAGGTGAGGGTTCAGGATGGGCGCAATTTCGCGCAAGATTTCAGAGCGGATCATTGGTCGCCGTAGCCTCCCCAGAAGTTGGCATCGGTCAGGATCGCCACAGGTTTGTTGGACATGAAAGTATATTTCAGGATGTTGTCGAATTCCTCGACATCTTTTTGCCAATGGAAATGGTATGTCGGAATGTGGAACTGCGCCAAAAGTGCCTTGGTGTGGACAGCCATTTCAACCTGACACGATACTGGTTCGCGCAACTCACCACGATATGAAATCAACATCGGAAGCGGCATACGATAGAACTGGATCAGTGTCGCCAGTGTGTTCAGCGTCACGCCAAGGGCAGTGTTTTGCATAATGATCATGGGACGCTTGCCCCCCATGAAGGCGCCCGCACATAGCCCCATACCTTCGTCTTCTTTGTTTGAGGGGATGTGAAAAATCTCGTCGCGGTTCTCCACCTCTTCGATCACACCAGCCAGCTGTTTGCAGGGTACGGTGGTCACGAAAGAGATATCGTTGGCAACAAGATCATCTACGATCTTTTTGTCGATGTTCATTGGAACAGAGCCTTTCTGGTTAAGTCGTCTTTGGATTGTTTATGTTAATCGCTACGTTGGACATGCACGGCGCAAGGCGCGTGTCTGACGACGCGTGCTGCCGTAGAACCAAGCAGATAATCACTGAACCCTGGTCGGTGGGAGCCCATCACAATGCAATCGATCGCGTTGTCACGAGCATAAGCGATAATGGTACGATAGGTGTGCCCGATCACCATTACAGGCTGAACATTACTCAGATGCTCAGTTTTCGCGAGCAACTCAGACTTTGCACGTGCAATGCCGTCTTTCTTGGCCTCTTCGTCGAGATAAGCGTTGACCGAGCCCTTTGGAGCCTCATAAACATGCAGCGCCGTAATTGTTCCTGTATCGCCAGCCAGCGCCTGTGCAATCGCAAGGGTACGCGGTGAGATGTCATGATCAAGTGCCATAGGAACAAGTATTTTCTTATACATATGTTCTTTCCTTTGATGATTGCAGCGATGTCACGCCCAAGGGTCCAAAATGATTTTCGGCGCGGCAACACGACCTGACCGCAGATCAGAAAAGGCAGTTGCTCCGTCACAAAGTGGGCGTGTTTGTGTCCAATCCAGCGCACCCAATCGGCCTTCAAAAAGGGCTGTTGCTGTGTCGCGAAAGTCTGTCGCAGTGTAGGTGTAGGTGCCAATAAACGTGATTTCCTGCAACGTTGCACGGCGCACATCAAGGCCGTGCGCATCGTCACCAAGTCCTACATGCGCAATAACACCGCCCGGTTCGACCATGGCGGAAGCAGAGGCGCGCGTCACCCCGTAGCCAACCGCGTCGATCACTATTGGGAATGATTTGGTTGTGGAGTGCACGGCAACTTGATCACAGCTGTTCGCCAGAAATGCGCAGCGTTTCTCATCCGGCTCAACGATGACGACGTCATTAACATCCATGGCACGAAGCGCCAAAGCGGCGGCCAGCCCAATCGCCCCCCCGCCAATCACAAGCGCGCGGCGCTCCATGCTCGGGTGCAAGGCCTCTAGCGCAAGCCGCACTGCGTGCCAGCTGACAGCCAAAGGTTCGGCAAGTGCCGCCTTGCCCAGCGCCACATGGGCAGGCACCTCGACCAAATTGCGCATTGGCATTCCAATATACTGAGCAAAAGCCCCCTGACGCGGCATCATCGAAATGATCTGCCTTTTAGAGCAAAGATTTTCGCGCCCAGCTTTGCAAGCGGGACAGACCTGACAGGTCACCAGCGGGTTCACTGTCACACGCATTCCATCATTCTTGCCACCCTGGATCGTCCCAGCCGCCTCATGCCCTAAAATCAGCGGAGCGGGACGTCGTTCGTCATGACCAAGATAGGCGTGCATGTCCGATCCACAAATGCCGACAGCTTCAACCTTGATCAGCTGTTCATCATCCTGTGGGATCACGTCCGGCATATCGCCATAAACAAGGGATTCAACACCCTGATAAACCAGTGCTTTCATTTCGCCGTAAACCCCCCATCAACCATAAGGACCTGTCCTGTGACATAGGCAGAGGCATCAGAGCACAAGAACAAAATTGGTCCGTCCATATCCGAAAGAGTTCCATTGCGTCCGATGCAGGTTTGCGCTGCATTGCGTGCAGCACGCGCGTCATCCTCGAACACCGCTGCCGTCAATTCAGTTGGGAAAAAACCGGGACCAATGGCATTTGCTGTGATCCCATCGGGAGACCATGCTTCAGCCATCGCGCGGGTCAGTTGCGCGATACCACCTTTCGTTGCCCCGTAGGCGATGCCGCCCGGAAATGCGCGGGTCGTTTGAAGGGACGCAAAATTAACGATACGACCCCAGCCCTTTTTTCGCATTTCTGGTACAAACGCCTTTGACAGAAAAAACGGTGCCGACAAGTTAAGAGCCAGCGTCTGATCCCATCCGTTGAAGGTAACATCATCGGCTGCCTCACGGGTGTTGACGCCAGCTGCATGTACCAAGATGTCAGGCGCACCGAATGGCGCGGAAATATCAGCGACAGTTCTTTCCAGACCATCGCGGCTGGCTACATCCGCCACCACGGCAGCAGCGGCAGGTCCGATTTCAGCGCACAGATTGTCCAATGCATCAGCCCTACGAGCAACGCCCACGACTTTTGCGCCAGCGGCCGCAAGCGTCAGTGCTGCGCGACGGCCAAGTCCAGAGCTAGCGCCCGTGATACAGGCTACTTTGCCGCTTAGATCGAATAGATGTGTATTGCCTGTCACGTCTCCTAGCCTTCAGACGTTAGGTCAAAGTTTTCACCTGGAAAGTACTTCGCAAGCCGCACATCCGCTGCGCGGGCATGCCCCTCCATTCCTTCCAGACGTGAAATCCGCGCTGTCGCAATCGCGACATCCTTAGAGGCCTCTTTCGTGGCTCGCTGCCAAGTGACGATTTTCATATATTTGTGCACTGACAAACCGCCTGTGTAGCCCGCGGCACCAGAAGTCGGTAGCACGTGGTTCGTGCCCGAGGCCTTATCGCCATAAGACACCGTGGTTTCTTCGCCCAAAAACAGCGAGCCATAACAAGTCAAACGGTCGAGCCACCAATCAATGTCGCTGGCTTGGACAGTCAAATGCTCAGGTGCATATTCGTCACTGCAAGCGGCCATGTCTTCGCGGTCTTTGCAAACAATCACCTCTGCGTAATCGCGCCAAGCAGCAAAAGCGTTGTCGCGGTTCAGTTCGGGTAGATCGTCGATCAGGACAGGAACCCGCGCCATAACGTCTTCGGCCAAAGCACGATCATCTGTCACCAACCATACGGGCGAGTTATAGCCATGTTCAGCCTGACTTACTAAGTCGGTGGCAACGATATGAGGATCTGCGTCCTTATCGGCGAGGATCAAGGAATCCGTTGGGCCCGCAATCATATCGATGCCCACACGGCCAAACAAAATACGCTTTGCCTCGGCCACAAACTGGTTACCAGGGCCAACCAGAATATTGGCCTTTGGCAGGCCAAATAAACCAAACGCCATAGCCGCAACGCCCTGAACGCCACCCAGCGCCATAATCTTATCTGCACCGCAAATATGCGCTGCGTAGATAATCGCGGGAGCCACACCAACACCAGGACGCGGAGGAGAACAGGCCGTAATGTGTTTACATCCTGCCACCTTGGCGGTGGTGACTGTCATGATAGCACTCGCAATATGGCTGTAGCGACCACCGGGGGCATAACAGCCTGCCGCATCAACGGGGATGGCCTTCTGGCCAGCGACATAACCCGGCTGAATTTCCATCTCGACATCAGCGACAGTGCTTTTCTGCAGCTCCGCGAAGCGCTTCACATTGTCATGCGCGAATTGGATATCTGCCTTCAACTTTTCAGGAACCAACGCGCTTGCTGCTTCAATTTCGGCCTGCGTAAGGATGACGTTGCCTTCGTATTTATCAAACTTGGCGGCGTACTCCATCGCCTTGGCATCACCACCTTCTTCAATATCCTTGAGGATCGATACCACAGTGTCATGCACATCGGATGCGCCAGAAGCGGCCGTCAAAGTTGCTTTTTTCAGGTATTCACGGGTCATTAGGCAGAGATCCTATTTGTAGATATCAGGCAAAAGAGTTGTGGAAACAGCGGGGACATAGGCAATGAACAAAACCACGACGAACATGCACAACACGAAGGGCACAGCACGCACTGCGATCTTGAGGATCGATTCACCTGTTATTCCAGAAACCACAAAAAGGTTCAGTCCAAGGGGCGGCGTGATGAAGCCAACACCCAAAGCGGTGATCATCATGATACAAAACTGAATTTCGTTCATGCCGATGTTTTCGGCCAAAGGTTGCAAGATCGGAGCAAGGATCACGATATTGGGCGTGGTTTCCATGACGCAGCCCGCGGCGATTAAAATACCGATCATCAGCAGTATGAGAATCCAAGGCTCTTCCGTAAGCGCCGTGACCGACGTCACAAAGCCCTGCGGCACCCCCATTATAGCCAAAGCCTCAGCCAACGGGGCGGAGAAGGCGATGATCGGCAAAATTACACCATTCACTTTGGCAGAGCTGACCAGCATCGCTGGAAAGTCCGCAAAGGTCAGTGTTTTCAGAAAGAAGCCCATGCCTATGGTGACGACAACAGCGGTGGCACCTGCCTCAGTTGGCGTCAGGCGGCCCGAGAAAATACCGTAAAAGATAATTCCAGGAACAATAAATGCATACCAGCCCGATTGCAGTGAGCGTCCCAAATTGCTCAGCCACTCCATAAAGGTCAGGTTGCCACCACCCTCATAAGCATAGACGCGGTTCACAACGAGGTTCGTGATCAAAATTGAGATCAGGATACACAGCCCCGGGATCAAAGCAGCCAAGAACAAGGTTGAAGCGGAAATTCCCAACACAAGCCCAATGATAATGTATGCAATGGACGGTGGGATCAGAATTCCAGTGCAGGCCCCTGCTGCGACCAGTGCGCAGGCATAGGGGCGCGGGTATCCGGCCTCAACCAAACGGGCGATTGTCATTCTGCCCACAGCGGCAGCCCCTGCCGCGTCAGACCCGGATATTGCAGCAAACATACCGCAGACAAGCACTGTCGCTGATCCGAACCCACCCTTGGTAAAGCAGGTCAGCGCTTCGGCGACATCGAGGAATTTTCGCGACAGGCCCGTTCGGACCAACACGTCACCCGTCAAGATAAACAGGGGAATCGCTGTCAGAGCAAAGGCATCAATGCCGCTAAACAACCGTTCGCCGACAAGGCTCAAAGGCAGATCGCCCGACATCAGCAACATCAAAATAGCAGAGCTGCCAATCGCGGCCCAGACTGGTACAGCCAAGGCGATAAGCGCCACAAACAGAATGACGGGTACGTAAAAGTCCCAACCAAGCTCTACAGTTTGCGCGACAGTATTCCAAAGCATCGTGCCGCTCCTTAATCAAATAACGTGTCACCCTCGTAGACTGGCTTGCCAGTCTTGAGGGAGATGAAATCATGACGAAGCGACTGAAGAAGGCGCCAGATCATAAGAGCAAATCCGCTGGGCACCGCCATCAGGAACCACACCTGAGAGATGCGCAGCCCATGGGTTACGGACCCGAATTTGTAGGAAACGTGAACGGCCTCCATCGACCAGTAAAGCGCGATCAGCGCAACGACCATCATCACCAGATCGCCGAACATATAGAGCAGCGCCTTGGGTCGTGGGCCAAGGTAATGCATGATCACATCGATACGGATATGAGCGCGCTCCTTAACTGCGGCAGCCGCCCCGATCCACGCCAGATAGATAAAGGAATAGCGTACAATCTCCTCGCCCCAGATCGACGAGTAGGCAAAAATTTCGCGGCGTAGCACCTCGACAGCCATCGTGATGACCAACATCACGTAGAACGTCAAAAGCAGCCAGCGCTCAGCGTTCTGATCTAATTTACGCAGGAATTCCATGGTGTGGTCCATCTGGGTTCCATGACAAAACCTCGCACAGAGTGCGCAGGGTTCTTAATCATGTTGCGTGGGTGTTTCGGGCGCTCCACAAGGGCGCCCGAAGGTTACTTTTAGGCGTCGTGAACGTAGTATTTGCCCTGCGTTCCCGCGGCCTCTTCCATCTGTGCAAACGCATCCATGGACCCAGCCAACTCCACCTTGAACTTGTCCCATTCGGAACGCTGGTAGCCGCCTGCGTCTTTCCATTCGGCGAGTTGGTCGTCACTCAGAGAGTGGAACTCGACCCCAGCTTTGGCCAGCTCAGCCATCGCGTGGGACCGTGCCGAAGGAACCTTCGCAAGGTTCTGGTGTGCGGTCATCTCAGAGCCCCAAATGATGCCCTCTTGAACGTCGGCCGGCATAGAATTGAACCACTCGAGATTACAAGAATAGACTTGGGAATCAGGTACGGCTTGTGTGAAAGTTACATGCGACAAGATATCCTTGAAGCCAAACACAAAGAGCGCGCCCACGGAGGGATCAAGTGCGTCAGCCACACCCTGCTGGATCGCAGAGGGCGTTTCGCCCCAAGCTACCGGCGTTGGGTTTGCACCGACCATTCGATAATACTGCTGTAGCATCGCAGAGCCAGGAACGCGGAACTTAACGCCCGCAAGATCGGACGGCGTAATCACTGCACCAGCGCCACCCTTACGCACAGCAACAACCCGCGGGTCGATGTTGACGTAGAACAATGGCTTGAATCCGTTCTCTTCGATCTTGGGCGTCACATTGGAGCCCCAGAAGTCGGAGTTCACAAGGTTCGTGAACCGTTGGTTTGACCCGCACAGATACGGCATGTTGATCAGATCAACAGTAGACGCAAACGGAGCGAAATTTGACAGCGAGTGCTGAGCCGCTTGAATGGTGCCACCCTGAACCGCCGATACCAAGGCACCGCCCGCACCAAGCTGACCACCAGGGGCAAGCTTGACGTAGACCTTCCCATTTGTGGCGTTCTGGATGTTTTCCTTCAGATCCAGCTGCATGATAGGGTAGCTACGTGATGCGCCCAGCACATAGGCCGTGGCGATTGTCATGACGTGCTCCGCGGCGGCCTCGCGGTCTCGCTCTTCGGTGGCCGACTGAGCTGCTGCTTCAGTTGACCAAAGCGTCCCTGCTGCACCCGCGACGAGTGCCGCTGTGAAGCCAGCGGTCGACGCTATTTTCAGAAAATTCCGGCGCTCTGCAGACGCGAGCCCTTTACGGTCTTGATCGTCCATATGGTTCTCCTCCCAAAAGATATTTCAGCCGTCGTCTTTGCGTCGAACAGCTTCTTTTTTTAGAATTGCGACGACAAAAAGCACCGTCGCAAAAAACAGAACCAACATTTCTCCGACATCACCCAGAAACGCGCTGTCCGCGAACGCGCCCAAGGCGACATTCGAAAAGAAAACGAGAAAAACAATGAATGAGCCAGTCAGAAACACCAAGAGCCTCCACTCTAATAGGTTCAGACTCAAATGTAAGCGCTTACAGATGATTCTTGCAAGCGTTTACATTTTAGGTGCTGTGTATTTGTAATTTTGCTTTAATATCAGAATGAAACGATCATTTGAGGTCTACATGCCACCGTCCGCCCCGCCCCAAATTCCAACTGTGCAAGACGTTGCAATCGCAGCGGGCGTATCGACTGCAACGGTGTCACGCTGCCTAAACGAAAAGCAGAAAGTGTCTCTAAAGACCCGCGAGCGCGTGATGGAGGCTGTAGAACGGCTTGGGTACACACCAAACTTTAATGCTCGCGCAATGGCAGCCAAACGATCCCATACAATTGGCGCGATTATTCCGACCATGGAAAATGCCATCTTTGCACGCGGACTTCAGGCCTTTCAGGAAACGTTGCACCAATTGGGCTATAACCTGTTGGTTTCCAGTAGTGCATATCAGCCAAAATTGGAGGCTGAGCAGATCCGCGAGCTGGTTGCGCGTGGGGCTGAAGGTCTTCTCTTGATCGGGTATGAGCGCGATCAGGCCATTTATGACTATTTGGACCGGCGTAGCATTCCAACCGTGCTAGCCTGGGCATCTTCTCCTGACAAAGCCTATCCATTCGTAGGGTTTGACAACAAGGCCGCCATGCGCGGCTTGGCTGATAAGGTGATCGAGATGGGACACCGTCGGATTGGGGTAATCTCTGGTGTGATTGCGGGCAATGACCGAGCGGCAGGCCGACTGGCAGGGATTAAAGAAAGCTGGCAGTCGCACGGGTTTGATATCGAGAACCTTGCGATCATCGAAACCCCATACGATATCGAAGGTGGTGGAAAAGCATTCGAAAAGCTGATGGCAGCAGATTTGAAGCCAACAGTCATAATGTGCGGAAACGACGTCCTTGCGACAGGCGCGATATCAAAGGCCCGTGAGATGGGCTTGGGTGTTCCGCATGATGTTTCTGTAACTGGGTTTGATGATATCGAACTGGCCCGTTGTGTCTGGCCACCCCTGACAACCGTACATGTTCCGCACCGGCAAATGGGACGTGAAGCAGCAAATGCATTGATCGACTTGATTGAGAAGCGCTCCACAAACATCAGCCGCGAACTCGATGTATCAATCGTAATGCGCGGTTCTCTGGTCGGCCTTTAAGCGAACAGCAGGCATGTTCATGGCGCGCTGTTTGTTCCACGAGATCGGTATCACGCCACAATGGACTTGGCGCAAAAGCCCTAACCAGTCTACTCAACCATGTTTCTGGGTGTCTCGACGCGGGGAAACAGACTTGGAGAGAGTATCGCCACATGCGTCCGATCAAAGATTTCATTTGATCTAATTGAAAATTTACGGCAAGGACACTGCAATCATTTTCCAACTATGGCAGAAATCAAATGGAAGTCAGTGTTCGCGACAACAATGTCGATCAAGCTCTACGTGCGCTTAAGAAAAAACTACAGCGCGAGGGCGTGTTTCGTGAGATGAGACTCAAAGAGCATTTCGAGAAGCCATCAGTGCGTAAAGCTCGTGAGAAAAAAGAAGCAATTAGCCGTCAGCGCAAACTTGCTCGCAAAAAAGCTCAGCGCGAAGGTATGCTTTAATAGCACCAGAACATACACGCGTTTAAAGGAGCTCAACTACATGATTGAGCATTTCTGAAATCACGCAGGTATACCTCTGAGTTGTCTAGCTGTAACTATGCCCTGCGAGTTCTGCTCGCGGGGCATGTTCTTTTGTTGGCAAAGAATGCGTTGAATGCCCTGTCGCACGAGCTGCAGAAGGCATATTTAGTGCGCCACTTCCTCACAACCATTCAAGAACAGCGCTGTCCTGCTTCATCCCACATGAAATCATGTGAGGCAAATGGTCAGCCTGAACCGTTGTTGCAAAAATCCTAAATACCGTTACACACCTATCTCATATTGTAGGCAGCTGTCGCTTTGCACCTAAAACTGTAAACTTTTGAAAGACCTAGCTCCCATGCTTGGAAAAATTTTTAAGCGATTTCGCAAGATAGATGACGATATTATCATCGCCCACGCCTCTCCCCTTGCTGTACCAACACTCATTGGAGTTGTCGGCGACGTTCATGGATGCGCCACACTCGCTGCCAAACTCATCGATAAACTGAGAGACAGCCACCCAGACATAAAGCTGCTCTTCGTAGGCGATTATATTGATCGCGGCGAGGAGAGCCGGCAAGTTATAGAGCTACTTATGGGAATGCCCGAAGTCACATGTTTGATGGGGAACCATGAGCGCATGTGTCTTGATTTCCTAGCGGAGCCTGAAGAACGCGGTGGCCGTTGGCTGCGCAACGGCGGGCTACAAACTGTAGCGAGCTACGGAGTTGCAGGATCTCAAACAGAGCTTACAAAAATGCGTGATGCTTTAGCGCTTGCCATGGGCGACAAAGTCATCAACTGGCTGGCCGAGCGGCCACTCCACGCAAAATTTGGAAATCTATATGCTATCCATGCTGGCGCCGATCCTGCGAGGCCGATCGAAGAACAGGGAGAAAAGCCTCTGATCTGGGGCCACTCACTGTTTAAAAAACAGCCCCGCTATGACGGGCACTGGGTTATCCATGGCCACACAATTGTCGATCAACCCATAGTAGAAAACGGCCGCATCAGCATCGATACCGGCGCCTATGCGACCGGACGCCTGACGGCCGCCGTCATCAACGGGGCAGATGTGCAATTTCTGCAATCACATTACTAGGGTTTTAGGGGCTTAAGTGACTCCAGCAATTGAAGTTTTCCGCTGGACTGATAAAAGCAGCGCAAAGTGTAGCGTTAAGACGCCGCAAACGAACACGAAAGGCGGTCGCGTGGTAGATCAGGGAAATAAGTTTGACGATGAGATTGACCTCGGGGCGCTGCTTGGCACGCTCTGGCGTGGCAAGGCTCAGATATTGCTTTTTGCGGTCTTGGCAACCTTCATTGGCATCGCTTACGCAAAGCTTGTCGCTGTACCAACTTACACCGCCTCAACGACACTCGCCATTAAGGAGAGTGGAAGTTCAATTATTGACATCGAAGCTGTCATGTCAGGAGTATCATCAGATAGTGACTCACTGAACACGGAAACAGCGGTGCTGAAGTCACGTGACCTGCTAGAGCGACTCTCTGCAGAACTCAATCTTAAGAACGACCCTGAATTCAATCCGACCATCCGTCCGCCCTCCAAGCTCTCATTGGACGGCATCTTAGACAGGCCAGTGCGAACCTACACCGATCAAGAAGTCACCAATGAGATCGTCGAAAACTTGTTCAGTGCGATCTCCACGTCTGTGCAGCGTTCGACATTCATCATTGCAATTTCAGTCACAACGCAAAGCGCTACCAAATCACGCGACATCGCAAACGCGCTTGCGCAGCTTTATCTCGATGATCAAATCCGTGTAAAATTCGAGACCCTTGAAGACGCTGTCACTTGGCTGTCTGCGCGTGTGATCGAACTGGAGGCCGAACTCCAAACGCGCGACGATGAATTGAAAAACCAAACCGCAGAGGCCGACTATATCAATCCCGATGGTCTACAGGCCTTGAACCAGCAAGTACGTGAGCTTCGAGAACGGCTCATTGGGGAGCAGACTGATGCCAGCCGCGCGCAAGCTAGATTTGCTGAAATGAACGCAGTTGTGGCCTCAGGTAACATCGATGCTATCCTTGACTTCACTCAGGACCCAACATTGCGTCGCCTGTCGAGCCAAGGCTCGCGGGACACTCTGCTCAAAGAAGACAGTGCTTTCAAAACGCGCCTGGATTTACTGGTTGGCCGAACTCAAAAAGATGTGGAACGTGCGCTAACGCAAGTATCGACCATCGTTGAAACTGTAGAGGCTATGGAGCTTCGCGTAGATAAACAAGCCACCATGCTTGCGGAGCTTCAACGCATGCAACGCGAGATCGATACCACGTCGGTACTTTATGAGACCTTTCTCACCCGTCTGAAAGAAACGACAATTCAGCAAGGTATTCAACAACCTGACGCACGCGTTCTTTCGACCGCGATTATTGGCAAAAAGATATCTCCTCGCACCAGCATGATCGCCGCTCTTTCGTTGATCCTCGGCTGCATGATGGGTTCAGGCTTTGTGCTCTTTCGCGAAATGCGGGCCAATGGCTTCCGCAACGCTGAAGAGCTTCAGTCAACAACGGGCTTACAAGTTATTGGGCAGATTCCGATGTTCCCAGTGGCCGCTCGCAACGACTTGATTCAATACCTCAAGGACAAACCAACATCCCCAGCGGTTGAGGCCGTCCGCAACATGCGTACCTCGATCTTGCTGTCAAACGTCGACACCCCTCCACAGGTCATTATGTCGACCTCGACCATCCCGGGAGAAGGCAAAACCACACAAGCAATCTCTTTGGTGCAGAACCTCTCTGGTATGGGGAAGAAAGTTCTTCTCATCGAGGGTGACATTCGCCGCCGAACACTTGACGAATATTTCAAAGGTGAGGCGGGCGAGCATGGCCTTCTCTCGGTTGTTTCTGGAGAGGTGTCTTTGGCTGAAGCAATCGTCAAGAGCGAGCGCATCGGTGCGGATGTTTTGATGGGGCAAACCTCACATATCAACGCAGCAGATATCTTCTCATCAGACAGGTTCTCCACGTTCCTAAAAGAGGTCCGCAAAGGCTACGACTATATAGTCATTGATACGCCTCCTGTTCTTGTTGTCCCTGATGCACGCGTGATCGGACAACATTGCGACGCGATCATGTACACGGTCAGATGGGACAGCACGACCAAAACCCAAGTTCTCGCAGCCCTACGTGAGCTTGCGGCAGTCAACCTTGTTCCGACGGGCCTTGTCCTCTCGCAAGTTGATCCAAAGGGTATGAAAAAATACGGATACGGCGAGTCATATGGCGCATACTCAAGCTATGGCGGCGGGTATTACGACGCATAGCAGAAGCTTGGGGTTACAAGCCTGCCTATTCATCTCAATCAAAAAAGAAAGCCCCTATGCACCAACGTGGATAGGGGCTTTCTGTTACTAAAATATATCCGACAGATTAGGCGTGGCGTTCATCTAACGTTTGATGGTGATAGCCTTCAACTCTCGATTGGATCAACGCACGCAGATGATCGCTGTCAGACCGATCAATAGCCACACTCACTTCACGCATCATCGAAGCGATCTCGATCTGAGAGAGATGTGCTTCTTCTGCCCTCATTATCTTCGGATGTGGCGTTGCAACCAGGCTATCTCCATCAATCAACAGCTCTTCATAGAGCTTTTCACCAGGGCGCAAACCGATGACCTTCACCTCGATATCACCGACGCCTGTTTCTGGATCAAACACCGAACGCCCGGATAGATTGACCATGCGATGCGCAATATCGATAATTTTTTGTGGTTTACCCATATTGAGAACAAACAAGTCGCCGCCCTCGGCATAGGCACCTGCAAGAAGCACCAACCTGCTCGCTTCGGGTATTGTCATAAAGAAGCGCGTCACTTCTTTATGCGTCACTGTAACTGGTCCACCAGCCCGGATCTGACTCTCAAATAAAGGCAGCACCGACCCTGACGAGCCCAAAACATTCCCAAACCGCACCATCGCAAACTTCGTTGATGTGCTTCGGGTTTGAAAGTCTTGCACCACCAGCTCAGCCATGCGCTTCGTGGCTCCCATGATGTTGGTGGGGCGGACGGCCTTGTCTGTAGAGATCAGAATGAACCGCTCAATCTTTTCGTCAAAGGCGACCTCAGCGACGGTCTGTGTACCAATCACATTGTTACGCGCGCCCTCGAGCTCATTTTCTTCAACCAATGGAACATGCTTGTAAGCAGCTGCGTGCAGGATGATTTCAACGCGCTCTTCGCGAACGACTGACTGAACTCGGCTTCTATCAATCACAGACCCAAGACGTGTCACAATATCAAGACCCTGTGGCAAGTGCGCCGTCAGGGCGCGCAATTCTCGATCGATAGCATAGAGTGCAAACTCGTTCTGTTCGAAAAGAACAACCTTCGCAGGCTTGCAGTTCAAAAGCTGTCGGCAGAGTTCGGACCCGATTGACCCCCCTGCCCCTGTGACCATAACTGTACGACCAGCATAGGCCTTCGCAATCTCAGGGGTATCGAGCGCGACTTTCTCACGCCCTAGAAGCTCGTCTGGAGTGACCGGACGCAGGGCGCTTTCAAAGCCACCATCTGCCATAATATCGACGTAGGATGGCAGCACCATCACTTCAACCGACAGCGTCGCCAAACGTTTTACAATCGCAGTACGCTGACTTTGATCAATCGACGGCATAGCCAATAAGACACGTTCAATCTGATGTCTCTTGATGCGTTTCTCCAGACAATTCGGTTCGTGAACCTGCATTCCATTGACAAGTAGGCCTTTAAGATTCGGGTTGTCGTCAATGAAGAATACGGGGCGCGCCTCACGAGATTGGCGTAACGCAGCTGCGAGCTGAATACCCGCAGACCCGGCACCATAAATCGCAACAGGGACGCGTGAACCGCCTTTGCCACTCAGACTTATCAGAAGATGCAGTGCGCCAACCCGTGCAAGCACAGCAGTCAAGAAAAACAGTGCGCCAAAAATCAAAGGGACAGACCGCGGGCCTTCAAGATTGAAGATGAACCCAACCGACATCGCAGACAAAGAAAGGATGATAGCTGTCGCCCCGAGGCGCAAAATCACTCCGTTTTCCATGGCATGAAGTTTTATTCGTGGCAAACGCATCGTGTTTATAACGACAGATCCGACGACACTCATGGAAACAAATAGGATCCAGTTATCCAGCAAAATAGATACTGGAAACAGCACACCATATCTCAGGGCAAACGCTGCGAAGAGGCAAAGGCCAATCAGCAGCATATCCATCGTGAATATCATCATGCGCTTCGTATGGCGCGGACGCGACAAAAGGTACTCGACAAACATAAAGCAACAACTCAACTCGGAAAGAATCAACTAAACAATGTTACAACAATAAACCCAGTCTCAAATATTTCAAGTTAAGCGGCCGAGGGCAAAGATATTACTAAATAGAGTCAGCCCCAGAATTCAGCAAAATGGGCAAAGCTTGCTGCAACGCTCGGCCCCATGTTGTGATCGGTTGCGCTTTGACGAAAATAATGTCGTTAGGACGCATTTGCATCCGTGACGCCATCGTCAGATTTACAATGTTGGTGGCATCAAGATGATAAGCCGTGACTTGATCTTCGTCCCCTGGTCGCAAAACATAGATTTGTGCTGGGTTGCCTGTTGTTGTTGAAAAACCGCCCGTTTCGAACAAGATTTCTGATAAGGTCGCATCTCGCTCGAACGGAAGTGGGACAAGAGTCTGCTTGGCGACTTCGCCGACAAGAAAAACACTATCGCGCACCACGGCATTTGCGGCCAATCTTGCGTTGAAAGTGTCTCGGCGCTCTGACAGTTCAGAACGGCGCAACCTAATTTCTGTCTCCAGCTCGCTCAGCGCATTACTGCGTGCGCGCTGCCGAAGATCCATCGCGTTGATCTCTTGCTCATAATAGGTTTACGCTCGCGTAAGGTCATATGCAGTGTCAACGTAAACGCTATCACCATCCGTCAATGTCACTTTCTGCAAATTTTGATCTGAGAAGTAATTATCAAGAGGAATTTGATACAAAGTTCCGTCGCGATAAATCCGAATGACACCATAATCATTGTTCTCAAGCGTAATACCGCCCGCAGCGGTTATTGCCTGATCGAGGCGAAGCGCAGAAAGTGTGATAGGCGCAATAATAGCGTTGCGCACGGCACCGCCAATGCTAACGCGTTTTGAGTTGAACTCAGCGACCTCAAGACTGAATTCTGAGTCGAGCTGATTTTGAACCAAACGTTGGAACACCTGATCCTCAGCCTCTTCGACAGTCAGGCCTGCGATTGCAACGGCACCCACTTCAGGGATTGCGATCGCGCCATCGTCTCGGACCGTATATCCCTGACGTTGGCTTTGGGCGGCCAGCAGTCCCGTAAGCTGTTCGACAGAATTTCCTGCGGCCCGCGTAGCAAGGATCACAACATCGCCGATCCCAATTTTATAGGACAAGGTCTGCACCTCAGGTGGCAAGCGCAGGGCCATTTCCGCAGGGGGGCTCAAGTTGGGAACAGATGGTGCCTCTGGAAATGCGCCAAATCCTCTCACCGTCCCGTTCATGCCTGCAGTCGCAAAAAACTCTGCGGGCAAAGCACGCGGCGTATAACTCGATCGGTTAGCAACCTCGATACTGGATGGGGACATCGACACCACGGTTACATCCAACGGCGTGTCTTTTGTGCTCACAGTCTGAGGGGTGTAGGTCACGCCACAAGAAGCAAGCGAAAGAACAGCACATAATGCAACGGCGGAGCGAGTAAGAATCATCAGGTAGTTCCGTATTCTGGCAGACATTTGGCCTAAGCATAGTGCGAGCTCTACAATCTCACCACAGCCGATTTCAGCAAAGACAACCAAAGCGCAAAAAAGATTGCATCCTCACCCCATGATTGGATGAGGCATTCCCGTCAGATCGTGCTGATCACACGCCAGAAACAACCATCCAAAAGCTTGCTGGGAGCACGGTAATGAATCATATAAATAAGGGGTTCAACTTCAGGCTGACCCGTTTTGACAAGATAGATCATTTGCCGGACAAAGCGGCACTCATTCTAAACTGAAGCTGGTTGGCATCGAGAAAGCGGATCAAAGCGCACTCTCCGCAACCATATTCTTGACCTATATCAACGCATCCCACGTGAACACATTCCATTGTCTCGATGTAAAGTGGAGGGATACTTATGACGGATACGTTTGGCACGCCATCACGGCGGGGCTTTTTGGGCTTGGCTTTGGGCGCTGGCGCATTTGGGTTGGCGGGCGCAGGTAAAGCAACCCCACGACAGGTAAAGACCAATGCAAACATACTCATTCTTGGCGCTGGTGCAGCAGGAGCAGCACTTGCAAACCGTTTGATCGAGCGGCTTGACGGGGCCACTATCACGCTTGTCGATGGGCGCCGCGAACATTGGTATCAGCCGGGGTTCTCGTTGATTGCAGCAGGGCTCAAACCGGCCAGCTACTCTGTGAGCCAAACAACAGACTGGCTGCCTTCGGATGTAACATTGAAACAGGATTGGGCCGCCAATATTGACCCCGAAGCTCGTAAAGTCGCGCTCGCTGGGGGAGAAGTGCTCAGCTATGATTATCTGATCGTTGCAACAGGACTTTCTCTTGATCACGACGCAATCGAAGGGTTTAGTTTGGATATGGTGGGCCAAGACGGCATTGGCGCACTCTATGCTGGGCCTGATTATGCCGCAAAAACTTGGCAGGCAGCCTCTAAATTCACGGAAGACGGCGGCGTTGGACTTTTTACGCGCCCAGCCACCGAGATGAAGTGTGCGGGCGCTCCCCTCAAGCACACCTTCCTGATTGACGATCTGGCTCGAAAGGCTGGCTCGCGTGGCAAGATGGACGTCCACTACATGGCCAACAACAACAGCTTGTTTGGCGTACCTATTGTCTCCGAGAAGGTGCGGATGCTGTTTGGCGACAGAGGGATCACCCCTGACTATTCTCATGTTTTAACAGGTATTGATGCGGGCTCAAAGCGCGCACGGTTTGATACGCCCGAAGGCTCTGTGGAGCGTGACTATGATTACATCCACATCATCCCCCCCCAGCGCGCACCTGACGTGGTGCGCCAGTCGGGTCTGAGCTGGGCAGATAAGTGGGTTGGCGAAGGCTGGATGGAAGTGGACAAGGCCAGTCTGCGCCACCTGCGCTACCCAGAGGTTTTCGCGCTTGGCGATGTGGCAGGCGTGCCCAAGGGCAAGACGGCTGCCAGCGTGAAGTGGCAAGTGCCTGTGGTCGAGGAACACCTTGTTGCGCAGATTGCGGGCGACACAACAGATGCGGCCTACAACGGCTATACCTCCTGCCCCCTGATCACCCAAGTGGGCCGCGCGATGCTGGTTGAGTTTGATTACAACAACAACCTAACGCCCAGCTTTCCCGGCATTATCGCCCCGCTTGAAGAACTGTGGATCAGCTGGCTGATGAAAGAAGTTGCCTTGAAAGCCACATATAACGCCATGCTGCGCGGCAAGGCTTGAGGAGAACGCTATGCAAGATCTTACATTTACTACGCTGATTGCCGTCTTTGAGGAAATCTTCGGACGCGGGCTTTTCTGGGCCATGGTTGTCGCGGCATTGATCGTGACGGCGCTCTATCTCTTTGTGCTGATCCGTGACCGCGCTGTAAGTTGGAAAAAATTTCTCTGGGCACAGCTTTCGATGCCTTTCGGAGCGATTGCCGCCGTGCTGTTTGTTCAGGGCATGACACGATCGGGGTTTGCCGACATTGGCGGACCGATTGATGTCATCGTTCTGCTTGCGGTGGCCGCAGGCGGGGCCGTAGGCATGGCGATTTTAGTTTACACGATCGAGTCTCTCTTTTGGCGACAAGGCGGCGAGGGATAAGCCCCGCCGCCCCTACTCACTCTGCCGCGACGGCTTTCATAAAGCGGTCGCGGATTATGACTGGGTCCATTGTAATCACGGGCATCTTGGCGTTGCCGCTGTCGCATTTCACGACCATCACCGTCATTTCGCCACTGTCCAGCGCCTCTTGCAGCACGCGGCCTGTGTCTACATCGCGGCACTCGATCACGCGCTCGCAACCGCAGGCCTCGGCCACTTTGGCAAGCGAGGTTATCTTGCCTGTATAGGTCGGTTGATCGCCGGTGGAGCCATAAGAACCATTGTCGATGATCATCAGGATGTAGTTGTTGGCAACATTGTTGGCGATGGTCGGCAAAGTTCCCATGTTGGTGAGAATAGACCCATCACCGTCGATCACGATTACAGGCTTGGGTTGCGCAAGCGCGAGGCCAAGACCGATGCTTGAGGCCAAACCCATAGTGCCAAGCATGTAGAAGTTGGTCGGTTGGTCATCGATTGCATGTAACTCTTGGCTTGGGATACCGATGTTACAGACAACCAGCTGGTCACGCAGGATCGGGGCAATTTCTTTCAGAATTTCAGAACGGATCATTGGTCGCCATAGCCTCCCCAGAAGTTGGCATCGGTCAGGATGGCCACGGGTTTGTTGCACATGAAGGTGTATTTCAGGATCATGTCGAGTTCTTCGACATCTGACTGTTTGTGGAAGTGATAGGTAGGTATATTCATCTGCGCCAAAAGCGCCTTAGTGTGCACCCCCATTTCAACTTGGCAGGCCACAGGCTCGCGCAATTCACCGCGATAGCTGATCAGCATCGGAAGTGGCATCCGGTAATACTGGATGAGGGTTGCCAGTGTGTTGATCGTCACACCGATCGCTGTATTTTGCATGATAATTGCCGGGCGCTTACCGCCCATCCAGGCACCCGCACAGAGCCCCATGCCCTCGTCTTCTTTGTTAGACGGAATATGAAAAATCTGGTCATGATTTTCTATCTCATCAATCACCCCTGCCAACTGCTTGCACGGCACAGTTGTCACAAACGAAATGTCATTGGCTACCAGATCATCAGTGATCTTTTTGTCGATATTCATTGAAGCCCTCCCGAACACGATGAGCACAGTATGAGGGAGCTTGGCCAGCTTTCTCAAGAGCGCTTTGGGACCCTCCTGTTTGTTTTTAGTTTGCCTGAAGCGACCCTTATTGCTTTTCGAAAGTACGCCTGACCGCACCAAGCGAAAGACCCAAGCGCTCCACATAACTGACGCTGCTAAAACGATCATCCTAAAGCGGCCACATCTAGTCATCTGAATCTGCTGACGCGCACTTGCCGATACCGCATCAGAGCCGATGAAAAAGCGCCAGATGGGTCGCCGTGAGAAAAACAGTGTCGCGGTGAGGAAAGTTTTTGCGGCGAAGCCCGCATAGGAGAGGGGAAACATGGAGGAAGACTTGCGATGACAACAGATGTTTCTGGCGTAATGCGCCCTGTGGCTACGGCCAATGGTTTGCCTAATGATCACTATGTAGACGAGCGCATCTTTCTGGAAGAGCGCGATGCCGTTCTCTACAACAACTGGTCAGGTATTGCGGTCGCGGCTGATGTTCCTGAAAATGGCGATGCGAAGCCGATCGAGTTTCTGGGCATGCCGCTGCTTCTCATCAGAGACAAAGACGGAGATGTACGGGTCTTTCAAAACACCTGCCGTCATCGCGGTATGATCCTTGTCTCCGAGCCCAAGAAGATCGAAGGCGCAATCCGATGCCCTTACCATTCTTGGTGCTATTCAACGAAAGGCGATCTTGTTGCAACGCCGCATGTGGGCGGGCCAGGGATGAACACCCACAAGGATATGCCGCGCAGCGAGCTTGGGCTGTATGAGGTGCCGAGTTACATTTGGCTCGGTGTTGTTTATGTCAACGCTTCAGGTAATGCCGCTCCATTTGAGGAAATTCATGCTGAGCTTCTGGAGCGCTGGAAAGAATTTGACGTGCCGCTCTATCATGGCGGTGAAGACAGCAAGTTTGAGCTGGATGTAAACACCAACTGGAAGCTCGCTGTTGAAAACTATTGTGAGAGCTATCACCTGCCGTGGGTTCATCCTGGGCTGAACAGCTATTCTCGCTTAGAAGATCACTACAACATCGAAGAATACGGCCGCTACTCAGGCCAAGGTACTTTGGTGTACCGTCAGTTGACGGGACAAGAAGGCGAAACTTTTCCTGACTTCCCAAACCTCTCAGACAAATGGGACACTGGCGGCGAGTACATTACGGTCTATCCCAATGTTTTGCTTGGCGTGCAACGCGACCATGCATTTGCGATTATCCTCGAGCCCAAAGCGGTCGATAAAACTGTCGAGCATGTGCACTTGTTTTATGCGGAGCCTAAAGTCGACGAAGCCCTGCGCGCAAAGAACGCAACGCAGTGGAAAACAGTCTTCATTGAGGACATTTTCGTTGTCGAAGGCATGCAGAAGGGCCGTTACGGTCGCGGATTTGACGGCGGACGCTTCTCTCCAGCGATGGACGGACCGACGCATTGCTTCCACGATTGGGTCGCCAATCAAGTCACATCGCATCGTCAACAACTGGCGGCAGAATGAGTGAGCTTCAGACGCGACTTCTGTCTGCGCATGAAAAGGATGACCGTAAAGGCTTGATCGCACTTTACACAGAGGCGGCGGATCAGTCCAATGACATGATAGAGCGGTCCTTCTTTCTCACACATGCATTTGTATTTGCACTGGAGGCGGGCGATATGCGCGCGCCTCTTTTGCATGACCGTTTGCGCGAGATGGGGCGGATTTAGTTGCCCTGCCTTTGAGGACAAGCTAATGGCAACGCCATGCTAGACAAAGCCGAAGATATTCACCCGCTCTTTAACGGCGCTCCTAAAAGCACCGAGTTTAAAAAGCTGCGAAAACGCATCGTGAGCCAGACTCGCGAGGCAATTGAGCAGTATGGTATGATCGAACCAGGCGGCAAATGGCTTGTCTGCCTGTCTGGCGGGAAGGACAGCTATACGCTGCTCGCAGTATTGCATGAGCTAAAGTGGCGTGGCCTGCTGCCTGTTGAGCTTCTGGCCTGCAATCTTGATCAAGGGCAACCGGGATTCCCCGCAACCGTTTTGCCAAAGTTTCTGCAAGAACGCGAGGTCGCCCATCGTATCGAGTATCAGGACACATATTCGATCGTAATGGATAAAGTTCCTCAAGGACGGACCTTTTGTGCCCTGTGCTCGCGCTTGCGCCGCGGCAATCTTTACCGCATTGCTCGCGAAGAGGGCTGCACTGCTGTTGTGCTTGGTCATCATCGTGACGATATTCTGGAAACGTTTTTCATGAACCTCTTTCACGGCGGGCGACTTGCAACAATGCCGCCGAAACTCGTGAACGAAGAGGGCGATTTGTTTGTTTATCGTCCGCTCGCGCACGTGGCAGAAGTAGATTGCGAAAAGTTCGCGCGCGATTTGAATTATCCGATCATTCCCTGCGACCTCTGCGGAAGTCAGGACGGCCTGCAGCGCCAGCAAGTGAAACAGATCCTTGATGGTTGGGAGAAGAATAGCCCTGGCCGACGCCAAGTGATGTTTCGAGCACTGATGAACACGCGCCCTAGCCATCTACTGGATCCAGAATTGTTTGATTTCAAAGCTCTTTCACGATCAGAGCCTGATAGCGCTTTAGAAAACGAGCTGCCGCCCCTCTTCCGTTAAGGGCCTGTTGATATAATAGCGCTAGCTTTCCCCAAACGAGTTTGAGGATTGTAACGATGGCGCTGCACCGTAGGGATGCACTAAGAACAAGTTCGAAGCGGCTGAGCAGCTGGCTCTTAGGGGCTCACATGCTTGCCTTTGTCCCCGCAATTGCGCTCAGCGCTTTTTGGATTGCTGGCGAGCATGCACTTGTCATGGTCGCACTTGGACTGCCGATCTTGTATCTCTTGACAGGCACTCTGAATGAAGCACACGCGGCCAAGACGCGCGAAGTCGACGCGACAACGGGCCTTCCGATGATCGACCAACTCGAAAATGATGCGGAAGAAATGATCATTTCATGCAGCGAAGCGGGACGAAAATCTGCCCTGTTTTTTATTCAACTCGAAGAGTTTGAAGCGCTTGTTCAACGCTATGGTCAAGAGGCCACAGGCGCACTTTTGGAGAGGTTGGGGGAAAGGTTCCGCGCTCTGCTTCGGGAACATGACACCGTTTATTGGCTTGGTGGGGCGCGGTTTGCCATCTTGATCGCGCCTGTGCCACAATTTGAGCTGGAAAGTGCAGTTCAACTTTCCTCGCGGCTACAGTCAGCAGCTGAAGAACCCGTTTCAGTGAATATGCAGGCTCTTTTTGTGAGCGCTGCCGTCGGTTTTTGTTTGAGTACGCGCAGCCCCGAGGGCACGGCATCAGCTTGGATGAGGGCCAGCGAAACCGCGTTGAACGAAGCGACACGGAACAACCCTTCTTCCATTCGCGCTTACAGCGCTGAAATGGGCGAAACCAGCATGAAGCGAGAGGCTTTGATGCGCGAAGCTTTCTTTGCTCTCGACAATGGCGAAATTTCGCCTTGGTTTCAGCCGCAAATTTCCACAGATACAGGCCGTGTGACGGGGTTTGAAGCGCTTGCCCGCTGGCATCACCCGAAGCGAGGGACAGTGGCACCAGCAGATTTCCTCCCAGCTCTGCAAGACACCGGTCAAATGGAACGCTTGGGGGAAGTCGTACTGTATGGCGCTTTGACAGCCCTAAAAACTTGGGACCGCGCAGGTTTTTATGTGCCATGCGTTGCCGTAAATTTTACGCCCGAGGAGCTGCGCAATCCGAAGCTGGCGGAAAAAATCCGATGGGACCTGGACAGGTTTGATTTATCACCCGACCGACTGACAATTGAAGTTCTTGAAACCATCGTAGCAGGCTCACCTGAGGATGCTGCGGCTCGCAATCTTGCGGCACTCGCAAAACTAGGTTGTCGCATTGACTTGGACGATTTTGGCACAGGACATGCTTCTATCACGGCGATACGTCGCTTTACGATCGAGCGGATCAAGATAGACCGCTCTTTCATCAGCCGGGTTGATAAAGATCAGGAACAGCAGCGCATGGTCTCTGCAATCCAGACGATGGCGGAGCGCCTTGGGCTTGAAACATTGGCCGAAGGCGTCGAAACATCAGGCGAACATGCGATGCTTGGCCAACTCGGCTGTGCTCATGTGCAAGGCTTTGCAATAGCTCGCCCTATGCCGTTTGATGACACCCTTGCATGGCTCACTCAACACAACACCAAACTAGGTACTCTTCCGCAGATTCGAGGCGGAACGGCCATTTAAAGACCGTCATGATGAAGCCTAATGGCATCAAAGCTCCACGCCCAGTCATTGGCTCAGGCAAGACCTGACAGCACTTCAGGCAAGATTCCCGCTTCCTTTTGCCCCAAAGGACCAATAACCGCTTGACCTTCGGCCCTTCACTCTGTTGAACCTGCCACACTCTCAAAGGCAAAGGGCTCGGGTCTTCATGGACGATCAGAACAAGAATCTCATTCTCGCTGTTGCGCTTAGCATGCTTGTCATTCTGGGATGGAGCGTTTTCTTTCCGCCGCCCGAACCAAGCCCGCAAGACCTTGCAGCAACGGCCCCAGCCAGTGAGGCCGTATCTGGCAACACAGCCAGCGTGCCTTTGGCAGCGTCCGGTGCAGAACCAGTCGTCGCCGCCGAGGTCAAGACTGCAGCAGATGCGCCGCGGATCAAAATCGAAAGCAGCCATCTTGAAGGCACAATTTCGCTTTTGGGCGGGCGCTTTGACGAGCTCAAGCTGAAGCAATACCGTCAGACACTTGACGCTGAGAGCGATATTGTTTCTTTGCTAAAGCCAACAAGCGCCGAGAATGCCTACTATGCGCTCTACGGTTGGGCCCCCGGTGGCGGCCTCGCGCCCGATCTTGTTCCGGGTCCGAACACGATCTGGACGCTGGAGAGCGGTGACATTCTGACACCAAGCACGCCTGTGGTTCTCGCCTGGGAAAATGGTCAGGGTCTCACCTTCCGCCGTGAGATCAGCCTTGATGAAAACTATATGTTTGCCATTCAACAATCTGCCCAAAACAACAGCACAAATACGATCAGCCTTGCGCCTTACGGTACGATTGCGCGCCATGGTGAGCCTGCCGATCTCAAAAACTTCTTTATTTTGCATGAAGGCGCAATCCGTCACGTCGCGGGAGAGCTTACAGAAACAGATTATGGTGATTTTGAATCCGCGCGTGCCCACGAAGAGCTCGAAGTTGGTGACAAGGGCTGGACTGGCTTTACAGATCACTACTGGATGACCACATTGATCGTTGATCAGGCGGGTGCAAAGATAAGCACGTTCCAAGACACGACACGCAATATCTTCCAGACCACAGCCAAACACAAAACTGAGACGCTCGCCCCAGGCCAGAGTGCTGTCGTTTCATCGCGCCTGTTCGCAGGTGCAAAAGAGTGGGAAACGATCCGCAACTACGAAAACGAAAGCGGCGTACCCAAGTTCCTCGACAGTATCGATTGGGGCTGGTTCTTCTTCATCACCAAGCCAATGTTCTGGCTGCTGCACTACTTGCACGCTCTCATCGGCAATATGGGCTGGGCGATCATCGGACTGACCTTCATCATCAAACTTGTTCTTTTCCCACTGGCTTACAAATCCTACGCCTCTATGGCCAAGATGAAAGAGCTTCAGCCGCAAATGGAGAAGATCAAAGAGCAGGCAGGCGACGACCGTCAAAAAGTCCAACAGGAAATGATGGCTCTTTACAAAAAGGAAAAGGTCAATCCCGCCGCAGGCTGTTTGCCAATTCTGATGCAAATCCCGATTTTCTTCTCGCTCTACAAGGTCATTTTTGTAACGCTTGAACTGCGGCACGCGCCCTGGATCGGCTGGTTGACTGACCTGTCCGCTCCCGACCCATCAACAATCTTCAACCTGTACGGCCTGCTCCCTTGGGATGCTCCTGAACAGGGCTCTGTTCTGGCGCTAATCTTCATTGGTGTGCTCCCACTTCTTCTCGGGATCACAATGTGGCTTCAGCAAAAGCTGAACCCGGCACCCTCTGATCCTATTCAGCAACAAATCTTTGCTTGGATGCCGTGGGTCTTCATGTTCATGCTCGGAAGCTTTGCCTCGGGTCTTGTGATCTACTGGATCGCCAACAACACGATCACTTTCACACAGCAATATCTGATCATGCGCAGTCACGGCTACAAACCCGACGTGTTTGGCAATATTCTGTCTAGCTTCAAGCGGAAGTCGAAAGACGCAGAATGACCCCAAAAGTTACCCAGCTCTGGCGCCACCCCGTGAAGAGCCACGGACGTGAAGCGCTTGAGCGGGTGACGCTCACAGCAGGGGAAACCCTGCCTTGGGATCGGCTTTGGGCGGTTGCACATGACAGTTCGACTGCAGACGGTTCAGAGTGGGTTCCCTGTCAGAACTTTTCCATCGGCACCAAAGCTCCACGCCTCGCCGCAATCAATGCTGTGGTAAATGAAACAAGCGGTTCCATCCGCTTAACTCATCCCGAGCTGGACACGCTTGAGTTTGACCCAGACCAAGAAGGCGAAAAGCTAATCGCTTGGGCAGGAGGGCTCATTCCAAAAGATCGTGCACAATCTGCTCGGGTTGTTCGCGGCAAGACGCGCGGTTTTACTGATACGGAATTTGCCTCAATTTCACTTATGAATGCGGCATCACATCGCGCGGTTGAACAAAAGCTTGGGCGCAAACTTGAGCCAGAGCGCTGGCGAGGAAACATCTGGCTTGACGGTTTTGAGCCTTGGGACGAGTTTGACTGGATGGGAAAGACGCTCAAAATTGGCGCTGCCCGAATTTTGATTAAAGAGCGGGTTGTCCGCTGCAAACATACCATGGCGTCGCCCAAGACTGGCGAACGCGATACCGACACACTCGCTCTTCTACGCGAAAACTGGGGACACCAGGATTTTGGCGTCTACGGCGAGGTGATTGAAACTGGCGACATTCGCCTAGGCGATATAGCAGAGGTGCTCTAATGCAACTTCCTTTCCCATTGGCCGAAGTGCCTGATGACTTTGCCCGCGAAAAAGGGCGCAAACTCTTCGCCGGAGGCGGGGCCGAATTCGTCAAAGGCGTTGTCGCCATGTCTGGCCTTCCCGATGGTGATCGGCTCGAAGTGTGCTTTGCTGGCCGATCCAATGTCGGCAAGTCCTCGCTGATCAATGCTCTGACAAATCGCAAAGGTCTGGCGCGAGCCTCAAACACGCCTGGGCGGACACAAGAGATTAACTTCTTCACCCTTGAAGAAACCCACTATCTCGTCGACCTTCCCGGATACGGCTATGCCAACGCCCCTCTTCCGATTGTTGAGCGCTGGCAACGACTGCTCAAGCAATACCTCTCAGGGCGGCAAAACCTGCGGCGCGCCTTTGTCTTAATCGATGCGCGCCATGGTGCGAAGGCAGTAGACGAAGAAATCATGAGCCTACTCGACAGTTCAGCTGTGACGTTTCAGTGCGTAATGACAAAAGCAGACAAAGTGAAAGAGGCAGACCGCGAGCGCTCAATCGAGGCCACACGAAAAGCACTTGCAAGGCATCCAGCCGCTTTTCCCGAGATCATTATGACCTCAAGTGAAAAAGGCGACGGGATCGAGACGCTACGCGCTGTGATTGCTTCGCTGGAGTAAGACAGCTCTCACAGGCAAAAGCACTGGCCCGTTTCCGCGTTCCCAACCATCCGCTTGCGCCTTCGCCTGCAATAAGGTCAAATTGTGCAACTGAATGAAGGCGCAAAAAATGAAGACTCAGAACATGAACCGAGACTGGATTGCCACTGCCCGCACATTGAACCAAGCATTGCCCAATTTGCAGCGCTACACAGGCGCGATTGTGGTGGTGAAATTCGGCGGCCACGCAATGGGTGATGACGCGGCGATGGACGAGTTCGCCAGAGATATCGTTCTGATGCAGATGGTTGGGGTAAATCCTGTCATTGTTCATGGCGGCGGGCCGATGATCAACGAAAAGCTTGATGCACTTGGTATCAAGAGCGAGTTTGTGAACGGCAAGCGCGTAACTGACGCCGCAACGGTTGAAGTGGTCGAGATGGTGCTCTCTGGTCTTGTGGGCAAACGTATCGTCCAAGCCATCAATCGGCAGGGTGGCAAGGCTGTCGGATTGTCGGGCAAAGATGCCAATCTGATGGTTTGCAAGCAAACGAACCCATACCTTGGCTTTGTTGGTACGCCAGACAAGATGGACGCAAGCATTCTACGCGACCTCTTCGAAAAGGGCACCATTCCTGTAATCGCACCCATCGGGGCGGGCCATAATGGCGAAACCTTCAACGTCAACGGCGATACCGCTGCAGGTGCTATTGCTGCGGCTCTCAAGGCCGACAGACTTTTGCTACTGACAGATGTCGAAGGCGTGAAAAATAAGTCTGGCGACGTTTTGACCGAGCTCACCTCACAGTCTATCCGCGACATGATTGCCGATGGGACAATAGCGGGCGGGATGATCCCTAAGACCGAAACCGCACTTTTGGCGATTGACGGTGGAGTGCGCGGCGTTGTCATTCTGGATGGGCGGGCGCCTAATGCCTGCTTGCTTGAGCTGTACACATCCCATGGGGCGGGCACACTTATTCGTGGCTGACGAGAGAGTGACTTGTTTCATCGCGATTGGGAGATCATATTCGAACTATGGAACATGAAGCTCTTATACGCCTTAGTATCTTTATCGGCCTGTTTGCCCTTCTTGCAGCGGCAGAAGCCTATCTGCCAAGGCGCGCTCGACAGGTTCCGCGCAAGACGCGTTGGCGGACAAACTGGGGGTTCTCGCTCCTAAATACTGGTGCTCTTCGCCTGCTGGCGTTTGGCCTTCCACTCTTGGCAGTGGGCGCCGCTATTGATGCAGCGCAGAACGGTTGGGGGCTTTTCAACCTGCTAGATTGGCCAAGTGGGCTAGAGATTGTTCTGGCTATTCTCTTCTTTGATTTCGCGATTTGGCTACAGCACCTCATCACACATAAAGTGCCTCTGCTTTGGCGCCTGCACCGTGTTCATCACGCGGATACAGAAATCGACGTGACGACAGCCATTCGCTTTCATCCAGTGGAAATTGCATTGTCGATGCTTCTCAAGATCGGCCTCGTCTATCTGGTAGGCCCTGCTGCACTCGCTATCATCCTGTTTGAGATCATTCTCAACGGAACAGCCATGTTCAATCATTCGAATCTCGCCCTGCCCCGTTGGCTCGATAAAGCTGTGCGGCTTGTCCTTGTCACGCCAGATATGCACCGCGTGCACCACTCCGTTCATCGCTCCGAACATGACAGCAATTACGGCTTTTCGCTTTCAATATGGGACAGGATCTTTGGAACCTATATTGCTCAGCCCAAGGACGGACACACCAAAATGAAAATCGGGCTTCAATGGCAAGATCCACGCCCCTCCAAACTTGGCTGGAGCCTATGGTTGCCCTTCATCAAGCGCTGACCCCTGCCCCAGAGCAAGTGGCGCTCGCCATCTTTGGCGCGTTTCATGAGCGTGAGGAGACACTTGTGTTGCTTGGCCCACATGAACCTGGGTTCTGGGCCCACTTCACGGCCTCCGCGGAGTATCAAGACGGTCAGCGTGACCCGCTGGATCGCTGGTCTCGCCGAATTATCACTCGTCTGGCTGAGGATTGGGGCGGTGCTCCCGTGTTTCCATCGGATGGGCCGCCCTATGCGCCCTTCCTCGACTGGGCCTTGGAGACGGGCCAAGCGTGGCAATCGCCCGTCGGCATGCTTGTGCATGCGCGTGCAGGTTTAATGGTGTCCTATCGTGGCGCTGTGCGTCTACAGGGCCGCCTAGACCTGCCGCCACCCGGTACAAACCCCTGCAGAAACTGCGCTGATAAGCCTTGCCTGACCGCTTGCCCTGTGGCGGCTCTCAACGCACAAATGGAATACGATGTGCAACGCTGCAAAACACATATCGCCCACCCTGAAGGCAGCACCTGCCTAACGCAGGGCTGTCTCGTACGCCGTGCCTGTCCTGTGTCTCAAGCCTATGCCCGCCTTCCAGAACAATCAGCCTTTCACATGAGGAGTTTTTTGTGAGTCTTGAGTTAATTGTTATGCGTCATGCAAAGTCCAGCTGGTCTGATCCTTGCTTGTCAGATCACGACCGCCCGCTTAACGGACGCGGGCGTGCCAGCGCTAAGGCCATCGGCACATGGATGAAAGAGGAAGGCTATCAGCCAGACCAGACGCTCTGTTCCACTTCGGCGCGCACATGCGAAACGCTCGATCACCTCGAATTAGATACAGAAACAAACTATTTAGAGCCCCTTTATCATGCGAGCGAAGACAGAATGCTTCAGCTCTTGCAAAATAGAGCCAAGGGCAAGAGCGTCTTGATGCTTGGACACAATCCGGGAGCCGCCTTTTTCGCGCAAGCTATTTTGAGTAAGCCCCCAAAGAGTGATGCTTTCTCGCTGTTTCCAACAGCGGCCGTTTTGGTCGTGCGCTTCGACACAACAAACTGGCGTGACCTGCGCTTTGGACAGGGAACTCTTGCCGCGTTTATCGTGCCACGAATGCTTTTACCCCAAACTTAGACGCCTTGATGCGTGGCAAACTTGGAGCCCAGCCCGCAGCCATCGCCCTCGCATCAACACTTTCATGAAGGCTTTCACAAGCTCCAGCCCCGACACGGCGACGTCCGCGCAGTAGAAAGAGCTTACCCCAGCTTTTCCATGTCCCCACAGATTTGGCCGCAGGGTCACGCGGAAACCGCGCCCGCCAGCCTTGTGGCAAGGGCAGCCCACAACTTTCGGCGCGTTCGAGCATCCACACAAGCGGAATATTGGATAAGAGCCGTGCTTCGGCATCACCATCAAGCTGACCACCAATGTCACCATGTGTTCCTGGAAACCACACTTGTTCCACGCGACCCTGCCAGTTTTGCGGACACTCCCAGAGCACTGGTTCAAAAACAGAGCGGGTCTCATGCAAGGCAAGCGCCTGAAAACCATGGCGAATGGCCGAGCCAAGCTGGTGATTGTGAAAAGCGTGATTGCTCTCCGACCAGCGCCACAATAGCGGCAGGCGAAGCCCTAAGGCCTTCACGGTATCCCAGACACCAACCATTTCGACCTCGGCCTTTTCATGGCAAAACTGAGCTTGAAACGCAGCCTTCTGGGCATTGCCTGCCCCCAGTTGGTAAAGCCGATAAGCTTGCTCAACATTTCGCTCTGTCGCGTGCTCAGGGCGCAAAAGGCCCACCGCATCGATCACACCAGCAAGTGAGCGAACAGCATAAGCGCCTCGCGAATACCCAAAGAAAAAGATTTTATCGCCGTCACGATAGCGCGACGCGAGATAGCCATAGGCGCGCTTAATCTGACGGTTGACCCCGCGCCCCATTAAAACATGATGTGTGCTACGCCAATCGTTCCACTGAACACCAGCCTCATAGAAAACCGAAACTGGCCCGCCCGTTTCGCTCAGAAGCCGGAAAGTCAGTCCAGCATTGGTTTCGCAGCCCGGCTTAAGCGACGACATTGTACCATCCAGAACAATCACATGGCTCATAGGGCCACGGACCCGCTTCATAGCGGTTTGACCGTGCCGTTGATCTGGCCAGATCAGGCCAAAGAGGCGTTTTCCCATTCGATTAAATGACATAGCTCTTCTGCTTTTATTACACATCCACTTTGCTGCATTCTTCACTCACTGCCCAAGCACAGTGTCGTGAGAGGTATGAAACTTAATTCCGCTCGCGAAACACATGCACCTACGCTCTGGCATGAGCACAGGGGAAGCTCTTGCTTACGCAGACGCTAGCATCAAATTTTGGCAAGCTTAGGGCACAATCATGCCGAGAGGTGTTTTGCAAATCACAGTCGTTTGACAGTGATAACGTCGCGAACGCCATATCCATTAAAGCGGGTTGCAATGGCAAGAGAATATGCGCCCATGCCTGCAAAGAGGAGGTAGTCCCCTTCCTCCAAGCCTTCAGGAAGGCTTACAGGTTTGGGCAAACAATCAAGACTGTCACATGTTGGTCCAAAAACAGTTTGTGGCCGCTCGCCTCCTTCTTTCAACGCACCCCTTGCTGTCAAGCAGCTAACACGGTCTGTCGCCGATATGTCGCGCCATTCGGCAAAGCCGCCGTATATTCCGTCGTTGAGAAAAACGGTTCCGTCAGCGCGGATGGCCTTTACGCAGGCCAAAAGAGAAAAGCTCTCGGCGACCATCGCGCGTCCAGGCTCACAAACCAGCGCAGGAGGTAGCTCAAAAGCCTGTCTGACTGCCAAATCAATCTCTTGAAACACACGCTCAAGATCGGGGGGCATTCCGCTGCGATGCGAGGCAAAACCACCTCCAACATTCAAACGCTCGGGTGTAACGCAAGCTTGCTGGGCGATTTCCGCCGCAGCCCGAATATACTGCACCCAAGCGTCAGGACTGTCGCACTGTGTTCCGGGATGAAAGGTCAACGCGGGGCGATAGCCCGCCGCAGCCACTGCTTGCAATATCACAACAGCCTCAGCAGGGGTTGCACCAAACTTGGCACCGAAATCATAATGTGCACCTTTAACAGGCAGCTTAAAACGCACGGCAACTTCCTCAGCGGCGTGTTGAGGTGCGCCAAGCTTGACCAACTCTGCAAGATCATCAACCGACCAAGACCGAACGCGGGCAGCTTTGCCCACCGCAATTTCGGCGCGTGAGCGCACAGGGTTGTTGTAATGCAAATCTGCTGTTGCAGAGGCCGCCCGCACCTGAGCGATCTCTTCGGGGCTGGCCACATCAAATCCGCTCAATCCAGCGGCGACAAGGTTCTCCAGAACTTCGGGTGCGGGGTTGGCCTTCACGGCAAAGGTGACCTGGCCCCGAAAACCACGGCAAAACCTATCAGCTTGCTCGCGCAAAACCCTTGGCGCAAAATACATGACAGGCGCTTCAGGCCGCTTTAGCCCAATGTGCTCTTCTGGAGTCTCAAATACGCCACGGTCAAACATCGCTCTGCCTCGCTTTTCTTTTCAGTTTTGCGCGAAAATTGATCGTTTTCATGCGGCAATTCTGGTATATTGCCAAATAATATTAGCAAAGTGACGTAAATATATGAAAAGTGACGAAGTTGACGCAAAGCTTGTAGCCCTGCTTGCAGAAAATGCTCGCACGCCTGTGGCCACCTTGGCACGCCGGCTCGGACTTGCACGCACGACCGTTCAGACCCGCATCGAACGGCTGGAAACCACCGGTGCTATTGCTGGCTATACGATCCGCCGCGGTGCAAAAGGACGCGCGGCCTTGCGTGCGACTGTGCTCATATCGATAGAGCCGCGTTCAGGACCAGCTGTGCTTGCCCGCCTCAAAGCGCTATCAGGTGTCGAGCAAGTGCATACAACCTCTGGCCGATGGGATTTGATCGCTCTTCTGAGCGCCCCAACAACAGAAGCATTGGATGACACTCTGGATGACATTGGCGCCGCCAAGGGCGTCCGTAGCTCCGAAAGCCTCATTCATCTCAGCACAAAGATAGACCGCAGCTAAGAGCGATTTAGCTTTTTGATTTCGGTAAATATGCTGTGGGTGCAGGGGCACAGCCCCTGCACCGGTCAGATCATCACAACGTGAAATTTCGACATTAGATTTCTGCCAAGCGTTTGAGAGCAGCCTTCATCAGCCCCTCTTCCTCTTCACGCTCGGCCAGATTGGCACGCGTTTCCTCGACAACTTCATCAGGAGCACTTGCAACAAACTTGGGGTTTCCAAGCCGTCCGCGCATGCCGCCGATTTCTTTAGCAAGCTTGCCAAGGCTCTTTTCGAGACGCGCTTTCTCCTCATCAACATCAATGATGTCCGCAAGAGGAAGGCCAAACTCGGCGCCTGTCACACTGAGCGCAGCTGTGCCTTTCGGGAACTCTGCCACGACATGCAATTCATCCATCCGAGCGAGCTTCTTGATCAGGGCTTCATTGCCATCATAGGCAGCCTTCGCCTCCTCGCTCATATTGCGAACGACAACGGGCACTTTCAGACCAGCAGGCACATGCATCTGCGCACGCACAGAGCGGATTTCCTCGATAAGACCAATAACCCAGTTCATTTCGGCATCCGCCGCCCCATCGACGAGCTCGCTCCCGTAGGTTGGCCAATCGGTATGCGCGAGAATCTTTTGACGCTCGCCCAACGTGCCCCATAGTTCTTCAGTGATAAACGGCATGATCGGGTGCAACAGGACAACACATTGATCAATCACCCAAGCCATTACGGCCTGTGTTTCAGCTTTTGTGACAGCGTCCCCATCGAGCAGCAGCGGTTTGGAGAATTCGACATACCAGTCGCAGACTTTGCCCCAGACAAAGGCATAAAGCGCATTGGCCGCATCATTGAAACGATAGGCCTCAAGTGCCGCATCGACTGTTTCCCGCACCTTGGCGGTCTCACCGATGATCCATTTGTTCACAGTCGCGCTGGCCTCTGGCACGGCCCCGTCAGAGCCAACAGCCTCGTTCATTTCGGCAAAGCGTGCTGCGTTCCAGAGCTTGGTTGTGAAGTTGCGGTAGCCGGTGATCTTTTGTTTTGAAAGCTTGAGAACGCCCCCCAGCGCCGCCATTTGCGCATTGGTGAAGCGCAGAGCATCGGCGCCGAATTCGTCAACAATTTCAAGCGGGTCGATCACGTTGCCCGTGGTCTTGGACATCTTCTTGCCCTTCTCGTCGCGGACAAGCTGATGCAGATAGACGGTGTGAAATGGGATCTCGTTGACCACAGCTTTTTGCATCATGATCATCCGTGCCACCCAGAAGAACAGAATATCCGCGCCCGTGACCAGCACATCTGTCGGGAAGTAGCGCTTCATCTCGTCGGTGTCTTCGGGCCAGCCAAGTGTACCAATCGGCCAGAGGCCAGAAGAGAACCACGTGTCGAGAACATCAGGGTCGCGTGTAAGCGTCTTGCCACCCGCCTTTTCAAGCGCCTCTGCCTCTGTTGTAGCGCAGTAATGGGTGCCTTCGTCATCATACCAAACTGGGATCTGATGGCCCCACCAGAGCTGACGGGAGATGCACCAAGGCTCGATATTTTCCAGCCAGTGATAATATGTTTTCTCACCACTTTCAGGCATGATCTTGATCTCGCCATCGCGCACAGCATCCAGCGCAGGACCGACCACTTTCTCAGCATCGACAAACCATTGATCTGTCAGCATCGGCTCGATCACCACTTTGGAGCGATCGCCAAAAGGCTGCATGATGGGTTTGTTCTCGACATAGGGGACAAGCCGGGTTTGGGGCTCGCCATCTTCATCTTCAAACGCTTCAGACACCATCACGGCCAAACCCTCGGCCGTGATTTGCTCTACAACAGCCTTACGCGCCGCAAAACGGTCTAGCCCACGCAGCTCTTCGGGCACGAGGTTAAGCGCGTCAGCCTCAGAAATAGTGAGCGTTTGCAGCCCCTTAGAGACGGACATCGCCACGGTCGCTGCCTCGTCATAGCTGGCTCCGTCAGAACGCATCGCGCCTTTGGTGTCCATCAGGCGATAGAGTGGAATGCCCGCGCGCTTGGCGACTTCATAGTCGTTGAAGTCGTGCGCGCCAGTGATCTTCACAGCACCCGACCCAAAGGCCATGTCAGGGTATTCATCTGTGATGATCGGAATGAGGCGGCGGTGCTCTTTTGGCCCTACGGGAATCTCGCAGAGCTGGCCTATGATAGGCGCATAGCGCGCGTCATCAGGGTGCACTGCCACGGCCCCGTCACCCAGCATTGTCTCGGGGCGAGTGGTGGCGATCGAGATGTAATCGCGCTCTTCCGAGAGGGTCACATTGCCCTCTTCGTCTTTCTCGACGTAGGTATATGTCGCTCCGTTCGCGAGCGGGTATTTGAAGTGCCACATGTGACCAGCAACCTCGAGATTTTCGACCTCAAGGTCGGAGATCGCTGTTTCGAAATGCGGGTCCCAGTTGACCAGCCGCTTGCCGCGATAGATGAGCCCTTGCTCATACATTTCAACAAAAACCTTGATCACAGCGTCGTGGAAATTCGGCGAATTCTCGTGGCCAATGCGCGGGTCACCCTCTGCACCTGCCATGGTAAAAGCATTTCGATTCCAATCACATGAGCAGCCAAGGCGCTTCAACTGATCGACAATCGTCCCGCCATACTGCCCCTTCCATTCCCAGACTTTTTCGAGGAATTTCTGACGACCAAGCTCGCCGCGCGAGGGCTGGCCTGTCGAGGCCAGCATTTTCTCAACCTGCATCTGCGTGGCAATGCCTGCATGGTCCTGACCTGGCTGCCAGAGCGTGTCAAAGCCGCGCATTCTGTGCCAACGGATCAGGATGTCTTGCAAGGTATTGTTGAAGGCGTGGCCGACGTGCAAAGCCCCAGTCACATTCGGTGGTGGGATCATGATTGTGAAGCTCTCGTCGCGCGAGCGGTTCGCGCCTGCGCGGAAGGCACCGGCCTCTTCCCACATTGCGGTGAGGCGCGGCTCGGCTTCGCTTGCGTTAAATGTCTTTTCCATCGCCATGAGTGTCTGCCCTTCTTGGGGTTTTCTGTTGCCTCACCGTCTACCCAATGCGCAGGCAAAACCCAAGGGTCAAAACCGCACGCAAAGACGCGACAGTAAAAGCATCGTACCGCATGGTTAACGCAGTTTTTTACGCCCGAAAACAGGGGGGTGAAAAGCGTGCACAACCCGTACACAACCCGTGCACCGCCTGAATCGTGATTTCGTTAACAGAAATTAACTTAATCGAGCGCGCGCTCCGGCCTCATAGCCCTAGAATTTCGGCGCGCGGTTTTGCATATTTGCTGCGATCACTTCCATCTGCTCGGGCTTGCCGATGAGGTCTGTTTGCTCACGGCTTTCCGCCAAGAGCACTTCGTCTTCAGAGGCCCCGCTTTCAGCCAGCCCGATGAGCCGCTTGGCCGCGCGGATGGCAGACGGACTTTTGGAGGCAATCGTCGCCGCGAGTGTTTGCGCTGCTTCAAGCGGAGCTTCGGACAGTTCCGTCACAAGGCCCCACTCAAGTGCTTGTGCCGCACTCACCGGCTCGGCGGTATAGGTCATTTTGCGGATCACATCCGAGCGCGCAAGTGCCGGCATGAGGACCATACCGCCCATGTCGGGGACGAGGCCCCATTTCATTTCCATCACCGCCAGTTTCGCATCAGGGTGCGCAATCCGAATATCCGCCCCAAGCGCGAGTTGGAACCCAGCACCATAAACCGCACCATGAAGCGCCGCGATCACAGGCACAGGAATACGCCGCCAGACCATGCAGAGCTCTTGAAACAGGTTGGTGTTGCCGAATTCGCGCGGCATGATCCGTGCCTCGGGGTCACCTGCGGCCAAAACGGCGAAGCTCTGAACATCAAGCCCCGCGCAAAAAGCGCGCCCCTCGCCCGCAAGAACAACCGCGCGGATGCTTTGATCTGTCAAAAGCGCCTGCCCTGCAGCAACGAGGGCCTCCGCCATCTCGATATCAACCCCGTTCATTTTATCAGCACGGGTCAGCGTGACATGAGCGATATGATCTTTGATCTCGGTGGTAACGCGGGGCATCAGCAAAACTCCTCTTTGGAAGAAGCCTAGCGCGCCTTCGCCCGCCAAAAAAGCTTAACGTAAAGGCACAATCTTCTCGACCGCGCGCATCATGCCGAGGGATTTGTCATAGACCAGCGTCAGGATACGGCGACTGCCCGTTTTACTGGCGACAGTCGGCACAGCGCGCACCGCACCTGCAGCGAGTGTCGTTCCGATAAAACCACGACGGGTGAGTTTGGCCATGATGCGCCCTCCAGTTGCGAGTGACTCTCATGTAGGTTCGATTGAAACGATTACAAGTCCACTTGCCGCGATGCCCCGCTTTGGCATACTCAAGCAACATGACACATACACGCTTCACAAAGCTCGCCGAGAGCCTGCCCGCCACCGTCCCTTTTGTCGGCCCTGAAGCTCAGGAACGCGCCATGGGAAAACCCTTTGCCGCGCGCGTCGGGGCGAATGAAAATGTCTTCGGCCCTTCGCCTCTGGCACTCAAAGCCATGGCCGAGAGCCTAAAAGATATCTGGATGTATGGTGAGAGCGAAAACCATGATCTACGTGCCGCGCTGGCGCTGCACCACGGCTGCGCTCCTGAGAACATCATGGTCGGCGAAGGCATAGACGGGCTTTTGGGCTATCTCGTGCGCTTGCTTGTCGAGGAGGGTGACGCAGTCGTGACCTCCGATGGAGCCTATCCGACCTTTAACTACCATGTTGCGGGCTTTGGCGGCGTCTTGCACAAGTTGCCATACCGCGACGATCATGAGGATCTGCCCGCGCTTCTTGAAAAGGCCCGCGAGACTGGGGCAAAGCTTGTCTATTTTGCCAACCCAGACAACCCAATGGCGACGTGGAGCAAGGGCGCAGACGTGCTCAAGGCGCTTGAGCGCCTGCCAGAGGGCTGCCTTTTGGTACTGGATGAAGCCTATATCGAATTTGCCCCAGAAGGCACGGCCGCCCCTATCGAAATCGAAGATCCGCGCGTCATCCGTATGCGGACGTTTTCTAAAGCCTATGGTCTGGCCGGCGCGCGTGTTGGCTATGCCCTTGGTGCTGCGCCGCTCATTATGGCCTTTAACAAAATCCGCAATCACTTTGGCATGAACCGTACCAGTCAGATTGGCGCTTTGGAGGCCCTTAAGGATCAGAGCTATCTTGGAGACACGCTCGCAAACGTCAGCGCAGCGCGTCAGAAGATAGCAGAGATTGCGTCTGAAAATGGTCTCAGCAGCCTGCCTTCGGCGGCTAATTTTGTCGCAATCGATTGCGGGCAGGACGGTGCCTTTGCCAAGGCTGTGCTCGACGGGCTGATCAAACGCGGCGTGTTTGTTCGCATGCCCTTTGTTGCGCCACAAAACCGTTGCATCCGCGTGAGCTGCGGCACACCAGCCGATCTTGACTCACTCGCGGCCGCTCTGCCCGAGGCTCTGGCAGAGGCACGCACCAGCTAGGCCTTTTGTATTGCACGCAGCGTACCAGACCCCGCGCTCTCAAAACACAAAACGGCTTTTGGGAGTGTGCGCGCCGTCCCTTTTGGGGATGCTTAAAATGCAATCTATACGAGGGAGAAAGCCACCACGGCGATAAGTAGCCCTGCGCCAAGCTCAAGAACAGCCGAGAGTTTGAGCGCCGAGGCACTTCCCGCCATGGTCCCAAAAGCACTTTCGCGCATCACGACCGATAGCACCGCCACAATCACTGTGACGCTTGCCGTACCAAGACCCATTACAAAAGCTCCGGCAATGCCGACCAAATCGATCTCAAGTCGCCATGTCAGGATCAGGAGGAACAGCGCGCCTGTGCAGGGGCGGATCGCCACAGAGCCAATCACCATAATGGCATCGCGCAGGCTGTGCACTGCCCCCGCCTCTTCGGCGCTTGGGCCGTGTTTATGGCCACATCCACAGCTGCCATCGGCGTGCTGCGTGTGGCCACGGTGTTGCCAGATGCCATAAAGCTTACGCCCTCCTCGCAACGCAAGCCATAGGCCCACGAGCGCAATCGCAAGATAAGAGGCTGGTGCAAGCCAGTCCTCAGCCAGACCTGTCATGGCTTGGCGTGTTAGGCCGAAAAGAAAGACACCCGCATACACCAGCAATACGGCAGCCGCCGCTTGCCCGAGACTTGAGAGCACCGCGAGGGTCGACAGCCGGACCACAGGCACGCGGCGTGCAGCGCCATATCCACCAATGATCAGCTTGCCATGACCTGGACCAGCGGCGTGAAAAAAACCGTAAGCAAAACAGAGGCCCATGAGCCCCCAGAAGGCCCCAGCCTCGCCCGCTTTGAGCGCGCGCAACAGGCCCGCCATCGCGTTTTGGACATTGCGCTGGCCTTCTGCAGCCCATGTTGAAAGATCAGAGGCACCCCCCAGCCCCCAGAGCCAGACAGCAAGGGCCACAACCGCGGCAAGGGCAATACTCAGGAGGCTGGTGCGCATGTGACGATAATCTCATCTGCAAATTCTTCACCGACTTCGGGGTAATCAGCTTCGGGATTGTCTACATCGTCTCCTAGAAGCTCAGCTTCGAGCCTCTTGGCGGCATCAAGATCGGCTTTTATCACTTTGGCCTCACAGCCTCCTGGCAAATCAATGCCAAGGCCAAGATCGTAGGCTGTGTAATACGTCGGATCAAAAGCCTTGAGGCTGAGCGTTTTCGCAGAGTGCTCAAGCGCGCGGAAGTGGCGGGTGACGATCTGGCCTTTTTCTATGCTTGTGCCGCGGTTCTTGGGTGGGCCCAGCGCAAGCTTGCCTTCGGCGCTTGTCGCGTAGAGATCGCCCTCAAAGCCCTCGATCCACTTCAGGTCAAACCCGTCCAGCTCTGCCATCTCGACTTGAGTGAGCTTGCCATCAAAATCATCATCCAGACCCATGTCTTCGAGGACGAGCAGGGAATATAGCTCATCATAACGCCAAGTGACTTCGACGCCCTCAACCATTCCGTTCTGTCCGCGCACGAGCTTGAGGCCCGTTTCGACAAAGACATGCGGATGCGCAGTCAGCGGCGCGGCAAGCAGACAGAAGATGGCACTCAAATATCGCATAGTTCATCCCATAAGTCGCTGCGCGCGCCGTCGCAATGGGGGCGCGCAGGACTTGGCAAGAAAGTGCCACTGCACGGTCTACTTGCTGCGGCGTTGATCAGGGTGCAGGGAGGCGCCCAAAATGTGATCGGCGCGGTGTATCACATGATTGGCACTGTTGCATATGAGCGGATCAGGGGTGCCAATCAACTCGACGTCTTTGCCCGGGTAGTCGATGCTGGCGAGAAAATGGCGCATACAGGCCAGCCGCGCGCGCTTTTTGTCGTTGGATTTGATCACAGTCCAAGGCGCATCGGCCGTATCCGTATAAAAGAACATCGCCTCCTTCGCCTCGGTGTAGTCGTCCCATTTGCCAAGGCTGGCCTTGTCGATCGGGCTGAGCTTCCATTGCTTCAAAGGGTCAGTTTCGCGGCTGGCAAAGCGGGCACGCTGCTCTTCTTGGGTGACCGAGAACCAATATTTGTACAGTCTTATGCCTGAGCGTACGAGCATTTGCTCTACATCAGGGGTCTGACGCATGAATTCGAGGTATTCGCTTGGCTCACAAAAGCCCATAACCCTCTCGACACCTGCGCGATTATACCAGCTGCGGTCATAGAGCACGATCTCGCCGCTGGTGGGCAAGTGCTGCACATAGCGCTGGAAATACCATTGGCCGCGCTCTTCGTCTGTTGGCTTGTTCAGAGCGATGACGCGGGCGAAGCGCGGGTTGAGATGCTCGGTGAAACGCTTGATTGTGCCGCCCTTGCCCGCTGCATCACGCCCCTCAAAGAGCATAACAATCTTCTCGCCCGTCTCTTGGGCCCAGTGTTGAACCTTCAGGAGCTCGGCTTGTAGGGCGGCCTTCTGGGCCTCGTAGTCGCGCTTACCGATTTTGGTTTTGTAGGGATAAATCCCGTTTTCAAACGCGCGGCGCGCCGCCTCGAGATTGGGGCTGCCTTCCTTTGACTTCGCTTTGGAAACGGGGGATGTTGTATGTGTGCTCATGCGCGAGACCTTCCTTCAGGGTTCGCTGAACTTATATATTATTAGGCTAAAGCGCGCTTTGACCTCGCTCAACCTCGCCCGGAAAGGGGAATTGAGTTGTTTTATTACCCTATAAATTAACTAAAAATTAATCTTTAACTTTTGTAGAATTTACACAAGCGCTAGACTGTGACAAAGTCCGCGCGCAAGCGTCGACTATAAGGCGCTGGAAATACAGAAGGCTAGGTAACTGTGGCGAGTTTTGATTTTAAGCTGTTTCGTGAGAACCTTTTATCTCATATGAAAGCCAAAGGCCTCAAACCAGCACAGCTATCCAAAATGGCGGGACTAAACCCGCGCGCCGTGAAAGACATTGAAGAAGAGCGGATCAAAAATCCGCGCATTCAAACTGTCCTTGCGCTGGAGGCCGCTATGGAACTGCCTTTTGGCAAACTCCTCGGCAAATCCATCGACGAGATCGACAGCGAGCTTCTCAGCCTTCTTGGAGAGCTTGACGAAGCAACCCAGAAACAGCTCCTGATGACTCTTCAATCTCTGTCGTCGAACAGAACCCATTCTCTTTAAGCTTTAAAAGAAAATTAAGCCGGACCTGGGGTGAGGTATTTTCAAGTAGCGCCTTGTGGAACGGGCGTTCACACAAAACGTCTGTGCAATTTGAGTCTATCGTTTGAAAATTTGACATTTGCCTGTCTTTCTTAGTGCTCGAACTCTTTATCGAAACGACTAACATTGCTAAATGTCCCCACACCCTTATTCGCCTAAGTTGATTCTAAGATCAATGATAAGTTCGTGGTTTCCTCAAAAAAACATTCGTTTCGTCTTCGCCTCTTGCAGAGGCCACACCTTGCAAACCGAACGTTTGGCCTGCATGGTACATCGAAAGTGCTCCACCCCCAGCGGTGTCTGCTGATGTTTTTTGACACATATTATAGTTGACCTTCTGACTCAAGCGTTTTTCCCGTTTTGAGCTAAAGATGATTCTAATTTTACGTTTCTCACTATTTTTTACTGTAAATAAACACTTATCCACAAAACATTCGACAATGCGCTGACGCCAGAATGCAACACAAGATTGTGCTCTCGGCCCTTAGAGAGCGGCGGATTCTTGCTTAATGTGATTTAACACAATATTAAGATTTCAAAAGCAGAGGGCAAATTAATGTTCGCAAACACATCAATGAAGTCAAAGCATGTCACACGGAACGAAGGCTTGGTTGCGCGGCTTATTGCTGCAGCACGGCTTCGCAAAGGCAAAACTGCGCGTGATGCGCAGCCAGACAACTCACTTTTGGACACTCTTTTTGCTGAAGCGGGCCGTCGGTCCAGCCATTCACCCTTCTATACGCCGCGTGAAACAGCAAAGGTTTTGAGCGAATTTGACACCCTGCGACGTGGTTTTGTCTATGTATTTGCAAACCAGTCTCACCAGACCCACAATCTGAAGATCTGGCTTGAAGACACGTTCGGAGCGAAAGTCATTTTCGTGTATGAATGCGCGATCTTTCATGAGTGGCTGCAAAGCGCCAAGTCTGATGCGAGCATGATTTTTGTGGATGAAGACAGCTTTGAGGGCGACGCTCCGAGCTTCTCGCGCTTTATGACCTCTCTGCACCGCGAATGCGAAGACAAGCCTTTGGTTGTTTTGTCTCGTGACGCGACACTCAACGAATTTTCTGATGATGACGAAAAGATCTGGGATGTGACGCTGAAAAGCCCGCTTTCCAAGACCGCCTTGTGGCTGGGGATCAATGTCGCGTTGGACTTTGCGAAACGGCGCCAATAACGCTGTTTTGGCGGCGGGCCATGGTCTGCTCGACGTGGCCCGCCTGCCTTGAATTGACCTCCTCTCCCTGTCGTGTCACGCATGCGCCCTGAGCCATGCGAGCCAAGGGGAGCGGAATATGAGAGCGCTACTACAACGTGTCAGTGAAGCCCAAGTCAGGGTAAACGGGGCCGAGATCGGCGCTTGTGGACGGGGTCTGATGATACTCGTCTGCGCGATGCAGGGCGACACAGACGAGGATGCCACGCGGCTGGCACTTAAAATCTCCAAACTCAGAATTTTCACCGATGACGGCGGCAAAATGAACCGCTCAGTGCTTGATATAGCCGGTGAAGCACTTGTGGTGAGTCAGTTTACGCTCGCTGCGGATACGACACGCGGCAATCGCCCTGGCTTTTCGGCGGCAGCTCCGCCTGAGGAGGGCAAGGCGCTCTATGAGAAATTTGCCCGCAACTTGGCCGAGCTTGGCGTGCCTGTGGCCACAGGCGAATTTGGCGCAGATATGAAAGTCTCGCTGATCAACGACGGGCCTGTGACGATCTTTATGGAAAGCTAGGCCAAGGCCGCGGCGGCGGCTTCTAGCGCGCCTGATCCGCGCGGCACATTCAGTGAGGAAAAGGCCGCCTCGATGCTGCCAAGCGTCCCCATGACCATCTGCGCATTGATGTGGCCCATGTGACCAATCCGGAAAAATCCATTGCCTTCGGGGTCTTCGGGCGTAGACATCCCAAGACCGATGCCAAGCGTAAGACCTGCTTCGCCTTCGGTCCATTGGCGCAGGCGCAGGCCATGCTCCACCCCGATATGCAGAGCTGTGACAGCACAGGAACGATGCGTACGCTCAGCAACATTGAGCTTGAGCGGGCCACCCTGCCCCCATGTTTCGCAAGCAGCCCAGATCGCCCCTGCCATACGCGCGTGGCGTGCCCAGACGGCTTCCATGCCTTCAGAATGCAGCATTTCAAGGGAGGCTTGTAGCCCGTAGAGGTGATGTGTTGGCGCTGTCCCTGCAAAATACTGCCAGAAGGCCTGCGGGTTGGCACGCGGCGTCCAGTCCCAATAGAGGCTGACACGGGGCATCGCGGCGCGCACGGCGGCTGCCTTATCGCTAAAGAAGACAAACCCAAGTCCAGGAGGAACCATAAGCCCCTTTTGAGAGGCCGCGACCATGACATCGACGCCCCAAGCGTCCATTTCAAAGTGATCACACCCCAAAGAGGCGATACAATCTACCGCAAGAAGCGCATCATGGCCTGCCGCGTCGATCGCCGCGCGCATTTCAGCAATATTATTTTTTACGGAGGTAGACGTATCGACATGGGTGCAAAGCACCACTTTGATCTTGCCTGCCGTGTCTGCACGCAGGGCCGCTTCCAGTGCCTCGCCTGTCGCTGGCGTTTTAAGGCCGCAATCAAGTGGAATAACTTCGGCCCCAAGGCCGCGCGCCACTTCGGCCCAACCGACGCCAAAACGACCATTATAAATTCCGAGTGCTTGGTCGCCCTCGGCGAGAATATTGCTCAGCGCGGCTTCCCATGCACCGTGACCATTGGCGATATAGATTGTTGCGTTCTGCTCGGTACGCGCCACGGCTTTGAGGCCTGAGATAAGCTCTGGCATCATATCAGGCAGCTCGCCAGCGTAGATATTGGGCGAGGCGCGGTGCATTGCGCGCAAGACGGCGTCAGGCATAACAGACGGCCCCGGAATGGCCAGATATTCGCGTCCACCAGATGCTGACATTGCACTCTCCTTTACCACTTTCGGGGCGACTTTAGACCCATGCTGCGCCGCGTCAACACCGCTTGAACACAGCTCTGCGCGCGCGCAAACCTTGCCAGCCAGCCCGCCCTTCTCTAAACGCATGTGAAAGGCAACAAAGAATGGCCCCTGATGAGCGACACTTCAAATCCGAGTGACAAACTGTTTGGCTGGCTTTGGCGCAGCTATCTTAAGCGCTTTACGCCTTATCTGCTGATTGCGCTGATGTTTATGATCCTCGAAGGCTCTATGCTGGGCGCGCTCAGCTACATCATGCGGCCGATGTTTGACACCGTGTTTATTGCGGGCAATGAGACGGCCATCAAATGGGTGGCGCTGGCGATCTTCGGGATTTTTGCCTGTCGCGCCGTCTCGGCAGTGGGGCAGAAAGTCACGCTTGCCTATATCGTTCAGAAGATGGCCGCCGCCCTGAGGACAGACCTTCTGGCGCATATCATGCGCCAAGACGGAACCTTTCATCAGACCCACCCGCCCGGCTTTCTCATTCAGCGGGTGCAGGCGGATGTAATGGCGATCAATGATGGCTGGCGCGCGCTGATTATGGGTGCGGGGCGCGATTTCATCACGCTCATGGTCTTGATGGGGGTCGCTGTCTCCGTTGATTGGAAGTGGACGGTTGTGGCGCTGATTGGCGCTCCTGTTGTTCTCGCGCCCACGCGACTTGTGCAGAAGTTTGTCCGCCGCCGTGCGCGTGAAGCGCGCGATCTTGGTGCAAAGCTTGCCACACGGCTTGATGAGGTCTTTCACGGGATTGTACCTGTGAAGCTCAACCGTCTTGAGGGCTATCAAAGTGAGCGCTACGGCCAGCTCACAGACAAGCTTGTAAAAGCCGAAGTCCGCGCCCATGCGGGCAGCGCTGTTGTTCCTGGACTGATTGATATCATGTCGGGCCTCGGCTTTGTCGGGGTCTTGGTTTACGGCGGCTCCGAGATTATTGCCGGTGATAAATCCGTCGGGCAATTCATGTCTTTCTTTACGGCAATCGGCTTTGCCTTTGAGCCCCTGCGCCGTCTTGGTGCGGTGAGCGGGCAATGGCAGATTGCAGCCTCGGGGATCGAGCGGCTGCGCGAGCTTCTGGAGATGGAGCCAAGCATGCGCTCGCCCGCGAACCCGAAGCCCGCACCGCAAGGCACGCCCGAAATCGCGCTGCGCGATGTGACGCTCGCCTACGGCGATACGACAGTGTTGAAAGGCGCAAGCCTCTTTGCTGAAGCGGGTAAGACTACAGCGCTTGTAGGGGCATCCGGAGCTGGGAAATCGACCATATTCAACTTGCTGACACGTCTCGTGGACCCAGACAGTGGCAGCGTGACGCTTGGCGGCGTCGAGACGCGCGATATGACACTAGAAGACCTGCGCGGCCTGTTCTCTGTGGTGAGTCAGGATGCCGCTCTGTTTGATGAGACGTTACGCGAGAACATTCTCCTGGGGCGCACTGATGTTTCTGAAGAGCGCTTGCAAGAGGTAATCGAGGCGGCACATGTGGCTGACTTTTTGCCCCAGCTTTCTGACGGCTTGGAAACGCCTGTAGGCCCGCGCGGATCAAGCCTCTCTGGCGGACAGCGTCAGCGGGTCGCGATTGCGCGGGCTTTGCTGCGCGATACGCCAATTCTACTTTTGGATGAGGCGACATCGGCGCTGGATGCGAAGTCAGAAGCTGTGGTGCAGGACGCGCTGGAACGGCTCTCGAAGGGACGCACAACGATTGTGATCGCACATCGGCTCTCGACCGTGCGGGACGCCGATAAGATTGTTGTCATGGATGCGGGGCGCGTTGTCGACGAAGGCACACATGAGGCGCTTCTGGCGGGCGATGGGCTTTATGCGCGACTGCATGACTTGCAGTTTAAGACGAGCGGTCAGACCGCCGATAAAGCTGCGCTAGCGCGGCAGGGTCGGCGCCGCAAAAAAAGCGCAACAAAAGCCAAAGATTCTTCCCACCACGCTGCACCCAGCCTTCTGTCTCGTATTTTTGCGCGTCTGTCAGGGCGGTAAAGCCAAGCGGCACAAGCTGGCCCCTTAGGGCACGGGCGAGCGCGACATCTTCCATGAGCGGCAGCTCAGGATATCCGCCTGCATTGGCGAGTGTTTCGGCAGCGACCAGCAGCGCTTGGTCGCCGTAAGGCAGACCGAAGAGACGCGCGCGTAAATTGGCCCAGCCCGCAACGAAGCGGGGGGCTGCGCCACGGGCGGCAAAAGCAAGCTGACCAAAGCCTGCTTTGGTCGGGGCTGACTTGATATGGTCAAGCATCGCCTTGCTCCAACCTGCTTCCAGAACTGTGTCGGCGTGCAAGATCAGGAGCCAAGCCCCTTGGGAGGCCGCAACGCCACGGGCAATCTGAGCGCCCCGCCCTGCGGACCCTGCGAGCCAAATCGCGCCTGCGGCCCCAGCGATGGCTGCTGTTTCGTCCATTGAGCCACCGTCTGTCAGGATCAGCTCGCGGATCAGGCCCGCCTCAAGCCCTTCTCCCAGCGCACCAAGGCAGGCAGGCAAGCCAGACGCCGCATTGAGCGTGGGAATGATCACCGAGACAGGTGCGCGCATGAACTGGCCCTTTCGTTTGCACTTTCCTCCCCTATATTACGCGTAAGCGCGAATGGGGAGAGCAGCGATGAGCCGCGAGATACTAAAAATTACAGGCGAGGACCGCGAGCACTTCCTACAAGGGCTTGTGAGCAATGACGTCACACGGCTGAAGCATGGGCTGGTCTACACCGCCATGCTGACACCGCAGGGCAAGTATATTGCGGATTTCTTTCTTGTGCCTGCTGGAGACGCGATCTTGCTTGATGTGGACGTGCGCCTTGCGCCGATGCTGATACAGCGCCTCACCATGTACAAACTGCGCTCTAAGGTGAGCCTTGAGCCCGCTGGGCTTTGCCTGCACCGTGGCTTGGGCGCTGTGCCTGAGGGTGCTTTTGCAGACCCGCGCCATGAGGCGTTGGGCTGGCGGGCGTACCGCGAAGACCCTCAGGGCGAGGACAAGACCGACTGGGACGCCTTGCGCATCGCGCTCGGCGTGCCAGAGACGGGTACCGAGCTGACGCCAGACAGCTTTATTCTTGAGATGGGCTTTGAACGGCTCAATGGCGTGGACTTCAAGAAAGGCTGCTATGTCGGCCAAGAGGTCACTGCGCGGATGAAACATAAGACCGAACTGCGCAAGGGTCTGGCTCGGATTGAGGGCGAGGTGCCGCTTACGGAGGGTGCGGAGATCATCAGCGGCGGCAAGGCGGCGGGGACTGTGCTCAGCGTTGCGGGGACGACGGCACTGGCTTATCTGCGATTTGATCGGACCGAAGCAGGGCTTGAAGCCGAAGGGCAGAGCCTGAGCTTTGAGCGCTTAGACTGACACAAAAAAGCCCCCGCCAAAGGCGAGGGCTTTTTTCGGGCGCGTTGCTAGACTTTAGGCGCGCTCGGAATATTCCATCGTGTCAGTGTTGACGATAATCGCCTCATCCTGCCCAACGAAGGGCGGAACCATGACTTTGACGCCGTTTTGCAAAATCGCAGGCTTGAAGCTGTTGGCAGCTGTCTGACCTTTGACCACTGGCTCTGTCTCGGCAATCACACAGGTGACTTTCTGCGGCAAGTTTGCGTGGAGTGCTTCATCCTCGTGAAACTCCACGTAGATTGTCATGCCATCTTGCAAGAAGGGACGACGCTCACCAAGCAGATCGGCGTCGAGCTGAACTTGGTCGTAAGTTTCGGTATCCATGAAAATGAGTTGACCTGCATCCTCATAGAGGAACTGCATGTCTTTTTGCTCGAGGCGGACGCGCTCAACTTTATCGGCACTTCTAAACCGTTCGTTAAGCTTTGATCCGTTACGAAGGTTCTTCATCTCAACTTGAGCGAAGGCTCCACCCTTTCCGGGCTTTACGTGATCGACTTTGACAGCAGCCCAGAGGCCCCCGTTGTGCTCCAGAACATTCCCGGGGCGAATTTCGTTTCCGTTAATTTTAGGCATTATGGCAAAACCGTGGCAAAAGGTTGATCGGATTTAGGCTGCACCTATATCTTGGGGGAACACCCTTGGCAAGAAACCCATATATCGTGGTGCATTTGCTGAAAGATATGCACAAAACGCAAGGGAGCTATGCAAATACGCCCTATCCGAATCGGAATAAAGCGGTCATAACGAGCCTCACGCCGAAAAAGACAAGAGCAAAAAACAAAGGACGGATCATGAGAGATTTCGTTGACGGCACGGCCTTCAATAACGAGCAAGGCAACCGTGCACGTAAACTATTTGCAGCCGTGGTACTGGCTGCCCTCGACGATGCTATCGCCGATGATAAAAAGTATGGCAACGGCCCTGAGCAAATCGCGCGCTGGGCCCGCTCGCGTGATGGCCGTGAAGTGCTGTCCTGTGCGGGGATTGACCCGAACGAACGCGTTGTAACTGGTTTGATGGACTTCGTGTCCAAAGGTGTTCGTACATCTGTTGCGCTGTCGCGCGAAGAGAGCGAGCGTCGGAATGCTGCTGCACAGGCTGAAGCCGCCTAAGCACACCGTTCTATTTTGCAAAATCGGCCCTCCCTCGGGGGCCTTTTTTGTGTCTGGCATATGGAAAAGCGCAGATGACCAAAGCAGTGATGATACAGGGCACGGGCTCTGATGTGGGCAAGTCGCTTCTTGTGGCGGGCTTGTGCCGCGCCGCGGCCAATCGTGGCCTCAGCGTTGCGCCGTTTAAGCCGCAGAATATGTCTAACAACGCCGCCGTGACGGCAGACGGCGGCGAGATCGGCCGCGCGCAGGCCCTTCAGGCACTGGCCTGCCGCATTGCGCCGCACACCGATATGAACCCCGTGCTCTTAAAGCCCGAAAGCGAAACTGGTGCGCAAGTGATTGTGCAGGGCAAACGCGTGGGCACGCAAGCGGCGCGCGACTTTGGCAAGAAAAAGCAAAGCCTTATCGGCCCCGTGCTGGAAAGCTTTGAACGGCTCAAAGCCCAATATGACCTTGTGCTTGTTGAGGGTGCGGGCAGCCCTGCCGAGATCAATCTGCGCCGTGGTGATATTGCCAATATGGGTTTTGCGGAGGTTGCGCATGTCCCTGTGATCCTTACGGGGGATATTAACAAAGGCGGAGTGATTGCCCAAATTGTGGGCACGCAGGCTGTTTTGCCACCCGAGGACACGGCCCATATCAAAGCCTTTATTGTGAACAAGTTTCGCGGCGATGTACGCCTCTTTGACGACGGACTGAGCGCTATCGAAGCGTTTACGGGGTGGCCCTCGATGGGTGTTGTACCGTGGTTCTTTGAAGCCTGCCGCTTGCCTGCGGAGGATGCACCAGAGCTTGGGCTTGGTGGCGACGGAAAGCTCAAGATTGCTGTGCCGCTTTTGTCGCGGATTGCAAATTTTGATGATTTTGACCCGCTGGCGTCGGAGCCTGATGTCAGCCTTGTGATGGTCCCGCCAGGGCAGCCCCTGCCCGCGGATGCAACTCTTGTGATCTTGCCTGGCAGCAAATCCACTATCGCGGACCTCGCCTTCTTGCGTGCGCAGGGCTGGGATATTGATCTTGCGGCGCATATCCGCCGTGGCGGGCATGTGTTGGGCATTTGTGGGGGCTATCAGATGCTGGGGCGCGAGATTGCCGACCCAGAGGGGCTGGAAGGCGCGGCGAGCGCTGTAGCAGGCCTTGGGCTTCTGGATGTGGTGACCGTAATGCGCCCTGAAAAGCGGGTGCAGCTGACACAGGCAGCAGACAGGCTGACTGGCGCGCCAGTCAGCGGCTATGAAATTCACCTAGGAGAGACCACAGGTGCGGACTGCGGGCGCGGCTGGCTGACTGTTGAGGGCGCAGCGCATGGCGCAGCAAGCCAAAATGGGCGGATCAGGGGCTGCTATTTGCATGGATTGTTTACATCAGATCGCTACCGAGCGGCCTTTTTGCAGGGCTATGATGCAAGCTCGAATCTGAGCTATGATGCGGATGTGGACGCGATTCTGGATGCGCTTGCGGCACATCTAGAGGAGCATCTCGACATCGATCAGATTTTGGAAATAGCCGCGCAGGCCTGAGTTATTCGAACTCTTGTGCCATCAGCGCACGGTGAATTTCACGCCGCACGAGCTTGCGAACATTGCGGGTGATCCGCTCGCCCAAAGCGCCTTGCAGCTCTTGACGGACGATATCAGCCACCATTTCGCGCAGCGCATCTTCATCTAACAAAGTCTCGTCCCCTGCGAGGAAATCATATTCATCCTCCGCTTGGGTGACCTCGTCGGCCTCATCCGCAGCATCAAAGTCATGATGCTGCCCTGCAAACGCATCAGGGGCAGACATATTCTCATCGGTATCGTCTTCATTGCCGTGGTCTTCCCACTGCAAAGTCTCGACGCTTTCTTCGTTTTCTTCTTCCCATTCACCGTCTTGGCTCGAAACAGCTGCTTCTAACTGCTCGATGCGGTCCTTCAGGCTTTCGCCTTCTGGCGCTTTGCTGTGTTCATCTGCGCTCTCTTCGGGCGCCTGTTCTGCTTCAGCAGCGCGCTCTGCGCCCTCTTCGGACGCGGCCTCTGGCTGTGTCTCTTCAGACACCTTAGCGTGGTGTTCTACGGCTTCGGTCGCATCTTCGGCTTCGTCTGCCGCTTCGATTTCGAGTTCGGCTTCTGCTTCAGGCTCTGAGCTATCTTCAGATTCGACCACGGTTTCTGGCGCTTCGGCAACTCTGAGCGACGGTGTCAGAACAAGCTTGTCGAGCACCGCCGGCTTCTCCGCAGGGGTCTCGGCTTCGGACACGGGCCCAGGGGCTTTGTTTTCAAAAATCTTTGAGGCCTTACGAACCTCGGCTTGCGCGCCGCCGCTCTCTGAAACGAGCCTACGTATGGACGACAAAACGTCTTCGATTTCCACGTTTGTTACGGGGTCTGACATTACTTTATACCACTCTTGCCTCACACCGATTGTAGCGCGCGGCCTAGATTCTCACAACCGATATGAAAGATTTTACTCTTTGCCGAGTGATTTAAGCACACGGTCCAGCTGCTTGCCTTGCTTTGAGCTGCTGGTTGGAGCTGTTTTAACGAGGTTATAATAGGCGGCAGGATCATACCGGGGCACATTGAGATTAAGCCGTTCGGCTGTCAGAAGGCCCATGGTTGCAAGGAGCATATATCCTGCACGGACCTCATCAATCTGCGCCGACACGAGGCTTGCGCGCGCGTCCAGTAGCTCTTGTTCTGCATCAAGTACATCTAGTGTCGTACGAGCGCCGAGAGTGGCTTCTTCGCGCACCCCACGGAACGCCACCTGCGCCGCGCTTACCTGTTCAGAGCTGGCAGCAGAGGTTGCACGCGCCACATTAAGCTGCGCCCAAGCGTTGCCAACGTTCTGAGAGATTTGCAGCTGGCCGATGTGAAGATCTGCACGCGCAGAATCGCGCTGCGCGCGTGCCTTGCGTTCTAGCGCACTAAGGCGCCCACCTTGATAAATCGGCTGGCTGGCCGAAAGGCCAAGGCTCGCGCTTTCACCACCGTTGGCAGAATTGAAGGTGTCGCTGACGCCGATGTTGCTGGTGATTTTGAGCTGAGGTCTTTTGCCCGCTTCGGCGACAAGAATACCAAGCTCGGAGGCGCTCACCTGATGCTGAACACGCTTGAGATCAGGATGGGTTCTCAGAGCAAGGGCCTTGGCGCCATCAAGTGACGTCGCTGGCGACTTGATGGCTTTGGGCGCGTTCAAAGCGCCAGGTTTACGACCAACAACGGCGCGGTAGCTTTCGATCCCACGGGCCAGATCGCCCTCGGCCGCGGCAAGCTGGGCACGGGTCGCTGCCAAACGAGCTTCGGCGATGGACACATCTGTTCGAGTGACCTCACCCACTTCGAAACGGTCGCGTGCGGCACGCAGTTCTTCAGAAATAACACGCAGGTTGTTGCGGCGCAGGCGCACAAACTCCGTCGCGCGGCGGACTTCGAAATAGGCGTCCACTGCCGACATCAGCACCTGCTGCTCAACAGAGACAAGTGACTCGCGCGTCGCCAGAACAGTTTCTTTCGCGATATCCATGCGTAAGCGATTGGCCCCACCATCATAGAGCATCAGCTCCGCGGCCAAGCCGACTGTGGTGGAAACGGATTCTGAGGTTACGCCGAGAGGCGCACTGCCTGAAACCGCATCTGAATATGAATATGAATACGTAAGCGAGCTGGTCCAGCCGACAATCGGGCGCAACGCGGCCATAGCGACGGCCACATCTTCATCTGCAGCACGCAAGAGCGCGCGGTTTTTGTCAAGCAGACCACTGTTTTGGTAGGCTCCGACAAGGGCGTCCGCGAGCGTCTCAGCTTGGAGCTTGTCAGCACTCGCGCCCAACGTGAAGACAAGGGCCGTTGCAACCGCGACACCGCGCATCGCTTTTTTCGTCAATCCAAGCCACATAGGGCGCACTCCAGACTTCACATCATTTACGCCAAAGGGCGGTTTAGAGACTAAAGGCTTCTTCACGTTCAAACCCAGCCAGCACGGGTGCGCTTGCATTGAACGAAAAGCGCCAGTTCATCTGGCCGTTAACCTTCAGACCAATACGCACAGTGCCGAGATTTCCGTCGGCAAAGATAGCTGCCATACGGCCACCGTCTTTAAGCTGATCAATGATCGCTTGCGGCACGACTTCAACAGCGCCTTCAACAGTGATCACATCATATGGCCCGTGCTGAGGAGCACCTGCGGCGATCGGCCCTGTCTCAACGACCGCATTCACAACGCCTGTTTCGGCCAAGAGCGTCTCTGCATCGCGGGCCAGCGTCTCGTCTTCTTCGACAGCAATGACGGCTTGCGCCATTTGAGCGATTACAGCAGAGGAGTAGCCCATGCCTGCGCCCAAATCGAGCACAAGCTCGTCTGCGGTGATGTCGAGCGCATCGAGCATTTTGGCAAGCGTGCGTGGCTCAAGCAGGACACGATCTTTGGAAAATGCAAGGTTTTCACCAAGATAAGCCGCCTCTCGCAGTGCTTGTGGCACAAAGTTTTCGCGCTCAACACTCAGCAAGGCTTCGATGATAGGGTATTTGGTGACATCGGAGGGACGCACCTGATTGTCCACCATCATACGGCGGCGATCGGCAAAATTTGTCATAAGTGAACCCGTTCGTTCAGAATCTATAGTCAGGTTCTGACACATTCCCTGCCCCCCTTCAATCCAAAGCCGCACGAGGCCCCTTGCGCGGGGGGGGCGAATGGGCTAATCCGCGTCTCGAACCACGGAGGGCGAGTTGGCGGAGTGGTTACGCAGCGGATTGCAAATCCGTGTACAGGAGTTCGATTCTCCTACTCGCCTCCACTTAAAATCAAGCTATTTCAGAAAATTTAGAGCTGGTCTCGCGTGCGCGGGGCGTTTGTACTTTGGGGTTTTAATCTGTGCGTTTTGCAAGTGACCTAACACCCGAAAATCATAAAAATGGCGAGAGTCCAGTTTTGAGACTCTCGCCAGAAACTGCTAAAAGGTCTTTTTACAATTGATTGCTGAATAACCGCTCAAACACACACCAGCACTGCACAGCAATCCTGTGGGAACACGCTCTTTCGAGTTAGTGCAGGGATAAGATTAAGTCCAGATTTGAGACTTTTCAAGCCAAGAAGTCCAAAAAGTCTAAAATATAGACAAAAAACAACCCATTCATATTCCCTTAAGAAACCTCTGTTTTCTTGAAAAGACTGCATCATTGCCAAGGCGATGCCTGCAATGTAGTGTTTTATCACATTTTGCGATTTGGAGCGCACGACTTGGACAATCTTGGCAAAACCGCACAACTCAGGCAGCTCCTTTTTGGTCTCGAGAAAGACTTGGGTATCAGTGAGCTCGGAACCGTGAAGCAAAACATCCTATATGCGGCAACGCTCGTGGCCAAGCCGGATGCGCCTATAGACACAGATGATATACGCACGCATGAGCTGGTTGATGGTGTCCCACGAAGCACATTTTTCAAAGCACTCAAGGAGCTGGTTGCTGCGGGTTTTTTACAGCACTCAGATGGCACGCAAAGAGCCAGCTACATGCTCACAGACAAGGTGAAGTAAATTTTAGTAAGGTAAGGTAAGGTATTGCAGACAGGCTCTTTTAGAGATGACTGGCTTTTTCCATTCATCATCATCACAGTGATTTACTTAATCTCTTTTGGACTAACGATTTACTGGCTTTTGCCCGTTCAAGAAATGTTTGCACCCGAAATGGCGGCTTTCGCGAGCCTGCTGTTCTTGCCACATGGTGTGCGTGTCCTTTCCGCATGGCTGCTTGGCTGGAAGTCCATTGTTTTGATAGCACCCGTGGCGCTCTTTACGCATTGGCTCATATTTGATGCGGAGGGCTTTTCTGCCTCAGGCATTCTTGGCGCAATGTCAGGCGTCATATGTGCTGCAACGAGCTTTTGGCTCCTCGCGAAAGCGGGGCTCGACTTTCAAATTTCCAATAGCAAGCCGGCTAATTGGCGGGACATTATGGTGGCTGGCTGTTTGGCCTCGGTGATCAATACGCTGGGCATAGGCTGGATGTTGGGACTGGATACAACCACAATGACAGGCTACCTGCTTGGCGATGTCTCTGGGCTTTTCGCCTGTATGTTTATCTTGATGCTGACCTTCAAAGTGCTGCGCACCCGATACGCGCAAAGCTAAAATTTCATTTCTTTTCCAGCGGTTTACGTGTCGCTTGCAGGGTCTAAATCCTGATCGTCTTCAGGTGCTTTTAGCGTTGACCAAGTGTCATCCCGCGGCGGCGCAGGCGGGGTTTCGCAAGTGCGCAGATGAATGTTCACTTTGGCAATAAAATTCGCCGAGATCGGCGCCGTGACAAATAGAAACGCCATGATCAAGAGCTCGTGCATTGAGGGCGCGCCCGAGACGTAGGAGTAGGTCATCGACGCAAGAAGCAGTGCGCCGATGCCCACTGTCCCAACTTTTGTCGGCGCGTGAAGCCGCGTCATGGAGTCGTTGAACTTGAGTAGACCGAGCACACCGACAAGCGCAAAGCCTGATCCGATAAGTAGAAAGATCGCTGTGGCGTAGGTTCCTATAACTTCAAAAGTCATTCGATGATGTCCCCCCGCAGAATGAATCGCGCAAGTGCGACTGTGGACACGAAGCCAAGCATTGCGATGAGCAAGGAGACTTCAAAATAAATCCGCACGCCTTGGTGGATACCCAGCAGGATCACGAGGCCGAGCGCATTGATCACCATGGTATCGAGCGCCAAGATACGATCGCCTGTGCTTGGGCCAAGAACGAGGCGGATCATACACATCAGCTGCGCCACAGCGAGCGATATAAAGGCAATGCTGAGCGCTAAGCTCATCAGATCGGGAGCAGACATCATGAGAAAATCTCCTTCAGGCGGGCCTCATAGCGGCTCTTAATATCGTCGCGCACGGCGTCCGGATCCTCGGTGTGGAGGACATGCACCAAAAGGCTGTGGCCCTCATCAGACAGATCGGCAGAGACTGTCCCTGGCGTGAGAGTGATTGTTCCTGCGAGCATGGTGATGGCCTCGGGCTCCAAAAGATCAAGCGGGACGACAATCCATGCGGGTTTGAGCTTGGGGTTTGGTACGGTAAGCACAATCCATGCAACCTGCACATTGGCGACCATGATGTCCCACATCACAAGGAAGCTGTAGCGGATCATCTTGAAAAGGCGGAAGCGATGGGGCGTATCGGGCCACCACGCGGAAGTTCCCCAAGGGATCAGGATCCCTAGGATGACACCGAAGACAGCCATGCCAGCGGAGAACTCGTTTTGCAGCACGATCCAGACGACAGCGAGCAGCAGTGTCAGAAACGGATGTGGCATAAGCCAGCGGAATGCACGTCCTAGCATCTCAGTGGCCCTCCTTTGGTTGGCTCAACTTGCCGGGCGTATCGAGCACCTTCAACATATAGGGCGCAGGGTCAAAGAGCTGACCTGCAATTTTGCTTGTATAACCATGCATCTGCCCCGCAAAGACCGTATGCGCAGCCAAAAGCACGATCAGCCCACCGACAGCGACGTAAGACAAAGGCCGCGGCACAGAGCGCGACGGATCAGCTTCCTCAAGCGTCAGACTCTCGGCTTTCCAGAACAGGATACTGCCCGCCCGAGCAAAGCCGAGGATGCTGACGAGACTGGACACAAGCACCACGCCCCAGATCCAAGCCGCTTGGGGTGCAGAGAAGCTTGCGTTCAACACGAGAAGCTTGCCCAGGAAGCCTGAGAGCGGCGGCAGACCCGCCATCGCAATCGCTCCGACAAAGAAAAACCCCGCCGTCAGAGCGGCACCAGCCATGGGCGGTTGGGCGGTCAAATCAAGGCCGCCACGGCCAGTGCGCACGAGATCAGCAATCAGAAAGAGCGCAGCGCCCGCGAGCGTGGAATGAATAATGTAATAGAGCGCGGCGGCGATGCCTTCGGGCGTGAACAGCGAGAGCGTCACCATGACCATACCCATCGAACCGATCACCGCAAAGGCCACCAGCCTGTCGAGCTTTTTCGCAGCGAGCACGCCCATCATACCGATTGCAACGGAAACCAGCGCAGCAGGCAAGAGCCAGAGATCATGCAAGCCCTGCGTTGCGGCAAGCTCTGGCGGGAAAATCAGCGTATAGACACGGATGATCGCATAGGCACCCACCTTTGTCATAATCGCGAAGAGAGCAGCCACGGGTGCAGGGGCTTCGGCATAGCTGGAAGGCAACCAGAAGTGCAGCGGCACAAGCGCAGCCTTGATTGCAAACACAAGCAGCAAGAGCACGGCGGCGACACGGATGCCAACGGTTTCCTCGGGGCCGATGAGCGCAACACGCTGAGCCAGATCGGCCATATTGAGGGTGCCTGTCTCGGCATAAATCGCGCCAAGCGCAAAAAGAAAGAGCGTTGAACCGATCAGATTGAACAACACATATTGAACCCCTGCCCGCATCCGTGCGTTTCCGCCTGCGTGGATCATCAGGCCGTAGGAGGCTATGAGCAACACCTCAAAGAAAACAAAGAGGTTGAACAAATCGCCCGTCAAGAAAGCGCCGATGATGCCCATGAGCTGAAACTGGAACAAGGCATGAAAATGTCGGCCGCGATTGTCCCAGCCCGAACCGATAGCATAGAGCAACACAAACAGCGCGAGAACGCTCGTCAGCAAGACCATAAGGGTCGAGAGCGCATCAGCGACGAGCACAATGCCAAAGGGTGCAGCCCAGTCACTTAAACGATAGAGCGTGATTGTGCCATCAGACGCCTGCAATGCAAGCGCAGTTGCGATCACAACAAGCGCCACCACACCCGCGAGCGAAAGGGCGCGCTGAATGCCGATATGATAGCGCGCCGCCAGCACGATAAAGGGCGCAAGCAGAGCGGGTAGAACGATGGGAGCGATGATCCAGTGGCTCATGATCGGCCCTCCGCATCGGCTGTCTCTGTCTCGGGTTGGTCATCTACATGATCGTCATTTGAGCCAAGGAACGCGCCTAGCCCGATCATAACGACAACGGCGGTCATCCCGAAGGAAATCACAATAGCCGTCAGAACCAGAGCCTGCGGGAGCGGGTCTGCATAATGCGTGACGCCATCGCGCAAAATCGGCGCACCAGCGATGGTGAGGCGCCCAGACGTAAAGAGAAAGACGTTCACAGCGTAAGTGAGCAGTGAAATCCCAAGGATCACAGGAAACGTGCGCAGACGCAGCACAAGATAAATCCCACCTGCCGTGAGAATACCAATCGCTGAGGCAACCAGAAATTCCATGTTATACGCCCTCCTTGGCATAGCCGGCTTTTTCGGCGGGCGGATCATCCCGTGAGGGGTCGATATCCATTGGGTGCTCCGTGTCGGGCACGTGGGCGCGACGTGCAAGGCGAGAGAAGCTCTCAAGCGAGAGCATCACAGCACCAACAACAGCAAGGAAAACCCCGAGATCAAACAGCGCAGCAGTTGCCAATTCAAATTTCTCAAACGGCGGGATGCGCACATATGTGAAATCCGATGTGAGGAAAGGCTTGCCCACGAACCAAGAGCCAATTCCTGTCAGCCCCGCAATCAACACCCCTGCGCCAATGACGCCGTGATACGGATAACGCAGACGCGCAGAGGCCCATGAAAAGCCGCTGGCCATATACTGCATCACAACAGCGATCGAGACGATCAGACCCGCGATGAAGCCACCGCCCGGCTCATTGTGACCACGCAGAAAGATGTAAAACCCGACAAGCAACACAAGCGGCATGATCACCCTCGTCAGCACAACCATCATCATCGGGTGCATGTCTCCGGCACGGGGCTGATCTGGCTTGCGGTTCAGCAGACGGGCGCGCACGGGGCCGTCAAGCAGTGTCTCTGTGAGGGCGTAGATCAGCAATGCGGCAATGCCGAGCACGATGATTTCACCATAGGTATCAAAGCCACGAAAATCGACAAGGATCACGTTGACGACATTGGTGCCGCCGCCGCCTTTGTAAGAATTGGCGAGGTGAAACTCGCTGATCGGTGTCGCAACAGCGTCTCGCAGCAGGTAATGATAAGCGAGTCCAAAAGTCGCGAGGCCACCCGCTATCGCCACCACTGCGTCACGCAAACGGCGCAAGAGCGAGCTTTCGACAGGTGTTTTGTTGGGCAGGAAATTGAGCGCGAGCAACATCAAAATAATTGTCACAACCTCGACAGTGAACTGCGTCATTGCCAGATCAGGCGCGCTGAAGAAGACAAAGCCGATCGAAACCATGAGCCCCACGATGCCGATCAGAATGAGCGACAGGAGGCGGTTGCGATGCATGAAGACCATGCCACCCGTCGCCGCAATCAGCATCAGCCAACCCGCGATTGGCACAGGTCCGACAGACTGCATTTCACGTGTCGGAGCACTGACCGTGCCTGTGACAAATGCGTGTGAGCCTGCCGCGATAATCGCAACCGTTCCAATGGCAGCGTAGCGCGAGAACGCGCCATTGTGCAAAGGCAGGATGATCTTTTGCGCAAGGCTTGCCACAGCTTCCACGACGGCCTCAAATATCGTCTTGGCTTCGGGGCGTGGAGCAGCCTCCCAGAAGCGCAGCGCTGGATTAAACACCGCGAGCAGAAGCAAACCGCCCACAACAGCGGCAATCGACATATAAAGCGCGGGCACAAGGCCATGCCAGATTTTGAAGTAGGCTTTTGGAACGTCGGCAGCCTCGCCGAGCACTGAGGCTGTAACAAGCTTTACAAAAGGCTCCGCCAAAAACGGCGCGACCCCTATCAGAACAACAGGGATCATCAGCAGCGCGGGCGGCAGCCAGAGGCCAGCGGGCGGATCATGCGGTGTCGCGGGGTAGTCGTCGCGCACGGGGCCGAGGAAAACGTGACCAATAAGACGGAAGCAATACGCGGCGGAAAAGAGCGAACCGACGGTCGCCAATGCAGGGACAAGCCACGGCACGCCAAACAGCGCGGTTCCGTAAGCCTCCTCCAACATCATTTCTTTGGACAAGAAACCATTGAGAAGCGGTATCCCCGCCATCGAAAGCGCCGCAAGAGTTGCGATTGTGAAGGTGACAGGCATCAGCTTGCGCAAACCGCCAAGGCGGCGGATGTCACGGGTGTGAGCCTCGTGATCAACAATCCCTGCGGACATAAAGAGCGCGGCCTTGAATGTCGCGTGGTTGAGGATATGGAACACAGCGGCCATCGCGCCAAAGGCCGTACCTGTGCCGAGAAGCATGGTGATCAAACCAAGATGAGACACCGTCGAGAAGGCCAAAAGCGCTTTCAGATCATGTTTGAAGAGGGCAATCACCGCACCAAGCACCATTGTGATCAAGCCAGCCGTTGTGACGATCATAAACCACTCGGGCGTACCCGAGAGCACGGGCCACATTCGCGCCATGAGGAAGATCCCCGCCTTCACCATCGTGGCAGAATGCAGGTAGGCCGAGACGGGCGTTGGCGCAGCCATCGCGTGCGGGAGCCAGAAGTGGAAGGGGAACTGTGCCGACTTGGTAAAGCAGCCCAACAAGATCAACAAAAGCGCAGTCAGATAAAGCGGGTCCGCCTGAATAAGATCGCGGTTTTGCAAGATCACACTGAGATCATAGCTACCGACGATCTGGCCTAGAATGAGCATGCCCGCGATCATCGCAAGACCGCCCATGCCCGTGACCGTCAGAGCCATACGCGCACCTTGGCGGCCTGCGGGCAAGTGCTTCCAATAGCCGATCAGAAGGAACGAGGAGAGTGATGTAAGCTCCCAGAAAACAAGCAAAAGCAGTATGTTATCGGAAAGAACAATCCCCACCATCGCGCCTTGGAACAAGAGCAGATAGGTGAAAAATTCGCCCATATTGTCGTCGCGACTGAGGTAATGACGCGCATAAGCGATGACCAAAAGCCCAATGCCCAAAATGAGCATGGCAAAGAAAAAGCCCAAGCTGTCGAGCATCAATGTGAAGTTCAGGCCCAGAAGCGGCATCCAGTCGATCCGCGCCGTCACGACCTCGCCAGCGAGGACAGTCGGAAGATTTGTAAGCAAGCCGACAAAAGCGGCGAGTGAGACCGTAAATGTCACCCCCGCAACAGCCGCACGGCCCGCTGAATTCATCAAACCGGGGAGCAAGGCCCCAAGAAAAGGCAGGAGGACGATGAAGAAAAGAGACACGGGAACTCCTGTTGAGCGTGTTTTTGAGTTTGTTCAAAAATGCACCTGAATTTCCAAAACGCAAGGATGAACGACAAAAATACTCAATTACTCGCACCGAAATTAGAAAGTTTGTCTTCAGGCCGAAGCAATGAGGCTTTGCGCTCACCAAGAGAGCTGTCCCGACGACACAGATTTCTGCTCACTCTGGCAGTCTGGAAAACCGCTCAAGTCTGCTGAAAAAATCAGCAGTGAAACTGTTTCAAAACGCACAAATTGGCGGGTGATTCGAAAAATCCCGCCCCTCGTTAATTAAATATTGTGTTATATCACATTTATTCCTATCACTGCTGTACTACTGTTTGCATCTAACGATGTGACATGCCCACCTTTAACTCCCCCTGTTGCCTCGGCAATAGGGGACTTTTCTCAAGGTGCGGCAAGACAGGTTGCCTATTTTGGCTTATCTCAGTGCGGCGGAGTTTAGATGACGCAAGAAAAGCAGACTTGGCTCGCCAACCTAGAACAATCTATTGCTGATGAAATCATCCGTGCGAAGAGTGAAACCTTTGCTGTGGCAGTTGCGAACGACCGGCTTGAAAAAGCTCATATCCGCGCTGAACAACTTGAAGAAAAACTACGCGATGCGACAACCATCCTTGCCGAACTCAAGCGGATGTCTGGAGCCTGCGCGAGCGCAGCAGGGCCAAAAACCAAATTGCCTCCTCTGCGCTTGTTTAACCCTGTAAGCGTTCCACACTCAAAGGAGAGACTGCACTATGATGCTTGAAACCGACTTTGAGACAGACACAGACATCACCCGCGCGCGCGCGCCGCTCGAAGCCTTCAAAGACTTTATCGAGTTTGCCCCCGCAGGTGCGAAAGCGGTGTACTGGCGCGGCACATATCTCGCGAATTATTCGGTCGCTGAATTTGCCCGCAAGCTGCAAGCCACAGGTCTGTGCGAGCTGGTCCAGCGCCGCATAACACAAGGGCGCAAGACCGAGTTTGAATATGTCGCTATAAAGCGCCGCGCAGCTTAAATCAGCTGCCGCCTTGATCGCGCACCACCGCGCCTGCGCTTTTCTGGCAAGGCCAGATCCAGCGGCTTTGGCGGCATCACGAGCGCCTCTTCAATGAGACTGCAAAACACCTCAACAGCAGGATCCGATGAGCGGAACCTGTATGCCGCTAGCAGGGCAATCTCTGCCTGTCGCGCAAAACTTGCCCGCCCCTGAAGGCCACCAAGCCATTGCATAAATCCCATGCGTCCAAGCTCAGCAACACGGGCCTGACAATCTGTTTGTGTCTGCAACATGTGCAGCGTTCTGTGTAAGTTCATAGCGCCCTCCGCGCATTTCTTTGGCGAAGGGTAACAGAACAAAGAGATCGCGTCGAAACCTGCAGCAATTACCCGTTCCGAGGCACCCCGCCCGGTGGTTGACATCAGATGGCAGGTCTCCTGACTTGCGGGTCAATGCGCGTCTCCGTCCTTCCCGAGCCAGTGTGGCTCAGTGGAGCTTTCGGAGGGCACTCGCCGCTTACAGTTGCGGGGGCAGTCGCGGAATAAGCCAATGAAGGCCGCACCGTGTTCCCATTTTCATCTGACTGAGAACAGTCAGAACCATCGCCGCCAGTAGCGCAGCCGCGCGGGCCTCTGTCAATCAGACAAATCTGCAACGCAAAAGGCCCGCAGCTTGCGCCACGGGCCTCTATCTTCGGTGAGAGGCGTTCAGTTCCCGAATGTCACGGGCTCGGGGATCACCCAGCCAGCTTCGCGGTAGTACCGTTCAGCACCGGGGTGCAGGCGGCTGGCGATCAGGCCAAGGCCTTCTTCTTTTGTGATCGTGCTGGGCATCCAAGCCGCTGCTTCGTGAATGTCTGCAAGATTTTCCCAAATCGCTTTGGTCACCTGATAGACGACTTCCTCATCTACATGCATGCCCGCGCTGAAGTTGACGATAGCGCCATGGGTGCGCACTGCCCCCTCGTTGACTTGATTGTCACCATAGACACCCGCAGCGATCTCATTGACCGTGCCGCCCGTCGCTGCGTTGATCTTGAGCTTTTCGACAGGCACATCCAGAAGGCGGATTTTCTTGGTGAGCGCAAACTGCTGGATCGCAGGGCTGGGCGAGTTGGTTGGCAGGACAATCACGTCAATCTTGTCATCTTGAAAGGCCTGAATGGCCGCATCAAAGCCAAACTCGACCACATCCATATCTTCCGCCTTCAGCCCTGTCGCATCCGCGACATTGCGCAAAACAACGCCCTTGGCAGCGCCTCCTGGAGGGCCTGCGAACACTTTCTTCCCGCGCATATCATCCAGCGTCATGATGCCTGAATCCGCGCGCGTCACGTAGTGATACGGGCCAATCTGATAGGAAAAAATCATACCCACGCCTTTTTCAAGCTCGGGCGCAGCAGCCATTTCTTTATAGGGGCCAAAGTTGTTCGCCATCAGCCAGTTGATGGTGGGCGAGCCAAAAAGAAAATCAACTTTGCCCATCGCTGCATCAACCATATGCTTGGTCGCAGCGCCCGTTGCGCGGACCTGAAACTCGACGCCATCAACCTTGGTGTTCACCACCTTGGAGATCGCCGTGTTCACCACGAAGGGCGACATACCCGGCGCAATGGACGTAACTTTGTAAATTTCGGCCACAGCAGCAGAGGCGATAAGCCCACCCGCAACCGCACCCACGGCCACAAAGCGTAGCCCTTTTGTGAGAATGTGTTTCATCGCTTCAGTTCTCCCTTTTTATGCTGGTTTGGCCGCCCCGAGACGGCGTGAGAATAGCCCTGCCACAAGCGTGAGGATCAGAGCTGGAATATAAATCATCGGAATGGGGATCATGGCACCGAGGCCAATGACAAACCGCACACCAGATTGGCCAAGCACGATGCGGCCAAGCATCGGATCAGCGCGGCCAAGCGAAGTCGCAAACATCCAGATCGCCGCCAGAAGTCGCAAGACCGTTATGGCCAGTTCGCTCCAGCTGAATTCTCCCGCCACGAGGAGAAGCGAAGGCGAATAAACGAAGATATAAGGGACAAGCAGCCCGACAATCGAAATCCGCAGGGCGACAAAGGCGGTTTGCAGAGGGTTTCCCCCCGCGATCGGCGCAGCGACGTAACAGCCATAAGCGATCGGCGGGACAATCGAGGAATAGACCGCATAATAGAGCACAAACATATGAGCCGCGAGTGGCAAGACCCCTGCCTTGATAATAGCGGGTGCAATCATAATCGCGATGATGAGATAGGCGGGAAGCGTTGGCAGCCCCATTCCAAGAATGAGCGCGCCAAACATTGCAAGGATCAGCGCCATGATCAGATAGTCTTCACCCCAGCCCGAAATCGCCGTGGCAAAGCGAATGGCCACGCCCGTTTCGTTGATCACGGCAAGAACCACGCCAATCACAGCAACGGCCAGCATAATCTGCGCCGAAGAGATACCACCCACCACCAGCGCATCCCAAATGTGCTTGGGTTCGCGGCGAAAATCAGGATTCAGCACAAAGCCCGCGCCGATGGCCGTGAGCACACCCACCAGCCCTGCCGTGGCAGGAGATTTTCCCATGAGAAACGTGATCATCAGCATGACAATGGGTAAAAATACGAGAAGTGAATTGAGCCAGTCACGCGCTGTCAGGACAGGCAATTCTTCTTTTGCCATTGGTTTGATATCAAGTCGGATCGCCTCCGCGTAAACTTGGGCAAAAAGGCCGATGTATTTGAACAACGCAGGCAAAGCCGCCGCCGCAATGACCATGGCGAAGGGCATGCCGACAAGATCGGCCATGATAAAGACCGCCGCGGCCATGATTGGCGGGGTGAGCTGTCCGCCCGAGCTTGCCGCCGTCTCGACTGCACCTGCGAAGTTGGCGGAAAAGCCCTGCCGCTTGATCATCGGGATCGTAAAGACCCCTGTACCGGCAATATTGGCGGCAACGGAGCCTGACATCATCCCGAAGACTGCGCTTGCAACAATGGCGGCATGGGCCGCACCGCCACGGATGCGCCCTGTCAGAGCTGTGGAGATATGAATGAGGCTCTCACCCGCGCCTGTCCGCTCCAGCACTGCGCCAAAGATCAGAAAAATCAGCACATTGTCGGCCACGAGTCCAGTGGTACGCCCGAAGACCCCGTCGAAGGAATACCAGACGATCTGCATAAAATCAGCCATATTTGTGCCGAAATGCTTCAGGATACTGGGCAAGTATGGCCCTGCAAATCCAAAGGCTACAAAACTAAGCGCCATGATCACGAGCGACCAACCCCAAGCGCGAATGGTCAGCAAAATGATCGCTGCGACGCCCAGAAGCCCACCCGCAATATTCATTGGCGTGGCGATGTAAAAGCCTGTCCAAAGATCGGCTTTGACCCTATAAAACCAGACCGTTGAAAAGACAAACGCCGCAACGAGCAACGCGTCAAAGAGATAGCCAAGCCATGGCGCGCGCTCGAACAACACGAGCTTGGCAGCAGGCTGCGTAAGCAAGACAATCAGAGCACTGACAGCAATCACGCTAAAGCGCGCGGTCACCTCGTCGAGCGTGAAAAAAGCAATGACCGAGATGATAATCAACGAGAACACACCAGCACTCACGCGCCCTGCCTGTTGCAGCGGAGTTTGCGGACCTGTCGGCGTCACGCCCTCGCTCATGGCGTGAGCCCTTCGGCTTCGGCCCGCGCAATGCTATGTGCGGTAAGCTTGTCGAGCAGGCGCAGAAACTCTGCGCTTTCTTCCGCTGTAAAACATCCAACCACGCTTTCGTTGCGCATGGCAGCCTCGGCAAGCACCTTGCCATGCAGAACCCGCCCCTTTGCTGTCAGCGAAAGCGTCACAGCGCGGCGGTCTTCTGGGGAGGTGTGGGTGAGAAGCAGGCCGCGTGCGACGAGCCCTCTAACACTGCGGCTGAGCTGACCCTTGTCCATCAAGAGCATCTTGCGCACATCTGAAACCGTCGCAGGCGCCAGAGCTTCTGTCAGGCCGATCACGCGCCACTCATTGAGCGTCACACCGAGGCGCTTTTGGAAGTTCATACCGCCAAGTCGCTCGTTGAGCAGACTGAAGCGCGCAACCCGAAACGACAGCGCATCAGTAACAGACAGAATTTCAGGGTGGATTTTCTCCCCCACAGCCTTTTTGGCACTATTGGCTTGCATGGCAGCCTCCCCCATTGAGACCACCCTGCCCCTTTGGTTGATTTAGTCAACAATTTTTTGACATTTTGTCGCAGCTGCACCTAAGCTGGAAAAAAGGAGAGTTCCATGGCCAGAACCACGCCCGACGAGATATTGACAGGTGGCACTGTTCTGACGATGGACAGCAATACTCCTTTTGCAACAGCGATCGCGCTGGCAGGCGGTCGTATCCTTGCCGTGGGCACAGACGCAGAGATCAAAGCTGTCGCAGGCGCAGGAACCAAGCACACGCACCTACACGGGCGACACATCATGCCTGGATTGATAGAGAGCCACACCCATGCGCTGTGGGGCGCGTGCCGTGATCTTTTTGATGTCTACACAGGCTATAGCGCCAGCCTTACAGAGCTCTTGCAAGCCACACGCAAGCGCGCCGCAAACCTGCCAGCAGGCAGCACTGTCCACGGAGGGCCATGGCGTCATGAGATGCGCTCCGAAATGGGCCAATGCCCACGCACACTTCTGGACGAGATCAGCCGCGAGCATCCAATCGTGCTGTTTGACACCTCTCAACATGTGGCGTGGGCAAACACATATGCGATCAAACAGGCAGGACTGGGGGGCATTCCAGACGATATTAAAGGTGGCGTCATTGAACGCAGCCGAGACGGATCGGCAAGCGGCATCTTCGCCGAAAGCGCCATAGAGGGTCTGAAAGCGCTTACCGTCCATACTGACGCACAAATGGCCGAAGCCGCGCGAGAATTCACCCGCTACTTCAACAGCCTAGGCTTCACTGCATTCAAAGAACCGATGGCCTTTGAGCCCGAGCTGCGCGCCTATCATGCCGCTGACCAACGCGGTGAGATGACGCTCCATGCGGCGGCGCATATTGTTAAGGCCGGGGTCTCCGCCGAACGCGTAAGTTATGACGAGCTGGAGCGTTTGCGCAATTCCTACCGCAGTGAGAACTTACGAACAGACTTTGCCAAGCTCTTCGTTGATGGCGTCGCACCAAGCTTCACCGCCTCTTTCAGTGAGCCCTACTTGGCCAGCGCCGGCTACGACGTGGCGCGCCATGTGCCAGACGACACGTTGCTGATCTCGCCTGAAGAGCACGCCGAAATGATGATCGAGCTCGATCGGCGGGGCTTCACTGTCAAGATGCACGCCGTCGGAGACAACGCCATCTCAAAAGGGCTTGATGCCATCGCCGCCGCACGCCGCACCAACGGCATGAGCGGTCTGCGCCACGAAATCGCCCATGCAAGCTTTATCGCCGATGCCGATGTGGCACGCTTCAAGGCTCTCGATGCGATTGCGGAGCTTTCCCCAAAGCTTTGGGCGCCCAACGCTGCCACGCCTTCACAGATAAAGGTTCTCGGTGCCCAGAGACTGGAAAAAATATATCGCCTCAAGGACTTGCACGCCGCCAATGCCGAGATGACCTATGCTTCGGATTGGCCCGCCTCTGCCCCGGATGCAAACCCATGGACAGGGCTCGCGGGGATGCTCACACGGCGCGATGTGACGGGGCAATTCGCGGGCAGCTTGGCCCCCTTGCAAGCCATCAGCCTAGCCGAAGCCTTACCACTTTTCACAACAAACGGGGCGCGCAGCCTGAAAATGGAGACCGAAACTGGCTCGCTCACAGCGGGCAAGTGGGCCGATTTTATCACCCTCCCCAAACCACTGTCAGAAATGGCCCCCGAAGAGATCGGAGCATGCACTCCACTTCAAACCCGATGGAAGGGCCGCGTTGTCTATGAGGGCTAATGCTGGTACCCGCGGCCGGACTCGAACCGGCACGGCCTATACGGCCTAGAGATTTTAAGTCTCCTGTGTCTACCATTCCACCACGCAGGCCAGCGGGGCTTGCCTAAACCGAGCGGCGCGTAAAAACAATCCGCTTCTTTGCCTAGAGGGCCTAAATATGACCGTGAAACGCATTACCGCCAATCTCAACAGCCGTTCAGTGAGCGAAATGCGTGGTTTTTATGAGGCCGTTTTCGGACTTAAACTTGAATTGGATCTCGGCTGGATCGTGACCCTTGGAACCGGCGGCGATGCACCAGTGCAGCTAAGCCTTGCGGTCAATGGCGGCGAGGACATGCCTGTGCCCGAAATTTCGATTGAAGTAGAGAACCTTGACGAAGTGCTCGCCAAGGCGCGCGCGCATGGGTGTGACATTCTTTATGGTCCCGAAGCGGAGAGCTGGGGGGTGCGCCGCTTTATGCTACACGATCCATCAGACAACCTCGTCAATGTGATGATGCATGTTTAAAGATCGTCGCCTTTGGGCTCCTGCTGCCCTTTCATGGCTGGATCAGAAAGCATGTGTCGCTCTGGTAGCCAAGGATTGAGCCCAAGCGCGACCTCAAGGTCCGCTCGCGCTTCCTTCAGACGTCCCAGCGCATAGTAGCTCAGAGCGCGCCCTGTGAGCGCTCCTGTATGGGTCGGGGACAGCTCAAGCGCACGCGTCAGATCAGCGATCGCTGGCTCGTAATCATTGCGCATAAAATTGATAAAAGCGCGCTGGTTGTAGCCCTCGGCGTACTCAGGGCAATAGTCTACCAGCGTATCAAAGTCAGCCCGCGCACCAAGCAGATCAAAAGAGCCGCGCTTGCGCATCCCGCGATTGAGAATTTCTTGAGCCGTCTCATCAGGCGCGTCGGTCCAAAGCTCCCACATCTGTGTATTGAGTGGCGCGGCATACATTTCGTTTTTGGCATCACGCACCTCCTCAACCAACTCGGCCAAGCGCACCGAATGATCCGGTGCTTCGGGGCATTCACTCGCAAGCGCAGGGCTGGCCAGCAGGACGGTGATAACAAAAGCTTTCATGACCTCATCATGCCCACCCGCGCTGTCAGGTCAAATAACATCCGCGAGAGTGGTTTCCTTCACCGCTTGCATCGCCACATAGGTCGATGTTGAGGAAACATAGGGCAACGTCGATATTTGTTCAGCCATAACAATGCGATAATCGTTCATATTGTGGGTGCGCACCTTCAACAAATAGTCAAAATTCGCAGCCATCAAATGCACCTGCTCAATCTGTGGGATCTTGGCGACCGCCGCATTGAAAGCCGCCAAGGCCTTTTCACGGGTGTCCGACAGGCGCACCTCAACAAAGGAGACATGATCCAGACCCAAGCGGATCGGGTCAAACAGCGCCTTATACCCCGTGATCACGCCACTTTGCTCCAGCCGCTTAAGCCGCGCTTGTGTGGGCGACTTTGACAGCCCGATACGCTGCGCCAGTTCGGTCACAGGCATGCGCCCGTCGCTCGCAAGTTCAGACAGAATCTTACGATCAAAGCCATCCAGATCGATCTGACCTTGATTGCCACTACTTATAGCCATTTTGACCCGCCATTTATTAAGTATCAGGAATATAGCCTGATCAATCGTAGATATATAGGACAAAATGGAGGAGCCTGCCATGCCTAAGAACACACAAAAATCGCCCCTACGCACCAAAATCAGCGCCAATATGTATGCCAATGAAGCCACCACGCTTCAGCGCCTGATTGAAGAGGCGGGTCTTTCACAAGAAACGCGGCAACGCATTTCGGCAGACGCTGCCACTCTGGTGCGCGGCATTCGAGAAAGCTCCGATCCAGGGATGATGGAAGTGTTCCTCGCGGAATACGGCCTCTCGACCGACGAGGGCATCGCGCTTATGTGTCTTGCCGAGGCGCTCTTGCGTGTGCCCGATGCCGAAACGATTGATGCGCTCATTGAAGACAAGATCGCGCAGTCTGATTGGGCCAGCCACCTCGGTGAAAGCACCTCGCCACTGGTCAACGCATCCACATGGGCGCTCATGCTCACAGGCAAGGTGCTCGATGAGCCCGCTCCGGGCATCATCGGCTCGCTTCGTAGCGCCGTGAAGCGCCTTGGAGAGCCTGTGATCCGCACAGCCGTAGGCCGCGCGATGAAAGAAATGGGCCGTCAGTTTGTTTTGGGAGAGACCATCGTGGGCGCGATGGAACGCGCTGCCAAGATGGAAGCCAAGGGCTATACCTACAGCTACGATATGCTCGGCGAAGCCGCTCGCACAGAGGGCGACGCGAAGCGCTATCATCTGGCCTACTCCCGCGCGATCACCGCGATTGCACAGGCCTGCACGCATGCTGAAATACGCGAAAACCCTGGCATCTCGGTCAAGCTCTCGGCGCTGCACCCACGCTATGAAGAGGCCCAGCGCAGCCGCGTAATGGACGAGCTTGCCCCGCGCCTGCGTTCGCTGGCGCTTCTGGCCAAGTCTGCCGGCATGGGCCTCAATGTCGATGCAGAAGAGGCCGACCGCCTCGCCATTTCGATGGATGTGATCGAGGAAGTTCTCTCAGAGCCAGCGCTCGCTGGCTGGGACGGCTTTGGCGTTGTTGTGCAGGCCTATGGCCAGCGCGCAGGCGACGCTATCGAACTCCTCAATGCACTCGCGACACGCCTCGACCGCCGCATCATGGTCCGCCTTGTCAAGGGCGCCTACTGGGACACCGAAGTAAAGCGCGCGCAGGTTGAAGGCGTCGAAGGCTTTCCTGTGTTTACAGCCAAGCCCGCAACAGACGTCAGTTATATCGCCAATGCCAAAAAGCTTTTGGGCATGACTGGGCGCATCTATCCGCAGTTTGCAACACACAATGCCCATACAGTCGCCGCTGTGCTCGATATGGCGCGCGAGATGGGCGTGAGCAATGACGCCTACGAATTCCAACGCCTTCACGGCATGGGCGAGGCTCTGCATGACATCGTGTTGAAAGATCGCGGCAGCCATTGCCGGATCTACGCGCCCGTTGGTGCGCATCGCGACTTGCTCGCCTACCTCGTGCGCCGCTTGCTTGAAAACGGGGCCAACTCAAGCTTTGTGAACCAAATCGTGGACGAGGATGTGCCCGCCGAAGAGGTCGCCGCTTGCCCGTTTGACGCCCTTGCAGACGCCCAACCCAACATCACTCAAGCCCCCGATTTGTTTGCGCCAGAGCGGGCAAATTCCAAGGGCTTTGATATCACTCACGAGCCAACACTGGCCCGCATCGAGAAGGCCCGCAAAGCGTTCGCCGCGCATGTCTGGGACGCAGCACCGCTCATCGCAGGGAAAGCCAAACCCGCCAAAGCGCATGTGGTCCTCAACCCTGCAAACCCAGCTGATACAGTGGGTAAGGTTGCTTTCGCCTCGGCGGCAGATGTCGATACCGCGCTGACAGCCGCAGCCCCGTGGGACGCAACCCCAGAGACGCGCGCCAAGGTTCTGAACAAGGCTGCCAATCTTTATGAAAAGCATTTTGGCGAGCTTTTTGCTCAGCTCGCGCGCGAAGCTGGCAAGATCATGCTCGATCAAGTGGGTGAGCTGCGTGAAGCCGTCGACTTCCTGCGCTACTACGCCGCCAATGCGCCGCATGAGACCCCCGTGGGAACTTTTACCTGTATTTCGCCGTGGAACTTCCCGCTGGCGATCTTTACGGGGCAAGTCAGCGCCGCCCTCGCCGCCGGCAACGCCGTGCTGGCCAAGCCCGCCGAACAGACCTCCCTCATCGCCTACCGCGCGGTTCAGCTTCTGCATGAAGCGGGTGTGCCCACGAGTGCCCTTCAGCTTCTGCCCGGTGCGGGCGATGTGGGCGCAGCGCTCACATCTGATCCGCGCGTTGGCGGGGTTGCCTTCACGGGCAGCACCGAAACGGCGCTCCTTATCCGCAAATCTATGGCCAACAACCTCGCCCCGGGCGCACCGCTGATTGCCGAGACAGGCGGCTTGAACGCGATGATCGTAGACAGCACCGCCTTGCCCGAGCAGGCCGTGCAAGCCATCGTTGAAAGTGCCTTCCAGTCAGCAGGCCAGCGCTGCTCTGCTCTGCGCTGCCTTTATGTGCAGGATGATATCGCCGAAAGCCTCACCCATATGCTCAAAGGCGCGATGGACGAACTTTCCATAGGCGCGCCATGGCTTTTGAGCACAGATGTTGGCCCCGTGATCGACGAGGAAGCCCGCGCAGGGATTGCTGCACATATCGAAACAGCCCGCGCCGAGGGGCGTTTGCTGCACGAGCTGCGCACGCCAAACTCGGGCACATTTATCGCGCCGACCCTTATCAAGGTGGGCAGCATCGCAGACATGGGCCGCGAAATCTTTGGACCAGTGCTGCATTTGGCAACCTTCAAATCCAGCGAGATCGATACCGTCGTCGATACGATCAACGCTACGGGTTATGGCCTGACCTTTGGCTTGCAAACGCGCATTGACGACCGTGTGCAGCATATCTGTGAGCGCATTCATGCGGGCAACATCTATGTCAACCGCAACCAGATCGGCGCGATTGTGGGTTCCCAGCCCTTCGGCGGCGAGGGGCTTTCAGGCACGGGCCCAAAGGCGGGCGGACCAAACTATCTGCCACGCTTCGTTGCGCCTTCCGCGCAGGCGGCCCATGGCGCATGGAACAGCAACATGACTGCTCCCGACATGCAGGCAGCCATCGCCGCAGCCCCATCAGCAGAAGTGGCACAAACCTTGGTGATGCCTGGACCAACGGGTGAGTCCAACAAACTGACATTGGAGCCACGCGCGCCACTGCTTTGTCTTGGGCCAAGCGCCGAAACGGCAGAAGCGCAAGCCTCTCTGGTCCGCGCAATGGGTGGAATTGCTGTAAAGGCCACAGGCTCTCTTCCGGCGGTGGCCTTGGAAACACTTACAGGTTTCTCTGGCGCTCTCTTCTGGGGGGCATCAACGGAGGCACGCGCCTATGAGCAGGCCTTGGCCAAGCGCACAGGCGCGATCCTGCCGCTGATCACCGCGACACCTGATCTGGCGCGTGTGATGGGCGAGCGGCATGTTTGCGTCGACACCACAGCCTCGGGTGGCAATGCCGCGCTTTTGGCAGGACAGGGCTGAGGGGCTCGAATTTCGCTGCGCGAAATCCGACCAAAGCGAGGGGCGCTGCCCCTCGCGCTCCCTGGGATATTTAGAGAAAGAGGAAGCAGCACAGCCGCTCATTGGGGCTTTTCGTCCGCGTATTTTGCGCTTAGCCTCGTCCTATGTTTCCATTTCGCGATCATAATCCAAGCGGGCGCACACCCTATGTGACCTACGCGCTAATTGCCGTGAACATCGCGGTTTTTCTGAGTTATTGGCATTTGTTTGCAGACCCTCGTGCGCTCTCTGACTTTTACTTTCAATATGCGCTGATCCCTGCAGCCATCAGCACAGGGCAAGGCTACGAAGGCCTTTTGACCTCAATGTTTCTGCATGGCGGGCTTATGCACATTGGCGGCAACATGCTGTTTTTATGGATTTTTGGCGACAACATGGAAGATGAGATGGGGCATCTCGGGTTTTTCGTGTTCTACATTCTGTCGGGATTACTCGCTGGCTATGTGCATGTAATGTTTGCGCCAGGCTCCGCTGTCCCAACGGTCGGCGCATCAGGCGCGATTGCAGGGGTGATGGGGGGCTATCTTTTGCTCTTTCCGCGGGCCAAAGTCGATATCCTGTTGATCATCGTCATTTTCTTTCGCGTTTTCACCCTGCCCGCTTACATCATGCTGGCGATCTGGTTTGGCCTGCAGTTCTTTGGCGGGTTAAGCGCAGACCCAGACACTGGCGGTGTCGCTTATTGGGCTCATGCCGGCGGCTTTGTCGCGGGAATTGTGCTGACCTTGCCGACTTTCCGGCGCCTTGGCGGGCCGCGTTTCTGGCATGAGAACGACTTTCACCCGCCCCACCCAGAAGCAACATATGACCCCTCTCGCATTCCCATGATCAGGAGACGCAAATGAGCCGACCCCATAAACTCACCTGTCATTGTGGAGCCGTCGAGCTCGCGGTGACGCTTTCCGACGGGCTTGCCACTGCGCGACGCTGTGATTGTTCTTTCTGTCGCCGCCGTGGAGCTGTCGCCGTGAGCGCGCCTCTGGACGGGATCAAAATCGTCAAAGGAGAGGAAAACCTCACGCTCTATCAATGGGGCACTATGACGGCCAAGCATTACTTCTGCAAAACCTGCGGGATATACACCCACCATCAGCGCCGCTCGAACCCAAACGAATACGGCGTCAATATGGGCGGGCTTGAAGGAATAAACCCCTCAGAGCACGACCCGATCCCTTGGGCTGACGGGGTAAACCACCCCGCTGATCGCTGAAGATTAGCTGTTGCGGATGAGCTTGCAGAGCGGATCAAACATCGCGTCATTGGAGCAGATGATCTCGCCTGTATCAAGAATGCGTGCCTCAGGATCAATCGCCTCGGCAAAACCGCCCGCTTCCCGCACGATCAGCATCCCTGCGGCGAGATCCCATTCACTCAGTCCGCGCTCCCAGAAGCCATCAAAGCGGCCGGCAGCGACATAAGCCATATCAAGAGAGGCCGCGCCCCAACGGCGCACACCGGCACAGCCTGGCAACACGCGCGCCAAGTCTTTCAACGTGGCAGGCAAATCGCCATGGCCTGAAAACGGTAGGCCCGTTGCGAAAACACATTCGTTCATGTGGCGGCGACCAGAAACGCGCAGACGGCGGGCGTGGTCTTGCCAAGCGCCCGAGCCTTTTTCCGCGTAAAACATCTCGTCTTTGGCGGGGTCAAAGACCACAGCCGAAATCACTTCGCCCTTGTGCTCAAGCGCGATCGAGATCGCCCAATGCGGCATCCCGTGCAAAAAGTTGGTTGTTCCATCCAGCGGATCAACGATCCAGCGGCGCGTCGGGTCTTGGCCTTCTTCAACGCCGCCTTCTTCAGCCACCCAGCCATATGTCGGGCGAGCGCCCATCAGCTCTTCTTTGATGATCGCTTCGGCGCGCAAATCGGCTTTGCTCACAAAATCGCCTGCGCCCTTCATGGAAACCTGAAGCGCTTCGACCTCGCGGAAATCCTTCACAAGGCTGCGGCCCGCCTTACGGGCGGCTTTGATCATCACGTTAAGATTCGCGCTGGCTTGCATGGCTCAAGCTCCTTCGGGGGGTGTCAAACCGCGGCTATACGCCTTGGCTGCGCGCCGCGCAACCCATAGCAACCCAGCCTAGCCCCTTTGCAGGCGAATAGGGATTTCGCGCGCCAGCTTGAGAAAATGCGCCATGAAGGGCAAGCTCGCGTCATCTTCACGTACGGCGGCATAAAGCCGCTTGGTTACACCTGCCTCGGTCAGAGGGCGGGTGATGTACTCCGCAGAAGATTTTACCTCACGCAAGACCCAGTCAGGCAACACAGAGACACCGCGTCCCGCCGCGACCAGCATAAGGATTACGGCTGTCAGCTCAACCTGACGCACTGCCAACGGCTCCACCTTAGCAGGCGACAAGAGCTCGGAAAAAATATCGAGCCGCGCGCGCTCCACAGGATATGTGATCAGGGTTTCGCCCCTGAAGTCTTCCGCCTCCACAAAGGCTTTTTCGGCAAGCTTGTGCTTGGCCGAGGCCACAAAGACGGGCGCATAGTCAAACAACGGGACAAAGACGATGCCCTTGAGCTTTTCAGGATCAGAGGAAATCACAATATCAACCTCCTCGCGCATCAGCGCGGGCAGAGCCTCAAATGCCAGACCGGGGCGGATATCGACATCAACTTCTGGCCAAGGCGCGCGGAACTGTTCCAGCACAGGAAAGAGCCACTCAAAGCACGCGTGACATTCAATCGCGATGTGCAAACGTCCAGCGCTGCCTTGGCGCAGCCCCATAAACTCAGCTTCAAGCGCGGCAATCTCGGGCAAAACCTTTTCGGCCACGCGCAGCAACCGAAAACCAGCCGCCGAGAGCTTCATCGGCTTGCTACGGCGCACAAAAAGTTCGACCCCTGCCTGATCCTCAATCCCCTTGATCTGATGGGAGAGAGCCGATTGCGTAATATTGAGGCGATCAGCCGCGCGGGCCAAGCCACCTTCCTCATGGATCGCCTGAATAGTGCGCAGGTGGCGAAACTCGATATGCATATGTGAATACGCCTCATAATGAGAATGAAAGTTATGAATTTGTCTCACATTCAATTTGCGGGCACAAGAGAGCAACCGCCATGAAAGGCCCCCTTATGACACCTGACGTATCGTTTGAGTTCTTCCCACCCAAAAACCTTGAAGCCGCGTTCAAGCTCCATGAAGCCGTCCAATCGCTCGCACCCCTTGCGCCAAGATTTGTCTCAGTCACCTACGGAGCAGGCGGGACCACGCGCGCTTTGACACGCGAGGCGGCGGAAACTCTGCATAAGACGGCTGGGCTGCGTGTGGCGGCCCACCTCACGTGCGTTGATGCAACCCGTGAGGAAACCCTCGAGATCGCCCGAGGCTACGCCAAAGCAGGAATTACAGACATCGTCGCGCTGCGCGGTGACGCGCCCAAAGGGGCTGGCGGCTTTCGCGCCCACCCGGAAGGGTTTGCCGATTCTGTTGAACTGATCGCTGCCTTAAAAGCCGAGGGCAACTTCAACATCCGCGTGGGGGCCTACCCCGAGCCGCATCCTGATGCCGCCTATGCGGGTGCGGACATCGACCATCTCAAGCGCAAGTTTGAAGCTGGTGCAGATGAGGCCATCACGCAATTTTTCTTTGACCCGATTCATTTCCTGCGCTTCCGCGATGCCTGCGCCAAAGCGGGTATCGACGGCATGATCACCCCCGGCATCATGCCAATTGAAAACTGGAACGGCGCCAAGCGATTTGCCCAGAGCTGTGGTGCCTCCGTGCCGTCCGAACTTGACGACGCCTTCTCCAAAGCCGCGCGCGACGGGCGCGAGGAGCTTCTGGCGACAGCACAGGCAACAGAACTCTGCGATATCCTGATGCAGGAAGGTGTCTCGCGTTTTCACTTCTACACACTCAACCGCCCCTCACTCACGCGTGACATCTGCGTGGCGCTCGGGCTTGAGCCGCGTGCCGCCTTGCGCAACGTGGCGTAAGAGTTGCGCCCCCAAGGGGGCCGCTCTAGCGTTTTGTAAAGTCATCCTACGGAGCGCAGATGAGCCAGACACGTTATATCGCCAAGAGCCCGGAAGAGCTGCCTGATATGGAGGCGACACTCGCGCGCTCTGGGCTTGAGTTTATGCAGGACGTCCGCGACGGCAAACTTGCAGGCCCGCCTATCGGCGCACTTATGGGCTTTTGGCCAACGCTTGTGGAAGAAGGCAAAACCGTCTTCACAGGCACCCCAGAATTCAGCACAACCAATCCGATGGGCACGGTTCATGGCGGCTGGTATGGCACAATTCTGGACAGTTGCATGGCCTGCGCCGTGATGACACGAGTGCCGAAAGGCTCTGTCTACACCACGCTTGAATTCAAGGTGAATATCCTGCGGCCAATTCCGCTTGGCACAGAGGTCGAGGCCATCGGGACATGCCAACACGCAGGCCGCTCCACAGGAATCGCCAATGGCGAGATCAGGGGCGTAAGCGACGGCAAACTCTACGCCACCGGCTCGACCACCTGTATTATCATGAAAATGAAGTGAGCGATTGCGCCGCGCTTAATCAAGCAATGCCCCGTGTATGAGTGCCTTCAGCTCGGCGCGATTGCTGTAACTTGATGAGGGGATAAGCTGGGTGAAGAAGACCACGCTCAGTTGCTCAACGGGGTCCGTCCAGAAATATGTGCTCGCCAAACCGCCCCAGCCAAAGTCTCCAACCGAGCCCTGAACCCGCACGCGGGCCGGATCGAGAACCACAGCGCCACCGAGGCCAAAGCCCATCCCTGTCATTGGCATTTCTGCAAAACTCTCAGCGCCCATAGAGGCGATATCCCCCTTAAGATGATTGCTTGTCATAAACCTGACCGTGCGAGGGCTGAGCAGGCGCACGCCTTCGAGCGCACCGCCAAGGCGGATCATTTCGCCAAAACGCATGTAATCATCCAGCGTCGAGACAAGCCCGCCACCGCCAGCGTGTAGGCTGACTCGGCCCTCAGAAAAGCGGCTGTCCTCGGCGCTATCAAAGAGCGCAAGCGGATCGCCCTCGCGCTTCTCATAACAGTCGGCAAAGCGCGCAAGTTTGTTGGCAGGTACATCAAAGCCCGTATCAACCATGCCAAGAGGATCAAAAATCTCGCGCTGCATCACGGCGGCGAGCGTCTCACCTGTGATCACTTCGATCACACGGCCAATCACATCGATCCCAACAGAATATTCCCAAGCTGTTCCTGGCTGGAAGCAAAGTGGCAGCTCTGCAAGCACCTTGCACCAAGCCTCAAGCGTAACATCCTGCAAGCCGATCTCTGAAAAGCGGCGCGCATAGGCCTCGGGCACAACACCTGTGTTGAAGCCGTAGGTCATGCCGCTCGTGTGGGTGAGCAGCTCGTGTAGCGTGGGGCTGCGCGCGGGGTCCGTCTGATCTTCGCCCGTGGCCCCCTGCCGCAGCGCACGCATCTGGCCAAACTCTGGCAAATATTGCGCAACAGGCGTATCGAGCACAACCTGTCCACGCTCCACCAGCATCATCAAAAGCGCGGTCGTGACCAGCTTGGTCATCGAATAGATTCGCAGGATAGTGTCTCTCTCATAGGCCTGACCGCGCGCCACAGACGCAAGCCCATCGGCAGCAAAAAAAGCTTCCTCGCCATGACGATAGACCAGAAGCGAAGAGCCGCTGTAGCGCCCTGCTTTTCGGTAGTCGCGCATCCAGTCTTCGATCCGTTTCAGCCGTGCGTTGTCCATCGCTTGTCTCCCCATAAGCTGACCCATAGTGCGCGCGGCACACGGCCTCTGCAAGTCGCCCCTTGCGGCGCGGCGCGATTTGGGAAACCTTTGGTGCAGGTTCCCTCGAAAGGCCCAATATGCAAGACGCACCGCAAAACCCCGTTCCAGAAAAAGTCACAGGCATAGCCCATCTCTTTGCCGCGACGCGCTATTCGTCACAAGGCTTTCTCCGCCTCTGGCATGAAACAGCCTTTCGCCATGAGCTTCTGGCGGCAGCGCTCGGGCTTGGACTGCTCGTGATACTTGGGGCACCGCTTGCGTGGATCGTAGCGGTGGCGGTGCTTGCGCTTCTGACATTGGCGGTTGAGGCACTCAATACAGCAATCGAAGAGATTGTGGATCATGTCTCACCAGAGTGGTCTCTTGCGGCCAAACACGCAAAAGACATGGGTTCTTTTGCCGTCATGGCGCTTCTCTTTGCGACAGGGCTTGTCTTTGCTGTCGCCCTTTTGAGCACGTTTGCAGCATAAATAGTATCCACTCACAGGCTATCCACAAGTTATTGGGGTTATCCACAATAAATAGCTTTACAGGATCGGAAGGCCACGCTTACCATATTTGGTAGGACAAGGGGACTAAACCCCATCCTATCGGGCAAATCAGGGTGTTTGCGCTGCATAAGAGCAGGCACTTTGACGCAAAAATGAGGTGGCGAAATGGCACTGTCAGAACAATATCTAGACGACGAAATTCACCCCATCGACATTGTTGAGAGTCTGGCCTCCCACAATGACTGGGAGTTCGACCGCGTGGCGGACAACCAGATTTCTATGTCAGTCGAAGGCCAGTGGCGCACCTATGGCGTGACACTCGCATGGTCTGACTATGACGAAACCCTACGAATGATCTGCACCTTCGAGATGGAGCCACCAGAGGATCGCCTCCCAGACCTTTACGGTTCGCTCAATGAAGTCAACGATCAGTGCTGGACTGGCGCCTTCTCCTACTGGGCCGAACAAAAACTGATGGTCTACAAATATGGCCTCGTCCTTGCGGGGGGCATTCTGGCCTCGCCCGAACAGATCGACACGCTGATCAACAACGCCGTCTGTGCTTCCGAGCGGTACTACCCCGCTTTCCAGCTCGTGGTTTGGGGCGGACGGACGCCACGTGAAGCGATGCAAGTCGCCATTGCAGAGGCCTACGGCCACGCGTAACCTATCCCCGAACGCTTTCGGGGGCAGAAATGACATATTCTGATATTGCAACAAAAGGCCTTGTTCTGCTGGGCTGCGGTAAAATGGGGTCGGCCATGCTGGAAGGCTGGCTCAAGGGCGGTCTACCCGCAGCCTCCGTTTATGTGATTGATCCAAAGCCGTCCGAGTGGCTCCGAGCCACGGGCGCACATCTGAATACAGAGCTTCCCGAAGCTCCGGCGATCGTGATTGTCGCAGTGAAGCCCCAGATGATGGGGGCAGCCCTGCCCACGCTTCAGGCGATGGGCGGCGGGTCAACCTTGGTGATCTCTGTCGCGGCTGGCACGCCGATTAAGCATTTCGAAGCGGTGCTTGGTGCAGACACCCCGATTGTGCGCGCCATGCCGAACACGCCTGCGGCTGTCGCCCAAGGCATCACAGCAATCGTTGGCAACAAAGCGACCACAGCGACACACCTCAATGCCGCCCAAGCGCTGCTTGAAGCCGTCGGGACAGTCGTGCGGCTGAAGTCCGAAAACCAGATTGACGCAGTCACTGGTGTCTCTGGTTCTGGCCCCGCCTATGTCTTTCATCTGATCGAATGTCTGGCTGCTGCAGGTGAGGCCCAAGGCCTTGCACCCGAACTGGCAATGCAACTCGCCAAGGCGACGGTCGCTGGCGCAGGCGCGCTCGCGATTGCATCAAGCGAAACGCCCAGCCAGCTGCGCGTAAATGTGACAAGCCCAAACGGCACAACACAAGCGGGACTTGACGAACTTATGGACAGCGACCGTGGCTTGCCGCCGCTCATCCGCCGCACCGTCGCCGCCGCGACCAATCGCTCCAAGGAACTCGCGCGCGATGCCTGATACCGTGACGCCCACCGTCGGTTTTGAGGACTTCCTCAAAGTCGATATCCGCGTCGGCACAGTGATCGAGGCTGCGCCCTACCCAGAGGCGCGCAAACCTGCGATCAAGCTTGTGGTTGATTTTGGTGGCGAGATCGGCCAGAAAAAATCCTCTGCCCAGATTACGGACCACTACACCCCCGAGGCGCTGATCGGACAACAAGTCATCGCTGTGGTCAATTTTGCGCCAAGACAGATTGGCAAGTTTATGTCCGAAGTGCTTGTTCTGGGTCTGCATGATACAAATGGCGGCGTGGTGCTTTTGCGCCCCGACACCCCTGTGCCCAATGGCGAAAGAATGAGCTAAGACATGAAGAAAATTCTAGTTTCCCGTGCCTTGACCGACGCGGTCATGCAGCGCGCCCATGCCAGCTATGATATCACGCTGCGCAAGAGTGACAGCCCTATGAGCGCGGCTGAAATGCGCTCCTCACTCGTCCTCTATGATGGAATGATCCCAACGTTGGGCGATATGTTCTCGGCTGATATTTTTGCAGAATTTGGCCGCACCAAATGCAAAATTCTGGCCAACTTCGGAGTTGGCATCAACCACATCGATGTCGCCGCTGCCCGTGATCACGGCATTACCGTGACGAACACACCAGGCGCTGTCACCGACGCCACCGCCGATATCGGCCTGACGCTTCTCTTGATGTCGGCCCGCCGTGCGGGTGAAGGCGAGCGCCTCGCACGTTCCGGCAATTGGGCTGGCTGGACGCCAACGCAAATGCTCGGCAGCCACGTCAGCGGAAAAACTGTCGGCATTGTAGGCATGGGCCGTATCGGGCAAGCCATCGCACGGCGCTGCCACTTCGGCTTTGGCATGAGTGTCAAATTTTTCAATCGCTCTCCGAAAGAGATTGATTTTCCAGCGACACAGATCGCGAACCTTGAGACGCTTGCAGCCGAAGTCGACTTTCTTGTGGTCGCCACCCCGGGCGGCGCGGAAACGACCCACCTGATCAACGCAAGTATTTTTGACGCGATGAAACCGACTGCGCATTTTATCAATATCGCGCGCGGTGAAATTGTTGACGAAACCGCCCTGATCGCCGCCCTTGAAGCACAGGCCATCGCGGGTGCTGGCCTTGATGTCTATGAGCACGAGCCAGCCGTTCCAAACGCCCTGCGCAAGCTTGATACCGTCACGCTGCTGCCTCATCTTGGTACCGCCACAGAAGAAGTGCGCGACAACATGGGCCACATGAGCCTTGATAACCTTGACGCCTTCTTTGCAGGCGAGACACCCCCCAACGCGCTCTAAGGCTTGACGCAGCCGCACCCGATGGGTGATCTTGGCCAAACCCTCAAGGAAAGTGACACCATGCACCAGCCCGTCATCTCAGGAACAGGCGTTTTCACGCCCTCCGACACGATCACAAACGCCGAGCTGGTCGAGGCCTTCAATGCCTATGCAGAGGCCTTCAATAAAGAGCACGCCGACGCCATCGCAGCGGGTGAGATAGAAGCCAAGGCAGGCTCCTCCGTTGAGTTTATCTTCAAGGCTTCAGGCATTGAGCAGCGCTACGTTATGGACAAAAAAGGCGTGCTCGACCCTGCCATCATGCACCCTGTGTTGCGAGAGCGCGTCGATGACGAGCCAGGCATCATGGCCGAAATGGCGCTCGATGCCTGCCAAAAAGCGCTTGCCCAAGCGGGTGTCGATGCAAGCGACGTTGATCTCGTCATCTGCGCCGCCTCAAATCACGAGCGCGCCTATCCCGCCATCGCCGTCGAAATCCAGAAGCTCCTCGGCGCGGGTGGTTTTGCCTTTGATATGAATGTCGCCTGCTCTTCGGCCACCTTTGGCATCCAAGCGGCGTCAGATATGATCCGCGCGGGCTCCGCGAAGAAAGCACTCGTGGTCAATCCAGAAATCTGCTCAGGGCATCTGGAATGGCGTGACCGCGACTGCCACTTTATCTTTGGCGATGTCTGCACAGCCACCCTGATCGAACGTGAGGCCGAAGCGGCCAAGCCGCTTTTCAAAATTCGCTCAACCCGCTGTGCCACCGAGTTTTCCAATAATATCCGCAACAACAACGGCTTTTTGCGCCGCACGCGCACCACAGGTCAGGATCTTGATGACCGCCGCGACATGCAATTCATGCAAGAGGGCCGCAAGGTCTTTAAAGAGGTTGTGCCGATGGTCTCAGCCCATATCCTCGCGCATCTTGAAGCCGACGGCCTGACCCCTGAAGAGCTTAAGCGCATGTGGCTGCACCAAGCCAACAAAACCATGAACGATTTTGTCGGCCGCAAAGTGCTTGGCCGCGTGCCAGAGCCTGAAGAGCAGCCCAACATCCTGCAAGATTATGCCAACACCTCTTCCGCTGGAAGCATCATTGCCTTCTCCAAGCACCAGTCGGGGCTCGGCCAAGGCGACATTGGTGTCATATGCTCTTTTGGCGCGGGCTACTCCGTCGGCTCCGTCATTCTAGAGCGCATATAGCGCTTTTAGAGTGCCACAGATATTTTAGGAATCTTGGGGCTGGCCTACAGCGGGTCGGATATTCGCGCCGAGAAAAGCCGAGTTCAGTCAGGGCAAGTCGTCCCTGCGCCTGAGCCATAGCGCCACGGCACAGAGCAGCCGGCGGCATCAAAAGCAAAAAATGCTGCATTCTCATCCGCTGTCGAAAACGGCAGCGCGGGCTCCACAGTCACTCTCAACCAGCGCGCCACACCAACCGGCGCCACACACCAGCCAAAGCCAGTTTCTTCGCGCGTCTCCCAGCCCCATTCTTCGGCCACATCGCTGATTTCATCCGCGACCAAACAGTCACTTTCAGGCAAAGCCGCCATGAATTCACGGCGCGCCTCGCCATGCGCGTCACTGCTATCGCGCTCCCATGCTCCAAAAATATAAGTCAGACCAAAGTAAACAAATCCGAGCACGAGAGCGAGGCTCAGGAGAGCACCAACCCTACGCATCATTCACCGCCTCACGCCAGTGACGCCGGCAGAGGCTCACATAGGTTTCATTTCCGCCAACCAATATTTGCGCCCCGTCCATCATCGGCTTTCCGTCTGGCCCATTGCGCACAACCATGGTCGCTTTGCGTCCGCAATGACATATCGTGCGGACTTCTCGCATCTCGTCCGCCCAAGCAAGCAGAGCCGCAGAGCTGGGAAAAAGTTCGCCCCGAAAATCGACACGCAGCCCATAACACATCACAGGAATGTGAAGATCATCGACCGCTTTTGCCAGCTGCCAGACCTGCTTTTTCTCCATGAAATGGGCTTCGTCGACAAAAACACAGGCCACAGGCCCCTCTTTCAGCCGCGACTCAATCTTCTCATAGAGGTCATCACCGGGCAAAAACGTATCCGCATCCGCACCAATCCCGATACGGCTCGCAATGCGTCCTTTGCCTCCACGCTCATCAAAGGCGGCGAGCATAAGATAGGGAACCATACCCCGCTCACGGTAGTTATGCGCCGCCTGCAAGAGCACTGCTGATTTGCCAGCGTTCATGGTGGAGTAGTTGAAATAGAGTTTTGCCATGGGCCTGTTTTAGCCCCAAACCCCAGTAATTCAAGCGTTTTACGGAGCAAACCGCCACAGAAAGCCAACGGTCCTTACCCCAAAGAAAAAGCCCCGACACCTGAGACAGCAGGCGCGGGGCGCAATCGTTAACGGTCGGGGTCGCGCGGCGTAACCGTGCAGACAGGCCACTGGGGATGGAGCATACACGCACCCCGCGACCCCTAAGAGACTCAAGCAGACGCATACATGCCTGCCCAAAAGTCCCGTACGCTTGGCGACTATAACACTCGTCGACCACTCACTAACACCTGAAAACCGCAGGTTAATTCACTCATGACATTTACCATTAAACCGTTTAATGGGAAAACTATTGTTCAATTCCCCTAATATTCACTTAGAGGGAAAAAGGTTGGGAAAGAGTTAATGGCAGGCGTTGGAAGCTATTTAAAAAAGCACACAGAAGCTTTGGTAAAAGACGTGGGTATAGAGCCCGCTTGCACCCTCACAGGAAAGTCCAAAGCAACCTTGGGCCGCTATTACTCCGACAACGAGGAACACTCAGATCGCTTCATGCCGATTGATGCTGTCGCCGCACTCGAAGAGGCTGCGAGCTACCCGCATGTCACCTCCGCCTTGGCTGATCTCAAGGGCATCACCCTGTCCTATGATGACAGGCGCCGTAACATAGACGACAAAGGCGGCATCAACGCCGATGTCATCGCCCTCAGCCAGCGCTTTGCCATGCTGATGGCAGAATACCAGCAGTCAATTGAAGACGGCGTCATCACAGTCAATGAAGCCAAACGCCTGCTCAAAGAGACGACAGCGCTGCAACAGGTCTTGATCGAGATGAAGCTGCATCTCGAAGATGGCCCGATCTAAGGATCAGCTGATTGTAACACCGCAAGGCTCCTTGGCACACGGCTCGGGAGCCTAGCCTTCAGCAACCTGCCCATAGCCACGGCGCGTGTGCAAAAGCGGCGTTGCATCTGGCCCCAAGACCACATCCTGCACAGCCCCAAACAAGACATGATGTGTCCCCACAAGGCTTTGCTCGCTCAGGCGGCAATCATAACTCGCCAAAGCATCTTCAAGCCGCAACAAGCCACTGCTTGCGCGCGTCCAGTTGCCTTCCGCAAAGCGGTCCTCCCCTTTGCCGCGCCGCCCTGCAAAGCGCTCGGAAAGTTCTTCATGTGCTGCGCTCAAAATATTGACACAGAACACACCATTCGCCCGAATAAGCTGTGCAGTGCTGCTTTCATGATGCATGCAAATCAACAAACGAGGTTCGCTGACGTCCGCAGACACGCTCGAAAATGCCGTCACAGTGACGCCCCCGCGCCCCGCAACACCATCGGTTGTTACGATATAAACAGAATTCGCCGCACGGCTCATCGCCTCAAGAAAACTCCCGCGCAAATCGCCCACTGGCTCACTGTTCATCGTATCCATCCTCGCCTGCTTCATTCGTTTCATCCTTTTGCTCTGCCATGGCACCAACAGGGTTACAAGTCGCGCCTTCTACTTCATCCCTATGGCAAAATTCAGGCAGCAGCAGAAAACACGCTCCACCCACTGCTTCCTCTTTCCAGAAATATCCCAGAGGGTCTGGGGGACTGGCCCCAGCTTTACCTGCGGTCTGGAGGACTGGTCCTCTAGCGCGTCGGGTTTCGCAAAAGTGAAACTCGAACCCTAACTTGCAAACCTCACAAACTTGGAAAACGGCATCTCCCGCAGCCGTACACCCGTTGCCGCATAGATCGCGGCCGCAAGCGCAGGGGCCGCCGGGGGCACAGGCGGTTCGCCCACCCCACGCACAGCCTCGCCGTTCTCAAGCCCACGCACAACAATCTCGGGACACTGGCTCATCCGCATGCCGTCAAAGCTGTCAAAGTTAAGCTGTTCTGCAACGCCGCCCTCATAGGTGATTTCGCAATTCATCGCATGACCCAGCGCCCAAACAACACCACCCTGGACCTGATTTTCAAAATTCACAGGGTCAAGCACACGGCCGACTTCGGCAGCCACATACACCTTGTCGATCCGTATGCCATCGTCCGTATCAGTAACCTCGACCACCTCGGCACAATGCACCCCAAAGGAGCGCGTCATCGCAACGCCGCGTCCACGGCGCGGCCCAAGGCTCACCCCGTCCCAATCTGACATTTCGCCGACAGCTTCTAGCACCTTTCGCGCCAAAGGGTCGCTCGCGAGGCGCAGACGCTCCTCCAGCGGATCAGCCCCTGCCGCCTCGATGAGCTCTTCCAAACCAAGGTTATAGAAAAACCCGTTGGTTGACGCCCCAACAGAGCGCCACGAGCTCACAGGCGCCAGCGGATCCGCGCGATACCCCGTCACCCGATGATGCGGGATCGCGAAGGGCTGCTCAAATGCCCCCGCCACAATCTGGCTGTCCGGCCCCGGAACGCCCAGACCTTGCCGCCCCATCTGGCTCACAATCACACTCGGCATCGCGATGGAGAGATCATAGGCCTGCACGCGGCCGTCCTTCACCGTGCCGCGCATCTTCGCAGCGGCAATCTGGCGGGTGTAATCATGCGCCATATCGGTTTCACGACTATAGGTGAGCTTCACAGGCACGCCGCGCATTTGCACAGCCACTTCTGCCGCCTGTCGCACCACATCATCCTCAAGACGGTGGCCAAAGCTGCCGCCCATCATCAGCACATGCACATGCACAGCATCGGCATCCAAGCCCGCGATCTTCGCCACAGTTGCCTGCACAAATCGCGGAATCTGCGTCCCCGTCCAGACGTCGACGCGCGCATCGCTTACAAGCACAGTTGCGCTCACAGGCTCCAGCGGCGCATGCGCCAGATAGGGCGCGCGGTAGTCCGCTGTCACGGCCTCGCCTTCAAGCATCGCTGTGTCTACATCGCCATCGTCTCGCACACGGCTGTCCTGATGGCTCGGCACAAAGCTCGCCTCAAGTGCGGCCCAGTGCTCTGCCATATTCGCAGGCATGTCAGACGCGCTCCACTCGGCCTCCACAGCCTCTGCCGCCTGAAACGCACGCCAAGTGTTGTCCGCCACAACGGCCACACCGCCGCTCACGTCATAAACTCCGCTCACGCCACGCATCTCAAGCGCCGCGCTCGCGTCATAGCTCACAAGTCCACCACCCTGCGCAGGCGCAAGCTTCAGAGCGGCATACACCATGCCCTCGATCTCAAAGTCGATCCCATACGCCTGCGTGCCTGTCGATTTCGCCAGAATATCCACCCGCTGCATCGGCTTGCCCAAGTAGCGCCATTCGCTCGGGTCGCGCAGCGCCACATCCTGCACAGGCTCCATGCCCGCAACAGCCTCCGCCAGCTCTTCATAGCGCAAAGCAGTTCCGTCAGGCGCAATCACTTGCCCCGCTTCGGTGCGCAAATCGCCCACAGCCACACCAAGCTGCTCAGCCGCCGCCAGCTTCAGAGTCTCACGCGCGCTGGCCCCCGCCGCCCGCAACTTTATAAAGCCATCGGGCACAGTGGTTGACCCGCCCGTAATTTGCAGGCCGACAAACTTCATCACCGAGCCCAAAACACCCGTTAAAGCGTCTTGCACAAAGCCCTCTTCAGGCGCGTTAAACTCGGCTGCCTCAGCTGCGAGCGCTGTGTTCCAATACGCGCGATCAGGTGGACCGGGATCGATTTTCACAGCTTCAAGTGTTACATCCAGCTCCTCGGCAATCAGGGCGGCCTGCACATGATAAGCGCCCTGCCCTTTGTCCGCCCGCGGCGTGATCAAAGTTACGCCAGAGGCGTCAATCTTCACATAAGGCGTCAGCGCCGCCTCTCCCTCGCCCAGCCGCTTGAGAAGCGGGTTTGTGTAAGGTGTCTTAGCGCGCCAGACCCCAAAGGCCACACCCCCCAGAACAGCCGCAGACCCAATCAGAAAAGAGCGCCGCGCAATTGTTTTCACCTTGCCCATATCTCAGCCCTCCGCCAGCGTCTTGGCCGCTGTCTTCACAGCCGCCCTGATGCGTGGATACGTCCCACAGCGGCAGAGGTTCCCGCTCATCGCCGCGTCAATCTCGACGTCACTGGGCGCAGCCACCTCGGCCAACAAAGCCGCCGCTTGCATCATCTGTCCAGACTGACAATAGCCACATTGCGCCACTTGATGCACTGCCCAAGCCGCCTGCACCGCATGCATCGCCTCAGGGCTGCCCAGTCCGTTGATTGTCGTGACCTCGCCCCAGACATCCTCGGCAGCAACCTGACAAGAGCGCACAGCCTCACCGTCAATATGAACCGTACATGCGCCACAGGCCGCAATCCCGCAGCCGTATTTCACGCCCTTAATGTTGAGCTCGTCGCGCAAAACCCACAGCAAGGGCATCTCGCCCTCTACATCCAGATAATGTGTCTTTCCATCAACGGTCAGCTGCATAGCAGTCTCCTTGCGCGCACCACGTTTGCCTTACTACGCCAGATTAGCCCCGAAAGGTCAAAACAAGGCAGCGTTGCCGTGGCGTCACAGGCCAAACATCCCAGTTCCTCTTTGCAGAAAGATCCCAGGGGGTCTGGGGGACTGGTCCCCCAGACGGTCGGATTTTGCGAAGCAAAATTCGAAAAGAGAGCCCCTTACTCCGCGATCTCTTTCATCACCGCAAGAAACTGGCTCACATCCTGCACAGAGTTATAGTGACACAAAGACACGCGCACACAGCCGTCCAGCCCAAGCGGCGTCAGGATATTGCCCGAGTAATGATCCGCTTTGCGCAGATGCGTACGAATTCCTGCAGCATTCAAACGCTCGACAACCTCCACCGAGGGCACGCCCTCGACCACAAGCGAAACGAGCCCCTCTCGCGCATCATTGTCAGGCCCCCCCAGAATCGTCACACGCTCCATTTCGCGCAGGCCCGCGAGGTTGCCAACCCCGTCAATCATCGCATCAGTGAGCGCCTTTTCCTGCCCATGAATGGCCTCGCCCGCTGCAATGATCCGCTCACGGCGGTCGCTCTTGCCCGAGACTTCGCCGCCCAACCACTCCAGATAGCCGCAGACATCCGAAAGCGTCGCGTATGCCCCCGTGTCCCGCGTCCCCATCTCCCAGTTGAGCGCAGGTCCACCGTCGAGCGCATTATGTGCCACACGTTCCAACGCCTCAGACATCCACGCCAGCCCGAAGCCATGACGGGAGAACATCTTGTAAGGGCTGATCACATAGCCATCGACATCATAAGCCGCGAGATCAATTGCGCCGTGTGCTGCATGCTGGATACCGTCAACAATGATCAAACAGTCAGGCGCCTTGGCGCGAATGGCGCGGCTGACAGCGCCCACATCCACACCCATCCCCGTGACAGGCGAGGTATGCACGATCGTCGCCACAACAGTGTCTTCAGTGACAGCCTCTGCGTAAGCGGCGGCCTCAATCGTGCCTGCCGCATCGTCATGAGCGATCACAACATGATGCAGCTCCGCCTCCCCCGCCCAGCGCGCAGCCGCCGAGCGGCTCGCCGGATGCTCAAGAGACGAGCTGAGAACCTGCCCCTGCCCCTTGCGGGCAAGACAAGCATTCATAATGAGACGAAACAAAAGCTCCGTGCCGCTCTCGCCCACAAAAAACTGCCCCTGCGGCGCGTTCATCATCAAGGCCATATCCGCCTTGGCGCGGTCAATAATCTCGACAAGCGCACGGCTCGCCCCGTTGGCGCGGCCTTGGTTGTCAGGAATGGCTGCAAACTTCGCGCTGGTCTCTACCACAGAGTTGAGCGTCAAAGCGCCACCCGCATTCTCAAAGAAAACCCGACGCCCCTCAAAAGGACAACTGTCCACATGAGCAAACCGCCCGCGCACCGCACCCATCACCGCGTCTGAAAATCCGTTCTGCATCTCGCACTCCTTTGGCTTGTGCTATCAAAAGCCCAAACCAAAGAGAAAGAAAAGCCCCCCGCGTCACCGCGAGGGGCCTTTGTCTTGTCATGCAGGTGTCAGCCCGCCTCGCTGTGCGTCTCAGAGGTTCGGGTAAAGCGGGAACTTCTTCAGCATTTCGGCCACTTCACCGCGCACTTTGGCTTCTACAGCCTCGTTGCCCTCTGGGCCGTTCGCGGCCAATCCATCAACCACTTCCACAATCCAGTCCGCGATCTGACGGAACTCGGCCTCGCCGAAGCCGCGTGTCGTGCCCGCAGGTGTGCCGAGGCGAATACCTGATGTCACCATCGGCTTTTCTGGGTCAAACGGGATACCGTTCTTGTTTGTGGTGATATGGGCACGGCCCAGAGCCGCATCGGTGATATTGCCCGTTACTTTCTTGGGACGCAGGTCCACAAGCATCACATGCGTGTCTGTGCCACCCGTCACAATATCCAGACCGCCTTTGATAAGCTGGTCTGACAGGGCGACAGCATTGGCACGCACCTGCTTCATGTAGTCTTTAAATTCGGGGCGCAGTGCCTCACCAAAAGCCACAGCCTTGGCTGCGATAACGTGCATCAGCGGGCCACCCTGAATCCCTGGGAAGATCGCCGAGTTGAACTTCTTGGCCAAGGCCTCGTCATTCGTCAGGATCATGCCACCGCGTGGGCCGCGGAGCGTCTTGTGTGTTGTGGTTGTTGCCACATGCGCATGTGGGAAAGGCGATGGGTGCTCGCCCGCCGCAACGAGGCCTGCAAAATGCGCCATGTCTACGTGGAGGTATGCGCCTACAGAGTCAGCAATCTCACGGAATTTCGCAAAGTCGATGACCCGTGGAACAGCCGAGCCGCCCGCGATGATCAGCTTGGGCTGATGCTCTTTGGCCAACGCCGCAACCTGATCATAATCAATCAGATTGTCGCTCTCGCGTACGCCATAATGAACAGCGTTAAACCACTTGCCCGACTGGTTCGGCTTTGCGCCGTGTGTCAGGTGGCCACCAGAAGCCAGATCCATCCCAAGGATCGTATCTCCAGGCTGCAACAGAGCAGTGAAAACACCTTGGTTGGCCTGTGAGCCAGAGTTTGGCTGAACGTTGGCAAAGCCACAGTCAAAAAGTTGGCAAGCGCGCTCGATGGCGAGCGTTTCAGCCACATCCACATACTGACAGCCGCCATAATAGCGACGGCCTGGATAGCCTTCGGCGTATTTGTTGGTCAGAACTGTGCCCTGCGCTTCCATCACAGCAGCCGAAACAATGTTCTCGCTTGCGATCAGCTCGATCTCGTCGCGCTGGCGGCCAAGTTCGCTTTCGACTGCGCCCCAGAGCTCAGGGTCGCGCGAGGCCAGCGCCTCAGTGAAGAAACCTTTATCAGACATGGTGCTTCCTTATGAAATAACTTTCGATTCCTGCGTTTCCTATTGGAAACTTTTGCAAAAAGGAACACCAATTGCGACCAATACCAACACCAGCACGCCAAAACCTTAGGCCTGCGGTGGACAAGCCGTTTTTATAGGGTAATCTTGCCGCCTATAGGAAACGAGGACGCGCCCAATATGGCCCTGAAAATTGCCTTCACCGCCTCCGAGGCACCCTTGGCCCAAACGGCGCGCGCCGCCCTCATCAGTCGCTATGGCGAAGCCCCCGAAGCAGAAGCAGATATCATTGTTGCGCTCGGCGGCGATGGCTTCATGCTGCAGACCCTGCATCGGACGCAAGCACTCCCCGCGCCCGTCTACGGAATGAACCGTGGAACCGTCGGCTTCCTGATGAATGAATATAACGAAGCAGACCTGATGGCGCGGCTCGAAGCCGCCGCTGAAACCACAATCAACCCGCTCGCCATGACCGCCACCTGCACAGACGGAACGGTGCATGAAGCATTGGCAATCAACGAAGTCTCCGTGCTGCGGATGGGCCCACAGGCCGCGAAACTGAAAATTACAGTTGATGGTCGCCTGCGTATGGAAGAGCTTGTTTGTGATGGCGCACTGGTCGCGACGCCCGCGGGTTCAACTGCTTACAATTACTCGGCCCACGGCCCGATCCTGCCGATTGGCTCTGATGTTCTCGCCCTCACAGCCATTGCGCCGTTCCGCCCACGGCGCTGGCGCGGCGCGCTCCTGCCCAAATCTGCGATGGTCGAGATTGAAGTCTCCGAGCCCGAGAAACGCCCTGTCATGGCCGATGCCGACAGCAACTCGTTTCTCAATGTCGCGACCGTTCAGATCCGCTCGGAGCCAAACATCACACACCACATTCTGTTTGATCCAGAGCACGGCCTCGAAGAACGCCTGATCCGCGAGCAATTCGTTTAAATCAATGCACTCAACGAGTGTGGCGACCCCATGGGCCGCCTGCAGTCCGCTTTTTAGACGCTCACGCTTTCTTGTCGCGTGCGGCCTTTTCTTCGCGGGTCAGCTTATTGTTCCACTGGTTGTTGCTCAGGCCAAGCTCAGGGTTTGCGGGCTTGGTCTTGCCCACCTTCACTTCGCCACCCTTTTTCAGAAATTCCTGAATAAGCGCATCATCCGTGGTCTCTTTTGGAACATGTTTCATGAAAAAGAGCCTAGGCCGCCCTCACGTGTATTGCAACAGCACAGCCGCCTTTCACTTTGCGCAACCGCTGTTTCGTTTTGCCCATAACAGCCTCCCCAAAAGATCGGCACGTCACAAGCGCTTAGCCTTCGTCCAAAAGCGCGCGCGCCACATCCTCGCGAATTTCCAACCGCTCGATCATCAGCTTGGCAATCCGCTCGATATCCGCGCCCTTGGCCCCCGCCACAATCGCCACATTGCGCGCATGAAGCCCCATGTGCCCGCGCTGGATCCCCTCGCCGGCCAAAGCGCGCAGCGCCGAGAAGTTCTGAATAAGACCCACAGCTGCAGTGATGCGCCCTAGCCGCTCCCCCCGCGTGATCCCCATGATCTTGAGTGCTTTTTGCGCCGTCGGATGTGCGCGCGTGGCTCCACCGACGATCCCGACAGCCATCGGGAGCTCAATCTCTCCCCAAAGGTCGCCGTCGTCCGTCACACCATAGCGACTCAACGGCCCATAGCCGCCAGCATTGCCTTTCGTAGACGCAAAGGCATGCGCACCAGCCTCTAAAGCGCGGGTGTCATTGCCCGTCGCCAGCGCCACAGCCGAAATCCCGTTCATGATGCCCTTGTTGTGCGTCGCCGCGCGGTAAGGGTCATGCGCGGCAAATTCATAGGCCGACACAATCCCGCGGACCATATCCTCACCAATCTCTTCGGCCCGCCAAACCGCCCTCGCGCGCACAAGACGTCGGTCCGCAAGATTGCTCAATATACGCAATCCCACTTTGCCGCCCGTCCAGCCCTCCAGCTTGGGCGCCAGCGCTTCGGCCATCGTGTTCACAGCATTCGCGCCCATCGCGTCGCGCACATCGACAATCAAATGCACAACAAGAAACGGGCCACAAATGCGCACCTCAAGGTCCCGAAAGCCCCCGCCCAGCTTCACAAGCATCGGGTCACATGCATCACAGAGCTTGCCAATCTCGCTCGCGAGGCTCTCCACTTTAGCCTTCGCCGCTGCCAAATCTGCGAGCCCGGTGATCTGCACCTGCGCAATCATGCAGGGGTCATCGGCCTCTGTGAAAACACCGCCCAGTTCACGGCAAGCCCGCGCGCCGTTGCTCACCGCAGCAATAACAGAGCTCTCCTCCGTCGCCATCGCAACAAGCACATCTTGGCCATCCACAGTCAGGTTGGTCGCGACCCCAAGCGGCACAGCGACAGCCCCGATCACATTCTCCGAAAGATTGTCGGCCAGCTCTGCGAGCGGCCCAGCCTCAAGCGCAAGCTCAGCGGCCTCACGCTCACTCAAGAGCCCTAGCTCAACAAGCTTTTCCAGCCGCCCCGCACGGCTCAAATTGTGAAATCCTGCAATCCTTGACGATATCATCAAAGCCTCCCAACCCTGTTGCAACAGAGCTTACCGACACCATCCCAAAAGAAAAGGCCCGCCTGATCAGGCGGGCCTCATTTGCAATGATGCTCAGAGCTTACTTCGCAAAGCCGATCCCTTGCAGCGCAACCTTGATTTCATCCAAAATGGCTGGATCATCAATCGTCGCTGGCATCTTGAACTCCTTGCCATCAGCAATCGAGACCATCGTACCACGCAAAATTTTGCCCGAGCGTGTCTTGGGCAAACGCTCAACAACGCAAGCAAGCTTAAATGCCGCCACAGGACCGATCTTCTCGCGCACAAGGGTCACACATTCCTTGACGATTTCCTCATGCGGACGGTTCACGCCATTGGACAGGCATACAAATCCGACAGGCAACTGCCCCTTAAGCTCGTCGCTCACACCAATCACAGCGCATTCCGCAACATCAGGGTGAGAGGCGAGCACTTCTTCCATCCCGCCTGTGCTCAGACGGTGGCCCGCTACGTTGATCACATCATCCGTGCGCGCCATGATATAGAGGTAGCCATCCTCATCAATCATCCCAGCATCACCCGTCTCGTAGTAACCAGGGAAGGTGTTGAGGTAACTCTTCTGAAAGCGCGCCTCTGCGTTCCACAGGTTGGGAAGCGTTCCGGGCGGCAGCGGCAGCTTGACCGCAATCGCGCCCAGCTCTCCCGCAGGCAGCTCATGTCCCGCCTCATCCAGAATATGCACATCATACCCCGGCATAGGCACTGAGGGGCTGCCAAGCTTCACAGGCAACATCTCGACGCCCACAGGATTCGCCGCAATGGCCCAGCCCGTCTCGGTCTGCCACCAATGGTCAATCACAGGAACCTTGAGCTGATCTTGCGCCCAGACAATCGTATCGGGGTCGGCCCGCTCACCGGCAAGATAGACAGTCTTCAGACAGCTTAGGTCGTATTTCCCGACAAACTCGCCCTTCGGATCGACGCGTTTGACAGCGCGGAAGGCGGTCGGCGCTGTGAAAAAGCTTTTCACCTTATGCTCGGAAATAACCCGCCAGAATGTCCCCGCATCAGGCGTGCCCACGGGCTTGCCCTCAAAGACAATCGTCGTATTGCCATGAATCAGCGGCCCGTAGGCAATATAGCTATGCCCCACAACCCAGCCCACATCCGACGCCGCCCAAAAGACATCGCCGGGGTCGACATTGTAGATATTCTTCATGCTCCAGTTGAGCGCCACCATGTGACCAGCGGTGTGACGGATCACGCCCTTGGGCGCACCAGTCGTGCCAGAGGTGTAAAGAATATAGGCAGGGTGGTTGCCCTCTACAGGCACACACTCGGCTGGCTCAACGCCATATTGAAACCCGTGCCAGTTAAAGTCACGGCCTTCTTTGAGCTCAGCAACTTCTTGTTCCCGCTGGAAAATAACGGTGAACTCAGGCTTATGAGTGGCCATATCAATGGCCCCGTCAAGAAGCGGCTTGTAATGTACAACGCGTCCTGGCTCGAGGCCACAGGAGGCCGCGATAATGGCCTTGGGCTTGGCATCATCAATCCGAACAGCAAGCTCGCTCGCCGCAAAGCCGCCAAACACAACAGAATGCACAGCGCCGAGCCGCGCACAGGCCAGCATCGCTTCAAGTGCTTCAGGCACCATCGGCATGTAAATGATGACGCGGTCACCCTTCTCGATCCCCTTGGCGCGCAGCGCGCCTGCGAGTGTCGCGACGCGGTTGCGCAGCTCGACATACGAAATCTCGCGTTTGGTGTGAGTGATGGGGCTGTCATAGATAATAGCCGTCTGCTCGCCGCGCCCTGCCTCTACATGGCGGTCAACGGCATTATAGCAGGTGTTGCACTTTGCGTCGGCAAACCACTCATAAAGATTGTCGCCCTTGTCAAAGAGCGCCTTTGAGGGTTTCTCGTCCCAGTTAATCGCTTCAGCCGCCTTCATCCAAAAGGCTTCAGGGTCGGCCTTCCAGCCATCATAGAGCGCTTTATAGCCCGCGGTATTGCCCATAGTGTTCTCCTCCACTTTGACAAGAGAGGTAAAGGCCAGCCCGACCCTTAGGCAAGCAAGGAGTCACAATGCGCGGCAGTTTGGCGCAAATATTTTGCAATTTCTGCTGCAAATTTTTGCAAATATATCCACGAAGCCTAAGCTTCGCAGACAATATCGCATCATTTGCAAATTTGCGAAGTCCTACCTGAAAACTCAGCCATAGCTTTTCACAGGCGTGCCCGCAATCGCCGCCATGTTGAGCAGTCCCCGCGCCGTGATCCCGGGGCTGACAACATGCGCACGGTTTCCCATACCCATGAGGATCGGGCCAACTTCGAGCCCGCCCGCCTTCATTTTCAGGATATTACGCGCCGCCGAGGCCGCATCCGCATGGCCAAAAATCAACACATTCGCCACGCCCTCAAGCCTGCCAGCTGGAAGCAAGCGCTCACGCAGCTCCGGGTCAAGCGCCGCGTCAACATTCATCTCGCCCTCATATTGAAAGTCCCGTGGCGCTGCGTCCAAAATCTCAATCGCCGCACGAATGCGTTCCCCCGAGCCAAACGGCTGATTGCCAAACTGGCTCTGGCTGCAAAGCGCCACTTTCGGCTCAACGCCAAAGCGCTTGGCATGGCGCGCAGCACCTATCGCCGCCTCGGCGATCTGCTCAGGCGTCGGCAGCGTATGCACATGCGTATCAGCAATAAACAGCGGCCCATCCTCAAGGATCATCATCGACAAGGCCCCGTGGGGCCGCAACTCGCGACTGCCAAGTACCTGCTGCACATAGTTCAAGTGCCAGCGAAACTCGCCGAATGTTCCGCAAATGAGGCTGTCGGCCTCGCCACGATGGACAGCAATCGCACCAATCGCTGTCGTATTCGTGCGCATGATCGCACGGGCCAAGTCAGGCGTGACGCCCTTGCGCGCCATGATCTCGTGATAGCTGCCCCAGAAATCGCGATAGCGCGGGTCATTCTCTGGATTGACCAGTTCAAAATCCTTGCCAGCCCGCGCCGTAATCCCGAAACGCTCACAGCGCGCCTCAATCACCTCTGGGCGACCAATCAAAATGGGGCGCTCCGTTGTCTCTTCCAAAATTGCCTGCGCGGCACGCAGCACGCGCTCATCCTCACCCTCGGCAAAGATAATCCGCCGCGAGGCATGGCTCGCCGCATCAAACACAGGCCGCATCAAAAGCGCCGACTTAAAGACCGACGCATTGAGCCGCTCTTTATAAGCCTCCAAATCTTCCAACGGTTTGGTTGCAACGCCCGTTTCCATAGCCGCCTTGGCCACAGCCGAGCTGACGACAGCCGAAAGACGCGGGTCAAACGGCTTGGGAATAAGATACTCCGCACCAAAGGTCAGCGCCTCGCCCTTATAGGCGGCTGCCGCCTCCGCACTTGTGGTCGCGCGCGCCAGAGCCGCGATCCCGTCCACACAGCCAATCTGCATCGCATCATTGATCTCGGTTGCGCCCACATCAAGCGCACCACGGAAGATAAACGGAAAACACAGCACATTGTTGACTTGGTTCGGATAGTCAGACCGTCCCGTCGCAATCACAGCATCAGGCGCCACAGCACGCACCTCATCAGGCATAATCTCGGGGGTCGGGTTCGCCAGCGCAAAGATCACGGGCCGCTTGCTCATCTTCTTCACATGCTCAGGTTTAAGCACACCGGGCCCAGACAGGCCCAAAAACATATCCGCACCATCAACCACATCATCAAGTGTGCGCTTGTCCGTCTTTTGTGCAAATGCCGCCTTCTGGGGGTTCATGTCCTCTTCGCGGCCCTCATAAACGAGGCCGTGAATGTCACAAAGCCAGACATTTTCACGCTTCACACCAAGCTTCAGCAAAAGGTTGAGGCAGGCGATCCCTGCCGCGCCGCCGCCCGTGCTGACAATCTTGATGTCTTCAAACTTCTTACCCACCACATGCAGCGCATTTGTCGCCGCCGCGCCCACAACAATCGCTGTGCCGTGCTGGTCGTCATGAAATACAGGGATGCCCATGCGCTCACGGCAGATTTTCTCGACAATAAAGCAATCGGGCGCCTTGATGTCCTCAAGGTTGATCGCTCCAAAGGTTGGCTCCAGCGCACAAACAATCTCGGCCAGCTTCACAGGGTCACTCTCGTTCACTTCGATATCAAAGCAATCAATCCCTGCAAATTTCTTGAACAAGACCGCCTTCCCTTCCATCACGGGCTTGGACGCCAGCGCGCCGATATTGCCAAGGCCCAGCACAGCCGTGCCGTTTGTCACCACAGCCACAAGATTTCCTCGGGCCGTGTAACGGCTTGCATCTGCTGGATTTTTAGCAATTTCGATACAGGCCTCCGCAACACCAGGAGAGTAAGCACGGGCCAAGTCGCGTCCGTTGGCCATCGGCTTTGTCGGGCGGATCTCAAGCTTCCCAGGGCGTGGAAATTCGTGATAGTTCAGCGCCGCTTCGCGCGCCGTTTCGGTCTTATCAATCGACATAGTCTCTCCCTCGGCCCTGAGCCTTTTCAAAAGTAGTTTAACATTAAACCAATTAATGTGAAGCCAAATTTCTCATTCTGACGAATCTCCCCTTGCACTCGCCAGTCTGTCCCTTCCAAGATACCCCAAAACAAACAGAAAGACACAGCATGTCCCTCTCTGACGCCGCGCGCACTGTCCGCGCCAATGCCTACGCCCCCTATTCCAACTTTAAGGTCGGCGCCGCCATTCGCGCCGCCTCAGGCGAGGTGTTTTCTGGCTGCAACGTCGAAAATGTCGCCTATCCCGAAGGCACATGTGCCGAGGCAGGGGCAATCGCGGCCATGGTCGCCGCTGGGCAAACACAGCTCACCGAGGTCTACGTCATCGCCGATAGCCCCGCACCTGTGCCTCCCTGTGGCGGCTGCCGCCAAAAGCTTATGGAGTTCGGCCAAGCCGACACCCGTGTAACCCTCGCCACAACGGCAGGCACAGAAATCAGCTACACCCTTGCCGAATTGCTTCCTGGTGCCTTTGCCAGCGCCCACATGGACAACACATGACCAACACCCGCGCCCTGCTCGCCGCTCTGCGCCGTGGTCAGCCCATCGGCTCGGCAGCGCTCGGCAGCTTTGCCCAAGGCTTGGCCGATGGCTCCGTGTCTGATGCCCAAGCAGGGGCCTTTGCCATGGGCGTGGTGCTCTCCAAGCTCTCTCATGAAGACTCCGTCGCCCTCACCCTCGCCATGCGCGACAGCGGTGATGTCACAGAATGGGACCTCCCCGCACCCATCGTTGACAAGCACTCCACAGGCGGGATCGGGGATTGCGTCTCGCTTCTGCTTGCCCCCGCGCTTGCCGCCTGCGGAGCGTTCGTGCCCATGATCTCTGGTCGCGGCCTTGGCCACACGGGCGGTACGCTCGACAAGCTCGACGCCATCCCCGGCTTCAAGACCGCGCTCAGCATGGGCGAGTTTCAGCGCGCCGTGCGTGAAAATGGCCTCGCCATCGTCTCCGCATCCCCCAATCTCGCCCCCGCTGACAAGCGCCTCTATGCGATCCGCGATGTGACAAGTACGGTCGAAAGCCTTGACCTCATCACCGCATCGATCCTTTCCAAAAAGCTCGCCGCAGGGCTTGAGGCGCTGGTGCTCGATGTCAAATGCGGCTCTGGCGCGTTTATGAAAACGCCTGACGAAGCCCGCGCACTTGCGCAATCGCTCGTCAGTATCGCCAATGCCGCAGGCTGCAAGACATCCGCCCTCATCACAGAGATGAGCCAGCCCCTCGTCGCGTCGCTTGGAAATGCCCTCGAAATCTCCGAGATCATGCGCGCGCTCACCTCTCCCGCCCCGTCCCGCCTCGCCGATATCACCGCCGCGCTTGGTGGGCAGCTCCTCGCCGATGCAGCCCTCGCAAGCTCACCCGAAGAGGGCGCAACCAAGATCACGCAAGCCATCGCTTCAGGCCGCGCCGCCGAAGCCTTCGCACGCATGTGTGCGGCCCAAGGCGGGCCCCGCGGGTTTGCCGACAACTGGGCGCGCTACCTGCCCGAAGCCAATATCATCCGCGAAGTCACAGCCCCCGAAGCGGGCTATATCGCTGCCTATGATGGCGAAGCGCTCGGCCTTGCTGTGGTCAGCCTCGGCGGTGGGCGGCAGGTTGAAAGTGACAGCATCGACTACGCTGTCGGCCTCTCTGACATGCTCCCGCTCGGGACACGCGTCGAAAAGGGCCAGCCCATCGCCCGCGTCCATGCCAGCCGCGAAGACGCCGCCCGCCGCGCAGCAGTGGACGTTCTTCAAGCCACAACTCTTGGCTCAGCCCCAACAGAACAGCCTCTCTTGCTTGAGAGGGTCACAGCATGAGCCGCGCCTTCCTTGTCGTGCTCGACAGCGCTGGTATCGGCGGCGCACCAGATGCCGACCAGTTCTTCAACGGCGCCTTACCCGACACAGGCGCAAACACGCTGGGTCATATTTATCAGGCCTGCGCGCCCGCACTGCCCAACATGGAAAGCCTCGGCCTCAAACAAGCCATCACGCTCGCTTCTGGCCTCGCCCTACCAAACACAGCAGAGCTTGCTGGCCGTTTTGCCGCCGCCACAGAAGTAAGCCTCGGCAAGGACACCCCGTCAGGCCATTGGGAGCTTGCGGGCGTGCCCGTCCCTTGGGCGTGGCACTATTTCCCTGACACAACCCCAGCCTTCCCCCCTGATCTGCTCGCACTGGTCGCCAAGCTTGCAGGCACAGAAGGAACCCTCGGCAACAGCCACGCCTCTGGCACAGAGATCATTGATAGCCTCGCCCAAGAGCACATCAAGACAGGCTGGCCGATCTGTTACACCTCTGCAGATTCGGTCTTCCAGATCGCCGCGCATGAAGACCACTTCGGCCTGCCGCGCCTTCTCAAGCTCTGTGAAGACCTCGCGCCACATCTCCATGCCCTCAAGGTGGGGCGCGTTATCGCCCGCCCCTTCATCGGCGCCAACGGCAGCTTTCAACGGACAAAGAACCGCCATGACTACGCCATCGCCACGCCCGCGCCCACGCTGCTGGACTGGGCGCAGGCAGAGGGGCACCACACCCACGCCATCGGCAAAATCAGCGATATATTCTCTCACCGCGGCATCGACACCGCCACAAAGGGCCGCGACGCGGAGCTGATGCAAGGCCTCCATGACCGCATCAACACAGCCCCTGATGGCTCCCTGACGTTTGCCAATTTCGTGGAGTTTGATACCGAATTCGGCCATCGGCGCGATGCCGAAGGCTACGCCGCCCACCTCACATGGTTTGACAGAGAGCTCCGCCATATTTTGGCTGCACTGCGCCAAAACGATCTGCTCATCCTCACAGCTGATCACGGCAATGATCCGACATGGCAAGGCTCCGACCATACCAGAGAACGTGTCCCCGTTCTGGTTGCGGGCGCAGGCCAAGGTGAGATAGGACACATCCAAATGATAGATGTCGCCGCCTCCATAGCGGCTCATCTTGGCCTAAAAGAACGCGGATCAGGGGTAAGCTTCCTCTAAAGCGCCAGACGAAAGCGAGATAAGAATATGAGCAAAAATCTAACAGTCGTTGATCACCCTCTGGTGCAGCACAAACTCAGCTTCATGCGCGACAAGACCACACCCTCCGCGCACTTCCGGCAGCTCCTTGGCGAAATTGCCCAGCTCCTCGCTTATGAAGCCACCCGCGATCTGCCGCTGGAAATGCGCGAGGTCGAAACCCCGCTCCAGCCGATGCAGTCGCCCTACCTGTCAGGCAAGAAGCTCGCGCTTGTCTCAATCTTGCGGGCAGGAAACGGCATGCTTGATAGCCTGTTACACCTGATCCCGTCCGCGCGTGTCGGCTTTGTCGGCCTCTACCGCGACGAGGAAACGCTCAAGCCCGTTCAGTATTACTTCAAAGTCCCCGAAGACATCAGCGAGCGCGATGTCCTTGCGATTGACCCCATGCTTGCCACGGGCAATTCCTCTGTCGCGGCCATTGATCTCCTCAAAGCAGCCGGTGCGCGCCGCATCACCTTCCTTTGCCTTCTTGCAGCCCCTGAAGGCGTTGCGCGGATGCAGGAAGCCCACCCTGATGTGCGCATCATCACAGCCTCGCTGGATGAATGTCTCAATGAACAAGGCTACATCGTTCCAGGCCTAGGGGATGCGGGTGACCGCATGTTCGGCACAAAATAGCGCATATTTGCACTATTCTCGGCTAGACTCGTCTTTGGTGATCGGGCATGTTCCTTGCACACTTGTGGGGGCAAGATATGAGTTGTAAACGAGTCGCCGCGCTTTGCGCATTTTTCCTAACACTGACGCTCTCAACAGCGCAGGCACAGGCCCTGCGTGATGTTGACGGACCAGTGAATTTCCCGCCCAGTTCTTACAAAGGCAAACAATTCGTCGATAACAACGGCTGTGCTTTTGTGCGCGCCGGGATTGATGGCCGCGTCAACTGGATCCCGCGGGTTTCGCGCTCGCGCAAGCTCCTCTGTGGGCTCAAGCCGACCTTCTCTGGAGCTGAAGCCAACCTCGCCCAAGCCCAGAGCGCAAATGCTCCAGTGCAGATCACCAACAACGAAGCGCCCGCCGCCGCAGCTCCTGCGCCAGCACCAGCGCCGCGTGTTGCAGCTGCCAAGCCTGCTGCCGCGCCCAAGCCTGCTCCAAAACCTGTTGTGGCCAAGCCGGCACCGCGCGTCGCTCCTGCACCGCAGCCCCGTGTGATAGATGCGACTCCGACAACACGGCCCGCGCCTCAGCGCGTGCAGCAAGCGCGCATTCAGCCAGCGCCACAGCGCGTTCAGCCTGTCCAGCGTACAATTGCGCCAGTGCCAGCGCCTGCACCCCGTCAGGTACAGCGCGTCACACGCGCCACAACCTGCGCCAATTTCACTGGGATCAGCGCCCAATACGCCGGCTCTGGACCGGGTGTGCGCTGCGGCTCACAAACTCAGCCTGTGACTGGCGCAGTTCAGGTTCAGCGCCAACCCGTCACAGTCATGCGCAATGGCCAGAAAAAAACTGTCCAGCAGCGCGTTGCACAACAGCCGAGCTCTGCACCAGAAATCTCAGGCACACCAACAGGCCAACGCATCATCACGCGCAACAGCCAAACAGGCCAGATCAATGCCGCTGGCAACACCCGTGTTGTCCCGCGCCATGTGTACAACGAACAACAGCGCTCAGCGGTCACCAACAAAGTGCCGAAGGGCTACCGCAAGGCATGGGATGACGACCGACTCAATCCGAAGCGCGCTCAAATGACAGTGGAGGGCATCCGCCAGTCAGACCTCATCTGGACACGTACAATCCCACGTAAGCTCTACGTCAAGGGGACAGGTCGGGTCGTCAACAATCTCTTCCCAGAGCTGCGCTACCCTTACACAAGCATGAACGATCAAAACGCCGCGATGGGTCTGACAACATCCTCACGCAGCAAGCCTGCCGCAGCCGCCACGCCCCGCAAACAAGGGGGTACGGCCAAAAGCGGAACAGACGGGCGCTACGTTCAAGTTGGCATGTTCTCAAGCGAAGCCAATGCCCAGCGCGCAGCACAACGCATCTCCGCCGCAGGCCTGCCCGCACGCTTTGGTACATTGAAAAAAGGTGGCAAATCTTATCGTTTGGTGATGGCAGGGCCCTTCGCCGCGGGCCAGATCAACGCGGCTGTCGCCACAGCAAGACGTGCAGGATTTTCTGACGCCTACGCGCGCTAAGCCTCGCCTCCATCAGATTGATGAAGCCCGCGCTGCAAAGGTCGCGGGCTTTTTCTTTGGCTCCCAGCGCACCATAAATGCGCCTAGATAAAGCCGCGCAGCCGCAACACAACAATCAGAACCGTCAACACAATCAACAGATTAAATGCCAGCGCCGAGCCAGCCCGTATCCACTGTCGGCGCTTTACTTCGCTGCGGTCAATCTTTTCCAAATAGGCTTTCAAGCGCCCATGCGACTTGACGATAGCGGCCTCGTCAAGCTGCACACAAAGCTGCGGATGTGAGACTTTCTCGAGTGCCTCAGTGAGCCGCGCCCCGTTCTGCCTTTGGCGCAGGGGTAGCCCCCTGCCAACGCTGCGTAACCCTGCGGCCAGGCTTGGCTTGTCCACGCCCAGATGTGCGGCCATCAGCCCCCGCAGCTCACGCTCCATTTCGCTCAAACGGCTCGCCTCAATCACATCACATCCCGCCTAACTTGCGCCTTTTCCTTCCCGCGGAAAATGGCGTATCACTCGCATATGTTACACACTATCACCCATGGCATCGCCAACGCCAAGCCCCCGCTGCTCATCGCGCATGGCCTCTTCGGCTCAGGCCGCAACTGGGGCGTTATCGCCAAGCGCCTCTCCGATGAGCGCCAAGTGATCGCCGTCGACATGCGCAACCACGGCAGCTCGCTACACTCAGATGATCACAGTTACACCGCCTTGGCCGATGACCTTGCCGAAGTGATCGCTGCACACGGAGGCCAAGCCGACGTCTTGGGCCACTCCATGGGTGGCAAAGCCGCTATGGTACTTGCCCTTGAGCACGCCGAGATGGTCAACCGCCTCACTGTCGCCGATATCGCCCCCGTGAGCTACAGCCACTCCCAACAGCAATACATCAACGCCATGCGCACGCTCGACCTCTCCCAGATAGAGGGTCGCGCCGAAGCCCAAGCCGCGCTCCTGCCGCTGGTCGAAGACCCGACGCTCGCCTCGTTCTTCACCCAGTCTCTGGATCTGAAAGCACGCAAATGGCGGCTCAATCTGGCCGCTCTTGAAGCGAATATGCCCCAGATCCTAAGCTTTCCGGCAATAGACGCATGCTTCACAGGCCCCTCCCTCTTTCTCACAGGCGCAACGTCACACTACGTGACGCGCGATCACCGGCCCCAGATCAAAGCGCTCTTCTCAGAAGCGCGCTTTGCCAAAATCCCAGAGGCAGGGCACTGGCTTCACGCCGAGCGCCCCCGCGCCTTTGAGGCCGCAGTCCGCACGTGGCTCAACGCTGACTTGAGCTAGCGTTTAAGCAAGCGCCGCAGCACAGGCTCAAGCGCATCTGCCGCTTCCTGATGCACTGCAGGCCCCAAAAGCTGCATCGCCGCCAAAGCTTCCTGATCGGCAAAAACCATACCCTCATAGCCACGCGCCAGAGCCGCTGGACTTGCACGACAGATCACCGTGCGTGCCATATCGCCTTCCAGCGCATCAATCATATCTTGGGTCACGCCAAAAGGCGCACTCGCCGCATGGGCAAAGCCACGCTTCTCATCGGGGCCATGATCCGCAAACCACAACAGCACCATCGGCTTCGCCACCCGATCCGCCAAAAGCCGCATCCGCGCCACCCAAGCCTGCTGCAATTCCTGCATCAACAGAATAAACCCGTCCGGATGATAGCGTGCCAAATGGCGCAACAGATGATTGGTAAAGTGAAACTCGGTGAAATCCACGCCCCGAAACAACTTTCTCATCTGGTCTGAGGCCCGCAAAAAGCGGTCGTTGCGGCGCGGATGCACCGTATAAAAGCGGTTCGAGAGATTGTGCACACCCATCGCTTGCACAATGACGGCCTCCGCCCGCGCCGCCATACTCAAAACACCAAGATCGCTCGCAAAAGCATCAAGCCCAGCGCTCATGACCCCAAGGTTAAGGCAGGGCATTTCCAGCTTGTCTTCCAGTCGGTCCACATAGGGACGCGGCACAAATTTCCCGAAGGTTTCTGTGCCTCCCAGCACGGCTACAAAAGGCTCATCAAGGCTGCGTTTAGGGCCGCGAAAGGCCAGCCGCGATCCGTCATACTCGCAGAGTCGATAGTCAAGGGCTGCGCCCCCTATTCTTTCATAGGACATAGTTCCCACCACAATTTTAGTTCACCCAAAACCGAAGATGCGCCACAGCCATTTCCAATTCCCTAACAGATAAAATGGTCGGAAATTAAAGGCCTATCTTTCGCCTTGCAGCCTGCTTAAGCCGCGGCTTATTGTCGTGATTAACCCCGAAGGAGAGCAGCATGGATATCAAAACAGTCGGCGTCATCGGTGCAGGCCAGATGGGCAATGGTATCGCGCATGTTATGGCGCTCGCGGGGTATGACGTTACGCTCAATGATCTCAGCCAAGACGCGCTCACAGCCGCGCTCGCCAAGATCGAGAAAAACATGGTGCGCCAAGTGTCGCGCAATCTCATCACAGAAGCCGATATGCAAGCTGGCCTCGCCCGCATCAGCCCTGCGCTTGATGTAGCCGCGCTCGGCACAGCCGATCTCGTGATCGAATCCGCAACAGAAAACGAAGACATCAAAAACAAGATCATCGAAGGCATCGTACCCCACCTGCCCGAGCACACGATCATCACATCAAATACCTCCTCGATCTCGATCACCCGCCTCGCCGCACGCACGGACCGCCCCGAAAAGTTCATGGGCTTTCACTTTATGAACCCGGTTCCGCTCATGCAGCTGGTCGAGCTGATCCGCGGCATCGCCACTGATGACGAGACATATCAGAGCTGCCTCGCCGTGGTCGAAAAGCTCGGAAAGACAGCCGCCTCCGCCGAAGACTTCCCCGCATTTATCGTCAATCGCATCCTGATCCCGATGATCAATGAGGCCTGCTATACCCTCTATGAAGGCGTCGGCAATGTCGCCTCGATTGACAACGCCATGAAGCTCGGCGCCAATCACCCGATGGGTCCACTTGAGCTTGCTGACTTTATCGGCCTTGATACCTGCCTCGCAATCATGAACGTGCTGCATGACGGCCTCGCTGATACCAAATATCGCCCCTGCCCGCTCTTGACGAAATATGTGGCCGCAGGCTGGCTGGGCCGCAAAACAGGCCGTGGCTTTTATGACTATCGCGGAGACGTCCCCGTTCCGACGCGTTAAGACAACGTCTTGATTTAAATAATAAACTGCGGTCATGGCTGCCGCCCGTTCTACAGCCTAGGCCACGTCTGTAAATCGCATTCACTGATATTGGACAGCCGCATACAGCGAGCGCCACGCCACAAAAAAGGCCCCGGATCAACCGGGGCCAGTTGCGGATAAACCGCGGGGAAAATCAGGGGATCGACCTTACCAGTCACTTGGCCCTTTGTCGCCAAACGAGTGAACCAGAAAGTCGATAAAGGCGCGCACTTTGGGCTGCGTAAAGCGTCCGGGCGGATACACCGCATAGATACCTTGTGTCTCCATCGGCAGATCAGGGATCGCATCTTCCACAAGACCCTTCTCAAGCGCCTCCGCATAGAGAAAGCTCGGCAGATAGGCGATGCCAAGGCCAGACACAGCCGCATTGAGCAGCGATTGACCGTCATTCACAGTTAGCCAGCCAGCCGTGCGCACTTGACGCTTTTCACCGGATGGCGCGGTAATCTTCCAGACATTGCCTGCCGAATGGTTGGAATAATGCAAAAGCTTGTGCTCATTGAGATCGTCAATTTTCTGGGGCCGCCCATAGCGTTGGAAATAGCTTGGGCTCGCAATCATTCGCATGCTCGTCTCGGTAAGCTTGCGTGCTCGCAAAGAGCTATCTTCCAGATCACCAATGCGGATGGCCATGTCAAAGCCCTCAGAAATCAGCTCCACATAGCGATTGTTGAGGACCATATTCACGGTGATATCAGGGAAATCCGCGAGGAACTCGCCCAACACAGGCGAAAGGTGGTTCACACCAAAATCTGTCGCCACAGAAATTCTCAATAGGCCAGAGGGATCGGATTGCATGGACGACACAAGCGCATCTGCCTCGCCCGCATCATTCAAAACGCGCCGTGCACGGTCATAATACGCGAGGCCAATCTCGGTCGGGCTGACCCGCCGCGTCGTGCGGTTCAAAAGCCGCGCGCCCAGACGGGCCTCAAGGCTGGAGACGTGCTTTGAAACAGCGGATTTTGAAATCCCCATTTTCTTGGCTGCGTCCGTAAACCCGCCTTGGTCTACGACCATTGCAAAGGCTTCCATTTCAGTCAGTCGGTCCATGCTCGATAATCCCTTGATTATTCTTTTCTCAAAGCATGGTATCGCCTCACAATCGGGCAACTTCTGGGCGCTGGTGAGATAATATCAGGGTTTTCCCACGGATCGTTCATGGCAGAGAAACAACGAAACAGAAGTTTCCAAAGGGGCTGCACATTGGCAGTCGCGTTGCTGTTTGCCCTTGCTATCAAGTCCAGAAAAGGCCGCACGGCGCGTCGGCTGCTCTCCTAGGTCAGACCGCTGTCAAGCCGGCCCCTTGCACACCGCACGCCGCATTACCTAATTTTGTGTAAACAAAAGCCCGTTTCAGACGGTGCACGGGTTGTGCACGGATTGTGCACGCATATCACCCCCCTAGAATCAGCCCTTCTCAGCGCCATTAACCCAGCGGGACGCAGCCTTAACTAAGCCACCATCGCCTCGGCCTTCTTCAGGTCGACAGAGACAAGCTGGCTCACGCCTCGCTCCTGCATCGTGACGCCATACAAGCGGTCCATCCGGCTCATCGTCACAGCATGGTGCGTGATGATCAGAAAGCGTGTGTCGGTCTGGCGGCACATCTCGTCAAGCAAGTCACAAAAGCGCGTGACGTTCGCATCATCCAAAGGCGCGTCGACTTCGTCGAGCACACAGATCGGCGCAGGGTTCGCAAGGAAAACCGCAAAGATCAGCGCCATCGCCGTGAGTGTCTGTTCCCCACCAGACAAAAGCGAAAGCGTCGCAAGCTTCTTGCCAGGCGGCTGACACATAATCTCAAGCCCTGCATCTAGCGGGTCGTCGCTCTCCACCAAAACAAGATTGGCATCCCCGCCACCAAAGAGGTGTTTGAACAACATCGAGAAGTTGTCGTTCACCTGCTCAAAGGCGGTCAGCAGCCGCTCGCGCCCCTCGCGGTTCAGGCTGGCAATGCCTGTACGCAAAGCACGGATCGCCTCTTCCAGATCGGTCTTTTCAAGCAAAAGCCCGTCATGCTCCTGAGAGACTTCCTTCGCATCTTCCTCGGCCCGCAGGTTAACTGCGCCAAGCGCATCCCGCTGCCGCTTCAGACGGTTCACATCCTGTTCGATCATCTCAGAAGCAGGCATCTTCTCAGGGTCTGCCCCAAGGCTCTCCAAAAGCGCCTCTGGCGTTGTGTCCTGCTCTTCCTCGATCCGTTCCGCCGCGTATGCTACGGTCTCGCCTGCCGCATCTGTGCGTGCCTCCGAGCGCGCCCGCGCCTCGCGTGCCTCGCTTGCCGCGCGCTCCGCCTCGCGCTCGGCCAGTGTCGCATCACGCTCAGCGCCTTCGGCTGTCGAGAGCGCGTCAGAGGCCTTGGCCTTGCGCGCCTCCGCCTGTGAGATCGAATGGCCAAGCTCTTCACGTTTTGCCGCAATTTCTTCAGGCGCCGCCGTGGCATCTTTCAGCTCAGCCTCGCTCGCAGTCTTGCGCTCGGCCAGTTCGGCAATCCGCTTTTCTGCTGTCTCCAAACGGTGGCGCCAGCCTGAAAGCTCCTTCGTGACTTCCTGCCCCCGCCGCGTGCGTGCCTCGCCCTCGCGGCGCAATTCGTCGTGCCCCGAGCGCTTCGCCATCATGGTCATGCGCGCGGCCTCAACGGTCATCTTCACGTCTTCGACTTCGGCCCGCGCCGTCTCAAGGTTGCCAAGGCCCGCAAGGCCGCGCTCAGCCTCCTGCAAAGAGCGCCGCGCTGCCATTGCTTCGTCCTCATGGCGTTTCACAGCAAGGCCAAGAGAGTCCAGCCGCGACTCTGCCAAGGTGCGGTCCGCTTCCGCGCGGCTCAAAGCCCGCGCGGCTTCTGCCACGGCTGTATCGGCTGCACGCCGTGCCTCGCGGGCGGCCTTGTCGGCCTCACCATCACGCTTGAGCTGCTCTGTAAGAACCTGATGCGCCAGCCGCGCGCCCTGCGCTTTTGAAGTGGCAGCTTCCATCTGCTGCTTGAGCGCTTCGAGACGGTTCATCTGCTCCAGACGCAAGGCTGCCGCGCTCGGCGCATCCTCGGCCCAGGCGCGAAACCCGTCCCAGCGCCACAAATCGCCATCAAGGCTCACAAGCCGCTGCCCGGGCTTCAGCTCGGCCTGCAACGCGGCAGCCGCCTCGGCCTCCACAAGCCCGATCTGGGCCATCCGCCGTGTCAGAACCGCAGGCACATTCACATGCGCCGAAAGCGGCTCAACACCCGCAGGCAACGCTTGCGCATCTCGATAAGCTGGCAGGCTCGCCCAGCCCGACGGCCCGTCTTCGCCCACTTCAGGGGCGCGCAAATCATCTGCCAGCGCCGCGCCCAGCGCCTTCTCATAGCCTGGCGTCACTTGCAGCTGATCAATGATCTGCCCGCCCTCGGCGGTGTCGCGCTCCACAAGCCGCGCCAAGGCGCTGGCTTCAGCCGAGAGCGCATTCACTTCTCCGTCTGCTTCGCTCAGCTCTGCCCGCGCATCCGCCTCGCGGGATTGCGTGGCCGCCCGCGCCGCCTCTGCAGCGGTGAGCGCCTCCTCCGCATCCTGCGAGCGCTTGGTGGCCGCGCTCTCAGCCTGCTGCGCCGCTTCAAAATCTACCGCCGCTTTTTCCAAAAGCGCCCGAGCTTCGCCCGCAGCGCGCTTGGCTTTTTCAGCCTCTTCGCTGGAGCGGGCTTCTGTCTTGCGACTGTCTTCTAGCAAGCGCTGTGCAGACTGATGCCTTGCAGCCAAGCGAGCCACATCTTCAGTCAGCTCAGACAGTGCATTCTCACGCGCCTGCAAGACCTGTGCTGCCTCTTGAGACGCTTCCGCGGCTTGCGCCAGCTTGGCCTCATGGCCCGCGCCCGCCTTTTTCAGTTCTTCGGTTTCCCACTCCAGCCGCGCAATGGTTTCGCCTGCGTCACGGTTGAGCGCTTCCTCACGCTCCATATCAGCCGCCAGCTGCCTGATCCGCGCTTCCAGCGTTTCAATCGTTGCAATCGCGCGCTTTTCTTGGTCTTCCAAAGTGTCGCGCTGTACCGAGAGGCGCTGGAGCACTGCCGCAGCGATGGCTTCTTCCTCGCGCAGAGCGGGCAACGCATCTTCGCGCTGTTGGCGCAGCTTCGTCGCCTCCCGCGCGGCCGCTTCGGCCTGCGCTGCAGCTACAGTACGCTCCTTTAGAATATTCTGTTCCTCAAGATGCGCGACTTGCGCTTCCTTCCACCGCCGATAAAGCAGCAACCCCTCCGCACGCCGCAGCTCATCCCCGATCTCACGGTAGCGCGCCGCTTGACGGGCTTGGCGGGCCAGCTGCGCCAGCTGCGCGGCCAACTGTTCAAGGACATCGTCAACCCGCGTCAAGTTTGTTTCTGCGCCCTTAAGCTTTAGCTCGGCCTCGTGGCGGCGCTGATAGAGGCCCGAAATCCCTGCTGCCTCTTCGAGAATACGGCGGCGGCTCTTGGGCTTGGCGTTGATCAGCTCGCTGATCTGCCCCTGCCGCACAAGCGCAGGGGAATGCGCCCCTGTAGAGGCATCCGCAAACAGCATCTGAACATCGCGCGCGCGGGTGTCCTTGCCGTTGGCTTTATAAGCACTGCCGACGTCGCGTGTGATACGGCGGACGACCTCGAGGTTGTCCATGTCATTAAAGCCAGCAGGCGCGAGGCGGTCTTGGTTGTCGATATGAAGCGAGACTTCGGCAAAGTTGCGCGCGGGCCGCGAGGATGCGCCTGCAAAGATCACGTCTTCCATCCCGCCGCCACGCATAGCGGTGGGGCGGTTTTCGCCCATCACCCAGCGCAGGGCTTCAAGCAGGTTGGATTTACCACAGCCATTTGGCCCGACGACGCCTGTCAGACCGTCCTGAATAATCAGGTCGGTCGGATCGACGAAGCTTTTGAACCCCGTAAGTCTGAGCTTATGAAATCGCACTGCCCGTATTACACCTGTGATTCTGAATAGACCCAGTCTGGCGGCCGCAGCACAAGCTTGTCAACGTTTCGACCCTTTATATGGGGCCTCAGAGGCAGTTATCCACAAGATAACGCGTTTTAACCCCGCCCATGTGGCTCCATAAAGTCCAGAACAGGGTTTGTTGGAAGGATACGATTGGGGTTAATCGTGTCATGGCTATAGTGATAATGACGCACGATGTGCTCAAGGTTCACGGTCTGAGCGACGCCCTCAATCTGATAGAGCTCGCGCGTGTAGGCCCAGAGATTGGGATAATCAATCAGCCGCGCACGGTTGCACTTGAAGTGTAAATGATAGACTGGATCAAACCGCACAAGCGTCGTGAACAGACGCCAATCCGCTTCGGTGATCTGCCCGCCCATCAAGTACCGCCCCTCTGTGAGCCGCGCCTCGAGCCAGTCCATCGTATCAAACAGAGGATCAACCGCCGCATCATAAGCCGCCTGTGTGGTCGCAAACCCTGCCTTGTAGACGCCGTTGTTCAGGGTGTCATAGATCCGCGCATTCACCTCTTCAATCTCACTGCGCAGCGGCTCAGGCCAGTAGTCGTCCCTATTCCCTGTCAGCTCGTCAAACGCAGAGTTCAGCATACGGATGATCTCTGAGCTTTCGTTGCTCACGATCGTCTCGCGCTCTTTGTCCCACAATATCGGCACGGTCACCCGCCCTGATATCTGCGGATCAGCCTTCAGATAAATGTCCCGCGCAAAAGGCAGCCCATAGAGCGTATCACCCGTGGCCCCATGCGCATCTGTTTCAAAAGTCCAGCCCTCCGAGAGCATATCAGGATGCACTGCGGATATGCTGATATGCGCCTCCAGCCCCTTCAGTGCCCGAAAAATCAACGTGCGGTGCGCCCACGGGCAGGCATAGGACACATAGAGATGATACCGCCCGCTCACCGCAGGAAAGCCACCCTCACCAGTCGGTCCCGCCGCGCCATCAGCCGTGATCCAGTTGCGAAACTTGGCCGTGGTCCGCTCAAACGCACCGCCCGTTGACGTCGTATCATACCAAACATCATGCCATGTGCCGTCTACCAACTGTCCCATCAGGGCCTCCTCGTTTCTGTCTTGCCCCTTCCTAACTGCACTGATCCTGACGATAAACACTCGCTCCCGCGCAGCGCCCCTGCGCTGATGCACAGAGAGAGCGTTACACAGGTGCAACATTTAGCGCTTAGAACGAATTCATTACTTGTTTCTCAACCAAACCGTGCAAATCTATTAGGCACAGGAAAGGCGCACACAATGACTGATTATCTATCCCCCGAGATCGAGGCTGCTCTCAAGGCTGCCCGCAAAGCCGCTATGAAAAAGTCCTCGCGTCTGCGCGTGCAGATGGGCGAGACACAATATCCAATCCTCAAGTTGTGGGACAAAGGCTTTGCGCTTGATGTCTCAGGCGCGCCTAAGCTGCGAGGGCTGGTGGATATTTACGATGGCACCAAACATTTGATGAACGGATTGATCATCGCCACCGAGGCTGAAGGCGATATGATGCACTATGAGTTCAAGCGCGCCACTCAAGCGCAAGACAAAGCCCCGCTGGATTACGAGCGTGACGAAAACGCGCCCGTGGCCCTTATCGGCAAGGCGGCACCCTCACTCCATTGATCACTGCAGATCAGCAAAAGCTTTCTGAAGCCGCTCCACGGCCTGCTCAACATAGGCGCGTGGTGTGGCCAAGTTAAAGCGCATGAAACTCTCCCCACCTGTGCCAAAAGTTGGCCCGTGGTTGGCTGCGATCTTGGCATCTTCCTCGACACGGCGGGTAAACTCTTCACGGCTCATGCCTGTGTCTTCAAAATCAACCCACGCCAGATAGGTCGCCTCAAGCGGCATCGACTTCAAGCCCGGAATACTGTTGATCCCCGCATCAAATATCTCACGATTCCCGTTGATATAGGCCACAAGCGCATCAACCCACTCCGCACCCTCTGGGCTATAGGCAGCCTCGGCCATCTCAAGCCCAAAAGAGTTTGCCGAAATGCCCAGCGCCATCATCTTCGCGCCAAACTCAGCGCGCAACGTCTCGTTCGGGATAATCACATTCCCCGAATGCCCACCTGCGATATTAAAGGTCTTGGTTGTCGCCGTCATCATAACAAGGCGGTCCTCAATCCCCTCGATATTGGCCATTGCGATATGCTTGGCCTCAGGCATCACAAGATCATGGTGGATTTCATCAGACACCAAAATCAGATCATGCGTCTTGGCAAACTCAGCCACCTGCTTCAACTCAGCCTCACTCCAGACACGTCCGCCAGGGTTATGAGGTGAGCACAGAATAACCATCTTCTCTGAGCCATCCAGCAGCGCATCATAGTTATCAAAGTCCATTTCGTAGCGCCCGTTCTCAAGCACCAAGGGGCATTCAACAACGCGCCGACCATTGGCCTTAATCACCTTGGCAAAAGCATGGTAGACGGGCGTGAAGAGCACGACCCCGTCACCCTTTTCGGTCCATGTGTCCACACAAAGCGCCGTACCATTGACGAGCCCGTGGGTCGTAAAGATCGCAGCGGGATCAACCTCCCAGCCATGACGGGTTTTCATCCACCAGCAGATCGCCGCACGGTATTCTGTATCGCCGCCATAATAGCCGTAAATCCCGTGATCCAGCATCCCCTGCAGCGCGTTCTGCACACAAGCGGGTGGACGAAAATCCATATCTGCAACCCACATGGCGATCCCGTCTTCCGCAGGCACATTATAGAGCTTGTCCATCATGTCCCATTTCGCAGAATGGGTGCCCTTGCGGTCGATAATCTCGTCAAAATTCATGGGGTGCTCTCCAGTGTTGGGCCCGTGGTCGGCCCATGTTTGGCCTGCGCAAAAGCTAGCCGATTAAAAAACGAGTGCAAGGCCATGTTGCACAGCGTGTTGCAGTGCCCCGCCGCATCGCCTAAATGAGCCCTATGAAAAGGCCTATTCTGATACACCCCGACCCCCGCCTCAAAAAGGTCTGCGCTCCTGTGCCAGACCTTTCGGATGATCTGCGCAAGCTTGGCGACGATATGCTCGTGACCATGTACGACGCGCCGGGCATTGGCCTTGCCGCGCCCCAGATCGGCGTTCTCTCGCGCGTTATCGTGCTGGATTGCGTCAAGGAAGAAGGCGAGACGCCCAAGCCGATGGTCATGTTTAATCCAGAAATTGTGGCTGCGTCAGACGAAACAAACACCTATGATGAGGGCTGCCTCTCAATCCCTGATCAATACGGCGAAGTGACTCGCCCCAAGACCGTTGATGTGCGTTGGATCGACCGCGACGGACGCGAGCAGAGCAATACTTTCGATGGCCTCTGGGCGACCTGTGTCCAGCACGAGATTGACCACCTCAATGGCAAGCTCTTCATTGATTATCTCGGTGCAATGCGCCGCCAGATGATCACCCGCAAAATGCAAAAGCTCAAACGTGAGATGATGCGCACATGAGCGTTTTGCCTATCGTTCAGTGGCCTGATCCGCGCCTCTCTACGGTCTGCGCCCCTGTCGATGCGCCCACTTCCGAAACGCTGCTGAATGATATGTTTGACACGATGTATGCCGCCAAGGGCCGTGGCCTCGCTGGCCCACAAGTCGGCGTCCTTGCGCGTCTCTTTGTCATGGACGCAGGGTGGAAAGAGGGCACGCCCACACCGCTCGTTATGATCAACCCCGAGATCGAGCCTTGCGGCGAACCCACTTCACTAGAAGAAATGTGCCTCTCTGTGCCTGATGTGGGCGTGCCCGTTCTACGCCCCTCAAGCGTCTTTGTCCGCTGGCGCGATCAGCATGGTGCGCCACAGGCAGCGCAGTTTGACGGCGCAGAGGCCCGCATTATCCAGCACGAGTTTGATCATCTCGATGGCAAGCTTCACTTTGACCGCGTATCGCCTAATCTGCGCACTGACCTTGAAACGCCTTACCTGAAAGCGCACACATGACAGCCAGACTCTGTATCCCTTGGCCCGACAAACGCCTGCGCACCAAGGCCTCACCCGTTGAAGCCATAACCGATGAAATCCGCGCCATCTGGTCCGATATGGTCGACACGATGGAAGCTATGCCTGGTGTCGGTCTTGCCGCACCCCAAATCGGCGTGATGCTGCGGCTTGCAGTCGTAGATGCGAGCGAAGAACGCGGCAAAGCTGTGCTCATGGCCAATCCCGAGATCATCGACGCCAGCGGCGTCTTTCGTGAGCATGACGAGGCCAGCCCGAATCTCCCCGGTGTGTCAGCTGTTATCAAACGCCCCCGCGGGGTCAGCGTACGCTTCCTTAACTCCGAAGGCATCATCGAGCGCCGCGACTACGTCGGCCTCTGGGCCACATCCGTCCAACACCAAATCGACCACCTCAACGGCCAAATGTATTTTGACCGTCTCTCAAAAGTGAAGCGCGACATGCTTCTGCGCCGCGCAAGGAAGCTCTCATGAGACTTGTTTTTATGGGTTCTCCTGACTTTAGCGTTCCTGTTCTGGAAGCACTGGTCAGGGCGGGTCACGAGATTGCCGCAGTCTATTGTCAGCCCCCTCGCCCTGCTGGACGAGGCAAAAAAGAGCGCCCTACAGCCGTCCATGCACGCGCTCTAGAACTTGGACTAGATGTTCGCCATCCTGTTTCACTCAAGTCCGAAGAGGCGCAAAAGGACTTCGCCTGCCTCAAACCTGAAGTGGCCGTGGTGGTCGCCTACGGGCTGATTTTGCCGCAAGCTATTTTGGATACGCCAACGTATGGTTGCCTCAATATCCATGCCTCCCTCTTGCCGCGTTGGCGCGGCGCGGCACCCATCCACCGAGCGATTATGGCTGGGGACACCGACACAGGCGTTTGCATTATGCAGATGGAAGCTGGCCTTGACACAGGTCCTGTGCTTTTGCGCACAGCGACCCAGATTGGCGCGGAAGAAACCACACTTCAGCTCCATGATCGCCTGTCTGCCCTTGGCTCTGAGGCAATCGTCACAGCTCTGGACACATTACCAACCCTCACACCCGTCGCCCAGCCCGATACGGGCATTACCTATGCCGAAAAAATCCGCAAAGACGAAGCGCGCATCGATTGGACCCAATCCTCTGACGAAATCGACCGTCAAATTCGCGGCCTGTCTCCCTTCCCGGGAGCGTGGTGCGAACTCAACGGAGCGCGCCTCAAAATTCTTGCCTCCCGCATGTCTCAGGGTAGCGGAGAAGCAGGTGAAGTCATCCATACGCCAGCGCATGTTGCTTGTGGCTCTGGCGCGGTAGAACTGCTGCGCTTGCAAAAAGCGGGCAGTCAGGCGCAAGATATCTCTGAGTTTACACGCGGCACGCCGCTCCCCAAGGGGGCGCGCCTCAGCTAAGGAGCAAGCCCTATGTTTCCCTCCATGATCGGAACAGTCGTGATCGCTGGTATTGTCGGCTATCTGAGCGAGCGCTCGGGCTTCACCCGCAACGGTATCCTTCAATCGATCATCATCTGTGTTGGCGGTGCCTTTGTTTTTTACTTCATAAGCCTGATGTTCAATATAGGCTTCAACAGTCACGGAATAAACGCGATCGCCGCATCCATCGGCGCATTGGTCATTATTCCAACGCATTGGAGGAAGTAGATGGCACTCTATCTGATCATCATCGGCGCGGCTGCAGGTTTTCTCGCAACACGCATGATGCGCCTCGAAACCGACATCGTCACGACCATGGCGATCGGAATAGCAGGTGCGCTGATCGGCGGCTTTCTTCTGCGCTTTTTGTTAAGCGTCATGGGGATGCTCGGCGGCCTCATCGGCGCGGTCATGGGCGCATTACTCGTCATATGGGTATGGCAAAAATACTTTAAGCGTTAGAGCTTAGGGGGCCGTGCGCGGTAAACTGGCAGGCGCCAGCCAAAGGCGATAGATCCCGCTCGCAAAACAAATGTGCTCAGGACGCAAGAGCCAAGCACGACCAGTGGCGCACCCGAAACATTGGCAGATAAAAGCGCAACAATGGCTCCACCAAAGGCCGCCGAAACGTAAAGTTCTCCCTGCCGCAACACCATCGGAACCTCGTTGGCCACGACGTCGCGCATCAACCCACCGAATGTCCCTGTCATCACACCCATAAGGAGCACTACAGGTGCGCCGTGGCCAAGCGACATCGCCACACCCACTCCCGCCGCAACCGCAACACCAAGCGCCAAAGCATCAAGCCAGAGCAAAAGCCGTGCGCGGCTTTCAAACAAATGTGCCGTAAAGAAAATCAGACCGGCTGCGACACAAGCGATCGCAATGTGCTCAGGCTGAGCAATCCAAAACACAGGGTTTCTGTCGAGCAAAAGGTCACGCAAAGTGCCACCGCCAACCGCCGTAAGCGAAGCCAGAAATGCAAACCCAATAATATCAAGCTGCGCGCGCGAGGCCGCCAGAGCCCCAGTCAGTGCAAAGATAAAGACCGATGTATAGTCAAGCAGAGCAAGCGCGCTCATGCCTCGTTCCGCGACGGTTTGAATGGCGCCATACCCGCGCGTGCAAGCTCGTCAGCGCGCTCGTTTTCAGCATGGCCTGCGTGTCCTTTAATCCACTTCCAAGTTACGCTGTGACGTTCCTGCGCCGCGTCGAGACGCTGCCAGAGATCAACATTTTTCACAGGCTTTTTGTTAGAGGTCTTCCAGCCGTTGCGCTTCCAGCCAAAGATCCAGCCTGTTACGCCGTTTTTGACATAGGCACTGTCTGTGACAACAGTCAGGCGCGATGGTTTTTCAAGCCGTTCCAATGCGTTGATCGCAGCCAAGAGCTCCATACGGTTGTTCGTTGTATCCGCTTCACCGCCCTTAAGCTCACGTTCCTTGAGCACAGCTTCCCCCTCGACCGCGCGCAAAAGCACCCCCCAGCCTCCTGGACCCGGGTTGCCCGAACAGGCGCCGTCCGTATAGGCAAAAAGCTCAGCCATGGGCGCGCACCAGAATGAATTTATCGATGGATCCAGACAAGCCAGTCCCCTCTCCTTTAAAGATATCATAGGGCTCAAAGCCCGCGTCGGTCAAAAGCTCTAGAAGCTCAGGCTCGCTCACATAGGTATAGGCCCGCCCCAACGCATCTCGCGCCTCAGCATCACCGAGCTTCATGCCAATGTGAAACACTCCACTAGGCTTCAAAGCGCGCTTGATCTGGCCCAAATGTTGCGGCAGCTTCTTGCGCGGCGCATGCAAAAGTGAGAAGCTCGCCCATACGCCATCGTATGTTTCAACTGCATCCAAGTCATCAAACAGAGCCTGCGTTGCATTTAGCCCCTCAACGGCCTGCGCCAGAGCAACCATCGCAGCAGACCCATCAACGGCATCCACAGTGCACCCGCGCTTGAGCATTTCAGCCGCGTAGTGCCCAGGACCGCAGCCCAAATCCAGTACATGCGCGCCCTTTGGCAAGTCTTCAACAAAGCCGATTAGGCTTTTGTGTTCGGCCTTGCTCACAACAATTTTTGCGTAGTCCGCAGCCTTCGCATCATAAATCGCCAGTGTCTTCGCATCCGCACTCATATCAACAGCCCCAAAAGCAGGCAGGCCAACACAACTGAGGTAAGCAGAACGCGCAGCGACATCCACCAGACAGGCGCGGCGCCAGTGCGAACAAACCAGAAATCCAAAGCAAGAAGAGCCGCAAAGCCCGCCATCAAAGCCAGAAGTGATGCCTCACCACCGACACAGAAAAAAGCCCACAGTGCTGGCAACACAGACAATAGGTAGCCTCGAGTTGCGACCGCTCCCGTGAGTTGCATAGAAAAGCCCCAAAGAATGCCCGACATGAAGCACAAAATCACCGTGCCGTAAGAGATCAATGCCGCAAGGCCGATGAGCCGCTCACCCAAAAACGCCTCTGTACCAAAGCTGCCAAAATGCGCCGTGAGCGCGCCCCAAAGAAAGGGCAGCAGCCCAGCAAGACCCAAAACAAGCGGCGCACGCGGAATACGCCGCGGAGCCGCGCTCATGCTGGCGTCCTCAAAACACGCGGCACTTTGAATTCAACGTTTTCTTTGGCCGTTTCGAGCACTTCAATATCAAGTTCATAGCGCGCGCCCAATGCGTCAATCACTTCCTGCACCAAAAGCTCAGGAGCCGAGGCGCCCGCTGTGATTCCAATGGAGTTAATCCCCTCAAGCGCACGCCAGTCTATATTGGCCGCCCGCTGTACGAGCTGCGAATAGCCACAACCCGCATTGGAGCCAACTTCAACAAGCCGCTGTGAATTAGACGAATTTGGCGCGCCAACAACAAGCATAGCATCAACGCGCCCCGCCATGGCCTTCACTGCCTCCTGACGGTTGGTTGTTGCGTAGCAGATGTCCTCTTTGTGCGGGCCAACGATCTTGGGAAAGCGTGCTTGAAGGGCCGCAACAATGCCCGCTGTGTCATCAACAGACAAAGTGGTTTGCGTCACAAACGCAAGCTTGGCCACGTCACGCACAGCTACGCCGCCCACGTCCGCCTCGGTTTCCACAAGCAAAACTTCGCCCTCAGGCAGTTGTCCCATCGTCCCGACAGTTTCAGGATGACCCTCGTGACCAATCATGATGATCTGCAAGCCTGCATCGTGATGGCGCTCTGCCTCGATATGTACCTTGCTCACAAGCGGGCAAGTCGCATCGACAAAAACCATCTCGCGCCGCGCAGCTTCAGCTGGCACAGCCTTCGGCACGCCATGCGCCGAAAAGATAACAGGGCGATCATCAGGGCAATCTTCAAGTTCCTCGACAAAAACAGCGCCTTTGGCGCGCAAATCATCGACAACATATTTGTTGTGCACAATCTCGTGGCGCACATAGACGGGCGCCCCCCATTTCTCGATTGCCATCTCGACAATCTTGATGGCGCGGTCGACCCCCGCACAAAAGCCGCGCGGGGCGGCAAGAATAACTTTGAGAGGTGGTTTTTTCATTGGCGCGCTCCTCGTTCCCCTGAGCTAAGCGATGCGCCTGCGCAGGTCCAGACCTACGGACAAAAAAAGGGCGCGGCGTCCAAAGACAATCGCGCCCCGCTTTGGCCTAAAACCTAGTCGAGATCATCAAGATCGCCGTCGCCCCCTAGAACGTCCTCGCGCGACGGGCGCCCAATGACATCTTTGAGATCGTTCAGCTCGATGAAATTGTCCGCCTGACGGCGCAACTCATCCGCAATCATAGGCGGCTGGCTGCGGATCGTGGACACAACAGAGACCCGCACACCTTGACGCTGCAAGCTTTCCACAAGCGGGCGGAAGTCACCATCGCCAGAGAAAATCACAATATGGTCCACATGCGGCGCGAGCTCCATAGCATCGACAGCAAGCTCGATATCCATATTGCCCTTAACTTTGCGGCGGCCTTGGCTGTCGGTGAACTCCTTGGCTGGCTTAGTGACCATATTAAAGCCGTTATAGTTCAGCCAGTCGACCAGCGGGCGGATCGGCGAATACTCGTCATTTTCCAACAAAGCCGTATAATAAAACGCGCGCAAAAGCTTGCCACGGCGCATAAATTCGCTGCGCAATAATTTATAGTCGATATCAAACCCGAGAGATTTCGCGGCGGCGTATAAGTTTGACCCATCAATGAACAGCGCCAAGCGCTCATCCTTGTAAAACATAAAAAGTCCTTCCAAAAACCACTGGCTTGCAAAAAACTGGACTGTTAAGCGGTCAAGCAAGCAGGGCTACTACACAGATAGCACTCTTAAAAAAAACCCTTTGAAGGGCAACACAAATCAGCGCGAGGATAGGCCTGTGTCTAGCAAAGCACAAACATACTTAATCGCTCTCGGCGGCAATATGCCGTCCGCACTCGGAGGCCCCGAGATCACCCTGCGCGCCGCCCTCAAACGCCTGCCAGAGACGGGCCTCAAAGTGGAGGCCGTAAGCCGCTTTTTTCAGACCCCCTGCTTCCCCGCTGGCGCAGGGCCCGACTACGTCAATGCAGCGGCATGCTTGTCCTCTGACAAATCGCCCAAAGAGGTATTGCACCGCTTGCACGACATTGAAGCGGAGTTTGGCCGCGAGCGCCTCCAGCGCTGGGGCATGCGATGCCTTGATCTTGATCTTCTTTCGGCAGGACAGCGTGTTCTTCCTGATATGAAGACCTATACCCAATGGCAAACCCTCCCCCCAGACGCCCAGCGCAGCGATGCCCCAAGCGAGCTTATCCTGCCTCATCCGCGCCTCGCCGAGCGCGCTTTTGTGCTTGTCCCGCTTGCTGAGATTGCCCCTGATTGGGCCCACCCAACCTCAGGACTCACCGTCAAAGAGATGCTTGCTTCACTGCCTGCCAGCGAAAAAGACTTGGTTTTGCCCTTGTGAGGGGGCTTTTTGGCCTTGTGTTTCAGGCACAAGGCTCCTAAATACGGGCCTTCACAAGACTGATCTGGAGTGACCCATGGCCCGTGTGACCGTTGAAGATTGCGTAGACAAAGTTCCAAACCGCTTTGAGCTTGTCATGCTTGCGTCGCATCGCGCACGCGAAATCTCTGCTGGTGCGTCGCTCACAGTAGACCGTGACAACGACAAAAACCCTGTTGTTGCCCTGCGTGAAATCGCGGACGAAACTCAGACAGCTGGCGATCTGCGCGAGCGTCTGATCGAGAGCAACCAGACACAGATCGAAGTTGATGAGCCTGAAGATGATGCTATGGCGCTTCTTATGGGTGCTGAGGCTGACAAGCCGTCTGATGACGACATGACAGAAGAGCAGCTCCTTCGCCAATTGATGGAAGCACAAGGTCAGGGCTAACCTGCCAACAAGGTGATGTAGCGGATGATTCCTCCAGTCGATGAGCTTTTAAGCCTCGTCCGCGCATACAACCCCAAAACAAACGAGCGCCTCATCGCAGAGGCCTACGATTTTGCAAAAGCTGCGCATGAGGGCCAGAAGCGTCACTCTGGCGAATCATATTTCACGCACCCTTTTGCTGTCGCACAGATACTGGCGGGTCAGCGGCTGGACGACAGCACGCTCATCACTGCGCTTTTGCATGACACAATCGAGGACACTGGCGCATCCTACGAGATCGTCACAGATAAATTCGGTCGTGAAGTCGCTGATCTTGTCGATGGTGTCACCAAGCTGACCAATCTACAGCTCTCCTCCACCGAGACAAAACAGGCCGAGAACTTCCGCAAGCTGTTCATCGCCATGTCGCGCGATCTGCGCGTGATTTTTGTCAAATTGGCTGACCGTTTGCACAACATGCGCACGATCAAAGCCATGCGCCCTGAAAAACAAGCGCAAAAAGCGCGTGAGACCATGGACATTTACGCTCCGCTTGCGGGCCGTATGGGTATGCAGTGGATGCGCGAAGAGCTTGAAGACCTTGCGTTCAAAGTTCTCAATCCAGAGGGCCGCGCCTCGATCATGCGCCGTTTCATTACGCTGCAAAACGAAACCGACGATGTGATTGATCGAATCACAAACGACATGAACCTTGAGCTCGACAAAGCGGGCATCCAAGCCCAGATTATCGGGCGCGCTAAAAAGCCCTACTCGATCTGGCGTAAGATGCAGGAAAAAGAGCTGGCGTTCTCTCGCCTGTCCGACATCTACGGCTTCCGTATCATCGCTCAAAATGAAGCAGATTGTTACCGCATCCTTGGTGTGATTCACCAACGTTGGCGCGCCATCCCGGGACGCTTCAAGGACTATATCAGCCAACCCAAATCAAACGGCTATCGCTCGATCCATACGACCGTTTCTGGCCGTGACGGCAAGCGAGTTGAAGTTCAGATCCGCACCTATCAAATGCACGATGTTGCCGAAAGTGGTGTAGCAGCGCATTGGTCCTACCGCGACGGTGTGCGCACCGAAAACCCCTTCGCCGTGGACCCAGTCAAATGGGTGTCTGGCCTGACCGAGCAGTTTGACGCCGAGGAAGATCACGACGCCTTCCTTGAAATCGTCAAACTCGAAATGTACGCAGATCAGGTCTTCTGCTTCTCGCCAAAGGGCGATGTGATTAAGCTCCCCAGAGGTGCGACTCCGCTTGATTTTGCCTATGCAATTCACACGCGCATCGGCGATGCCTGTGTCGGCGCCAAGATTGATCACATGCGCGTTCCCCTTTGGACCCGTATTCGCAACGGCCAGTCTGTCGAGATCATCACAGCCGAGGGCCAGACCCCGCAGCCGACATGGCTCGACATGGCTGTAACAGGCAAAGCCAAAAGCGCCATCCGCCGCGCCTTGCGCGAGATGGACCGTGAACGCTTTATCAAACTGGGCCGCGAGATCGCCCGCGCCGCCTTTGAAAACGTCGGTAAAAAAGCCACCGACAAAGTGCTCAACAGTGCCGCCAAAAAGCTACGCCTTGAGGATGGAGATGAAGTGCTCGCCCGTCTGGGCAGCGCCGAAATAGAGGCCCGCAGCGTTGTACAGGCGGTCTACCCCGACCTGATCGAAGACCGCACCGAAGCTGTGCCCCCGGAGCGCGCCGTCATCGGCCTTTCCTCGGGTCAACATTTCCAACGGGGCACCTGCTGTCAGCCGCTTCCGGGCGAGCGCATTGTCGGTATCACCTATCGTGGCAAAGGCGTTGTGGCACATCGGATTGATTGTGACAGGCTCAGCGATTTTGAGGACCAGCCAGAGCGCTGGCTCGATCTCCACTGGCAGTCAGGCAACCACCCCGCAATCTATCCTGTGACCTTGGAATTGACGATCGGCAATGATGCCGGGGTTTTAGGACGGGTCTGCACCTTGATCGGTGAGGCCAAGGCCAATATCTCCAACCTAGTGTTTCTGGATCGCAAACCAGACTTTTACAAATTGCGGCTTGATGTTGATTTAAGCGACGCGGAGCATTTGCATACGCTGAGCTCGGTGCTGGAGGCGGAAAATGATGTCGCCTTGCTCGAACGGGTTGTTGACCCCGACGCCAGCAACGTTGAAAACGGGGCTGAGGCGCAGTAACAAAAAACGGTAAGGACAGAAGTTTTGGTCTTTAAACGGCGAGACAAACGGGCGTGGTGGAAGGTCATCGCAGAATCCCTCTACCCTAAGGGTGGATGGGCGCGCGCGTTTCACTATATCCGCCACCGTTTGCACCGGCTCCCCGACCCGCCTCACAAGATTGCACGCGGCGTCTGGGCTGGTGTTTTCACAACATTTACGCCGTTCTACGGAATGCACTTTATTGTCGCAGCGCTCGTTTCACGCGTAATGCAGGGCAATCTGATCGCAGCACTTCTCGCGACATTTTTTGGCAACCCGCTCACCTATATTCCCATCGGCGTCGCCTCTCTGAAGACAGGTCACTGGCTCTTGGGGACAGAGTTTGAGGTCGCCGAACAAAAGCTTGGAGGCAAATTCGCCGAGGCGGGCGGCGATCTGTGGCACAACTTCATGTCGATGTTCACAGAAGAAACAGCAGACTGGCACGGCCTCTCTGTGTTTTATGACGAGGTCTTTTTCCCTTACCTTATCGGCGGGATCATTCCAGGCATAATCACCGCGTCGATCTGCTATTACATCGCAGTGCCACTGATCCGAGCCTATCAAAACCGCCGCAAAGGGCGGATCAAGGAAAAGCTCGCTGCCCTGCGCAAAAAGAAGCTCGAAAAGCAAAGCGCCAAAGCACCAGAATAAAACTCTTGGGCTTCCTGCGTGAATTTGATCAAATCTAGATGAGTATATCGAATCGATAGGAGCCATCATGGCACAGAGCAACAAACTACGACTGGGCGTAAACATCGACCACGTGGCCACAGTGCGCAACGCCCGCGGCAGCGCCTATCCCGATCCCGTGCGCGCGGCCAAGCTCGCCGAAGCGGCAGGTGCCGATGGCATCACTGCGCACCTGCGAGAAGACAGGCGCCACATCCGCGACGCAGATATTGACGGGCTGATGGCCGCGCTCACAACACCACTCAACTTCGAGATGGCCGCAACCATTGAGATGCAATCCATCGCGCTGGCCCACAAGCCACACGCCGTCTGTATCGTCCCCGAAAAGCGCGAGGAGCGCACCACAGAAGGTGGCCTTGATGTGGCTGGTGATGAGGCGCGCCTTGCGCATTTTATCGCGCCCCTCTCTGCCGCTGGATGTCGCGTTTCAATGTTTGTTGGGCATGAAGCTGCTCAGATTGAGGCTTCTGCTCGCATTGGTGCGGCCGTCGTCGAACTGCACACAGGCGCGTATTGCGACTACCACTACGAAGGTAATTTTGCCAAACGCGACGCCGAGCTCGCAGCATTGATCGAAGGCGCGACTTTGGCGCATTCGCTCGGACTTGAAGTGCACGCAGGCCACGGCCTCACCTTCGAGACAGTTAAGCCCATCGCCGCGATCCCTGAAGTGATGGAGCTCAATATCGGGCACTTCCTGATGGCCGAATCGCTCTTTATCGGCATGGAAGCCGCCATTCTTCAGATGCGCGCACTAATGGACGAGGTGCGCGGGTGATCTTAGGCATCGGGACCGATCTTGCCAATATCGAGCGCATAGCCGCCACGCTCGAACGGTTTGGCGACAGGTTCCGCAATCGTGTCTTTACCGAAACAGAACAAGCCAAAGCCGAGCGTCGCGCCGATACGGCAGGAACCTATGCCAAACGTTGGGCCGCCAAAGAAGCCTGTTCCAAAGCGCTAGGCACAGGCCTGCGCATGGGTATCGCTTGGAAAGACATGCAGGTGAGCAATTTGCACACTGGCCAGCCCGTCATGGAAGTCACGGGCTGGGCCAAGGAACGGCTTGATGCTCTCACACCCGCAGGGCACGAGGCCTTGATCCATGTGACCCTGACGGATGATCACCCGTGGGCGCAAGCATTTGTTGTGATAGAGGCCCGCCCGATTGCAGCCGAAGCACAGGTATAAAGCGCCCTCAGAGCGGCCTCTGGGTTGACACCCACGCCCTTGCGGCTCATGTAGTTCTCAGCTTTTAGGGATTTATTTGATGACCACAGAAGAGAAAAAAAGCGGCGGCGGATTTGTCGAAACGATCAAGACAATCGTCTACGCCCTGCTCATCGCAGGGGTGTTTCGCACCCTCTTCTTCCAGCCCTTCTGGATTCCATCAGGCTCAATGAAAGACACGTTGCTGATTGGCGACTTCCTCTTCGTAAACAAAATGGCCTACGGCTACTCCTACGCCTCTTGCCCATCGGTGCGCCTGCCCGCCATTGGCATCAACGTGGATGCAGAGGACGTCTGCGGCTGGTCGCGCGGTGAAAACGGCCGTCTCTTTGGCGGTGAGCCCGAGCGCGGCGATGTTGTGGTCTTCCGCCATCCAGTCAACGGCTCAGATTTCATCAAGCGCCTCATCGGCCTGCCCGGCGATACGGTACAGCTCACAAATGGCGTTCTCAGCATCAACGGAACCCCGGTAAAACTTCAGGATGATGGCGTGTTCAGCGAGACATTCGAGCTGCAAGGCCCCCAGAGAATGCGCCCGCGCTGCGAAAATGGCTCAGTCGGTATGGGTGCCGAGTGCACCAAATCACGCCAAATCGAAACGCTGCCAAACGGACGCTCTCACGCGATCCTCAACATCGGCGATCAACGCGCCGACACCACCCCAGTTTTCACTGTCCCCGCGGGCCACTATTTCTTCATGGGCGACAATCGCGACAACTCAACCGACAGCCGCTTTGATCAGCGTGTTGGCGGAGTCGGTTTTGTTCCCTATGAAAATCTGATCGGCCGCGCCGACCGTGTCATGTTCTCCTCTGGCGGAAGCTCAATGCTCTACTTCTGGACATGGCGCGCTGACCGCTTTTTCAAGAGAATAGATTGAAACTTTCATCCGATCTTCAGGCCTTTGAAGGCGTATTAGGGCATCACTTTGCGCGCCCAGAGCTGCTCAATCGTGCCCTCACGCATAGCTCGATGTCTTCGCCCACACGCCCCGACAACCAGCGCCTTGAGTTCCTCGGGGATCGCGTGCTTGGGCTTGTCATTTCAGAGGCCCTGCTCAAAGACGACATGTCCGCCAGCGAAGGCCAGCTTGCGCCGCGCTATAACGCCCTCGTGCGCAAAGAAACCTGCGCCGACATTGCCCGTGATATAGACATAGGCGCCGTCCTCAAGCTGGGCCGCTCCGAGATGATGTCTGGTGGGCGGCGCAAAACCGCGCTTCTCGGCGACGCCATGGAAGCCGTGATCGCAGCGGTCTATCTCGACGGCGGGTTTGACGCCGCCAAGGCCCTGATCCTTAAGCTCTGGGCAAAACGCATCAAATCTGTCGAGAGCGATGCGCGCGACCCGAAGACCGCACTGCAAGAATGGGCACAGGCCCGCAAACAAAACCCGCCCAAATACGTTGAAACCGCGCGCCAAGGCCCAGACCATGCGCCCGAGTTCACAATCGAAGTGCGCCTTGCCAGCGGTGAAACCGCCGCCTCTACAGCGAGCTCCAAGCGCGCAGCCGAGCAAGCGGCCGCCGCCCTTCTGCTGGCACAAATCGAAAGCGCTTCATGAGCGCCAACAAAACGGGCGCAGGCTTTATGATCCTCGCCATGGGCGCGTTTGCGCTTGAGGACAGTTTCTTCAAAGCCGCCACTCAACTCACATCTGTTAGCTCAGCCCTGATTGCTTTTGGCCTCATGGGCCTTGTCATCTTTGCCAGCCTGTCGCTGCGCGCAGGCGAAGCCGTCTGGCATCCCGCTTGCCTAAAGCGCACAATGCTCATCCGCTCCGCCTTTGAGCTGATGGGGCGGCTTTTCTTTGGCCTCGCCCTCGCCCATGCGCCACTCTCAAGCACATCAGCAATTCTACAAGCCGCTCCAATTGTGGTTACGCTCGGTGCAATTTTCATCTTTGCTGAGGCCGTCGGCTGGCGGCGCTGGATAGCGATGGCCTTGGGCTTTCTTGGTGTGCTCGTCGTGATCCGCCCGGGCTTTGAGAGCTTTCAAATCACATCGCTCTATGCCCTTCTCGCCACGATCGGTTTTGCGGGCCGCGATCTGGCCACACGGGCCAGCCCACCCGCAATGTCTACAGCACAGCTGGGCAGCCTCGGCTTTGCGGTTCTGACAGTCGCGGGCCTATTGCTCTCAGCGCTTGAGGGAACAGTCCCCAGCCTTCCAACGGGCCAAAGCCTACTCCTCACAGCTGGTGCAGCGATTGTCGGCGTACTGGCCTATGCCTCGCTCACACGCGCCATGCGAGCGGGCGATGTTGGCTTTGTTGCGCCCTACCGCTACACGCGGCTCGTCTTCGCACTGCTCATCGCCTTCACTGTTTTTGGCGAGCGCCCCGATCCGCTTACACTGCTTGGTGCCACAATTATCGTGCTCGCAGGCCTTTATAGCTTCTCCCGCGCACGCAGTGCTGGCAGCGGGCAATGAAACCCGTTAAAGAGCGCCCAACCCTATTGGAGCCCATCACATGACCACACGCGCAGGCTTTGTTGCCCTCATCGGAGAACCGAACGCTGGCAAATCTACGCTGCTCAACCGCATGGTTGGCGCAAAAGTGAGTATTGTCACCCACAAGGTACAAACCACACGCGCCCGCATCCGTGGCGTCGCACTCGAAGGCGAGGCCCAAATCGTGTTTGTCGACACCCCCGGTCTCTTCAAGCCCCGCCGCAGGCTTGACCGAGCCATGGTCGCCGCCGCGTGGGGCGGCGCAGCAGATGCCGATATCGTCGTGATGCTGATCGAGGCACACCGCGGGATTTCAGAAGGCGTAAAGCACATTCTGGAGAGCCTCAAAGGCCTCAATCCTGATCAAAAAGTCGCCCTAGCGATCAATAAGATCGACAAGGTTAAGTCCGACTCCCTGTTGCAACTCACCGAGCAGATGAACTCTCTGCACCCTTTCGTCAAAACCTTCATGATCTCGGCTGAGCGCGGTCATGGCGTCCCCGCCCTACGCGAATGGCTGGCCTCCGAACTGCCCGAAGGGCCTTGGCTCTATCCCGAAGATCAGATTGCCGATCTGCCCATGCGCATGATTGCTGCCGAAATGACGCGCGAAAAGCTGACGCTCAGATTGCACCAAGAGCTGCCCTACCAGCTGACCGTTGAAACAGAAGCTTGGGAAGAGCGCAAAGACGGCTCCTGTCGCGTTGACCAGATCATCTATGTGATGCGCGATGGCCACAAAGGCATCCTGCTCGGCAAACGCGGAGAGACAATCAAGGCTGTCTCCAAAGCATCGCGCGAGGAACTCGAAGAATTTCTTGGGCGCAAGGTCCACCTGTTCTTGCAGGTCAAAGTCCGCCCGAACTGGCTGGATGAGGCCGAGCGCTACTCCGAGATGGGCCTTGATTTCAAGGATGGCAACGCGTGACACGGCTGACCTCGGAATTCTGGGTCTCTGCCTACCTCACACGCCTCCGTCTCCATGATATCCCGGCTTTCGTGGTCAAACACGGCGACGATACCGCGGGTGCAGTGCTGATAAAACTAAACACCCTTGATGGCCACGCGCAGGCCTTCCAGCGCCGTTTTGACTTTCTCACAGACAGCCGCAGCTGGGAGCTGCTCGCCGAAGGAGACGAGGCAACAGTCGATGCCTCGCTTGCCAAACAGGGCAGTATGGACCCCGATCTCTGGGTCATCGAAGTGGAAGACCGTCAGGGGCGACATTGTCTTGATGAGGTCGGATTGTCGGACTAACCTCCCCGCATTAGGGGAGCGCGCACATGCTAGAACAACTCAAAGCCATCGTCGGAGACGCCAACGTTCTGACGGCGGCCGATATGGCCAAATACAGCCACGACTGGATGAACACGGAAAGCTGGACGCCCCTCGCCGTCGTGCGCCCCGCCAGCACAGAAGAGGTCTCGGCCGTTGTAAAGCTTGCGAGCGCGAACAAGACCGCAGTTGTTCCTGTCTCAGGCAATACCGGCCTCTGCGTTGGCACAAGTGCCGAAGGCGCCGTCATGATCTCGCTGGAGCGGATGAACAAAATTCGCGAAATCCGCCCCGAAGCGCGTATCGCCGTGGTCGAAGCGGGCGTTGTCCTCTCGAATTTACGCGAAGCAGTTGATGACCACAGCCTCATCTTCCCGCTCACCTTCGGTGCGCAAGGCTCCGCTATGATCGGTGGTAACCTCTCGACAAATGCAGGCGGCTCCAATGTCCTGCGCTATGGCAACACGCGAGATCTCTGCCTAGGGCTAGAGGTCGTTTTGCCCAATGGCGAGATCATGAATATTATGAGCGAGCTGCACAAAGACAACTCAGGCTACAACCTCAAGCATCTCTTTATCGGAGCCGAAGGCACACTTGGGATCATTACAGGTGCAGTGCTCAAGCTGTTTCCCAAGCCGCGCGCCTATGCAACCGCTATGGTCGCCGTCAAAAGTCTTCCCGCAGCACTTGATCTGTTGGCAAAACTGCAAGCAGCCACAGGCGGCAGCGTTGAGGCCTTTGAATACATGCCGCGTGGCTTCATCGACACGCATCTTAAGGTCGTCAAAGGCGCGCGCGCGCCGTTTGAAGAGCATTATGATGTCAACATCCTCGTCGAAGTCGGCGCAAGTTCTGATGCCCTTGCCCCCGATGGCCGCCCTGCCGTTTCGGTCACGCTTGAAGGCACGCTTGCCGCTCTTTTGGAATGCGGAGACGTGCTCGACGCAGTGATCGCGCAAAACGAAGTGCAGCGCCGCGAGATGTGGGCCCGCCGCGAGGCCGCCGCCGAAATCTGCATGCCATTCATGCCCATGGTAAGCGCCGATATCGCTGTACCAACTGACAAGATGGAAGCCGTTCTTGATATGATCGACGGAGAAATCCGCAAGATTGACCCGGATCCTTTTGTGATCATTGTCGCGCATCTTGGCGACGGAAACGCGCACTACGCCGTGAAAACAGCGAACATGACAGCCGAGCGCAAAGACGAAGTGACAGAAATCATCGAAGATTGCGTGCTTAAGTTCGGTGGCAGCTTTTCCGCCGAACATGGCATCGGGACTTACAAACTCCCCTCAATGGCACGCCGCAAAAACAAAACTGCGCTCGCCGCCATGCGCGCCATTAAGCAAGCGCTCGATCCGCAAAATATCATGAATCCAGGTAAAGTTATTCCCGAGGAGCGCGGATCTATTTAACCGTCCCGCCCACGCTCATCGGGGTCACTTGAAAACAGAGCAATCTTGTTGCCCTGTGGATCGCGCAGATAGCCCACATAAAACTGAGGGCCATAGCTCTCGCGAAAGCCGGGCTGGCCCTCGTCTGCTCCGCCCGCTGACAGCGCTGCCACATGGAGTGCGCGCACCTGCGCCTGATTGCGTGCTTCAAACGCCACCATATTGCCATTGCCCGCCGTGGCAGGCCCGCCATCAAACGGCGCTTTCACATAAAAGTCAGGCAAAACCGAACGCTCCCCCGCAGCAACAGTTAGAATGTAGCTCAAATCGTCGTGATATCGCTCCAGCCGATAGCCGAGCGCAGGCAAAAACGCTGAGTAAAACCGCTCTGCCGCAACCATATCATCCGCCCCGACAGTGACATACGCAATCATCCTAACGCCTCCCAAACAACGCCATATACCCCTCATCTAGGGCATGGTCGCCTTCTGCCTTGTCGCCATAAATCCGCACGGTTTTTAACTCTAGAGCAGTAATCTGCCCCTCAAGCTTCGCAAACGTCTTGGCAAACCCTGCCGCCTCAAAATGCGCCTTGCTTACAGAAATCGCGATTTGCGCACCGGTTGCTGCCACCCGCAGCACCTCGTCCAGAGCCTCTGGCCCGACATGCCCTGTGGTAAACGTCCCCGACGAAACAACACTTTGATAGGTCCCATCCGCCACATCAAGCCGCGCGGCCATATCGCCTATAAACAGCCGCCGATAAACACCGCGCTCTGCGGCCACATCCAGCATTTCTTGGCTGATGTCCACGCCATCCACTGGCCCTAGGTCCGCCGCCGCAAGATGGGCGCCGACAAGCCCCGTTCCCGCGCCAATATCAAGCACAGGCCCCCTCGGGCGGCACTCAACGAACGCCTGCACAACCCGCTCAGGCAAACAATAATCCATCCTAGCCGCAAACCCCGCGTCATAGGTCTTGGCCCAAGCCGCATAGAGCCGCTTGCTATCATCAGGAGTTTTCAGTCCGTAGGCTGCATCAAGGTCTGGTTCATCTTGGCTCATAGCCAAAGTGAACCAGTCCCTGTTATGTCAGGCAAGCCTTACTTTTTGGCCGCAGGCTTCTTCGCCGCAGGCTTTGCTGCTTCCAGCGCATCAAGCCGCGCTTTTAGAGCTTCGTTCTCTTCACGGGCCTTCTGGGCCATCGCGCGTACTGCGTCAAACTCGTCGCGCGTCACAAAATCACGGTCCGCCAGCCAGCGGTCCATCATGGATTTCATGGCCGTCTCTGCCTCTGTCTTTGCGCCTTGGGCCACGCCCATCGCGTTTGTCATCAACTGGGAGATATCATCCAGAACTTTATTGCGTGTTTGCACGGGTCTTGCCTCCTTGGCACATTGCTTACCCCCTATATGGGGCAGCGCGCGCACATTCTCAAGCTTGACCGCGCCCTCAAGGCAGGCAACAACGTGAGACATGTTGGCACAAATCCCCTTCCCCGAAATATCCCCCGAGATATTCACCCTTCCGATCGCGGGCATGGAGTTTTCCCTGCGCTGGTATGCGCTCGCCTATATCGTGGGGATCATCATTGCATGGAAAGTGAGTATCCGTGCCGTCAGCCGCCCCACGCTCTGGAGCGGCACAGCGCCCCTCACCAAGCCACAGCTTGAAGACCTGCTCACATGGATCATTTTCGGGATCATCCTTGGCGGCCGCCTCGGCTTTGTGCTGTTCTACGAGCCCGCCTACTACCTCGCCAATCCCTCCCAGATCCTCAAGGTCTGGCAAGGCGGCATGGCCTTCCACGGCGGCTTCCTCGGCGTGGTCGTGGCCTCATGGGTCTGGTGTGTGCGCAATGGCGTCAGCAAGATCGCCGCCGCCGACACAATCGCTCTCGGCGTGCCTTGGGGCCTCATGCTCGGGCGATTGGCCAATTTTATCAACGCCGAGCTCTGGGGCCGCCCCTCTGATGTACCTTGGGCGATGAAATTCCCGTCCATGTGTCACAATACGGTTCTACAAGGCTGTGAAAAAGCGGGCGAATGGTTCTACACAGGCGCCGAGCTCACGCGCCATCCGTCGCAGCTCTACCAAGCTGCACTTGAAGGCGCACTCCTTGGCCTCGTATTGCTGTTCCTCGCCTTCTCGCGTGGCGCGCTCAAGACACGCGGCCTCGTAACAGGCGTCTTCATAGCAGGCTACGGCACAGCGCGTTTTATCGTTGAACACTTCCGCCAAGCTGACGCGCAATTCGTAACGCCTGACAATCCCTTCGGTCATGTCGTCCTTGGACTGACCATGGGCCAGCTCCTCTCGCTCCCGATGGTCTTTGTCGGTGTGCTCATTATCCTCTGGTCCAAGCGCCAACGCATCGCATGAGCCCACTTCAAAACCATATCACCGCGCTCATCCGCGCCAGTGGTCCCCTGACACTCGCTGAGTTCATGGCGCTCTGCCTTCAGCATCCAGAGCATGGCTATTACACAACCCGTGACCCCCTCGGTGCGAGTGGTGACTTCACAACATCTCCCGAAATCAGCCAGATGTTTGGGGAGCTGATAGGCCTCTGTCTCGCCCAACGCTGGCTCGATATGGGTGCGCCTGCCCCCTTCACGCTCGCAGAGCTTGGCCCTGGCCGTGGCACGCTCATGGCCGACATCCTGCGCGCCACACGCGGCGTGGCTGGCTTTCACGCTGCAGCCGAAATTGTCCTGATCGAAACGTCCCCCGCCCTTCGCGCACGCCAAGCCGAGGCGCTCGCAGGCTATGAGCCCACATGGGAAAATACCTTCGCCCCGAAGCCACAGCCGCTACTTCTCGTCGCAAACGAGTTCTTTGATGCCCTGCCCATTCGGCAGTTTATCCGTGATGAAGCAGGCTGGCGCGAGCGCGTTGTCGGGCTTGAGGAGGGTGCGCTTGCCTTCGGCCTCACAGACGCAACCCAACTTGCAGCTCTAGAACACCGGTTGGATGACACAGAGATTGGCGATCTTGTCGAAGTCTGCGGCCCTGCCGAGGCCGTCGCTTCCGAAATCGGCGCCCATATCGCCGATCATGGCGGATGTGCGCTGATCATCGATTATGGAGACTGGCGATCAAACGGAGACACGTTCCAAGCCGTCAAAGCCCATGAAAAAGTCAGCCCGCTCGACAGCCTCGGCTCAGCCGATCTTACAGCCCACGTTGACTTTCAAGCGCTCGCACAGGCGGCAGAGCCCGCCGCGCATTCGCCCCTCACGCCCCAAGGCGTGTTTTTGGAGCGTCTTGGAATAACCGCCCGCGCGCAAGCTCTCGCCCAAAACCTCACTGGCGCGGCGCTCGAAAGCCATATCGCCGCACATCGCCGCTTGACGCACCCCGAAGAAATGGGGACGCTCTTCAAAGTGATGGCGCTCATGCCAAGTGGTGCGCCCGCCCCCGCAGGATTGCAAAATGGTGCTTGAAATCATAACCGACGAAGGCCTCGCCACGTTCAAACACGGGTTCTTCACCCGTAAGGGCGGTGCATCTTCAGGTATCTTTTCTGGGCTGAACTGTGGCCAAGGCTCCTCGGACCAAAGCGAAATCGTCGCGCTCAACCGTGCCCGCGTCGCCGATGCGCTTGATCTGGGCCCAGAGGACCTCGCGTCGGTGCATCAAATCCATTCTGCAGACGCAATTGCGCTCACAGAGCCGCTCGCCGAGAAGCCTAAGGCCGACGCAATGGTCACTGCGACAAAAGGCATTGGCCTCGCCATTCTCACAGCCGATTGCCAGCCCGTTCTCTTCGCTGACACAACCGCTGGCGTGATCGGCGCGGCCCACGCAGGCTGGAAGGGCGCACAGACTGGCGTGCTTGAAGCCACAGTCGACGCCATGGAAACTCTCGGCGCGACAGCCTCCAACATAACCGCCGTCATCGGCCCCTGCATTTCGCAACGCGCCTATGAAGTGGGCCACGAGTTTTTCGAGCGCTTCGCTGACGAAGACCCCGAAAGCACACGCTTTTTTGTAAGCGGTGCAACGCCTGACAAATATCTCTTTGATTTGCCCGCCTTCGGCCTTGCGCGCTTGCGCGCCCGAGGTGTCGGCGACGCCCGCTGGACAGGCCATTGCACCTATGGGGACGAGGAGCGCTTTTACAGCTACCGTCGCACCACACATCGTGGCGAAAAAGACTATGGCCGCCTCGTCTCAGTGATCCGACTCTAGGCAAAAGATCCGCCACATTTGCCTCAGTTTTAATTCCAAATCACTTTAATATTGTCTCCAATGCGCCCAATCTGCGCCCCAATTCGGGGCTTTATTTACTCTTGAGCAACAATGAAGCCAGCACCGACTGGCACAGTTTGAGGAGTAACGAAATGCAGGCGACCCAGACACGCAAGCGCTGGCTCGACACAATGATCGAGGCCGCGCGTCAAGAAACAACAGCAATGCCTTGGCAGCGTGGCACACGCCGCGCCGCGTTTATCGCAAAGCGTCAAGCTTTGGCCAATGCCGCTTAAGGCAGCCAGTCAAGCCACAGCCAGACCGAAAAGATCGACAACACCGTCGCGACCAAGACAGAGGTCGCGGCGACTTTTTGCGCCTTCCCATACATTGACGCGAAAATATAGGTGTTAACGCCCGGTGCCATCGCCGCCGTGAGCACCGCAGAGCGATACTGCCCCACATCAATCTCCATGACCTTGCCCATGTTCCACACCACTGTGGGGTGCAAAAACAGCGAGACAACACAAACAAACGCAACAAGCTTGATATCACCCTTGATCTTGTAGCGCACGAGCACGCCCCCCAGACCAAAGAGCGCCAGCGGCAGCGCCGTGCTCACAATCATGCCCAAAGCGTCCTTAAAGACCTGCGGCAGCGCAACACCTGACAGGTTTGTCGCGAAGCCGAGCAAAATACCGAGCACAAGTGCGTTGCGAAACATCGCCTTGCCCACAGTCGCCGGCAAAGTGCGCGCAGGCTGCCCCGTCGCATGTGCTCTCGCAATCTCCATAGCGGTGATCCCAAGCCCATAACAAAACGGCGAATGCACCGCCACAATGGCATAATTTGCCGCCAGTGCATCAGCCCCAAAGGCCCGCTCCGTTATCGCGAGGCCCATCATCACCGAATTGGCAAACAGGCAGCAAAAGCCGATGGCAACACTGTCTTCCCAGTCGCGCTTAAAAAGATAGCGCGCGGCCAGAAGCCCCGCAAAAAAACAGGTCGCCGAGCCCGTATAAAAACTCACCAGCAGTGCCGGATCAAAACTCTCACTCAGATCAAGCCCAGCAATCGCCTTAAAGAGCAGCGCAGGGATCGCGAAATTCTGTGTGTACTTCATGATCGCGTCGATCACGCCATCCGAAAACAACGCAAATCTGACAGTGGCGTATCCCGCCCCGACCACAAGAAAAACTGGCAGGATAACGTCGAGAAGCGCTTGCATTTTAGGCCTCTAACTCAATCACCATACCGTCAAAGGCAGGCGTGATATGCGAAGGCGTTTCAGCCTCCAAAGTGGCATAGTCCAGATCAATATGCATGTTCGTGAGTACAGCCCGCTTAGGTGCTGCCCGCTCGATCCACGCGAGCGACTTTTCCAAATGCGCATGGGTCGGATGCGGCGTACGGCGCAGCGCATCAAGCACCCAAACATCTGCTCCCTCAACAGCAAGCCAGCCCTCATCAGACATCTCCGCCACATCAGGCAGATAAACGAGCCCGCCCATGCGAAAGCCCAAAGCCTCGATAGAGCCGTGATTGACCTCAAACGGAACGAGGCTGATTGCCCCGCCTTTGCCTCTGATTTCGAACGGACCGTCGATTGTGTTCATATCCAAAATGGGCGGATAGGGGCTGTCTTTAGGCTGCACAAAGGCATAGCCAAAGCGTGCATAGAGGTCGCGCTGCGTGTCGCCATCGGCCCAGACTTGCAAACGCGCGCGCTGGTTGAACACGATCATACGCAAATCATCAATGCCATGCACATGGTCCGCGTGACTATGGGTATAAACCACAGCATCAAGCGCCCCGACATCAGCGTCCAAAAGCTGCGCGCGCATATCAGGCGATGTATCAATCAAAACCCGCGTGATACCCTCCGCTCCAACACGTTCAACAAGCATGGAGCAGCGGCGTCGGCGGTTCTTCGGGTTTTCTGGGTCACAATCGCCCCAATGGCCACCAAGGCGTGGGACGCCCCCCGAAGAGCCGCAGCCCAATATGGTAAAGCGCAGCTTCTCGCTCATGCAAACACCGCTTTCGTGAAGAGACGCTCAAAATTCCGCTCACACTGCGCGGCAAAGTCTTCATAGCTCAAGCCGTAAACATCTGCTGCAACCTTGGCCGTATGCACCACATATGAAGGTTCGTTCTGCTTGCCTCTAAAGGGCGGCGGGGCAAGATAGGGCGCGTCCGTCTCCACAAGAATGCGCTCAACTGGCGCACTCGCAAAAATATCCCGAATCTCCTGACTTTTCGGAAATGTCCCGATCCCCGACATCGAAAGATAAAATCCAAGATCCAGAGCTGCCTCTGCAAGCTCGCGGCTGGAAGAGAAGCAATGCATCACACACCCGAATGGCGCGTTGCCGTGCTCTTCCGCAAGTATCCGCGCCATATCATCGTCTGCCGCCCGCGCATGAATGATCAGAGGCAAACCCGCCTCCGCTGCCGCCGCGCAGTGAATCCGCAAACTCTTTTGCTGAATGTCCTTGCTGTCGGCGGTGTAATGATAATCAAGCCCCGTCTCGCCGATCCCGACCATCTTGGGGTGTTTGGCCATGCGGCATAGCTCCTCCACACTGGTCAAAGGCTCTTCCGCCGCGCTCATAGGATGCGTCCCCGCAGCGTAGAACACGGGTGCAAACTCCTCGGCAATTGCGCGCACATTCGGCTCGTTTTTCAGCCTTGTGCAGATTGTCACCATACGATGAACACCCGCCTCGACGGCGCGGTTGATATACTCCGCGCGCGCATCATCAAAGTCGGGAAAGTCGAGGTGGCAGTGGCTGTCGGTTATCTTGGTGCTTGAAGTCATCTTGCGCTGTGCTCTGCCACGGATCGTTGAATACGCAAGAACGTATCAAGGATCAGCGCAGCAGGGTCAAGGTTCACCGCCCGCCCATGGCGCGCACGCGCGAGCAATTCATCCGAAAGCGCCGCCCAGCGCTGCGCCGCCTGATGATTGGGCGAAAGCCGCTCAAAGAGCGCTGGCTCGTTCGGGTTCGCTAGGGCTTGCGCCTGCGCTCCCATCGCGCCTGCGCGCGCAAGACGAAACAGCAGCGTCTCCAAAAGCACAAGCAACAGATCAAGCTTCTGCTCGCTGCCCCGCGCAGCAAAGGCCTCTGAAAGTCGCAAGACGCGCGCGCGGTCAAGCTTGGGCAAGCTCTCAAAAATCGCAACCAATTCGCCATATAGCACCAGCCCTTCAAGCTCGAGCATTCGCGCGGCAGCCCCGACAGACCCGCCCGAAAGCGCACTCAAAGCACTGGCTGCCTCCGCACCAAGCCCCGCCTCAACACCCGCCGCTTCAAGGGCGGCGGCGATATCATTCGCCTCAAGCGTATTCAGTCGCAGTTCTCGACAGCGCGAGCGGATCGTCGGCAAAAGCCCCTGAGGTTGATGCGCGATCAGCAAAAAGGTGGTCAGCTTGGGCGGCTCTTCGAGCATCTTCAAAAGCGCGTTTGCCGCCTGCGTATTCATCTCGTCCGCCGCGTCCAAAATCACAACACGTCGCCCGCCTTCCGCCGCTGACATCGACAAAAAATGCCCCAGCTTGCGCACATCATCCACAACGATCACATCGCGCATACGCTTTGTATCTGGGTTCATTGAGCGCGTGATCTTAAACAAGCGTGGCTCACTGCCCGCCAGAATACGTTGTAAAACAGGATGGTCAGCGCGCACATCAAGCCGCTCAGGCTTGGCATCAGGCATATCGCCAAACATCCCCGCCTCTGCCTGCTCTTCGGTTAGCAAAAACCGCGCAATCCGCCATGCCAGTGTAGCTTTTCCCACGCCCTTCGGCCCAGTCAAAAGCCAGGCGTGATGCAACCGCCCCGCATTAAACGCTTGCAGGAAACGCGCCTCGGCAGCCTCTTGCCCATAGAGTTTAGCCGTGTCGCGCGGGTGCGGCGTACCGTCCAGACGGTCAGGTTCGATCAGCGCCTCATCCGCCATCAGAGCGCCACCCTGACAGCCGCAAGAGTATCCGCCGCAATCGCCTCAATATCGCGCCCCGCATCAATCACAGCGAAACGCTCTGGCGCGCCCTTGGCTAGTGCCAAAAAGCCCTGCCGCATCGCAAGCTGCATCTCAAGACCCATATCTTCAAAGCGTTCTTCTGTCGTCTGTCGCGCTTTGGCCCGTGCGAGGCCAAGCTTTGGGTCCATATCAAACAAAAGCGTCAGATCAGCCTCGCGCCCGATCATCAACGCATGAAGCTTGTCCACAACATCGCGCAAATCACCCCGCGTGAGCCCTTGATAGACCCGGGTCGAATCCACAAAGCGATCACAAATCACAATGGTTCCCGCCGCAAGCGCAGGCAAAATCGTGCGCTCCAGATGGTCGCGCCGCGCGGCCGTAAATAGCAGGATCTCTGTCTCGGCAGACCAGCGGTCAGGCTCGCCTTCAAGCACAAGGCTGCGGATCTCTTCCGCGCCCGGAGAGCCGCCCGGTTCGCGGGTGAGCAAAACGCTGTGGCCCTCAGCCTCCAGCGCCTCTTTCAAGAGCTTGGCTTGGGTCGACTTTCCTGACCCGTCCACGCCTTCCAGCGTGATAAACTGCGCTTTAATGTGGCTCAAAGCGCGCCCTCAGCCTCAGCCATCAGCTTTTTGACCACCCGCTGCGACGCCGTCTTCAGACGCACCATCACACCGCCCTGCTCAACCGTCTTGGCCGCGATCAAAGGCACTTCTGTGGCCGCCAGCCCCTCGGGACGGATAATCAGCTTGCCCACTTGGTCACCTGCCATCACAGGCGCCTTCAAGGGGCTATCATAAATGACTTCGGCCTCGACTTTACGATCCGTTGTTCCTGTCGGTACAAGAGTGTTCAGCGCTTTGGCCGCGGTGAGCTGCACAGTCGCCTGTTCCCCCATCCAGACCTCGGCTTCCGCCACGATCTGCCCCTCTTCCAAAAGCTGCGCTGTGGTAAACTGGCGAAATGCCCAACTTGTGATTGCTTCAGCCTCGCGCGCACGTGCTTGCTCGGTCTGCAATCCTGAAATCACAAAAACAATTCGGCGCGCGCCCTGTTTCACAGAGCCGACAAGCCCATACCCTGCTTCTTTGGTATGACCCGTCTTAAGCCCATCCGCGCCAATCCCGAGCCCCAAAAGCGGATTACGGTTAAAGCGGTTCTGGCTTTCTTTCTTGTCAAAAAGAAACTCCTTCTCCGCAAACATCGCATAGAACTCAGGGAAATCTTCAATGATCTTTGTGCCCAGAATAGCCAAATCCCGCATCGACATCCGATGCCTCGGATCAGGCCAGCCATTGGCGTTGGCAAATGTCGAATGAGTCATGCCCAAAGCCTCGGCCCGCTCCGTCATAAAACGCGCAAAGCCCGCCTCTGTCCCATCGGGGCTAAGCGCCTCGGCAATCACAGCACAAGCGTCATTGCCCGACAACACAATGATCCCTCGCAACAGATCTTCGACTTTAACACGCTCGCCCGCCTGCAAAAACATGGTCGAACCTGTATAGCTCATCGCATGTTCAGAGACACGCAGCTCTTCGTCAAGCTTGAGTCGCCCGTCGCGCACAGCCTCAAACGCCACATATAGCGTCATCAGTTTACTCATAGACGCAGGCGGCAAAGGCACATCCGCATCCTTAGAGAGCAAAACAGTGCCCGTGGTGTAATCGAGCACAAAAGCCGAGGTTGCCTGCGTTTCAAAGGCCGCAAGGCTGAGCGACTGACCCGCTAGCGCGAGCCCGAAAACAAAAGAAGAAAAGGCCGCGCGCAGCATCAGCGCCTCCGTCCGTTTGGGGTTTAGTTTCTCACCGCGTAAGCATCGTTAAAGCCTTGCGACTTAACTTTCTTGAGCAGCTGCGCAAGATCAGACTTGCTCTGAGCGGGTCCGACAATCACACGCCAGAAGGTTTTGCCGTTCAGGCTCTGCTGCTTCACAGTCGGAACCATGCCCGCTGTGCGCATCGCCGTCGCGGTGTTCCCCGCATTTTTTTCAACACTGAAAATACCGATCTGCACAAAAGGCTTCGCCAAGGACGAAGTAGCCACTGGCGCAGCTACAGGAGCAGGCGTCAGAGGGGCCTCCAAAGCAGCATCTGCCGCATCAATCGCCGCACCCGCACTCTCGATAGGGTCAAGCGATGTCTCGGCAACAAACTCGGGCTCGCTCAGCCCCGCCGCCCCATCCGTCGCAGGATCAGCTTCGACAGCGACTTCCTCACGCCGCAGCGCCGTTACATTTAGCTCTTTTGGCGCCCCTGCAAGCATCCCCAAGGCGTCCGCCGCATCTGAAGAGATCTGCAAGCGTGGGCCTGGGTTTTCCCGCTCACGACGGAACAACGCCCCCACCACAAACTTACCGTTAGAAGGGTTGCGGATAATCACGCGCTCAGGCTCTTTGACATCAGGATGCGCAACCCAGACCCCGCCAAGCGAGGGGCGACCATCCCAAAGACCCGCTTCACTCACCTGAAACACATCAGGCGCTTCGACATCGCGTTCAACTGTCTTTTGCCCTGCAGCAGCCGATGCAACATTGGCCTCGCCTTCAACCTTGGGCTTGAAAAGCGTAAATTCACCGCCCTCTTCACATCCGGCCATCACCAAGACAGCCCCGAACATCAAGCCAAGCTTGCGTGCGCCGCCAAATCCGTAGGAAATATACTGTTTATACATTCTGCTCTCTGCCAACTCCCGCCGAACTGCCCCAAGAGACAGCCCTGCCCGCTTCACCACCGCGCTTTTTCACACGCTTTGAGCAAGAGCTTAGCCTTTTGGGCCGCTTATGAAAAGTCTGCGCTTCGCAATCGGCATAAATTCGTCAGCCGAAAAGACCTATAAAATGACATCTCTGTAAAAATCTTCACCCAATGTGTGTTTTTGTGGTTTTCACTGCCACAATCTCAGGCTAAGGAAGCCGCGTCGGAGGAGTGGCAGAGTGGTTGAATGCACCGGTCTTGAAAACCGACGAGGGTTAACGCCCTCCGTGGGTTCGAATCCCACCTCCTCCGCCATCTACCACTTTTGCTAGATTTGAATAGGTCGCCTTGGGCGGCCTTTTTCTTTTGTTTTTATGAGCTTGAGGCACTTTCCCAATTGCCTTGAGTTTCTTTCGATAGTGCCTATATTTATTCCTTGAGTGGTATGAATTGTGGTATTTTTAAATGAGCCTATCTGGAAAACTCACAAAGAAGCTAGTTGAGAATCTTGGCGCTGGGCGACACGGCGATGGCAATGGGCTGTATCTGGTGGTCGATCCTTCTGGTGCACGGCGCTGGATCGTACGCGTTGTGGTTAAAGGCCAAAAGAATAAGCAGGGTGCGCCGCTGCGCACTGACTTTGGCTTAGGCGGTGCTGACATTGTGACCCTCAACCAAGCGCGAGAACGCGCATTGGAATATCGCCGGATGGCAAAGCAGGGCTTGAACCCTCGCTTCAATGCACGGCAAGCAATCCCGACTTTTGAAGAAGTGGCGCAACAAGTTCACTTAGACCGTATGCCGACTTGGAAAAACGCCAAGCATGGCCAGCAATGGATCAACACATTGCGAGATTACGCCTTTCCCAAGATCGGGCGGATGCCGATTGATAGCATTGACCAGCCTGAAGTGATGATGTGCCTTGCGCCTATCTGGACAGACAAACATGAAACAGCCAAACGGCTGGCCCAGCGCATAAAGACTGTTCTTGATGTGGCACGCTCCAAGGGCTTCCGCTCTGGCGAAAACCCCGTGACTGCAATCAAAGACGCTCAGGCATTGCCAAAGGTCAAAGCCAAGGTGAAACACCATAAGGCGATGGCGTGGCGTGATGTGCCTACGTTCTATGCCGACCTCAAGACGCACAACGCGATGGCGGCAAAGGCGCTGATGTTTACTTGCCTCACGGGATCACGAACTGGCGAGGTTCTGGGAATGCGCTGGGATGAACTCGACCTCGATGCGCAGCTTTGGACTTGTCCAGCGGAGCGGATGAAAGGTGGAGAGGATCACCGTGTTCCGCTAACCGATGAAATGCAAGCAATCATAGAACCGTTGAAGGCGCTGGAATCGGAATATGTGTTTGAGGGCCAGAGACGGCACAAGCCTTTGTCGAACATGGCCATGTTGATGCTCTTGCGCCGGATGCAGGTTGAGGGCGTCACGGTACATGGTTTCCGCTCAACCTTCCGCGACTGGGCGGCAGAGGTGGCAAACGTACCGCGTGAAGTCGCTGAAATGAGCTTGGCGCACCAAGTTGGGTCTGATGTGGAGAGGGCGTATGCCCGCTCGGACTTATTGGAAAAACGCCGGGTCTTGATGAGCGATTGGTCAAAGTTCATTACTGGCATGTCGTCATAAAAAAGGGACGTAAAAGGGATGTTTTGCCCACTAGGTTACACAACACTTAAGAAGCTATGGGACACAAATCGGGCGGCTTTTTCTTGGAAAACCATGAATCTAGATCGCATGTTTGAACTGATGTTCGATGAAGGCAATCCGGCAGAATCAACTTGGATGGCAGAGAGGTTCTCTACGGATGAGTTGATTGAAAAAGTCCTTCTTGAAAAAGCCTTTGAAGGCGGGCTGTTTGTTTCATCACCATCTGGGAAAATTATGAAAATCGATGTGCCATTCTTCACTTCTGTAGACTATTTTTTTCACGTCATGCAGTCAGTTCCTGAATTTTTCAACGAACAATGTCGCCACTTTGAGCCCACTTGCATCAACCCTCAAAGGTTTTCCGAAATTACTAAACTGAAAAAAGAGGGCAAGGATCCGTGGTGGGAAATGAGAGAGCATCAAGGTTTTTGCAGCATGAATTACTATCATGACCGCCAAACCTATTGCATCTCACTTGAGGTCTACAACCGACTTGAGTCGGTATCACAAGGTTACATGTTTGTTGAAACACCCTATGTCAAACCAGAAATTATCAGGCCTCTAGAGGGATGGTCGATTTGTGTGACCGATGAAGCGGCAGAACAGCTTTTGCCTGAAAACCTTATCGATAGCCTCAGGCTGAAGGCCCTTTGTGAGGCTTTTCAATTTGATGAAAAAGATTACATCCCGCAAAATCAGCAGGCATCAAACACGATTGGACGGCCAAAGATCAGCATCGATGCCGCTCAAGCATTCTTGAAGCATTACTCTCTCGAAGACAGGCCGTCTTGGAAAGAGGCCATCAATCGGCTGCGTACAGTCGATGGACTTGAGGTCAGCGTGCGAACCCTACAAAGGGGCTTAAAAGAAATTTCTGACGACAAAAGCCAGTCATAATGCACGACAAAAACGTTTTGGCTTTTTGACGCTTTTGTCCGCGTTCACAAGACAGCAATCCACCAATATCGGCTCCTACCAGATACAACCATTTGGAGGCCGGAGATGGCAAACCTATTCGAGCAAAACCGAAACTACGTTCTTGGCGATTATGAGCTGAACATCATTGGCGACCGCGACAAGCTGGCGCAATGGCGTCACAAAGGTATGGGGCCAGCATTCTACAAGCTGGGCCGCAAGATCATCTACCGTGGGGAAGACCTAAACGCATGGGCCGATGCCCAGCGCGTTGAGCCTGCTAAAGGTGGGCAAGCCTGATGGCCAAGCGCGTCTCAACGCGTAAGATCAAGAAACACCGTCTTTATGGCTATGAGGAAGCGGGGGCTGCGCTGGGCATTACTCCACATACTGTTAGGTCATGGCGGTGCAGCGGCCTAAGCGTAATGGCTGCCAGCACGCCTCACTACATTCTTGGCGCAGAACTGATCCGATACATTGAAGACAAGCAGGCCAAAAGATCGGTCAAAATGGCCATAGATCAGATGTACTGCTTCAAGTGCAAAGAGCCTCACAAGCCGCTTTGGGGAATGGTGGATTACATCCCTCTCAATGACACTAGAGGGCGTCTAACGGGCCTTTGTGAGGCCTGTGAGGGCGGGTTGCAGCGCTTTGTCGGCAAGGGTGACTTGGGCAAGTTTGACAAGATTTACGAGATCACGATCAAGGGCATGTCTTGAGCCTATACGAACCCCTCAAGCCCAGTTCAAAACCACACTTTGAGCAAGCCGCCTGAACGGATGGAAATTCAGGCTCAAGACAACTCCAAAAGCAAAGGACGCCAAGATGAGAAAAGTGATTGAAGAAAACGAGCGGATGAAGTGCAAATATGTATTCTATCTTGAGGAAGCAGATGGGCTGGATGAAAAGTCCACTGACAAGGTTCTAGCCGCGATCCTCAAATTTGAGCAGTCTACAGGCTTCAAGCCCTTCAAGCGGTTCCATATCGAGCAAGCTGCCAAATTCAAAACCTATCTTTCCCAAGCAAAAAACCAACGCGGGCAACCCTTGAGCCACTCGACGGTGGACGCCACGCTTACACTGGTGCGCAAGTTCTTTCATTGGCTGGCTGGGCAAGCGGGCTACAAAAAGGTGCTGACCTATAGCGACACGCGCTATTTCAACAACAATCGCAAGTCGGCACGCATTGCCCATACGGCCAATGACAAGGAAGCGCCGTCACCTGAAGCCGCGTTTCACGCTTTCCAAGCCATGCCCAGCGCTACCGAGTTTGAGAGGCGCGATAAGGCACTGTTTGCCTTCTTCATGCTCACAGGGGCGCGTGTGGGGGCCGTGGCCTCACTCAGGCTTAAACATATCGACCTATTCAACGGCAAAGTGTTCCAAGACCCGCGTGAGGTAAACACCAAGGCCGCCAAATACATCGACACCGTATTCATGCCTGTCGATGCTGCCTACCTTGAGTGCTTCACAAAATGGGTGAACTACCTGCGCACAGAAAAGTTCTTTGGCCCAGCCGATGCCCTATTTCCCAAGGCGCAAATGGGGCTGGCGAAAACGGGTGGGTTTCAAGTGATAGGGCTTTCGCGTGATCCCTTCGCAACCACCACACCGCTCAACAAGATCATCCGCAACGCCTTTGCCATGGTGCAGCTACCACAATACACGCCCCACGCTTTCCGCACCACATTGATCAAGATGGCAAACGACCGTTGCGAGACGGTTGAGGAGTTCAAGGCATGGGGCATGAATATCGGCCATGAGAACATGGCTGTGACGATGGGGTCATACCTGCCTATTCCACAACAGCGCAAAGAAGAGCTGATCAAGCGCTTGAAACCTGCCTAACGCGTTATTCAAGGGGGGGGTAAGTGAAAGTCCAGCGCTGGGCGCTCGGAACCGACGTGGGGAGCCAATTTTGCACGTCCACAATTCAAAAGTAAAAAGTCACTGATCTAGAAGCGCATAGCACAATGACAAATGTGAAGATTTTTGAGTTGCGCCGCTCTACCGTGTTGAAAGTAGCGTTTGTTTATGCACAACTCTAGCAAGAACGTGTTTAGTATTTTGTGTGAGTGTGGCGATGGTTTTGCCAGTAGACGACTTTATTTCTCGTTGGCTCGGCTCTGGTGGTAGCGAGATGGCAACCGCGCAGTCGTTTGCAATCGAGCTGACAGAGCTGCTTGGCGTCCCTCGCCCCAACGTATCCGACAAAGACGGTGATTTTCTCGACTACCGCTTTGAGCGCCCGGTGACGCTGACCCATACGGGCCGCAAACGAAACGGACGGATTGATCTCTACAAAAAAGGCCACTTCATCCTAGAGGCCAAACAATTCGTCTCACCTGAGGCTAAGGACAAAAGCACGCTGGAAATGTTCTTGGAAAAGGACGCCCCCAAGCAATCAGGCCATGGCAAACGTGGCACTGCCAAATTTGACGACACGATGATGAAAGCGCGCAATCAGGCCGATAACTACGCCCGCGCCGTGGCCAAGGAAGACGGCTGGCCGCCCTTCCTGATGATCGTTGATGTGGGCCATGTCATCGAACTTTACGCCGATTTTTCGGGGCAAGGTCAGGGCTACAACCAGTTCCCCGATGGCAACCGCTACAGGATCAAGCTGGAAGACCTGCGCGATGAAGAAACGCGCGATCTGCTCCGCATGATCTGGACAGACCCGGCAAGCCTCGACCCCTCCCTGCAATCAGCAAAAGTCACCCGCGATATTGCGGCGCATCTGGCCGAGCTTGGCAAAAGCTTTGAAGGCCAAGGCCACGACAGCGAGACAGTTGCACGCTTTCTGATGCGCTGCCTCTTTTCCATGTTTGCCGAAGATGTCGATCTGATCCCGCGTGACAGCTTCACAGAGCTTCTCAAAAAGCTGCGTGGTCACCCGCAAGACGCAGAGCACGCGCTTGCAGGCCTTTGGGATGCAATGGACAAGGGCGAATACGCCCATGCCCTCCTCCTCAAGGTCAAAAGGTTCAATGGCGGCCTGTTCAAAGACCCCAGCGCGCTGCCCCTTGATGCTTTGCAACTTGGCCTCCTTATCGAGGCGGCGGAGGCCGATTGGAAACAAGTCGAGCCTGCCATTTTCGGCACGCTTCTCGAACGTGCCCTAGACAAGCGACAGCGCCACAAGCTGGGCGCGCATTATACGCCCCGCGCCTATGTGGAGCGGCTTGTCACCCCCACAATCATGGAGCCTCTGCGCGAAGACTGGCGCGATGTACAAACCGCCGTGCAACGCCTCGCCGCCGATGGCAAGCAAGACGAAGCGCGCAAGCTGGTGGCAGGGTTTCACTCAAAGCTCTGCGAAATCCGCGTACTTGATCCTGCCTGTGGCTCTGGCAACTTTCTCTATGTAGCGCTGGAAATGATGAAGCGCCTTGAGGGCGAGGTGACCTCCCTGCTTCACGAGCTGGGCGAAGATCAGGCCAGCTTTATCACGGTAGACCCACACCAGTTTCTGGGCATAGAGCTAAACCCGTGGGCCGCAAACGTGGCAGAGCTGGTGCTCTGGATCGGCTATCTGCAATGGCACTACCGCACCCATGGGCAGGCGGCCCCCTCCGAGCCTGTCTTGCGTGATTTCAAAAATATCCGCCAAGGCGATGCGGTGCTGGAATGGTCGGGGCGCACGCCACGGCTGGATGCGAGCGGCGCGCCCGTCACCCGCTGGGACGGGATCACCACCATACGCCACACCGTCACAGGCGAGGAAGTGCCAGACCCCGCCGCGCGCATTGCCGTCTATGACTACGCCAAGCCAAAAGCGACGAAATGGCCAGAGGCAGAGTTTATCGTGGGCAACCCGCCCTTCATCGGCGCGTCACGGCTGCGCGATGCCTTGGGCGATGGATACGTCGAGGCGCTGTGGAGCGCTTACCCCAAGATGCCGCAATCGGCTGATCTGGTGATGTTCTGGTGGGAGAAGGCGGCGCTGGCGGCGCGGGGCTGGAACGCCAAGACAGGGAAAGGCACGCGGCGCTTTGGGTTGATCACCACCAATTCCCTGCGCCAGACGTTTAACCGCCGCGTGCTGGAGCCGCATTTGAACGACCCGAAAAAGCCGCTGTCGCTGTTGTTCGCGATACCGGATCACCCTTGGGTGGATACGCAGTTCGGCGCGGCTGTGCGCATTGCGATGACGGTCGGGGCGGCGGGCAACCGTGGCGGGCGGCTGTTGACGCTGGCGAGCGAGAGCAAGGAGAAGAGCGAGGCGGACGGGCGGCTGGTGACGTTTGATCACCAGATCGGGAAGGTTTTCGCGAATTTGCAGATCGGGGCGGATGTTGCTGGGGCCAAGCCGCTCGTAAGCAACGGGAAACTGGCAACACGTGGCGTGATGCTTTTTGGCTCTGGATTTATTGTGACAAAAGAAAAGGCTGTGGACCTTGGGCTTAGACAAGGGGGCTTCGCAGATTTAGTCATCAAAGATTATCGCAATGGGCGTGACCTCCTTGCTCGCTCAAGAAACGTGATGGTGATTGACCTATTTGGTTATAGCGAAGAACAGGTTCGAGCGAAGTCACCGGTCATTTACCAATACTTACGTGACAGCGTTTGGCCTGAGCGTTCCCAGAACAATAGGCCGTGGAGACGCGATAATTGGTGGCTTTTCGGCGAACCTTTGAGCACTTTTCGGCCTGCACTCGACGGATTGAATCGCTTTATTGTCACTATTGAAACGTCAAAATTTCGAACCTTTCAGTTCTTAGATGGCGACACGATGCCCGACAACAAACTAGTAGCATTGGCGTTGCAGGGGGCAGACTTGCTTTCGATTCTATCTTCTAGATTACATGTTATCTGGTCACTTGCTGCCGGTAGTTGGCTTGGTGTCGGAAACGACCCTGTCTACGCTAAGACGCGCTGCTTCGACCCATTCCCCTTCCCAGACCTCACCGACACCCAACGCACCACCCTCCGCCAACTCGGCGAAGACCTCGACGCGCACCGCAAGCGCCAGCAGGCGGCGCACCCCAAGCTGACGCTGACGCAGATGTATAACGTGCTGGAAAAGCTCCGCGCAGGCGAGGTGATCGAGGGAAAGGACAAAGGCATTTACGACCAAGGCCTGATCGGCATCCTGCGCGATCTGCACGACCGCATAGATACGGCTGTGGCCGAGGCCTACGGCTGGCCCGCTGACCTGTCTGACGAAGAAATCCTCCTCCGTCTTGTCGCGCTCAACAAGGAACGCGCCGAGGAAGAGGCGCGCGGCGTCATCCGCTGGCTGCGCCCCGACTACCAGAACCCCACAGGCCAGCAGGCCGCCAAAGGCAAGACCGCCGATATGGATCTGGGCGTGGTGGCCAAAGTCGAGAAATCCCCATGGCCCAAACTTCTGCCAGAACAAATCGCCGCCGTGCGCGAAGCGCTGACAGAGCTGGGCGAGGCCAGCCCCGAACAAATCGCCCGCCGCTTCATGCGTGCAAGGGCTGGAACGGTCGAACCCTTGCTCGACAGCCTAGCCGCCTTGGGCCAAGCTGAACGCGGCGAAGATGGCAGATTTGCCGCATGATTTTTGGCACTGAGTGGTATTTAATGTGGTATGTTTTTTGATGGCCAACAATTTAAATAACGGCTTCAAATAGATAGCGGAAAAGTAATAAGGACACGTCCTCCGCCACATAAGCTCGCTTCAAGTGAGCCAATGCGGCCCCAAAAATATCTCAGATTTGAAACCGACACAGCAGCGACTAGTCGCTGTAGGTCCGTTCGGCGAGTGGCGTTTGGGCAATCTCGTGTTCCAACTGTTCGGCAAATAAGGCTTCTGCACGGTTGAGGCGTTTGCGCGGGTTGCGCACCAGAAAGATGTCTACTGCGGGCGGGTCTTCATAAGGCGGCAAGCGCCAGAGCAGCCCCCGCGCCACATCATCCGCCGCGACATGCACAGGCAGCGAACCGATTCCCATGCCGCATTGTATCATCCGCCGCACTTCCTCAAGCTGGGAAGAGCGCCCCACCACATCATAGTCCAGCCCCCATTTGCTGCGCAAAAGCGCAACAGGGCGCAGCGCATCGTTGAGATCATCTGTGTCAAAAGAAACAGCAGGATAGTTGCGCAAGTCCTTGAGCGTGAGGTCTTCGCGGCCAAAGAGCGGGTGTGACGGCCCGCAATAAAACCCGAAGAACTCGCGATACATGTGCAGATAACTGGTGTCTGAAAACTTGCGATTGACGAGGCATATCCCAAAGCTCGACAGACGCTCGCGCACCGAATGAACAACCCGCGCGCTCGTATCAATCCGGATGTTGAAGCGAACTTTCGGATGCTCCGCGCTCATCGCCTTGAGGGTTGCGTCAAACAGTGGCGTGACCACATGGGACGCCAGCATGATATTGATTTCGCCCGAAACTTCCTGCTCCGCCGTTTGCGTCAGCTCGGGAAGCCGCACAACCCCTGCAAACATCTCGGCACATTCAGACTGAAGCTGTAGCCCTGCCGCTGTCAGGCGAAAGGTTCCATGTCCGCGGTCAATCAGCTTGCAGCCAAGCTCAGCCTCCAGCCGTTGCAGCGCAAGGCTCACAGAAGGCTGCCCACGCAAGAGCCTATGCGCCGCGCGGGTGATACTGCCCTCTTCCGCAATCACCATGAAACTGCGCAGCAGGTTCCAGTCCAGGCGAAAGGCAAACTTGGTATCGACATCATAGGACATTAATTTGATCAATCCTCTACATTCCAAGTATCAATTTTGCCAATTTCACATCCTCGTGCAATAGTTTTTGCTAGGAGATTGCCCATTGCCTGATCAAAGCCTGCCTGCGGATCGCCGTCCTTGGATCTTACTGTCGCCAGCACTGGTGTTCATCACTGCGCTGGTCGTGGTCCCGATGGCTTTTATTCTGGTCTATTCGTTTTACGAGAACATCGACCTCGCCCAAGATGTGCCCGCCTTCCAGTTTGGCAACTGGCAGGAGCTGCTTACAGACAGCTACTATCGCACAGCGATCTGGAAGACATTGCGCCTCTCGCTCATCGTCACGGTTCTGGCCGCCGTCCTCGGCTATATTCCTGCCTATGTGATCGCGATGACGCGCTACCGCCACAAATGGCTGCTGCTCCTTTTGCTGATCATTCCCTTCTGGATCAGCTTCATCATCCGCACATTAAGCTGGATTCACATCTTCGGAAATCAGGGCGCGCTCAACGGCCTCTTGCGCCTTCTTGGCCTCACAGATGCGCCCCTCTCGATGATGTACACCGAATTCACAGTGATCGTCGGCTTCATCCACGTGTTCCTGCCCTATATGATCCTCAACATCTATGTCAGCCTTGAGGGCATTGATCAAAACTTGGAGCCCGCAGCGCGCACCCTTGGTGCAACCCCGTGGCAGGCCTTCAAAGAAGTTACACTGCCCCTCTCCGTGCCGGGCCTTGCAGCTGGCTGCCTGCTTGTTTTCGTTCTAACGGGTGGCAGCTACGTGACACCGCTTATCCTTGGCGGCCCCTCCGACTTCCTGTTTGGCAACCTCGTCTATGATGCGGTGGTGACAGAGCTCAACTGGCCGATGGGCGCGACGCTTTCCTTCGCCCTGCTCTTGTTCCTCGGAAGTGTCGTCGTGCTTTACTCCAAACTTATGGGCATGGACCAGCTGTCCAAAGCCTTCGGGAGATAGAATATGCGCGTCTGGTCCCTGCTCAAATTCTACACCATTCTGGTTTACGCCTTCATGTTTGCGCCCATTCTTGTTGTGCTCGCGCTGGCGTTTAACGCGTCTCAGTTCGGCGGCTTTCCCATCGAAGGCTTGTCGCTGCGCTGGTTCTACAAACTCGCTGAAAACGAAGCGATCATGCGCGCCATGCGCACCTCTCTCGCTCTGGGCGCGCTCACCGCATTGATCGCAACAACTCTGGGCGTCCTCGCCTCCCTTGCCCTCGTGCGCTATCAGTTTCGCGGCAAGGCCTTCATCACAACATTTCTTATTTCCCCTGTGCTTGTGCCAGAAACGGTCCTCGCTGTAGGCCTCCTTATTTTCCTACGCTGGCTGCACATGCCCCGCAGCTTTGCGCTCCTCGTGATCGGTCATTCGATTATTGCGCTGCCCTTCGTGGTTCTCGTCGTTCAAGCCCGCCTTGTCGGCATCCGAAAAGACTATGAAGAGGCCGCCCGCTCGCTCGGCGCCAGCCCGTTTCAAACCTTCCGCGAAGTCACACTGCCGCTGCTCTTGCCCGCTGTCTTCGCAGGCGCACTCTTTGCCTTCACCATTTCCTTTGACAATATCACCGCGACGATCTTCTGGCGCCCCTCGGGCCTTGAGACCGTCCCCACCCAGATTTTCGGGATGCTGCGCAACTCCGTCAGCCCCGAAATTAACGCGCTCGGCTTTGTGATGATCTGTATCACAGTCGGCCTGCCGCTCCTCGCGGGGGCACTGGCGCGCTACTTCTCACGTAAAAAAATATAAACCAACCTCAACAAGGGAGACGACAATGACCAAGAAAATCGATGACACAACCCGCTACGAGCGCCTGCGCGAGCGTATGGGCAACGGCGATATCGACCGCCGCTCTTTCCTGAGCCTCCTCGGCGCAGCAGGCATTACAACTGGCCTTTCAGGCGGCATGATGACGTCAATGGCAAGCCAAGCCCGCGCCGCTGGGACAGAGCTCAACTTTGAAGGCTGGGGCGGTGTCGTTTCAGAGGCCCTGCGCAAAAACGCGTTTTCGCCATACGAGGCAGCCACAGGCAACAAGGTGATCGACGCAACGTTCGGCGGCGAAAACGAAGTCCTCACCAAGATCAAAGCTGCAGGCAACACAGACGGCCACAACATTCTGCACAGCTCAGGCGTCAGCTGGTATAAGCGTTGGGTCGACAACGACATGCACACAAAGCTCAACGAAGCCAATATTCCGAACATGGCCAATGTCATGACAGCGATGACAGACGCCTTCCGCAAAATCACGCCAGATGGCCTCTCGGCTGTGCCCTACAACTACGGCACAACAGGTATCGCCTATAACACCAAATATGTGACGCCAGAGAAGGCCAAAGAGCTCGGTGCCAACCTGTTGCTCGACCCCTCGCTCAAAGGAAAGATCGGTGGCTGGGGCGGCGATTGGGCCAACCGCGCATGGTATGGCGCGCTGCAATCCGACCAAGACCCGAACAACATCCAAGACTGGGATGCCGTCTGGGACAAAGCCCGCGAGCACCGCGACCTTGTGCTCAAATACTGGAGCTCAGGCGCCGAGCTGATGGATCTTCTCGCCAAAGAAGAGATCTATGTCACAGAAGCATGGTCAGGCCGCGTCGCCGCCCTTCAAGCCCAAGGTCACCCGATCGCCTATATGGATCCACCCAACGGCCTTGCATGGATGGAGTCGATGTTCGTGCTCAAAGGATCCCCCATGGAAGCAGCTGAAGAACTGCTCAATTTCATGCTTGATCCTGCCACATCTATCGCCGTGGCCTCTGGCCAGAAGTATCCATCGGCACTTGATCCAACCAAAGTCGAAATGCCCGCAGACGTCCAGGCGCTGCCCGCGTTTGACGCCACAGGCAAGCTTGAAACCCTCGTCTTCCGTGACCCAGAAACATGGAATCCAGAGGAAAAAGATCAAAGCAAAACATGGAACCGTGTCCAAAAAGGCGGTTAACCTCCCTCGAGGTGGGCCGCTCTCTGTGGCCCGCCTCACCCCTCTCTTTTTCTCTCTCAAAGGCGTATTCAGACATGGCTCGCGTGGAACTTGTGAACATCCGCAAATCTTTTGGCGCGGTCAAAGCCGTGCATGGCGCAGATGTGGTCTTTGAAGAAGGCTCCTTCACCACCCTGCTCGGCCCCTCGGGCTGCGGCAAAACAACGATCCTGCGGATGATTTCGGGCCTCGAAAGCCCGACTGGCGGCGACATTCTTATCGGCGAGCGACGTATCAACGATGTACCCATTCACAAGCGCAACCTCGGCCTTGTCTTCCAGAATTACGCCCTCTTCCCGCACCGCACGATTGGAGAAAACATCGCCTTCGGCCTCAAATACCGCAATGTCTCCAAGTCGGACGTGGCCCAAAAAGTCAAAGACGCGCTCGATATCGTGCGCCTGCCCAATGTCGAAGACCGTTACCCAAGCCAGCTCTCTGGCGGTCAGCAACAGCGCATCGCCTTGGCCCGCGCCATCGTAATCGAGCCAGATGTGCTCTTGCTTGATGAGCCGCTTTCCGCCCTTGATGCCAACCTGCGCGAAGACATGCGCGTTGAGCTGAAAGCCATTCAGGACCGCATCGGCGTCACCTCTATTTTCGTAACCCACGATCAGTCCGAAGCCCTTGCAATGTCGGACAAAATTATCGTCATGAGCGCGGGGCGCATTGAGCAGATCGGCACTCCCGAAGAGGTCTACAATACCCCCGCATCATCGTTTGTCGCAGGTTTTCTAGGCGCATCAAATATGCTCCCTGCCCGCGTGGTGGGCCGTGACGCCCGCCATGTACTGCTAGAGACGGCAGAGTTCGGCCAGACCGCCATTCCGCTCGCCCGCGCCGCCGCCCTCGGCACAATGATTAGCACAGGCGACAAAGCCCAGCTGATGATCCGCGCCGAAAAGCTCACTCTTGGCCCCGCAGGCGGCGATGCGCCCCAAGCCGTCATTGAAAATGTCGACTACCAAGGCCAACTCGCCCGCTATTTCCTGCGCATCGGCGAGACTCAGCTTCAGGCGATGAACATGATCGATGCCGCGCCCTTCATGGCGGGCCAAACCGTTTCTCTTACCCTCAACCCAAACGCATGTAGCGCTCTTCCACAGGACACACCCGCATGAGCACGCACCTTTTTTATCAGTCCCGCCTGCCCCGCCCCGAGCTTGATCGCGCCGAAGGCATCTACATGTGGGACACCACTGGCAAGCGCTATATCGACGGCTCTTCAGGCGCGATGGTCAGTAACATTGGGCATTCCAATCCCAATGTCCTTGCCGCCATGCAAAAGCAGATGGAGCGCGGAACCTTCGGCTATCGCCTCCACTTCCAGACCGAGGCCTCCGAAAAGCTCGCCGCCCGCGCCGCCGCCCTTGCGCCCGAAGGTTTGAACAAAGTCTTTTTTGTCTCGGGCGGCTCGGAAGCCACAGAAAGCGCGATGAAACTCGCGCGCCAATACGCGCTCACGTGCGGTGAGGCCCAACGCTATAAAGTCATCTCGCGCACACCCTCCTATCACGGAGCCACACTTGGCGCGCTCGCTGTCACAGGCTACGCGCCGATGACAGCGCCCTTTGATCCGATGATGCACGCGATGCCAAAAATCCCTGCGCCCCGGGCCTATCTTGACGGGCTGGACCCGACAGACCCCGCCACAGGCCACCACTACGCCCAGATGCTGGAAGACAAAATCCTCGAGGAAGGTCCCCAGACCTGCCTTGCCTTTATGGTTGAGCCTGTTGGCGGTGCCTCTACGGGCGCACTCGTGCCCCCCGCGGGCTACATGAAGCGCATACGCGAAATTTGTGACCAATACGGCGTCCTCCTCATCCATGACGAAGTCATGAGCGGCGGCGGACGCACTGGCCGCTTCTTTGCTGCCGAGCATTGGGATGTCACACCCGATATCATCTGTCTTTCCAAGGGTTTCGGCGGTGGCTATGTGCCTCTAGGCGCCGTGATCGCCCGCGACGATATCGTCGAGGCGGTGCTCGACAACGGCGGATTTATCCACGGTCACACCTATGCCGGCAATCCGCTCGCCTGCGCCGCTGGCCTCGCCGTGATTGACGAAATCGAGCGCGAGAACCTCACAGAAAACTCCGCGCTCATGGGCGATAAACTCGCCGAAAACCTGCGCAGCCTTATGCAGAAATACACCATCATCGGCGATGTGCGCGGCAAGGGCCTGCTCGCAGCCTTCGAGCTGATGAGCGACCGCGCCACCAAAGAACCGCTGCCAAAGGGCCTAAATGCCTACAATCGGCTCGTCGATATCGCCTACGAAAAGGGGCTGATTATCTACTCCCGCCGCACACGTGGCGGCCTTGCGGGCGATCATTTTCTCGTTTGCCCCCCAATGATCACAACAGAGGCTCAGCTTGGCGAGATAACCGATCTGCTCGACGCCTCCTTGGCCGCCTTCACAGCCGAAATCAGCCAATCTGCCGCCTAAGCCTTAAGGAGCCTGCCATGACCAAAACCATCATCAGTTGCGCCATCACCGGCTCCATTCATACACCCTCCATGTCGCCCTACTTGCCCTTTGCGCCCGAAGACATCGCCCGCCAAGCCATTGATGCCGCCCACGCAGGCGCAACCGTGCTGCACCTTCACGCACGCGACCCTGACACAGGCCGCCCCTCGGCTGATCCCGCCCATTACGCGGCTTTCCTGCCCCAAATCGCAGCCGAATGTGACGCGGTGATCAATCTCACCACTGGCGGCAGCGCCATCATGACGCTGGAAGAAAGGCTCGCCGCCCCGCTGCGCTTTGCGCCCGAAATGTGCAGTCTCAACATGGGCACAATGAATTTCGCGCTCTACCCTATGGCAGACAAACCCCGCGACTGGCGCTTTGACTGGGAAGAGCCTTTTCTGAGAAACTCTGATGATCTCGTGTTCAAAAACACCCCCCGCGATATTGAAGGTGTTCTCACCAAGATGGGTCAGGAGCGTGGTGCGCAATTCGAGTTTGAATGCTATGATATCAGTCACCTCTACATGCTCCGCCATTTTGTTGATCGCGGCCTCGTAACAGCGCCGCTCTTTATTCAGTTTGTCTTTGGTGTTCTCGGCGGCATGGGGCCTGATCACGACACACTCGATCACATGGTCGCTCTTGCCGACAAGCTCTTTGGCGACAGCTATACCTTCTCTGTCCTCGCCGCAGGCCGCTGGCAGATTCCCATGGCCGAACACTCGATCCGCCTCGGAGGTCATGTCCGCGTCGGGCTTGAAGACAGCCTGATGATCGCGCGCGGTGAGCTCGCAACGTCCAATGCCCAACAAGTCGAGAAAGTCCGAGGCCTCATAGAGGTCGCTGGCCGCCCCATTGCCACCCCAGATGAAGCCCGTGCCTTGCTCGGCCTAAAGGGCGCAGCAGAGACAAAAATATGACCATACGCTATCGTATTGTTCGCATCACCCCTGAGACACTGCCCTTGCTCTTTCAAAGCCTGAAAAACCTCGCAGCCGATCTCAACGATAACTTCACAACGCGCGAAACCGAGCTTCACGCCGCCCTCTTCGGCCCATCCCCAACATGCAATGCGCTTCTTGCGCTGCAGGATGCGCGCGTTCTCGGGGCCGCGCTGTTTTCACCTGTATTTTCGACAGTCAGAGGGGGCGCTGGCGCTTATGTCTCCGATCTCTGGGTCGCTCCTGAGGCACGCGGCCAAGCCCTCGGCACAGGCCTGCTCGCCGCCGTCGCCGAGCGTACCCGCAGCGACTGGAACGCCAGCTTCATAAAGCTCATCTCCTACAGCGACAATGACGAAGCCCTGCGCTTTTATGCCCGCCTCGGCTTTGCGCCCCTGCGCGGCGAAACGGGCCTGACCCTTTCAGGCGCGCCTCTCGCCGCCCTCTCACGCCAGACGCAGAAAGATCCGCAATGAAAGCCTTCTTTGACGCCCGCCAAGCCGCGCATGACCCCAAGCATTTCATGGCCAATGGTGCGCTCTCGCCCAATCCAGAACAGCCTGAGCGCATCACGCGCCTTCATGCCGGCGCCCTCGCCGCAGGCTGTGCTTTCGAAACTCCGCTTGACGCAGGCATCGGCCCTATAGCTGCAGTGCACACGCCACAATACCTGACTTTTTTGCAAAATATCTACACCCGCTGGAGCCGTATCGAGGGCGCAGGAGAAGAGGTCATCCCCAATGTCCACCCCGCCAACCGCACAGATAGCTACCCGCTCTCCGCAGTCGGCCAAGCCGGCTATCATCAGGCCGACACCGCTTGCCCGATCACTGCCGATACGTATCACGCCGCCTATTGGTCGGCCCAATCCGCGATCTCTGGAGCCGATTACATCGCCAAAACAGGCAAAGCCGCCTATGCGCTCTCTCGCCCACCTGGGCATCACGCCTTTGGCGATATGGCGGGTGGCTTCTGTTTCCTCAACAACTCAGGGATCGCGGCAGAGCGGCTGCGCGTGCAGGGGTTTCGCCCCGCGATCCTTGATGTGGACGTCCACCATGGCAATGGAACCCAAGGCATGTTCTATGAGCGCTCCGATGTGTTCACCGTCTCGCTTCACGCCGATCCCGCCCGCTTTTACCCCTTTTTCTGGGGTCATGCCCAAGAGCGCGGCCAAGGGTTGGGGCTGGGCTACAATCTCAACCTACCGCTGCCACGCGGCACGGATGACACGACCTACCTCAAGACGCTCGACAAGGCCTTCGAAAGCATTGAGGCCTTCGGCTGCAACGCGCTTGTCGTGGCTCTTGGCCTTGATGCCCATATCGAAGACCCCTTCCAAGGCCTCGCCATCACCACTACAGGCTTCGGCCAGATCGGCGCAGCCATCGCGGGCCTAAAACTACCCACGCTTTTTGTCCAAGAAGGCGGTTATCTGTCGGACGCTCTGGCCGACAATCTCACCAGCACACTCACTGGCTTTGCGCGCGCATGACACAGATCAGCGCAGATTTTCTTGTCATAGGCGGCGGCATCGCAGGGATGAGCGCCGCCGCAGAGCTTGCACGAGACGCCAGCGTGATCCTTCTGGAAGCCGAAGAACAGCTTGGGTATCACTCAACTGGCCGCTCCGCCGCGATTTTTATAAGCAACTATGGCAACGCCACCCTGCGCGCGCTCAGCGCCGCCGCGCACCCTGCCCTCGCGGGCGAACTTCTGGGCGAAAGCGTACTCTCAGCCCGCGGTGAAATGCTCGTGGTACAAGAGCACGAGCTCGACATGCTGGCCAATTACCTTGAAGGCGCAACAGGCCTTGAGACGCTCACACCCGATGAGGCTTGCGCCCTCGTGCCCGTACTCAGGCGCGAAAATATCGCCGCCGCCGTGATAGAACGGGGCGCAGAAGACATTGATGTTGATACGCTTTTGCAAGGCTGCACCCGCCTCTTCAAAGCCCGTCGCGGCCAAGTGATCCAAGGCGCGCGCGTCACGGCTCTCGCCCGCGAGAGCGGCCTCTGGCAAGCCCGCGCTGACGAGCTCACAGTCAAGGCTCCGGTCCTCATAAACGCGGCAGGCGCCTGGGCCGATCATGTCGGCGCACTCGCGGGCCTGCCCCCCATCGGCCTTCAGCCCACCCGCCGCTCTGCCGCGCTTATGGCCGTGCCACCCGAGTGCCAGCCGCTGACCCACTGGCCACTTTTCGGCTCGGTCGCTGAAGACGGCCAAGGCTGGTATGCCAAACCCGATGGGGAGCGCCTGATGATCTCCCCCGCCGATGAAGACCCCGTCGAAGCCCATGACGCATGGCCAGATGATATGGTTCTCGCCGAAGGGCTTCACCGCTTTGAACAGATGGTCAACATTCCACTCGTAAAGCCGAGTCACACATGGGCTGGCCTGCGCAGCTTTGCCCCTGATAGAAGTCCCATCGTCGGATTTGACCCTGCCAGCGAAGGCTTCTTCTGGCTGGCGGGCCAAGGCGGCTACGGCGTTCAAACCGCCCCAGCACTCGCCGCGCTCACCCGCGCTCTCGCCACAGGGGCAAAAGCGGGACACCCCGACAGCCTTCTCGCCGCCGTCTCGCCCGCGCGCCTGCGCTAGCTGCCTGTCAAAAGCTGGTATCCTGGCGTCGTCACAGAGCGCACAGTGGTGATCGGACGTTTGCCGATCCACGTGCTGCGCTCAATCACAAGAAGCGCCGCCCCTTCGCTCACGTTGAGCCGCGCAGCCATCTCGCCATTGGCATTCACCGCATAAAACCTCAGGTCCATAAGGTCATAAGGCTTATGCATCACCAGCCATTCATTCGCGCTCTGCACACTCAGGTCCACATCCACAATCTCGGGACAGGTCCCAAGGCTCACCCAGCGGTCCTCAAGAATAAATGGCGCATCATCCGCCAGATGCAGCGCCTCGATGTGCAGCATCTCCTCAGGCGCAGACAGCCCGAAAGCCGACGCCACAGGCGGAGGCGTCATCTCGTGCCCGCGCGCCAGCATCTGATAGCCATAACGCGCGCCCCGCGCCTCAACCTCGACCCGCGTAATAGGAATATCTAGCGTCGCCCGCGTCACAGGATCAGGCCGCACCTGCGTTCCGCTCTTGCGTTTGCGCTCGACAATCCCCGCATCGTTCAGGTCCTGCATCGCGCGCTGCACTGTGGAGCGCGCACAGCCCAACTCCTCAGCAATATCCTCATCGCGCGGCAGCTTGTCGCCGGGCTTATAGCGACGGCTCAAAACGCGACTGTGGATTTCGTCGCGGATGTCCTGCCAGCTGCGCCGTGCTGCGCGTGTCTCTGAAACTTGCGTCAAATATCCTGCCCCAACCGTTCCACAACAGCCCGAAACCGATCAGAGATTTCGCGCCGCTTTGCGTGTTCACCGCCTCTTACAACATGTCGCCCCGCAGACCAAACCTCAGAAACACATTTCTGCCCGTGCCCACCAAAAATGAGGCTATCAAGCGCAGTATCCCCTGTGCGGTTGCAGACCCAAGCGTTGTCTGTGCTGATCCCGACGAGATCGGCCCAGTGCCCCGCAACAATCGCGCCGCTCTGCCGAGCCGCCGCCTGCGCACCGCCTTTTGAAGCCGCCTCAATCAAGACCCGACCCGTCGAGTGCGTAGCATTGGCCAGCGCGGCGCGCGAGCAATCCCGCAAACGCTGCGAGTATTCCAGCGTTCTCAGCTCGTCAAAATATGCAATGTGGATATTGCTGTCTGAGCCAAAGCCAAGCCGCCCCCCATAGCCAAGATACTCCACACCGTTGAATATCCCGTCTCCAAGGCTTGATTCCGTAATCGGGCACAACCCCGCGACAGCACCAGACTTGGCAAGCATTTCTGTCTCGCCCGAAGTCATCTGCGTCGCATGGATCAGACACCAGCGCACATCTACCTCGTGGTTCTCAAAAAGCCACTCCACAGGCCGCGCGCCCCAAGCGGCCTTCACTTCCTCAACTTCGGCAACCTGTTCAGCCAAGTGCATATGGATCGGTCCGCCGCGTGCAGTGTTGAGCGCCGCGCCCATTCCGTCTGCGTCCACCGCGCGCAAAGAATGCGGCGCAACGCCGATTGCATAGTCAGCATGGCTCCCGCTTACAGCCTGTGCCGCGGCCTCATGCAGCCGCAAATACCCGTCGGGTGTGTTGCCAAAGCGCTGCTGCCCGCCCAGAAGCGCGCGGCTGTCGCATCCGCCCCACTGATACAGCACAGGCAAAAGCGTCAGGCCTATGCCGACATGCTCCGCTGCTGCAATTATGCGCTCGGAAAGCTCGCCAAGGTTGCTATAGGCCGCACCTCCAACGTCGTGATGCAAGTAATGAAACTCAGCCACGCCTGCGTAGCCTGCCTCCAGCATCTCAAGGAAAACCTGCGCTGCAATCGCCTCGATGTCCTCGGGCGTGAGGCGGTCAAGGTAGCGATACATCAAGCGCCGCCATGTCCAGAAGCTGTCCGATGGGTCAGGCCCTCGCATCTCGGTCAGGCCCGACATCGCCCGCTGAAACGCGTGGCTGTGCAAGTTCACCGCCGCAGGCAAAAGCAAATCCACCGCGCTATCACAGGCTCCGCCTTGCGCAACCACAGCCGCGATTCTCCCATCCAGGCCAATATGAACAGCACGGTTCTGCGCCCAGCCCTCAGGCGTAAGCATTTGTTTCGCATGAATAACCGTCACAGGAGCGCCTCTCCAAAGCTGGTGTTGACTTTTTTATGTAGCTACATATTAATGAGATACGCCGCCATTGCAAGGAGCCATCATGCCCGCGCCCCATGTCTATAAAGAGGCCACTCTCGCCACGATGCAGCCAGAAGCAGGCGACTATGGCCTCATACCAAACGCCGCCCTTGTCACCGATGGCGGAAAAATTGCGTGGCTCGGCCCAATGGCAGACCTTCCCAAACCATACGCTAGCGTATCCAGCACAAATCTTGCAGGCCGCCTGATCACCCCAGCGCTCATCGATTGCCACACTCATATCGTCCACGGTGGCAACCGAGCGCTAGAATTTGAGATGCGCCTTCAAGGCGCGAGCTACGAAGAGATCGCCCGCGCTGGCGGCGGCATAGTCTCGACCGTCACAGCCACGCGCAACACCAGCGACGCCGACCTCCTCAAAGCGGCCCTTACTCGCGTCGATGCCCTGATTGCGGAGGGCGTCAGCACCATCGAAGTCAAGTCAGGCTACGGCCTCGACATCGAGACCGAGCTCAAAATGCTCCGCACAGCCCGCCAGATCGCCACACAGCGCCCAGTAAGGGTCTCAACAAGCTTTCTCGGGGCCCACGCTGTCCCCAAAGGCGCCAACGCCGATACCTATATCGATGACGTCTGCATCCCCGCGCTCAAAGCTGCTCACGCCGAAGGCCTTGTCGATATGGTCGATGGCTTCTGTGAGGGTATCGCCTTTGACGTCGCCCAAATGACCCGCGTATTTGACGCCGCAAAAGCGCTCGGCCTGCCCATAAAACTTCACGCCGAACAGCTGAGTAACATCGGCGGCACACAGCTCGCCGCGCGGTATAACGCCCTCTCCGCCGACCATGTCGAATACGCCAGCGAGGCGGATGCAGCGGCCCTCGCCAAGTCAAATACAGTCGCCGTCCTCCTACCCGGCGCGTTCTACACGCTCCACGAAACCCAAAAACCACCCGTTGCCGCCTTCCGTGCGCACAGTGTCCCGATGGCCTTGGCAACCGATTGGAACCCAGGCTCATCCCCCCTCGGCTCGCTCCTCCTAAGCATGAATATGGGTTGCACCCTCTTCGGCCTCACACCCGCCGAGGCCCTCGCAGGCACAACCCGCCACGCAGCAGCGGCGCTCGGCCTCACAGACAGCGGCACACTCGCTGCAGGCAAACGCGCCGATCTCGCGATATGGAATGTGGCCACACCCGCCGAGCTTTCCTATGGCATCGGGATCAACCCGCTCCATACCCGTATTTTCGCAGGCCAAGCCACATGAGCTTCCTTGAGATCAGCCGTGGCAACAGCCCCCTCCTGCTTGGCCTGCCCCACACGGGAACAGAGCTGCCAGACGATGTTGCAGACAAGCTCAACGAGAGAGGCCGCGCCCTCGCTGATACAGACTGGTACATTCATACGCTCTATGACGGGCTGGTTGAGGACATCACAACCATACGCACCCGTATCCATCGCTACGTAATCGACACCAACCGCGATCCAGCAGGGGCCTCCCTCTATCCGGGTCAGAACACAACGTCCCTCTGTCCCACCACAGACTTTGACGGCATGCCCATCTACCTTGAGGGCGCCACCCCCGACCAAGCCGAAATCGAGCGCCGCCGTGTCGCCTTCCACGCGCCTTACCACGCCGCCCTTGAGGCCGAGATGGCGCGCATAACCGCACTCCACGGCTTCGCAATCCTCTATGATTGCCACTCGATACGCTCTCACATCCCCTTTCTCTTTGACGGGACATTGCCTGACTTCAACATCGGCACGAATATGGGCCAAACCTGCGCGCCGAGCATCGAGCGCACGGTGCACAGCCTTTGTGCTAGCACCGATTTCACCACACTCCTCAACGGCCGCTTCAAAGGCGGCTACACCACCCGCCACTATGGCCGCCCAAGTGAAGGCTGGCACGCCATCCAGATGGAGCTGGCCCAATCCACCCATCTCACCGCCGAGTCCGCCCCCTTCGCCTATGACGGGGCCAAGGCCGAGCGCCTCCGCACGCCTCTCAAACAAATCCTCACATCGCTGCAAAACTGGAGCCCTTCATGAGCAACCCGCGCAAAAACACCCGCGATATCTACCCGCCCACAGGCACAACGCTCAACGCCAAGAGCTGGCTCACAGAAGCGCCACTCCGGATGCTCATGAACAACCTGCACCCTGATGTCGCCGAAAACCCACACGAGCTTGTCGTCTATGGCGGCATCGGCCGCGCCGCGCGCACATGGGATGATTTTGACACCATCTGCGCCTCGCTCAAAGACCTTGAGGCAGACGAAACCCTGATCGTACAGTCTGGCAAGCCCGTAGCGATTGTGAAGACACACACCGATGCCCCCCGCGTGCTGATCGCGAATTCAAACCTCGTCCCGCACTGGGCCAATTGGGATCACTTCAACGAGCTCGATAAAAAGGGCCTCATGATGTACGGCCAGATGACAGCAGGAAGCTGGATCTACATCGGAACCCAAGGCATCGTCCAAGGCACATACGAAACCTTTGCCGAAGCAGGCCGCCAGCACTATGGCGGCTCGCTCAAAGGCAAATGGATTCTCACAGGCGGCCTCGGCGGCATGGGCGGCGCGCAGCCGCTCGCCGCTGTCTTCGCAGGCGCATGCTGCCTCGCGGTCGAGTGCAACCCTGACAGCATCGACTTCCGCCTGCGCACCAAATACCTCGATGAGCGCGCCGAAACGCTTGATGAAGCCATAGAAATGATCACCCGCTGGACAGCGGCAGGCGAGGCCAAGTCTGTCGGCCTCCTTGGCAACGCAGCCGATGTCTTTGCCGAAATTCATGCGCGCGGCATTCGCCCCGATATTGTCACCGACCAGACAAGCGCACACGATCCGCTCCACGGCTATCTGCCCCAAGGCTGGACCATGGCCGAATGGAAGACAAAACAGGAAACAGCGCCCAAAGAAGTCGAAGCCGCCGCCCGCGCAAGCATGAAAGTGCATGTCAAAGCCATGGTCGACTTCTGGAACGATGGCATCCCGACGCTCGACTATGGCAACAACATCCGCCAAATCGCCCAAGACGAAGGACTGGAAAACGCCTTCGCCTTCCCGGGCTTTGTGCCCGCCTATATTCGCCCGCTCTTCTGCCGCGGCGTCGGCCCGTTTCGCTGGGTGGCCCTGTCGGGTGACCCCGAAGATATCTACAAAACCGATGCGAAGATGAAAGAGCTCTTTCCAGAGAACGAGCATCTGCACAACTGGCTCGACATGGCGCGTGAGCGCATCGCCTTTCAGGGCCTGCCAGCACGCATCTGCTGGATCGGTCTGGGAGACCGCCACAAAGCAGGCCTCGCATTTAACGAAATGGTCGCGTCGGGCGAGCTAAAAGCGCCTGTCGTCATCGGGCGCGATCATCTTGATTCAGGTTCGGTGGCTTCGCCCAACCGCGAAACCGAAGCCATGCGCGACGGCTCCGATGCCGTCTCCGACTGGCCGCTTCTCAACGCACTGGTCAACACTGCTTCAGGCGCGACTTGGGTCTCGCTGCACCACGGTGGCGGCGTCGGTATGGGCTTTAGCCAGCACTCAGGCGTGGTCATCTGCGCAGACGGAACACCCGAAGCCGCCAAGCGCCTTGAACGTGTCCTCTGGAATGACCCCGCCTCAGGCGTCTGGCGTCACGCCGATGCAGGATATGAGGAGGCGCTCGACTGCGCCCGCGTCAACAAGCTCCGCCTGCCTGGCATTCTTGGCAATTGAGCTCACAGGGTGTGCAACCTCTGCGCACCCGACACACCTGTCGTGTCCCCACCGCACGCACCGTTACCTAATTTTCTCTTACCAAAATTGCCATTCAGGCGGTGCACGGGTTGTGCACGGGTTGTGCACGCTTTTCACCCCCCTCAATCTGGCGGCCAAAAGCAGCGTTAACCTTTCAAAACGCAGCTCTAGGATTTGCCTAAGCAAAGCCTGCTAGACTTACCAAAACCTAAGAAAAATAAGCTTCTAGAGCTGCCCCAAGGCCCACTCCAACCCTTCAACATATCCCGCCACACCATGACCAACGATCACATGATCGGCTCGCAAACTGACGTAAGAATGATGCCGAAACGCCTCCCGCTTGTGCACATCCGAGATATGGACCTCGACGACAGGCCCGTCAAAAGCGCTGAGCGCGTCTAGGATTGCCACAGACGTATGCGTATAGGCCGCAGGGTTGATCACAATCGCACTCGCCGCATCACGCGCCTCTTGGATCCAGTCCACGAGCACGCCTTCATGGTTGCTTTGACGAAAGTCGACAACAGCGTTTGGCGCGGCTTTGCGGCACATAGCCTCCACATCTGCGAGCGTATCAGAACCATAGATTTCAGGCTCCCGCTTACCCAGGAGGTTGAGGTTGGGTCCGTTCAAAACAAAGATGGTCTGCGCCATGATGCGTCCTTTTCAGCTTGCCCCGACAGTGGCCAGTACGCGCAGAAAGTGCAAGCCAGACATGCCAAGGGCCCCCACATATCTTGCAGAGGCCCTTGATTTTGTGGTGCTTTACGAAAGCTTCAGTCCTGCGGGATGCGCAGCACCTGACCAGGGTAAATCTTGTCTGGGTCCGAAAGCATTGGCTTGTTGGCTTCAAAAATCTCCATATAGCGTGAGCCTTTGCCCAGCGCCTTTTCAGAGACAGCCCAGAGCGTGTCGCCCTTTTCAACGGTGTGGAAATTGGCTTCGCCCGCGTCGTCTTCGACTTCGGCAACGCCATCAACATTGCCAACTGCGAGGATTACTTTTTCGCGCATTTCCTCAGAAACAGCGTTCCCCGTGACTTTGACTTTGTCGCCTTCGATCACGATGTCGAGGCCCTCGGCGTCAAGCCCGAGATCCGCAACTTCTTTCTTCAAATCATCGGCGGTTGGTTCTTCACTCTTGAGGCGTTTGCCTGAGCGCTTGAAAAAACTGAAAAGACCCATCTGGCCCTCCTTTACTCATATACAAACCAGACTTTGGGCGATCAGCGAGCCCCCTGCAAGGGGGAAATCACGCCGCCTCTGCCCCATCAGTAAACTGAAGCCGCGCCAGTCGCGCATAGAGCCCGTTTTCCGCGACAAGCGCATCATGCGTACCCTCAGCCACAACCGCTCCATCCTGCATCACAACGATACGGTCTGCTTTTTTGACGGTCGCCAAACGATGCGCCACGATCAAAGTGGTGCGGTTCTTTGAGAGATGCTCAACAGCCTCCTGCACCGCGCGTTCGCTCTCGGCATCAAGAGCCGATGTGGCCTCATCCAACAGCAGCACAGGCGCATCCCGCAAGATCGCCCGCGCAATCGCTACGCGTTGCTTCTGTCCCCCCGAAAGCATCACGCCGCGCTCTCCAAGCTTGGTGTCATAGCCCTCGCTCAAAGCTTCAATAAACTCGTGTGCCGCCGCAGCCTTGGCTGCAGCCTCAACCTCAGCATCGCTTGCCTCTGGGCGGCCAAAGCGAATGTTGTCGCGCGCGCTGCCCGAGAAGATCACAGGGTCTTGCGGCACCACAGCGATCTGGCTGCGGAAATCTTCCCGCTGCATCTCGCGCAGGTCCACACCGTCGAGCTTGATCGCCCCCTCCTGTGGATCATAAAATCGCTGGATCATTTGCATTACAGTGGTTTTGCCAGCCCCTGACGGACCAACAAAAGCAACGGTCTCACCTGGTTTCACAGCAAGGCTCACCGCATCCAGCGCCTGACGATCAGGCCGTGACGGATAGGCAAAGCTGACACTCTCAAAGCGTACATCGCCCCTCAAAGGCGCAGGGCAATCCTTGGGCGCAGCGGGATCATTCACTTTGTCTGTGGCGTTCAAAAGCTCCACAAGCCGCTCTGTCGCGCCAGCCGCGCGCTGCAACTCACCCCAGATTTCCGAAAGCGCAGCAACCGCGCCCGCAACCATGATTGCATAAATCACAAACTGTACCAACGCACCCGAGCTCATCTGATCCGCACGCACATCCCGCGTCCCGATCCAGAGAACCCCGACAACGCCAGCAAAGACCAAAAACATCACCGCGACAGTCATAATCGAGCGCACTGTGATACGCTGTTTCGCCACCTCGAAACTCTTCTCTGTCACGTCAGAAAAGTCCCGCCGCGCCACGCTTTCCTGCGCAAAGCTCTGGACCGTCTGAACCGCGCTCAGGGTTTCGGCTGCCTGTCCCGATGAGGCCGCAATCCAGTCTTGGTTTTCGCGGCTCAGCACACGCAAGCGCCGGCCCAGCGTCAGAATCGGCACGACCACGAGGGGCACGATCAACAACACAAGCCCCGTGAGCTTGGCGCTTGTGAAGAGCATCAAAATCATTCCGCCCAAGAATATCAGCACATTGCGCAGCGCCACTGAAACCGACGAACCAATCACCGATTGGATCAAGGTGGTATCCGTTGTGATGCGGCTCAGGATTTCGCCTGTCATCACCGTCTCATAAAAGCTCGGCGACAGCCCGATCACGCGATCAAACACAGCTTTGCGGATATCGGCCACAACGCGTTCTCCCAGCCGAGTGACAAGCGCATAGCGCAGCCCCGTGCCCAGAGCCAGAAGAGCAGCGACGCCGATCGCGGCGACAAAATAAAGATCGAGTATCTCGACATTTTCAGTGCTGAAGTTGTCGATCACACGGCGCACAGCCAGCGGCAAAGTGAGCGACAACGCCGCCGTCAGCATCAGCGCCAAAATAGCCGCAACAACGAGTCCACGGTAAGGTGCCATAAATGGCATCAACGCCTTGAGCGCAGCCACGTCCTTCGTACCCGCGCGTTCTTCGCCGTCTTTTACTGTTGTTCGTGCCATGTTTTACGCGCCTTTCAAGTCTAGCGCTTTTTGAAGGGCCAAGGCAGGGCCGTCAAGCATTCAACTGTGGCGATGTAAGATGATTTGGAGCGGGCGGCGGGAATCGAACCCGCGTCATTAGCTTGGAAGGCTAAGGTCTTACCACTACACAACGCCCGCTTCGGTGGCAGCAATATCGGCTGCTTGCGGGAGCGTCAAGCGCCCTCGTCGCCCTCCCATGGTTCAATCAGCTCAGACCCCTCTGAACGGTTGCTATTGATCATGCGGCTGACCCGATGGGTGATGAGCACATCTTCCTCGGCAGGGAGCATCAACCGAGCCGCACCCTTCCCTTCTTCGCCAAGCCATTTGCCCCAATCCTTGCGTTCAAGAATCACTGGCATCCTGTCGTGCACCCGTCCCGTCAGCTCGTTTGACGCGATCGTCACCATCGCGCAGGTTGCGATCGGCCCGTCATCGCTTTCCCACTCTTGCCAGATCCCAGCCAATGCCATTGGATCACTGTCGCGGCGCGCATAGTACCAAGGCAGTTTCATACCGCTCGCCGAAGCCCATTCGTAATATCCACTTGCAGGGATGATACAGCGCCGCGCCCGCGCTGCGCCTTTGAAAGCGGGCTTTTCGGCTAGCGTCTCAGCCCTTGCATTGATCAGCAGAGGCCCCGCATTCGCAGCCTTGTACCACGCTGGAATAAACCCCCAGCGCATGCCAACCAAGGCGCGCCCCTCACCGCTCATGCGCACCACATGCACAGGATCGGTCGGGCAAATATTGTAGTTTGGAACTGCAGGCAAACTGTTGGCGGGCAAAGCCGCAAAGAGCTTTGCCATGGAATCGCTTGGAAGGCTAACTGCAATACGTCCACACATCGATTAAAGGCTAGAGCACTCGTAAGAGAGGTAAAAGCGATGAAACAATTTTGTTGCCTTTGATATACATGTTACATATCAATCTAAAATCAATTGGGAGGTGTAACACTTTATGGAATTCTACGGATACTTCCGCAGTTCGAGTTCTTATCGCTGCCGCATCGCGTTCAACCTGAAAGGCGTTGAACCGCACTTCCGACCTGTGCACCTCAAAAACGGCGCACAGCATGACCCTGCTTTCAAGGCACTTAATCCACAAGGCCTTCTGCCCGCACTCGTGACGGATGAGGGCGATGTTCTGATACAGTCTCTGGCCATTCTCGAATGGCTAGACGAAACGCATCCAAACACGCCGATTCTGTCTAAAAACCCTGTTACACGCGCCAAAGAACGTGGCTTCGCACAAGTCATCGCCTGTGAGGTCCACCCGCTGCAAAACCTAAGGGTGCTCAAATACCTGACAGGTGATCTCGGCCTAGACGAAGCCGCCAAAGACGCGTGGCTCGCACGCTGGCTGCGCGACGGGCTTGAAGCCTGCGAAGGCCTCCTTGCCCAGCGCGACGAGCAGAGCGAATTTTGCTTTGGTGATACACCCGGCCTTGCCGATATCTGCCTCGTGCCACAGGTCTTTTCCGCAGAGCGTTTTGGCATTCCTTATGCCGATCTGCCGCATATTTCCGCCGTATACGCCGCTTGTCAGTCGCTCTCAGCGTTTGACAAAGCAGCGCCAAAGAACCAGCCTGATTTCGAAGCCTGAAGCTCGAATCTCTGGGCCAACCAGACGTGTCAAAAAAGGGAGTAAAAACATGTCACTTATGAAAAACGCACTCAAAGGGTTTGCCGTTGCCGCAGCCCTCGCAGTGACAGGAGCGTCCGCACAGGCGCAAGACGTCACACTGAAGTTCCACCAGTTCCTGCCACAGCAAGCCAACGTGCCAAAGCTGATCATCGACCCTTGGATTCAGCGCGTCGAAGAAGCCTCCGGTGGCAAGATCAAGATTGACCACTTCCCATCCATGCAGCTCGGCGGCAAGCCACCTGAGCTCATCGGTCAGGTGCAGGACGGCGTTGCAGATATCGTCTGGACAGTTCTCGGCTACACACCAGGCCGCTTCCCACAGGCCGAAGTCTTTGAACTTCCCTTCATGATGAACAACGCCGAGGCCACATCACGCGCCTTCTGGCACTTCGCCGAAGCCAATATGTTCGACAAGGACCTCAAGGATTTTAAAATCCTCGCGACATTCGTCCACGGCCCAGGCCTCATCCACTCCAACAAACCCATCACAAGCGTAGCAGACCTCAACGGCGTCAAGCTGCGCGCGCCCACACGCGTCATCAACCAGATGGTCTCGGGCCTCGGCGCAACACCTGTTGGTATGCCGGTGCCTGCTATTCCTGAAGCCCTCTCCAAAGGCGTGATCGACGCGACAGTGATCCCATGGGAAGTCACAGCTGCTTTGAAAGTCCCAGAGCTTGTCGGAAACCACACAGAGTTCGGAACAGAAGCGCTCTACACAACTGCTTTCGTCTTCGCGATGAACAAGCAGAAGTATGAAGGCCTCTCAGACGAGCTCAAAGCCGCGCTCGACAGCCAGTCAGGTGCTGATCTTTCAGCCCTCGCAGGCAAGCTGATGCAAGGCGCTGACGCAGGTGGCCGTGAAGCTGCAGCAGCCAATGGCAACAACATCATCACTCTGACAGACGCGCAAGTCGCAGAGTGGAAAGACGCTTCAAGCGGCGTTGCTACAAGCTGGGTCGAAGACATGAACAGCAAAGGCTTTGATGGCCAAGCTTTGCTTGATCAAGCCAAAGCTCTGATCAAAGAGAACGGCATGTAAGCTTTTATGAGCTGAAACCATAAGCCGCGGCAGCCCAGAGTTGCCGCGGTTTTTTTGTGCCCTCTAAAGTTCACGCAGCCAGAACTGCAATGCCTTTGAGCTTTCTGAATCCTCGCCCAAATCCCGCCAGCGAAACTGCGCAATAACGCCCTCAAGCGGTATATAGCCCCGTCCCCGCCAAAAGGGATCAAGCGGTCGGTAGCCTTTAGGCTCCATGGGATGCTCCCCACGCACGACCGCGCAAAATGCCACTTTCCCAAAACCAAGCTCTCGCGCATGCGCTTCACGCGCTTCAAAAAACGCATGCCCAATCCCTCGCCCGCGAAACTCTGGCAACAGAACAGACTCAGCACAATAGAACACGTCCCCGAGATCAATTTCGCTGTCTGCAAACGCCGCCGCAAAATCATCCGAATGTCCCATGAGTGGCATCCCCGTGGCCGCGCCCACAAGCCTGTCGCCCTCAAATGCACCGACAACAATAGCGCCATCATTGGCCCGATACGGCTCTAAGTAGCGCCGTTCATAGGCAAAGTCGCCGTCATATAAATAAGGAAAGTCGGCAAATACTTTTATGCGCAGCCGCGCCAGATCATCAAGGACTGCGTCCAGCGCACGCCCCGTCAGGGTGCGCAGCTCCATCAGCGGCTCACTTGCGCCACCCAGTCGGCGAGGTTGTAATAGGTCACAACACGGCTGATCTTATCGCCCTCAAGGCTAAAAAAAGACCCCGCAGGCAAACGATAGCTTTGTCCATTGGCTTCGGGCAGACCGCTGTCTGTCGCAAGATAGGTGCCGTTTACAATATACTCCGCTGCAGCCCGTGTACCGCCTTCTGCCGCAAAAATCACCATATCGGTCAGCTCTTCTTGGTAGCAGCGGCTCATATGCGCACAAAACTCACCAAAAGCCGCCTTTCCACGCCGAACTTGGCCTTCGTTGACATGATGCGCCACATCTTCGGCCACACAAGCCAACATGGCCTCGATATCGCCAGCATTAAATGCTGCAAAATAGGCTTCAACAGTTTTGCTCATGTGCCCTCCTGAGGCGCACCCCAATGCGCCGTAATCTGAGCGATAATTTGATCACGCGCCTCGCGATACGCGGCCAGCTTGGCCTCACGTCCTTCGCCCTTGGCAGTCGGGTCCATGATCGGCCAATACTCAAGATCGGTATGAAAGCCTTTGGTCAGGCTCTCGGCCAGATTGCGGCTCGTTGGCGACAACGCCACCACCACATCAAAAGAGCTGAGCACCTCGCCCATCTCTTCCATCTCTTCAAAGCTGCGCGAGCGATGGCGTGAAATTTCCACACCGAGTTCCTCGCAAACAGCCACGCAAAACCCGTCAATCTCCAGATCATTGCGCACGCCTGCAGATTGGACATATGTGCCCGAGCCGTAGAACTTTTTCATCAAGCCTTCCGCCATAGGCGAGCGCACTGCATTATGATCGCAGCAAAACAACACCGATTGCGGAAGCTTATTCCCCAAACCCTAGCCCCCGAAATGTAGAACGCAGACGAGTGTAAAAAGCCGCCGCGCCGTGTCATTATCCACTTCGGCTTTGCCCTCGAGACGTTCCGCCAAGATGCGCGCGCCCTCATTGTGAATGCCGCGCCGCGCCATATCGATCGTTTCGATCTGACTGGGTGGCATCGTCTTTACAGCGTCAAAATAGCTCTCACAAATCTGCCAATAGTCTTTCACAACTTGACGAAACGGCGACAGCGAGAGATGGAACTCCGCCGCCTTATCCTCAGCCTCGGTCAACACATCAAATACAAGCCGCTTGTCACGGATCGAAAGCCCCACATGGTAGGGCCCTTCTGGGACAGCACGCTCGTCGCGCTTGGGCAGCGTGAAGACATTGTCTTCCAGCAAATCATAGATTGCCACCTTCCGCTCCTGCTCGATCTCTGGCGTCGGCGGCGGCAGGTTGCTGTCATCCAGCTCAATATGAGAAATCCGCGACATCATCATGCGCCTTCCACTTCACTTAACGTCCCCACGCGCAGGCTAGCGCGTTTCACCAAATCTAGCGCGCACCCCACCGATTGCAACGACAAGCATGCACCACACCGTGCAAAAAGCTGCCGCAAGACCCTTTTTCTTTCTCTAAATATCCTGGGGAAAGCGCGAGGAGGGCAAAGCCCCCCTCGCCAAGGCGATTTGGCGCAGCCAAAGCGCAACTCAAATTGCCGCGCCTTCAGAGTTCGTTCAAATGATTCAAGCGCGCCCGAACGCTGAGACCGTGCGCTTCAAGGCTTTCAGAAATCGCCAGCGTTTCCGCCGCAGGTCCGATTGCGCGCAAAGCGGCAGGGGTCATTTTCGCAAGCGTTGTACGCTTCACAAAATCCATCACCGACAGGCCAGAAGAGAACCGCGCCGAGCGCGCAGTCGGCAAGACATGGTTCGGCCCGCCCACATAGTCACCAATCGCTTCGGGCGTCCAAGCGCCAAGGAAGATTGCTCCCGCGTGGGTAATCTGTTCACTCAGCCCATCAGGGTCCGCCACACAAAGCTCCAGATGCTCGGGCGCAATACGGTTAGAAAGCACGGCCGCAACGTCAAGGTCAGGCACAAGGATGACCGCGCCGTAATCGCGCCAGCTCTTACCCGCAATTTCGCGCCGCTCGAGCGTGAGCAAATGCCGCTCGATTGCCGCCTCCACAGCTTTCGCCATAGCACGGTCAGTGGTGATAAGGATCGATTGAGCACTCTCGTCGTGCTCGGCCTGTGAGAGCATATCCAGCGCAATCCAGTCAGGGTCGTTGTCCCCGTCGGCAATCACCAAAATCTCGCTTGGTCCCGCGATCATATCGATGCCGACCTTGCCAAAAACCCGCCGCTTGGCCGCCGCGACAAAGGCGTTGCCAGGCCCCGTGATCTTATCAACGGGCGCGATGCTCGTCGTTCCGTACGCCAACGCAGCAACAGCCTGTGCCCCACCGATACGATAAATTTCATCGACGCCCGCGAGCCGTGCCGCAAGCAGAACGAGCGGATTGGCCACTCCGTCAGGTGTGGGAACAGTGATCGCCAGCCGCTCAACCCCCGCCACTTTCGCGGGGATCGCATTCATCAAGACAGACGAGGGGTAAGACGCCAGCCCCCCCGGCACATACAGGCCAGCGGCGCTCACTGGCGTCCAGCGCCAACCCAGTGTTGCACCACTTTCGTCCACCCAGCTCGCATCTTCAGGCATCTGGCGCGCGTGGTAGGCGCGGATGCGCTCGGCAGCAAGCTCCAGTGCCTCTCGCTCATGCTGGGGAACCTCAGCAATCAACGCCTCGATCTCCTCAGGCGCAAAGCGCAGAGTTTCAGGCGTCAGCGTCAGACGATCATAGCGTTCGGTGAGCTCAATAACCGCCGCATCTCCGCGCGCGCGCACATCCGCAATAATCTCGGCAACAGCCGCGTCCACATCAGGGCTGTCCTCACGTTTCGCCCCCAAAAGGGCGGCAAACTGCTCTTCAAAGTCTGGCGTTGTCGCGTCGAGAAACTGTGGCATGGTCGTCCTTTCAAGGCTTGCGCCCGTCTTAGCCCCAGAGACCACCGCCCTCAAGCGCCAGATGTGTCGCAGTCAGCTCTCGTGGCTTGGGGTTTTCTTTGACGGAGCCACGTATGGCCGCGTCACATCCTTGAGTGTGACTTCAAGCGCTTCACAGTCAAGACGGATCGCGCCGTCGCCCGCGAGCGTCAGAACAACCTTGCCTGTAGGGGTCTCGCCCGCCTCCCACTCCATCGTAAGGAGCGACAGAACCGTTTCCTTATCGTCCCGTTCAAGCCCCTGTGTGGCCACACCCAACACAGTGTCAAACGCGAGTAACGCCTGCACCCGCTCAGGAGCGTGGCGGGTTTGAGATTTATCTTCCCAGCGAAAACGATTGATCAAAAGCGCAAAGCGGCGCGCCTTGCGGTCATATTTCATTTCGGTGATCGGAAAGACAGCGTCCTGCACAAGAGCCGATATCACCTTCAGGTCATCCGTATCCATCGCCCCAAGGTTCAGTGGCCGCTCGGCCCCGTCCTCAAAGCTTGCATCCACACTCATGATGCTTTCACCCGTTCGACTTTTGCACCAATGCCCGAAAGCTTGCGCACCACATGCTCATAACCGCGATCGAGGTGATAGACACGGTTCACAACGGTTTCACCCTCCGCCGCCATACCCGCCAAGATCAACGAAACAGACGCGCGCAGATCGGTCGCCATCACTGGCGCCCCCTTGAGACGCTTCACGCCCTTCACAGTCGCCGTGCCGCCGTGCACTTCAATATCTGCCCCCATACGCTCAAGCTCGGGCGCATGCATAAAGCGGTTCTCGAAAATCTTCTCTTCGAGGACAGATGTGCCCTCTGCTGTGCAGAGCAATGCCATCATCTGCGCCTGCAAATCGGTCGGAAAGCCCGGGAAAGGCTCCGTCGTCACATTCACCGCCTTGATCGGCCCCGTCTTGCGCGCCACTTTGAGGCCCGAAGCTGTCTCTTCCACATCAATGCCCGCCTCGTTGAGCTTTGCAACAAAGCTCTCGACAAGGCTCAGCTTGCCGCCAAGACACTCAACTTCACCACCGCAAATCGCAGGGGCAAGCATATAGGTTCCAAGCTCGATCCGGTCGGTCACAACCTGATGGGTCGCCCCACCAAGTCGGTCCACACCCTCAATAGTGATCGTGCTTGTGCCGTCGCCGTCAATCTGCGCACCCATCTTGCGCAAGCAGTCTGCAAGATCGACAATCTCGGGCTCACGCGCGGCGTTGTTGATCACAGTTGTGCCCTTCGCAAGGGTCGCTGCCATCATGATATTCTCAGTCGCCCCGACAGAAGCGAAAGGAAAGTCGATCACCGCGCCTTTGAGCCGCCCGCCGCCTGCCTTGGCGTGCAGATAGCCTTCCCTCAGCTCAATCGTCGCGCCCATTTTCTCCAAACCATCAGTGTGGATGTCCATCGGGCGCGCGCCAATCGCACAACCACCAGGAAGCGAGACCACAGCGTGCCCCTCACGCGCCAGAAGCGGCCCCAGCACAAGATTTGACGCGCGCATTTTGCGCACAATATCATAGTCCGCACGGGTATTGATTTCCCCGTGGCACGACATAGCAATCACTTGGCCATCCGAGAGCGCAGAAATCTCTGCACCAAGGCTTTCCAAAAGCTGTGTCATGGTGCGAATATCAGAGAGACGTGGCGCATTGGTCAGCGTCAGCGGCTCTTCGCTCAAAAGCGTGGCCGGCATCAGGGCAAGACAAGCATTTTTCGCCCCTGCAATCGGGATCTGCCCACTTACGGGGCCGCTGCCTGTTACGATAATCTGATCCATCTGCTCTACCCTTTATCTTTACTCGTCGCACTCTCACCACTTTGTGCGGCGGTGCGTGCCTTAGCCTGCGCCTTACGGCGCGCCATATTGGCCTTTAAAGCCGCTTTCAAGCGGTCTTCACGGGCGGTTTCACCCTTGGCTTTCGGTTTTGTGTTTTTTGGCTCCATAATGGTCTCTTATAGCGCTTGAGCATAAGCGTCCAGATTGGCCTTGCGTGAAAGCTGAATTGGGTCTAATCACCCGCCACATCGTTGCTGCAGTAGCTCAGTGGTAGAGCGCGTCATTGGTAATGACGAGGTCGGGAGTTCAATCCTCCCCTGCAGCACCAGATTTTCCCCTCAAAGCTTCGCACAAAGCCGAAAGGCTTTGTTTCGCCCTAAAATACCCGCATTTTTCGGCTAAAACCTCCTCGCATCACAACGGGCGGGCATAGCATGAGCCTTCTAAGATACAGCTTCATACTGGCAATCCGTGCCACACCACACCTTATCGTGTCGAAATTCTTTTTCGAGTTTCGCCTCGGCTTTTATGGTGTTTTGGCGACGTTTCTCGCCGTTCTCGCCGCATTTACGGCGCCTGTAATGATCATCTTTGTACCGCTCACGATTGCCTTCACCAATACAGCCAACACGCTTACAAACTTGCACTCCTTGCTTGGGTTCATCGGCGTGGCGCGCCGCCAGAGGCTGGAGTATCTGATCAGTGAGGTGATCAAAATAAGTGTGATGCGTGGCTTGTCGTCTCTGCTCGCCAGCGCGCTTGTCGTATTCATGCTGGTCGGCCTATATGGCCCTGCACACCTCGCAGACCTTTTTGCTGCGCCGCTTGAGGCCCTCGCACGCGATATGGCCCTCTTCAACGAAGGGCGCATTCCCGCCGTCCTCGCGGCCAGCCTACTCTACACACCTTTTTCTCTAGTGCTTGGCGCACTTTTTGCCGTGCCAACAGCCGCCGCCGCCTATGCCATTGGCCACTCTGATCGGGTCTTCAATGGCTTATGGGGGATCGGGTTCAACTTCTGGTCAATCCTGACAAGTCGCCTTTCCTATGTTGGTGTACTCGGCGGCTTTGCCCTATTTACCGTGATCTTTTTCATCCCAGAGGTCAGTCTTCGCTCACTGATCCATCTGGCCCAAAGCGCCTTCACAGGCCAAACGCCTGATCTGATCAACTATCCTATTTCAGAACCAAAGTTTGAGACGCCCGGCGCCCAAATCGCGCTTATGCTCTGGATTGTTTTTAACGGCTATCTCCTCCAGCCTTTCTGGCTGGCCACAGCCGCTCTGTCCTTCCGCCTTGCCTTGGAGCAAGAGGAGGCTCGGGATGCCGCCGACACCCCCTGCCCTGACACCCAACGCGCCCAAGAAGATGCCGAGCGCGTCAAGACAGTTGATCTGCGAAAAGCCCGTATGCCTGCCCGCTGGCAGACCTAAATCAAAGCGCCCGTGCCTATCTCTGGAACATATCGCCCAGCGACGAAAGATCGCTGCCGATCCCCTGAAAGACCTGCCCAGCTCCATGGCCCAAGCCACTCAGAGTGCCACAGCCTGAAACTGCTAAAAATAGCGCCAATGCCAAATAACGGCTCATGTTCAATCCTCAAATATTATTTTTTTATGCAGAGATAATATGACTTGGAGAACGAAAAGAGAAGCCACATTGGCGTCTTACAAGCATTGTCCAAACACTTTTGCAAAAGACTCAAAAAACCACACATCTCGTGACACCCCAGCAAGCTTAGCCATCGGCCGCCCACCAGCGCTCGATATCGTCAGCACTGAGCGCCGCCTTGGGGCCTATAGCAACGATCTGGCCAGCTTTAGGCTGTGCGCAGTCACGCACGCTCACCTGCCCACCAACCACATGAAGCTCAAGCCCGCCGCTCTCGCCCCTGAGCCGCCCTTTGATGCGATATACCCCCGCAGGCCGCGCCGCGAGTTTATTCAAGAGATGCGCGCGCTCAAAAACACGCGCTTCCTCACAGGACCAGCTCTGATAGGCTGGATGTGCCGAACCGCCCGCCACAGGCCCCGCGTGTTCGCTGCGCTCCAAGAGCAGCTCTGCAAGCGACAAATCCTCCTCAAGGGCCATCACGGGCGCACCTGAAAGCACCGTAAGCTCAAGCTTCAACCCCGCGCTTTCGCCCTTGGCCAGCAAGACCAAGTCCGCCTCGCGCACCTGAGTCTTAACCTGCTCTCCAACAAGGCTGTCTCTCGCCAAAGCAGGATAATTTAGCGCATCAACAACGGTGACAATTCCTGAATACAAAAGCTCGCGCTCGGCAAGAGCCGCATTGGCTATCTTTGCAGGTTGCGCCACTCCACTGGCCTCGATGACAAGATGATCTGGCCTTGGCACACGGTCAAGCGCATCCCCAATCGCCATGAACAGATCGCCGCCAATCGTGCAGCAGACACAGCCGTTTGACAGCGTCAACGTGTCCTCATCAGCGCTCTCCAAAAGCTCAGCATCAATATTGATAGCTCCAAAATCATTGACCAGAACCATCAGGCGCGCCCCGTGTGGCTCAGCCAGCAAACGGTTGATCAACGTAGTCTTGCCCGCGCCCAAATAGCCGGCAATCACCGTGAGTGGCAGGCGTTTCATAGCAGATGCAGCGCCCCACTCAGCACCGTGCCGAGCACCTCAACATCCTTAAGCGCTGCGGCTTTTGTTGGATCTTCGCCCAAGATGGCAAAATCTGCGCGCTTACCAGCCTCGATAGAGCCAATCTCGTGATCAAGCTTGAGGGTATACGCCGCTCCCAGCGTAATCGCATAGAGTGCCTCTTCGGTGGTGATCCGCTGCGCCTCGCCCAGAACGCGCCCGCTCATCGTCTCACGCGCCACAGCGCACCAAGCTGTAAACAAGGGGCCCATAGGCGTCACTGGCGCATCGGAATGAAGTGCAACGCGCACGCCTTCATCAAGTGCAGAGCGTGCCGCATCCATGCGCATGGCGCGTTCCTCGCCAATGGTCAGCTCAGCGTGCTGGTCGCCAAAATACCAGATATGATTGCTGAAGATATTGGTGCAAATTCCCATATCCGCGCATTTGCGGAACTGATCACGCCCCATCATCTGACAGTGCTGCAAAACATGCCGTGCGCTCGGCCACGGGTGCTTGCGTCCTGCCGCCTCAATTGCTGCAATAGAGACTTCGGATGCCTCGTCTCCATTTGTGTGAATATGCATCTGAATGCCCTGCTTCTGCATTTCCTCACAGAGCGCAAAGATAGTTTCAGGCGGCGTGTTCCAGATTCCGTTTGGCTGCCCGCCCACATATCCGGGCCACTTCACGCGTGCAGTCCAGCCCTGAATGGAGCCGTCCGTCATGAGCTTTACAGCACCAAGGCGGAGCTTCTCATGGCTGTGTGTCTTAAGCTTCAGCGCTTTCTGCGCAATCTCTTCAGGGCTGCCACCGATCGCCCCAAGCGTTGGCACAAGCCGGATCGGGAAGCTGGCTTCGCCCGTAACACTCACAAGTGTCCCCAAATCATCCGCCTCGATGGTGGCGAATAGATCTGTCGCGGTGGTGACGCCCGCACGCGTACAAACCTGCCCATAAGAACGGATCGCATCCTCGGTTTGGCTCAGCCCACGAAAGTCGATGCCGAGACGACGCATAACAGGAAACATCGCCGCCATCTCTTGAAGCTCACCACTCAAACTACCGTCTGAACCGCGTAGAACACCCTCGACATTGGTCTGCGCATCGTACCCCGCCATTTCCAACGCAACGCTGTTCACGCACATCAAATGGAAGTTGGAAAACATGATCGCAATCGGCCGCGTTGCGCTGATTTGGTCAAGATGCTTTCGGCTCAGCCGCTCGGAGCGAAGGAAGATCGGATCAAACCCCCAGCCGACAAGCGCCCTGCCCTCAGGCAAGGTCGCTTCCGCTGTGCTCAGGCTCTCCACCACGGCGTCAATCGTCTGCATCCCAGGCCAGAGCTTACCATCAGGATCGATACGGTCGTGATAGCCAGCATAGGCATACTGCCACATCGCGCCCGCCATCATATGCGCGTGACCCTCCACAAAGCCGGGCATGAGAACCGAGTCCTTGAAGCTATCGTCATAGACAACATCGCCCCATTGAGCCGCGCAGTCCTGACCGCCCACCGCGAGAATATGTCCGTCTTGCACGGCAACATGGCTGGCACGCGGGCGGTTTGGATCCATTGTAATGATCTCGCGCGCCGCAAAAACAGTAATCTGGCTCATGACTCTCTCCCTCTTTGAACAAAGAAGTAACGCAGGCTTGTTAATCGGAAAAATAGATTTAACATCGCCCTTACACCGTTTTTTCCGAGGATATCTGTCGTGCACTTTACCCTCAAACAATTGCGATATGTCGATGCCGCTCTGCGCACAGGCTCAATCGTGCAGGCCGCCAGAGAAATGAACATCTCCCAATCTTCGATTGCTGCGGCGATTGACGCCAGCGAAGCTCTCATGGGGGTACCGCTCTTTCACAGGATGCCCGCCAAAGGCATCGTCCCTACCGATGAGGGGCTGCTTGCCGCCAGCAAAATTGCAGCCTTCCTTGCCGATGCTCGCATATTAGAATCCGACCTGCTCTCAAGCCGAGGCGCAACAGTGGGTAGCCTGCGCATGGGCTGCTACGCTCCAACAGCCCCCTATATGCTGCCGCGCATCCTCAACCGCCTCACCGCCCAGCACCCTGAAATCCGTATTGAACTGCGCGAAGGCGATATGGAAAGCCTTGTCGGCTTTCTCAACACCGGTGTCATAGACGCCGCCCTAACCTATCGCCGCACAATTCCCGATACGATGTTCTTCCAGCCGATGTTTCGCGCGCGCCCCTATGTTCTCCTGCCCGAAGTCTCGCCGCTGGCAGCCAAATCCGAGCTTTCGCTCACCGATATCGCAGATCTCCCCATGATCATGCTCGATCTCGCCGCAACGAAGCCCTACTTCACATCGATCTTCAAACAAGCTGGCCTCGCCCCCCGCATTGTACACACGACTCAAAGTTCCTCAGTCCTGCGCGGCCTCGTCGCTGCCAACTACGGGTACTCGATTCTCAATATTTGCGGCCCCAACGACCGCAAAGGCGCGAGCGGATACGTCTGCCGCCCCCTCATAGGCGCGATAGACGAACCCGCCTTTGGCCTCGCCTACACCCGCAACGCCCGCCACACTCCGATCGTAAACGCTGTGCTGGAAATCTGCGCACTCTTGTCCTCTGAAGGCGCGTTTGACGATCTGTTTCTGGCGCCCACTCCCTAAAACATCAAAAAAACCGAGCTTAGGCAAAGGAAAACACTGTTTTGATAGTGGATAGCCCGCGCTAGCCTGTTTCCAATACAAAAAAGAAACCAAGGGAGTCTCAAATGAAGTTCACAACACGCCTGTTGGGTGCTGTTGCCGTTTCGGCAATGTCGCTCTCCGCCCTGCCAGCCTATTCCGAAGGCGGCACGTTGGTCATCGCCTCGACACAAGTGCCCCGCCACCTCAACGGCGCAGTCCAGTCAGGCATCGCCACAGCCGTGCCCTCAACGCAGATTTTTGCATCGCCCCTGCGCTATGACGAAAATTGGGAGCCACAGCCATACCTCGCCGAAAGCTGGACAGTGGCCGAAGACGGCCTCTCCGTGACGCTCAACTTGGTGAAAAACGCGACCTTCCACGATGGTAAACCTGTCACAAGCGAAGATGTGGCCTTCTCGATCATGACGATCAAAGAAAACCACCCCTTCCAGACGATGTTTGCACCCGTCTCAAGCATCGACACGCCCGACGCCAACACCGTTGTGATCAATCTCAGCCAGCCGCACCCAGCGCTGCTTCTGGCCATGTCCCCCGCCCTTGCGCCGATCCTTCCCAAGCATATCTACGGTGACGGGCAGGATGTGAAATCACACCCCGCAAACTCGGCCCCCGTGGGCTCCGGCCCCTTCATGCTTGAAGAATTCAAAGCTGGCGAAGCCATCGTAATGAAGAAAAATCCCAACTTCTTCATTGAGGGCCGCCCAAAGCTTGACGAAATCATCGTCAACATCATCAAAGACCCCTCAGCGCTTCTGATTGCGATGGAAAACGGTGATGCCGACATCTATCCTTTCATGGCGGGAAGTCAGGAAATCAAGCGGCTGGAAAAAGTCGACGCCCTTGAAATCACCAGCGAAGGCTACGCCGCCGTTGGCCCGATCAACTGGCTCGCATTCAACACAGCGTCCGAAAAGCTCAGCGATGTGCGCGTGCGTCAGGCCATTGCCTATGCGGTTGATCGCGACTTCATCACAAAGGCCCTGCACCGTGGCGTTTCCAAGCCACAACGTGGCCCAATCATAGAAAGCTCACCCTTCTTTGATGGCAGCATTCCCGCCTATGATACCGATCTGGACAAAGCCAACGCGCTCATGGCCGAGGCGGGCTATGGCGACGGGATGGAACTGACGATTGACTATATTCCTGGCCCCAAAGAGCAACAGCAGTCTGTGGCCGAATATCTGAAATCCCAGCTCAAAAAGATCGGCATCGAGCTCACTGTGCGCGCCGCCCCCGACTTCCCCACATGGGCAGGCCGCGTTGGCGGGCATGACTTCGAACTCTCGATGGACGTGGTCTTCAACTGGGGTGATCCTGTGATCGGTGTTCACCGCACATACCTCAGCTCCAACATCCGCAAAGGCGTGATCTGGTCCAACACCCAGTCCTACAGCAACGCACGTGTCGACGAAATTCTCGGCGCCGCGGCAGTGGAGCTGGACATGGACAAACGCCGCGCACTCTATGCCGAGTTCCAGCAGATCGTCGCCGCTGATCTGCCGATCTACTGGATCAACGCAACGCCTTATCACACGGCCTTTAGCAAGAAGCTGAAAAACGCACCAAAAGGCATCTGGGGCACAATGCACCCGATGGATATGGTCGAGTGGGCCGAGTAACCCAGCGCTAGGCTTTTTGACAGGGCCGCAGTCTTGCGCGGCCCTGTCACCCTGAACACCTAGGATATCCCATGAGCCTCTCCTTTTTGTCACGCCGCCTTGCCTATGGCCTTCTCCTGATGCTCGGTGTCGTGGTTCTCAATTTCTTACTCATCCGCCTCGCTCCCGGCGATCCTGCTGTTGTGATTGCAGGCGAAATGGGTGGTGCGACCGAGGAGATGCTCGAAAGCATCCGCGAAGACTATGGCCTCAACAAGCCGGTCCTGACTCAGCTCTGGATTTACATTTCAGGCGTCGCCACAGGAAATCTCGGTGAAAGCTTCTTTTTCAACCAGCCTGTCTCAAAGCTCATCGCTGCGCGCATTGGCCCGACGATCCTTCTGGTGATCTCAGCCCAGATCATTTCGATCGTCCTTGGCGTCTTCCTCGGTGTCATCGCCGCACGCAAGCCCAATGGCGTCATGTCCGCCTTCGTCTCGGTCTTCGCCACCATAGGCTACGCCGTGCCCGTCTTCTGGACTGGCATCATGCTGATCATTCTCTTTGCCTCCGCCATCCCGATCTTCCCCGTTGAAGGCATGCAATCGGTCAAGCTGCGCGATGCCCCCTTTCTTACGCAGGCGCTCGATGTGGCGCATCATCTGGTGCTGCCCGCCTTTACACTGGCGATCATCTACCTCGCCCAATACGCCCGCCTCTCGCGCGCCTCCATGCTTGAGGTGCTCGGCTCCGATTACATCCGCACTGCCCGCGCCAAAGGCTCCCCTGAACGCACCGTTCTCTTCAAACATGCCCTGCGCAACGCGGCCCTGCCCATCCTGACGGTCGCAGGTCTGCAGTTTGGCAACCTCATCTCAGGCGCGCTTCTGGTCGAAACCGTGTTCAATTGGCCCGGCATGGGGCGGCTCGCATTTGAAAGCATCTTGCGCCGTGACTATCCCACCATCATGGGTGTGCTCTTCTTTGCCTCCGCGATGGTTGTTGTCGCCAATATCCTCACCGATATCTCCTATCGCTGGGCTGATCCTCGCCTGAGAGGCCGCTGATATGTCCAATCAAAACGATATGTCCGATTACACTGCCGAAAGCCCCGCACGCGAGGCTTGGCGCATGTTCCGTCGCAATATCCCCGCGCTCGTCGGGGTGTTTATCCTCGCCGTCATCATCCTGCTCACCCTCTATGGCCAGCTCTTTTACACAGGTGATGCGTTTGATGTTGTCTGGGCGCCCCACGAGCGCCCCGGCGTAACCCCCGAGTTCCCCCTCGGAACCGATTACCTCGGCCGCGACCTTGTTGCTGGTCTGCTCACAGGGGGCGGAGCCACACTTGCGGTCGGTGCCACCGCCGCCATGATCACCATGATCATCGGTATCACCTTCGGTGCGCTGGCGGGCTTTTATGGCGGCTGGGTCGACAATCTCCTGATGCGCATCACCGAATTCTTTCAGGTGCTTCCAGCCCTCCTTTTCGCCATGGTACTGGTCACGCTCTTTTCGCCCTCTCTCTTCACCATCGCTATGGCCATTGGCGTGGTAAGCTGGCCGCAGACAGCTCGGCTCACCCGTGCAGAATTTCTCAAAATCAAAGAGCTGGAATACGTCACAGCCGCCCGCGCCATTGGCGCCAAAAACAAGCGCATCATCTGGAAAGTCATCCTGCCCAACGCCATGCCTCCGCTCATCGTCTCCGCGACACTCACAATCGGCGTCGCCATCCTCTTCGAAGCAGGGCTCAGCTTTCTGGGCCTCGGCGATCCAAATGTCATGTCTTGGGGCCTCATGATTGGGGCCAACCGCGAATATATCCTCGATGCTTGGTGGCCTGTCACCTTCCCCGGCCTTGCAATCTTCTTCACAGTCTTCGCTGTCTCGCTGATCGGCGACGGCCTCAACGACGCCTTCAACCCAAAGCTGAGGGAGCGTTAAGCCCATGCAAGCTCTTTGTCTTTCCCAAAATATTCTGCGGGGGTGCGGGGGTGCAAAACCCTCGTTCCTGCCCCTGACCAATCGCGCCGTGGCCATCCGATGAGCGCTCTTCTTGATATCAAAGACCTGCGCGTCACATTCAACACGCGCTACGGCGAGGTGACAGCGCTCGACAGTGTCTCCCTGCATGTCAATGAAGGCGAAACACTCGGTGTTGTCGGCGAAAGCGGCTGCGGCAAGTCGATCACAGCCCTCGCCACCATGGGCCTCATCCCCTCGCCTCCAGGGCGTATCGCGGGCGGCTCCATTGCGCTCAACGGCGAAGAACTCACGTCCGCCTCCGAGGCCCGCCTGCGGGCCCTGCGCGGCGCTGAAATAGCAATGATTTTTCAAGAGCCGATGACCTCGCTCAACCCCGTCTTCACAGTTGGCGCGCAAATAGCCGAGGCCATCATGCTACACCAGAAGGTCAGCCGCGACACTGCTATGAAAGACGCCGTGGCCCTGCTCGATCGGGTGGGGATCCCCTCTCCCGCCGAGCGCGCGCGCGATTATCCACATCAGCTTTCAGGTGGGATGCGTCAGCGCGTGATGATCGCGATGGCTGTCTCCTGCCGTCCAAAGGTGCTCATCGCCGACGAGCCAACCACAGCACTTGATGTGACGGTTCAGGCCCAAATCTTTGATCTGCTCAATGAAATCCAGCGCGAGTTTGGCGCAGCCATCATTCTCATCACTCACGACATGGGCGCCATTTCCGAAATGGCCGACCGAGTCGCCGTCATGTATGCAGGCCGCGTCATCGAAGAAGCCTCCGCCGACAGCGTGCTCGACACCCCACAACATCCCTACGCGCGCGGGCTGATTGATTGCATTCCCGCACTTGGCAAAGGTGACACCGCTCTCAAAGAAATCCCCGGTGTCGTCCCGCCTCTGCACCTCTTGGGCGCGGGATGTGCCTTCGCCGCGCGCTGCGCCCACGCAAACGCGCGCTGCCTGTCCGAGAAACCGCAGCTGATAAACCATGGCCATCATCCCTCCGCCTGCCACGCCGTAGAAGAGGCCCGCATATGACAGTCCTTCTTAAAGCCAATGATCTGACAGTGCGCTTCACCTTGGGCAAAAAAGGCCTCTTCGGCGCGCGCCAGTATCTTGAGGCCGTGCGCTCCGTCTCCTTCACGCTTGAGCGCGGCCGCGCACTCGGGATCGTCGGCGAAAGCGGCTCAGGCAAAACCACAACAGCGATGGCTGCTATAAGGCTCACCGAGGCCGCGGGCGGGCAGGTGCTCTTTGAAGGAGAGGATCTGCTGACGCTATCCGATGAGGCCATGCGCCAGCGCCGCCGTGATATCCAGCTCATTTTTCAAGACCCGTATAGTTCGCTCAACCCGCGCGCGCGGGTTGCCGATATCGTCCGCGAGCCGATGGACCTTATGGAAATAGGAACACCCGCCGAACGCGACGCGCGCGTACGCGAGCTCTTTAAGCTCGTTGGCCTACGCCCTGATCAGCTCAACCTGTTTCCGCACCAGTTCTCAGGCGGGCAGCGTCAGCGCATCTCCATTGCACGCGCCCTCTCCACCAACCCAAAGCTGCTGGTCTGCGACGAGCCAGTGTCCGCACTCGACGTGGCCATCCAGGCCCAAATTCTCAACCTGCTGGCCCGTCTCAAAGACGAACTTGGCCTAAGCTACCTCTTTATCAGCCACGATCTCGGCGTGGTCCGCCATGTCTGCGATGATGTCGCCGTAATGTATCTTGGCAAAATTGTTGAACACGGGCCTGTTGAAGCCCTCTTTGAAGCCCCACAACATCCCTACACCCGAGCGCTTCTGGCCGCTGCACCGTCACTCGCACGGCGCAAGTCAAAAGGCTATGTGCGCCCGATGAAGCTCTCAGGCGATCCGCCCTCCCCGATCAACCCACCCAAAGGCTGCGCGTTCGCCGAGCGCTGCCCAAAGGCGCAGAACATCTGCCGCCAAAGCCCGCCAGAGGCACGCGAAGCACAAGGTTTGCACGTCGCATGCTATTTCCCGGGTTAAATTTGCGGATAGTCGGCTGGAGCGTGCCTCACTCTCGAGAGGTGGCCAACGGCACGATCATATCTGATCTGAAAATGCCTTAAGCACCGCGGCATAAACCTCGCGCTTGAACGGGACAATATTCGCGACAAGCTGATCTGCGGGAAGCCAGCGCCACTCCGAAAACTCTGGATGCTCGGTCGCAATATTGACATCGCTGTTTTGGCCGTGAAATCGCATCAGAAACCACTTCTGTTCTTGCCCGCGAAAGCGGCCTTTCCAGATCTTCGGCACAAGGTCGTGGGGCAAATCATAGGGCAGCCAGCCATCCGTTTCGCCCTCAACCGAAACCTTGTCTGCCGTTACACCTGTCTCTTCCCAAAGCTCGCGCAACGCCGCATCGCGCGCGCCCTCGCCAGCATCCACGCCGCCCTGCGGCATTTGCCATGCGTCTTGGTCTCGGTCGCGTCGCTGGCCCACAAACACGTGGCCCTCGGCGTTGACAAGCATCACCCCCACACAGGGGCGATAGGGCAGTTGGGCAATCTCTTCAGGGCTCATCACATCCTCACTTCAGAAAAAACAATACGGTCATGATCAGGCCAACAGCCACAATCCCACCGCGCAAAAGCTTCATATTGGTGATCTTACGCGCATAAGCGGCACCAAAATAGCCCCCTGCCGTCGTTGCCAGCGCCAGCACAATCGCGCTCTTCCAAGCAATCAGCCCCGCCACAGCAAGCGCGCCCGCTGAAACAATAGAAATCATCGTCGACATCAGGTTTTTGAGCCCGTTCATCCCGTGCAGATTGGCAAATCCCATGAGGCCAAACACCGCCAGAAGCATGATCCCGAGACCACCGTTAAAATACCCGCCATAAATCGAAACGCCCAAGACAACAGCCACAGAGCCAATCGTGCCAAGCCCGCCACCCTTCAAAAGCGTCAGAAGCTTTGGGCCCGCCGCGAATATCAGTGTTGCCACGAGCAAAAGCCAAGGCACGAGGCCCATAAAGACCTCCTCGTTTGTCACCGTTAGCAACAATGCGCCAATCAGCCCCCCAAGGGCAGAGATCAGCAACATAACAGGCAAGCTTAGCGCACCCTCTGCCGCAATATCCTTCCGGAACGCCCAAGCGCTCCCCGCATAGCCCGGAATAGCGGTCAATGTCGCCGTGGCATTGGCCATAATCGGCGGCACACCAAGCCAAACCAGCGCAGGAAAGGAAATAAATGTTCCGCCCCCCGCAACCGCATTGAGCGCGCCGGTGGCAAAGCCAGCGACACAGAGCACAAAAATTTCCAGCATAAGTCTTCCCCCCAGTTATGCCCCTTCTGGCGCATTGCGTTCCCCTCTGCAATCCCGCACCAAACCCAAACTGCACCCCAGTTTTTCTTTCTCAAAATATCTCGGGGGTGCGGGGGCTGGCCCCCGCATCGGTCGGATTTTTGCGCAGCAAAAATTCGAAACCACAGACCCTCTCAAACACAAAGAGCCGCACCCTCTCAGGTGCGGCTCCGATTTTTAACAGGCTGAGACCTTACTTGCTCTCGGGTCCGAGCGCTTCAAGTCCCTTGAGAATATCAATCGCGTAGGCGAGCTGATAATCCTCTTCGCGCAGCTTGGCTGCTGCGAGCGCCTTTTCCTGATCCTTCTTGATCTGTTCAATCTCGTCTTCGGTCAAGCTGTCGTTGTTGAGGCTGCCACGCAGGTCGGCCTCTGTGCGCGCTTCAAACTTGGTTTGCTCTTCTTCCGTCTCCGCGTCAGGCTTGCGGCGGGGCTGCTCCACAACAATATCAGGCGAAACGCCCAGCGCCTGAATTGAGCGCCCTGATGGCGTATAATACCGCGCCGTCGTCAAGCGCATCGCGCCCTCGCCTCTGAGCGGCATCACCGTTTGAACCGAGCCTTTGCCAAAGCTCTTCGTACCAACCACGATGGCGCGGCGATGGTCTTGCAACGCCCCTGCCACAATCTCGGAGGCCGATGCAGAGCCGCCATTGATCAAGACAACAATCGGCTTACCACCCGTCAGGTCACCCGCCGTTGCGTTATAGCGCTCGCCGTCTTCAGGGTTGCGCCCACGGGTCGAAACAATCTCGCCGCTCTCAAGGAATGCATCCGAAACTGCAATTGCCTCGGTCAACAGCCCGCCAGGGTTGTTGCGCAGATCAAGGATAAACCCGTTAACCTTGTCCATGCCACCCGCCTCTTCGATCTGCTCTTTGATCCCCGAAGCAAGGTTGGGCGAGGTCTGGCGGTTAAACGTCGTCACCCGCAAAACAACACTCGTGCCTTCTACGCGTGAGCGCACAGCCGTGAGCTTGATGGTATCTCGAATGATCGAAATTTCGAGCGGCTCATCTTCGCCTTCCCGTGCCACCGTGATGACAATCTCGCTGCCCACAGGCCCCCGCATCATCTCCACAGCTTCATCTAGCGTCAGGCCCAAAAGGCTCTCGCCATCCACGTGGGTGATAAAGTCGCCCGATTCAACGCCCGCTTCGTCCGCTGGTGTCCCATCAATCGGGGAAACAACTTTCACAAAGCCTTCTTCTTGGGTGACTTCGATGCCAAGCCCGCCAAACTCGCCGCTGGTCTGCACTTTCATGCCTTCCGCGTCTTCCGGGCTAAGGTAGCTTGAATGCGGATCAAGCGAGGTCAACATGCCGTTGATGGCCGCTTCAATCAGGTCGCCCTCGTCCACTTCTTCGACATATTGCGCACGAATGCGCTCGAAGATGTCACCAAACAGATCAAGCTGCTGATAAACATTCGTGGTCTTGGTGGATTCCTGTGCCAGCAAAGGCGCTGCCACCTGCGTGGTGATCAGCACGCTCGCAAGCGTTCCGGTTGCCGCCGCCATGAGAAATTTCTTCATGTCTCAGTCTTCCCTTTGTGTGCGAAACCAGCTCTCGGGGTTCACTGGCTCATTGTCTTCTCTTACTTCCAAATAGAGTGATTGTGAAAGGTCACTCCCTGTTCCATCACCAACTTGTGTCAATATTTCGCCGATTGCGGCGTCTTTGCCGCCCATAAGGCCCAAAGGTGCGCCTTCTGCAATCACCTCACCTGTTCGTCCATACACCACATCCAGCCCCGCGAATACCATCAGAAGCCCTGATTTTGGTTCAAGAATCATCACATTCCCAAAGTCCAAAAGCGGCCCCTGATAGCGGATTGTTGCGGCCACAGGAGCGCTGACAAGCGCGCGTGGGCGCGTCGCAAGCAAGACACCAGGCCGTTTGATCCCAGCAGCATCAGCCTCGCCCGCACGGCGCAAGACACGCCCCGCCACAGGCAACGGCAGCGCGCCCTTCTGGTCAAACACATCCACGTTTGCAGCTGTTTCCAAAGGCCCGCCGCTGATTTCACCCAAGCCAGCAGCAAAGGCTTCAAGCGTCTCGGTGGTGGCAATAAGCAATGCCGTTTTAACTGCATCTTCAGTAAACTTGCGTGGCAAATCTGTGCGGTCGGCAATCGCTTGGCTCAGAGCTGTGCGCGCGTCCTGTACCCCTGTGAGCCCGTCTTGCAAGCTGCGCTCCGCACCCGCCTGAAGCTGGCGCAAGGTGCTCACTTCAACAAGCGTTTCGCGCAAAGCGTCGGCCTGTGCATTCAGCGCAGGTGTCATCTGGCTCACAATCATACCCGCGCGCGCCGTGCCCAGCGCCCCCTCGGGATGCAAAAACAGACTGGGAGAGCCCGCGCGCCCGCGCGCCTGAAGCACCGTGAGCAGCGCCGCGATCTCCTCTTCCTGACCGGCGAGCTTAAGGCTCAGTTCCCGCTCGCGGATCGTGGCGCGGCGCAACCCTGCGCGCACGGCGCTCAGCCCCGCCTCATAGGCGCGCACCGTCTCACTCAAAGCTGCGACGCGCTCGCGCCCACCCTTCGCCGCCTCAAGCAGATCCCGCGCGGCGGACAAATCCTCAAGCGCGGATGCTGCGGCCTCTGCGGGGCTTACGTCTTGCGCCCAGAGCCCCGTTGGCACAGCCAGACAAGCCGCCAAGAGCGCTGCGCGCCAGTTCATACAATCAAACTTTCGCCAGTCATTTCTTCAGGCTGCGGCAGCCCCATAAGCGCCAGAAGTGTCGGCGCCAGATCACTCAAGCGCCCCTCACGCAAAGCCGCGCCCTTCGGGCCGCCCACAAGGATCACAGGCACAGGGTTAATGGTATGCGCCGTATGCGCACCCCCTGTCACCGGATCCCGCATCATTTCGCAATTGCCGTGATCCGCTGTGACGATCATAGAACCGCCCGCCTTTTCAAGCGCCGCAAGCACGCGGCCAAGGCCCTCATCGACAGCCTCACAAGCTTTCATCGCGGCTTTCAAATCGCCCGTATGGCCGACCATGTCAGGGTTCGCGTAGTTTGTTACGATGAGGTCAAACCCGTCTTCAATCGCGCCCACAAACGCGTCTGTGACTTCTGCGGCGCTCATCTCGGGCTGCATGTCATAGGTCGCAACCCTCGGGCTCGGCGCCATGTAGCGCACCTCGCCATCTTCCGCGCCTTCTTTGCCACCGTTGAGAAAGAAGGTCACATGTGGATACTTCTCTGTTTCCGCGAGGCGGAACTGCCGGAGGCCCTGCTTGGCGACCCATTCGCCCAGCGTATTCACAATCACCCGAGACGGGAAGACCGTGTCCATAAAGCGCTCGTGGGCTTCCGAATATTCAACCATCCCAAGCATCTGCAGCTTGGGCCGCGCGCCCGTGTCAAACCCGTCAAAATCAGGCTCAGCCATTGCCGCCAGTATCTCCCGCGCGCGGTCAGCACGGAAGTTAAGACAAAAGACACCGTCACCGTCCTTCATACCCTCATAGCCGCGCAGAACCGTGGCCGAGATAAACTCGTCGGTCTCGCTGCGGTTATAAGCATTTGAAATCGCGCCATGCGCGTCCATCGCCTTATAGCCGCTTTGCCCATGCACCATAGCGTCATAGGCTTCCTTGACCCGCTCCCAGCGGTTGTCACGATCCAGCGCAAAATATCGCCCCGTAACCGTAACGATCTTGGCATTGGCAGGAAGTGCCTCCGTGAGGGCCGCAAAATACCCAAAGGCCGATTTCGGCGCTACGTCGCGCCCGTCTGCAATTGCGTGAATAGCCACAGGTACACCCGCCTCAGCAATCGCATTGACCGACGCGATCAGATGCACAAGCGAGCCATGCACGCCCCCGTCCGAGACAAGCCCGACAAGATGTGCTGTGCCACCTGTCTCCTTCAACTGAGCGATAAACGCTTTCAGCCGTTCGTTCTCAAAATAGCTCTGATCCTCAATCGCCAGATCGATCTGCCCAAGGTCCATCGCGACAACGCGCCCCGCGCCGATATTGGTGTGACCAACCTCAGAGTTGCCCATCTGCCCGCTCGGCAGGCCCACATCAGGCCCATGAGTGGTGAGAAAATTGTGAGGGCACTCCGCTGAGATCCTGTCAAAATTGGGCGTATTGGCCAGCAAAGGTGCATTGTCCTCACGCCGCTCCGAGTGGCCCCACCCATCCAAAATACACAAAACAACCGGTTTTTGTCTGCTCATTGCCCATACCTTCTTTGCGACAAGCGTTTACGCTCTCAAACGCTTCGGGGCAACACCCAGAGCCTTATTCGCGGTGATACGGCGCACCCGCCAAAATCGACGCCGCGCGATAAAGCTGCTCGGACAGCATGACCCGCACAAGCATATGCGGCCAGACCATCTTTCCAAAACTCACAGAATGCGCTGCCCGCGACCGCAGGCTCGGCGCGATCCCGTCAGCACCACCAATGACAAATGCCACATCCTGCGCGCCTTTGTCCCGCCAGCCCGCCAAGCGCTCGGCAAACTGGGGCGAGCTTTCCACGCGCCCACGCTCATCGAGACAAACCAAGACGCAGCCCTTAGGCAAAGCCCGCTCCAAAAGGGCGGCCTCAGCCTCCATGCCACCGCCCTTCTTGTCCTCAACTTCCACAACAGAAAGGGCGGTAAGCCCTAGCCCCCGCCCCGTGCGCTCAAAGCGCGTCACATAATCATCAATCAGCGCTTTCTCAGGCCCGCCTCTCAGACGGCCCACCGCGCAGATCTGAACTCGCATATCAGGCCTTTTCCGCCTCAGGCGTCAGCCACATCTTCTCAAGCTGGTAAAACTCGCGCACTTCAGGGCGGAAGACATGAACGATAATATCGCCCGTATCGACCAAAACCCAGTCGCCCGTGTTCTTGCCTTCGATCTTTGAGGCGCGGCCGTGATCAAGCTTCAAGCGCTCCGCAAGCTTCTCAGAGATCGCGCCCACCTGACGCGACGAGCGCCCGGAGCAAACAACCATATAATCGCCAATAGATGTCTTCCCGCGCAGATCAATCTGCACGACATCTTCAGCTTTATCATCGTCAAGTGATTTCAGTATGGCAGCAAGCAAGTCTTCGCTGCTCAGCTCTTTGGCCTTTTTTGGGGCCGCATGCGCCGCGCCTTTGGCCGCAACAACGTTTGGTGACAGGACGAAGTCCCTCCTTCTTACACATCTGTTGGCCCCGATGCCGAGCATGGCGCAAGCGTAACACCCCAAGTGTAAATGCTCAATGACCGCTATTCCCACACGTGAAAATATGCGACCCATGCGCATCTATTGTCGTTTTGGGGCCTATTCATGCGTTTTTTTGTTGTTCTGCTTGCCTGCTTTCTTGCCCCCGCGCTCCACGCGCAGTCCAGCCCCGCTTGGACGGCCGGCCACTCAGGCAAAGCCAGCTTTGCCAGCGCACAGGGCGCAAACGGCCTCGGCGCAACCCTGCGCTTTGAAGACGGCGAAAGCACAGCTCAACTCTTCATCACAGGCCTCTGGAGTGCCCGCCCGCTCACCCTGCGCCTTTCTGTGAGCTATGCAGGCGGCAAAATCACCCCGCTCGACACCTACCGACACGGCAAAATCGTGATGCTACAAGGCCAGCCCGCCTATAGCCTCACCCTCCCCCGCACCGCCCTGCGCCCCCTCAAAGGCGGCGATACACTGATCATTGAAGACCTGACACAGCGCGGAGTGATCCCCCTCACAGGATCATCAGCAGCGATCAAAGCGGCTGAAGCCGGGACGGGTTTGTAGCGAAGGGGTGGTCATTGCGGCTGTAGTCACCCGATGGGCCAGTGTCCGCCTTTACAACCCCATAGGCGATGTCACCAAATTTGGCAGAAAGGGGGCATTCGCTACGATAGCAAGAAATCTGCACAGACAAGCAAATCCTAGTCCACTTGGACAATGGCATCTTCCCATTCGCGAATGAATGCTTCCCGTTTCATTTTATCCAGATAGGTCATCAAAGCTGGATCGAGGCCGATGGTCCGTTGTGTTTGATAGTCTTGAGAGCCGGCGAGCGGTGGCAATGGGAAAATGCGTGGATCGCCGACCGCTTGTAATTTCAAGAGGTGGCGAACAAAGCTTTTGGCACGTTGCGGGTCTGGTGCGGCCACAGATACTAAGGTCGTCCGCATCATAGTCGTTGGAAACTCTGACGGTAGGATGACCATGAGATCATCGGATGCTTCCGCCTCCGCCTGTGCGTAGCTCCCCAAGACATTATAGGCCATGATCAGATCACCCGATCGCAAGTCGTCGATCATCTGGCCGGAACAACAGTATAGTTTTGCGCCAACGCGACCCATCACTTCTGTCAAACGCCAATAGGTCTCAGTTGCGCGCGCATCTTGAGTGGCAAAAAGATAGCCCAAGCCAGATTGCCTCACATCATAAGTCCCGACCCGCCCCTGAAACCGTTTCGGATGGTCGCGCATCAGTTGTATCAAATCTTGTCGGCTGCTTGGAACCAATAGGTCGTTAAAGGCTTGGCGATTGAGGACAATGGCAGCAGGTTCGGAGGTAAATGCAAAAAGTCTGTTGTGCCACTGCGCCCATTCCGGATGGTCAACGTTCACGACAGCTGAAGAAAACCCATCGTTTGCCAGCTTGAGCTGAAGGTCCATTGCACTAGAGATCACGATATCGAACTGATCAGGTCGAGCTCGAAACAACTGGTCTAGACCAACAGTCCCTGCAACAAGGTATTCCACAGATGTATTCGGCGACGTGGCTATAAAGTCTTCAATAATCGGCGCAAAAAAAGACGTGTCTGTGCTGGAGAGTATGCGCAATGGCGGCATGTCGGATGTTCCGAAAACCTGCCTGTCTTCCCAGTTCTGAGCGGCAACAAGAGACGACATCAAAATTGCGACTAGAAATACAAGGTAACGCATGCACCGCCCTCCGCTGTGTTGGTCAATATCATCTCGCCACCATGCGCAATTGCAACCTCATGGGCGATCGTCAATCCAAGCCCTGAGCCGACTTTATTACCCATGTCTTTGCCCCGCACGAAACGCCCCGTGAGCGTTTGCATTTCATCCGCCGCAAACCCTGTCCCCTCATCCATAATGCTGACAGACAAACGTGGTGTCTCAGAGACACGCACGGTGACAGTCGTCTCAACAGGCGCATATTTCAGAGCATTGTCGATAAGATTGCGAAGCGCGTTTTGAAGCAAGATCGCATCTCCTTGTAAGGCTGCAGGTCCGTCGAGTTCCATCACAATAGAAATGTCTTTCATCTCCGCGACGGGTGACATGCTTTGAACGAGGTCGCGCAACAGGTCGGCCAGCGCGATCCGCGACAGCTCGAGGCTTTCGGCGCGAAACGTCACCATGGCATGATCAAGGAGTTGCCCCGCAGCGCGGCTGCTTTCGTCAATTGCGCGCACCATGGCCTGCAAAGATTTTCGATTTTCGGTGTGCTCCACGCGCTGCAATGTCGCTTCGGCATGTGATCGTACCGTCGCAAGCGGCGTGCGAATGCGGTGCGCTGCTTCGGCAATAAAGTCTTCAGATTGGGTCAAGGTGTGGTCCAGCCGCGACATAAACCTATTCAAAGATCCAACCAAAGGGGCCATTTCTGATGGCACGGGTTGGGTCACAGGTCTTAGGTCTTGCGGTCCGCGGCGTGTCACAGAAAATGTCAGGCGGCGCATTTGACCGCTGGTGGTCGAGGCGGCCCAAATCGCGAGCGCCGATGACAGTACGAAGAACCCAAGCCCCAACAAAGCAATATTGCGCGATATCGTATTCAAGGTGTTTGACAACGCATCCTGCGTTTGAGCAACAGAAACAGACACGTTTCGAGGTCCGTCCGTTCCAGTTAATATCCGTAGACCTGTCGCGACACGCACTTGTTCTGCGTTGAAGACTGTCGTTTCAAAATGGGCGGCACCGGCAGATAAATCACTCGGCGGTACAAGCCATTCATAGCCAGACAACAAGGTCCTGCCTTCGTGGATTGCGTAAAAAACGCGATCATCTGCAACGGTGTTGAGCATCGATAGCGATGAGTAAGGGAAATCTAGCGTCACGCGGCCTTCACGGATTACGGCGGTATCCAATACTGATGCCATCGATGCGTTCAGGATATTGTCTTGACCTTGCTGTGCAACTTGGGCTGCCAGCCCACGCACAACAAAAAACAAAATCACAGCCAACACCGCTGCACCCCCTGTCATGATAAGAGCGAGCCGCCTTCGTAACGATCCTGAAACGTTCACCTCAGCTTTCATGCTCCAACCTATACCCCAGTCCTCGGAGCGTCACGATCCGCACATTTGATCCCTCCAAATGTTTGCGCAGTCGCCCAACATAGACTTCAATCGCATTTTCGGACACGTCGTCATCATAGGAAAACAGGCGGTCCACAAGTTTCTGTTTTGAGAAAACCTGCCCTTTGGAACTTATCAACAGCTCAAGCAACCGAAGTTCGCGATTGCGTAAATTGATGCTTTCTTTGTTCACGACCAAAAGGCCCGATACAGCATCAAATTCGACATCGCCTATCGTCTGGACGGATTGAGCGGATCCAGCATTGCGGCGCAAAACTGCACGGCAGCGCGCCTGTAATTCAGCGTGATCGAACGGTTTTGTCAGGTAATCATCAGCACCCAAATCGAGCAAACTGATTCTATCAGAAACTTGGCTTCGCGCGGTCAGAACAATCACCGGAGTGAGATTTTTGCGCGCCCGGTGCTGTTTTAGAAAGCTTCGGCCATCCCCATCCGGCAACATAATGTCCAGCAAAATCAGGTCATATTCACCAGTGTCAGCAAATGCGTTCGCATCTGCAATTTTTGCAGCATGATCAACTGTATGCCCATCCAAGCGGATGCGTGACGCAACCGCTTCTGCAAGCTCCAGATTGTCTTCGACCAGAAGGTACTTCATCGCGGAAATTAAACTTTTTTGACAGGTGACAGGTTTGTGTCAGGTTATCGTGGTTTCCTAGACACCTTAGCCGTCGGGAGAACGGCTATCAATTGGGAGAGAGATATGACAACTTTGAAGATGGCACGTCGTGCCCTGCTAGGGTCTGCGATAGCAACACTTGGCTTTGCATCACCTATGTTTGCGGATGGCCACCAAGTTCTGGATGAAATTCATTTTATCGTCCCTGGTGGTGCCGGTGGCGGCTGGGACGGCACAGCACGTGGCACGGGCGAAGCACTGACAGAGGCAGGTCTTGTTGGCTCTGCAACATATGAGAACATGTCGGGCGGCGGCGGCGGTGTAGCCATTGGCTATATGATCGAAAACGCCGCAAGCCTTGAAAACACATTGATGGTCAACTCGACCCCGATTGTGATCCGCTCGCTGACAGGCGTGTTTCCTCATAACTTCCGCGATCTGACATTGGTTGCTGGCACAATCGGCGACTACGCAGCCATTGTTGTAAGCAAAGACAGCCCTATTAATTCCATGGACGATCTGCTGGCTGCATTTGATGCAGATCCGGCGGGCACACCCATCGGTGGTGGTTCAGTTCCGGGTGGCATGGATCACCTTGTAGCTGCGATGGCAATGGAAGCGGCTGGACGCGACGCACTCGCAGTAAACTATATTGCCTATGACGCTGGGGGCACCGCCATGGCAGCACTGCTGTCAGGCGAAATTGCAGCCCTGTCCACTGGTTTTTCCGAAGCGGCTGACCTGTCGAACGCGGGCGAAGTCAAAATCATTGGGGTTACGTCGGACGATCGCGTTCCTGCCGTTCCCGATGCGATGACGATGAAAGAGCAAGGCATCAACACTTCATTCGTCAACTGGCGTGGTTTCTTCGGCGCACCGGGTCTGTCAGATGAAAAGACAGCTCAATATCAGGACGCAATTGCCAAGATGTATGACACACCCGAATGGGAAGCCGTGCGAGCGCGCAACGGTTGGGTCAACATCCACAATCCCGGCGACGATTTTCGCAGCTTTCTTGAAAACCAAGAAAAAGTAATCGGCGATCTGATGAAAAAGCTGGGCTTCCTCTAAGTCGCCAAGACAACTCAGACATAAGGGCGGCGCATCTAACTGCTCCGCCCTTTGCACAATTTTCGTATAGTGGAGGATAGGTCCATGACTTTGGATCGTTGGATTGCGCTCATACTGCTGGGTATCTGCATCATTTATGGCTACACAGCGTGGTTTACGATGGACGCGAGCCTTGCACCCTTCATGCGGCGCAACCCGATCTGGCCAAGCAGCTTCCCCAAGGTTTTGTCCGTTCTCGGTATACTGGCCTGCCTGATCATTTTGTCGGGCCTTGAAAAAGGCGGAGAGAAAATCGGTGAAATCGATCACAGACGTCTGGGGGACTATTTTTACGGACAAGCCCTTTTGCTTTTAGGACTGATGGTCCTTTACGCGCTATGCCTGCGCCCCGTCGGGTTTTTGGTGTCTACCTCTGCTTTTTTGATCATGGGCTCGTTTCTATTGGGGGAGCGAAAGTGGCATATCATGATACCTGTGGCCTTTGTCGCGACAGGCTCGGTTTGGTATCTTGTTCAAGAAGTGCTTGGCATCTTCCTGCGCCCCCTACCTGCATTTATGGGAGTTTAAGATGCTAGAAGGTATCCTGATCGGCCTCCAAACGGCTCTATCCCTCCAAAACCTATTGGTCGTCATCGGCGGCTGTCTGATTGGCACATTCATCGGCATGTTGCCCGGCCTTGGACCGATGTCGATAATCGCAATCATGATCCCAGTGGCCATCACGATGGGTGATCCGTCCGCCGCGCTAATCCTGTTGGCAGGCGTTTACTATGGGGCAATTTTTGGAGGATCGACCTCATCTATCTTGCTCAACGCACCTGGCGTGGCCGGAACGGTAGCGTCTTCGTTCGATGGATACCCGATGTCGCAACAGGGCAAGGCAGGCAAAGCGCTAACCATCGCAGCTATCGCGAGCTTTGCGGGCGGCACAATTGGCGCCCTCCTCTTAATGATATTTGCGCCCATGTTGTCGTCGGTCGCACTTCTCTTTCACTCCCCAGAATACTTCGCACTTATGGTCGTGGGCTTGTCGGCTATTGCCGCCTTCGCCGGACAGGGTCAGGTGACCAAAGCATTGCTGATGACGGTTCTAGGCCTGATCATGGCCACTGTCGGCGAGGGCGCATTGTTTAACTTGCCAAGGTTCACAGGCGGCATCATGGATCTGCAATCCGGCTTTGGGTTTATCACTCTGGCGATGGCCATGTTTGCCCTGCCAGAAGCGGTGTTCCTTATACTGAAACCTAAGAACCTCGGCGACAATGGCGGCGAAATCAAAGATCTGCGCATCACCCGCGCTGAAGCCCGCGCAATTGCGCCCGTCATTGGCCGCCAGTCTATTCAAGGGTTCTTCATCGGCGTCTTGCCTGGAGCAGGTGCTACAATTGCATCCTTTCTTGGCTACGCAGTGGAGCGCAACATCGCACCAAAGCACGAACAAGAAGAATTCGGAAAAGGGTCGATCAAAGGGCTGGCAGCACCTGAAACCGCCAACAACGCAGCCTGCACTGGTTCGTTTGTGCCATTGCTTACACTCGGTATTCCAGGGTCGGGCACGACAGCTATTTTACTCGGCGCATTGATTGCGCTCAACGTAACCCCTGGTCCACGCCTAATGGTTGATGATCCACAGATTTTTTGGGCCGTCATCATGTCCATGTTCATAGGCAATCTTGTGCTTCTGATCCTGAACCTGCCCTTAATCCCTTATATCGCCAAACTTCTGGCTATACCTCGCAATTTCTTGATCCCTTTCATCCTCTTTTTCACGCTGATGGGTGCTTACATCGGCCAGAACAATGCAACAGAATTGCTCATGTTGGTCGGGTTTGGCATCTGCGGCATTGCGTTAAAATTCGCCAACTACCCACTGCCACCTCTTTTGATCGGGTTCATCTTGGGCGGCATGATGGAGGATAACTTCTCACGCTCGGTGCAGCTTTATGGCGGCATATCGTTCATTGTTGAACGGCCCATGACACTTGGCTTGCTGGTCATTGCAGTAGGCCTGATCATCGTTCCGGTCCTCAGGAACCGCCTGACCAAGTGATATCAGCCACACGGGCCTGTATCGCTCCAACAGCGCCTTCCTGCGCTGTCTCAGTTACGAGTGTTCTGCAGGTTCCAGAAAGCAGGCCTAAACCTCAGTATAGAGATTTGCGGGATGGGATCGCAGCAGTCCATCGCTCTGTAAAAGCTTAATGCCCTCTAAGGGCCGACAGCAGCCCCGCCGAACGCCCCTTTAACTTAATTTCCGTTAACACATTCCCCGTTCAGGCGGTGCACGGGTTGTGTACGGGTTGTGCACGCTTTTCACCCCCTCGATTCAGCTGTGTTTTGGCGCATTAACCCTTCGGGACGCTGGGGTCATGGGGCGGCAACGCGGGGCTGCTATACTCGGGCAAATCTCACTAAAACGTTTGATAAATATAGATAAATTTTACGGATCACTCCGCCGCAAGAGGCTCCGCCACCTTGCGGCCGATTTCACAAATCTCCGCTGTGATCCCCTTGAGAACCCGCCGAAACGCCTCAAAGTTCCCGTTCGGGCGTATCATCTGCTCGTTCATATAGATCGAGCGATCAATTTCGATCTGGATCGCGTGTTGTCCCTTTGAAGGCCGCCCGTATGTCTGGCAAATATAGGCCCCTGCAAAGGGTACATTGCGCACCACATGTAGCCCTGCACGGGTAAACGCCGCCTCAATATGATCGACAATCTCGGTGCTTGCCGAGGCGCCATGTCGGTCCCCGATCACCACTTCGGGACGGCGGATCGCCCCCCGCGCCGCAAGGTCCATCGCCTCATGGGGCATCGAATGGCAGTCAACCAAGATTGCCTCGCCAAAAGCGGCTTTTGACTGGTCCAAAAGCTTGCCCAACATCTCGTGATAGGGCCGCCAGTAAATATTGATTCTGCGCTCCGCCTCGCTCAAAGGCAGCTTTCCACGATAAATCGCACGCCCCCCTGCCACCACGCGCGGCACCACTCCAAGCCCCGAAGCCACCCGCGGATTGTGCCCCCGCGCGCTCACCCCCTCAAACAATGCTGGATCCAGCTCCTCTGGCGCGCGGTTCAGATCAATAAAAGCACGCGGCGCGCCCGCTGTCAGAAACGGTGCACCACATTTGGGCGCATGTGAAAAAAGCCTATCTACAAAGGCGTCTTCCGATGTTCGGATGGTGTGTTGGTCCAAAACAGTCTTGCGCAGAAACGTCCAAGGATAGTCCCGCCCACTGTGCGGCGAGGCAAACACAACAGATGTTGTGCGCCGTTCAGGGTGGATCAAATCATAAGCGACACGCGGCATTCTGGCTCCAGTTTCTTAAGGCGAGTATAGGCCAAAAAAATGAAGCGTCAAAAGCTCTTGATCATATCTGCGACTCCTTTTATAGACACGAGGCGCTGGCGCGGGTTTACGCGTCCCTTTTTGTTTTAAGGGACGAAAAAACCAAGTCAGTTCGGGCGATTAGCTCAGTGGTAGAGCACTTCGTTGACATCGAAGGGGTCACAAGTTCGAACCTTGTATCGCCCACCATGAACCATTCACCGCACGGGGGAGTTCCCTCGCGCACCCGCAAACCCAAAGGCGCAAGCCCTGCGCCGCGACCAAGGAGACGACCTCATGAAGGTTAGAAACTCACTCCGCTCGCTCAAGAGCCGGCACCGTGACTGCCGCATCGTGCGCCGCAAGGGCCGCGTTTATGTGATCAACAAAACACAGCCTCGCTTCAAAGCCCGTCAAGGCTAAGCTTAGCTGAACGCAGCACTGCAAAAAGAGCCGCGCCTTTCGAGGGGCGGCTCTTTTCTTTTGGACTGCCCCCATCCCCTTACATCAAAGCCCATTATGTCATATCATCTTGGACAGATGAGTGATGCAATCAAGGTCTGAACTGGGCATGAGGCGCAAGATATTTGGATGGCTTCTTTGCGGGGCACTGAGCGTGAGCAACAGCGCTCCCAGCCTCGCCTGTGCCTTTCACGGCTATACTCCAAACCCAACACTCGTTGACCTGCTTATGATGACCGAGCAGGTTGTCATCGCAGACATAGACCCCTCTCAGCCAAACCGATACCGGCTGCTCGAAGTGCTCATGGGGCCCCATGTTTCGGACATACCAATCACTGTTTCAGCATCAGTCACCAAGACTATCTCGCAAAACCCTTCAGCACGTGTCCTACTGGCACGTGATGGGCCCTACGGTCCTTGGCAAATGCTCAAAGTACTCGACAATAGGCTCCATCATGTTTTGAGCTACGTTATCGAGCGCCAGTCCGCGCTAATCAATGGCGGCGATGAAGAACGCCTCACGTTGTTTGTTTCACTCTTAAATGATCCAAGTCCAGATGTTCACCAGCTTGCTTTGCAAGAGTTGGATCGCGCGCCATATAGCGCGCTTCAGAAGCTTGTCATCCCCAATATAGCAGGGCTAAAACAAGAGATTGAAACAGGCGATGAGGGCTTAATGCCGATACGCGTTTTGCTGGCCGGTTTAACAAAAGACCAAAGCTACAAGCCTTTTATGATGGAAGAGCTGGCAATGGCTGTCGAAGGCAACGTTTCTTATATGGGCGCTTATGCAACTGCCCTAATCGAGCTGGGGGGCACGGACGCAGTTCAATATCTGATTGACGAGTATTTGACTGACAAGGCTCAGCCACTCGATAGCCGGATCAAGATTCTCGAAGCCCTCTCACTCCAGCACAAAAATGCAGAACGCAAAACGAGACGCGCAATCGCCCGTGGTGTAGCCCATGAATTGCACCAGTCGCCGGAGCTGAAAGAACCTGCTACGCGCTTCTTCGGGTTTCGCATTCGCTAGAGTGCAAAAGCCAAAGAAGGCCTAGTCGTAGCTGCGAAGATCTTCGATCACCTTGCCGTCATTGGGCAGACTACCACGCCCGACAATCTCGATTTCACCCTTGAGCTTCAAGACTTCAGAAACAGACTTGGCGTAAGCCGCAGCATCTCCGCCCTCGGCTTCAACCATGACAGTCATCGCATCCATCTCGCCTTGGCGCTTGGCCACAACACGAGCTTTGAAAATCTCGCTATGCTTGGCGACAAAAGCCGCAACCTGCTCGGGGCGCACGAACATACCTTTAATCTTTGTGGTCTGGTCCGCGCGGCCCATCCAACCTTTGATACGCATATTCGTCCGTCCACAGGGGCTCTGCCCTTCCATAACAGCGCTCATGTCTCCCGTAGCGAAGCGGATCAGCGGATAGTCAGGGTTGAGCGTAGTCACAACAACTTCGCCTACCTCGCCTGGGGCCACAGGATCGCCAGTTCCCGGGCGCACAATCTCTACGATGACACCTTCATCAACAATCATGCCTTCCATGGCAGGCGTCTCGTAGGCAATTGTGCCAAGGTCTGCAGTACCGTAGCTCTGCAAACACATAATACCACGGTCTTTATATTCCTGACGCAGACTTGGGAAAAGCGCGCCGCCGCCGACAGCCGCCTTACTAAACTTCAACTTAAGGCCCATCTCTTCGGCCTTATCCAGAATGAGCTTGAGGTAATCGGGAGTGCCCACATAAGCCGTACAGCCAATATCATGCGCCGCCTGCGCCTGAAGCTCAGTCTGGCCAACACCAGCAGGCAGAACAGCCGCGCCAACAGCGCGTGCACCGTTCTCAAACATCATCCCTGCCGGCGTAAGGTGATAAGAAAAACAGTTTTGGACAATATCACCCGAACCAATACCTGCAGCCGCCAAAAAGCGTCCCGCGCGCCACCAGTCATGGCTCATATTGCCGGGTTCATAGATCGGTCCTGGGCTCTGGAAAATATGCGCAAAGCCCGCAGCGTTCACAGCCGTCAGCCCACCAAAAGGCGGGGCCTTCTTCTGAGCAGCACCAAGATCAGACTTGCGTAGCACAGGTAAAGACGCAAGGGCCTCCGCCGTTGTGATAGCTGACGCATCAACGCCTTCAAGACGGCTCCCATAGCCAGACAGCCCTTGCGCCAATGCTACTTGCTGCGGCAAACGCAGCGCAATTTCCGCAGCGCGCGTCTCGGCGGATCGCGTCTCCAACTCGTCGAAAAACTGGCCCATCTTGTAAACCTTCTTGTGCTCATTTGCGCCCAACTGGCGGCATGGTGCGGACATCACCCTCGCGATCAGCGGGGTCTATATTCTTTCAAAACTCAGCTTGGCTGCCTTAGCTGAGCCAGCGCTTGCGTCGACGATAGGAGCGCACATCGCGGAAGCTTTTGCGCCCATCATCAGACATGCCGAGGTAAAACTCTTTAACATCCGGGTTCTCGCGCAGCTCTTTCGCTGGCCCGTCCATAACCACACGGCCTGATTCAAGAATATACCCATAGTGGGCGAACCTGAGAGCTACGTTTGTATTCTGTTCAGCCAAAAGGAAGGTATACCCTTCTCCCTCATTGAGCTGTTTCACAATACCAAAGATCTGCTCAACAAGCTGAGGCGCAAGCCCCATTGACGGTTCGTCCAAAAGGATCGTTTCTGGCCGGCTCATCAAAGCGCGACCAATCGCAACCATTTGTTGCTCTCCGCCCGATGTATAGCCAGCTTGCGAGCGACGGCGTTCCTTCAGGCGTGGGAAATAATTGTAAACCATCTCAAGGTCCGCATCGACAGCACCTTTGCCATCGGTCCGCGTATAGGCGCCTGTGAGCAAGTTTTCCTCAACGGTGAGGTGCTCAAAACAATGCCGCCCTTCCATCACTTGGATTACACCACGCTTGACCAGATCGGCTGGATCAAGATGCTGCGTAATCTCGCCACGATAGCTCACGCTTCCTTTGGTGACTTCGCCACGCTCCGAGTGAAGCAGGTTTGAAATCGCCTTGAGCGTCGTCGTCTTACCCGCGCCGTTACCGCCCAACAGGGCAGTGATACCGCCTTTGGGCACTTTGAGCGAAACGCCTTTCAGCACAAGGATCACGTGATTGTAGATCACCTCGATGTTGTTCACTTCCAGAACGGTGTCGTTTGTTTCACCAGCATCCAGCATATCAGGGCTCGCTTATTTGAATTCGTTTACAGGATTGGCCGCCCACCCGTTTGAGTGGGCGGCCAGAAGCGCTTAGTTGCAGCGCTGTTCGATGTTGTTTTCAGCGGCGAACGCCTCTGAGTCTGCGGTGATCAGCGGCAGGATAACGTCCATGTCCGATGGTCCGAAGTCAGAGATCAGGTTCCACTTTTTGTCAGCTGCGTTCCACTGCGTGATCCCGCCGAGGCCTGGGCCACCGTGGTTTTCGCAAGAAACGGCAAAGCTTGGCCCGAAGTTTGGCATACCAAGAGCTGTCATGCCTTCTTCTGTGATCTCAAGCGCTTCCATACCGTCACGCATCATCGCTGGTGTGATCTGGGCTGTGCCATGGATCTCTTGAGCTTTTTTCGCCGCTTCTGCTGCGAGCATCGCTGCATACATACCGCGGTTGTAAAGCACTGTCCCGATCTGGTCGCCAGCGCCAGCCGCGAGGCCTTTGTCGACAACGTGTGTTTTGATGTCATCAAACACAGGGAAGTCAGAACCAACGTTATGGAACGTTACCGATTTGTAGCCATTGGCCGCATCACCAGCAGGTGTCACATCGTGCTCTGCACCTGACCACCAGATACCAATGAAGTTTTCCATGTTGAAACGGATGTTCGCCGCTTCTTGGATCGCAACTTGGTTCATAACGCCCCAGCCGTACATAATTACATAGTCAGGCTTGTCGCGGCGGATCTGGAGCCACTGTGATTTCTGCTCCTGACCAGGATGGTCTACGGGAAGAAGGCTCAGTTCATAGCCGTGCTTCGTCGAAAGCTCTTCCAGCGTGCGGATCGGCTCTTTGCCATAGGCAGAGTTGTGATACACGAGGGCCACTTTTTTGCCCTTGATGTCACCACCGTTTGTTTCGAGCAGGTGGTTAATCGCAACAGATGCACCGTTCCAGTAGTTCGCTGGGTAGTTAAACACGTGGCTGAAGACCTTGCCGTTTGCGGCAGATGTACGGCCATAGCCCATTGTGTGGAGCGGAATACCGTCAGCTGTCACTTTGGGGATCAGCTGGTAGGTGATACCTGTTGAGAGCGGTTGATAAACAAGTGCGCCTTCGCCTTTTGTGGACTCATAGCACTCAACGCCTTTTTCGGTGTTGTAGCCTGTTTCGCACTCAGGAACTTTGGTCATGATGCCGCCGATACCACCATCACGCTCGTTGAGCATTGTGAAGTAGTCTGCGTAGCCGTCTGCAAACGGGATACCACCCGCCGCATATGGGCCAGTCCGGTATGAGAGTGACGGGAACACAAGGTCCGCCATCACTGGGCCTGCCGCCATAACGGCTGCCACGGCCATAGTTGCTAGTTTCGTCTTCATCGGGGTCTCCTCCCTTGGTTTTTTCCGATGTTAGCCACAGCTATTGCGCTGAAGCCCTTATTTGTTGCCCTGCCCTTAGTGTGGGAATGGCCACAACCGTAGTTTCTCCTTCGCCACGCGCCACAGCTGGGCAAGCCCATGTGGCTCAGCGATGAGGAAGATAATGATCAACGCACCAACGATCACAAGCTGCAAGTGGGCCACAATATCAGTGGGCCAACCCATACCGCCAATGGTCAGAGCATAAGCCATGAAGGCTGCGATGCTCGCAAAAATCCACCCCACACCAGCGCCTGCAATCAGGCTGCGTGTGCGCACAATATTGATCACCAGCATGACAACCGCAGCGGCGAAAGCCACTAGGAACACCCAGCTCATGACTGAAGAAAAGCCTGATATTTCATCGGTACTGTCTGCAAGCATAAGCTTGAGAAGAACTGGCAAGAGCACGAGGAAAGCCGCGCCTGCGAATGATCCAAAGATCGAGCCGAGACCTCCAATAATCACCATAAACAGAACGATAAACGACTTCTGGATGCCGAAGGCTTCACCAACTTCAACGGCGCCAAGGTAGACCGCAAAGAAGAGCGCGCCAGCGATGCCGATGTAGAAAGAACTTACCGCAAAAGCACTTAGCTTTGCTTTTAGCGGGTTCACCCCAATGATTTCAGCCGCGATGTCCATATCACGGATGGCCATCCATTTGCGTCCAGACGCCCCACGCGTGAGGTTGCGTGCAACGATTGCGCAGAGAGCGGCGATAACTAAGCAGAAAAGATAAGTCGCCCAGGCGTCAGTGCTCGGCCCCGTGATTGCGACCCCAAAGATTTCTCGCTCAGGCGCATTGATCTGACCAGAAGCTGAATAGTTATAAGCCCAGGACCATTTGTTGAATAGCCAAACAAGGAAGAACTGCGCAGCCAAAGTTGCAACCGCAAGGTAGAAGCCTTTGATGCGGAGGCTCGGCAGGCCAAACAGAACACCGACAACAGCCGTCACAAGTCCAGCAAGGATGACAGAGAAAAAGATATTAATAGGTGGGAGCGCATATTGCACACCGTCTATCCAGATATCGAGACCTGTCATGAACTTGTAGCAAGCATAGGCTCCCACGGCCATAAAGCCGCCAGTACCGAGCGAAACCTGCCCACAATACCCGACAAGTATATTTAGACCAATTGCAGCGATTGAATAAATCAAGAACGGCAAGAAGATCGCATTCACCCAATAATCATTGATCAGGAAGGGAACCATCGCAAAGGCCACAAAGAGCACAAAATAGTAGCGATAGCGGTCGAATTTGATCGGGAAGGTTTGCCCGTCATCTTGATAGGACGTCTTATAGTCACCAGCTTCACGGTAAAACATCAGACTCTCTCCCCGTTTAGTTCTTCTTGATGGCTTAGGTCAGCGCGGTTCGCGCGCTTGGCGTAGCCTGTTGCTTCTGCGTGGCGTACAAGCTGGAGATAGGTCCAGATCCCGATGCCCGCTCCAATGGCAGCAAATACAGCAGCCATGGTCATTTGACTTTCGTTGTCGACGTTCGCCGAGAAGGCGAGGTACCCAAAGGCCCAGAAGCCTGACCATGCCACCACGTTGATAATCGCAATGATTTTCATCATGGTGTCAGACCCTCTCGATGATCTTCTCGCCAAACAACCCTTGAGGGCGGAAGACGAGGAAAATAAGAGCGAGCACATAGGCAAACCAATTTTCGGTGGCCCCGCCGACCATTGGGCCAACGGCGAATTCAAAAAGCTTTTCGCCGACGCCAATGATCAGGCCACCGACGATCGCACCCGGAATGGAGGTGAAGCCACCAAGCATCAGAACGGGCAAGGCCTTCAGAGCAATGAGTGAGAGCGAGAATTGGACACCTGATTTTGTGCCCCACATGATACCTGCCACCAGAGCGACAAAACCCGCGAGAGACCAGACCATCACCCAGATAAAGTTGAGGTTGATACCAACCGAAAGTGCCGCTTGGTGATCATCCGCAACAGCACGCATGGCGCGGCCTTGTTTGCTGTATTGGCTGAAAATCACGAGCGCCAGAACAAGGATAGCAGCGATCACAGTTGCAAACATGTCAAGCTTATCGATGAAGAAGCCGTAGAAGTTTTCGTTACCGAAGCCCATCCAGCGCGTGCTGTCTTCAAGCCATATGCTTGCACCCTGCGGTAGGCCGACATCGAGGTTTTTAATCTCGGAGCCCCACATCAAATCGCTGATACCTTCGAGGAAGTAGGCAAGACCGATTGTCGCCATGAAAAGAATAATTGGCTCCTGTCCGACAAGGTGGCGGAAGACGAATTTCTGCACGAGCCATGCCAGCAAAACCATAAAGGCAGCCGTCAGCAAAATGCCGAGCAGTGCAGGCAAATGCCAGCCAAAGTGGTGTACTTCCGTGCCAAACATCGCATTGATCAGATGGCTGAAAGGCACCTGACCATTCATTATTCCGACAAGAGTGGCCGCGGCAAAAAGCGCCATAACGCCTTGGGCGTAGTTGAAAATACCAGAGGCTTTATAGATCAGAACAAAGCCGAGGGCGACAAGGGCATAGAGAACCCCAGCCATAAGTCCGTTTAGGAAGACTTCTATCCCAAAAATCAGATTGTCAGGCATTGTTGAGGCCTCCAAATACTTGTGTCAGTTGGGCTTGCTTAGTCATGGCTCACCCCCAAATAGGCGTCGATCACGTCTTGGTTGTTGCGCACCTCATCAGGTGTGCCGTCGCCAATTTTCTTACCGTAATCCATCACGACAACCCGGTCGCTCAAATCCATAACCACACCCATATCGTGCTCAATCAGAGCAATCGTGGTTCCAAATTCGTCGTTCACATCAAGAATAAAGCGGCTCATGTCCTCTTTTTCTTCAACGTTCATCCCAGCCATCGGTTCATCAAGCAGCAAGAGTGAAGGCTCAGCGGCCAGCGCGCGCGCCAGCTCTACGCGTTTTTTGAGACCATAAGGCAAACGCGCCACGGGCGTCTTTCGGATCGCCTGAATTTCGAGAAAATCGATAATTTTCTCAGCCCGCTCGCGGTTTTCAACCTCTTCGCGCTCAGCCTTACCCTTCCAGAGACCCTGAGCAAAAAGCCCTGTGGTCATGTGGTTAAGACGACCTGTCATCACGTTATCAAGAACGCTCATACCGTCAAACAAAGCGATGTTCTGAAATGTCCGGGCAATCCCTTGACGGGCAACTTCATAAGGCCGCATCTGTGGGCGCTTTGCACCCTGATACCAAACCTCCCCCTGCTGAGGGATATAGAAGCCCGAGATAACATTGAGCATCGAGGATTTGCCCGCACCGTTCGGTCCGATAATAGCGCGGATTTCGCCTTCCTTGATGTCAAAGCTGATATCAGTAATAGCCTTCACCCCACCAAAACTCAGTGTGATGTTTTTCATCTCCATCAACGTACCGCCAATCTTGCGGCCGTCAGCTGTGGTGTAGCCTTCTGTACTCATGTCGTTCATTCTGCTGCCACCTTCTGTGTCGTGACGGTCTGAACCTTGGCGTCAACAATACTCAAAGTCGCGCTGATGGCGCCTTTGCGTCCGTCTTCGTAGGTTACTTCCGTTGTAGTCGAAATTTGGGGTGAGCCGTCGTAGAGGGCATCAACGATGTCCTTGAACTTATCGGCCACAATCACGCGGCGCACTTTTCGTGTCCGGGTCATTTCGCCATCATCCGCATCAAGCTCTTTATGCAAGACGACAAAGCGGTGCACCTGACAGCCCGAAAGCATTTCATCCTGCGCTACAGATTTGTTCACCTCTTCCACGTGGCTCTGGATTGAAGCCAGAACCTTGGGATGGCCCGCAAGCTCTTGGTAAGAGGCATAAGCGATATTGTTACGCTCTGCCCAGTTACCCACCGCCGTCAGGTCGATATTGATAAACGCAACGCAGCGGTCCTTGCCATTGCCAAAGAGCACAGCTTCGAGAATGTCAGGGTAGAACTTGAGTTTGTTCTCAACATATTTTGGAGCAAACAAGCTACCGTCTGCCATTGTTCCCACGTCTTTCGCACGATCGATGATCCGCAAATGACCTGTGTCTGGCTCAAAGAAACCAGCATCACCTGTAGCGACCCAACCTTCAGGGTCTTTGGTCGAGGCTGTGCTTTCCGCATTCTTGTAATACTCTACAAACGTGCCTTCAGAGCGATAGTAGATTTCGCCGTTTTCCTCGATACGTATCTCAACGCCTTTAGCAGGCACGCCCACCGTGTCAGCACGCACTTCACCATCTGGCTGGACAGTGATGAAAACCGAGGCTTCTGTCTGACCATACAGCTGCTTGAGGTTGATACCAAGAGAGCGATAGAAGTCAAAAATCTCAGGGCCAATGGCCTCACCCGCCGTATAACCAACACGCACACGGCTAAAGCCAAGCGTGTTCTTGAGTGGTCCGTAGATACAGAGCTCACCAAGCTTATACTTCAAGCGATCCATAAACCCGACAGACTTGCCGTCCAAGATTGCTGGGCCGACTTTCTTTGCATGCGCCATAAACACATCAAAGAGCCGCTTCTTAAACGGACTAGCATCTTCCATGCGGATCATCACGTTTGTCAGCTGCGTTTCAAAAATACGCGGCGGGGCAAAATAATATGTCGGACCAATCTCGCGCAGATCGGTCATCATGGTTTCTGGGCTCTCAGGGCAATTCGTGCAGAAGCCCGTCCAATACGCCTGACCAACCGAGAAGATAAAATCACCCACCCACGCCATCGGTAAATACGCCAGAATTTCATCGCCTGCATTCAGATGATCAAACTCACTGGCATTCTTCGCTGTCTCGATAATGTTTCTGTTAGAGAGCACAACGCCTTTTGGCTTACCTGTCGTGCCAGACGTGTAAAGCATTACGCAGGTGCTGTCATAAGTCAGCTTCTCACGGCGCTCTTTGAGGTCTTCGATCAGCTCATAATAAGCCGCGCGACCTTGTGCTTGGATATCTACAAACCGGTGCAGCGCATGGTGGTCATACTTACGTAAGCCGCGTGGATCGACATAAATCATATGTTCGAACTGATGCAGCCCATCTTGAATTTCGATAACTTTGTCGACTTGCTCTTGGTCCTGACAGACCACAAAGCGCGCACCACAATGCTCCATGACATAAGCCATCTCTTCAGCAGAGGCATCTTGATACAGCGGAACGGGAATGGCACCCACAGATTGAGCCGCAACCATCGTCCAGTAAAAATGCGGACGGTTTCTGCCAATGATTGCAACAAAGTCGCCCTCATTCACGCCGAGATTAATAAACCCAAGCGCCAGCGCCTCGATTTCCTTCTCGGTTTCGGCCCAAGTCCAGCTCTGCCAGATGCCAAATTCTTTTTCTCGGTAAGCCGCCTTATTGGCAAACTCCCGAGCGTTACGCTGCAACAGCGCTGGAACGGACGCGAGTCCGCTCGTCGCTTCTGACGACTGTGTCAAATCTTTTCCTCCCTTTGCCCCTTTCGGGCCAAACTCGCCACTTTCTGAGCGATTCTCCTTCCCCCAGCGTGACTGTTTCAGAGTTGCCGTCAACTTTTACCTGATCATTTCGCGAATCTAACAAATTGTAACAAGCTGCATTTGGCCGTCTGTGGGGCTTTGCCTACATCTGTTTGGGTGTTAGCACATGGGCAGAAAGGCGGCTCATGACTAACAATCCTGACAATCAAGCTATGACAATGGCTGGGCTCAATCTCATTCAACAAGCACTGTCGATCTATGACAGTGACTTGCGTCTCGTGGTGTCAAATGAGCGGTTTCGCTCAATGTTCGCTCTTCCCGACTGGACTGTAACACCTGGAGCAGAGTTTGCCGCAACGATCCGTTATCTCGCTGAGCGCGGCGAATATGGGGCAATTGATGATATTGACGCATTTGTTAAGGAGCGGGTTGATCTCGCCCGCGCGTTTGAAGCGCACTACATTGAGAGGCAAATGAGCAACGGGCGCTGGATCTCAGTCGAAGGTTCTCCTCTGCCCAACGGTGGGTGGGTCGCTGTCTATACAGACATCACTGGATCTAAACGCCAAGAAGAGCTTTTACGCACACGCTCCGAGTCTTTATCAGACCAACTTCTCAACCGTGCTGAGGAGCTTGCGAAAACCAACCGTGAACTCGAAGCCACAGTTACCGCGCTTGAAGAAGCAAAGCGACAGCTCACCGCGATGGAAGCGCGCACCCGCCTGACAACTGAAATGATGCCCGCACACATCGCACATGTAAGCTCCAACAAAGTCTACACCTACTCAAACCGGCGGGTGAGCTCCGTCATGCCTGGCAGCTTGGCTGATCCTGTAGGACACCACGCTTCTGAAGTGCTAGGTGCACAGCCTTACAGCGTGATTTCGCCTCACTTGGAGCGTGGTTTTGCTGGCGCCTCTTCGGTCTTTGAATTCAATCACGAACCCAGTTCACGACGGATCCGCGTCGCGCTGACACCAGACAGCAGTACAGGCGGAGTGTACATCCTATCGATGGACATTACAGAGGAGACACAAACACGCTCAGCTCTTCAACAGAACCGTCGCCGTCAACTTGCGGCCCAAATGGTATCTGGACTTGCGCATGACTTCTCCAATCTCCTGACAATTGTCCTTGGCTCTCAAAGCCGGCTGCAACGGCTGGGCTTACCTCCAAAGGCTGATGCTCTCATTAACGCTACACTCACGGCTGCACGCCGTGGCGGAGACTTGCTCAATCGCATCGCAGACATGACAGGCTTGCGTGACCTCCATCCACTGCCAACACGCCTGCAGACCTTTTTGACAGAGTTTGAAACGCTTGCGAGCACAACGCTTCCTGAAGGCGTCACCCTGAGCCTTGAAAGTCGTTTTTTGCCATCAAACCTTATCCTCATGTTGGACTCAGGCAGCCTGCAGGACAGCTTGCTCAACCTCGTCTTGAACGCACGAGATGCCTGCAACGGCGATGGTGAAATCTCCCTCTTGGTCGATGTCGTTCAAGACACGTGGATTGAATTTACAGTTATAGATACAGGGCCTGGGTTTTCTGAACATGCCTTATCACACGTGTTTGACCCCTTCTTTACAACCAAAGGCGATAATGGCTCGGGTCTTGGCCTTGCTATGGTCTATGACGTGGCAAAGCTCTCAGGTGGCCGAGTTCAGGCGCGCAATGGCACTACTGGCGCCGAAGTCAGCCTGCGCCTTCCTCTTCGCCTTGCGCCATCGCCCGTCGCACCCGGACTGGTGTTGCTTGTTGAAGATAACGCCTTGATACGAACCGATGTGCGAGAAATGTTGATTTCGCAAGGCCATACTGTGATCGAGGCCACCAGCACAGAAGAGGCGCTGCTCCTCGCCCAAGACTTGCCAGATATTGCGCTGGTCCTCTCGGACATATCGCTCGAAGGTGAAGCGACAGGCATCGACTTGATCGAACGTTTGGGGCAGACACGACCAACAGGTTTTTTGATGACTTCTTTGCCTGAAACCGATCCACTCTTTCAACGTGCCGTCCAGCTCGCACCAGTTATCCGCAAGCCATTTAATTCCGAAACCCTTCAGATCTATCTTGGATTGGACACTGTCTCATGACCAAACCTCTTGTAACCATCCTTGATGACGAACGCGCTATTCGACAAATGCTCACTGATGCGCTGGAAGAGGCGGGCTTTGAGACCATGAGCTTCGCGCGCGCGACCGAGTTCGAAGCGGCGCTCAAGACCGCAATACCAGACGTCTGTCTCGTAGACCTTTCACTTCCTGACAAGGACGGGCTCACGCTCGTTCATCGCCTCGCCCTCGAACAAGGAGCCAGTGTGATCATCATATCAGGCCGCGCGCAGGTTCAAGATCGTGTCACAGGGTTAGAGCTTGGCGCAGATGACTACATTATCAAACCCTTTGAGCCCGCAGAAGTCGTTGCTCGCGTGCGCGCCCGTTTACGCAAAGCGGCTCCCGCCCCTCAAAGTACCGAAACTGCACGTTTCAACGGATGGACGGCACATTTTGAGCGCTATATTCTTGTTGATCAAGCTGGCCAAGAGACCGCATTTTCTCACGCCGAGGGAGAAGTTTTGCGACTGTTTCTGGAACGCCCCAAAAGGCTTATTTCTCGAGCCAACATGCAAGAAACGCTAGGTGGTGCAGCAGGCGAAAGTTTTGACCGTGCGATGGATGTGCGCATTTCGCGCCTCAGAACAAAGCTGGGGGAAGACCCGAAGAATCCCCGCCTGATCAAGACCATCTATGGCGCTGGCTATATTTTTCTTGGCGATGTGAGCTGGGGCTAAAGCCGCGCGACTGCTCCCGCCAAAACCTCAAGACCTGTGACCAAATCAGCTTCGTCTGTATCTTCTTCGAACGCGTGACTGATCCCGTTAATTGACGGAACAAACAGCATTGCGACAGGCAGATATCGCGCGACATTGGTTGCATCATGAAGCGCACCGGACGGCATCTTCCTCCAGCGTCCCGCAGCATGCTCTTCAGCACTGGCCTCAAGCGCTGACCGCAGATCCACGCTCATAGCAACTGGTTCCAGCCCCAACATGGGGCCAAACGAAAGTCCAACTCCCTGTGCTTCAGCGACCTCTGACGCGGCATGCCGAATGATCTTCTCCATGCGCCCCAAGCGGTCAGCATCACCGTCTCGCCATTGCATCGAGAAGGTGGCACGTCCGGGTACTATGGAGTGTGCATCGGGGTGCAACTTCACATGACCAATCGTCCAAACAGTTTGAGGCGTTACCACATTTTTAAAGCGCTCTCCAATAAGCGCATTGAAAGCCCCCAGCGCCTGAAAGGCGTCCTTGCGCAGATGCATTGGGGTCGTCCCCGCATGGTTCTGCTCGCCCTCGAAGGTAATACGCATATCGCGAATGCCGACAATGTCCGTCACCACACCAACGGCTTCGCCCGCTTGGTCAAGCCACGGGCCCTGCTCAATATGCATCTCAATAAAGCACGTAAATTGCTTTGGATCTACAAAGTTTCCAGCCTGAGAAGCCATAGATTCGCGCGCCTCTGCAAGAGTGGTGCCTGTGCGGTCTGTTAACTTGTCAGCCTCTTCAAGCGTCAACTCTCCAGACCAAACGGTGCTGCCTGTAGTCACGCCAAAGCGGCCTTCCTCGTCTTGAAAGCTCACCACAGACACAGCAGGTCCGCCTGATTCTTTTGCCGCGCGGGCAACTTCCAGTGCCGCAATCACACCCAAGGCTCCGTCAAGCCAGCCGCCCTCGGGTTGGCTGTCAGAATGAGACCCAAGCAAGACTGAGGGCCCGTCTGCCAGCCCGAAAAGAGACCCCATCGGGTCGTAATGAACCTTGAGACCCGCTTCTTCAAACTTCTGAGCAAGCCACGCCCGCGCAGTAATATCGGCTTCACTATAGGCTGGGCGCACAACGCCTTTGCCGACGCCAGACGCCCCGAACTGGCGCAAGGCGTGAAGATCAGAAAGAAAGCGAGTTGGATTGATATTCATATTCTATTCAGCAGCAACCGCACCCTCTGCCTTCTCCACTTTTACCGCCGAAAATTTAAACTCGGGAATCTTGCCATATGGATCAAGTGCAGGATTTGTAAGAATATTCGCTGCAGCTTCAACATAAGCAAAAGGTACGAATACCATATCCTCAGCGACAGCCCGATCAGCACGCGCCATGATCACGATACTGCCGCGTCGCGTGCTCAAGCGAACATGCTCACCCGGCTCCACACCAAGACGGCGCAAAGTCTTAGGATGCAACGAACAGTTGGCCTCAGGCTCCACGGCGTCCAAAACATTTGAGCGCCGTGTCATCGAACCAGTGTGCCAGTGCTCTAGCTGACGACCCGTTGTCATAATCATCGGATAGTCTGCATCAGGCGATTCATCAGGTGCGATTACACTTGCAGGCGTAAACTTTGCGCGTCCTTCTGCCCGCGGAAATCCATCCCCGAACACGATCGCCTGTCCCGGGTCAGTTTCGCTTAGGCTCGGATAGGTGATCGTCTCAGTCTTGAGCCGTTCCCATGTTATATTGTTGAGCGAGGCCATGTTAATCTTCATCTCGTTAAAGACCTCAGACACATCACCATAGTCCCAATTGAGTCCGACGCGCTGCGCCAGTTCGACTGTGATTTTCCAGTCTTCGCGCGCGTCACCTGGCGGTGTAACAGCTGGCCTCACACGCTGCACCTGACGGTTGGTGTTGCTCACCGTACCATTCTTCTCGTACAGCGCCGAAGCAGGAAGGATCACATCAGCATAGTTCGCTGTTTCGGTCAGGAAAATATCCTGCACAACGAGATGCTCAAGCTTTGCCAAAGCGTCACGCGCATGCTCCACATCAGGGTCTGACATCGCTGGATTTTCGCCCTGAATATACATCCCCTTGATGTTGCCGGCATAAGCTTCATCCATGATCTCCGTCACAGTCAGGCCTTTTTCGTTGGAAAAGTCTCCAGCCCCCCAAACATCGGTAAAGGCTTTGCGAATGCCGTCGTCCATGACACTTTGATAGTCAGGCAAGAACATCGGAACGAGGCCAGCATCAGACGCACCTTGTACGTTGTTCTGCCCACGCAATGGATGCAGCCCAGCGCCTGGCTTACCGACATTACCCGTCATCAAGGCAAGCGAAATCAGGCAACGTGAGTTATCCGTACCGTGGATGTGCTGGCTTACGCCCATGCCCCAGAAAATCATCCCGGCCTCAGCACCCGCAAAGATGCGTGCAACTCGGCGCAATTGATCAGGCGACACACCACAAATTTCACTCATCGCTTCGGGAGAGAAGTCCTTCAGATGTGCTTTCTCTGCTTCCCAGTTTTCGGTCCAACGATGGATGTACTGGCTGTCGTACAGCTCCTCTTCGACGATCACATGCATAATCGCGTTGAGCATGCTGACGTCTGTTCCTGGGCGAAACTGAACCATCTCTTCTGCAAAACGGCGCAAACCGACCCCACGTGGGTCCATTACTATGAGCTTACCACCGCGCTTGGTGAACTGTTTGAAATAGGTCGCTGCAACAGGGTGGTTCTCAATCGGGTTCGCTCCGATGATTATTGCAACATCGGCGTTCTCAATCTCATTGAATGTCGCCGTAACAGCGCCGGAGCCAACATTCTCGATCAGCGCGGTTACAGAACTGGCATGGCAAAGCCGCGTGCAGTGATCGACGTTGTTGTGAAGAAAGCCCTGCCGAATGAATTTCTGAACAAGATATGCCTCTTCATTGGTACATTTGGCCGAACCAAACCCCGCTACAGCCTTGCCGCCATGCTGATCACGCAGCCCAGACAGGCCACCTGCGGCAAACGCCATCGCTTCATCCCAGCTCGCCTCGCGAAAGAACTCGTTCCAGTTGTCTGGGTGTACATTGAGACCCTTTGCAGGAGCGTCTTCGCGGCGGATAAGCGGTTTTGTCAGGCGGTGAGAGTGATGAATGTAGTCAAACCCAAAGCGGCCCTTCACACAAAGCCGACCCTCGTTGGCAGGCCCGTTAATGCCTTCAACATATTTGACCTTGCCATCTTTGACCTTAAGCGAAACCTTGCAGCCAACGCCACAAAACGGACAGACACTTTCTGTTTCGCTGTCAAAATCCTTGCTGTCGCCTTGCTGCTGATCATCCAGCACGGTCGCAGGCATAAGCGCCCCAGTCGGGCAAGCCTGAACACATTCGCCACAAGCGACACATGAGCTCTCGCCCATCGGGTCATCCATATCAAACACAGGATAGGCCGAGTGCCCCCGACCCGCCATGCCGATCACATCATTGACCTGCACTTCACGGCACGCACGCACGCAAAGCCCGCAGGATATACAAGCATCAAGGTTCACCCGCATAGCAACATGGCTATCATCCAACAGCGGAATATGGCCCTCTTCCAGTTTGGGGAAACGGCTCTCGCTGACACCGTTGAGATCAGCCATATCCCACATGTGCGCAGATTTGTCGTGGCTCGTCTCACGCTCAGGCAAATCTGCCAAAAGCATTTCTACAACCATTTTACGGGCACTCGTTGCACGCGCATTATTGGTCACAACAACCATGCCCTCTTGCGGCTCGCGAATACAAGACGCAGCCAAGGTCCGTTCGCCCTCGATCTCAACCATACAAGCGCGACAGTTACCGTCAGGGCGATATCCCGGCGCAGGCTTATGGCAAAGATGCGGAATGACGAGCCCACGCCCGTTTGCCACTTCCCAAATGGTCATACCCTTTTCGGCCACAACCTGCTCACCATCGAGCGTGAACTTAACTGTTTCAGACATCGCGCGTCTCCTGTCGATCTTAACGCCCATCATAAAGCAGAGACGGCAACCTGAACACCTCACATTCCCGACACCCCACCACCCTTTTGCGCCGCCTTTCACCTCACTACATTTTCTTTGTCTTCATCCCCTTTAAACCGCTGCACCCTACGGCTAATCTTTGCGAGAATTTGATCAAATGAGGCGCAGATGGCAGAACTGATTCTGGTGCGGCACGGGCAGGCCAACAGCCACGCCACGGACGAGGCAAGCTATGACAAACTATCTGATCTGGGCCATACTCAAGCGCGTTGGCTCGGAGAGCATATGCGCGCCACCAACCCCCATTTTGATCATGTGATCACAGGCACTCTGCGCCGCCAAAAAGAGACGGCTGTAGGCATGGGATATGACAAAACTCGCGTCGATGGGCGCCTTGATGAATTACAATACTTCGCAATGGCAGCAGCTCTTGAAGCTGAACACGGAATTGTCACTCCAACTGACCCGACTGAGTTCGCCTCCCATCTGCCCAAGATGATTGGCTACTGGGCCGCCGATAAAGTGAAATCTGTCCCAGAGCGCTTCGCAGACTTTCATGCCCGCACAACGGGCCTCATTGAAGAAGTTTGCCAAGGACACGGCCGCGTGCTCTTGGTAACATCAGGAGGTGTTATCGGAACAATACTGCGCCATGTCTTGCACCTTTCTGATGATGGGATGGCAAAGATCATGTTGCAGGTGATGAATTCCTCGGTTCACCGCCTCGAATATGTACACGGCCAACTCATGCTTGGCAGTTTCAACGCGACGCCCCACCTCGATATCCCTGGCCGTGAACACGCCCGCACTTTTGTCTGAACAGGAACACAACATGACCCATCTCTGGCTCAGAGCCGAACAACGCGCCCACGAAGAACGTGTAGGCCTGACACCCGAGGGGGCAAAGGCACTGATCGATGCGGGTTTCCGTCTGACCGTCGAAGAAAGCTCTGTGCGCGCTATCCCACTGCAAGGCTATGTCGACGCCGGCGCCGAAGTTGCCCCGGAAAACAGCTGGCCCACAGCCCCCCGTGATGCGATCATCTTCGGCCTGAAAGAGCTGCCTGAAGATGGAACACCACTCCCCCACCGTCACATCATGTTTGGCCACGCCTACAAAGGTCAATTTTCCGGAAAAGCCTTGCTTGAAAGATTTAAAGCGGGCGGCGGTACGCTATACGACCTTGAATATCTTGTCGATGAAACAGGCCGCCGCGTCGCGGCTTTCGGGTATTGGGCAGGCTTCGCAGGGGCAGCTGTCACACTTAAAACATGGCTTGCTCAAAAAGAGGGCGCTCTTTGCCCTCCTGTTGGCGCTTATGCAAACAAAGATGCTCTCTTAGATGAGCTCCGCGCCGATCTTGTCACCAAGCCAAACGCCATCGTCATCGGCGCACTGGGCCGCGTTGGCACGGGGGCATCTGATTTGCTTGAGGCAATGGGCGTTTCCGTGACGAAATGGGACATGGCTGAAACTGCAAATGGCGGCCCCTTTCCAGAAATTCTTGAGCATGACATCTTCATCAACTGCATTCTTGCCCGCCCAGGAACACCGCAGTTTGTCCCGCTATCCGCAAAAGAGACCCCCCGTAAGCTCACCGCGATAGGTGATGTCGCGTGCGACCCTGACAGCGACTATAATCCTATTCCCGTCTACTCAGAAGCCACGACATGGGAAGCACCAGCGGTACGCGTCCATGATACCCCGCCACTTGATGTCATGGCTATCGACAACCTGCCTTCCATGCTCCCGCTCGAAAGCTCTGAGGACTTTGCTGCACAGCTTTTACCATCGCTCCTCACGCTTGACGTACTGACCGAAGGTGTCTGGGCCCGCGCCGAAAAAGACTTCGTTACACATGTAGGCGCTCTATGACACTCGCGCCTTACGTAGGCTATCTCGCCGCCGCGCTCGGCACGATTTGCTGGATACCACAGGCTTGGAAAGCTTGGAGAACGCGCAACACATCAGGAATATCTTTGGTGTCAAACATGCTGTTCCTAACAACGGTGTCGCTTTGGCTTCTCTATGGACTTTTGGTCTCAGACTGGCCCATCATCATCGCAAATATATTTGCTGTCATAGCGGTTCTCACGATCGTCGCAGCCAAACTGAAGTACAAATAAGGGACATAAAATATGACAATCCATTGGTGCGGCACAGGCCTTTCGGCCATTCCAGGCCTTCGCAAACTTATCGAAGAAGGCCACGCGGTGGTGGTCTGGAACCGCACAACCTCGAAGGCCAAAGAGGCCGTCGGCGACATTGCGCAAGATATTCGCAGCTTCGACATGGACGCAATTACAGCCGCAACAGCCAAAGACGACATCGTTGTCTCTATGCTCCCAGGCGATTGGCATGTGCCACTGGCCGAAATGTGTCTTGCACGCGGTGCGAACTTTGTGAGCTCAAGCTATATCGCCCCCGAAATGCGTGCACTTGATACTGCGTTCCGCGAGGCAGGCCTCATTTCGGTCAATGAAGTTGGCCTCGACCCGGGGATCGATCATCTGATGGCGCATGCGCTCGTCGCAGATTATCGCGCAAACGCGGCATATGACGCCAGTGCTGATATATCGTTCATTTCTTATTGTGGCGGTATTCCGAAACATCCCAACCCGTTCAGATACAAGTTCAGTTGGTCACCCCTTGGCGTGCTAAAAGCGCTACGGTCACCGTCAAAATCGATCAAAAACTTCACAGAGCTGAACGTCTCGCGCCCTTGGGACGCGATCAGCTCTTACGCCGCGCCTTTGGCAAGCCCAGAAACCTTTGAAGTTTATCCCAACCGCGATAGCTTGCCATTCATGGCGGATTACCAGTTCGAGCCAAGCTGGCGTATCAAAGAATTCGTACGTGGCACGTTGCGCCTAAACGGGTGGAAGGACGCATGGGCCGATGTCTTCACCGAAATCGAAACTCTTTCTGGTCCCGAAGGCGACATGCGCCTGAAGGAGATGTCAGATGGATTCTGGAATGAAAATGCCTACGATGAAGGTGAGCCTGATCGCGTCGTCATGTGCGTTGGATTGAAGGCCGAACAAGACGGAGGCGAAATCTACAACAAGACATATGTAATGGATGCCTGGGGAGATGCCCGCGGGACCGCGATGGCTCGCCTTGTCTCGATTCCCGTGTCTCTCGCGGTCAAAGCAGTGCTCAACCGCCAGATTGGTTCAGGTGTACACCCCGCGCCACATGACCCCAAACTGGTCGCCGAATGGCTAAAGGAAGTCGACACACTCGCTCAGCACCTACAAGTGGTCGATCACCTAGCCTAAGCGATCTTGGCACCAATACAATCTGAGAGGGTCGTGTTCCGCATTGCGAAATGCGACCTTCTTACCCTTTACGGATCAAATCATCTTCTTCGTCAAATGCCGAAAGCCCGAGCGCTTCCAGCCCGTTCTCCAAATGATCGGAAAGATGAGGTGTGCCCATAAGGTAGTCAGGTGTTGGAACCGTCGCCTCGGCGATAGCGGTGGCGCGCGCCTCTGCTAATTCTTCAGGCTCGAAGCTACCACGGCCAATCCACATTACTGCCACGAGATCAGTTAACTCCTCCTCACGGAGGGTTTCAAAAAAACCTGCAAGTTCGGCCTCTGCACGGCCCAGCTCGCGGGACATGAGAATAATTTGGGCAATTTTGTTGATACCAATTTCAAGCATGCTGTGTCCTCCTGTCGGCGCATGAGGCTCAGGATGTAACGCTTTCGCACTCTTAGCCTTGATCTAACGCAAGCTTATTCAGGCGCTTTGATTGGCACCACATTCGGCTGCTCAGGGGCCAGCTCTTCGAAATCAAAGTTATCAAGCCGCTTGGCCCGTCGTCCTGCCTTGTCAGCGGATACTTTGATATCGGAGATGTCTTTGGCAGCTTGATGAAAGTGACGGTCAAGATTTTCGACACGGTTTCCAAGACGGTCAACATCGGCAAACAAAAGCCCAAGTTCACGGCGGATCGCTCCTGCCTGCTCACGCATCCGCGCATCTTTCAAAATAGCTCTCATCGTATTGAGGGTTGCCATGCAGGTAGTCGGCGAAACAATCCAGACTTTCGCGGCAAACCCTTCGCGAACAAGTTCTGGAAAGTTCGCGTGAAGCTCAGCATAAATCGCTTCAGACGGCAAAAACATCAGCGCACCATCCGCAGTTTCTCCGTCGAGAATATATTTCTCCGAAATGTCTTTTATATGCTTCTTAATTGACACACGCAGCATCTTGGCAGCCTCGTTGACTTGCCAATCATTCTCAGCACGCCGCAGTGCTTCATAGGCCTCAAGCGGAAATTTAGCATCAATGGCAATCGGTCCGGGCGGGTTCGGCAAATGGATCAAACAATCTGCCCGCTTCCCATTTGAGAGCGTTGCCTGCATCGTATAACTGTCACTCGGCAAGGCTTTGGTTACAATATCTGTGAGCTGAATCTCACCAAACGCGCCCCGTGTCTGCTTGTTGCTCAAAATATCCTGAAGGCTCAAAACGTCGCCTGACAGTTTCGTAATATTATCTTGAGCCTTATCAATCGCAATAAGCCGTGCTTGAAGCTCCCCGAGTGACTTAGCCGTACTCTGAGCCGAACCCGTCAGGTTCTCGTTCATCTTGCCACTGACATCGGCAAGGCGCTTTTCCATCAGTTGTAACATGTTGGCCTGTGAAGCTGCCTGTGCTTCGCTCACGTGGGTCAAGCCCCCTGCGAGCTGTTGCTGCCCATCTGACAGCTGCTGCACACGCACACCAAGATTGCCCAATTGATGCACCAAGGGCTCTGTCATACGTGCCGAGCGCGCAGCAGATCGCATCCCCATAAACAGCATAAATAGGATTACGAAGATTAGAAAAAGTCCCGCAAAAAGAAGATGCAGCTCTGCAATCTGATAACCTGCCAGTTCAATCATGTGCGCCCGAATAGCCTCTCGATATCGCTCAATTTCAGTTCAATATAAGTAGGCCGCCCGTGATTGCATTGACCCGAATGTGGAGTCGCTTCCATCTCGCGCAAAAGTGCGTTCATTTCTTCGGCACGCATCCGTCGTCCAGAGCGGATCGAACCATGGCAAGCCACTCGGCTGAGAACAGCTTCGAGCTTGTCTTTCACCGTGCTTGTCGAGCCGCCGTCTGTCAGCTCGTCAACAATGTCACGCAACATTGCCTCTGCATTGACCTCACCCAAAATCGCAGGTGTTTCACGCACAGCAACAGACCCAGCCCCAAAAGGTTCAATGCTCAAGCCCAACTGTGCCAAATCCTGCGCGGCTTCGAGCAAAAGCGCACAATCGCCTTCGCTCATGCTGACAATCTCGGGTATCAATAGCGCCTGCGCGCGCACTCCGTTTTCCGCCATCTGTTTTTTCAGTCGTTCATAAACCAGTCGCTCGTGAGCAGCGTGTTGATCCACCAAGATCATCCCAGTCTCTGTCTGGGCTATGATGTAATTCTCGTGCACCTGTGCCCGCGCCGCCCCCAAAGGCAGCGCCTCCAATGGCCGTTCGTCATGTGTTTCGACTGTCTCAACTCGCGCAGAAAAACCGCCTGCCATTTCCGCAAAGCCTTGGCTTGGCGCAGAGTACCCCCGCCCTATATCGGGGCGATCCATTTGGTAAACCCTTGGTTCAGTCACTTCTGGCCGCATGGCCCCAAGCGCCGCGGCACCAACAGTGGAAGAGGCTCTGTGTCCTGCCTCTGCCAGCGCGTGTTTCAGTGCACTTACGATCAGCCCCCTCACCATGCCCGGGTCACGGAAACGCACCTCAGATTTGGCAGGGTGCACATTCACATCTACGAGATTGGGCGCGCAAGACACGAAAAGCGCCACTGCTGGGTGGCGATCTCTACTCAAAAAATCGGAATATGCTCCACGCAGAGCTCCAATCAAAAGTTTGTCTCGCACCGGGCGCTCGTTCACAAAGAAAAACTGCGCCACAGCAGAGCCGCGCGAATATGTCGGAAGAGCCGCGTACCCCGTCAGTGCAACCCCCTCACGCTCCGCATCGATTGCCAGCGCATTCTGGGCAAAATCACGGCCCATAACCTGCGCCAAACGTCCATGCAAAGCTTTGAAAAGGTCGCCAGTCTCTCCTTCAACGCGAAACTTAACTTGCGGCTCGCCATCGCCCGACACATCAGCCAGACTAAAGCCCACATAAGGCTCGGCCATTGCCAACCGCTTCACAACCTCGGCTATTGCCTGCATTTCTGCGCGGTCCGAGCGCATAAATTTCAAACGAGCCGGCGTCGCATAGAAAATATCACGCAGCTCAACGCGGGTTCCGCCTGCCAAAGCCGCTGGCTTCACAGCGCCCATATCTCCACCAGAGACCTCAATACGCGCGCCTTCTTTGCCCAAAACCCGCGAGACGATGCTCAGCCGTCCAACAGCACCAAGTGACGGAAGCGCCTCTCCACGAAAACCAAATGTATGGATATTCATCAAGTCAGAGCCGTCGATCTTTGATGTCGCATGTCGCGACAACGCGAGCGGTAAATCAGCCGCACTCATCCCGCAGCCATCATCTACAACCCGTATGAGTGTCTTGCCACCATCCGCAACTTCAATACGAATGCGCGTGGCTCCCGCATCGATGGCGTTTTCAACCAGCTCTTTTACCGCAGACGCTGGCCGTTCGATCACCTCACCTGCCGCAATACGATTGATTGCAGCATCGTCAAGCTGACGGATCACAGGGTGATTTTGGCTTATGTTGGGGCGAGGCTCGGACATGCCGCAAGACTTAGCATAGGCACGCGCGATTCGACCATGAGAGAAACCGCACAACAAAAAGGGCCAGCCAAGTTTCCTCTGGCTGGCCCCGATGCTGTTTAGGTTAGATTAACCCTTTGAGAACTCTGGGTAAGCTTCCATACCAAGCTCGGCCATATCCAAGCCCATGATCTCGTCCTCTTCGCTTGCACGGATACCGACTGTTGCTTTCAGCAAGAACCAGAACACTGCAGAGACAACGAAGACGAACACACCCACAACTGCGATAGATGTCAGCTGGACCATCAGGTTCGCATCTGTGTTTGTGAAGACAACGGCGATTGTCCCCCAGATACCCGCCATCAAGTGAACAGGGATGGCACCGACAACATCGTCAATCTTCAGCTTGTCAAGGAATGGCACTGCGAACACAACAATCACACCACCGACCATACCGATCAACGTCGCGGAACCGAGCGTAGGCGTCAGAGGTTCGGCTGTAATCGAAACAAGACCCGCAAGCGCACCGTTGAGGACCATCGTCAAATCGACCTTCTTGTAGAGAAGCTGTGTCAAGATCAGAGCCGCAATCGCACCGCCAGCCGCAGCTGTGTTGGTGTTCGCAAAGATACGGCTGATGTCACCAACGTTTCCGGCTGTGTTCATATAAAGTTGCGAACCGCCATTGAAGCCGAACCAACCGAGCCAGAGGATAAACGTACCGAGTGTTGCCAATGGCAGGTTCGAGCCCATGAAGGGAACTGTACGGCCTTCTTTGGTATACTTGCCGAGACGTGGTCCAAGAATGAGCGCGCCAGCCAAAGCAGCCCAGCCGCCAACCGAGTGCACGACAGTCGAGCCGGCGAAGTCAAGGAAGCCCATACCATCAAGGAAGCCACCGCCCCATTTCCAGCTGGCCTGGATCGGGTAGATGAATGCTGTCAGCACAACCACAAAGGCAAGGAACGGCCAAAGTTTGATCCGCTCAGCCAAAGTACCTGAAACGATCGAAGCGGTCGTTGCGCAGAACATGAGCTGGAAGAAGAAATCGGACCCAACTGAAGCATAGGTCAGGTCAGGCTCAGCACCCGCAAGACCAACTGGCTCAAGCGATGCCATGCTAAACGCACCCAAGATGCCTTCCATGCTCCAGCCATCGCCTGGATACATCAGGTTATAACCAACAACATAGTAAGCAATTGCGGCAATCGCAAAGAGAGCGATGTTCTTGGTCAATTGCATCGTCACGTTCTTGGAGCGGACAAGGCCCGCTTCAAGCATGGCAAAACCAGCCGCCATCCAGAACACGAGGAAACCCGCGACAAGGAACATGAAGGTGTTAAAGATGAAGCCGACTTCTGTGCTCAGCGGCAGAACCTCGGCATCTTGCGCCATTGCGGCGGCGGGCAGAAGCGTCGCCGCTGCAGCCAGCGTATATATGAATTTATTCGTCATGATTTCGTCCTTTCCCCGCGCTTAAAGCGCATCTGGTCCTGTTTCGCCTGTCCGCACGCGTACTGCCTGCGCCAGATCCAGCACAAAAATTTTCCCGTCACCGATCTTGCCAGTGCGTGCGGTCTTGGTGATTGTTTCGACAATGCTATCCGCCATGTCCGCAGGAACTGCGATTTCAAGTTTGATCTTCGGCACAAAATTGACTGCGTATTCTGCTCCACGGTAGATCTCGGTATGGCCAGATTGCGCCCCAAAGCCCTTAATCTCGCTCACCATCATTCCGCGCACGCCGATCGCGGTCAGTGCCTCGCGCACCTCTTCAAGCTTATAAGGCTTGATCGTTGCTATAATGAGTTTCACCTTGTTATCCCTTTCCCTAAGCCGCCTTTCGACAGCACTTTGCACCTGCAGCATTTGCCCAATGCGGCGCAGAAAGAAGCGTTCGGGCTCACAAGACGACTCTAAAACAGGCAGAATCCCGTTTTTTGCGCAACGACTCGCTCAACTGCACAAAAAATACGCATTTCTGTGAGGGCTTCTGCACGTCTTTCCCCTCTACATTTTACGAAAGCCAAGATAAGGTCTCACAAAACAAAGGCTCCGAGCAGGGCAGATTATGAGTAACACTGGACGCAAAAAGCCGCCGCTCGTTGCAGAGCGCCGCTACCCCAAAAAGACCGTTGCAGCGCCGAAAAAGCGCGCTGCCAGTAAGCGCAGCCCCACCAAACCAAAGCGTGGGCTCATTCGCCGCTTAATTTCGGCAATTTTTTCTTGGATCTTCCGTATCATCTGGGGCTTCGGCTGGCGGCTGACGCTTGTCTGTACGTTGCTGCTTGGCCTTGCTGTGGGTTATGTTTCACTCACTCTCCCTCCCGTGGAACAGCTTTTCGACGGCCGCGCACGCGGCTCGGTCACTTTATTAGATGCTTCAGGGAGCGTTTTTGCTTGGCGTGGTGATCAATTTGGAGGAGCGGTCACCGCAACATCTGTCTCACCACACCTTAAAAACGCAATCATTGCGACTGAGGACAAGCGGTTCTACCAACATTTTGGCTTGTCACCGCGTGGCATTGCGTCTGCTGTTCGCATTAACTTGCGCGAAGGACGCGGGCCTCTGTCTGGTCACGGTGGTTCAACGCTGACGCAACAAACAGCCAAACTCATCTGCCTTGGCGTGGATTTTGACCCCACAATCTGGAAAGACGAAGCGGCATATGAAGCCGATTGTCGTCAAGGTTCTCTCGCACGCAAGGCCAAAGAAGCAATCTACTCCATGGCAATGGAGGTCAAATACACCAAAAATGAAATCCTGACGGTCTACATCAACCGCGCCTTTCTTGGCGCAGGTGCGCGTGGCTTTGAGGCGGCATCCCAGCGCTACTTCGGCAAATCCGCAGCTATGGTCGCCCCCAACGAAGCGGCCATGTTGGCGGGCCTCCTGGTCGCCCCTACTCGCTACGCGCCAACGAACAACCTTGAGCGCTCCCAAGAACGCGCGGCAACCGTCGTACGCCTAATGGAAGAGCAAGGTTACCTCTCGGCCACAGAGGCAAAGCAGGCATCTCTGTCACCCGCTACGCTTTCTCAAGCAGCACAAGCCAAAGCAGGTGGATATTTTGCTGATTGGGTTATGACAACTGGTCCTGACTTCTTCACTCGCAATACAACAGAAGACGTCATCATCCGTACCACGCTTGATCAGCGCATCCAGCGCGCAGCCGAAGCCGCAATAAAAGACGTTTTTGATGCCAAAGTCAGCAAAACCTCTGGTGCTCAGGCTGCTATTCTAATCATGTCCGCCGATGGCGCAGTTCGCGCCATGGTCGGAGGGCGCCAAACGCAAGTTTCTGGCGCCTTCAACCGTGCCACCATGGCCAAGCGCCAACCGGGATCAGCATTCAAGCCTTTTGTCTATGCCGCTGCGCTCGACATCGGGAGATCGCCCTTTGATCTTATCAATGACGAAGCTTACTGCATCGACGTTCCTGGTTCAGGTAAATATTGCCCGAACAACTACAACGACAAATTTCACGGAACGGTCACGCTGACAGAGGCACTCAAGAAGTCCTACAATATTCCAGCAGTTAAGCTCGCACAGGAAGTCGGCCTCGATACCGTTCGTAAAGTCGCCTCCGACTTCGGCATTGAATCTGATCTTGCTCAAGGCCCAGCTCTTGCGCTCGGAGCCTCCGAAGCGAGCCTACTCGAAATGACAGGGGCCTATGCAGGCATCCTAAATGGTGGGAGCGCGGTGACACCCTACGGCCTCATTGAGCTCAAGCTTCTCGGAAATGAAGACCCTCTGATGACGGCAACAGGCGGGATCGGAGAACGCGTAATTCAACAAGAGAGTGCCGAAAAGCTGATCTGGATGATGAACAAGGTCGTCACCGAAGGTACAGGTGGTCGGGCACGCCTAGCAGACCGTGACGTAGCTGGTAAAACAGGCACCTCGCAGTCAGCCAAAGACGCATGGTTCATCGGTTTTACAGCCGACTATGTAGCTGGCGTCTGGATTGGCTATGATGACAACACCCCACTCCAAGACGTTACAGGCTCAGGCCTGCCCGCAGAGATCTGGCAAGAGGCAATGAAGCGGGTCCATGAGGGCCTTCCCATCCATGTGCTTCCGATGCGAGCACCAGAGACAAACGAAGGGCAACTCCTTGGCAAAATCTCTCCCCAAGGCGGGGCGAGACAAACGCAAAGTGCCGTGGAACAACTGCTCGAAGGAATTTTTGGCTCCACTAGTGGAACCCGAGCAAGTGGCGGCACCCCTCAAGACGCAAAAGAGCGCCAAGACCGTCAGCTAAACAACCGTGAAAGCCGGTAACCGTTACTCGCACCTTGCATCGAGTAGCGCACCTGCAACGGAAATCTTGGTTTCCTGTTGGATATCGCAGAAAATGACCGCTGGCGGCGGAATTGGGTCCGGCTCGTTCGTGCACTTCAAATCAGCCATTATAATGGCCTGATCGCCCCTCAACCGCGTTACCTTGCAGCCGGAGACCGTCTCTATAGCGATCCGCGCCCTTGGCTCTACCGCTGCCAACCGTGGCGCCCACTCGCCATTCAGGCGAATAGCTTCGGCACGCCGGTCCAATACACGCACGTCAAACGTGCTCTGAGCAACAGTGATGCGCTGAACAGGGGCCCCGCGAAAGGTGGTGCTCGGTGTGTCACATGCCGCCAAGAGAAAAACAGATAAAACAGACAATCTCATGAGATGAGGATTGATCAGACATGGTTAACAGCTGCTTAAAGGAACAGACTATTGCATTCAGCTTTTGGAATGTATATATATTCCAAAAGCTGAATATAAGGAATCATCCCATGTCTCGAAAACCAGCCGATACATATTCGCCTCTCTACTTTCTCGCATCACTTGGCGCGGGGGGGCTTTCTGTCACTTTCTTCATGTACCTAATGTTCTGGGTTCCCCATCGGGGCCGCCCCGTACCCATCTTTGAAGATATTGTGAGTGCATTCTCAACTGGTAGCACGCCCTTGCAGGCCGCGATTGTCATCGCAGTGCTTGGGATCATCGGAATGACTTTTCTCAACGTAAAATCACTCCTATGGAATTTTGCCGCCCTTCGTCGTTTCAAACAAACCAATGCTTACGCAGAATTGCGTCGCTCGAACGCCGAAACAACACTTCTCGCAGCACCGCTCGCCAGCGCGATGACAGTCAACGCCCTCTTCATTGTGGGCCTCGTGTTTGTTCCTGGGCTTTGGAACGTTATCGAGTATCTGTTTCCGCTCGCTCTCTTGGCTTTCGGAGCACTTGGCGTCTGGGCTCTCGCGCTTATCGGGCACTTCCTAGGGCGGGTTTTGAGCGAGGGCGGAATCTTTGATATGACCGCTCACAATAGCTTTGCCCAGCTCTTGCCAGCCTTCGCACTCGCAATGATTGGCGTTGGGTTCTCCGCTCCAGCGGCAATGTCGCTTACACCCGTTACTGTTGCGTTCTCTCTCGCCATCTCCACTTTCTTCGCGGTCGCATCACTTATCTACACAGTGGTCGCCCTCACAACAGCCTTTGGCTCTATGCTACACCACGGCACAGCACGTGAAGCAGGACCAACGCTTATGGTCATTGTCCCGATCGTGACCATACTCTCCATCCTGTTCTTGCGCCAAGATCACGGCCTTCATACTACTTTTGAGGGACACACCAGTGCCGCAAGCACAATGCTATGGTTGACACAAATGATCTCGGTTCAAGTCGTCTTTCTCTTGCTCGGCCTCACGGTCTTGCGCCGCCAGAACTACTTTGCGGATTTTGTTTTCGGTACAAAAACATCCCCTGGTTCCTATGCGCTCATCTGCCCTGGCGTCGCATTCTCCGTCTTGATGCAGTTCTATGTAAACAAAGGCCTCGTGGCCGCAGGCGCGATCTCTGCTTTTGGCGTCGCTTACTGGAGCCTCACGGCCATCGCGCTGTTTTCGCAGGCGCTCATGGTCATGTTGGTGTTGCGCTTGAACAAGCAGCATTTCAACCCAACGACAAAAGCCGCAGCCATCGCTGCAGAATAAAAAGCTAAGGATCACGGCGGGCTACCAAGGCCCGCCGTAATTCGTGAGCAGCGGCTTGCAGCCTCGCAGCTTTGGTAATATCGTTTTACCAATTCTAACGAGAGTGCCCATGCCATTTCAGCCCGTTCAACCCGAAAAACTCAGCCGTGCAGTCGTTCGCCAAATTGAACAGCTGGTCCTACGCGGCATTCTGCGCCCCGGGGAGCGCCTACCGCCTGAGCGTGACTTGGCCGAAAAGCTGAATGTATCGCGCCCCTCATTGAGAGAAGCGATTGGCGAGCTTCAAGAGCGCGGCCTGTTGATGACCAAAGCAGGCTCAGGGGTCTATATTGCAGATGTTCTTGGGTCTGCTTTTTCTGAAGCACTGATCGAGCTTTTCTCGTCTCATGAAGAAGCGGTCTTTGATTACCTCGCCTTTCGGCGTGACCTTGAGGGGATCGCTGCGGAGCGTGCTGCGCGACTGGCCTCTGCAACTGACCTGAAAGTCATTAATCACGCGTATGAGCGCATGGCAAAGGCTGACAAACGCACGGGTGCCCAAAAAGAGGCAGAGCTTGATGCTGCGTTCCATATGTCCATCATCGAAGCGAGCAATAATGTAGTTATGCTCCATATGATGCGCTCAATCTTTGATCTTCTCAAAGAAGGTGTTTTCTACAACAGGGCGCGTATTTTTCAGCAAAACACAACGCGCGAAGAACTATTGGGACAACACCGAGCTATTAACGACGCCCTACAAGAGCGTGACCCTGCGGGCGCACGCCTCGCTGTTGAGAACCACCTCAATTTCGTAAATGCAGCCCTCGCAGATCAGATCAAGTCAGACAAAAACGAAGATATAGCTCGCTTGAGATTTGAGCACGAACGAGAAGACTGAAGCCAAACAAAAAAACCCAGCCACTAGGGCTGGGTTTTTTGATTTCATTCAGAACGATTTAGTGAAGCTTTGATTCCACTTGTGAAATCGCATCATCAATCAACTGATTTCCTGACGCAGCAGTCATCTGCTTAGCAACAACATCGCGTGCTGCCGCAACAGCGACGACAATCGCGCTATCACGCACTTCTTTAACAGCTGAAGCTTCGGCACTTGCAATACGGTCCTCTGCGGCCGCCAAACGGCGCGCAATAGATGTTTTAATATCAGCCTTGGCTTGGACAGCTGCTTCTGCTGCTTCTTCCTTAGCGGCTTCAATAATACGGTTTGCTTGTTCCTGAACTTCTTTTTGTTTACGCTCGTAATCGGCCAGTACTTTCTGTGCCTCTTCGCGCAGAGCGCGCGCTTCATCAAGCTCGCTTTTGATGGTGTCTGCTCGGTTGTCGAGCATTCCGCCAATCATCGCGGGCACTTTGAAGTAAAAAAGGACACCGATGAAAACAAAGAACGCGATCGCAACAATCAGATCAGTGTTCCCAAAAGACCAGAAATAGGCTGAAAACGGGTTCTTGCTTGCCGCCATCGCAGGGCTAGCAGCAGTTAGGGCGAGGAGAATTGAAAGTTTCCGCATCTTCTTAGCCCTTCATCCGTGCTGTTACCGCTGCTGTAATGGATTTGGCATCAGCCGTTCCACCCATAGCTGCAACAAGTTCTTTCGCCGTATCTTTCGCGACGGCCTTAACACTCTCGAGAGCACCTTCGCGAATTGCAGCAATCGCTTTTTCACCCTCAGCTGTTTTAGCTGTGATCTCGGCGTCAGCTTTGGCCAGCGCGACATCTAGGTCTTTCTGAATATCTGCCTTAGTATCGGCAATAATAGAATTTGCTTCGGCGCGAGCGTCTGCAAGGGCCTTGTTGTAGGCTTCTTCCGCCTCAACTGCCTTTTGCTTCAGATCTTCAGCCGCAGCAATATCATTGGTAATCGTGCCCTGCCGCTCTGCCAGAACCGCCGCAATGCGGGGCAAGGCAACACGTGACAAAACAAGGTAGATCACGACAAGCGTGACCACGAGCCAGAAAATCTGGTTGGCCCAAGTGGAAAAATCCAGCTGGGGCATGCCTGGGGCCGCATCGGCTGCTTGGCCTGCGGCGGCGTGCGTTTCGGTCGCCATGTTGGCCCTCCTTCGGGAACTTGCCTGATCACCGGACGAGCGCTATGCGCCCATCCGGCCGTAAGGATCGCTGTCCGAAAAAGTTAAACGGCGAACATCAGCAGAAGCGCGACGAGGAACGAGAAGATCCCCAGAGCTTCGGCAAAAGCGATACCGATGAAGAGAGTGGCTGTTTGTGAAGCCGCTGCTGAAGGGTTGCGCAATGCGCCGGCAAGGAAGTTGCCTGCTACGTTACCAACACCAATTGCTGCTGCGCCTGAACCGATAGCCGCGAGGCCTGCGCCGATGTGTGCGAGATCGCCTTCCATGTGAATTCTCCTTACGATTGGAAGTTTAGATTTCTTTCAAACCTTAGTGTGAAGGATGCAGGGCATCTTTCAGGTACACGCAGGTTAGAATGGTGAACACGTATGCTTGGATAAACGATACGAGAACTTCGAGACCGTACATCGCAGTGATTGCGAGCACAGACACAGGGCTGATCACGGCGATGGCCGCAAAACCTGCAAATACTTTAATAACAGCGTGGCCCGCCATCACGTTACCCGCAAGACGGATAGAGTGGCTAACAGGGCGAACGAAGTATGAGATGATTTCGATGATGGCGAGCACAGGGCGAAGCGCGAGAGGCGCACTTGAAACCCAGAAGAGCCCGAGAAACTTCGCACCGTTCTTCACAAATCCAACGATCGTTACGGTGAGAAACACCAGCATCGCCAGAACAACCGTAACCGCGAAGTGCGATGTCGGCGTGAAAGACATTGGCAGAAGGCCAAGGAAGTTCGAGAATACGATGAACATAAACAGTGTCATGATGTAAGGGAAGAAGCCGACAGCGTCCTTGCCCGCAACATCTTCAACCATCTTGTACACGAAGCCGTAAGCCAATTCCGCAACTGACTGAGCGCGCCCAGGGATCGTCGCGCGGCGCGATGTTCCGAAAACCATCAGAGCGATGACCGCAACAATAGCCAACATCATCCAAAGCGTTGCGTTGGTGATTGTGAACATGCCCATATGATCACCGCCGAACAAAGGCTTAACGATGAACTGATCCATCGGGTGGAATACGAGGCTGCTGCCTTCTGCGCCGTGTGTCTCAGTCGCCATGACTAACCCTTTTCGTCTTTTGCAGCCTGAGCTGCTTCTTGTGTCTTCTGGATCTCCTGCGCCGAACGAAGCATCGTCTTCACTCCGGCCGCAAGGCCCATAAATGTAAACAGCACCATGAATATGGGGAGTGTCCCAAAGGCCCAATCAAGCCCATATCCGATGCCAAAGCCAAGGCCCAAACCAGCCACCAGCTCAATCACCATCCGCCACGCCAATTGCGCTTGAGAGTAGTGTTCATCCATATGATCTTTCGGAGCGTGCGCTTCTTTCACCGCTTTGATCCGCTTATCCAGCTCAGAGAGCTGATCATTTTCATTGCGGGTCGACACTTCAAAAGCCCCCATGGACAGTTGAAGCTTAGCTATTGCTCAGGGCACCGTGAGTCAAGTTGCGTTAGCACTAACACGAAAAATGGCTAAGTAGCTGATATTGGTAATTAATAGCTAACCTGGAAACGCCGAGGAACTTCTGTCGCACCTGCCACAGCCGGCCAAAGACAACAAAAGTCTTATTCAACCAAACGGTTGACCATCTCAAGCAACGAGAATGTTTACACCAAAAACGCTGCGCCACCCGTTTGCGCCACCCGTTATAGCGCTCACCGGAAGCGCGCGAAACCAAAACACTTAACCAAATGGTTGACGAAATCCGCTCCAAGAGCGAGATAAAGCAATGTCTGATCAACTTGACCTTGCATTCTCGGCTCTCGCCGATCCAACCCGCCGCGCAATCCTCACGATGCTGCTTGAGGATGACATGGCCGTGACTGATGTTGCTGAGCCTTTTGAGATGAGCCTCGCGGCCATATCAAAGCACCTCGCCCTGCTCACAAAGGCAGGCTTGATCTCACAAGAAAAACGCGGGCGCGTAAAATGGTGCAAGCTTGAGCCCGATGCGCTGAAGCAAGCCTCTGTCTGGATGCAAGGCTTCGGACAGTTTGACCCTGTGAACCTAGATGATTTCGAGCGGTTCCTTGAACGTGAGCTACCCGACAAGCCTTAGTCACAGCTCAAGCGCTCTTTCAAAAATTTGGCAATAGCCTGCACTTTAGCAGTACGGTGCAGATCCATATGTGTGATGAGCCAGAGGCTAGCGCCCCAGTCAGGCACGGGTCCAGCAATCTTGACGAGCTCCGGCATATACTCCTCAGCTCCCTCCGCCAAAAAGCCAAGCCCAACTCCTGCTCGAACGGCCGCATTGGCGATCTGATAGTCCCCCGCCTTAAAAACGATTTGGTTGGGCTCAACATGGCCTGTCAGCCATTTGTAATAAGGCGCGCCTACGCTGGCATCCGCACTCCCAACAAAGTGGTGACCCGCAAGATCGTCTAATCCAAGCGGCGTTCCATGAGCATCAAGGTAAACCTTAGAAGCATAAAGGCTAACTTCCGCACGGCAGAGCTGCTGAACAACATTGTCAGGCTCTTCAGGCTTGCGGCTTGAAGCACGAATAGCGATATGAGCCTCGCCATACTCAAGCTTAAAAACGCGATCTCCGGCCAAGTAACGAAGGCTCAGGCCCTCGTGCATGTCTTGAAACTCTTTTAATAGAGGCACAATGCGCGGTGCAATTTCGGTTAGAGACGTAATCACCAGCTCTCCGCTGACAACACTGCTCGTTCCGTGGATCAGGGATTCTAGTTGTGCAAACTGCTCCTCCGTCGCTTGCCCAACGCGTAAAAGCTCATTGCCAGCTTCAGTTGGCGTGTATCCCCGCGCATGCCGCTGAAACAGCTTTGCCTTGAGTCGATCCTCAAGAGCGTCAATATGCCGAATAACAGTCGCGTGGTGGATTCCGAGAACATCAGCCGCTCGGCTTACGGTTCCTTCCCGCGCCACATGGTAGGCCGTTCTGATTTCATCCCAGTTGTCCATGATTCGGCCTGCCATTATCCTGTGTCGCGGTTCACGTCATCGACCCAGAGTAACGGCCGAATCCCTTGATGCAACGTTTCTACCCGATATGCGCAGGTGAAGCGCGACCAGAATAACTAAATCAATATAAATGCTCGCAGGGTTTGAGCGTTTTGGGAACAGTTTAGGGAAGCTCAATGAGGCGCGCTAACCATCCCAAAACACAAAAGGCTGCCGGTTATCGGCAGCCTCATGAAGAAACAGCGCCTCGATCATCTGGTCTGCAAACCAGCCAACAGAGTTCTTGAGGCGCTGAAACTATAATCTTTTAAAGATATTATGTTCCGTCTGACGATGCGACAGCTGCGAGCGTGAGAACGCCGATTGCGATAGCAATGCCTGCGCCGCCTGAACCAAGTGAGCCAGAAGAGCCGGCTGGTACTGGTGTTGTGTCAACGAATACGTCTGATTCCATAACAGCTGTGCTATTGCTGCCTGCTGCGGCGAATGTTGGGGCCGCAATCAGTGCGATTGCTGCGAGTTTTACGACAGTTTTCATATTGGTACCTCAGTTAAAAAATTGGTAATTACAAAGAAAACATACCTCCCTGCCCCCACTGCATCAAGCGTATTGTCGCGCCAACGTCTGTTATGGTAAAAATGTGGCACATATTTGCTGGCTCAGACGTCCCACAGGACAACTTGACCACACCACCTCGACACGGTAAACGTCCCGCAATCATACGGAAGTCTCGAATCTTCCGGTCTCGCCAGTCGAGATCGCCCCCCGTCAGCGAGTTTCGCCCACGGGGGCTTATTGTCATTGGGCGGCCCGATTGTTTTGTCGGGTCAGAACGAAACGGTGAAGGAACCGAACGATGTTTGAGAATCTGTCCGAACGCCTATCGGGTGTCTTTGATCGCCTCACCAAACAAGGCGCGCTCTCGGAAGACGATGTTAAAACAGCGCTGCGTGAAGTCCGTGTTGCTCTGCTTGAGGCAGACGTGTCGCTCCCCGTTGCCCGAGAGTTTGTCAAAAAGGTTCAGGATCAGGCTACTGGTCAAGCGGTTACAAAATCGGTCACACCTGGCCAGCAAGTCGTCAAGATCGTGCACGACGCGCTGGTGGATACCCTTAAAGGCGCTGAAGACCCTGGCCGCCTAAAGATCGACAACCCCCCAGCGCCGATCTTAATGGTCGGCCTTCAGGGCGGCGGCAAAACCACGACAACAGGCAAAATCGCGAAGCGTCTCAAAGAACGCGAGGGCAAAAAGGTCCTTCTCGCCTCGCTCGATATCTACCGCCCCGCCGCGATGGACCAATTGGCCATACTCGGCGCACAGATCGGTGTTGACACACTACCCATCGTCAAAGGTCAGACTCCAGTCGACATCGCCAAGCGCGCCAAGCAGCAAGCGGCGTTGGGTGGATATGACGTTTATATGCTAGATACGGCTGGCCGCCTCCAGATCGATGAAGTCCTGATGAAAGAAGTGCAGGATGTGGCCGCAGTGGTTGATCCTCGCGAAACCCTTCTTGTCGTTGACGGCCTTACAGGTCAGGTTGCGGTTGAAGTGGCCGAAGAATTTGATGCTAAGATTGGCATCACCGGCGTAGTTCTCACCCGTATGGACGGTGACGGGCGCGGCGGTGCTGCGCTTTCGATGCGCGCCGTTACAGGAAAGCCCATCCGTTTTGTTGGCCTCGGCGAGAAAATGGACGCACTCGAAACATTCGAGCCAGAGCGTATCGCAGGCCGTATCCTCGGAATGGGTGATATCGTTGCGCTGGTCGAGAAAGCCCAAGACACGATCGAGGCGGAACAAGCCGAGCGCATGATGAAGCGCTTCCAGAAGGGTCAGTTCAACATGAACGACCTTAAGATGCAGCTAGAGCAAATGCAGAAAATGGGCGGCATGGAAGGCATCATGGGCATGATGCCAGGCATGGGGAAAATGGCAAAGCAAGTGCAAGACGCAGGCTTTGACGACAAGATCATCACGCGCCAAATCGCCCTCGTTCAATCTATGACAAAACGCGAACGCGCCAACCCACAAATCCTTCAAGCCTCGCGCAAAAAGCGCATCGCTGCGGGTGCAGGCATGGAAGTCTCAGACCTAAACAAGCTTCTTAAAATGCACCGCCAAATGTCGGACATGATGAAAAAGTTGGGCAAGGGTAAAGGCGGCATGCTGAAACAAGCCATGAAGGGCATGTTCGGCGGCAAAGGCGGCCTCCCAGCAGAACTCGGCCAAGGCATGGACCCCGCCGCCATGGAAGCAGCAGCCAAACAGCTTGGAGCATCGGGCAAACTGCCTGGCCTTGGTGGCGGAACGGGGCTGCCTTCCGGTCTTTCTGGCTTTGGGAAGAAGAAATAAGCCAATGCTGAGCCTCTCCATCCCCACACTGGAAACCGAACGCCTGATTTTACGGGCGCACCGCGAGGAGGACTTCCGCGCAGAAGCGGAGTTTTACGCCACGGACGCCTCTAGATTTGTTGGAGGCCCCCAACCTGAGCACCGCACGTGGCGGATGCTCGCCATGATGGTCGGTCACTGGGCCTTCCGCGGCTTCGGCTTCTGGGCTCTAGAGGAAAAAACCACAGGTCACTACATGGGCCGCACAGGCCTCTGGTTCCCCCAAGGCTGGGCCGAACGTGAAATCGGCTGGACACTGATGAACCACGCGACTGGAAAAGGCTACGCAACCGAAGCCGCTCTCTCAGCGCGCGCCTATGCTTACGATGTGCTCGGTTGGGATACAGCCATTAGCCAGATCGGACCTAACAACGAAGGCTCCAAAGCAGTAGCGCGCCGCCTTGGCGCCCAATTTGAAAAAACATACGAAGACCCTGAATACGGCCCGATCGAAATCTGGCGCCACCTTGCGCCAAACGCACTCGAAAACGGTGGAATGGAGGCCTACGCATGAGTGCGCCCCTGATCCCCGTAATCGAAACAGAACGCTTGCGCCTTCGAGGCCCTAAAGTAAACGATCTGGCACCGCTGACTGCGTTCTTCGAAACAGAAGGTAGCGCTTTTGTTGGCGGCCCGATGAGCGCTGGCGCGACACAAACAGCCATGCTCTCAACAATCGGAAGCTGGGCGCTTTATGGATACGGCCTCTGGCACGTAGCCATCAGGGCGACTGACCGTTTCATCGGCTGGGTTGGCCTACTCCCGCGCGCAGACAAGCCAGAGCCGAGCTTTGCAGGGGCAATCATGACCGCCGATCAGCGCCAAGGCTACGCGCTTGAAGCAGGTCGCGCGGCATTGTCTCACCTCACAGGCCAGATGAATCGCTTCGCACCTGTCACTTATATAGACGCAAAAAATGTGCCTTCACTTAGAGCAGCAAGCCAGCTTGGCTTTGCACAAGAAGCTGCGGACGAGGCTGAGATCACACTGCGCTACGTTGGGAGGGCCGCATAATGCACACCGCAAACATCCCTGTTCTCGAAACGAAACGCCTGATTCTGCGTGGCCCTGAAGCCGAAGACTACCCCGACTTCAAAGCCACGTTTTCAAGCTACCGTTCACGCTTCATGGGCGGGCCTCTGAATGCATATGAGGCATGGATGCTCTATGCTGCGGAAATCGGTCATTGGAACATTCGCGGCTTTGGCATGTGGATGATCCACGACAAAGAAACAGACGAAACCTACGGCATGGCCGGCGGCTGGAAACCTGCGCGCTGGCCCGAGGCGGAAATCGCTTGGATTATCTGGCCTGACAAAGCAGGCAAGGGCTATGCCCTAGAGGCAACCCACGCCGCGCGAGATTATTATTATAAGCATCAAGGTTGGGAGACAGCAGTCAGCTATCTTGATCCCAAAAACCTCGACAGCATCCGTCTTGCCGAACGCCTTGGCGCGAAACGTGACAACGAGGCTGTTACAATCGATGGGTCTGATGCGGTCTACCGCCATCCATCGCCCGCAAAACTCGATGGCACACAACTCGCTCACGGCATCGACATGGAGATCAGCCACTACGCTGATCCGCTCTTCAAACCGAAAGGATGGGCGCTTGACTGATCCTGTTACGCAAGCTGCAACGCTTCTCAAGGAGCATCGCGAAAGCATCGACCGCCTCGATGCCATTCTCGTCTATACACTCGGCGAGCGCTTCAAACACACCCAAGCGGTGGGCGCTCTTAAAGCCGCACACGACCTTCCCCCGTCTGATCCTGCGCGTGAAGCAGCCCAGATCACACGGCTCGAAGATTTGGCAATTCAGGCCGATCTAGACCCTGAATTTGCCAAGAAGTTTCTTAACTTCATCATCGCTGAAGTTATTCAGCACCACCAAAAACACCAAGAATAACAGGCCCATGCCTGTAACGCCATTTAAGGAGAACACACCATGGCTATGAAAATTCGTCTCGCACGCGGCGGCTCAAAAAAGCGCCCTTTCTACCGCGTTGTTGCAACAGACAGCCGTATGCCACGTGACGGCCGTTTCATCGAGAAACTCGGCACATACAATCCACTCCTCGCCAAAGACAGCGAAGAGCGCGTGAAGCTTGACCTTGACCGTATCAAGTACTGGCTCGGTGAAGGTGCACAACCAACAGACCGCGTTGCTCGTATGCTTGAAGCTGCTGGCCTGCTCGAGAAGAAAGAGCGCGCCAACATGAAAAAAGGCGAGCCAGGCAAAAAAGCCAAGGACCGCGTTGAAGAAAAAGCAGCCAAAGCAGCAGCCGCTGCTGAAGCCGCTGCTGCGCCAGCCGAAGAAGCCCCTGCTGAAGAGGCTCCAGCGGCTGAAGAAGCAGCTGAAAGCTAAGCAAGTATGGGCTGGAGCCTTACGGTTCCAGCCCGTTTTGCACCCTGCGCATGCGCTTTCTTTTTCGCCCGATACGCACTATCGTCTTGATCGGCGCAGCCTTTCTTGGAGGTGTCGTCTACGAAAAATCCAGCCATGCTGACCGCTGTCTCAATGCAGGCGGCAATGTCAAAACTGGCCTCTGTGAAGGAGCCCGCCCATGAGCGAGCATGTTTGCGTTGGAGCCATTGCAGGCGCATTTGGCGTCCGTGGTGAAATCCGCCTCAAGAGTTTTACAGCCAACCCCCAAGACATTGCGAACTATACGCCCCTCTTCTCCGAGGATGGAGCGCGCAGCTTCTCTGTTACAATTACCCGCCAAATCAACAATGGTTTTTCAGCACGCATCAGCGGTGTATCCACCAAAGAAGAGGCCGATGCCCTGCGTGGAACACAACTCTATGCGGACCGCGGCCAATTGCCTTCCCTGCCAGACGACGAGTTTTATCACGCAGACCTCATAGGCCTGAACGTGCTTGATACAGGCGGAACTGAACTGGGCCGCGTCAAAGCCGTGCAAAACCACGGCGCAGGTGATCTTCTGGAAGTTCAGATCAAAGGCGGCAGCAGCACGGTTCTGATGCCCTTCACACGGGCCGCCGTGCCGACAGTCGACCTTGCCTCTGGCCGTATAATCGCCGATCCCCCTGAAGGTCTCTTTGAATGACCACCGCCCCGATCCGCGTCATTGTCCACGCTGGCTTTCACAAAACAGGTACAACCAGCCTGCAAGACTTTCTCTACCAGAACAAATCATCTCTCGCGCCCTACATGGCCTACTATGGCAAAATGGATTTCTTGGACGCGGGCACACAGGCACGCATCTATGCCCAGCGCCCCTTTCCACACCGGCTCATCAAATTCCGTCACGCTTTTCGCGCTTTTCTTGAGAACATCCCTGATCATTCCCTGATCGTCCTGTCGCGCGAGACATTCTCTGGCGGAATGCCCGGTCACCACACTCTTTCAGGTCGCCTGATGACATCCTACCAGCGCCCTGCCAAACGGTTGGCGAAAGTGATTATCTCCGAACTGCGTCGCCGTTTCGGCCCGAGCACAGAAATCACGTTCTTTTATACAACTCGGGAACGCGAAAGCTGGCTACGCTCTGTATATGGTCACCTGCTCCGTTCAATCCGCATCACAGATGACTATGTAAGTTTCCGTGCCCGCTTTCCAAAACTTCTTGGCCCTGAAGCCGAAGCGCAAAAACTTGCGCGCGCCCTCTCTCCAGTGCCCGTGATCATGGCTGCTCTGGAAGACTACAGCTCGGCCCGCGAAGGACCTGCCGCAGCCTTGCTTGATCTAATGACAATTCCACCAGAACTCCGCAGTTCCCTGCGCCCTATTTTACGTCAGAACACAGCAAACCCTGCCGCTACTCAAGCGGAGTTTCTACGCCTGAACCGCGAGATCAAATCCAAAGCAAAGCTCAAAGCCGCAAAAGAAGCTCTGCTCTAAGTCTTTTTCTTAAAAAGAGTTTCTGGCTCAGATCGAGGCGGTCATATCACCCGGAACCGGCCAACGCGCACAACCGCAATTCATCGCTTAGAGTACTGCTGCCAGCCGTGTGCCTTGATCAATAGCCCGCTTCGCATCGAGCTCCCCTGCCACATCAGCACCGCCAATCACATGCACAGAGACGCCCTTCGCCTCCAGAGCGTCAGCCAATGAGCGTTCACTGACCTGACCAGCACACATCACAATCGTATCGCACTTCACCAAAGTTGGGTTTTCCCGCGCCTCGCCAAAACTTACATGAAGCCCATCAGCGTCGATACGCTCATAATTTACGCCCCCGATCATCTCGACGTTCTTCATTTTCAGCGCAGCCCGATGGATCCAGCCCGTCGTCTTACCAAGCCGCTTTCCGTGTCGCTCTGCCTTGCGCTGAAGCAAGATCACTTCCCGTGCAGGCGCGTCTGGCTGTGGCCCAGCTGGCGCAAGGCCGCCACGCGTCTCGGACGGATCACCTACGCCCCATTCCTCTTTCCATTCCGCAAGGTCCAGCGTCGTGCTTACCCCTTCATGAACAAGAAATTCGCTCACATCAAAGCCAATTCCCCCCGCACCAATAACCGCAACACGCTTACCAACCTGCGCCTTGCCGCGTAGAACATCTACATAGCTCAGGACATGGGGCATATCTTGCCCCTCAATCTTTGGATCACGCGGCAGGACACCCGTCGCCACAATGACCTCGTCAAAACCGTTAAGATCGTCCGCTCCAACTTCGCGTCCAAGTTCAAGCCTGACACCATGCTTCGCGGCCATCGTGCCAAACCAGTCGACAAAGCCCCAGAACTCTTCCTTGCCAGGGATTTGCTTAGCCATATTCAGCTGCCCGCCGACTTCATCAGCGCGGTCAAAGACTGTCACTTTGTGTCCCCGTTGCGCAGCTGCAATAGCCGTGCTCATTCCGGCAGGTCCCGCCCCGACAACAGCAACAGTCTTGGGGGCATCTGTGCGTTCAAGCGTCAGCTCGGTCTCAAAACACGCGCGCGGATTGACAAGACAGCTTGAAATTTTTCCTTGGAATGTATGATCAAGGCATGCCTGATTACACGCAATACAAGGCGCGATCTCGTCTGCGCGGCCTTGCTCCGCCTTCAACACAAAGTGAGGATCGGCGAGAAACGGCCGCGCCATACTTACAAGGTCAGCACAGCCATCGGCCAAGACGCTTTCGGCGACATCAGGCATATTAATACGGTTAGATGTGATCAGTGGAATTCCCACCTTGCCCATCAGCTTTTTTGTAACCCAAGCAAAGCCTGCACGCGGCACACTGGTTGCAATCGTAGGAATACGCGCCTCATGCCAGCCAATACCGGTGTTGATCATCGTAGCACCGGCCTTCTCAACTTCCTGAGCAAGCTGCACGACTTCCTCATGCGTCGAACCGTTCGGAATGAGATCAATCATGCTCAAACGATAGATAATGATGAAGTCCTCGCCGACTGCGGCCCGCACTCTCTTCATAATCTCGATCGCAAGGCGCATGCGGTTCTCATATGAGCCCCCCCAGCGGTCTTCCCGTTTGTTTACATGTGTTACCAGAAACTGGTTGATGAAGTAGCCCTCTGAGCCCATCACTTCCACGCCGTCATAGCCCGCCGCTTTCGCGTTGACCGCAGCGCTCGCAAAAGCAGCGATTTGCTTTTCAATACCGTCTTCGTCGAGTTCCTTGGGGACAAACGGCGAGATCGGCGACTTCACAGCGCTCGCGCTCACACAGTCAGGCCCATACGCATAGCGCCCCGCATGCAAAATTTGCATGGCAATTTTTCCACCTGCGGCATGCACACGGTCGGTGACGATCTTATGGTTGGCGATATCGGTCTCGGTATAAAGCCCTGCTGCACCAGGAAAGACGCCCCCCTCTTTATTGGGTGCAATCCCACCCGTAACCATCAGTGCAGCACCGCCCCGCGCGCGCTCCGCATAAAACTCGGCGACACGATTCCAGTCTTTGGTTTCCTCAAGATTGGTGTGCATCGAGCCCATAATCACGCGATTTTTAAGCGTGGTATGGCCCAAATCAAGCGGGGCAAGCATATGTGGGTACTGCGGCATGGTAAGACTCCTCGTTGGAGCAAACCTGAGGCAAAACGAGCGTCAAGTCACCCCAAACGCGGCGTCAATCTTTCGGCTTGTTGACCCGCTCTGAAAGCGCTTCGCGGCTTTCGACACGCTCTGAATAGCGGTCGACAAGATGCTCTTTGATGTCGCGAGTGAGCCATGTAAACTTAACCAGCTCCTCCATGACATCCACCACGCGATCATAATAGGGCGACGGCTTCATACGCCCATTGTCGTCAAACTCATCCCATGCTTTTGCGACAGATGACTGGTTCGGAATGGTCAAGAGCCGCATCCAGCGCCCCAAAATACGCAGCTGGTTGACAGTATTAAAGCTTTGGCTCCCACCCTCCACCTGCATCACAGCAAGCGTCTTACCTTGGGTTGGGCGCACGCCACCAATCGGCGCCAGCGGAATCCAATCAATTTGCGTCTTCATAAGACCCGTCATGGCCCCATGGCGCTCTGGGCTTGACCAAACCATGCCCTCGCACCAGAGAACAAGTTCGCGCAATTCCTGCACCTTGGGGTCATTTTCCGTTGCATCGTCAACCAATGGCAAACCTGAAGGATTGAAAAGCCGCGCCTCGCAGCCCAGCCGCTCCAGAATCCGTGCAGCCTCTTCCGCCATCAGGCGGCTGTAGGAGGTTTTTCTCAAGCTCCCATAAAGCAACAGGATACGCGGCCTATGTGTGCTGCGTTCGCTTGGGAAAAGCGCGGCCATGTCCGGCGCAAAAAACGCCTCGTCTTTCAAATTTGGTGTATCGCTCATCGGCTCAGTTTGTTTCCACACAATGACGGCGGAAAGCGCGCTTCAACATATCGAGCTCCTGTCGCATCAAATCCACTTCGGCACGCAAATCTTCGTCCAATGCCTCTCCCGACAAAAGAGAAATGCTCGCAAGGCACTCTTGGGTCTCTCCATCTAGAATGACGATCGTTCGGATACCGTCGGCTACAGCCTCGGCAGGAACAGGAACCGACATTTCCCATGCTCCATCATCGCCTGACTTATAAGTCACCCCCAACACTTGCTTACCGTCTAGCAAAACAGGAAACTTGGGTGTCTCTGCAATAACCTCGCCATCAACACGGCTGACCACGGCCTCCCAGCGTGCCTGAATCATTCGGCGCTTTGTGACAACAAAATCGCTCATACTCGCCCCCCTAAAGTTCGGCTCTTGGTCTACGGCTAAAAGTTAAATCACGCAAAGTCACTTGGTTCATTTCTGGCCCCTCAAAGATAAGATCAAGCCAGATCCGCTCGACACGTTTTTCGTTCATTTTCGAATAAGCGAGATCAAACTCAACCATGACATCTTGCTGGTTCAACGGCAGTTCTCTAACGATCTGTTCGGTGTTTGGGCCATGTTTGACATTGAGGCGCGCAAATATCTCAAGCGGCTTTTCACATTCAACGATGGTCTGGATGCGCAGTAAATGCTTGCGTAGCAAGCCGTTGGCCGCAGCCTCAGGTAAGTCGACAACGACAGACAAGAAAGAGCCATCAAACTTAAAGACATCTAGTCGAAGGCCATAGGGCGCAAGATCAGCCTCACGGCGGTTTCGCAATTGGCGCAACGTGAGCTCAGAGTAGCGACAGTCATGGAACAAAGTCACTTCATCACCAAGCATGGACTTCGTTTCAGCCGAACTTAGACTAGGTGTTGGCAAAGGCCCACGCCATAACTCAGGCCGCCATGCCCAGTCGGAGTCAAAAGGCTTGTCAAACGCATGTGACCCCACCATCGGCAAAGCAAGGCGCTCGTCGGCTATGTGAATGAGCCTATCTAACTGTGATTTTATTTTACGTGCCTCAGCCCGTTCGGTTCGCAGGGCCTCGAGCTTTGCATCCTTGGCGCGCTGCGCTGCGCGCTGCCATCTCCGGAGTGTTATCCGGTATAGCGCTCTGCGCCATGCTGCGTTGCTCTTCATCAAAGCCATAACCAGGATACTAACTTTCTAAATAAAATACTCACTGTTACTTTAATGGAAACAAAGTTAACGAAAAGGTCTCATTTTTGCAAAACCAAAGTGATCATTCGGGCTCAACAGCAAACTGTTTCAGAGGACTTGCGGCAAGCACAGCCTCAGCAAACTCAATCAAAAGCGCCTTGCCGTTTTCCCCTGCTGCCACCCCACCTTTCTCAGAATAAACCGCAAGCCCAATCAAGTAACCATTGAAGCGCAGCGCGGCGCGCCAATGCTTCCCTTCTCCGTTTGGGATGAGCGCATCGCCCCCTTGCGCCAGCTGTACGATACTCATCCCATCGCCAGTTTCTTCATAGATGGGCTGCTCGTCCTTAAAAGCTTCAGCCAATCCATTTGCTGTGGTCGGCGCACGCTGAAGCCTTTGAGGTTGAGCCTGTAAAGTCAGTATAGCGGTATCCAGCCCAAGCACTTGGGCCTGCGCATCAAGTGCCGCACAAGGTACGAGAAGTGCAAACCCACCTGACCGCCCCGTCTTCAAAGATCGCTTGTCGATGCAAAAGCCTCGCGGCCCTGCTGCAATCACCTTCTCTGGAACAATGGTTGCGCTCGCCAAGGCAAAGCTACCTTGTGCAGCCTTGCTCTCAGCGGACGACAGATTGGTTTGCCCAACGGGTGCCCCTTCAAGGCAGCCCGTTAACAAAGTGAAAACCATGATACCCCTTAAAAAGGACCAAGTTTTATGGCTAGAGGTCCATATAGACATGCTTCTCCGCCTTGGCCCCGGGATGCGTCACCGCCCCCTGATAAGTCGAGCCAACCATCTGTGCAAATTTCCAAACAGCGCCCGAAGCATAAATCGTTTCGCGTGGCCCTTTCCATTGCGTCTTACGTTCTGCAAGCTCGGCTTCGCTCAGATCAACGGAGAGTTCCCCCTTGATGGCATCAATCGTGATAATGTCCCCTGTCGCCAAAAAGGCAATCGGTCCGCCATGCGCAGCCTCTGGCCCAACGTGCCCCACACAAAACCCACGCGTTGCGCCAGAAAAGCGGCCATCGGTGATCAGCGCGACTTTCTTGCCCATGCCTTGTCCGCTCAAGGCAGCTGTGGTTGCCAGCATCTCGCGCATACCAGGCCCGCCAGCAGGCCCCTCGTTGCGAATGACAAGCACCTCGCCCTCCTCATAGGCGCGCTTTTGAACCGCTTCAAAGGCCTCCTCCTCACATTCAAAAACCCGAGCTGGACCTGTGAAAACCTGATGCTCAGGTGCAATCCCTGCAACTTTCACAATCGCACCTTCGGGAGCGATATTGCCCTTAAGGCCCACAACCCCACCGGTTTTGGTGATTGGCGTCTCGATCGGATAGATCACGCGGCCATCGGCCTCGCCTTTGATCCCGTCCAGCGCCTCGCCCAACGTCACACCCGCAGAGGTCATGCAGTCTTCGTGCAGCAAGCCTGCCTTGCGCAATTCCTTCATCACAACAGGCACGCCACCCGCTTCATAAAGGTCTTTTGCCACATAATTACCACCTGGTTTCAGGTCGACGAAATAGGGTGTGTCCCGGAAAATGTCACAAACATCTTCAAGGTAAAATTCGATACCTGCCTCATGCGCAATTGCAGGGAGGTGTAGCCCCGCATTGGTGCTGCCGCCAGTACAGGCCACAACGCGTGCCGCGTTCTCTAGCGATTTACGCGTGACCACATCCCGCGCGCGAATGTTCTTTTCAAGCAACATCATGACAGCTGCGCCAGAAGCTGCGGCATACTGATCGCGGCTTTCGTACGGCGCTGGTGCGCCTGAAGAGTTGAGCAAAGCCAAACCGATCGCTTCACTCACGCAAGCCATTGTATTCGCCGTAAACTGTCCACCGCAGGCGCCAGCGCTCGGACACGCCACGCGCTCCAGCACAGCAAGCGCTTCGCTAGACAAAGTACCGGCCTGATGCCGACCAACCGCCTCAAACATATCCTGAACAGTGAGATCGCGCCCCGCAAGATCTTCAGGAATACCCACATCCGTCGGCGCCTTACCCGGCAAAATCGAACCGCCGTAAACAAAAACTGACGGCACATTGAGGCGCACCATTGCCATCATCATTCCTGGCAAGGATTTGTCACAGCCCGCAAGACCAACAAGCGCATCATAGCAATGCCCCCGCATCGTCAGTTCAACAGTGTCAGCAATCGCTTCACGACTCGCCAATGACGAGCGCATGCCCTCGTGCCCCATCGCGATCCCATCCGTTACAGTGATGGTGGTAAACTCTCGCGGGCTACCGTGGGCCTCTCGAACGCCCGCTTTTGCAGCCTGAGCCTGACGGTTTAGTGAAATATTACAGGGAGCGGCTTCATTCCAGCAGGTTGCCACACCCACCAGCGGCTGATGGATCTCTTCTTCTGTCATGCCCATCGCATGATAAAATGAACGGTGCGGCGCCTTTGATGGCCCCTCCGTGACGTGGCGGCTTGGCAGCTTTGATTTATCAAATTTGGTCATGTTTTCTCTCCCTGTTTGCGCACCTATTCAAATATCCAAGCCAACAAGGTGACACAAGTCTGCAAGCACCTAAGTGCTTACCCTGCGGAAGCTCTCTTCTGTGGCCTGAGCAAAGCTATCCAGTCGTTTGAGCAATCTTTTGGAAAGACTGCCGCGAGCCAACTTGAGCGATTGTACCAAGAGTCGTGCAGACAGTGTGGTGGGGGCAAGCACAAGCTCAATACCCACCCGAGTTCTATGTTTTGAAAGCGCAACAAGCTCGACGCTCAGCAAGCCGTCCAGACCAGAGGTACGACTTTTCGCACGAAGCTCACTCGGCGCTTGAACGTCAAGAAGCTCAATGCCCATTTTCCGCCTCTTCCCGCGAAAATCAAAGCTGACCTCCCAAGCCATGCCAGCGCATGGTCCAGCCAGACTGTCTAATCTCGAGACGTCGGCACCTCGCCGCAAGGCCTGCCTTGTAAATCCATCAAAATCAGTCACCGCAGAGAAAACATGATCAATCGGCGCTTCAATATCTTGCTTTGCGGAAAACTGCATATACTCACTGCCTCTGAAATCTTAACTTAGTTGATTATAACTTGGAGCTATCTGAGCCGATCCGCAAGCCAGTTCGAAAGTAAAAAGTGAGCTATCGCTCCCTTTCGAGCAGGCGTTAACGTCGGATGTTCGCCCGCAAACGATAGTGCAATTTCTTCACGGCTGAACCAACGCGCATCCTCAATCTCATTCGGATCAATTGTTATCGCATCCGTTTCGGCACGTCCGTAGCAGCCAATCATCAGTGAGCTTGGAAATGGCCAAGGCTGGCTTGCCAGATAACCCACCGCACCAACATTGATTGCGGCCTCCTCAAAAACTTCACGGCGCACAGCCGCTTCAACAGTTTCTCCAGGCTCCACAAATCCCGCCAGAAGGGAATACATACCCTCAGGCCAGCCTGGTGAGCGCCCCATCAAAACAGAGTTCCCACGCGTGATAAGCATAATGACGACAGGATCAGTGCGCGGAAAATGCTGTGTGTTACAGGCAGGGCAAGACCGTTGCCAGCCAGCCATAGCCATTTGGCTCTCCGTCCCACAAGCCGCACAGAAACGATGCGATCTGTGCCAACCCAGGACAGCGCGCGCCGTCGCCGCCAATTCTGCATCCCGCGGCGAAAGACGGGTCATTGCGCCACGCAGTTCCTGAAAAAATTGCGTTTCTAGCAGCAGTGGGTGTTGCTGTTCGGTCGGATCAAAGAAAGCTCCGAGTGCCGCTTCATCAACCTCGTGCGGAACCCAATCAGAAATATCACTGACAAAAACCAATCGCCCATCCGTTTCGCGTCCCAGCAAGATGGGCTCTTTTCCGTGTTCTTGTAGGACAACATGATCCATAGGGAGACGGGCCAAGCGCTCGCGCGCATCTCCCTCTAAGAGTGGCTTTCCCCGCCAAAGCAAAATGGTTTCTGCCTGACCATCGGCTATGGCTTGCGAAAGAGCGTCAGGTTGGCCCCGAACCTCCGCCGCACGATCCAGCCCCGAGCCTCCAAATGTTACGGTTTCTGCCAGTTTCATTTTCGCCCCACCTTTGCTCTCGGAAAGTTCTATCCTCCTTCCCAACGCTTGGAAAGCCGCGGCACATTAGCGCTCTGTCCTTAGTTGTAATATTCAATCAAGGCGTGCTACGCTTCATCTATAAACAAGTTAACCGTTACGCCCCGAAAAATGCGAGGTGAGCCAGCTGGTAGATCAATGCAAGTCAACTGAGCAGCAAAGCGCCATGCTTCGCATCTTGCAAACCACTGATTTGCATGCCCATGCCCTTGCATTTGACTACAACAACAACAACTTTTTTGCCCGTCGCGGTCTGTCGCGATCTGCGCTGCAAATCGAAAACGCCAAAGCCATAGATCAACCTTGCCTGTTGTTCGACACAGGTGATTTCCTGCAAGGCTCGCCAATCGCAGACAGGCTCGCTCAAGAACCTGAGACACATCACGACACGCATCCAATGATCACGGCGATGAACCTTCTGGGGTACGATGCCGCAACCATAGGAAACCACGATCTAGACTTTGGTATCGATCACCTCGCAGCATCACTGTCTCAGGCAAACTTTCCGTTTGTTTCGGCCAATCTCCTCCTTCCGCCCCATGTCGCATCCCAGCTCAAACGGTACGTGATACTGGAGCGCGCTTTTGTCGGTTACGACACGCCGCTGCGCATTGGCGTGACAGGATGCCTGCCAAGCATAACACTTAAAGGCGCGGCAGGACTTGATCCCAGCATTGCATGCGAGCCCATCGCACCAGCTCTCTCGCGTGCCATTGCGGATATGAAGCGCGAAGGAGTCGATATTGTCATTGTGCTTGCACACTGCGGCCGAGAAGCGATTGAAGCCGAGATTACTCCCCTCCATGGGGTCGATGTCGTCCTAGGCGGACATACCCACGAGCTGCTACCCGCCCCCAAACAAGGCGTTGTGGAAGTTTCACAGCCCCAAACCCCCGTGATGATTTCGGGCGCGTTGGGAGAATATGTTGGGCAAATAGACCTGATGTTTTCGCAAGGAGATGACGCGTGGCGCATTGAGAGCGCTGAGATGCAAATGAAACAAAATGCGCCTAAAGCTCCTGAGAGCGTAGAAATCGTAGACGCACTTGCCCAAGATCACGATGAAACAGTCTTGGCCGTCGCAAAGCCTCTCGGACAAACCACAAGCCAGATCGACAGCTTCTTTGCTCTTGTTGCCAACAATTCTGGACTTCAGCTTCTGGCAGAGACATTCGAAAATGCAGTCAAGGCAAAGCTTGAAGACACAAGATGGTCCCACCTTCCCGTTCTTTCTGTGGCCGCTCCCGTGCGTACTGGCGGTCTCAACGGTGCGACACACTTTTGTCACATCCCAGCCGGCACGATCCGTCTACGTGATCTGGATAAGATCTACAGTTTTCCTGATACGCTGTGTGCTTTGCTCATCACTGGTAAAGCCCTCCGTGTATGGCTTGAAATGAGCGCTAGCATCTTCAACCAGATCCCCATCGGAAGCCAAGGACAGGCGCTTCTCAACCCAAGTTTCCCCGGCTACCTATTTGATGTTATTCCCCAGCTCACCTACGAAATTGACCTCTCCAAGCCCGCACTCTTCAACGAGCGTAGAGAGCGGCTAAAGAACAGTGGCAGGCGTATCAGCGCATTGACGTATCAGGGAAAACCCGTTGCAGACGATACACTCTTTGTACTTGCCGCCAGCTCATTTCGTGCGCGCGGCGTCTTGCCAGAGATGGACGAAGCAGATGTGCCGCGACTGATCTTGGATACAGGCCAGAGCTGCCGCTCAATCTTAAGTTCCTACATTGTCAACGCAGCGACCTTAGACCTCAAGACAAAGCCATCGTGGCGTTTCAAGCCAACCCCAAACGCCAGCGCCCATTTCCTCACGTCACAGCGCGCTGAAAGCAAACCAGACTGCGGCATAGAGTTTGTTCGAGAGACATCGCAGGGCTTTGCAGAAATGCGCATCTGCCTCTCGGGCAGGCCAAACCAGAGAGGCTTGGCCTCTGGTGGTCCACAACTAGCGGATTTCGCCTAAAAGAATTCAGCTTAGTGCCGCAAACCGCGTTCGTGGCTAGCAGCTGAGCGAAAGTGTAGTAGCTTAGAAGCCCTTGCCAATCTCAGCAGGGCTCCCTATATCTGCCATCGAGAGGTTGGCGCGGGCAGGCGCCTCGCCAACCCGGTCAGATCCGGAAGGAAGCAGCCGCAACGAGCCCCGCTTGGGTCGTGATCAGCCTCTCACCTTCTCTACATTATAGATGTGACTCACCTAACGCCTGTGAGCCTTGCATCGGTAGTTTGGGGTAATTCCACCAATCCATCTCTGCGTCTCGTTTTGGGTTGCGGGCTCTGCGCGCTTTGGTTGCAGTTCAGTAGCTTGCGCACACTCACATCCAAGCTCTCATTGAGCCCAACTGGCTGGCTCGAACAAAACAGCTTGTTGTATTTATGGATTTTTTTTACTTTTGGATTGTTTTTGAACGCAAAAAGCACCCCTGAGGGGTGCTTATTTGTATGAGACATTCGAAAGAGAGATATCGGCCAGCCTCGCGGCGGGTCCATGATAGGCTTTATTAGGTTTGGCGGTGACCTACTCTCCCACACCTTAGGATGCAGTACCATCGGCGCAACAGCGCTTAACGGCCGGGTTCGGAATGGAGCCGGGTGTTTCGCTTGTGCTATGACCACCAAACCAAAAAAAGCCTATCAAAATTCCAAGTCAAGTCATCTTATGTGATGTATGCTGATGTCCAGCTAAAAGCCTAGCTTTTACTGGATCAAATCAAGCCTATCGGACAATTAGTACCAGTCAACTGAATGCATTGCTGCACTTACATCTCTGGCCTATCGACGAGGTGGTCTACCTCGGTCCTCAGGGATACCTTGTTTTGAGGGGGGCTTCCCGCTTAGATGCCTTCAGCGGTTATCCTGTCCGATCATAGCTACCCAGCACTGCTCCTGGCGGAACAACTGGTACACCAGTGGATCGTTCACCCCGGTCCTCTCGTACTAGGGGCAACTCCTCTCAAGTATCCTACACCCACGGCAGATAGGGACCGAACTGTCTCACGACGTTCTAAACCCAGCTCACGTACCTCTTTAAACGGCGAACAGCCGTACCCTTGGGACCTGCTCCAGCCCCAGGATGAGATGAGCCGACATCGAGGTGCCAAACACTGCCGTCGATATGGACTCTTGGGCAGTATCAGCCTGTTATCCCCGGCGTACCTTTTATCCGTTGAGCGATGGCCCTTCCACTCGGGACCACCGGATCACTATGGCCGTCTTTCGACTCTGCTCGACTTGTCAGTCTCGCAGTCAGGCTGGCTTC